>Ga0207709_10000006_pt1 | contig 800946 bp, 714 predicted proteins | sample KBSM34metaG_FD_184397 | JGI IMG/M metagenome (GOLD analysis project Ga0207709, IMG submission 184397) | Miscanthus rhizosphere microbial communities from Kellogg Biological Station, Michigan, USA - KBS M3-4 metaG (SPAdes) (version 2) | ecosystem: Host-associated > Plants > Roots > Rhizosphere... | reverse complement strand
AAGCAAGCAAGCAAGCAAGCAAGCAAGCAAGCAAGCAAGCAAGCAAGCAAGCAAGCAAGCAAGCAAGCAAGCAAGCAAGCAAGCAAGCAAGCAAGCAAGCAAAGTGTCTTGGAAATATACAGCATTTGAAAAATGACATTTTTAGATTGACTCGATATAGGGAAGGTTGTTGTTTTGAAGAAAAAGGTGTGGATAGAATTTTATCCATACCTTTTTTTAGTTGAAAACCATAGTTTTTACTGTGTTTTATATGTTATTTTTTTATTTATATGATTTTTGTAAAGTGTTCTATTTTAAATGATAATATAATTTGTTTTTGTGAATTTTGTGTCAAAGGGTGAAAATTGTGTAAGAATACTATTTTGACCAATAATGCGCATGGTATATGTGGTTTTAACCCATAAGAAATGCGCTTTTGAACCCCGCTATTTTGTCATTTTTTCGCAAATAGATCTACTCATCCACGGACTTATTCTTGATTAACGTATCGTTTACAGCTATTTAATACAGACGGTATTGGAAGGTAGGTAATAGTGTGAAGGAATTCTTTATAGCTGTTCTTTTTAGTGAGGTACGGCATCAGTACCCGCTGTTATAGCTATAAGATCAAAAAGAGATAGGGTACTGGTTTTTTGGTTTTTTTATTTTGTTAAATTGTTGTATTTCAGTTTAATTATGAAGTTTATTTGTTTCTTTTGTTTATAATTAAAAATCTCAATAAAGACAGCGTGTGAAAGACTGCCACAACAAGCGGAATCCTGAGAAGGCATCCATAATGGGGTGAAAAATATGTTATTTTGGACCTATGTCGTCCACTTTTGAGTGGCGCTTTAGTTGTCCTGGTCTGGTGTAATTTTGGATTTTGTCAGCAGGATTTTTCCTTTTATGAGGTCATCATTGAATTGGCCAACAGTCGTTTTTTGAAGCATCTCCGATAGGCTATTGCGGATACTTTTAAACTCATGATGTAGCGGACAGGGATACTGTTCTGAGCAGAACTCCAGACCCATCCCGCAGCCCACAAAAAGGTTCTCCCCATCAATTGCTTTAACCACATCTGACAAGGGGGTAGACATATCGGATGCATCCAGATAGAACCCGCCACCAGGTCCTTTCATGGAACGAATAATACCAGCACGGCTTAAATTTTGCAAGATTTTCCCGAGAAAGGCCTCAGGAGAATGGATATTTTCGGCGATTTCTTTTATGCCGACACGTTTGTTTTCTTGCGAACTCTGTGCGATAAAAAAAACTGCCCGAAGACCATATTCGCATGTTTTGGAAAAAATACCCATAATCTATTCTTGCTTTTCCACAAAGGTACAAAATCAAGAATAGCCATCCGCAATCCATGGAAAATTTACAGATGGCTATCATTACCCCTAGTTGAGCTGTAGGGAAGCTGGTCCAAATTCTTCAAAATGAATATGCTCGGTTTGGATACCTTGGTCGGTCAGGTACTGAAAGTGTTTTTCTATAAAACCTGAGGGGCCGCACAAGTAGTAATTGGCTTTTTGTGGCAGATGATCCGAATCGATTTTAGCCAGATCTAACCAGCCCGGGAGATTGCTGCTGTTGCCTTCTTGGAGTTCATCGTAAAACGAGAAGCATCTGATATGCTCATGTTGTGCCTCAAGTGTCCTAAGTCTGTCTTTAAATGCGTGTAAATCGCTATTTCTACAGCCATGAATCCATGTTACTGCATTTTGTCCCTTTGCCTTGATAAGTTGTTCCAGCATGGCCATCAACGGAGTCTGGCCGACTCCGCCACTAATAAACACATGTGGATGCTCATTCTCAATCAGGTTAAAGGAGCCGGTAGGTGCTGTCAATTCCAACTGCTTTCCCTCCTGAAAGTATTGATGTAAGTAGTTGCTGACCATTCCTTCCGGTTTTCCGATGGGAGTTTCTTTTTTTACAGAGATACGAAGGTATTGACCGTTACTGGCGTCAGATAGGCTGTATTGCCGCGGCTGGTAGAGGTGAAGCTCAGGTAGATACACACGTACACTTATATATTGGCCGGCAGTATGTTTTGGAAGTTGACCACCATCAGTCGGTGCTAAATAAATCGACTGGATTTCTTCGGTCTCCGAAACGATTTTAACGATGTTAAAAGGTTTCCAGCCTGTCCAGCCACCTTCGTTTTGGATCATTTGGTCGTACATCTCTTTTTCGATACCGATCATCAGGTCGGCCAATTGAAAGTAGGCAACTTTCCATGCTTCGATGAGCTCATCTGTAGCAGCATCTCCCAATACTTCCTGTATAGAAGCCAATAGGTGCTTGCCAACAACCTGATAATGTTCAGGACGAATATGGAGACTACTGTGTTTTTGTCCGATGTGTTTGACAGCGGATAGTAGTACACTGGGATTATCAATATGCTCCGCATAAGCCAATACAGCGGTAGCCAATGCCGTTTGCTGTTTTGCATTTTGCTGATTCCCCATATTGAATATATGCTTGAGTTCAGGATTGTGCGTAAACATGCGTTTGTAAAAATGACTGGTTAGCGCAACACCGTGCTCCTTCAAAATGGGTATAGTGCCTTTGACTAGATCTTTTTGTGTTTCGGTAATCATAATAAAATATTTAAATACCTTTTTGTCTTTTATTTTATTAAAAAAAAGGAATGAAATGTGATTTTACCTCTTTTAGAGGTTGTTACTACTCCTTGATAGGGTACATTTGCAAATGACTATCGTAAGCAAAAATAGTAAAATTAAATAAAAGACAAAAATATCTTTTATTTAATTTACCCACACACTCATACAACTATGTAGACCGTAATTCGGTTTTATTGTTCAAGAATTGCTGAAAGAATTTTCAGGATGATGACACTATTTCCAGGTTTTCAGGTTAGGGGCATAAAAAGTCCATTCTGGGGTATTGATTACATCCTTGTCAATATCGTACCAAGGGCTTAGCTCAGCATTGTTCCAATTGTTCAATAGCTGTATTTCCTGTGCAGGCATATAGCTCTGGGCAAGTAGTACAATTGTCTTGCCTTCCTTATTTTTTGCAAGATCAACGACAATAATCGCATGGCCAATGGGGGAGCCTTTCTGCACGAAAGTGTCACCGATTTTGACAGTTGTGGACGATTTTACATGAGGAAGCTCATCGTGCAAAGAAGCCGTGTTGGCATAGGCAAAAATATACTCCATATACTTCCAATATTTTGGGTACGAATAATCTCCTTTGGCATAATCTATATAGGTGCGTGGTTTGCCATCGGAGAGAAAATTGAATCTAATATCCTGATATCTCTTTTGCTGGTAGAGGTAATCTGCCCTTAATCGCATGACCGCGTCGGCACATTGGTGCAGGTCGCGTTTGCCGATATCGAGTTTTATAACGCTATTATAGATATTGTTTCGAGGCTTAATTTTTCCATTATAATAACGGACCTCATGATCAATGGGGTATAATGGAAGGTTTTCGAGAAAACTTCCGAAATCTTTTGCTGTATAGCTGAGCCTTTCAAAACCTGCAGGCAATAAAACTCTCGATTTGACAGTCATTCCCTTTGGATCAATAAACTGTCTCCCGTCAGGATTGGCAGTCTCCACAGTTAGGTCTTTGGATTTCGTTTGGGAAACTGCTGAATTAGACTGTCCGCAGCCGATAAGAGCTTGTAGGGATAGCATGGATAATAGCAGGTATGTTGTTGTCATATCAGCGTTTTTAAGTCAGTGTTATCGATCTTACTAAGATAGTCAAAATTCGGCAGAGTGTTCAGGTTGAAGAGTCTTTTAAAATTAAGGAATTTTTAAGCTGTGGATGAGTGTTTTGGATCATTTTCTGATGTAGCTTAGCCGAAGTTAATCGCAATATTTTATGTCAGAAAAACAGATTTTTCAGACGTCGAGCAAAAAGCGTTGGTACGCTTTTTCATGGATGAGCAGGGCACTGATCATTGGAATGATCGTAGCCATTGTATGCGTTGTCTATACCCTGGGCAAGATCCAGGTACCTCCATTTCCAACAATCAATACAAATGCACCTTTGACGGCAAAGTCTACCGCAAAGTTGAAAAACTCGAAACAGTTTAAGGAGTTTACGGTCGTCAGATCGGAACTTGAAAAGATTAAACGCGATCGGGAACATATGAAGCATCTTGGCAATAAAAATAGGATTAACATGGGCTTTTATGTGAGTTCCTGGTCTAATGAGGTTCGTCAGCAATCTTTGTCAGACCTCAGGCGAAACATAGGACATCTGGATATGGTCGCCATGGAGTCCTTTTTTATGGTGCCCGGTCAGGATACCATTGTGGATAAAGCTGATACCGCCGCCTTGAATATTATCCATCAATATAAACGGAAGGCAATTGCCCAAATTTCCAATTTCAGCGGCAATGACTTTGATGGACAGACTGTACGGACAATATTGTCAGATCCAGCAAAACAGCAACGTTTTATGGATGATATTTTAATCAAAATAAAGCGGAATGGTTTTTCAGGTATCAATATCGACTTTGAAAATCTTCAACTGGAAGACCGTAAACCTTTAAACGATTTTATGGCGCGAATCTACCAGGTTTTCCATAGTGAAGGTTTGCTGGTGTCACAGGATATTTCACCCGAAAATGATGATTATGATCCCATTTCGCTACAAAAATACAATGATTATATCATTTTAATGGCCTATGATCAGCATTCCATCGAGAGCAATGCCGGTGCGATTTCCCACCAGGCTTGGGTCGAAAAGAACCTGGATGAGCTGTGCGGTAAAGTCGATGCAGATAAGGTGATTTTGGCATTGGCCTGTTATGGATATGATTGGCCCGCTGGAAAAGTGGGCAAGACCCTGACCTATGACAATGCCGTTATCCTGGCGCATAATTACAATGCAAACATTCGGTTCGATCGGGAGTCAGCGAATCTCAATTTTAGTTACAAGGATGGCACCGGCATGCGCCATGATGTCTATTTCACGGATGCTGCCACCTACTTCAATCTGATCCGTAAAGCCGACGATTGGGGATTGGCAGGTATAGCACTTTGGCGGTTGGGAAGCGAAGATGCCCGTTTATGGTCCTTTATTTCGAGATCTTTGGACCATGATCATTTAGCCAAGGAGCCTTTTGATTTTGAAAAAATAAGCAAAATCAATGTCGGGGGAATACAATATATCGGTGATGGTGAGATTCTGGATTTGGTGAATAGTCCCGAGCCCGGATTGGTAAAATTTGCATACAATCCGGCGAATGGTTTGATCGAGGATCAACAGTATGTCAAGACGCCGAGTAATTATGTGATTAAGCGTTTTGGCGAAAGGGACAACACCGTAGTATTGACTTTTGATGATGGTCCTGATCCTACATATACACCCGAGGTTTTGGATATTTTAAAAAGAGAGCACGTTCCGGCGGCATTTTTTCTTGTGGGGGTCATGGCTGAAAAAAATATGGATCTAGTACGTAGAGAGTATCAGCAAGGGCATGAGCTTGGGAACCATACTTTTTTCCATCCCGATATGTCAACAATAGGTCCCAATCGGGTCAAATTTGAATTAAATGCAACCCGGAAGATCATAGAATGTATTACTGGGCATAGCACGATTCTGTTCCGTGCACCGTTTAATGCTGATGCCGAACCGCAGACTGTCGCTGAAATTCTTCCGGTCGCCCAGAGCCGAAAGGAAAACTACATTAATGTCGGTGAGTATATTGATCCCAATGACTGGCTTCCCGGTCGTACTGCGGATGAAATTTATAATGAAGTTGTAAAGCAACGTGACAATGGTAATATTATCCTACTGCATGATGCTGGCGGTAACCGGGAGGCTACTATTTCGGCGCTACCCCGTGTTATTCATTATTTCAAAGCACATGGTTATAAATTTGCGACGATCGGAGACCTTATGGGTAAGAAACGCGATGAGCTAATGCCTCCCGTGCAAAATGCATCGGATTCGGGGTTCAGCGGATCATCCAATCGACTATTTTTAGGAACACTGTTTTACGGAAATATCTTTCTTAACCTGATTTTCTCGCTAGCGATTGTATTGGCGATCTTTCGTACAGTCATGATTGCCTATCTGGCGATACGACAAAAAAGAAAAAATAGGAAGGAACAATCGGAATTGATATCGGATCCACAGGAAAAGGTCAGTATTATTATCCCTGCCTATAACGAAGAGGTGACCGTCTTGGCAACAATCAAAAGCCTGCTCCATCTCGATTACCCTGTGTACGAACTGATCTTTGTCGATGACGGATCCAAAGATAAAACCTTCGAAATTGTGAGCAAGGTCTATGGCGACCACCCAAAGGTCAGGTTGTTTACAAAACCTAACGGCGGTAAAGCTTCGGCGCTGAATTATGGTATTCAACAGTCCGATGCAGCTTTTGTACTCTGTATAGATGCGGATACGCAGTTGAAGACTGACGCCTTGCGGATGTTGATGAAGTATTTCAATAAAGATCAGGTTGCTGCGGTCGCCGGTAGTGTGAAAGTTGGTAATGTACATAATATGTTGACTCATTGGCAATCTATCGAATACATCACTTCGCAGAATATGGATAGAAGGGCTTTTGATCTGCTCAATATGATTTCGGTTGTTCCCGGCGCAATCGGTGCTTTTCGGCGGTCCGTTATTTTGGAAGTTGGCGGGTTTACAACAGATACTTTGGCCGAAGACTGTGATCTGACCATGCGTATACTGAAGGCCGGTTATACTGTACGCAACTCGGCAGAAGCGGTTGCATTCACCGAAGCACCCGATACTGTAAAAATGCTTTTCAAGCAACGCTTCCGCTGGAGCTTTGGCGTGCTGCAAAGTTTCTGGAAAAATAAGAATACGTTGTTAAACCCCCGATACGGATATTTTGGTATGGTCGGTATGCCCAATATCTTGATTTTTCAGATTATCCTGCCCTTATTTGCGCCATTGGCAGATCTATTTATGCTGTTTTCCTTGATCAGTGGGCTGTTTTCATTGAGCGAAGTCAATGGAATCAGCTGGACTGGGCTCGCCGGCTTGTTCTCCCTGCATAATGGTTTTGGTCAGGTCATGTTTTATTACTTTTTATTTGTATTCGTGGATATTTTCTTTGCCGGGATTGCTTTTCGGATGGAAGGTGAGAAAATGAAAAATTTGATCTACCTGTTTCCGCAGCGTTTTTTCTGGCGACAACTGATGTATTTTGTGTTATTCAAATCGGTCAGAAAAGCCATTAAAGGTGAATTGAATACCTGGGGTACATTGAAGCGAACTGGGGGAGTGCGGGAAGTAACGGTCAGCGAATAGTGGCTAGATCTTGGTGGTACCCCATTTTCTAAGTAATTTAGAACAGGAGAATCTGTAGAACATGATTCGCTAAAAAAGGAAGATAAACATGAAAATACTTTCGGCGGCCCAGATGAGCTGGGTAGATAGACAAACGATGCATGATCAGGGGATCAGTAGCCTTGACTTGATGGAGCGGGCAGCAACCGCTGTTTTTGAAGCAATCAAGCAGCAGCATCCAAGCTTGGAACAGCATTCTTTTTGTATTTTTTGTGGTAAAGGCAATAATGGTGGCGATGGACTGGTACTGGCCAGGCTTCTGGATCAACAGCAAGCTGAGGTCAGCGTTTATTTAATTGATACGCCGGATTATTCAGCAGATAACTTAGCGAACCAAAACCGGCTGCCTGCTCATCTTATCCAAAAAATTGGTACCGAAAGTCAGGTTCATATTCCTAGAGGGGCAATTGTGTTAGATTGCCTGTTTGGATACGGACTGAAATACTCACTGAGTGAAAATTGGCAGGATCTCATTGCTGCCATCAATCATTGTGATGGGCCGCTTTATGCAATAGATATGCCTTCAGGTCTGCTAAGTGACGAAACCACACCCAACGATTCACCGGTGGTGGAGGCAGATCTGGTGTATACGTTTCAGTCACCTAAATTGGGGTTGTTAATGCCTGAGAATAGATTGCGGGTCAAAGCATTTCGTATATTGGATATTGGTCTGAGCCCAACAGCCTTTGATCAGGTTGATACTGTTTTTCATTATGTCGATTCAGCTTTGCTCAGGTCGTTCTATCGGAAACGAAATAAATTTGATCACAAAGGAACCTTTGGGCATAGTCTGATCGTCGGTGGGAGTAGGGGCAAGATGGGCGCTGTGCAATTGGCCTTAAGGGCTGCTTTGCGTGCGGGCTGTGGTTTAGCTTCTGCTTATATACCATCCTGTGGCTATACAAGTATCCAGACTGCCGTCCCCGAAGCGATGGTAATTACTGACCCCAACGACGATCTAGTCACACAGTTCCCTGATGTGCACAGCTTTCAATCCATCGGCATCGGCATTGGTATGGGGACAGCCCAATCTACGATTGATGCTTTTAAGATGTTTATCGCGCAGGATCTTGATACCCCTTTGGTATTAGACGCTGACGCATTGAATATCTTGGCGCAAGAACCTGAGCTATGGCAATTCATTCCGAAACAAAGTATATTGACTCCACATCCTAAAGAATTAAGTCGATTATTGGGGACTTGGCAGAATGACTTCGAAAAGATGGATAAGGTGAAGGTCTTTGCAGCACAATACCAACTGAACGTTTTGATAAAAGGAGCCAACAGTGCGATGGTTACACCTGAAGGAGCAATTTATTTCAATAGCACCGGCAATGTCGGAATGGCTACGGGAGGAAGCGGAGATATCTTGACAGGGATATTGACGGCTTTGGTCGGGCAGGGCTATTCGTCCCAGGAAGCACTGATTATGGGGGTATACATACATGGAAGGGCAGCTGATATTGCGGTACCCTCGATTGGCGTTTATTCCCTATTGCCTTCGGACATTATTAATTACCTTCCAGCGGCATTTTTAGAACTCGAAATACAATTATGACAGATTGGTATATCGAACAGGTATTTGCGGCCCGCACCTGGAAACTCCGAAAGGAGGTGTTCAGTGCTACAGGGCAATTGTCGGAGGTCATGCTTGATGGGGATTTTGAAGCCGCTCATTTTGCAGCTTACAGTGGTGACGAAGTGGTTGGCGTACTTACCCTGCTGTGCTCGGAAGGTGATTATGAGATTCTTTATTTTGCCGTTCACCCCGATTTTAGAAAACAAGGAGCAGGCAGCGCGCTACTTCGTTATACGCTCCAATTTGTCAAAATAGTTGAGGGTCGTAGTCTCTTTGTTCGGGCGACTTCGGAGTATTATCATTTTTGGACACAAAATGGATTTCTACTGATGAAAGAATCAGGTAAGCCAGACCGATTTATATACAATTTAAAAGAGGGCAATATATCCCAGTGATAAATGCATGAATGAGGAATTCCTATTACTATCAAGCTAGTTCTTAAAATTTCCTTCGCGTTGAATAATAGGCTGAGCTGGCATTTAACGAGATTTTTTGAATAGCCTTAGGATCGCATTGTCTGCAGCGGTATGTAGACAATAATGTGAATCATGTCCGCTGCGCGTGGCGAAGTAGTTAAAAACAACGATCATCACGTGCATGATGACCTTGTTTTGATAGTAGATGATGTATTTATGCTTTCTAAATGTCTGTATAATCAATACGGTCTGCTGCTGTAATCGGCCGGATGACACGACATGGATTTCCAGCGGCAACGACATCTGCCGGAATATCTTTGGTCACCACCGAACCCGATCCGATTACCGCATTTCTGCCGATACGGACTCCGGGGTTGACAACGACCTGACCGCCGATCCATACATTATCTTCAATGACAATGGGCGCTGAAAATTCCCAGCCTTGATTTCTTGTTTCAAAATAAACCGGATGACCGGCGGTGAAAAGGCTGACATTCGGACCAAACAATACATTTTCACCTATTGTCACTGGAGCCCCATCCAAAATGGTGCAGTTGTAATTGCTGTAAAAGTTTTCACCTATTGAAATATTGTAACCGTAATCGCAACGGAACGGTGGTTCCAAAAAGAAACGGGTACCTGTCGCTTTAAATAGCTTTTGGATAATCTGCTTTCTGAATTTGATCTGTTTCGGTTCGGAGTCATTGAAACGTTTGAGCTCTTCCTTTGCAGATTGTCTTTCCTTAAATAGTTGTCCATCCGTATCAATATAAGGGATGCCTGCAATCATTTTCTCCTTGGGTGATTTCATTCAGTCAATATTTTTGATCTGGCGCAAATATACAGGAAGTTTTGCAGGCTCCACATCGGCGTATCAAATTTAAGGACGCCATTTATCCGCGAAATTTACTCCTTCCGGATTAAATAACATACTCTTTACAAACAATTTGCTGTTGAAAAGCATTTAGATAATGGAATACATGAATGCTATTGTCTTCAAAAAAGGCTTTTATTCAAAACAATCATTTCAATGAAAATCGCTTATATCAGTACTTACTTGCCCAAAGAATGTGGTATCGCCACCTTCACATCGGATCTATTACATGCTGTGGCCTTACATAACCAGGATTTGATTCAGCACGTCATTGCCGTTGCGGACCGCGACTATGCTTATCCTGGAGAGGTGGTTTTCACCATAGATCAACAGCATCAGCTTTCTTACATCGCGGCTGCCGACTACATCAACAGCAACGGTTACGATTGCGTTATCCTGGAACACGAATATGGTATTTTCGGGGGGAATAGTGGTCTATATATTCTTTCGCTTATTAACGCGCTTCATATCCCTTTGCTGGTAAATTTACATACCATCCTGGAAAAGCCAAATGTAGATGAAAAAGCAATTTTAATTGAAATAGTCAAACGGGCTTCGATTGTTATCGTAATGAGTAATTATGCAATTACTCTATTGAAATCCGTCTATCGGGTAAATACCACAAAAGTTAGACTCATCCATCATGGGGTACCCGAATTTCATCTTAGTCAGGAGGAAGCAAAAGAAAAAAAAGGATTTTCCGGAAAAAAGATTTTACTGACTTTCGGGTTTATAGGGCGCAATAAAGGAATTGAAACCGTTATCGAATCACTTGCTACGGTCGTTAAAAATGAGCCTAATCTTATATATTTGATCGTTGGCAAGACACACCCTAATGTGCTTGCCCATTCTGGAGAAGAATACCGTGAATACCTAAAGAGCATGGTCGATGCATACCATTTAGAAGATCATGTCCAATTTGTCAATTCGTTTGTTAGCCAGTCCGATCTAGTCACTTATTTGTCTGCCTGTGATGTGTATGTCACTCCCTATGTCAATGAAGCCCAGATCACCAGCGGAACATTGTCGTATGCGATCGGGGCAGGGGCCGCGGTGGTTTCTACCCCATATTGGCACGCCAAAGAGCTATTGGCCGATGGTCGGGGGGTACTGGTCGAATTTAAGAATCCAGCATTGATGGCAACCACCTTGGCAGCGTTGTTTAGCAATCAGGAATATCGTATGACCCTGCGGGACAATGCCAGAGCCTTTGGTAAAGAAATGACCTGGAAAAATATCGGACTTCGCTATACCCGACTTTTGGATAAAGTAGTTCCTTCACTTGACGGCTTTAAAGAAAACGCGATATTTTCCAAAGATGAAATGCCCAAATTCAGTTGGAAGCATATTGATCGCTTGACCAACCAGGTCGGAATACTGCAGCATGCGACTTATTCACTGCCCAATTATAAAGAAGGTTATTGCCTAGATGACAATGCCCGGGCTCTATTGGTGACGCTATTGGCCCAGCCTGACTTTGCGGACAAACGGCATGATCGTCGTATCTCAACTTATTTGAGTTATATCTATTATCATCAGCGCGAAGACGGATTGTTTCATAATTTTATGAGTTTTCAGCATAATTTTCTGGATGAAGTCGGGTCAGAAGATTCTTTTGGTCGAACGATCTGGGCTTTGGGTGTGCTGCTCCGGGAAACAAAATTGACGAGTTATTACCAGTTGGGACACGAACTGTTTTTCAGGTCCGTACCACATTTTAAGCAGTTGCGGTCCAACCGTGCTATTGCTTATACCATACTCGGAATTGCGGAGTATTTGCATCATCAGTCGAATGACGAAGTCATGGTCGAATTGATGCGGGAGCTGATCGGAAAGTTGATCAAAGAATATGAGGCGAGCTCGGATGACAGCTGGCAATGGTTTGAGCCAGTGCTGGCATATGACAATGCTATTTTACCTTATGCCTTATTGACGGCCTATCCATTTCTGAATGATGCGGCTGTAAAGCAATTAGGTTTGTTGACCCTGACCTTCCTGGAGGGGATTACCGTTCAGAACGGAGGCCTTTCTTTGGTCGGGAATCAGGAATGGGCAAAACAGGGTAAACATATCAGCAAATTTGGCCAGCAGCCCCTCGATGTCACAGCAATGGTGTTTATGTACCGTGAGGCATTTAGACTCACCAACAAAAAAGTATATTTTGCCCGCATGATTACATCCTTCCGCTGGTTTTTAGGTGAGAATGACTTAAAGCTGGGCCTGTATGATGAAGAGACCAAAGGATGCTGTGATGGCCTTGAATCCTATGGGATCAACAGAAATCAGGGAGCTGAAAGTACACTCTGTTTTTACCTCGCCTATATCGTGGTTTACCGCGCCTTTATTGATAGCGCTCAGGGTTCAAAATAGCGAGTAAAAGTTCTTCCAGATTGATGGTTGCATAAGTAGATGCATAGTCAGACATCGCGTAGGGCAAAATAAGCTGTTCGTTATGAACCAGTGCACCACATGAGTAAATGACATTCGGCACATAGCCTTCCCGTTCCTCATCATTTGGGGTCATCAAAGGGCTGTGTAGACGGCCTATTTCTACATGAGGGTTATCTAGATCCAATAGGGCAGCACCAAGGACGTATTCACGCATCGGCCCGACAGCATGGGTCAAAATCAACCAGCCATATTGTGTCTCTATCGGTGACCCACAATTGCCTATCTGCACAAATTCATACGCATATTCGGGTTGTTGGATACGTATGGCTGTTTCTTGCCAGATATTAATGTTATGCGAATAAGCAATATAGTTGTTTTCACCGTCTATCCGACAGAGCATCGCGTATCGCCCATTGATTTTTCGGGGAAAGAGTGCTGCGCCTTTATTTGCGATCTCACCATAGATCGGTTTCACTTTAAAGTGATAGAAATCCTTTGTGGTCAAAAGCTTGGGGAGGATACTAAAACCGTCGTAGGCCGTATAGGTCGCATAGTAGACACTTTCTCCCTTTTCATCTTTGAACTGCACGAAGCGAGCGTCTTCGATCCCTCTTTTTTCAGTGTCCGCAATAGGGAAGATCACACGTTCGGAAATGGAGGTATCCAGCGAAAAAGTCATTTCATAATGCGATGACGCCAACCACATCGCCTGTTGTAGAAAGGTGATATTTTCTAGATTTTCCTCACTGTCCTGCCTGACCTCGTCAATATAACGTTTGAGTTCTTCATAGGTAAATGTTGCTGTTAATTTCTGTTCAAGTTTCGTTTTGACTTCAGTGGGTTCGGCATGAAGCTCGTTCATCTTTTTTAAGAAAGATTCTTTATGGTAACGGTGATTTTTGACCTGAATTGGTTTATCCAACAAATTACCGATGTAATCTATGTGAATATTATTGTCTAGATCAAGTGTTCCGGCCCGAAATACAATCGAGGATACATGGCCTTCACCAGTGGCCCGAAAGCTGAGTATCACGCGTTTTTCGCCCTTAAAGAGCTCGGTCTGATCCGGGTGTTCTACGATGGAGGGATTAAAAAGGGCCGCCGATTCAATGGAATACTCCATCGTAAAGTAAGAGCCGATCAGCAGCTTGTCCAATTGACTGAGTTTTTCTTTAGGAAAAGGGATTTTTTCCAGTAAGTAACTCACACGCTCAAAATTACGTTCGAAAATATTGATAATACTACGATGTCTTTTTGTGTAGCTCCGAAGAACCTGACCAAAAACCTTTTTACGCTCAGATTCGGTCAGCTCAAGTGTACGTCTGATGACCTTGATGGTACGCTCCTCACCCAGAGAGAAGAACCTTGCCAGTACCCTTTTCTTATCCGGTTTGAAATAAATGTCTTTTCGCTCTACTTTTACGGGTTTGTGCATGTCGTTATTTTCAAGTTTACACTCTTACTAAGAACGATCAGCGAAGGGATTTTGTTTTTATAAGCTTCCGATAAAGGGGGATATATTGTAAAAATGGAGTAACTTTGACGGATACAAATTTTTAGATATGGCTGAAAATAGTTTAGATAAATTAGAACCAAAAGCAATTTGGAAAAATTTCGCTGCTTTAAATGCTGTTCCACGGGCATCGAAAAAAGAAGAGCGTGTCATTGCATTTATGGTAGATTTCGGAAAAAACCTGGGCTTAGCAACCAGTGTAGATGAAATAGGTAATGTGTTGATCAAAAAACCGGCAAGTACGGGAATGGAAGATCGCAAAACTGTGGTGTTGCAATCGCATTTGGATATGGTTCACCAAAAGAATAATGATACCGTTTTTGACTTCGACAATGAGGGTATTAAAATGTATGTCGATGGTGATTGGGTGAAGGCCGAGGGAACCACTTTGGGTGCAGATAATGGGCTGGGTGTGGCTACGATCATGTCTGTTTTAGAGTCTACAACAATTGTTCACCCAACTATTGAAGCTTTGTTTACCATTGATGAAGAGACTGGAATGACCGGGGCTTTGGGATTAAAGGGTGGTGTGTTGTCAGGCGAGATCCTATTGAACCTTGATACTGAAAATGACAATGAGATAGACATTGGTTGTGCGGGTGGTATTGATGTTACGGCAACACAATCCTATGTGGCAGAAGCCTGTCCTTCAGATACCGTATCTTTTGAACTTACAGTAAAAGGGCTGCATGGCGGACATTCAGGTATGGATATCCATAAGGGCTTCGCGAATGCGAATAAGGTGATGAACCGCCTGTTGTTTAAGGCAAATGAACGCTATGGCTTACGTATTGCATCGTTATTGGGTGGAAGCCTTCGTAATGCAATCCCAAGGGAGAGTGTGGCTAAGGTTGTTGTTAGCAAAGAAAAATCTGCCGCTTTTGTTGATGCTTTAACACAATTGGCTCAAGCGATTAAAATCGAGTTCGCGACGACTGAACCGGTTATGGAAATTCTGGTGGAGCCAACGGATGCAGTATGGACAACAGTTGTTCCTGTCCCTGTACAGGAGAATTTAATTAATTGTGTTTATGCGGCGTTGAATGGTGTATATCGGGTAAGTGCAGATTTCGAGGATCTTGTTGAAACTTCCAATAATATCGCTAAAGTTGAGGTGGGGGCGGAGCAGATTGCGATCAAATGTTTAACCAGATCTTCGGTTGAAACGTCCAAGTTTGATCTGGCCTATTCACTACAGGCGTCGTTTGAATTGGGCGGTTTTGATGTGGCATTCTCCGGAAATTATCCGGGATGGGCACCCAATCCAAATTCTGAAATTTTAGAGGTGCTTAAATCCATTTATACAAAACAACACGGGGCGGCTCCAGAAGTTGTGGCCTGTCACGCTGGATTGGAATGTGGTATATTGGGAACCAATTATCCCGGTATGGATATGATTTCTTTTGGCCCAACGATATTGGGTGCACACTCACCGGCAGAACGCGCTTCCATATCTTCTGTTCAGAAATATTGGAATTTTGTGCTCGAAATTCTAAAAGAGATCCCGCGTAAGTAAGTCGCTGTTCTCTTTTGCTGCAATAGCTGCTTGGCTTATCGTATCAATATAAAAAGGGCTGTTTGAAAAGTTGAATTGTATCACAAAGGTTTTAAGCGAAATCTGCGGATACATCAATAATTTGGACAGCCTTTTCATGGGCAGCTTTCTTGTGCAGCCCTTTTTCTTTACCGTTGCGAAGATCTCCCTAACCCTGCGGATTTAGGTCATGGCGCCATTCTACCTAAAACTAGGACTTCGTTTTTTCATCGTCCGAAGCCAACACGTGTTCCCCTTGTATTTCATCAATTTTTCACTTTCCTTGCAGAAAACGAAAAATAATTGTATTTTCAGGATGAAAAAATGATTTACTAGACCAAAATTTTATTAAACCTCTCTATTGAGGGGTAGACCTAATATTGATATAATGACCATAATCCTCATTGTAATCAGCATTTGTTTGCTCATCCTATGCATTACTTATTTTAAGATTAATGCGTTTCTTTCTTTTTTATTAGTTTCTATTCTCAGCGGACTGTGTTTGGGTATTGCGCCGGATCAATTGGTCGGTACTGTTGAAAAAGGTATTGCAGGGGTTATGGGAAGCCTGACCCTGATTATTGTGCTGGGTGCCATGTTGGGCAAGATTGTTGCCGAAAGTGGCGCAGCTGAAATCATTGCTGCGCAGATGGTTCGACTAATGGGCGAGAAATACCTGCAGTGGGGCCTGATGCTGACCGGTTTCGTCGTGGGGATTCCGTTGTTCTACGGGATTGGTTTCGTGTTGTTGGTACCTTTGATTTTTTCGATTTCTTATCGATACAAACTTCCGGCCGTATATATTGGGCTGCCCATGCTGGCCGCATTATCCGTAACCCATGGATTTATTCCTCCCCATCCATCACCAGTTGCGCTGGTCGCACTTTTTCATGCGAATATGGGACTAACCCTGATATATGGTCTGCTGATTGCTATCCCCGCTATCATATTAGGTGGTCCTATTTTTGGACGTTCGCTGCGAAATATGCTCCCGAGTCAAGAATCAATCTTCCGGCAGGAAAAAACAGTCGATCAACAGGAGTACAAGCAGCCTACGGTTGGTACCAGTTTGGTTGTTGCTTTGTTACCCGTCCTATTGATTATCTTATTTACCCTTATACCTTATATATACCATACCGATGATGCCAATGTACAGCGTTGGTTGAAATTTATCGGCAGCACAACAGTAGTGATGGTCATTGCGATCATTGTAGCCACCTACTTGTTGGGATTGAAACTTGGCCGTTCCATGGTCAAAGTCATGTCGATCTATGAGTCGGCAGTCAGGGATATCGCGATGATCTTATTGATTATTGCCGGATCTGGAATTTTTAAACAGGTCATGGAGGATAGCGGTGTGAGCCTGTTGTTGGCCAACACCTTACAGCAACTTCCTATTTCACCTTTGCTGTTAGCATGGTTAATTACAGCGGTCATTAGAGGTTGTGTGGGGTCAGCAACAGTTGCTGCATTGACCGCTGCGGGAGTTTTATTACCCATTGTTACAGCGGGCAAGGTTGATCCCAATCTGATGGTGTTGGCAATCGGGGCGGGAAGTCTTATGTTTTCCCATGTCAACGATGCGGGCTTCTGGCTGTTTAAGGAGTATTTTGGTCTGAGCGTCAAGGATACTTTATTTTCCTGGTCGATCATGGAAGCAATCGTTTCCATCGTCGGGCTAGTTGCTGTTTTGCTATTGCAAATAATTTTATATTAGCTATTATATTTTTAAACTTTAAAATCATTCACGATGTACAATGCAGATGAACAATTTGAGAAATTAGGTTTGACATTACCACCGGCACCAGCACCTAAAGGTGTCTATAAACCATACGTTATTGATGGAAAGTATCTTTATCTTTCTGGACATGGGCCGGTACAGGACGATGCTTCTCTGATTATAGGGCGGATAGGTAGCGATATCAGTCCCGAGGAAGGGAAACTTGCGGCCAGACAGGTAGGCTTGACGATGCTATCGACGATCAAAACCAATTTTGGGTCATTAAATAAAATTAAGCGTGTTATTAAAGTATTGGGTATGGTCAACTGTACGTCCGATTTCTTGTACCATCCCGGGGTAATCAATGGTTGTAGTGAGTTGTTTGCTGCGGTTTGGGGCGAAGAAAATGGAATCGGTACACGGAGTGCAGTAGGTTTTGGCTCTTTACCTGATAATATCCCTGTCGAAATCGAAGCCCTATTCGAGTTATATTAACGAGCTGATCATGGAAAATTGGTATCGGGTACAAAATGTCGATCAGGTAGATACACCGGCACTGCTGGTGTATCCTGATCGTATCGTTCGAAATATAGACCGTGCGCTGAAGTTTGTGGACGGCCATGTGGATCGCTTGCGGCCACATATCAAAACCAATAAATGCATGGAGGTCTGTCAGCTGTTGCTGGAGCGCGGGATCAGCAAATTCAAATGTGCAACCATTGCCGAGGCCGAATTGCTTGGTATGGCAGGCGCAAAGGATGTGCTGTTGGCTTATCAGCCTGTGGGACCCAAGATTGATCGTTTGCTGCACCTGATTGAGGCATTCCCCAATACACATTATGCCTGCTTGGTAGATAATGCGGATTCTGCATTACAGCTATCCGCACGAGGGTTGGAAAAAGGACAACCTATCGCAGTTTATATTGATGTAAACGTTGGTATGGGGCGTACAGGAGCTTCTATTGCACAGATAGAGCGCCTTGTGTTAGACATTCAGCTATTGGATGGAATTCAACTGGATGGTGTACATGGTTACGATGGACATATTCATGATAAAGATTACAAAGTACGGGAGCAACAAACTCAAAAGGCTTATAGTGTGCTCGAAATGGCTTACGTCATGGCGCAGGTTTCCACCACCACCCCATTAACGAAGGTGATCGGCGGATCGCCCAGTTTTCCGTTTCATGCCGAGCGTAGTGATGTAGAATGCAGTCCGGGTACATTCGTGTTTTGGGATTTTGGTTACGCCGAAAATTATGCCGAACAGGACTTTTTAGTTGCCGCTGTGTTGCTGACACGTGTGGTTTCCATTGTAGATCACAAGCATCTCTGCTTGGATCTTGGCTACAAATCTGTTGCCAGCGAATCGCCGCAGCCCCGTGTCAAATTTTTTGACCAGCGGATTGGCGGGATCAAAATGCAGAGTGAGGAACACCTGGTAGTTGAAGTCAGGGACAGTGCCGACTTTAAGATAGGTGATGAGTTGTACTGTGTGCCGCGGCATATCTGTCCTACGGTCGCCTGTTACGACGAATTGCAGGTCGTAAACAATGCAGTTGCGGATCAGGTTTGGAAGGTGCTTGCACGAGGTAAAAAGATAAATTATTGATATGTACGAATTTGAAATGCCTTTTGTGGTTGATGCTCATTTAGACTTGAGCATGAATGCCATGGAGTGGAATAGAGATCTCCGGCTACCCATTCAGGAATTGAACCGCAGGGAGCAGGGGATGGCAGATAAGCCCGACCGGGCAAAAGCTACGGTTACTTTTGAAGAGCTACGCAAAGGGAATATCGGTATCGTTGTAGCCACGCAGATTGCGCGATTTGTCCATCCGGACAGCACTTTGCCAGGCTGGTACTCAGCAGAACAGGCCTGGGCGCAGACACAGGGGCAATTGGCCTGGTATAAGGCCATGGAGGCTGACGGACACATGAAAATGATCAAAACAAAGACCGATTTAGATCAACATCGTGCTTTGTGGTCCGAGGGAACTGATCATTCAAATAAGCCCATCGGTTACCTGCTGAGCCTGGAAGGTGCCGATTCTTTGGTGGATATCAGTCATGTGGAAGTTGCCTACAATTACGGGTTGCGGGCGATCGGACCGGCACATTATGGGCCAGGAAGATATGCCAATGGAACCGACTCCTCAGGTAAACTGAATGAACAAGGTGTAGAGTTATTGCAGGAAATGGAACGATTGGGAATGATCCTGGATGCAACACACCTGAATGACGATGCTTTTTGGGATGCGATGGGACGATACAATGGGGCAATCTGGGCCAGCCACAACAATTGTCGGAAGTTTGTGGATCACAACCGACAGTTTAGCGATGAGATGATCAAGATTCTGGTGGAGAAGGGAGCTGTTATCGGTGTTGCTTTAGATGCCTGGATGATGGTGCCCAACTGGGTACGTGGTCTGTCTGATCCAAAATCCAGCAATTGCTCAATGGAAATCATGGCCGATAACATCGACCATATCTGTCAGTTGGCGGGCAATGTCAATCATGTTGGGGTAGGGAGCGATCTAGATGGAGCCTTTGGTCGGGAACAGTGTCCTTATGATCTGGAGACCATTGCAGATATCCAAAAGGTTTTTGGGATATTGAAACGACGCGGGTACAGCAGCGCTGATCTTGACAAAATCGCCAGCCAGAACTGGTTGAATTTTATGCGGAATGCCTTACCTGAATAGCGGGAGGTCTTCCCGGGGTAATCGCAGTTCGTGATAGCTATCATCCTATCGAGATGCCTGGCATCATATCACCATCTTTGTCTTTGGCGATTAAGGTCGTGATCGTTGACAAAAAATGATCGTTGAAAACACAGATTTAGACCTTTAGGGGGTAGTAGTCTTCTGGGAAGTCACTTCAAGGTTAAGCATTTAGGACAGATAAAATCAGCTTATGGTAAGCAGATCGTTACATGTATGGCTGCTTTCGCGGTGGGTATGTCCTCTAAATAAATGATATATTCGTAAACAGAAACAATTCTAAACCACTATGACGTTTACTTTACGCCTCCAGTTATCTTTGATGATGTTTTTGGAGTATTTTATCAAGGGAGCTTGGTTTGTCACTTTAGGTACCTACTTGATCAAGTCCCTGAATGCATCAGGAATGGAGGTTGCCAATATATTTTCTACGCAGTCCCTGGGTGCTGTATTTGCTCCTTTCTTTGTTGGCTTCGTCGCAGACCGTTATTTTAATGCCGAGCGGGTGCTCTCGGTTTTGCATCTGCTGGGTGCCGCATTGCTTTATGGGATGTCCCAAGCACCTGATGCCAGCCATTTTTACCCCTACGTCTTTCTTTATTTCATGGCTTATATGTCATCACTTTCCCTTTCCAATGGTATTGCTTTCCGACATATCGCAGATGCCAAAACGTATTTTCCGGGGGTAAGGGTATGGGGAACAATCGGTTGGATCTGTTCGGGGCTTGTGATCAGCTATCTGTTCCGTTGGGATAGCCCTGAGGCAATAAGCCGGGGAGCCCTGCACAATACCTTTATTATGGGAGCCATCTGTTCCGTGTTTTTGGCATTTTTCAGCCTATTTCTTCCCAAAACTCCACCACAGATACGGGTTAAAGATGAAAAATTTGATTTTGGAAAAGCCATTGGGCTGGATGCTTTGGGGTTGTTAAAACAAAAGAGTTTCTTAATCTTTTTTGTTACGGCCATAGTGATCTGTATTCCCATTTCATTCTATTATCAGAATGCCAATCCATTTTTGGTCAATGTCGGTATGTCCAATCCTACTGCAAAAATGGCGTTGGGCCAGTTTTCGGAAGCCATTTGTCTGCTGTTGATTCCATTTTTCTTTAGACGTTTAGGGTATAAGAAAATGATTTTATTGGGTATTGCCGCATGGGCATTACGATACCTGTTCTTTGCTTTTGGAGATGGACAGGAAAAGGCCTTTCTGCTTATCTTAGGTATCGTTTTACATGGAATCTGTTATGATTTTATGTTTGTCGTCGGCCAGATCTATACCGATCGGATTGCAGGAGAGAAATATAAAGCTTCGGCGCAGGGGCTGATTACGATTGCTATGTATGGTGTGGGGATGCTGATCGGATTCTGGGTTGCCGGTGGGGTTTCAGATTACCTCAAAGTGGCCTATGCCGATCACTTTTGGGAATACCTATGGTTTATACCGGCAGGAATTTCATTTTTCTGTCTGCTGCTGTTTGCTGTTTTTTTCAAAGAAGAAAAAACGGTTGAGACAGTAGGAGATATAAAGTAATTCTAGCAAAGTAGCGAAAAAGGCTGCTCAAACGCTGAACTGGCCTTCAAAAGTACTTATTTTACTTTTGGGGATCATTCCGGTTTTTTGAACAGCCTTTTTTCTAAAATAGGGGCTAAATAGGCTTGTTTAAATCATATTAAACCATTGCTGATACTTTTCACCAATAAAAGGAAGGGCTTTTTTCTCGCCCGAGAATGCCGCAATTAAACCCAATACAAGAGCGATCAGTAAGATTATACCGACAACACTCATAATTATTCCACCAATACCCGGGATAAAGCGCAACAAACCCAATGCAATTCCTGTGACGGTAATGCCAATACTTTGTCTGATGTGGAACTGACCCAAAGAAGTCTTTTCCTTATTGTTCATAATGACGGCAGCAATCAGGCCGATGAGGGTCAAATAGGAAATAATAGCAACTGTTTTGCCGTCGTTTGATGATGTGCTCTGCACTGAGTTTCTCTCCATGATACTTATACGATAAAAGTGTGATGTAAATGTATAAGGCAAATGTAAAAGAGAAAATCCCTGTTTTCTTTAGCTGAATTCAGGGATATTTAATTTTGTGCAGTATTTACTGTCGTTATTTAGGGTAGTTTTGATTATCCTTCGACACTTTCCAGCAATTGTTTTTCGTGAAGTTCAAAATATTCACCTCTTTTCTCCATTAACTCAAGATGAGTGCCCTGCTCGACAATCTGACCTTGATCCATTACAAGAATATGGTCCGCATTTTTGATGGTTGAAATCCGGTGGGCAATGAAAATACAGGTCTTGCCCTTCATAATGCGGCTTAATGAGCGTAAGATTGTTTCTTCGGTTTTGGTATCAACAGCAGATAAACAGTCGTCAAAGATCAATATATTTGGTTCTTTGACCAAGGCTCTGGCAATGGATACACGTTGTTTTTGACCACCCGATAGTGTGATACCGCGCTCTCCGACAGCAGTGTCAAACCCATCTTCAAAAGCGATAATATTATCATATACAGCAGCGTCTTTAGCGGCTTGTTCGATCTGTTCCTGTGTGAAATGATCCAGCCCGAAACCAATGTTATTGGCAATTGTATCTGAAAATAAGAATACATCCTGTGGGACAAAACCGATTTGTTGACGTAGATTTTTGAAGTTGAGATCCTTTAATGCAATACCATCGTATTGGATATTACCCTGATCTATATCATACATCCGCAGCAATAGGTTGGCTAAAGTAGATTTACCGGAACCGGTTTTTCCGATGATAGCCAGTGTTTTTCCGATAGGAACCTGGAATGATATATTTTTAATGGCCTGAATGCCTGTTTCGGGATACGTGAATGAGATATTTTCTACCTTGATTTCACCGGCGATTTCTTTCTCTATTTTGCCATTGGCAATCGGCGATTGGGTGTCAAGGAACTCATTGATCCGTTTTTGTGATGCCGCGGCACGTTGTACCAGCGAGGTCACCCATGCTAAAGACATGGCCGGAAAGGTCAATTGATTGACATAGATAATAAATTCGGCGATGTTTCCGGCTGTGACCGTTCCCTTGGCAACTTCAATACCACCGATATAGATGGTGATGACGGTACTGAGACCGATCAGCAATAAGATAAGCGGAAAGAAAACGGCCTGTACCTTAACCAGATCCAATGCTGTGTTGCGGTAGATTGTACTTTCCTTTTCAAAAGCCTGCATTTTGTTCTGCTCCCGGGTATAGGTCTTGATGACGCGGATTCCGGCGAAGGTTTCCTGAACAAAAGAGGAGAGGTTTGCCAGCTGTTTTTGGATTTTTAAGCTGCGCTTATTGATGATTTTATTGACAAAAAGTATAATGACAGAAAGGACAGGGATAGGCGCCAATGCATAGGTCGCCAGTCTTCCATTTACACTATACATGGCATAAATGACCATAATGGACAGTACCACGGTATTGATTGCATACATAATGGCTGGTCCCAGGTAATTACGTACCTGATTGACATCCTCGGTCGCACGGCTCATCAGATCACCCGTGTTATTTTTGCGGAAAAATCCGAAATTCAGTTCCTGGTAATGGTTGTAAATTTCATTTTTAAGATCATACTCGATATAACGGGAAGTCAGAATAATAGTCTGCCGCATAAAGAATAGGAAAATACCCCGTAGGAGAGAAAGTAATAAGACCACAAAACCGAAGAATAGCAGGCTTGTGCCAAATACCTTATAAATAAGCTCCTGTCTATCAAATCCGTCAAACAGGCGGTAGAGATAAATATTTTCCTGTACCAGGTCAAACGCTTCGCGGATTACTTTGGCGGGGAGCACCCCAAAGTAATTGGAAATGATGACAAAAATCACCCCTGGAACCAGTTTCCAGCGGTATTTATAAAAGTACTTATTTAAGTAAGCGAGATCCTTCATATTATGGGTACAAAAATAGGACTAATTCGTCAACTCTGCTTTATATTTCGATGAAATTACTGTCATTGGGAAATCAAATGTTAAGTCTTGGATAAAAAAAGATATTATGCACAACGAATAATTTTCCTACTTTTGCATCAAGTACCTTAAAAAATTAAAACAAATTAGAGTAGTACATTTTATGTCAACATCTCAAAATTCTATTTTTGAATTGATGAGCCAATCTGGCCATCAAAACTTATTTTTCTGTAATGATGAATTAGTGGGCTTAAAAGCTATTGTTGCGATCCATGATACCACATTGGGCCCGGCAATAGGAGGGGTTCGTATGTTGCCATACGAAACTACAGAAGAAGCTATTGAGGATGCTTTACGTTTATCCAAGGCCATCACCTATAAATCGGCAATCACTGGATTGAATTTGGGCGGCGGAAGTGCTGTTATTATTGGTAACAGTCGTTTGGACAAATCTGAGGTTTTATTGCGCCGTTTGGGCCAGTTTATTGAAGGATTGAATGGTAATTTCATTGCTTCTTTGGATGTGGGTACCACCCAGCGTGATTTAGAATATATTTATACCGAGACAGATCATGTTGCCGGTTTGCCAAAAGCAATTCACGGCAGTGGTGTTGGAGATACATCAATTTTTGCAGCCCAAGGTGTTTATTTCGGTATTAAAGCCTGTTTGAAAGAGTTGTACGGATCAGAGAGTGTGGCAGGCAAAAAAGTTATTGTACACGGAGTAGGTAGCGTCGGTGAGCGATTGATCGCCATGTTGCGTGAAGAAAATGCACGTGTTTACGTGAGTGACATTACCGAAGAGAAAATGCTTAAGGTGGCGGCGAAATACAAAGCGGAGCCAATCCCATACAATGAAGTATTCGATCATGAGTTTGATGTCTATTCACCTTGTGCATTGGGCGGTACAGTAAATCCTGAGTCAGCACAAAAAATGCAATGTAAAATCATTGCGGGTTCAGCAAACAACCAATTGAAAGATGAGGTAGCGACAAGCACTATTCTTCACGAAAGAGGTATATTGTATGCACCGGACTATTTGATCAATGCAGGTGCATTGATTAGCTGTTATTCAGAAATTCAGAATTATGGTGTAGATCACACGGAGTTTGTGATCAAAAACATATATAATGCGACCAGAGACGTGTTGAAAAAATCAAAAGAAGAGAATATCTCTACTTTTGAAGCGGCCAATCGCATCGCGGAGAAGCGTATCCAAGATATTAAAAAAATCAAAAGATAGTCTTCTTTCCAAAATCGTTCTTATTTATTAGTTTATAAAAAATCGTTCTTTAAAATTACTATGTTAAACAGGAGACACCTGAGGGTAAAAGTAGTGCAAACGCTTTATGCGTACAGTCTTACAGAAGACAAAGACATCAAAACATTTGAAAAAGCACTATTAAAAAATGTGGATGAGGTCTACGAGATGTATATCTGGACACTGAATCTATTGGATGAGGTATCCGATTATGTATTGATAGACGCAGAGGGCAGAGCCAACAAGTTTTTGCCAACTGAAAAAGACTTGTCTCTAACGACCAAGTTAAGTACAAATACTTTTATTGAGTCATTAAGACAAAATCCGCAATACGCCGAGGGAGTCAAAAAATATAAGATTTCATGGAGCTTTGATCCGGAGATCGTGCGCACGGTATTTTTACAATTAAAAGATTCTGAAGCTTATTTGGAATATTTACAGCAGGAAGATCGTTCGATCGGTACAGAAAAAGATATCATCAAACATATCTTTAAAAAGATCATTTTGAAATCACCGGTTATAGAGCAGGTTTTTGAGGAGAAATTTATCAACTGGCCTGTCGATAAAGAAGTGTTGCAAGCATTAATCGCGAAAACTTTTAAGAACTTCAGTTCGGAAGATCCGCGTAAAAATAAGCTTGCTGAAATCACGCAAAACTGGAATGATGATAGCGATTATGTGATTGCCTTGTTGGGTAAGACAATCCGAAATACAAATGAGTATCAGAAACTGATCTCTGATAAGACAAAGAATTGGGAATCAGATCGTATTGCTTTGATGGATACCTTATTGATGCGCATGGCAATATGCGAATTGGTGAATTTTCCATCTATTCCTGTGAAAGTGACAATAAATGAGTATATTGAAATTTCTAAGGTATTCAGTACATTGAAAAGTAATACATTTATTAATGGTATCTTAGATAAAATATTAAGCGACTTGAACCAACAGGGAAGAATCCAGAAGGCAGGTCGTGGTTTAAGGGATTAAAGATCAATCAACAAATGAAGAACTTTAGTAAATATTCAGTTTTAGCTTTGGCATCGGTGCTTTTCTTTTCTTGTGGAAATTCTCAAAAGGGACAAGCGGAAATTGCAAAGACAGGAACTGAGGCGGTAGCAACAGACAGTCTTTCTAAAGCTGCGGCACAATTGGGTAAAATAGAATTTGCAGAGTCGGCTTTCGATTTTGGTCAGGTCAAAGAAGGTGCAGAAGTGAAACACACATTCGTATTGAAGAATACAGGGGATGCGCCGGTTATTTTGTCCAAAGTAACCGCTTCTTGTGGCTGTACACAACCGGAGTTTTCAAAAAGCCCAATTTTACCGGGAGGAACATCGGATATCCGTGTGACTTTCAAGAGTGAGGGACAGGTAGGTAAGCAGCAAAAGATCATCACGATCCAATCAAATGCTTCCAACGGTATGACGACTGTTCAACTAAAGGGCGAAGTATTACCAAAATAACACATTATTAAACGATATAATAACAGATGAATACAGTATTATTACAAGCAGCGGGTGGGAGTAGCATGATGAGTTTTTTACCAATGGTTTTGATCATTGTGGTATTTTATTTCTTCATGATCAGACCGCAAATGAAGAAGCAAAAAGACCATAAGAAATATATTGAAGAATTGGGTGTAAACTCGAAAGTTGTTACTACTGCGGGCATCCACGGACGTATCGTAGAGGTATCTGATACGACTTTCTTGGTCGATGTAGGTTCAGGCGTAAGAATTCGTTTTGACAAGTCTGCCATTGCTTTAGATGCTTCAAAAGCTGCTAATGCAACGGAGAAAAGCGCTTCATAAGGTTTTTCTTTAAAAAATTTAAAGCCAGTCTCCAAAAAGGACTGGCTTTGTTTATTTTATATTACCCCACAATAGATGGAATTTGAAAAATCGCCATATAGAGTATCCCATATACCGACATAAATGTGGTAATCGTGGTTTTTTCTACTTATTCCATCAAATTGTAAGGTACAGGCTCCTTGTCTCACTTCTGCGATTGACGTTCTCAGATGAGATTCACCATATAAACCAACCAATGCCAGGTTGATTTTGTATGTGCTAGCGTCATATTGATCAATGGGAGTCCATTTGAGATCGATCGTATCACCGTGAAGGCTAACTTCGCAACTGGTCAATGGCGTCAACTGTCCTGCAAATACAATTAGTTTCTCGGGATTGACAAAAGGATTTTTTTCCGAATCCAATTCCAGGGCTTCCTTAAAAATATGGCGCTGAGCCAATTGGAAAGCACCTATTCGACTTCCTTTTTTCGCTAAAAACTTGTAACCAAAATCAAGTATCCCCCGATTGTCGCCGGCAAATCTTCCGGCAACTTTTTGCTTTTTTCTATTCAGTAGTTCTGACTCGCTTGGAGGGGAAGTGCGTTTTCTTTTCGGCCCACGAACAATATTTTGACCATTTAATATATAAGCACTAATAGAGCCAAATTTTCCGGTAATTGGACCATTAGGCCCATTTTGTAAAATTGCCATAGTATTTTCTTTTTATTGTCTATAAATGCTGGTATCTAACTTATTACCAAGTTAATACCAAATTCGTAATTAAAAGTGAAGTAACACTATTTTTACAGCCTATTAATAGGGGGTTAATAGGGTTTTACCCCTGTTATACCCCTGTTAATCCCTTGCTAACCCCTTGTATTTACCCTGTTAATAAAGAAGTTGGTATTAAGCAATTGTTATCTTGTACCTAACATGGTGAAGAGCATTCCCATAGATACTTTGACCTTCAAAAGTGATTTTGGCTTTAGGAATCATCAACCTTGGTAAAATTGAAAGCGTTACTATTGAAAATAATTTTTTGGAACTTAATGGCTTATGTGGTCAATTATGAAGATAAATATTGACGCTCGAGACAAGAGACTGACCGTATTGACGATCCTTGCTGTCTTGATGATATTTTTGGGGAAATGTCTGGTCGCTTGCTATATTATTGGAGCCATAGCTAATACGGAGGGGAGCTAAAACAGGTCACTATGAGTACCTGTCCTTGTAAGTGTAATAAGTTTAATGGTTTCATTTTGTTCCCATATCAGCAGCCAATCTGGCTGAATATGGCATTCCCAAAAGCCTTTATAATTACCAGTTAACTTATGGGGTTTATATTTTTGTGAAAGCACACCTTGTTCAACCAAAGTGGTAACTAGCTCATTAAGTAGTCCCATATCAAAACCACGTTTTTTTGCTAATTTGATGTCTTTTTTGAACTGTCCGGTTTGCTCTAATGTATACACTATGAAAAAAGCTCCTTTCTGAAATCAGTAAGCGATATTTCCGATGTTTTACCGGATTTGGCGTCTTTTATCGCTTGTTCAGTTTCTTTATTGTACCGAGGCTCTTGAATTTCTACGAAAGGTAGCGTTTTAAGGTATTCGTAAAAAGCTTTTGCTTGTTTGCTTCGTTTGTCTATTTTTACTGTAATTTCCATCTTTACTCTTGTTATTGATGCTATATCAAAGTTACAAAAAATAAAATATGATGGCGCGAATTATGATTTTAAATAGATCTACTATAGTAGTAACGAGATTAGTTGAATAGCGATTTTTTTTAAAATGTTCACTTTATCAATTTGACAGAATTTCAGTTTTATTTAGTGTATATTTAATTCCATAATAAACTGTTTTTTCTGAAAGCTGCTATGTTAGATTGTTCGTTTATAAACCAATGATAAAGCTGATCTTCCAATTCTTTAGTTTTGTTATCTTATTTAATTTGTTTGTAACGGCATGTCTGGTGTTTCAAATGCCTGGTTTTGTTGAACGGCACGGTGCTGTCTCTCTTGTGCTCTTTTTTTGGTTTAAAGTAATTGGCTTGATGCTGTCTTTTCTCGGAGAATATGTTTTTAATCTTCGAAAAAAACAGCTTTTTTTATCCAACATAGGATATTCTCCTACAAAAATACTGAGGGGCATTTATCTGATTGATTTCACATTTTATCTTTTCCTATGTGTACTGATCGTAGTTTATATATAGATAGTCTTTCTCTCAGTCGAGGTGGAAGAGCAATACTTTCGGGGGTATATCTACAGGTGTCCAGTAATACGGTCGTCGGTATATTGGGGCGAAATGGAAGCGGAAAGTCAACATTAATGAATTGTATCTTTGGGAGCAGCAAGCCCGATTTTGCTTTTATGAAATGTGACGGAGAGGTCTTTAGGCGCGGATATCTTACCAAGGAAATTACATATCTACCTCAACACGGATTTGTACCCAAAAGCTTGTCAGTTCGTAAATGTATTGAGCTTTTTGATCTTCAAAATTCGCTTTTGACTGAAATTCCAATCATTCAGCAGCATATGAATTTCAAGTTGGGGAACCTTTCCCTTGGATTCGCCAAGCTATTTGAAGATCTTTTGATATTGTACTCCAATGCAAATTATTCACTTTTTGATGAACCCTTTGTAGGGCTAAGTCCGTTGTATATCGAGTTGTTTAAGGAGCATCTTCATGATAGGAGACCACATAAAGGGATTTTAATTTCTGATCACTATTATCATGATGTCATGGATGTTAGCGATGAAATGTATCTGATGAAAGAAGGTTCGTTATTAAAAATCAAGGATAAAGAGGATCTTGTATTGCATCAGTATTTAAACATGTTTGATTAATTGTTATGGTGTAATCAGCTTTTTTGTTGGCATAGTTATTTTCCCGCAATCTCATTTTACCTGTTGACATAGAGATGTCAGTTTAGACGGTTAATTTTAAGCAAAAGAAAAAATCATGAGCAATCTAAAACCGTTTGACGGACAACATTGTGAAACTACAGCCTCCGGAACGTTACTGTGGCAGCTTGGAATTGAACTTTCCGAACCCATGCTTTTTGGGCTCGGGGAGGGACTTAGTTTTATCTATTGGAATATGAAAACAATGGATTTTCCTTTTTTGGGTGGACGTATAAAGACTGATTTGTTGACAAAGAATCTCTGTAAAAATCTCAATCTCGAGCTTTCTGTAAGGGAAACTACCTCGAAAACAAAGGCCTGGCAACAGGTCAAACAGCTTTTGGATAAGGGGCAAATCGTCGGGCTCAAACTTGATGCCTACTACCTTGAGTATTTCACCAATCCGTTCCATTTCGCTGGGCATTATGTAGCGATTTATGGTTATGACAATCAAAATGCTTTTTTGGTCGATACCAGACAGCAGGGTGGGAAAGTCAAAACCTCGCTCGATAGTCTGGCTTTGGCCAGGGCGGAGAAAGGGCCAATGGCTTCTAATAACTTATACTACACCATACAGCGAAAGAGTGAAGACTATGACTTAAAAAAATCCGTCATTTCCGCTATAGTCAGTAATGCAAACGAATATCTCAATCCGCCCATTAAAAATATTTCTTACAGGGGGATTGTGAAGACAAGTCAGGAGCTTATAAAATGGTTTAATAAGAGTAAGGATATAGCCACCGAATTTAAAATGGCTGCCAATCTTATGGAAAGAGCGGGTACCGGAGGTGCGCTGTTCAGAAATTTATATCGCGATTTTCTAAAAGAAAGTTATGACCTGCTTCAGATTGAGCAACTTCATGAGGCACATCAAGAATTTGCGGAAATAGCCTTGTTATGGGAATCCGTTTCAGACTTATTTTATCAAATAAGTGAGACTCCTAGGGGCGAGTACATACAGCAAGCTTCAGAAACACTCAAAATCCTGGCGACAAAAGAGAAAAAGGTGATGGAGCGGTTGGGGACGTTATATGAAGACCCAAATAATCATGTATCTTTGTAGAAAAGTGTTTTTTGAATAGGATTCGTAGTAGCTATGGGAAACCGCAGGGTAGATACTACAGAAGCTGAACGATATAGATATATTGGAAAAGCTTTCACGCCCTATATTGATGAGCATAATGTTACCGCTCGTCAGGCTTGGATTAATTTACTCAAATTTAACTATGCTTTAGGGAGGGACAAGAAGTTTACAAATTCATTTCCTTTCTATAGGTATTCGGTCACTGAATTACGAAATGGAAATACATACTCAAATATGGATGGATATAAAAACATGGTAATAATTTTGTCTTTTGTAATCTCTACTATGTTCTTTGGATGTCGGGCAGATGACAAAGCTGAATATTACTTGAAATTCAATGAAAACAAAATAGTTTTAGAAATGTCTAAGGTAATTACATACAATGGTAAGGAAGTAGGGAAAATTGAAAATATTGAAATTAGTGAGACTGTTCCAACGTATAAAATTATCTTGACAGAAAGAATTCCTAAGGAATCTATTATTAAACTTAATCAGGTTGATTTATTAGGTGTTACAATGTTGGTTTTATATAAGTCGTCCAGCAAAATTATGTATGCAGAAAAAGATACAATAATTGGACAAGTAGTAATGAAAAAGCGTGTTGTTAATCCAATGAATGTGGATAGTTTGTTAAAGGATGTGGATTCTACGAAAAAAGGGTTGCTCGAATTCTAATCAAGAGGTGCTTGGAGTTGCTAACTTTGAGTAGAGACAGATTTGAGAAGAAGATAGACCTGTCAAAGCAACATAGAATAAAGTGATCGCAGTGGGCATTTATGCCACGAAAGCCCTCTACTAGTTATGTTGCTTCCAACCAAGTTTTTATTCTACCAAGAACTGATTTTTCCACAAATTGATTATGTTTGTAACATGGCAAACGCAGTTCGATTAAATAAGACCCAACGACGCAAGATCAACATCTTTGTGCGTTGTGTTGCAATTTCGTTGCTGGCTTGGTTGTTGTTTTCGATTTCCAACCAATATACAGTGTCTGTCAAGGCTGCAATAGAATATGTCAACCTGCCCGAAAAACGGGCTTTTCACCCGCAACAATCGGATACTGTCAAAGTAAAGCTCGAGATGACGGGATGGCAATTCCTCTTTTCGAAAGCTGCATTGGAAACACCCAAAGTACAGGTGGATCTCAGCTCGCTGAAAACAAAAGATTGGATTGTGTTTTCCAATCAGCTGGGATTTATCAACCGCCAGTTTCCGCATGAACAACGTGTGGTGTCGGTGAGCCCTGATACCTTGTTTTTTGACTTTTCGAAACAAACACAGCGAAAAGTTCCGGTCAAGCCGTTGTCCAATATCTTGTTTAAAAGGGGATATGGTGTTATTGCTGATACCAAGGTCACGCCTGCATACGTGACGATAACAGGGCCGTATGAGGATGTTTCGACCATAGAATATTGGGAAACAGATACCGTGCGTGGGAAAGAGGTGGAGACTGATGTGCGCACTGTGGCAAATCTCACCCGCAATCAAAAGGGAAATATCAATGTATATCCCACATCTGTAGAGGTGCTGATGCCGGTAGGAGAGTTGACGGAGAAAGTCATCGAACTGCCCGTAAAAGTTGAAAATGGACAGCGCTATAGTTCCGTGAGGCCCAATCCAAGTAAAGTAGTGATCACCGTGCTGATGTCGGTCAAGGATTATAATAATTATACATCCCGTGATTTTGAGGCTGTGGTGGATTTGGCAGATTGGGAGAAAAATGAGGTGCAATATTTACCGATCCTGCTAACCAAGGTGCCGGATTATTGTAAGATTATCAGTGTTGTGCCACAGAATGTGGACTTCTTTGTAAGAAAATAGGGAATAAAAATGGGGCTGAAAATAGGAATAACAGGCGGAATAGGTTCCGGAAAGACATTTATCTGTAGGCTTTTTGAGTCCCTTGGTATACCAGTTTATAATGCGGATGAGGAAGCCAAAAGGTTGATGAATACCGATATACGGATCAAGGAAAAGCTTATTGCGCAGTTTGGTGAGGCAACTTACAAGGATGGTCTGCTGGACCGGGCATTCCTGGCCAATATGGTCTTTTCGGATAAGGATAAACTTGAACTCCTGAACGGTATTGTACACCCGATCGTCATCCAGGAAGCGAAAGATTGGGCCGAGCGGCAGACGACACGTTATTCGCTCAAAGAAGCGGCACTGCTCTTTGAAAGTGGCTCGTACAAAGAACTGGATTATACCATATTGGTTACTGCCCCAATAGATATTCGTATACAACGTGTCATCGAGCGGGATGGCACTACAGAACAACAGGTACGGGAACGTATGAACAAACAATTGTCTGACGAGGAAAAACTGCAGCTTGCAGACTTCGTCATCGTTAACGATGGAATCACTCCACTACTACCGCAAGTGTGGACATTGCATCAAAAATTTCTAAAGTAATTATATGTCTATCATATTGTCTGACTTTCTGGTCAGAAAACCGGAAGGGTATTATTGCCGTTATGGCGACTTTTTTATCGATGCAGGTAGTCCCGTAGCGCATAATGTGGTATCACATGCTCACGGCGATCATGCCAGTTCAGGACATGATTATGTCTATTGTACAAATGGAACAGCATTGTTTATGAGCTATCGCTATAAGCAGAACCGTAAGGATTCCTATCAGGTCAAATTGTTTAACGGCACTTTTAAAATCGGTCCGGTGGAAATTACCTTTTTAGCGGCTGGCCATATATTGGGATCGGCGCAGATCTTAATGGAATATCAGGGCGTACGATATTTGTATACGGGTGACTATAAATTGCAGGTTGATGAGACCTGTGAGCCTATCGAAGTGCAGCAGGCTGATGTATTGATCACCGAAAGTACTTTCGCAAATCCTGAGGTTATCCATCCGGATCCCATTCAGGAGATCAAGAAGCTGGAGGGGCACGCCAGCAATATTCTATTGGGAACTTATGTGCTTGGGAAAGCGCAACGGATCACAGATCTGATCAATCGATACTGTCCGGAAAGAAGGGTGCTGGTACATAGTGGAATATTGCCTTACCATCGCCTGTATGATGAACATGGGCTTAAAAAAATGACCTATGAACCTTACAACCGTAGAGAAATGAAACAGGGTGAGCAGAATAAGGTTTATCTGGTACCGCCCATGACTTTCAATAGTTATTTTAGGGCGACAAAAGTATTGCGGGCCTTTGCTTCGGGATGGAAGCGACTACAGGCACAGAATGATATCGAATTGTATATTTCGGATCATGTGGATTGGAACGATATTCTGCATTATATCAAGATGGTTGACCCAAAAGAGGTCTGGACATTGCATGGCGATGGGACAATACTCAAAAGTTATTTTGGAGACAGGTTAAGGGTAAGAGATGTGCTTTCAGCATAAAGGAGGGTATACCCTCCTTTATTATTTCATATTGATAATCTTGTCAACAACGTATACCGTATTGCCACGCCAAGGCAATACCCCATGATATTCCTTGTATTGAAGGTCGAAATACTTACCGCTATTGAGCTCAAGCTGGCGAAATATAGAATCATCTTCAATAGAAAATTCGAATTGGTTGCTGGCAATTCCGCCCGTCTTGACACTGCCAAATCCCTCCTGAATTAGCTTCCCCTCATATGTCTTAAATATATTGCCTTTTTTGACGGCAAAATTTAAGTAGCCAGATTTCACACCTTCACCAAATACGTAATAGTATTTCCAGTAACCATAGGATCCGAAGCCTACTAACAAAAAGAGGAGCAGGATAAATAAAAATTTCTTAAATCCAGACTTCTTCTTTTTTTGTTCCGGTAAATTTTCCATAATTTTTTCGCTAGTTTTTGATGTATTATTTTCTTTTCATTTTATTCAAATATGTTTTGGCGCAAAGGTGTCCATGCCAATCCTATACAAGAACTCGGCCAATTATAACGAGAGGAAAAAGTATCAGCGCTATTGAGAGCAGGGTAAGCACGGAGAGCATGATCTGCCGCTAAGGGGGGAAATAGTATCAGCGCCATTACTAGTTGGGTCTAATGCAGAAATTAAATGCCTGAGAATTGGCTTGATAAACTAATTATATTAGTATTTTATCGCGGTTTATAGTGATTCTTGCTAATTTTTGTAAATTTGGGTAATGGATTCGCCCCAAACATATCGTAAAATTATCCACCTGGATATGGATGCTTTCTATGCGTCTGTGGAGCAGCGGGATTTTCCGGAATATCGGGGGAAGGCTATTGCTGTTGGCGGTTCGCCTGATGGGCGGGGGGTAGTCGCTACGGCCAGCTATGAAGCGCGGAAATTTGGTGTCAAGTCAGCCATGAGTTCCCGCAAAGCACTGCAGCTCTGTCCGGAGATCATATTTACCCGGCCACGGTTTGAGGTATATAAGCAGGTTTCATATCAGATCAGGGAGATCTTTCGGCGGTATACGGATTTAATTGAACCGTTGTCGCTTGATGAGGCTTTTTTGGACGTAACGATGGATAAACAGGGAATCGGTTCGGCCATTGATATCGCCAGGGCGATCAAATCTGCCATTAAAGAAGAGCTTAATCTGACTGTCTCTGCCGGAGTTTCGGTCAATAAATTTGTCGCCAAGATTGCCTCCGATATGGATAAACCCAATGGCCTGACATTTATTGGCCCTTCAAAGATCCTGAAATTTATGGAATCCTTACCGGTAGAGAAATTCTTTGGCGTGGGCAAGGTGACCGCAAAGAAAATGCACGAGCTAGGTTTATTTACGGGGATGGATCTCAAAAAGCAGCGCGAAGACGATCTGGTGCGTTGGTTTGGTAAGACAGGGCATTTTTTTTACCGTATTGTTCGCGGGATAGACGAGCGGCCGGTCACGCCCAATCGGAGCAGCAAATCTGTCGGAATAGAGGATACTTTTGAGGCTGATATCGAAACTTTTGAAGAACTGAATGCCATACTGCAACGACTAAGTATACAGCTTTGGGGACGTATCGGTAAAAAAGAAATATCTGGAAGAACATTGACATTGAAACTAAAGTATGCTGATTTCGTACAGCTGACGCGAAGCCTGACGCTGGATACAAGTTTCGACTCTGAAGAGAAAATCTATGCGACAGCCCATAGTTTACTAAGTAAGATTACACTAGCAAATAAGGTGCGGCTGCTGGGGATTTCGATCTCTAATTTTGTTGATGAGACCGATTTTCCAAAAGAGGGTGTCCAACTCGCTCTTTTTGAGAATTATCGGTAGGAGGGGATAACAATCAACTGTACATGGAGCTGAATAAGCTTGTTACAGGTAAAATCGTCGTTATTTACCACAATTCTTTATCTTAGCTGAAATAATTAATAAACATATCCAAGAATTAATGAATACAGTATCAAGAGTGCTCTTAGGTGCATCTATTGTGTTTTTTGTGCATGATCTGACTTTTGCACAGAAGAAATTGGATTTTGCGCAATCCTGGGGACAGAAACAGTCTTTGACCGTGCGCACAAATCAATATCCGGGCTGGGCGGATGGAGCCGCTTATCTGGAAAATGACGTCAACGATAGCCGGCTCTATCAGGTCAACGTCAAATCGGGGAAGAGAAGTATCTATACAATTCCTGCCAAAGAGGGGACGGTGGTCTATGTAGAGAAAAATGATATTTTTATCAAAAATGGCTCAGGTACTGCAAAGAAATTGACCAATTCACCTGACGTTGCAGAACAGAACCCAACTTTATCGCCAGACGGTCAATATGTTGCTTTCACACGTAAAAGCAATTTGTATAGTTTAGAGGTAGCTACAGGGAAAGAGGCGCAGTACACAAATGATGGTACCGATGTGATCTACAACGGTTGGTCTTCATGGGTTTATTATGAGGAAATTTTGGGACGTCCTACAAACTATAAGGCTTTTTGGTGGTCTCCAGATAGCAAGAAGATCGCTTTTATGCGTTTTGATGATACCAAAGTGCCTATGTTCCCGATATATTCATCCAAAGGACAACATGGTTATCTAGAGGAAACACGTTATCCGAAAGCAGGCGATCCTAATCCTGAGGTGAAAGTGGGTATCGTTCAACTGAATGGCGGACAGGTGACATGGGCGGATTTCAATGAAAAGGATGATCAGTATTTCGGACAGCCTTACTGGGCTTTCGATAGTAAAAATTTCATGGTGCAATGGATGAACAGGGATCAGAATAACCTGAAATTTTATCAGGTGGATCCAAATACTGGTTCGAAAAAGGAGATTTATGATGAACGCCAAGCTTCTTGGATCAACCTGGATCATGACGAGCGTATTACTTACCTTGCTGACAATAAATATTACATCTTAAAATCGGATAAAACTGGTTGGGCGCACTATTACCTGTATAAGTTGGATGGAACATTGGTGAACCCGATTACATCTGGCGATTGGCAGGTGACCGAAATCAAACGGATAGACGAGAAAAATAAGGTGCTTTATTTTACCGCACGTAAGGAAAATTCGGCTCGTTTTGATCTGTACCGCGTGGATTACTCGGGTAAAAATCTAAAACGTTTGACCTTTGGTGAATATTCACATGATGTCAACGTATCACCTGATGCCAAGTACTTTATCACCCGATATTCTAATGTGAGCACACCGGACCGCTTTGCCTTAGTGGATAATCAGGGTAAAGTGGTACGTCAATTGGCGGATAGCAAAGCTGCTGACTTTAGTTCGTACAGCTACGGTAAAACGGAGTATTTACATGTTAAATCGGATGATGGTCTATTTGATTTACCACTGACGATCACTTATCCTACGGATTTTGACAAATCGAAAACTTATCCTGTTGTTTTCAGTATCTATGGTGGTCCGGATGCGGGTACTGTGAAGGATACCTGGAAAGGTACCGGCAATCAGTATTGGGCGAATGAAGGCGTTATCCAGGTTTCTGCGGATCACAGGGCTTCTGGTCACTTTGGTAAACAAGGGGTAGCTTATATGCACCGTAATCTGGGACATTGGGAAATTATCGATTATTCTACGATCGTAAAATGGTTGAAATCTCAATCTTGGGTGGCTAAAAACAAAGTATTGATCACAGGCCATAGCTATGGCGGTTATATGACTTGTCTGGCGATGACTAAAGCTGCGGATGTATTTGACTTTGGTATTGCTGGTGCGCCCGTAACGTCTTGGGAGTTGTACGATACCCATTATACCGAACGTTGGATGGATACACCACAAGATAATGCGGAAGGCTATAAAGCGGGGTCGGTATTGACTTATGCAAACAATTACAAGGGCGTACTGCGCATTATGCATGGCGATATGGATGATAATGTTCATCTGCAGAATACAACGCAACTGGTTGATAAATTAACAGATAGAAGTGTACCTTTTGAATTGATGATCTATCCGGGCAGTCGTCATGGATTTGACCGTTCAAAAAGTAAATATGACTTTAATGAGCGTGCACGTTTCTACTATCAATATCTATTGGAGAAACCTCTTCCAAAAGAGTTTAAGTAGATTGCTGGGCTCCAGCATTTGAGTCTGGAAAATCTCAGTATCTCTATGTGATTACAAAAAAAACACGCGGTTCAACTAAACCGCGTGTTTTTTTGTACAGGATCGCTTTTGGATCTTAGGTGAAGATAGTTGCTCAAAATTCATATTACCTGTCCGAAATTTGCTTCACTATTTTGACTGATTAAATTCAAAAGAAATGAAAGTTATTTTTACTTGGCTGATGTATATAGCTGCCTTATTATCTGCACTCCTCATCTTATTATTCATTTATTTTACGGTTGATCCTTTTCGTAAACAAAGGCAAAGGAAATTGCGCCCCAAAAGTTAGTTAGTTGATTTTGTTAAATAATTGATCCGGAATCTCCCATTTAATGGGATTTACTACTTTGACAGGATCATAATTTAAAATCTCAGGGTATTCATTTCGTTCGAGCCTATCAATAATATTTTCCAAAATAGGCCTTATTTCCGGCCAATCTTCAGCATATAACGCCAAGGTCGAATACCTTTCAAGCAGCCAATAGACCATAAGAGCAATTGCTTTATCACAGTATGTATGTTCGATTACAGTTTGATATACGTTGAATTCGCGATGTTTCAATAAGACGGCAATGTTGTATAATTCAATGGTGCTTTCACTCCGCCTGATCTGATTGATCAGATGTTCTCCAAACCAGCTATGAACTTCCGTTTCTTCCAAATAAATATAGGGTTCCTCTCCCTGGCTTGCCTGCAAAACGACCGCTGGTATTTTTGGAGCTTGTGCAATTTTTTCAGTGGGATCGTAACTGATGTCTGTTTTGAGATAAAACCCTTTTTCAGAATTACTTATAACCGTTTTTATAATGTCGAAGTTCTCGTCAGTTCCTTTTCTTGTTTTCCAGCTTCGACGGATCGCTTCAAAAGGATAGTTATTCCAGAATAGCATTAGGGCAGTAGCCTCACTACAAAATGGACTCTCAACGATCCATTGTTGGATGTAGAAAAAACATTGTGTCGCTAATTTATGAAGCTCCTGGGGTGTTTTTAAAAGCTGAAATTCTTCAAATTCCATGTGACGATAGGCATCTTCTGTTTCCATACTTGTTGGTTGTGTCTTCTAGTGATTCTGTTTTAACTTATTTTTGGCTGTTTTGTCGTCCTGCGAAACCGTATTTTTCTGATCAATCACATCTCTCACTGAAACGGTAAATGACTTTGTCCGGATGTACTAAAATAGCAAAAATCTCAGGAAATGAATTGAATGTTTAGACCACCGCACATTTTTTTACCACATTTGAAGTGGATTTTTACCAGCATTGAAATAAAGCTGGGGCTATAGATGCGCTGAAAAAATAGTTGGATCGAATATGATGTTAAAAAACCTAAAAAATGTCAATTTTATGTGGGTGTAAATTGTTGAAAATTAAAAATAATGGCATCTTTGTAAAAGTTTATTCAAAGAAAAAATGATTCAATTCCTAAAGGAAAGTACTTTTGCCGTAAATGAAGTTTTTAATAGATCGTGGGAACTATTGAAAAAGCATTATTTTTCTGTTGCGGGCCTATGTTTTTTGCTGTTTGTAACCTCTGGTTTATCCAATTTCCTGGCAACGACAATCAGTGATTTTAATGTCGTACTTAGTGGTTTTATGGCCTTCTTTTTTATGATCATGTATTTTGGGCTGAATCTTACTTTGTTTAAATACATCCTCAATCTGATCGATGGCAATCAGGATAAGAAATTGATCCATTGTATACCAAGTTCAAAAGAATTAGCTTATTTTTTCGGCGCAATGCTGAGTATCATGGTACTGTCTATTGCCTTATTGATGATACTGGGAGCCGTATCGCTTCCATTTTTGTATTTGTTTGAAAATGGCGAAAATCGCGCAGAAATCATGAGTAAGTTTACTGTCTTTGTCGTTTTTGTGGCGGCAATACTGACATTTATTTTGATTATTCGTGTAGCATTTTACCCTTTCTTTATCATTGATAAACATGCGGCAACCTTTAAATCACTACGCTTTAGCTTTGCGCTGACCAAAGGAAATGTATTCAAATTATTATTAATCTTAGCGGTATTTGCTTTTTTTCAATTACTTCAGATGTATTTTAATTTTTTAGAATATTACATAATTTTTATTATTTTGAACCTTGTGAGCTCATTCTTGGTGGTACCTTTGGCCAGTATTGTTGTTTCGGTTGCTTACCGGGAAATGATGTCGGACTATCACGGTGGAGAGGATCCGAAGATTTTGAATAATATATTTTAATAAAGAGAGAAGGTTTTGAGTAAAAAAGGAATTGCCATTTTAGGGGCAACGGGTAGTGTCGGTACACAAGCCTTGGATGTTATTAGAGCCTTTCCGGATAAGTTTGAAGCAGTTGTTCTGACTTGCGGCAGCAATGCTGAACTTTTGATCAAACAAGCATTGGAGTTTAAACCAAAATCGGTCGTTGTGACCGATCCAACCCAATATAAAGTAGTTAAAGAAGCCTTAGCGTTTCAGGATACGACGGTATTATATGGTGAAGAGGGTTTGATTGAAGTGGTGCAATATGCCGAAATAGGTATTGTCTTAAATGCAATCGTGGGTTCCGCAGGTTTAAAACCTACGGTAATGGCTATTCAATCCAGAAAAGATATTGCTCTAGCAAATAAGGAAACTCTTGTTGTTGCCGGGGAATTGATTATGGCCTTGGTCAAAGAATACGGTGTCAATATGTTGCCTGTAGATTCTGAACATTCGGCAATCTTTCAATGTCTGGTCGGTGAGGAGCAAAACCCCATTGAAAAAATTTATGTGACGGCATCTGGAGGTCCTTTTCGTGGAAGAAAGCGGGACGAGTTGCTGCAGGTAACGAAAGCACAGGCCCTAAAACATCCCAATTGGTCTATGGGGGCTAAAATTACCATAGATTCAGCTTCTTTGATGAACAAGGGACTGGAGGTGATTGAAGCCAGATGGCTCTTTGATCTAACTATCGATCAAGTGGATGTCATCGTACACCCACAGTCGATCGTGCACTCCTTGGTTCAATTTAAAGATGGGTCTATGAAAGCACAAATGGGTGTCCCAGATATGAAACTGCCTATTCAATACGCATTGACTTATCCCGCTCGATTTGAAAATAATTTTGAACGCTTCAATTTTATGGACTATCCAACGCTTCAATTTGAAAAAGCGGATATGGAAACTTTTCGAAACTTGGCCCTGGCCTACGAAACACTGCGCGCCGGTGGAAATAAATCCTGTATATTGAATGCAGCAAATGAAGTTGTCGTGGCTGCTTTCCTCGCTGATAAAATTGGCTTCCTGGAAATGAGCGACGTCATCGAAAGTACATTGGAAAAAGTGGAATTTATAGCCAATCCAACACTGGAGGATTATCTGGAGACGGATCGGTTAGCAAGGTTAATAACAAAAGAAATAATCAAAGATTAAATATAGAAAGCATACATGGGTGTTTTAATTATGGTCGGACAAGTGATTTTAGGCTTGTCAATTTTAATTGTTCTACATGAGTTAGGGCATTTTTTAGCAGCACGTGCATTTGGAATTAAAGTGGAGAAATTCTATTTGTTCTTTGATGCATGGGGAGTGAAATTGTTTAAATTCAATTATAAAGGCTGTGAGTATGGTATTGGTTGGTTACCTCTGGGTGGCTATGTGAAGATTGCCGGTATGATTGATGAGTCGATGGATACTGAACAATTGAAGGGCGAGCCACAACCTTGGGAGTTCCGTTCAAAACCGGCATGGCAGCGTCTGATCGTTATGTTGGGGGGTATTATCGTTAATATCGTTGTTGGTATCCTTGTCTTTTGGATGTTGACCTTCAAAATGGGTAATACAGATGTCAAGATGGATCAAATGGTAAACGGTATCGTACCGGGATCCATTGGTGAATCTATTGGCCTTAAAGCCGGTGATAAAGTGATCGAAATAGATGGACACCGTGTTGAAAACTACTCCGAGTTGCTTGGTTCTAAAGTCTTGATGGGCGGTGTATCCCTTACGGTAGAGCGTGATGGCGCGACAACAGAAATCAAGGTTCCAGCAGACTTATTGAATACCTTGTCCGATAAAAAAGGAGAGAAGTTTATTGAACCTCGCTTTAAAACAACAAGTATCGCACAAGTGGCTCCAGGATCAGTGGCAAGCAAGATGGGCTTCACCAAAGGGGATAGCATCGTAGCCTTAAATGATACTCCGGTACCTTTCTTTGATCAATTCAGAACATTAGTTAAAGCAAATATCAATAAACCTGTTGTCATTAAAGTAATCCGTGCGGGAGCGGAGGTTTCCCTAAAAGGAAATGTACCAGCGGATGCCATGTTAGGTATCAGTGTCAACCATGATAATTCGATCAAGTCGTTTACAACGAATTATACACTTATGGAAGCTTTTCCTATCGGTGCTAAAAAAGCATTTACGGTAATTACGGATAATGCGAAAGGGTTCGGTAAAATCTTTAAGGGGGAGGTGCGTGCTGATAAAGCGCTATCTGGACCTATCGGTATTGCTACACTGTTCGGCACTGAAGTAGATTGGATTCGGTTCTGGTCTTTGGTTGGTATGCTTTCAATGGCTCTTGCGTTTATGAATTTGTTACCTATTCCAGCACTGGATGGTGGTCACGTTGTATTCTTACTGATCGAGATGATTCAAGGCAAGCCGCTGAGTGAAAAATTTCTCGAAAAAGCACAAATGGTCGGATTCTTTATCCTTTTGGGCCTGATGGTGTTTATATTCGGAAATGATATTTTTAAGTTGTTCAAATAACTTATCGCCCCAATGTCCCTATGTATTTCTTCTCATAAGATGGATACAGTACAGGTTCGTCGCATTTGGAATAAACAACAATAAAAAGTCACTTATGTATCTCGTTGAAAACAAAAAATATAGATCAAAATCTTGATGTTAATGGTTTCAAGGTCTATATGAGATGATAAAAAAATACATAATTCAACAAAAAATAGGGGAGTTTTCTTTTGGAAAACTCCTTTTTTATTTCTTACATTTGACCATGGACGGAAGAAATAGAGCGGATGTAAAGCCCGGAATGTTGGTTAATATCATTCTGAAAAAAGACCAGCGCACGGGGAATCTTACAGAGGGCATTGTAAAGGATTTACTGACATCCTCATCTTATCATTCAAGAGGGATAAAAGTAAGGCTGACAGATGGTCAAGTAGGACGAGTCGCTGAAATTATAGAGGATGACTTTTAACGATATCGTATTGTTAAATTAAATCTTTCGAGTACTCCAGATGTTTTAGATGTGTTGTCTAAATGAATTTATTGCTACCTAATGATGTTCTTATTATTCGATCTAAATTGAATTTAAAGGTTGTGTTGTGATGCACCTTTTTGAAATAAAATTTGCATAGTAACATAATTCTTATTAACTTCTTTCTAGATTTTTTATTTTTATTACATATTTATAGAATTTTATTGTATTAATTAGTTGAATGATCTCTTTTTCGAATGGATACCAAAAGTAAATGTAAGATTGTCTACGCAGATGATGCGATGATCCATCATGTTATGATGAAGGCCATGGCCCAATCCCATTCGTTGGAATTAGTTTATTGTGCCTCTAATGGAAGAGACCTTATCGACTATTTGATTGAACATAATAAAGCGCTACCTGAGGTGTGCATATTGGATCTGCACATGCCGATTTTGAACGGTATCGAAACCGCAAAGATCGTTAGGGACAAGTTTCCTTCCATTCGTATATTTGGTCTGACCTCGAGTAGTGATGAAAGTGAACGGATTGAAATGTTGGCCGGAGGGGTGGAGCAGATCTTCGCGAAAGAAGATATGTCCGCATTGTTACAACAACTTTAGTTAAAAGCATAAAAAAAGCCTAACAATTTGTTAGGCTTTTTCGTTATTTTCCAGTGCTTCTTTAAATTTTAAAAGTCTGACCCATGCCGGGCATTTGCTCAGATCTTTTTTCCATAATCCAACATGGATAAAGCTTGTGCTGATAAATCTTTCCACATCAAACACTTGCATATCTTGTTGTATTTCCAGTGATTTGGGTAATTCCCTAGACTGAAAATATTGTTGTAATTCTTCTGGTGTCATAAGACAAAAATAGCGTTTTTAATTCATTATCTCCAACCACCACCTAAAGAACGGTAGAGATCCACAAATCCATCCAGGTGCTGCTGGCGTAGCTCGACCAGATCCAGATCGCTATCCAAGGCATTGCTTTGTGCGGTGATAACTTCTAAATATGTCGCATAGCCACTTTTGAAGAGCAGGTTTGCATTTTTTACCGCAAGATGCGCGTTATCCACTCTTTTTCTCGCAAGCTCGAGCTGTTCCCGCTGTTTGTCTACCGTAACTACAGCGTTGGAGACTTCGGCAACTGCTTCGACGACTTTCTGTTGAAGCTGAATTTCGGCCTTATCCCGTTCAAGTTTTGCAACTTCATATTGTGTTTTTAATGTTTTATTTTTGAAAATAGGGGTGGTCAGATTGCCGGTGATGCCACCTAATAGTGCGCCCGGAATGTTGAACCAGTTTCGGGGAAGCATGGAATTTACGCCCAGTACACCGCCTATATTAAGCGAAGGATAACGCATGGCCTGCTGGATATTGGCGTTCGCATTGGCGGCCATTAGCTGAAACTCGGAGGAACGGATATCTGGTCGATTGCGTATGATTTCAATGGGCGAACCAAGCGATATGTCCTTACTTTCTGCAAATAGATGTTCGTATGAAGTGCCTCGCTTGATGCTGTCCGGGAGCCTTCCTGTTAATGTCTGAAGTGCATTCTCTTGAATAACAATCTGTTTTTCCAATTCTGGGACAAGGGAGGCTGCTAATAGACGCTGCGATTCTGTCTGTTGAATGGCCAGTGCGGTAATCTCGCCTGCTTTGTATTGGAGCTTAATCATACGTAATGTGCTATCGTTCAATTGAACATTACGTTTGGCGACTTCAATTTTAGCATCTAACATCAACAGATTGAAATAACCTTTTGCAACAGACGTGATAATATTGGTCTGAATGGCATTTTTGGCTTCCTGTGTGTCTAGGTATTCCGCCAGCAGCTGTTCCTGTTTGCTGCTAATTTTTTTCCAGATATCTATTTCCCAACTGAAACTGATGTCAGATCCAAATTGAGATTGGTAAACAAACATATTTTCTGGAGCTTTCTCACCTTTGTGCTCATAGTATTTTGACAATGGACCACTCCCAAATTCTTTCGATCGCCAGGTACGGTTTCCATTCGCTATGGTGGCACTGACACTTGGAAGATAGTTTGACTTATTTTGAGCCATTACCCTGTTGGAGATCTGTAAATTGAGTAGCGCTGTTTTCATTTCAAAATTATTGGTCAGCGCTGAATCGATCAGTAGCTTGAGGGTAGGATCATGAAAGAACGATTTCCAATGAATCAACCCCATGCTAGAGGTATCACCAAAATAATCTAAGGTGTCACCACGAAAGGTTCCGGGCAATTTTAGTTTGGGTTGAACATAATCTTTGCCAACTTTACAGGCATTCATTAAAATCAGTAAGCCCGTAGCCATAAATAGTGCTGAAAAGTATTTTTTTATGTTCTTCATTCTTCTTCTTTAGCTAGTTTATCCTGTAGTTTTTCATCCAGCCCCTTGAAGACAACAAAGAGTACCGGAATAATAAAGATGCCAAAGGCAACTCCCAATAGCATACCACCTGCTGCACTGAAGCTGATGGAGTGATTGCCGATAGCCGAAGGGCCAACAGTCCACATCAGTGGAACTAGGCCGGCAACGAAGGCAAGACTGGTCATTAGGATTGGCCTTAACCTTAACTTTGAACCGCTGATGGCAGCTTCCACGATAGTTTTTCCATTTTTGCGTTCCTGTACGGCAAATTCGACTATTAGGATCGCATTTTTAGCCAGTAGACCGATCAGCATGATCAATCCAACCTGTACATAGATGTTGTTCTGTAGACCGACAAGGTTGATGACTGAAAAAACGCCGATCAGACCAACAGGTATGGAGAGCAAAACCGCCCAGGGAAGAATATAGCTTTCGTACTGTGCGGAGAGTAAAAAGTACACAAATAGGATACTCAAGACGAAAATCAGGATAGTTTGGGATCCAGATTGGCTTTCTTCATAGCTCATACCAGTCCATTCAAAGCCATAGTTTCCGGGTAGTTTTTCGTCGGCTAGCTTTTGGATAGCCTGCATGGCATCGTCAGTACTATAGCCTTCTGCTGGAGTGATATTGACGGAAATTGCATTGTATAGATTGTAACGGGTAATGGTTTCGGGGCCGACAGTTTTTTCCAGTGTCAGAACGGTATTGATGGGCACCATCTCGCCTTTGTTGTTTCGCACGAAAATCGAATTGAAAGACGCTGGATCTTTGCGGAAATCAAAATCGGACTGTACATACACGCGGTATTGGCGGCCAAAACGATTAAAGTCACTGGCTTGCACCCGTGCAAAATAGGAGCGTATGGTGGACATTAAGTCTTTGATTTCAACACCGAGTGATTTTGCCTTGACAGCATCGATGTTCACCTCGTATTGCGGGAAATTGGATTTAAAACTGGTGTAAGCACTACGGATTTCCGGACGGGTATTCAGCTGGCTGATAAAGGTGTCTGCAATGGTATTAAAGTCTCTTACGTCGCCACCCATGCGATCTTGAAGAACCATCTCTATACCGGCAAAATCACCAAATCCCTGTACTGTAGGTCTGGGAAATACAGTAAATGTGGCCTCATTTATTTGTGCGAGGTCATTCCTGATTGTATCCATAAAGGCATTAATGTTTTTGATGTGCTTGCGTTTGGCATGTGGTTTAAGTGTAATATATCCTGCGGCAAAGGCTGGACTTGAACTACCATCCAGTGCATTGAAACCAGAGACTGTCGTCATGCCCTCGATATCTTTTCTTTTTTTCAATATACTGTCTGCACGATGGAGTACTTCTGTCGTACGGCTTAATGAAGCCCCGGGGGGAAGCGCAATGTTATAGGTGATGAAACCATCGTCTTCGGTTGGTATAAAACTCTTTGGTGTTTTGATCATTAAAATGACTCCGATCGCAGTAATCAATACCAGGCCTATCCAAGCTATTTTTTTATGATTGATCAACAACTGGACAATAGATACGTATCGGGTGGTCAGGCGATCAAAAGAAGTATTGAATGCTTTAAAGAAACGATCCTTAAATTGGTTGATTCTTGATTTAGCTTCTTCTTCCTTTTGTTGCTTGGGGGCTTTGAGCAATAATGCACATAGGGCGGGACTCAATGTCAAGGCATTTAAAGCTGAAATTAGGATCGCTGTCGCCAGCGTGTAAGCAAATTGTCGATAAAAGATACCCGCTGGGCCCTCCATAAAACCAACAGGCAAAAATACCGCTGCCATGACCATGGTAATAGAGAGGATTGCACCGGTAATTTCTGACATGGTCGACAATGTCGCCGCTCTAGCTTTTAACCCCGTACTATGCATCTTTTCATGGATGGCCTCTACAACAACAATGGCATCATCGACAACAATACCGATGGCCAATACAAGGGCAAACATGGTCAATACATTGAGCGAGAAGCCAAAGAGCTGGAGGAAAAAGAAGGTACCTATCAACGAAACAGGTATAGCAATAGCTGGAATTAAGGTCGATCTAAAGTCCTGTAAGAAAATGAAAACAATGATAAAGACCAAAATAAATGCTTCGAAAAGAGTGTGTTCAACCTGGCTGATGGATTCATCAATTTGGTCACGTACGGAATAAGTCACTTCATAATGCAATCCTTTTGGGAATGTCTTGGCCTGTTCTTCGAGTACTTTCCGGACAGCGATATCAATATCATGGGCATTGGAGCCGCTGGTTTGCGTCAGATTGAGTGTCAGTCCGGGATGACCATTGACCTTATTGTCGCTACTGAGATTTGTTGCACCAAATTCTACGCGTGCAACATCTTTGAGGTATAGCACTGAACCATCATTGTTTGTCTTGATGACGATACCCTGAAATTCTTCGGGTGTGGTAAAGCGTCCTTTGTGCCGAATGACCGTTTCAAATGCCTCATCGGAAGTTTCACCAAATTTACCTGGGGCTATCTCAAAGTTTTGGTCTTTGATAGCATTCATGATATCCTGGGGAACCAGATTATAAAGGGCCAACTTTTCTGGATTCAGCCAAAGCCGCATGGCATAATCCCTTGCTCCGAGCCGTGACACTTGTGCTACACCATCTACACGTAATAAAGGACGCATAAGATTGATCTGTGCGTAAGCCTGTAAAAAGGTTTCATCGTAGGCCTTATCTTGATGATCCGAGTAAAGATTAATGGTCATGATAACCCCAGTCTGGCGTGGCATGACGGTAATCCCAGCTTCATTTACTTCAGCTGGAATAGAACTGATCGCTTTGGAGATACGGGTCTGCACATTGACTGAGGCAATGTCCGGATTTGTTCCGGTCTTAAAATAGACGGACACACTACCCGAACCGGAGTTGGAAGCAGACGATTTGATATAGGTCATATCTTCCACACCATTAATGGCCTCCTCAATAGGTAATAAAACACTTTTTGCTACCGTTTCAGCATTTGCGCCAGGGTAACTCAGTGATACAAGTACACTGGGGGGGGCGATTTCTGGAAATCGGGATACAGGGAGCAGCTTTAATCCCACCAAGCCCAATATGACTAAAATGATAGAAATGACCGTGGCTAAAACGGGCCTATTTATAAAGGTTTTTAACATATATTAGAATTTTAGACATAGCTCAGGCAAACCTGAAAATAGGTTACCACAGCGATGTAAAAATGTGCGATAATTATTTTTGAGGAATAGGGGTAACGGCCGAACCATCGGTCAGTTTGTCAAATCCACTGGTAATGACACGGTCGTTTTCCTTGAGACCTGAGTCTACGATATAATTGCCTTTGCTCTTGCCTGAAAGCTGAATATTACGGCGTTGTGCTTTATTGTTTTGATCCAATATATAGACAAAAGTTTTGTCCTGTAATTCATTGATGGCAATCTGAGGGATCTGTAGGACGTCTTTTTTTACTTCTGCAATTTTTAGTGTACCACTACTTCCCGAACGTAAAATATTGTCTTGGTTTTGGAAGGTTGCACGTAGAGAAATTGCCCCTGTGGTTCTGTTTATCTGTCCATTGACAGCATCAACGATCCCTTTTTTCGCATATTCTTCGCCGTCGGCGAGAACCAGTGTTACTTGAGGAAATACCAGTTTTTGATTCTGGTTGTATTTCTTACCCTCAATACTGTCTTTTTTCGCCTGTGCTTTTGAGAAGTAGAGGAAGTCGGATTCATTCATGGAGAAATAAACATAGACTTCTTGTATATCGGAAAGGTAAGTGAGGGGTTCTTTGTCACCTTTGGAAACTAGATTTCCAATACGCTTAGGAATACGCCCAATATATCCGCTTACAGGTGCTGTAATGATCGTAAAGTCTTTACTGATCTGTGCGGAACGTACAGCGGCACTGGCCTGATCTAGGGTTGCCTTTGCTACTTGATAGTCAGATTTGGCTGATGCCAGTTTTACATCTGAAATGACGTCATTTTGAACCAACGGTTTCAGACGGTCGACTTCTAATTGCGCATTTTTAAGTTTGGCCCGCGCAACCTGTTCCGTGGCTACCATGTTGTTTAAATTTTCCTGATAGGTAGAAGGATCTACTTTGAACAACTTTTGCCCTTTTTGTACAAAAGAACCTTCATCGACATAGATTTCTTGCAGTAATCCCTCAACCTGGGGACGGACCTCTACATTCACTTTTCCCTCAATGGTACCTAGATAATCCTTGATCGTGGTGGCATCAGATTTTACAACCGTATAAAAGGGCAAAGCTACAGGTTTTTCATTGGTATTATTTTCTTTGGAAGAGCTTGAAGAACAACTTACCTGGGTGGCTAAGACTGAACAAATCAATAAGGATACGCTGAAAATAGATAATGTTTTTTTCTTCACAATACTTGATTAAATTTTTGATATATGTGCTTTTGTAATGTTACTAATACAAGATATAACGCCAAATAGTTTAATTATTGTGTAAATTAACATTTGTTAACGTTTCAATTTATAGTTAATAATCGCTCAATTAATAATCAAGTATTCTATGTATTAGTTTTAAATGTCTAGTTTTCAGTAGGTAGTAAGCATTTAGTATCATTGGTTTATTGAGCGAACCATAATCGACCAAAATAGACAAGCTGTAGGCAGTCCGAATGGACTAGAAGGAGGGGGTGGAATAAAAAACTTCGTCAAAAAAATGAGCCCAATAATACATAGATATGCCCCAAAAAGTTAGACACTATTTGGGGCATATCTCATATCGGACTCATCACGCATCTAATTTTTTAACTTTGTCCAACTTTTTAAGTGAACTTCAGTATCGGTTTTCTTATCGTATCAATCCCTTAAAATTTAAGGTGTTTTACAGTCAGTCCGTTATTGATAAGTTGTTTTAGGGCATCAATACCGATACTGATATGTGCTTCTACGTATTTCGCTGTAACCGTGACATCACTTACAGACGTTTTTACTCCTTCAGGGACCATCGGTTGATCGGAAACTAACAGCAAAGCACCTGTCGGGATCTTGTTCGCGAAACCGACACTGAATATTGTTGCTGTTTCCATATCGACACACATGGCCCGAATTGATTTCAGGTACTTTTTGAATGCCTTGTCGTGCTCCCATACGCGTCTATTGGTGGTGTAGACGGTCCCTGTCCAATAGTCCCGTTGATGGTCACGGATTGTCGTAGAGATCGCTTTTTGCATAGCAAATGCAGGTAATGAGGGTACTTCGGGGGGAAAGTAATCATTTGATGTTCCCTCGCCACGGATCGCTGCGATAGGGAGGATCAATTCTCCTACAGGAATCTTTTTCTTAATTCCTCCAGTTTTGCCCAAAAATAGCACGGCCTTAGGGGCAATGGCGGATAATAGGTCCATTATCGTTGCGGCCATCGGACTACCCATTCCAAAATTGATAATGGTAATACCTCCAGCGGTCACGGATTGCATAGGTTTGTCTTCTCCGTAGATAGGGGCATTGTCATGCATTTCCGAAAATAGATGAATATATTTTGAAAAATTTGTTAATAGGATATACTCCCCAAACTCTTCCAAAGGTCTTCCTGTATAACGTGGAAGCCAGTTGTTCACGATTTCTTCTTTGGTTTTTAAACCTGGTGTTATCGGGCTATTTACAGTATTTTTTGTAGTTTTCTTTGTCATAGTCATTAAATTTTAATTTCACTAATCTCTTATCGGTCTGTCAACATTCCGTTATGGCTATGTTATTATTGTAATATAAGATTTTTAATTCTTTTTTTATTACGCTTTAGCTTGTTTTAAGCACTTTTATCCATTAAATTCTTTCAATAATATGTTGTTGGATAGCATTCATGAGGCGAACCAGCATCAAGAGGAACCTGTTTAAACGCAAGGGGTAAAAAAAAATCCCGTTCAGCGAACGGGATTTTTTTTTAAGCGACTTTAAGCTTTTTCAGATCGGATTTTTCGAATTTTTTCTTCGCATAATCCAAGGTGATTTCCAAACTTTTCTGTCCCGTTTGCTCTTTCATTGACGGCATTTCAAACATGGCGTCCAGCATAATTGCTTCGCATATACTGCGTAAGCCCCTGGCCCCAAGTTTAAATTCGTCAGCTTTGTCTACAATAAACGTGTATACCTCGGGATCAAATTTCAATTCGACGCCTTCATACTCAAATAATTTTTTGTATTGTTTGACCAATGCATTTTTTGGCTCTGTCAAAATACTCAACAAGGTTTCTTTATCCAGCGGATTTAAGTAGGTCAAGACCGGAAGACGTCCAATTAACTCTGGAATCAATCCAAAATTTTTGAGATCCTGAGGTGTAATATACTTGTATAGATTGTTCAAGTCGATTTCCTCTTCGTCTTCATTCATCTTATAACCCACGGTTTGTGTGCGTAGACGGTTTGCAATTTTCTTTTGGATTCCGTCGAATGCACCACCACAGATAAATAGGATGTTGCTGGTATTGACAGCGATCATTTTCTGGTCTGGATGTTTACGGCCACCTTGAGGTGGTACGTTGACAACTGTACCTTCTAAAATCTTTAATAGCGCCTGTTGCACACCTTCACCAGAGACATCTCTCGTGATAGAAGGGTTGTCGCTCTTACGTGCGATTTTGTCAATCTCATCGATATAGATGATACCACGTTCAGCCGAAGCAACATCATAATCTGCAGCTTGAAGCAAGCGTGTCAAAATACTCTCCACATCTTCTCCGACATAACCTGCCTCGGTTAGTACCGTCGCATCAACGATACAGAAAGGGACGTTCAATATTTTGGCAACGGTCTTTGCCAATAATGTCTTTCCCGTACCTGTCTCACCCACGATAATCAAATTGGATTTTTCGATTTCAATTTCATCTTTATCCACTTTTTGATTCAAACGTTTATAGTGATTATAAACAGCGACAGAAATTACTTTCTTTGCATCATCCTGACCGATTACGTACTGATCCAAGTGTGTTTTGATCTCTTGGGGACGTATTAGTTTTAATGCAGTCTGTAATGTCTTGCTTTTCCGTTGTTTTAATTCTTCTGCCAAGATTTCCCCTGCCTGTTGGATACATCTGTCACAGATGTGTGCTCCATTTCCAGCAATGAGCATCTGAGCTTCATTTTTGCTTATCCCACAAAACGAACAATGAATGTCTCTATCGTTATTCTTCGCCATCTTTATTTAATAATCTCCTTCTTAGGAAGTAAAATCTCGTCAATCATACCGAATTCTTTGGCCTCATTGGCTTTCATCCAGTAGTCACGATCAGAAGATTTTTCTACCCACTCATAGGTTTGTCCGGAGTGTTCTGAAATAATGGTATATAATTCTTCTTTTAATTTCATCATTTCACGTAAGTTGATTTCCATATCTGCCGCAACCCCTTGAGCGCCGCCAGATGGTTGATGAATCATCACACGTGAGTGACGTAATGCAGCACGCTTGCCTTTTGCTCCTGCTACAAGAAGAACTGCACCCATAGATGCTGCTATTCCTGTACAGATGGTCGCTACGTCCGGTGTGATATATTGCATCGTATCGTAGATACCCAAACCTGCATAAACGCTTCCTCCTGGGGAATTGATGTAAATCTGGATGTCACGCTGTGCATCTGTGGACTGTAAAAACAACAATTGTGCCTGGATAATATTAGCCACTTGGTCATCAATACCGCTTCCCAAAAATATAATACGATCCATCATCAAACGTGAAAACACGTCCATCTGTGCAACGTTCAATTGACGCTCCTCAACGATGTAAGGTGTAAGATTTGTCGGAATGCTAGTCTCTGTACGGGCAATAAAACTGTCAACATGTTGACTTCCAATACGGTGATGCTTTACTGCATATTTTCTGAATTCGTTTTTATCTATATTCATCTTTTTATTTTTTCTATTCTGTAGGACTAATATAAAACTATATTTTAAAAATCAAATAAATTGCAAAGATGTTTTACATCCACTTTACATTTTTTCGATACCGCCTCTTTCAGCAAAGAAAGGCATTTTTATAATAGGGCTTATCTTTATCCGTTTCAAATAGAAGTCCTTAACCGATTTCGTTATAGTCGGGAAGTTCTTCTAAAAACTGATACGATTCGTTCTCAAAGTCAACTTTACAATAATAATGATTTATGCCATTGCTCACCAGTAAGTATGGAATCCGATGCACAGAATTGTAATTGGCGATCTGTTCGAATACTTTTTGTGTGATTTTGATATACGGTGCTTTGAATTCGGCCAAAACTACCTTCTGTCCCGCACTATTATAAATCAGTAAATCACTCCGTCGCTGTAGGCTGTTTAGTTTCAATCCACCCTCAATATTCATCAGCGACTTTGGATAATTCTTGATCAATGCCAAATAGTTTATCCAATGTTGCCTGACCCATTCCTCCGGTGTCAATACCAGTTCCTTTTTTCGCAACTCATCAAAAATATAAACCGCATTATTCTTTTTGGATATTTTGGCTTTGAATGGTGGCAAATTGAGTGGTGTCGGTGAAAACATACACAAATATACTAAAATTTTAGCAAAAAAAGTAGATCATACGATTCTCTCAATTGGTTTTTTTCGCTTTTAGAATTATTTCTTTTAATCAGTCGGTTAGATCTTTTTGTCGAAATAGATTGGATAATAAGTCGAATTCTAATCGCAGGGCTGCTACGGATTTGATAGTAAAATCGTAATTTCGCCTATATGAATATAAATCCGATCTTATCCGATATAAAGCACAGATCCTTTAAGCCTGTCTATCTACTGCAGGGGGAGGAAAGCTATTTTATTGATACCATCGCGGACGCACTGGAATCTACTGTGCTGAATGATGCTCAAAAAGGCTTTGATCAATCTGTTTTTTACGGGAAGGATATTGATATCTCCACAGTGGTCAATGCGGCAAAACGATACCCTATGATGAGCGACCATCAGGTGATTATTATAAAGGAAGCGCAGGAACTGAAGTGGAAATCGGACACGGAGGAAATGTTAACGAAATACCTTGAACATCTGACACCAACAACTATCTTGGTTTTTTGCTATAAACACGGGAAATTCGATAAACGGAAGAAGATTTATAAGGTATTTGAAAAAGCCGGATTGGTTATCGATGCCGCTAAATTATATGATGATAAAGTTGCCCCCTGGATCGGTGGCTATCTAAAGGATGCAGGCTGGCGCATTCATCCACAGGCAGCAGCGCTAATCGCGGATTATTTGGGGAATGATCTGGCGAAAGTATCCAATGAACTGGATAAACTGATGCTCAATGTGCCTAAGAGTCACGAAATAAGTATGGACGATGTAGAACGTAACATTGGTATTTCAAAAGATTTCAATGTATTTGAGCTCAATACGGCTTTAGCAAAACGCAATGCCTTGAAGGCCTATCAGATCGTAGATTATTTTGTGGCAAATCCAAAGAATAACCCGCTAGTGATGGTAATTGGACAGGTCGCGACCTACTTTACTAAAATACTAAAATACCATTACCTGATTGATAAATCTGTTGCCGCCAAAGAATTGGGCGTGCATCCGTTTTTCCTAAAAGAATATGAACTGGCTGCGCGAAATTATAATCGTCGGAAAACTTTTGATGTACTAAACGTCCTCAAAGAGACTGACCTAAAATCAAAAGGCGTCAACGTGCCCAGCAATTTCAATAGCGAGGAGATTCTCAAAGAAATGGTCTATCGGATCTTAAATTAGGTAATTGCAGGCTGTCAAAGACTATTGTGTGCTTAGAAATTTTAAGACTCGCTGTGGAATTTTTGCCTGCAACCCGCGTTTATTCATTAGTGCGACGTAAGTACGGTAATCTTTTTCGGCTTTTTTGTAAGAAGATTGCCCTTTTTTGAAAAATACATCAGCACGGTTTAAATAGGCAACCTCACGCTCAGGAAAACGCTCAATTACTTTATCTAAAAAAACTTGTGCCGCATCCAGCTGATTCGTCTGCTCCAGAAAATAAGCTATCTCATTGGCCGAAAGGACATTTTTACCATGAATTGGATTTGTATTGTCAGGCTGGTCCTCGTCCAGACCGTTTTCCATAAAATACTCTGCTGTATGCTCGTTAAAAACTCTAGGTAGCAAAAAAAGACTGTTTTTAGGTATTTCTTTTAACGAACGAAGGAGAGCAGCGTAGTCTCCGGGCTTGTAGCTCAGACCAATCCGCTGATTACTTATTACTGTGGAATCATAGGATAAGGACTCAGCATCGTAGTCGTCTAGATACACCTTGACGTTTTGAGGATAGGTCATATATTCGCTGCTGCTTGTACCTTCGTCATCCGATCCAGCATTATCTCGTTCAGCCAATTGCCAGCGTTTTGCCGTCGGTCTATAAACAAAATAATAGCCCTCACTTCGACCAAAATCGTTCGGCCCCCACGAAATCGAGATGCTTACGGTATCGCGGCTGGCATTTACGTTGTAATAACGCATATTATTGCACGACACACAAAAGAAAGCGTTATCATTCTTGAAGGACAGCTGATAATCATTTCCTTTTCTAGCATAAAATGCCAATCCGACTTTGGTGTAACCTGGGCCGTCAAAGCTCTTATAAAATTCATGCTTGAAATTAAGCGTATCTGCTTTTTCGTAAGCAATAAAAACTCCTGCAGGTGTTTTGCTCGTGTTTAGCTGGCTTAACTGTACTGTATCTGTGTTAAAATGTTTTGCGAAATTATCGGCTGAAAGAGCATCTACTAATCGTATGTGTCTGGGTTGAGCTACCGAAAGCAGCGATAGGCCCATGAACAGGATAAAAAAATAAGCTTTTAATGGCATGCTTGTAAAGTTTAATATTGACTCAACTGCATACAATTGTTGTTCCAATCTTTTTTCAGAGCTGAATTGATACATCGAATAAAAATTATTCGAATCTGCATCAATCGGAAAAAAACAAAAAATGTTTTGTAGTTAAATAACTACATGTATATTTGTAGTCAAGTAGCTACGTATTTAATGATTTGTAATTTATAGCGGAGAAATTCAATGCGACTGAAGTCCTAATAGGCAATACAACAGATAAATAGTGGAGCAGCAACCACAAAAAACGGGAGTCACTGAAAATCCAAAAGAGTAGGCAAAAATATAATAACAATGAATCAAGGAATCAAAACGGTGCTTTATCCCGTGAAGGACATGGCACAATCGAAAGCATTATTCACAAAATTATTGGCTGTGGAGCCGTATGTGGATAGCCCGTATTACATCGGCTTTAAGGTCAATAATCAGGATATCGGTCTGGTGCCGAATAACCCGGAAGATGGGTTAACTGCCTTTTTTCATGTTGATAATATCAAAAGCAGTTTGGAGATTCTTGTCGATGGGGGTGCCGAAATGATACGGAATATAACTGATGTCGGTGGGGGGAAACTGGTTGCAAGCGCTAAAGATAGTAACAACAATATTATTGGACTTATTCAGATCTGAGTATCATAACAAATAGTCAATTGTAAACTAAAACAATATAATAATGAAAAAGAGGGATAAAATAATTTATTGGATTGCAACGGTATGGTTGTCCTTGGGGCTGGTATCTACAGCCATTATACAAATCTTTCGGATAAAAACTGAGGGAGCAGGTGGAGTACAAAATGTAGACCATCTGGGGTATCCGGACTATATCCTCCCACTACTAGGTGTCTGGAAAATATTAGCAGTCGTAGCACTGCTTTCACCAAGGAGACCGCTATTGAAAGAATGGGCTTATGCTGGTATTTTCTTCACGGTGACTGGTGCCTTGTATTCGCACATTGTTGTAGGAGATTCTGTTGGTCTCATAGCTCCGGCACTACTTTATCTGCTCCTTATTGCTGTGTCCTGGTATTTTAGACCTAGCGACAAGAAGTTTTTATATAACCATTAGTTTATCCTTATCAGTCGCCTATAATGTTTGCCTGAACGTTATGGGCGGCTAGGTATCGAACCCGTACTTTTTATAGTAATTTTTTCTGTCGTTTCACCCAATAGCGATATACAAACAAATCTTTAACTCGGCAATGGTCTTTCCAGCAGTTTATTGTCAGAGCATGTTTTCCGACAATTCGGATAACCGACTTTCATTTATAAAAGGGGGAGATTTTAGAGAGTGGGGCAGGCCCTTTCATACAGTCCTAAGAATCTTTTTCTAACCTCTTTTTAAGCTATAATTAGCTCTATTCTATTTTTTGTGTATCCGTTTTTCTTTCATACTATTTGAAATAGCAATAAATGGATTTTGTTTTTTAAAAATGTTAACACATTGTAATGTAGCTTTTTAAGTGTTATTTCTGGTGTTTGTGTCCAGATTTTGGTGTATTTTTTTACATAAATTTAATAATTAAACATTTGTTTAAATTAAACGTTTGTTTAACTTTGCTCCGCATTTAACAAATGATGATTTTATCCTTAAAGACAGTAGGTGCAATTATCTATAAAAAGATTGGGTTTTAAATGGAATTTAACGAGAAGCAAATAGATATCCTTCTTGCCGCGGAGCGACTTTTTGCAACAAAAGGGTTTGACGGGACTTCGGTGCGTGATATTGCACAGGAGGCGAATGTCAATGTAGCCATGATCAACTATTATTTTGGATCGAAAGATAAGTTGCTGGATACCTTTTTTGAATGGCGTGTTCCAGATTTTATGATCAATGTGGATGAGCTCGCTTTGGTAGGTAATGCCCTCGATAAAGTAGATGTGATGGTTGATAGGTATGTCAAATCGATGAACTCTCATCGGAAGCTCTACCGGGTTATTGCAATAGAAAGTACCCTAAAACAGCGGATGTTGATATCGGAAGCTTTTAAAAAATTGAAGATTCATAATCTTGACGTAATCACTTCTATCATCAACAGTGGTATCGCAGAGGGGGTATTTAAAACAGGGAATGATCCCATATTAATTCATTCCATGATGATGGGGACTTTTATGAATTTTCAGATGAACCAAGTCTTTTTACAGGATCAATTGAATATAGCCGATGATGGTGGCTATGGGCAATATATTGAAACAACATTAACACAATTTATACAGAAAACAATTAAAGCTTTATTGACATATGAAAAATAAGTTGGCCAATTTAAGTGCTTTATTGCTTTTGAGTCCTCTGGGTTTGCTGGCACAAGACAACAAACACCTGAGCTTGGAAGAAATAATTCACATGGCTGCAAACCAAAGTGTGGAAGCGAAAACTGCCGATACCAAAGTATTGGGAAGACAGCTAGAGGTCGAAAGTGCCAAATCGAAACAGCTTCCTGATGCAAAATTGAGCGGGCAATACATGGCGATGACAACACCGAATGTGAATCTGAAGTTGGCACTTGGTGAAGGTGGCTCGGCTCCAGATATCGCAGCAAATCAGCTGTGGTTGGGGCAGGCATCTGTCAGCATGCCTATTTATACCGGGGGCAGGATTAAAGGGGGGATAGCGATAGCAAAAGATGTTCTACAAGCTGAACAATGGAACGCTGTAGCAAACAAAGAACAATTGGCTTCACGTGCGATAGCACTTTATTTGAATCTATATAAAGCGCAGCAAACCAATTTGTTGATCGCTGAAAATATCAAGCAGTCTGAGCAACGTGTTTCAGACTTTAAAGCGATGTTGGATAATGGGCTGATTGCAAGAAACGATCTGCTTAAAGCGGAATTGCAACTGTCTAATTATCAGGTGTCGCTCCAGGAAGCGCAGAAGAATATTAAGGTGCTAAATTATCAATTGGCCAATTTGCTAAAAATTGCAGAGGATACGCAATTGGACCAGATTAATCTGGCTGAGGTAACTGGAATTGACCTCGGATTGAAGGCTTCTTATGAAACTGCAAAAACTGAGCGTTCGGATCTAAAATCGTTAGCTTCTCAACGTAAAGTTGCCGAAGATCAATTGAAAGTGACCAAGTCTTCGACATTGCCAATGGTTTCGGCAACGGCAGGTTACAACGCTTTTGGTCTACAGAAGGTCGTTACTGTAACGAATGCGGCAATGGTGGGTGTTGGAGTATCTTATGATATTGGTTCTTTGTACAAAAACAAAAGGGAGGTCAACGTCGTTAAAAATCGGATCAAGGAAATTGATGAGAATTTGGAACTGCTCAACGATCGGGTAAAGGTTCAGGTGCAACAGGCAAATGAAAACTACATGTTGGCCCAAAAACAGGATGTGGTATACCATCAGGCGGTAGATCAAGCCGTTGAAAATTATCGCATCACAAAGGATAAATATGATAATGGTATTGCGGATACGGACGACTTATTGACCGCTGATGTACAACAGCTTCAGAGCAAAATAAATCTAGCGATAAGCAAGGCAAACACAATTGAAAAATACTATGACCTGCAATTGGCAAATGGGTCGTTAAACATTAAATAGCAATTAATCTAGACATGGAAAATACAGTTGAAAACGCACCGGAAAAAAAGGGTACAAATAAAAAATTCACAATTATTCTAGCCGCTTTGGTCATCTTTGGCGGGGCTTATGGTGGTTATAAATACTTGCATGGTCAAGCACATGAGACCACGGACGATGCGCAGGTTGAAAAAAATATGAGCCCGATCATTCCTCGGGTTGGTGGATTTATTTCCAAGGTTTATGTCAAAGACAACGATTTGGTGAAGAAAGGGGATACTTTGTTCACAATCGAAAGCCAAGATTACCAGGTTCGAGTAGATGAAGCTGATGCAACATTGGCTGCTGCGGAAAGTAGCTTTGATGTATCAAAAGCAGATGTATCAGCATCATCTGCCAATGTAGCCATCTCTGACGCAACAATACAGTCAAATTTGGGTAGCATTGATGCAGCACGTATCCGTGCGAAACAGGCAAATAACGATTACATTCGTTACCAAAATCTATATAACAATCAGTCGATTACAAAACAGCAATATGAGCAGGCTTTGACGACCAAGTTGGAAGCGGATAAACAAGTAGAAATCTTGCAACAACAACGCAATGCCAGTGCTTCTCAACGTAATGCGATCGTGAGTAAGACTACTGTAGCTTCGAAACAAACTTCTGTGGCTGAGGCGAATATAAAAAGAGCGAAAGCGCAATTGGAAGCTGCAAAATTAAATCTTTCGTATACCGCAGTATTGGCTTCGGTAGATGGTCAAGTATCGAATATCAAAGTGCAACCGGGGCAGATGATCAACCCTGGTCAGTCTTTATTTTACATTATTGATAATATTGAAACTTGGGTCGTAGCGAATTTTAAAGAGACACAATTACAAAAAATGAAACCGGGCCAAAAGGTGGGTATTAAAGTGGATGCTTATCCAAATATCGAATTTGAAGGCAAAGTCAACTCATTTTCTCCAGCTACAGGTTCACGTTTCTCCTTGTTGCCTCCGGATAATGCGACGGGTAACTTTGTGAAGACGGTACAACGTCTGCCGGTAAAAATCAAATTGTCAAAAGATAATAAAGCTGAAAATGTGGCTTTGCTCAGACCGGGCATGAATGCTGACGTAGATGTGCATGTTCAATAACTATGGAAAATTTAAATCAACAAGATAGTCTGGTTGAATATGGTTTTCGACGCGTAGTCATCACGATTACGGCTGTGCTCTGTGCCCTGCTGGAAATCGTGGATACGACGATTGTGAATGTGGCCCTAAACGATATGAAAGGTTCGTTGGGTGCAACATTGACAGACGTGGCCTGGGTTATTACGGCTTATGCCATTGCAAACGTAATCGTTATTCCGATGACCAGTTGGTTGTCCCAACAGTTTGGAAGACGTAATTACTTTGCGGCGTCAATTGTCATATTTACAATATCTTCATTTTTATGTGGTAACGCGACCAATATCTGGGAGCTTGTGGCATTTCGCTTTCTACAAGGGATGGGTGGGGGAGCCTTATTGGTGACCGCACAGACCATTATCACCGAAAGTTACCCCAAAGAGAAACGGAGTATGGCGCAAGCGATTTACGGTATGGGGGTTATCATTGGACCAACTTTAGGCCCGCCATTGGGTGGTTATATCATAGACAATTTCTCCTGGCCTTATATTTTTTATATCAATGTGCCATTGGGGATTATAGCTACTTTACTTACACTGTCCTTTGTACGTAGTCCTAAATATAGCCAGAAGCAATCGGCAAAAGAGGTGGATTGGTTCGGTATGATCTTTTTGATTATGTTTATCGGTTCACTCCAGTTTGTATTAGAACATGGTCAACAGGATGATTGGTTTGATGATCCATTAATTTTAGGATTGTCGATTTTATCTGTATTCGGATTGCTGTTCTTCATCTGGCGAGAGTTGGTGTATGACAAACCTATCGTAAACCTCAGGGTATTGCGTGATAAAAACCTACAGGTAGGGGTTGTGATGAGTTTTATCCTTGGATTTGGTTTATTTGGATCGACTTTTATTATTCCGATCTATACACAATCCATATTGGGATGGACCGCAACAGACGCAGGTTTGCTATTGTTGCCAAGTTCAATCATGACCGGGATCATGATGCCTTTTATTGGTAAAATGATCCAGAATGGTGTTCCGCAGAAATATATGGTTGCGGTAGGTTTGAGCATCTTCTTTGGCTTTTGTTTCTGGATGTACAGCCTGATGACAAATGACACTGGATCTGAACATATGTTTTGGCCGCTTATCCTTCGTGGCGTAGGCCTGGGCTTATTATTTGTGCCAGTAATGACATTGTCTTTATCCACGCTACATGGAAGATCCATCGGAGAGGGCGCGGCATTTACTGGTATGATGCGTCAGCTTGGTGGTTCATTTGGTATCGCATTGATCACAACATTTATTGCACGTGACTCTCAAAAGCATCGTGTTGATCTGGTTGCTAATCTGGATCCCAGTAAGTTTGAGGTACAGCAGCGTGTGCAACAGTTGCAAATGAGTTTTCAGGCGAAAGGCTTTGCTCCAAATGAGGCCTTGGCCAAAGCTCACCAGATACTGGACATGACTGTCATGAAACAGGCGACGGTATTGTCGTATATGGATGTATTCCTGTATTTGGGTGTTGTATTTTTAATCTGTGTACCTTTTGTACTGATGATCAAACAGGGCAAAACTCAAGTGGATATGTCAAGTGTGCACTAGCGATCGTAAGGAATACGTTATTCTCGAATTTATATAATTTGATCAGCCCTCAAAAAACATGTTTGTTGAGGGCTTTTTTATATCCAGAAAGACATAAAATGAAAACCTGATTCAGAATTGATTGTTAAATAATAAAAGATTTCTTTGGAATTTACTTCTATCAGATGGTCGATACGAAGAAGTTCTTATTTTAAAATAAACAAGTATGGATACAAGAAGACTTAATTTTTTAGCTTTTATTATCCCTTTGTTTTTGGTGTTGATGTTGTTGGAGTATTGGTATAGTCTGAAGAAACAAAAGCGATATTATACGTTTGATGAATCTATCGCTAATCTCAATGTCGGCATTGTCGAACGCATGTGCGATATGTTTTCGGTTAGCCTGTTCTACTTTTTTTTCATGTGGATCCACCAAAATTTTGCAATATTCCATATTGAAGCGAATCTTTGGACATGGATCTTACTTTTTCTATTTACTGATTTTTTATGGTATTGGTATCATCGTTATAGTCATGAGATAAATCTGCTATGGGCGGCACATGTGGTTCATCATCAAAGTGAAGACTATAATTTTACCGTTGCAGCAAGGATTACTATTTTTCAGGCAGTATTTCGTTCCTTGTTTTGGGCCTTTATTCCACTTTTAGGTTTTCCGCCTTTTATGATGACCGCAATCTTATTGGTTCATGGTGTGTATCCATTTTTTTCTCATACACAAACGGTGGGTAGTTTGGGTATTCTTGAAAAAATTCTTGTCACCCCATCTCATCACCGTGTACATCATAGTAGCAATGAGATTTATTTGGACAAGAACTACGGTGATATCTTGATTATTTGGGATAAAATGTTTGGAACTTTTATCGCTGAGAAGAAAGAAGAGCCCTGTGTTTATGGATTGACCAAACCCATTCATCGATACACGTTCCTTTGGCAGCATTTTCATTATCTTTTCGAAATAGGGCTGTCTTTTAATCGTGCAATGGGATTTAGAAACAAGATGCGGACGATATTTGGTCGTCCCGATGATATACAACCAGAAATTAGGGACGAGTTGGAACAGAAAATCTTTGCAGGAACCAAAGTTCAGGTACACGGAAAGAAATTGAGTCAATATATTTTTTTCCAATCGATGCTAACCATGGTACTTCTGTTTTTCTTTTTGTTTTATGGTAATTATCAAAATATTGTACAATTGCTTGTAGGTGGTCTCTTTATTCTGTGCAGTGTCATCTGTATCGGTGGATTGTTGGAACATGAGAAATGGGTCTTTCCGCTCGAAATGTTGCGTCTTTTTCTGTTGTTATTATTTATAGCAATTACCTTCTTTTCTTTTCCAGTACTACTTGTCCTCTCAGCAACCACCATCATTCAGTTGGTATTCTTTAAGCCAATAAAACATTACTACGAACGGATTCTTCATTTGTGAATGAGCTAGGCTTGTCGTTTGATTGGAGGTTTTGGCAGAGTTCGACGAAGGTATGACAATAGCTTCTGGCCATGATATCCCAGCTGAAATCTGCACTGGTATTGTTCTTAAATTGTTGTCCAAGATTTTGATAATAGTCGGGATTATCCAAAATGGATTGCAATTGTCCGATCCAGGTATCAATATCCTGACTAGTGAGCAAAAGGCCGTTGTGATTATGTGTAATTGCACTCGTGATTCCTTCCAATTCGGAGGCTACGACAATAGTGCCCGCTGAAGATGCCTCAAGACAAACCAGACCGAAACCTTCCATATCTCCCGGTACGTGAATATTGGGCATTAGGAAAGCCTGCGCATTTGCAAGAAGATGCTTTAATTGGGCGAAGGGAACTTTCCCCAGATGCTGGATTTTTTCGGGATAGACTTTCAATAATCTGCGCATTTCTTGTTGATCAGTTGGATGCCCGAAGAATAAGGTGGACAGATGGTAGAGTTTAGCTGGTAAAAGATTGAGCAGACGCTCTTTCAAGGTTGGTCTTTGGTCAAATGGCCCTACCATCAGGAGCTTGAAATTGCCTTGAAGGGCAGGAATGACTTGCTGCATCAACCAGGAGAACCCTTTGCGCTTTACAGGCCTTCCCAATGTGATAAAATAAGGCGGGAACTTATCATCTTCTTGCATTGATATCGAGGCCACGGGATCTACTCCATTTGGGATAACTGAGATCCTGGAAGAATCAATGCCACGCGATTGAGCGGCTTCGGCGGTGGCCTGACTGACCGCAATAACCTGATCAAATGTATTGAAGCGGGGGATTACTTTACGTTGGAAATAAGGAAATGGAAAAACAATATCAAGGCCATGAAGGGTGACAACTTTTTTTAGATGATCGTAGCCCTTGTGAAAAGATGCTAAAGCAGCAATTAATCCATCGTTAAAATGAAGGAGCCGAATGCCAGGATTGTCTTTAATTTTTGATAGGATACGTTGATTTAGGCGAAAGAAGAACGTCAAAATGGATTCTTCGTTGTCATAAACGATTGTATGTACTTTGAGATAGAGTGCAGCATTATTAATGAGTTCAAAGCTCTGTTTTTCCATCCCCCCAACCGCGGGTGGATATTTATGGCTGATAAACAAAATTTCTATTTCAGATGGAAACATGTACGGTTTTTCTTTTGATGCATAGATAAAATATAGCGCCAATAGCTGTCCAGAATACCTGGCGGCCACGACGCAGGAGAGAAACACTCAACCAGATACTTCCACCAGAAATTCCAATCATGCTAAGCAGTAGTTTGTTGGATATTTCCTCAACGCCCAGTTGACCGGGAATAAATGCGCCTGCACTCTTAAATAGGATGACACTCATGTCTAAAATTAATCCGTGAATAACCCTGACATCGACAGCCAGAAATTTTAAGATCAGATAGAATTCTAGGCTACCAATTAGCCAATGTATCGCAAACAGCAGGTAGGAGTACCAAAATACTTTATTTTGTTGTTGATAGAAGTCTTTCGTATCCCAAAGTAATTTCTGGAGCTGATTTTTTGATTTCGATACAAATGAAGTATCAGCAGGGTTATTTTTAGGAGGTATTTTAGTGGAAACTAACCAGTAGAATATTAAAATTACGAATAACAGCAAGACTACGCATACGACATAGATAGCGTATCCCGTATACTGCATCACCTCTTTTTTTAAGGGTGAAAGCATCAGCCAGATCATGGCCAGTAGGAAAATGCTTAATTGGGAAAGTATGGCTGTAATGCGTGAGATGGCGACAGCGCTGAGTCCCTGCTGTAAAGGGATGTCATAGCGGGTTATCAGCTCGGCTTTTAGTAAATCGCCTGCAATAATACTGGTGGGATTAAAGAGTCCAACAGTTTCGCCTATTTGACGCACGGCAAAAAGTTCGAAAATATTGATCTTTTTTTTTGAAGGGCCTAGACAAACCCACCAAGCTAGCGTTCCAAAAAGATAGGCAACTAAAGTCGTAAATACGATAAAAATAAAGCGGTAGCCAATCGTTGACAGTTCTTTTTTCAACGCAGAAAGATCACTGTGGATTACAAAAATTACCATAGATGTCAAGATCAAAAGTAAAAAGACAGCTTTGATCAATTGACGGGATGTTATTAATTTGCCCATGCGAGGTCTGCGTCTTGCGTTTTGTTAGCAAGTAATTCAATGTCATTAAAGTACTGTTGGGATAGTCGTGTCCAATCTAATTGGCCTGCATAAGAAAGTCCGGCGTTAATCAGGTTTTTTCTTAGCACTTTGTCAGAGAGAATTTTCTTTAAATAATAGACATATCCAGCTGCATTTTCAGGCTGACATTTAAACCCGGTTACCCCATGTTGAATAAGCGATGCTGAACCACCACCATCAGCAATCACACATGGAAGGCCCGATGCCAATGCTTCGACTACAACGTTGCCATAGGTTTCTGAAACTGAAGGAAAAACAAAAACATCTGCTGATGCATACAGTACTGCAAGTTCCTGATGTGTCTTTTTCCCCAGAAAAATAGCATTAGGCATTTCTTGCATTGCCGTTACTTTGGCCGTTCCTTCCCCGACAACTATAAAATTGTAGCCCAGTTGTTGGGCTTGTATCTGCTGATAGATGTCAATTAGGGTTTTGATATTTTTCTCCCAAACGATCCGACTAACGAATAATACCGTTGGTTTGTCATTTTTAGTCAGTTGTTGAATATAACTGCTATTCTTTTTTTTGGGTGTAAATAATTGCGTATCAATGCCCCTTTGCCAGAGCTTTAAGCCGTCCTGTTCAAGCCCAATTTGTTGGAGCTCGGTTAGGATAGATTTGGTGGGAACATAGACAATATCACATTTGTTATAAAAATTGTTCATCGCCCGTTTCATCCATTGTTCGGTGGGTTTGACCAGAGGGAGGATATTTTTGAAATAGTAGGCTATATAGGATATAAAGTGTGTGTGGTAGATCGTTAATACGGGTATATTTCTACGTTTGGCATAATTTAATGCAAAAAAACCGAGGAGAGATGGGGTTGCGATATGAATGATGTCCGGTGCGAATTCATCCAAAGCCAGTTCGAGCTTTTTTTTGATGAGCTGCGGAATGGCCAGACAATAATCATCATTGACAGGTATTTTAAATGTAGGCACTTTGTAAGAATGAAAGTCCCGGAATTGTGTGGGGCCACCACCATAAATAAAGAAATATTTAAAATTCTGTTGGTCAATACGGTTTATCAGCTGAAACATTGTGCGAGATGCACCGTCGAAATCCTCAACGAGTATTTCTGTAAAGAAGGCTACCTTTCTCATTTTATTCTTATTAGGGGTTTCATAAAAATATTCGAAAAGCATAACTAAAAAGCTATTTTGATATTAATCTTTTATCATTAAAGTGTTTATAAATTGTTTATTATTAATAATTTGTAAATAATTTTTATAAATAAAATTAATTCAAGAATATAGTTAAGCTAATCTTGGCGCTTTACTTTTGGAATGAACAAATTATTCAGTCCATGTTGTTAGATTTATTGTTCGAAAGGAACACTAGACTTAAAGGTCTTCGTAAAGTTCTTATTTTATCTGTTTGTGCTTCTGCAGGCATCATGTTGGGATTCAAATTGAAACCCAAACAAGTTAGACCAATGAACATGGTATATGTCGATATGCCTGATGTCAGCGAGGGAAAGCTTAACTTATTAACTTATAATATTGCTGGTCTTCCAGAGTTAATTTCAAGTGCTGTAACGGAAAGAGCTCCGAGCATTACATCCATTGGCGAATTGGTGAATCCTTTTGATATTGTGAATGTACAAGAGGATTTCAACTACAATAAATTTTTGTACAGCAAGAATAGACATAGCTATCGAACGGAAAATATGGGCGGTGTACCTTTTGGTGATGGATTGAGCACGTTGTCGAAATATCCGATCCAAGACTTTGAGCGGGTAAGGTGGGACGCTTGTAATGGGGCGGATTGTTTAACTCCCAAAGGCTTTTCCTATGCACGTATTCAATTGGCAAAAGAGGCTTTTATTGATGTTTACAATGTACATGCAACAGCCCAGGATGATCCTGGTGCGGCAATAGCGCGTCAGAAGAACTTGAATCAATTGAAGAACTATATTCAAAAGAACTCCGCAGGACAACCTTTGTTAATCATGGGTGATTTTAACGCTCATTATGCGTACGCATTGGATAATATTGTTTCTTTTCAAGGAGAATTAGACTTGGTAGATGCATGGGTAAATTTGAAAAATAGTGGTAAAATACCTCAGAGTGAGCAAAACTTTGTCGCCCCGGCCGCATTGGAGTTAACAGATGACTGTGAGGGCATTGATAAGATCTATTACCGTAATAATGATCAGATGATATTTGAAGCAAAGAACTATCAGGTTCAAAAGAAACTTTTTCAAAATAGGGAGGGACAGGATCTGTCTGACCATTGTGCGGTATCGCTACAATTGGGGTGGCATCTGATAAAACCTTCAGTTCAATAGACTTTCTCAATTCTTTCATATCAATCGCGATTAGCACTGAGTCCCCTTCAGTGCTTTTTTTGTGTTTTGGCATTTTCGACTGTCCAAACAGGGGGCACCTACAAATAAAAAGCCCCATAAAATGAATTATGGAGCCTTTATAAAATTGGGATAAATTACTTATTTATACATTTCTGCGCGTTGTGCTTTGACAACATCGCTGTTGATATACTCATCATACGTCATTAACTTGTCGATGATTCCTTTTGGTGTTAATTCAATGATTCTATTTGCAACAGTCTCAGTCAACTCGTGGTCACGGGATGTGAATAACATTGATCCTTTAAAGTCTGATAGACCATTGTTCAATGCTGTGATTGATTCCAGATCCAAGTGGTTGGTTGGTTCATCAAAAATCAAGAAGTTAGCTCCCTGTAACATCATTCTTGAAAACATACAACGCATTTTTTCACCCCCGGAAAGCACCGAAACTTTTTTCATTACTTCTTCACCGGAGAACAACATTTTTCCTAAGAATCCACGTAGGAACTGCTCATCCGCTTCAGGGTTTGTTGTATAGTCTCTTAACCAATCGACCAAATTTTCGTTTTTGCCTTCAAAAAACGCTGCATTTTCAATTGGCATATCGGCAGGAGTGATGGTAATACCCCATTTGAATTCACCACCGAAGTCAGTGTCTCTACCTGTGATAATATCGTAAAAGGCTGTTGTGATTAGGGAATTAGGACCCAACACCGCAATTTTATCGCCTTTATTAATCATAAATGTGATATCCTTGAAGAAGACCTCTCCATTGACCGTTTTGCTCAAACCTTCTACTTGTAATGTTTGGTCACCTGGTTCACGGTTCATGGTATTGAACATGATCGCAGGATATTTACGGTTGGAAGGTTTGATCTCATCAATATTGATCTTATCCAAGGCTTTCTTACGGGAAGTCGCTTGTTTTGATTTGGATGCATTGGCCGAGAAACGACGGATAAATTCCTGAAGTTCCTTAACCTTATCTTCCATCTTTTTGTTTTGATCAGAACGTTGTTTTAATGCTAATTGGGAAGATTCGTACCAGAACGAGTAGTTACCTGTATAGATGGTCATTTTACCAAAGTCAATATCGACAGTGTGTGTACATACAGCATCCAAGAAGTGACGGTCGTGGGATACAACGAGTACAATTGCTTCATAAGTAGCCAAAAAGTCTTCCAACCATGCAATTGTATTGATGTCCAAGTCATTGGTAGGCTCATCGAGAATCAAGATATCTGGATTACCGAAGAGTGCCTGTGCCAATAAGACACGTACTTTTTGATTACCATCAATTTCAGAGACTAACTTGTAGTGGAGCTCTTCTTTAATGCCCAAGCTACTCAATAGCGTAGCTGCATTGGATTCTGCATTCCATCCGTCCATTTCTGCAAAAAGACTTTCGAGTTCACCGGCACGTTCACCATCTGCATCAGAGAAATCCTCTTTCATGTAAATAGCGTCTTTCTCTTTCATGATTTTGTAAAGCTCTTGGTTACCCATCATGACAGTTTCCAATACCGTATATTCATCGAAAGCATAGTGATCCTGACTCAATACAGACATACGTTCGCCAGGTGTGAATGCCACCGAACCTGTAGAGGGATCAACTTCGCCAGAAATAATTTTTAAGAAAGTAGATTTACCAGCTCCATTGGCACCAATAATACCGTAACAGTTGCCAGGTGTAAATTTTAAATTGACATCTTCGAATAGTACACGTTTACCATAACGAAGGGAGAGATTTGACACGTTAATCATGCTGCAAAGATACGTTTTAATCTTGTATTTTTTAACTATTTCCGAACATCAGTTCCTTACCGAACAAGCCCAATAATAGATCGCGAGAAATATCGCTTTCCAAGCGATTGGCGGACTGACGGAAAATATGAAATATTACAATTTGAGACAGTTCAGATGATAGGATATCGTTGAAAAGATGTACACCAGATTAATAAATTATGAAGTGGGATTTTACTAATAAATTGGCTTCTTTTTTGTGGCATTGGTGTTGAAATAAAATCAATTATGAAAAGAAATAGCATTACGTATGTTTTAGTACTCGTTGTTGCATTTTTGCTGAATTTGCAGGGTGCTCATGCTCAATTTGGTGGATTGCTTGACAAAGCAAGCAAGGCAGTTGCTTCGAAAGGAAGTAAAGCATTAGGACTAGACAAACTTTTAAAGGAACCTGAAGCGATAAGCACAAGTTTTGAGGATGTAAATCGGAAAGGTGAACAGATGCCTGATTTTCAAAATACGGCTACCTATAAGCCGTTGGAAAATCTGCAGAAAAATGGCCAGGACGGCTATTTGCTTGAAGCTGGCCATTTTGAAATGACCAACAAAAGCTATTGCCTAAAAGCAGGAACTTATGCGCCTTCTAAGGGGGATGGCTATATGTATGCTCCCACATTAGGGAAAAAGCGGGAGGTTGTCATTGCCATCTTGAAAAGTGCGGAAAAACATCCGGAAGTTGAACAATCATCAATACAGATGTTATTGTGGACAATTATTGCTAAAACTAAATTTATAGACTATTCCGGGGAGGTCAAGGAAACGGCATTGAGGTTGTTGACACCAGAGCAATTATTATTGCTGGAAGGCGGGGCGCTTGGCATATTGCCGTTTGATGTGGTGCAAAAGGCTAAAGACCAGATGCCCCCAGCTGTGCAGGCGATATTTGAAGCAGAAAATAATATCAGACAATTGGTTTCTTCGGGCAACTATTCTTATGCTGAGTTTGAAAAATACGCAATAATGGCGGGTATGGCCGAACCTCGTACGGATGTTCCCAGTGGAATCTGGACACTTCATCCCGATGGGTATTACGTACGCTATTTTCCGAGCGGTTACTCTGTAACCAAAGTACAGGTGCATGTACCGGAGGAATTGATCACGAAATTGAAAGGTAAAAAGTTGGTTTATGATGCGACAGATGATATTGCTTGTCCAGCGAATACAGGATCGCAACGTTTGGCACAGACAAATGAACCGATTAAACACTAAGAATGATGTGGGCAAAAATGGGGATAAGTTTATTTCGATAGAAATTCAGGGAAAAACAATAAGGGAGATCAATTGATCTCCCTTATTCATTAAATTTCCTCTTTTGCCTTCTGTATAATATAAAAACGATGACAATAATTGCTATGATCCCTAAAATGATGTAATGGGAGCCTGATTGTTGTTGATGTTGGGTTGTATCCTCTGTCGTCTGCGCATATGTAAAATTTGCTACGAAAAGAAGCACCATGAAAATCCACTTCTTGCACATAATAAACGGTTTATTAACTATAATAGCAAGCTAACTATTTTTTGCAATAAAGACAAATTAATTTTACAAAAATGACAATATTTAAATGTGGTTTTATATACTTTGTATTGTAAGGTGTTTATTTTGCGAAGTATACATGTTTTAAGAGGGATGTTTAAAGTCAAATTACTCCTATAATTGGCAAAGTTGTTGTTAAAATATTGGATTTGGAGCGGACCGGTGAAAAAGAAGATTTTCTTCGCCTGCTAATGGAGCAGATTCAGGTAATGCCGCTCAGAAGGCGGATTAATGGCCGTAAAGTTGTATATTGTGAACCTTTTAAGTGTTTAAAGATATTATCGTCATGTCAAAACTTATTAATTTAACTGTATTCCGAGAATTTTTGAAATCTAGCTTTGCTGGTGGGATTATTCTGTTTTCCTGTGTTATCTTGGCACTCATTGTAGCGAATACGTCACTATATGGATCGGTAATGGACTTTCTTCTTCGGGAGGTGGGACTTGAAACAGATAATATTCATTTAAAATATTCATGGCTGCTATGGATCAACGACGGGTTGATGGCTATTTTCTTTCTATTAGTAGGATTGGAAATCAAAAGAGAAATCATTGAGGGAGAATTATCTTCAGTAAGTAAAGCTGTTCTTCCAATTCTGGCAGCAGTAGGAGGGGCACTCCTGCCTGCGGCAATCTATTTTGTAATCAATAAAGATGCCGCCGATACCGCACACGGATGGGGGATCCCAATGGCTACGGATATCGCATTTGCACTTGCTGTTATCACCCTTTTGGGAAATAAAGTTCCGGCTAGCCTCAAGATTTTTTTGGCTGCTTTGGCTATTGTGGATGATTTGCTTGCGATCTTAGTCATCGCTTTGTTCTATAGCAGTGGAATTCATGCGACCTATCTATTTATTGCACTGGGGATATTTGCTTTTCTGATCATTCTAAATAAACTTGGTGTAAAAGCCCTATGGGCCTATCTTATTCCCGGAGTATTCATTTGGTATTTTATCCATCATTCGGGCATTCATGCGACTATTGCCGGAGTTTTGGTTGCCATGACTTTACCCACTACGCCAGATGAAAAAGAATCTCCATTGGAAAAATTGGAGCATCTACTGACCAAGCCTGTGAATTTTATAATCATTCCTTTATTTGCATTCGCAAATACATTAATTCCAATTCATGCAGAAATGGTTGGTGGCTTAACATCCAAATTGGGACTAGGTATTATTGCAGGATTGATTGTAGGGAAATCAATTGGTATATTTTTAATATGTTTTATTGCAAAGAAATTGAAAATAGCACAGCTTCCAGAAGGTGCAAGTTGGCCACAGATATTCGGTGTTGGTTTGCTTGGAGGTATTGGTTTTACCATGTCTATCTTCATATCCATCTTATCTTTTGATGATGCCTTCTTAATTGAGGAGGCTAAATTTGCGGTACTCATTGCCTCCCTTTGCGCAGGTATATTAGGATATACGATATTGAAATTGGCTGGTAATTCCAAAAATAATCTAGACAGTATAAGCTAAAAATTGCATGGATTTAAAACGCTGCCAGCGGGTTTATCTTCGGTATAGCCCTTAAGCGAGTAAATGCTGATCTCATATATAGATTAGTTTTAGTAACTTAGCACATATTTAATAAAATAATAAAATTTGAGATTTACTGAATTTGGTTTTGTTCCGGAATTGGAAGAGGGCTTAGAAAGCATGATGTTTGAAGAGGCGACGCCTATTCAAGAGCAGACAATTCCCATCATAAAAGAAGGAAGCGACATGATTGCCTGTGCGCAGACGGGTACGGGTAAAACGGCAGCATATATGTTGCCAATTTTAGATGCTGTTGCTAGAGATGCAAAGGAATCTATTCGTTCGATTATCCTGGTCCCGACAAGGGAATTAGCCCTGCAAATAGATCAACAGATCATGGGCATGTCTTATTATACAGGAGCGACTTCCATCTCTATATATGGAGGTGGAGATGGAATGGGATATGAACAACAGAAACGAGCCATTCGAGAAGGGGTTAATATTATTGTTGCTACCCCGGGCCGATTGATCAGCCATCTTACTTCGATGAAAGTCGATTTAACTCATCTGACGCACTTCGTACTGGATGAAGCGGATAGCATGTTGGATATGGGCTTTCAAGATGATATATTGCGTATCGTCAGTTACTTACCCAAGAAGAAGCAAATGTTGCTTTTTTCGGCGACTATGCCTCTCAAGATTAGGAATTTTGCGAGAAAGATCCTTTATCAACCTGTTGAGGTCAATATTGCCATTTCAAAACCTTCAGAAGGTATAGACCAGCGCGCATATCTGGTATATGATAAGCAAAAAATGGATCTTTTGAAGATCATCTTACAGGACGTTAATTATGTTTCTGTTATCATTTTTGCTTCGCAAAAAACTACAGTTAAATTATTGGCGCAGGAGCTCCAAAAGCAGGGTATAGATGCAGAGGGTTTTCATTCAGATCTTGAGCAGACTAAACGTGAGGATATCATGAGCAGATTTAGATCACGTCAGGTGCGGGTACTTGTGGGAACAGATGTTATCTCACGTGGTATCGACATCGTAGGTATCAGTCTGGTCGTAAACTACGATGTCCCACCGGACCCTGAGGATTATGTACACCGTATCGGACGTACTGCACGTGCAGCGACAACAGGTACAGCGATTACCTTTGTAAATGATAAAGATCAACAACGGTTTTCTCAGATCGAAAATCTGATCGGTTATCCCGTAGAACAAATCGCTTTACCGGAAGGCTTTGAAGCTGGGCCTGAATATAATCCGGCGAAGAAAAGCGGCAATCCACAAAATCGAAGACGTTTCAATAAGAACAAAAATAAAAATTACCAAAAACAGAAAAGAGCTTAATGTATCATTAAGCTCTTTTCTGTTTTTATCCAATATTCACTTTTATAGCGCCTATTCAGTTGCCCATACGGCCAATTCATAGCCATCGAGGTCTTTGAATTGAAATCTTTTACCACCAGGAAAGCTAAAGATATCTTTAACAATGGTGCCACCCGCACGGACGACTTTATCACGTGTGGATAGCAAATCATTCGAATAGAGGACAACCAAAATGCTACCGTTTACCGGTGTACCGACTGTAAATCCTCCATCCACATATTTGCCATCGAAGGCTGTATACTCAGGACCGTAATCCGTAAAGTTCCAGCCAAAACTTGCTGAATAGAATTTTTTAGCTCTCTCAAGATCGCTAGATATAAATTCAAGGTATTGAATTTGTTCGTGGATAAGTTTGCTGTCTGAAGAAGAATTGCTCATGATATTTTTTAATTGATATTGTCTTTTATTGGAGGAATCGACTTAAATTTCCAACATCAAATGGATGCCTGATGTTATGTAAATATAGGATTTTCTCCGAATAAAATTTAAGCTTCTTTGTTTGACTTGACATCGTTTAATCTTATAGCAATCAGACCATATTATTCCAAGGTCATTTTTGATGTATTAATTCCCTGTTTTTTCCTGTTTTCTACTGATGAGAGCCTGTATAAGTACAGAAAGCATAACCAGGGAAAGCCCGATGTAAAATGAAAGATTGAGCTCTTTGGATTCATTGAAGAATAAAAATGCAATCAGGATGGCATATACAGGTTCTAGATTGAGACTTAAATTGAGCGTAAAGGCAGAAATTTTCTTTAAAATTTCTGTGAATGCAAGGTATACAGCAACGGTACAACACAACGACAAAATTAGGAGGTAAATGAGATCCATTGTATTGGGGATAAAAGATGATATCGGATAATAATAAAGATAACAGGGGAGAATTAGCCCAAGTCCGACACTCCCACCAATCATTTGGTAATAGTTGATTACTATACTGCTGTATCGCTTGATCAAGCGTTCGTTATAAATTGCATAAAGCGAAGCAAAGGCCGGTGAAATGATACCCAAAAGAATGCCTAATTGATGTACTGTATCAAAATGAAATATTAAAGCTATACCACAAATCGTTAGTCCACTCAGAAAAAACTCTGACCGTTTAAATCTCGTTTTGTTAATGAGAGGCGCAAAGATCGCGGTAAAGAAACTTGCCATACAGTAACAAACTACTCCGATTGAGATATTGGAATATTTAATACTGGCATAAAAAAGTAGCCAGGAGGCGGTAATCAATAGGCCATTTTTTGCAATCGTTAATTTTTCACGCAACCTAATTTCACCAGCTACTTTTGACCATTTTAAAATAAAAAAAAGGAAAATGGCCGAAAAAAATACACGATACCAGGTTAGCATACCTTCATTGAGACTAATGGCTTTGCCTAATACACCAGATATGCCCAAACATACCACAGCAAGGTGTAGTATGAAATATGAATGTTTCATAAAATGTTGTCTTCCAGATCTGTCTTAGCAAAGACAGATACTATTGTTATAAAATTTGATTGAGAATATAAAACATGGAGAATCAGCCGATTATTCGGTGCCATGCTTTATTAATATTAATTAAAATATTAAGCGATTGGAGGAGGAAGACAGCTTGTTCTGTTCATAACATTCTATTTCTTAACCGAAGATAATAAAATCTAGTGGTTTAATTCAAATAATTGTGGAGAATATCAGTAAGTAGTTAAAGGAGATTGTGTTTTATATGATGACTAAAAGCTATAAAAAAGGGCTAAACTTTCGTTAGCCCTCTTAATTAAAGTATTATGATCCTAAATATGCTCAAAAATTGAACTAATCAAGGTTAGTATACGCGATGATTTACTATTCGCTGTCGTTTCCTCCTCCCAACGCACGGTATAGATCCACCACGGCATTAAGTTTTTCCCGTTTAATGCTAATCTGTTCGAGATCATTTTGTAAAGCATTGTTTTGCGCAGTAATGACTTCCAGATAATTTGCCATGCCACTTTTGTACAACAGGGCAGCATCTGAAGTTGCTTTGGCCAATGAATTGGATTTAGCTTCAATCAGCTGAAGTCTCCGGTCGCTATGCTTAATTTTCGCTAAGGCATCAGATACCTCCGAAACTGCGAGCATAACAGACTGTTTAAACTGTACCGCCAATTTTTCCCGTTCGATTATCGAAATCTCATAGTTTGTCTTTAACGCACCTTTTTGAAATATCGGTTGGGTGATGTTTCCTGCTATTGTTTTCACAATGGACCCCGGTAGATCAAACCAGCGATTGAATTGAAAAGAGTTTGTTCCGATCGAAGGTGTCAAACTTATCGAAGGATACATAGCTGCTTTTGCCAATCCTATTCTACTGTTAGCTGCAACAACAGCATACTCAGCTGCTTTGACATCAGGTCTCCGGCTAAGCAGTTCGGCCGGGACTCCCGTTGCTAATGTCCCACCGACAACAGTTGCATCAAGACCTTCCGAACGTTGAATTTTATCAGGGAAACCACCACATAGTATACTTATGGCATTTTCCTCAATAGCGATATTCTGGTCTGCTAGTGGAATCAACAATTCAGCAGTTTTCTTTTGTGCTTCGGCCTGTTCTACAGCTAAAGAACTCACGAGCGAGGAATTGTATTGCAGACGTATCATACTCAATGTACTGTCACTAAGTTGTACATTTTTTTGTGCAATCTTTAACTGTTCGTCCAATGCGATCAAATTGTAGTAAGATTGGATAACCTGAACTATAATGCGGGTTTTCAACGCAGATAGATTCTCCTTTTGTCCAAAGAAATTTGCTAACGCTTCTTCTTTCTGCATCTTTGCCTTTCCCCAAATGTCTACCTCCCAAGAAAGTCTGAGTGTAGCATTGTAGTCATCCATATAAGGTGTCCCAATAAATTGATCGCTGAGCGATCCATTAAGGGAATTAGTGGATAACCAAGTCCTATTTGCTCCCACGTTTAGATCAAGTGTTGGTAAAAGGCCCTTTTTTGATTGTTTATAGGAGAGTTCCAACTGTTGCATACTCAAGAGTGCTACACTAACATCAGTGTTTTTGATCAGTGCTTTTTCAATGAGTGCAGTTAAATTAGGATCTTTCACAAACTTCCGCCACGATAATGCCAGTGTGTCTGAGGTCAGGACAACTTCGTTATTTCTGAAATTGTCCGGTAACTCCATGTCTTGACGTGTATATTTTTTGCCTACACTGCATGAAGCGAGAAGTAGGGAAGTACTTGCTAAAATAATAATATAGTGATGAAATTTTTTCATTTTAATCGTTTGTCTTGTCCACGAGTTTTTTACTTGAAACCTTCTCCTGTAAATATTGAAATACCAGATACAATAACGGTATAACGATCACACCAAGGATCACACCACTTAACATACCCATAGCTGCTCCAGTACTAATAGAGTGATTACCTGTTGCTGTTCCCCCAGTAGCAAACATCAGTGGGATCATACCCGCTATAAAGGCTAGTGAGGTCATTAAAATTGGGCGAAGACGCGCTTTGGCACCTTGCAGTGCAGAATCAATAAGTGAAGATCCCGCCCGTCTACGCTGCAATGCAAATTCAACAATCAGGATCGCATTCTTCGCCAAAAGACCAATCAACATAATCAATCCGACTTGAACGTATATGTTATTGTCAAGACCGATAGCACGTGTTCCTAAGAACGATCCTATGATCCCTGTTGGGATCGATAACAGTACTGCCAGCGGCAATAGGTAACTTTCATACTGTGCGGAAAGTAAGAAGTAGACGAACAATAAGCTCAATGTCAAAATGATAATCGTCTGATTGCCAGAAGATTTTTCTTCCAAACTTAGTCCTGTCCATTCGTAACTATAGTCTCCTGGTAATTTGTTCAGCACATTTTTCTCCAGTGTTTCCATAATAGCACCATTACTGATACCTGGATTACTGACGACGTTAATGGTAAGCGAGTTGTACAAGTTGTAACGTGTCACGGACTCTGGCCCATAGACTTTGCGAAGTGTTACCAATGTATTTACCGGTAGCATTTCTCCTTTGTTGTTCTTGACAAATATTTCATTGAAAGCGTCCTTATCCGTTCTAAAAATTCCGTCTGCTTTTACAGCGATACGATAGAATTTACCAAAGCGATTGAAATTCAATGATTGGTCACCAGCAAAATAGGTCTGAACAGACGAAAGCATTTCACTGACATCTACACCAAGCTGAGCCGCTTTATCTTCGTCAACTTCCAATTCCATTTGTGGATAATCTGCTCTAAACATGGTGTAGGCAAATTGTACACCTGGTTGTTGCATAATCTTCGCAATAACAGAATCGGACATTGCCTTAAGCTCTACTGGAGATTTTCCGGCTCTGTCTTGTAGTACAAGTTCGGCACCGTTCATCATACCATAACCATCAACAGGAGGGGAGCGGAAAGCCATTGCATTGCCTTCCTTAACAGTAGTTAGCTTTTGAGAAATCACCTGATGAATCTGATCAATATCATTCATTTCGCCACGTTTCTTCTTATCTTTTAGACGGATGAAACCTGTTGCGTAAGCCGCACTGGAGTTGTTACCAATCATATTGAAACCAGTGATACTCGTGTGGCTTTCAATAGAAGGTAAGTCAGCCAATAGTTTCTCTATTTTTCCTACAGCTTTTGTTGTCCGATCGAGACCGGTACCCGGAGGCATCTCCAAACTGTACACGACAAAGTTATCGTCTTCCATAGGGACAAAGCTTTTTGACGTACTGGTCATGAGATATCCCGCAGCCCCTATTGTAGCAATAATTAATAAAGCTGCTAACCATTTTTTCTTAACAAGAAATTTCAGCGAGCCAACGTATCTATTTGTCATGTTTTCAAAACCAGCATTAAAGGCTTTGAAAAACCGTTGTGAGAAGCCTGTTTTTTGAGTTTGCCCATCATGATTTTCGGCATGTGTGTTTTTCAGTAACAAGGCACAAAGAGCTGGCGTCAACGTCAATGCATTGATCGCTGAAATCACAATGGCGATAACTAGTGTATAGGCAAATTGTTTGTAAAACATTCCCGATGAACCAGTCATAAAACCGATAGGAATAAACACTGCACACATGACCAAGGTAATCGAGATAACCGCACCGGTTATTTCACTCATGGCGCTGTGTGTGGCCTCATTACCGGTCATGGTCGATGTTTCCATCTTACCATGGACGGCTTCGACGACGACAATAGCATCATCGACCACAATACCAATGGCCAATACCAAGGCGAAAAGGGTTAATATATTGATGGTAAACCCAAACACCAGTAAGAAAAAGAATGTACCTACGATGGCTACCGGTACCGCGATCGCCGGAATAATGGTCGATCGGATATCCTGCAAGAATAAGAAAACAACCAAAAAGACCAAAATGAACGCTTCAATTAATGTTGAACGCACTTGAGCGGTACTTTCATCCAGGCGCTCTTTGGTACTGATCAGTTTAAATATCTTGATTCCAGGAGGAAATGAGCGTTGCGCTATTTCGATCTGTTTATCGATACCTATTTCAATTTCGTTAGCATTGGAACCAGAAGTCTGGAAAATACCAATAGTAACAGTATTTAAACCATTGTTTTGCGAATTACCGCTATAACTTATCGAACCGAATTCTATCCGGGCAACATCTTTCAGCCTGACGATCTGAACATCATTATTTTTAACAATAATGTTTTCATACTGTTCCGGAAGATTCTTTTTCCCTTTATATCGAATCACATATTCCAATGGAGCCTTTGATTCTTCACCTAGTTTTCCGGGTGCGGACTCCAGACTCTGCTTGGAAATTGCAGCAATGACTTCTTGGGGTACAAGACCATAACTCGCCATTTTCTGAGGATTCAACCAAACGCGCATAGAGTAATCTTTCGAACCAAATACCATAGCTTGACCTACACCCGGAACACGTTTGATCTGTGGAATCAAGTTGATATTTACATAGTTCTGTAGGAATAGTTCGTCATACTTTTTATTATCTACAGTATAGATATTAAAAATCATAATCATACTATTCTGCTGTTTGGAAGTTGTCAATCCCATGCGCACAACTTCCTGTGGCAGGATCGGTGTTGCCTGTTGCACCCTGTTCTGCACGTTTACAGCTGCTTGATCTGGATTTACACCAGCCTTAAAGACAATACGTACAGAGAATGTACCATCGTTACTTGCTGTTGAGGTAATGTATTCCATGTCCTCAACGCCATTGATCTGCTCTTCCAGCGGCGTAACAACTGACCGTAATACGGTCTCACTATTACCACCGGGATAACTTCCCGTGACTTGGACTGTAGGTGGAGCGATATCGGGAAACCGTGTCTGAGGTAGCCTTAAAAGACCAATTATCCCGAGTATGACAAATATGATAGATATAACAGTTGCCAAAACTGGCCTGTCAATAAATTTCTTCAGCATTTTATTTTAATTTTAGATAAATCTAATACAGGCTTTTATTTTTTAGTAGGTTGAACCTGCATTCCGTCATTAAGCATATCAATTCTATTCATTACGATTTTTTCGCCCGCTGTCAGACCTGATTTGAGTAGATAATCATTGGCCGTATTTCCGGCAATTTCGATCTGCTTCATGGCAATTTTGTTTTTGTCTCCAATAACATAGACAAAATAGCGATCCTGAATGTCTTTAACAGCTGCCATAGGAACTAACAATACGTTATCATGAGCCTTTTTTAAGACAACTTTGGCAGAACCGCCAGAACGAAGTATCTTATCTGGGTTGGTGAAAATTGCTTTTAGTGTCATGCTACCAGTCGTCCTATCGATATTACCACTAGCCATTTCTACTTTTCCAGGGTGATTATAGACTGTACCGTCAGCGAGAATCAATGTTGCTTGTTGATTGCTTGATTTCGTATTATGATCCTTCATAAAGGCGATAAAATCAGCCTCACTCAACGAAAAATAAACGTTCACGGTATTGATTTCAGACAATGTTGTTAATGGCATCGCGTCAGCTGCGGTGATCAGATTTCCAACACGATTGGGAATCCGTCCAATGTAACCACTTACAGGTGCATTGATTAATGTAAATCTTGCATTGATCTGTGAGGAGCCTAATGCGGCTTGTGCTTGAGCAACCTGTGCTTTTGCCGCAGCATAATTCGCTTCTGCAGTTTTAAGCTGAAGGTCAGTATACACTTTACCTTCTACGAGTGGTTTGATTTTTTCAATTTCCAGTTTCGCATTTTGTTCCGCAGATAGTGCCGCTTGATAGGCTGCTCTGCTATTATTTACCTGTTCATTGTATACATCGCCTTTTATTTTGAAAAGGGCTTGGCCTTTAGTGACATAATCCCCTTCTTTGACATAGATTTGCTCCAAATAACCTGTTACCTGAGCTTTTACATCAACATTGACGGCGCCCTCCAACGTACCGGGGTATTTTTTTTCCGTCTCCGCTTGTGCGGGGGATAATTCGATAAAGTCAACAGTAACTGCCTGCTCTTGCGGTTGTTCTTGGCTGCCTCCACAGGACGATAATAGTGTAGCTGCTGTAATAAATGTAAGGATAGGTTTTAAAGTCATCGTTCTTAGTGCCATTTTATCATTTTATTTAATGCAAAAGAAAGAATTCTTTTAAGGGATATAATAAGGAAATCTACCGAGACGTAACAATTGCTTACTGAAACGTAGCTATAATGCGCTGAATTTTGATGTTATTTAATCAAAACAGTTATTTTTTGTCGTTTTTCTTAGAAAGATGCTACTTAAACACCTGACTGCACTTCGTTGATTGTGCACAAAAATTTCGAGATAAGAACCACTGTTTACTAATAATCCAACCAGTTTTTTAGGAGCTGGGCTTTTTCCCGACTGACAAGGATTTCGACATCTTCGCTATGTTTGATTTCGATTTTAAGTTTGCCATTAAAATGGTTATGTAATCTCTTTATTGCATCTATATGTACTATAAATTGTCGATTGGCACGGAAAAAAACTTTGGGATTTAATTGTTGCTCCAGCTCTTCTAAGGTTTGTGGTACAATTTCGACGGTACCACATTTCAGCTTGGCATGTGTTAACTTAAACTCTGAGTAAAAATATTGAATGTCTTCAACCAGTATTGTTTTATAACCATCTTTGTAGGGAAGGAGAAACCGGGTTCTGAAATCTTTGGGATAGATAAAATCCAATAAGCCCTGGATCGGAGCCTGACTCATCTGTTGAAGCTGTAGACTGTCTAATTTGACCAATGCATTTTCTAATTCTTTTTTTTCTACAGGTTTCAGGAGATAATCTATACTGTTGAATTTAAAGGCTCGGACGGCATATTCATCAAACGCTGTCGTAAAGATAATAGGGCAGTCAATTTTTATACTTTCCAGGATTTCGAAACTTAGACCATCAGAAAGACGGATATCCATCATGACCAAATCCGGAGATTCATTACTTTGAAACCAAGTGATACTGTCCGTAATATTATCCAAGACATCCAGTATCTGTATTGATGGCTTTATTTCCTTCAATAGTCGTTTTAGACGATCAGCATTAAGTTTTTCATCTTCAATAATCAATACGTTGGTTATACTCATGAGTTTTGTTCTATAAGAGGTAGATTAACTTTGAATGTCTTACCATTGTTCAATATCTCTGGTTGCAGATTCGACAATAGATCATATCTTTTAATGATATTCGAAATACCTATTCCAGATGACTCCGATACATTTTCTATTGGTATTAAGATATTTTCGACAACTAATTGGTTCTGCGCATTGGTGTATACCTTAATTTTTAACGAACGTTTTTTATTAGTTTGATTGTGCTTTAGTGCATTTTCAACCAAAAGCTGTAGGGTGAGTGGTGGTAGTTGATAATTGGATTTTGCAGGATCTACATTTATTTCAAAATGAACTCCCTCTCCAAATCGGTTCTTTATCAGGAATATATAGGAGTCCAGGAAATTAAGTTCTTCTTCAAGAGAAATAACATCTTTTTTTGAATTCACCAACAGGTAACGATATATTTTAGAGAAATTTTCAGCATATTCATAGCCCAGTTGCTGATCTTCTAAAATTATTTCGGATAGTACGCTCAAATTGTTGAAAACGAAATGCGGGTCAATCTGTAGCTTCAGCGATTGAAGTTCTGTTTCGAGAATAACCTGCCCCAGTTTGGCGGCGCGTATAGATTCATTCTTCCAGTTGTTGATCAGATGAATCCCAATGTTAATCCCCATAATCATTAAAGCGATCATAACACTGATGGAGATGTTCTGTATGGCACCTCTTTTTTCTTCTAAGGATGTTGCAATCGTGAGGTTTTGTAGCTCATAATAATAACGGGAAATGATGTAAACCAGTAATAAATTGATGAGGAGAACCACGATGAGGTTAATAACGGTTTCAATCAGAAGCCTTTCTGTTGGATTGTCTTTCCATGTTAAAATACGATCCAATTTATTGTGGACAATAATACTGAACTCTGAAATAAGGAAACTGTAAATAATGGTAAAGGTCCATTCTCCCAATATTTCAAACATATTTCGCTGAAAATAGCCATTCCAGCAACTAGAAAATGGGTCTATAATATAGGCAACAAGATAGATGAGAAAAAATGACAGTAGGGTAAATAATAACCTTTTCTTGTTTGTACTGATTAGATTTTTCTCATTTTTATAGATAGTCTTATCCTGCATTCGTTTTACTTGTATATAGCTATTAAATCACTACAAATTTCGCAATTCGTTTAAGGATTGAATCACAAATTTATTCTGAAACGTACAAAGAGCAAGCTGAAATATCACTTTGGTATACCCCAGTCGTATATTGCTTAAATCTTCTGATCTCTGTCCTTAATTATAATATAAGGAATTCTCTTCTGTTTTGCAATCAAAATAAAGGTATTTAATCCATTATTTTTCTTAAACTGACTGCTATCAAAATTAATGTATTTTAGGGCAATGCTATTTCATTTAAATTGTGTCAGGATTATTTCGCCTGTAAATGAAAATGTATGTGGACATTGTCTATAATCTCAATATTAGAGTTTTCGGTTATTACGTTATCTAAGAATTTAATGATTTTCTCAATTGATATTGAAATAATCTAAAAAAAGTGTTGAGCGTTTCACTAAAAAAGATAAGGATTGACAACGTTTCATTTTGTCAATCCTTAAGGTTTAAGAGGAGATTATGCCTCTATATAATTCAATAGTGCCAGTTAGTTATTTCGGCTCTTTGTGTGTTGTAGGTGTATGGATAATATCGAAATAAACGGTTTTATTGTCGTTGTTTGGATAGATCCGGTATGTAAATTCGTTTTTTGTTAATACCGTTATATCAACTACACGTGTGAAAAGTGTTTCTCCTGCTGCATTTTTGGCAACGATAGTCCGTGTTTTACCATCTGCTGAAACAGACCAGTCTCCACGCATTTTGGGAGAGTCGTCAAGATTGAACATGGTAAAGGTACCATCGGATTTGAAGTAGGCAAAACCTACAAAATTTGAGACATTGGCATCTGTCAATACCACATTTTCACCTTTGTTATTTTTGGCGCTTGTTGTTTCCCAAGCGGTACTAGCCAATACTTCGCTCGGGGTGAGCTGAGGCTCTGGTGTAACTTCATCATCCTTACTGCAGCTCATAACCAGTAAAGTACAAATGGCAATACAACATACCAATGCAACCTTTTTTAAATCTCTCATAGTCTATTAAATTTATTGTTTCACAAAAGTAATCGCATTATGGCTGCTGTATTTGTTCCTTTTATTCCAAGGTTTGAAGGATTTATAACAATGACTATAGTGACAGACATGATTTTTTAAAAAGGGCGCCTATTTTATTGTTTTGATGCTTAAAGAGGGCTGGCTAAGAGTAGGAGTAGGAGTAGGAGTAGGAAGAATCCAATGAGCGGGGAGTGGTCATTGTTGAAGGTTGTTGCTATAAAATAAGACAGGAGACCCTCGCGGTCCCCTGTCTCCCAGATATGTGATATAAAATTAGAAAAATTGCAAATCTTTAAAATTAGTTATTGCTCCATCCACCACCCAAGGAGCGATACAGATCTACTACAGCCGAAAGTTCCGCTTTCTTCACTTGAGCCAGCTCAAGTTCGCTCTGTAATATATTGCTTTGAGCGGTGATTACTTCCAGATAAGTTGCCATACCAGTTTCAAAGAGAAGGTTGGCATGTTTTGTAGCCTCTTTTAAACGAGTAGTTCTATCCAACGTAATCTGTTGTTTTTCCTTCAATTTTTGGATTGAAATCAGGGCATCGGAAACTTCTCCGGCAGCTGAAATGACTTTTTGTTTGAAAATCATAACATTCTTCTCTTGTTCTATGCGGGCGAGCTCATATTGCGTTTTCAGCTCTCTACGCTGAAAAATAGGCTGTGTAATACTCCCTGTGATTGCACCAAATAAAGATGCAGGCAGATTAAACCAATTACTTGCTTTAAATGCGTTGACACCTGCCTCAGCACTAATGACCAGCGAAGGGTACATTCTTGCTTTAGCAGATTTTTGATAGGCCTGAGAAGCAGTAACAGCAAGCTCTGCCTGTTTAACATCAGGGCGATGGCTTAATAAATCTGCTGGTATCCCAGTTGCAAGATCTTCAGGAAAACGAACGTTGACCAATTGTTCCTGTGTTTTGATTTCTGCTGGGAGTTTACCACTGAGAATTTGGATCGCATTTTCTTGAAGATGAATCTGTTGTTCAAAATCAGGGATAAGCGCAGCAGCGGATAAACGTTGCGCATCCACTTGCTCCAAAGCAAGCAAGGTAATATCACCAACTTCATATTGTTGTTTGACAATACGGAGCGTGGTATCGCTCAGCTGTAAATTTTGTTGTGCGATATCCCGTAATTGATAGAGCATCAAAAGTTGATAATAACCTTGCGCCACTTGGGCAATCAATTGGGTTTGTATCACTTTTTTTGCTTCTTCAGTTTGCAGGTAAGAAGCCAAGGCTGCCACATTTTGATTCTTGATTTTTCCCCATAAATCAGCCTCCCAGGATAAACCAATAGATGCTGTATAGTCTTCAACGTGATGCTGTTTTAAAAATTGATTCAAGCTCAATCCGTTCATGCTATTATTGGATGGGTTGGTACTATTTCCTCTGACCTGCAACTGTGCTGTGGGAAGATAGCCCGCTTTTGCCTGTTTCAAGCTCAGTTGAGATGACTCTATATTTTTCAGTGCCAATTGCATGTCCAGGTTATGCTGTATTGCGCTGTCGATCAAGCTTTGTAAGACGCGATCCTTAAAGAAATCACGCCATGGAATAGAACCAATATTGTTTTCCTGTGCTGCTTTTCCCTGATCACGATATTGTTCAGGCAGATTGGGGGCAAGATGTTTATTGCTAACCAGTTTGTCTGTTTTACAAGACCACGCGACAAAGGATAAAATGAAAACCGTCAGTAGTTTTACTTTTCTATTCATATATTTCGATGTTGTCATTGTTTGTTAATTATTTGTATGCACAGGAATTTCCAAAGAAATGTGCTCATTCTCCAGTTGTTTTTCTTTTGGCGCGCCACTTACTTTCTCTTGTATAAACTGGAATACGATAAATAGGATGGGAATGATAAAAAGCCCTAACACAACCCCACTAAGCATTCCTCCTGCTGCTGCAATACTGATCGAGTGATTACCTTGTGCCGAGGGACCCACTGCGCTCATCATAGGAATCATACCTACAATGAAAGCCAATGATGTCATGATAATAGGTCTCAGACGTAAGCGTGCTGCTTTAAGCGCAGCGCTTGGTATCGAAAGCCCTTGTTTTCGACCTTGAATGGCAAATTCGACAATTAAAATAGCATTCTTCGCCAGTAACCCGATCAACATGACCAACGCTACCTGAACGTAAATATTATTGGCAGTATCGGTGAGGCTAATTGCTGCAAAGACACCAAATATACCTGTTGGAATAGAGAGTATAACGGCTAATGGGATAATGTAGCTCTCATATTGTGCCGCGAGAAGGAAGTAAACGAAGATCAAACAGAGAATAAAAATAAGCGTAGACTGACCTCCGGAGACAATTTCTTCTTTCGTCATACCCGAAAATTCATAGGTGAATCCAGTTGGCAAATGCTGTTTGGCCACTTCTTCCACGGCCCGGATTGCATCTCCTGAGCTATAGCCAGGTTTTGGGATTGCATTTATTCCGATCGAATTGAATAGATTGTAACGTGATGCAGTTTCGGGGCCATAGACACGCTCTAGTTTAACCAATGTATTGATCGGTACCATGTCGCCTAATCTGTTTTTAACAAAGATTCCGTCCATAGAAGTTGGTTCGCTACGATCTTTTGCATCCGCTTGGACCATAACACGATAGTACTTTCCGAATCGATTAAAATCTGACGCCTGCGCACTACCAAAATAAGCTTGCATGGTTTGTAAGATACTTTTGGTACTTACACCAAGTTGTTCGGCTTTGATGTCATCCACTTGTAGCTCGTACTGCGGGTAGTCGGCTTTGAAGGTTGTAAAGGCCATCATGATTTCAGGACGCTTCATGAGTTCTCCTATGAACCCTTGACCTATTGTACTGAATTTACCAAGTTGTCCACCTGTCCGATCTTGAAGAACCATATCGAGACCATCCACGTTACTAAATCCAGGGACTGTAGGGAAGGTAAACACGAAGAAGTTGGCGCCCTTGATACTTGCTAAACGTTGGTTCACATCGGCCATAATAGCGTTGATGTCCTTGATACTGCCACGTTCTTCATGTGGTTTCAGCAAAATAAATGCTACACCTGCTGATGGACTGGTTGATTGCGTTAAAATATTAAAACCAGCCAAAACGTTTAGTGTCTTGGTGAAGTCAGCATGTTGAAGTTGCTTTTCAGCTTCAGCTAATGCTTCCGAAGTCCGATCCAAAGAGGCACCGGCTGGCATAGAAAATGATATAGCGATAAAACCTTGGTCTTCGGAAGGGATAAATCCTGTTGGTGTACGACGAATCATAAAAATTGTCAACAACAAGGTGATACCTAAGCCTGCAAAAGCTACCCATTTGTAACGGACCAGAAAACGTAAGCTGCCTAAATAGTTTTTGGTCAGGCGGTCAAAACCGACATTGAATCCTGTGAAGAAACGTTCTTTGAAATTAAGTTTCTTGGTCTCGTCGTGGTTATGGTGCGTAGGTTTTAAAAATAGGGCACAGAGCGCCGGACTTAATGTCAGTGCATTGATCGCCGAAATCACAATTGCTATGGCCAATGTAAAGGCAAATTGTCGATAGAAAACTCCTGTCGAACCTTCCATAAAACCAATAGGGAGGAAGACCGCAGACATGACAAGGGTAATGGAGATAATGGCTCCCGTGATCTCACTCATGGCAGAGGTCGTTGCTAATTTGGGTGGGAGATTATTATGCTCCATTTTGGCGTGTACGGCCTCGACCACCACGATCGCATCATCCACGACGATACCGATTGCCAGTACAAGCGCAAATAAGGTCAATAGATTGATGGAGAAGCCAAAAAGCTGCATAAAGAAAAATGTTCCCACAATTGCCACTGGTACAGCAATGGCCGGTATCAGTGTTGATCTAAAATCCTGAAGAAATAGGAAAACAACTAAAAAGACCAGAATAAATGCTTCGATCAACGTGTGTTTAACTTGATCAATGGATTGGTCGAGCGCATCTTTAGTGTTATATAAAACGAGATATTTTACACCTTTTGGAAAGCTTAACGAAGCTTTTTTCATAAACTCCTGTATGGCAATCTGAATTTCATTTGCATTGGATCCCGCTAATTGCATTACACCGATGTTGAGACCAGCTTTTCCATTGATGCGGGTCTTACTGGCATAAGTATAAGATCCTAACTCAACACGAGCTACATCTTTCAGTTTTAATACAGAACCGTCTGTGTTTGAGCGGATAATGATATTTTCATAATCGCTCGGCTGATTAAGTTTACCTTTATACTTAATGACAAATTCAAAAGCTTCACGGCTACTTTCTCCAAATTTTCCGGGAGCGGCTTCTACGTTTTTATCCTGAATAGCTGCCGTTACCTCCTCAGGAGTCAGTTTGTAAGCAGCCATTTGGTTTGGATTAAGCCATACACGCATGGAGTAATCTTTACTACCGCCAAAAACCGATGCTTGTCCCACTCCGGGGATACGTTTCAGCTCCGGAATAATATTGATCTGTGCGTAGTTGGTAATAAACGTTTGGTCATATTTACCTTCATCCTCAGTATATAGATCCAATACCATGATCAAGCTATTTTGTTGCTTGGCTGTTGTAATTCCGGCCTGAACAACTTCGGAAGGAAGTTGGCTGGTGGCCTGTGCAACACGATTCTGCACATTGACAGCAGCTTGATCCGGATCAGTGCCTAGTTTAAAATATACCGTAATCATCAATGAACCGTCGTTACTGGCGGTAGAGCTCATATAGCTCATGTTTTCGACACCATTGATGGATTCCTCCAAAGAGGGGGCCACGGCACGAAGTACCGTTTCGGCATTTGCGCCAGGATATAATGCTGTTACCTGTACTGCTGGTGGGGCAATATCGGGAAACTGCTGTAAGGGCAGCTTTAGGATACCGATCACCCCCAATATTACAAGTAATATGGAAATGACAGTGGCAAGTACAGGCCTTTCTATAAATTTCTTAAGCATAAGTTTGTCGTTTATATTATTAATTGATGCTGTCTTTTGATAAAGCTTGTGGTGTTATTTTTTGACCATCTTGAAGTAAATCAATACCCTTGTAAACAATGCGATCTCCGGCACTGACACCCTTGCTTACGAGATAGTTTGAACCACTTTTTCCAATGACAGTGATAGGTTGTTGAACGACTTTGTTTTCCTTGCCAACTGTATAAACAAAGATCTTGTCCTGCATTTCAAGTGTCGCAAGTTGTGGTACCAATAAAGCCTGATCGTATTTCTTTTGGAGTCTGACACGGCCGGTATTTCCATTACGCAAAACTCCTTCAGGATTACTGAATGTCGCGCGTAAGGTAATCGCGCCTGTGTTTTTGTCAAACTGACCATCCACCATATCTATTTTTCCTTTTTGATCATAGATTGTCTGATCGGAAAGCACTAAACTGATCGGCGGGAGGTTGTTCAATTTTTGTTGAAGATTATTGCCTTCCGTATTATTTTTGAAAGCAATAAAATCATTTTCTCCCAATGAGAAATAGACGTGAAGATCTCTGACATTTGACAGTGCAGTTAAAGGTTGCGGATCTGCTGGCCCTACTAAACTTCCTTGTTTCCGTTGTAGTCTCCCGATATACCCCTCTGCCGAAGCACGGATCAGTGTATAACCTACATTGATTTTAGCAGTTTCCACAGCAGATGCTGCCAATTGAACATTCGCTTTAGCGGCATTACGCGCACTGATCGCTGTCTTTAATTGAAAGTCAGTCAATACTTTGGTATTGACTAATTTTGTTTTTTTCTCAACTTCCAGCTCGGCGTTTTCCAACGCCGCTTTTGCAGCTAATAAATTGGCTTTGGCCTGATTCAATTGCTCTTGATGTGGCCGGTCATTAATTTTAAAAAGCGCCTGTCCTTTACTGACTTTCGCACCCTCATCGACAAAGATCTGCTCCAAAATCCCCTCAACCTGAGGTCTGATCTCGATATTCGCCGAAGCTTCTATTGTTGCTGGATATTCCTGATAAACTGTCTCGTTACCATTTTCGATGGCAACAACAGGTAGGCTAACAGGAGGAGGATCAATAGGTTTGCTGGTTCCTGTTGAACAGCTGTATAAAAAGATTGCACTAAGCACATATGCGGTCTTTACGATATTAATTCGTTTAACACTGTTAAGTGCTGGAATGTAAATCTTCTTAAGACTTGGTGATACATTTGTTTTCATGTGATATTAAAAATTGAAGTTGTGGTGTATTTAACGGTGTTAGATTTTTTAACGTTGTATTTTCTGGTGTAAAAAAATTTAGTCAGTAAGCGAGCGGGTGATACCGTAGATTGCATCTTTTAGAACCTCTTGGTTGGTATTTTCACCATTACCCTGGTTAACTAAGTTGATTGATATTAGCCCATGTATAATTGACCAGTATGTAAAATATTTTCTACAGATCAAATCTTCCGATGGGTTTTTATCCTTCATGATCTCACGAATCACATCACTGATCATTCTACCATGAGATTCCGCACACTTATAAGTCTTTTCAAACCCACAGCAGGCTGTTCCAACGCCAAACATGAGTTGGTACAATTCGCGCTCCTCGAATGCAAAATCCCAATAACTGAACCACATCGCTTCCAATTGTTTCTCCAAGTCGGTTTGAGTTGATTTGGCTTGTCTGACTTTTTTGGCAAGTAAGAGATAACCTTGGTTAGCGAGCTCATTTAAAATTGCATCTTTATTTGCGAAATACTCATAAATCATGGGTGCGGTATACTCAATGATATCCGCGATTTTACGCATGCTCAATGCCTGCCATCCCTCTTCTTTCACGATTTGAAGAGCGGCGTCGAGAATATTAGTTCTATTCTCATCTTTGATACGTTGTATGCGTTCTTTACTACCCATGCTTTAATGCATAAATGATTTAACAGTGTTAAGCAAAATTCAAACTTTTTATTTTATTTAATGACATATAAAAGTCATTAAATAAAAATATCCCTCAAATGCGCTTAAATGGCTGCTGTATTGAGATTATTGGGAAGTATTAGTATCTGTTTTATCCGGCTCCTCTCTTTGTCAGATAAGGAAATTGCCTTTTCGAGTATGGGTAGGATCTCTGCACTTTTCTCTGTTTGTAGTAGGAGATCCAGGAAACCTAAATAGGTACGGATCAGGTCGGTTTTGACTCCAAAGAAGATGCGCGGATCTATGATATAGATTTCCTGAACCAATGCGAGCAGTGTTTCTTTTCTTTTCCTGTCTTTTTCTGTTTGATCATAATGGGGTAGAAATCCTTTCTTTTCCAATTCACTGAGTTTGACAGCAACAGCGTTTTCACGAATGTATTTTTTCTGCTTACGATCTAGAAAATCGCGTAATTCAGCAAGTAGATTACGGTAGACAACTTGTTTGTCTTTGCCAGTGAAGAGATTTATGTCTGTAGAGATGCTGATATCTTCCAGTTCAAAAGTGTCAAAAAAATTGGATGTTACATATACCGAGTGATGGAAATCTATTGCATTATTGTTAAAGCTACTGAGTACTTTTGCCACTTCTCTTTTTTCGCTATTGCGCAAATAATAGTAATAGCGGTCTCCGATCTGTTGGTTCCAACGAATGTAATTGACCTGAAAAGTATAGGAGGAATTACCTTCAGGACTATATAAAGTCCAAGATAGAAGATCCGTTTCTTGAATCAGATGATCATATATCAATTGTACTCCATTAATTCGTATTGTATAACCTAAATCGCGGTTAAGGTATAGAAACCAACCAAATTCCTGCGCCATGAAATCTATAAATTCTTGGGATTCCAAATGGGATGAATTTAGCCCGAAAACCCCCTCCAATCTCACTCGGGTTCCAGTTTGCTGATTTTCTACCAGAATACTTTCGCTAACGTCATATTGTTCTTTGCTGTCCCTATCAATTTGGATGTGGTATGATTTTAAAACTCCTTCTTCTTTTACAATTGTATTCCAGATCGCTCTTGTCGCAAATAGTGAAAAGGAAAATCTACCTTTTCCTTTCTTTCCTCTTGTATAGGAGCTTCGCTTGATGCTATTTTTCTTTACTGAATCGAGAAAATTACCAAATGAGTAGGGTAGTGTATCGAAAACGATTCCCTCTCCATTATCGCTGATGCTGATACTGTTTATATAACCGAGTTCGTTGCTATCAATTGCAATATCGACTTCGGTAGCTCTTGCGTCAAAGCCGTTCCATATATATTCAGCAATGACCAGTTTTGGATCTTTAGGTAAACCAGCGGATTCTATACTCAGGTTGGTTATCTGCGTGTTTTTTTTCATAATGACAGCAATTCTAGCAATGTAAATTTAAGCGGTGAGAACTTCGTTTCTCAATTATGTGGTGTTTAGTTTGTACCGATCGCGTTACTTTCTTTAATCTTTTATTTTTTTGTTTTTTTTTATTAAGTAATTTAATAGACAGGCGATCCCAAAATAGATGATCAGGTTCAAAAGAAGGTATATGCCGTTAAAATATGTTCTGTCCGGTGGTTCTGGGTAACGCTTTCCGCCTAAATAGGTATAAAAGGGAAAGGGGAAACCAAGGGTATCATTACCATCCGAGGGACTTCCACATTTCGAAAATAGCAGGGTGATAGTGACTGTTAATATAAAGAAGATTATCCAGGTCGTTCTTGGAAATTTTGGAAACATAAGCATTGATTACTTTATTAGTACAAGTAAAAATACGATATCTTATGAATATTTAATGGATGTACTTTTCGAGAGGTTTAGATCCATCTTTTCAAAATTACAGTCGGTTGAGGCAATTTTTTCTTTTTCTTCTTCACATAAAGAACCAATTAATATTGTGAAAGCGTTAGTTTTGATTAAGAAATGCTAGTGGTATTATACTAAAAATTAGATTATGCTTGTAAAAACATTGAAAAGTCTTTTTTATAGAGATCTGAATAGATTGAAAACAGAAATTGCATCTTATGGACAAGAGGAGAATATCTGGATTGTTGATCATGGTATTGCGAATTCAGCGGGAAATTTATGTTTACATTTAATTGGCAATTTACAGACGTATATTGGAGCGGAGATCGGAAAAACAGGCTATATTAGAAATAGGGAGGCTGAGTTTACCCTGCGGGATACTCCAAAATCAGTACTTTTAGATAGTATAGACAATACTATCAGCGTCGTTGATCTGGCTTTGGATAAGCTTAATCAGGATGACCTTGCCGCGATATACCCCATATTAGTGTTTGAGGAGAAGACAACAACGGAATATTTGTTGGTGCATTTAACCACACATTTAACCTACCATCTCGGGCAGATCAATTATCATCGTCGTCTATTGGATGTATAATTTTGATGCTGTTATTTGTATTGGAACTGGGCTTTTTTAATAAATAAATTTAATATAAAAAATAATGGAATGGAGATAAGGGAAGCCAGGATCACTGACTATAAAGAAATTGCAGATTTGACCGAACAGTTGGGGTATCCCAATGAGGCAGAAAAGTTGAAAGACCTGTTGAGAATATTATTATGCCATCGTGAATATCATATACTTGTTGGTACGATTGATGACAAGGTTGTTGGGTGGATGCAATTACAACGGACCATGAGTATCGAGACAGGGAGCTATGTAGAAATAACTGGACTGGTCGTTGATCATGTTGTGCAGAGAAAAGGCTTGGGTAAATTACTGATACAGGAAGCTGCTCAGTGGGCAAAGACCATAGGATATTTTCGTTTGCGCGTAAGATGTAGCGTCCTTCGGACAGAAAGTCATAAATTTTATGAGCAGATGGGTTTTAAACTAAAAAAGAAGCAGAAAGTTTTTGATTCCATGCTTTAAAATGTGAACTTTAGCCATATTTTTCCTGACGACCGACTTAAGAAATATGAGAGGATTCCTAACATTGATTACGTGCTGCTGTGCTTTGAGCTCATATGCTCAACAAGTTGACAGCATAACAACCGTCATCGCCCCTGAGTATGACCGGGTAGGCGTGATTCATCGGTTCTGGTTGGGCGACAGCTATCGTAAATTATATAATACGCCCGTAAAAATGCGTATAATGGATCTTAAAACCGAAAAGGGCGGGCTTCATATAGTCAAACTGGGCGGGGGGATGCAAACCCAATCGCTTCGGATGGCCGATCCCTCAGGGAGAGAATGGGTGTTAAGATCCATTCAGAAATATCCGGAACGTAGTCTTCCTGAAAGTCTTCGAAAGACATTTGCAAAAGATATCGTTCAGGATCAGATTTCAATACACCATCCATTCGGTGCATTAACTGTTCCTCCGTTTAATACAGCTTTGGGTATTCCACATTCATCTCCCGAGCTTGTTTTCGTGGGTGATGATCCTGGATTCGGTGAATACCGGGCGGTCTTTAAAAATAGGCCTTATATGTTTGAGGCCCGTACACCTTTTGAAGATGAAAAAACGGACAATAGTGCAAAAGTCATTCGGAAAGTGTTAGAAGATAATGATACGCAAATTGATCAAAAACTAACTTTACGTTCAAGATTACTTGATTTTGCATTGGGAGACTGGGATCGTCATGAAGATAATTGGCGCTGGGATCCTGAAAAAGAAAAAGGTAAGAAGATTTATACGCCTGTACCGCGCGATCGGGATAAAGTGTATTATAAAACATCAGGTCTGTTTCCAACTTTACTTTCCTATCAATGGTTAAAGGCCCACTTACAACCATTTAGCCCACATATACGTAATGTGTCTCATTGGAACTTTAACGCACGCCATTTTGATCACTTTTTTCTGACCCACCTTACGGAGGACGAATGGATCGATGAAATAAAATTTGTTCAGAAAACACTTACCGATTCGCTGATTCATCAGGCTATGCTTACTATGCCTGATTCTATCGTAAAATTAAGTGCGAATGAACTGGAAACAAATATTCGATCCAGAAGGGACGATCTCATGGAGAGTGGGTTAATCTATTACCGTTTTCTTGCACGTGTTGTTGATTTACCCTTATCTGCCAAATCTGAATTCGTTGATATCGATTACAATAAAGATGGTTCGGTATCAGTCAATATACACAATAAGAAAAAGGATGGTACTGAGGGGCGAAAGCTAATAAAACGTACTTTTTTACCTAGTCAAACCGAGGAAATCAGAATCTATGGAATTTCAGGCTCGGATGAGTATAAAATCCATGGATCTGGCCGATCACCTATCAAACTCCGTTTAATCGGCGGAAAAGGTGAAGATCTATATCGTACTTCTGATAAATTTGACAATGGTCATAAGGTTTATATTTATGACTCTAAAAATCAACAGGCTTCCGGTATTCAGGTTGATAAAAATGTGCGACTAAAATTGAGCGTAGATACTGCTATTCACCAATTTGAGTACGATAATTTTGTATACGATCGTAAAGGAGTTGTGGTCAATCTGGATTATGGTGTTGACCGAGGTCTGATTTTTGGGCTAGGATACCTAATAGAAAATCAAGGGTTTAGAAAGAAGCCCTATGCTTATCGGCACCAGTTTATGGCTAGTTATTTAACAGGACGCGAATCATTTATGTTTGATTACAAAGGTCACTTTAAGAAACTGATTGCAGATCAGGATCTTTCTATTCACCTTTCATCACTTGGCCCTAGAAATCTGAGCAATTTTTTTGGTTATGGAAACAACAGCTTGTTTGAAAAATCAGACTCAAGGAGTATTTCTTACTATCGAAATAGATTTGATATTGTAAGTGGCGACATTTTTCTCGAAAAGTATCTAGATCCTAAAATGAAATTATTTTATGGTTTATCTTCTGCGTATTACAACAGTAAAGAGGCTAATAATATTGGGAAATACTTTGAGGAGTTTAATACTAAGTTTCCTTCTGAACCTATTTATGGGAGCAATTTTTTTACAGGAATTGCAGGAGGGATAGATTATGATACACGTGATAATGCCGCAAATCCAAAATCAGGTATACATATCCATACCAGAGTAGGGTGGAATGCTGAGGTTGGCGGAGAGACGCGGAAATATACAAAGCTACAGCATGTGATGAGTTTTTATAAAACAATTGCTAATGACTATATCACATTTGCGAATAGGACCGGGATAGATGCTGTTTGGGGAGATCCATATTTTTATCAGCACGCACAAATCGGTGGTGAGATGAGTCTGCGTGGATATAATTCAAGACGCTTTACGGGGAAAACAGCCGTATATAATAATTTTGATATGCGATTGAAACTGTTCAGTTATTCATCCTATCTTGTTCCGGGAACGGTAGGAGCGATTGGTTTTTACGATGTTGGGCGGGTTTGGATGACAGCGGAAAGTTCAGATACATGGCATATGGGGTATGGCGGAGGAATTTATTTTATGCCAGGGGAGCTTCTTACGATTCAGGGAGTACTGGGTTTTAGCAAAGAGGCGACTTTACCTTATATTCGGATCGGTCTTTCTTTTTAAGTGTAAATGTTTGCCTAACAAGAGAGTTACGAAAAGTCGGTCATGTTATATATAAATTAAAAATGGTCCGGGGATGTCCATGAACTTGCTAAACATTTAACTATGGGATCGGATTTAAAAAAGACACTAAATAAAAACCTTGCTGGTAAAGGACTGCGAAATACAAGTGTAGACCTATCTGTCTTGAAATACTATAAGCAATATGCTAAAACATATGCCGACATTCATAACGGCATTGTGGTATTGAGTGATCTGACAGCCAATTGGAGTTTTACCTTTATGGGCGAGATTGCCGAACGTTTACATTTGAGTTCGGCCAAAAGGAAATTGGAGATCAACAGTATATGGGAGGATTTTCTCTTAGAGCGTGTACACCCTGAAGATCTGGCTATAAAACATGCACTTGAACTGCAGTTTCTTGAACTGGTCAAAAAAACCGAACCGAAAGAGCGTTTTCGATATCAGGCAAATAGTGTGCTCCGTGTAGAAGGAAAAGATGGACAAATTATGTTGATGTCGCATCAGATTATCTATTTGGATACCCCCGGTCAAGAGTTTCCCCAACTGGCATTATGCTGTTATACATTAATGCCTGATCGAGAAGATCGTCAACGTAAGAAAAACTATATTTTTAATCAGGTCAGCGGCGAAGTTTTTCCGCTTGACAAAGAGGAGATGAAGGATGTTATGAGTGTGCGGGAGAAGGAGGTTTTACAGTGTATCAGAGCAGGTATGAGCAGTAAAGATATTGCCGAGAAGCTAGCTTTGAGCGTTAATACCGTCAATCGACACCGACAGAATATTCTGCAAAAACTGCGGGTGCGCAACTCGCATGAGGCGATCAGTATATACAATAAAATGTATAATCAAGATGATATTTCCCTATAGTAGAGAATCTGTCAAAAGACTAGCTTTTGACAGACCTGACTAAGCTGCTCAATTGGAATTATTTTCTTTTAGCCATTTGGTTCTACGCTGGTCTGGAAGATGCTTGATCCCAAAGTGTTCAAACTTAGCCTGAAAGCCATCACCATCCGGGGATGCACCCATCAAACCAACCATGACAGGATGATTATCTTGTAACCAGGCATTTCTCATCATCACATATTCCTTGTCATCAAAAGAATAAAAGAATTCTACAGCATCTAATCTTCGAATTGCTTTTATCCATATAAAAGGAATTTCTTTATCTATCGGTACGATGCTCCAGTCGCTGGTTCGATGAGTGACGACGGTACTCAGATTGTACTTGCCATCGACAAATTCTATTCCCGCTTTTATATAATTTTCATGATCTATGCGCAGCATGATACCTGCTTGGTCAAATCGATTTTTATACTTGGCCGAAATTTTGACCTTCACTTCAAATTCACCCCCTCTCTCCGTATAGAAAAAAGGAGCGTCATCTACAGTAAATCCATAATGTGATATTCGCCAGTAGTCACTTTTGGGTGTGACAAACATGGAAAGGGAGTTGTTGCTGACTGTCCATTCCGTAGGTTCGTTAAACCAGGTCATCTTGTCCAATTGTTGTGCGGAGGCCTTTGTGGCGAAGAAAGCAAGCAATGAAGCCGCAAAAAGTGTCTTTATTTTTTTCATTATAATCTTTTTAGCAAGAGGTGTATTCTTTTTTCTAAAGGCAAAGATATCGTCGACATACTATCTTTTTCAATACTGATAAATAACCATTATATGAATAGCGGTCTTTAAATGTAATTTATTTGCAATTTAATTGCATTTAATAGTGTTGCTACATAGTTGCAATAATAAAATATCTTACCTTCGTTCTATCATTATTTAAATTAAAGAGTCTATCGGAAGCAGAATTCAATCAAAAATAGACCGTATACTTAAAGTAAAAGCCTACAGATATGGAGTTTTGGGAACGTAATTTTATAGAAAAGGGGGAGATGTGGGGAGGCAGTCCTGCTCATTCAGCACACATTGCGAAAGATCTCTTTATAGCAGAAAATATAAAGGAAATTCTTATTCCGGGCTTTGGCTATGGACGAAATGGTCATATATTTCTAGATAATGGAATCGCTGTTACGGGAATTGAATTGTCCAAGACAGCAATTGAAATCGCCCGAAAACATGTTGGAAGTCAGACGATCATACATCATGGTTCGGTCGTAGATATGCCATTTGATACCAAAAAATATGGTGGTATATTTTGTTACGCACTCATCCATCTTCTGGGAACTGAGGAGCGGGCGAAATTTATACATGACTGTTACGAGCAGCTGTCCGACGATGGTTACATGATCTTTACGACTGTGTCAAAACGGGCAAGTATTTATAGACAAGGGACTACCATAGGCACAGATCGTTTTGAAATGTTTGGAGGTGTTAGCATGTTCTTTTATGACTTGGAGTCTATTCGGTCAGAATTTGAAAAATATGGATTGATTGAAATCAAGGAAGTAGAAGAGAATTATCCTTTTTATCTGATCATTTGTAAAAAACAGAATAAACAAAATAATCATAGATGAAACTATTCTGATTTATTTAATTCACCTGCTGGAATGAAGAGGTTCGGGAGACGAAAACCTTACTTATAAGTCCATACCATAAATCTGCTAGTATCATCAGCATTTAAAATCAAATTTATAAAGATGAAAGACGATAAAAATTTTGATGTCATCATTATTGGGGGAAGTTATGCCGGACTTTCGGCAGCAATGGCACTGGGGAGATTACTACGTCAGGTGCTCATTATTGATAGTGGTCTACCATGTAATAGACAAACACCGCATTCGCATAATTTTATAACTCATGATGGCGAAAAACCATCGGTTATTGCTAAAAAAGCTAAAGAGCAGGTATTAAATTATCCAACAGTGAGATTCCAGAAAGGACTTGCTGTAAGTGGAAAGAAAATAAGTACCGGCTTTGAAATTAGTACTGAAAATGGTGAACTATTTAGTGCAAAAAAGGTGATTTTTGCGACTGGGGTAGAAGATATCATGCCTGGTATCCAAGGTTTTTCGGCCTGTTGGGGGATTTCAGTTATCCATTGTCCATATTGCCATGGATATGAATTCAGGGGCAAGAAAACAGCAATTATGGCTAATGGTGAACGGGCTTTACATTTGGCATCTTTAGTCAACAATCTCTCCGCCGATCTGACAATATTGACTTCTGGAGAAGCAAATTTCAGTGTGGAGCAGGCTGCAAAATTGAAGAAGCACGGTGTAACTGTCATAGCAGAACAGGTTAGTAAAATTCAGCACAAAAATGGCTGGGTAGAAAAAGTGATTTTCAAGGACAACAAAGCAATAGCATTTGATGCCGTATATGCAGCAATCCCTTTTAGGCAGCATTCAAGTATTCCTGTTGCGTTGGGCTGTGAATTGACTGAACAAGGGCATATTGCCGTTGACAGTTTTCAGAAAACAACAATTAAAGGAGTTTTTGCATGCGGCGATAATACGAGTATGATGCGGTCCGTTTCCAGTGCTGTAGCAGCAGGCAATTTAGCGGGAGCAATGGTCAATAAAGAATTGGTTGAAGAAAACTTCTAATATAAACTTTCAAGATCGTAGCCACAACAAATTTAATCTCAACTTCAATCGGAAGCGATCGTGTATAGACGCTTCTGATTGAAGAACTTTTTAAGAACCATTGTGCTTGTCCAAACTTAAGCAGAAATTTTTCTCAGTAGAAGTTCGAACGGACCATGTTTAAATCTTTTGGCCCAAAGTTTACTGAAATAGTAACTGCATGCAAAATAGAGAAGCGAAATGATAAATATGAGCATCGGTGACAGTGATTTGTGTGCATTGATCTTGGCAAAGCATCCCTGATTTATCATAAATGAGAAGAAAACTAATCCGATTGTTAGATGGGAAATATAGTGTGTCAATGTCATTTGTCCCGTTTTGGCCAAATCGTTTGCAAACTTGTTCTGTGCAATAAATTTGCTGATATACATGAAAGAAGCAATTAACATTAATCCAAAGCCTATTGTACTGATTAAGAAGGGTAGAAAAGGGGGCAGATAATCTGCATTTAGAAAAAAATCAATCTCAGGAGTCATCAGATTTTTGGAAATACATTGCAACGTTTGGATCAATAAGTAAAGTACTAGTCCGATAGCAAATGTTTTCCTCTGTATACTTAAATCCGACCAGTCTAGTTTTGCCAAATACATTCCAGTAATAAAATAACTCATCCAAGGGAAAACAGCATTCCAGCCGTTATAGAAAGAGTTTCGTATAAAACCAGATAAAGTCCACATATCTTTATATTCCAGCGTGTCAAAATTCCAGCCTGTTTCATAGGGAATCCAAAGAAGTAGCAGGTGGAAGATAACGGCAAAGATAATTGCTCCATAGATATATTGTTTTTTATCGCGGAAAAGGAAAAATGAGGCAATGAACATATAAAACCCGTAAAAATGTAGGATATCCGCTGGCCACCAGATAGCGAGTAATATTCCCAAAGCAAATAAAAATCCGGCCCGTTTAAGTGCAATATATTTCTGATTTAGCTGTTCTTCAGCGGTGCCAAATGCCTGTTTTTTTGTCATCAGGATTAACCCCATACCTGCTAACATAACAAATATAGTGCTTGAGTTACCACTAAAGAGGGAGAGGAATTGTCCCCGCCAACTTGTATCGTTGTGGTCTCCGAACACCATGTTAAAATTTACGATATACATCCCAAAGATTGCATACGCTCTTAGTAAGTCAAATCCTATAAATCTCGTTTTTTCTGCCATGATAATTGCTTTCAAAATGTTATGCAAATTTTGAAAGATGTGTTAACATGGCATTTGACTTAAGTCAAATAATCAGTATTTGATTTTTGCGCGGATTCTGCTTAAGGTTTCTAATGAAATGCCCAGGTAAGATGCGATATAGGTAAGGGGAACCTGTTGTATAATATTGGTTTGATTTCTCAGGAGCTGTGAATAACGCGTGGATGCATCAAGTGTATGAAAATCAAATAGTCTTTTTTCCAGCCACATGGTGTAATACTCGGTCATCAAGAGATCTAGCTCCATTAAAGCCGAAAATTGACCTTTTATACGCTGGAAAGAGCTATTATCAATTGATGATACTCTAACATCTGTGACCGCTTGTATAAACTCTTGGCTCGGCCCCTGGGTAACATAACTGCTAAACGCAACAGCGAGGTCATTTTCAAAGAGCAGTTCAGTCGTTAGCTCTTTGTTCTCGTTCAGATAAAATTTTCTTGCGATACCAGATTCGATCCAAAAGCTATATCGGCAGACCTCACCCTGATAGAGTATAAAATCACCCTTTTTATAGGTTTTTATTTTTGAGACAGCCTCGAGTGCACTGAGGGTATCCCCGTCGAGCTGTTCAATAATGCTGTTGATCTTAAGGAGATGTTCATTCATACGTTACTGATAAGCACAGCTACTATTTGGATTCTATTTAACCTGTTGAACTCCTCCAGTTCTACTTGCAGTCTCCCTGCCCCATAGTGCAATAGATTCCAATAGAGGAATAAGTGTCCTGCCAAATTCCGTAAGTTCATAATCGACCTTTAATGGCGCTTTGTCCGTGTGTACTGTCCGCGTGACCAAGCCGTCTGCTTCCAGCTCCTTCAGCTGTAGGCTCAATGTACGTTCGGTAATCATTGGACATTCTTTTCTCAACTCATTATAACGTTTTTTTTCAATTAAATGAATGAGGATGACTGCTTTCCATTTTCCACCTATGTATTTCATTGTCAGGCTGGTACTGCATGGGTATTGTTTGTTGTCTATCAAATACATCTGTTACTATCAACTTTGACCGTTATTGCAAATATATAACACTATATTTAAGTTTGCAACTATAAAAAATATAGTTAATTTAAAATTGTATGTTATGGCATTTATAGAAACAGCAAAACAACGTTATACAACAAAAAAGTATAATTCAACAGAAAGAATTTCAGCGGACAAGATTGCTGAGCTAAAAGAAATACTTCGCCTGAGTCCATCATCCATCAATAGTCAACCCTGGAAGTTTTTCTTTATTTCAGATGGAGAGACAAAAACAAAATTAGCGGAAGCATCCTATTGGAATGCGGAGAAAATTAATGAGGCAAGTCATCTGGTAGTCTTTAGTGCTCTTAACGATGTGCAACGATTCGAGGAGCAGATCAACAGCACGCTTCCCGAGGGATCGATAAATTATTACCATCGTTTTTTAAAATCACAGGGAGAACAACATGTGCAATCCTGGATGAAGCAGCAGGTTTATCTTTCTTTGGGATTTTTTCTTGCGGCCTGTGCGTCAAATAATATTGATGCAACACCAATGGAGGGAATTGAAAATGATCGTTATGATCAAATCTTGGGGCTCGAGCAATACCATAGCTTATTCGCCGTTGCCATAGGTTATCGAAATGCGGAGGATTCAAATCAGCCTAGCATAACAGCTAAATCACGTCTGAATATGGCGGATATTATTCAGGCAATATAGTTCTTTTAATAGCAATAGGGACGGCCAAAAAACTTGGTCATCCCTATTGTTCTTTAATTTCGTTCGTAACCTCAATCGTCTTCTTTCAGCAATTAAATTTCAGCGGAATCGCACTTTTGAGACATCTTGTTACCAGATATGGTTAAGGTAGACTAATCTTTTTTCCTTGCTCAGGAAAAATATAATTTACTTTTAAGGGATTGTTTTTTAGGAGCTCCTTTTTTATGATTTCTGGATTATCTCTTGTTGGTTTTCGGTGAGTGACCACGATGTTTAATCCTTTTAAATCATTTTGTCCGATCTTATCTTTTAGTTTGTTTAACTCCTCTAATAACAGATTAGGGGTAAGATGACCGAAAAGCAGGTTTTCGGCTTGACTATTGGGAAAAGATACCTCAATTAATATCGTGTTTAATTGACCTTTCGTGATCAATGGAGCAATATTTTTCCAAAGATTGTCAAGTCTGTCAGCCTTTTCAACCCGGTCGGCACCCGTATCTCCGAGATAGAGCAGATAATGATCATGATGGCGCACCAGCACAGCACTGCTTTTATATGGATTTACATGGCTTAATTCGTATGCCGTCAGCAAGAAAGGGGTATTTTGTGCCGCAAATTCTATTCCTTCTTGCAATTCACTGTAATGATACTTTCCAAGAATTGGTTTTTGCCCCTGATCAGCAAAATTAATCCAGGTATCGTTTATAAAATAATGGTTTTGTAAAATCTGAAGTACAGGAGCAAGAGCAAAAATATTCTTTTTGCTATCTGCCGGAGAATTGATAATCAGACCGGATAGATGATCTAAATGACCATGAGAAATAAAATACCCTTTTATTTGATTATGTAGGATCGTTTCTTCTGTTCCATGGAGACTTTTCAGCTGGATGGCTTTTCGTATCCCCGTATTTATTGTACCGGCATCAAGGCAGAGAAATGCAGTGTCCTTTGGAGCTCCAACCAGGTAGGCCGATAGATTATCCTCTTGCTCACCACCATATATACCTAGAGGGATTAAGTCGAAATGTTGCGCTTGGGAGGAAATACATATAAAGAGAGTAACAAAAGAAAGTAATATTTTTTTCATATCATATTAAACTAAAAACCCATCCTTAAACAAGGATGGGTCAAATTTACATTATTTTTTACTTATTGATTGAAACGATAACGGACGCCAAGTTGAATTCTCCAACGCGATGTTTCGTCAACACTATTTGAAAATGTACTGGTCAATGGAATCTGATTCGTCGCATCTAAATAAGGGAAAGAAAAAGTTGGTTGGCCCTGAGTGTTGAGTCCTTTGTAATTTAGTATACCATTCGCCTTATTGGCAAATTGTGCCACACCCCAACTTTTATTGATCATATTTCCAAAATTGAATACGTCGAATGTAATTTGTAATTGATGTTTTTTTCCACCAGTATTTAAGAATACATCCTGAGCAACACGGATATCAAGAGTACCGATCATTTTTCCGACCAACGCGTTGCGTTTCGCGTATTGACCCCGGTGTGCATTCAGGTAGCTGTCCTGATTGATATAACCATTCAATTGTGACCACAGTTGATCTGGTGTACGCATATCTTTGTCATTGTCACCTACCAATGCAATTTCCGCCTTATTATTTGGAATATAAATCAAATCGTTACCAGACAGACCATCATTATTTAGGTCACCCCCATAAGTATAAGAATAGCGTGGACCATCCTGCAATTGATAAAACAAGGAGAAAGTCGTTCCCAAATGATCAAAATACTCTTTCCGGTAAGAGAAGTTGGCAATAAATCTGTTTTTAACCAGGTAAGTTGAATAGGAGAGGTCCGCATTATTTGGGTTCCCAGATACATATCGATCTCGCCACATCGATTGTGCAATAGAACCTCCGTCGTTAACGGATCTTGAATCAGTATAGGTATAACCGATATTAGCAAAAAATCCACCTTTAAATTCTTTTGATAATGTTCCTGTCAGGGTATAGCTATATCCTTTTGAAGTATTGGACATGACGATCGCATCCGAAATATTTGGATTTTCAGGAGTAGGTTTCGCAGCACCATATATACGTGGTGTCGTATAACGCATACGGTTATCAGCACCAGTTAAAGCTGTACCATCTGTCGTATTTAGATTGACATTCCGGAAATAAACAGAATTGATATCCTTGGAATACATTGCTTCAAATGTACCGATGACTCCGCCTGGCAATTTTTGGTCTATGGCAAGATTTGTGCGCCATAGCTGCATAAATTTGAAGTTATTGGCCGTAACAGCAAGGTTATAGCTCGAATTATTTGCGGCTGTTTGATGATTCACATTGCGATAGGCATCCACATCTGGCGTGAAAGGGCGATTGGTGGGCTTATCTATTGTTTCAGATCCAAACATAACACCATTGTTACCAGCTTGGTTGGAGATCCATACCAACGGCGGGCGACCGGTAAAGATCCCCGAGCCACCACGTATTTGAGTTTGATTGGTTCCATTGACGTTCCAGTTAAATCCAATGCGAGGCGACCATAGAATAGTTCCCTTAGGGTATTTTGAAACATCAATTTTTTCGCCCTGATCAAAGGTCAATTTGCTGACATTATCATTTTTCAGATCACTAGGTGATGATATGTGTGTGTAATCAGCCCGTAGTCCAGCGGTGAGTTTAAAATTATTGTTTACAGCAAAGGCGTCCTGCACATACAGACCAAGCATATTGGCTGAAACCTCCGAATAGGGGAAAGACCCATCAGCCAATACAGAATATTGTACTTGGTATTTGGTTGCATTTGAAATATTGTTTTTAGCTGAATTATAAAAATCATCAAGACTGGCAAAAGTATAAGCTCCATAGTAGTTTGGTGCAAAACCATTTCTTGTTCTATAATTTTCAAAGTTAGCTCCCAATGTGATTTCATGCTTGCCGGCATATATATTGAAGTTGTTAGTCGCTTGAAAAACTTTTGTTTTTAGACTGTTAAATGCCGTAAAGGGTTCATACCCAAAAGCAGTCATGCTACTTCCATCAGGATTCATAATGTCTACCAAAGGGAATGGCTGGCCGCCTTTAGATTCTCGGTAGTCATCCATTACATTATAGCCTACGGTTAGGGAGTTGGAATATTTACTACTGATACGCGTACGCAGCTCCAGATTCACATTATCCATATTGTTGTTGATACCGTAGCCCGCTGAACTAAATGGTAGACTTATATTCGAGGGTTGTCTATTGTTTTTTGGCGCCCCACTGTTAGATGGTAGGATATCCCGATAGGAGCGGAAGTAAAAGTATTTGGCACTCAGCGTATTTTTGGAGTTGATGTTGTAATCTAATTTGATCGAAAACTTGTCACTGCGTGTATCCAAAGGATAATCTTGATAAGAGCCAGGGTTGTATCCGATAGATTTGAGATAGTTTGCTAGATCATCTAGTTTTTCGGCTGAGACAGTTGACACATTAGGGCCCGTGTTGCCTCCGCGCGAAGCGATAAAGTTTGTTCCGGGATCAACCCTTCGCTCAATTTCTCCACTAGCAAAAAAGAAAAGCTTATTTTTAATAATTGGACCGCCGACTGTAAACCCATATCCTTTGAGATTAAAATTATTGACAGGAGCTTTCAGACCCGCTGAATTATACTTATTGACAAGATCCTGATTTCTGAAATAATAGTTTAATGAACCCTGTATTTCATTTGTACCACTTCGAGTGACAGCATTGATTGCAGCCCCTGTGAAGCCATTTTGCCTCACATCGTAGGGAGCGATATTAACAGAGATCTCTTCAAAGGCATCCATATTAATCGGTTGCGAGTTCGTCTGGCTTCCAATTGTCCCCTGTAGTCCAAAAGCATTGTTAAACAATGCTCCATCAATCGTGAAGTTGTTGGCAAGATTGCTTCTTCCTGCAAATGAAGGATTACCGTATTGCATGGAGAATTGAGGCGTCAGCTTGACGAAATCTGTAAAACTCCGGTTGAGTGTGGGTAAATTCTGTATTGCCGTACGTGAGATATTCTGCGAAGCACCAGTTCGCCCTGAATTGAAGACTTTTCCCTGCCTTGTGCCCACGACAACTACTTCTTCCAAAAGCCTATCATTGGCGATCATCTGAATATCAAGGGTTGAACTTTGTCCCAATGCCAGTTTTTCTACTTGCTTGACATTTGGTGTATGACCTAAATAAGTTACAGTGATTTGATAAGGACCACCGATACGCATATTCGGAAGGTTATAACGGCCATCGTTACGTGATGAAGTCGTGTATTTTGTCCCAGATGGTAAATGGATAGCCTCAATTGTTGCGCCATTGATAGGAGTGTTCCCCTCTCTGACTGTTCCATTTAGGGCAGAGGTAGTTTCATTTTGCGCATAGGTAATCGATGTACCAATTGTACTTAGCAAAATGCTGGTAATCAAATGTTTTCTCATTTGTTTATTAGCTGTTTAAATGACTAGGTGATTTTTTAAACCGCGGTAAAGGTAGTGCTGTATTATTGATCTTAGGTTAAGTAATTATTATTTAAATGTTTTGGAGGATGCTGCTAAAAGCCGATTTTTCCATCGCGATATAGGTTGACCGCTGCATTTAAAATAGTTCTAATGGTCTCCAGTGGAAGATCCTCATTTGGATTGACAGGAAATACCTTCATCCGTGAACGTGTTCCGGTTTCGAGCTCAGGATAATCCAGATATTTTCCTTCTACCATCAGCAGATAAGGATGTTTTGTTTTTTTGTCAGTCCACAGGTAACAAAATGCTTTGTTCTTATAGCAAAAACAAGGCATCCCATATTTTACCGTTTCCCTGATTTCTGTATCCTGCTGGAGAATAATATGCTTTAGTGCCAACAGGCAGCTCTTATTGGGTTCTTCCTGGCTTAAATAAAACTGGTTGATTTCTTGCATATTGATAGATTTTTGTACTGCTTTTTTCCAAACGGATTAATTTTTATTGATTGGTTTACTGTTTAGACAAAGATACATTACACTTGACTTTTTTATCGTATCCTGCACTGTTTTTTTGAGAGTTTTGTATCTTCAGATCCATTAGTTTATAGTAAGTCATGAATCCATTAATCCAGCAGTTCAGAAGATATGGGCATCTCAATGAAGCGGCCGAAGAGGAGATCGAACAAAGGATCAACTATTTTTCGAAGCGTAAGGGAGAACATTTTCTAAAAGAGGGCCAGCATGTATGCAGTTATTTTGTACTAAGTAAAGGTCTGATTCGTGCCTATTTCTTTAAAAATGGGCGGGAACTCAACAGCTGGTTTGGTGAAGAAAATCAAATTTTTGGATCGATATTACCTGTATATACAGAAAAACCTTCCTTTGAGAATATTCAGTTTCTTGAAGATTCGGAGGTCTATGCAATTACTGTGGATGATCTGAATGAACTCTATCGTGAATATCCAGAGTTAAACCTTATCGGAAGAAAAATTGCGGAGGAAGTATGCATTGTCTTAGAAGAACGTATTATCTCATTGCACACCGAATCTGCTATGGAACGCTACCAATCGCTGATTAAGTTGCAACCAAATTTGTTAAATCGAGTCAATCTTGGTCACATTGCATCCTATTTGGGAATTACACAGGAGACTTTGAGTCGTATCAGACGTTAACGAACGATTTTGATATAGATCAAAAAATGCAGTCAATCAAGTCACTACTTTTGTAGTGGATCATTTAAATAATTGAAAATGAATTGGATTGCATTAATTATCGCTGGTATTTTTGAAATTGGTTGGCCTTTAGGATTGAAGATGGCACAACAGCCAGATGGCAATAAATTTGGTTGGATTATATTCGCTATTGTCTCGATGACTATCAGTGGAGCACTATTGTTTTATGCGCAAAAGGCTATCCCAATCGGTACAGCATATGCGGTTTGGACTGGTCTAGGTGCCGTAGGTACATTGTTGGTCGGGATATTCTTCTTCGGCGATTCGGCAAACGTCTTTAGACTTTTGTCGGCCACGTTAATTGTGGCGGGTATTGTAGGCTTAAAGATATTTTAATACAATCAAGGGATTTTGATATCGCTTTGCATATAAAAAGGAGTGATATCAGAATCCTTTCTCTTTATGAGAAAAACTAACGCGTTATAGTTTCCATATGCTGCTTGATTTTGAATAAATCATATTTTTTTGTCTAAAAAATCAATAATTTAGTTTAAAATCTGCTATAAAAGAGGATGTTGGGATGATTTTTGTTGCGTACATAAATTATGAGGCAGGAATTGGCAGATAAGATTGCATTGTATAGTAAACGGTACGGCTTGTTTATGCATCCCGATTATGTGAGCTTTGCCCGCGATACAACAAGACTGTTGATTCGTAACGAATGCCTGCGAGTAGGGGATATAAAAATATATCAGGACTATGTGGCCTCCCATTATCCCGAAGATCTCCCTTGGGAAATGAAACAATATCAAGAAGCGGCTAAAGCTTTGATAAAAATGGATAAGGTAGCCGCTATAGCTTGGGTCACAACAAATCAAATTAATCTTTTCGAATCTGATATTTTTATTGATGATGAAGACGCGATTTTACGTCCGATCCAGTTTAAGAACGATGATGTGTTGCGTTACAATTTTAATACATTGGAAGAACTGATTTATAACCATCAATTACCCGATGACTTATTTCGCAAACACAGGGCGTACTTCTGGATAGATGCCCGTATCGATTTGCGATAATAGTTGCGACAGGCAAGAGAGCAGTCTATAATGGCACTTTCCAAAAGCATTTTTTTCATTTAATATTTTTAGAAGCCACGATTTTGGTGACTCTCTAATTCTTAACGTGTTTGGAATTTAATTCGATACATTAGTATTTAATAAATATTTTATTTCTTTTGTTTTTGTATTTTAATTCTGAAATGTAGATGCTGTATTGAATAATGCTGTAATCAGATATCAATGAATAATATAAAAACCCGTAAGCATCAGATTGCTGTATACGGCAGACAGTGTATTGTCCAACAGTTCACTCGTCAAATCGTATCCCAGGCATTAATCCTGATTCTACCTAAGAAATCGATTGGTCAATTTCAATTTTTGTCTGTGCGGCTACGGGAGAGGCAATTGCAAAGAAAAGTAATATGTTAATTAATGATTTGCTTGTGTTCATGTACTTAGAGATCGGTTTAGTTTATATAGAGCATATAATTCCGGAATTGTTTGAAAATTTAAAGGTCCTTCGTTCATACAAAAACGAAGGACCTTTTTTTTGAAAGCTATATGTAGAGGCTCTTATAATTGTTTTATCTTTAGATTTCTAAAGGATGCACCCCTTGACCAATCTTGAAGAGCGAGCTTGCCACTAATATGTTGACCGAATTCCGGAAAATCTTTGAAAGTACTATGTTTTACCAGATCCTTCCATTTTTGCGAATTGAAATCCATTTCAGCTGTGACTGTACCATTCAGATAAAAGGTTATTTTACCGTCTTTTTGTACAATGCTTGATTGGTTCCAATCATCTTTAGCTTTGGTGCTGACAAAATTTTGTTGAGGCAAAAACATGTAAAGACAACCTGCACGTTTCAATGGTTTGTCAAAGTCTGGGTGCGAATCTGCTAGTAATTGATATTCAGGGCCTGAGTGATAAGTCGCGTTGATATTCGGCTGTTCTTGTACATTGACGAAAACGCCACTGTTGCCTTCCTTTTCCAGTTTCCATTCAAATTTGAACTCATAATTCTTATAGTCAGTATTGGACACAAGATCATATTTTTGACTTTCGTTGTTTGGATCGCAATAGATTGTACCATTCCGCACCAACCAGGCAGTTGGTGCTTTTTTCTCATTGTTGTAGGTATGCCAATTGTTCAGGGTAGTGCCGTCAAATAGGAGCTGCCAGCCTTCTTTTTGTTCTTCCTCAGTCAACGTATTTGGAGCACTCACCTCCTTATTACACGAATAAAATAGACAGCTGATACAGGCAGCCACTGCAATTTTTTTGAATAGGTTTAAGTTTATCATTGTTTAAAGTTTGTCGTATATGATTGTTTTTAGGGTCTTGATATACTAAAATAAATTTTAATGTTTGCTTTCCATTATAAATACAGGCTCTTATGCAAATTTGTTACACGGGAAGCCGATGTAGCGAACTACTTTTCAGCGGAAATAATCAACATCATCGGCCTTCTCAATTCATCACCCATTGCCGGAAAATTTTCGAGCATTTCTGTACTGGGTTCAGGTTCAACACAAGCGTTTATTTTAAATCCACTTTGTACAATGCTACGGAGATAAGAAGTAATTGTTCTATGGTATTTCAGAACTGTATTTCCCAAAAATGTTGTCTCTCTGGCCCCCATGAGAAAATAGTTGTCTACAGGCCAATAGAGTTTGTCTCCATCTTTGTTGTAGATCCAATCTTGGTTGCCCTGCGCGGTAAAAACAGGATGCTCTATCGAGAATAAAAATTTCCCTCCCGGTTGGAGCCAATTGTAAATATTTCGACAGAGCGTATCAAAGTCTTTTATGTAATGAAATGCCAAAGAACTGATCACTAGATTAAATTGTTCGGATCTGAAAGTAAGCTCTTCAATTGCATTTCGTTGATATTCGATTCCTTCCAGTTTATTGATCTCGTTGGCCTTCTCCAACATTTTTTCGGATAGATCTACGCCAATAACAGATTTTGCACCATTTTCAATCACATATCGACAATGCCAGCCATATCCACAGCCTAAATCGAGCACAGTACTGTTCTTCAGGTTTGGCAAGAGCTTTTGGAATTCGTACCATTCGCCAGCTCCCAATAAGCCTTTCTGTGATCGATACATTTTGCTATATTCTTCGAAAAATTTTGGATCGTCGTATTTATTTTCTTGCATCTAATTATTACGGGTTAAGTTCACTCCCTATTCTTGATTGCCTAATGTACAGATTATTCATGTTTTTTGTTTTTGTTACGCTTATTTTTTGCGTATTAATACTATTTGTTTCTAAATTAAGGGCATGGTTGATAAAAGTTTTATGACAAGTTTTGGTGAATTTGAACGCACCGAAGGTCCAGAGGAGACATCCGTTTGGTCTATTCGGATTGTTGTGGACAACCGTTTTTTTGATGGAGAAATTCCGCTATATATACTGACCAGAGCAGAAAAGCCGAGTGTTAGTATGTTAAGGCGTGCCGAAGCTATTCTCGGTAATATGGAGAGTTACCTCGAAACTGGAATATCCTTTTTGAAAAGAACATTGACCGAACAAGCTGATGATTTCAAAATAAGCGATAGGGAAAGGGAGTATTTAGTGAGGGAGATCGAAGTGTTTCCAGTGGATTTCCCCGAAGTTATTCTTTACGACGACGAGGAGGAATGGGTGCTGCGTTTTGCTGAAGGTTTATTTAGCATTTGTGACCCCTATGGTATCAATATAAATTTTTCGTCAGATAAGCCAATCTCATTAGACAACTTAGAAGATAGTGAGGAAATCTAATTTTTCTTAGCGATTGACCAATTCTCACCCGATAAAAACGCCGTATTGGTCATCAATCAATCAATCAATCAATCAGCCTTTGACAGGGACTGTATCCCTCATTTTGGATAGCTCATATCACAAATCAATTCTCATTTTGATAAAATAACCCTGTCATTTTGATAGGATCTAGCTATTTTGATTTTAGTCTTTTCTTTTTAAATCTATTGTCTTTTAGTGTTTTACGTTGTTCGTGAAAACTGTGGAATATTGTTTGGCATATAGGGGCAACGTATATAAAAATGAAGATGATTAGAAAAATAAAAGAATCGGCACAGAGCCCGCCCACATTGAAGCTGATATACCGACCGCGGATGATATAACATCTCTGAGAATGAAAATAATAGTTTACGAATTTTTAATAATCCACACCAAAGTGAAAACACTAGTACTATAATAACTGGATTACTTTGCTTTTAGTTATTCTTTAAAATGTGATGGATTCCTTTGAGAAAAATTAAGAAAATACAAGGTAGAACAACACTTAAGTTAACGTTAGCCATGAAAGATTTAAAAGAAAATCAGGAGCAGCAGTCGCCCCGGAAATTGTCTATGGATCGCATAGCGAAGGTCGTGATGATCATCTTGATCCTTACCATGATCTATCAGCTGTATCTCGGTTAAATTTTGAAAAAACAATCGTGATATCAACTTTTGGCGACAGGATATAGTCGGAGTAGCTATTATGTCGAGTATATAATGGACTGCAGTCCTTCGCAGGAATAAAACGAATCTAGATGATAGAAGAATGGCAGTGATGGGAAAATAAATGCCAAAGAGTAGCTATACGAATAGAATAAATGACAATCAAAAATTAAATAAATGAAGAAATTAACCCTGTTGACCTCCCTCGTACTTGGGTCAACAACATCAATATTCGCACAGGAAGACACAACGAAAAATAATCCGCTTTCATTCAACGGGTATGTGGAAGCTTATTATATGCGGGATTTCAATAACCCTCTTGGAAATACACGTCCACCTTTTGTTTACAGCCATAACAGGAACAATGAAGTGAATATTAATCTGGCCTTGCTAAAAGCTAGCTATAATACTGAAAACACGCGGGCTAATGTAACCTTGGCAACGGGTACCTACATGAATGCCAACTATGCTGCGGAGCCTGGAGTATTGAAGAATATCTATGAAGCCAATGCCGGTGTACGCATCTCAAAGAAGCATAATTTATGGATCGACGCCGGTATTTTCTCTTCCCATTTGGGTTTTGAAAGTGCCATTGGAAAGGACAATTGGACATTAACAAGGAGCCTTTTTGCCGATAATTCGCCCTATTTTGAAACTGGCGCAAAAATATCTTACACCTCTGCATCTGGAAAATTATTTCTTAGCGGACTTGTATTAAACGGTTGGCAACGTATACAGCGTGTCGATGGCAATAGTTTGCCTGCCTTCGGACATCAGCTAGTATATAAGCCGACCGATAATTTAACGATCAATAGTGGATCTTTTATAGGTAGTGATAAAGCGGATAGTGTCAGACAGATGCGCTATTTTCATAATTTATATGCTATTTACCAGTTAAATAAACAGGTCGGATTCACAGTAGGTTTTGACATCGGTGCAGAGCAAAAGGAAAAAGGGAGCAGCAAATACAATGTCTGGTATACCCCGGTATTAATTGCACGTTATGCAGGATCCGATAAATTCAGCCTTACTGCTAGGGGCGAATACTATCAGGATAAAAAGGGAGTCATCATCTCTACCGATGCAAAAAATGGGTTCCAAACATTTGGCTATTCTCTAAATGCTGATTATGCAATTCTCCCCAATGTACTTTGGCGGACAGAAATACGTAATCTGACCAATAAAGAAGCAGTTTTCCTAAATCGGAATAATAGTTTGGTAAAAAATAGCACAACAGCTGTTATGGCACTGACTGTTAGTTTCTAAATAAAAAAACAAACCTTGCTGTTGGATCAATAGTCAACAGCAAGGTTACCGAAACGATACGCAAAAAATGCTGTACTCCATTTTTAGGTGTATAGTTATGTCTCAGGTGTAGGAACGGATTGATGTATCTATTAATTGTTGACCAATGCCATCGCGCCATCACTATAACGAGCGCCTACATTCGGGTATTTCCGAAGTATTTCTTCGATGGCGTTTAGATCTGAATCTGACAATTGTACTTCGATAGCACCTGCATTTTCTTCTAGATACTTTCTTTTTTTCGTACCTGGAATTGGAATGATGTCATTCCCTTGAGCGAGCACCCAAGCCAGCGCCAATTGTATTGGCGAACATTGTTTATCTTGAGCTAAGAGCGCGAATTCAGCAATCAAACGAGCGTTATTCTCCGCATGTTCTCCCTGATTACGAGGAAGTGTCCTTCTGAAATCGTCTGCTGCCAGACTATCCAAATTTAAGGTATTGGAAAACAAACCTCTGGCAAGTGGTGAATAAGGGATTAAACTGATACCGAGATTACGTACAGTCTGTAGTATTTCTTTTTCTACATCACGTGTTAGCAGAGAATATTCACTTTGCAGTGCTGCAATGGGATGAACCGCATTGGCTTTGATGATCGAAGCCGGCGAAGCCTCACTCAGTCCAAGATATCTTACTTTTCCTTCTTTGACCAATTCCGCCATAGCGCCTACAGTATCTTCGATCGGGATATTCGGATCCACCCGATGTGCATAATACAGATCTATGGTATCGATACGAAGTCTTCTGAGACTATTTTCTACGGCGATTTTTATCCAGGCAGGTGATCCGTCAAAATAGGTGTTTGCGGTGCCGCTTGGTCCCGCTTGTTCATCTTTGAAACGAAAGCCAAATTTGGTTGCAATAAATACCTTATCACGATTGGGAACCAGAACTTTTGAGATTAATTCTTCGTTGGCACCATTACCGTACATGTCCGCTGTATCCCAGAAGTTTACGCCAATATCCAATGCCCTTTCAAGTGTAGCAATACTCTCTTTTTCGTCTGTAGGTCCATAGGCAAAACTCATTCCCATGCAACCTAATCCGATAGCAGATAACTGTTCGTTTGTTGTTCCGAGATTTCTATATTTCATAACTGTTATATTTTGTTCAATACAAAAGTAGCGAAGGTATCCTGTGTCTTACTTAAGACAATCAAACAGATAATTATATTATTCAAACAGTCGTCATCCGTAATTGGTTTGGTGACATTCCGGTATGTTTTTTGAAAAAGTTCGTAAAATAAGAAGGGTATTCAAAGCCTAATTTATAAGCGATATCAGCGATATTCCAATTGGTATGCAACAGCAATGCCCGCGCTTCCTGCGCAATGCGGCTGGCGATATGTGCGCTTGTGGTTTTACCTGTTGTTTCTTTTACAGAACGGTTTAGGTGATTGATATGCACCGAAAGGGCATGGGCATAATCCCCGGGGCTTTTCAGTTGCAAACCAGTATCCAATGTGTTTACTGGGAATTGACGTTCCAGGAGTTCCAAAAATAGACTCGATACCCGGGTAGATGCGTTGGTATATGCACCAAACTCCTGAGCAGGGATTGACTTCATTGTCTCATGGATCAATAGATGTAGGTAGCTGCGCAAGACATCATCTTTATGCGCATAATCTGAATTCATCTCAGACAACATTTTTTTGAAAATTGTTGAGATTTCATCCAGCTGTTCTGTATTTGGAAAATAAATTGGGTTGCTCCCAATTTTAAAAAGGGGAGAATCCTTTAAACTCTCTATGCGTTCACTATGTTGAATAAATTCTTCCGTAAAGACACAATACCACCCAGATTGTGCCGTAGATTCCGGTTCCCAGGCGTAAGGTACAACCGGATTGGCAAATAACATCGCAGGTCGATCGATCTGTATCCATTTATCAGCATAATATAATTTGCCCCGACCTATAATCAATGATGTTTTATAAAAATCACGGCGGTTATAAGGGGAGACCACAGTACAGGATTCTCGGCTAAACACATTGAAGTGCCCAATACCTGTATTATTAAGTGGTAAGTCTACGTTCGCAAAGCCCGGTTGTCTTTTGTAGAAATCTGTTACACTTTCAGCTGAGTTCATACTACTAAATTATAAAATTCGTTTTACAATCCATGGTCATTTACAGTTCAATTTTCCCTGAGGTATTGCCAATAAATCCGATGTACCTCAGGTAAATAGGAGGAGTGTGCCTCTATAAACAATTCGCAGCTTATAGAAGGGGTAAAATTGTGTCAAAATTTAGGAAGTACAAAAAACTTTTTGGCGCAGTTTTACCCCTATGATTTATTGAATTACATTTTTTTTCTGTGAAAAATGTATCTATTGCTTTTAATCGCATGAGTTGCCGCTTTGGTTTCTCGAGGTAGAATTTAGGGGGAAACGAAATCTGCTTGTATTTCCTTTGGAATTTTCATTAGATTCGAAAAATAATCTCAAATAAAGAGACCCAACAACAAGCTACTATGATTAAAATATACCATAATAAACAATGCAGCAAGAGTTGTGCTGCACTGGATTTTTTGCAACAGCATACCATTGAGCTTCAGGTGCAAGAGTATCTTGAAGAAGTACCCAGTAAAGCTGAGCTCATTGAAATATTGTCACAACTCGGACTTCGACCATTAGCGCTTATTCGAAAAAATGAAGCCTTATTCCTCGAAAAATTTCAACACCTTCAATTGACGGATGAGGAGTGGGTTGAAGTGATGCTGCAAAACCCCATCCTGATTGAACGGCCTATTGTTATTAAAGACGGTAAAGCGATTATCGGACGCCCATTGGAAAGAGTAATAGACCTCTTTTCGCCGCGCTCATCCTAATGGTTCGATAATTGTGTTAACATTTTTATAAGGAAACAGATATTAAATATACTTGCAGCAGTGCTGGATATTTTCAAATTATTTACATAGTTGATTATCGTTAACCACCTTGTGTAGAAGTGCTGAAATATGCCCCTTAAGGTCTTTCGCGGTATGTGTTTTCTGTTTTTTTGTAAATCAACTTGATCTTATTTATTCGTAATTGACTGTCGGTAGGACCTGACTGGTCTGATCAATAGCGGGGTAACTTGAAAGGATTGTTTTTATCTGTACAATATGTCTGCTATTATGGTTAACCAGAAAACGGAAGGTATCTCCGAGACGGATTTTTATCCATTTATTGATGGAAATATTTGTTCGGATTCTGTTGAGATCTTTTGATTTTGCCTGCTCAAGTAATTGAAGGAAGTTCTCCTGTTGTTCCAAAAAGACAACAAGCACATTTTTGTCCAATTGCTTATATATAGGATCCATCTCCTGGAATGTCTTCATTTTGTTGAGCCGATCTTTTGGAAGTATACTTTTTGCGAAATAGTTTCCTAGAAGGCCGCTGCTGAAATAGCTTGCTGCTTTCGATTGACTAGCCACCATTCTTCTTGAAATTTCGGGCAAATAGAAGTTTCCATAAAGATTGAGATGTGCGATACACTCTAAAATATTCCATGAGCCTTTATGGGGCCGTTTATTGAGATCGTCTAATGACAGGGTTTTCAACGATTCAACAAAAGCCGTATGTTCCCTTGTTTGTGTGCTGAGCTGTTCAAGTAATGCTAGAGATTTATATTCCATTTTCGTTTTTTTGATAAAATACACGAAAAAAAACTGTAAAAAAATTGATTGAACTCAAGATTTACTGATCCGTGAAAAAGTTTCAGGTGTCATCCTCAAATAGTTAGCAATATGTTTATTGGGAATAATTTGGAATAAGAGAGGGTTTCTCTTAAAAACACGTTCATATCGGATTTTAGGGGAGTCCTGCAATAGATCCTGTTCTCTTTCAAGCTGTTGCTTCACCAGTCCCTCTAATATGTTTATGTAAAGTGAAGTGTTCTCATGGCTGTCATAGACGAAATTCATAAAATCTTCTTTTTCCGCAACTAATACCTCAGTTTTCTTGATGGCCTGAATAACAAAATCTGAATTGCAAGCATCAAAGAAGGAGTCCATGGCCACGATAAGATCTCCAGTATAACCTAGCCGGATAATCTGTTCGGCATCTAGTTGGAAGATGGAAATTTTAAGGCTGCCTTTTTTTATGAAATATATTTTTGAGTCTACAGTTCCGCTGCTTTTGACCAGTTCATTCCGCTTGAATGTAAGTGTTTTCTTAAAAACGGCAGGTGTAATTAGATCTTTGAATACAGTCATGTCTGATGTTGCTTTAATGAATGGAGCTCTCATAATGATGAAAATTACTCCTGTTATCCTCCTTCAAATATGGAGTCTTAGGCCACAAATATGGTCGGGCTCCAGACTAATATGGATTTCTGAATAAAAAGTAAATATTTATTTTCAGATTTACAGCAGTAAATTGAAATCTTAAGCTCATAAAGGTGATAATGAGTAGTTAAACTCACTGTGTGAAGCCTTTGGAGGTTGAGATAAAATGTAAATAGGAATGATTAGCTAAAAATAATATTTTAAAATTATGTTTAAATTCTTCAAAGAATTATTGAGTGCAGCAAAGGAGGGAGTAAACGAAGCGCGGGAGGAACTCGCACAGGAAGCGGAATTGGATAAAGCCAAAAGCCCGCAAATTAATAGTAAGGATATGTTGAACAATATTCCTTATGGAGAGCAATTTGGTACAGCATTGGGAGCGGCATTCCGCGTTATAGTATTTGGCGATTGGTTTACCGTATTTGGTAGTGCTGGTGACGATGGAACTTATCCTATTCATCTATATCAGTTCGGGAATTATCCCAAACAGGCGGAGTACCGCGACGAACTGGTGAAACTATTGAAAAGAGACTTCGCCATTACAGATATCGAAAGCTGCCTCCAAATATTAGCGGCATATTTTAACTTGCTCGGAATTAAGACAGGGGGGACCGTCCTGGAAGGTCGGGAAGATCAAATCGACAGCAGAAGCTGGGACATCAGCAAACCTGGTGTGGATGCACTTGTTATTACTGTTAGCAGTCATATCACGACTGCTGCAGCTGATATAGGGTATCTGCCAAAATCAGCCGCTTTGGACATACTGAAAAACCTTTCTTCCTATGCAAGATCACACTTTAAGGATTGGCACACATTCTCCGAAAAATTTTTGGAGGGAGAACATTATGTTGGGCTGAACAATAAGATAGGGAAATCTTATTTGAAAAGATATATTGGCTATTTAAGGGAAAAGATAGGCAGCCCTTGGAATAATATTGATTGGAACAAGGAACCAGTCCAAGATGCTGTGCTGTCAGCTATTGCCTGGACATTTCAGGCCAAGTCATATCATAGCTCCCAGGAGTTTGATGCCGATGTTGCGGAGTATCAGCGTGATATTTTAGCTGATCGGGCACAGTGGGATGCCAATGAAATTGTGGTCGATGCTCCTGAAATTGAACTGTGTTATATGTGTTGGATCAAGGGAATGGAAGATTTGAATCCCAATGAGATACTATTGGATGATGAAGAAGAGGCTTTTGATGAGGATAATGGAGATGATGGATATTTTCAAGTGGAAATATGCGCCCGAATCCAAGCTTCCAATGGGAAGAATTTTACCGCACTGGACTTGTTGTATCAAATGGAGAAACAATTGATAGGCAAGGAACTGGGGGATCACATATTCTTTGAAGGGCTTGATCGTGTCGAGAATAACTCCGGCGATACACCCTTGTATTATATCAGCTTTGGAAGCTAGTCTTTCTATCTCGATAAACGGAAATACGTATCATACCATCAATCACTCAATGCTTGTCATTGAGTGATTTTTTATGTTCCCATCTCGATATCATCCCAATCTGAATCTTTGTCGATAAGCCATTCCAATGCTTTTCGGCGCTCATAGACGAGTCCCTCATTGATCAGCGCTTGTTTTCCCTTTAGCCTCTCATCGACACAATACCAATGTAAGCGATAATAAAAATCTAGCATGGTGTAAATTTTATTATCGCTTCTTAATGACGACAGACGATCAATTTTTTCATTATTTTCATTGCGTTCGAGGTTTGGTAACAACGAAGCCATATGGTCGCCGCACCATGTTGTTTCATCCAAATTATTGACTAATTCAGTTGCCCACATCAATGCCCAGAGACCTTCAAGGTACCATCTTAATGAACTAAGTTCACGGTCTGAAAGTGCGTCGTTATCCTTTTGTAGAATTTCCTGTTCCCATTTCGATAAATGTTTGGTCAGCCTATGATGGTCGATCCAGTTCCTGATAATTTCTACCGGAGCTTCAAAGGATATATTGATCAACGCATTCATGACAGATATTCTCCCTCTTACTACATCGATGCTTCTGGTATTCGGATCCTCTAAAATTGGTAGCCAAGCTGTAAAGCGGTAATTTTTGGCCTCTATTTGTTTGATATTTGCCTCTTTTATGGCATTCTTTTCTTCTATAGTCATACTTTTTAACAATGATTTTCATTTAAATAGCCGGATTTCTTCGCTGAAAATTTATACATAGTTGCATCCTGTTCTAAAGCAAATAACTTCCTTATCTTATTTAAATAATCCATCGATTTTGATTTTAACAGTACCTAAAATAGCTAATTCAGCAGTAAAATGAAACCTTCGGCCCATCTTATTTCCCCGTCTGCCATGAAAATCTTCATATTGAATTAAATTTGATATTTTTGTGCTGCTAATTAATTGCCGAATTACATATTTAGACGTTTTTTTTGATATCGGGAGTGAAAGGTAAGTTTCGTTTAAAAGAGAAGAATGTATTTGTACCTTATATTTTTGATAGGCTTAACGCTATTCATTGTACTATTTAGCCTAATTTTCAGGAAGTATACTGCTGGATTTAAACCTAAAAATAATCAGATCAGTTATGAAGCTTCAGCTGATTTTGTAGGAGAAAAGATCCGAAAGATTTCTTCCCGCCCTTTCCTGTTGGGCTTGGAAGATAATTTTGTCAGTGATGAAGATTTCTATTTTGATGATATAAACTTTTATGCTATCGATAATAAACAGCAGAGAAAGGCGGTTTTCCCGCTAACGGATATAATAGAACTGAGCAAGACTTCGATAACAATCGGTAATCATAAGGTTTGGCAAGTCACTATCCATGGGGTTGACAATCACAAAATAATATTTAAGTTTACGCACAACTATACCCTATGGAATAAAGACTTCTTTAAATTTTATAAGAAAATAGAGCAAGCAAATCCCACTGCGATAAAATCGAAATGGAGTCTTTGGACAATGTAGAGGAAATGAAGCTTATCCCAATTTGAGAATAACCTTTTCATTTTGATATTATTTTTCTTATTAAAAACTTTGTGAAATAAATTTATATAACTGTATTTCAGTTGTTTATTTAATTTTTTTTGTTTTGGAATGTTGTTTGGCTTATGCCAGTAACAATGGATAACAAGTATTCATAAAAACAATACAATGGAAGCAAGAAAAAAAATGGATGAAGGACAGACAGTGGATTTTGTTTCCGCTGTCATCCCGGAGTTGAATCTTAGACTAAGGAAAACCGAACTTAAAAAGGACTACAAAAATATTGTCAATGTCATATCTCAGTTTGCTGAGGATGTCATTTATGCCAAAGATTGGCGCCGTTTCGAATGGGCAATGCAGGTCATGGCTTATGTACTTGAGCGCGGAACTTCAGAACTCCAGATTGTAATAAAGGGATTACTTCCAAAGACCTTCTCCAGATTTAAAAAAGCATGTAACACGATTGAATGGAGTTACCTCGAGGCCCGTTTGCCGCTTTCGATACAACAACTTATTCTTCCAGAGGGTACTAATGACAAAGAGAAAAACAAACCAGGCGAATACTATTCCTATGAAAATAACTAATGTAAATATGCGTGGGTTCCGTATCGTCGATTGCAAGCCAAAATTCGTATTACAGCTGGCGAAATTTAATATCGGATTTATAAAAAGCTATTGAATAACAATGATGTTTAAACCGCTTATAGTAATATATGATGAATATAAAGCAAGCTCAGGAAATAATTGTTTCGGTGATACCATCGGCGCAAACAGAAATTTCGAAGCCAGAAAATGCTGGGAATCCAATCTCAACAATCCGCATCCTTACATCTTATATCGAAAAGATGATCGAGCAGGGACGCGAGGAAGAGTTGGGTAAAGCACTACATCTGATGGAATATATCCACGAAAAAGGGGAGCGGAGACTCCAAAATGCAGTGGAGAATATATTTGTTTTCTCATTGGACAGTATTTTGACAGCCTGCCCCGAACTTCAGCGTGGAACGGTGACAGGCAAGATTCCTATCGGAATTTATACCGCTTATATCAATCAGATGTATAGATCAGGCTACTAAACCTGATCTATATTAAAACAATTCTCCCATTTATTGATTTCCAATAACCCTGTTCTAGTAGTTTATCAATTGAAGTATTGATAATGCTATCAATTTGAGCGCCGGTCTTAGAAAAGGCAAAGGCTCTGGCTGTGGCGCGTACAAGATCCTCTCTTAAAAGACTGAGACTGTTGTCCATGACCTCGATAAGTGCAATCTCTATTTCCTCAGGTGCAATATCTTCGATCGCTCGTTTTTCGAGGTTATTGTCGCGGTAGTATGTCAGCACTGTGGCCGATTGTTCCTGATCCCAATAAAAACTTTGATGGGAAAGCTCCTCCTTTACTCCAGGCAATTTTCTCGTCAGTTCAGTTAGATACTGGACAAGTTTTGATGTAGCTCTTGTGGTGTTCCATAAACGTAGTATTTTGCGAAAGAGGTGGTTTTGACTGATCGGAGATTCCGTACGGATGATCTTCTGGATCTGATCATTCAATACCGTTCGATAGGCCACATCATAAATTAATTCAGGACTTGCTGTTGTCATTGGATTGATTTTGGCGCTTACATAAGGTTTCATTTTAGATGAAACAATTGCATCATCGGATATCACTGAAAGAGTGGTTTTCGATTGCGCTTGGGAAGCATCGATGACGATAGGCTCTTTTACCGTTGTATCATTTACGATGCGTTGAATTTCGGCTTTAACGTCATTCAGTATTTTATCTCTGTTTTTTATCCAATCTAAGGTCCAGATGCGGTAAATATTCCAACCCAGTGATTGCAGCACATTCGGAATCAGCAATTCCCTGTCATTTGTTGTCTGTGTATTGAAATAGTTTTTCCCGTCAACCAATATCCCCAAAATATACTGATGAGCATGTATCGGATCCACAATACCAATATCAACGCGATAGCCCGAAGTACCTATATTTGTTTTCACTTTTATACCGTGTCGGTCTAAATATTTCGCGATCGATTGGATGAGCGTATATTTTTCCTGGTCATGGGCTACTGCTTCAGCTGTTTGCAATAGGCCTCTTTCAGCGAAGTTCAAAAAAGCTTTTAGTCCCTCCACACCAGCCGAACTAGTGCGGTTTAAATCAATCTGATCTCCCTTTAGTGAGGAGAAAACACGCATTTCGTATCGGGCCCGAGTCACAGCGACATTGAGCCTGCGCCAGCCGCCATCACGATTTAAAGGTCCAAAATTCATCGAAACCTTGCCATCTTCGTCTGGGCCGTAGCCGATGGAAAATAGAATAAAATCACGTTCGTCGCCCTGGACATTTTCTAAATTTTTAATAAAAATAGGTTCATCACCTTGTAGTGCCGTTTCTTCTAAGTTGGGATGCGCTGAGAATAATGACTGTAATAAATCTTCAATTAAATTCTGCTGCGTTTGACTAAAAGTCACCACGCCCAATGAACGATGGGGACGATGTTCCAAATGCTGTTTTATATATTGGATAACTGCCTCAGCTTCCTTTAGGTTTGTTCGGGTTTTCCCTTTGTCATAATGACCATCGATAAATTGAAAACTTACTTTCTTATCCTGATCGTCATGGGAAGGAAATGTTAGCAATTTGTTCTCATAAAAATTGGAGTTACTGAAAGAAATAAGACTTTCATGTTTACTACGGTAATGACGCAATAGGTATTTTGATGGAATGGACAAGGCGAGGGTATCATCCAGGATGCTTTCCAGATCTTCTAATTCCAGATGATCTTCATCAATTTTGTTGCTAGCAAAGAAGCTCGTTGGTGGCATTTGTTTTGGATCACCCACAATAATGGCCTGTTTAGCCCTGGCAAGGGCGCTGATTGCTTCTGATGTCGGTAGCTGCGATGCTTCATCAAAAATAACCAGATCGAAATGATCAGTGTTTACATCAAAATATTGGGCGACCGAAATTGGACTCATCAGCATGCAGGGTTTGAGCCGCGGAAGTAATGTCGAAATCTGATCAAATAAACGACGGATACTGACTCCACGACCTCGATTTCGGATCGCACGTTGTAAGATTCCAATTTCCGAACTATGAACTGCTTCTTGAGAGAGGTTGGGGATTTTGTTGCTGAGCTCTAAAACCAATTGCTCCCGTACCAATCGGGTAAACTCTTGATGAAGTGTCTTATATTGTAAAATCTGTGCCTCATATACAGCTGCATCAAAACCATTTAAAATGCTGGACTGATCCAAAGAATTTACAAAGTAATTAAGATGCAATACACTTTCCATATCCATGCTCAGTGCATCTTTATTGATTTTGTTCGATTCAAGTAGATCAATCAACCAGGATAGTCCCAGCTTTATGCCCTGATCCTTATAATAATTGTATCGGATCCAGTCTTCAAGTTGATCTAAATCTTGTTTTATTTGGTTTAAAGCATCAACTTCCGGAATATGAACTAAAAATGCCGAAATGGCCTGATGCCTATCTGCGTAATTTTGGAGCGTTAAAATAATGGCCGGTATTCTCAACTTTAGATCTATATGTGCGAGTATATAGTTTAACCAAGATTGAAAGTTTTCAAATTTGAGCTGTTGCGCCAGTTCATTGAATGCATGTAGTTCTTGCTGATGCTGTTGCAGTGTAGCTAAATTATAGGTATTGCCTATGCGATAATAACTCGTCGCATCGGTTATCGGATAAAATTGCGGTTCCGCTAAATTCTTTGAGACCAGATCGAAAGAATTTTTCTGATAAAAGAACTGATCAACCTGCTGTTCGAAAGTGATTTTGTTTGTGGCAAAACCATTTAAGAATTTTTTTACTTTACGTTGTTTCAACCATTTGGGCAAAAACCATGAATGTTTTGACTGATTCCAGGTGGATTCAATCAGATTCCAGTCTGTCGTAAATATTCGGTTGCCAAAATCTGTAACAAGCGCATTTTCTAATGTCTGTTTTTGGCTTTGCAATTCAACCCAATGATCAAGTAAATTCTTTTGGCGAACATCAAAGTAGACATTTACTATAGTCTGATGCGCCGAAAAGTGAGTGATCTTTTCGAGAAGTGAACATAGCGAAGCCTTGTTTTCTATCCAATTCTTCGTAAGATTTAATTGCAGATCCGAGAGGGCTTTTGTTGCCTCAGAGTCTGCCTGTATATAATCTTCGATAGATTTCTCGATATTATTTTTGTGAGCAAAGTTCTGATCTTTCAAATGGATCAAGTGCAATGGGTGCTTGTCAATCGCTGGTAATTTATGCGTTAATTCTCCGAAAGGGATTGCCCAGTCCTGCCAATTATTCCAGGTCTTTTTGTCAATATGTTCCAGTTGCAAGGATAGCAACCAGTCCGTGTTGATTTCGATATGATGACTGTCCAAATAAGAAACGGAATCATACAGGCTCCAACCCACTGCAAAGGGCTGATGTAATGAGTCAACATATTGACTTAATGTTGCTTTACGTTGATCGATACGTTGCGCTTCTTCCTGAAAATCGATATGACTTTGATACTTGGGTGTTTCCAGACTCTGTTCCAATTGCCGTAGGACATCTGATTTTTTGGATTTATTTGAATGTAATTCTAAACAGAAGGAGCCTAAACCAATTTTTTCCAAACGGCGATGTACCACATCCAAAGCAGCCTTTTTAGCAGCGACAAAAAGAACTTTCTTGTCATTCGCTAGTGCATTTGCGATAATATTGGTTATGGTCTGGGATTTACCAGTACCTGGAGGACCATGTAATACAAAGCTTTTATTCGCATTTGAGTGACGTACAGCTTCAAGTTGTGAATTGTCGGTTGGAATGGGTAATGTTAACAAGGAAGAGGGGAGCTGCTCCAGATTTTCCGAATCACCGGTGATATCCAACATGTCTGAAAGTCGCCCGTCAATCAAGCTCTTTACAATGGTGCTTTTTTTAATTTCTTCTGCATATTTGGTTAGATCTTGCCATAGAATAAGCTTGTTAAAAGAGAAGTTTCCAAGAACAACCTGTTCCTGAATATCCCATCCTTCCAGATTTAAAATAGACTTTCTTAAAATGGCGAATACTTTTTGTACGTCAACTCCCGACTCATCCATTGGTAGCACTTCCAGTGCATTGAGGTTAAGCTTAAATTCCTGTTTGAGATACTCCAACAGTGTAATATTGATCATGGCCTCCTCTTCACGGCTGCGGAGTGTAAACTTGGTGTTAACAGATCTGCGTGATAATTCAACAGGAATCAATAGGATGGGGGCAAGTCTAGGCTGTTGATTGGTTTTGGGTTCAAACCACTTCAATAAACCGACTCCTAGATACAAGGTGCTCTTTCCATTCTCCTCTTCTGCCAATTTCGCATTGCGGTACAGGTGTGTTAAGATAATATCCAGATCATCCTGATGATAAAGTGTCAACAGGCGATTGTATCTGAATTCATCGTCAGCAAGTTTGAATAATGGCTCGGAAGAATGCAAGGGCTCTAAATAAAGATTGTAACGACGTAAAACCTCTTGACTGTTGTTGGGATGTATTGTAAGTGATTTTCCATTTGATAGATGATCTTCCAAGAGATCTGTTTTCAGATCTACTATTTGCAACATACTTTTAGTGAACCGGAGGTTCAATAGGTTATTTCTGAGTGAAAGATCGAGTAGCTTTCGTTCCCAGATTTTTTGTTTTGTTAGATCTTTGACTTCACTGAGAACGAGATCTAGTTTGTTGTCATCGATATTAAAATAATCGATAGCCTGTTTTTTTGCTAATCCAGCAGTATTCTTTATTGCTGCGTTGTTCAGCTCGTCCTTTCCTGTAAAAGGTAAGGGAAGGATCCCATGTGAACGGGCATGTTTGATATCGAGGGATAAAATGAAGTTGTTTGCATGTAATAGCTGCGTTTCGGCGATGTTCATTGCTTCCCGCATGGTATAGGCATTTCCTCTACATAAATGAGTAGACTCGATCAAAGCGATATCATCAATGCCATGCGCGATCCGTTTTGAAATAGCGGCTTGATCATAATTGACAACAGCTTCTAGCCGTTGATCGCTGAGCCAAACGCCAATAAATGCATGCCCTCGAGTGACAATAAGAATTGGATTCAGATCGATAGCTTCCAGACAGGCTGCAAATAGTAGCGAGATATCGATACAGTTTCCAAACTTAGTTTCCCAGATCTGATCGACCAGACGAATACGCTGACCTTCAGTTTCAAAACTTGCAGGCATGGCACTGTAGGTAATGTTGATATTTAGAATAGCCTGATATAGGGCCATTACTTCCTGCAGGACACGATCCTTGCTATTGGCTTGATAGCCCAAAAACGCTGGCGTTAACCTATTTTTCTCAAGAATTTTGACCGCCTCTGCTTTAATCGTATAGATGATATCGTGATTAGGCAAAACGTAAGAAGCCAATAACTCGGGATATTTACTTAATCCGCTAAAATAATCCATCGGTAATACATTTACGGTGAATTTTTGCTGATATAAGATTTCATTTTTAGAATAAATCGTACAGGTAAGCGTATCCAAATCTTTCTCTACCAGATTCCGGATAAATGGAATATTATAGTCGAAATCTAAATTTTCCAGTGTTACTGGTGTTCCTTCCAAAAACCTGTCTATATAAAATGTGTAGGGGCTGAACAATCCGATTTCAGAAGTAATCTCAATTTTTATCTGTTCAATATCCTTTGTAACTGCGGTGATCTTTATTTTTTCCACCAGCGACAGATTATGGAAACAGAAGCTATAATTAAAGCGAGAGGCTTTCTCTATTGCAACCTGAAAACAAGCATTAGTTTCGATCATTTTAAAAAAAAATATATTAGTTTAAAGATATAGAAAATTTATATACTCCCAATTGCTTTATACGCTATTTCTAGATGTCGTTTTGAGTGTAATTTTTGGCAAAATATATAAAGGAAGCATCTTTAATTTTGTGTCAGATTTAATAAGTGATTTAAGATGAAAAAATTATATACCTCCCTTATTGGCGTAATGTTAGCTGTATTGACCAATGTTGGCATGGCACAGGCTCATAAAACACAGGTCTTGGTTCTTATTCATTCCGATAAAGGCGGAACGTATGAATTAGCGAAGGAAGTTGCAAAAGGTGTTGAGCGTACTGGCAAGGTACAGGCTGTTGTTAAACTTGTGAAACCATCATCTGATCCAAAGCTAAGTAGTCTTGCAGTGGCGACAGTAGAAGAACTGCCTAATTACGACGGGATAGCATTTGGATCACCTGTTTATTTTGGTAATGTAAGTACAGCAATGAGCGAGTTCCTGTCCAAAACAGTAGACCTGTGGTCTCAGCACGCTTTGGAGGGCATCCCCGCTACAGTGTTTATGTCTGCAGGGAGTGGTGCAGGAAAGGAATTGGCATTGCAGTCATTCTGGAATAGTCTAGCTGTACATGGGATGATTCTGGTTCCTACCGGTATCATGGGGAATGACAAAATAGATAAATCCATTCCACAGGGAAATACAGTCTTGGGGACAACAAGTCTCGCTTCATTGACAGCTACCGAAAGACCAAGCAAAAGTGAGCGTTATCTGGCCGAGCTGCAGGGAATGAACCTTGCGAAGGTTGCCTTAGGTCTAGCGGGTACAAGGGACAATAAGGCTCTTGATAAAAAAAGTAGCCCAGCCAATCCGGATGTGGTATCAATCCATAATCGGTTACGGGAAAAGAATATTGTACTTCCAAAAGTACCCCAACCGGCAGGGAATTATCAACCTTATGTCCGTTCGGGAAATTTAGTCTTTATTAATCAGGTCGCACTCAAGGATGGTAAAATATTTAAACCCGGAAAATTAGGGGTAGGAGTAAGTGAGCAGGAGGTGAAGGAAGCGACCGAAATAACAATGCTTAATGTACTTTCTGTTCTTAATGAGGCGGTCGGTGGAGATCTAAACCGAGTCAAACGCTGTGTACAGTTAACAGGAATTTTCAATACGAAAGACGATTATAGTAAACATGCCGACCTGATGAACGTGGCATCCAATCTTGCTGTTACGGCCTTTGGCGAAAAAGGGAAACATGCCCGGGCGACTTTTGGAGCGTCATCTTTACCTGTAAATTCATCTGTAGAGATACAAGCAGTCTTCGAAATTGAATAGTTAGATAGCTGTTCGTTAGAGATAGCTGTGAAAATCGATTGAGGGATCTTTCTGACCAATAAACCGAGTGTAGCTAGCTTATGGATACCTTAATAAAAAAATGGCTCAATAAAAAATAGACAATTAAAAAAATGCCAATGTGATAAACATTGGCATTACCTTATACGTCCTATAAAGTTTCAGGGATGTTATTTTTTAACTTCACCTTTATATTTTACTGCACCATTTACATATAAATCTGATTTATCAGCATCATATTTATAGGTATCCTTTTGGTATGTATTGTTTTCAGTTTTGTCCAAAATAATCGTTGTTTTATTGTCGTCTGGTAAAAATAACTCCATTTTGGATTTATCATCATTAGCGACAACAAATGCACTGATGACAGCATCACCTTCCTTAACATCAACAGGATTCAGACGTGTTCCTACGTTAAAGACCTGAATACATCCCTGTTTAACTTCACTCCAGGTTTGGCCTGCGCCAACAAGACATCCATGTTCATCCTTATCTCCGCCGATAGATGGTGTTTCTTCTTTGGCCAGACTGTCTGTTTTCTCAGCAGACTTTGGTTGCTGTGCATTATTACATCCTGCAAATAGGATAACACATAGTGCTAAAAATGCAATTTTTTTCATTTTAATCGGTTTTTTATATGTTTTGTCGTGCAGTGCAATAAATATACCATACTTGTCAAATTGATCCCTTTGTTTGAAAAAATTAAGTGAACCGTAAATATTGCCATAGGGCAAGTTAATTTAATACGCCGTTTATTAATATTGTATTGTAGCTAATATTGCCTGTCAACCATAGCTTTATGCTGGCCGAAGGCAACTGTCGAAATATATATTCAATAGGCGGTAGAAATTAATAAACGGATCGCATTTAATCTAAAATATAACATATGGAAGACGCAAACCCAAGAAAAAATCCCCTTGTTTCAGTTGTTTTGGTGGAAAAACCGCTCGAAGATGTTTGGAAACACTGGATCGGATCAGCGTCCATAAGACAATGGAATATTCCATTCGATGATTGGCATTGTCCGGATGTAGAGAACGATTTTAGGGAAGGTGGTCAGTTTAATTTTCGAATGGAACGGCGAGATGATCATGAAGGCTTTGATTATCGTGGGGTGTATGATCGTATTATTCCATTAGAATATATTGAAAGTACCAGTGGCGGAAGAAACTGTATTGTTGAATTTCAGGCTATAGATAATAATACGATTATAAGGGAGACGTTTGAACCAGATGCGGTGACAGCGCTGGATCTTCAGCAAAATTTCACCGACGCCGTTCTGACCAACTTTAAAAAATTTGTAGAAAGCAGATAAATCTAGATCTTAAATAGACGAAACTAATTAAATTGAACAATGAGCATGTCGAACAATCACTCAGGCTATGCAGCCGCTAACGGGATAAAGCTATACTATGAAATATATGGGGCCGGAAAGCCACTTGTGCTTATCCATGGCGGTGGTTCTTCAGGTTTTTTTGATTTTGAGGAGACCGTGACACGATTGAAAGATCGCTATCAATTGATTTTGCTGGATATGCAAAATCATGGTCGATCGGAGCATAGGACTGTTCCGGAAACATTTGAACAGGATGCAATGGATATTATCGCAGTGTTGGATTGCCTCGCGATCGATAAAGCCTCATTTTTAGGCTTCAGTAATGGCGCAACGACCATTTTGAAACTCGCTTCTCTTTTCCCGGATAGGGTAGACAAATTGATTGCTGCTTCGGGTAACACCAAAAGAGAGGGCTTGTTAGATGGCTTTTTTGATAGCATGTCGGCTTCTACGATTGAGGTTATGCCATCTTATTTGAAAGAAAATTTTTTGAAATTGAATCCGGATCCCGAAAAGTTTAAAAATATGTATGAAAAGGATAGCCAACGTATGATAAATTTCCAGGATTTTGAACCCGGTACCTTAGAAAACTTACCTTGTCCGGTATTTCTGATCGGAGGAGATCAGGACGTGGTCAAAGGGGAGCATTTGGCACAAATGCAACAGCAGATTCCTGATGCACGGCTCATGGTTCTGCCCGCTAATCATGGTAATTATATGATGAAAGATTTTGATGGACAAATAGATAAAGGATTAATTGATTTTACTATCCTTCAGATTAAAAAATTCCTTGAGGCCGAATAACATCTTCCTATTTAAGCTAAGTTCATTGGATTGAAGCGATTTTAGTACAGCTGATGAGACACTTAACGGCGCATACTACGTTCCAAACTTCGTATGCGCTGTTGATTTTTACCATCAACACGTGAAGCAACGGCCCATATTGCTGCGGGCAACCAGCCCAAAATAGTAAGTTGGAGGATTAAACAAATAATTCCACTGAATATCTTACCTCTTAAAAAGAAGGATAACCAAGGAAGTAGTACAGCAATCAATATCATATCAAACGATTTATAAAAGAACTGTATAATAACCGAAAACAAGATCCTTTCATCTAGTTATACAGATAGCTTAAATGTACACAACAAAAATCGACAATAATATGCAAGAAAGCAAATAACGGTGTTGAAAATTGCTGCTATTTGCTTCAATATGAATTCTGTTGTCAAAAACACGATTGCCAGTTTTCTGAATCATTATTTACCTCATAGCGGAAGATGTTAAGAAATCTTAAAATTTTCTGTTTCCAATCCCCTTTTGAAAATTCGGGGCAGGAGTGGCACCAATGTTGATGTTCCCCTCTCGAATATTTTTAGATGCAGTTTACAATAAGATAAATGACGGAACACATGAAAGAGAGCAAAAACATTATTGAGATCTTGGACAATAAATATAAAGCTTATTTGGAAGAAGACGGAAAATGGCTCAATGAAGGATTTAGGAACATTTTTATAGAAGGAGAAGCTAGTAGAAAGAATCTAAAAACATCGGTTTACCTGATGTTACCCGAAGAAATTAGGGAAGATGTAGATCTGCTATTATCGGACAACTTCAGCTAAAAGGGGACTAATCTACAGCAGATTTTTTAATGTAATCAATTTTTCCCCTGCTCCTCCTGGGGTTTGACCACATTCGCTATACCAAATCTTTTGATAGTCTGATAGATCTGCTGTTTCTCTTTTTTACTCAACACGTTTAACATCGTGAGTATCTCTTTTCCCTGTGTAGTTTCTAATTCGAGTCTTGTCCCTTCCCAGATACTTGCGGTTATCCGGATGTTGACAATTTGTACGAATGGAACAAACACTAATAAATCAAGGTCAGCAATGGCTTTTTTGAACGCATGTCTTGCGGGCATTCTTTTGAAATAAAATCCCCTTGTATCTGTTTTCGCCCGAACGGCTTTTTTGCTGTTCTTTAGCATCCAAAACCCGATCAGAATACATGTCAGCTTTAATGGTAGCCATGATATGGATCCCAAAAAAGGGGCAAAGTCTACCCATAATGTCCCTGTTCCAATGAGCACTAAAATAACAGCGATCGTGATTCTTTTCCAGTTCGGATGATAATAAATCTTTTCAGACTGCACCTCATTAACCATAAGCTCCTTATAAATGAAGATCTATTTTTTACTTTACGTAATCAACCTATTAATTGATCAATAGTAATGTAAAACGACAGATTATTTCGTAAATATAATAGTGTGTAACAGTCGATACCTCTTACATTTACAATTCGTCTGAAAAGATTTTATATTCGATCACACACCGAATTGTCTCAAGTGATGATCCATGTGTTTATACACAAAAATGCCAATTTGTTCCGTTTCCATTTTTCCGAAAAAATCATGGACGAAATCTGGATTTGAATAATGACCATAGGATTCAATTTGCTCCATCCAAGTTTTTTTCTGGGCGGTATCAATCTGACCCATATTATCCTTAACGGCAAAAATTCCAGCAGGCACATTTTTTTTCAGTGGCTTATCGTCTTTTATCATCCCCTTTAGGGCCATTTTTCCAAATATCTTCCCAAGAAATTCTTGCTTGTAATGATGTTTATTCCGACCAAGCACCCAATCATTCCAGATTGTACAATGTTTGATCATTTGATATACATTCATTTTTCCCCATTGTGCTGTGTTATTGGGGGTAAGGAGCTCGATTCTTTCGATCAGTTCTGCTCTTTCTGTGTTGTTGAATATTGTTTTCATCTTGTTTTTTTTGTAAAGTTAAGGCAGATATTGCCGATCATTACCACGTAAAAATGACATTTGAGGGTGGTTTTCGTGCCAAAAATATGTGTACATTTAAGAGAGAAAATAGAGGTGTACATAATTATTTGCAAATGAAACATATATCAGTCATTATCTATAACAATGTATTATCTACGGCAGTATCAACTACAGTCGCTTTACTCATGAGTGCAAATGAAGCTGCTTTAAAAAGAGGGATGCAGGTACCATTTGAGATTGAATTAATTGGGGTTGATACAAAAACGGTGCAATCCATTCTCCCGATCCAGTTTTATTGTACGAGAATACTGGCGGAGGTCGCCCGAACGGATGTGGTTATTATTCCACCTATGAATATAGCCGCAAAGCAGATTGAATCATTTTTAGAAGACAACTGGGAGTTGATCGGTTGGATCAGAGATAAATATGAGCACAAAGCGGAAGTGATCAGTCTGTGCACCGGAGCCTATTTTTTGGCAGAAAGTGGATTGTTGGATGGAATGCCAGCAACCTCACATTGGGACGCTATTACGGATCTGGCAAGTCGATATCCCAAGATCCTGTTTAAACCAGATCATGTGGTCACGCATTCCAAAGCAATTATTACAGGCGGAGGTGGTTTTTCGGCATTAAATGCAATGCTCTATTTTATAGAAAAAAATTGTAGCAAAGAAATCGCCATCGAACTCAGTAAATTCTATGCATTGGATTATGGTCGTACCTCACAGAATATATTTTCAGTTTTCTCAGGGCAACGTCTTCACGATGATCAAGATATCCATAGAGCGCAAAGCTATATCGAAGAGAAAATTAAAGCAGACATTTCGGTAGAACAGATTGCTGACCACGTCAATATGAGCAAACGAAATTTTATTCGAAGATTTAAGAATGCAACCCGATTGAACCCGATAGAATATATACAGCGGACAAAGATAGAGGTCGCAAAAAAAGCATTGGAAATGGGGAACGCAAATATAGCTGATGTTACCTATAGTATCGGTTATAATGACTTAAAAACATTCCGCAGTTTATTCAAGAAAATAACGGGGTTAACACCCATAGATTATAGAAACAGATACAGGGGCCAATTTGAGGAAGTCTAAGGACTGGACTATCCGATATCTCAAATCTGGATGATAATGTGGATTCTTTTTACGAATATTTTTGCCTGTATAAATCAAAATATTTACTAAAATGAATTACCAAATTAAAAGAGCCAGTCTTGAAGACTTGAACGAGACCGCAGAATTGTTTAACCTTTATCGAATCTTTTACCGTCAGGAATCCGATCTGGAAAAAGGGAGACTATTTTTAAAAGAGCGGTTTCTGAATGACGAATCAATTGTTTTTCTAGCCGTTGCTGACGGTAAAGCCGTGGGATTTGTACAATTGTATAAACTGTTTCATTACACTAAGTTAGAAATGCAATGGTTGCTGAGCGATCTGTTTGTTCACCAAGATTATCGTGGTAAGGGACTTTCAGTTGCACTGATCGATCGGAGCAAAGAGTGGTGTACCGAAACCGGTGCCTGTGGGTTAATGCTCGAAACAGAAAAAACAAATGACATTGGCAATACGCTATACCCACGTTGCGGTTTTGAATACGATGGACTTCACAACTATTATCATTGGTGGAGTAAAAAGTAAACTGTATTTTGTCTAGTCTGAAAAATAATCTAATTATTTGGACTAGACATTTTAACTATTTTATGATTAAGAAAGTATCTGTTGACGATGATGATTGAGGTGGGCTAAATAATCTTCCATCAAAAGGGCAAGTGTTAGATCATTACATTTTCGCATTGTCAGGCTTTTAGTAATCAAAGTCTTGAATAGAAATAGAAGTTGCTTGTTGAGTGCTAACCATAGATTAAGCAGCTGTTTAGTTTCTGACTGCTGATAATTTGCATTTTCACAAAAGTCATCCTGTGTGTAAAAGATCTGTGGGTTTTCTTCAGATTGTGCTCTGATAAACCGGAGGTAGTTTGTCATGGCGCTATCGATCAGGTGCCCTAAAATTTCCTTCTTACTCCATTTTTCTGGAACTGGCTTCGCACTAAATGCTATGGTATCAATGGCAGATAGTTCGGTCGGGAAAGTAGCTATGTACACTTCAAAGTCTTGTATAAAATCGTTCATTTTTATTGAATGTTAATATGATAATAGCTTATTGTTAAGCGATTGCAAGGATTGTTAATTTTTCAAAAAATAAATACTTTGTTTGAAATTTGACAAAACAATTTTACCGCAAGTCGTATTTAGAGATAAACTGTTATTGCAAATTAATAAATAGAAATTTATGAACAGAAATCAATTTGTTTTTAAATCCATCTCTTGTTTTGGATTAATGGCATCCCTATGGTTGACGGGTTGTCAAAAGCAGGTATTATCGACGAATGAAGATGAAGCGGTGAATCGTTTGAATCAGTTAAATGCGCAGGCTGCCTCAGTAACGACAAATGCCGTTGTGGAATGGAATCAGGAACGTCAAAAAATAGACGGTTTTGGTGCCTTCGGGGGGCGTATTGTTCCTTTCTTTGAATCTCCGAAGAGAGATAGTATTTTGGACTATCTGTGGGGTAATTCGGGTTTGAAGTTGAATATATTGCGCGGTAAAGTATTACATACCTACCCATTCAATCAACAGAATAGGCTGGTGACCATTAAGCCTGCAGGGGTTGATATCGATGTCGCAGTGAGTAGCCCGGCTTATCAGGCACTTTCGGCAGATGCGCGGGAGCATCTGGGACAGCTGTGGATTCTAAAAAAAGCTAAGGAAAGATTTCAAGTCCCCGTTATTATCGCGAGTACCTGGACACCGCCGCTTTATATGAAGACGAATCCCAATAGTATCAGTGGTAAATGGTTTAATGGGCTTAATCTGAATACCTCATCGACGCTATTTGCCCGTTATCTGGCTGGTTTCGCTAAAGCCTATCAAAATGAAGGGATAACAATTAACGCTATATCGCCAACGAATGAACCTGAAAATGTGTTTTCGGATTGGGATGCATCTTATTGGGCTTCAAATAAACTTGGTGAGTTTGTCACTAACAACCTCAGACCAGCTTTAAATGAAGAAGGTTTGCAAAGTACCAAAATCATCGCTTCTGAAAATGCGGCTTGGGGTACTGCCAATACCTTCCTATCTGGAATGGACAGGAGTAATGTCGATATTTTGGCAGGACATGGTTACGTTGAAATTACAGAGTTGATCGGCGGGAAAAGAGGTTTCAACCAAAGCCCATCAAAGTGGACATTTTCCACAGGCGGCAAACCAATGTGGGTAACCGAAGCATCGGACGATGGCGGAAACTATGATGCTGGAATTGAAGGTGGATTGAAGCTTGCCGTTAATATGCACAAATTGCTGGCAGATTGTGATGCCAGTGCTTATGTCTTCTGGCTCGGGATGCTCGCATTCCAAAATAACGAGGCTTTGATCTGTACACGAAGTGATGGTTCGTTGGAATTTACCAAGGCTTATGATGTGATGGGGCATTATTCCAGATTTATTAAAGCGAATTACAAGCGTATCAACGTTGCGGTACAAAATACCAATGGATTACTTATATCCGCGTATAAAGACCCGCAAACAGGTAAATTTGCGATGGTCGTGACAAATACAGGTAGTAGTAGTGTCCCGTTGGATATCAATCTGTCAGGTTTTGTGGGGGGACAATTATCCAATTATCAGACAACAGCAACCAGTGTAGGGCATTGGGGGCTCGCCGGTATGGTTGCGCCAACTGCAAGTGGTGTATATAGCTTAACTATTCCAGCAAAGAGCGTGTCGACACTCGAAGGAACCAAACAATAAGGATATAAACGGAAAAGAAGCAATCCGAAGAGTAAAAACACCCCCATGAGTAATGAATGTGTGAAAGAGGGGGGATACGAATAAAATAAAAGAAAATGGGTTGTCCGAAATCTTTTTTGGACAGCCCATTTTTCTTTCGAATTAATGCGCTGCGATTAATCCCATTTATTATTTGTCGAAATGGCATATTTACCTGCCCCCATAAATAGAAAACTCAATCCAATCAGCATGTAGATAACCAAAAGCTCCACTGCCCAGCCACCAAATTCATTTAATTTTAAGATATTACCGGTTTGAGCGAGACAAATAGCCGTAAGACAGTTAATAGCGAATACTACTCCGGCCAAACGTATGCGTAGACCAAGTATAATCATAATGGGGGCAATGATTTCGCCGACAAATACACCATTTGCAAAAAATGAGGGCAGTCCGATGCTGACGATGATGTCCCTAATGAACCCGATGCCATGGATTAATTTATTCATCCCGTAAACCAACATGGGACCGCCAATAGCTACTCTACTGATTAGAATGCCTAAATCAAGATTTTTTTTCATCTGTATAAATTTGTTTTTAAATTGTGATGAAGCTATCAGATTTATTCATTCCCCAATATGATTGAATAAATCATGATGGTTTCATTATGTTATTTTTAAAAGTTGTGTTTTACAAAAGCGCCGATATTTTCCAGTGTTTTTTTACTGTTATTAAATTGGTCAAAATTGGATGCTAGTCCATAAATAAGCTTGTTCTGTTTTAAGCCCAAACGTATTAATTGAAGTCCCCGCTGGTACATTTTGGTATTTACATTGCCGATAGCAAGTAAACTGAAATAAGCCTGTTTCTGTACGGTTAAATAGGGTGTATACTCAAACGATAAGGACTGTTCGAGCGTAAATCCTTTTTGATAAGTGCTGCCTATAGTGTAAGAAAAAGACTGGGTAGGTTTGCTCACGCGATATTGTACAAAGGCGCTAAAGAAAGCTCCGGGATTTTTCATTCCAAAAGCTGCATTCAATGTGAATCGTTTATTAATCGTATAGGAAGCCGTATTTCTTATAAAAAAGATATTTTCTTTATCGTTTGTATATTTTGTATCAAAAAGCGATAGATTGTTGATTTTTAATTTGTCACTGATCTTGTAACTGACCTGATGCATATAGAAGTAGGAACGATGTCCCAGGACGACCTCAGGTGTATAGGATAGTTGCTGAGCATGTGTCGCCACAGCAACCAAGGTAGAAAGTGCAAGTGTATTAGCTGTTGTCTTCATGTTCTCTCGTTTGAATTACGAGCAAAACTAGACAAGGCGGAGGGGATAAAAATTAAGAAATCTTAAGAAAGACGTGACAGGTGTTTTTTTCTCAAATAACTTAGGTATTCGACCGTAATCCCAAGATGAGAGGCAATCATATATTGCGGAAACCGTTGTTCAATTGTAGGATAGTCCGAGATAAATTTGCGGTATTTGGTATACGCATCAGATCGTACATTTTCGAAAGTACGTTCCTGTAAATTCATATAAGCATGCTGAATTTTCAATCGCCAAAACTCGGAGAGGGCAGGGACTTCTTTATACAATATTTCCAGATTGCGTTTGCTGATCTGTATGAGTGTGGTATCCTCATTTGCACGGATATATAGACGAGATGGTAATTCACTCAGGTAGCTATATAGATCATTGATCCACCAATGTTCTATCCCGAGTTGCGCAATATGTTCTTTGCCATTCTCCTCCATATAATAGGCATATAGACTTCCTTTTACAATGAATCGCATGTGTTTGGAAATCTGCCCCTCCTGAAGAACAAACTCTTTCCGTTTTACAACTTTTACCTCCAATTTTGGGAGAATGGACAGTATATCCGCTTCAGTGAGTGGCACAATTTCTTTGAAATGGTCGATCAATAGCGAACTGAAAGCGTCTAAATTCATATATCTTGATTAAAAACACCGATGGGCTTTATCGTAAAAATATCGCTTTTGTGGGTGTCTAAATAAGACGCAAATTTAAGCAAATTTAGTATTGATCACGACTGTTCTAGGACTTTGAGTTCCATAATTTATCCAGAGCATATCTGCCACCACCTTGTAGCATGAGTGCGAGACATATACCCAAGACCAATAAATGGTATTCAAAACCCTCAGCACCAGCCGGCATTTTTCCAAACCAGTTCATAAAAAAACCATGTGCGGCGTGATCGACCACAATCATACCAATAAATAGGAAAAAAATAGCAATGCTGGTGAGTTTGGTCAAAAAGCCCAATAGGATAAAAAACGTTCCTAGGCATTCAACCGCAATTGCACTAACGGCTAAGAACATTGGGAGATTGACATGACTGGTCATGTACGCAATTTCTCCTTGCAATCCGGGGCCGTCAAACCAACCAAATAGTTTTTGGGCTGCATGTGGAAATAGCACTAACCCCAATGTTAGCCGCAAAATAAAGGCTGTCCAGCTATTATCTGTTGACAGCATCCATTGTTTAACTTTTTTGTTCATCTTGCTTTGATTTATGATGAACAAATTTAATTTGAAATTAGCCTCTTAACCTGTGCTATTTGATAAATAAAACCGGTGCGATTTATCACAGATTTATATATTTTTATACTGTTGTCCTTTGAGTCTACTCAGCGATTCCCTTGTAATGCCAAGAAAAGAGGCGATATGTTGCTGGGAGATACGTTGTTCAAACCATTGATAACATTTCATAAACTCAAGATACCTTTCCTCAGCTGTTTTCTGCTGGAATAGTATTCTTTTCTGGAGGGAAACGAATGCTTTTAGAAATATTTTCCGAAAATAGCTTTCCAAAGCTGGGATTTCAATAAACAGTTCTTCCAGCTTGCATTTTTCTATTAAGAATACTTCCGTATCTTCCAATGCATCGATATTGTAAACCGAAGGCTGTGCTTGCAAGGTACTATACCAATCCGAAATCCACCAGTTCTCAAAAGCAAATTGCACGGTATTCTCACGGCCGGTCGGGCTAACCTCATATTGCCGCAGGGCACCTTTGATAACAAAACATTCCCGTGTGCAGATCGTTCCCTCTTGTAGTAAATATTGCCGGCGGCGTATTTTTTTGTAGGTCAATGCTGCGCACAAGCGTTCTTTCTCTTCCTCTGATAAGATACTGTGTTGACTGATATGATTTAGTATACTGTCGTAAACGATTGACATAAAGGGGGGTGGTTCATGTTTTTTCAAATATAATTAATAGCCGCTGCATCCTAAATAGACTAAGGACTATTTTTTACTTTCTAATAAATGAGCTCCCTCCTTGGAATAATAAATGACGTTTTTAAAATGAGTTTATACGGATTGTAAATATTCGTGTTAATATCGCTTCATACGCTGTATATTTGGATATCTTTTACCGCTGGTTTAAGATAGAAGATGAAAAGATAATTTTGAGCAATTTTCCATGAAGCTATTTAGTTCTACACATACAAACATTCTTTCTTTACTGCTTTTATCCTCACTGTTATATTCTTGTCAATCTCAGGATCCAGCGGTTGTATTCTTGGACAAATTAGATCCCAGCTTTGATGTTTCGGAGTTTTATGCGCCGAAAATAAAAAAAACGGAATCCATGTTAGCTTCTGATGTGAAAGAGATGGATAAGAAAGCGTTAAAAGAGGCTTTTGAGACAGCCATGTTTAAGAAAGATACAATCGCGATTTTTGATAGTGAAGGAAGCTTGCCGACACCTTTTTATCTGGAGTCTACCTCCGGATGGGAGACCAGGAAGCTAAAACCGAAGAAATATTATGGTTACCGGTATAAAACGGTGTCCTACAACGAAGAGAAAGATACCTTGGCCATGTTAAATGGCATCGCTTTTCCTGCACTAGCTATGGCGGAAAATAAGGATGGTAAGTTCGCTTATTTATATGCGAGCAAAATATCAAAAAATAAAACTGACTACCAGAGTCTTCAGAATTTTCTACAAAAAACATATACAGCCCTCAACATATCAGAAGAAGCTGGTTCAGGGGTAAAAGGCTGGGAAAGTCCAGCTTTTTATTATTTCTTAACGAAGAAAGATAGAACAGAGGAACAGATTTTCTCATTTGGTGAACCCGAGGAAGACAATCCGACTACGACAGCCATTTCTGATATACTTTTGGAAATTTTTAGTAAGGAATATATTCAGGATATGCGGAAAGAGCAGGTCTATTTGAGAGACTATATTCCCCTTGTCAAATAAGAAAAGATTCGTTTGAGCGGCGATTATACAGCATTTTTTGAAATTTGTTTATATTTACGTCTTTGTTTTTTAGGAAATCAATCAAACTATTCTTATTATTTCTATGCCTAATACAGCAGTTTCTACTTCCGCGTATGCCGATACCAAACCACATTATACTGTGCTCGATGGCCTGCGTGGCGTTGCAGCCATCACAGTAGTCTGTTTTCATATCTTCGAAGCTTTTGCAACCAGCCACCTGGATCAACGTATTAACCACGGTTACCTCGCGGTCGATTTCTTCTTTATGCTCTCTGGATTCGTTGTCGGTTATGCTTATGATGACCGCTGGGGAACGATGACGACGATGGATTTTATCAAACGCCGGATTATACGGCTTCATCCCATGGTTGTTATGGGGGCGATCATTGGTGCTGTTATGTTTTATTTCCAGGGTTGTTCGGTCTGGGATGTATCAAAGGTGACTGTTTCGGCTTTATTGCTAGCGACGGTATTAAATGCGCTGTTGATCCCTGCTCTCCCTGGACATGAGGTAAGAGGCCTGGGCGAGATGTTTCCACTCAATGGTCCAAGTTGGTCCTTGTTTTTTGAATATATGGGTAATATTCTTTATGTTTTGGTCATCCGTAAATTTTCAACAAAAGCACTTGGGGGACTTGTGGTCGCTGCAGGCTGTGGATTAGCCATATTTGCAGTCTGGGGTCCTTTGGGTGATATTTGTGCAGGGTTTTCACTGACCGGAACAGAATTTACAGCAGGATCCCTACGTCTTTTATTCTCCTTTACAGCAGGACTGTTTTTATCGCGCGTATTTAAACCTTTTCGGATTAAAGGTGCATTTTGGATCTGTAGTATTATCCTTGTTTCACTTTTGGCGATTCCTCGTATCGGGGGAGCTGAAAACCTCTGGATGAATGGACTCTATGATACGTTGTGCTGTGTGCTGGTTTTTCCACTGCTAGTTGTTCTGGGAGCTTCTGGAAAAGGAGGCAGTTTTACAAACAAACTGTCTAAATTCCTGGGAGATATCTCTTACCCTTTGTATATGGTGCACTATCCTTTTATCTATTTGTATTACGCTTGGGTGAAAAATGAAAACCTCAGCTTTGAGGAATCATTGCCCGGTGCTGCAGCGGTAGTAATCGGTAGTATTGTGCTCGCTTATAGCTGTTTAAAACTATACGATACCCCAGTGCGAAAATATTTGACCCAGCGATTTTTAAAATCAAAGGGGAATAATTTAAATTAAGCGCTAGATAGGCCAGTAGACAAGTTTGTGTCAACTGGCCTATTTTCTTTTTAAACAATTATTTTTGAAATGCTCCAATCGCAATGCGATTTGCTTCTGATCTTGTCTTTCCACTCAGATCCAATACACCATTGATTGCTTGACTGATAAAATTCCCTTTGGCAGGGGCAGGAGATGAATCCCGTAATCTAAAATCTGCTTGTGTCGTTGATATAAACCCCGGATCCTGTCCAAAGATCGTATGTGTATCGCCAATAAGGGTTGATTTCCAGGTTTGTTGATCCCGGATGACTTTCCCATTCCATATCCACTGACCTTCTCCGGTACTGAAGTATAAATTGTAGTCAATCGCATTGGATTTACCTGTATTGGTATATTTATGAATAAATACGCTATTGGGCTTGGTAACAATAATATTATTTTGGATGATGTTGTCTATACAGTTTTCAACAAGTCGTATTTCACCTTCAATTTCGTCAAAATAGCCCCTGTCGATATTGTTATGAAATAGCGTGTTATTCACAACATAACACTTCAGCGTACCACCACCTGTGTAATTTAGGTAACCGCCTAAGCTTATCCCCGCGAGTGAATTGTTATAAACCTCGTTATTTCTTACAATACAGTCACGTGTGGGAAAATGATCGGTTTCACTGACTAGCCCAATTCCCCGTCCACAACGATAGACACTGTTTCTTTCAACAATGATATCCCGGGCTCCATCGATGTAAATCCCAATGGCCCCGTTATGCTGGGCAAATGCGGGGATAGGACCAGTTCTACCGTCAATATCATAAACTTCGTTTTGGCTGATCAATCCATTTCGTACATAGTTCAGGCTTGCTGTAGCATTGGCGGCATATCCCCCCGCTGCAACAATACCAATATTTTCGCCATTGTATACTTTATTCCGTCTAATCGTAAAACCATCGACATATCCATTTATGGTGAGGTTTTCGGAATAACCAGTATTACAGTCATGGATCGTATTATCCTCCACAATAATATCCTGTAAGGCCTCGGCGGTATTGCCGATGACCAGAATACCATGCCCACTTCTGCCATCCTGTGGACTAGCATTGTTCTCAATGTGATGGACCCTATTATTTCGCACCGTTATGTTTTTAGAACCTTGATCAATAATAATCCCATTCACATCATTGCCTTTGGTCTGTGTTTTAAAATTTCGGATTTCAAAACCATCAAACTGAATAAATCGGGCATTTCTGATGGTCACCAATGCTTCTGTGCCCGAAATGGATAGTCCCTCACCATCAATAGCCACAGCTTCATTGGGATAGGGTTTTATCGTAATCGGTTTAGCTAAACTTCCCGATTTTGCAATCAACAGTTTCTCATGGTAGACACCTTTACGCACAAAAATAGTGTCGCCCGGTGATATCGCATCTAAAGCGCGAGCGATCGTACGAAAGGGTTTGCTCGCAGTACCCTTGTTCAGGTCATTACCTGTGACCGAAACGTACTTGCTTTTTTTAAGGGCTGAGTCGGCCGGTATATTATCGAGATGATCAGCATGACTGCATGCTGCGCACAATAGCAGACCCTGTAATAGTGCGTAGCTCAACGAAAATAGGCGCTTAAAAATCATATAAAGTCATTTGAAATTTGAAGAAGCTGTCGAAGACGTAAAAGTGAAGCTTCTAAGAATGCATTAATTGAGGAGAGGTTGTTGGGAATACAAACAAAAGTCAAGAAAAAAAGAGGTGTCCGATCGTTCTGCTTCGGACACCCCCTATGTTATTCAGATATGATCTTTCGGACACTATTATTTTTCTTGTCGATGACGTAGACTGTACCATTTTTGTCTACGGTAACACCTTCAGGCACGTTAAATGATGCGGCCTCGCCGACGGCATTTGTAAAACCCGCTATATTAGATCCCGCAAATGTACTTACCTGGAATGTTTTGCCATCCACAAAACGAATGCTCTGATCAGGAGAGCTACTATCGCCGCCGCCAGTACCATTTCCGGCAACATACACATTGTTTTGGCTATCAGTGGCAATCCCCCAAGGAAGTGCAAATTCAGCCGAGGCACTGACTCCATTTTTGTAACCATATTTACCTGAACCGACAATGATGGTAGGTTTCCAGGTTTTGGGGTCGTATTTTCTAATTTGGTTGTCCCCATGCATGCATATGTATAGACTGCCGTCCGGACCGCAGGCCATTCCTGCTGGAAAATTCAATCCATCGATGACGGTCGTTACTGCTGTACCGTCTGTATTTAACTGATAAATAGGAGCCGGGGAGGTAACAGAATTATAGTATAGCTTTTTTGAGGTTCGGTCATAAGTAATGAACCAAGGCTCTCTTGCGGCCAAGGCGACAAGCTTTGCTGTACCATCGGGTGTTATCTTACGGATATCCCAGTTTCCCGGATCAACACAGTATAAGTTCCCCTGTTCATCGATGGTCAATCCATAAGGGAGGCTGAAACGCGCCTCACCACCTTTTCCGTCTGCAAATCCGGCGTTACTTGGGGATCCGGCTAATGTACTTACGTTTCCGGCAGGATCTATTTTACGGATACAGTGATTTCCGGGGTCAGTGACATAGACATTTAACGCATCATCTACAGCAATACCGCCATTGCGATACCAAGACTCACCACCAAAATTGAACTTTGCATCAGCACCTTTTCCGTTGACGAAGCCCGCTGCTCCGTTGCCCGCCAAGGTACTGACCGTTCTTTTATAGATATAGCTGTAGCTATCTTTGGATGTCCCTGTTTTTCCGCCAATAGAGACTTCAATAGGTCCGCTACCTGCTCTTTTAGGGATAATTGCCATGATCTGGGTACCGTTTGATGCTATAATCTTTAACGGGATGCCATTGAGCTTCACGGAAATCGCCGTGGTGTCCGTTGTAAAGTTCTCCCCATTGATCAGAACTTCTGTTCCATAGACACCTTGCTTCGGAAGGAATTCCGTGACAATAATTGCCGCATTGGGATCATGTGCTGCACCCATATTATCTTTCTTACATGAACATATTCCCACCAATATCGCAAAGGAGAGGAGGGGGAAGAATAAAATCCTTTTATATACTAATTTCATCTGTCAATAATTTTTTTTCCATCCGCCAGATGGAGCTTATCCTATTTTAAAATTTACATGTACCTGTGGGATAAAAATGAAATTTTAAATAGGAAGGTTCATAAATAGTAAAAGTTAAAATTCAAACCTTAATTACCAGCCTGGATTTTGAACAAGCGCCGTGTTCTTATCGATATCATCCTGTAAAATAGGAAATAGATACATTTTATCATCCCAGTATCTGTTTTGCAATAAGTTTCTCTTATAGAAGTCCTGATAAAAAAACCCTTGATTATTATCGTTTGAAGCGATATTCATCCTGTATATTGCTCGGGAAGCTGGGTTTCCCATCATCAGTCGACGAAGGAGCGTGAAATAACGGTCTCCTTCAAAAGCCAGCTCAATTTGTCGCTCGCGAAGAATCCATTTACGCTGTTCGTCTTTATTACCGACCACCTGTGGATATACTGTCTCCAATTTAGGTAAACCGGCCCGTTGACGAACGAGGTTCAGATAGATCAGAATATCAGGGTGGCTCGGATTAACTTCATTTAGCGATTCGGCATAATTTAAATAGATTTCGGCCAATCTGATATGGATATACGGACGATATACCGCTCGATCTTGGCGAATATTACTGGCTGGACTGACATTTTTTTGTGCAAGGTATCCTGTTTTATCGGCACTATTTGAATTTTGGACCAATCCGGCTTTTCCTGAATAATAAAACTCGGCCCTTCCGCGTCCATCCTTGTTGGCATCTGACGAAAAGAAGTTGCGGTCATCGGCTGTCGGTGCGGGTAGGATAGGCTTACCATTATAGAGAATATTGACGTAAAATCGCGCTTCCCGGTTTACATACATATTTGAATTGCCAGCGATGTAACCTCTATTGACACCATCGCGACTTTTGCCCCAGTCGGCTGGATCATCCGTTGCTACGAAACCGTCCTCCCGATAACCAGAGCTGGGATCTTCAATGGTTTTACCATTGCGCATCAGGTGGGCATCCACGACATTTTGTGTGGCATTCATCATGGCAATCCCACCGGGTTCAGGTGCACTTCTTTTCTCATGTCCCCAATGCCAAGTGTCCGCTTTGTGCGTGGAAAAAATAATCTCATTATTCCAGTTTGTTAAAAAGAGGTTACGGAAAGACAGGTAAGGATCGAATTTTGAATCTCCTTCATCCAGATTGGTAAAGAGCTTATAGGCATTTAAGTCAATAACAGCTTTTGCGGCATCAGCGGCCAATTGCCATTTATTGGCATCGTTCTGTAAAGGGGCGAGTGCCTTACCATCCTTATTTTTAAAATTTGCAAAACGTGGATTCCCATTCCATAAAGGGCTTGCTGCCCATAGCGCCACCTGTGATTTTATGGCTAAACAGGTCCCTTTGCTTGGTCGACCATAATTGGAGGAGGCGGACCAAACCACAGGAAGATCTGCTGCGGCAAGATCCATCATGCTGTTGATGTAATCGACGCATTCCTGAAAAGAATTGCGGGGATATTTGTTGAAATCTTCGTTCAAACCCAACGTCCCTTTCAACAATACCGCTGGACCATACTGACGTAGCAATTTCCAATAGAACCAGCCCCGCAAAAACCTTGCTTCGGCTTTGTATTGTACTTTAAGTTCTGTGCTCAATGCACCTTCGGGAACCTTGTCGATGTTTTCCTCAAAAACAAATGATTGCCGAATAGCGGCGTATGCATTATTCCAATAATGCTGCCAGTACATGCTTTGTGGATTCCAGTTCCCGACAGCCATTTGCCGAACATTCACAACGGGTATGTTACATGAACTTTCATCGCTGGCACCAAGGGTTGTAAAATCGTCTACAGGTGTTTCGATATAACTATATATCTGGTTTAAGTAAGATTCTGCATTTGCCCTGGTCTCCCAGACCATGTCTGAAGTGAGGAGGTTATCAGGTTTCTTGTCCAAATAGGTACAGCTTTGCATATTTTGGCATAAGACCAGTGCTAGTAGGCCTGTAGCGATATATTTTGGTGTTATCTGTTTCATGGTTATTGTATAAATTTAGATTAAAACTGTGCCCGAATGCCGAAGGTGATCATGCGATTTAATGGATATTTGGCACCGTTGCTTCCCAATTCGGGATCCCAGAGCTTGAATTTGCTGAAGGTCAGGAGATTTTGACCCGATGAATACACATAAATTGAGGTGAAACCAAGTTTGTCTAATCCTTTTGTTTTAATATTATAGCCTACAGAGGCCTGTTTCATACGTATATAAGCTCCATCTTTTAACCAGTGTGTACTATTGATGTAATTATTGTCACTGCCGCTAGCCATAGTTAGACGCGGATAGTAAGCATCCTGGCGTGGATTGTCGGCGGTCCAACGGTCCTCAACAATGGACATCGTATTGTTGGGATAGATTCCCAAACCCGAAAAAGGGAGAACACCAACACCATTAACCCCCATACCTTTTCCAGGGATTTCACTGCCATTGGCCATAATACCTACGTCCGCGACCCCTTGGAAGAATACCGAAAGGTCAAAGTTTTTATACGAAGCCGAAAAACCAGCACCATATAACCAGGAAGGAAACCAGGATTTTCCAAGGTAGGTTCGGTCGTAAGCATCGATGACATTATCATCCTCAGGGTTTAAGTTTTTGTAACGGATATCGCCCGGAGATACTGGGTTAAACTTTTGTTGGGGGGCAGACTCAACCTCTTCTTTGCTCGTAAAGTAACCCATGGCAATATGTCCCTGGTATTCGCCAAAGCGTGTTCCGGTCATTGATTGATAACTATACCGTCTGACCGGCTCATCGGCAAAGACAATTTTGTTGCGGCTATAGGTGACATTACCAAAAAGGCGGAAACCAACCTCCCCAAATTTGTCGTTATACTCAACACTGGCGTCCATGCCTTTATTGTCCATCTCACCTTTATTTGCATAAACAAGAAGATTACTGTAACCAGCAATAGAAGAAAGGGATTGTCTACTGATTAGAATATTTTTTCGACGTTCGGCGAAACCGTCAAAGATCAGATTAAGTTTGTTCCATAATCCGATTTCAAGACCGATCCCCGTTTTATAGGATTTTTCCCAGGTCAGATTTTCTACACCCATTACATTTTCAGTTTTTCCGCCGGCCCAGCTTCCGTTGAGACCAAAGCCCGTAGAGCCACCAGTACCGATCTGCGTTAAGTAAGGGAAGCGATTTTGAGCATTACCAATATTATCGTTACCGACAACACCATAGGATCCCCGGATTTTTAATAGACTAAATGTCTTTTTCAAAGGCTCAAAAAATTCTTCATTGGAAATCACCCAGCCAGCCGAAGCCGAAGGAAATAAGCCAAATTTCTGACCCTTCTCGAAATTTTCAGATCCTGTATAACCCGCGTTAACTTCGACAAGATATTTATCACGGAATCCGTAGTTAATCCTTCCGGCCAAACTTTGGTTGCGATAGGGGATGGATCCAATAACATTACCCGATAAACTGACCAGACGGTTGCGCATATTATAGAGAAACATCCCACCGATTTTGTGATCATTGAAGGTGCGGTCATAGTTTAAATTACCTTCAAGATACATGACGCGTTGGCCAGAAGATTCCTGGCTGTAGTCCAAAAATTGCTGACCTACCCTGCTTTGGTTAAAAATGAATTCCCCTTCAGGTGTTCTGCCTGTCGCTTGCCATAAATCATTTTTCCCTGACCGACGGTTATTGAATTCACCATAACTGTCAAAAGAGAACCGGGCATAGGCGGATAATCCTTCCGTAATTGCATCTAATTTTTGATTAATGGTCAATACCGACTGCACAATAGGTTTAAATTCGCTGGAATAACCATTGTTTTGAACTTCATTTAATGGATTAGCACCGCCACCGCTCAGTGGCCCCGCCCATTTGCCGCCTGGATATTGAATCGGATAGGCAACGGGAGTAGTCGCATAGGCTAAGTACCATAAATCACCAGCAGCGATACCTGGGTAGCGCGAGTTAACCAACATCCCCGTTAAGTTGAGCTGAACGGACGTGGTTTTTGATAAATTGACATCCACATTACTCCTGAAATCATAGCGTTTGAAATCGAGATTAGGGTTGTAATTGTTTAAGTTACTGACCTTATAGGGGCCTGTTTGATTATAGTACGATCCCGAAATATAGTATTTCACCGATTCACCTCCACCGGTAATATTGATGTTGGCATTGGCGAGCATGGAATTCTTCTTATATACTTCATCAATCCAGTTCACATTGGGATACATATAGGGATCCAGTCCACTTTTTGTTTTTTGGATCAATTCATCTGAATATGTTGGGGTTAAGCCCATATTTGTCCGTGCTTCATTCTGCAGTTCCATATATTTTATTCCATCCAGCATTTGCGGTGTTTTCGTAAAACTGGAAAAGCCAGTCTCTGCCTTAAAGGAAATCTTTGGTTTGCCAGCGACACCTCTCTTGGTGGTAATAATCAAAACACCGTTGGCACCCTTAGCACCATACATTGCCGTGGATGAAGCATCCTTTAATAGGGAAATACTGGAAATATCTTCGGGATCAATATTATTGAAAGATCCACCGAAACCACCATTGACATCATCACGTTGTACACCATCTATGATAATTAAAGGTGACGAATTACCGGCGTAGGTCCCGATTCCGCGGATTGTAAAGGTCGAATTGTCATAACCGGGTTCGCCACTGGATTGAACAGAAATAATACCAGCAACTTTACCTGCTAAAGCATTCGATAAATTGGGTACTGGCGTCCGCATATCGGCCATATTTACTGAACTCACGGCACCAGTGACGTTGATCTTTTTCTGCGTACCATAGCCTACGACAACGACATCATCCAGATTATTATTGGCGAGTGCCAAGGTTATATTTAAATGGTCCTTGTTATCTGCTTGTCGTTCAGTGCTCTCATAGCCCACGTATGTAAATGTTAAGATCACCTGACCGGATCCGGATGGCGGAGCGATGGTAAAATTTCCTTGGCTATCCGATGTGGTTGTGATTTGTGTGTTTTTTATGCGTATGGTTACACCGGCTAGGGGTTTTCCCTGTTGATCTTTAACCGAGCCATTAATGGCTTTTTGATTTTCGGTCACTTCAACGGTGCGACTTGTACCAGCCGATTCTTTTGGACGAATTATTAACGTCTTTTTGATGACTTCAAACTCAAGTGCCTGATTTCGAAACAGGGCTGTCAGGGCTTCATTCAATGTTGCATTTTCCAGATTAAGGGTGACAGGGTTTGCCTTCTTGATCAGTTTTGAATCGTAAAGCAGATCAAGCTGGGCTTGTTTGCTGATTTCTGCAAGAACAAGGTCGACCTTACTATTTTTAAAATGTAGGTTCATTTTTTGGCTATAAACCGGAGTTTTAGCCTGAACAACGCCAAAAAATGCGAGCAGTAGATAGAACTTCATAATCAATAGGGTCTTAATTAAGAACATGTACTGTTCTTTTCCCAGTATTATTTTCATAATTTTGTTTAGAATTAAAAGGTTAATTAATTTTTGACAGAAAATTTTTAAACTCTATTCGTAGCCAGGATGTGACAGCATCCTGGCTTAAGTTTTCGATTTATCTTTTGGTAACGTAGATCCTCCTTTCCACAATTTTAAATTTGACTGATTTTGTTAGTTCGAGTAGTGATAAAATCTCTTCAATATTCTCTCTTCGGGAGACTTTCATTTTGAGGTTTACATCATCCCAGTCATTTCCCTGAAAGATCACTTCGGCATCATACCATTGCGCGACATCCGCCATAATAGTTTTGATATTTTCATCTTTGTAAATAAAATAGTTGTTCTTCCAGGCGATTTCGGATTCAGCATCAAATTGATCTATCTGAACACCTGAGGTGGATATCTTTGCTCGCTCGCCGGGTTTGAGCATCGTCTGGCCTGCTTTTGAAGTTAAACGTACTGACCCCTGGAGCAGGGCGACTTTTGCAAAATGGAGGTTATCCCTATCGGATACACTAAATTTGGTGCCCAGTACTCGGATTCCAAACCCATTGCCCGCTACAATGAAAGGTTTGTGTTTTGATTCAGCAACTTCGAAGTAAGCTTCTCCTTTGACCTGAACAAGACGACGGTCAGCAGAAAAATGCTCCGGGAAAATCAGGCTGCTCTCGGCGTTGAGCCATACTTTGGTGCCATCTTCTAAATTGATCTGATATTTACCACCTTTCGGGGTTGCTAAGGTGACAAGTTGAGATTCCATATTTTTTTTATCGGTCTTTGCCTGATAACTAATAATGCCTTCCTGGTCAATTTTAAACAACAGCTTTCCAAAAGGAACAGTGTCTCCAACCTGCTGTTGCTGCAGATCCAGGCTGCTGCCATCTGAATTTTTCAAAGAAGCTTTTTCTGCGCCCGGATTCAGGTACGCCCGCGGATTTGTAACTTGTAAGTCTGAATTTCGACCTTTAAAAAAATAATATCCTGCAATGCTGGAAACAGCCAATAAAAAAGAAGCGGCATAGGGGAGGTAACGACGGAAAATGCTTATTTTTTTTGTATTGCCCGCTTCCGCTTGAATAAGTTGTTCTACGTTGAGCTTAATCTGTGTTTCTATATTTTCTGCAGGACCGAATTTATCTTCGTCCCAAGTAGTATCATGATATGCATCCAAGAGCCTGTCGTCTACTTCACGTAGTTCATTTTCAGAGGATTGCTTGCGCAAAATTTTCTTGATTAAGTCTATAATTTCAGGTTTTTTCATGAAATCTATAATTGATTCGTTCTTATAGAGTTCATTTTTTCAATTAACCCCCAAAAGGAATTGCACTTTTTTTTAAAAAGAAAATATAAAAGAGTCTTTTATGAGATTGTATTTGCTGTAATTTGTTGTATTTCAGTTTTTTATTAGAAAAAGAAAATTTGAAAAAAGATGTGCATATTCTGCATACCTTGTTTTAATCGTTTCAATGCAATAGAAATTTGGTTTTCTACTGTTTTTACGGAAATATTCAGCTTCTCAGCAATCTCCTTATGGCTTAGCTGCTCCATTCTGCTGAGGTAAAAGATCTCCTTACATTTGTCAGGAAGTTGGTTGATCATCTGATCCAGATAATCCAGCAGTTCACTGTACTCCAATTTCAACAATGGGTTGAAGGAATCAACATAGTCCTCATCTAAATCTTTCAATTCGACATAATCCATTTTCTTTTTGACATTTCGGAACACTTCGTAACGAATGCAGCCAAATAGATAAGTTTTGATGGAATATCTAAGATTTATTTTCTCCCTGTTTCGCCATATATTGATAAACACATTTTGGACAAGTTCCTGACATATTTCGGGATCCTGCATGGTGACGGATGCTGTTTTGAACAGTGGTTGCCAAAAGCGATGCATCAGGTGTTGTAGCGCCCGTTCCTCACCTTGACAAACTGATTCAAAAATTTGCTGATCCGAACAGGCGGAGAAATTCATAGTTTAATTCTGTTTACAATAGGTATCCCACAAAAACCTTCTCAAAGTAAGTATAAAATAACAATAAAACAAAATCTAATCCGCCAGTGGCATGATAGCAATTAAGTTTTCAGATGGCAGAACCAGGGGATTCAGGTAAGGAAAGAATAAGCAGGTTTCTTGCTGATGTCTAGTGTTGGTTTTCGGTTGGCGGAGTGCTTTAATAGGGAGCAAGTTAATACCAGGTTATTACCAAGTTCGACCTGTAAGCAGATTGAGTGCACAGTGAGTCCACGTTGAGTCCACCTTTTTAAGGTGCTTTCACTGTGCTGACATGTTTTTTACAAGTCGGGAGCAGGGCGAGCATGGGGCGAACTTGTCCATAAGCTATTTACAATAAAGTCCCTTGAAAACTTTAAATTTCTGTATAACTCCCTATTATCCAGTTGGTAGATAGTCTTTAAAAAAACGTGTTTAATCTGTTTTGATCTAGATTTAGGCTTCAGATTTTTTTCTATATAAAGTGAGTCCCTTTTGTCGATATTTTAACAGCCTAATTTCCTTGTTCAAAACGCTGTTAGATTTATCTCAACAGATGTGTATGTTTTTCATTTAAAACTTAATATAGTCATAATGATAAGTTGATGTTAGATGTTTAAGTTGTTGTGCCTTAGTGGTCAAACCAACGTTTAGCGTGAATATCATGAGACGAGTCTATTACATATTGAATTTGATTATTTTCGTTTTTGTCGCTCAATTTTTGGGTTGCAAGAAAGATCCGCCAAGTTATCCTGTGGGTTCCAATGCCTATGTCAACAGCTGGATATTAGACAGCCTTCGCCGCTATTATTTGTGGAATGAATCTCTCCCAAAAAAGATCAACATGGATCAGGAACCACAACAGTTTTTCAGGTCTTTATTGCACGAGAATGACCGCTTTTCTTATATGGTGAATCCGTCGGATCCCAGCAGCTTTCCAAAATCCAACCGGAGTCAATTTGGATTTGATTATAGTACCTTGAGCAGTGCTGATGGTAAGCTAGTCTTTGCCGTCATCAAATACGTCTACAACGATTCACCCGCGTCCCGAAATGGATTGAAGCGGGGAGATTATATCAGTAAGATCAATGGCCAGCAATTGACAGCCTCAAATGCTGTTGTTCTTCAAAACGAACTGTTAACAGGAGACAAAGGGCAACTGACTTTAGCAGCTTTGGAAAATAATTCCTTGAAGGATATCCAAACTGTGGATTTAAGCAGGGGTATGTTACTGGAACAGCCAATATTACGGGAGATTTTCCGCTTGAACGCCAAGACAATTGGTTACCTCTATATCAATGATTTTAGCCGCGGTATAGCACAGTCGGCTATGTTGGATTTTACCGTTTTTAAAAATGAACACATAGACGCTCTTTTGGTGGATCTTCGCTATAACCCCGGCGGTCAGGTGGCGGAGGCAGCAGGTATTGCCGGATTAATAAGTGGATTACCTTTTCATACAGCTTTTATCACCTATACAGGTAATAAGAATGGCGGGCGAAAAACAGAAAGTATTGGTCAGAGTGCTTCAAGTGATGGTACATTGCAATACAACCAGATCTTAGAAACCAGCCTGAAATTAAAAGAAGTTTACCTTCTAACGAGCGCCACAACAGCATCAGCTGCTGAGATATTGGTCAATAACCTCAAACCTTATGTGAATGTCATCACGATAGGAGAGAAGACGAGAGGAAAAGATGAGGCTTCATTTGCAATTAAAGATATGCAGCCCACAAAAACGATCTCTTGGGAAATGCATCCGATTATTTACAAACTGTCCAATGCGTTAGGAGCGGGAGATTATGCTACTGGAATAGTGCCGCAATATCATGTCAACGAACTTGAAGCTTTACCATTAAAAGTTCTGCCTTCTCTTGATGACCCCTTGATTCAACACGCTATTGCACTCATTGGAGGAAGCAAGAGTATGTACAAACGGGGAGCAAGCAAACAGTCTTCGGTAAGTTTACTGCGGATACTAACAGATAGCAAACAGGAGCAGACCAATCACGAGATCCTACAAATAAACAATTAACAGCTTATATATTAACAACTATATAACACATACTTAAACTGATGTTAACTGTGGGTTAATAGGTGCTGTTTAGCTTTGGGTCATTACCATCAATATACTTGTTATGAAAAGGAATGCAATTGAAACAAACGAACAGTTATTGGAAAAATTACGTCAGGGAGATACCGCCGCATTTCAGGAGCTGTATTTTCGTATGCGTAGTAAAGTAATTGGCTTTTCTTACAAGTTTTTGCGTTCTCAAGAGGGTGCTAAAGAATTGACACAGGAGGTATTTGTCAAGCTCTGGGAAAATCGCGAAAAAATAGATGCCAGCAAAAATATTGAGAGCCTTTTATTTGTCATGGTAAGGTACAGTATGCTCGATACTTGGAAAAGAAAGTTGCGCTACGATAATTTTCTCGAAACGCAAAGCAGAGTTGAGCAGCACCAGGATTCCACCGCACAATATATCGACTATCAAGAATGCTATGCGGTATTAACACGTTCGATTGAGGCCCTACCGCAACAGGCACAGAAGGTGTATCGACTGAGTCGGGAAGAAGGATTGAGTCATCAGGAAATTGCTGATCAACTACAGATTTCTACCAATACGGTGAGCAATCACATCAAAAAATCCATGCGCCAGATTCGAGCCTATTATCATAATAGCTACCCAGAAGCATTTGGCTGTATCTTGTGCTTGGTTTTGGCCTTGATCTAAGTGTCAATTTTTCTTAAAATCAATTATTTATATTTTTTTTTCTTTCGAGTAGCCGTTCCTCCCTTGCCAGTCTTTCTATAGTTAAATAAGCAAAAAGAAGTGCAAGATAAAGGATACATCAAAAGCATCATGGAACGTTTCCGACAAGGGCAGGCAAGCCCGGCGGAGAAAAAGATTCTGTTGCACTATTTGGAGACAGATCAGGACGAAGAGCATATGGAGCTCTTTGCAGAGATGATGGCTGATCTGTGGGAAGGCGAACCTGCCTATCGGGAGGAGACCGCTGAGACGGAGGCCGCGTTTGCTGAGATCTTGCAAGAAATTCCAAAAGATAAGAAAAGAAAGCCAGTCAGGATAGTACAGCAATGGTATTATGCGGCGGCGGCAGTATTAGTCTTTTCAGTTGTTTCGAGCTGGTTTTATTTCCAGAAACCTGAAAAAGCTATGCAAACCACAAGCATAGCATGGTCGAGTAAAACGACTCTTGATGGTCAAAAAGTAAAGATTAGATTAAGTGACAGTAGTATTATTTATCTGGCTGGGGGAAGCACTTTACGTTGGCCTGACCAATTTGTGAAAGGACAGAAGCGAGAAGTTATATTGACCGGGGAGGCTTTTTTTGAGGTTAAAAGAGATACCAGCAGTCCATTTATTGTACATTCCGGACAAGTGAGCACACAAGTGTTGGGTACCTCCTTTAATATCTATGCTTATCCAAAAGATAAAAATCAAATGATCTCGGTGCGCAGTGGAAAGGTCCGTGTAAGTCGTAATGGGACGCACCAATCGAAAAAGCTGGCGGATCTAACTGCAGGAATGCGTCTGACCTATGAGCAGCAGACGATGGATTTCGTTGTCGAAAAAGGTCAGGATCCCGCATCATTTAATAGTTGGATAGAAAACCGTCTGAGCTTTCGAAATGCCAACCTTGGAGAAATAACAAAGAAATTAAGCCGGTATTACAACATTCATTTTGATATCAAGGGCTCGTGCAAATTTGATAATTATCGTATTAACGCCAGTTTTGACAACCAACCTATCGGAAAGATTATGGAGCAGTTAGCAATGATGAGCGGAGGGAAACTTAGCTATCGGATCAATGACGAAAATTCAATCACCTTATGGAGGAAGGAATGCCCATGATATAATCGCAGTATAAGGAGCGGATAACGCTATAACAACGAACGAGAAACAAAAAAGAAAATAGAACCGCTCTGGACCAACAGAACGGTTCGAGAAACAAATTTCTAATCAATTGAATAACTAAAAAATCGTTGAATTCCATGAATATAAGCATATATTCTCAAAACAAAAGAAAATTTTCAAAATCTTGGAAGCAGGTCATCTTATTGGCAGTCTTCGGTATATTACAGTTTTTTATTCCTGTGGTTTTCAATGGTGCTTATGCACAGGGACTTCAGAAAAAAGTGAGCCTAAGCTTTAATTCAGTACCCATTACTAATGCCTTACGAGATTTGCAGAAGGCATCTGGTCTACAGATCAATTACGATGGCAGTATATTTTCGGCCCAGACCAAAGTGAGTTTACATGCTCAAAATTATACTGTGGAAACTGCTTTAAAACAGCTTTTGGCTAGTAGTAACGTTGGTTTCAAAGCAGCGAGCAACAATACAGTTGTCCTTTTTAAATTACCAGCCCCGGCAAGCCCCGGACGAATGATAGGAACTATTGTTGACGGAAGCGGCGACCCATTGGTCGGTGCTACGGTCATCGTACAGGGAGTGGGAAAGTCTGCCATGACCGATAATAAAGGAAATTTTAATATCGAATTAAAAGCAGGGACATATACCATTGATATCACCTATATTTCTTACGAAAGTCAGCGGGTGACAGATATAAAAATCGTTGATGGGAAGAGTACCAACTTAAATATCGCCATGAAAGCAAGCGCAAATACGCTAAGCCAGGTGATTGTAACATCTTCCTTTAAAAAAGCCAGCATTTCAGGACTATTGGCGCGACAAAAGAATGCTTCGGAAATCAGCAATGGTATTTCGGCAGAACAGATGGCGCTGACACCCGATCGTAATGTGGGTGAAAGTTTGAAGCGTATTTCAGGTGTTTCGACGATCAACGATAGGTTTGTGATTGTGAGAGGAATTGGTGAGCGATATAATTCTGCTACCTTAGATGGCACAGTACTGCCGAGTACCGAAGCCCGGACGCGTAACTTTTCCTTTGATATGGTGCCCAATAGTATTGTGGATAATGTGGTCGTCGCGAAATCCATTACGCCTGATATGAACACGAGTTTTGGAGGCGGTTTAATTCAGATTAATACAAAAGATATTCCATCCAGTAATTTTACAACATTTGGTGTCGGGGCTTCTGTCAATGACCAATCTTTTGGAAAGGATTTTTTGAGCCCTAAACGGGGTAAACATGATTATCTAGGATTTGATGATGGTCGAAGGAGCTTCCCAAAAAACTTACATATCGCTAATGCAGCGACACCTATAGACGAGATTGTGGGGCAGAGTAAGCGCTTTACAACAGACAATTTTACTTTATACCGTTATAAGGCACTGCCTTCTCAAAATTATCAGTTTACCATCGGTCGACTCTATAACCTCAAAGGTGGAGAGCTTCGTAAATTGGGCTTTACGGGTGCTGTAACCTATCGTAACGCTCAAAATATTAACAATATTGAAGAAATCAAACGTGGTTCTTGGTATGATGAAATTGATGGCGTTAATCATGGAAAATCTTACAACTTTAATTCAACTTTGGGAACTGTCCTTAATATAGGTTTACAATTGGGAAAACATCGGTTTTCATCCCGTAATACCTGGACCCATGTGTTTGATAATAATTTTGCCCGAATCGAAGGTATCGATGCCGACGGAGATATAGAGAATAAAGCTGATCGGATCAGAGAAGTAAATGTACCTACGTTTACGACATTGCTGCAAAATAAAATTACAGCACAGCATCAGATCCAGGATTTTAAAATAGATTGGGAAGTGGCGCGATCGGGAATAGACCGAAAGGACAAGGACATGGGGATTTTAACACAGGGGCTTACAGAAGATGTTGTTAATGACAGGACATTTATCTACGGCTATACGCAAATTACTGAAGGTCGTATAGATCCAGCTTCCCGTCATAATTATGCAAATAATGAAACACATTATTCTTGGGCAGCATCAGGGAGTCATCCTTTTAAGTTAGGGGAAGTGTTTAGCACAGCTAAATTGGGCTATTTTGGACTACAGAGACGTGCTAAGTTTAATTTTGAAATTGCAACAATGGGGGTAGATAATAAGACTTTTGATCAGTCCCTTAAATTTACCACTATTGGCGATCGTTTTAAACCTGAAAATATCGGGAAAAATGGATTTATGTTTTTCATAGATGGCTGGAACTTTGATTTTTATGAAGGAAAGAGTCAAAATCATGCTGGTTACTTGATGTTGGATCATAAACTAGGGACGCAATGGCGATTGGTGTGGGGGCTGCGAGCAGATAGTTATAAGTATACAGAAATCAACAACCCAAAACCAAAGGAAACGACTGCCGTTTTTGAGTTAAAAAAGGAACGGGCACTACGCTGGCTTCCTTCGGCAAACCTGACCTTTAGTCCCTCCAATCAAATCAATTTACGGGCAGCATTTTCGAATACTGTGATACGCCCGGAGATGATGGAAAACAGTCAGTTCCTTCGTTATGACGCTTTTTATGATGGAATGTTTGGAAGCATAGGTATCAATAGCACAGGTATAAAAAGCTGGGATCTGAAAGGCGAATGGTTTCCGGGGCTTGGAGAAGTTATTTCCATTGGTGGCTATTATAAATATTTTGACAGACCTGCTGAAGTGGCGGCACAGCCTACAGCATCTTATAGTTGGCAATATACTTTACAAAACTCAGCTTGGGCAAAGATCTATGGGGTCGAATTTGAAGCTAGGAAAAAGCTGAATTTTATCCACGATGATGCCATACTAGCAGATATGATTATATACGGTAATCTGACTGTTCAGAAAGCAGATGTTGCGGCCCTGATCCCCACCGAAAATCCGCAGACGCGAGAAATAGAATTTGTAGAATCAAAACAGAAGCGACCGTTATATGGACAAAGCCCCTATCTCATCAATGCCGGACTGCAATACGATGGTGAACGCTTGGGGATAAATTTGGCCTATAATCGTTCTGGGAGAAAAACCTCGTTTGTGGGAAAATCCACTCAGGAAACAGAGTATGAAAGACCAAGGGAAATCCTGGATGCCCAAGTCAGCTACAAATTTTTAGATAGCCGGTTAGAAGTAAAAATCAATGCTGGAAATATTTTAAATGCGGCTTCAGTCATCTATAACAATACGAAAAGCTATGAATCAGATGGTGGGGCAACTACAGGAGGTCCACTATTGAAGCCCGGATACAGTGATATAAATTATGATGAAGGGGATATTATCATGTTCAAACAAAGATTTGGAAGAAGCTTCGGAACATCAATTACATATAAATTTTAAAAAAATCGACAAATAGAAAGGAGGATAAAGTGGAAGACTATAATAAAAAAGCGAAAGGCTTTGCTGAAACGGACCTCTCGCTTGAATGCATATACAAGTCATGTGCTTCCTAAAAAGAAAACCAAACCAATTTGCAAATCGCCAAGGGCGATGAACAAGCCGACTTGCTAAGTATTTGGCAACAAATTAATAATCTTTTAACACAATATCAAATTTAAAAATAATGAAAACTCTAAATAAAACTTTAGCGATCCTAGCAATCGCATCAACAGCTTTAACTGCATGTAATAAGGACAATGCCCTGCAAGATGATACTTTTGAGAAACGCAGTACTGCCGCTGCTGATTACACGCAGTCATCACTACCTGTGGTGACCGTTTCTGGAGATATTACATCTAATACAACTTGGACTTCGGGCAATGTGTATGAAATCTCTGGAATTGTAACTGTAAAAAGTGGGGTAACATTGACTATCCAAGCTGGTACTTATATTAAGTCAACTGCCAATACTGTTGGTGGCACCGCAAATGGTGTTTTGGTAATTGCAAAAGGTGCTAAAATTAACGCTTCGGGAACACCTACTAATCCAATTGTCTTCACAAGCCGTAACCTGTTGGATGGTAATAATGCGACTGTTGGAAAAGCCGGTGATTTTGGTGGTGTAATTATCTTGGGAAATGCACGTACGAATGAGCCTACAAATAATGGTAGCAAATTGATCGAAGGATTGCAAGATATTCCTGCAAATTATTATGGAAGTAACACAGACGCCAACAATGCCGAAAGTAGTGGTGTGTTTAGATATGTACGTATTGAGTACGCTGGATACAAATTGTCTGCTGACAATGAGGTCAATGGTTTGACTTTGGGTGCTGTTGGTTCGGGTACAGTTTTAAACAATGTGGAGGTAGCTTGGGGTTTGGATGATGGTTTCGAATTTTTCGGAGGTCGTGTGAATGCTTCTGATCTTGTTGCGTTCTCCAATGATGATGATCAGTTTGATTTTGACCTAGGTTATCAAGGTACAATATCGAACTCAATTGCAATTGCAAATAAAACATCTTCACATAGTGCTTCGAGTTCAAATCCTGCAAACAGTGATTCAAATGGTTCTGAAATTGATAACCATCCGACCGGATTCACTTTAACGCCGAAAACAAAACCTACATTCAGCAATGTTCGCATTATTGGTACGGAGGATGAGACTGGCATCACTGCCCCTGGTTTCAAATCTGGTGTGTTTGTGCGTCGTGGTGCAGAATTAGCTTTAGTAAACTCAAAAATTACAGGTTATAAAACAGGATTGCAAATCAATAGTGATGCAACTGCTGCTTCAACCAGTGTTCAAAGTACTTCAATACATGGATTTACCTTGGCTGCAACTGCGGGTTACAATGATTTGGGCAGTAATACAATTGCTCCGGTCGGCGCTCCTGCTCCAGCATTTGGTATTCCACAACCGTTCTTTAATAAAGCTGGATTTAATCCAGGTCTTACATATACTTGGGCAAAATTTAACTATTAAGCTTTTGTAGATTTAAAATATTTATCGGGTGGTGATGATTTAATCGCCACCCGGTTTTTTGCAACCAATGAATATGGTAATAGATTTGTACACTGTTAAAATTTGAATACAATTGAATGCCATAACATATTCTAAAAGTAAATCATCTAAATGAAAACCAACAATAAAGCATTAATTAGACTAATAAGCCTTTTAGGATTCTTCTTCATTTTCTTACAGGCCTGTCAGAAAGGAGAGCTTTATGACGCGGCTAGTGCGAAGATTGTGGAAGTAACCTTTAATGGGTCTACTTCAGTACCCTTGGAATTTGTCTATAATAATGTGATTTTAGACAGCACAAAAGGAGCATCTCACACATTTCCCAAATCAATGAAAGTAAATATTGTAAAAGGAGATCAAAAAGTTCAAGTTCGAGAAAAAGGGAAAACTACAATATTAAGAAGTTATGACATTGACCCTGCTATTTTCAATCATCAAATTGGAATATTGTATGATAATGGCAAAATATATGATAAAAGTATATTTTACAATTTATATGTAAATCCAATTGATAGGGATGTAGAATTTTTCATAGATGGGAAAATAGTCGCTCAAACCTTTTCTGGGGGACAACTTACCCGTAAATTAGAAATTCCCCTAGATAAAGATCAAAAAAGAGAGCTTTCGGTCAAAATTAAAGGTAAGAATGAGGTGATTTTTACCAAAACACTCATGGATGCCGATTCAAATAAGACACTGAAATTCTTGTTGGATGGAGAAAAGGTGCTTGAGAACATGACATTACCTGCTTTAAAAAATCCAAAAGGTATGTCATTGACTTTCAAATTCAAACCCGTAATCGAATTTGGACAAAGTACGTTTTTAGGCGGGGATGTGGATCTCGTTTTTTACATACGGGACCAAATGACAGAAGAAGTGACACATTTAAGTCCAGAACTAAGAGTTAGCATACCCCTATCACAATCATTTGTGACCGTTGAATTACCCCCACTGCCAGAAGGGAAAATTTATACTTATGATGTAGTCAGGAAGGGAAAAAATATAGTACCTTATTCCTATAAAAAATGGACCGCAGAAGACATTTTTCCCGCCCTGCCAAACAGCGGAAGATATGGTCGTTTAGGCTTTTTTAAAGATTTGACAGATTACAGCTTTTTGCCGGGAGAACGCATCGTTGGTGTACTTTCTGTTGGTGAAGAACAATGGGGGGAAGGTTATGATGAAGTTTTTATCGTCCCTGGTAGTGTCACTTTATTAAATGATTTTGTGACTATAGGCAATTAACATACAAAAGAACGAGCTTTATCACATCGTTCTTTTGTACGTTATTTAAACAGTTTATGGTCGGCTGATGTCAATCTCAATGGATTGCACAATATTTACGAATTATCTGTTTGTCAAGAAAATTACTATTTTTAAATGTATTATAGATAGAGATATCGCATCCTAAAACTGATCGAAATTTGATGAGTTCTCCATTTGAATAAATAGATACATTATCCGTCACAAAATATAGAGAAATGAATAAGAATTTTGCAAAAGCAGAAATGTTTATCCGGAAAGATGTCGCTGAAGTGTTTCAAGCGATGGTAGACCCTGCGATTACTACTAAAATCTGGTTTACCAAGAGTTCGGGAAAATTAGAAAAAGGAAAGAATATTGAATGGGAGTGGGAGATGTATAACCATAAGGTTAATGTTGATGTACTGGAAATCGTTGAAAACCAAAAAATTATTTTCAATTGGCGTAATCACGACAGCCCCTCCATTGTTGAATGGAAATTCAATAAAATTAAAGGAGGAACATTTGTATCCGTAACCAATGAAATCAAACATGATACGCCCGAAAAGCTGATCGCTGAGGTGCGCGATAGCACCGAAGGGTTTACACTCGTTTTGGCCAATCTGAAAGCATATTTAGAATTTAATATCTTGCTTAATCTCGTAGGAGATAGGTTTCCTGAAATGTAGGCAGCGTGAAAATTGAGTTTATAGCAAGGACCTTTTTCGAAGATATGACTTTCGGATACGATAGCCTATAAAGAGCAACAGTCCGATAATCAAGATTACAATTAACATCCTTACCAGCTTAAACTCATTGTATGCGCTGTAGTTGTCATTTTGGTATTTGTTTGCTTTCAAATATATTTTGCCGCTGCGGTTATCTAGGATAAAATTAAATTGATTTAATATTTTATTACCCAATAAGCTTTGCTTGGCATTCGGATAATCGGGATTATTGGTATTGGTTACAATGTTTTTAAATACCTGGCTCCCGATTTTGAGCTCCGGGATGACAATGATCTTTTTTCTGCCAAAAGAAAATAACGAATGATATTTGCTCCAGAGATGATAACGATTTGTAAAATCGTCCCCAATAAGCATACTGCCATCCCGACCGGTATCAAATAGAAAATGAAAGGGATAATCCCGTTCTCCGACTTTGATATTGACTTCAAATCGGGGGCGATGTTGGAAATAGTCAACATCGTGAACTTGATAACCCTGTAGATTCTTGTTTATATGATCGCTTAGGATCATAATCTTTTTCTCGTAATCAACTTCGATAATCTTGTCCCGGAACAGTGAATTTCCAATGATCATATCTTCACCATCTGCTAGATTTCGGATTTGTACCAACGGAACTTTATCCCAGCGTAATCCACCAATTTCTAAACTATTGGTACTGGCGCTGGGTTCATTGTTTGTCCCATCCGTATTCTGGACGCTGATGTGACCATCAAATTTGACGGCCGCTTTTGCAGGAGATTGCTCACTGAGGCAGGTGATACCCGCCCCCAGATCAAACATGATCGTCAAGTTTTTGTAGCCATTGAGATTTCCCTTAAAATAAAGACGACTATTTTTCATAAAAAAGGGAATGGTATCCGACGATTGTATCGCAGGTTTAGAGCGTACGGTCGGATTTAATAGTTGCTCATAATTGGCCGATATGCGCGTCAGAATATGATCCTGTCCGTTCATTAATATGATAAAATCATAGGTTTTACCATAAGTAGTCGTAAAAGAAATGGAATCCTTATCCGTAATAAATGTGATCTTACGTTCTGCTCTCGGCACCTGTGCATAGTAAATATCAGGTGCGGTTGTCGGGGTTAATTTCCATACATCCTTAGCTAATAACTTTCCATCACGGATACTTACCATGGGCTTGCTGGCCTGAATCACAGGTAGATTTTGTTGGCCTTGAGTTTTGGAGGTAATAAACACGGCAAAACTCAAACTAAGGGCGAGAAGCTGTGTTGTTATTTTCATCTGTTTTATCTTTTAATTGCTTGGCTCACTTCTCTTTGTAATAAAATCTGTAAGCAATTTGTAGTCGTCTTTCATGAGGGTATATGCAGTCCGGTCAAATTGATTGCGATTTGCGATGATTTTTAGGTTTGTTTCATCCATATAGAGCTTGTAATGGGGGCCATTAACGGATGATAATATCGCTGTATCTCCTGACAAAACCAAAGCTTTACCAGCTTCTTCGCTCCAGGATTTAATGTATTGGCCAATTGATGCAGTTTTTGCTTTTGGAAAACTAGCCGTTAAGGTACAGAGCGGGCCAACTTCATTGTAAATAACAGTAGTCTTGGAATGATTGAGAGCAAATTGATCAAATAGCTTTTTACCAGATACGAATAAGCCAATACATAGCATAGCTATTGCGATAAGGGTGTAATTTGTTTTCATGATTGATTTTTATGTTTACGGATGAAATAGTAAACGAGTAAACCGAATGCTAAGCTCATACTCAGGATAATGGCTGAGTGAAAACCAAGGGGTTGGGTAAAATAGCATAACGTGAGTCCGACAGATCCCGCAAATAATACACAGCACCAGCTTAAGGCTAGTTCTACAATATTGTTTTCTTTCGGAAGGATCTCAGTAACGATCTCCAAAGGTGCATTCCTTTCAATCAGGGTTCTGCGCAAACGATCGTTTAAGAAGAGCTTGACGAGCTTAAGCAAAAAAGAGGAAGCAATCCAAATGGACAGCAAAACAGCAATCGCGTTGAGCGAGAAAAAAATAACTTCTTTATCTTCCATCACTGAAGTAGCTTGTTGTGCAGCCATCGTCGGCATAGTGTTGACTGTAAGCAGTACCAATGTTAAGTTCAAAATGCGTTTCATACAATTGATTTTATAGTATATCAGACCCACCAATCCAATTTAGGTTGCAAGGAATCTGTTTTTTTTATGATGGTGTTCATTTTTTGTCGATATCTGATGAGGGATAGTATGGTCTGTACGCTGATTAAAGAAAGTGGGAGGAGGGCAAAGCAATAGCGTAAAATATTGGGAAGCTGAATAAATAACGTGATAAATTGTTTCCCGTAGATAACAGCAGCAACTGTAACCAATATACCACCTAAGGCTGCCACAAGGAGGGCTGCCCAATGAATTGGAGCCTTTTTGGGGATTAGCATGCCGACAATATAATCGGGTAGATCAGGATCAAAGCTTGCTATGGGTAATTCTTGGATAGTAGAGTTGATCAACTGATAGTTTTCAAATTTGATTCTGCATACTGCACAGGTGGAAATATGATCCATTTCCAATCTTGTTGTATCGTCAGTGGAATCAGCAAGAGCCTGCAACTGTTCTTCTGTTAAATGTGTACTGTTCATAGTTCCTCTCTTTTTTGTGATTTGAGTAGAATATCTTTTAATTGCTTGCGTGCGCGAAACAAATAAGATTTTATGGTACCCTCCGGTAATTGTGTGATTTCTGAAATCTCCTGTAGACTCAATTCCTGTTGGTAATGTAATCCGATCAGGGTTTGGTATAATGTGGAGAGCTGTGCCACAGCCTGTGCTATTGTCTGGCTGAGTTCGCGAGCAAAAAGCCTATTTTCTGTTTCGTTGCTAGCTGCTTGTAACATTTTATAATCTGTATAAGACGAATCAGCATTTTCAAAAAAACTTTCCATGAGGATAGGGCGTTTTTTCTGAAGATAATGCAAACAGGTGTTATACGTAATCTGTCCGATCCAGGTCGATAATTTGCTCTGAAAACGGAATTGTCTTAGATTATTGTGAACTTTAATATAGACATCCTGTACAATGTCCCGGCGATCTGCAGCGACGGGGATCATTTTGTAAACCAAATGCGCGACGAGCTTCTCATGATCAACGATAAGCTTCCGGAAAGCATGCGGATCCCGTTGGAGGATCTGAGAGACTAGTTCCCGGTCTGCTTGACTTTGTATAGCTGTTTCTGTGTTCACGGACAAATAAGACCCATAAGTGAAATTTAGGTTGCAATAATTTAAAAATAAATATTTTAAATTATTTATCTAACTGATTTAGTTTGTTTTGTTTTCTAATTTCATTGGATTTCTTGGTTCGAAAAAAAAGAATGTGATAAGGACCTCGCCGGAAACTCATTGTTTTTACGAGATAAGCTGTATATTCACTGGATAGATTCATACAGATTGTACTATTGAAAACTTTATGCCCATTATTGATGCGCAGGAATTTATTGCTGCTCTTTATCCTATGTTTATTCTGTCATTACACGAAGGGGCAGGAGATAGACACAACATTTATTTATACCTATCCCAATGCATCCTGGATAACGAGTTATCTCTCTACAAGCGCAGTCAATATGACCACTGAAGACAAAACTTTTGAACCGAATAACCCCTTGAAAATCGGAGTGGGATTGGGGATCCGGAATACAATGATTAATTTTCTTGTGGGCACAAAGATTGTTTCATTAAAAGACAAGACATACGGTAAAACGAGTTCGACAGACTTTCAGGTGCATCGCTATGGTCGAAAATTTGTAACAGATATCTATTTTCAGCGTTATAAAGGATTCTTTGCCATGGATGGAAAGAATACTAAGCTTTTTCCTGCGATGAAAATCAATCAGATGGGACTCGAGCAGACCTATGTGTTCAATCACACGCGGTTTTCATTAAAAGCAGCCTTTGAACGAAGCGAGCAACAGGTTCAGAGTGCAGGGAGCTTCCTGCTAGGAGCCAATGTGTATTGGCATCAACTGCGGGATTTTGAAGGGCTTGACGGTAGTTTTGTGCAAAATCTTGACAATCTTCAAGTCGGAGCACAAGGAGGGTATGCACATTCCTGGGCCCTGGGTCAGCATTGGCTCATCACGGCATATACAACGATTGGTTTTAACATTGGAAACGATGTCGAAAATTTTCGGAACTTTCGTTTTAAAGTATACCCAACTGTATTGGCCAGGACAGTGGCCAGTTACACCAAGAATGATTGGTCTTTCACTTACGGAATGATGATCAATAATAAAATGAACTTTTTTGAGACAAAAAAGGACTATACAGTCACGAATGTAAATCTACAGTTGTCTGTAACCAGACAAATCAATTTTTCATTTTAATATTTCAAATAGCTAGCTGCTTGAAATGCTGGACTTCATTTCCCGTTTCATGGCAGCAATAAAGACCACCATGAAACAGGTTTCTCTTTAAGGAATGATTTGTTTGTTCCGCATCTCATCGAATAACCGAAAAAACATCTGCTCGGTATCAATGTATTCATGGAAACCGAATCTTCGTGCTTTGCTACCGTCCGCAAAAAAGTCGTAATCCCAAGAGAAGACAAAGTCGCCGAATGCCCAGGCGGAGACTTCCTGATAATTATAATTCAATCCCTGTTGTTTCTGTATGTCTTCCCATATATTTTCTTTATCGGACATCATAGTTTGTAGGTTTAAGGGGAGGGGCGCGTCGACTTCCATATTAAAATATTTTGCAATTTTGGGCCAGAGATCTTTCCAGCGAAATAAATCTCCATTGTTAATATTAAACGCCTGGTTGGCCGCTTGAGGTTCTGTTGCTGCCCATACAGTTGCCTTTGCCAATAAAGTAGCGTCTGTCATCTCGAGTAAGGTGTGGTATGCGCCAATTTTGCCTGGAAAACGAAGCGGAATATTTAATTTCTTGGAAATAGTAGCGTATACAGCTATCAACAGTGCAAGGTTCATCGGGTTTCCAGGTGCCGTTCCACCCACAACCGATGGCCGGATAGCGGACCAAGTCCACTGTTTGCCAATTTGTTGCTGTTGAAGGTATTGTAGCTGGCTGGTATTAAATTCGGGTGGCATATGACCAGCATCAGATTCTTTGGCCGGTGTTTTAAATGGGCCGAGGTGGGCGCCATAAACCTTATAACCTTGCATAAGACTAACATGTTGCAGGGATTTGGCTACTGGCTCAATAGCCGTTATAACATTGACCAACATCCTCAAATTGGGCTCGACCAATGCTGCCCAACTGTCTTTGTCCTGATAAGCGGCATAAAAGATATGCGTTACAGTGGTCAATGCACTTAGTTTGTTGACCGTGTCTGTTAAATCCAGTAAATCTACAGCGATATAACGAATCTGGTCATGATCGGTCCCGCCACGACGGGAGAGACCGATAATATCCCAGTTTCCAAGACTGCTAAGATGTTCAATAAGATTTGTGCTGATGACACCATTGGCGCCCACAACCAATGCCGTATTTTTTATAGTTTTCATATAAACTGCTTTTTAACAAAATTAGCATTGCTTTGAATCGAAGAGAGGTAAAAATCGGCTATAATTTTGTAAATTTCTGGAATGGAACGCTATCGACAATTTGAACCTATCCTGATCTCGGAATTTAAATCCAGCGTTTGGACACATCCGGAGCATAATCACAATCACTACGAACTTATCTTTATTTTGAGTGGGGAGGGAAGTCATGTGATCAATGGCTATGCCGTACCTTATCAAAGTGATGCTGTTTTCTTTATCGGACCAGAAGAGTATCACTATTTTGATATTAAGCAGGAGACGCATTTTATTTATTTAAAATTTACAGATGCTTACATCTATCGGACTACGGCCGAATCGGGTCATTTAACTCGTCAATTGGAGTATTTAATAAAAAGCAGGGAAACTCATCAGCATGGTTTTCCTCTTCTTGCAGCTGATCTACAGACTGTTCGTCTGTTGTTTAATGTGATTGCGTCCCTAAAACACGATATCTTTGCGAATCAAGATTTAATATGGCATCAGCTGCTCAGCATTTCAATGCTGCTGATGAGAAATATGCCCGAATTACAGATGGATGGTACTAGAAGTCGCGATCTACAGGCAATGTTTTGTTATATCCATAAAAATATATATACGCCAAACCTGTTGAGATCTCAGGTAATGGCCCCTCATTTCAATATTGCTGCTGACTATTTGGGTACCTATTTCAAACGTCAGGTTGGTATGACCATTAGGACTTATATCCACCAATATCGGAATACACTTATTCGGCAACGCATTGCCGCTGGACGAATGATTTTAAAGGAAATTGCTGATGAGTTTGGATTGACAGATGTCAGTCATCTGACCAAGATCTTGGGGAAAGAGGTCTAAAGAAAAACAACAAAGCCAGCAAAAACATTAAATGTTTTTTGCTGGCTTTGTTGTGATGCAGTATCAGAAACGATTCCTCATAGACTGTGCGATTGTTGTTATCGCTGGCATGTCATAGATACGTTATCGAGCTGCGTTTATAATGTATACCCTAGTAATTAATTACAAGGTATTTTCTTCTTGCCGGCACCCACACCTTTAATCACTGTTCTACCATCTACCAGTTGGGTAACTTTCACTGCATTACTTTGTGTACCATTCCATGGGAAAGTATTGAATGCATTACCATTGGTTAATACAAGTGGATACAACTCACCACCGGAGGTCTTGCTACCAAACATAGTCACCTGGCCAGTTCTGCTGATCACAAGTTTTATCAACGGTTTTGTTGCTGTACCTCTTAAGTCATAGATGTTACCGACTCTTTTATTTGTTTGAACATCCGTGCCTTCATATTTACTACCGTCAGCAAACTGGATATTTTGCGTTGAAGATGCGCCTGCATTCTGGAATTGAATTTCCTGTTTCGCCAATTTGATACCATTTACCTCCATATTGAAAGCGTTGTCCAATTCAGTAATATCAAATACAAAACCATAATCTGCTACCGGTGCGGTGAAGCTGCGTTCAATCGTACTGCCATTTGCATAGAATGTACCATCTTTTATAATTCCTTTTCTGCGACCGGAAGTGGTTTCAGGATAACTCCAGTTTAGTCCATCACTTGTCACATTCTGTGTACAGGTTTTGAAGTTAAGTTTGAGGTCATATTTCTGTCCTGGATTGATCTTTACATTTGGGATGCTAACATTTGACTTGGTTTCACCATCGATCGTCAGCGTTCCTAAGTTAAGTGTTCCGGTGCTAGTCCCAGGATGAATCAATAGGGAAGGAGAACTAACTACTGTACGTAAGCCTGTTCCTAAGCTCGGAAATTGTGCCAATACACCCGCATTGTTCAGTCCATTGTAAGTAAGAGCCTCATCCGATAGTTTGAAATTCGCTGTAGAATGGCTTGGTTTAAAGACTGCATTTTCAAGTTTGGTGATTGCACCAGTCATGTTCGGATCCATTGTCAAGGTCGTGATAATCTGACTGAAGCGGTGTTTTAACACAACATTTAAGTTGTTTACACCCGTATTCAATTTCAAGTTTCCCGTAAAAAACATTAAATCTCCGCTGATATTGTCTAAACTCGCTGAAGACAGTTTGTTTTGGTTATTGATATTGGGTACTGTGCTTGTACTGTTAATGGAATAAGCAATGAAGGTATAGGTTTTCCCTGCGTCAAGAGCGATGCCAGCTGCAGTTGATTCACCGCCATAGCTGTATGTCTTTTCAGTAACATAGGTACCTTGGTTGTCATAAACAACAACTTTATACTTGATATCTTTGTCCAGTGGTTTTTCTGTTACTTGTGCAGCTGCAACTTTTGGACTCGATGCAGCAACTAATCCTTTCTTTACAGCAGCCGCTGAACTGTTTGTCAGAACAACATCAATGGAGCATCCGTTACCAAAAGGGACGGTCATTTCCTGAACATCTGATGTATTGTTTGACGCAAGAGACGCTTTTGTGGATCCCTGTTTTTGACCTACAGCGTTACCATCGTTCTCAGTATAGGCTTCAACACCCTGTAGATTGATCTTAACGACTGTTTCTCCTGTTAAATCTGTAGTTTCACCACTCTTTTTACAAGAGTAAAGGCTTGAGCCCGTTAGTACAATGCATGTTAGCATTAGTATGTTTTTCAGATTACGATAAGACTTTAAATTCATGTAATTAGATATTTTATGTAATGGATTTCTTTATTTTAATGTAATTTTATGTTATATACCAAGCTTTTAGCTATACCCTTATCCAAAAATATTTAAGTAAAAGCTGTGTATTTTTTTATGTGTCAGTAATATGATAGCGATTATGGCAAATGCTTTTCTGACGCAAAATTAAATGGAACTTTTTGTTTAAGAAGTATTGTTTAATGAATGAAGTTTTTCCTGTAGAGAAACATCTACATGGCGACAACAAGCGCTGTGTTCCATAGCAGTGAGGATGTGGCTTACGCTTTAAAAAGAAGTTGTAATCTTTAAAATCTTATAATATGCACACATTATGCAAAAAAATGGATGCTTATTGCAAATCGAAAAGCTTTAATTTTGCCTCCAAAGTTTTGCTTTATTATGCGGCTTCAATCTATTTAATTAAGGGGTAATCCAATCTATCAGAGCAAGTACTGTTCGGTGTGAAAAACTGGATAGATTAGGCCAGTATAAAACAAACTATGTATTGAATTTTAAACAATTATTTAAATGATATTACCTTTTGAACCCTATGATCCAAAATGGAAAAAACAATTTGAATCCATTAAACTAGAGCTACAATTTCTATTGAAACCGTTAAACCCTCAAATTGATCATATCGGCAGTACTGCGGTGGAAGGTCTTTCAGCGAAACCAATTATTGATATACAGATCGGGGTGGAAAACGAAACTGATTTAGACTGGTTACCGGGTTTATTGAAACTACCGAATATTGTTTACTATGAAAAATATAATCAGGACTGGCCAGAACGCCGATTTTTTATATTACTGAAAAAACCTATATATAAAATTGGCGTTTCGGATGTCGTAAAAATTGGGGATGATATACCGGCAATCTTGCATGATCATGACCTTCGTATCGCACATTTGCATGCATTTGTAAAGGGTTCGTCCGATTGGAAAAGACACCTCGCATTACGCGACTATCTAATCGCACACCCAACGATCCGGGAAAGCTATCAGGAGCTCAAAGAAAAATTAACTCAACTCGATTGGAAGGATGGAAATGATTATAATATGGGGAAAGATCTATTTTTAAAAGCACAGGAAAAAATCGCTTTGGCCTGGTACAAGGAGAGGATCCAATGATCACGGAAAACATACTGATTAAGGATAAGAACTATACGCTGTACATTGGTTATCAGGAAAACGAAACGTTACGATTGGAATTTAATCGAATGACACAACATTTTTGGGAGTTTGATTTTGAAAATTATTATCAATCTGGTTTTTGGGATGATAATTGTATCTTGTATTCTCTATTTGATGAGGATAAAATAGTAGCACACGCCACAGTAAGTCTGTTTGAACAAGAAGGGAAAAAATTACTCCAACTAGGAACAGTAATGACTGATGAAAATTACCAGCGTCAAGGCTTGAGCAGTTTTCTGTTACGACGGATTAGTAACGATTTTGTGCATCAAACTAAAGGTATGTTTTTGTTTGCGAATAATAAGGTGCTGGATTTTTATCCAAAATTTGACTTTTTCCCAGTCCCGGAATATACCGTATTTCAAACCGTTAAAAATACGAATATGACCACAGTATTGACCAAACGTAAGCTGAACCTCGACAATGCAGAGGATCTGAAGCTATTTGAAAACTTGGTGGAACAGGCTGTTTCTAATACACAATTTCAAACTAGAAGTAAAGGTCTAGCCCTTTTCTATTGCTATGCTTATCCCACAATGGGATTTAAAGAATCAATTTATTATATTGAAGAGTTAAACTGTGCTGTTGTGGTACAAGTGGAAAATAATATTTTGTATATGATAGAACTGTTTTCCACGAATGAAGTTGATCTGAACGCAGTGATCAGTTGTTTTGCTGATTTTTCGTTTACAGAGGTTGTTTTCGGATTCACACCGAAGCATACAGAAGGTCTCGAATGGCGAATATGGAAAGAAGACGATCTGCAACTATTTGTTACGCAAGAGCTATTGTCGTTTTTTGAAGAAGAGCGCATGAAAGTGGCGACCTTATCGCATACCTAGAATCGGATAGGAGGAAGATATGACAAACAAATTAAAAGAAATAGCAAGCGGGCTTGCCGGTACAAAAAAATTAAATGACTTTGTTGAATATGCTGGTGTGGCAGCTGCAATAGAAACAGTGGCAGGTAATATTTATACTGGAATCAGCATTGATACGGCTTGCTCCATGGGATTTTGCGCTGAGCATAGCGCTGTTGCCGAAATGCTGAAACACCATGAATTTCAAGTCAGGGCATTTGTTGCGGTGGATGCTACCGGAAATGCCGTTCCTCCCTGTGGGCGTTGTAGAGAATTGATAAGCCAGCTTACCAAGACTAATCTTGATGCAATCGTGGAAGTGAAAAATGGAGTATTCAAATCCTTAAAGGAATTATTGCCTTTTGACTGGAAAGATGATCTCGACAGGAATTGGTGATTTTCAGAATGGGACCAATTCGTATAAATTAAATAATTAGTGGAATAAAATGGAAAAAATAGAATCAGCTTATAAGAAAATAAATTTAGCGGACTGGAAACGAAAAGAGCACTTTTCGGTCTATCGTAGCCAGATGAAATGCGGCTTTAGCCTTACAACAAAAATTAATATCACTAACCTGCTTCCTTTTATAAAGGAAAATGGCTATAAATTTTATCCTGTCATGATTTACCTAATTACAAGGGCCGTAAACAATCATGACGCTTTTAAGATGGCAATGAAGGAAGAAGAACTCATCGTTTGGGACCATGTAAATCCGATATATACTGTGCTACATCCAGAAACGGAAACTTTTTCAGCGCTATCGACTGTATACGATAAGGATTTTGCAGCGTTTATGGCCAATTACAATCGTGTAGCCGAAAGACATGCCAATGATTTACGTTTTTTTCCGGAGGCACCTCCAGAGAATCATTTTAATATTTCAGCAATTCCATGGATCAATTTTGATAGCTTTAACCTTCATATTGCCGACTTTACAGATTATTTTGCACCTTCCTTTACAATTGGAAAATATCAGCAACAAGCTGATGAAATCTTAATGCCTATAGCAATTCAGGTGCATCATGCTGTCTGTGATGGAATACATGTCGCTAAATTGATTGCGACATTGGAGGCATATTGTAGGGATATCGGGACAGTTCTTAAATCTCAGGTATAATTTTAAGAAATCGCCTTGTTCAGAACAGTCCTATTGTCTGGATTCTGTCTGTACTCCGAACTGTTTTGTTTTTTGGTAATAAACAAATGATATCTCAATGAAAATACGACAATTAACACAATCAGATATTGCTGAGCTGCTGCAAACTATTAATGAAGCTTTTAAGGATTATATTGTTCCATTTCAGCTCGATATAGAACAATTGCGACAGAAAATCAGAACGGAAGATATTCAGTTAACTTGGTCTGTTGCTGTGTTTGCGGAGAACAAACTTGTCGCATTTATGATACATGGTCTGCGGGAAATAGATCGTCAATTTGTGGTCTACAATGGTGGAACGGGTGTACTGCCTGAATTTCGGGGGCATGGGTTAGTGGGAAAAATGTATCGTTATCTAATCCCGTTTTTTAATGAGAACAAGGTCAAGCGGATTCTTTTGGAAGCAATAGAAAGTAACGGAGCGGCCATCCGTGCCTATGAGAAAAGTGGTTTTTCGATCAACAGACAATTGCTATGTTTCAGTGGTGCCATTCAGCCGGCTACGGTGAGCAATGTGGCGAGAATCCAGCCCCTGTCTGATTTCTCTTGGCAGGAATTTCAATCGTTTTGGGATATTTTACCAAGTTGGCAAAGCGCAGCACAGAGTATGGATAGTTTGCAACCTAGTGCGTTAGGAGCATATATCGACGAAAAACTTGTGGGGTATATTCTTTTTAATCCTGGAAACAAGCGGATATACCAAGTCGCTGTGGCAGCCGAATGTAGGCGGAAAGGAATTGGAACGCAGCTTTTTCAGGCCCTTAAAAAAGAAATGCCAGCGGAAAAAATAAGTTTCAACAACGTTGATGCGAAAGCAAAAAATGTGAAATTATTTTTGGAAAAACAGGGACTGGTCAATGGCTTCAATCAAGTTGAAATGATAAAGTTGCTATAAAACATGGGTTTGCATGACAAAAGTGAATTTTCTTGGCATTTGACCAAACAATAGCATAAAGTTGGGGGTATATAAGAGACAATCGGCATGATATTATACGACAAGTTAGCGAACGAACTGCTTCGATTAGCAGAGGATGATCTCATATTACGGAATGAACTGGCCGGGAAGGGGGAACTTCAAAAGGGCTATCATCCCGCAATGGAGGCTGTTCACCGTGATAACGCGAAGCGATTACGCGGAATAATTACCGAGATAGGTTATCCAGGTATTTCAAAAGTAGGAACAAAGGCCAGTGAGGCGGCATGGTTAATTGTCCAACATGCTATCTCAGAACCCGATTTCATGCAACACTGCTATCAACTGATGATCAATGAAAAAGAGGACATCAACCCTGCTCATATAGCCTATTTATACGATAGAATACATTATTTTAAGAGCAAACCACAGCGTTTTGGAACACAACTGACCACTGATGGCAGAATCTATCCAGTCGAGGACAAAGAGAACCTCAATAAACAGCGTTTGCAGATGAATCTACCCGAGCTTTCACAGGTAAAACTTGATACAGTGTATGATTTAGATCAGCTGACGACTTTGGATCAGCAGGATATGGATTATACGATCTGGCGAAAGGAAGTAGGCTGGATATAGTTCTTTTTAAGCAAGGCAAATATCTCACCATCTACGAAACGCCCCTTCTCAAAGAAATAGTCATGGAGAATTCCTTCGGAAACAAGATTCATTTTTTCCAGCAACCTACGGGAAGCTAAGTTGTCCGGGTCAATAAAAGCCTCTATACGATTGAGTTTATAGCTGTCGAAACCAAAAGAAATAATAGTGGAAATAGCTTCTGTCATAATGCCCTGTTGCCAGAAGTCAGGATGAAGTTCATAGCCAATCTCTGCACGGAAATGCTCGTTGGAAAAATTATGAAAACCACAAGAACCAATGAGCTGATCCGGATTGTCCTTTAAACAAATCGCCCAACGGATGGCCTCTTTTTGTATAAAATTTTTCTGCCAGGTTTTTACAAGCTCATAAGCCTCGTCCATATGCCGGAAGGTTGGTAAATCGAAATATAATGTTACCTCATCTTTTGAAAAATAAGAAAATAGAGCAGGAGCATCCGAATGTTGGATTTGACGTAAATAAAGACGTTCTGTTGTTAAAATTGGGAAAGTATCCAATATCATAACAGTAAAAATACTAAAATATGTTCAAAAGGAGAATGATGATTTGAATTTTCGACATTTTTTGTATGTTTGTCTAGTAATGACAATGCAACAGGAAAATATTAGGGAAGAAATTATTCTTTCGTCGATGAAAGTGTTTGAAACTTATGGTTTTACGCGGGTTTCTATGCAGGATATTTCTAAAGCCTGTGGTAAGGGACGTAGTACACTGTATTACTATTTTACGAGCAAGATGGACGTTTTTGACGCGATAGCCGAATGTTTATGTCAGCAAGTGTTTACAATAGCCAAAGAAAGTTATAGCCGGGAAGCTTCTCTAGAGGAGAATCTGGTTGGTTTTCTAAGGGCTAAATTGCGTGAGATCAATTTGATTACCAAACGTTTTCACTTGGCTTTTGAGGATATGAAATCCGATCCGGCTTTGATGGTCTCCAAGACACGTTATATGTTGGATGATGAAATTGAATTGATTCGTAATATGATCAGGGTCGCTATTGCCAAAGGGGAAATCCAGTTTCTTGAAGAAAAGGATATTCTGTTTCTCTCAGAGATGTTGGTAACGACATCCCGTTGTTTTGAGCAGGAAGTATTGCTTTTTGATCGGTTTCCTGACTTTGAGGCGCGGCTTGCCTGGTTGACTAGTATATGTGTAAAGGGGTTAAAATAAGCTGATTTTAGACGTTTTCACACCCTAGTAAATAGATGAGCATTTGCTCGTTTTTTTAGCGATAGATTTCGACATAAATACAAAATATGTCTATTTGAATAGGTATTTGTTTGATGTGGCAATTGGAATGTCTAACAAAAATAGGAAATAACATGATATTAAATGCAAAAATAGGAAGGGTACGAAGGACGTTAACTGCGCAAAAATATGTGCTCGTATTGGTTGAAACGGATGAGAATATACGTCCGGAGTCTACCGGGTTGTTGAATTCGGAGTTTGATTGTTATCTACTGGTGCATCAAGAAATTGAACGACTGGATGAATTGGCGCTTGCATTAGAAAATACAGATAAAGAAGTTCGATTGGCTCGCAATTTTAATGAATTGAAGGACAAAGGAATTTTGATTGATCAGTTAAATCAAATTACTGTTAAGATATTGAAATAAGTCTATTATGTATAAAGTTGTTTACTCCCTATCGCGCAAATTGAAATGGAAGGCAAGTGAGCTATATCATTTCCTATATCAGAGTTTTCCAGAGATCAAGAATATTGATTTATTGTTGGATGACCGACAGTTTTTACTTGTTGTTAAAATTAATAGCCGTTTAGAATTTTCAATTTTAAATATTTGTCAGCAGCGGGGAATTACCATGCAGTTTGTCCAGGTGGAAGATGTAGACTGAAGATCTGCGGCCATCCTGTTCAACGCATTGTTATAACTCATAAATTCACACGTCCTAGTTTTCGATTCGGTCGATGAAGAAGTATAAATATAAGGTGTTCACTTCCAAAATCAAGAAAAACATCAAAAACGGAATATTAAAAGCAGCTGACAGGTTACCTTATATTCGGCAGGTAAAACAAGAATATGGTTTAAGTACAAGTTCAGTTCAAAGTGGATACGATGGTTCCTCTTTTTTGAATATTCTGGGTTTAGCATCGCGCAGCAATCTCTTAGGAGACCTTTGGGAAAGAAATCCTATATGATGATATGGAGGCGGAACTGACAAAAAAATCATGATGAACTCAGTTCATCATGATTTTTTGCATATTACCTATAAATAGTTGAATTTTACTTCAGGATATGGAAGAACGTCTCGTGACAAACAAAGGTCGGTGGTATTCAAAGCGGTATTTACAGGAGTTTATACTGTTTACCGCCATGTTTTTGCTGACCATGCTCCATGAATGGATGAAAATTGACACCATTATTGATTTTATCAAAGGCTTAGTATTTTTTAGTCTATTGTATATGCAGGCACAGTTGCACCGTCACTTCTTTTTCTCATTCTTCATTAAGAAAAAGTATTTTATCTATGTGATCGGTGCTGTTTTTTCGACTTTAACTGGAGCAGCCCTCTTGGTTGTTGTTAATTATTTTTGGATAGATACTGCCTATTATGAAAGAGGGGAGATATCCGTATTCCAGGATTTTGCCTACCAAATTATGCTATGTGTGATAAGTACATTTACAATGCTATCTTTTTTCCTCTTACGTCAATACGCCAATGAGGTTGAGAAAAGAAATGAAGCACAACTGATGTTAAGTGAGATCAATGTGAAATATTTACATGCACAGCTAAATCCCCATTTTTTCTTTAATATGTTCAACAACCTTTATGGGGTGAGCTTAACTGAGCCGTCCCGTACACCTGAATTGATCTTGAAACTATCGCAATTGATGCGATATCAGTTGGAAAATGCCAGTAGAGATACAATTAGTTTAAAGGAGGAAGTTGCTTTTATCGCTAATTACGTTGCTATGGAGAAAGAACGTATTGGTAAACGCTGTGCGATAAGGTATACGGTAGCGGGGGAGGATGATGAATTTAACCACTATCGGATTGCACCATTACTTTTGATCACATTGATTGAAAATGCCTTTAAACATAGTCTTACAAACCAAAGGAAATGGTACGTAGATATCCTAATTACTTTTATCAACGGTTCATTGACAGTGGATATCAAAAATTCGTTGGCGGACAAACTGCTAAAGAATAATTCCACAGGTCTCGGTTTAGTGAATACGCACCAACGTTTGGCATTGCTTTATCCTGCGCAATACAAATTGCATTGTGTTGAAATAGCGCATGATTACCATACTGTTTTAACATTAAATTTAAAATCTTCAGCATATGAATGAGCGTTTGAGCTGCATTGTGGTTGATGATGAAGAAGGGGCACATCTAGTCCTTCATCATTATATCAAGGATATCAAAAAATTGGATCTAAAAGCTTCATTCTATCATCCAGTTGAAGCAATGGATTATATGTATGATCATGAAGTTGATCTTATTTTTCTGGATATCAATATGCCCGGATTGAATGGCTTGGAGATGTTAAGAGCGCTGTCTAATCCTCCCTTGGTAATTTTAACAACAGCTTATAAAGAATATGCTTTGGAAAGTTACGAATATAGAGTGGTCGATTACCTGGTGAAACCCTTTGATATCAGGCGGTTTATGTCAGCGATTGATAACGTTTTCTCCAGATATCCCTCAGTCAAACCTACGGTATTGGATCATCCTGTAGTGCTTGCCACTACGGCAACTTCCTCTGTTGTAGTCAAAGTGGATGGCGACTTTGTTAGGATTATGTGTAAAGACATCATATATATCCAAAGCTGGGGCAATTATGTTAAGATTTTCACCACATCAGGATCCTTTGTGAGTTCGCTAACAACAGCTGAAATGGAACAAAAGTTAGACAAAGATCTTTTTATGCGAATACATAAATCATATATTGTCTCACTGGAGCGTGTCAGTAAAATTTCAGGTGGTTCGGCCGAGCTAGATTCTGGGGAGAAATTGCCGATTGGGTCGACTTACCGGCGGGAGCTTCTGCTGTATTTCCAAAAGTAGTATTTGGACTCCAATATATTGTGTACTGATACTGAGTCTAATCAGATTATTTTTCAAACATTACTGTTCTAAACTAAACTTTTTTGATTACCAAGGGTTATTTTTAACGAAACAATTCATCATAGATCATTTATTTTAATATGAGTACATTTTCAATAAAAGCTTTCGGAACCGAGGCTCCGACGGCAGACTTAAAACAACTGGAGGTACAACGTCGTGCGGTCACGGCAAAAGATGTAGAAATTGATATTCTATACTGTGGCGTTTGTCACTCTGACTTACATACGGCACGTAATGAATGGGGGGGGACAATTTACCCCAATGTTCCCGGTCATGAGATCGTGGGACGGATTACAAAAGTAGGATCCGATGTATCGAAATTTAAAGTCGGCGATCTTGCCGGTGTTGGCTGCATGGTTGACAGTTGTCGTGAATGCGAGAGTTGTAAAGAAGGGTTGGAGCAATATTGCGAGAATGGAAATATCCAAACATACAATGGCCATGATAAGCATTTGGACAAACAGACCTTTGGCGGATATTCGGAGCGTGTCGTGGTGGATCAGGATTTTGTATTACATATTCCCGAAAACTTGGATTTAGCAGCGACTGCGCCTCTACTTTGTGCAGGTATCACAACATATTCGCCATTACGGCATTGGAAGGTTGGTCCCGGACAAAAAGTAGGCATCGTGGGCATTGGTGGTTTGGGACATATGGGCGTGAAAATAGCCAAAGCAATGGGGGCGCATGTCGTCGTGATCACAACTTCTGCAAGTAAAGTAGAAGATGCCAAACGCCTGGGTGCGGATGAAGTCATCTTGTCTACCGATCAGGATCAGATGAAAAAGAATGCTGGTACTTTGCATTTTATTTTGGATTGTGTCTCCGCGCAACACGATATCAACGCCTACTTGAGCCTATTGAAACGCGACGGCTCACTGACACTTGTCGGTGCTCCTGAACATCCACTGCCAGTAGCTCCATTTAGCTTAATCCCTACACGTAAAAGTTTTTCCGGATCGATGATCGGTGGTATTGCCGAAACGCAAGAAATGCTGGATTTCTGCGGAAAGCATAATATCACTTCAGATATAGAATTAATACGTATGCAGGATATCAATCAGGCTTATGAAAGATTGTTAAAGAGCGATGTGAAATATCGTTTTGTTATCGATATGGATAGTTTAAAAAACAATTAAAGTCAGCTGGGACAAAGCTAAACCAAGAAAAAATGCTTCCCAGTCTAGTATAGGCTTAGCTTTGTCCGATCAATCAGCGTTTTTTTTGGATTTATTTTTTTGTTATCAAATTAAACAGATGGGGCTCGCCGGTAGTTGATCGAGTTACCTCTATTTTTATGGAGAAAAGTAAAGTTGTGGTGTTTTGGTTCCGTCGGGACCTTCGTTTGGAAGACAATGTAGGATTATCTCAGGCATTGGGGAAGGGGTTTCCTGTGTTGCCGATATTTATATTCGATGAAGATATTTTAGGCCGATTGGAAGATAAGTTGGACCGACGTGTGGATTATATCCATCAGGCTCTTGATGGAATAAATAAAAAATTAAGGGAATATGGGGCTACTTTAACGACCTTTCATGGTAGTCCTTTGGCAATTTTTAAAGCATTGCATGAGCAATACAATATTCAGGAAGTCTATTGTAATAGCGATTACGAACCTAAAGCGATCCGACGGGATCGAACGATCGTTGAATTTTTCAATGCTGCTGGAATTCCATTTAATGCTGTAAAAGATCAGGTTATTTTTGATAAACATGAACTATTGAAAAATGATGGTACACCCTACACCGTTTATACACCTTATGCAAAAAGATGGCGGGAGAAATTAACGGTAAAAGATTATCAATCCACAGATCAAATAGAGGGGCATTTTTTTCGGCAGACGTACGCGCCGATAATTCCCTTGGAAAAAATAGGGTTTAAAAAGACCGATTTGACTTTTGAACCACCACGACTGAATGCAGCTGTTATTGATACCTACGATAGGTATCGTGATTATCCTGCCTTAGAGGGGACGACCAACTTGGGTATTGCGCTTCGTTTCGGAACAATTAGTATTCGTCGCTGTGTGGCTTTTGCAAAACAGCATAATGAGGTCTGGCTGTCTGAATTGATCTGGCGGGAGTTTTTTATGCAGATCTTATTTCATTTTCCAAATGTGGTCAACGAATCTTTTAAAAAGAAATACGACGATATCCAGTGGCGCAACGATGAAACGGATTTTGAACGCTGGTGTCAAGGAAAAACAGGCTACCCTTTGGTCGATGCGGGTATGCGGCAATTGAACAGTACCGGTTGTATGCATAATCGTGTACGTATGGTTGCTGCTAGTTTTCTATGCAAGCATTTATTGATTGATTGGCGATGGGGAGAGGCCTATTTTGCGCAAAAGCTCAATGATTATGATTTATCTGCGAATAACGGGAACTGGCAATGGGCAGCAGGGAGTGGTTGCGATGCCGCTCCATATTTTAGGGTGTTTAACCCAATCATTCAAGCCGAAAAATTTGATAAAAAACAAGAATATAGTAGACAATGGATTCCAGAACTTGGGACAACAGATTATCCCGAACCTATTATAGCACATCCGATCGCTAGAGAACGTGCGCTAAAAACTTATGCAGCAGCATTGAAGTAAACGATGAATTAGGATAGATCAATCCCACCATATCTGATCGGCTTAGATGGGATTGGTCTATCTAATAGTGGATTTTTTATTGATCCAAAAAAGCAGCAACAAAAGCGTCGAATGCTTGTGGGTTTTCAGCTTGTACCCAGTGTCCCGCATTTGGTATTGTTTCAAAGCTGACATCTGGAAATTGCTCCTTGATTTTGACTTTATCTTCAGGAAGAATGTAGCGCGATTTTTCGCCTGCTAGAAAAAGGGTAGGGCCAGCATAAATTCCAGCTTTTACACCTATTGTAATGAAATCTGCATATTTCCGCTGTAGAACATCCAGGTTGAAACGCCAACCCAATTTACGGTCTTCTTTAATAAAGACGTTTTTTAACAAAAATTGAATTACTCCAGGATCATCAAGGTAGCTTTCGAGTTTTGTCTGTACATCTTTTCGGTTGTCCATACTATTGATATCAACCGCACAAAGAGCGTTAAAAATATCTTCATGATGTGGTGGATAAGCCTTGGGAGCTATATCAGCAATAATCAATTTTTCAACCTGTTCCGGATGCTCAATGGCAAATTGCATGGCAACTTTACCGCCGAGAGAATGGCCCAATAATAAGACTTTTTCTGCACCGATTGAAGCAATATATGCGCCCAAGTCTTCAACCATTTCCTCAACGGACATGCCGTCACTGTGAAAACTTCGACCATGATTGCGCAGGTCAAGTAAATGTATCTGTCTTTTTTCTCCAAAGCTACGGCCAAAAGATCCCCAGTTGTCCGCCATACCAAAAAGGCCATGCAGAACAACAAGCGGTGTCCCACCATTTTCTGCGCCGTATATTTTGCTGTGTAGTAATTCTTTCACGATATTTCTCTCCTTTAAACGAATTGAAGTGGCTTTACAAAGGCCATTCTCGATGGCTAAGATAGCTAAAACATCCCTTCTTATCAAAATGGTAGGGTCGATGATTTATTTGGTAGTGGCTTCCGTGGTTGACAAGCTAATTTTGTAGTAACGAAAACATAATAATAGATAACAAATGAATACTACAGCGTTAATTGTCATAGACATTCAAAATGAATATTTTGAAAATGGCGGAATGGAACTTGTAAATCCAATTGCCGCAAGCGTAAATGCCGGAAAAATAATTGGCCATTTTAGAGAAATAAAAGCACCGATTATACATATTCAGCATATTTCTCCCGATCCAACGAAAATGCCATTTTTTATAGCGGGTACGGTTGCTGCTGATATCCATCCCAACGTTAAACCACTATTGGGAGAGAAAGTGATCCAAAAACACTTTCCAAATAGTTTTAGGGAAACCGAACTTTTTGATTATCTGAAAGCCAATCAAATTACTGAACTTGTTGTTGTTGGCATGATGACGCATATGTGTATAGATGCCACGACGCGGGCTGCGGTTGATTTTGGCTTCTCATGTACAGTAATAGGGGATGCCTGTGCAACACGTGACCTAGAAATTAACGGTGTTACGGTGAAAGCTGACGATGTGCATCATGCTTTTCTTGCAGCATTGGAATTCTTCTATGCGCAGATTCAGATGACAGAAATCTACCTCGCACAAAACTAAATGATCTAAGCTGGCAGTGTATAACAATGTTGTTATACACTGTCAGCTTTTTTTGTAATTACAGGGGTAACCGGTTCGGGACAACCAGTAATAGGCCTTTTACCGTAATTCTTGGATAAATGCACTGATGGTCTTACCTGTCTGCGCCTTAAAAAAACGCATCAGGTGGTTAGGTTCGGAAAAATTCAGTTCAAAAGCAATTTCACTGATAGATTTGTCTGAATGTATCAGTAACTCCTGCACTTCAAATAATAATCGCTGTTTGAGCAATTGTGTTGCTGTGGTATTGAACTGTGCTTTAACGGCATGATTCAGTGTGATGCGACTAATGCCCATCAGTACCGTATATTCGTTGATCCGTTGTTTCTGTTGAATATGCTGTTCGAGTAGCATCCTGAACTGATAAGCAAAATTATTCTCAGGTTTTTGCAAAGAAAGTCCATTCAACCGAGCATATTTTCGATTCAAGGTCTGTAGCAAATAATAGAGCAAAGAGCGGATAATATGTGCACTGTCTGCCTCTGTCTGAATAAGTTCTGACTTTATTTCCGCAAGCAGTGTGTAAAATTTAGATAGATGTACATCATCTACAGCTATTTTTACCGTATGGTGCAACTGATAGAAATACAGCAGTCGATACGTAAAAAGCTTATCTGCGAAAAACTCATTGAGAAAATCTTCCTGAAAAATCAATGTGGTGAATTCAAGATTGGTGGGGTCCAGTTCCCAGGTATGCTTCTGAAAGGCAGAAATAAAGATAATGTTGTTGTCCGTTAATTCGATGACTTCCTGCCCCAATCGCAAACGCCCTTTAGCCTTTTTGAAAAACAAAATTTCAAAAAAGTCTTTATGATAGGTCTCGCGATGGGTATAGTCCGTTTCTTGTTGATTTAGTACGTTTAATAGAAATTCAACACCGCATTCACCTTTATGGAATTTTATCGTTCTCAATAGCAGTATACTTTATCAGTCAAAAGTACTAATCTTAAAGCTAAATATAGAGCTATATGTACAATCTTGCATCAACATAATGGAGCAATTGGATTCCTTATCATTCATTTAACAGTTCGGATAAAAATATTTTTTAAAATAATTTAGAGTTTTATGTGAAATGTGATTTTCGTCACTTTTTTATTTAAAGAATTGATTTACCTTTATGTCATAATCAAATAGGCAAAACTTAAATATTGATATTCATCCCACTTGAATACTTATTAAAAGTTACATTACATTTCTTGTCCTTAAAAAAGGAACTATTTGATTGATATAGGAAAGATTGAATAGCCATATTAAAATATATTATTTGGGGGTTTTCTCGTCAAGAGAGGCCCCTTATATTTTTTATAGTCTTCAATTTAGCATCTGGTATACTTCTGAAAGATGCTGAAAGCAGCGCTTGTTGGGCGCGATGCGATTGAACAAATCTTTTATTTCTTTTTTGTCAAATTCCAAATCAGGACTGTGATATGATTTTTTACACTTGTTAATCGACTATTTTTGATTGCTTCAATAGAAGTTATTTTAAGGTCAACGCAACATAATGAAAAAAAAGGAGTACGTCATTTCTCTAAAAATGGAGGATATGACGCGTGAGCTGCTGTTTCCACAGCGTAGCAAGGAATACATGGTGCTAGAGTCTACAAGTGACAATATGCAAATACAGCGCAATTGCCATTATCGTGCTTCTTTTTTTGGAGTGCTGTTGGCTGAGGAGGGTATTTCCTATTATCGGGTGGGGGACTTTGAGTATGAGCTTCAAAAAGGTGACATTCTTTTTTGTGTCCCACAGGAGGTGTTCAAAATCATTTACTTTTCCGCGGATATCAAGCAAAAGCAAATTTTCTTTTCCATAGATATGCTATCAGATGCCGGCTTTAATTATCGCTCAAACGATATGTTAAAGAACTTCTCCAATAACCCTTCTTATATCATTCGTGGTGAGCAACACCTCTACAAACGATTGGCATTTTATATAAAAGAACTTGCTTATCTCAACGATTTTAAGAATCCGGTCTATTATAGTAATGAGATGATCTGGCATTACTTTTCCTTATTGATGTATGATATCGAAAATTATTCCAAAAATTTTCGGCAGCAGGCCAGTTTTTCTTCCCGTGAAGAAGAGATTACAAGCGCTTTTTTTGCGCTTGTACGGGAATATTATGTCGAACATCACGATGTTCAGTTTTACGCCGATCGCCTATTTGTCAGTAGAAAATATCTCACGAAGGTTGTTAAGAAAGCGATGTTGCGTACACCCAAAGAGATTATCAACCAGATCCTACTTATTGAAGCAAAGATCCTCTTAAAGAATTCGGCGAATAACGTTAATCAGGTGGCCTGTTTGCTGAACTTTTCAGATCAAACCGTCTTCAGCAAGTTCTTCAAAAAACATACTGAAAGAAATCCCAGTGACTACAAAATGGATGACCTTTTCTAGGTCATTTTTATCATTTCAATCTTTGCTCAGATGAAGGTGCTTTTCCTGTTATAGATAGGAAAAGCACCTTTATTTTTGGCATTCGGTTTATATGCTTTTGGCGTCTTTTAAACAAATTTTGGCGTCTTTGCGCCGAATTCAGACATCGGTTTTTTTGGACTTTTGCTACACATAAAAATAAAAGCAAAATCCATTATGAAGCAAAACGTTGTTAAAAAGCGCGCCACGAACTTGTTTATTGCGCTGGTATTGTTATCCAGTTGTACAGGTAAACAACAGGATGGTGGATATCAGCAAGGGCCTGCAGAGGTCCTTTTCGGCACTGTAACAACAGGCGATGCAACGATCCGAAATGAGTATGCAAGTGCCATAGAAGGCGTGTCCAATATAGAAATACGACCACAGGTGACCGGTTATCTCCAAAAGATATTTGTGGATGAAGGGGACTACGTCCGTGCCGGACAGGCTCTATTTAAAATTGAAGATCGGATCTTTCAGGAGCAGTTAACCAATGCGCGGGCGGCCTTGTCTGTTGCCGAATCGAATTTATTGACCGCCAAAATTGAGCTGGATCGAAAAACTGAGCTGACCAAAAACCGTATCGTTTCCGATATTCAGATGCAGGAAGCTCAAGCAAGTTATGCAGCCGCAAAAGCATCTGTAGCGCAAGCGAGATCAGCTATTGCCTCCGCACAGATCAATCTGGATTTTTCAGTCATCAAGTCACCAGTGAATGGGTATATCGGACGCTTCAACTACCGCTTGGGAAGTTTGCTGTCTGCCTCAAATCAAGATGCCATTACAGTTGTTTCTGATAACCATCAAGTGTATGCCTATTTTAGCTTGAGTGAGAACGATTTTGTGCGATTTCAGCGCGAACATACAGGAAATACGGTTGCGGAGAAATTGAAAAATGCAGCACCCGTTGCACTGTTACTCTCGGATGGACAGGAGTATCATACCAAAGGGAGAATAGATGCCGTTGAAGGTCAGTTCAATAAAAATACGGGCTCCATTACTTTGCGTGCAAAATTTGATAACCCTCGCGCAGAGCTGCGAAGTGGTAATACAGGCAAAATTGTGATGTATCAACAATTGAAAGAAATGCCCTTATTACCTATTGCATCGACAGTGTCCTACCAAGACAAGGTCTTTGCCTATGCTGTCGATAAGGAAAATAAAGTCGTACAGATACCTGTAGCTATTTCCGGGAAATCTGAAGATAATTTTATCATTCGCGAAGGATTAAAACAGGGTGACCGTTATATCGCTCAAGGATTCGAACGCTTGCAGCCCGGAATGCCGGTTGTTGCGCAAAAGCAAACTCAAAACAAAAAATAAAACAGCAATTCATGTTAAAAAAAATAATTAAACGACCAGTATTGGCCACCGTGATTTCTGTCTTATTGGTCATTCTTGGTGTGGTCGGTATGCTCAGCTTACCCATTACCAAATTTCCGGATATTGCACCACCTACTGTTATGGTGACAGCTGTGTATCCGGGAGCAAATGCCGAAACAATTGCACGGTCAGTCGCACCACCCATTGAAAATGCTATCAATGGTGTCGAGAATATGGATTATATTTCATCGACAGCAAGTAATGATGGTACATTAAATATTACCGTAATCTTCAAATTGGGAACAGATCCGGATCAGGCCGCCATCAATGTCCAGAACCGCGTAGCCCAGGTTACCAACCAGTTGCCTGCAGAAGTTATTCAAAGCGGGATCACGACCTTAAAACGTCAAAATAGTATGATCGCGATGGTCACCTTAACCAGCAAAGATGGTACAATGGATGACCTTTTCCTGGAAAACTACAGTAAGATCAACGTAGTACCCGAACTTAAGCGTATCAAAGGAGTAGGGGACGCGATGGTATATGGCAATAAAGATTACGCGATGCGTGTATGGTTGGACCCCAGCAAACTCAATACATATAACTTGACACCCGGTGATGTATCACGTGCCATACAGTCCCAAAACCTGGAAGCCGCTCCCGGTCGGTTCGGTGAACAGAGTACCGAGGTAAAGGAATATGTGATGCGTTATAAAGGGAAATTCACCGAACCTCAGCAATACGAAAATATTGTTATCAGGGCCCAAAATGATGGTTCGGTATTACGTCTGAAAGATGTTGCCAAGGTTGAATTTGCGGCTTATAGCTATACCGTAGCATCCAACTATAATAAGAAACCTGCCGTTACCATGGCCATTTTTCAGATGAGTGGATCGAATGCCAATGAGGTGCAAATTGCATTACAAAAGCGAATGGAAGAATTGGAAAAGTCTTTTCCGGGAACCATGGAATATAAGATACCTTATGCAACCAAGGAATCGCTGGATCAGTCAATTGACCAGGTCATCAAAACCTTGATTGAAGCTTTTATTTTGGTATTTATCGTCGTCTTTATCTTTTTGCAAGATTTCCGTTCTACCTTAATTCCGGCCATTGCTGTACCTGTATCAATTGTAGGGACATTTTTCTTCATGAAAATATTTGGGTTTTCGATCAATATACTGACGCTTTTCGCCCTTGTCCTCGCAATTGGTATAGTCGTGGATGACGCCATTGTTGTTGTAGAGGCCGTACACGCCAAAATGGAACGACGGAAACTAAATGCCAAAGCGGCTACGATGTCAGCTATGGGGGAAATATCGGGTGCTATTGTTTCGATTACCTTGGTGATGTCTGCTGTGTTTGTACCGGTCGCATTTATGGACGGTTCTACAGGTTTATTTTATCAACAATTTGCGCTGACATTGGCTATCGCGATTGTCATCTCAGCGGTGAATGCCTTGACACTTAGCCCAGCTTTATGTGCAATCCTTTTGAAATCTCATGCAGCCCATTCCGACGAAAATCATAAGGCTACATTCAAGGAGCGCTTTTTCACCGGATTTAATGCCGCTTTTGATAAACTTACGTATCGCTATGGAAAGGCAATTCTAATCATGATCAAACGCAAGTGGATCGCATTTTCGCTTTTGGCAGTGTTTGGCGGATTGTTTGCCTGGTACACGATGAATACACCAAAAGGCTTTATCCCTGATGAGGATCAGTCATTTATCATTGTTACCGCCAATTTGGCCGCTGGAACATCAAAAGACCGGACAACAGTATTGATGTCAGATACTGAAAACAAGTTAATGGCTCATCCTGCTGTTCGCGAAGTAATCTCCGTGAATGGGTTAAGCCTGTTCACTGGAGCAATGTCATCTGCTGCCGGTACGTTCTTTATTCGCCTGAAAGCTGAAAAAGAAAGAGGCAAAGTGAGTAATCTTGGGGCCGTTATGGGAGAGTTACAGGGGATACTTGGACAAGATAAGCGAGCCAACTTTCTAGTTTTAAATACACCTACGGTAGATGGGTTTGGTAATTCGAGTGGAATGGAACTGGTTCTACAGGACCGAACGAATGCGGAATTACAGAAGCTAGGCAATATATCTTATGGCATGATGGGCGCTTTGATGCAGCGGCCGGAGATTGCTATGGCCTTTACCACATTTGATGTTTCCTACCCCCAATATGAGGTAGTGGTAGATGAAGCGAAGGCAGCACAGCTTGGCGTAGCCGTTAGTGATGTACTCGGCGTTATGCAGGGATACTATGGCAGTATACAGGCTTCGGACTTCAATCGTTTTGGCAAATATTATCGCGTACTGGTTCAGGCTACGGCAGAAACCAGAACCAACGAACAGTCCTTACAAGGGGTTTTCGTGAAAAATAGCCGACAAGAGATGATTCCGATCAGTACGTTGGTGCGGGTTCAACCTGTTACGGGACCCGAGGTTGTAGAGCGGTTCAACCTATTCAACGCGTCAAACCTTACTGTAATGCCGGCTCCGGGGTATAGTACCGGGCAAGCCATGTCAGCCATACAGGAGGTGGCCAAACAGCTGCTTCCACCAGGATATACCTTCGATTATAAGGGCATGAGTCGTGAAGAAAGCATGGCGACATCGCAAACGACAGTCATTTTTGTGCTCTGTATTGTATTTGTTTACTTCTTGTTATCTGCTCAATATGAAAGCTACATATTACCATTCTCCGTATTGCTGTCCATTCCGGTGGGACTTTCGGGGGTATTTATGGGAATTGGTATGGCTGGGATAGCAAACAATATTTATGTACAGATCGCAATGGTGATGCTCATTGGGCTATTGGCAAAAAATGGGATATTGATTGTAGAATTTTCGAGTCAGCGTCGGAAAGCGGGGAAAAGTTTGATTGCTGCCGCGGTAGAAGGTGCAAAAGCACGGCTAAGACCTATTTTAATGACTTCATTGGCTTTTATTACGGGGATCGTGCCACTCGTTTTTGTCGTGGGACCTTCGGCAATGGGGAATCATTCCATTGGTTATGCCGCTATTTTCGGCATGCTGGTGGGTACGGTATTGGGGATATTCCTTACACCTGTACTCTTTGTGGTATTTCAGTACTTCCACGAACGATTGAATGGACGTGAGTTGGATGAAAGCGAGTGGGACTACTAATTAATGATCAGATAAAATGAAACAGATAAAAAGAAATTGCTGGTATAGTGTAGTCTTTCTGACAACGGTAATAGGGGTGAATGCCTGCCGTGTACCACACTATACCGGAACGGAAATTAAACCGATTGATCATTTCCGAAATCAGGACGAGCATGAAGCTGATAGTAGTATCGCGAAGATCTCCTATCGTGATTTTTTTAAAGATGAGATGCTCGTTGCGCTACTGGATAGCGCATTAAAGAAAAATAATGATTTGAAAGTTGCCCTAAAGCAGATTGAATTTGCTTCAGAAGGGTATAAGCAATCCAAGTGGCTGAATGTGCCACTTGTGAATGCGAATCTTGCTAATGTGGGAATTAACCGTCCTTCGGGCAACAGTATGAACGGTATGATGGCCAGTCAATTTATGGGTCAAAAATATACCATGGATTATACCTCCTCAATTCAGATTTCTTGGGAGGCTGATATTTGGGGTAAACTGAATGGACAAAAGCAGGAGAGTTTGGTGGATCTTCTCAAAACTCAGGAAGCTGTCCGCGCGATCAAAACACGTTTGGTCGCTGAGGTTGTTCAAGGCTACTACAACCTGCTGCTGTTGGATCGGCAGCTGGAAATATCGCAGCGCAATTTAGCATTTGCAGATAGCACCTTATTTATCCTTAACAAACAGGTCGAATTGGGGTTGGCAAATATCTTGTCGGTACAACAGCAGGAAGTGACACGGGATCAGATTGCCAAACGGATTCCAGCCTTAGAGGCTGGGATTCAGGTGCAGGAAAATGCTTTAAGTATTTTGGTTGGGGAAGTGCCGGGGCCAGTAAAAAGGATCATGCGATTGGATCAGGTGGAGTCGTCGGCAAATCTCTCACTGGGTGTCCCTGCAAACCTGTTGAGCTATCGGCCGGATCTGCGCAGTAGCGAATTGGATATCCGGCGGAGCCTGGCAACGATACACGTGGCACGAGCAAGTATGTATCCAAATTTAAATATCACTGCACAGGGAGGGTTAAATGCATTTAAAGCAAATAATTGGTTCAATCTACCGGGGTCACTGTTTGCCGCTGCAACCGGGACAATTGTACAGCCCATTCTGAACGGCAGACAATTAAAGACACGTTTGGAGCAGTCAAAAATTGCAAAGGACCAAATGGAATTGAATTTCAAACAGACCATGTTAAAAGCCGTTGGTGAAGTGTCTGATGCACTGATTCAGATTGATAAACTGGGGGAACAACTGGAGACATCCAACTTGCAGGTAGAGCGTTCGGACAAGCTGGTTCAAAATGCAATGCTTCTTTATAAATTTAATGAGGCAACTTATCTGGAAGTGATCGTCGCGCAGACAAATAGGCTGCAGGCCGAATTGGATCAGGCTACAGTGAAAGCACAAAAAATTAATGCCATAACATCCCTTTACCGTGCCTTGGGAGGCGGATGGCTCTAATCTCAAGATCTTAATACTCGAAATGAAAACAACAAACATGCTGATTCTGATCAATCCAAGTCACAGCAGCGAGAAAATAGAAAAGATGGCTGCCGCGCTTAGCGCCGATCGGTTTATACTTATTGATGATGATCTGGATTTTGCAGATCATCTGGCACTAATACTCGAAAAAAGAAAGCAAAAAGTGATCATCATGCAGCACTTGGAGGGATTGAATCAGCTGTTTTGTAATGTAGGACATTCATCTTATCGCATTGCTGTTGAATGCTATGGGGTAAAATTAGGAATAGCTAGGTAATCAAGGTAGGATTTATATTGAATAATTATAATGCGTTATATACAATTATTTGCAGTAGGAAGAGGGGTGCTATTACGCAGGAAAGAACTGGAAACATATATTTTTTTGCTCGTTCCGACAGTGATATCCATCTCCTTTGATCTCGATGATAAGTTATTTACCATGGTGGTCAAATCGACAAAAAAGGTAGATGAATTGATTCTTCGTTTGATGGAGCAAAAACAGTTGAAGATAAGTCTTTTAGATTTTATGGAGAGACCAGTGTAAGAAGAGTTCCCTATAAAGGTAATTTATCCCGAAGAGGTATCGTCTGAGACAGTAAAAGACAATAGCTCTTCGGGTATAATTTCCTAACAGAAAATACCATTTTCTGCCGTTAAAATAATTGGGGCACCATCGGTAATCATGATGGTATGTTCGTGTTGCGCCATGTATCCACCTTTGTCACCGACCATCGTCCAGCCATCATTTAATTCCGTTGCATAGGTAGATGTTGTCGAGATAAATGTTTCGATCGCAACAATTGAATTTTTTCTAAACCGCCTTTGATCAAATTTGTTCCTATAATTGAGCAGCTCATCTGGATCTTCGTGTAAACTGCGTCCGATACCATGACCACCGAGATTCTTGATCACTTTATAGCCTCTCTTTTTTGCTTCCGTTTCCATCAGTTGGCCAATGTCCGCAATTTTAACACCACCACGTATATTTTTTATCGTTTTTTGAAGTATTTCCTTTGAAGCGTCCACCAATTTTTGATGATGATGAATATCCTCACCTACCACAAAAGAAGCCCCATTATCAGCCCAAAAACCATCTAGTTCCGCTGATACATCGATATTGATAAGTTCTCCTTCCTGTAATAAACGATCCGCAGACGGAACGCCGTGGCAAAACTCGTTATCTACACTGATACATGTCCAACCCGGAAAGTTATAGGTCAGCGCTGGTGCTGACTTTGCACCAAATTGTTCTAATATCTTCGCCCCGTACTCATCCAATTCTTTGGTTGACATGCCCACCTTAGCATAGTCGCACATCGCTTTAAGCGTCTGGGCAACTGCCACACTCGCTTTTTGCATTCCGGTCAATTCGTTCTCGTTGGTAATAGACATCCTGCTTTTTGTATTTGCTTGTTCAATTAAAGATATACAAAGGTCTTAAAAAAAATAGATAATCCGATAAAGAAAAGTAGGGGGGCGATCCGGCTCAGACCTTTGGGAGTTTTGGTATAATAAACGTCTGCTTTCGTATAAAATCCCAGCCAGTGAAAGCCTGAAATAATAGATTTGTGAAAATCCCGGATAAATATAAACCGAGAAGAAGGTGGATACAATTTTAAATTTACAAAATGAAAGCAAAGCAGATATTAATTTTTAAAAGCTCTGTGCGAACAAAAGAGAAGAAGACGTTCCTGATGCAGTTGTTAAAGCTCCACCTGCCACAGATACAGTCGGCGACCTTGGATCTGGATGACGAAGACGCTATATTTCGGGTAGAAACAGAAGAATGTTCCGTTGATCTACTGACAGCTTTGCTGCATAAGCATGGTATAAAAGTAGATTTTCTAGATCGCTTTGTATTGGCCTAATGCTATTCAAAGCACAGTACAGACGATCTTACAATAGCCCGCCTGTATATTGCTTAAAAAACGGCTCGCGATAAATCTCGCCAATCGGGATCTCGAACTTGTCAATGTATATCGTATGGTTGTCAAAAGAATCAATAAAAGACAAATTGATCAAATAGGATTTGCTAACCCGAACAAATATATGGGCTGGTAGTTTTTGATGCATTGTTTTTAGATTCATTGCCGTAATAAGTTTATTAGTGCGCGTATAAATAACGACATAATCTTTGAGTGCCTCAATAAATCGAATATCGCCAAATAAGATCTTGTAGTATTTTCGATCCGATTTGATAAATACAGCATCTTCATTCGCATCTTCAAAGGTGCTTTGATTTTCCTTTAAATTGAGCAGATTTTTATAGGTCAGCGCTTTATCGATTGCCTTGGCCAAGCGATCTTTTTTGATAGGTTTAAGGAGGTAGTCGAGTGCATCCAGCTCAAAACCCCTCAAGGCATATTGTGTATAGGCTGTCGTCAGTATCACCAGCACATCCTTAGGTAAGGATTGTGCAAAATCCAATCCATTGACCGTAGGCATCTCGATATCGAGAAAAATGAGATCAACAGATGTGGTCGCAAGATATTCCATAGCAGATAGGGCATTGGAAAACTCACCCATAATTTCTATAGCTGAAATTTCTTCGACCAGATTTCTCATTTCTTCCCTTGCTAAGGGTTCATCATCTACAATGATACAATTCATAATGGAATTTTTAATTTTACCTGATACAGCAGGTCATTTTTTGATATTGTAAGTTCGTAATTATCACCATACAGCAAATCCAGCCGTCGTTTGGCATTGACTAATCCCAGTCCACCATACTTAGAACGGGTATTCGAAAGATCTGGATCGATCGAATTTTCACATTCGAAACAAAGTTGTTCATCTGTCTGCGTAAAATGAATGGCAATAAACGTATGCTCGTCACGTAAGTTCACGCTATGTTTGATCGCGTTCTCGATAAAGGCAGTAAAAAGATGTGGCGGCAGGAAAATACTTTGCCTTTCTAATTCCGCCGTGCAGGACAATGACGTTCTCAAGTTATCCCGACGTATTTCCTCAAGTTTTAGAAAATTGAAAATAAAGTTTATTTCGGATTTTAAAAGCGTTTTATCTGTATCGTTTTCATAGAGCTGATAGCGCAAAAAATCGGAAAGTTTGATAATAACCTCGGTGGCCATACTGGGGTCTTTCCGAATTAATGCCTTCACATTGTTGAGCATATTAAACAAAAAATGTGGCTGAATCTGATTCTTTAACGCATTTAACTCCGTTGTCAACGCCAGGTTTTTTAGATCTGAAATACGTTTATTATCCTCGATCCAACGCTTAAAGAGCTTAAAAGTGGTGGTGGTCAAGATAATGGGAATACAGATAAATAAACCGCTGACAAAACCCATTGTATTGGTTCGTTGTCTTTCGATCGTCGGGATATGGATACTAAAAATATATATCGCAATTTGCATGACCACGAGTAGGCTCGCTGTCACCAGCAGAATAAGCAAGATGGTATAGATTTCATATTTTCCCTTGAAAAAATACTGCGGGATCAACACATACATATTGATATAAAACATGGCCACGAAAACCGTCCAGAGTGCCAAAGAGAAGTAGGTTTTATAGTTACCCAGAAATTGGTTATTTGTATTGGCATTGGCAAAAAGAATAAGCAGGCCAACCAAAAACAGGCCATGTCGTAAAAGCCTGAACTTCTTTTCCGTTAAGTAGCGTAAAATAATACGATTGTTGCAGTCTTGCATATTGATCTGGATTACTGACCCTAATTCAGCAAAAGTAATTTTTTTTGTTTCAAAATGGCTTTCTTTTATACGAAGACCGCTTTTTTTTATACTAAAGTAAATTCAGTAATTAGGCTGGGGAGGAACCGTTTTAACAGCGCTTGTTTTTGTATAAAATATTGACCCTTTTGTATAAAAAAATAAATGGGCGTACCCAATTGATCTATTCTTGTAACAAGCTAAAGCTCAGCTCGGATTTCCAAAAGAGCAGTTTTCGCGGAGTATTTAATTGAAAAAGAATAGATAGACAAAAACAAATATCCAAATGAAAAAGAGTTTCGTGTTGTTTGGGAGCTTTGCCCTGATATGCAGTGCTTCCGCACAGACAAAAGACAGTATTCCCCAAAAAGTACAGGCCATTGTTGCTGACAAATTTCCCGCAGCGAGAGTACTGAATCTAAGTTATGAATACAATGGCGGCTACAAATATTCAGCTAACGCTAAGGGGGCTGCCAGCACCCAAGGTAGGGTGGAATCATTCCATCAGGCTGGGGGGAGTTTAAATGTCAATTTTTTAAACCGGCGTAACTGGGCTTTGGGGACTAGCCTTGGATATCAGTATACCACATTGAATCTACAAGAATCGGATTTAAGCGCACAACCTTTAAAAATGCGTTCAAAGGATTTCCATTACCATTATGAATCGCTTAATTTCTCTTACTTCTCAAAGTTATTTGGTAAAATGGCTATTTATTCGGCCAGTATCATGACGGATGGAAGTGAAAAGGGGATTGAACGGATGCGGGGCATGTTGACTGGAACTTTAGTATTAAAGGCGTCGAAGGATGTACAAATGACAATCGGATTGTTGGGTTTTGTGGATCCGGGGGCTATTGTTCCTGTTATTCCCACCTTTACCTATAAGCAACAGTATGCTGATGGTTGGATGGTAGATGTGTTATTACCAAAAGGCGCTTTTGTACGTAAAACGATGTTGCGGAATGGTCGACTTTCACTGGGCACGGACCTCAATACTACGATATTTTATCTCTATGACTTTTTGGGGTCAGATAAGGTTTATACCCTTAATCAGATGGAGATTAATTCAGGGTTCACCTATGAGCATAATCTGGGAAGGTCATTTATCGCAACAGTCAAATCAGGTATGAAGACCATTCCAAGGTCAAGAGTATTTGAAAAAAGTGAACGTCAAAATAATTATGTTTGGGAAGCTTCTGCAGATCCATCTTTTTATGTGAACGTCGGACTTTCTTTTAATCCTTTTGCGAAAAAAAGGCGTTAGTATAATGAGCCGCTAATCATCAGAAATGTGTGAAAGATCAACTTTACTAGAATCCAAACACAATTTTGTCATTAAATTCTTTTAAATGTTTGAACATCTAAATATTTACTATATTTATGATATAAATAAAAATTTAAAAATATGGACAATCGTTCGAACACTATTTCCAGATCTAATTTTTTTTATCAAATTTATAATAGATAACAACCTAATATTAGGACGTTGAAAAATAAAATAGACAGTAAATAAACAAAAGAAAATGGCATTATTAGAAACACTTGAATGGCGTTATGCAACCAAAAAATACGATTCAACAAAGAAAGTTGATCAGAATGATGTAGACAAAATTATCGAAGCAGCGCGTATGGCACCGAGTTCCTCGGGTTTGCAACCGTTTCGTGTTGTGCTGATCACGGATCAACAGTTGAAAGAGCAGATTGTACCTGTTGCTTGGGGGCAGCAAATAATTGCAGAAAGCTCACATCTCCTGATTTTTGCGGCATGGGATAAATACACAGACGAACGCATTGATGCGACTTTTGATCATATGAACAACCATAGAGGCCTCCCGTTGGATACAACCGACGAATATAAAAATAGGTTGAAAGAGATGTTCGCTGCACTTACTGAAGAACAGCAGGCTGCACATGCAGCTAAACAAGCTTATATTTCTTTTGGAATGGCCATTGCTCAAGCCGCAGAATTGAAAGTAGACGCTACACCGATGGAAGGATTTTCTAACGTCGAATTGGATAAATTACTGGGCTTGGATAAAAAAGGCTTAAAAAGTGTTGTTTTGCTACCTTTAGGTTATCGCCTGGGTGAGGAGGATTGGTTATTGAAATTGAAAAAATTTAGATTGCCGAAAGACGAGTTTTTGATTCAACTACCATAACAGTTGTGGTTATAAATCATACTGTGTAGAAGTAAGTTGGAATGCAATAAGAGCTAAAGACACAGAAAAGGGACGATATATCGCCCCTTTTCTGTGTCTTTAGCTCTTGTTCCTTTCATTAAAATTGATAGGCTACACTACCTAGAATATTTCTCGGCATTTGAGGATTTACAGTGGTCCAACCTTTGAAATAGGTTTGATTGGTCAGGTTATTCCCCTTTACAGCAAATTCAAATTGCTTATAACCGTAGGAAAGGCTTGCATTGAATAGCATATAGGAGGGTAAAGTAAAAATGCCAGTAGGTACACTGTTTGTAATTAGATTCTCACTTGCGTAATTGAGTCCTGCTCCGATACCGAAACCCTTTAATGTTCCTTTTTGTACAATATAGTTGGCCCATAAATTCGAAAGATGTTTTGGTCCAGCTTCTGTTGGTCGCAAATTATTCACACTTGCAGCCGCTTTTGTTGTTTTGCTGTCGTTAAAGCTATAACTGAATATAACATTCAAACCTTGGATAGGGGCGGCTGTTAAATCAAAATCTATACCGCGGCTCAGACGGGTTCCATCTTGAACAGTAATATTGTAGGTCTGTCCATCAATAACCCTTGATTCAGTACGCAGCATATTATCAACAGTGATGTCGTAGTAACTTGCCGTTAGACCAAGTTTATTGTTGAGTAGGTTAAATTTAACCCCGGCTTCCCATTGTGAGGCCTGTTGCGGTTTAAAGTCTCCCGATACACTTGGATGTGGTGGCGGGATTGGGGCTACATTCTTAAATCCATTTTGATAATTGGCAAAAAATGACACTTTATCTTTGACAAATTCATACACTAAACCCGCACGAGGAGAAAAAGCAGTTTGATTATAAGCCCCCATCGTGGTGTCTTTATCAAAATTATAAGTTCCCTTATTGTCAAAGTAATCCACGCGTAAAGCAACATTCAGATGTAACTGCGGTGTAAGATCCAATATATCGGAGACATAGGCGCCCAAAACCTGATTGCGGCTTCTTGTGTTTGTCTTGACCCCAGTTGAAGCTGCTATGGCAGCTTCAATATTTGCGGCATTGAATCTGGTATATCTGGGATCATCAATTGAGGTGTTGAGCTGATCAAATAAAATATAAGGTGAATTATGACTTTCAGCTTGTTGGTAAAGATAGTCAACGCCGACAAGCAATCTGTTTCGAAGTTCACCAATATGAAAGTCTCCCACAAAATTTTGCTGTGCATTGAAGTTATTGGCAGTATAATTCTGATCAGCAACATAGCGGTCGATCAATGTATCATTTTTTTCCTGAAGGTACATGATATATTGAAAATAGCCATCTGACTTGCGTCGATTATAGTTTACTGTGGTATTCGATGTCCACTGTTCGTTGAAGCGGTAGGTCACATTACCTCGTACATTCGTGGTTGGATTTTTAAAGGTCACATCGTCGTTGGTATACGATTTATTGAAATCAAATTGTAGTTCATCAGGTGTTCTGGCAAAAAGCTGGCGAGAACGATTGAGAAATACCATTAAAGGATTGGTTGCCTTACTTTGAAAAAGATCGACATCTAATTGAATGTCCAGTTTTTCATTTGGTCGGTAAAGTAACGACGGTGCGAAAAAAAAGGATCTGTTAAAACCAGCATCCTGATAATTACCAACATTTGAGAAAGCTGTATTCACACGACCTAAAAGTTTTTTGTCCGTTGTCAGCGGTCCATATACATCCGCTGTGACACGATGCTGTGCATAGCTGCCGAATAGATAATTGACACGGCCGCCGACAGTATCCAGAGGCTTCTTGGTAATATTATTGATGAGTCCACCAAAGCCAACAGCTGCACCGCCATAAAGCGAACCTGATGGCCCTTTGATAACTTCGATAGACTCGAGATTGGCTGGGTCGGGGCTGGTACTGGCGATGCCAACTACACCATCGACCATTGCGACCTGTGTGCTAAAGCCCCGTAGTGTATAATAGGTGACTCCATCACCGGGTCTGCCTGTTGAAGCCCATAATTTGTCTATACCTGAAACATTTGCCAAAGCATCATCGTAATTGGTATTAAGCTGGCTTTTTAATAATTCTTTAGTAATGACGGTATAGGACTGGGAGTTTTCGAGATTGTTAAGTGGCATTTTCGATACATAGAGGCTCTGTTTTTTTGTGTATTTATTAACTCCATTCCCATTAATGACAATCTCCTGTAGGGTAGATTGGTTCTCGTTGAGGTAAATATCTGAAATCCTATTTTTGTCGTCTGCAATCTGAATTTCTCGAACTAAAGATTGTAGGCCTACGGCCGATATTTCAAGCCGTGCAGGTCCGGGTTTTAAAGATTTAAATTGATAAGAGCCATTGGTTCGGGAGGATACTGTGATGTCCTGAGGAAGCAATTTCACTGTTATTCCCGGGATGGGTTTGCCATCTGAAGAGAAAATTTTGCCGTAAACTTCGGCTTTGTGCTGTCCTTGGGCTAGGAGGGTGCCCGGAATGAACAACAGGAGGTAGATGATAATTTTATTCATGCTGGTTTGCATTCTTAATTAGATTAATTATAAACAACACAAAGGTATTACTCCTATTATATTTTTCAAAACTTTATTTATTCATTTTTTAAGTTGTATTATCCAGCGAATATGCGGTTTGCTGGGTTATAATAAGAATGGCCAAAAAGATGGTAAGCACTCTTTTTGACCATTACATTACCACACTAGCGATAGATTGCGGTTAGTACCGCAGGTGCCTGTCATCGATCTTTGAACTGATGGGATATACATCTTTGTGGATATCTATACCTACCTGAGACAAGGGGATTCCGGCCATTGTGGTTTCAGTTCCTTGGATATGGATATTTTTTTTATGATCTATGCTAACAGTTGCCCAGATAGGATCTTGATAGACCAATGTCCGTCTTAGAATGTTATGCTTTTTGTAGAACTCCCCATCAAATGCTTTGCTTTCAAATGTATCACCGGCCCAGTAATAGGAGGCGCTATTGATTTGTACATAGTGAATTCCATTGATCTCATTATGATAGTTGAGATGGTGGTGGCCAGTCAGGACAAGTAAAATCTTATTGAATCCGGCTTCGATATTCAGCTGCTCTAACAGGTACCTTACGGCCATTCCATTTTCCAATCCACCATCGTCATTGTCCAACCCTTGATGGCAAAAGATGATCACCCGGTTTTTGGTACTTCCGATATCTTTTTTTAACCATTCCAATTGCTGCTGACTGATACTGCGGGGGTAACCTTCAATTTTCTTGGTTTGGCTTTTTTCATTACCATCTAGGATAACAAAATGAAATCCCTGTTTGTCAAACGAATAGTATGGAGCAGGGCTATTCCAGAAATCGGTTACCTGTTTTTTTGTGAATCCGCCATCAGTATCATGATTGCCGATGACAAAGTGCCTTTCTCCTGTAAAACCACTCCAGATATCCATTAATTCTTTATTTTCGGCTTTTGGGAAACAAAAGTCACCTAAGGAAATAATAAAGTCGGGATTTTCACGCTTCATCGCGTCAATAAAGAGTTTGGCCCGACGCGCACCGTCGTGCATGAGATCATGATGGAGATCTGCGATAACGCCAAATTTAACTTTGTCAGTTTTGAGTACAGTGCTTTTTGTTGAGGTTATAGGCGCACTGGCAAGGCTCTTGTTGACCAAGAGACCGCCTATGCCTAGACCTCCTAACTGGATGAATTTTTTTCGGTTGATCATAACGAATTGATAATACGGATTTTATTAGATGCTACTTAGATGAACTGTTTGATCTTTTTTCAGTTTAATATATTGCAAATTCTTATCTTTTGAAAGCCGCTTTTTAGTTGAAATATCCTGAAGGTCTGTATTTTCAAAAATGCGGAAGATACCATCTTGGCTAGCGGTTACTTTTAATAACGTGATCTTGTTGTTGTTCTTGTTAGCGCTGACAATAAATCCGCCCGTTGTTCTCAGGTTTTTAAAAGATATATCTTTCCATTCCTCAGGAGTGGCCGGAAAAACTTCGATATAATCATTTTTGCTCTGAATTAACAATTCATGAACCCCCTGTGCAAAGGCAAAATTTCCCTCCAATGTAAAAGGGCGATAAGTAAAATCAGAATATTGACCACCGTTTTGGTCGCCGTTGAGGTGAAATGAATTGATGGAACAAAAGTTATGGGCAAACTTCTGTAGGTTGCTGACAGCTTGTTTGCTTTGTTTCGCCCGCGCATGGAGACAGGCCATCCATGAGAACGAATATCCTACCCAGGCTCTGGTGCCCAATTGCTCTAAATGTGACAGCGATTTTTCAATCAACAATTTGTCTTGCGTATTATTGATGTCAAGTATTCCTAAGGGATAAATAGCCATATAGGGTGACATATGCCGATGTGAATGCTTCATGCTCAGATCCTCTGCAACGCGGAGACCAGTTTCATCTGTGGCAAAATTGGGCAATTCGGCGCCATATCGTGTCCATTCTTTTGCTGCTTCAGTTTTGCCGTTAGCTGTACTGACCTCGGCTGCTATAGCGAATAAATAATGTGCCAGGCTGAGATCAAAATTGGTCCAACTATTAAACCAGGCGGCAGTGCCGTTATCATTATATTCTGGACTGCTGCTCAGGGGTAGATAGCGTTTCCCATCTTTGAGATAGGTAATATTTTTTAGATAGGTCGCTGCTTCTATAATATAAGGATAGGCCTGTTTTTTTAAGAAATTGGGATCCATACTGTATTTCCATTGCCAATAAAAATGTTGGGCGGTCCAGGCACTGACCGTAGGCGAAAGGGAGTATTGGATCCAACCTCCCATAGGGTAGCCGTTCAAGGTCAGCACACCCGGGATATTCAATCCGTCAACACCAAAATACTGTTGAGTGTAAGCAAGGTTTTTCGGTCTGATTTTCCATAACCAATCCGTATAACTTTGTGCTTCATTCATTCGGTTGGCGGTATAAGCCGGCCAATAACTCAGTTGGGTATTGAGATCATTGTGGAAGTCGCCTTTCCAAGGCGGTAGTCCACCATTATCTGCTGTCCAAACAGCCTGCAAGGTTATTGCCGGAGCTCCTTGGCGTGCTGTGGCCCCTAATTTATAAAGCTCCAGATAGTATTGTTTTTCGAGATCTTTTTTAGGGATGGAAATGTTAGATTTAGACCAATAGCTTGTCCACCATGCGAGATGGCTTCGCTTTGCTTTTTCAAATTGTTCGAGTGATAGCGGTTGTTTCTTGACCTTTTCATCATTACTGATTGTCCAATAGCCGATCAATTTGGTCGATGAGACTTTTTCCCAACATAACATGACCTCAAAAAAGTGATGATCATAAGTTTCCTGATGTAATAGCTGCGCATTCCCCATTTTAACAATATTTCCCTGTTTATAGCCCAACCTGGCTAAACTTTGACCATCGACAACACTTTTTTGCTCATCCGTATTGGTCTTGGTTTCATATTCATGTGGAATAAGCTCTGGACCAAGGTCGCTAATGTTCTTCGCTGTGATTTCAAAATAGCCCATTGGACTGGTCGCATGGACAAAAGAGGTAAGTATTTTTCCGTCGTCGAATTTCAGTGTATGTACAGCAGTTTGTATATCTAGTACATTGGATATGACCTTTCCGAATTTAGCTAAGTTTAAGGTCATCGCCGCCGCAGGAAGTTTGGTAGGATAGGGAGAACGGTCATAGGGTGAATCGCCCCATTGTTGGGCCGCCTGATAGCTGTTGTTTTTCAATTGCTGCTGTACCCATTTAAAATCATGTTTTTCTATCTCAAAAGCTTTTCGTTCATCCCAAAGATCAGCACGGTCCAAGGATAGCCGGATGGCATTTTCCTTTTTCCAGATCAATGCACCCAGCTGACCATTACCCAAAGGGATGGCTTCATCCCATCGTGTTGCAAGATCTTTGAAATGGAGATTATAAGCAGGGGACGGTTGGGCGATAACCAGACGCGCTGCGAAAAATAGTAATATAAGAAAGACGTATTTCATAATTTATGTGGATATGGTTTTACAAATTTAGTGGTCACTACAATCAAAGGCTGACACTATTTAGGCTTTTTTATAGCTTATTTTACCTTTGTTGCATCTCATTTTCCACTTGCTGTATCCAATAGCAAATTGCATGCTTCCAAGCTGTGACTCGTCAACAGTAGCCAGCCTTATCAGCTATCGCTTAGAAAGACAGAATAAATAGATCATAAGATAGAAAGAATATCAGTTTAGCACCAGATTAAAAATATAAAAAGCAATGCTGACTACGATATCGTAACCAAATTGTTATAGGGTGCTGATGGGAACCGTATCGCACGAATGGGGGTAAAAACGAAGATTAGCCTATGTGAGGGTAATATAGATTATATTTCTGTTAATCTAGTTCTAGTATATCGCATTGTTCTTCTTTATTTTTATAACCATAAATAAATATCCATTCTGATGTTGATTTACTTGTAGCTATCCCATTAACTGATACTGGAATAGTGAAATAAAAATTATAAATAAACCTAATAACTGACTAATATAGAATAGACCTTATTGCTATGAATAGAAAATTAATGGTGTTAGCATCATTGGCCGTAGTTGTCGCCTGCATTGCAATATTTACATTTCGCAAAGAAGAAACAATAGATTTTAGTGCAGATGTCAAACCGATATTAAATAAACATTGTATTACCTGTCATGGTGGCGTGAAGAAAAATGGAGGGCTTAGTTTTCTTTTCGAAAATGAAGCTTTTGCCAAAGCTGAGTCTGGCAAATCGGCGATTATTCCGGGGGATGCGGAACATAGCGAGTTTATGAAAAGATTGCTGTCGGATGATCCCGAACTACGTATGCCTTACAATGCACCCAAACTGAATGATGATGAGATCGCCATCTTAAAAAAATGGATTGATCAAGGTGCGAAGTGGGGTGAACATTGGGCCTACACATTACCTAAAGACGTTGAAGTACCCAAAACCTTTTCGTTTGCGGGACTATTTGGAATAAAACCCAAAGGGGTGAATAATGACATTGACTATTTTGTTCAGGATAAGTTGAAGTCCAAAGATCTGACATTTGCCGATGAAGCCGACCGAGCTACTTTATTAAGGAGACTTTATCTGGATCTCATCGGTATACCACCCACATTAGCCGAAACCCGTGCTTTTATCGAAGATGAGAGCGACGATGCATATTCCCGTAGAGTTGATAGCTTATTAGCCTCCTCCAAATATGGTGAAAAATGGGCCAGTTGGTGGTTGGATATGGCACGGTATGCAGATACCAAAGGTTATGAAAAAGACGGATCCCGTAGTATTTGGCCTTATCGGGACTGGGTGATCAAAGCCTTAAATAACGATATGCCTTACGACGAATTTACAGTTGAGCAGCTCGCAGGAGATCTTCTGCCACAACCAACCAAAGATCAGCTTATCGCAACTGCTTTTCACCGCAATACGATGAATAACGATGAGGGGGGAACCGATAGTGAGGAGTTTCGGATGGCGGCCGTGCTGGACCGTTTAAATACCAGTTATCAGGTATGGTTGAGTACAACATTTGAATGCGTACAATGCCATAGCCATACCTATGACCCGTTTAAATTTGAAGAATACTATAAATCGCTGGCATTTTTCAATAATACAAGGGATGAAGATACACAGGGAGATCATCCGAAGTTACGTTTTTACGCTGCACAGGACGAAAAACGTATCGATAGCATTAAGCATTGGCTGGCAGCAAATGGAAATGTAAACGAGGTGAAATCAGCAGACCTGTTTCTGCATACGCTAGAACCCAAGATTCATGCGCATTATAGTGATCAGATTGTGGATGGTGCATTGTACGATACAAAATGGCTTGGTGTGCGCAATAGCGGATCGGCTCGTTTGAAAGCAATTACATTGGATGGCAAAAAACAACTCTTCATGAATTTCTGGACCGATGCGGTCGGAGGGAAAATGGAGGTGCACCTCAATAACCCTCATGGTCCCCTGTTAACCAATGTGGATTTACCGAAAACTTCGGGAAGACAGGTTATTCAAGCACCGATCGTACCAACTACAGGTGTACATGATCTCTACCTGGTCTTTAAAAATGCAGCAGTTGCAGCTGGTCAGCCAATATGTATGATTGAATGGTTTGCTTTTCGCGAAGATTTTCCTCTCGGGAAACCAATGGAAAATCAGCATCTGCAACGTACCTTTTTGCAGCTCGTCAATCTACAGCCCGAAGGAGTGCCTGTTATGATCGAAAACCCGAAGGATATGCAGCGGAAAACCAATGTATTTATCCGCGGAAATCGTTTGTCTTTGGGTGCGGAAGTACAGCCTATGGTTCCGGAGTCACTGAATGATTTTCCAAAGGGAGCCCCTCGAAATCGTATGGGCTTCGCACAGTGGATTGTTAGTAAAGAAAATCCATTGACTGCCCGCACTTTGGTTAACCGTGTCTGGGCGCAGCTCTTCGGCCGGGGACTGGTTGAACCATTAGGCGATATGGGTACACAGAGTACACCACCGATTCATCGTGAATTATTGGATTATCTGGCCCTAGATCTTATGAACGGAAAAAAATGGAGCATTAAAAAATTGGTCCGTGAGATCGTCCTATCGGGCACCTATAGGCAGTCGTCAACATTAAATAGTGACAATGTACAAAAAGATCCACAAAATTATTATCTCGCAAGGGGACCACGATTCCGACTTTCCGCAGAGCAGATCCGCGATCAGGCTTTGGCCGTCAGTGGGTTGTTAAGCAATAAAATGTATGGGCCGAGTGTCATGCCTTATCAACCGGATGGTGTCTGGATGACAGTGTATAGTGGTGAGTCCTGGGTGAAAAGCGAGGGTGAAGATCAGTTTAGACGCGGTGTCTATACCTTCCTAAAACGTACCAGTCCTTATCCATCCTTTGTTTCCTTTGATGCATCCAGTAGGGAGGTCTGTCTGGTTGATCGTATACGGACTAATACACCATTGCAGGCTTTGGCGACGCTCAATGATCCAGTATATCTCGAAGCTGCAAAACATTTGGGCGAAATCATGGAGCGGGAAGGCAAAGGAAATACAAAAAATAGTATCGGTGCAGGCTATCGAAGGGCAATGCTTCGGGAGGCTGATCCCAAGAAGATTGCTGATCTCGAATTGCTCTACCAAAAAGCGCTTGCCGAATTTAACAAAACACCAGCTTCAGCCGCGAAATACCTGGGCGGTGATTTGGCAAAGGACAATAGCAAAAAACTGTCCTCCAAAGCCGCTTACATGTTGGTGGCAAATGCCTTATTGAATTTAGATGAGTTTTTGACAAAATCATAAAGAATAAACGCAAAGATAATTGATGTGAGTGAGTGAGTGAGTGAGTGAGTGAGTGAGTGAGTGAGTGAGTGAGTGAGTGAGTGAGTGAGTGAGTGAGTGAGTGAGTGAGTGAGTGAGTGAGTACGATTGAAGGAAGCTTAAAATAATAGATAAACTAAGATAATAGCAGGTTCTTGATAGAATGATGCTGTTACAAAAGATTTACTTGAATGAAAGATCTGAATAAACTAATTGAAGAGGCACAGCAATCTGAATTGAAGGCTGTGACAAGAAGACATTTCCTGAAAGATTGCGTTGCTGGTATCGGTGGAATTGCACTTGGAGGCCTATTGGCTGGTTGCGGCGGATGGGATTCATCTAAATCTAAAGGGAGTCTGGATCTCAATGCCCTAAATCCATTGATCCCTAAATCGCCACATTTCCCTGGCAAGGCCAAAAGTGTCATCTATCTACATATGGCGGGAGCCCCTTCACAGCTTGAACTATTTGATTATAAGCCTGCATTGCAGAAACTGCATAATCAACCCTGTCCACAATCGCTTTTGGCAGGTAAGAAGTTCGCCTTTATTCGAGGGGTACCTAAAATGCTGGGACCACAGGCTACCTTCAAGCAATATGGTCAAAGTGGCGCTTGGGTATCCGATCATTTACCACATTTCAGTAAGGTAGTTGATGATGTTAGTTTTTTGAAAGCTGTTCATACCGATCAGTTTAATCATGGACCGGCACAGCTGTTTATGCATACCGGGAGTGCCCGTCTGGGACGTCCGAGTATCGGTTCATGGGTGACCTATGGTCTAGGCTCTGAAAACAGCAATTTACCAGGCTTTGTGGTGTTAACTTCTGGTGGTAAAACACCGGATGCGGGAAAGAGTGTCTGGGGAAGTGGCTTTCTACCGTCGGTTTATCAAGGAGTTCAATGTCGTTCAAAGGGAGATCCCGTTCTGTATATTGCTGACCCCGAGGGCATGGATCGGGACATGAAGCGAAATCTTATTGATGCGATCAATAATGTGAATAAAACAGAGTATGACACATTTAAAGATCCAGAGACACTGTCCCGGATTGCGCAATATGAAATGGCCTATAAAATGCAGGTTGCAGTACCTGAGGTGATGAATATCAATAATGAACCAGCTTATATCCATGAGTTATATGGTACCGAACCCGGAAAGGAGTCTTTTGCAAATAATTGTCTATTGGCCCGCAAGCTCGTTGAGCAGGGGGTACGTTTTGTACAGTTATTTGATTGGGGCTGGGATAGCCATGGTACCAATGCATCGGACTCGATAGATCTTGGGTTTAGAAATAAATGTCGGGAGATTGATCGTCCGATGACGGCATTGATTTTGGACCTGAAGCAACGTGGTCTACTCGAAGATACATTGGTGGTCTGGGGAGGCGAGTTTGGACGCACGCCGATGCAGGAGAACCGGGATAATAGTGATATGCCATTTCTGGGTAGAGACCATCATACCGATGCCTATACCATTTGGATGGCAGGCGGCGGAGTGCGCAATGGCATCAGTTATGGACAAACTGACGATATCGGTTTTGCGGGTGTTGAAGGAAGGGCTTCCGTACACGATGTCCACGCAACCATGCTCCATCTCCTTGGCTTTGACCACGAAAAATTTACTTATGAATTTCAGGGCCGACCATTCCGTTTGACGGATGTGGAAGGTGAACTTATACAAGCGATTATTTAAATAATGAAACGATTCCTATTACTAATACTTCTGATGGCCAATTTTTTTACACTTTTAGCTCAGAAGCAAGAGAAACTACATATCAAATATTATTGTACCAATTGGGGAAATACCGATTCCTGGGATCGATTCTGTGAACGTGTTAAGAAAGCAGGTTATCAAGGTGTCGAAGCCTGGCTACCCGGAGATCTGAAAGAACGGAAGGAAATGATCGATGCCCTACAAAAATACCGTCTGAGCTTAGGTTTGCTTTCCGGTGGTTCTGGAGCTTCCTTCGAACAGTATCGTGAAAGCTTTAAACGTAATCTGGAAGAAGCTGCAGGTATGAAACCTGATTATATCAACTGCCATACAGGTAAGGAGTATTATTCCTTTGAACAAAATAAACAATTGATTGATATTGGCCAGGTCGTCATGGAAAAACAGCATGTTCCGGTATACCATGAAACGCATCGTGGTAGATTTAGCTTTGCGGCGCACCTGACCAAAGATTACTTAGCAAAGATTCCTTCCTTAAGGCTTGCTTTGGATATTTCACATTGGTGCAATGTACATGAGTCCCTGCTCGGTGACCAGCAAGAAGCGGTAGCTTTGGCGCTTGCCCGGACAGAACATATCCATGCTCGGATCGGACACCCTGAAGGACCACAGGTCAATGATCCTGCGGCACCAGAATGGAAAAATACTGTAGATCAACATTTGGCCTGGTGGGATGAGATCGTTAAGCAGCATAAACAAAATGGAGCTAAGGTGTTGACCATCACCACAGAGTTTGGTCCGGCGGGCTATCTGCCAACACTACCTTTTACGCAGCAACCCGTAGCTGACCAATGGTCGGTAAATGTATATATGTTGAACTTACTCAAAGACAGGTATAAAGAATGATGGTTTTCCTTGAAGAATTGATGGCCTTTTTGGGACGGTTTCATCCCATCTTAGTGCATTTACCCATCGGAATTTTATTGATCGCATTTGTGATGGCATTTTTGGAGCTATTCAAGGAGGAAAATCCATACCGGCCTGCGATTAGGTTATCCTTGTTATTAGGTAGTATAGCAGCTGTATTTGCGGCGTTCTCAGGATTTCTGCTATCACGCAATGGTGGTTATGAAATACAGGTGCTCAATTACCACCAATGGTTGGGCATTGTGGTGGCGGGGTGCAGCATATTACTCTATGTGCTCTATCGTGAAAAAAGTGAAACGTTGCAATGGTCAAAAAAGATCATTGGGTTCCGCTTTTGGTTATTTTTGATCCTGGTCGTATTGCTGGGAATTACAGGACACTACGGTGGCACCCTGACACATGGCAAGGGTTACTTTATTGAAGCGATGCCGCAAGCAATGAAAAAGACTTTTGGAGTGAAGGAGAGCAGCGAAGAGGTATTAATCGTTGAGAATGTACAAGAGGCTGCCGTGTATGATGGTATTATTCAGCCCATACTCAAGCAGCGTTGTCAAAGCTGTCATGGTGATCGTAAACAGGAGGGAGGATTGGCCTTACATACTAAGGAAAGCCTGCTAAAAGGAGGAGAGAATGGTAAAGTACTGGTCGATAACAAGTCCAAAGAAAGTGAGCTGTATGCACGATTGATCTTACCGGAAGGGCACAAAAAAAGAATGCCACCAAAAGGGCGCACACCAATCAGTCCTGATCAGATCAAATTGATCGCCTGGTGGATTGAACAAGGAGCGAACTTCGATAAAAAAGTGAACCAACTCACACAGACCAAAGAAATAGCAGCAATATTGAAAAAGTTAGAAACAGGGGAGCAGGAAGCTTCCCCGGTATTGTATGCAGATTTTCCCAAAGCACCCGATTTACCAAAGGATAAAGTCGATGCCTGGCAGGCAAAAGGTATTAAAATTATTCCTGTGGCTAAAGAAAATAATCTCGTGCTGGTCAATGCCATCAACTATCCACAGTTTAATGATAAGGATCTGCAAGATCTATTGGCCATTAAAGAGAATATCGTTCAGCTGAAACTAGGGCATACCGCAATTACCGATCAGGCTTTTTCTACAATAAAATCCATGCCTGTCATCTCGCGTTTGCATCTCGAGAATACAAAAGTCTCCGATGGAGGTTTGTCACAATTGAAAGGACTGCAAAAGTTGATCTATCTCAATCTGGTGGGAACAAAAGTAACCGCAAAGGGTTTGTCAAATTTGAAGGATATTCCTAATCTGAAAAATGTATATATCTACCAAACGGGAAGCCAGGACAGTACGGCCTTAAAAGCATTACATGGTAAGGTTCGTATCGACACAGGTAATTACCGATTGCCATTTATCGCTACGGATACAGTCAGGTTCTAGCAATGATAAAGTACAGCGCAAGTAGTTTTATCCATTGACGATAATACGACTGAATAGATACTTAGGCTATACTGAAGCAATACTCAGTCAATACTTATAGGATATTGGAAACCTGACTTTTGGATATTGGAAAGATGCGATTGGAGGATGATTGCGCTTATAGAATATTTGGAAAGAAGCTGTAGGGAATGTGAACAAAATTGAATAAAGAAAAAGGGTGTCCGATCTTTTCGGACACCCTTTTTTATTTGTCGTGTATAAATACTGTGGGTTATTTCCCGGCATTTTCCAATAGGCTGATCGCATCGTAAAGTACACCAGCCTCGCCTCTGAAAGTTCCTGAGCCTTCAGGTTTATTGTCTTTGGTATACCATTCGTAGAAACCTTTATTTTTAATAACACGAGCCAACATGGGCTTGATCTGCTCGTAGGCTTCCTGTTGGAAACCATTTTTAACTAATTGTTGGATCATTCTTCCCCCAAACCAGGTCCAGTCTCCACCATTTTGGTAACCATAGGGATACATGCCTTTGTTTTTGAAGAAACCTGCCGGATAGGTCGGGTATACCGTTAGACCAATGGTGGCAGCACCTGCATCCTTTACATTTTTGATCATCTTGTCCAAAGACGTTTTGATCTGCTCTTTGCTGAGCAGGTTTGCTTCAATAGCAATCGCAGTTCCACCATGGTAATAGATCTGGTTTTCATCAAAATCCTTCGGAAATGGCGAACCTTTAATATAAATATGCGGAATGAATTTTTCATTTTTATCATCCCAAAGATGTTTCATCGTATTGTTTGCGATCATCTCCCGAACCTTACCCCATTTTTCCTTTTTTTCAGGAAAAAGGTCAATGTAATTGTCCAGTGCAATTAAAAACATAGCGTTATCGTATATGTCCAGTGCAATATGTGAACTTTCATCTAAATGTACTCCCCAATCATGTTCGGGTTGAACATCACCCCAATCAACCGTTGTGGCCCCCCATAATAATCCGTAGGTGCTATTGTAGCGTTTATCCATTAGGAATTGCAAAGCCTGTTCCATACGATCTTTTACACTCGTTTCGCCGATTTTCTGTGCCAGAAAGGAACTGTCCTTAGTTGCTATGATATATTTGTGTACCGCCTGGATCAGGGATGTTTCCTGATCGGTTTCAACCGTGTTTTTATGCCCAGCATATTCCGGTGCCAAGGGATTGGTGATTGTATAATAGTCGGAAACGCCATTCTTTAGGCTGGATTTTTTGACAAAACCATCAGCGATATTGCCATCGGCACCCTGTAATTTGAAAAATATACCCAACTGATCTTTGATCTGGTCATGGGGATGTACTTTGGTCGCCAACGTAATAAAGGTATTATAATCTCTGATCCACACCTCACTATAGCCGTCCCCGGCATTGAACCCAGCTTTGATAACATTGGTCGCCATATCTTTAACGAGCTGGAAACTACTATCCTGTGGAGTGCTCTGCTGTGTGTTGCTACCTGTAGATTTATTTCCTCCGCCATTGCAGGATAAGATTAACAATGAAGTAGATAGCGCGAAATATAAATTTCTCATGATGCTGTTTTTTATCGTTAGTATACTTAAATTAACATTTAGAGTCTTTGACAAAAGACTGTATGACCTTCGCTTGGCTAGCTCCCAGATTACGGAGTGAATAAGATTTCGCAGCGGCGGGAACAGCAAATGTCTCCGCATAATGGAAGATTTTTTTCATCCCATTGGCAGTCGTCAGTTCTACGGCTTCCCCCTCAACGAGCATCATAATATGGCATTGCCCCTTTGTTTCAATGTGCACTTCATCTTCAAATTCGTACCTGAAAACATCATAGAAATGATCTTCATGTGTCGGTAAATGTACTTTTATCGACTGTGTATCGAGCACATCAATCTGAGGCTGTGACAAGAGCGTGTTTTTTACAACATCACCTTTCCGGTTAAAGTTGAGATTGGAGAAAGCTCTGTCAATATTCAATGGACGTGGTTTACCATCTAAGTCTGGACGTACCCAGTCGTACATCTTAAAGGTGTAGTTATAAGGGGTGGCACTGATTTCTAGCACGAGGTTATTTGTACCTGAAGAATGTACAGTACCATGTGGAATCAGATACAACTGATGCTTTTGTGAGTCAAATTTTTGGACGTACTTGTCAATCGCAATGGGCTCACCCGTATGGAAGCTCTGTTCAAGCACAGTACGGAATTGGTCGGCATCAATATCTTCTTGGAATCCCAGATAAACCTGAGCATCTCCTTTTCTGTCAACGATGTAATAGGATTCGTCCTGTGTGAAATTTTCTCCAAACTCAGTTTTGGCATAACTTGGACTGGGGTGGCACTGAATCGAAAGATTGCCGCCATCAAAAGTGTCAAGAAAATTGAACCGGATTGGGAACTCAACATCAAAACGTGGCTGTGCAGTGCCCAATATATTTGAACTCTCCTGAAACATCAGTTGGTCAAATGAAATTTCGAGCACCTGTCCATTGCTTTCAAGTAATATACCATTTTCGGGGACGATCATCTCAAAAGACCAAGCATAGTTTTTTGCCTGTTGATCGATACCCGTTAAATGTTCCTTCATCCATTGTCCGCCCCAGACTCCGGGCTCAAATGTTGGTCTTACCCGAAAATAGTTTTCGGACATGGCATGTAAGGTTTCTTTTAAATCGTTTCCTGAAATCCAGGGTAGATTTTCCAGGGATAGCTGATCGGCCAGGATCTCCACCCGGGATAATATCGTTCGTTTGTGTCGGTTGAGGAGCTCCCAGTCGACAAAATAGTAACGTTTGTAAAGTTCTTTTTGATTCGTTTGCTTAGCACAAGCCAAATTCCAGGCCTGTCCGGCACGCATCCGTTGGATAAGTACATTTTTGGGCAGATCGATGTACATTACTTTACCGGAGTTATCCAAAAGTGCTGCTCCCGGACCGTAAAAAAAGATGTATTCATTGGCAGCTGCATTATTCAGGATTTCCTCAAAAGCGGCCAACTTTACGCCATCAAAGTATGTTGCCAGTTGAAGGGACGCTTTTTTTCCGAATAATGGATCATCGCCACCCAGATAGGGGGCAACCTTCTCCTGAATGATTGATTCGGGCAGGAATGCTGTTTCCATAGAAACAAACCTTACCTTTAATCCCCGTTTAACAAATTCCTGCTCAATCTGTGCCACTGGTATTTCCCAATTTACGCCGACAAATCCATCTATGCAGTGTATATTATGTTCGATCAGGTGATCGACCAACTCATAATATGAGTTTGACAATTTGCCCTGAACTGGAAATGTCGGTAAGATGTCGTATTGAAAAGATGTCGTTTGAGTATTGGAATACATAAGATGTTATTTATTGCGTATGTAAAAATTGACTTAATTGATATGATGTTTTTAAGATGATATTATGCGTTTTGATTGCTGGAATTTTTCTTAGATTTTTCAATCCAATATTTTTCAATATCTTCCAAAGGTTTTCCTTTTGTTTCAGGTAGATAGCCCAATACAACGATAAAAGCTATTGCGCAGAAGAAAGCGAATAACCAAAAGGTATAATGAGCACCCCAGGATGCCAGCAAAATCGGAGTCAGCTGTCCAACGATAGCATCGGAAATCCACATGACCATAATGCTTATCCCCATTGCTCGGGCCCGTATGGCATTGGGAAAAATTTCAGCTGCCACCACAAATTTCAATGGACCGATAGAAAAAGCAAAGAAAAACAAGAATGAGAGGATGGAAACAATCAATGCGACATTATTTGTCTGTTCCAGACTGAAAAGATAGCCTGTCGCGATCAAACTGATGGTTGCACCCAATGTACCTAAAATATATAAAGGTCTTCTTCCCCAATTATCTACCTTCCAAATAGCAAAGCAGGTAAATAAGACATTTGCAGCGCCGAAAAACAATTGCGCGTGATAGGAATTAGCTAAAGAAATACCCGATTCAAGGAGGATGCTAGGTCCGTAATAGACGATCGCGTTGATCCCACTGAGTTGAGAAAACAAGGGTAAGAACAAGCCCAAGAGAAAAGCCCTGCGGTAAATAGGTGAAAACAAATCTCTTATATTTCCTTTGGCTGGACTTGGCGAATCATGTAAGTCTGTCAGACCAAGTTTGGCACTGATGACAGCAACCTCTTCGCTGCGCCCATTTTTTGCAAGCCAACGGGGACTTTCTGGAATAAAATAAACGCCCAAGCAGAGTAGGATAGCAGGGATTGCACCAACTAAAAACATACCCCGCCAAAGTTCTGTCTGCGGCAATGAATGCAATTGAAGAATAAAGTAATTGCTAATATAAGCGATGAGGATACCAAAGGTGATTGCCAGCTGATAACAGGTAACCGATCTACCTCTGAATTTACTGGGTGATATTTCGGCAAGATAAAGTGGCACAACGATAGAAGCGATGCCCACGCCTAGTCCACCAATACCTCTGCTGAGAATCAATAAAGTATAGTTGGGACTGAATCCACAGCCGATCGCAGATAATAAGAAAAGTAAGGACGCAACAATGAAGGCTTGTTTACGACCATATTTGTCTGTAAAAGATCCTGTAAAAAATACACCTATAATGCATCCGATCAGTGCTGAACTAACAAAAACACCTTCCTGTGCTGGTGACAGTCCGAAAAACTGCTTGACCAACGGTAAAGCTCCGGCTATAACAGCCATATCGAACCCGAAAAGCAGTCCCCCCAGTGAAACGATGCATAAAATAATGATAAAATTCTTAGACATACCTGGTTTATAAGTTTTATATGTATATACATACAAACATATATCTATTTTTTTAATTATGCAAAAAATCTTATTTTAGCTAAGTAATATTATGTAATGAATTTAAAAATAGATCACAAAAGTCCAGTTCCGCTGCATATACAAGCAGAAAATCTATTGCGGGAGTTGATAAAACAGCCGGAATATATTGAGGGGAAGATGTTGCCTAATGAAATAGAGCTAGCCAAACGCTTGGCTATTTCGCGCTCCACTTTGCGTCTGGCGATTAATAAGCTGGTATATGAAGAGCTACTGATCAGAAAGAAAGGGATCGGCACCAAAGTTGCCAGTTCGAAATTCAGTTCGAAATCCAAAAATTGGTTGAGCTTCTCGCAGGAGATGAAGAATCGCGGGATCGAGGTGAAGAATTTCGAATTACACGTGAGCTGGGTGGTACCAGATAAAGCTGTTACACAATTTTTTGCTGTCGATGAGGATCAAAAGCTGTTGAAACTGGAGCGGCTGCGGGGCAAGAAAGATGATCCATTCGTCTATTTCATATCTTATTTCCATCCACGTATCGGCTTGACAGGTGACGAAGATTTTAAACGTCCTTTATATGAAATATTGGAAGCTGACTATCATGTGGTGGCTGATCTTTCGCAAGAGGAAATTGACGCCATTGCAGCAAATAAATTTATCGCAGATAAACTCGAAATTAATATTGGGGATCCTATTTTGTCACGGAAGCGATTTGTTTTTGATCAATCTGGAAAGCCAATTGAATATAATCTGGGTTTCTATCGTGCAGAAAGCTTTACCTATACAGTTGAAAGCCGAAGAGATTATTAAAACATAAAATGATCCAGTAGCAGCAAGCTATTGGATCATTTCATTGATAGATTTATTACTGCTGAGTAGCCGTTTGCGATGCCCATTGATTGATCATCGCGATGGCTTTACTTAATACACCAGCCGAACCTTTGAATTTTCCGGATCCACTTGGGACGTCGTTTTTCCCGTACCACTCATAAAAACCTTTATTCTTGACCACACGATCAATCATTGGCTGTAGTTCATTGTAGGCTTCCTGATAGAAACCATGTTGGATAAGCTGCTGAATCATTCTTCCGCCAAACCAAGTCCAGTCACCGCCATTTTGATAGTGATAAGGCTCGGCCATCCAGCCTTTAAAAAATCCAACGGGGTAAGTCGGATAAAGTGTAAGACCAATACTTGGCATCCCTGAGAGACGTACATTTTCGAGCATCTGCTTATTGACAGTTGCTATTTCGCTCCGTTTGAGTAAGCCAGCTTCAATCGCAATTGCTGTTCCGCCATGGTAATGAATCTTATTTTCATCGAAACCTTTAGGGAGGGGAGATGACTTTGGATAGATATGAGGAATAAATTTCTGCCTTTTTTGATCCCAAAGATAGCGTCTGCTGTTTGTTTCAAGCTCTTTTTTAAAGTCCTTCCAGTCAGCGGTCTTCGCAGCATTGGGTTGTATTTCGATCAATAGCTGTAGGGCAATGATGAGCATAGCATTGTCGTATACGTCAATGGCCTCATTTGAAAGTTCGTTCCAATCGCAGCCAAAATCGTCATGTGGTTGTACGTCACCCCAATCTGCTGTCATTGCACCCCATAGTAGATTATATTTTATATTGTACCGCTCTCGTTTAAGGTAGTCCAGCATGAGTTGTATACGTTCTTTGACGGAAAGTCCACCGATGGATTCGTCAAGGATACTGTAATCATTGGTTTTTTGTATGTATTTGCCCAGTAACTGAATTAAAGAACTTTCCTGGTCAGTCTCGACTGTATTTTTAAATCCAACATGATCGGGTGCATTATTAGAATAATAAGGCGTATCGTCATGCCAGGTAAAATCTTTCTTGAGCACATAACCATCTACCATCTCGCCGTTAGGCTGTTGCATTTGGAAAAATAAGAGAATCGCACCCCGGACATCGGCAGGCGACCTTTCCTCCAATGCAGTTTCAATAAATGTATTGAGATCCCGTGCCCAGATCTGTGAATAACCACTTCCAGCATTAAAACCTTCTTTGATGACCTGTCGGGCCAAACTGTCAACATATTTTAACTTTTGATCTGCTAAAATGGTTTGTGCGAGCTTAAGTTCTGTCCCTTTTGATGCTGCTTTTTGTTGAGCGGACAGGCTGCTTCCGAATAAAATAAATGTAAGACTAAAAAATGTCAGTTTTCTTTTCATGAGAACTATTGTTATTGGTTGAATTGTTGAGGCATTTCAGAGCCTTTACGTATTATATTGTTAAATAAGAGTGATGATCACTGATTTTAGATCGAACTTTCTGAATTAAAACTTCTTGGTTATTTATTGTTATGTATGTACAAACAAAAATATAAAAATAACCATCGTTTTAAGCTTTTTATAGGATATAATTGGGATGGTATTTAAATTTTTACAATCTGATGGTGTTTTTTAGTGCTAGCCATTATCTGCTTTTTTTAATAAACTTTACCTTTATGTTTATACATAGTTTATTTTTCGTAGATTTGTTTTTGAACCTAATTGATAACAATGGTAAAGCAGCTCATATTTTATTTTTTTTGCATACTCTTCAGTGTGAACTGTGCGCAAGGACAACAGCAGATTGATTTAACTACATTGGTAAAGCCGAATATTGGATCTGTCCATAGTAGATATTTTTTTTACACGCCAGCAGCAGTCCCCTTTGGGATGGCAAAATTGGCACCAAGCACTGATGGAAGTTATGGTAATAAGTCCGGTTGGGAGGCGGTGGGCTATGATGATAGACACAACTCGATCGAAGGTTTCGCAAATTTTCACGAGTTTCAAGTCGGCGGGATTACCTTTGCACCTTCGGTAGGACAGCTTAAAACAGTTCCAGGTAAACTGGATCAGCCACAAAGCGGTTACCGATCATCATTTGACAAGAGAGACGAATTTGCTACCTCAGGCTATTATCGGGTGAAATTGAAAGATTATGCAGTCCTGGCGGAGCTGACTGCTACAAAAAGGGTCGGCTTCCATCGTTATACCTTCCCAAAAACAGATGCTGCTAATATTATATTTGATATTGGACATGTCATGGGAGAAAGCGGTCCTGTGGTGGATGCTGAGGTCAATTATGATAAAAAGTCTGTATGGGGTTATGTGGTCACTAATCCGGTCTATGTGCAGAAATACCAACAGGGAGCCACTGTAAAGATGTATTTCTTTGCCGAGCTCAACAAGTTGCCCAAATCCTATGGTACATTTAAAGATTCGGTGATTTTTAAAGAAAAGAAAACGATACAAGGGAAGGGTGCCGGGATATTTCTTCAGTTTGATACGGAATCCGATGAATCCATTACAATCAAGACAGGCTTGTCCTATACCTCTGTAGATAATGCACGACTAAACTTGCAGCAAGAGGCCAAGGAGCTGACATTTGATCAGGCGAAGATGGAAGCGCTCAAGACCTGGAACAACGAACTGGGAAGGATATTGGTGGAAGGTGGTAAAGAAGCAGACCGCGTAAAATTTTATACAGGACTATACCATGCCCTGCTTGGACGGGGACTTGCCAGTGATATCAATGGGGCTTATCCCAAAAATGATGGTTCAGTTGGCCAGATCGCTTTAAATGCGCAAGGAAAACCTATACATCAACACTATAATACAGATGCGATCTGGGGGGCATTTTGGAATCTGACACAACTCTGGTCGATTGCTTATCCTGATTATTACAACGATTGGGTACAGAGCCAACTCTTGGTTTACCGCGATGCGGGCTGGCTTGGTGATGGTATTGCCAATAGTAAATATGTCTCCGGTGTGGGGACTAACTTTACAGGATTAGCGATTGCTGCGGCCTATAACGTTGGGATCCGGGATTACGACACGAATTTCGCCTATGAAGCTGTACGAAAAAATGAACTTGAATCGCGCGGGCGAATTCCGGGAGCTGGTAAGCTCGATGTGGGGGTATTTGTCGATAAAGGTTATTCTCCCTATATTCAGGACAATACCGGGAGTCCCGAATTATTGACCACTGGATCACCTTTTGGCGCTTCTCATACGTTAGAATATGCATTTTCGGCAGCCGCAGCAGCGCAATATGCAAAATCACTCGGCCGTGATGCAGACTACAGAAAACTTCATGAACTTTCAACTGCTTGGAAAGGATTATACGATCCATCGACTAAATTCATGCGACCAAAAGACAGTTTAGGGAAATTTATTCCAAATTTTAATCCTTATCAACCTTGGCGTGGTTTTCAGGAAGGAAATGCCTGGCAGTATACGTTTTATGTGCCACACGTTCCGCAGGAATTGGTTAAGCTCGTTGGAAAGGATCTATTCAATCAACGCTTGGACAGTATATTTACAGTATCACAAAAGAATGTTTTTGGTGGTGGAACCCACATTGATGCCTTCGCAGGAATTGAAAGCTTATATAACCATGGAAATCAGCCCAACTTACATATCTCCTGGTTGTTTTATTTCTCAGGAAGACCTGACCTCAGTCAAAAATGGGTACGGGCTATTTCAAACGAATTTTATGGTAACGATCCTATACACGGTTATGGCTATGGACAGGATGAAGATCAAGGCCAATTGGGCGCTTGGTACGTACTGTCAGGTATCGGTTTATTCGATGTGAGAAGCTTAACAACAGCGAATCCTGCCTTTCAGATAGGAGCTCCTCTGTTTGATAAAGTTACGATACAACTGCCCAAAACTTTACGAAAAAACAAATTTACGATTCAGGTTAAAAAGACGGATCCGGATAGTTTTTATGTTGGTCAGATTCGATTGAATAATAAACCTTGGAAAGGTTGGCAGCTTCCTTTTGAACAATTAGTGAAAGGCGGGGTAATGACCGTGCATTTAAAAAGCAACACTAGTACAAACTAAGGTTTGTTCATAGATGTAGTTGCTAATTAATAGCAGTAGGTACCCAAAAAGTAAAAGCTAACTTGCCCGGGATCGAATAATTAAAAAAGAGACTGCCGGGAATGTGTTCCAAAAAAATAGGGGTGTCCAAATTCTTTGGAACACCCCTTAATGGTAGGTTGGTTTGTTGATTGCCTACGCGATCTCAGCAATGAAATTGCCCTCTTGGTCCAAATCCGCCTTGTGAGCTGCAATTTGTTTAAGATTAATATAGCCAATAACATATTTGAAATCTGCTGCGTAATATCTTTCTGTGATCTCACTGAAATTTAATTTTTCAATCAGTTGATCGTCAGTGTATCTTAAATAGACCTTGAGCAGATAATCTTGGCTATAGTTTAAGGCACTGGATTCTAAATGCTTTTTATATTCATAACGGTAACCGTAGCGTAATGCGGCAATATCCGACAATACTGCCGAGCCAGTAGGGTGACCGCCCGCACCTTTGCCATAGAAGAATTGCTCATCCGCAAAGGCAGCTTTGACCAATACACCGTTATTTTCGTTTTCTACATTGTATAACATGCTTTCTTTACCTACCAAACGAGGAAGTACATAAAGCACGACCTTATTACCGTCGATCTCTTTGGCTGTAGGGATCAACTTGATTTTTAAGTTCTTTTCCTTTGCAAAGCGAATATCCTGTTGACCCAATTTGTCAATACCGATGTTGAAGACATCATTTGGTTTGACATAGATACCATAAGCATGTGAAGCGACGATACAGACTTTAAATTTAGGGTCATATCCGCCAACATCAAGAGTAGGGTCTGTTTCAGCAAAACCCAGTTCCTGCGCTTTTTTTAGCGCATCTGCATACTGTTGGTTTTCATTAAAGACTTTCGAAAGAATGTAGTTGGAAGATCCATTGAATATACCGCTGACCGAATGCAAAAGCTCGTTATCATAGTATTCTTCCAAGTTACGGATAATAGGAATACTTCCACAGACAGCGCCTTCATAAAGTAGGCTGGTACCATATTCATGTTGAATATCTACCAACTCTTCGAGGTGACTGGCAATCATCTTTTTATTTGCAGATACCACATTTTTGCCTGATTTCAATGCGCGTACAGTCAGTTTGTATGCAGCTTCGGCATCATCGATCAGTTCGACAACAGTGTTGATTTCTGGATCCGCCAGGATTGCCTCAGCATCTGTTGAAAACAGATCCGCTGGTAACGTACGTTTTTTGTCCGCATTTTTGATGACAAATTTCTTGATTTCCAGATTCAGATTTTTGGTTTTGATAATGTCGTAGAGACCTTGGCCTACCACGCCAAACCCAAACATCCCTATCGTTAATTTATTACTCATATCTCTTCTTAAATTCTCTTATATAATTGTTTACTTCTCTTAGACTAATTCGTTGATACACGCTTTCTTATTCTTTAAAAAATTATGGATAATAGCCGTCAGTTTTTTTGTCTCTATCAAAAATCCATCATGGCCATAGCTTGATTCGATCTCCTGATAAGTTGCATTTGGAATATGCTGCGCTATAAATCGCTGTTCGGCTGGCGGGAACAATACATCGGTATTGACAGCTAATACCAATGTCGGACAGCTGATCCCGGACAATGCTGCCTCCAAAGAAGTCCTTCCTCGGGCTAAATTGTGACTGTCCATGGCCTTTGTCAGGTAGAAATAACTATATGCATTATAGCGTTTGACAAGTTTTTCGCCTTGATAATTTTGATAAGAGGCAGCTTTATACTCATTCACTATACTGTCATCCTCATCCCGTTGTGTATGGTCATAGGTGATATAATTGCGATAGGATAACAGCGCAATCGAGCGAGCAACTTTAAGCCCTTTTTTACCACCATCGGGATGGTTGGCATAGAAGGTCCGGTCTACTGTAATCGCTAAACGTTGGCTTTCATTAAAAGCGATTCCCCAAGGGGAATGTGCCGCATTGGTGCCGACAACAATGAGTTGATTGATCGCGATCGTGTTGGAAGCGGCCCATTCTAGGGCCTGTTGGCCACCTAGCGAGCCGCCAATTAGAACCTCAAGTTGATTGATATCCAAATGAGCTGCGAGCAATTGATGTGCATTGACCAGATCTTTTACCGTAAACTCCGGAAAGGATAGGTAATAAGGCTGACCTGTTGCCGGGTTGATGGATAGGGGATTGCTGCTACCGTAGGCGGATCCTATTACATTGGCACATACGATGTAGTAATCATTCGGATTAAATAGATCGTTTGCACCAAATAGGCCCGGCCACCAGTCCAATACATTCGCATTTGCCGTCAGGGTATGACAGACCCAGATTACGTTGCTGCGATCAGCATTGAGTTCACCAAATACCTCGTAGCTAATCTGTAAATCGACAAGTTCCTTCCTGTTTTCAAATACAAAGGGCTCGGGATGTTGATAAATATGCCTGCTCATTACGTTTAAATTAATGGATGTACCTGATTATTTGATCTTATCGAATGCTTGTTGTAGATCGGCTTTGATATCATCAATATGTTCGATCCCTACAGAAAGGCGCAATAACCCCGGAAATACACCCGCATTTGCCTGATCTGCATCACTTAACTGTTGGTGTGTAGTTGCAGCAGGATGGATGATCAATGATTTGGTGTCGCCTACATTGGCCAAATGGCTGATGAGCTCTAGGCTGTCGATAAAAGCATTAGCTTTTTGAGCAGCATCACCCTTCAACTGGAAGGAAAGGACAGCACCATAACCGTTTTTAAGATATTTTTGCGCATTGGCAAAACTCGGTGAACTTTTTAATCCTGGATAATTTACCTTCTCTACCTGTGGATGGGCTTCAAGCCATTTGGCAACCTCTAAGGTGTTGTCCACATGGCGTTGGACGCGCAATGACAGTGTTTCAAGTCCTTGTAACAATAAGAATGAATTGAATGGAGAAAGTGCCGGACCAAAATCACGTAGACCTTCAACACGGGCGCGGATAGCAAATTGAATATTGCCAAAAGGCCCTTTTTCACCGAATACTTCAGAGAATACCAAGCCGTGATAGCCCTCCGATGGTTCGGAAAATTGTGGGTATTTTCCATTGCCCCAATTGTAATTCCCGCCATCAACGATGACACCACCGATACTTGTGCCATGACCGCCGATCCATTTTGTTGCAGATTCAACGACGACATGTGCACCATATTCCAATGGTTTGAACAGATAACCTCCGGCACCAAACGTATTATCAACAATTAAAGGTAAATCATATTTTTTAGCAACAGCAGCAATTTTTTCAAAGTCAGGAATGTTGAAACTAGGATTTCCGATGGTCTCCACATAGATAGCTTTTGTTTTATCGTCAATAAGAGCTTCAATTTTGTCTGCTTCGGCATCGGTCGCAAAACGAGCTTCGATACCCAAGCGTTTGAAAGCAACTTTAAACTGGTTAAATGTACCACCGTATAAATTAGAACCTGCCACAAAGTTATCTCCGTTTTCAAGAATATTGTTTAAGGCGATAAATTGTGCCGCTTGACCCGAAGCAACAGCTAAAGCCGCAACTCCACCTTCCAACGCTGCAATACGTTGTTCAAAAACATCCGTCGTAGGATTCATTATCCGTGTATAGATATTGCCAAATTGTTTCAGCGCAAATAGATTGGCTCCATGTTCAGCATTCTCAAATACAAATGAAGATGTTTGGTATATAGGTACCGCTCTGGATCCAGTGGTTGGATCTGCCACTTGACCAGCGTGAACTTGTAGCGTTTCGAATTTTAGATTTTTGTTGGAAGACATAATATATCAGATTTTAAGGGTTCAAAAAAATGTTAACAAGGAAAAAAAGGAAGCATACACACCTGCTGAAAAGGTCTGTTAATATCGTTATCCGGGAAAAAGGAGAATGATGCTTAACAAGTTGGGAGGTGCATATGCATGCGCATTCGCATAGACATGGCAATGCTATGTGTTGCTCCTTTACCTATTAGTTGGTTCGTCTGAAATGAACCTAAATTGTTGATGGTTTTGTGTAATGTAATAATCATTGTCTTATTTCATTTATATGCTCCAAAACGATATTGCTTTGGACAGGATTTGGCACCTTTTCAACCAAATTGAAGGTTGCCAGTGGGTCATAGAGCCAGTCTCTCGCCACTTCTTTATAAATCAAGACCTGCTGATTAAGGAAGGTGTTGATTAGAAATCTTCATCTGAAGACACTGCAAATATAAACTTCTTTTCTATTAATGCAAAAGAAAAACAAATTTTTAATTAAAACTATTTTGTAAATACATGTTCCCAATAACCTACAGAAATATAGGCTGAGTTGAAAATCACGTGGTTATTTACTTTTTAAGGACGGAATTTCACCTTATTTTTTACTAGGTGAGATATGTTCCGCTATTTGATCCAAATCGATCAATAACGATTTTAACTCATCTATTCTGACATAGATGTCTTTGTGCAGGACTTCCGTATTCTTTTTACTGATGGAAATGGAAAGTCCGACTAGATGCGAATTGACGCGATAGGAGAGTGCTTGAAAATGGTGGATATGGGACCAATCTATCCATTTGTGCTCAGGTTCTTTCTTCATTTGGTTGATGGAGTCTGAAAATAGTGCCATCGCTGTTTGCGCCTTTTTACGTGCTAACCGGATGTCAAAGGAGCTCTGTAGATTGTCTGATAGCCGTTGGTTGATAATCTGGAAGTAATGTTGGTTGTAGCTTGCAACCTCCTTTGCTAAATGGACCAAGCTTGAGCTTTGGCGTACTGGAATCAAGAAGTATCCTGCGATGGTCAGAAATGCACCTATCAATGTAAAAGCCATACGACTGCCCAAAATAAGATCGATATTGCCTTCAAATAGATTTAGCGCAATGACAACGCCCAATGTAATAAAAATAACACTGACCATATAATTGGATCGGTTGAATAGAAAGAAGCCAAAAAGACCGATTGCCGATAGGCTCAGTAATAAGGGGAGACATTGGAAGAATGCTAGACAGAAGATGCCGATCAAAATACCTGAAAATGTCCCTACAATCCGTTCGATGTTGCGTGTTTTGGTCATCGAAAATGCCGGTCTCGCTACGATAGCGATGGTCAGCAAAATCCAATACGTATATTTGAAGTCTAGGAACAGAATGCCGATCAATGCGCCAACACCAAAAAGTAGGGCCATACGTAGCGCAAAACGAAATAACGGATTTTTAAGGTGAAGTTTATTTTTGATTTCACTCAGACTGCCTAGTGGGCGATTGATAAATTGTTGATATTCCGCTGTATCTATTTTGTCCTGAATTTCCTGATTCTGATAAAAAGCAACCTGAATCCGACGGAGTACCTCAAGAATAGACTCCATATTGGTGATAATAGACCTTAGGATAGGGCCGGCTGGACCAGCTTGTTGTTGCTGAATGTTTTTAAGCTCGGTCAAGAGCTCATTCAGTTTAATTGTATTGTAATACAATTGCTGTGCATATCGGAATCTTATATGTGGCTGTGAGAAGCTATCAATTTCTAAGGCCAATAATTTTATTGCACGACGGATCACAGGAAGGCTACCCGTATCTGCTAGATTCTTGCGGATTGCATCATAGTCATGATCGAGGGCGATGATGAGTTCATGTAGATCAATCAGGCCATAAACCTGACTAAGCCAATAATTACTTTTGGGCCATTGATGACCAATAATTTTTTTCTCGCGGAACAACAATGAACGGATCTGTTCCTGCTGCTCACTGATCTGACCGTGAATTTTGCCCACGCGACTGTAGGTAATGTCCAGTGGAATGCTGGGGTCATAGGACTGGGCACGGATCAGCAAGAATTTAGATAAACCCTGAAAGCCATTTGCCATCGCATGCTTCAATGAACGGTAGGGTCTTATATAAGCCTGTAGCAAGCTGAATAAATAATAAATAGCTGCTCCTGTTGTGATTTGCAGGCCGATAGCCAAGGGATGTTTTGGTGCCAGGCCAATGACAAAACTCATTAAGATCAAAGTCATATTGCCGATAGCAGCATAACGCGGACCGAACAGGCCATACAAGGTAAAGGTAAATCCGGCTAAACCAAGGAGAATAACCAAGGGCCAGTGAAAAGGAAATAAATAAGCTGTAAGAAACGAGGCAATAAAGAATGTCGGAATGCACACCAATGCAGAGGATAGTTTATCCTTGCGGTTACCGGGAGGGTCAGTCAAGGTCGTCAACAAAGAGCCTACACCAATTCCTATGGCGGTACTCGCCGGAGTTCCTAATAAATAGATTGCTAAACTCGGTAAAATACTGATGGACACATTTCGCAAAGCGTCACCACTGTGCTCGCCTTGGATAAATCGAATAACTCGGCTATAAATACGGTTGAATCTTTTCTTTAATGACACGATGCCCATCAATCAGTTTACTAATTTTCGTTGCAAAAATACGAATATTATGCTTAATATTTTATATATACATTTTATTTATTTTGAATATAGTTGTTTTTGTGAATTTTTATTTTGGAACAAGTGATCTGTGTCGTTCTATTTCTTTCTGGTACTGATTGAGGGTGCTAGTTGGTCATACTTAGAGGTAGAGCAGCCTATTTTTGAAGTATTACAGTAAGGGCATCTCATTGTATGGATGAAATGCGGTTTACCGAAGTTATTTGGCTTTCTACCGACTGTTTTTGGTTGTCTATCTATTTCTGCTGGTCAGCGTGTAATGAAAATCCGAGGTTTGTTGTCATCAATATATAAAAATGAGCATTGCTGCCCTAATTGATGATATAAAGATTTACATGATGAAACCACAGAAAAATAAATCGTTGCTATTTTCCATTATTATAATTCTCGTCTTTGCTTGGGGAACTGTTTCTGCACAATCTGGAGAGGGAAAGCTACACGCCGTTGTTGTTGGTCCGGATGATGGGCCGCTTGGTGCGGCCAGTATCTCACTGTTGCGGAGTCCGGGGGATATTCCGTTGAAAGGGACATTGTCGAAAGAGAATGGAGGAATTGAGTTCGTGGAGGTACCTAGTGGTAAATATATGATACAAGTTTCAGCAGTAGGTTATACAACCTATCGCTCTACCGAAATCGCATTGAAGTCGGGGGCCATTATGTCTTTGGATACCATTCGCCTACAGGCGGAAACACGAGTTTTAGGCGAGGCTCAGGTCGTTGGTCGGAAGCCGTTAATTGAAAGTCAAATTGACAAGATTGTACTCAATGTAGAGAATAGTGTACTGGCAACCGGAAACAACGCATTGGAACTCCTGCAAAAAGTTCCCGGTGTGACTTTGGATAATAAAAAAATTAACCTGCGCGGTAAAAGTAATGTAATTATTATGATCGACGGAAAGCCTACTTACCTCTCTGCGGATGAAGTTTCCAGACTGTTGGAGAATACGGCGTCAAATTCAATCGCTTCGATTGAAGTCCTTACCAATCCGCCGGCGAAATATGACGCCGCCGGAAACGCTGGTATTATCAATATCAAAACCAAAAAAAATACACAATTCGGCAGTAACGTTAGCTTGAACCTCAATCTGGGACAGGGAAAATACACGAAAGGTGATGGCGGTTTTCTGCTCAACCATCGCAACAGTTGGGTAAATCTGTTTGCTTCATATAATTACCAGAATAGTTTAGGCTTTAATGATTTAACGATCGATCGTTCTGTCAGGGATTCAATCGGGACAACCTATTTCAATTCGGATTCCTATTCGAAATTTCGTTATCGAGGACATAACTTTAAATTCGCTGCGGATTTTAACCTTGGTAAACAAGAAGTGCTTGGCTTTGTCGTCAACGGTAATGTGAGCAATGGTAATTCTACACGACAGGGAGATAATTTAATCGCTTCGGAAAAAGGTAAATTGGATTCAGTTGTACAGGGAAGCAACTTTTCGGATTTCACCTATCACTACTTGGCTTACAACCTCAATTACAAAAAGACATTCGATACATTGGGAACTGAACTGACAGCGAATGCAGATTATTCTTATTCCAAAAATAACGATAACAGCACAGTGAAAAACCGTTTCTTAGATCCAAATTGGACGGAATTTAAAATGCCAAAGATTTTTCGAAATGACATGTTGTCCAATACCAAAATTTTAGTTTTCAAAACAGATTTTGTTCATCCCTTTGACAAAACAACAAAACTCGAAGCGGGTCTGAAATATAGTCGTGTGAAAACAGATAATATTTTGATCTATGAGGATCAAAATACTGCAGGGGAATTTGTGCGAAACGAAAAGCAGAGCAATCAGTTTTTGTATAACGAAGATATCGCAGCAGCATATTTTACGCTGAATAAATCCTTTGGAAAGTTTTCTGTGCAAGCCGGACTCCGTGTTGAAAATACCAGCTCATTGGGCAATTCAGTAACCTTAGGACAGCAGACAGAACGTAATTATACTGATTTCTTTCCAACGGTATTTATACAACAACAGATCAATGATAATCACAAACTTGGTCTAAGCTATAGCCGAAGGATCGACCGTCCGGATTATGGTGCATTGAATCCTTTTATCTACTACCTGGATCAATATACCTATCAATATGGTAATCCCTATTTAAATCCACAATATACCAACTCCTATGAGCTGAATTACACCTTTAAGGAACGTTATTTGTTGAGTCTTGGCTATAAGAGAACCAATGATGCGATCACGCAGGTAATAGAGAGCAATTCTGAAACCAAGGCCATCGCACAGACGGACCGGAATCTGACCTATTTCGATTATTATAATATGAATATCAATATACCGGTTAAAGTGCTTAAATGGTGGACTACTTCCAACAACTTGACTGCGTTTTATAGCAAATATAATTTTGACGAGCGCTCAGGTGCCCAGCGTCAGCTGGAAAAGTTATCTTTTCAGGTGAGCTCCAATCATGATATCCGTATCGGTGAGACAACCAATGTGGAGCTGACCGCTAATTATTTCTCACCGGCTGTCTATGGTGTCTTTAGTTTTAAATCTTACTATGGAATCGATCTCGGAGCAGGGAAAACTTTTCTTGATAAAAAACTGAATGTGAAGCTAGCGGTGAATGATATATTGAATACAAGAGGACAACGGAGATTAACCAGTTCGCAGGAAAATGGGTATTATCGCATTCGTAATGGACACGATAGTAGAGTGGTGAGGTTGTCTCTTTCTTACCGTTTTGGAAACGTCAATATTAAGTCGGTGAATAAGCGGGCTGGAGATAATGATGAGGATAACCGTTTGAAAAAATAGCAGCTTGGTCGGGTATTTGTTTGGCTCAACTGGCGATATATAAAAACAAGAAGAGCATTCCATCAGGAATGCTCTTCTTGTTTTTATATATTAAGCAATATTAGCTTAAGAATAGGATCTCTCTCAATTTTGGAAGAGGCCATTTTTTATCGTCAACGATTTTTTCCAATTTGTTGACATGGTAACGGATCACATCAAAATATGGTTTTACCGATTCATCATAAGCGATTGACCGCTCACGTATATCTTCGATCTGATTTGCTTTTTTACGCTCTTGACGCATAGCTTCTGCTTGTTCCAAGATTGTGTTTACATGTGTCGAGATACGTTCTACGAAATTCAATTGTGAGCTAAATGCTGCTTGAGCCAGACCTAAGTCTTTCAGGCCTTTTACATTTTCGATCAATTCGTTTTGATAGATGAAACATGCAGGGGCAATTTGGTTATTGACCATCTCTTCGATAACACGAGCCTCGATTTGAAGTTTCTTGTAGAAGTTTTCCAACAAGATCTCATGGCGAGCTTCTGATTCACGTCTTGTGTAGATACCCATTGCTTCAAACAAAGCCAAAGACTCTTCTTTTACATAGACATCCAATGCCTTAGGAGTAGATTTGATGTTTGAAAGACCACGTGCTTCCGCTTCTTTTTCCCACTCTTCGCTGTATCCATTTCCTTCAAAACGGATCGCTTTAGAATCTTTAATATATTTGCGGACAACATTTAAGATCGCAAGATCTTTCTTCGTGCCTTTTTTGATCTGTTTGTCTACTTCTATTTTGAACTCATTTAATTGTGCAGCAACGATGGCATTTAATACCGTCATTGGAAGGGCAGAGTTGGCAGAAGAACCTACAGCGCGGAACTCGAACTTATTACCTGTAAATGCGAAAGGTGAAGTACGGTTACGGTCCGTGTTATCCAATTTCAATTCTGGAACTTTAGGGATACCGTGCCACAAGTTCGCTTCAGCTTTTACTTTCTTGGCTACACGAGCTGATTCAACTTCTTCCAATAATTCGTCTAATTGAGAACCTAAGAAGATCGAGATAATTGCTGGAGGCGCTTCATTAGCACCTAAGCGGTGGTCATTGCTTGCACTTGCAATAGATGCGCGCATTAAATCTGCATTCTCAAATACCGCTTTGATGGTATTGACAAAGAATGTCAAGAACATCAGGTTATTTTTAGGTGTTTTGCCTGGAGACAATAGATTAACACCAGTATTGGTAATCAAAGACCAGTTGTTGTGTTTTCCAGAACCGTTGACACCAGAGTATGGTTTTTCATGTAACAATACTTTGAAATTATGTCTCAAAGCAACTTGCTCCATCACATTCATCAACAATTGATTGTGGTCAATTGCCAAGTTGATCTCTTCGTACATTGGCGCACACTCAAACTGCGATGGTGCCACCTCATTGTGACGCGTTTTTAATGGAATACCTAATTTTAATGCCTCGTTTTCTAAGTCAACCATATACGCTAATACACGCTCTGGAATCGCACCGAAATAATGGTCTTCTAATTGTTGGCCTTTAGCAGACATGTGGCCGAATAAAGTACGTCCAGTCAATTGAAGGTCAGGACGTGCATTGTATAAAGAAAGGTCAACTAAAAAATACTCTTGCTCAATACCAAGAGAAGCGTTTACTTTCGTGATTGATTTATCAAAATATTGTGCAACTTCAGTTGCTGCTTTATCAACAGCATTGATTGCCTTTAATAAAGGTGCTTTATAATCTAATGATTCACCAGTATAGGAAACAAATACAGTAGGGATACAAAGTGTTTTACCTGCACCAGTTTCGTAGATAAATGCTGGCGAAGATGGATCCCATGCCGTATATCCTCTCGCTTCGAATGTATTACGGATACCACCATTAGGGAAAGATGAAGCATCTGGCTCTTGTTGAACTAAAGCATCTGCCGTGAATTTTTCGATTGCTTCGCCATTTTCATCAGGCTCGAAAAATGCATCGTGTTTTTCAGCTGTCGAACCTGTTAAAGGTTGAAACCAGTGTGTGTAGTGAGAAACGCCATGATTAAGGGCCCAAGTTTTCATCGCTTGCGAAATGTGCTCAGCTAAATCTCTTGAAATAATCTGTCCCTCTTCTATGGATGCAACTAACTCCTTGTATGAGTTTTTAGGAAGGTAGTCTTTCATTTTGTTTACGGAAAAAACGTTCTTTCCGTAGATGTCAGTTGCTTTTTTAGTTTCAACTTTTTCAAATTGTGCAATCTGGCGTGAGCCCGCTGCCTCTACTGCTTTGAATCTTAGGTTCGACATTTGTATTTTATAATTAAATTACAGTTTTGTTGATTTTGTTTTTCAAAAATATTGTGTTTTTGCGGAAAACTGAAATTTTTTTTGATTTTTTTTACAAAATGCATCTTTGAAACCGGTTTTTGGTTAAAAAAAATAGGTCGATTTGGGTAAATCGACCTATTTTGAGTGTTTTTAGTTGTAATCAAGTCCCCAGTCTATTCCTTTTAAGGTAGCCGGTACTCCTTTCTTCAACCAATTTGCCGCAGGGGCTCCTTTTAGGTAGTGATCGAAGAACTGCTGTTCACGAATCTGTATATCTTTTCTGTTTTGTCGTTGAATCAAATTATGTTCATCGCCATTATAGTTCAACATCCAGACAGGTTTGTTTAACCGACGCAATGCTGTAAACATTTCGATACCTTGGTACCATGGTACAGCACCATCATTATCGTTGGCCATAATAACAACAGGCGTATTTACCTTGTTCATGTGAAACAGGGGCGAATTCTCCAAATAGAGTTCGGGCGCCTCCCATAAGGTTTTTCCGATTCGGCTTTGTGTATGCTCGTACTGGAATTGACGTGACATACCCGACTGCCAGCGTATTCCTCCATAAGCCGAAGTCATATTGACAACTGGTGCTCCGGTCCATGCTGCAGCATACATATTGGTGCGTGTGATCAGGTGAGCTACTTGATAGCCGCCCCAGCTTTGTCCCTGAATGCCCATTTTTGTGCTGTCTACCCAGGAGTTTTGTGCTAAATGACGCATCCCCGAATTGATATATTCCTCTGCTGACTTTCCAGGGTGCCCGGTTTCATAACTGATATTTGGTGCAAATACCAAATACTCGTTGCTTACGAAATAGGGAATATTTAGTCGCGATGGGGTAGGAGCAGGTGGTTGGTAGGTATAAAGGCCATCTGACAGTTTCTCGTAGAAATAAGCAATGATGGGGTATTTTTTTGCTGGGTCAAAATTTTCAGGTTTGTATAGAATGCCTTCCGCCTGATGCCCTGCTGGTGTGGTCCAATGCACAAGTTCGGCAGTCCCCCAGTTATAGTTTGCCTGTTGTTTGTTAATATCGGACAGTTGCTGTTCATCCTTGAACTTGATACTATTGATATAAACGTTGGGCGAATTGCGATAGTCTTCCTTACTATAAAGGATCGTTTGTTGATCAGCAGAAGCATTTATGTTTCTAAATGTTTTTGGTTCAACAAAAAGACTTTTGGGATCATTGTGCTGCCCTTTGAATTGATAAAAACCAGATTCTTTGGTTTTATTGTCAAATGATGTCAGGAAGCCCCCTTTCTTGTAGTCCAGCGTCAATGGCTGATCACGGTCTTCATCACGTCGTAAAGGAAGGTAACGGAATGTCGTTTGGGAGGCAGCACCATAGCCGTTGGTGAGAATGGATTTATTGGATCCATCCAGATTAAAATACCAGATGTCATAACGTGAGTTGAGGTATACACCTTTGTGATCAGCACTCCATGCCGCCATACCATATCCCTGTGCTGCGGTAGGCATATCATTCTCTTCATCGGCAAAGGATGCTGGGATACCTTCGTTTAATACGACCTTCCTTTTAGAGCTAATCTGGTAAGAATTCCATGTTCCTTTCTCTTCATCGAAATAAACGACATATTTTGCATCCGGACTCAGGGCCACATTTCCGGAGAAGTTGGAAAGAATTAATTCCCGTTGACCAGTTCTTGTTGAAACCAGGTAGATATCTTCTTTTGTGCCACCTTTCCATTGACTTTCGATCCGTTTGCCAAAATCTGTACGCGCTAATATGTACTCGGCATTTCCATCAGCTGTCAGCGTAGTGGAATTGAAGGTCTCATCTGTCAGTGGGATAACCGTACGATTGTTTTTCGGGTAGGTAACCGCCAAGAAGTTTTTGGAAAGATCTTTTTTTAGGTTGACCAGTTGCATGGGTTGTAAGTAGTCATCCTGCCAGCCCCACACGTCGACTTTGGCATGTTCAAAATCAACTAACGTCGTGTCTTTGACACGCGGGATAGGTGCGATACCAAAGAAAAGCTTTTCACCATTTTTGCTGAACCGGATATTTCCATCTCCGCTGACTGCCCAGTTTTTGGGAATACCCGTGCTATTTTTGGTAGCTAGATACTGTGCGGTATCGATACCATTGGTATAATAATAGAGGTTATAGTTTTTAACCAGTGCTTTTTCCTTGGAGAGATCACCTAAGTAAGCCAGTTGATTACCCGTTTCATCAAAACTGAAATTTTTGTACTCACCTTTGCCTGTTGATATTTTTTTTAGGTTTTTGGTTGCTATGTCATATAAATAGACTCCAGATTCCTTAGAAAGGCTGTCTTTTGCGTCAGTTTTCTTAGAAAAGACAAGTTTTGTTCCATTTTTGTTCCATTCATATTGATCTACTAGCGAGAATTGGACTGAGTCGCCAGAATTAAGATCATATAAAGCTAATGTAACGACGGCTTTCTTCTTTTTGTCGTTGCTATTTTTCTTGTTTTGAGTAGTGTCTGCCGGATTTTTAGATGAATTTATCTTTTCATCCGCTTGTTTGTCAAATAGGAAGGAAACAAAATTGTTGTTTTGCTCCGCAACCTTATAGGATTTCACTTGTGCAAATTTAACAAGCGAAGAGCTGGTTAAATTATAGATTGCTAAGGAATCTTTAGGCAGATCCTCCATTTTTTTCTTTTTGATTTTTGCTTCACGTGTTACAGCAAATGGCGCTTTTATTAAGCTGATCAAATGATTTTCTGTATCGGTCAGTTTTCCATTATAGCCCCGCGGAATCTGGATCAATTCTTTGTTTTCTTTCGTTTTCAGTAACAGTTGGCTATCTCCTTCTTGTGGAGCAACCTGAAAGAGTACAAATTTACCGGATTTACTGATATAGGGAGATGATATGCTTTGCCAGCTATCATATACCGTATGGTCCACTGGTTTCTTTTGTGCGTGAACAGCTAAGGTCGCGAGAAAACAGAATGGGATACAGATATTTTTCTTATTCATGTTTAAATTCTTTTGCTGCAATTTATCTATAAAAAATAAAAAATCGTTGATTTTTTGGTATATTCATTGTTACGTAAATATAAAAAACTGATTATGAAATCATCATCTATTATTGTTTCTGTTATCGTGAGCGTCGCCGTGTTGCTTACTGCATGGATCTTGGGCAATGCATATCGGTATAAATATAAATCCACACAGACAATTACCGTCAACGGCAACGCAAAGAAAGATTTTGAATCTGATTTGGTAAAATGGAATGCGACATTTAGTAGGAAGAACTTTGAATTAAGTGCAGCTTCGGCACAATTGGCAACAGATCGCGATCTCGTACGCGACTTCTTGGTGCAACAGGGGATTAAAGTAGATGAAATTCGTTTTGAGGCCGTGAATATCGCTAAAGATTTTGAATACCATACCGACGGAAAGGGAAATGGTTATAATACATTTTCGGGTTATACCCTGTCACAAACAGTAAGTGTGGAATCTAGGGATCTGAATAAGGTGGACAACGCGTCAAGAGAGATCTCAATATTGATCTCGAAAGGAATAGAGCTGAGTTCGAGTACTCCAAATTATTATTACTCAAAACTGGAGGATCTGAAACTGGAATTGATCTCTCAAGCATCGAAAAATGCACACCAACGTGCCGACAATATTGCTAAGGAATCGAATGCGGGATTAGGTAGTCTGGTGAAAGCCGATCTGGGAATTTTTCAGATAACTGGTCAAAATGATAACGAAGAATACTCGTCGGGAGGGGCTTTTAATACAACTTCACGTAAGAAAACAGCGAATATAACGGTTAGAGCTAGTTTTTTGAGTAATTAAGAAAAATTATTTGACTGTATTTCAGTACACTATTGAATTTAAGTAGAAATTTGTTTAAAAAGTTTTCTCTTTTTCAATAAAAAACCTACTTTTGCATCATCCCAAACAGATATGCCCGGATGGCGGAATTGGTAGACGCGCTGGTCTCAAACACCAGTGGGAAACCGTGCCGGTTCGACTCCGGCTCCGGGTACAAAAACCCTCTTTACTTAAGTAAAGAGGGTTTTTTTTGTGCTTTATCAAGGGAATAGCTCGAGAGAGCCAGATCCACAGCTGTAAACTTAATAAATCTTATGTTAGTTCGATTTACTGTAGGGTACACTTTATTAGCAATCCTTTATCCTTATTTTAGGAGCAGACCATATCAAAAAAAAATGTTAAAAGTAAGGGCTTCGATGCGAGCCTCTTCTTAAGCGCTAATTTCAAGCTTATAGCCTTTACCACGTATAACAACAATATTGATCTTCGGATCAAGCTCCAATTTTTTTCTCAGTTTTGATATAAACATATCCAGACTGCGCCCTACAATAACACCTTCATCTTCCCAGATCTCTTTTTGCAACCGGCTTCTCATGATAGTTTCGTTTGGTGATGATGCAAAAATGAGCAGCAGACGGGCTTCAGTCCCTGTGAGGTCTATCGTTTTGTCGTGGATAATCAGTTGTCTTTCTTTTGCATAGAACAACACTGAGCCTAGGTTGAATATCTTGGTCGACTGGTCTTTAGCTGTAGTTTTTCGCGACTTTACAGCTCTCAAAAAAATAAATCCAACAATAGCTAAGATGGGGAGACTACCCAGCAAATAGCTGTTTTTTGTTGTATGTATTCCTGTAGTTTTGAATTTAATGTTGATCATGTAACAGGCACTAGGTTGTACTCTTCCTATACATGCGATAATATCATCTTTTTTATTTTTGGATATGGAATAGCTGTAGGCCACATTGGAAGTGCCGCATTTTAGAACACGAACAATATAATCGACAGCGAAGGGGTCTTTTGCTAGCAGACGTCGGGTAGTATTCACTAAAGAATCCGGCTGAAAACTGAGGTCATGCTCAAACCTGATCTGATATTCATTTTCCGCAACCTTTTCTATAGGGAGCACCCTTGATGTACTGTCACCAGCCTGTAAGAGTAATTCGTGTCCGATTCTGCGAAGCAAAACTTCCCTTTTTGCGAAATCAAAGTCGTCGGTACTGTTGAGGCTAAAAGAACCGAAGACAATAGAAATAGACAGGAGCAGCAAGGATCCATATACATATCTACTTCTCAATTTGAACAGTTTTTCCCTATATAACATGCTATTTACGATTTATTTACAAAGTTTGCATTTTTATTTACATTCCAAATTCCTTAAGCTGAAAAATACCAAAGTAATTTAGCCGTATCAACTCTGATACAAGATGAAAACTAAAAAAACTGTCTTATGGCTCGTGCTGATATGGCTGTTGGGAATGCTTAATTTCCACCTATGGACTCGGCAGAAAAACGATATCCGTACTGTCGTATATCAGCTTAATATTAAAAAAAACGAATTGTTTTGGAAAGCGCCGACCTAGCTTCGCTTTGACGTATTACTAATTATACGGGTTGATAATATATCGGTTGAAAAAAATAAATTATAAAAATAAAAGAGCAGATAGATCTAAAGGTGTTTCTGTTCATTAAACAAAAAAACATGAAATATATACTCATATATACGTTACTCTCTCTATTTGTCGCTAGTAATTGTAGCGCACAGTACAAAAATACAACAGAACAAATAGGCAATATGCAGTCTGAAGTAGATCCTATTCCATTTGAAACCAGTAATATATCCTCTTTGCATGGGCCAAATAGTATTGTGCGTACGATTAAACAAGATCGAATGAGGAATATTTGGATGGCCTCATGGGAGGGTGTTTTTCGATATGATGGAAAATCGTTTGCCAATGTAACCAATAAAGTGAGTTCAGTACGTTTTTTTTCTGTGTTAGAAGATAAAAAGGGGAACTTTTGGTTTGCTTCTATCGGTTCGGGTGTTTACTATTACGATGGAAAATCCTTTCTAAATTTTACAAGCAAGGATGGTCTTGCCAGTGATCGGGTGACAACTCTTTATGAAGATAGATTCGGTCATATTTGGTTTGGCTCCGATAATGGGGTAAGCCGCTACGATGGAAATTCTTTTCAAAATTTTAAAATGAAGGAAGGGGCTGTTGCGAGTAACAGTGATTCTGTCCACGTGACCATTTACCAACAGCAGCTTCCAGAAAATCATCCCATGCACAATGACGTGAATGCCATTATTGAAGATAAGTCAGGAAAACTTTGGTTCGGTACCAGGGGATATGCTTGCATTTATGATGGAAAGACATTTACGGTTGTAGTCAATAAAGACGGAAAACCCTTTGCAAATGTCCGCACAATAATCAAGGATAGAAAAGATAATATTTGGCTAGGAGGCTATGATGGTCTTTGGCGTTATGATGGTTGCACATTTACCAATTTTTCAAAAAAGTTTGTTGGATATATCTACGAAGATAAAGAAGGTAATATTTTGACCAGCTCAGAAAGTGCTGATAAGAAAAGCTGGCTACTTTCCCGTTATGCCGAGAAATCCTTGTCGAATGGGAATACAATGGTAACTGAAATCGCAAATAAACCAATGATCTTTGGGATTTTAGAAGATGATAAACGCAATATTTGGTTTGGCTCACTAGATGGCGTGTATGTTTATGATGGAAAAATCATCACAAACTTTAAAGGGAAATAGAGTCTTTTTTCTTTGCTTATCCTTTGGTGTTTTATTGCTATTTCTCTGCTTATTTGTTGCTGTTTCTTTGGTTATTTATTGCCATTTCTTTGGGTATTCATGGGTTGTTCTAGGCCATTTCTAGGCTAGTTCTTCGAGACTTCTTCGTACTTTCTAGGGGTCTTCCTTGGGACTGCTTTGCTGTTTGTTTGCTATTTCTTTGCTGTTTCTTTGGTATAATGGCAATAAAATAGCCTTCAAACGGCAGAGAAATGGCAAAGCAAGTGGTATGTTGTCCCAAGTACAGTGATAAGAATGTTCGAATAAATGCTCGTAAAGTTGATGGAAAGATATATACAGCCTTTTTTTGTAGAAACCTTTTTTATTATGAGAATTCTTGTTTAAATTGGAAATACCAAATATAAACTTGGATGAAAGCAGTATTTTTATCTTTTGCATTATTCTGTTCCTTTTTTGCCTTGGGGCAAGATCGCTTTGTTTTGAAAGAAAAAAAGAAGATTAGATTCCCGTTTCTATTTGTTCATAATCTGGTTATTATCCCCGTTCAGGTAAATGGGTATACGATGAATTTCTTGCTGGATACAGGAGTCAAGGAGACCATGATATTCGGAGAAACCCTGAAATCGATTGATAGCGCAGTCTTCGTTAATAAGTTTCAGGGCTTGGGCAAGGACGAGGGGTTGGATGGTTATCTATCTGTCAATAATAAGGTTAGCGTTGCTAATGTATATGAGGATATGGATCAACCCATCTATATCCTTAAAAATGCACATATTGACATTTCTACCCGTATTGGGGTGGAGGTAAATGGCATTATGGGGAGCCGTTTTTTTAGTGATCACGTTGTTGAGATGGATTTTTTGAAACACCGGATTACCCTTTATCAAAAGGGTGAGTATCCCAAAGGACTCGCAAAGATGCAACGTCTCCCGCTCGATATTTTAAATAGCAGACCGTATATCTCAGTTGCTTTTAATCAGGATTCCGCAGATATTGAAGGCCGTGTATTGATTGACATGGGTAATAGTGATGCGTTGATGCTTATTCCGTCCAAATTGACTGATTTTGCAATCAAACCTCCTTTTATTGACGACTACATCGGTCAGGGATTCAATGGCGAAATCTATGGGAAAAGAAATCGGATCAAATCCTTGGAACTGGGACCATTTAAGATGAATTATCCTTTGGTAGCCTATCCAGAATTGAGCTCTACACAACATGCAACTTTTGTGAATGAACGAATAGGTTCCGTTGGAAACGAACTCCTGCGTAGGTTTAAGGTGATTTTCGATTATCCCAATAATGTAGTTTATCTCCAAAAAAACAGAAACTTTGATAAATTCTATTACTTAAACATGAGCGGCCTCGAAATCATACATGATGGTATTAAATATGAGAAAGAGGAGGTACCTGTCTATTTAAAGAAAGATGGCGGGACAGAGATTCGTATGGACAATAGTGTACAGTATCGCTTTGTACTGAAAAATATGTATAAAATTGCAACTGTTCGGGCAGGTTCACCAGCAGCAATTGCCGGATTAAAACCGGATGATAAGGTGTTGAAAATCAATGGGCGTTCGGCTTCTTCCTATTCTTTGGAAACTATTCATACGCTTTTCAAATCAGAGGAGGGTAAAGAAATTCGATTTAAGATCGAAAGAGATGGACAAATGATGGAATATACTTTCTTTTTAAAGGATCCATTACCTTTTAATGCAAATTAAATTTTGTAAAATTTGGAAAAGTGAACGAAACTTATTTACCTTTGCTGTCGATATTAATTTTTAAACAATTTAAAGACGAAGAACTATGTTGGTCTCCAAGATTAAAACAAAAAGCGCTTTTGCAGCAAATGGATTTGCTGAAAGCATTCTTCGTGCTTTTCTTCACATATAACGTACTCGTTACGACATGAAAAAAAGCCCGAGGATCATTCGGGTTTTTTATTGCCTTCTATTTTCTCTTTAGCCAGCTTATGCGGGACACATTGTGACCGGCCTATGGCATATCGTATAGGCAGTTATGTGCATCAATGAAGATGGTTCGTAACCGTTTTGTTCATTATACAAAATACAAAGCTCTGGCAGCTGGCAAATAGCTATTCAAGAAAAAGAAAACCCGAATATTTAAATGGTCTATCCCTGAGATGGATAGGACAGTATATTAAGTTTTTTTAAAAAAAGAATATGGGAAGTAAATTATCGGGGAAAGACCTTATTAAAATCGGTTTTCCACAGAATAATATAATGAATGTAGCCTTAGGGCTAATCACACGTTACCGAAGAGGAGAAAAGAAAGAAAACATCCTTTTGGAAGCAAAGAAGGTGCTCGAAGCGCCTGAAAAATTTAGAGAAGATGCTGTTTGGGCCAAGCTTGCTGAAGGTTTGATTCAACCAGTTGAGGCACGCAAGCAACAGCTCAGTAAGCAAATGGCGCCATTTACCATCTTTGGTGAAAATGAAATTGATGAGCAAGCCAAAAGGCAGTTGTATGAGGCCTTGAAGCTGCCTATAGCGTGTCAAGGAGCATTGATGCCAGACGCACACATGGGGTATGGTTTGCCTATTGGCGGGGTGCTAGCAACTGATAATGCCGTAATACCTTATGGAGTAGGTGTGGATATTGGCTGTCGAATGAGTCTGTCTATCTTTGACCTACCTGCGAGTTATTTCAAAGGGCGAGAATTCCAGTTGCGCAATATACTGAAGGAGAATACCCGATTCGGTATGTACGATACACATCGTGAGAAACAGGATCATGCTATTTTTAGCAGATCGGAATTTAAAGATATTCCTTTGTTGAAATCACTGTTGGATAAGGCTTATAGGCAACTTGGGACTTCGGGTGGTGGAAATCACTTTGTAGAATTCGGTGTGGCTGAATTACATCAGGTTCGTTCCGAGTGGGGGATTAACTCTGGAGCTTATCTGGCGGTCCTGTCACACAGCGGATCCCGTGGCTTGGGAGCCAATATCGCTAAACAGTATACAAATTTAGCCGCAAAGCAATGCCCTTTGCCACGTCATGTACAACATTTAGCCTGGTTGAATCTGGATACCCAGGAAGGTCAGGAGTATTGGCTAGCAATGAACCTAGCCGGTGATTATGCTCAAGCCTGCCATGAGAATATCCATAGGCGCTTGGCAAAAGCTTTGGGTGAACGCCCTGTGTTGACAATTGAAAACCACCATAATTTTGCGTGGCGGGAAATGGTCGATGGAAAGGAAAGTATTGTGCATCGCAAAGGAGCAACCCCGGCAGGACAGGGAGAATTGGGAATTATTCCGGGATCTATGACCGCACCAGGTTTTATTGTTGAGGGGCGAGGGAATCCTTTGAGTATCCAATCGGCTTCACATGGTGCTGGACGTATAATGTCCCGCGCTGCCTGTAAAAGTAGCCTCACCAAAAGTGCCATGCTCAAAGAATTGGAAAAGCATGGTGTGGAGTTAATTGGTGGGGCGCTGGATGAAGCTCCACATGCCTATAAAGATATACATCGTGTAATGGGCTTGCAAAATGAGTTGGTTAATGTACTTGGGACATTCAGACCGAAGATTGTTCGTATGGATAAATAAGGCGGGATGGAAAAGTATATTTTAATTAGTTCAGGACGAGGTCCTAGAGAGTGTAATTTAGCCGTTCAACTGGTTTTGGAAAGAATACTGGCAGAAGCTGATCAATATGCCGTACAGATCGAGACAGTGGAAGTGGAAAAAATGGATGGGTTGCCGTGCTCAATTGTGTTAAAATTGACCGGTAGAGAAATCGGAGTATTCAGGGGCCGTTGGATAGGTACAATCTGCTGGATTTGTCAAAGTCCTTTTCGACCAAACCATCGACGTAAAAATTGGTTTGTGGAGTTGAAGGACTGGTATCCGGCAAAAAGTGCAGCGCAAATGAATCTAAAAGATGTGCAATTCAAAGCCATGCGGAGCAGTGGTGCTGGCGGGCAGCATGTGAATAAAGTGAGCTCGGCTGTCCGTGCGACCCATCTTCCCACAGGATTGATGGTGCAGGTAATGGATACCCGTTCCCAATTGCAAAATAGAGAAATTGCTGTTTTGCGTTTGGAGGAACAGCTGATGGCGCTTGAACGATTACAAAAGGCCGCATCGGAAAATCAGCGCTGGAAAGAGCAGATTGCTATTGAAAGAGGCAATTCAAAGCGCATTTTCTTTGGGCCTAAATTTAAAGAACAGTAATCATTTCTCCTTAAAGTAGGCATTGTACTTGTAGAAACTTTTTAGGAATCGGTAAACGATCCGTTTAAGCCCTGTTCATTTGTAATCAGGGCTTAATTTTTACCCAGACGTATTGATTTCAGTCTATTAAGGGGTACAATAAGGGAGCATTTGATGCTTGTTGGATAGCCTATTTTTCAATTAGCCAAGTCTGGCGGAAATAATTTAACATTTGATGTTAAGATGTGGGCAATACTGGGTAATATACTCCTGTGTTCTACTTTGATATTTATATAAATTGGTTGTTGTAAAAACATTTTAAAACTAACTAAACTTATGAACAAAAGAAGTATTGCGATACTAGCATCCAATATACTAGTATGTTCTGCGCTCTACGCTCAAACAGCAGTCAAAGGAAAGATAGTGGATCAGGATGGCAAACCCATTCCGGGCGTATCCGTATCTATTAAGGACGGACCAGGCACACAGACAGGTGCTGATGGCGGTTTTTCGCTGACCTATACAAACGGAACGGTCTTAAATATCAGCGCAATCGGCTATAAGCCCAAACAAGTACAGATCAATAATCAAACTGTTGTCAATGTCACGCTAGAATCCATGATGGAAAATCTGGATGAGGTCGTAGTGACTGCCCTTGGGATTACACGGGAAAAAAAATCCTTGGGTTATGCAATGCAGGAAGTAAAAGCAAAGGAATTGACTGATGCAGGGCAACATAGTCTTACAGGTGCATTGGCGGGTAAAGTGGCCGGTGTTCAGGTGAATCAATTTGGTGGTGCTATAGGATCTTCAGCGAGGATCTCTATCCGCGGTAATACTTCCTTGCAAAAAGATCAACAGCCACTAGTCGTCATTGACGGTATTCCAGTGACAAATAATGCGCAACGTAGCGGTGATAACACTTACTCAGGCGTAGACTACGGTTCTGGACTCAATGATATTAATCCAGATGATATTGAAAGCATCAACGTCTTAAAAGGTGGCGCAGCCGCACTTTACGGTATGCGTGCCGGTACCGGTGTTATTATGATCACGACCAAATCTGGTAAACGGGCCGAAAATGGTGTGCAGATATCGTATGACGGAAATTTTTCTATTGATCGGGCGGCCAATTTACCGAAATATCAGAATTTATATGGTCAAGGATCTCGGGGAGACGAATACAGTTTTAAAACTAACGGCGACGGATTATCGTATCAAGATTATGTTTTAAAAAATTCATTTAGTTATGTTGATGGAACTGGATCTAATGGCGTTAACGATGGAATTGATGAGTCATGGGGGCCTAGGATGGATATGGGATTATTAATTCCGCAATTCAATAGTCCTGTTGTGAATGGTGTGCGTCAAGCTACACCATGGAATTCCCATAAAAATAATGTCAAAGAATTCTTCCAAACTGGTTTCTCTCAAAACCACAACCTGTCACTACTTTCTAAGAGTGATCGTTCTTCGACACGGGCTTCAATATCATTTAGGGATCAGAGAGGAACAGTCCCTAATACAGATCAGAAGAAGTATACCGCGCAACTCAATAATGACTATAAGATCAGCGATAAAGTTTCCTATGATATCATGGCCAATTTTACGCGCACAGAAAGTAATAATTTAGTAACCCAAGGTTATGATTCTGCTAACCCGATGAATGGCTTGATCTGGTTTGGTCGACAAGTGGACATGCAGGATCTGAAAAAGAACTGGGATCAGCGTGACGCACAGGGTAATTATACCTACTACAATTGGAATTCAGCTTATCATATGAATCCGTTTTATACAATGCACGAATCTCGGAATGCGCTTAAAATGAATCGTATTTTTGGAAAGACATCATTGTTTTATCAACCCTTTGATTTCCTGAAATTTGAAGGTAGAGTCGGGTTGGATTACTATAATACACATATGTTTGAAACGACCTATTATAACTATGATAATAAAGATGGTAAATTCAATGATATAAAAAATAGTAATTCTGATTTTAATGCAGATTTTATTGCAAATTTCAACAAGCAATTTGGGGATCTTAGTTTATCGGGGATTGTAGGTGCAAATTACCGGGATTATCAGTTTGAAACAAATACCCTTGGTGCTAAAGGATTAAATGTATTGGGTGTATATACTATTGCTAATAAGATTGGTGACGCCTATACCGTGATGGATCATGCAAAAGGTCGTTCCAATTCGATATACGCCCAAGCTAATCTAGGCTGGAAAGACCAATTGTATTTGGATTTAACGGCGCGTAACGATTGGTCTTCCACCTTGAAGAAATCTTTCTTTTATCCATCGGCAAGTTTAAGTTGGCTTCCAACGACTACTTTTGAGGGGCTAAAAAGCGACTACCTAAATTTTTGGAAACTACGATTTAATGTGGTGGGCGTCGGTAATGCAACAACTCCTTATTCGAATGGAAATTATTATTATGCACAGACGGATGCTTATAATAATTTGTCGCAAATGTATAAAAGTATGACCTACGCCATTGAAGGCCTAGAGCCGGAGGCAATTACATCCTATGAAATCGGAACGGAGCTGGGGATGTTTAAAGATCGTCTTCATTTGGATCTGACCTATTACCAAAAAATAAATAAGAATCAATTGCTTTCTGTACCAACCTCCAACGTTGTAGGATTTAGTAACATCTTCTTGAATGCTGGAGAAATAAGAAGTAAGGGCGTAGAAATCCAATTGAGGGGTGATATCCTCAGAAATGAAAATGGGTTAAATTGGACAACAACGGTCAATTTCTCAAAGGATAAAAATAAGGTGGTTGAACTCTATCCGCAATTGGATTTGAACGATCTTAGATTAGGCTGGACATGGGGTATTTCCAATATGGCCTCAATAGGGCAACCCTGGGGTACACTAGTCGGGCCAGGTTATGATCGAGTAGAAGATGGACCAATGAAAGGGGCGATAAAAGTAGCGGATAATGGGCTGATAGATAAGCCTCTTAGTGCTCAAGTGCTCGGAAATGTTGTTCCTGATTTTCTAGCTTCCATGCGAAATGATTTTACCATAAAAGATTTCAGATTTGGCTTTATGCTTGATTTCAGAAAAGGTGGCGATATTTGGTCGCAAACAATGTCGCATGGATACACAACCGGGATTGCAGAAATTACTGCTGCCGACGGCATTCGTGAACGCGCTATCGTTGCAGGTAAAGATGTGATGAAAAATGAACGATTCGCTATGAAGGTAGGGGATAATTGGGTTGAAAATACACTGGAAACCAGTGCACAGAGTTGGTATGAATTGGGGGGTGTTGCAGAAATGTATGTTTTTGATGGTTCTTTTCTGAAATTGAGAGAGGCTTATATTTCTTATAATTTACCAAAAGCTCTTTATAGTAGAATAAAAGGAATCAAACGTGCGAATGTCTCTATCACTGGAACCAATTTAGCGCTGCTTTGGGTACATAAATCCAATACCATGCGCTTGGATCCAGAGAGTGGAGGGGTGTCAAGTGATTCGCGTGGCGTAGGCTTTGAGCAGGCTTCTGTCCCTAATTCAAGAAGTATAGGTCTTAAACTTGGTTTTACATTTTAATCCATACAAAAGTTTGAAATTTAAAATCCAACAAAAACAAATTTATGGTTATGAACACTTTTATTAAAAAACTAAAATATACACCCCTTTTAGCAATGCTTTTGGTCTCAGGATGTACCAAAAATTTTGAGGAAATTAATACGGATCCCGATGCGTTGAAAGATGTCCCACCACAAAATATGCTGGTCAATGTACTACGAAATGCAGGTGAGCAATTTGGTGGGGATGTGGATGGCTATGGCACCTTTGCGGGCTATATTGTCAAAATTCAATACCCAGACAATTTAAGCGGATTGATTCCAACAGATAATACTTACGGAAATCGTTGGGCAGCCTGTTATTACAATATTACGCAAATGAACGATTTGTTGAAAAAAACAGACGATAAGGCAGCAGGTTTTAAAAACATTCGGATTGTCGCACGGATATGGAACAATTATATGTGGTCTTATTTGTTGGATGGCTGGGGTGATATTCCCTATTCGGAGGCTTTTAAAGGAAGGCCCGAAGATGGTTCGGTTTTGAAAGCCAAATATGACAAACAGGAAGATGTTTTCCCGGCGGTATTGGCAGATCTTAAAGCATTGGCAGATGAACTTGCTGCCGGGATTGGCACAGACGAACTTGGAGAATATGATATTATATACGGGTCAAAAGAGACTGGAGCTGCAGCTTTAAAGGCTCAGATGTTGAACTGGCAAAAGTTCTGTAATTCACTTCGTTTGCGTATGGCTACACGTATTTCTGCGGTTGCTCCAGCTTTGGCAAAATCTACTATTGAGGAAATCGCTGGAAATAAACTGAAATATCCAGTTATTGAAACAAATGCTGAAAATTGTCGCATGGTGTATCCTGGTACTTTGCCTTATATGGAGCCTTGGTATGAATCTGGAATATATGGCAATCGTCTCAATAACTGGGGGATGTTTGATATTTTCATTGATCATTTGAGTACAACGAAAGATCCGAGAATAGCGTCGATAGCACGAAAAAATAATGCAGGTAAGTATGTCGGCTTTATAAATGGTTCCGAAAATAATCCAAATCCGTTTACTTCCATTTCCTGGATTGGTGAGCATTATGTCAATGACCCCGCGGGAGCTACACCATTTTATCGAGCTTGTGAAACTTATTACATGTTGGCAGAAGCAGCTTTATCCGGATATAACGTGGGAATAGCAGCAAAAGATGCTTACGAAAAAGCGGTGACATTATCTATGCAAGACAATAAAATTGAGACGTCAGCCATTACCACCTATCTTGCCGGAGCAGGTAAGTTTAATGGAACCAAAGAACGTGTTTATTGGGATATGTGGGTAGCCCTATTTAAAGAAAACTATGAAGCTTGGAGTTTATATAGACGAACAGGAATTCCAACGACAAACTATCCTTCTAAACTTCAGAAAAAACATACTGACCAACCATGGCGTTTACCTTATCCGAATAATGAATATTTATATAATGCGGATAACGTCAAAGCTGCTGCTACAGGGACAGTGGATTACAACTGGGGAAAACGCTTATGGTGGGCAAAAGATAATGGAAAAGAATAGGTGTTGCCGTAAGGAAACAAAAAATGTATTTAAGGCTTATTGAAAAATGTCGTTTTTCTTTTAATCTAAATCGAACTGAAAAGCCCTGATCACACTGATCAGGGCTTTTCTGATTTTTGAAATCCAAAGTCCAATGTAATTTAGCCATAAGCAGCTTGTCGAATGGTCAGTAGACTATTGGTTGATCGTTAGTGTTAGTCTGAATCGCGAATTGCAACCAAATAACTTAGATGCTGTTTGAAAATTATATTGCTTGCTTATCTGCTAGGTTTTGAAACTGTTTATTTCCATATTTTCTTCTGTTAAAAGCTTGAAATGTAGAAAATAATTTGTTGAAATGCCATGATAATTAGTATCTTTAGGATGAACGATTGAATTATATATTGTTCAAACTAAAATAAACTTAGATACTGTTTGTGGGCTCTGGAAGGATTTTTTCTTGCAGAACTTATGGACTGTGGAATTTCAAATTTCAATGATATGATAGATTCTCCAGGCTTCCTTTTTCAGGAAGCAATTAAGCAAGAAAAGCCCTTACAGGTTGTTGGAGCCATTAATGCAAACCATGCACTTTTGGCTGAACAAGCTGGTTTTAAAGCTATCTACCTCTCCGGAGGCGGTGTTGCTGCGGGATCGCTCGGTATACCTGATTTGGGTATCACAACGCTTCAAGATGTATTAATTGACGTGGAGCGCATTACGAATGTCTGTAAGCTCCCTTTAATGGTCGATATTGACACCGGTTTTGGACCTTCGGCCTTTAATGTTGCACGTACCATAAAAAGCTTGATTAAAGCCGGGGCTGCGGCCGTACATATAGAAGATCAGGTGGGAGCCAAGCGCTGTGGTCACCGGCCGGGGAAGGAGCTGGTTTCAAAAGATGAGATGGTCGATCGCCTGAAAGCTGCTGTGGATGCCCGGACGGATCCTCATTTTGTCATTGGCGCACGTACCGATGCGCTTGCTTCAGAAGGACTTGATCGGGCTCTAGAACGTGCTGTCGCCTACAAAGAAGCTGGTGCTGATTTTATTTTTGCAGAAGCCGTACACAATCTGGATCAATATATGCAGTTCAGCAGAATAACCGGGCTTCCGATACTTGCCAACATTACGGAGTTTGGACAGACACCTTTGTTTAATCTTGATGAACTTCGTCATGCAGATGTGTCCATTGTGCTTTACCCCTTATCGGCATTCCGTGCAGCCAATAAGGCCGCAACTGATGTGTATCAGCATATCCGGAAAGATGGTGGTCAGGCCGCTGTCATCGATCGCATGCAGACACGCGATGAGTTGTATCGGAGCATAGATTACTATGCTTACGAAGATCGCCTGGATCAACTGTTCAATACTAAATCATAAGAATTTCAAACCGAATGCAGGCGCGTACTTTACTGTTTAAGATACACGCCAATAAATAATATATTCCGATGAAAGAGACAAACGATACTGGTTTTAAACCCAAAAAAAGCGTAGCACTTTCTGGTGTTCCTGCCGGAAATACAGCCTTGAGTACTGTTGGAAAAAGTGGTAATGACCTCCATTATCGAGGCTATGATATTTTAGATCTGGCGCATCAGGCCTCCTTTGAAGAAGTCGCCTATCTGTTGATTTACGGCAACCTGCCTACACAGGCACAACTAACGACTTATCAAAGCCAGTTACTGAGCCAGCGAGGGTTGCCCATTACGGTACAGCAGGTGCTGAAACAGTTGCCATCTACTGCCCATGCGATGGATGTCTTGCGTACTTATGTGTCCTTTTTTGGGAGTGTGAATCCGGAAAAAGAAAATCATGCTTTGGCTGGTGCCAGAGATATCGCCAATCGCTTGATGGCCTCTATGGCCTCGGCTTTACTGTATTGGTTTCATTTTAGTCAAAATGGACGCGAAATTCAGGTCGAAACGGATGACACTACCCTGGGCGGGCATTTTCTGCATCTGCTACACGGCAAAGCGCCTTCCGAATCCTGGATTCGGGCTATGCAGATTTCGCTTAATTTATATGCTGAACATGAGTTTAATGCTTCCACGTTTACTGCGAGAGTGATTGCAGGGACTGGATCCGATATGTATTCTTGCATTGCTGGTGCAATCGGCGCATTACGTGGTCCCAAACATGGTGGTGCCAATGAAGTTGCTTTCGAGATCCAGAGCCGCTACGCCAATGCTGATGAGGCCGAAGCCGATATTCGGAAGCGGCTGGAAAATAAAGAAGTTATTATCGGTTTCGGACATCCTGTCTATACCATTTCGGATCCAAGGAATCAGGTGATTAAACAGGTCGCCAAGGAATTATCAGAAGAGGCTGGCGATATGACGCTTTACCTGATCGCCGAGCGCCTGGAAAAGGTGATGTGGGAAGAAAAAAGGATGTTCCCCAATTTAGATTGGTACTCAGCAGTATCTTATCACTTGATGGGGATTCCAACCGAAATGTTCACGCCGCTGTTTGTACTTTCGCGTATCACGGGCTGGTCTGCTCACGTCTTTGAACAACGTCAAGATGGAAAAATCATTCGGCCAAGTGCAAATTATATAGGTCCCGATGACAGACCTTTCGTGCCCATCTCTGCGAGATAGTGCAATAGAATGTTTAGTGTGAAAAATAAAACGGAAAGAAATCGTTTGCATCTTGCATTGAAGAAACAGTGCCATGTTTTTTTCTGATCATTGATGCAGATGCTTCCTGGAAAAATAAATTGAAAAGAACAACAGCCTTATAAGAAAAAAAATAATGAGTTCAACGATATCAAATGAAAGACCACAGCCAGATCAGGTTCTGGTGTCTATTGTGGATTATGTGTTAAATTACAAGATAGAAAGTAAAGTTGCATGGAATACAGCTTTTTACTGTTTTCTGGATACCATAGGCTGTGGGTTGGAAGCGCTGACCTATCCAGCCTGTACCAAATTATTGGGACCTGTTGTGCCCGGTACGATTGTTCCCAATGGGGCAAAGGTACCGGGAACGAATTATCAACTGGATCCCATACAGGCTGCATTTAATATTGGTACCATCGTTCGTTGGTTGGATTTTAATGATACCTGGTTGGCTGCGGAGTGGGGGCACCCATCGGACAATCTTGGAGGTATTCTGGCTACCGCGGACTGGCTGAGCAGAACACAGATTGCGAAAGGAGAGAAATCCCTAAAGGCAAAACAGGTGCTTGAAGCGATGATTATGGCACATGAGGTTCAAGGCGTATTAGCACTTGAAAATTCCTTTAATAAAGTGGGATTAGATCATGTAATTTTGGTAAAGGTTGCTTCGACAGCCGTTGTTGGTAAACTTTTGGGCCTCAGTCGAGACGAATTGCTGAATGCGGTTTCATTGGCCTTCGTCGACGGACAGGCTTTGCGGACGTATCGCCATGCACCTAATACAGGAAGCCGTAAATCTTGGGCTGCAGGAGATGCAACTTCGCGTGCAGTACGCCTTGCATTAATCGCACAAACGGGTGAAATGGGGTATCCATCTGTGTTAACAGCACCTGTATGGGGTTTCTATGATGTTTCATTTAAAGGCAACCCATTTAAATTTCAGCGTGATTATGGATCTTATGTGATGGAGAATATTCTATTTAAGATTTCTTTCCCGGCTGAATTTCATGCGCAGACCGCTGCCGAAGCGGCAATGCAATTGCACCAGCAGTTAAAAGAGTTTGGGAAAAGCAGTGATGATATTGAGCGTGTTACCATTCGTACACATGAGGCCGCAATTCGAATCATCGACAAGAAGGGACCGTTGCATAATCCGGCCGATCGGGATCACTGTATCCAATATATGGTTGCCGTACCTTTAATCTTTGGGCGTTTGACAGCGGAGGATTACGAAAACCATATTGCACTGGACCCACGTATTGATGCTCTGCGGGACAAAATTTTCTGTGTTGAAGATCCTCAGTTTACAATTGATTATCATGATCCACAAAAACGGGCGATCTCAAATGCCCTGACGGTGGTATTAAAGGATGGAACAGTATTGCCGGAGCTGGTGGTGGAATATCCGATTGGACATCCGAGACGCCGACAGGAGGGGATTCCTAAATTGATCGAAAAGTATAAAACGAATCTTGCCCGTGTATTTTCTGAAAAACAGCAAAAACAATTGCTTGAGGTGACTTTGGATTACGATACCTTCATTGACCTGGATGTATCCGAACTGATGGATCTCCTTGCCCGCTAAATAAAAATGTCATTGATCGATAGCAGACAAACTATCGATCAATGACTTTCCCCGATATTTTATTTAATGGATGAGTTTTAGCCTAATACAAACGACTTGTTTGATCTAGATGGTTCGTGCTAAAGTGCTTCCGTTCAATTTAGAAATTGTTTCCTGGTTATTCGAGTACCGTTTCTGATACACACTTGTTTCTTAGCAAACATATAATTGTTTCAATTTAGGATTCCTTTCCCGACCAATTTGAACTAAAACCTGTATAAAATTTAAAATTCCTGTCCGCACATTCTATTAACGAACGGGGGACTTCCCATTGTTCACCCAAGTGTAGAAATGACTGGCATTCCTGTACAAAGACAGGAAGGCTTGTAAGGTCGATATGTCCAAATACACCACCGGTATGTGCTGCGTAACCTACGCCGAGGATAGAGCCGATATCACCATCAATAGGTTGTTCCAATACACCTTCTTCGAGACAACGGTAGCTATCGAGGGCCATGACATGAAGGAGTCTTTTTTGTATAATTCCGGAGGAAGGGGATTCGCCTGATGCGGGTAGTGCGGGGTTCTGCCAGACTGTTTTCGTTCTGGATACAGGATCGTAATCATAGAATCCATGACCGGATTTTCTGCCTTTTCTGCCATTTTTAATCATTTTGCTTAAATGGGCATACGCACGTCGCTGACTGTTATGCAATGTTGGAAACTGATCGTAAACATGCAGCATCAGTTCTAATGAAATTTCATCGAGTACCGCTAATGGTCCAACAGCAAATCCAGCCTGTATTGCCTCTTCTTCAATCTGACTTGCAGGAATACCTTCCAGCAACATGGTGATCGCCTCCAGTAGGTAGTTGAAGAAAATACGGGATGTAAAGAATCCGGGACCGTCATGTACAACAATGGGAATCTTACCGAGGCGTAAAGCGATTGCGATTGCTTTTTGCATTGTTACCTGATCGGTTTGTGTGCCGCATATAATTTCGACCAATGGCATCCGATCCACTGGGGAGAAGAAATGCATGCCGATAAAACGCGCTGGCCGATCCGTTGCGGCAGCCAATGCTGTAATGGGCAATGATGTTGTATTGGATGCGAAAAAACCATTTTCGGCAAGATAGGGAAGGCTTTCTCGGGTTACTTCAGCTTTTAACTCCAGGTCTTCAAATACCGCTTCAATAATAAGGTCAGCATCGACAAGATCAGCAACTTGGTCGCTGGGTTGAATATTGGTTAAAAGCGTCTGTTGTTGCAAGCTGTTTATTTGGCCCTGTGCAAGTAATTTATCGCAAAGTTTGGTAGAATAAGCTTTTCCTTGCTCTGCCTGAGGTCTGTTTACATCTTTTAAAACAACGGAAATGCCTGCTTTGGCTGCTTCATACGCGATGCCGGATCCCATCATACCTGCACCCAGAATTCCTATTTTTTTGATCGTATAGTTACCGAGTGATTTGATACGGTCACGATGTTGTGCCTGTAGAATTCCTTCATACAGTGTTCTGACCATGTGGAGCGGCTCAGGGGCACTTAATACCTCATGATATAGCATTGTTTCGGATTCCACAGCTTCAGTAAAAGATAGCAATTGGCTTGTTTTTAATAACTGTACAATAGCATTAGTACCGGGTAACAATCCTCTTGTTTTCTTTAAAGCAGCAGCGCAAGCTTCTTCAAATTCAGCGGAGACTGCTACTGGGCCAGGGATGGAAATGGTGGTTTTTGAATTTTCAAGAATCCAGTTCTTTGCCAGCATTAGGCTCTGCTCAATATCCGTTGTTACCTCATTCACTAAACCCAGTTCCAGAGCCTCTTTGTTTGAGATGAGTTTCGCTTGGGTCAACAGGTTCAACGCAGCAGTAGAACCTATGAGTTGAGGTAAGGTAATAGTCGTCGCAAAGCCGGTAAATAGGCCAAATTTACTCTCAGGAAAGCCCATTTTGACCTGTGGACCTGCAATACGGTAGTTTGACCAGAGCATAGTTGCTAAACCGATGCCCGTGCAATTGCTATCCAAGATCGATACAATAGGTTTGCCCAAGGCTTTCAATTGTAATGCCTTCCATGTGGTTTTCCGTATGCTCTCGGGATCGAGTTGACCATTGGAAACCTGATCAAATAATCGGACGTAATCGGTCTGCTTGGTATTTATTGGACAGGTATAGATCAATCCGCGGACTTCTTTTTCATTTAGTACACGAGCCACCAGGTCGACAAACTCTTGTATACGATCAAGAATTGTTGACTCCTGGGTTGCTATGTCTGCCAATGGTTTTATGGTGACAATATGTTGATTGTCCTGTTCGATATGAAAAAATGGGTGTACCTGATAACTCATTATGCTGAACTGCTTTTTGTGTTGAAAATGTTTATGTTAAGCTGGGTTTGTTTGATTGATAGTTAACCTTGTCAATCGTCATCTTGGCAATGATTTCCAGCATAATCTCGGATGTTCCGCCAATGATCGTCCCGACCCGTACATCCCGATATAGACGGGCGATTTTGTAATCTTCGGTGAATCCATAGCCGCCAAATAACTGGAGGCATTGGCTTACGACCTCTACGGCAAGTTCGCTGGCTTGCAGTTTGGCTATGGAACAATCCTGAACGGCATATTCACCTTGGTTTTGGAGATCGCAGCACTGATAGACAAAAGCCCTTGTAGTTGCGATATCGGCGGCCATCTGGGCAATGCGGTGGCGAATGGCCTGAAACTCTTGGATCTTTTTACCGAATGCCTCCCGTTGACCAATATAATCCAGGGTGTACTGTAATGCGGAATCAGCTGTAGCTAGACTATGTATGGCGGCAGTCAAACGTTCCAATTGCAATCCGGCCATTAAATAAAGAAAACCATCACCTTCTTTTCCAATCAGGTTGGAAGCAGGGACTTTGACCTGATCAAAACCCAATTCGGCTGTATCCGAGGCATGCCAGCCTAATTTGTTGATTTTATTTGCCGAAACACCTTCGGCGTGCCTTTCTATCAGTAACAGGCTGATGCCTTTTGTTCCTTTTTCCGGATCAGTTTTAACTGCAGTAATAAAAAAGTCGCCGTAGTAGCCATTGGTGATAAACGTTTTGGAGCCATTAACAATGTAGTGGTCGCCCGATCGGAGGGCAGTCGTTTTGATCTGTTTGACATCAGACCCTGCCCCAGGTTCGGTGATAGCAACAGCACTCACCATATCACCAGCGATCACAGGTCTGAGGTAATGTTGCTTGAGCTCCTCAGATGCATATTTTAATAGATAAGGAGCTGACATGTATTGGGTGACCAGAGCAGATATCGTGAATCCCCCCGAAAAACAATAGGATAGTTCTTCGCACAAAATCATCGAATAGTAAAAATCTAGGTCCAGGCCACCATATTCTTCCGGGAAGTTGAGTCCCATAAAACCCATATCACCCATTTTCTTCCAAATACTTCGATCTATTTCACCCTGCTGTTCCCATTGATCTACATGAGGGATGATTTCTTTGTGAATAAATGCCCGAATGGTCTCGCGAAAAATCTGATGTTCGGCTGTGAGTTTGCTTGCCTGCATAATTGTTTATTTTACTTTTGGTTATTGGTTTCAGTTACATGATTGCGGACTGAAAACGATTTGTCTTTTGCTTTATCTTGGCATAACATCACCCTCGTTATAAAGAGCGGAATGTCTAATCGAATTTAGCGAAAAGCGTTGGCTTTTCTACAAATATTTATTGTTTATTTTTTGTCAAATAGATTATGTAGGGAACTTTTTGCTCTGTTTTTTTTCTATTTATTTTGTTTTGGCCTAAAAAATAAAATAAGAGGGCTCGCTTGTTTGTGTTATATTTTTTATCTTTAGGAAAGGAATGATACCAGTTTTGGCTGATGAATCCTCAGGTGAATCGGGTAGCATGCCTATTGAATTCAAGGAAAAACAATTATAAACAGAATAACATGTCAAAAAGTGTATTTATCGTTGCGGCAAAGCGTACACCAATAGGAAGTTTTGGAGGTGGATTATCATCGGTTGCGGCGACAGCGCTGGGCGCTCATGCTGTCCGTGCTGTATTGGATGAGACTGGGATTGCTGCAGATCAAGTAGATGAAATTCTGATCGGTAGCGTTCTGCAAGCCGATTTGGGCCAAGCTCCCGCCCGTCAGGTTGCACGGCTTGCCGGCTTACCTGATCAAGTAACAGCGACTACAATAAATAAGGTCTGTGCCAGTGGAATGAAAGCTATCGCTTTGGCTGCACAATCTATTTTGTTGGGGGATGCCGATGTGATCATTGCCGGAGGTATGGAAAACATGAGTAGGGTTCCGTATTATGCGAACACAATGCGTTGGGGTGCCAAGTTCGGTGGACAGAGTTTCGTCGATGGCTTGCAACGGGATGGTTTAAGTGATGCCTATTCAAATGAACCAATGGGTAATTTTGCTGAATTATGTGCCGAGAAATATGGTGTTGGTCGGGCCGAACAGGATGAGTATGCCATTAATTCCTATAAACGAAGCTTGGAAGCTTGGCAGAAGAATAAATTCATCAAGGAGGTCAGTCCCGTCGCTATCCAAGGACGCAAGGGCGAGCAGATAATCTCCAGGGATGAGGAATTTTCACAGGTCAATTTTGATAAAATCCCCGAATTAAAACCCGCTTTTAAGAAAGATGGAACAGTAACGGCTGCAAATGCATCAACATTAAGCGATGGGGCGGCTGCGGTATTATTAATGAGTGCTGAGAAGGTGAAGGAACTGGGGTTACAACCATTAGCTGAAATCATAGCCTACGCTGATGCAGAACAAGCGCCAGAATGGTTTACGACAAGTCCCGCTATTGTAACGGAAAAGGTCTTGAAAAAGGCTGGACTAACGAAAGATGATATTGACTATTTTGAATTTAACGAAGCTTTCTCTGTTGTAGCACTCGCAAACGCGAAAATTTTAGATATTCCAATGCGTAAGGTGAATATTTATGGGGGAGCAGTTTCGCTCGGTCATCCATTGGGTTGTTCTGGAGCGAGAATAGTTGTCACCTTGACGAGCATTTTACAACAGGAAGGCGGGACAATAGGACTTGCTGCAATTTGCAACGGTGGTGGTGGTGCTTCGGGAATGATTATAAAAAAACTATAATGCTTTGTCCAGATAAGTATTTATCTAAAAGTAAGTACTTATCTGGACGAAGCCTATTGTTTGGTTGATGACAATGTGCCAGAACATTGATTGAGGTTATTCCTCATAAAGGCGACTTGCCTCAACGCCATGAAGTGCAAGTTCAGACTCTATCTCAGTCGGATTGAGTCGGATGCCTTCAATGGTTAACAGGTTGTAAATAGAATCCAGATCTATTTTCCATTCATGGATACCATTTAATTTTTCAACAGCTTGTTTGATCTTGTCTACAAGACTGGGATGTTGTGCATTAGTTTCGAAAATGAGCTTTTCCATCGTGTTTCATATTAGGCCCGATTAGAACAAATCAGGCAGGTTTAACCAAAATAGCGTAGACAATCATTTGATCGGCTAATTACAATACTCTCAATATAAGAAGAATAATCTGAAATTAATAGTTTAAAGTGACTAAATTGTAATGAAACTGTTAATTTTTGTAATCAATACCTGCAAATTTTGTAGTTAATGAATAGCATTTTTTGTTCTGCGTTTTGAGCGGTATTGTCGCGTGAAAGGCGGGTTTAAGCCAGTCTCGAATAAGTGAATCTTCTTAACGGATTTAAGCAGAACTTGCGTGAAAAAAGCCAGCAGTTAATAGAGCGAAGATCATTTAGATCTTGTTTCATTTTTCATTGCTAATGAAATTTTAATTAAGTTTGAGCGGAATCATGACTACTGAACTTTCCAATATAATTATCGTATTGCTGCTTGTAGCAGTCGTTGCCCTGTTGATTTCGTATGTATTATTAATACGGAAATACAAAAAGCTCAGGGTGGAAGAACGACGACATCAGGAACTTTTTAAACGGATGGATAACGAGCAGATGGATCATGTGCATCGCAATCGATTAAACCCACATTTGCTGAAAAATTCGCTCAATGGTATCCTTTCTCACGCCTATCAAACCTACTATACGATGGATAAGTTGGCTATGGTATTGGATTACGTATTATATGAAAGTGAAGAGGAGATGGTATCTCCAAAAGCGGAGATCGAGTTTGCCCGTAATTTAATTGAAGTTAATAAGGTTAAGTTGAGTCCCTTGTTTGACATGCGGGTTAAATTTGATATTGATGAATTGAACGAATCATTATTGGAACGCCCTTCACTGGTGCCATTGATGACTGTAGACCTCATCGAAAATGCATTTAAGCATGCGGATTTTCACCATCCTGACTCCTTTATTTCAATTGTACTTACCTTTCGCAATGGTCTGCTGGAATTGACTGTCAGCAATAAAATATCAAAGCGCTCACCCTTGTATAAAACCAAAGGTGGAATAGGAAGTAAGACTTTGGAGGAACGGCTGATGCTATATTATCCAGATAGACATGAATTAAAACGCTTTGTAGAACATGATGTCTATAACGCTTACCTTCAGATCCGATTGTATGAGAATTGAAAAAACGCTGAAATGCATTTTACTGGATGATGAGCTGCCGAGCTTACGGTTTTTGAAGATGCTTTGTGAACAAATTCCGGATCTGGAAGTGGTTAAAGCATTTAATGATCCAGTCGTTTTACTTAAAGAGTATAAAAGTTTAAACTTTGATTTCTGTATTTTGGATATTGAAATGCCTCAGTTTAATGGCTTTGATGTTGCTAAGGAATTGGAAGACTATCCCATCGTTTTCTCCACGGCCTATAAACAATATGCCAGCGATGCTTTTGATATCAATGCGGTGGATTACATGCGTAAGCCAATATCGCTGTCACGTTTACAGCAAGCGGTATTGAAAGTAGCACAGGTCATCAATAGCCGGCCAGCGGAGTCTTCTCCCTTTGCTCAATTCAATACCAATAAGGGTAAGGCAATACTTTACTTCAGTCAGATTGACTACATCCAGATTGCAGAAGTCGATAGCCGTGACAAGACGGTATTCCTCGGGGATGGATCTACCATTTTATTGAAAAATATCAGCTTCGATAGGTTACTCACGCTGTTGCCGGAACAGGATTTTATCCGTATCAACAAAAAGGAAATTATCGCGCTGAAAATTGTGAAATTCTTTTCAGCTGATGTGATCACCAGCAGTCTGGTCGATGAGCAGGATGCAGCTATTCTTTTTAGCTTGGGGGAGTCTTATAAAAAATCATTCCTCGAAAAATTTGCTTGATTACAAAATTAGAGGAGTTCATTACATATTTTCCTGTTCTTCCTGCCTGCTAAGGTTTAAAACTCATGTAGAATTCTATTTTTGTTGTAGTTATCTTCCCAAAAGTGATGCATTGACGACTTTGGGATAGACTTTTACATGCTGTTATCACCTAATGTTATTTAAAGCGAAAAAGATGAAGAAATACAAGAATACGATTTTTTATGTGACCTTAATTGGTACACTGCTGGTAGTGATGTACTGGGTTATCCATTTGGGAGCACAATTGCAAAGCCAGGAGATGCTCCGTGGCGATAAGATAAGTCAGGGTGCTTGGCAGGATTTTAAATCGACCTTATTACATAGTCTTCAACATCCATTGGCTATATTGCTAGCACAGATTGTGACGATCATTATTGCTGCCCGGATAATGGGGTGGATATGCATCAAGATTAAGCAACCCGTTGTGATAGGTGAAATGCTTGCCGGTATTATATTGGGGCCTTCCTTATTGGGGCTTTATTTTCCTGAATTCTCCCATACGCTGTTTCCTGTTGAATCCCTGAGCAACCTACAGTTTCTGAGCCAGATCGGCTTAATCTTATTTATGTTTATCATCGGAATGGAGCTGGACCTTAATGTGCTGCGAAATAAAGCACACGATGCTGTGGTGATTTCACACGCGAGCATCGTTATACCGTTTACATTGGGAATTTCCTTAGCCTACTTTTTGTACTCGTACCATCCACCAGCAAATGTGGAGTTTTTGTCCTATAGTTTGTTTATCGGTATTTCGATGAGCATTACTGCTTTTCCGGTCCTGGCAAGGATCGTACAGGAGCGCGGACTGCAGAAAAGTAAACTTGGGTCGATGGTCATTACCTGCGCTGCAGCCGATGATATTACAGCCTGGTGTATTTTGGCTGTGGTGATTGCGATTGTGAAGGCCGGCGATTTTGCGAGTGCTTTGTATACGATCGCGCTTGCTATTGCTTATGTGCTGCTGATGATCAAAATTGTACGGCCCTTTCTGATGCGCGTGGGGGAGGTGAAGGGAACGCGTGAGGGACTGAACAAACCTGTTGTTGCGATATTTTTTATCGTCCTTTTATTGTCTGCTTACGCAACCGAAGTAATCGGCATACATGCTTTGTTTGGTGCTTTTATGGCCGGAGCGATTATGCCCGAAAGCAGCCGTTTCCGTACAGCATTTATCGAAAAAATCGAAGATGTATCCACCTTATTGTTATTACCGTTATTTTTCGTGTACACAGGGTTGCGTACACAGATCGGTCTATTGAATGATCCACAACTATGGATGATCACCATTGCGATTATTTTGGTTGCCGTAATCGGGAAGTTTGTCGGTAGCGCATTGGCCGCCCGCTTTGTCGGACAAAGCTGGAAGGATAGCTTGAGTATAGGTGCATTGATGAATACCAGGGGACTGATGGAACTGATTGTATTGAACATCGGTTACGATCTCGGTGTATTAAGTGCTGAGTTATTCTCTATGATGGTTGTGATGGCATTGATCACCACCTTTATGACCGGTCCTTCGTTGGACTTGATCAATTATCTATACCGTCCCAAGAAACGTTCGTTACAGGAAGAAATCCAGAATAAATCGAAATTTAAAATCCTCCTGTCATTTGCCAAAAGCAATACCGGGATTTCATTACTTCATCTCGCAGATGCGCTTACATTAAAATCAAAAAATACAGCGGAAATTACGGCATTGCATATCGAACCGTCCAATGAGCTTCATCATTATGAAGTAGAAACCCAGGAGCAGGATAGTTTTCGGGAAATAAAGCGGGTTGCACAGGATTTGGAGCAACCTATTCAGACGATTTTCAAAATTTCCAGCGACATTGACAGTGAAATCGTGCAGACCTCAAATGAACAAAGTCAAGATCTGCTGTTGTTGGGTGTCAGTGAATCCATCTATGAAGGTAGTCTTTTGGGACGCTTCCTGGATTTCACCTCACGCATTATCAATCCAGAGAAATTGTTTCATACGGTCACAAATGCCGAATCACCGTTTGCTACCTTTGACAGAAATCAACAGATCAATGCCAAAGTCAACGCGATGGTGGGAATTTTGATTGACAAAAACTTTGTCAAGGCCCGTCGTATTATTGTTCCGATACTATTGAAAAATGATGAATTCCTCTGTGCAGTCATACAGCGATTAATTCACCATTCGGACGCCCAGGTGATGGTATGGGATTTTGATCACATCTTACGTACACATGAAAGCTTTCGGGAGAAATTAAGACACCTGGAGCAACTTGTACCCAATCATTTGACGATAATGGAGGAGAAGAATCTTGATGGTGACTTATGGGCGCAGCAAGATCTGATGCTCATTAGTTTGCCTTGCTGGCATAAAATTGTCAATAAAAAGATGGACTGGCTCCATCTTACACCATCCACTTTGCTGCTTGCAGACCGAAAAAAATAAGGGATTATACAAAACGCGCCGCAACTATTTAGTTGCGGCGCGTTTTGTATATAATAAGGCTGGAAGTTATTTCCCTACCTTATTCACTTTGATTTTTAATCCGATCAATTTTTCAATATCACTTAAATAAGGTCTTTCTTCCACATCACAGAAGGAGATGGCATTACCCTCTAAACCCGCTCTACCTGTCCGACCAATGCGGTGTACGTAGGTTTCTGGTACATTCGGTAAGTCGTAATTGATGACCATAGGTAACTGTTCAATATCTATTCCGCGTGCGGCGATATCGGTAGCGATCAGAATTTTTAGACGGTTTTCCTTAAATTCACCCAATGCCTTTTGTCTTGCATTTTGTGATTTATTACCGTGAATTGCTGCAGCACGAAGGCCATTCTTTGCTAATAATTTAACAATTTTATCCGCCCCATGTTTTGTACGGGAAAATACAATCGTACGGTCTTGCTTAAATTGCTTAAGCAGGTTTGTGAGTAGTTTTATTTTCTCTTTTTTCTCTATAAAATAAACCGATTGATTTACTTTTTCAGCAGTTGAACTCACTGGAGTTACGTCTACTTCAACAGGCTTGTGGAGTATACCATGCGCAAATTTGCGGATATTGGGTGGCATCGTTGCTGAGAAAAATAGGGTCTGTCTTTTCTCTGGTACTTTCGCCAAGATCTTTTTGATATCGTGGATGAAGCCCATGTCGAGCATATTGTCAGCTTCATCAAGGATCAAGACTTCAATTTTATCCAGAAAAACCAATTTCTGATTCATCAGGTCCAATAGACGACCCGGTGTAGCAACTAAAATATCCACACCTTTTTTTATTTCTTTGACTTGTCTGTCTTGATTGACGCCGCCAAAAATGGTGCAATAATTTAGTTTAAGATGTTTGCGATATAAATTTATATTCTCACCGATCTGTATCGCAAGTTCACGTGTTGGTGTGAGGATTAAGGCGCGGATAGGCATCGTTTTACCATGTCCATTGTGCTCAGACAAACGCTGTAGCAAAGGTAAAGCGAAGGCTGCCGTCTTTCCGGTACCCGTTTGTGCGCAACCAATAAGATCCTGACCGCTTAATATAACGGGGATAGCTTTTTGTTGGATTGCAGTGGGTGTTGTATATCCTGTTTCTGAGATTGCTTTGAGAAGAGGAGAAATTAAATTGAGTTGTTTGAATTCCATTAAAATATAACTAGGAAAATAAGCTTAAACTAAAACCCTTTATGTTGTCTCAATCCTATTCAATGATTGATTAGGGGCATCGTTGTGTCGCCTGAATATGAATAAGTGTATTGAAAATAACAAGGGAAGAATACGAAAAAGAAATGGGATAAATCATTATGAATTACCCCATTAACAAGAAAGTGTATTTTTTGGATTACGCCAATTTTACGTTTGTAGCGTTGATTCCTTTTGGAGTTCTTTCTACATCATAAGTTACAACGTCGCCTTCAGATACTTGGTTCTTAAGAGCAGAAACGTGTACGAAAACGTCTGCGCTACCATCCTCTGGTGTAATAAAACCAAAACCTTTAGTTTCATTGAAAAATTTAATTTTACCTGTATTCATTATTTTTAATTAAGTCCTGCAAGGTAGGGATAATAAATGATTAATCTTTTATTTTTCGTTGAAATAACAAAGTTTTTTTTCTTTCTTAACATTTATTTAATGATAATCAGCCCTCAAAGCGTATAGGGTCTGTTTTTCTATCATGTTGAAAGCCAGTTAGTGAAGTGTCTTTAATGTGGCTCTGTAACAGATGAATCTGGATGCGTATCAGGAATCAATAGAAATACGAACGAGTAGCAGATCCTCTGCTGGGATGATCATCTTGATTGGTGTTAATGTCGATATATATTTTACAATGATTTTGGTAAGGGCTTAAATTGAATTTTGTATTTTCATCGAAAACTTAAACCAAAAGCATATAAACCAATATATGATGAATAGAAAAGACTTTATCCGGACTTCCAGTATTTTAGCCGCAGCATCATTCATAGGTAAAAGTCAGGCATCCGGTCTGTTTGAACAGCCAATTCGAGTAGGGGTGATCGGTGTTAATGGTATGGGCTGGTCTGACCTGAATGCTTTGTTAAAGCAACAAGGGGTAATCTGTACTGCACTTTGTGATGTTGATGAAAATATCTTGAACAAAAGGGTGAAAGAACTTCAGGAGAGAAATATCAAAGTGTCCAGCTATGTTGATTATAAAAAGATGTTGAGCAGTTCGGATGTGGATGCGGTGATTATCGGAACGCCTGATCATTGGCATTGCCTACAAATGATAGATGCAGTGAAGGCGGGGAAGCACGTTTATATCGAAAAGCCTATCGGTAATTCTATTCAGGAATGCCAGCTCATGCTAGCGGCTGCAAAGAAAAGTAATGCAATAGTTCAGGTAGGTCAATGGCAGCGGAGCCAACAGCATTTTAAAGATGCGATTGATTTTGTACATTCAGGTAAGCTTGGGAAAATACGTTTGGTAAAGGCCTGGTCATACCTGGGCTGGAAAAACAGTATTCCTATTCAACCGGATGAACCTATTCCTGCGGGAGTACATTACATGGACTGGTTGGGTCCAGCTACAAAAAGACCTTTTAATAGCAATCATTTTCATTTTAATTTCAGGTGGTTTTGGGATTATGCAGGCGGTCTAATGACAGACTGGGGCGTACATATGCTCGATTATGCTTTGCTGGGCATGAAAGTCTCTGATCCAAAATCCGTTATGGCTTCGGGTGGAAAATTTGCCTTCCCGGATGATGCGGGGGAAACACCAGATACCATGACTGCGGTCTACGAGTTTGATAACTTCAATATCCAGTGGGAACATGCCAAAGGAATAGATTTAGGACCTTACAACCGTAATCATGGTGTTGCCTTTATTGGAAATAATGGAACCTTAGTCTTAAACCGTAACGGCTGGGAAGTCATACCCGAGAAGGGAAGGATGGAGGCCATTGCATTGCGACCATCCGTTGACAATGGCCTGGAGAAACATATGGCAAACTTCGTGGATGCTATTCGACAAAAAAATCCACAGCTGCTGCATGCCCCGCTAGAAGCCGGTGCACATATTGCTATTTTTTCGCAGATGGGGAATATTGCCTATAGAACCGGGCAGAAGCTGTACTGGAATAAGGAAAAACAGCATTTTAATGACGAAAAGGCAAATAAATATCTAGCCTCAGTATATCATAATGGGTATAAATACCCCAAGGTTTGATAGCTGGTGATAAGACCTGCTATCGAGGCCGCAACCAATCGAGATCCGATGGCTTTAAAAAAAATATGCTGACTTTGAGCTGTCAAAATTAACGCCACTCAAAGTCAGCATATACATCGCTTTTCCGTCAAGGGGCTAACTGATAGCCTTACTATTGATTGTGCAGCTTTTGCGGACGCCTAACGAAAGATAAACTGGTTGGCAATCGTAATCTCTTCCTGATTAATGGAATGACCGAAATTTGGATAAACGGCTAGTTTAACATTCGCATTTTGGGCCTCCAAAATTTTCACCGTAGCATTGACGCGTTCCAGCGGAACATGAAAATCTGGATCACTTGTACCGATAAATATCGGTGTTTGCATAAAATCTCCGCTATACTTGCTTAAATCTATCTCTTCGCCAATAAGTCCGCCAATAATAGCGACAGCGCCACCATAACGTTTGGCATGTTGTGCCAGAAATTCAAGTGTAAGGCAAGCTCCTTGAGAGAATCCGAAGAAATAGAGGTTTTCAGCCTTGATCCCCTTATCCAAAGCAAGTTGTATCGTATTTTCAATGACTTGAATTGCCGAACTTAACCAGGGTTCATTACTTTGCTCAGGTGCCATAAATGAATGTGGATACCAGGTGTAATTGTCGGCCTGCGGTGCCAATAGTGCGTAATCCCCCACATTCAGATAAGCAGACATGCTCAGGATATCCGTTGCATTCCCGCCACGGCCATGAATCATGATCAATGCTTTTTCTGTGTTTTCTAAACTGTGTCCAGCTGTTTTAATATTACTTGAGTGACTCATTATAGTTTTTCCTATACTGTTTTCTTAAACCATACATCGTCATAGATGTCGGGATGACGATGGAATTGCGCATTTACATAAGGACATAGTGGGACAATCTTCATGGTATTTTCCCGAGCATAAGAGACCAGTTTCTCCAACAGTATTTTTGCGAATCCTCTGCCTTCAAAGGCTTCGTCAACTTCTGTGTGGTAAACAACCAATTTTCCATCAATGATGGCTATACTCATTAGGCCAGCTTTTGTTTCATCGGAGAACAATTGAAGCTCGCCACGCTGATTCTTGTCCAGTACAATTTCTGTTCTTTCCATAGTTTTACTGTATTTAATAGTACTTAATTACTTACGTTGATCCTAATCTATTTTTGGTAACGATGCTTCGATCTCTGACCGATGGTTCTCGTATTGTTTTGGCAGCTTGAGTGCTGTCCCTAGACTTTCCAAAGGTTCGTCTATGGTAAATCCGGGATTGTCTGTTGCGATCTCAAACAAGACACCGCCCGGTTCACGGAAGTAAAGTGAGAAAAAGTAGTCCCGATTAATCTTTGGTGTAATATCCAAACCTGCCGACAGTACTTTTTCGCGGTAGTCCATCAGGATATTATCATCTTTTACACGAAACGCGACATGATGATTGGTGCCAGCGGCATTGCGACCAAAGGACAAATTGGGATCTGCAAGAATGTCTACGAATTTAGCGGTCTCGATACTGTCAGTAGACAATCTATAATGTCCGTTTTCTTGTCCTTGTACAGTGTAGCCCAAGATATCTGTCAAAACTCTTAGGGTGGGATCAGCTTCCTTTAGAGAAAGTGTAATATTATGGAAACCCTTTAATGCGTTTTCGTCCTTTATTTCCGCTGTAGTCCATACACTTCTATTATCCTTGGCCGAGGGCTCAATAAATTGTATTTGTAATCCATCAGGATCTGTGAATGAAATCAATTTCTCACCAAAAATTTCGTCTTCCTGAAACGCCACATGGTGTTCTTTTAACCTGTTTTTCCAGAAGCCCAGACTTCCTTCAGGGACAGCGTAACCAATATGTGTAGCCATACCTGCGCCCTGTGTACCTTTACCAATTCCTTCCCAAGGGAAAAAGGTAAGTATAGTGCCTGGATCTCCCTGCTCATTACCGAAGTAAAAATGATAGGTGCCTGGGTCGTCAAAATTAACGGTTTTCTTTACCAAACGAAGCCCCAGTACCCCGGTGTAAAAATCAAGATTCCGTTTTGCGTTATCAGCTATCGCTGTGATATGATGCAGTCCTAATATGTTATTGTCCATGGTTGTTGTTTTTTATTTTCTTAACTGATGTAAAATTACGGCAGCTAACAAAAAAAATCATTGAACTAGATTAATAAAAACAGGAAATGAACTTTTTGTTTTAGTTTGTTGGTAACTTTTAAAAAGGAGAGGTCTTTAGGCAAAAAAAACACCTGAAGTTGGGGACTTCAGGTGTTTTTAACCTAACCAATTATTAACCTAAATTTATGAAATGTATATTTCTGAATATTATACTATTGAGGTATTTTCAATTATCATGCCATCTTTTTTATTTTTAAGAATTCATGAAGGTTGTCATTAAAACAAAATACTGCGCTAAATGTTGTTTACCTATTAACTCATAAAGGAGGGGAGAGTTGGTCATAAGTTCTTTTTTATACAAAATAGCGGTTTGAAAGCAATGAAAAAAAACATGAATTTTACTATACTGGCGGCACTACTATGTCTCCTATTTACTGGATGCCAACAAAAAAGTCAACATGATAAATCCGGGGAAAAGGATCAGACCCAGTTAGACATCAATAAAGAGAATAAGCGGATCGTATTGGACTTCTACCAGCAGATGTTCGGTGACAAGGATCTGTCGGCAGTGGACAGATATATTGCGCCGGAATATATTCAACACAACCCTGAAGTAGCCGATGGCGCAGCCGCATTTAAAGCCGCAGCTGCAAAGTGGTTTGAGGGGCTGCCGAAAACCACAATCGATGTGCAGCGTATTGCCTCGGATGGTGATCTGGTATTTATCCATATTAAGAATAAAAAGCCTGATGGGAGTCTCAAGTCTACAATAGATATCTTCCGGTTGGAAAATGGAAAGATTGTTGAACATTGGGATGCACAACAAGATGTACCAAAAGAGTCTGCAAATGAACATCCGATGTTTTAACCAAGACTATTTTTTTATTAATTCTAGTTCCTTTTTAAAAAAGGGCTTATATTTAATACGCTATCAATAAATTGGGTAGTTTTGTATTGACTATAGAAAATAATTAATCTAAATGAAGCGAATCTTAGGCGCAGGCCTGTTTTATATCCTTATATCAGCTTGTAGTGTTCATCACAATCCAAAGGAAAATCCACAGGTATACCTACAGAATCCAGGACGAGAAACGAAGAAATGGAAACTCGTGTGGGAAGAGAATTTTAATTCACCCAAGTTGGATACGACCAAGTGGACCCGGATTCCTGCTGGCGGGGCAGACTGGAACCGGCACATGAGTTTGGATGATGCCTGTTTTGGTTGGGAGAAAGGGGAATTGATTTTGAAAGGTATCAATAACACTGATCGGCAGAAGAACGATAAACCCTTCCTGACCGGAGGAATATGGAGTAAGGGGAAATTTGCCTTTCAATACGGGCGTATTGAAATAAGGGCGAAGTTGGGGAGTGCTCAAGGATCCTGGCCGGCAATGTGGATGCTTGCGGAGTTGGATAAATATGGTCAATACCCTCGAAATGGTGAAATTGATATCATGGAGCACCTCAATTTTGATGATATTATTTATCAGACAACCCATTCGCATTACACCTTGAATTTGGGACAAAAGGATAATCCCAAGCATTCAGGCACGGCAAAAGTCAATGCTGGAGCATATAATGTCTATGGCATTAGCTGGTATCCAGATCGAATTGTATTTCAGCTCAATGGCGTGGATACATTCACTTATCCGCGAATAAGTGGTGTTGATGCATCCCAGTGGCCTTATGATCAGCCTTTTTACCTGTTGATAGACCAACAGCTTGGTGGCAGTTGGGTGGGAAAAGTGGATCCAAAACAATTACCTGTCGAAATGCGGGTGGACTGGGTTAAAGTTTATCAATAACCAAACTGTGGTTACCACCTATTAATATAGCGTGTGCGCTATTTACCATTGGATTAGTGATTCAATGGTAACGAATGGATTAATTAAGTGACAAAAACTTAACATACCAACCGGGAAAATAATGTTTATTTTTGACCCCAATTATGGAAGATAATACAATATTTAAGATAAGTTATAAAATAAAAGAAATCCGCAAGGAGAAGGGGATAACGATACAGGAGGTTGCTGATAAAGCCGGTGTAAGTAAAGGGCTGATATCACAGATTGAAAACAATCGAACAATACCTTCGTTACTGGTATTGATTAATATCATTAATGCACTGGATGTCGACCTGAATGAATTCTTCAAAGACTTTAATTCCGACCTCGATGCGGGGCCAGTAGTTGTTCGAAAAAAAGATAGCTATACAGCCTTTGAAAAAGAGCATGCTGTTGGATTTAACTATAAACGTATTTATACCTCTGCAATGGATAGTTCTACCATGGATATTGTGCTGCTGGAATTGCTTCCTGATGCGCAGCGCCCGATGGTAGAAACAGAAGCCTATGAATATAAATATATCATCAGTGGACAAGTGGAATATGTATTTCAGGACCAAAAGATTAGATTGGAAGAAGGTGATTCCATTTTCTTTAATGGGCGATTGTCGCATACACCACGTAATGTAGGAAAGGAGAAAGCCCTAATGCTAATTGTATATTTTTTTGACAATAAACGCTAACAGCACTCCAACAGAGCATCATAGAAGCATCATTGAAATAGTCAATGATGCTTTTTTTTTCTACCCCCCAAATATCGGTTTGATTATTTATATTTGTTTATAAATACTTAACAAAAGTTTAGTATTGTGTTAATTTCCAGAATTTACTTTTGATTGCGGACAATGAGGTCCGTCAACAACTCTAAATCATGGATTTGAACCAGCGAATAAAAAGACGTATAGCAGGATTAGATGAGCGTTCGGTGGCCATTCTACTGGCTATTACAGCATTTTTATGTTATACAAGTATGTATTCATTCCGGAAATCATTTACCGCTTCGGCTTTTGCGAATGAATCTATTTTAGGTATAGATTATAAAGTCTGTATGGTTATAATTCAGATGTTGGGTTATTTGGTTTCAAAATTCTATGGAATTAAATTTATCTCCGAAAGCAAGCAACGTCATAGAGGGCGTTACCTGATCGCATTGATCTGTATTTCATGGGCCGGTTTGTTGGCTTTTGCGCTTGTGCCTAAACCATGGAATGTCATTTTTCTTTTTATCAATGGTTTTCCGTTGGGAATGGTCTGGGGCTTGGTGTTCAGTTACCTCGAAGGACGTCGGTATACAGAAATCATGGGGGCAGTCATGTCTGTGAGTCTAATTTTTGCCTCCGGTTTTACCAAGACAGTCGGTCGTTGGTTAATGGCTACATTTCAGGTTGATGAGTTTTGGATGCCTTTTTTGACAGGAATGCTTTTTTTCTTACCCTTTATGCTTTGTGTTTGGATTTTAGAAAACGCACCGGGACCAACAGCACAAGATAAGCGTTTACGGACCGAACGTGTGGCAATGGATGCAACGATGCGCAAACATTTTTTTAAAGTATTTATGCCGGGCATTATTTTAACCATTATTATCTATACAATGTTGACGATCTTACGTGATGTGCGGGATAATTTCGAGATAGAAATCTGGCAAATGCTGCATCTGAAAGGGTCTGGAATTTTTGCTAAAGTTGATGGAACAATAGCATTAATTGTCTTAATTTTAATAGGTTGCCTGATTATGGTAAAAGACAATCTGAAAGCATTTAAACTGATTCATTATATGATTATTTTGGGGTTTCTTACGGCTGGGATTTCCACCTATTTATTTACCATGCACTGGATCGGCGGTCTCAGTTGGATGTTATTGGTAGGTTTGGGACTTTACATGGCCTATATTCCTTATAACGCCATATTTTTTGAACGGATGATCGCAACCTATCGCATGAAAAGTAATATCGGTTTTGTCATGTATATGGCCGACTCAGTTGGCTATTTAGGAAGCTTTTTGATTTTAATGAATAAAGAATTTTTACCAAATTCAGTCACCTGGGGAGCCTATTTTATCCAGCTGGTCTATCTTGCTTCTATTATAGGCGCTATTCTGGCGATCTTTTCACTCGTTTATTTTGTTCGTAAGAAAGAGCAGATGAAAACGAAAAAAGGTGATGAATTGGTTCAGCCCTGGCAGGCATCCAGTGGCGAAGTACAAATAAGTTAACGCTAATATTTTTAAGAATGAAAACAAATACATACGATTTAATTATTGTTGGAGGGGGTATCCTGGGAACTTTTCATGCGTATCACGCATTGAAAAAAGGATTGCGTGTACTCCAACTTGAAAAAGATAATTTTCCCGTAGGATCTACTGTACGCAACTTTGGTCAGGTTGTTCCATCAGGAATGGCGGGCGAGTGGTTTGATTATGGTGTAAGGGGATTGGAAATATATCAATCCATTCAGCAGGAAATGAATATTTCCATTCGGAAGAATGGCAGTATTTATATCGCTTCGGATGCAGACGAGGTACAGGTTATTCATGAACTGTCAGCACATTATCAGACGAAAGGTTATGATCATGCGCTCTGGTCCCAAGAACAAGTTCTGGCAAAATATCCTGCCTTGAATGCTGATTACGTCAAAGAGGCTATTGTTTTTGAGCAGGAGCTGAGTGCTGAGCCCGAAACAATGATTCGTCAGCTGCATATTTTTATGCAAGCAAAATTTGAAAAGTATACGCTGAAATATGACACAACAGTTATCGCTTGTGAAGATGACAATGCACTGGCACGTTTAACGACAAGCAGTCTGGATGTATTCGAGGGAGCGAAAATCATTATTTGTAATGGTTACGAATTTAAGATCCTGTATCGCTCTTTGTTTGATGATAGTGGTTTAGAAATCAGTAAACTGCAAATGATGCGTACCAAGCCTTTGCATCAGATCCAGTTGCCAGGAAATATCCTGACGGGATTAACGATTCGCCGTTATGAAAGTTTTGAAGAATACTGTCCATCATTCGGCGCTATTCCTGTACCCGAGCATTATGATGAATTGCGGAAATATGGAATACATATTTTATTTAAACAGGCTACTGATGGTAGTATTATTGTCGGAGATTCCCATGAATATGCTGCTGGCAATCGATTAGATGAATTGGGCTTTGCGGTTGATACCTATATCAATGAACTCATGATTGCCGAAGCAAACCGTATTATTCCGATGCAAAAAGATTGGATTGCCTCTTCCTGGTCGGGCTTCTATTCACAACATAAAGATCATATCCTTGAAGTTGATATCAGTCCACGTATCCATGTGCGCACTGGTATAGGCGGTAAAGGAATGACTGCGAGTGCTGGATATGCTGAGCAAAGTATTGAGAAGCTGTTTTAAGAATATCATTTTTTGAATAAAAGAGGTCTGCTAGAAATAGTAGACCTCTTGTCTTTATATAGGTCTTGTCTTTCTATCTGAAGTTCATATAGGACGAAAAAATAGTTAGACAGAAGCATGGATTGATATTTTTAGAAAATTAATTATTAAGAATTTTTAATAGCAGTTTACAATTGTTTTTAGCAGATTTTCTATAATCTAAGCCAACAACTTGGGGATATTATTGTTGTTTGAATTAGCGTAATTCAATGATATTTCTTTATTGGTTATGTGTTCAACAATGTTTTTATTAACTTCACAGGCATAATAAACCAGAAATAACGAACAGCAGTATATGGCAAACCAAAATTTCCCTGAAAATGAATGGCGAAGGATTGAGAAATTAAAATCCTATGAGTTAATGGGGTTAGGGAAAGACCCTGAACTGGATGTATTTGCGCAGGCAGCTTGTCTGATTACCGATTGTCCCGCTGCTTTGATTGCTATGATGGAAGAGCAAACACAACGTATACAAAGTTGTGTAGGCATGGAACTGGATACCGTCGAAAGAAAAAATACGGTTTGCCAATATACGATCTCGAGTAAGGAGCTGCTTGTCATTGAGGATACCTTTGAAGATCCGCGTTCATCCTCTAATCCATTGATTCGGGAGGGTAATATTCGTTTTTATGCGGGAGTACCATTGATGGATGACGATGGAGATGTATTGGGAACCATTTGTGTGATAGATTTTCAACCCAAGTCACTTTCTGAAAAGCAGCGACATTTATTGGAAGAGCTGGGAAGGGGCGTGACCAAAATTCTCCTTGGAAAGAAAAGAAAGCGACAGGCCGGATATTTCTCTGAAATCTTCCAATTGACAAATAACGTCATTTGTGTATTGGATGAAAGTTGTCAAATCAAAGATGTCAACCCTGCTTTTACCAGCGTATTGAAGGTCTCAAGGTTAGATAGTATTGGAAAATCCCTTTTTAAATTATTGCGGGATGATACAAAGACCTTAGCTTCTGATTTAAAACAGCTAGTGGGTGCGGACTATGGGATTCAATCCACATCATCGACACCTATCGCAGATGGAAGTGAGGTGATTATAGAATGGCATTTTAAATATGATGCGATCAATCATGAAATTCTAGCCTTTGGTCGAAATGTCACAAAAGAAAGGCAGGAAAAATTAAAGCTAGAAAATTCAGAGCGTCGTTTCCGTAGCTTTTTTGAAAATGCAATTGGCTTGATGAGCATGCATGATATGGATGGTAATATTCTCGCTGTCAATGAAAAAGGTAGATCCGTGTTGAAGTATGAACAACGGGAGGTCAAATCACTCAACCTAAAGAGATTGGTCCCACCACATCATGTGGGATTGGTGGAGGACTACCTAAAACGTATCGCTCAAAATAAAGAGGATTCCGCCATGATGGTGCTGCAAACAAAAGATGGTGAAAATATTTCCTGGCTTTATCATAATATGGTCGAATTGGATGAAGAGGGCAAACCCTATGTGGTCAGTACAGCATTGAATATGACCGATCGCATGCGTCTGGAGAACGATCTACTGCATACCAAACAGATCCTCGAACAGACAAATGCTGTTGCTCAAGTCGGCGGGTGGGAAGTAAACCTCGCGGAAAATAAGGTATATTGGTCCGATTCAACGAAATTAATCCATGGTGTTGATCCACATTTTACACCGGATTTTGAACATGCCATTGGTTTTTATGAGCCCGAAAGCCAAATAGCGCTGCGACATATATTCGAAGAATCGATCCGTAGCAGAAAACCTTATGATACCGAACTGCGCCTGTTAAAACAGAATGGAGAAACAATCTGGGTCAGGGTAAAAGGAATTCCGGAATTTGAGAATGATGTCTGTAAACGGGTATTTGGCATTATCCAGGATATTGATAAGAGTAAATCGCTGTATCTGGAATTGGAACGTAAAGAATCTATGTTGCGTGCCTTTGTAAATTATGTGCCTGCTTCGGTGGCAATGTTTGATCTAGATTTCAATTATGTATCGTTGAGCAACCAATGGATTGAAGACTTTCATAAAGATGAAAGTCAACTGCTCAATAAGAACCTGTTTGAACTTTTTCCGGATATTCCGGACCAGCGGAAAAAAATCTATCAGGATGCATTGAAAGGAATCCCTTATAAGAATATAGACGAAGTCATCCAGGTTGGCGGAATAGCCGAACCACAGCACTTCAACTGGGAAGTACGGCCTTGGCATCTAACAGATGGTAGCATTGGCGGGATTATTATTTTCACGCAAAATATCACAGAATCTGTCCAAATAAATGAGGAATTAAAACATGCAAAAAAAATGGCGGATTTGGCAAGTAAAGCCAAGTCGGAGTTCTTAGCCAATATGAGTCACGAAATCCGGACACCATTAAATGGTGTGATCGGGTTCTCAGATTTATTATTGAAAACTCCGCTGAATGATACGCAAATGCAATATTTGGGCTATATCAATGAATCTGGTAACAGTCTATTAAATATCATCAACGACATTCTGGATTTTTCGAAGATAGAGTCTGGAAAACTGGAGCTGTTTGTCGATAAATATAATGTATATGATATTGCGAATCAGGTGATCAATGTCGTATTATACCAAGCTCAGCGAAAAGAAGTTGAATTGCTTTTGAATATCGAGCAAGGATTGCCGGCTTTTATATGGGTTGACGAAGCGCGTATTAAACAAGTTCTTATTAATTTATTGGGCAACGCCGTTAAGTTTACCGAAAAAGGGGAGATCGAGTTTAAAATAAGCCAGCTTCATCATCATAGCGATAAGTTGAGCCTACGTTTTGAGGTTCGCGATACCGGAATTGGAATTCCTTTGGAAAAACAGCAACGTATTTTTGATGCTTTTACGCAGGAGGACAGTTCTGTCAGCAAGCGATATGGCGGCACTGGGCTTGGACTGACCATCTCCAATAATTTATTAAAGTATATGGGAAGCAAACTGAATTTGACCAGCCAACTGGGAGAAGGATCTACGTTCTACTTTGATATTGAAGTCTCCTGCGAGCCGATGGAGCAGGAAGATGGTGATCTACCCTTAAATCGAGTGCTTGTGGTGGATGATAATGCCAACAATCGTGTCATCCTGCAACACATGCTGGCTTATAAACAGGTTGAGTCTGTGTTGGCGGAAAATGGTATGGAGGCATTGCAGTTACTGATGAAAGGGGAGCGCTTCGATGTGATCTTGATGGATTATCATATGCCTATTTTATCCGGGCTTGAAACCATTGAAAAGATTAAAGAACTGTTTCGGCAACAGGGAGAGGGGATCCCGTTGATTGTCTTACATACATCCTCTGAAGAGCACGAAGTAATTTCCGCGTTTAGACAGGAAGAACGCTCTTTCTGTCTACTAAAGCCGATTAAATCGGATGAGCTGTATCAAACCTTGCGCAGAGCAATCCAACAAAATAAAGAAGAGGCAGGACAAGCAAAGTCAAATCTATCCCTGCCTACAGATGTCTATGGTAAAGGAATTCAGGTTTTGTTGGCCGATGACAATGCGGTCAATATGGCATTGAATGTAAGAATGATGGCCAGTATTATGCCGGACGCAATTTTAACAGAAGTGTCAAATGGTGCCGAGGCAATTCAGGCATGTGAGAAAGTAAATTTTGATCTTATTCTGCTGGATGTGCAGATGCCAGAGGTTGACGGTATCGAAGCGACGAAACAGATCCGTCAGATGAAACACTATCAAAATACGCCAATTATCGGTATCACTGCTGGTAATGTTTCGGGTGAAAAAGAACGCTGTTTAGGTGCTGGAATGTCTGACTTTTTAGCTAAACCTATCCGCCAACAGGATTTGTTTAATGCCTTGCATCAGGCTATGTTATCTATGGATTCTTCTGAACAATCGGAGACCGGGGCGGCAGATTTGGTGACACACTTAGATGTGCAGCGTCTGCATGAACAGGCGGGTGATGATCCCGCATTTTTATCCTTTTTCCTCGACTTGGTCATCAAAGAAATTTCAGCATCGAGGGCGCAGATCGCAGATGCAAAAAAAGAAAACGATCTGAAGCTTATCAAGGAGCTATTGCATAAATTGAAAGGAACTTCATCGACTGCTGGACTTATTAAGCTGGCTCAACTAACAAAAGAGCTGGAGTCCAGAATTTCCGTCGATACCGATCTGTCAAAAGCCTTTACTGCTATCGAAGCAGAAATGGAGATCGGCTTGGATTTGATTACAAAAATTTTAAATAAATAAGAGTATGTTGATTTTAATTGCCGAAGATGACGAGTTAATTTTGCGCACTGTAGAACACAAATTAGTAAAAGAAGGACACGAAGTTGTTTTGACCAGAAATGGTCAGGAAGCTATTGAAAAGATCGGAGAATCGGAATTTGATCTGGTCGTGACCGATATCATGATGCCATTTGCTTCAGGGATTGAAATTCTTTCTGCGATAAAACGTATTGGAAAGAAAGTTCCAGTCATTGTGCTGTCAAGCATGGGGCAGGAGGAGGTCGTTGTAGAGGCCTTCGACCTTGGTGCCTCAGATTTTATGGTTAAACCATTTAGTCCAAACGAGCTTATCCTGAGAATAAAACGCTTAACAAATAAATAGACTTAGATCATGTCCCAGCATATCGTCCTACATGAGCTTATCCTAGCAATAATCGCCATCCTAGTTCTAGTGCTATTGCTGATTATTGCTGTGTTGGGCTACAGTTTTTACAGTTATAGGATCTTACATAATCGACATTCCTGGAGACAGATTATCGAGTATAAAATTATAGAGACGATTGTGGGAAATGATAAGAATACAGAACACGATCAGGAATTTGGCAAACATCTCAAGGAACCTTCATTTCGTGCGCTTTTCTTGGATGTATTGGTTGCTTCGGACCGAAAATTTTCCGGCGCGGCAAAAAAATCCATCAATGGCCTGTTTTATGAATTTAAATTGGAAGATGAGGCCTGGCGAAAGTTACGGCAAAGAAAAGCCTATCTCGTTGCAGGTGGTATACAGGAGCTGGCTGCGATGAATGTTGAAGCGGCAATTCCGGAGATAAAGGCTAAGCTGAATGATGATCGTACGGCGGTTTATCAGGAAGCACAGTACGCTATGGTAAGTTTTCAGGGCTATGAAGGTCTGGGATTTTTGGAGCATTTTGATAAACCGCTATCAGACTGGCAGCAATTGCGACTTCTGTACTCTATTCATCATATACCTGAACTTTCTGATGTGCAGGTTTACAGTTGGTTAAAGAGTACAAATGATTCTGTCGTTATATTTACCTTGCGCCTGATCCGAAAATTTAGATTGATGCCAATGTACGCTGCAGTCCATGACTTGCTTGATCATCCAGCCATACCTGTTCGTGTGCAAGCTATACGGACGATGCAAGCCATAGAAAACAGCACGACGATTAGACAGTTTATTACCTGCTTCGATCAACAGCCAATTGAAGTGCAGCTTGAAATTCTTAAATCCATGAAAGTAGCCCGGAGCAGGGAAAGTGAAGACTTTTTGAAGGAACAATTGTGGAATCATGCTGAGGTATCGATTAAAATCTCGGCGGCAGAAGTACTTGTTGTTCTAGGTGAAGCAGATTATTTGCACGAAATTTCGCGAACAACGGATACTTACGACCAACTCATACAGATTATTAAACACGCTTTGCAAGAGAAAAAATGTTAGAATTTTCCCATATTGTATATGAAATTGTAGTTTGGCTATTTTTACTGTATTCTGCTACCGTATTTATTATCTATACGTGGATTGGACTATATGCTTATGGAGCAGTCTTTCGTTACAAACATAAAAACGCATTTACCGATTATAGTATTATTGCTACAAATCCAAATGCTCCCACCTTCAGCCTGATTGCTCCAGCTTACAACGAGGGAATGACCATTATCGAGAATGTACGCTCTTTATTATCTCTTTATTACCATAATTTGGAAATTATTATTGTGAATGATGGCAGTAAGGATGATTCTATGGAAAAGTTGATCGTGGCTTATGAACTCGAACTTACTTCTTTTTTTGTCCAGGGGAATATTGAAACCAAGGAAATTCGGGGAATCTATAAAAGTAAAAACCCAGCCTTTAAAAAACTCATTGTTGTCGATAAAGAGAATGGTGGTAAAGCAGATGCACTTAATGTTGGGGTTAACATTTCTGCTGGTGACTATATCGTTTGTATCGATGTGGATTGTATTCTGGAACAGGATGCAATCTTAAAATTGGCAAAGCCTTTTTTGGAACAAACAGAGAAACGTGTCATTGCTTGTGGAGGTGTCATACGTTTGGCCAATAACTGCAATGTGGTTAACGGATCTGTGACGGATGTAAATCTTCCGAAGTCCTGGTTAGGCCGCACGCAGGCGCTGGAATATATTCGTGCCTTTATTTTGGGGCGAATGGCTTGGTCCAGGGCTTCTGGATTGATTTTGATTTCTGGTGCTTTTGGTGCTTTTGATCGTCAGATCGTTCTGGCCTGTGGTGGTTATGACAGAAATACGGTGGGTGAGGATATGGAGCTCGTAGTGCGTATGCGGCGTTATATGGAAGAGCAAAAGCAAGCCTATGAAGTCGTTAATATTCCGGATCCCCTGTGTTGGACGGAAGTGCCGGAGTCAAAAGAGATACTGCGCAAACAGCGCAATCGTTGGATGAGAGGCACCATGGAGACCTTATGGAAGCATCGAAAACTGATGTTTAATCCCAAATACGGTCGTTTTGGTATGATCAGTATGCCTTACTGGTTTTTATTTGAGTTTTTAGGACCTATCGTCGAATTTACAGGATACATTGTCTTTGTGATCTTTTTTATTTTAGGAATTATTAACTGGCCCTTCTTCTTTGCCTTATTTGCGCTGGTTATGGCTTCTGGAATTTTATATTCAATCTATGCCATCTTGGTTGATCTTGTCAGCCATCAGGTCTATACAAAAAAACGGGACCTCTCGACCTTGCTCACAACAGCCATTCTTGAACCTTTATATTTTCATCCCATTGTTGTCAAAGCTGGTGTACAGGGGGTAGTTGATTACTTTCGTAAACAGCATGGCTGGGGCGAAATGACAAGACAAGGTTTTCAGCAAAAAGAGGCGAATGAGTCCGTTTGGAAATACCTGGGTAAGCGATTAAACTTAGCATTTCAAGGCATAGGTCCGGTCATGGCTGTTTTTTTTGTGTTGTACATATTGTCCATCGGGGTAGAATGGTGGTGGTATGACCGACGTTTTGCTCAGCTTGCAGATGTGGGTGCAGTGAAATACCTTCTTGGAGACAACCTGCTCTTTGCCTTTCAGGTGCTAGGTGGTGTGGGTGTAGGGTATTTATTGCTTCAGTTCCTCAGTAGCTTTTGGTCGAAGTTTCTGCTGGTCGTATCATTAGCAGCAATCGTTGTCATTCAGTTTATCCTGTTTTTGTATTTTGCGGAATCGCGAAATCTGCTTGGCGCGGACCTATTTTATTATAGTTCCGAAGAGATGAAACAGATTTTGGAAGCCAGCGGTATGCTGAGTTTTACGAATATCGCTTTGCTTTTATTACTGATTGTGATCGCTTGGGTTCCGCTCTGGATAGCCAATAAACAGACTTTTAAAAAGGCTTATGTGGGGATTGCGTTCTTGTCAATAGGTCTTGTGTCTTGTTTTATTTCTTCAGCTTCGATCTTGGGAAGCGCTTCGGCAAAGGATGAATTTGTGGCCAATGCAAGTCGAAGTAAATGGCGTTATTTTTTTGAATCCAATTTATCCAATTATGTGGCGGAGCACCCCGGAATGTTGGCGGTACTCGATCAAGATGATACGGATCCGAAGGAACTGGATAGTAAATTTCCTTTTCTGAAAACTGAAGACACCAAGGATTTTCTGGGTGCCTATTTAAACAAAACAACGAAGACACCGAATTTGGTCATTCTTGTTATTGAAGGTTTGGGACACGCCTATAGTTCGGAAAATGGTTACATCGGCAACTTTACACCATTTATAGGTAAGTTAAAAAAACAATCCTTGTATTGGGATAATAATATGAGCTCCTCGGGAAGGACATTTTCCGTATTGCCTACATTAACTGGCTCATTGCCTTTCGCCATGCATGGTTTCCTTGAGCAGGATACCTTGCCGGATAACTTTAATCTGTTCAACATTCTAAAGCATAACGGGTTCAATACAGGATTTTTCTATGGTGGGCATTCTAATTTCGATTTCATGAAAAAATTCATGGACTATAACAAAATTGATAGGCTCATTGACCAGGAGGCTTTTGGCCCACCGTATAAAAAGTTACCAGAAAAAGGAGGTGAAAGTTGGGGATATGAAGACCAAGCCGTATTTAGCAAATTGCTTGAAGTACAGAAAGTGCAGGAGAATCCCTATTTCCATGTCCTGCTGACGCTATCGACACACAATCCTTTTTTAATTAATAATGTAGCCCATTATGAGCAGTTATTTGATCAACGAATCGCATCTATGGAGCTGTCGCCGACGCAAAAAAAGTGGGCCCTGGAAAACCGGACTCAGCTTGTTTCAGTTTTAAATTTGGACGATGCGATCGCACAGTTTTTTAAGGAATATAAAATGAGACCGGATTTTGCGAATACCATTTTTATTATCACTGGGGATCACGCCATGCCTGAGATACCTTTGCAAAGCAAAATCGACCGTTATCATGTGCCACTATTGATTTATTCGCCACTGCTAAAAGAAGCAAAGACCTTTCACAATTTTGTGAGCCATTTTGACATTGCCCCTTCATTACTGGCCTATTACAGAGAAAATTTTTCCCTAAAAACTCCATCTCAAGTAACTTGGATCGGTCAGGGGCTTGATAAAGGTGCATCAGCAAAAGGAGAGGGGATTGCCATGATGCAGAGCAAGAATCAACTGATTGACTTTGTGCGTGGTAATTATCATCTTTCTGAGGGCCAATTATATCAACTGGATGGCACACTCAATGAAGATCTCGCCCCGGATAATGCAAAAGAAGAATTGTCCAAGCGCTTTGAATTGTTTAAGCGCAAGAACAAATTGTTTTATACCCAAAAGAGATTGCTTCCCGACAGTGTTTATGCCAATTATTTCGGTTCTTTGAGGAAAGACTAAAATTTGCGGATATAACCTAGGATGATATCCAGTTGATTTCCTTTTTCTTTTGGTCGGAATTCTTGGTTATAATAGGTGCCTGAGATCGAAAATAGATTACTTTGTTTGACAGAAAAATTGTACTCAGCACCTACTTTGAATGTCTTTAATTTGTATGGTGCATTATCCAATAGATTATTTCGGTTTTCCTCGGGGCTCAAACCTGTTCCCGCGCTAAACCCGAAATAGTCGTTCGCACCCTTTGTATAGTAACGCACAGTTCCGGTATAAGATTGGGAAATGTTCTCTTCACCGGGTGTGAGGTATGTCCTGAGATTGAACCAGAAGTTTTGGTAATACTTTCCGACAGAAGCCGTATACATCCAGATATTGTCACTGAAATAAAGCTGTCGGTATCCGATTTCCCCTTCAAAACTATGTGGTAAGTTGGCGTATAAGGAGACACCTGTACGATATTTGGCAAATATGCCTACATTATTGGAGTAACCTGCTCCTACATAGAGGTAAAATATTTTGGATATACGTGGATAAGCTTCCATTTCAAACTGTACACCGTTCTCCGCAAACTTATTTGCATAATTTGTCCGAAAGATCACAGATCCGATGGGAGTAGCACGTTTATAGCTTAAGCCAACGATATGCCAGTTATTGTCAAACTGTTTGTCAAAATAGACGAAATTATAGGTTAGACCGATGGCGTTTTTAGCGGTATATTCCTCAATGTTTTTGGCCAAAGATCGCGCTTCCGCATTTTTTGGGTCGATCTTGAGGAGTTGATGCACCGCATTTTCGGCGATCTCGTAGTGATTGGCGCTGTAGTTGATCTTGGCTTTCAACAACAGGAGATCTTGCGATTGGGGGTGAAAACCCAATCCCTTGTCGGTTAGCTGGCTTGCTTTTTCAGCCTGGTCATTCCAGTATTCCAGCGCTGCATAGGCGAGAAAAAAGTCTTCATCTTTTGTATTCTGCTTATCTAGCTCATTAAAGAGCGTCCTGGCTGAATCAATCTTATCTGACCAGGTATAGAGGCGTCCCAGAAAGATGCTGATGTCGGTATATTCTGGTGCCTGTAGAAGCGCCTGTTTCGATAATTGAATGGCCTGCGGGTAGTCTTTTGAATCAAAAGCGACCTTACGTGCTTTGGCAAAGAGATCATCAGCGGTGATTTTTGTCTCTTGGGCAATTGAAAATAAAGGTAATAAAGCGAGTGATAGTAATGGATAAATTACTTTTTTCATTCCAGATTGTATAGTTGACATTTAGCTTGCTAATATAAACTAAAATTAGAAAATATTGTTTGCAGACACCTGTTTTAAATGAATTTTAATTTTAAGGAGAAGCTCCCCGCAGGTGGGAGAGCCCGTGAAGCAATGTTTTAAAAAGAAAGCTTTGTAAAGCGCCAATGCAATGTATCTATAATAGTCAATTGATTACAGTCTACCGGCAACCCGGCAGCCATTTTGAGCACCTGCATAGCCATCATGCTCCCTATTATACCTGGTAGTGGCCCCAATACGCCATTCTTATCACAGTTGGGTACTTGTTCGGGAGGAGGAACTGTCGGAAAGAGGTCTAGGAGATGTTTACTGCCCTTATAATTAAATACAGCCAATTGCCCCTCGAATCCATATATACTTCCATATACCAATGGCTTGTTCAGCCTGATGCAGGTTTCATTGAGCAGATAACGCGTCTTAAAGTTGTCGCAGCAATCCACAACGATGTCATAGGGTGCTAAGACTTCTGTTGCATTGTCAGTCACAAGTTTTAGCTGTATCGGTTGGAAGTCAATGGTACTATTATGTTGCTCGATGTAATCGGCTGCACTTTTTGTTTTACTGACATGTAACTGCTTTTCGCTATGGATCACCTGCCTATTGAGGTTATGTAGTTCTACCTTGTCGAAGTCAACTAAGGCAAGCCTACCGATGCCAGCAGCAGCTAAATATTGTAAAACGGGGCTTCCCAATCCACCAGCACCTACAATAAGCACCTTGGAATTCATGATTTTTCGTTGCCCCTCGACACCGATTTCCTCTATAAAAATCTGTCGGCTATACCGTTCAAAAATAAGATCCTCTTTCATCGATCTAACGTACTAACCCTGAGTAATTGCTTTCCCAGTCTTTCATCACCGGGTCGTATCCCATTTTTCGGATTTGATTTTTTATGGTTTCCATATCCCGTTCGTCACTGACCTCAAATTGCTCCAGGGCTTGTGGATCTACAACATAGCCACCGGGGTTTGTTTTGGAGGCTGCACTCATTGTTGTCACCCCGATAGGAATGATATGATCCCTGAAGCTTTCATTTTCCCGCGTGGAAATTGAGATTTCCAGATTTTCGTTCCATAAGCGGTAAGCACAGATCAATTGGAGCAAATGCTTGTCTGAAAGATGGAAATTGGGTGCTACAGAGCCTTCGGCCGGTCGCAGCCTTGGAAAGGAAATTGAAAACCGGGTTTGCCAATACTGTTTTTGCAAATACGCGATATGAGCAGCCGTAAAGAAGCTATCTACACGCCAATCCTCTAATCCGAGTAATACCCCCAATCCAATTTTATGAATGCCGGCCTGCCCGATGCGGTCGGGGGTGTCAAGGCGATAATCAAAATTGGATTTCTTCCCTTTCGGGTGGTATTTCTTATACACGTCCCGATGATAAGTTTCTTGATAGACTAAAATAGCATATACCCCTGCGGTCTGTAATAATTGATACTCTTCCTGTTCTAGGGGCTGGACTTCGATCGATATTTGGGAGAAATGAGGTTTCAGCAGTTCAATTGCATTTAAGAAATAATTGATTTCCACAGTTTTGTTTGCTTCCCCACTGACCAGCAATACATGGTTGACACCCATGGATTTGAGAGCCATCGCTTCCAGTAGTAATTCTGTGTTGTTCAGTGTTTTCCGTCTAATCTTATTGTCCATGCTAAACCCACAGTAGGTGCAGATATTCTGACATTCATTACTGAGATACAGTGGCGCATAAAGCTGGATGGTCTTGCCAAATCGCCGTTGCGTGATCTGTTGCGCTTTGAGTGCCATTTGCTCCAGATAAGGTATTGCAGCAGGAGAAATAAGTGCCATGAAATCGTTGAGTGTCAAATTCACCCGGTTTAATGCACGACGTACATCTTGATCGGAGGCTCCATAGATCTTTGTTTGGACTTCTTCCCAGCTATATTGGTTAAGTATCTCTTTAAAATCGTTCATAGCTCTATATCAATCAAATAAAAATGAGGTTAACGGACTCGAACTGACCGCCCGGGAACTGATAGGACCCAAACCAGCTTCATAAGCCTTACGTCCTGCAATGACGGCCTCTTTAAAAGCTTCTGCCATGTATAGCGGATTATTGGAAACGGCAATTGCGGTATTGACCAATACGGCATCAGCACCGATTTCCATAGCCTTAGCTGCGTCGGAAGGAGCGCCAATTCCAGCGTCGACAACTACAGGTACATTGCTTTCTTCGATAATGATCTCCAAGAAGTCCAATGTACGGAGCCCTTTGTTACTACCAATGGGAGCACCCAAGGGCATGACAACAGCAGTGCCCGCATTTTCCAGTCGTTTGCAGAGCACAGGATCTGCATGGATATAAGGCATGACAACAAAACCCAATTTTGCCAGCGCTTCTGTTGCCCGTAATGTTTCAATCGGATCAGGTAATAGGTAGCGTGGATCAGGATGGATTTCCAATTTGATCCAGTTTGTTTCAAGGGCCTCTCGGGCCAGTTGGGCTGCCAAAACGGCTTCCTCCGCCGTTCTGGCCCCCGAAGTATTGGGAAGCAAATCTATTTTTGTTAGATCAATTGCAGCGATTAATTCGTCATGCACAGCAAGTTGGTCAATCCGTTTGAGTGCAACGGTAACAAGCTGCGACCCGGAAGCCTGAATGGCCGCACTCATTTCGTTTAGATTGCCAAATTTGCCCGTCCCCATAAATAATCTGGATGCAAAGCTGCGATCGGCTATTTGTAATGTGCTCATGGTAAGAGATTTTTAATAGATGAAATAATGTTTGGTGTCTGGGTCACCAGTCCAGATACAGCTATGCCATAAACTCCTGTCTGTAACAGATTTTGGATGTCTTCAAGACTGCTGATCCCGCCGATGGCGAAAATCGGAACAGCCGGGAGTCCCTGCTGCCTGATTTGGTTGATGATATTTTCATACCCCGCTTGGCCTAATAATGGACTGAGCTTTTGTTTTGTATCGGTATGTTTAAATGGCCCCAGTCCGATGTAGTCACATTTTTCCGCTATTCGGCTTTGCACATCTTCCAGGCTATTTGCGGTACCGCCAATGATTTTTTTTGCCCCCAATAGCAGACGCGCATCGGCGATACCACAATCCGTTAGTCCGAGATGTACACCATCGACATCCAGTTCCTTGGCGAGCTTCACATGGTCATTGATGATACATTTGGCTCCGAATTGTTCGCAGACCTGTTTTATCTGCTGTGCAAGCCGAAAGAAATCCTGTTCGTCAGCCTGTTTCCACCGGATTTGGATCCAGGTGGCACCTGCATCCAATGCCTTTAGGATGTTGTTCTTCTGTTCTGCCAGTGTCAGTCCCTGCGAGATATACTGTAGTCTTTCGAGCATAGTTGTTGTTTGCATGTAATAAAATGTTGAATAGGGTCGGGGGCTTGCCACAAAGCGCCAAGTAAAGCTATTCCATCTGCTCCAGCCTTTATTGAAAGCAGACAGTTTTCAGCTTTTATCCCACCCAGACCGATTAAATGAACATCAAAATTGGAACGTAACTGTAATTGATCCAAGACAGCGTCCTGATGCCCATAACCTGCTTTGGAAATGCTTGGAAATAATGGACTTAAAAAGGCATAATTCCAGCATTTGTCCAGCGTATTGAACTGACTGATATGATGAACTGAAGTCGAGCAGATACAGCTGGTTAGCTGCTGATCAAAAAAGCCTTTTCGACGATGATGTTCATTTAAATGAATTCTGTTGATATGAAGTGCATTTGACAGCTGCGGATGAGAATGGAGGACCAGTCTATCGTGATATGTAGCATCTATTGATGCTACATATCGCTGCATTTGTTCATCTGTAAAATGATATTTTCGCAAGTGCAAAAGATCAAGTCCCTGTTCAAACAATGCATGTATGGTCTGAAGTTCTGAAGCGAGTTCTTCCTCTGCTGTCAACGCAATGATCATAAATAGATTTCCTTTCCTTGGGCGATGAATTCCTGCGATTTTTCAAGCATACCCTGCGCTGCGCTATCCCTGATTTCCTGTGTAATTTTCATGGAGCAGAATTTTGGGCCACACATCGAACAGAAATGTGCTACTTTGGCAGCGTCTGCAGGTAAAGTTTCGTCGTGATATTCACGGGCAGTGTCGGGATCTAATGACAAGTTGAACTGGTCTTCCCATCTGAATTCGAATCGGGCCTTGCTCAGCGCATTGTCGCGGTACTGTGCCCCAGGATGTCCCTTGGCTAGGTCTGCAGCATGTGCAGCTAATTTGTAGGTGATGACACCATCTTTCACATCTTTTTTATTGGGCAGTCCAAGGTGTTCTTTTGGTGTCACATAACAGAGCATAGCACAGCCATACCAACCGATCATTGCGGCACCAATAGCGGAAGTAATGTGATCATAACCTGGCGCGATATCGGTTGTCAGAGGACCAAGGGTATAAAATGGCGCTTCATCGCAACATTCCAGTTGTTTTTCCATGTTTTCTTTGATAAGCTGCATCGGAACATGGCCAGGTCCCTCGATCATTACCTGTACGTCATGCTGCCAGGCGATCTTGGTTAACTCACCTAAAGTTTCCAGCTCTGCAAATTGTGCGGCGTCATTGGCATCTGCAATTGCACCGGGACGTAGACCATCACCCAGAGAAAAAGCAACATCATACTGTTTCATGATCTGACAGATTTCTTCAAAATGGGTATAGAGGAAGTTTTCCTGATGATGGAAAAGACACCATTTAGCCATAATGGATCCACCTCTTGACACGATCCCCGTCACCCGCTGTGCTGTTAAATGGATATAACGCAAGAGAACCCCTGCATGTATTGTGAAGTATGACACACCCTGTTCGGCCTGCTCGATCAGTGTATCCCGAAATATTTCCCAGGTGAGATCTTCGGCAACACCTTTGACCTTTTCCAGCGCTTGATAGATCGGAACTGTACCTATTGGAACAGGTGAGTTGCGGATAATCCATTCGCGGGTTTCGTGGATATTTTTGCCTGTAGAAAGGTCCATGATCGTGTCAGCACCCCAGCGGCAGGCCCAAACAGCCTTTTCAACCTCTTCTTCGATACTTGAACTCACGGCACTATTACCGATATTGGCATTGATCTTTACCAAAAAATTGCGACCGATAATCATCGGTTCACTTTCCGGATGATTAATATTATTGGGGATAATTGCTCTACCAGCAGCGATCTCCTCACGCACAAACTCTGGCGTAATATATTTTCCGACAGTTCTGGCACCGAAATTTTCGCCCGGATGCTGATGATCCATGCCTGGTGTGCTATCAGCAAGCTGCTCTATCCGTTGATTTTCACGAATGGCAACATACTCCATCTCTGGTGTAATCATACCCTTTCTTGCATAATGTAATTGCGTCACATTTTTACCTGGCGCAGCAACTTTAGGTTTATGGCTGTAAGCAAACCGAAGTTCGTCCAATGTGGTATCTGCCAGACGTTTTTGACCATATTGCGAACTGATGCCTTCAAGTTGTATGACATCCTCGCGGTCAAGGATCCACTGATCACGAAGACGGGGAAGTCCTTTACGGATGTCAATATCTTGTGTTCCATCTGTATAGGGGCCAGAAGTGTCATAAATGCTGATGGGCGGGTTGACTTCGATCTGTCCATTGCTCAATTTGGTCGGACTCAATGAAATCTGACGCATGGCCACCTGGATAGGGAAGAGTGTACCGGGAACAAAGACTTTGGTTGAATTTGGAAAGGGGGTTTGTGTGATTTTTTCTGATGTCATGTTAATGGGGAATTAGGTATATTGAATTGAATATGCTCCATACGATATTATCCGCCTTGTGTAGCAGTTATGAGTAGGATATGATCATTGGGTTGTAAAACTGTTGCGGTCCAGTTGTCTTTGGGAACAACGCAGTTGTTGAGGGCCACGGCAATACCTTGGGTTTTACCGGATAGTTCCGTCTGTAAAAGTTCGGCTAGAGAGCTCGGAGCAGGGTCGAAAAATCGGATTTGATGATTGATTGTAAGTTCCATTCCTTTTATTTTTTTGGTAAAACTTTAGGAATGGCTACAACAAGATACAGTAATGTATCTGGAAGATAGCTTACTTTTCCCTACGCCAGTATGATCTGGATCAGGTTATAAGGGTAAAATCTCAGCCCGCATATGCAGACACCCCTAAAGTCGAGACTAATATAGGATTATTTTGATGAATAATCCAAAATATTGCTGTTAATTTTCAGCAACTAGGTAGCAGGACAGTACAGTTTAATTATTTTGATAATAATTGATATATTCGTTTTTAAATCAACTAAAACAATTTAACACTTTTGTATTCCTGTTGAATGCGCGCATTGTCACCTAGAAGATGACCTAAATGCTATGATAGGAAATATAAAAAGTTGAACGAAGTATAAACTAAACATGCGAAAAATTTTACTGATGACGATGCTGTGTGTAAGCACAATACTGTATGCACAAAAACAAAAAGAATGTCTGCCAATTGAACTACGCTGTGAGTATCTTGTGAATCCATTGGGTGTGGATAAATCAAATCCCCGTTTAAGTTGGCGACTGGCTGATAAACGACAGGGGGCGAAGCAATCTGCTTATCAAGTCTTGGTAGACACGGATTCAATAGCATTGGTGAAAAATAAAGCTAACATCTGGAATAGCGGAAAGCAGCTGAGCTCGGCTATGTTGATTCACTATAGTGGCATTAGCTTGAAAAAGCAGACAAAGTACTATTGGAAAGTGCTTGTCTGGGACAAAAATGGTAGTGAAAGTACATCTTCCATTGCCTCATTTGAGACCGGTATGATGGGGATGGAGAACTGGAAGGGAAAATGGATCAGTGATAATCAGGATATTCAGGAGCAGGCAGCACCGTATTTCAGAAGGGCATTTAAAACGACCAAACCGATTAAGTCCGCCCGTGCCTATATTGCTGTGGCGGGACTTTACGAACTTTCTATAAATGGCAAAAAAATAGGTGACCATCGTCTGGATCCGATGTATACCCGATTTGATAAACGTACACTATATGTAGTGGAGGATGTGACCCGTCAGATCCAGCAGGGAAGCAATGCAGTTGCTGTCGTATTGGGGAATGGCTGGTATAATCACCAACCATTGGCGGTATGGAATTTTGACAAAGCCCCTTGGCGTAATCGTCCCACATTTTGCTTGAACCTGCGCATTGTCTATCAGGATGGCAGTGAGGAAACGTTAACTACAGATCAACAATGGAAGACGGCGGCGGGACCTATCCGTTATAATAATATCTATACGGGCGAACATTATGATGCCCGTCTGGAGATGCCGGGATGGGATACTCCACAGTTTGACGATTCACAGTGGCATGCCATTCAGTATCGGAACCCACCCTCTACGAATATTGTCTCGCAGCAAATGGTACCCATACGCCTGGTTCGATCCTATTCGCCGAAATCGATGAAAAAGATGGATGAGAAAACCTACGTCTTTGATATGGGACAGAATATGGCCGGGGTGACAAAGATAAAGGTTAGTGGTAAGGCGGGGACGGTGATCAAAATCAAGCATGGTGAACGATTACAGGAAAATGGACGCTTAGATTTGTCCAATATTGATGTATATTATCGTGGGAATAAAGACCTGGAGCCCTTTCAGACCGATATCTTGACGCTGAGTGGCAGAAGAGAGGACGAATTTATGGCGAAATTTGGTTATAAAGGCTTTCGCTATGTCGAAGTAAGCAGCAGTGAGTCGATTGTATTGGATGAATCCGCTATTACGGCTTATTTCATGCATAGTGATGTAGGTCCAATTGGCCAGCTGAAAACTTCATCCCCCTTAATAAACGGTTTATGGGCGGCAACCAATAATGCCTACCTGTCCAACTTGATGGGTTATCCCACGGATTGTCCGCAACGGGAGAAAAATGGCTGGACTGGCGATGGTCATCTCGCAATCGAAACAGCCTATTATAATTTTGACGGCATCACTGTCTATGAGAAGTGGATGGCAGACCATCGGGACGAACAGCAGGAAAATGGTGTGTTGCCTGATATCATACCAACAGGAGGCTGGGGCTATGGTACAGCAAATGGCTTGGACTGGACAAGTACCATTGCCATTATTCCTTGGCAAACTTATTTGTTTTACGGCGATGCCAGCTTGCTAGCTGAATGTTATGAAAATATCAAACGGTATGTGGATTACGTGGATGGAATCAGTCCCAATGGCTTAACAACCTTCGGTCGTGGAGATTGGGTGCCGGTCAAATCGCAATCTAATCTTGAGCTTACCTCATCGGTGTACTTTTACGTCGACGCAACAATTTTGGCATCCGCAGCAAAAATGTTTGGAAAAACAGCTGATCAGCAGAAATACGAAATGCTGGGCAGGAAGATCAAAGATGCCATCAATGCGAAGTTTTTGGATCGTTCAAAAGGGATCTATAGTACTGGGACGCAGACAGAATTGAGTGTACCTTTGTATTGGGGCGTGGTTCCGGAAGCGATGAAAGCCAAAGTTGCAGCCAACTTAAATAGCAGGGTAGAAGAGACCAATTTTCATCTGGATGTTGGTGTGTTGGGGGCGAAAGCACTCCTGAATGCATTGAAGGATAATGGCTATGACGAAACAGCCTATAAAGTTGCGGTACAGGATACCTATCCCTCCTGGGGATGGTGGATTGTCAATGGCGCGACCACCTTACTCGAAAACTGGGATCTGAAAGCAACAAGAGATATCTCTGATAATCACATGATGTTTGGTGAGATAGGTGGCTGGTTTTTTAAATCCATTGGTGGTATCCTGCCCGATCCGTCGCAGGCTGGTTTTAAACATGTATTATTAAAGCCTATTTTCCCAAAGGAACTCAAGGAGTCTTCTATTACTTACAATTCGCCTTATGGAAACATTGTATCCAATTGGAAGGTAAGCGGAAACAAGGTCGAATATCAGGTAGAGATCCCGCCAAATGCCACGGCTACGTTTTATCCAGCAGCAAATATTCGCGATGGCAAAGTAATCCAATTGGAGGCAGGGAGACATCGAATGGATTTGGAATTGAAATAATTGGTCTGGTTAGCAGTCTTTTTGAATAATTGAGGAAATCTATAAGCTATTATCGTTTGTTGAGCATTTCTTCGTATTGTCTTCGGACCTTATTCGGATTACTGGCGGTGCGGACCAAGTTGGGTATCGATGTTGATCAGATGTTGACCAAACAATTCCTGCTCAATATCCGGTATTAGTCTGCTTGAAGTAGGCTTCTGATCTGGCTGTTAGCGAATATGGTACGCTTTTGATACGAAGAAAAAGGGGCTTAAGGAAGAAGAATATACAAGCTTACGATTGTACTTATGGGGATGGTTAGATTATCATAGCCATCTTTGCTCATTGCTTCAGCGAGTGTAGCCATGAGAGCAATCGCAGCTATGATGGTAAGTTCCTGAAAGCCGAGATTCGAATCATGCGTGTATTTCCAGATCAAAAAAGCCACAATAACTGCACTGATAAAGAAAACAATAGATCCTAACATAGTCTTTTTTGCGCCAAGGATCATATAGGAGCCCAATGGCCATTTTTTGCCAGATAATGCGGCCATGGGATCGCAGATAGCTAAGGTAGCTAAAGGTAGATAATAGAAAATATATCGATCATCCAGATAGGCCTGAGTCAGAAAGCAAAGATACACTGCGGCAGGATAGGCAAGGCTACCTGCGGATTTCCGGTCAATCGCATGTATAGATCGCAATAAATTAAATTTTAGGGATAAGACCAAAATCACGGTAAATAATCCACAAAGCAACAATACGGACCAATGACTTATAAGTAAAATAGGGAATAACAGTGAAATAATGCCCGTGCCCATATGCACGAGTTTTCTCGTGAATTCAACTCTAATCTTAAAGCAATGGTATAATATTTCAGAAAGGGCAAATAGCAGCAAAAAGATCATTGCCAATAGGAGCATATTTGATAATTCGCTTTTCATCTGTATAAATTATTTGTTTATCAATTATTTTAAGATTAGGGTATTTACGTTGCTATAAATAAACTAACCAATACATTGCTCCGGAGAACATAAAGCTGTCGAAGCGATCCAATATTCCACCATGTCCCGGGATTAATCGGCTGTAGTCCTTAATTTGACATCTGCGCTTGTACCAGGAAGCCAAGAGATCTCCAACAAGTGCGGAAATACAGATGAATACTGCTGTCCCTACTGTTGATCCGATTGAAGGATGGATATAATGAAAAAGGAAAAGACTGGTCGATAGTGTCAATATCATACCACCAATCAAACCCTCAAAAGTTTTATTGGGACTAATCTTGGGGATCAGTTTTCGTTTTCCCAATAATTGACCACTAAGTTGGCTAAACCCATCAAAGGTGACAACTATAAAGTAGACAAAACATATATGCTCTGTTGGTATCTGATTGCTGAACTTAACGAATGCAAATAGGATACTGAGGTAAATGAATAACACAAAATAGCAGAAAGGAACTGTTTGTCTGGAAAATGATTGGGCTTTAAAAATTTCATAAAGGCCGACGATTCCTATGCAAATAGCCAGGAGTTTTATTTGTTCAAAATAAATGGACGAAAATACCAGGACCAGCACCAGAAAATACACTCCCAGTTTTAGCCAACGCTCTTTGGCTCGATCAGCTTGACTGTCCTTATTGAGATACAGTGTCACTAAAGCACCTATTCCAAAAAATAATAGCAATATGTTCGCAATAAACAAATACATGATCAACCTCCTTTTTGTTGTTGGATAAGGAATATGCTCTTCAAATTGGATTGCAGCTTTGGTAAGGTAATCACTAGAAATAATTCCTCCAGATAAGCCAGGCAACTCACGATTAACATCAAGTGAAAGTAGATTGTATGAAATCCGAATACGAAGTAGCTAAAGATAAATATGCCCTGTAAGTAACCAGTTATCTTATAAGACCATAAATGAAAGCTGGGGAACCGTTGAAATCGGATAAGGGCATATACTTGGGGAGCAATCCATAAGACAATAAGGAGGATAAATTCGATTTTATATGCTGCTACGAAAGCTTTTTCCAGTGTTATCATTCCCATAAAGGCCATCAGGTATGTCCCTATGTCCGCGACCGAATCCAGTTTAGCGCCAAATTCTGTTTGAAGTTTAAATAGTCTAGCGATTAATCCGTCGAGGATATCCGTTATAAGGTTTACAGACAATAATACTATAAAGAGATTCCTGTTTTCAGTTAATATGGCATAGCTAATAAAAGGTATTGCAAGTATACGGTAGATAGAAAGTGCATTTGGCACATTCCATCTATTTTCTTTTTTCGTTTCCATTTTATACCGATTTTTTTCTGCCGAATTTTTGATGTGCCTGCGTAAACTGGCCTGCTGACAGGGCAGCAGCAATAGATAATTCCCCAGCAAGTACAAGAGCTGCGGCTATCTCGGCATATTTTATTGAATTTCCTTCTCCGTAACAGTCCATGATCTCCAAACATTCCTTTTGGGTAGGGAGGTTTGTGCCACCACCGACAGTCCCTATGATCAGGTTTGGCAAGGTGACGCAGGCGTATAGTGAACCATCTTTTTTTAATTCCATTCTTGTGATACCTGTTGCAGCTTCGGCTACACAGGCAACATCCTGGCCAGTAGCTAAAAATAGTGCGGCCAGCCCATTGGCATAATGACCGTGTGCACCTATGGCAGCGCTTTGGATGATCCCCATGGTGGAGCTGCGCCAGTATCTATCCATCAGTTCGGATGATGTTTTGAGTACTTCCGATACAATGCTGGCTGATAGTTCTATTTCTGCCGTTACTTTCTTACCTCTAACGTTGTTGAAGGAATATGCTGTTGCCTTTTTGTCGCCGGAACTGTTCCCTTCAATAAACCAGTGTGTAGGCTTGACCGGACATAGGTCGACCATAAACCGACAGATGGCATCTGTACAGATGGTGACCATATTTTGTCCCGCCGCATCTGCGGTGAAGTATTCAAATGATATGGTCAGATGATTGCCTTCGATTTGGATTCTTGTGTCCGTTAATTTTGCAAAGCGACTTGTTTTCTTAACGATATCCTGAAGAATGTCTTTCTCAGCAAGGAACCACGACACAAAAAGGCTTAAATCATTTAAGTTTTCAAATTTGAATACCGGACTTCGTTGGACACCTTCTTTTAGGCAGATCGAAGTAACTCCCCCTGCTAGCAAGCATGCCCTCGCTCCACGATGATAAGATGCGACCAATGCCCCCTCACTGGTGGCCAATGGCACATAGTATGCACCGTTGGCTGCGGTTCCGTGGACTTTTAATGGACCAATAATCCCTGTCGGAACTTGACTCATACCAATGAAGTTCTCAATATTTCCATTTAATAGCGATAGGTCGATGTTGGTATAGGTCAATGTAGGAAATTGCTTGTTCGTTTTTTCGCTTAGATAGCTTCGTAGTGTTTTCGTTCCTTCGGTGCTAATTTCCGACGAAAGGGGTAAAGCGCATAAGTTTTCCGTTTGATCAACTGCTCGCGCAGGTATTTTTAATAATGTTTTCATATTCAGCTTTTAATAAAATGACTATTTGTTTTGTTTAACAAAGCTATTGTGATAATCGCATTCTAAATTGTGGTAAACAATAAAAAATATTTTTATTTTTGTGATAATCGCAAAACCAATAAGCCTATGTATCAAGAAAAGCTGATCCAGGAAATACAACGAAAAATAGATGCAACAAAGTCTATAATTGAGGCTATAGCAAGCGCTCTTGATATTAGCTATGATGCGGCGCATCGGCGGATTTCGATGAAGAGCAAATTTTCAATAGAGGAGACGGTACAACTCGCGAATCACTTTTCACTTTCTTTGGATAAGATGTTTCAGCATAGTGATCATGTTTTAGTGAAAAGGACAACGGAAATCCAGTCATTCAATGACCTGTCAAATTACCTTGAGAATTCCTTTAAGTCTTTAACAGAATTTAAACCCAACCTAGAGACGTTCCTGTATTATTCGGCTAAGGATATACCGATCTTCTATACGATAAATACAGGATTATTATCTCGTTTTAAACGCTATGTTTGGCTCAATTTATTGAGCCTGGATGAGTTGGAGGTATCTTTTGAGTCGTTTTTGTTAAAAACACCGATGGATAATCGGGGACAAAAGCTGAATGATTATTATTCGTCCATCAGGGTAAAAGAGATCTGGAATGATACGACAATCAATAGTACGCTACAGCAGATTATGTATTTTTCCCAAGCGGGTCTATTGACGGCTGACAATGGGAAGATCCTTTGTGACCAGATAAAGGAACTGGTGTTTTCACTGGAAAAAAAATGCGTTCCGAATAATGAGCAGTATCAACTATATTATCATGAACTATTGATCTTAAACAATAATGTTTTGGTTGGGAACAAGGACAGAAAGGCGTTATTTGTGCCCCATACGATGCTGGGCTACTTTATTACAAATGATACAGATAGCTGTCAGCATGCGTCAAACTTTTATCAGCATCAGCTTAAAAATTCCAGGTTGTTAAATACAGCAGGCACGCGGGATAAGAAAATGTTTTTTAATAAGATTTATCAAAAGATTGAGCTTTATAGGGCACGGGTAAGTTCGGATAATGAAATTTAAGGCGAAGGAGGGGAGCGTTGGAGAAAAAGCTATAAAACAAGAAAAGCCCATCGACTGATGAGCTTTCTTGTACCTAGGGCGGGAATCGAACCCGCACTCCCTTAACGGGAACAGGATTTTAAGTCCTGCGTGTCTACCAGTTCCACCACCTAGGCAGGTGAGCGAAAAACGAGATTCGAACTCGCGACCCCAACCTTGGCAAGGTTGTGCTCTACCAGCTGAGCTATTTTCGCATTGGAATTATTTTTCAAAGTATTCCAGAACATTGCGTTCTGCTTCTTTCGGTGGTGCCAGCTGGATTCGAACCAGCGACACAAGGATTTTCAGTCCTTTGCTCTACCAACTGAGCTATGGCACCTTTTCAATATTGGCTGTTTGCCTTATTGATGCTGCAAATATAGAGGGATTATTTGAAATACAAAAGGCAAAAGTGCTTTTTTTTGCGTTTAAACGCCAACCCGCTGATTCCTAAGTGGAAAAAATAAAGGGCTATTCGATATGAATAGCCCTTTGATATTGTCTAGGTGGATCTTATTAAGATAATTTACCAACTTCTAATACTAAATCAACGATTTTGTTAGAATAACCCCACTCGTTGTCATACCAAGATACAACTTTAACAAAGTTATCATTCAAAGAAATTCCTGCTTTTGCATCAAAGATTGATGTACGAGCATCACCCAAGAAGTCTGAAGAAACAACCTCATCCTCTGTGTAACCCAAGATACCTTTCAATTCGCCTTCAGAAGCTTCTTTCATGGCAGTTTTGATCTCTTCGTAAGAAGCACCTTTATTTAAACGCACTGTTAAGTCAACAACTGAAACGTCAGCAGTAGGAACACGTAAAGACATTCCTGTCAATTTACCTTTCAATTCAGGAAGAACCAAACCTACAGCTTTAGCCGCACCTGTAGAAGAAGGGATGATGTTTTGGTAAGCACCACGGCCACCTCTCCAGTCTTTCACTGAAGGACCGTCCACAGTTTTTTGAGTAGCTGTTACAGCGTGTACTGTAGTCATCAAACCTTCAACGATACCGAATTTATCATTCAATACTTTAGCGATAGGAGCTAAACAGTTTGTTGTACAAGATGCATTTGAAACGATATGTTGATCTGCTTTTAATTCTTTGTGGTTTACACCCATTACGAATGTAGGTGTGTCATCTTTTGCTGGCGCTGACATAACAACTTTTTTCGCACCTGCATCAATGTGTTTTTGAGCCAACTCTTGAGTCAAGAAGAAACCTGTAGATTCGATGATTACTTCAGCACCTACTTCATTCCATTTCAAGTTTGCTGGATCTTTTTCAGCAGTTACACGGATTGTTTTGCCATTCACGATCAAGTTGCCGTCTTTAACTTCAACAGTACCGTCAAATTTACCATGCGTTGAATCGTATTTCAACATATAAGCCATATAATCCGGCTCAACTAAGTCATTGATACCAACAATTTCAATTTCTGGACGATTGATAGCAGCTCTGAATGCTAAACGACCAATACGGCCAAATCCGTTAATTCCAATTTTCATATTCTTAATTTTTATTGATATAATATTTAATTAAATTATGTATCGGCTCCTTGACCACGGTGCCAATACTGATATTAAATTCTTCTGTTGCTACCTCTCGCAGGATGTTTTCATAATTGAAAGCTACCGAACCGGTAAAATTCACGTCACTGTCTGGATACTCTTTCATTAATGGCTTAATATAAGTTTTAATAAAAGTACGTAGCCCATTTTTGATCAATTGGTTGATAAATAAATGCTCCTTATTTTCAAGTACAAAATCGGTAAATGAATTTAAAAAGTTGGTGGGTTGAGGTGCAATATATACCTTCTCCAAAATACTTTTCTTGTCCAAAGTGAATTCTTTTTCCAATTTATCCTTCAAATCGACGGGAAGGGTGTCTGTCATATAATGTTTCAGCAATTGCTGACTATTCCAGTTGGTAGCCCCTTCGTCTGCGAGGATGTAGCCCAGACCATAATTGTTCTCAATGATTTTCTTTCCGGTATAGTAAGCGGCATTCGACCCACTTCCGATAATACCTACGATCCCTTTTTCATCTCCAAAAGTTGAAATAGCAGAAGCAATAACATCATGGTCTACTTTGACACGGGCATTGACGAAAAAACGCTCGAAAACATTTTTGATCTTATCTTTACGTTCTTTTGATGAAGAACCGGCACCGAAAAAATAAATACGTTTAATTTTTTCAGCATTATTGATCAAATTGGTATTTCTATTTAAATGCTGTAGTATGGATCGTTCATCCTGGAGATAGGGGTTGATACCATTCATGCGAAACCCGGTAGTTATCCGGCCTTTGTCAGCCAACCGCCAGTCTGAGAATCGAGATCCACTGTATACTACTGCTATCATAGTCTGCTTTATTTTATATTATAAAATCTCAGCCATTTCCAATAGATCAGGGCTAAGTTTAATTTCCTTATTGCTGATAGCTTCCTCGATCGGAGTAGTTTTGATTTCATTACCACGGAGACCAACGGTGATCCGCGTATTGCCTGCTAAAATTTCATTAACGGCAGCAAAACCCAATCGACTAGCCAGTACGCGGTCAAAACTCGTTGGAGATCCACCACGTTGTAAATGCCCTAATATACTAACTTTCGTGTCGTAATGATCAAATTTTTCCTTTACTTTTTTTGCTACATAATAAGCACCACCGTTTTGATCGCCCTCTGCAACAATAACAATGGATGAAGATTTCTTTTTGATGGCTCCATCTTCCAGGTGGTTGATTAAATCATCAATAGCCGTCTCTTTTTCTGGAAGCAAGATGGCTTCAGCACCACCTGCAATTCCTGCGTTTAATGCGATACATCCGGAATCTCTACCCATTACCTCAACAAAGAAGAGGCGCTCATGCGATGCCGCTGTATCTCTAATTTTGTCAATGGCTTCAATAACGGTATTGTTTGCCGTATCATAACCAATGGTATAGTCTGATCCATAAAGGTCGTTGTCAATCGTTCCGGGGATGCCCACAATAGGAATCTCGAATTCTTTGGAGAAAAAATTTGCACCAGTAAAAGTCCCGTCACCACCAATCACCACCAACGCATCTATTTCCGCTGCTTTTAAATTGTCGTATGCGATTTTTCGTCCTTCAGTAGTTTTAAACTCCAGACAACGTGCTGTTTTTAGTATTGTACCACCACGCTGTATGATATTGCTCACAGAGCGGGTATCCATTTCTTTGAAATTTGCGTCAATCAAACCCTGATACCCCTGGTAAATCCCAGTGACCTGAAGGCCTTTGTGAAGCGCTGTACGGACAACTGCACGAATGCAAGCATTCATGCCGGGGGCGTCACCGCCAGATGTTAATACGCCTATTTTTTTTATTTCTTTTATCACACTCTATATTTTAGGTTCTACGAATATAAGATTTTTATAGTGTATATTCTACACTTTGAATAAATTTTTCATTATTTTTTTGCGCATGACGTTTAGGAAGCGTATAATTGTTACAGGTAACCCGATGATTAGTAGCCAATAAATTTAGCTCAGTATATCGCACATAAATAAATTTAGAAGTTTTGTATAGTAATTTTACCGTAGACTGTGTCATATTAGGCTTTCATGAAGGAGAATTAAAGGTTCTTTTGGCTGAAAGAAATGAATATCCTTTTAAGGATTGGTGGGCATTGCCAGGCTTTTTCGTGGATAATGACGAAGAGATGGAAGATGCCGTAAAGAGAATTTTGTATGAAAATACAGGTTTGAAGGATGTATTTATGGACCAATTACATTCTTTTGCGGGCTTGAAACGGCATCCAAAAGGGCGTATTCTGACAGTAGCTTACTATGCCCTAGTCCAGCTTGATAGCACAAAACTGAAAACAAAGCCTGTTACAAACTACATGAAGCAGGCGAAATGGTTTCCTGTTAGAAATGTTCCGGAATTGGCATTTGACCATAAGCAGATTTTGGATTTATGTTTGGAAAGATTGCAGCGTCGTTTGGCCTACAAACCGATCGCTTTTGAATTGTTACCTGAAAAATTTACCCTGACCCAATTGCAATTGGTGTATGAAGGCATATTGAATAAAACATTGGATAAACGCAATTTTCGAAAGAAAATGCAGAATTATGGCTTCCTAAAGGAGTTGGATGAAGTGCAGACCGGTGTCGCTTATCGGGCTGCAAGGCTGTATAAACTGGACAAAAGAAAATTCCTCAAACATTTCCAGAATACTGTAGCGTTTTAATAAAATCTGAGTTATTAGAGAAAAGGCAAACTTCCAAAGTTTGCCTTTTTTTGTTGTCAACTAAATATCAAAATAATAGCGATTTCAAAATATATTTTGTACGAGAAGTTACTTTTTATATTTTTGAACAATTTCTGATAAAAGTCAGAAAGTAGAAAGGAGTTTTTTGAAGAATGGAAGATAGAAAAGACCAGATCATTGATGCTGCTATAAGACGCTTTATGCATTATGGTTTTAGTAAGACAACAATGAATGAGATTGCGGAGGATATAAAAATCACCAAAGCGAATTTATATTATTATTACTCAGAGAAGAATGCACTTATACGGGATGTTATTATACGTTTGACGGATGAGTACAGAGAAGAGGAGGAGAAGTTGGTAGCTGTGCATAAAGGTATAACCTACGATCTGATCATGAAGATTTTGGAATTACGGGATGCTTTTGTACGCAAGTATTATATTTTGCATATGAACGAAAACCTGGAGTGGATTAAAGGGCTTTCGATGCAAGAGTTTTTCCAGTGTCTCCACAATCGCGACGTACAGGCGCTTTATGAGATACTTAAGGTTGGCGCGGAGAAAGGAGAACTCAATGAAGAGCATCTCTACGAGACAGCTGAAATCTATGTGGAACTGATGAAAAGTTTATCCCTGATGTGCAATATTTCCGATATCATTTCTGGAATACCAAATCAGGATCGTTTTGATGAAGTTTTACAGAAACAAAAACTGGCTACTAAGCTGTTTTTTAATGGTATAAATAAAAAGTAGATATAAAATTAGGACAAATAAATTAGGAATGAAAACAATCAGAATACTAGCCAGCCTTTTATTAGGTACGATGGTTTTCCAAAGTCATGCACAGCAGCAATTAAGCCTAAGTGATGCGATCAAATTTGCTTTGCAGAATAAAAAGGAAGCTAAAAAAGCTAAATTGGATTTAGAAAATGCCCAATATCAAATTGATGAAGTCAGAGGTGGTGCATTGCCACAAATTACAGCGAACGGATCCTTAAAGTATAATGTTTTGATTCCGGAAATGGTATTGGAAGCAGGTGGGCAGACGCAAACAATCAAAATGGGGCAGCCCTGGAATTCGACGGCGATGGTCTCACTGAATCAACAACTGTTTAATCAATCGCTATTTACCGGTTTAAAAGCAGCAAAGACAACGAAAGAGTTTTACCAAATCAATGCACAGCTGACGGATGAGCAGGTCATCGAAAAAGTGGCAAATGCGTATTATGAAATTTATCAGGAGCATCTGAAACTACAGACAATCGAGAATAATCTTGAAAGTACAACAAAAACAAAGAATGTAACCGAGGGAATGGTCAATGCAGGATTGGCCAAGCGAATTGATCTGGATCGGCTGGTTGTTAATGTCAATAATCTGGAAGCACAACGGCAACAATCATTAAATTCAGTGCAGATTAAAGAGAATGCCTTGAAATTCGCAATCGGTAAGCCAATTGAAGAGGATATTGAGCTGTCGAAAGAAACATTCGAACTGAATCCAGCACTAACTGCGGAAACTGCCAATGTTGAAAATCGCACAGAGGTGCAGTTGGCTAAAAAGCAAATTGAATTGTATCAACTCAATAAAAAATCTAAAGTTGCAGATCTTTACCCGAAGCTATCTTTAGGTGGTGATTTTGGTTTTAATGGTTTTGGTAAAGGTTTTCCAATTGGTAGCAGTTTCAATTGGCCTAAAACATCGAGCATTGGTTTAAACCTTTCTGTTCCAATTTTCACAGGTGGAACTACTAAAGCGAAAATCAATCAGGCAGATATTCAGATCAGACAGGCCGAGGTAGATTTGGAAGATACAAAGCTTGGCCTGAATTTGGCAAAAGAGAATGCAAGATCGCAGGTTAAGATCAGCTTATTGAATATTGATAATAACCGTCGCAATGTAGTATTAGCGAAGGATGTTTTGAGTGATACGCAAAATAATTTTAACAACGGACTCGCAACATTGACGGAGCTATTGGATGCTGAGAAAGCCTTGGCAGATGCTGAAAACAATTTAAATACCAGCTTATTGAATTATAAGGTTGCCGAAGTACAGATTATAAAGGCAAATGGTGAACTGAAATCATTAATTAAAGAATAATTGACTACAACTATATGAAACGCGGAATTATTACCTTATTGATTATTGCTGCCGGGTTGGCAGGTATATTTTTTGTGCTGAACAAAAATAAAAAGAAAAATGAAGCCGAAACAGCAGAAGTTGCTAAGACAAATGCGGCTATCGCGGTCCGTATTGACACTGCGAAAGTAAGCTCAATGGACTTACGTTACATCGCTAACGGAACGTTCGAGCCTAAACAGGAAGTGACGGTCGGTGCAGAAACTGCAGGACGTGTTGTCCGTGTATTAGTAGACGAGGGTGCACATGTGAGTGTTGGTCAGACATTGGCTATTATAGAAGGTGACAAGCTAAATGTGAATGTCGCAAACGCGCAGGCATCTTATGATAATGCTTTGGCCGATATGAAACGTCATGAGAATGCTTTTTTAACAGGCGGTGTCACACAGCAAAAAGTAGATGAAGTAAAGTTGAAATTGGAAAGTGCGAAAAATAGCCTACGTTCAGCTAAACTGAATGCTGGGGATGTGACAATCAAAACATCTGTGGCTGGAGTAGTCAATTCACGTAAAATTGAACCAGGCGCTTATGTAAGTCCTGGAACAGCGGCTTTTGATATCGTAAATGTTGGTACCTTAAAATTACGTGTGAATGTCGATGAGAAAAATGTTGCTACGTTACGAGTTGGTCAGTTTGTTGATGTATCAGCAAGTGTGTATGCAGACCAAAGATTCACAGGTAAGGTGACATTTATTGCTCCTAAATCTGATGGAAGTTTGAATTTCCCGGTAGAAATCGAAGTGAACAACTCATCAAACCAATTGCGTGCCGGTATGTATGGTACAGCAATGTTTGGGGAAGGGGTTGCCGGTAATACGTTGATCGTACCTCGCAATGCATTTGTGGGTAGTGTGAGTGATAATAAAATATTCGTGCTTAAAAATGGTAAAGCAATCGAAACCAATGTGAAATCAGGAAGAAACTTTGGTGATCACATTGAAATCTTGGGTGGCCTACAAAATGGCGATCAAGTGATTGTTTCGGGTCAAATCAATTTGTTTGATCAGAGCCCTGTTGAAATTATTAAATAATGTATACTGAAAACCAGTAGCAAATGAAGTCGTGGTTTCATGACCATTAAAAACAAATAATTCTAATGAAAATTACCGAAATATCGATAAAACGTCCCAGTATAATTATCGTATTATTTATAATACTGACATTAGGTGGGTTGTTTTCTTATACTCAGTTGGGGTACGAGTTAGTCCCTAAATTTGAGATCAACGTAATCACGGTGCAGACTGTCTATCCGGGAGCATCGCCTGCTGAGGTGGAAAGCTCTGTTACCAAAAAAATTGAGGATGCGATTTCCTCGCTGGAGAGTATTAAGAAAGTAGAGTCGACTTCCCTCGAAGGGGTATCCATTGTAATGATTACCTTAAATAACGGTGCGGATGTCAACTTCCTGCTCACCGATGCGCAACGGAAGATCAATGCGGTTGTCAACGATCTGCCGGATGATGTAAAAACACCATCCTTATCCAAATTCTCTTTGGATGATGTTGCGATCATGAGTCTGGCGGTAACATCAAACTTATCCGAAAAAGAATTGTATGACTTATTGGACAATAAGATTCAGCCAGTTTTCGCACGGATCAATGGGGTAGCCAAAGTGGATATGATCGGGGGTGAGGAGCGTGAAATTCAGATTTCTGTAGATCCTAAGAAAATTGAAGGCTATGGCTTAACAATCGCTCAGGTACAACAGACTGTTGCTTCCTCCAATCTTGATTTTCCAACAGGTAACGTAAGTACACGTGACAACAGAACAACAATCCGTTTGGCGGGTAAAGTAACTTCGATCGAAGAATTACGTAATCTACCGATTACGACGCCAGCAGGTGTGCAGATCTATTTGCGCGATATTGCTGATGTGCAGGATGGAATCAAAGAAATTGAGAAGGTGGCTCGTTTGGATCGTCAGAACACCATCTTGTTACAAGTCTTTAAACAATCTGATGCCAATGCAGTAGCTGTATCTGAAGGCGTTAAAAAGACAATTGGGCAGGTGGAAAAAGATTATGCAAGCAACAAGATCAAGATTCTTGTCGCAAATGACTCTTCTGATTTTACATTGAATGCTGCCAATAACGTAATCCATGACTTGATGATTGCGATTGCCCTGGTAGGTTTTATCATGTTGTTCTTCTTGCAGAGTTTGCGTAATGCTGCGATTACCATGGTTGCGATTCCATTATCACTGATCGCGACATTTATTGGTTTGTTGCTGATGGGCTATACCCTAAACTTGATGTCTTTATTGGGACTATCACTGGTTGTAGGTATTCTGGTGGATGATGCGATCGTTGTTATCGAGAATATCCACCGTCACATGGAGATGGGAAAAAATAAAGTGCGCGCGGCATTTGATGGAGCCTCAGAGATCGGGTTTACAGTAACAGCGATTACCTTGGTTATCGTGGTGGTGTTTTTGCCGATTGCAATGTCAACCGGTTTGGTGGCAAACATCCTTGCTCAGTTTTGTGTGACCGTAATTATTTCCACTTTGCTGTCCTTGCTTGTTTCATTTACCGTTGTTCCCTGGTTATATTCTCGTTTCGGAAAACTGGAACATTTGAGCAAAACCTCCTTCTTTGGACGTATCATTCATGGATTTGAAAGTGGTCTGAATGCATTTACACATTGGGTATCCGGATTGTTGGTCTGGGCACTAAAAAGCCGGATGAATAAATTGGCAACACTCGGACTAGCAGTAGGCTTATTGGTTGCTTCTTTTATGCTTGTGGTCAAAGGTTATATCGGTTCGGACTTCTTCCCAGGAATAGACCGGAAGGAATTTTTCATCCAATTGGAATTGGACAAAGATGCTTCTTTGGAGAAAACCAACTTATTGACGCAAAAGGCCGAAGCTTATATCAAATCTAAGCCAGATGTGAAAGAAATCATCACCACTGTAGGACAGTCTTCGGATGGTATGGCTTCCACAACAGGTTCACGTTATAAATCTGAAATCCACGTTATTCTGGATAAGGAGAATTTTGAAGGTAATTCTCAGGTGTATTCTGCGACTTTAAAACGTGAATTGGAAAACAAGCTGATCGGTGCCAAGATTAAAACCGTGAATGTTGGTATCATGGGGGCAGAACAGGCACCGTTGAAATTGACCATCATCGGTTCTTCGGTGGAAGATGCACAAGAATTTGCGGAGAAAGCGGCAGATCAATTGCGTAAGATTCCAGGAGCAGCAGGAGTGAAGTTAACCTCCGAAGCTGGTAACCCGGAGATCAATGTGAAAATTGACCGCGATAAGATGACATCTTTAGGGTTGAACGTATCCACAGTCGGTATGACGATGCAGACCGCATTTTCTGGAAATACGGACAATAAATATAGAGCAGGTGATAATGAATATGATATCAATATTCGCTATACAGAAAGTGGTCGTGCCAGTATAGATAACGTGCGTGACCTGAAATTTATCAATAGTAAAGGTGCTTCAATTTCATTGGTACAATTTGCAACAGTTTCTTATGGTTCAGGACCTACCTTATTGGAGCGTCGTGATAAATCGCCAGCGGTATCTATCCAAGGTCAGGCAATCGGTAGACCAATGGGTACTGTAGCACAGGAATGGCAGGCTCAATTTGAGAAGCTTCCACGCAAACCTGGAATCGTCTTCATTTGGGGTGGTAACATGGAAAATCAGTCAGAAGGTTTCGGTACATTGGGAATTGCATTATTGGCCTCAATTATCTTGGTATACCTTGTGATGGTGGCGCTATATGATAGCTTTATCACACCTTTTGTGGTATTGTTCTCCATTCCACTATCCTTTATCGGTGCCTTATTGTTCCTAGCATTGGGTAATCAGACGTTGAACATCTTTACCATCTTGGGTATTATCATGCTGATTGGTTTGGTGGCCAAGAACGCGATCATGCTAGTCGATTTTGCGAACCATCGAAAAGAAGCTGGCGATAGTACACACGATGCACTGGTTGCTGCTAACCATGCCCGTCTTCGTCCGATCTTGATGACGACAATTGCCATGGTATTCGGTATGATTCCAATTGCCATTGCTACTGGTGATGGTGCCGATATGAACAGAGGTCTGGCAATCGTTATCATTGGTGGTCTATTGTCGTCCCTATTCTTGACCCTAGTTGTCGTGCCGGTCGTATATTCGATCTTTGACCGCTTTGGTAAAAAGAAGAAAACTGACTATGAGGCATTGATTGTAGAGGATTATGATCATGTTGATGTAGCAGAACATTAAACATAAATCAATTTTACAAAGGAAAGGAGGCTAAGTCATTGGCCTCCTTTTTTTTGTGTTAATTTTAGGTTAATCAATCGATTGCGTAAATATTTTTTATTACATTGCGGCCGCATTAACAAAATATATATACTTAAAATTGAGACAAGCATGTGTGGAATTGTAGGATACACAGGTTACCGTCAGGCGTATGGTATCGTCATTGATGGATTGAAAAAATTAGAATACCGTGGATATGACAGTGCGGGAGTGGCACTGCACAAAGGTGAACAGGTTGATGTTTACAAAAAGACCGGCAAAGTAGTGAATCTAGAAGAATTCGTTTACGGTCAGGATCTCCAATCAACAACAGGAATAGGGCATACGCGTTGGGCCACCCATGGTGAACCTTCTGACCGCAATGCCCATCCGCATTATTCAAATAGTGGACGCATTGCAATGATCCATAATGGTATCATCGAAAACTATGCTTCCCTAAAAGCAGAATTAATAAGCAAAGGCTACCAATTCAAAAGTGATACGGATACTGAAGTGCTCGTTAACTTTATCGAAGAAATCCAGTTACAAAATGAATGCTCCCTGGAGGAGGCGATCCGTATTGCCTTAAAAAGGGTTGTTGGTGCGTATGTGATCCTTGTATTGGAGGCTGGTCATCCAGATCGGATTATTGCGGCAAGAAAGGGAAGTCCCCTGGTAATTGGAATAGGTAAAAATGAGCATTTCTTGGGTTCAGATGCTTCGCCGATGTTAGCTTATACCAAAGAAGTTGTTTACATCAATGATTATGAACTTGCGATTATCACGCCCGATGAACTAATCCTCAAGAATTTGGGAAATGAACGGATTACACCGTACATCCAAAAATTGGATCTGGAGTTATCGGCTATTGAAAAAGGTGGTTACGATCACTTTATGCTAAAGGAGATCTTCGAACAGCCCCATACCATCTACGATTCGATGCGTGGGCGTCTGGATCTGCAAGCGAAGCAAATTATTCTGAGTGGAATTGAGAAGTATGCGAATGAAATTAGCAGCACCAATCGTATTGTCATTGTTGCCTGTGGTACGAGTTGGCATGCTGGCTTGATTGCCGAATATGTGATTGAAGAATTATGCCGCATTAATGTTGAGGTGGAGTATGCTTCGGAGTTCCGTTACCGGAATCCTGTGATCCATCCTGGAGATGTAATTTTGGCCATCTCACAAAGTGGTGAGACTGCGGACACGTTGGTGGCGCTGGAAAATGCGAAAAAGCAGGGTGCCATCATTCTTGGTGTCGTCAATGTCGTTGGATCTTCAATCGCCCGTCTTTCTGATGCAGGAGCTTATACACATGCTGGACCTGAAATCGGTGTGGCAAGTACCAAAGCTTTTACCGCACAGCTAACTGTCCTAAATCTGATCGCATTAAAAATTGCAGCCTTAAAAGGAACGATTTCGGAAGAACGCTTTCTGAAACTATCGGAGGAATTGCATGCAGTTCCTGAAAAGGTTGAGTGGATATTGGATACGCAGATCGAAAAGATCCAACAAATTGCAAAAAAATATAAAGACGCAAGGGATTTCTTATTTCTTGGTAGAGGGTATAACTTCCCGGTTGCCCTGGAAGGTGCGCTAAAGCTCAAAGAGATCTCTTATATTCATGCCGAAGGTTATCCTGCAGCAGAGATGAAACATGGCCCTATTGCTTTGGTCGATGAGAATCTACCTGTTGTATTCGTCGCAACGAAGGATGCCTATCATGAAAAGATTGTCTCCAACATCCAGGAGATAAAAGCAAGGAAAGGGAAGATTATTTCTGTAGTCACAAGAGGTGACGCCGTTTCCGAAGAGCTGTCGGATGACTTTATGGAAATTCCAGAGGCAGATGAGATTATTGCTCCTTTAATCTCTGTTGTTCCTTTGCAGTTATTGTCTTATTATATTGGTGTGGAGTTAGGATTAGATGTTGACAAACCTCGTAATCTCGCCAAATCTGTCACAGTAGAATAGGGAGGCGTATGAGTGTGTTAAAGAAAAGACCTTTGGAGCATTTGGGATATGATTTTATCCCAAATGAATTTCTCCGGGAAGGGCAGGATGAGTACACCCTGCGTTTTCAGCAGAATCCACGCAATGATTACCGTGACCTTACAGCAAATGAGGTTCAGGAGCTGATCGCCAATGGCAATTGGTCGAGCGATTGGTCCAGGGTAAAGGTGTCAGCAGTCTTCGATCCCAAGCAAATTCAAGGTTGTAAATTCTATGGTTTGGTGCGCATCGGAAATCTCAACCCCAGCTATTTGGAATACCGTAACCTGCAACTTCCCATCGGTTTATATCATTCGACCATTATCAGTTCTGATTTTGGCGATGATGTGGCTGTACATCATATCGGTTATTTATCCTATTTTATTGTGGGTAATGAAGTGCTGTTGAGTCAAATCAAGGAGATGGAGACCGGTAGCACCGCTAAATTTGGAAATGGAATTCTACGTGATGGTGAAGAATCGGGTAAACGTATTCAATTGGAGCTCTGCAACGAAAACGGTGCACGCTCGGTGTATCCTTTTGATGGGATGCAGGCGGCAGATGTCTATCTGTGGACACGAAATCGCCATGATCGGAAGCTACAACATCGTTTTGAAGAGCTGACCGACCAAAAAATCGGTACACAACGGGGATATTATAGTCAGATCGGTGATCGCTGCGTTATCAAAAATACATTCACGATCAAAAATGTGAAGATTGGTACCGATGCCTACATCAAAGGGGTGAATAAGCTGAAGAATGTAACTGTTAACTCATCACAGGAATCCTATACTCAAATTGGTGAGGGCTGTGAGCTGGTTAATGGTATTATTGGCTACGGTTGCCGTATATTCTATGGAGTCAAAGCGGTACGTTTTATTTTGGCCTCTTATTCGCAACTGAAATATGGCGCACGGTTGATCAATTCTTATCTGGGTGATAATTCGACGATATCCTGTTGTGAAGTGCTCAATTCCCTAATTTTTCCGGCACATGAACAACACCATAATAATTCATTCCTATGTGCCGCATTGGTGATGGGACAAAGTAATATGGCGGCTGGGGCTACTGTCGGGTCAAACCACAATTCTAGGGCAGCTGATGGTGAGATTATCGCAGGACGTGGTTTCTGGCCGGGCTTATGTGTGAGCCTCAAACACAACTCGAGATTTGCCTCTTACTGTTTGATTGTCAAGGGTGACTTTTTACACGAGCTGGATATCCAACTGCCTTTTACGTTGGTAAGCAACGATGTACAGCACGATCGGCTTGTACTTATCCCAGGGTATTGGTTTATGTATAATATGTACGCCTTAGTGCGTAATGCCAATAAGTATGAAGCTCGGGACAATAGACATTTTAAAAATCAATATTTTGAGTATGCTATGTTGGCTCCTGATACCGTCAATGAGATGTTTGCCGGAATGGAAACACTTGCCTTTGCAGTATCGGAAAGCCTTCAACAGGAAGAGGATAAGACAAGGGAGGAACGCATTGTGGCAGGGCGAGCCTTGCTTGCCAACAATATTGATCTAAAAGATAAAACGATTGTTTTATCCGGAGCGGAAAATTCACGCCGACCTACAGTGATTCAAAAAGTTGGTGAGGCCTATCATCTTTATCGTTCATTTATCAAGTATTATGGTGTTTTGCACTTGATGGATGCATTGGAGGAAGGACGATCACTAGATGATATCATTGCGAGCCTTGCCGGTGAACAACGGACAAACTGGGAAAATATCGGTGGACAGCTTATCGAAAGTACTGCATTGCAGATTTTTCTGGATGATATCAAGTCCAAAAAGATAGACTCCTGGGACGATATTCATGAGTTTTATCACGAGCGTAGCAAGGACTATCCATTGGATAAACGAAAGCATGCCTTATTGTCACTGATTGAAATTCTGACTTTGGAAGGTATGGAAATATCCAGAGATAAAATTGTATCTTTGTTGGATCAGGCTTTGGGACACCGAATCTGGATAGGCGAGCAAATCTATAAATCCCGCGCTAAAGATTACAAAAATCCGTTCAAGAATATGGTGTATGCCAATGATGAAGAACGCGATATAGTGGTTGGGAAATTGACAGAAAACTCCTTTATCAATCAACAGCAAAAAGAACTAGAGATATTTAAAATAAGGGTTGCTAATTTGAAAGGGCAATTTTAAAAGAAAGGCTTCCGCTCGGAAGCCTTTTCTTTTTTATCTTTAGGTGCCAAATCATGATCTGATCAATTCAGCGCATGCATGCAGGATAGTTATCCAGCATCTTGAATCTTATCCAACGGTTTCCTTTTATTCTCCTTGATATGCTTAAAATGACTTGGAGTCAGCCCAGTTACTTTTTTGAATTGATTGCTCAAATAGGCGACACTGGAGTAATTCAGTTGATAGGCGATCTCGCTTAAAGTCAATTCGTCGTAGACCAATAATTCCTTAACATATTCGATTTTTTGGCTGATGAAATATTTCTCAATTGTCATGCCTTCCACATCCGAAAATAGATTCGAAATATAGTTGTAATCGTGATAAATTTGATTACTTATTATTTCTGATAAATTGAGATTGGTGTTATTATTTTGGTTGCGGATTAGATCCAGCACCAAATGCTTGACCTGTTCAATAAGTACTGTTCTCTTGTCGTCGATCAATTCAAAGCCAAGGGCAGAGAAGCTCTCGGCCAATTGTGCAGATTGTTCTCTGTTCAACGTTTCTTCTATTTCGACCTGTCCTAAAGAAATATGTTTAATGTGAAGATTAAGCTTGGCCAATTCGTTTTCGACAACCATGATGCATCTATTGCATACCATATTCTTTATTGCGAGTTTCATTCGATTTTTTTTAATACAAGTTACAAATCTAAACCCAAAAATCGCAAATTAATCGGACATTCTGTTGTAAGATTTGGGACTTATGTTGTAGAGTTTTGGTGCGGTAAAACGGAATGATTGAGATGCCGTATGTCTTGATCACTAAGGTGTATAGCAGTGACACTATGGATTGATCTCAATAGGGGTGCCTATGGGAACAGCGCGGTAGAGTTCATCAATTTCCGTGTTGGTCAATGCCATACAACCGAAGGTCCAGTCTACACAACGTTGTAGTTTACCAATGAAGCCCATTCCGTTTCGCAGTCCATGAATTTTGATATCACCACCAGCAGTTTTACCTAGAGTTTTAGCATGGGCGATATCCTTCTCATTGGGATAGGAGACCCCTAAGTTTTTATGGTACCCACTGTGTTGATTCTTATCGTTGATATAATATAATCCCTCTGGAGTTTTTAGGTCACCTTCAATTTCTTTTGCACCTACGGGCTTTCCACCGAGTGAAATACGGTAGGATTTGAGTAATTTTCCGTGTGCATAAGCCAATAAGGTCCTTTTGGATTTATACACCACAAGCGTGTCAATGACAACATTTTTTGATAAACGGGATTCTGGATAGCGGTTGTAGACCGTCAACGCCAAAATGGATAGGAGGAATACGGCAATACCAACTTTTAGCCAGCTGCTACGACTTTTACTTCGCTTCATAAGGTCTATATTTAATATCGTTGTTTTGTGTATTTGGCAAGTGCCTAATTCATATTAATTAAGATACAAAGTCCCTGTATAAGGGACTTTGTATTGCTATTTGAAATGGTCAGTTGTTAAAATTCACGATCCACATCCTTGTCGCCACGTCCGGATAAATTGACGATAGCGAGTTTATTTTTATCTTTTAGCAGCTTAACTGCTAATGCAACAGCATGTGATGATTCGATTGCCGGAATAATTCCCTCTAATTTTGAAAGCAGTTTATAAGCTGCGATGGCTTCATCATCTGTTACTGGGTAATAGTTTGCTCTATTGCTGTCCTTTAAAGCTGCATGTTGGGGTGATATACCCGGATAGTCCAGTCCTGCAGACACCGAGGTCGAAGGAATTGGATTGCCTTCATCGTCGACCAGGCAGTAGGAATAAGTGCCTTGAAAGACGGTTGGTTTACCGAATGACAGGGTCGCAGCCGTTTTCGGATATGTTCCCGAACCACCACCTTCGCCACCGTTGATTTCAACTTCCTGGTCTTCTAGGAAGCCTGAAAATAATCCAATGGCATTTGATCCACCGCCTACACATGCAAAGATACTATCTGGAAGACGTCCTTCTTGTTCAAGGATCTGTTGTCTGGCTTCTTTCCCGATAACGCTCTGAAAATAGCCAACCATTTTTGGATAAGGATGGGGGCCGACGTGCGAACCCAAAAGGTAATAAGAAGTTGGGTTTTCGACATAGTACATCAAGGCTGCATCAACAGCATCCTTCAATGTGCGGCTTCCAAGATTTGTCGTGACGACTTCAGCGCCCAGAAGCTCCATACGTTTTACATTTAATGCCTGGCGGGCAGCATCAATTTCACCCATAAATACCTTACACGGGATATTGAGCAATGCGGCCGCCGTGGCTGTTGCAACACCATGTTGCCCTGCACCAGTTTCCGCAATGATCTCAGTAGCACCCATCTGCTTGGCCAATAAAATCTGACCAATACAATTATTGATTTTATGTGAACCTGTGTGGTTCAGGTCTTCTCGTTTTAAGTAGATTTTTGAACCTACATAGTCACTTAAATTTTTTGCGAAATACAATGGAGACGGACGTCCAACATAATATTTAAGGATGGAAATAAATTCTTTTTGGAATTCTTCTTTCTGTACATGGCTATCGAAAAATTCAGCTAACTTGTTTAACTGACTTTCCAAAACAGGTGGAATAAAAGACCCACCATATTCACCATATTTACCATTGTATTGAAGCATGTTTTCGTTCGCTTCGACAGATGCACACTTTTCTAGACTCATTTTAGGCTTAAGTTTTCTTGTTGTAAAAATGTTTGATAATAAAAGAAGCCTAAATATAGTAATCTTTGTAGGCTTTAGCTATACAACGCGCTAATTTTGCTAATTAATATGGATGCAGTAATTATTATTGAGCTAGGTGATTCACAACAGCTATATAAAGCATTGAACAGATCTAATAGAAAATTGAAAGTAGGTGTTTTAAATTCAATAATTTATTTATGGTATATATTCATATGTTTTATATAAATAGAGTCCGTGTTTAATGCCAGATATAACAACTGTTCGGTTCTTATTCGAGGCTGATTCATGGCTGATTCGTATCTGAGAGCAGGTGCGAGTAGTTTGTCAGTAAGGTGACAGCAGCCTGAATCCGTGTTAAACTCGGACTCACCACGGACTCATGTCGGATTCATTATGGATTCATAGTGAGGACGCCTCGACTGAGGGTCGGAGGAGCCTGCCATCATTGTCGAAGGAATATCGCGGCCCGAAAGCGTAAGGGGACCTGAACTGTTAGGGCATGATGAAAAAAAAGGCATCTTTCGCAGAAAAGATGCCTTGTTAAATTTGTATTTTGCGAACAATACTTGATCGCTGTCTGTTTTACGCTTTTGGTTTGCGAAAGATAAAATAGAGACCAACCAAAATAAAAGGTATACTCAAGAGTTGGCCCATATTAAGCAACATGCTTTGTTCAAAATCTTCCTGATCAATTTTAAAATGTTCCAATACCATCCGTGCACCAAATAGCAAGACCATAAAAATGCCGAATAATTTTCCTTTTTGACGATTCGGGTTTGACTTGAATAAGGAGCCGATAATAATAAAGATGATAATATAGGCGATGGCTTCATAGAGCTGACCCGGATGGCGAGGGATATTGTCATGACGGTCAAAAATTATTGCCCAAGGTAAATCCGTAGGGGTACCGACCATCTCGGAATTGAAAAAATTTCCGATACGGATCAGCGCACCAGCAATAGGAACAACCACAACCAATCGGTCTGCCAACCATAAAAAGTCTGTTTTTGTTTTGCGGCAGAAGAGGTAAAGTGCTGTGAGGATACCGATAGCCCCCCCATGAGAAGCCAATCCGGCGAAACCTGTGACTTGGAAACCGTTTTTATCCCATTTGAAAGGTAGGAAAATTTCCAGAATATGGTCTTTATAATAATCAAAATCGTAGAACAGACAATGACCAAGTCGTGCGCCAATCAGCGTGCCGAGGAAGATATAGATGGAAAGTTGATCCAGTTGTTCTTGCGTGCGGCCCTCTTTTTTAAAAATACGCAACATAATAACATAGGAAACAAAAAAAGCGAGGAGCCAGCATAAGGCGTAGTAACGTAGGGCAAATGCGCCAAGGTTGAACATCTCGGGATCTATATTCCAATGTATAGCACTTAGTATTGAATTCATATATTTTATGTCTATTTAAATTACCATGGTAAAGATAAGGTTTAATCTTATTTTTCAATAAAATCAAAGTTAAATGTAAAAGGAATATTCCAAAAAACATTTTTACTTTTGCATTTCATTGAAATTTTCATATTTTGACGAAAGTAAATAGAAAAGGAAAAGATGGCTGAAAAGAATAAGAAAAAAGAACAGAAAACGACTGCGGTCGTGACAAAAGATTCGCTTTCATTTTTTGAAAAATATATAAACAACGCTTCTCCCACAGGTTTTGAATGGGAAGGTCAACGTTTATGGCTGGATTATCTGAAGCCTTATGTGGACGAAACATTCGTGGATAACTATGGTACAGCAGTTGGTGTTATCAACCCAAAAGCGAGCTATAAAGTAGTGATCGAAGCGCACGCAGATGAAATCTCCTGGTTTGTTAATTACATTACAAAAGATGGATTGATCTACGTGGTGCGTAATGGTGGTTCTGATCATCAAATTGCGCCTTCCAAGCGGGTGAACATTCATACAGAAAAAGGAATCGTTAAAGCGGTATTTGGCTGGCCTGCCATTCATACACGTTCGGGTGAGAAAGAAGAAAATCCTTCCCTAAAAAATATCTTTTTGGATTGTGGATGCAGTTCCAAAGAAGAGGTGGAAGCCTTGGGTGTACATGTGGGTTGTGTGATTACCTATGAAGACACTTTTTCAATCTTAAACGATCGTTACTATATTGGACGGGCCTTAGACAATCGTGCTGGAGGCTTTATGATTGCCGAGGTTGCGCGTCTGCTAAAAGAGAATAAAAAGAAATTGCCATTTGGATTATATATCGTAAATTCGGTGCAGGAAGAGATTGGATTGCGTGGTGCTGAAATGATTGCGGACCGCATAAAACCGAATGTTGCCATTGTTACAGACGTGACACATGATACCCAAACGCCGATGATCAACAAGATCACACAGGGAGATTTATTCTCTGGAAAAGGTCCGGTATTGTCTTATGCTCCAGCGGTTCAGGTGAATTTGAATAAACTGTTGGTTAAAGTTGCTGAGGAAAACAATATCCCATTCCAACGTCAGGCATGTTCACGTTACACAGGAACAGATACCGATGCTTTTGCTTACAGCAATGGTGGGGTGCCTTCAGCGTTGATTTCTTTGCCTTTGCGTTATATGCATACAACGGTTGAGATGGTACATAAAGAAGATGTAGACAATGTGATCCGTTTGATCTATCAAACATTGTTGAATATCGAGGATGGACAGGACTTTAGAACATTTACAAAATAAAATTTAGGATTATATTAACTTACATTTAGAATTATTATGGAAAATAACCAAAATCAAAACGAATTGAGCATCGAGTTGACAGAAGAAGTAGCAGAAGGAATCTACTCAAATCTTGCGATTATCACTCACTCTAATACAGAATTTGTGGTTGACTTTATCCGTGTGATGCCAGGAGTGCCAAAAGCAAAAGTGAAATCAAGAATCGTTTTGACTCCAGAGCACGCAAAACGCTTGTTAGGTGCATTGGTTGATAACGTAAATCGTTTCGAAGCATTGAACGGTCCAATTAAAATGGATATGGGTGTTGCTGAACAACCGCAACAAGGTGGTGATCCAACAGTAGCATTTCCTTTCGGAACTCCTCAAGGTCAAGCATAGTCAATAGCATAATCTATCGATAATTAAGGCGCCAATAAAACAATTGGCGCCTTTTTTTGTCTCCATTTGTGGATACCGGACTACCCGGAGGTTTGGGCTTGGGCCCGACTTTTGCTATTTTTAGAAAAACTTATTTCAAAAGGAGATTTATATGGATATTCAAGTGCGTAACTTGACAAAGAAGGATTATGTTGGTTTGAAGGAATCAATGGAGCAAGCTTATGATGGTGTGGGGGAGACCTGGTCAAAGGAAAATATTCTGGATCTGATCGAAATATTTCCCGAGGGACAATTGTGTGTGGAGATCGATGGGCATGTGGTTGCCTGTGCGCTGTCCATTATCCTCAATTCTAAAAAGAATAACATCTACGATAGTTATTATGATATTATTGATGACGGTAAATTCAGCAAACATAGCAACGACGGAGATACGTTGTATGGTATTGAGGTATTTGTCCACCCGGAACATCGTGCATTGCGACTGGGGCGGCGCCTATATGATGCACGTAAGGAACTGTGCGAGCAGATGAACTTAAAATGTATTGTCGCTGGTGGCCGGATTCCAAACTACCATAATTATGCGGAAAAAATGAGTCCAAGGGTTTATATTGAGAAGGTAAAACGCAAGGAAATATATGATCCGACTTTGACATTTCAACTTTCCAACGATTTTCATGTTAAAAAGATCCTAAAACATTATTTGCCAGAGGATGCTGAGTCGATGGAATTTGCGACCTTGCTGGAATGGAATAATATTTATTATGAATCGGAGACTCGTTCGATCTCGACAACAAAACAGACCATCCGTCTGGGACTGGTGCAGTGGCAGATGCGCTTATTTGATAATATTGAAGCTTTCTACGACCAGATCGAATTCTTTGTGGATACCGTTAGTGATTATGGAACGGATTTTATCATGTTTCCAGAGTTTTTTAACACACCGCTAATGAGCCCTTACAATGACCTTCCCGAACGCTTGGCGATGGAACGATTGGCGCAGCATACTTCCGATATTATTGATCGTATCCAGCAGTTTGCGGTTTCCTATAACGTGAATATTATTGCTGGATCTATGCCACTGATGGAAAATAAGAAACTCTATAATGTTTCTTACCTCTGTCATCGAAATGGTAAGCTGGATGAATTTAAGAAAATTCATATCACACCAAATGAATTTAAATACTATGGCATGGTTGGGGGGAGTGAGGTAAAGGTATTCGATACAGACTGTGGGAAAGTCGGCCTGTTAATCTGTTATGACGTAGAATTTCCGGAATTGAGCCGCATTTTGGCCGATCAGGGGATGCAGATTCTATTTGTTCCTTTTATGACCGATACACAGAATGGCTATATTCGGGTCAGAACTTGTGCGCAGGCCCGGGCTATCGAAAACGAATGTTATGTGGCCATTGCAGGGTCCGTGGGTAACCTGCCACGCGTCAATAATATGGATATTCAATATTCACAATCTGCCGTCTTTACGCCATCAGATTTTGCATTTCCAAACAATGCAATCAAAGCCGAAGCAACACCTAATGCGGAAATGGTGCTGATCGCAGATGTGGATCTTTATGCATTGCGTGATTTACATGAATATGGTACCGTAAAAGTCAAAAAAGATCGACGCAAAGACCTGTATGAAGTAAAACTTTTGAAATAATTACGCTGTATTTTTGAAGCGCTTCAAAATATGCTTAGCTTTAATTATATTCTTTAATCTAATAAAGTATGATACAAAAAGTCAAATGGGGGACGCTCTCGATCGTCTTAATGATGCTGTCATGTCAATCCAATAAGAGCAAAGAGGGTGCACAAGAAGTCAGAACCAATTTTTTTGATGTTTCTGGCATGGACACAACAGTCAATCCTGGTGATAACTTCTTCCAATATGCGAATGGTGCATGGATGAAAAATACCCAGATACCGGCTTCGGAAACGGGCTGGGGTTCATTTTATATTCTAGCGGATGAAAATTTGCAGAAATTAAAAACAGTATTGGAAAATGCTGCTCAGTCCAACAGTAAGAAGGGATCAGATCAGCAGAAAGCCGGTGATTTCTATGCGAGCGGTATGGATACCGTCACCATTGATAAACTTGGAGCCAAGCCGATAGAAGGAACGATTCAGAAAATCAATGCATTGAAAACTGTCGATGAACTGATCGCCTATGCTGCAGATGGATTCAAAGATGGCGATGGTGATCTTTTCAGTTTTTATGTGGCTGCTGATGATCGGATCAGCAATAAAAATGCACTTCAGTTTTTTCAAGGTGGTTTGAATCTGCCAGAGGCAAGCTACTATCTGGATCAGGATGATAAAGCCAAAAAGATTAGGGAAGCTTATGTGGCCTATTTGGTTAAATTGTTTGGATTGATCGGTGAGGGAGCAAATGCCCAGAAATCTGCTGAAGAGGTACTAAAACTGGAAACGGAAATCGCAAAATCCCATTTAACGCCTGTTGAATTGCGGGATCCGATTAAAAACTACAATAAGTTTGCCGTTCAGGATTTCCAGAAACAAACCCCAAATTTGAATTGGAAAGATATTCTTGGGCGATTGGAGGTGAAGACTGATACGATTTTGGTACAGCAACCTAAGTTCTATCTAGCATTAAATAATTTGTTGAAATCACAGCCTGTAGATATTTGGAAAACAAAACTAAAAGCTGATTTGGCAAATGCTTCTGCGACTGCGCTGAGCAAGGAGTTTCGCGATGCAAAATTTGAACTATTCGGCAAGACGCTCAATGGACAAAAGCAACAAAAAGAACGTTGGAAGCTGATGGTTAGTTCTGCTGACGAAAACCTGGGTGAGATTGTTGGTAAGCTCTATGTGGATGACTATTTCAAACCTGAGGCAAAACAACGCATGATGGAATTGGTCGATAATTTGCAAAAGGTCTACAAGACAAGAATCGAGAAATTAGACTGGATGACACCAGAAACCAAGAAAAAGGCAATCGAGAAATTGGAAGCTTTTGTCAAGAAAATCGGTTATCCTGAAAAATGGAAGGATTATAGTGATGTAGAAGTTGCAAAAGATACGTATTATGCGAATCTGCAGTCTTCAGCTAAGCATGCTTATAAGGAGATGGTCAGTAAAATAAGTAAGCCTGTTGATAAGAAGGAGTGGCTCATGACAACACCGACCGTGAACGCTTATTATAATCCGCCCTACAATGAGATTGTATTCCCAGCGGGAATCCTACAATTTCCATTCTTTGACGCCAATGCGGATGATGCGATCAACTATGGTGCTATTGGTGCTGTCATAGGTCATGAGATGACACATGGTTTTGATGATCAGGGCAGACAGTATGATAAGGCTGGTAATTTGAATGATTGGTGGACAGCAGTAGATGCCAAACAGTTTACCGAACGTGCAAATCAAGTAACGAAATTGTACGGCAGCTTCACCTTATTGGATAATCAACATGTCAATGGAGAATTAACCCTTGGGGAGAATCTAGCTGACATTGGTGGATTGAACATTGCTTATGATGCATTTAAACTGACTAAACAAGGGCAGGGGAACGATAAGATTGACGGTTTTACAGGTGATCAGCGTTTCTTTTTGAGTTTTGCACAGGTATGGCGGGTGAAAAGCAGCGATGAGCGCATGCGTTTACGTTTGAAAGTTGATCCACATAGCCCGGAACAGTTCCGTGTAAATGGCCCTGTCTATAATATGGAAGCATTTTATAAGGCATTTAATGTGCAGCCTACAGCTAAAATGTACGTTGCACCGGAAAAAAGAATTTTAGTTTGGTAAGAGGTTAATACTTGCTAGTCTGTTATTTCCGATGGAGAGACACACTGGTTGATGAAGAATGAAGGGAAAAAGATAGATTTATCTTTGAATTGTGATAAAAACTAATTACTTTTGCCCTTCATTTAATAACACATTTAATTAATTAACAATGTACGCAATAGTAAATATAGCAGGACAGCAATTTAAGGTTGCAAAAGACCAGTTCCTTTTTGTACACCGTTTACAAGGAGATGAAGGCGCTAGTATTGAATTTGACAATGTATTGTTAGCAGAAGACGGTGGTAAATTTACCATTGGTACACCTAGCGTTGCTGGTGCAAAAGTTTCGGCTAAAATTTTGTCTCATTTAAAAGGCGATAAAGTTATCGTTTTCAAGAAAAAACGTCGTAAAGGCTACAAAAAGAAAAACGGTCACCGTCAACAATTTTCTAAAATCCAGATCACTGGTATTACGTTATAATTGAATTTTTAATCAGACATTAGTCTTAAATTAAGATAAAGAAATGGCACACAAAAAAGGTGCGGGTAGTTCTAAGAACGGCCGTGAGTCACATAGCAAGCGTTTAGGTATCAAAATCTTCGGTGGTCAACAAGCAATCGCTGGTAACATCATCGTACGCCAACGCGGTACACAACACAATCCTGACACAAATGTTGGTATTGGTAAAGACCACACATTGTTCGCTCTAGTAGACGGTAAAGTAGTTTTCCGTAAAAAAGCTAACAATAAATCTTATGTATCTGTAGTTCCTACAGAACAAGCATAAGGTTTGCAACAATATTTGAAGAAGGCATCAAGCAATTGATGCCTTTTTTTGTGTATATCACTTTTTGTTGCCAAATTTTATTTTTAACAGATTCAATGATTCTGCTGAAATCGAGGAATTTTTCATCTGATTGGATCAGAGTTGTTTGCCGGTTCGAAAGCTCGTGGATGCTCTCATAAGGGAAAAAACAGGATCTTTATTTATGAGGTAAATTGTTATTTTCTGTTAAATGTAACTGGTTTGGTACAATTTTTATAAGGGATATGTGTTTTTAAGATAAATACCGATTTATGAAATACAACAAGTTTGGATATGGTCTGTGTGCTGGATTGTTTGCCTGCTCTCTATATTCCTGTAGTTCGATCTATATGCCCAATGTTCCTTCGGCACCTATGTTTACAGAAGCTGGTGAGGTTTATGTCTCCGGAAATATAAATACAAAGGCAAATGTGTCTGCAAATTTGGGTGTGGCAGTGACGGATCACGTTGCTGTGATTGCTAATGGATCCTATGTAGACAATGGATCCAATACCAAGGACTACGCGCAGAAAATGGGGGAAGCGGGGATAGGTTACTATACACGTTTTGGTAAAAAAAATAATCGGGTATTTGAAGTATATGGTGGGTATGGACTTGGAACCACAAGTGTAATTGATAAAAGATCGTCAACGATGGGGCAGGCAATTGTGGAGACACAAGACATGGACTTTGACAAGATTTTCGTGCAGGTGAATTTTTCATCGGAAAAGAAGGACGCCCTGAAATTGTTTGGTAATAGACATGATATTGACTACGGTACAATCATTAGATTGAGCAATATGCGTATGAAGAACTTTGCGATAGATGGCCTTCCAGTTGAGAAAGAAGATAATATGCTTATTGAGCCTGTGTTTTATACCAGGATGGGGCTTGGAAAAGGGTGGAAGTTGCAATACACAAATGGTATGGTTTTCGGTTTTAAAAGCAATACATATTTAAAAGCTGGTTACCCATTGTTTACACTGGGAGTTTTGTATAAATTTGGAGGAAAATAGCGGCTATGAGCAAGAAAATTTTATTTGGATGTTTGGTCTTTTTGGGCTTATTCATTTCTGGATGCGGAGTAAATAGACAAAAAGCACAGATCGAGAACTTGGCGAAATGTAAGTTTGACGTAGAATCAGTGGACAGTATTCGATTGGCGGGGACGTCGCTGCAGCGTCTGATTAAAAATAATCAGATTGACCTCGGGGCGGCACCGAGTCTGGCTTTGGCCTACTTACGAAAGGATATTCCTTTGGATGCCGTAATTCGTCTTAAAATAGATAATCCAACACTCAAGAAAGCATCCATCAATAAGTTTCAATATATCATTCTATATGGTGGCCAGCAGCTTGTCGAAGGAATTGTCAATCAATCCTTGCAAATTGAACCTGGTGAGTCTACTGTGGCCAATGTACGTATTGCAACCAATATTTATGATCTTTTGGTGAATTCGGATCTGCAAAATTTTTTAATGTCCAGCGACGAGAATAAAAAGGGAATATTTACGTTAAAAATTAAACCTTCGATCAATATTGCTGGCCAATCGGTATTCTATCCTGGATATATTACCATAGATAAGGCGGTGAGCCGAAAAATCCTGCTATAAGGGGTACGGATCAGTAAAAAGATAAAAAGGTTTCCCATGCGAATGGAAAACCTTTTTTATTGATGGAACTTTTTTTGACTAACCTTAACCTCCCTGTGGAGATGGGCAAGTCTGCTTGCTAAACCGTTATTACAAAAGGTTCCTTAGTGTAAGAATTAAACTGTAATAAAAAAGTTATAATGTCAAAGTGTAAAGTATACACCTTATTTTATATTTTAGTCTTTAAATAGAAACCTAAATATGTTAAAAAGATTCTTAATTCCTGTTTTGCTGTTTGCCGGGGTACATGCTATTGCTCAAAAGAAGTTTGATCCTTATGAGCAGACCATTGAAGGGACCAATCTTTCGTTTAAAATGGTAGCAATCCCGGGCGGAAGCTTCAAAATGGGATCTGTCACTGGCGGGAAGGATGATGAAAAGCCGGTACATGAGGTTAAACTTGATCCGTTCTGGATGGGGCAGTATGAAGTGACCTGGGATTTGTTTGAGCCTTTTTTGTACAAAGATTACGAAATCGCAAAAAGCAAAGATGGTAAGGTTGCGCCGGAAATAGACGCCGTCACCAGACCCACGAAACCCTACCTTGATATGACATTTGGTTTTGGTAAAGAAGGGCATCCTGCACTTGCCATGACGCACTATAATGCGATTCAATTTTGTAAATGGTTATATGTACGTACAGGTGTATTCTATCGTCTGCCAACGGAGGCGGAATGGGAATATGCTGCACGTGCCGGGGCTAAGACCGCTTATTTTTTTGGAGATAAAGAGGCTCAATTAGGTGATTATGCCTGGTTTAAAGATAATTCGGAGCAAAAAACGCATGCTGTAGGAGAGAAGAAACCTAATCCTTGGGGCCTTTATGATATTTATGGTAATGTGGGGGAATGGACCTATGACCAATACAAAGCCGATAGCTATACTGAAGGTAAAGATAAGGTGTTAACGAATCCAGTTGTCGTTCCAACGACTTTGTATCCGCATGTTGTCCGTGGTGGAGCGTTCGATCATGCTGCAGCAGATCTTCGTTCGGCTGCCCGTGGAGCCTCAGACCCAATTTGGAAACAATTGGACCCTCAGGTTCCAAAAAGTAATTGGTGGTTTCCCGAAGCACCATTTGTCGGTATGCGTTTAGTACGACCGTTGAATCCACCTAGTCATGAAGAAATTATGGCTTATTATGATAAAAAACCAATTAAAGATTTTTAAAAAATAAAATAATCAATATAAAACTGTTATGGAAAATCTAGAAAGAAGAGATTTTATTAAAACTTCTGCCATGGTTGCAGGCGGTGCCATGTTAAGCTCACTGCCTTTATCCGGAGCCTATGCTGCTGGTTCTGATGTCATCAAAGTGGCTTTAGTTGGCTGTGGAGGTAGAGGTACCGGTGCTACATTTGACGCCCTAAGCTCAGGAGCGAACATCAAAGTTGTTGCTTTGGCTGATGCATTTAAAGATAATTTAGATAGTACATATAATACGCTTAAAGAGAAATGGCAAGATAAAATCGATGTCAGCGATAACCATAAATTTGTAGGATTTGATGCTTATAAAGAGGCTATTAAATTAGCTGATGTTGTTATTTTAGCGACGCCTCCAGGGTTTAGACCAACACATTTTGAAGAAGCAATCCGTCAGGGAAAACATGTTTTTATGGAGAAACCTGTTGCTGTTGATATTCCAGGTGTGCAACAAGTTATACGTGCGGCTGCTGAGGCTAAACGCAAAAAATTGAATGTTGTCGTCGGTTTGCAACGTCGCTATCAGACCAACTATCGTGAAGCGATCAAGCGTATCCATGACGGCGCAATCGGTGATATTACTTCAGGACAGGTGTATTGGAATTCGGGCGGGGTATGGGTACGCCCACGTAAACCAGAACAATCTGAAATGGAATATCAGATGCGTAACTGGTATTATTTCAACTGGTTGTGTGGTGACCACATCGTTGAGCAACATGTACACAACATTGACATTGCCAACTGGGTGAAAGGTTCTTATCCGGTATCGATCCAAGGTACAGGAAGTAGAGCACACCGTACTGGTAAAGAATACGGCGAAATCTATGATAATTTTGCGCTCGAACTGACCTATGCAGACAACAGTGTGGTATATAGCCAATGTCGACATTTTGAAGGAATACAAAATCGCGTTGATGAGCAGTTTCAGGCGACAAAAGGTCGCGTATATCTTTCGGCTGGTGGACAGGCTGTATTGTATGATTGGAAAGGTAAAGAGATCTATCGCCATGACGCGAAAGGTAATCCAAATCCTTACCAACAAGAGCACAAAGAACTTTTTGAAGCGATCACTAAAGGTGAGTATAAGTTTGACAATGCAGAATATGGCGCTTATAGTACGTTAACGGGGATCATCGGACGTATTGCTTGTTATACAGGTAAGGTTATCAAATGGGATGAGGCATTGAAATCAACGATCAAATTGGGACCAGATGTACTGGCGTGGGATGCTAAACCGAAATTACTTCCTGATACAGAGGGTTTTTACGCTGTAGCAAACCCCGGTCAAAATACAAACCTTTATATATAATAGCAGTGCAGTGATGGGGCTAAATAGGGAAATCTGCTGTATATTCTTTTTTATTATTGGGGCGCTTGGTTTACAGGCACAAACTGGTCAAAAAAAGTTAAGCAAGATTCGCCTGGAAGGCCCCGCACAAGGCACGCAGTTTCACGTTACTTATTTCGCTTCAGATAGTCTTGTCAGGCGGTCGGAGATTGATAGCATCTTAAAAGTTATCGATCTATCGATGTCGATCTATCGCAAGGATTCGAAAATATCCTTGTTCAACCAAGACAGCGTTATGCAGATTGAAATGGATAAGCATATGGCCTATGTCATTGCGGCTTCATTCCGATACAACAAACTATCTAAAGGCCAATTCGATATTACTATTGCCCCACTGGTCAACCTTTGGGGCTTTGGTGTTAAAAAAAGTCAGGTTCCTCCGGATTCGGCAACAGTTTACGCCGCGAAACAATTTGTAGGCATGCATCATCTTAAAGTCAATCGCAAGCAGCTAATCAAGAAAAAGCAGGGGGTTAAGATTGATGTCAATGGTATCGCACAAGGGTATACCGTCGATGTGCTGGCTGATTACCTCGAACATAAAGGAATTTCCAATTATATGGTGGAAGTAGGTGGTGAAATTAGAGCTTCGGGAACTCCACCAGGACAAAAGGGCTTTTCCATTGGGATTGTCCAGCCCGACGAAAACAAGAAGGAGGATATCATGACAGCGGTTGTCCAACTCAACTCCGGTGCGCTAACCACAGCTGGTAGTTTTGAGAAATTTATTAAATATAAGGATAAAAAGCTAGGGCATCATATCAATCCGGGTACAGGATTCCCTTATACAACCAGTGTATTAAGTGTTACTGTATATACCAGAACTGCCATGGATGCTGATGCTTTGGACAACTACTTTATGGGAATGGAACCGACAGAGATTATCGCGAAGGCCAGGAAATTGAAAGACGTGGAAGTTTTTGTCATTTATAAGAATAAAAACCAAGCCATTCAGACGATTTATTCAGATGGATTTGGTAAATTATTTAAAAATTAATCAACTATAAACAAAATGAAAAGATCTGATTTTATAAAAAGTGGCCTTTTGGCCGCTGGAGCCGGATTATCTGGGCATACATTTGCCTCAACAAACCAAAATGCGACCAATATGATGGATAAAGGAAAGACATTCAATCTAAATTATGCACCACATCAAGGGATGTTCAAGAATCACGCAGGGGACAACTTTCTGGACGAAATCCGCTATATGCATGATTTGGGTTTCAGGGGAATTGAAGATAACGGTTACCTCGGTCGTACATTGGACGAGCAAAAGAAAGTAGGAGACCTATTGGCTAAATTGGGAATGACGATGGGTGTATTTGTCGTTGATGGCGGTCAAAATTGGATGCCTTCCTTAGCGACAGGTAAAAAAGAGTTCTTAGACAAATTTGTCGAAACCTGTCATAAGTCTGTAGAAGCGGCCAAGCGCTGTAATGCAAAATGGCTTACGGTAGTCCCTGGATTTTATGAACGGAGATTACCTTGGGGAAATCAATTCAGCAATATCCTTGAGGCGATGCGTAGAGGGGCAGAGATCTTCGAACCACATGGTCTGGTGATGGTGCTAGAGACTCTAAGTGATACGCCGGAATTATTTTTACAACAGACGCATGAAACCTATGCGATGTGTAAGGCTGTCAATAGTCCTTCTTGTAAAATATTGTACGATATCTACCATATGCAACGTACAGAAGGGGATTTGATTGCTAACATGAACCGTTGCTGGGATGAAATTGCCTATATTCAAATTGGTGATAATCCGGGCCGTAAAGAACCCACTACAGGAGAGATCAATTATAAAAATGTCTTCAAACATATTCATACTAAAGGATATAGGGGTATAATGGGTATGGAACATGGTAATTCTAAGCCCGGTAAAGAGGGAGAAGACAGATTGGTAACTGCCTACCGTGAGGTCGATAGCTTTTTGTAATATTTTAATAGTGTACTATTGACAATTAGATTTAATTTCTTAAATTGAGCAGGTAAAACCAATTAGTAGTATTGTAAAACACCATTTATTTATGATTTCATCAACAATAAAATTTAAACTATCCTTCATGATGTTCCTTGAATTTTTTATTTGGGGGGGATGGTTTGTCACATTAGGCACTTTTTTGAGTAAGAATCTGCATGCAACAGATTTCGAAATGGCCAATGTATTCTCGACACAGTCATTGGGTGCGATTATCGCTCCCTTTATTGTAGGAATGATTGCCGATCGTTATTTTAATGCCGAGCGTATTTTGGGTGTTTTGCACTTGGTCGGTGCCGTATTAATGTATCAGATGTATGGTGCGGCCGATATGTCTACTTTTTATCCTTATGTATTGGCTTATATGGTTTTGTATATGCCAACATTAGCTTTAGCAAGTTCGGTTTCATTTCGTCAATTGACCAATCCGGAGAAGCAGTTTTCGGCTATACGTATCTGGGGGACAATTGGTTGGATTGTGGCAGGTTTAGCAATTAGCTATATCTTCAAATGGGATGCGGCGGCTTCTGATGGCGCACTGAAGAATACATTCCTGATGTCAGGTGTAGCTTCTTTGGTATTGGGCGTATTTTCCTTTGCTTTACCAAAAACACCTCCGGTTAAACTGGATGAAGGTGAGAAACCATCATTTGCATCAATTATTGGTCTGGATGCCATCAAATTGTTGAAAGACAAAAACTTTTTGATCTTTTTTGTATCCTCCGTATTAATCTGTATTCCTTTAGCATTCTATTATTCAAATGCGAACCTATTCCTGACAGAAATCGGTTTGGAAAACCCAACAGGTAAGATGACGATTGGTCAAGCTTCAGAGGTCTTGTTCTTGTTGGCTCTTCCGGTTTTCTTTACAAAATTTGGATTCAAGAAGACGATTTTGGTAGGGATGTTGGCATGGGTGATCCGTTATTTGTTGTTTGCCTATGGCAATGCTGGTGAACTTTCGTTCATGCTGCTTATCGGTATCGCGTTACACGGAATCTGTTATGACTTTTTCTTTGTTTCGGGACAGATTTATACAGATAGCAAAGCTGGTATTAAATACAAATCTGCAGCACAAGGATTGATAACATTGGCAACTTACGGTGTAGGTCAGTTGATCGGCTTCTGGGTTGCAAGTTATGTAGGTGATAAATACAAAGATTTGAAAGCAACAGATTTAGCTGGATTTTGGAATCATACTTGGGTTGTTCCCGCAATTATTGCCGCAGTGGTGTTTTTTATCTTTCTAGCTCTCTTTAAAGATGAGAAAGTAGATAATGCCAAGGCTGCACACTAAACAGAAAAAATAACTATTTAAAAACAAATAATTAGAAGAGAGATGGCAACAAATACTTATGACGCGATTGTAATCGGTTCTGGGATAAGTGGTGGATGGGCTGCGAAAGAATTGACAGAAAAAGGACTGAAAACAATTATGCTAGAGCGTGGTCGTAACATCGAACACATTAAGGATTATACTGCGCCAAACAAAATGCCATGGGAATGGCCTCATGCTGGTGGTCGTACCCAGCAAATGATTGAGGATTATCCAGTATTGCGCAGAGATTATCCATTGAACGAAAAGAACCTTGACCTTTGGGCGAATGAGAAAGATAGTCCTTATACAGAGGTGAAGCGTTTTGATTGGTATCGTGGGTATCATGTAGGTGGTAGATCATTAATGTGGGGTAGACAATCTTATCGCCTTGGTGACCTAGATTTCGAGGCTAACTTGAAAGATGGGCATGGGGTAGATTGGCCGATCCGTTATAAAGATATTGCACCTTGGTATAGCTATGCAGAAAAATTTGCTGGTATCTCTGGGAATAGAGACGGGGTTGCTTCGCTTCCTGACGGTGATTATATGCCGCCAATGCCGATGAATATTGTTGAAAAGGATTTGGCTGAACGATTGAAAAAACAATACGGTGGCAAGCGTCATTTCATTATGGGACGGACAGCGAATATCACTGTGCCACATGAGGGCCGTGTCAACTGTCAATATCAAAATCAATGTTGGTTAGGTTGTAACTTTGGTGCTTATTTTAGTACACAATCGGCAACTTTACCGGCAGCGAAAAAAACGAACAACCTAACATTACGTCCGTTTTCTATTGTTACAAAGATTATCTACGATAAAAATACGAAAAAAGCGAAGGGTGTTGAAATTGTTGATGCTGAAACAAACAAAACTTATGAGTTCTTTGCTAAGGTTATTTTTGTGTGCGCATCGGCACTAAATTCGACTTGGGTATTGATGAACTCAGCTACCGACGTATGGGAAGGTGGTCTTGGAAGTAGCAGTGGAGAGCTTGGTCACAATTTAATGGATCACCACTTCCGTTGTGGTGCCGGTGGTAATGTGGAAGGATATTTGGATAGCTATGTTTTTGGACGTCGTCCAACAGGCTTATATGTGCCACGTTTTGTCAACGTCGATGGCGATACGAAGAAACGTGATTACGTTCGTGGATTTGGCTATCAAGGTGCTGCAGGTAGAGGCCGTTGGTCTGGTGCTGTTGCAGAGATGGAAGTTGGTGGTGCATGGAAAGATGCTATCTGTGAACCAGGTAACTGGAACGTGGGCTTTACGGCTTTCGGAGAAACCTTACCGTACCATGAAAATAAAATTACGCTTGATAAAAGCAAAAAAGATAAATGGGGTTTGCCTGTATTATCATTTGATGCTGAAATCAAAGATAATGAATTGAAGATGCGTGCTGACATGCAAAATGAAATGAAGGAAATGCTGGAAAGTATTGGCGTAAAAGATACCTATACATATGACAACGTATATGGACTTGGCCAAGGTATCCATGAGATGGGAACAGCGCGTATGGGGCTCGATCCTAAAACATCTGTATTGAACGGTAATAACCAGGTTTGGGATGCATTAAATGTATTTGTTACAGACGGTGCATGTATGACTTCTGCTGGTTGTGTGAACCCTTCACTTACTTATATGGCACTTACTGCGCGTGCGGTCGATTATGCAGTTAGTGAATTGAAAAAAGGTAATATCTAATAGCTAAAGATTGATAACAATGGAAAATAACTCAAATAAGTCGAGTAGAAGAGATTTCTTAAAGACTGCGGCAACCGCTGCGGCAGCCTTTATGATCGTTCCTCGTCATGTACTAGGAGGAAATGGTTTCACCGCTCCTAGTGATAAGTTACAAATAGCTGGTATTGGTGTAGGTGGTAAAGGGTTCAGCGACATTAACTCATTTCATGATTCAGGTAAAGCGGATCTCGCTTTCTTATGTGACGTGGATGATCGTCGTGCTGCGGGTGCGTTGAAACGTTACCCAAAAGCAAAATATTATAAAGATTATCGTGAGATGTTGGATAAAGAGCATAAACGTATTGAAGCTGTTTCTGTTTCTACTCCAGATCATCAACATGCGATTCAGGCGTTGGCAGCGATGCAATTGGGCAAGCACGTCTATGTTCAGAAACCATTGACTCATGATGTCTGGGAAGCAAGAGCACTGACGCATGCCGCGAAGAAATATAAAGTTGTAACCCAGATGGGAAACCAAGGGGCATCCAACGATGGGCCACGTTTTGTCCGTGAATGGTACGAAGCTGGTTTAATCGGTGATGTACATACAGTATATTGCTGGACTGACCGTCCAGTATGGCCTTCCGGTATTGCATGGCCTACAGGTAAGGCTGAAATTCCGAAAGAATTGGATTGGGATCTTTGGTTAGGAACTGCTCCTCACAAGGAGTATGTAGATAAATTGGTGCCGTTCAACTGGCGTGGCTGGTGGGATTACGGTACTGGTGCATTGGGTGATATGGGTTGTCACTTGTTGGAAGTTCCTTTCAGTACTTTAGGTCTGACTTATGTGCAAGATGTACAGGCAACTGTAGGTTCTGTTTATGTGGATGAGTTCAAACGTGGTTATTTCCCTGAGAGCTGCCCGCCATCAAGTCATGCGACATTAACATTCCCTAAAACACCGCGTACAAATGGTCCTGTAACATTACATTGGATGGACGGTGGTATTCAACCTGCACGTCCGGATGAACTGGGACCAAATGAAATCTTCGGTGATGGTGGTAACGGTATCTTGTTAGTCGGTACCAAAGGTAAGATCCTTGCGGATACTTACGGTCAAAATGCACGTTTGTTACCAACATCAAGAAAAGATCAAGTTGCTCAGAAATATGCACGTGTACCGGGACAAGAGTCAGGTCACTATGCACAATGGGTGGAAGCTTGTCAAGCTGGTTATGGTAAAAAAGAAGTAAGTTCACCATTTGAAATTGCTGGCCCATTAACTGAAGCTTTGTTGATGGCTAACCTAGCAATTAGAGGCGCTGATTTACGTTTAGATGGAAAATATCCAGGACGTAATCTAAAATTGTTATGGGATAATGACAATATGCGTGTGACAAACTTTGATCATGTGAATCAGTATGTCAAACGTAATTACAGACAAGGTTGGGAAATGAAATATAATTTCTAAAATTAAGATATTTAGTAGTATGAATAGAAGAGAAGCATTACAACGGGTTGCCTTGATTTTAGGAGGTACCGTTATCGGCGCCAATTTATTTTTGGAAGGCTGTACGCGTTCGGCTACAAAGGATGTGGAAGGCTTATTTGAAGCAAAAACGACAGATTTGTTGGGCGATCTAGCTGAGGCTATTTTACCTGCGACAGCTACTCCCGGAGCGAAAGAAGCTGGTGTAGGAAGCTTTATTCCTGTGATGGTCCGTGACTGTTACACTGAAAAGCAACAGAAAGCATTTATAACTGGTCTTGCAAGCTTGGATAATAAAGCAAAAGAAGTCAAAGGAAAACCTTTCCTTGAGCTTTCGGCTGCAGATCGCACAGCGGTAGCAGCAGCTTTGGATAAAGAAGCAAATGAGTTTAATAAGAAACAAGCTGAAGATCAAAAGGACATCCTTGAGAAAAACAAAGAAAAACAAAATCAATTGTATAATTACGTAGAAAATGATCCACCACACTGGTTCACGATGTTTAAGCAATTGACGTTGACAGGTTTCTTTAACTCAGAATTGGGTTGTACAAAAGCATTACGTTTTGTCAAAATTCCTGGAAAATATGACGGGAACTTTCCTTACAAAAAAGGAGACAAGGCATTTGCATAGTACATATGCTTTACGCAAAATAAAAAAGGAGGCCCAAGCCTCCTTTTTTATTTTATTGTTATTTGGTTTCTACTTCCAGTGCAAAATGAATACGTTGTTGTTTTGTCACGGTCATAAAATAGCCTTTATCCGTTGAATCACCGTTAATGTCCACTGTGTCATTGTATCGAAGTTCTCTGAGGTAATTCATCTCCAACGATTTGATCTGATTGGTCAGCACGAGTTCGATTGGGAGTCTATCCATACACCAATCCAGGTATTTGACATTATTGGCATGATTGACAATATCAAGGTCGGATAACTTGACAATATATTGATCTATATTTTTGACAAGCTGAGAAATATCCAACTTTGAGAATGGTCGTTGTGTTGCAGGGCGATCGGGGTAAGTTGTAAAGCCCGCAGCCGAAATAGCCAGATCTTCGGAACTTCTTTTTACGGTATTGATTACCGCCCAATAGCTTGTCGCCGTGACATACACCTGCCCATTCACCAAAATTTCGAAATTACGTGTAGAGCGCGCACCTTCCAGTTCTTGTATCCATGTTTTTACCTGGACAATGTCCATCCATTTGGGTAATCTGTTGATTTCAATACGCATTCGACTGAGCACCCAAGTTTGATTGTGTTTGGCCATTTCTTTAAAACCGAAACCAACATTGGTCGCATGTTCGCCAGCAGTAAGTTGAAGAATATTTGACAAGTCGGAGAAACGGATACGACCATTGGAGTAACATTGTGTGAAATAAATTTCCCAGTTTTTCTCAAAGACTGATTTTTCCATCTGTTGTTTAGTTTTTTGCAAAATTAGGCAATATGACTGATTTGTGGCTTAAATTCAAAATGAAATGACAAAATTTTAAGATATTCCGATAATATGAACTGTTGGGCAGTTTTTGGGCATAAATAGACAAAAAAGCGGAAAGCTGTCAATCGTTTTTTTATTGTAAAATAAATGATAGTTTTCAAATATTTAATTGATTATTATCATCGGATTAGGTAGATTTAAATAAGCCAATGGCATAAAATAATAAAATAAGATTGGCTTTATCACGTTATATCTAGTGTAACGCGAAACATTAAATTTACACATTAAATGCTAATATTATGGTTGGAGAACTAATAGCTAAAGAGGAAATTCCTCAATTTAAATTTATCCCTGCGAGTGAAGATAAGTCATCGAGTTTTATGGATAAATTGAAAGGGGCCCTTCGGTTGGGAAACGAATTTAAATCCAAGACTGAAATAGCCTTTCAAACAGATTCCGGACCAAAGCGTATCGAAACCACAGTGTGGTCATTAACCGATAGATATATCCAGATCAAAAGTGGCGTATTGATCCCACTTCGGTCTATTATTGCAATTGACTATTAATAAGAACGACTTCCGATAAAAAAAGCTCCTGAAATTTTTCAGGAGCTTTTTTAATAGTCAATTTCCAATGTGAACAGATTGGTTCTGCTGCTCACTTGCAGCAAAATAATTCATGAAAACTAATATGTTTCGCCTGTTAATTCTTTCAGGCGTATTTCCGAAACCTTTGCATCGTATTGTGCAGTATAGCTTCGTGTCATGGCATTGATATAATTTAGTTGCGCCGTTCTAACCTCAAGAGTCGTGATTGTTCCTATACGGAATTTATCCATGGTGATATTTAGATTTTCTTTGGCGAGCTCCTCATTCTTTTTTTCTACGTCCGCTAATTCGATGTTAGTGATATAGGTTTGAAATAGTGTCCTAACTTGTGCCTGTATACTCTGCTTTTGTTGTTGGATCTGTATTTCGGTGCTTTGTACCTGAAATTTGGCAATCCTTTCATTTCTGTTTTGAATAAATCCATTAAAGATATTCAGGGAAGCAGTAACGCCATAGTTAAGACCTTTATTTTTGTTCTCAGTGGAGAAACCCAATGAGGAGTGGGATTCATTCCAGTTATAGCCTGTATTCAGGCCTATTTTGGGATAACGTTCTGCTTTTACTGCTTTTAGGTTTAGTTCGGCAACTCGTCTGTTTATAAGCGCGAGCTGAACCTGCGGATTCTGTTGATCCGCGATCTGGATCAGATCGCCCAGTTTAAGGTCGGTATCCAATTTCATTTCGTCTTCAACTTGAAAATCTATGCCTAGATCACGGGTCATGAGCTGGTTCAGGTAGGTCTTGGTATTTTGGAAACTCTCCCGTTGACGTAGCAAATTGGTCTGATCAGTATTTAGATCTACTTTTGCATTCAGTAAATCTAATTTAGATCCCTTTCCGATCTCCAAACGGTTCTCGGCTAGGGTAACGCGATATTGAGACAGGGTAATGGTCGTATCTAAAGCATTCAATAAACGCTTTTGTTGCACTAAACCGTAATAGGTAGCGATAACTTCACTCAATTGACTGATTACCTCAAATTTGATTTCGGCCTCACCTTGACGCTGTATTTCTTTGAACCTATCGCGACGGGCAAACATACCGAATCCGTCAAATACTGTCCAGTTGAGATTGACTCCATAGGACATGTTGTCGTTTTTCGCGTTGGAAATCTGCTGCACCTGCCCGTCATTTCTTACTTGCCGGGAATTTTGGATAGAATTGCTCCTGTTAAAAGTTCCGGTGACTGCAGGCAGCATTCCAGCACTACCGAGGCTTGTGTTTTCAATGTCTATTTTGTTGTCATTTTTGGCCAAAAGGATATTAAAGTTGTTGCTCAAAGTGGTTGTCAATGCTTCTTCTAGCGTCAACATTTGTTGTGCATGGGCTTGAATTAGGATGAAACTAAGCAGCAGTGTTATGATTACATTTCTCTTCATGTCTGATCTATTCGTAGCTTTTTATGTTATCAAATTCAGGTCTGTGTTTCTTTGGTCTTGACCACATGTAATAAATTGCAGGGATAATAAACAAGGTCAGTATCAACGAGAATATGGTACCACCGACGATGACAACTCCCATACCTATACGGCTCGTAGAGGCCGCGCCCAGGGACATCGCAATGGGTAATGCACCGAGTGCAATGGCCAGACTGGTCATTAAGATCGGTCGCAAGCGTGATTCGGCCGAGTGCATGATCGCTTCAAATTTTTCCATACCTTCTTCCCGCATCTGGTTGGCAAATTCAACAATCAAGATCCCGTTTTTCGTCACGAGACCTATCAACATAATGGTTCCGATCTGGCTGAATATATTCCAGGTCTGATCAAATAACCATAGACTGATCAGTGCACCGGCGACAGCCATTGGGACTGTAAGGATGATGATAAAAGGATCTAGGAAGCTTTCAAACTGAGCTGCTAATATCAAATAGATCAACAGTAGGGCCAATCCAAAAGCAAATAGAGTATTGGAACTACTTTCGACGAAATCACGGGATTCGCCACTGAGGTCAGTGGTAAAACTTTGATCCAATACTTTCTCCTTGATACGATCCATTGCAGCGATACCGTCACTCATACTCATGCCCGGAGCCAAGCCTGCAGACACTGTCGCAGACATATACCGATTATTGTGGTATAGTTGAGGCGGACTACTTTCTTCTTTGACATTGACAACGTTATCGAGTTGTATGAGCTGTCCGATATTATTGCGCACATAAATTGAAGTCAGATCTGTTGGTGTTGCCCGTCTATTGTTATCAACCTGCCCAATCACCTGATATTGCTTGCCATCACGCATAAAATAAGCAAAACGCTGACCGCTCAATAATAATTGAAGGGATTGGGATACATCGAGTACAGATACGCCCATACTTAAGGCTTTTAAGCGATCGATCTCGACATGAAGTTCGGGTTTGTTAAACTTCAGATTGATATCTGTTGTTGAGAATGTCGGATCATTATTCACCTCATTCATAAATTCCGGTATTTTTTCCTGAAGCTTTTCAAAGTTTTGTGCCTGAATAATATATTGCACTGGTAAACCGCCTCGACGGTTCATTGAAATGGTTGGCGTCTGCGATACATTGACACGTACCCCATCGTATTTTTTTGTCCATTTGGTCAGCTCTTTTGCAACATCATCCTGCGACCTTGTACGTTCTTCCGGATCGACCAGGGTCATCCGAATACGCCCAGAGTTGACAGAACTTGCCCCGAAACCCGGAGAGGTGATATTCAAACTGATCTTATTTTCCGGAATCGAATCGTAAACCAGTTTATCCAGTTCCTGCATATAACGATCCATGTATTCATAGGTTGCTCCCTCAGGTCCAGTAACATTGACCATTATGGCACTCCGGTCGTCATAAGGAGCTGTTTCTTTTTTGATCGAGGAGAAAATCACCGCAATGATGACAAAACAGATCAATAAGATGGGGAAGCTTATCCATTTGAATTTCATGAATTTATCCAGGGAATTGGCGTAACCTTTGTTCATTTTTACAAACATCGGTTCAGTCCATTCATAAAAGCGGGTCTTTTTGTGACCGCCGCCCTTAATTAGGTAAGCATTAAGCATAGGAGTCAACGTCAGTGAAACAAAGGCTGATACCAATACAGCCGACGCGATGACCACACCGAATTCCCGAAACAGTCGGCCGACGAATCCCTCCAGAAATATGACAGGTAAGAAAACAGAAGCAAGTGTAATGGAAATGGAAATAACAGCAAAGAAAATCTCCTTTGAGCCCTTTAACGCAGCTTCAATAGGGGACATGCCTTCTTCAACTTTCTTAAAAATATTTTCGGTAACAACAATCCCATCATCGACTACGAGCCCTGTGGCCAATACAATTGCAAGCAGGGTAAGCACATTGATCGAAAAGCCAAAAATGTACATGATAAAAAAAGTCGCGATCAATGAAACTGGGATATCCAATAGCGGTCGCAAGGCTATTCCCCAGTCACGAAAGAAGAAATAGATGATCAGCGTAACCAAGATGATGGAAATCAGTAAGGTCTCAGCAACCTCTACAACGGATTTTTTGATGAATTTGGTGTTGTCGGATGCGATATTGATACTGATATCCTGTGGGATATCTTCTTTCATCTGATCGAGCATCTTGTAAAAATTGTCGGCTATATCAAGGTAATTTGTACCTGGCTGTGGAATAATGGCAACGCCGACCAGTTGTTTGCCATTACTGACCATTTTGGTCTCTAAATTTTCTGCGTCAATTTCGGCACGGCCAATGTCTATAAACTTAACCAAGCGCGTACTATCTGCTTTTAGGACAATATTGTTAAATTGCTCCGGTGTTGAAAGGTTTCCTACTGTTTTTACAGTTAATTCGGTGGTATTACCAACAATTTTACCAGAAGGTAATTCAACATTTTGGTTATTTAGTGCGGTACGGATATCGGAGGCGGTAATGCCGTAGGCTGCCATCCGGTCGGGGTTGAGCCATAGCCGCATGGCATATCGTTTTTGACCATAGATTTGCGTGCTACTGACGCCGGGGATGGTCTGTAATCTTTCGGAGATAACATTTTCGGCATAGTCGCTCAATGATAGTTTATCCCTCGTTTCGCTTTGCAAGGTGAGCGTAATGATGGGGTCGGAGTCCGCATCGGCTTTTGACACAACGGGAGGAGCATCGATATCCTGAGGCAAACTTCTCACTGCTTGGGACACCTTGTCGCGGACGTCATTGGCGGCCTCTTCCAGATTTTTCTTTAAATCAAATTCGATGGTGATATTGCTGGATCCCTGATTGCTGGAGGAGGATATGTTGCGGATACCATCGATGGAGTTAATCGCTTTCTCTAAAGGCTCGGTGATCTGGGATTCGATAATATCGGGATTGGCACCAGCATAGTTGGTGCGCACCGATACGATCGCCGGATCAATGGAAGGGTATTCACGCACACCTAGAAAGCTAAAGCCAATGTAGCCAAATAGAATAATCGTAATATTGACGACAATGGTTAGCACAGGGCGCTTAATAAAAACGGCAGATAAATTCATGTACAGTTAGTTAGCTAATGATACTTTAACCTTCACTCCATCTTTTAATGCGAGAACACCTGTTGTCAATACGGTATCTCCAGCACTTATGCCCGATAGGATAACAATCTCCTTATCGGTGCGGGCGCCAGTTTCAACTTTGGTTTCTTTGGCCAGTCCATTCTGTAATATAAAGACTTTTTTTCCATCTTGGACCGGAACGATCGCTTCTGTTGGGATAGCGATAGCGTCGTTTTCCACTTCTATCGGAAGGATGACATTGACAAAAGACCCTACCCGAAGTCGACCTTGTTCATTTGCTGCCCGCGCACGGACAGTCAGGGTGCGGGTATTCAGGGATACTTCAGGCTCTATGGCATAGATATTTGCTTTGATGACTGTAGGGTCATTGGCAACACTAAATTCGATGGGAGTGTTTAGTTTGACGACGTTGCTGTATTTCTCTGGAATAGCGAAGGTAATCTTAACTGAATTGTCCTTGACCAAATTTGCGATCAGCGTATTGGATGAAACGATAGCACCAACGGAAATATTCCTTAAGCCGATCATCCCGCTAAATGGTGCACGTATGGTTGTTTTGGAAATCTGTGCCTGAATCAGCTGGATCTGGGCCTGCGAAGTTTTAAGTGCTGCACTGGCGATATCAAATTCTTCCTGGCTGATCGCGCCCTTTTGGAGCAAAAGTTTTGCGCGACGCTCATTTTCGGCATTTAACTGATTTGTTGTTTGCGCCTGTTTAAGCTGCGCCTGTAGCTCGATATCATCAATCTTGATCAAGGGCTGTCCTTGTTGGATTCGCTGCCCCTCAGAAAAGTAGATTTTTGTAATTCGACCACTGACTTCGCTTCTGATCTCCACCTTTTCTTCGGCATCAATACTTCCAGACAAATTGATGGAACGATCCGCTACAGATGACTTTGCAATAATCGCCTGTGCAGGGATAGGGGCATCCTTTCTGATAGCAGATTTATCGCTTTCTTTCTTGTCTTTTTTTGGATTTAAGAGGAAATATCCCCCTCCAATGACAGCACAGGCTAAAATGATGTAGAGGGTCGTTTTTTTATTCATGCGGTATAGTCCTTATGTGGTTTTTTGATTTGACGGATAAAGATAGGTTTATTCTAATGATGATACCGGTTGTCAAAAGGATTTTACAATACAGACTACAAGATAACAATGAATTTGCCCGTATATCCACTAATGGGACTACATGCTATAAAAAAAGCTAGAAACCTGTTCTAGCTTTATGTGTACTATTTTTTCGTTTTAGCTGCTTTCTGTTCAACTTCTTTTGGTGCTGCATCACCTACTTTCGGCTTGATGGAAGCTTTCGATAAATGCGGCCTTCTTTTTCCAAAAGAACCATTTGATATTTTTCCTCTTCTGGTTTTGATATCACCTTTTCCCATAGTATAAAATATTTTGGTTTTAACAATGTATTATTGATTAACCTAAATGTACCATTTTTCTTTTGTATTTGCAATTTACTAAGTGTTAAATGATTGGGAAAATTCTTTTCTGTGTTTCAATTTTAAAGTTTTGGGTAAGCGTATCAAAAAACAGATTGTTGGTCGGTTTATTTTCAGCCAGTAAATAGGGGATTTCTAAGAGCTGATCTTTTAGTTTTATCCGATAATAGCCATAGAGTAAACCTCTTGTTGTTTGGACAGATTCAATCTTTTGTACAGCTCGTACATCTTGGAAAATGTTAAAAGCATAGTTTTCTGCCTTAAGCTGCTCAACAAAAACTTCATTTGTTTTGGCGTTAAACCAGATCTGTTGGCTTTTGATCTTGCTGAAGTGATTGTTGAAAAGAAAGAGGTATCCAATTAAAAAGAAGGCTATGGGGAGGAGAAGCAACACGATTTTAATTTTGACAAAGAGTAACACCGTGATGAGGATCAGCACCAGGCCCATGATGACATTGGAGATTGTTTTCTTTAAGGTGGATTGAATAAGAGCAGCTGGTGCTTCTATCAATTGGAATCCCGATTTTAAGTTTTTGGAACTCGTGTCTGATGCTTCGAAAAAATTAAACTTTTTTCGAAGCATCAGATAGGCCACAAGGAGAATTAGTCCTATAATCAACAATCTCATAGCGCTTTACTTAGTATTGTTCTTCAGTGTTTGGATATTGGACTGCTTTGACTTCAGCTACATAATTACTTACTGCTGTAGTGATCTGCTCATGTAGATTGGCGAAATGCCGCATAAACTTAGGTTTAAAGTCAGCATTCATGCCCAACATGTCATTGATCACGAGCACTTGTCCATCACAATCTGCGCCAGCACCGATTCCAATTGTTGGAATAGCCAATTTTTCGGTTACTGTCTTTGCTAGAGCTGCTGGAATTTTCTCCAATACGATGGCAAAACAACCTGCTTCTTGTAGGGCTAAGGCATCTTCCATAAGCTTGGCTGCTTCTTGTTCCTCTTTGGCACGTACACCAAAATTTCCAAACTTATTAATGGATTGCGGTGTTAAGCCCAAATGTCCACAAACGGGGATTCCACCGGAAATAATTTTTCTGATATTTTCGATGATCTCTAGGCCACCTTCTAATTTCAGGGCGTGGGCACCAGATTCCTTCATCATGCGAACAGCAGCATTATAAGCCTCATTAGCCGAGCCTTGATAGCTACCAAAAGGTAAGTCTGCTAAGACCATGGCGCGTTCGGTACCCCGGGCAACTGCTGCTGCGTGATAGATCATATTGTCGAGGGTAATGGGCAGGGTAGTTTCATAGCCGGCGAATACATTGGCTGCAGAATCTCCGATTAGAATGACATCCACACCAGCGCTGTCCACCATTTTGGCCATGGAGTAATCGTAGCTCGTCAACATAGAAATCTTCTCTTTGCGGTCTTTCATTGCTTGTAGCATCGCTGTGCTTACTCGTTTTATTTCTTTGTTTACAGACATCTTAACTTATATTATATGCCCAAAAGTAAGGTTTTTATCATACATTGGCCAATATTCTGCCTTGTGTTTTGTATTTTTGTAAAATGATACAGAATGAAACCCGTCTATTTAAATTTCCCAAATTTTCAGAATTAATAATCCATGAGGATGAAAATTTGATTGTTATAAATAAACCACCTTTTGTTGCTTCTTTGGACGAAAGGGAGGGGGGAGAGATTAACATTCTCCGTTTGGCAAAGAAATATCATGCTGACGCTCAAGTCTGCCATCGTTTGGATAAGGAGACTTCAGGTATTTTATTGATTGCGAAAAATCCGGAAACTTACCGCTCGATTTCCATTGCATTCGAAAAAAGGAGAGTTAACAAGATCTACCATGCAATCATTGGTGGTACACACACTTTTCAGGATCTCGTGGTTGATTTGCCTATTTTGAATCAGGGCAACAAAAGTGTCTCTATTGACCGTGCCAATGGTAAACCAGCCGAAACTATCTTTAATTCGCTTAAATACTATAAGAATTACACCTTGGTGGAGTGTAAACCGATTACCGGACGTATGCACCAAATCCGTGTCCACTTGGCAACGCAGCACGCTGCAATCGTAGGAGATAGCATGTACCGCGGTAAACCCGTTTATTTGTCACAAATAAAGAAAAGGGGCTATACCTTATCCAAGGATGAGGAGGAGCAACCGATCATGAAACGTTTTGCCCTACATGCCAAACATGTTGAGTTTGAATTGAATGGTGTGAAGATGGTGTTTGAGGCGCCTTATCCAAAAGACTTTGCGACTTTGCTAAAATTGTTGGACAAATTTGACGCTTAATCTGCCGTAATTATTCTTTATGAATCCAAAAACAAAAAAGATAATCGGGAATGTTGTATTTGTACTACTTATTGGTTTATTAATATGGCCGACGAGTAGGAGCTATTTTCAACAGATGCTGATGAAAATCGGTTTATTTAAACCGACATTGGAAGCACCAAAAGAGGTTGCCGAGCCAATTGATGCTGTAGCGAAACCTGTCAGCAACACCGTTTCTTTTGTTAATCCGATGGGCGAAACCATTCAAGTAGCGGACTTAAAGGGTAAGGTCGTTTTTATCAACTTTTGGGCGACTTGGTGTGGGCCATGCCGAGCCGAGATGCCTTCTATTAATGTGCTTTACGATAAATTTAAGGACAATCCGAATATTGTATTTCTGATTGTGGAGATAGAGGGTGATAAAGAGAAGGCTGCTGCTTTTGTCAAGAATGAGAAGTTAACCTTGCCGATTAGTTATCCAAACAGCGATATTCCCAAAGAATGGCTTTCAGAGTCTATTCCAAGTACCGTGATTTTGGGCAAGGATGGCAAGTTAGCGACACGGCATGAGGGTATGGCCGATTACTCTACACCCGATGTGGCAACCTTTATTCAAGATTTAATCAATAAATAATTACGATCTATACATTAGCATGACCAGAGCAGAACTTATCCATCAAATTAAAGAGAAACGTTCGTTTTTATGTGTCGGATTGGACACAGACCTTACTAAGATTCCTGAGCACCTTTTGGATGATGAGGATCCGATCTATAGTTTCAATAAAGCTATTATTGATGCTACAGCTGATTTATGTGTCGCTTATAAGCCCAATATTGCCTTTTATGAATGTTACGGATTAAAAGGGTGGCAGTCGCTTCAAAAAACTTGGGCAGCATTACCGAAAGATTGTTTTAGTATTGCTGATGCCAAACGGGGTGATATTGGAAATACTTCAGGTCGTTATGCTATGGCTTTTTTTGATGAGTCAAACTCCGGTTTAGGATTTGATAGCATAACCATTGCTCCTTACATGGGAAAAGATTCGGTTACACCTTTTTTGGAGTTCAAAGATAAATGGGCTATTGTATTAGCCTTGACCTCTAATGAGGGAAGTTTAGATTTTCAGAATTTTGAAAACAAGGAAGGGCTTCAGTTATTTGAACAAGTCATCGATAAAGTAAATACCTGGGGCAGTACCGACAATTTAATGTATGTGGTCGGTGCAACGAGAGGGGAAGGCTTTATTAAAATTCGTGAGCATGCTCCAGAACATTTCCTATTGGTACCGGGGGTCGGTGCACAGGGTGGTTCATTGGAAGATGTTTGCAAATATGGTATGAATAAAGACTGTGGACTCTTGGTCAATAGCACAAGAGGAATTATATATGCTTCGAAAGGACGTGATTTTGCAGAACGCGCACGTGAAGAGGCCCTAAAACTACAAAAAGAAATGGAAATTGAACTGTTAAAAGCAGGTATTATTTCCTGATTTGACATTTAATAATTCATTCGTAATACTTACCTTTGCAGCATGCCAGAAAAAATTATCATTCTAGACTTCGGGTCTCAGTACACGCAATTAATTGCAAGACGTGTCAGAGAACTAAATGTGTATTGTGAGATACACCCGTTTAATAAATTGCCAGATTTTGACGAATCTGTGAAAGGTGTTATATTCTCAGGAAGTCCCTTTTCCGTTCGACAAGAGGATGCACCTCAAATTGATTTTGTCGCTATTCAGGAGCGTTTTCCACTTTTAGGAGTGTGTTATGGTGCACAATACATTGCTCAACAATCGGGCGGAGATGTATTGCCATCTGAAATCCGTGAGTATGGTCGCGCAAATCTGCAATTTGTCAATAATGAAAATGAATTATTGGCAGGTGTACCTGTGCAGTCTCAGGTATGGATGTCGCATGGCGATACGATCAAAGAGGTACCAGCAAATTTTGATATTATTGCCAGCACAGACAAAGTGCGTGTTGCAGCATATCAGGTTAAGGGTACACGTACTTTTGGTATACAGTTTCACCCAGAGGTAACACATAGTACAGATGGTGCTATTTTGTTGAAAAACTTCGTTGTTGGTATCTGTGGTTGTGCGCAGGACTGGACTCCAGATGCATTTGTGGAGACTACTGTAGCATCACTGAAAGAGCAGTTGGGTAATGACCATGTGATCATGGCTTTATCTGGAGGTGTAGATTCTACTGTTGCCGCAGTATTGTTACACCATGCAATCGGACAGAAATTACATTGTATTTTTGTAGATCATGGCTTACTTCGTAAAGATGAATATGAGCAGGTATTGGATTCTTACAAAAATATGGGTTTAAATATTAAGGGAATTAATGCGAAAGATCTGTTTTATGGTCGCTTGGCAGGAGTTTCTGAACCTGAGGAAAAACGTAAGATCATTGGTAATTCCTTTATTGATGTGTTTGATGAAGCTGCGAAGGAAATTCAAAAAGAATTACCAGAAGGAATCGAAGCGAAATGGTTGGGACAAGGTACAATCTATCCCGATATCATTGAGTCAGTTTCGGTTAAAGGACCTTCAGCAACAATAAAATCACACCATAATGTCGGCGGTTTGCCTGATTTTATGAAACTGAAAGTTGTTGAACCATTAAAGACTTTATTTAAAGACGAAGTCAGAAGAGTTGGGAAGGCATTAGAGGTAGATCAGGCGATTTTAGGTAGACATCCATTTCCAGGTCCTGGTTTAGCCATTCGTATTTTAGGTGATATTACAGCCGAAAGAGTACGGATTGTTCAGGAAGCAGATGCAATCTTTATCAGTAACTTGAAGGAATCAGGATGGTATGATAAAGTATGGCAAGCTGGTACAATCTTTTTACCTGTGCGTTCGGTAGGGGTAATGGGTGACGAACGTACTTACGAGCATGTTGTGAGCTTAAGAGCTGTAGGGTCTCTTGATGGAATGACTGCAGATTGGATACATCTACCATATGACCTGTTGGCAAAAATTTCAAATGAAATTATCAACCATGTGAAAGGAATAAACAGAGTTGTATATGATATCAGTTCAAAACCACCCGCTACGATTGAGTGGGAATAAAATATGGGTTGCAGCACTCGTGGCATTATGCCTCGCCAGCTGTACAACCAAAAAAAGCACAGTATTGCGTTCGCCCTCTTCTAGTCGTGGCGAACAGCAAACTGCTGTCACCAAACCAAACAGTGAGAAAGATAAGCCTGCTGTAAAAGTTGGCGATGTGCAAAATGTAAATGGCCATTCGGTTAAAAACAATAAAATTGCACTTCTTTTACCGTTTGAACTAAATAGCATTGCTAAAACGGTGACTACTGAAGATGTCGAGCGATCTGCTTTGGCATTGGACTTTTACCAGGGTTTTCAAGCAGGCCTAGACAAGATCGCTAAGGATGGAATGCTGTTTGATTTGCAGGTCATCGACTCGCGCGATAATGTAGCTTACAATGCGTCTTTGGGAACTGCGGCTACGGTAAAGGATGCTGCACTTGTTGTCGGTCCAGTTTACCCACGGGAAATCAGAAGTTTTGCACAGACCTTTGCGAATAAAAATGTCCTCCAGGTGTCTCCATTAGCGGCTACGATGGCTTCGGAATTTAGTGTCCCTAACTTGGTGTCCATGACGCCATCGATACGGACCCATTCCGAAACAATGGCAAAATATGTCGCTGATCAGTATTATAATGGAGATCAGATTTTGATCTATGATGCCGGAGATGATGAAAGCAAACAATTCCTGGTCAATTTTGCCAGCGAGGTCACAAAGGCGAATGCACAGGCAAAAGTAAAAACGGTTATGAGCCTAAATGAGCTCAATAATAGCGTGGTGCTGACAGGAACAAATCATGTTGTATCCGGAACTGCCAATAAGAACTTGGTCAAAGGATTGTTGGATGCTATGGATGAGCGTTTCTTGAATCCTGGTAACCAGTTCAAGCTATATGGCCATCCAAATCTTTCAAAACTTTCCTTTGAAAATTTTGAAAACATGGATTTTTATAGTTTGACGATCACTTCTTCGAGCTTAGCCAATGATTCTGACGGTGATACGAAAAAGTTTATATCAAATTACAAATCACTGTATAAAGTAGATCCTTCTGAGTTTTCTTATAAGGGTTATGATGCCGCCGTTTATTTTGGGCGTCTACTTCATAAATACGGTGTTGATTATGTAAGCCATATGACTCAGGAGAAATTCTCTGGACTCAATAGCGATTATAGATTTGAATTCTATCCGAAGTGGGGGTATGCCAATAGAGCTTTGGGGATCATGGTTTATCACAACAAGAAATTTGAAAGAAAATAATCCTTGAATGGCTGAATTCAGTGAAAAACGTGTTTACCAACAAATACGTAATTTTGAGCGAGCGATGGATGGTTTCGAAGGAGATCAACCGTTTTCGCGGTATTTAACGACTTTTTTTAAGGAGAATAAACAGATGGGGTCTTCGGATCGTCGGTCCACTTCCCGTCTGTGTTACAACTATTTCCGTTTGGGGTTAGCAGCTTCACAGTTGTCACAGCAGCGACGATTGGTTCTTGCGGAGTTTTTATGCGAAAACGATAGCCCTTTGGTCAATCTACTTGAACCTGCTTATAGTGATAAGTTGGGTTTATCTTTAGATCAAAAGATTTCTTTTCTTGAATCTGAAGGACTACTAAAAAGTGAAGATCTATTTCCTTTCACAGGCTATTTTTCGTCTCAGATTGATACCAGACTATTTTTGAAGAGCCAATTGGTTCAGCCTCATCTGTATATCCGGGTAAAGCGAGGTAAAAATAAGGTCGTTCGTGCGATTTTAGACGAAAATCAGATTCCCTATAGTGAATTGAGTGATCAGACCATCTCTTTGGCCAATGGTACCTCTTTACAACGCTTTTCAAACTTGGAAGGACTGGTTGAAGTACAGGATTTATCCTCACAGCGTACGCTTGAATTCATGAAACCCGAGGACAGAGAATCCTGGTGGGATGCTTGTGCTGCATCGGGTGGTAAATCTCTTTTATTAATGGATGCATGCCCTTCTGTTAATTTATTGGTAACTGATCTTCGGATGAGTATCCTTCGTAACCTGGATGAGCGATTTGATCATGCTGGTATTAAACATTACCGCAAGAAAATATTGGATCTGACAAAAGATCCTTACCCGATATTGGGGAACGAGAAATTTGATGGGGTATTATTAGATGCACCTTGTACAGGCTCAGGTACCTGGGGACGTACACCAGAGATGATCCGGGAATTTAAAACGGCTAAGATTGAGGAATTTAGTACATTGCAGAAAACTATCGCTAGCCATGTTGCGGGATATGTGAAAGTAGGTAAGCCGCTGGTTTATATAACCTGCTCCGTATTTAAAGCAGAGAATGAGGAAGTTGTTGACTATATCTTAAACAATTTGGGATTTGAACTGGAAAGTATGCGTTGTCTGGATGGTTATACTGAAAGAGCAGATAGCATGTTTGTTGCCAGGTTGATCAAAAAATAACCAGATTGGCCTAAAATATAGAAGCGCCTATTCTTTTTTCTAAGAATAGGCGCTTCTATATTTTAGCTTCGACTATTTCATCATCGCATATCTACTAATCACATTTGCTTGGTATGACCAATACAGGACAGGTTGCCTTGCGAATCACGGATTCAGATACAGAACCTGAAATAAAATGATCAAATCCGCTTCTCCCATTGGATCCCATAATAATTAGATCTGCCGACCACTCATGTGAAGCCGCAAGAATTTCTTCTTTGATTGATCCAATTCGGTTGAAAAGATATATTTCTCCTGAACCGATAAATTCCCCGCTTAATTTTTCAAGATATTTTTGCGCATTTTCCTGTTCCATTTCGGATACTTCCGGTACGATAATAGGCTGCTGACCCAATAGTGGATCCGCTCCGAAATTTGTTGGTGAAGTCGGGGGGATAACAGTGACAAGGGCGACAGCAGCACTGAATACCTGAGCCATTTCTCTGGCATATAGAATGGCTTTCTCTGAACATGGAGCATCATCGACTGCAACGAGTATTCTTTTGAATTTTAAATTTGTATTCTCCATATCTATTATAATTAATTTATCTTCGTTTTATAATATATAATCATAGATTTGACAATTTTGTTTTATTTGGCCAATGAAATATGGTATTTGTACACTTGCTTTGGTTCCTTTGCGTTCGGAGCAGGCACATCGAAGTGAGATGGTTTCCCAAGTGTTATTTGGGGAATTATTTGAAATTCTGAACGTTGAGACTGACTGGACAGCGATACGGATGTTGGAAACCAATTATCTGGGCTGGATCCAGAATGGTCAGTTTATAGTAGTTGATTCAGTAGAAATTGAGCACTATTTCGCTGGGACGTCAAGTTTGGTCGGAAGGGAAGGCGGATTACTTTTTAATGATGGGAATAGACTTCATGTATGCCACGGTACAAAACTTTATTTAAACGAGGCCAATAGGTTTATTTTAGGTGAGTTAGACCTGGCTTACCAAGGCAGTGTCAATCCCTTTTCCAAATCTGATTTTGAGACTGAGGTTGCTGAACTCGCCACGAGTTATAAAGATACACCCTACTTGTGGGGTGGGCGCTCCCAATGGGGAATAGACTGCTCAGGTTTTTCTCAACTGATTTATAGTTGCTTTGGGATTAACCTGCCAAGAGATGCATATCAGCAGGCGGAAATCGGGGAGACTGTTGATTTTATTTCAGAAATTAAGACGGGAGATTTGGCTTATTTTGACAATGCGGATGGACGCATTACACATGTAGGTATTATGTTGGATCGGGATACCATTATTCATGCATCAGCTAAAGTACGTATTGATCGAATCGATAACGAAGGGATCTTTAATCGGGAATTGAATAAATATTCACATAAACTACGTATTGTAAAGCGCTATATTTAGTCGATATTTAAACAAAAGAAAAGGCGATAAGATATCTTATCGCCTTTTCTTTTATTGAATTCCTAGCTTTGCAGACTAGAATTTGAATGTCAAACCAAATTTAGCTGTATCAAAGAAGTTATTGAAGCTATTGATGTTTGCGTTAAATTCGTTAGATGATTTTGCTCCGTCAACGTCAAGTTTTGAAGTTTTGAATGACAATAAATCAGTCAAACCAAAGTTGATTGCAATTTTAGGCGTTACAAAGTAGTTGATACCCAAACCAGCGTTTGCACCAAATCCTTTTGTTTTAGGAACATCAATTGTATTTTTACCATCATTGATTTTTCCATCAGCTTGCGCATAACCAGCACCTAATTGAGCATAAGTTTTGAAACGTGAACCTAATTCAAGGAAGTAGTAACGTCCATAAGCACCTACTCCAAAACTATTGCCTTTTACATATGATTCGTTTGCTTGATCAACATTCGTTGTTTTTTTATTGTTGCCAACGTTGAAATCTAAACCTACAGCGATCTTATCAGTAACAAAGTAACCAACAGAAGGGTTGAAGTTAAATGAGTTTGTTTTTATGTGATCCGTTTTGTCATTTGACGTATTTGCAGAAAGATTACCTTCAACAATGAAGTCAGTTTTTTTGAAACCAAATTCTTGTGCTTGTGAAGCGACTGTCAAACCAGCTACGGCTGCTAATGTAAGTAAAACTTTTTTCATGTGTTTTTATTTTAATAGTTTGCTTTAATAAGTCAGTAATTACTTCCTGACTTTTTTAATTTGTTAGTCAAATGTCGTAAAGTTATTTTATTTTATTGTCACTAGATTGTCTAGATATTTTGTCAAACTCGTAAATGATAGTGGTTCAATTATTTAAATTTTGCTATTTTTTGATTGATAATCCGTTTATTTTTTGAATATCTATATTGGATTGACTTTTTGTTATTATTTGTCAGTTTGATGTAAGAAAGAAAAAAAAGAGCCATTGATCAATTGGATCAATGGCTCTTTTGACATCGGGTTAATCCGACTTTTATTCGAAATATTCTTTTATACGTTCAAAAAATGATTTTTCACTTTTACCAGGTTGTGGTTTAAAGTTTGGTGATTCTTTGAGTTTATTCAATAATTCTTTTTCTTCGTTGGATACAGCTTTTGGTGTCCAGATATTAACGTAAACAAGCTGATCACCTTTATGGTAAGAATTGACTTCAGGAATACCTTTTCCTTTCAGACGTAATATTTTACCACCCTGTGTTCCAGGTTCGATTTTTATTTTAGCTTTTCCATCAATTGTCGGAACTTCTACGCTGGTACCTAAAGTAGCATCGACAAAATTAATGTACAGATCATAGATGACATTAAGGCCGTCACGTTTTAAGCTTTCGTGTGGAACCTCCTCGATTAATATAATAAGGTCCCCTGGTATACCACCACGTGGGGCTGCATTTCCTTTGCCACTCATAGAGAGTTGCATTCCTTCGCTTACTCCGGCAGGGATATTGATTGCGATTGTTTCTTCACCACGCTCTAATCCTTCACCTCTACAGGTTGTACATTTTGCGGTAATTTCAACACCTTCACCATTACAGGTAGGGCAGGTGCTAGTGGTTTGCATTTGACCCAGAATAGTATTTGTTACTCGGCGTACAGATCCAGAGCCACCACAGGTCTTACAGGTATGGAAAGAAGATTTGTCTTTAGCTCCAGAGCCATCACAGCTATGACAGGAAACTTGTTTGTTGACCTTTACTTTTTTCTCAACACCTTTAGCGATTTCTTCAAGAGTCAATTTAACTTTAATACGCAAGTTGCTTCCACGTGCTACGCGGCGGCCACCACGCTGACCTCCGCCTCCGCCACCGAAGAAACTTTCGAAGGGATGTCCGCCACCAAAGATATCACCAAACTGGCTAAATATGTCATCCATATTCATACCACCACCACCGCCGTAGCCACCACTTGCTGAATTACCAGCATGGCCAAATTGGTCGTAGCGTTGACGTTTTTGTGGATTGCTCAAGATATCGTATGCCTCAGCAGCCTCCTTAAATTTTTCCTCCGCTTCATGATCACCGGGGTTTTTGTCCGGGTGATATTTAATCGCTAATTTGCGATAGGATGATTTAATCTCCTTCTCGTCCGCTGAACGCGCGACACCAAGTATATCGTAATAATCTCTTTTTGACATCGTCTTAATATTATTGACCTATAACTACTTTAGCGTGACGAATCACTTTGTCACCCAAATAGTATCCCTTTTCGATTACGTCCACTACTTTATTTTTTAAATCTGCTGTAGGTGCTGGAATGGATGTAATAGCTTCCTGTAATTCAGGGTCAAATGCCTGGCCAGCAGTTTCCATTTCTTTTAATCCCAATTGAGACAGGGTTTGTCTTAATTTGTTGTTGACAATATCCATCCCTGTTTTAACGGATTCTACGTCTGTAGCAGTTTCCATAGCGCTTAATGCTCGGTCAAAATCATCTAACGTAGGTAATAATTTACTGATCACATCTTTTCCTGCTGATTGAATCAATTCAACACGTTCTTTGCTTGTACGTTTTCTATAATTGTCAAATTCAGCAGAAAGACGAATGTATTTATCCTTTGCCTCTGCCAATTCTGCGGCCAACTTCTCTTCGGTAGACAATTCTACCTGATTATCCGAAGGCTGCTCTTGTTGATCAGAAGAATTAGTTTCTACTTGATCTTGACTCTCATCATAATAATTATCTTGCTCATTCATATCTTCAATGCTAAAATAGATTCAAAAATTTACTATATCTTCTTTTCTCAAAGTTTTTGCCAAACAATAAAATTCCGACAGCTTGTCAGATTTTATTAAAAAAGCCTAACAATTTGTCGGAATTTGTAAAAATGTCTTTTTACTTGTCAGTTTTTCGTTTAGATGCTGACATCATCCTGTAGAATACCGTCTCCAGTTTTGATAATCCGGGAAGGCATATTGCGAATAATTGTATAATCGTGGGTAGCCATTAAAATTGCTGTTCCGGAATTGGCGATATCGCGCAACAATAGGACAATTTCCTCAGAGGTGGCAGGATCCAAGTTTCCGGTAGGCTCATCCGCAAGGATAATCTCTGGGTTATTCAGTAGGGCACGGGCAATGACAATCCGCTGTTGCTCACCACCGGAAAGCTCATGAGGCATTTTCTTTAATTTGGAACGAAGCCCAACTTTTTCCAATACGTCCAAGATACGTCCATCAATCATTTTTTTATCTTTCCAGCCCGTAGCCTTTAACGCAAACTCGAGGTTCTTCTCGATCGTTCTGTCGGATAACAAATGAAAGTCCTGAAAAACAATCCCTAATTTCCGGCGTAAGTAAGGAACATCGTTTTCGTGAAGTTTCTTGAGGTCAAACCCAGCGATCATTCCCTCTCCATTACCGATATATAGATCGCCATAGATGATTTTTAATAAACTACTTTTTCCGCTGCCAGACTGTCCGATAAGGTAGAGAAATTCTCCTTTCCCGATGTTTAAATTGACATTGGATAATACTAAATGTTTCTGTTGAAAGATATCAACGTTCTTTAATGTAATTACTTTATTTTCAATCATGGGCGTTAAAACTCTAATTTTTTAATTTGACCAAAAGGCATTTCTCTTACCAATTGCATGATATATTCAGCCTTTTCTCCCAATCCGATCTTGTCAAGGGATTTGTCAGGTCGATCTACTCTAAAATATGCCAACAAGGTGAAGGCATCATCTCGCAGCTGAACATAGTCGGGAATTTTGGCGACACCTTTTACTTTAATGATATACATGATTTCAAAGTTAGTATTTTTAATGCAATTTCTTTACTATGAATTTAACGGAAGCTTACTGGTTTGCAAATAAAAATTCCAGCGTATTTATACCATCTGCATAATCATCCAGGGCCGGACATTGACTTTCTCCAAAATGAAAGACTGGTGACTGTATGTTCAATTGGACTTCGGAGACAACACACTGAATATTTTCAGCTTGTTGATTCAGCTCGTTTTCGACATCTTCAAGACGATTGTATTCCTCGTAATAAACCACGGATAATGGAGAGGCAGTACGCTGATCCTGTTTGAGCAACAGAAACCCATTATCAAAATGCTTGTCTCTGTTGATCAGATAGATGGATTTATTATAGTCGTAATTATTATTGTATTTATAGTGTTCGGATACATCTTTAAAATCCGCTATTCCTTCAAAAAAATGTGCTACTGCATAATCTTTTGGAATAAAAAGTTTGGAAACCGAGCGGCAGCCAAGGCCGAAGTAATCAAAGATATCGTGACCTAAGGCCTCCATTTCTGCTGGGGATTCCTGTCCTGTAATGACCGCAACACTATTTCTATTTCGTCGGATAATGTGGGGTTTTGTGCCAAAATAATAGTCAAAATAACGGGCTGTATTGTTTGAGCCAGTGGCAATGACCAAGTCGAAGTCTTTGAGTTTATCAACAATTTCAAAAGCTGCTTCAAAAGCGGGTTCGATTTGTTTTAAACTGTTGAGTACATAAGTTGTTAAACCTGCGTCATCCGAGGATACCTTAATTTTTGCTTTAAATCCACTGATTAATACACAAAGGATGTCATGAAAACCAACCAGCGGAATATTTCCAGCGAGAATCAAACCTACGGTTTTAATAGATTCGAGATCTGGGTAGTTGCGTAGCCAATGATTGAGCTTCTCTTCTGTTAAGTTGGATGAAATCGCATGTATGGCCCTTTCAACATTTTTTGGGGTATACCAAGGATTTTTATGTTGCGCCAGTTGAATGATCTGAGTAAGATCTTCAGGCTGCTTTTTCAACAGTTCACCCAGTTTTACAAACGCATTTATTCGTTGTTGCTTTGTCAAAATATTAAATTTTTAAAAGATGAATACACAAATTTGTGTTATATTTGTGCTGTTAACATTAATCAACGTGAATCAACTAGCCTTATTGTACAATCAGACTTTGTTTTCATATTGATAATGCAAAAATAGTTTATTTATCATAATTGTGAGGTTATAAATGGCGATTAAAATTACAGACGAATGCATTAACTGTGGTGCTTGCGAACCGGAATGCCCAAATAATGCAATATACGATGCTGGTGTAACTTGGAAATTCTCAGATGGGACTGCTTTGGATGGTGTTATAGATTTTGGTGATGGCGTTACGCTTGACGCGAATGAATCACAGGAAGCTATCTCAAATGAAGTTTATTATATTGTTTCGGATAAATGTACAGAATGTGTAGGTTTTCATGATGAACCACAATGTGCTGCTGTTTGTCCAGTAGATTGTTGTGTGGATGACGAAGATGTACGTGAGTCCAACGATGAGCTATTAGCGAAAAAAGCTTGGTTACACGCGGAATAATTTTTTTATTCCGTTAAAATATAGAGCAGGGTAAGAAATTATCCTGCTTTTTTTTTGCACAATAGCTTTCTGTGAAATCGGTATTTTGTTGCGAAAGTGGGGCTATTTAAATAATAATATTTGCAAAAGCATAGTATTTTTTTATTTTTGTTCTTTTGACCATTAAAATCTTTTAAATGTTAAAAACCAAAATAGGGTTAATCACCCTCATCACAGTTACATTAGCTTGTATCATTGCAGTATTGTACGAATTTAAAGTTGTGGGCTTCTCGCATGAATTTCTAATGGCTGTCCGTTGGATAGTTGCCACCGTTTTGGTTGTAAATGCGCTTTATAAGAAAAATTTAACCACATGGATTTTAACCTGTATGATCCTGGGCATTTTTGTTGGACTGGATTTTCCCAATCTGGCAATTTCGTTGCAACCGCTGAGCAAAGGTTTCATCAAATTGGTAAAGACCATTGTTGGACCTATTCTTTTTGCAACGCTTGTCTATGGTATCGCCGGGCACTCTGACTTGAAGCAAGTAGGACGTATGGCCTGGAAGTCCATGTTGTATTTCTTCTGTGCAACTACCTGTGCTATTTTTATTGGTTTAGGTGCAATCAATCTTACTAAGGCAGGAGTAGGTGTAGACGTTGCTCATATGCCACATGAAGAGCTGCCAGTGCCTAAAGAAAGTATGGACGCACATGTATTGAAATCCCTTCCGGATAATGTACATCCAGTTTATAAATTCACTGCATTCATCCGTGATCTTTTTCCTGAGAATATCGTAAAGTCAGTTGCTGACAATCAGGTATTACAAATTGTTGTGTTTTCGGTGTTATTCGGAATCGGCCTAGCGATGGTCGATGAGAAGAAGCGGAAGCCACTGGTGGATTTTACAGAAAGTATGTCTGAGACGATGTTTAAATTTACGAACATCATCATGTATTTTGCTCCGGTTGGGGTTGGGGCAGCGATGGCGTACACGGTGGGACATCTCGGTGTTGATATTTTGAAAAACTTATTTATGCTGTTGGCAACGTTGTATTTTGCATTGTTTTGCTTTTTGACCTTGGTGTTGCTTCCTGTTGCACTTTATTTAAAGATTCCTGTCAAACGTTTTATCAACGCTATCAAAGAACCAGTATCTATTGCTTTTGCAACGACAAGTTCCGATGCTGCTTTACCCAAAGCCATGAGTGCAATGGAGAAATTTGGCGTGCCGCGTAAGATCGTTTCATTTGTTATCCCAACTGGTTATAGCTTCAATCTAGATGGAACATCCCTTTATTTATCGTTGGCCGCAATTTTTGTTGCGCAGGCAGCAGGTATTCACTTGACGTTTGGACAACAGCTCATGATTGCTTTCACATTAATGATTACCTCTAAGGGGGTGGCAGCAGTGCCACGCGCTTCATTAATTATCCTAATAGCAACAGCTGATCAGTTCGGTCTGCCAACCTTTGTTATTGCCGCTATTTTGGGTATTGACGAGTTGATGGACATGGCGCGTACCTCTGTTAACGTTGTTGGTAACTGTCTTGCAACGGTCGTTGTCGCCAAATGGGAGGGTGAGTTTGATGAAGAAGCACCTTATCGAGAAGATACGGAAGAATTGGTTTAATACAGCCAATCACCTTATAAAAAAAGCTGCTCCAATACATAATGTATCGGAGCAGCTTTTTTTTGGGGTTGAAGCCAGAAGTTTATCGGCCATCTACATAATACCAAAGGTTACCTTGCTGTTTAAATGTAGATTTTTCGTGATGGATCTGTACTTCCATTGTAGCATCCAGATAATGGGCTTCAAATTCGACTGTTGAAAAGGTAGCTTTCAGGATACTTAACTGCATCCATTTATTTTCCTTAGCCCATTGCTCAATAGCATTCTTATTTTGGAATCTTCTGGTTGTAGGGTGGAATGTGTTGTACAAAAAGTCAATGTTTCCCACGACAAAAGCGCTGTAACGAGCTCGCATAAGCGCTTCGGCTGTTGTTGCCTTAGCATGGGTGCTATGAATTTGTATACAGCATTCGCCAAAAGTTGAACCCGAGCCACATGGACATGAATGAGCTGCTGTTATCATGCGTTTGTGAGGTTACCAGCCTTTTATGGCTCCGTTTTTAAATACTTTCTTTGCTGTTGCTTCTACCTCAGGTGATTGATAGGATTGTATAAACTGCTGTACTTTTTCATCATTTTTATTATCTGCCCGTGCAACAATTAAATTAACATAAGGAGATTCTTTATCCTCGGTAAATAAACCTTGTTTTTCAGGATCCAATCCAGCCTGTGAAGCAAAGCTGTTATTGATGATCGCAACAACAACCTGAGGATCGTCAAGTACGCGAGGTAGCTGAGGGGCTTCCATTTCGATTATTTTAACCTGTTTCGGGTTGCTCACAATGTCTGTTACTTTTGGTTGTATGCCAACATTTTCTTTTAAACCAATGATTCCCTCACGCTGAAGAAGTAATAGCGAACGCCCACCATTTGTTGGGTCATTTGGGATAGCGATAGTCGCACCGGGCTGAAGTTCGGTGATGGTTTTGATCTTTTTAGAATAGGCGACAATCGGAAATACAAATGTATTTCCCACAATGGTCAGTTTGGTGAAACCACGTTGTTTGGATTGCTCCTGAAGATAGGGTTGGTGCTGGAATACATTGACATCGATATCACCTTGGTTCAGAGCTTCATTAGGAACGACGTAATCATTGAAGGAAACGAGTTCCACATCCAGATTGAACTTTTCTTTTGCAACTTTCTTAGCCGTCTCCGCAAGTTCCTTTTCAGGACCCGTCACCACACCAACTTTAAGGGTGTTTTCTTTCTTTTCCCTGTTGTTACAAGCTACAATAGTCGTCAGACTAAAAGCTAGAATTGCAAATGCATAGTTCATTTTTTTCATCTGTATAAATTTGTTTATTCATTATTTCATTTTCCCTTTAAGGCATTCATGCTGCCTTCGGCGGTTTCAGTTGTGATGAAGCTATCAGATTTATCCATCGAGTGTATGTTTTAAGCGGCATTCATGAACTCGCTTTGCTCTGTTATTCACTCCACTGTATGATCGGATAAATCATGATGGTTTCATATGATACAATTAATGTTAACGATGGTTTACTTTTTTAGAGATATAATCGCCTGTATATTGCAAAAGGAATACAATTAAAATTAATAAAATAAGGACAGCATTCATGATGAAGGTGTCATAACCAACATAGCCGTATTGGTAGCCAATCTGTCCCAGTCCGCCGGCCCCAACAGCGCCACCCATAGCCGAATAGCCTACAAGTGTAATTAACGTTATTGTCGCATTGTTCACCAGTGAGGGTAATGCCTCAGGAAGCAACACTTTAAAGACCACCTGCTGTGTACTCGCGCCCATGGCTCTGGCAGCTTCAATTAATCCATGAGGGATCTCCAATAAGCTGTTTTCTACCAATCGCGCAATAAAAGGAGCTGCGCCAATGCTTAAAGGGACCAATGCTGCTGACATACCTATGGATGTTCCTACAAGCTGACGTGTAAATGGAATCATCCATACAATGAGAATAATGAATGGAATAGATCTGAACACGTTCACTAGCAAGGAAACAATCTGGTGCATGGTTTTGTTTTCCAGCAGCTGATGTTTTCTGGTCAAGAATAGGTAGATTCCAAGTGGAAGTCCGATTACAAAACCAAAGAAACCTGACAGGAAAGTCATCATCAATGTCTCGAGTGTTCCTGATAATAGTAATTCTAGTACTTGATCAGACATAACCTAATATTTTAGTTTGCGGATGCTGTTCTTTTAAATAGGAGAGACTCGCCGTTATGTTGTCGATATCACCTGATAATTCGGCTAATATAACGCCAAACTTCATTTCGCCAATGTAATCGATTTGTGCGGTAATAATATTTGTTTTGACCTGATATTGGCGTTCCAATTGTTGTATAAATGGGATGGAATCTTCACTGGAGGTCATGTAAATCTCGACAAGTGGATTGCCACTGTCTTTTAACCGTTCCTGAAAACCTAAGGGGATATCGACCTGTAAAGAAGATTGAATAAAGTTTTTGGTGGTTTCCTGCTGTGGGTTTGCGAAAATGGTTTCAACAGAACCACTCTCAATTAAAGTTCCCTGATCCAGTACTGCTACTTGATCACATATCCTTTTGATCACATCCATTTCATGGGTAATCAATAAGATTGTAAGTCCCAGTTGCTTATTGATTTTTTTTAATAAGGTGAGGATAGATTTTGTCGTTGCTGGATCCAGGGCACTGGTGGCCTCATCACAGAGTAGGATATGGGGGTCATTTGCCAGTGCGCGAGCTATAGCGACCCGTTGCTTCTGTCCTCCAGATAGATTTGCTGGATAAATCTCCGCTTTATCTTCCAGTCCAACGAGGCTTAGCAATTCCGAAACTTTTTGCCGGATAAATGCCTTTGATTTACCTTCCAGTTGCAATGGAAAAGATATGTTCTCAGAGACTGTTAGGGATGACAATAGATTGAAATGTTGGAAGATCATTCCGATATTTCTTCGTTTCATCATTAAATCTTTGGAAGACATCGACATCAGATCCTCATTCTCAATAATGACTTGACCTGTGTCCGGTCTTTCTAACAGATTTACACAACGAATCAGTGTGCTTTTGCCGGCACCTGAAGCTCCTATGACGCCAAATATTTCTCCCTTGGCAATGGATAGGGAGAGACTCTTCAATGCATCTATTCGTTTGGATTTAACCTCGAATGATTTAGATATGTTGTTTAGTTGAATCATTGACCCTATAGGGATTTATGCATTTATGTTAACAAAGTGGATGTCGATATAAATGTACACAAATGCGGTTGATAAATTACAATGAAATGACGAAAAAATAGCCGTTGAGCCGATCTTTCCAGATAAAAAATAAAGACAGGAAAGATCGGTCTATATCGGCAGGAAGTTAAGATAGGGAGTGAGCAGATATTACTTGTTTCCCAGATCCAAGACCTTCGATGCCGTATTCAATAATATCGCCATCGCGAAGAAAGCGTTGCGGGGATTTTCCCATACCTGAACCGGCTGGTGAGCCTGTTGAGATGATATCACCCGGAAGTAGGGACATGAACTGGCTTAAGTACGATATAAGCTTTGGAACACGATAGATAAAGTCGCTTGTGTTGCCATCTTGCATAAGATCGCCATTTAATTTAAGCCAAATTCTCATATTATCGACATCTTGAATTTCATCTTTTGTAGCAATGAATGGACCAATGGGAGCGAATGTATCGCAACCTTTACCTTTGTCCCAGGTACCACCTCTTTCGATCTGAAACTCCCGTTCAGTCACGTCGTTATGTAGCACGTAGCCAAAAACATAATCCAGGGCCTCTTCTTCACTAACATAGGAAGCTTTCTTACCTATAACGATAGCAAGCTCGGTTTCCCAATCGGATTTCACGGAGTTTTTAGGTAGTGTAATACCATCGAAAGGACCATTAAATGCCGAAACAGATTTCATGAAAACAATAGGTTCTGCTGCTTGCTGCAATTTGGTTTCCTTAACGTGATCGTCGAAGTTGAGTCCAACACAAAGAATTTTGGAGGGAGCTTCCAAAGGAGTGCCAATACGTTCATCCGCAGCGATCTCTTTTAGGTTTTCGCGATTCTGTTCTACATATGCTTGAAGTTTCTCCAAATTTGCCGTATTTGCAAAGAAATCACGGTTATATTGAAAATTTCCTTCTGAAACATCATATTTCTTTTCATTTAAAATGACTCCCGCCTTTTCGGAGCCCTTTGCGCCATATCTAAAAATCTTCATAAGCCGCAAATATACGGATTTTGTCCCGAAAAGGGCTGAAATTAACGCGAATTAACAATTAACCGATGTGTAAATTATCTATACAATTATTGTCCAAAGTTGGGTACTTAAAGGGAAATTTTTCCTGAAGTATCTTTTTATTACTGACCCATGTGCCATTAAGTACCATTTCCTGTCCTTTTTTTCCAAGAAACAGCTTAATCAAGAAAGCGGGGACAGGAAAAGGCATGTAGAATATTCCGTACCGCCGCCTTGCAATGCGCTTAGTAAAGTGACCAAGAGGCATTGGATCGGAGGAACAGGCATTGTATACACCAGCGAGGGCATCGTTTTGTATAGCAAATAGCAGCATTCGGGCGAGGTCTTCCATGTGGATCCAGCTCAACATCTGTTTGCCTGAGCCCAGAATAGGGGTGAACCGAAAACGTAGCAGTCGATTGACTTCTTTCAATAAGCCTTGTTCTTTACTGATCACAACACCGAATCGGAAGATAACGAGCCTTTTTCCTAAGGTTTCAATTGGTTTTACACTGTCTTCCCAAAGATTGCAGACCCAGGATAAAAAATCACCCCCTTGGGGATCTCCCTCTTCGAAGGGTTTTTTCTGATAACTATCGTCAGCACCATACCAGCCAGTTGCGGATGCTGATATGACAGCTTTTACTTGGTTTGGAATCTGTTTTAAGGTTTGATAAAGTAGTTGTCCACTTTCCACCCGGCTTGATATAATTTCTTGCTGATAAGCCTTGCTCCATCGCGATCCATTGAGGTTGGCACCCGCTAAATTGATAATATAATCCGCTTCTTGGATCGATTTCGTATCGATGACCTGCTTTTTGGGGTTCCAATGGATATATCGAACATTAGGTTGTACTGGATAAGCCTTTGGATCCCTTGTGAAGATGATTACTTCATAGAAGTTGGCGACCAGTAATTTAGTCAAATGAAGGCCAATAGCACCTGTTCCTCCTGTAATGATTACTTTTTCCATGGATTAAATCTCATCTTATTTGATCACGATATCTTTGTTATTCCCCCTAATTATCTTTTGTATGGTTAGCTTGATGCTCCTTCTAATATACTATTTTGAATCAATAAAAAAAGCTTTAATTTAAGGTTTATCCTTCGAAATAATCAATTTTTAATGATTTCGCTGGGTAATTTATATTTCCCTGTCGAGATGGAGTAGCCAATTTAGGGGGCATAAAAAAGGTTCGTCTGCGTTGTGGACGAACCTTTTGGCATGGAAACAGATCTCTTTGAGATGTTGGTCTCTATTATTGTATCGTTTGGATTGTACTTCCGCAAGTTAGCATCTGGGCGCCATAGTATGGATTTTTGACGTCTTTATTGAGACTTAACCATGTGGCACCCTTGCCTCCGTTAAACATGGGGCATTTTTGTTGATAGACCGGAAGTGCAGGTTTGGAACTTTTGGCCAGTTTATAGACTTCTTCGGAGAGCGACACAAATGCCATACGTTGTTTTGCAAGATCTTTTGCCTCATGCAGCGTCTTGGTGTGCTGTGTTATCGCATTTGCCTGTACTTTCCAAACCTGTTGCTCGGCAGCAGTTAAGTCAGTCGATTTTAACGTCGTCAACAGGCTTGAAAGTTTTGCAGCACCTGTCGCGACAGTCTTGTGGTCTGAGGCAACAAGCGCATCTTTCAATTGGAAATACTGATCATAAATCGGTTGGAAGTTACCTGACTCAGCGACAGATGACGATCCTGTGCTTTCTTCTTTGCTTTCAGGAGTATTTTCGGGGTTGGCTGGTGGGGCACTTAAGGTTCTGTCATATTGACAACAGCCATGCAAGTCGGCATAAGTCGTTGCCGGAGCCAGGTATTTTTCATTGTCATAACCGGCCAACGCGACCTTTTTCAAAACAGCATCCAGGGAGGTTTTTTCGGCATTAAAGGAGATATTTGCTGTCTGGTTATCCTCGTTCCAATCTACTTTGGAGTCCGCGGAGTTTCCGGCTTTTTCTATTGTTTTTTTACACATCCCACAATTGCCGCTAATTTTGACTGTTTGGGTTGTCATGGTATTATCCTGTGCATAGCTGTATATGCTGCTAGCTAAAAGGCAGGCTATTATGATATTATTGAGAAGTCTCATGTGTTCCAAATGTTCTAATACGTGTATGAATCCCTGCGGAATGCGATCTGCTTTCGTTGATCGGGATAGGGCAGGTTCTTTAAATTAATAAGGAGATTTACTTTTTCAAAAAAGCTTTCTCTGTGGTATCTAGGCTATTTTAGGGGGAACCCAAGGGTAAAAATAACCATCTGAAAGATAGGCGGACAATAAGCCACTATATAATTTTTTAAAGATTGAGAAGGAAATTTTTGGCAGTTGAACCGGAAAGTTGGGGACAGCCAATATACTTGTTGCCGAGGCGCAATGACAACTACAATCCCGACATTGCTTGCGGTGCTGACATAGCGGTTTCTTCTCCGTGTGTAATTTTTGGCAGCAATCATATTTTTTGCTTGCATGATCCGGACTGCTTATAGGACAGGTTTTTGCCTTACTTTGATGGCAGGGAAATACCGCAGTCGGCTTGGCCCATAAGCCAAGAAAAAGAATTAGTCCGATTAGATATTTTAGTGCCAGCACAGTTCAAATATAGCTTTTTTTGAATAAGTATTAAATCCACCATCGAGATGACTGTTTTTTATTCGAGGTGCAGACTTTGCAGCGCTCGTGGCAATAGTATGGAAAACGCGTATTATTGGAGAAGAACCTTGGGTATTGATGGGAAGCTATATTCCATAGAAGCGTAATAAACAGATCAAACTGTTTACTACGCTTCTTTTATTATTTAAGTTGGGCGAGGAGCTCGCTAGAACTTAAAGTTTGATAAGAAACCTGGTTTCTTCCAGGTTCTTTTGTATTCGTCTGCCAGCGCGCTATGGTCTGAATAAGCCAGTACTTCATTGAGTAAACTATGGGCTTTTTTTAGGTTTCCCGTTTTGTAATTAACAAGTGCTTCCGCCAACTTTACAGATTCACAGTCGTCATCATAGCCCCATTCACTTTGTGCATAGATGCCGTTAAAGACCATTACATTGCGGTTGACTTCCGCTAGATTTTCCTGTTCAGCAAGCAACATGATTCCGAATTTTACCCAAAGTACATAATCTTCTGGATCCATGACTGTGGCAACCCAAGCATCATGACGTTGAAATACCTCTGCCCCCGATCTAAATTCGGAGAGGAAATAATGACCTTTGATAATCAGATATAAAGTCTTTGCTTTATCAAAGTCATCGATGATAAATTCCTTTTTATTTTTGAGGTAAGTTTGTGCTGCAGCAACAATGGCGCTATAGTCGGATATTTCATTGTATAACTGCATGAGGATATACTGCGGTTGTGCTTCATGCGGGTATTGCTGTGCCATATCTTCATAATAGTGGATACGGTAATCACGATCGTTAGGCTCAAGAATATCATAAATAATACCTTCCACGCCATTTTTAGCAGCCTCAAAATCCCTATAATGATAGTCGTTTAGCGTAGGGTGATTGATGTAGAACTGATATATATGCTCCAGAAGATATTGTGCTTCTGCCTGTATATCGGGAGAAAGTCCCAGATGATAATTTACTTCAAGCTGATACACAAACATTTGATAGCAACTTGGGAACACTAAATCTGAGTCATCTTCAGCGAATTGTTCTTCCATTTCCTCATCGCGCATTTCATCGAGGTCGCTCAAAGTGACTTGATATGTGTCGAAATATAGTATGAGGGCGTCTTTTAAACGTTCATAATCCTCCAATTTCGACAATGCATCTGTTCGCGTCTGATGTAGTTCTTCAAAATCTGAGTAGTTTAGCCCTTCAGTTGCGATTTGATAGCTATCTTCGAGGAGATCTACATTTTTTAATGCAATCGCCAGGTTATTGCAATTCATTGCACGATTGTGGCTTCCACCGAAATAATCACTTTCATATTTTCCTTGTTCGAAATAAGCCGCAAAGGCATCATAAGCCTGGCGATAAACGGCAAGGTAAAGCAGTCTCAGGGCCAGTGTGTCTTCAGCTGACAGGGTATCCAATGCATCTACAAAGTCAGATAGGTTAATTGCTTCATTATAGAGATCGCGTGGTAAGTCATCGAACGACGGAACTTGCGCAATTACTTCGCCTGTTGTTAAGTAGGTGCATTCGACAAGACGGCGCCAAGATGTTGCATTCCACTGTCTTTCGCCCAATTGTTGGAGGTAAGGTAATGCAGCTTGATGTTGTCCATCGTCATAAAGGTATGCGGCTGCAAAATGATAGCCTGCGTATAAGTCTGGATATTCGTCAATCAGTTTTAGTGCGTGTAGATAATAATAGTCTAGCGGTATCCCAATATCTTCGGAATAATTGCGTTCAATGATAAGCTGGTAATAGAACACCTCAGGGTTTTCATAACCGTCAGCGATAAGCTCTTCAAAGCGACCATGCCATTTAACCAGTTCCGCATGGATATGGGCAGCTGAATTTTCGCCTTTAATAAGTTTTAATAATACTTTTAAGGCCAGATCTATCTCTTTGTTTTCATAAGCGATCTCTGCAAGGTCCACATATTGCATTTCACTGCCGCTGACAAAGCGATCAAATTGCTCTCCTATTAAAGCGGTTAGCGCTGTACCCGAAATCTGTTTGGTACGGTCCAAAAGATATATTTTTTTCATCCAGAATATGGAGAAATTTTGATCAGCAGCTTCGCGATTGTCTTTAAAAGTTTCATTGAAATAACCGATCCCCTCATCCAATAACGCTAATAGGGCCGTATCATCCTGGAGACTCTCATAAATATCTGCAAGGAAACCGTAGCCATAGGGCGCCATTTTAGGTATTGCGATCAATTTTTTTGCATAACCGATAAACTGGTCTTTGTTGTTCTCGTTGATGTGTTTTCTCGGACGATTGATCTGCTCTAAGCTAGCCTGGTTGCCTAAGACGTAATTGAGCATGTGATAGAGCGTTGTTTCGTTTTCTGGCTCTACTAGTAGTGCTTTTTGGAGATAGGGGATCATCTTCTCCTGTATGATATCAAAAATAGCTTCGTGTCCATCATAAAATACTTGATCGTGATAGGCAACAGCAAGATGTGTCCATAGTGGCACATCCTGGTCGTTCTGCTTTAATTGATTTTCGCCCTCTATAATAAACAGATCAAGTTCACCTCTATAGAACAAATCGTAAATATTTTTCTCTTCCATTCTTTGCTTCTTTCTTTTATTATTTTTACTAATATGTTGAATTTTATTGAAAAGTTATTTCGGTAGCGTAAGTTTTACGAACTTATCACCATCCCATTGAAAATGTTCTTCTCTTTTCGAAATATGATAGTCGGGGTCTAGGGTATCATCATCTTTCGCTTCTCCTTCTTCGATGTATTTATAGATCAACTGGTTGTTTCTTTTGTGCTCTGAGGGGAATAGGATTTTTTCGTCGTAATAAAAGACACCGGCATCACTAACAGAGTACCTACTGGGGAGATTGATCAATTTCTGGCCAGTCCAGGCAATGTAATTATACTCCGTGGGGACCCCGCAGGCACCTGATAAAAATTCCATGCGTAAGATTTGCTTTACATTATTTAGTCCCATAGCTGGCAGCAGTTTACTTTGCGAGCTCAGCTGCCCAGAGAATACAAATGGGTAAGATTGACTAGTGATTAATGAATCTTGTGCATCCAACAATTTTACTATGGTTAAATAGTGATCCTGTTGTTCCTCATTTTGTTGTTTGATGAAACGTTCAAAGCCGAATAAATACTGAAGGCCGTCCTTGTCGGTCTGTTTACCGAGTGCCAATAACCCGAGCCAGATAAACCCCTGTTTAAGCTGACCATCGCTATGGTAGCTGATCTGATACCAAGGAGCATAAAAATTTTTGATGGTATTACCCTTAAACGGAGCGCTCGCAATGGTGACATTTTTGCCAAGTGTCAGTGAGTCCACCACTTTCATGTTGAGGCCTGGCCCAGAGCGTATATAGGCTTTTTCAACAAAAACAGAGGCTGTTTGTCCTTTTTCGATGTTCCATAAGTTAAAATCATCGTCAAATGTGATGCCGTCCTGTGCTTTTAGAAGCATGGGGAATAGACCTAAGCATACTATCGCAAAATTTGTTGTCTTCATTTTTATCCTGTTCGCTATTGCAAAAATAGAAGAATTTTTACGGAGGCTTATCACTGGTTTCAGGTATTTTCCTGCTTGAGATTTCGGTGATAATGGTAGTGGGATATGTGTTCCTTAGACTCTTTGCTTTATAGAAAATAAGAGGTAATAGATTTCATAATTTAAAACAATTTAGTCCTAAATATGGTATCTTAAGACATTAAAGTTTATACGGGCTATTTAAGTAGCCATCGAAAAGCGGATAATAAGAGTTTATGAAGAAAAAAATGGATCAGAAACAGCAAATAGTTGAGCTGTTTGATCGCTATAAGAATCATTTGGATAATCCAGCGTTTGCAGAAATTGAGCTTTTGGTTTTAACTGTAGCTATTATTCGTCCAAAAAGAGTGCAATTATTTTACCAGGTCGATATCCAGTTTTTTCTTGATTTTCTGAAAGAGTTACCAGATACAAGGCGTCAATTTGTCCAATATCTCAAACGTGTTCTCTGGCGAAGAGATTTTGATCAATTGGTATCCGATACAGGTATTATCAGTTATGCCGACTTTATTTATGAACTCAGGAAGCGAATAACGGAGCGCTATCTGCCTTATCAACCGGCAAAGTCAACGTTACAGTATTTACTGAACCAAGTGTTTTACACAGTTAAAGACGCAGATTGGGTGTCAACGATTCCCGCCGAACAACTGCATAAGCTTTTTCGATTATGTGAATTCGATTCGATATATGATAATGAAACGGGTTTTGAAATGATCGAAATCTTATATGGCATAGAACTGTTGGTGCAACGTATCACAGGTCGTGCCATGGAAACTGATGTCAATAAAATGGTGCCTGAGTTTCAGAATTTTGATAGTCCATTTATCGCAATCATGCGGGAGTTTACCGAGTTAAATGATCGTATTTTACAATCGGAGACAAAATATATTACGACTGAGGATCTTTCATACAAACAACTATTGGTACTTCACAAGCAATGCGAAACTTATATAGAAACGGCTTTTAGTAATTCACATCGTTTCGGTATTTCCATTAAAGTGAACCAGTCCTTGTTGCGGATTCGGCAACAACTGGAGCGCATCAAGGAGATGCTTTCTTTTTTGGTGATTGATACAGAATCCCAAAAAGTAGAGAAAAGTATTCAATTGGCGAAGACGCTGATTGGATATAATTCGAGAAAAAGCAATATCCGAAAATTAATAGGGCAGAGCACACAATTGCTGGCTTACGAAATTACACACCATACAGCCCAGACCGGTGAGCACTATATTACGGCATCCCATCAGGAGTATTGGAAGATGTTTCGTTCTGCTTGCGGCGGTGGTGTAATTGTGGGGGCGATGTGTATTGTAAAACTATTGTTGGGAAAAGTGGATACAAGCGAATTCGGACATGCATTTTTGTATAGCTTGAATTATGCAATCGGTTTTACGGTCATTTATCTTTTTGGCGCTACCTTGGCAACAAAGCAGCCGGCGATGACAGCATCATCCCTTGTGAGCGCGATTGAACAGGGAGCTTCGGACCAAGGTGCCGACAGACACCGTTATTGGGTCTTTGCGCAATTTTTCGCACGTTTATTTCGTTCGCAGTTTATCGCTTTCGTTGGTAATGTAATTATGGCATTCCCCATTAGTCTTTTGTTAGTTTGGGGAATAGAGCAGCTGTCGGGTGTAAATATAGCAAGTACGAAATGGCTACATCTGGTCGATGATTTAAACCCGACGAAGACCCCCGTTATCTTGCACGCTTCCATTGCAGGTGTGTTTTTATTTCTGTCGGGGATTATCGCTGGAAGTATTTCAAATCGAGATAAACATAATTCCGTTTACTACAGAATTCAGGAGCATCCCTTGCTGAAAAAGATATGTGGGAAAACGAAGACGGACAAGATTGCCTCTTTTTATGAAAAGAAATGGGCTGGTATTGTTTCCAATCTCTGGTTTGGTGTTTTTATGGGATCAACTGCTTCCATCGGGATGTTTCTGGGGCTGGATTTGGATATTCGACACATCACTTTTGCGAGCGGGAATCTGGCGCTCGGTCTATTTGGGCATCGTATGGAGCTGTCCACAGATATTTGGATATGGGGAATTTTGGGTATCGGGATAATTGGACTCTTTAATTTTCTGGTAAGCTTTGGTTTGTCATTGGTTCTGGCGTTCCGTTCGAGAAACCTGTCCTCTAAGGAGTTGGCGAAAATGGCAAAGGCATTATGGATTTATTTTAAGATGAATCCCAAATCGTTCTTTTTCCCACCTAAAAATTGAGTATGTTATGAATAATATTATTTTAGTTCTCGGTGCGCCAAACGATGCGCAAGGTAATTTATCTAAATTGGCGCAAGACAGGTTGAATTGCGCTTTCAATATACATTTGGCAAATCCTAGTTTTAAAATCCTCTGCACTGGTGGTTTCGGAACGCATTTCAATACAACAGAAAAGCCACATTACTTTTACGCGTATCAATTCTTGATGGAGCGGGGAATACCCGAACAGGCTCTGGAAGAGGGGGTACTTTCAACCAATACAATAACAGATTTTCAACTGGCTAAAGAACGGGTATTGTTGAAGAAACCCGATATGTTAATCGTGATTACATCTGATTTTCATATGGAAAGGGCTCAGATTCTCTATAAGCGATATATTAATTACCCGAAGGTGATATTTATTCCTGCCATCTCATCGTTTTCTAAAGAGGAGATAGCGCGGCTCATTGAACATGAATCGCATGCCGTAAAAATATTAAAGGAAGCAGAGATTAATGCTCGTTGATTTTTTAATGTAAGTTCTCTATCGCTTTTGGTAACTTTACAAACGAAAATGCATTGAATGGCATATTAAAATGCTGTTTTCGATAAAAATTAGCATTTCTAGATAAATAAATGGAAAATCTATTACTTTTCATACGTACATTAACTGATTTTTCTGATGAAGCCTGGATATGTTTGCAACCTGCCCTTCGTTTGCAAGAATACCGGAAAAATGAGGTTTTGCTAAAAGAAGGCGATATATGTGATCAGCTCTTTTATATTGAAAAGGGCTATTGCAAAAGCTACTGCATGATAGATGCTGAGAAAAAGAACATCGGATTTTTCTTTGAAGATGAAATCGCAACTGACATCCAGAGTTTTGGAAGTGGTCATCCGTCCGCCCTTAATATTGTGGACTGTGAACCTTTGGCAGTAGTCATCTTTGATAAGAAAAAGTTGTTTGAAGTTTCAAGCCAGCACATTGAGATTGAAAGATTGGGGAGAAATTGCATCCGCCAGTTTGCGTCAAAGCAGGCGGAATTCGCAAATATGGCCAAACTCTATAAACCTCAAGAAAGGTTGGACTTTCTAGAACGTCAGTTTCCGGAAATGGTGCAACGTGTTCCGCTCACGCAGCTAGCCTCTTTTCTCGGAGTGGCGCGGGAAACATTGAGCCGAATTAGAAGAAGAAGGACATATTATTAATTATGTGACGATCGTCACAGGCTAAAATCTTATTTTTTCCTGAGTTTTGAAAAAAATAAGAAATCATGGAAAAATTAAAGAAAATTGATGCGCATACCAATGTGCTAACTTGGTTCGAAATCCCTGTCCTCAATACGCTAAGGGCAAAAAGCTTTTATGAAGAAATTCTAGACCTAAAGATGACGATAAGGTCTTTTCCAGATTCCGAAGAAGAACTTACATTTTTTCCTTATGATCCTAATGTTATACAGGCAACGTCTGGCCGAATTACGGGAGTTTTGACCAAATCCCCTAATAAAGAACCTTCACGATCTGGAGTCCTTATTTATATAAATGCTTATCCCGAAATCCAGCTTGTTCTTGATAGAGTGGTAGCAGCAGGTGGTAAAATAATCCTTACTAAAACTTTGATTCCAGCAGGTTATATCGCTGTTATCGAGGATACAGAAGGAAATCATATCGGGCTTAGTTCCGAAAAATAACCTTTATATTTATCTGTTCCTATAGAACCCGTGCAATTGGCTTACTCAGAACAATAAAAATGATAGAAGAAGTAGCTTACCAGCCAAAATATCCGCTCAGCGGATTTATAGATTATATCTGGGTAGGAAAGTCGCCTGATCTTACCATGGATTTTGTGCATCATGCGGCTTTGTTTACCGAACTTATTTTCAGTTATGGCGATGAGTACGACATCAGAGGCATCAATACCGAAAAGATAGACGGTCGTACAGGACTTCAGGTGCTATCGGGTTTAAAAAATCGACCTTTTCTGACCAGAACAAATGGAGCTTACGCGTGCATAGGTTTAATTTTAAAGCCGTTTTGCTACGGAATACTGCTCCAAAAATTAGGGAGCTCATCTTTGGAAGAAGTAGCTGCGATTTTATTTGACTGTCTTTTTGCTGCCGAGAATCCTGATTTTGCCCAAGCCGAAAAATGTTTGTTGAGGATATTCGAAACTGTCAATACCGACCCTTACTTGATGAGGTTCGAAGCACATCTGGCCGCTGAAATGGCAGGAAAGGGAATGCTGAGGGATTTCAGTAAACTGCTGCCGATTTCGCAGAAAAGTTTCATTCAAAAATTCAGAAAGTATTATTTTTTGACTCCCAGTGAATATCTGAACCTTTACAAAGTGAATAAAGCGGTCATATTGCTTCAGAACAATTCGTCGGAACGATTGACTGACATTGGGCTGAACGCTGGATTCTATGACCAGTCTCATTTTATTAGGGTATTTAAAAAACTCAGTGGTTATACTCCAAAAGAATTTTCAAAATTTGGAGTAGGGTAAATTCTGTACAATTTTAAATGTGTCGAACGATTTAATTTTGTGGTATAACTTTAAATACATAAAAATGAATCAGAAAAACAAAGTCTTCATTGCCACCAGTCTGGACGGATACATTGCCGATAGGAACGGAGAAATCGATTGGCTGCTTTCCATACCGAATCCCGAAAAGGATGATATGGGCTATAAGGAATTTATTGCACAGATTGATGCGTTGGTCATGGGCCGCAACACCTTTGAAGTGGTTTGTGGTTTTGACGAATGGTATTATGATAAGCATGTTTTTGTGTTAAGCGACAGGATGACGGAGATCCCCGCAAAATTCAGGGATAAAGCTTCTCTTGTCAAAGGTTGCCTAAACGATGTGCTGGCTGAAATTCATGGAAAAGGATATCATAACCTGTATATCGATGGAGGAAGAACCATTAAGAGCTTTTTGCAAGAAGACCGAATTGATGAGATCATTATTACCCTGATTCCTTATCTGCTGGGGGAAGGAATTCCTTTGTTCGGAGATCTTTCCGAAATGTTGAAGTTTGAAACTGTGGATACAAAAATCTTTCTAAATTCAATCGTTCAAAATCATTTTGTAAGAAAAAGATAAAAAGAGCCAGCATTTGAAAGGATTAACTGTTGCGGTAGGCAAACGATGTAGAATTCTCGAAACGGATACGCTCAAATATTATTACTACTATTACTATATCCTTTCAGTTTGTCCGCAGATCATTTAATGCTTGTTCAGCACTTGCTCATACCATATTCGCAATCACTGCTGTATTCCGCTACTTATCCTCCACTAATTCCCTACTAAAAGAGTAGGAAAAGAGTAGGTAATAAGTAGAGAAACAGTGGATAAATGCCGAATCAGATACGGATAGGGTACGAAGTGGTATTGAAGCAACATCCCGGCAATACCGAATTGGTCAGAGTGCAGGCGTGAAGATTCCCCTGAGGATCTATTTCATCGAGCGTTAAGGAGCAGCTATTTTGCTCACTTGGGATCCGATAGCGGAAAATGCAAGACGCAATGAATGGGATAGTGGTATCATCCTATTTGCTATCTATAGTCACTAGCTTGGACGGATCAATGATGTAGGGATTGTTCGGAAAATTGAAAGTAATTGGATACTGGAAGGAAATGTTGATAATCGGGGGCTGGCTAAGCGTCGATCTGTGGCTCTGATTCATGCGTTTTCAAATTGGGTGGATTGGGGAGGAAGAGGCATGTGAAGGTTGGGGCCTGTTTTTTCACCATAAACAAAAAAAGCTCAACTTATGTTGAGCTTTTTGTAGTCTTGGCGGAAGAGGCGGGATTCGAACCCGCGGTACCGTTTCCAGTACGACAGTTTAGCAAACTGTTCCTTTCGGCCACTCAGGCACCCTTCCGTGTTTTGACATTGCAAACATAAGGCAATTATTTGAATCTGCAAAGCCTAAATATCAAAAAAAATGCAAAAAAAATGTAACGTTGCAATAAGCGTTTGAATTTCAATTTGTTGTTTAGCAATTAAAATTACATTGTTTTTTTGCTTAAATCATAATCCACGCGAACATGGTAGATGCTTTTGAGCATAGCCTTGAAAATAACGGCCGATTCGGTGATATCTTTCAATGTAATGTTACTATTGTTGAACTGTCCGCGCATCAATTTGTGTTCAATTATCTTATCAACCAGATTATTGATGGACTCCTCCGAGGGTTCTTTTAACGCTCTGGATGCAGCTTCAACAGAGTCGGCCATCATCAGTACCGCTGTTTCTTTAGAGAAAGGGATTGGGCCGGGGTAGGTGAACAGAGATTCGTCCACGAGTTTGTCTGGATTGTTTTTAACAAATAAATTGTAAAAGTAGTCCACACGGGTGGTACCGTGATGTGTTCGGATAAAGTCAAGGATAACCTCGGGAAGCTGATGTTTCTTGGCGACATCAACACCTTTGATGACATGGGAGATGATGATCTGCGCACTTTGCTCCGGAGAGAGTTCGTCATGCGGATTTTTCTCTGTTTTTTGGTTCTCAATAAAAAATTGCGGATTGGTCAATTTACCAATGTCATGGTACAAGGCACCGGCACGGACCAACAGGGGATTACCCCCAATTTTATAAATTGCGGCCTCCGCCAGATTGGCTACCTGTAGGGAGTGCTGAAAAGTGCCCGGAGCTTTAAAGGAAAGTTCCCGCAATAATTTGGAATTACTATTGGTGAGTTCCATCAAGGTTAAATCGGAAACAATTCCAAAAAGTTTCTCGAAGGCATAGATCATCGGATAGGCAAGCAGCGTGATCATTACACTAACCAGGAAGGGAAGGAGGTCTGTCCAGTAAATGGTGTCAATAGAGCCATTTCTTGTGATCACTAATCCGATGTAAGCGACCCAATATGTACCTAAGATGATAGCCGAAGAAACAAACAATTGTTCACGTTTTACCAATGTCTTGATACTGTATATCGCGACGATGCCCGCCATAAATTGTAAAAAGACAAACTCGAAACTATTCGGTACAAATAGTCCCGCCAAAAGGACCATTAATAGGTGGATGTTCAGTGCGACCCTTGTGTCGAATAAGATGCGGATGATAATGGGTACCGCACAAAATGGAATATAGTACAGATTTGGTATTTTTATCTTGATAGCCCATGAAAGCACAGCAAGCATGCCGATGATGACGATCATGATAATCATCAATAACCTGTTGTTGAAATAGATGTCTTTACGGAAAAGAAACAGAAATACCATGAGTATGGAAAGCGCGAGGGATATAATGAGAAATTGCCCTAGGGTTACATAGTTTTGATTTCCACTTATTTTTCCTTCGTCTTCATATACCTTACGTAATGATTCTAGTTTTTGGTAGGTCTCATTGGATATAATCTTTTCTTTTTCAGCGATCAGTTCACCTTTTTGTACAACACCTCGGGTAGCGGATATATTGGCGATGGCATTTTGTTCCAGTGCTTCGGTCTGCTGGTCGTTATAAATATAGTTAATCGTGATATAGTTTTTTAACGTTTCCTCTAGCCAGCCTTTTTGTTTGATTTTAGTCAGCTTGGGCATTAATTCATCCATATAGCCATAGGAACTTTCGATCGTATAGCAATCAGCCGTGTTTTTTTGTGAGGCAACTTTATCTTGTATTAACGTAAAATTGTAATGTTTTGAAGCCGGTGATTTTTCGTTGTTGCGGTTTTGAAACCGATTATTCAACGAGAGTATCCCTTTTCCATAAAGGTGGTTTAATATCGCATTTCCGGCACTGCGGTAATCGTTTATATTTTCGTGTGTCGTGTCAAGTTTGCTGCTTTGCCATTTTTCCGACAAATCGGTATTGAACTGATCTATTTGCTCTTTGCTTGTTGTTGTATTTGCGTTATAAATTGGCTGGATTGTATTCAATATACCTTTTTTGTCTGCATTAAGCTCCTCCTGCGTCTTGAGGATCGCAAAATTGTAAGGTGATATTAAATTTTCATGATTCCAGACTTTTCCTTTTTGGAACTCATAACGGAATCGTGGTTGTTTGGGAAGAAAAATACAGATCAGAACGATCGTGATCAATATTAGTCCAATTTTTCGGATGAGATTTTCTGACGTGTTTAATTCTCTTTTATATTTTATTTTTAATCTTCCCACAGTGAACGATGTTTTTTATATAAAGTTAATATACAAATGTAGTTATAATTTATTTTTTGTGGATTCTGCTGAATGCTATTTGAATCATGTTAAATGTTAGGAATGCTGTGTTGAACGGAAAATACTTGTTATCTTTGCAAAAAAAACACAACATGTCAACAAAATCACATCTAATTGCACCATCCGTTCTTGCTGCAGACTTCGCAAAATTATACGATGATATCATCATGGTAAACAATAGTGAGGCTGATTGGTTTCATATCGATATTATGGACGGCGTATTTGTACCCAATATTTCATTTGGATTTCCCGTTATGCAAGCTATTGCGAAACACGCCACTAAACCATTGGATGTACATTTGATGATTGTTGATCCTGATCGTTATTTACAAGTCTGTAAGGATTCTGGAGCAGAAATAATTACCGTACATTACGAGGCTTGTACGCATCTGCACCGTACATTGGCAGCTATTAAAGAATTGGGGTGTAAAGCAGGGGTTGCATTGAACCCACATACTCCTGTAGCACTTTTGAAAGATGTTTTGGCTGATCTGGATCTTGTGTGCCTGATGTCTGTCAATCCTGGGTTTGGCGGACAGAAGTTTATTGCAAATACATATGCCAAAGTACAGGAGCTTCGTGCAATGGCTAAGGGTGTCAACGATGGATTACTGATCGAAATTGATGGGGGAGTTACTACCGCCAATGCTGCTCAACTGTTAAAAGCTGGCGCAGATGTATTGGTCGCAGGTTCTTTTGTGTTCAATGCCGCAGCGCCTATGGATACCATTAAATCGCTGAAAGATATAGATATAAATATAGAAAATATATAAAGATAGGAAGAGGTGATTTAGTAAAATAAATCACCTCTTTTTTTTAGATGGATAGGACGAAAAAAATAGTTTCAAAAAAAAATGGCTGGATTGCATAAGTTCTGTTTAGAACAATTCCAAATTGATTTAAATAAATGGAATGCATGCGTTTAAAGTTGGATTTTCACTATTTTTGTATTTAGTCATAATAGTTGATTTACGGTAAATGAATCAACTTGAAAATGCGAACTGAACGGGCAATTTATAATTTAATGTAGGAAGGCTACACAGGTTATATATTCGCTTAATTATATTACAGACACGGTAGTGTAGGAAGATAAGAGTATATCTGCTGAACTACCCTTAAAATAGAAAGATTGATATCTATGAGTATTTACAACGATTACGTACAAGAGGTTGTAGAACGAGAAGGCCAAGGATTACATCCTAAGCCTATTGACGGAGCAGAATTACTAAGTGAAGTAATTGCTCAGATTAAAGATTTAAACAATGAAAATAGAGCAGAATCTTTAAGATTGTTTATCTATAATACCTTGCCGGGCACAACGCCTGCAGCTGGTGTTAAAGCGCAGTTCTTAAAAGAAATTATTCTGGGTGAATCAGTTGTTGCTGAGATCACACCTGATTTTGCTTTTGAGCTATTGTCTCATATGAAGGGTGGACCTTCTATCAACGTATTATTGGATCTTGCTTTAGGTGCTGATGCTGCGATCGCAAGTCAAGCTGCGGAAGTACTTAAAACACAGGTTTTCTTATATGATGCCGATACTGCTCGTTTGAAGGACGCTTATGAACAAGGCAATGCTATCGCAAAAGATATCTTGGAAAGCTACGCAAAGGCTGAATTTTTTACGAAACTTCCTGAAGTAACGGAGGAAATTCAGGTAGTTACTTTTATCGCAGGTGAAGGTGATATCTCTACAGATTTACTATCTCCGGGTAACCAGGCTCACTCGCGTTCTGATCGTGAATTGCACGGTAAATGTATGATCACGCCAGAAGCACAACAACAAATCCAAGATCTACAGGCACAGCATCCAGGTAAAAGTGTGATGTTGATCGCCGAAAGAGGTACAATGGGTGTGGGATCCTCACGGATGTCAGGTGTAAACAATGTGGCTCTATGGACTGGTAAACAAGCTAGCCCTTATGTTCCTTTTGTAAACATCGCGCCAATTGTCGGTGGTACGAATGGCATTTCGCCAATTTTCTTGACAACAGTGGATGTGACAGGTGGTATTGGTATCGATCTTAAAAACTGGGTGAAGAAAGTTGATGAAAACGGAAACGTTGTTCGCAATGATAAAAATGAGCCTATTTTAGAGGAGGTTTATTCTGTAGCTACAGGTACTGTATTAACGATCAATACAAAAACAAAAAAATTATATAATGGTGAGCAGGAGCTAATTGATATTTCAAAAGCATTGACACCACAAAAAATGGAGTTTATCAAAGCTGGTGGTTCTTATGCTATCGTATTTGGTAAAAAAATCCAAACTTTCGCAGCACAAACTTTAGGTATCCAAGCACCTACAGTATTTGCTCCTTCAAAAGAAATTACCATTGAAGGTCAAGGCTTAACTGCTGTAGAAAAAATCTTCAACAAAAATGCGGTAGGTGTAAGACCAGGCAAAGTATTGCATGCTGGTTCTGACGTGCGCGTGAAAGTGAATATTGTTGGATCTCAAGATACGACAGGCTTAATGACTGCTCAGGAGTTGGAGGCAATGGCTGCTACAGTAATTGCTCCTACGGTTGATGGTGCTTATCAATCAGGTTGTCATACAGCATCTGTTTGGGATAAGAAAGCGCAAGCGAACATTCCAAAATTGATGAAATTTATGAACGATTTTGGTTTGATCACAGCACGCGATCCAAAAGGCGTTTATCACTCCATGACAGACGTGATCCACAAAGTATTAAATGATATTACGATTGACGAATGGGCGATCATCATTGGTGGTGACTCCCATACACGTATGTCTAAAGGTGTTGCTTTTGGAGCTGACTCGGGTACTGTTGCATTGGCATTGGCTACGGGTGAAGCTTCGATGCCGATTCCGGAATCTGTAAAAGTTACTTTCAAGGGCAGCATGAAAGAACACATGGATTTCCGTGATGTTGTACATGCCACTCAGGCGCAGATGTTACAGCAATTCGCTGGGGAAAACGTTTTCCAAGGTAGAATTATTGAGGTTCATATCGGTACATTACTTGCCGATCAGGCCTTTACTTTTACGGACTGGACGGCGGAGATGAAAGCGAAAGCATCCATCTGTATTTCGCAGGATGATACATTAATTGAATCTTTAGAAATCGCTAAAAATCGTATCCAAATCATGATTGATAAGGGTATGGAAAATAAAAACAACGTTTTGCAAGGTTTGATCGATAAAGCGAACAAGCGTATCGAAGAAATCAGATCTGGTGCTAAACCAGCGTTGACGCCAGATAACAATGCGAAATACTATGCTGAGGTTGTCGTTGACTTGGATCTTATCGAAGAACCAATGATTGCGGATCCAGATGTAAATAACGCAGACGTTTCTAAGCGCTATACACACGACACCATTCGTGATCTTTCTTACTATGGTGGAAACAAAAAGGTAGATTTAGGTTTCGTAGGTTCATGTATGGTGCACAAGGACGACTTGAAAATCGTTTCGAAAATGTTGCGGAATATCGAACAGCAAAAAGGTGTTGTTACTTTTGAGGCACCATTGGTTGTTGCAGCTCCGACTTATAATATCATTGATGAGTTGAAAGCAGAAGGCGATTGGGAATTCTTGCAAAAATACTCTGGATTTGAGTTTAGTGATGCATTGCCAAAAAGCACTGCCCGTACGGAATACGAAAATATTATGTACCTAGAGCGTCCCGGTTGTAACCTGTGTATGGGTAACCAAGAGAAAGCTGCTAAAGGTGATACGGTGATGGCCACTTCAACACGGTTGTTTCAAGGTCGCGTCGTAGAGGACAGAGATGGTAAAAAAGGAGAATCCCTATTAGCATCTACACCTGTCGTTGTACTTTCAGCTATTTTAGGTCGTATTCCTAATATTGAAGAATACAAAGCTGCTGTCGAGGGCATTAACTTAACTAAATTTGCGCCCATTCCGACAAAATAAAAAGCTATCAGGGTTTCAGTAACTTAATTAAATAACATAAATAAGAGAGATATGGCTTTTGATGTAGATATGATTAAAAAGGTGTACAGCCGTTATGATGAGCGCATTACTGCGGCTCGTCAGGTGGTGAACAAGCCTTTGACTTTATCTGAGAAAATTTTATATGCCCACCTTTGGGATAATAATGCGATAGAGGATTACAAGCGCGGCGTTTCTTACGTTGATTTTGCTCCTGATCGTGTAGCGATGCAAGATGCAACGGCACAAATGGCTTTATTGCAATTTATGCAGGCTGGACGTCCAAAGGTAGCAGTTCCTTCTACCGTTCACTGTGATCACTTGATCCAGGCGAAAGAGGGTGCAGATAAAGATTTAGCTCGTGCTAAAAACGAAAGTTCGGAAGTATTTAACTTCTTGAGCTCTGTTTCAAATAAATATGGTATTGGTTTCTGGAAACCAGGTGCAGGTATTATCCACCAAGTTGTATTGGAAAACTATGCATTTCCAGGTGGTATGATGATCGGTACGGATTCACATACGGTGAACGCTGGTGGTCTAGGTATGGTTGCCATCGGTGTAGGTGGAGCTGATGCCTGTGATGTAATGGCTGGTTTACCTTGGGAGCTAAAATTTCCAAAATTGATCGGTGTTAAATTAACCGGTAAATTGAGCGGTTGGGCTGCAGCAAAAGACGTGATCCTAAAAGTTGCTGGTATCTTGACTGTAAAAGGAGGAACTGGTGCAATCGTTGAATATTTTGGCGAAGGTGCTGAGTCCCTATCTTGTACAGGTAAAGGTACAATCTGTAATATGGGTGCTGAAATTGGTGCCACGACCTCGACATTTGGTTACGACGAGTCCATGGAGCGTTACCTTCGTGCGACAGGCCGTGCTGAAGTTGCGGATGCTGCCAATGCCATCAAACAACACTTGACAGCTGATGCTGAGGTCTATGCTAATCCGGAGCAATATTTTGATCAATTGATCGAAATCAATCTTTCGGAACTCGAGCCTTCATTAAATGGTCCTTTCACGCCAGATTTGTATACGCCAGTGTCACGCATGCGTGAAGAGGCTGATAAGAATGGCTGGCCATTGAAAGTGGAGTGGGGATTGATCGGATCTTGTACAAACTCTTCGTATGAGGATTTGTCGCGTGCCGCTTCTATTGCCAAACAAGCTGTTGACAAAGGATTGATCACTAAAGCTGAATTTGGTATCAACCCGGGCTCTGAGCAGGTTCGTTTTACAGCGGATCGTGATGGTTTATTAAAAACATTCGAAGATCTTAACGCAACTATATTCACCAACGCTTGTGGTCCATGTATCGGTATGTGGGATCGTGTGGGTGCGGACAAGCAAGAGAAAAACACGATTGTTCACTCGTTCAACCGTAACTTTGCAAAACGTGCGGATGGTAATCCAAATACCTATGCATTTGTTGCTTCGCCAGAACTGGTTGCTGCAATTGCAATTTCCGGTGATTTGGGTTTTAATCCTGTTACGGATACACTAACGAACAATAAAGGTGAGCAAGTGAAGTTGGATCCTCCTGTGGGAGATGAATTACCAACAAAAGGATTTGCTGTCGATGATCCGGGATATCAGGCTCCTGCAGCAGATGGTAGTGCTATCGTTGTTGACGTAGCACCGACATCAGACCGTCTCCAATTGTTGGAACCTTTTGCAGCCTGGGAAGGTACAGACTTAAAAGGGTTGAAACTATTGATCAAAGCAAAAGGTAAATGTACGACGGATCATATTTCTATGGCTGGTCCTTGGTTGAAATACCGTGGTCACCTAGATAATATCTCAAATAATATGCTGATCGGTGCGGTTAACTTTTTCAATGAGAAAACCGATAACGTGAAGAATCAATTGACAGGTGAATATGGTCCTGTTCCGGCAACGCAACGTGACTATAAAGCACATAACATCGGATCAATTGTGGTAGGGGATGAGAACTATGGTGAAGGGTCTTCCCGTGAGCATGCCGCGATGGAACCTCGTCATTTGGGTGTCCGCGCAGTATTGGTTAAATCTTTTGCTCGTATTCACGAGACGAACCTGAAAAAACAAGGTATGTTGGGTTTAACTTTCGCTAACAAAGACGACTATAACAAAATCCAAGAAAATGATACGATTGATATCCTTGGTTTGACGGAGTTCGCTCCTGGAAAACCATTGACTCTTGTGTTGCACCATGCAGATGGAACGCAAGAGGAGATCTTGGCAAACCACACCTACAATGCACAACAGATTGAATGGTTTAAAGCCGGTGGTGCTTTGAATATCATCCGTAAGAATCAAGTGAAATAAATTGATTCCATAAAAATTTAGTTAAAAGCTGCTTTCATCCGAAAGCAGCTTTTTTTATGCAAGTTCAAATGGTAAAACATTTCTGTGATCTTCGTCATATTTTACTAATTTCCACGCAATTTATTTGGTTATAAAATAGAATGAGGGTACTTTTGCCCAACGTTTTTAGCGCCGATATGAGAAAAATATTTTTGACAATTGGAGCACTTGCATTAAGTGTTTCGAGTTTATTTGCACAGGAAAATCCAGAAATAGGAAAAAGCATTTTTAAACCAAGGAATATAAGGACAGAAAGTAATAAAGGGAAGTTTTTCTTTTTTTGGGGGTATAACTTTTCTTCTTACGCAAAATCCGATATACATTTTACAGGTCCAAATTATGATTTCATCCTCCACGATGTAAAAGCGGGTGACCGCCCAACGAAATTTGGGTCGACTTATTTTGACCCCGGTCGTTTGACTATTCCACAATTTAATCTGCACTTCGGTTATTATATCAAGGACAATTACTCCATTTCCTTAGGTTGGGATCATATGAAATATGTTGTGGATATTCCACAACAGGTCAAGATCACAGGTTATATTGGTGATGAAATCTCAAACCCTGGCATACCAACCGGCAATCGTGCAGGACAATATAATGGCGAAAAGATCACGGTGGATTCTGCGATGTTGACTTTTGAACATACGGATGGATACAATTTCGCCTCTGTAGGGTTGGAGCGATACGATGATATCATCAACAATCGTAAAGGTCAACAGGTACTCACGATGGAATCTGGTGTAGATGTAGGACTTTTGATACCACGATCTGATGTCCGCCTTTTTGGTGAGGGGGCTAATCACTTTTGGAATATTGCTGGATACGGTGCATCTGCAAAAGTTGGTTTACACTACCGTTTTTATAAAGGACTTTATTTGCAAGGAAACTTTAAAACAGGTTGGACTGATTTGTACAATATCCGCACAACGGGTAGAAGAGGCGTCGACAAAGCCACACAACAGATCTGGTTTTTTGAAAACTATTGGGCTTTGGGCTTTAGATTCTAACGATTTCAATCTATGCTACCATAAGAAAGGGGATGTCAAAACATCCCCTTTCTTATGGTAGCTTCATCAGGAAACAGAATCATTTCATAGGCTAACTGATGTTTTCCTAAATATCAGTTAATTTAAAGATGTCTTTTACCCGGATTCCTTTTTCCGTATGTTGTAGGGTACAGCATTCATTAACCGGATCATGTTCAAAGAAGAGAATGTATTCATTTTCGACGATTTCATTCCAATAGCTGTTGCGCTCTTCCATGGTGACTAATGGTCTCACGTCATAGCCCATGACATATGGGATCGGAATATGACCGACAGAGGGCAACAGATCTGCCATATAGAGTACTGTCTTTCCCTTATATTGAATCTGTGGCAACATCATCGCTTCGGTATGGCCGTTGGCATAGCGAATGCTGATGTCCTTGCCAAATGGATCCTTGCTATCTTCAACGAATTTCAATCGGCCACTTTCTTGAATAGGAAGGATATTCTCTTTTAGAAACGATGCTTTCTCTCTCGGATTGGGGTCTGTAGCACAGGCCCAATGGTCACTATTGCTCCAAAAGTCTGCATTTTTGAAAGCAGGAGATAATTTTTCCCCTTCACGGATAATGGCACCACCACAATGATCAAAATGCAAATGTGTCAGGATGACATCTGTAATATCGTTTCTGTCAAAGCCAATGTTTTTAAGCGATTTATCTAATGTGGCATCACCGTGTAAATAGTAATAACTGAAGAATTTTTCGTTTTGTTTATCGCCAAGGCCTGTGTCCACCAGCATTAATTTATTACCTTCCTCTATGAGGAGTAAACGATTGCCCCATGTGCACATATTGTTGGAATCAGCCGGGTTTGTTTTGTTCCAGATACTTTTGGGAACCACTCCAAACATGGCACCGCCGTCCAATTTAAAGAAGCCTGTTTCTATCGCATGTAATTTCATCTTATTAATATTTGTAAAGCTTGGAACAATTTACGAAAAATATAAAATATATGGACGGTAGATGAACGGATTGTGCTAAAAAAATATGCTAAAAAGTTTAATTTATTTTATCTTCATAACTAATTGATAGTTAGATTGTTGTTTTTGTGTTTTTTATACAATAAGCCTGATTTTTAGATAATTAAGTTTTGTTTTTAGCGAAATTTGCCTTTAACTTTGGGCACATTTTAAAACAAACAAAAAATATGAAAAAGGGTAACATTGGAAACGCGCCTGATTTGAAATATTTGAAAATTGATTATACAGGAAATGTATTTTATCAATTACCTGTTTCAGAGTTGGTCGAACATGCTTTAGCGAATCAAGAGGGAAGACTGTCTGACACTGGAGCATTAGCCGCTGATACAGGAAAATTTACTGGAAGATCCCCCAAAGACCGTTTTTTGGTCGAGGACTCCTTGACTAAGGATGCAATATGGTGGGGTGAAATCAATCAGCCGATGACCCCGGCCAATTTTGATGCATTATTTTCAAAGGTTGCTGCACATTTGAGTAACAGAACAATTTACGTCCGGGATTGTGCGGCAGGAGCGGACCCAGCATATCAATTATCTATTCGTGTTATCACAGAAACAGCTTATCAAAGTATTTTTGCTAACAATCTGTTTTTGAGATCTGTGGGTGATATTGGTAGTCAACCGCAATGGTCAATATTAGCTGCGCCGACATTACTTATCGAGGATCCGCAACACTATGGCATTCGAAACGAGAATTTTGTAGCCATTGATTTTACGAAAAAAATGGTGCTGATTGCGGGGACTGGATATACTGGTGAAATCAAGAAAAGTATCTTTTCCATCTTGAATTTTATTTTGCCGCATGAACATAATGTATTATCGATGCACTGCTCGGCGAATACCTCCAAAGATGGTAAAACGGCCTTATTCTTCGGACTTTCCGGAACGGGTAAGACCACATTATCGGCTGATAAAAACAGGAAATTGATCGGTGATGACGAGCATGGTTGGAGCGAGAAGGGGATTTTCAACTTTGAAGGTGGTTGTTATGCAAAATGTGTAGGACTTACAGAGGAAAAAGAACCTGAGATTTACCATGCCATCCGTTTTGGCTCGTTGCTTGAGAATGTTGTCCTGGATGAGTTTGATCGACCAGACTATGAAGATATCAGTAAAACCGAAAATACGCGGGTTTCCTATCCGATCGATTTCATGGAAAATGCTGAGATGACGGGAATAGGTAATGCCCCTGAAAATATTTTCTTTCTGACTGCCGATGCCTTTGGTGTATTGCCTCCGATTTCATTGTTAACGGTAGATCAGGCAGTCTATCATTTTGTGAGTGGGTATACCGCAAAAGTAGCCGGTACCGAAGTAGGGGTGAAGGAACCTACTGCAGCCTTCTCAACATGTTTTGGTCAAGCATTCTTACCTTTACACCCAGCGAAGTATGCTGCGTTACTACGGGCCAAACTGGAGCAAAATCCCAATATCAAAGTATGGTTGGTTAATACAGGTTGGATTGCAGGGCCTTATGGTATCGGACGTCGTATTAAACTGAACTATACACGGGCACTAATTCGTGCTGCAATGGATGGATCACTATTGGAGGCTCAATTTAATAAGCATGAGATTTTTGGATTGGATTATCCGACCAGCTGTGGCGAATATGTTCCCGAACAGATTCTAGACGCTAGGGGATTATGGAACAATAATGAAGCCTATGACGTGCAAGCCAAACGATTGGCAAAATTGTTTATTGAAAATTTTGAAAAATTTGATCATTCAATGCCAGCTTCGGTACAAATGGCTGGCCCTCGGATCGCTACGACAATACTCGTTTAAAAGTATAGCATTACTTAGCGGGTTATGAATTAACGAGTTATGCCTCCAAAAAGATACGGTCTTTTGGAGGCATTTTTTAAAGACGCATTTTAATTGTGTTTGTTCACAAAATCATCCAATTTCTCCTGTTCATTTCCGGCAATTGCATTGATAATTATCCGAAAAGCTGCTAAGCGGGCTTTCTTTTTATTGTCTTTGTCGATTTCAAACCAAGGCGACTTTTTGGTGGCAGTCGTTTTAAAGAGTTTTTCAATATAACCCGTATAAACATCCCATTTTTCCTGTGCCTGTTGATCCAAAACCCCAACCTTCCAGTGCTTTAGAATATCTTCTTGCCGCTCTTTCAATCGCTCCGCCTGCTCTTCTTTACTAATGCTCAGAAACAGCTTGATTAGGATGATACCATCATCAATCAATTGCTTTTCAAATTCCGGTACCTGTTGCATGAATAATTCATGCTGCTCCTTCGTACAAAAATCAAATACAGGCTCTACCACAGCACGGTTATAATAACTACGGTCGAAAATGACCATTTCACCGGCATTGGGTAGATGCTTGATATACCGTTGAAAGTACCACTGACCATTCTCCTCAACAGTTGGCTTGGGTAATGCCACAACACGTACCTTTTTGGGATTTAAATGCTCGGTCACCCGACCAATTGTACCTCCCTTTCCAGCGGCATCTCTTCCCTCGAATATAATGACAACACGTTTTCCTTTTTCAATAATATCATATTGTAATTTGAGCAAGGTAACCTGTAGATCATAGAGCTCTTTTTCATAGTCATAGACATCGTTAAATTTTTTGATTTCCAAAACCCCATGTTGCTCCAAATAGTCAAGGACATCTTTGTTTTGACGGATTTTTTCAAGCTCTTTTAAATCGTATTCTGCCATAATAGTTGGTTTTTCAAGTTCGTTCATCTAAAGTTACTTATTGAATTGTTAAAAAATGTCAAAATTGAAATAAATCAGACCAGCACATGTAATATTGATTGGGAAGCTAACGTTATAAGGAAAAGCAATGCAAAAGGATGCTTTGATTAAGAATTAGACTTTTCATAAATTTAGGTTAATAATTGGTTAGGTTAGCCCGGAGTTCTCAACTTCGGGCTTTTTGTTTTTATGCAGTAAAGTTTTTCGGGTATCCAATTGGCTCTCCAGTGAAAGACTTTAACTTGCATCTGACTACGAATATACCATAGGGTAGGGGCGTATATTGTTGAATCGTTTTCAGGTACCCAATTTGCTCTTCAGCAAACGTCTTCGACTCGCAGCTACTTATAATTATACAAGGGTGAAGATCATATATTGTTTTCGAATATCCGGCTTGACCTTCCAGCGAACAACTTTGGTTCGTGCGCTCTCCTAAAAGTATGAAGATAGGAGAGTTATTATTTAAATGTTAAAAAATGTTAAAGGAATGGTAATCATATAATTAATTGAAACAAGTGGCGTTTTAATTTCAAATACTTTTCATAAAATAGGTTAATATATGGCTAACGAAAGCTCAGAGTTCCCCACTCTGGGCTTTTTATCTTTTGATTAATCAGAAACGTCTAGTGGTGAAGGATAAATGACCCCTAAAAATTAAAAATATGAATTCACGCCTATTATACATTACCTGTTTATAGGTTATCCGTATACTGGATAATTTTCGAAGAGTGATTATAGACTTTCAGCTTTACGCCAACTTCCTACCCGGAGGGGTTTTTGATGGACACACTTCCTTTCTGACCTATGTTCAGGGAGTATTCTTTGCCTTTTTTCATGATGATTTCAATGGTATCAGCCGCTAACCCTATCGTATTGCTCGATTTATTGACGGCATCGATAGAAAACGTGCTCGCGTTCTCTGTTGAAATCTTTAAGAATTTATGTGCTGGGATCACTGCATTTACATACAATGTGTGTTTATCTTTTTTACCTAGGTTGTTTACCTGGCAAGACTGTAAGATTGCGCAGGTTAATAGCCCAGCTAATAATTTCACAATTTAATCGTTGATAATTGTCAGAAATTAGAAAATAAAGTTCATTTATCCTAATAATTTACTTATTCAGGTTACTTAAAAAACCTCATTTGAAGGCAGGAACATTATCAGGCATAAAAAAGCCCTACAATTTTGCTTGTAGGGCTTTACTATTCTTTTACGTAAAATATAACGCTAAGCTACTTCTCTTAAATCTACCGCTACTACACGTGAGACGCCCTGTTCGACCATAGTCACACCATAGATAATATCTGTGCTTGCGATTGTTTTCTTATTGTGGGATACAACGATAAACTGTGAATTTTTGGAGAAATCACGAATGATATTGTTGAATTTATCAATATTGGTATCATCCAGTGGAGCATCGACCTCATCAAAAATACAGAAAGGTGCCGGCTTTGACAGATACAATGAAAATAACAATGCCGTTGAGGTCAAGGTTTTCTCACCACCCGATAGCTGGTTGATTGACAATGGGCGTTTTCCTTTTGGTTGAGCAATGATATCAATATCCGAATCCAATGGATGACTCGGATCAGTCAAAACCAGGTCACAGCTGTCTTCTTCATTGAATAATGAACGGAATACCTTAACAAAATTGTCCCGTACAGCATTAAAGGTAAACATAAACTGTACCTTAGCAGTATCATCTATTTCTTTGATTGTTGCCATTAATGAGCCTTTTGCTTCGATCAGATCTGCTTTTTCCTTATTGATAAAGTCATAACGCTCATTCATCTCATCAAAGGCCTCTTTAGCCATTAAATTGATCGTCCCAAACTCATCGAGCTGCTTTTTGAGCTTGCTGCATTTTGTCGCTAAACTGGATTGATCTTCTGCTATTTCCGGTACATCCTCACGTTCAATTAGATCTTTCAATTCGATATTAAATTCTACCGACAGACGTTCTTTGAGCGCATTGAGATCAATTTGTAAGGCAGTTTTCTTATCTTTAATCTCACCGACAAGAAAGTCACTCTGTTCTTTTGAGCGGCGTTGCTGAGTCAGTGAATCTTCCAGATTATTGATCTGTTGCTTGTCGGCATAATACGTTTCCTCTAACTCTTTTAGGCCGTCTTCCAATGAAATCTTCTGCTCATACATAGCAATAAGATCTGCATCTTCTTCGTCCTCAAATGGGATCGTAGTTCGCAATGCTTCCTGTACTTCAACGAGTTCAATACTATTTCGCTGGATACGGATTTCATGATCATCTTTTTGAGTCTCTCTGAATTCGAGATCCTTGCTAATATTAGCGACTTTATTCAGTTGTTGATGATAACTGATATTTTCCTGGTTATAGGCGATGGATTTTTCGTTTAATATCTCTGAAATTTCATGAAATTGATCTTGCAATTCGGAAAGTTCGGTTACACTTTGATCTTTTTCTATACGTAATTCCTGAAGCTGAGGTTCGGCAACCGTAAGATCGGACTCGATAGTCGCAATTTTTTCCTGGATATCTTTTTTCCGTATTTGCGAATTGTTGATGAAAGCTTGATATTGCTCCTGTTTGGTTTTTACCGTAATCAACTCATTGTTGAGTCTATTCAGTTGAAAACGTAGTTCATCAATAAGTTCTTTTTGTGAGTTGCTACGTAAGGCTTCCACACGTGCTGTTTCAGCCGTTATTTTGTCTTCAAGTTTAGCAATCTCCAGATTAAGCGCTTTAATTTCCTGAGAGAGAACCTCCAGGTTTTTCGCTCTACCGATACGTTTCCCTTCGAATAATCCAACAGATCCACCAGAAAGGCCCAAATGATGTTTGGCGTAGCGACCATTCTTCTGTAAGATAACCTGGCCTACTTCTGGAAGCTTCTGCTCCATTTCCTTTTCGCCTTCCTGCTTTAAAATATACACATGCTGAAGGAGTAAGGTACAAAGCGCTTTATATTTTTCATCCACAGTGATCACTTCCAACGCGGACATGAGATTATCGTGTGGAGGAACGGGCTTCTTGACAGCTGTATCTATAGCATCCAAAACAAAGAAATTGGCACGACCTTTTGCGGCGTCGCTCAATAACTGGATGGCCTGAACGGCATCTTGTTGTGTCTCGACAACATAATGATTCATGATCGGTTCCAGGTAGTTTTCAATCGCAACACGATAGTTTTCCTGGCAAAATAGCACATCGGAGAAGAGAGGTGGCTGTTTTTTCCAACCCGCATTTTTCTTCAAGAATCGAATGGAATCTGGGAACCCCTCTAAATTGTCAATAAGGGATTTTGTCAAATTATATTCGTTCTGTTTGGCATCGACCAATCTAAGGTCTTTCGCAAGTTGTGCTTTAAACTCCTCTAAATTTGTCTGGCATTGAAGGATCTGTGTTTGCAGTTCCTCCTCGAGTTGATTGGCCGAATCATACTGCAATTGCTGCGCTTCTACACGACCTTCCAATTCCGCTACAGCACTGTTAAATTGCAGTAATTCTGCTTCTTTTGATTCTGTATCTACGCTGTTTCGGACAGCTTCCTGAAGAAGGGCTTCTTTTTGGATATTAAAAACGGCGAGATCCTTCTCAAGTTTATAGATTTTAGCCTGTAGTTCAGCATTGCTTTTGTTGAAGATGTCCAATTTCCCCTTGGCAGATTGTTGTTGACCCCTCAGAGCATCGACCTCAGATTTATTGGATTCCAGGTTGTCTTTGAGTGAGTCAAGTTTATTCTGTTCATCAAATAGCTCCTCATTCAGTCTTTTAATGGTATAAAGGACGTGATTCAGTTGTTGCTTGTCGCTATTGACATCAAGGTTTAATCGATTTTCTTTATCCTGAAGATTTTTTACTTTCTCATTTTTGATCTTCTTTTCCGACTCATAGCCACGGATTTTGTTGACAAATTCCTGTGTAGCCTTTTGTTGTACAGAAAGGTTCTTCTCCTGCTCCAAATTTACCTGACGCAATGATTGAAGTTCAGTCTCCGCATTGAGAATCAATTGCTGGGAATTTGCGGCATCCTTTTGAACTTTAGACTCCTGCGTTTGAAGTCGATCAAGTTCAGTCGAGAAATCAGCAATTCTATAGTAAGCGAGGTCAATGCTACTTTGGCGATATTCCTGCTTGAGTAGGGTATATTTCTCTGCTTTTTTTGCTTGGTTTTCTAGCGATTTAAGATTTTTTGTGATCTCATACAATAAATCGTCCACACGGCTGAGGTCAGCTTCAGTATCTTTTAATTTTGTTAGCGTCTGTTTTTTGCGCACCTTGTATTTTGAAATACCGGATGCTTCCTCAAAAAGATTTCTACGCGAATTGTCTTTATTGTTGATGATCTCATCGATCATTTTCAATTCGATGATGGAATAACTATCGGCACCGACCCCGGTATCCAAAAATAAATCTGTGATATCTTTTAAACGACATTTTACATCATTCAAACGATACTCACTATCCCCATTTCGGAATAGTTTACGTGTCACCGTAACAGTAGAGAATTCTGTTGGGAGGATATTATTGTTATTATTGAAGGTCAAGGAAACTTCCGCAAGATTAGCTGGTTTTCTGTTCTTTGTTCCGTTAAAAATAATATTTTCCATTTTATCAGAACGTAGCATCTTTGTACTTTGTTCACCAAGTACCCAGCGTATTGCGTCCACCACATTGGATTTCCCACATCCATTTGGCCCGACGATCGCGGTAACACCGTCATTGAAGTTGATCGTGATCTTGTCTCCGAAACTCTTAAATCCCTTTATTTCTAGTTTGGTTAACTGCATTTATACCAAAATTGTTTGTCGTTATAAGCTTGCGAAAATAGTAAATTAAAATAAAACTTTTTTCTTTCTTTACTCACATTTTCCTGTTTCAGGATCGCAAGAAGGCCCTTCTTCACCTCTTTGTTGTAATGGGGCGGATTGTCCTGCCAAACATTCTTTGATCGTATTGTGAAAAACTTCCATGGGTTGTGCGCCGGGAATCGCGTACTTCCGGTCAAAGACAAAGAATGGTACACCGCGAAGACCGAGGTTGACACCTTCCTGAATGTCCTGACTGACATCGTAAGCATATTTATCGGAGTCTAAAAGTTCCTGTGCCGCTTGAACAGGGAGGCCTACTTGATTTGCTAGTTTAACAAGGGTTGCATTATCGTTGACATCTAAACCGTCTGTAAAATGAGCTTTGAACAATGATTTTTTCAAAGCAGTTCCTTTTTGATGGGCCTGCGCAAAATGAAGGAGACGATGTGCTTTTTTGGTATTTACGACAATTGCTTTATCAAAGTTCAATGTGATACCAAGTTCTTTGCCTTGTGCACTGAGCTGTGCCGTCATTGCCACGACATCATCCATGCTCATCCCTTTTGTACGGACAAGGTAATCGTAAGTTGGCATTCCCGGAGCGTCTTCGGGAAATTCTGGATTGAGCTGATAGGATTTCCAGGTAATCTCGGCTTGTACTTCCTGCTCAACTTCCTGTAGGGCCAACTCAAGCTTTGTCAAACCAATATAACAAAACGGACAAATGATGTCCGACCAAATTTCTATTTTCATATTTCTTATTTTACTCCGTATATTGTAATCAAAAATACATATAATAACGGTGATTATCGGATTACATTGTTGGGTCAATGTCAACATCATTATATTGCAGGTCTAAGTATATGTCAGAGAAAGATTTTTTGAATCGTAAAGTAACACTCGTCCTCGGGGGCGGGGGAGCGAGAGGATTGGTACATATCGGTATTATCCGTAAACTAGAGGAAATGGGGTTTGAGATCGATGAAATTGTGGGTTGTTCCATTGGCGCATTGGTCGGTGGAATTTATGCCCAGGGAAAGATGGATGTGCTGGAGGACTGGATGCATAATCTAACAAAGAAATCAGTTTTCAATATGATGGATTTCAGCTGGAAGGGTCTAGGAATGATGAAGGGGATTAAAGTCTTCAATGCCTTGAAATCGGTTATTCCCGATGCGAATATCGAAACGTTTCCTATTTTATTCAAGGCTGTTGCTACCGATCTGAATTATGAAGAAGAAGTCGTACTCGATTTTGGAAGTATGTATGATGCAATTCGGGCTTCTATCGCGATACCAGCTGTTTTTACAGCAATAGAGGAAGATACTCATGTTTATGTAGATGGGGGTGTGCTCAATCCATTACCCATCAACCATGTCACACGAAAAGAAAATTTAATTATAGCGGTCAATCTGGAGTCAAAACCAGATAAACAGTATTCTGTTATCAAAAAATTGGATACAAGAACCTCAAATTCTCTGGATATTCTACAAGCTTCCTATTATGTGATGCGTAGAAAAATGAGCCGTATGATTATTGATCTCTATCGGCCGGATGTCGTTGTAAATATCCCCTACAACATCTGTAATTTGTGGGACTACCACCGTGCAGAGTTTTTAGTTCAAAAAGGTAGGGAGTATATTGATAAAGCCCTTAAAAGTAAGACCAAAATAGAGTAGTGGACAGCGCAAGCTACTTTATTTTGGTCTTTCAGGTTTAGATCACCTTTAGTTGAACAAAGTGACCTTTGATCGTTGTCAAGAAATCAAGGATTAAAACAGATTGGGATAGTCACTGATAATTCCATCTACTTTCAGCGCCTTCAATTGCTCAATCTCTGTTTTACTATTTACCGTCCATGGAATTACCTTAACATTCGCTTTGTGGTATTGTTTGACAAATTCGCTGGTCACCAGCTTATAGTGCGGGCTAATGATGAAAGGTGTAAAACCTAATGCTGCGATTGTCTCCTGTGCATTTTTTGTATAGTTGGCATCAATAAGGTAAGAAACTTTAAATTGTGGGTAGGCTTTGTTTAGATACTTGACTGCTCGAATATCAAAGGATTGAATGATGGTGCGTGCTGCAATTTTTTTCTCTGTGATAACCTGTACCATTAAATCAACGAATTCTTCCACTCTGGGATGATAGATACCGTCTTTATCCTCTTTACTTTTCACCTCAATATTATAAAACATAGGCGCAGTTCTCTTTTGGAGGGCATAGGCCTCTGTACTATCGATGAGGTCGGCGAGTTTTGCAATACGTGTAATTTGTTTTTTCTGTTCGGGAAACTCCTTATAAAATTTGGAACCAATATCGTACTTGAACAGTTCTTTATAGTTCATAGCATATATTTGCAACGATTTATCTTTTTCGGGAATCTCAGTGCCATCTGGTTTTAACACAAATTTGGGATTGAGATAATCGTCGTGAAAAACAACGACCTTTCGGTCTTTTGTAATGTGACAATCCATTTCCAGAGTTGTTACTTGGGGCAGGTCAATTGCATTTTTCATTGCTGCAATGGATTCTTCGGGGTACAGGCCACGTCCGCCACGATGCGCTTCTAAACTTAGTTTAGGGAAGCTGTTGGTTGTTTTTGCGGAATCTTTCATAACTGAACAAGACACAGATGATAATATCAGACCAAAAAAGGCTATTCTAAGAAGACTTCTTTTCATTATTATTATATTTAAACAAAATAAGGGTGAATGACCCCGCTATGAATAGGCGAATATACAGTGTTTTCGAAACAGAACAAACTGAAATGAACTATCGGAATTATTGAAGTGAAGAAAAATGAAGTTTTAAAGGTTTGTTAAATATCATTCTTTACAAGAAGAAAGCCTTTCTGGGACGATTACAGCGGGATTGAAAATAGGACGATACACTTATATGTTAAGGCGAAATCTATTTTTTTTGTCTTTTTTGCAAGAAATTATTGTCATTCCTTTTAGAATTCCCTTTATTTGCACAAATCTCAAATTAGATGGCGAAAAATTTATTGATAGTTGAGTCTCCAGCGAAAGCAAAAACGATAGAAGGATATTTAGGAAGTGATTTTTTGGTAAAGTCAAGTTATGGACATATCCGTGACCTGGTAAAAACCGATGATGCAATTAATACAGAGAATAATTTCGAACAGAAGTACGAAGTTCCCTCTGATAAAAAGGCAGTCGTAAGCGAGCTGAAAAAATTAGCTAAGGCAGCAGAAACTGTATGGCTCGCATCCGATGAGGACCGTGAGGGGGAAGCTATCTCTTGGCATTTATTTGAGACATTGGGACTGAAAGATGAAAGTACTAAACGTATTGTGTTTCATGAGATCACGAAACCGGCAATACTAAAAGCCATTGACAATCCCCGTAAAATAGATTATAATCTCGTTAACGCACAACAGGCGAGACGCGTATTAGATCGATTGGTGGGCTTTGAGTTGTCACCCGTTTTATGGAAAAAGGTGAAACCATCTTTATCCGCGGGTCGTGTACAATCTGTTGCCGTGAGATTGATCGTCGACAGGGAGCGTGAGATTAACAAGTTTGAACCTGAGGCGGCATTTAAGATAGTTGCTTTCTTTCATACAGGCAAAGTAAAAGATAGTTTTAAAGCTGAGCTTCCACAACGATTTGCGACAGAAGCTGAGGCTACTCAATTTTTGGAAGACTGTAAGGCGGCTTTGTTCTCCGTTAAAAATTTAGAGACAAAACCATCGAAACGTTCACCAGCAGCTCCATTTACAACTTCTACCTTGCAACAGGAGGCGAGTAGAAAGCTAGGATTCTCTGTGGCACGTACAATGCAAGTTGCCCAACGTTTATACGAGTCCGGACGTATCACCTATATGCGTACCGACTCTGTCAATTTGAGTGATACTGCAATAGACGCAGCTGAAAAAGAAATTAAATCGGCATATGGTAACCAATACCATAAAGTAAGAAGATATAAAACAAAAACTTCGGGCGCACAAGAAGCGCACGAGGCTATACGTCCTACTTATTTTTCTGAACATACCATTGAAGGCGATTCTGCTGAAAAGCGATTGTATGAACTGATCTGGAAGAGAGCAATTGCTTCCCAGATGAGTGAAGCGGAATTTGAGCGGACCCTAGCGAAAATTTCGATTTCCACGCGTTCAGAAGATCTAAACGCTTCCGGAGAGGTGATGAAATTTGATGGTTTTCTGAAAGTTTATATGGAATCTGTTGATGATGATCAGGAGACAACCCTTGATGAAGACAGTGATAATGCGATCCTTCCGCCGTTGACAGTTGGATTACAACTGACCTTAAAAAGTATGTCTGCAACGGAACGTTTTACAAGACCTCCGGCACGTTATACTGAGGCCGCATTGGTGAAGAAATTAGAGGAACTGGGTATCGGTAGACCTTCGACTTATGCACCAACAATTTCTACCATCCAAAATCGTGGCTATGTTGTGAAAGAAGAAAGAGAGGGAAGATCACGTGATTATCGTGTATTGACGCTTGAGAACACTGAATTGAAAGCTGTCACTAAGACTGAAATAACAGGAGCAGAAAAAGGGAAAATGTTCCCAACTGATATCGGTATTGTTGTGAATGATTTCCTTGTAGAGCATTTCAACGGTATTGTAGACTTCCACTTTACAGCGAATGTCGAGAAAGAGTTTGACGATATTGCACATGGATTGACCGAATGGACAAAGATGTTGCACGATTTCTATGGGCCGTTTCACTCTGAAGTAGAAGATACATTGGAGAATGCTGATCGCGCCAACAATGAGCGTGAGCTGGGTGTAGATCCAGTTTCAGGCAAGCCTGTCTCTGTACGTATTGGAAAATTTGGTCCCTTGGTTCAGATCGGTTCGCCTGATGACGAAGAAAAACCTCGATTTGCATCCCTACGCAAAGGGCAGATGATTGAAACAATCACCTTTGAAGATGCGATGGAGTTATTCAAATTGCCCAAAAAAGTTGGTGTATTTGAAGATAAGGAAATGACAGTTGCTATCGGTCGATTTGGGCCTTATATCCGTCATAACTCGGCTTTCTATTCCTTGCCAAAAGGAGTAGATCCTTTGGATGTAACCGAAGAGGAATGCATTCAGATCATTCAAGAAAAACGTCAGAAAGATATTGAAAAAGTGATCCGCGTATTCGATGAAAATCCGGATGCGCAAATTGAACAAGGCCGTTGGGGACCATTTATTCGTTTTGGCAAGCAGAATTTGAAAATTCCGAAAGGAACAGAAATTGAAAAGATCAGTTACGAAGATGTGTTGAAGTGGGCAGCAGCAGATGCTCCTAAGGGTAAAGCCGTTAAAACAAAAACTGCCGAAAAGAAAACAGTTGCTAAAAAAGCAACAGTAAAGAAAGCTCCAGCTAAGAAAACGACAAAGTCTAAATAGGGATGAAAGCAGATTTGCCAGAAAATATAGTAAAAGATATCATGATTGCTGTGGTTTTGGAGGGCGAGACCGTGGAGACTAAAAACTGGACCGTGTACGTTATTAACGATAAGAATATTGCGATACAGAATGTGCTTATCAGTTCAAAAGGGTATGGTGAAAAGGAAGGAAGACAGGTTACCACCACAACATTACGGCATTTCATCGGAAATATAGAGCCCAAATCCTTTGATCGGGTTGAAGCGATCGATGAGCAGGTGTTTGGTCTGACCAATGAATATTGGTTGAGCTTTTATATTGACAATATTATTTACGATAAAAAATATATCTTTTTACCAGAAAGCATCGTGGATGGTAACCTAACTAAGGTTCCCTTGGTCAATAAACCCGGTGTCATCATAGGAGGAAACGAATAATGAGTGGAAGACACAATTTTATTATCGCCATAGATGGCTTTTCCTCTTGTGGAAAAAGTACGCTTGCCAAAGCTTTAGCTAAAAAGCTGAAATTTGCCTTTATTGACAGCGGCGCGATGTATAGAGCAGTAACACTCTACTTTATTCGTCATAATATTGCTCTGGATGATCAAGATGCGATTGATAATGCATTAAATGATATCCATATTGATTTTATCCCAAATGCTGTCAAAACGGAGATTCACCTCAACGATGAAGATATTTCTGAAGAAATCCGTCAGATGTATATTTCTGATAAGGTCAGTGATGTAAGTGCAATTAAAGCGGTGCGAACCGCTATGGTGACACAGCAGCAAAAATTGGGTAGCCGGAGAAATATTATTATGGACGGCCGTGACATTGGTACTACCGTTTTCCCTGATGCGGATTTGAAGATCTTTATGACCGCAGATCCGAAAGTTAGGGCGGCCAGAAGATACCTGGAATTGACGGAGAAAGGGGAGGATGTCACACTCGAAGAGGTTGTTGAAAATCTTGCCAATCGGGATCGTATTGATAGTACCCGCGCTGAGAGTCCACTGCGACAAGCCGAAGATGCTATCGTATTGGATAACTCAAATTTGACTCCAGAGCAGCAGCTACATTTTGTTGAAGAGGAATATTTAAAAGTCAAAGCATCAAGAATCCAAGCATAAACGCGATATAACAAAAAATGCCGATTGAAAAATCGGCATTTTTTGTATTTTGAAGACAACTATTTTATACTATTGATTTGTTGTTGCTCCAATAACTTTTCTACATTGTTTTTCTCACCAAACTCTGCTGTCTGTTCTTGAAAAGATTCCAGAAGCGCTTTGATAGCGTCTGAATTATCCGCTGTACGTTGATAGATTTCGGGAATTGTCTTTTCAATATTCTTATCACCGAGTTCGATGTTATCAACTTCAATTTTGCCTATCTTTTCTAAAACAGCCTGTTGGCTATTTCTGACATCTTCTAATTCTCTCGCTATTTTTTCCATCAATTGGAATTTCTTCAATTTATCCATATGCAATATCTTTAGTTATACTGTAATAAGAACAATGTCGCTCGAAAGTTTGTTTTGTTTTTTTTTAAATTGGTAAGAAAGCTGGCCTGGAGATATCATTGGGGCACAAAAAAAAGCCAAACCCCTTTTTGGGGCTGGCTTTGGTAACGTATAATCGTTGTTTTTTAATTCGTTCTTCCTGGATATACTTCTAGTGCTTTCTCCAAACAGGTCAATGCACTTTTAAGATCATTTTGATTCAGCACATAAGCAAGGCGAACCTCATTTGTTCCGGCACCTTCTGTGCTATAGAAGCCAGTTGCCGGAGCCATCATGACCGTTTCGTTATTGTAGGAAAACTCCTCCAATATCCATTGGCAGAATTTATCCGCGTTATCGATTGGTAACTTCGCAACCACATAAAAAGCACCTCCTGGATTAGGGGAATATACGCCGTCAATAGCATTTAACCCATTGACCAATGTATCTCTTCTGGCTGTATATTCTTTAGATACTGCTTCAAAGTAGCTATCCGGTGTATCAACAGCAGCTTCGCCGGCAATTTGTCCCTCCAAAGATGGACTTAAGCGCGCCTGCGCAAATTTCAATGCCGTCTGATATAATTCTTTGTTTTTGGTAATAATACACCCGATACGGGCACCACATGCTGAATAACGTTTTGAAACTGTATCAAAGATAACAACATTATTCTCGAGGCCTTCTAGGTGCATTGGAGATATAAACTCTCTACCATCATAGCAAAATTCGCGATAAGCCTCATCAGAGAACAGATAGAGATCATATTTCAGACAAAGCTCCCTTAATGCTTCTAGTTCTCCTCTCGAATAAAGATAGCCTGTCGGATTGTTGGGATTACAGATGCAGATTGCTTTGGTTTTCTCGGTAATTACTTTCTCAAATTCAGCAATAGAAGGTAGTGCAAATCCACTTTCAATGTAAGACATGATCGGTTTGATCACAATGTCCGATGAACAGGCAAAACCATTGTAGTTTGCATAAAACGGTTCCGGGATAATCACTTCCTCACCTTCATTTAAGCAGGCTTGCATGGTGATTGTGATTGCCTCTGAGCCACCATTGGTTACCAGGATGTCAGTAGGTTCAATATTGTAGTTTAGCTTGTTATAATACTCGGCTAATTTTTTTCGGTAGGAGGCGGTACCTTCAGAAGGTGTATAAGCCCATACTTTGAAATCAATATTTTTCAAAGCATTAAGCATAATTTCAGGTGTTTGGATATCTGGTTGCCCGATATTTAAGTGGTATATTTTTTTACCTTCTTTTTTTGCTTGATCAGCATAAGGCGTCAGTTTTCTGATGGGTGACGCAGGCATATTTAGCCCTTTTTCTGATATTACTGGCATTATAGTTTTTTTAAAATTAGTTGTGCAAAGCTAACCAAAATAAAACGAAAAAAGCCACATCCTGATGTGGCTTTTTTCGTTTTATCTGTCGGATTTTTATTCCACAATCCCTTTAATATAAAGTGTCTTTACAGGTGTTTTCGTATTCGATTGTACCGTAAAACTTTTGGTAAATGGTGCCTTAGCCGCAGCGTTATACGTTACCTTGATTGTTCCTGTTTCTCCCGGTTTTATGGGGGTTTTAGTGAACTCGGCCACCGAACAGCCACAGGTAGGGACTACGTTCGAAATGATAATAGGCTCACTGCCTGTGTTTGAAAATTTAAAATTATACGATACAGGTGTTCCAGCCGGAATCTTGCCGAAATCATGTGTTTCTTTTTCAAATTTAAATTCCCCTTGTCCAGCTTGCATAGACGAAAAACCGATAAAGGAAATGATTACTGCTAAAATTGTTATATACTTTTTCATGCTTCTAAGATATTACTTTGTGATTAAACTAGTACAACTGATATGCCAAATGTAATATTTATTGTCAATTTATTACACATCTAACAACTTTATTACAGTTAGATTATACCCTCTTTAAGCAGATCCTGTATATGGATAACCCCATCGTAGTTCCCTTGATCTGATACCAATAACTGCGTGATGTTGTTTTCCCGCATGATATGGAGAGCATTCGCTGCAAGTTCATTTTTATCAATCACCTTTGGTGATTTGCCCATAATTTCTGCGGCATTGATCGCAGCAAGGTCAGTGTGTCTTTCGAGCATGCGACGGATATCTCCATCGGTGATAATACCCTGGATTTGTGTGCCGTTTAAGACTGCTACTGCTCCCAGTCTGAAATGTGTGATGGTGATGATGATATCTCTGACGTTGGCATCCAATTGTACGCTAGGTTTACCATTTTGATCGGATAAGTCAGCCACTTTTAAGTAGAGCTTTTTGCCCAGGGCACCACCAGGGTGGTACTTGGCAAAATCCTGGTCCGTAAAATCACGACATTCCTGTAGCGCGACAGCTAGTGCGTCGCCCATGGCTAGTTGCGCTGTCGTGCTTGAGGTTGGCGCCAAATTATTTGGACAAGCTTCTTTCTCAACAGTGGTGTTCAGTATGTGGTCTGCATTTTTTGCCAAGTAGGACGCTGTGTTGCCAACCAAAGCCACCAAAGTATTTTTGGTTTGTTTTAGAAATGGGACCAAAACTTTAATTTCAGGTGTATTGCCGCTTTTGGATATGGCAATAATTAAATCATGCTGTTGGATAATACCCAGATCCCCATGGATGGCATCAGCTGCATGCATAAATATTGACGGTGTCCCTGTCGAATTTAATGTTGCAACAATCTTTTGCGCAATAATGGCACTTTTTCCGATACCTGTGACGATTACCCGTCCCTGAAGATGCAGGATTTTATTTATTACGGTAACAAAATCATCATCAATATATTGAGCCAGAGCAGCTACTGCTTTGGCTTCTTCTTGAATAGCTTGAATAGCTATATTTTTTATTTCGTAGTTGTTTTTCACAAAAAATACTCTTACTTTTATGTATTAGAATAGATTGCAAAAATAGATTATTTTTCAGGATTATTTCTTCATTTATCTATCTTATTTTTGCCCAAGGCGCAATGGAAATAGAAAAATCACTTTTCGACAATTTACAGGATTTTTTTGGTTTTGATACTTTTAAAGGAGATCAAGAGGCTATTATAACCAGCATTCTTCAAAAGAAGGATACGTTTGTTATTATGCCAACCGGGGGAGGGAAATCAATTTGTTATCAACTGCCAGCACTCATGAGTGAGGGAACCGCAATTGTAATTTCCCCGTTGATTGCTTTAATGAAAAATCAAGTAGATCAACTTCGCGCGTTCGGCGGCGAAGATAGTATCGCTCATTTTTTAAACTCCTCACTGAACAAGAGTGAAATCACCCGTGTAAAGGAAGATGTGCTTGCAGGAAAGACCAAGTTACTCTATGTAGCTCCAGAATCACTTGCTAAGCAAGATAATGTGGAGTTCCTGCATCAGATTACAGTGTCTTTTGTTGCCGTAGATGAAGCACATTGTATTTCAGAATGGGGACATGATTTTAGACCGGAATACCGTAAAATACGTCAAGTTATCAATGAGATAGGCGCTAATATTCCAATTATTGCGTTGACAGCAACAGCGACGCCAAAAGTGCAATCTGATATCCGTAAAAACTTACAGATGAATGATGCTGTGCTATTCAAATCATCATTCAATCGGAGCAATTTATACTATGAGGTACGTCCCAAAAAAGACGTGGTCAAAGAAATTGTGCGCTTTATCAAGACAAAACCAGATAAAACTGGTATTGTCTATTGCTTGAGCAGAAAGAAAGTTGAAGAAATAAGCGAGGTGTTGAACCTGAACGGTATTCAAGCGCTGCCCTACCATGCAGGCCTTGATGCTAAAACAAGGGCTGATACGCAAGATAAATTTTTGATGGAGGATGTAGAAGTGATTGTCGCGACAATCGCGTTTGGTATGGGGATTGACAAACCGGATGTCCGTTATGTTATCCACCATGATATTCCGAAATCCATGGAAGGCTACTACCAGGAAACTGGGCGTGCTGGCCGTGATGGGGGCGATGGTTATTGTTTGGCTTTCTATTCGGAGAAAGATGTTGAAAAGCTGACAAAATTCATGAAAGACAAACCTGTGGCCGAACGCGAGATCGGTACACAGATACTGAAAGAAGTCATCGATTATTCCGAATCTGCAGTCTGTCGTCGTAAGCAGATTCTTCATTATTTTGGGGAAAACTTTGACGAACATGGCTGTAGTAATATGTGCGATAATTGCCGTTCGGAAAAAGAATATTTTGAAGCCGAGGAATCCCTAAAAGATGTACTGGGCTTTATTAAAGAACAGGGTGAAAAATTTGACGATCACCATGTGATTAACGTGATGATCGGGCAGAACAATCAACCTGTATCTTCCTATAAACATGACGAGCACCGTCTATTTGGTTCAGGGAAGGAAAAAGGTACCATCTATTGGAAATCGCTGTTACGCCAAGCCGTATTGGACAACTTTGTTGAGAAAGATATTGATCACTATGGTTTGCTGAAATTAACGGATATTGGTCGGAATTATATAGACAATCCTTACCAGTTAAAATTTGTTTTAAACCGTCCTATCGAAAGCGCAGAAAATACTGCTGGAGACGAGGCTGGTCATGGAACTGGAGCACTCGACACGACCTTGCTGGGTATGCTTAAAGATTTGCGTAAAAAGATCGCTAAGAGTAAGTCATTGCCACCATTTGTGATCTTCCAAGATCCTTCCTTAGAGGAAATGTGTACACATTATCCAGTTAATATCGACGAATTAAAACAGATTCAAGGGGTAGGGAATGGTAAGGCGATTAAATTTGGTGCTTCCTTTATTGCGCTGATCAAGGACTATGTGGAGGAAAATGAAATCGACAGGCCTGTAGATCTGGTCATCAAAAGTACAGCAAATAAATCTGCGCTGAAGGTGGCTATCATCCAAAATATTGACCGCAAGATTGCGCTGGATGATATTGCAGCAGCGAAGGGGATTACCTACGAGGAAATATTAAAGGAAATTGAAACGATCGTTAATGCCGGTACCAAGATAAATATCAATTATTTTATTGACGAAATTATTGATGAAGATCGTCAGGACGAAGTGTACGATTACTTTAAAACAGCTGAAACTGACTCGATCAACGACGCGCTTAAGGAATTAGGAGGTGACGATTATAGTTTTGAAGACCTTCAATTGATGCGTATCAAATTTTTATCGGAATTGGGTAATTAAAATTTTTATATAATTCATATGATCAACAAATACATTCCTGAAATAAAGAATGGAACTTCGCAGAATTTCTTTTTAATGGCAGGGCCATGTGCAATTGAGGGAGAAGAAATCGCTTTGCGGATTGCTGAAAAGATTGTTACTATTACAGATAAACTCAATATCCCTTATATTTTTAAAGGTTCATACCGTAAGGCCAACCGATCTCGTTTGGATTCTTTTATGGGTATAGGGGATGAAAAAGCGCTGAAAATTTTGGAAAAAGTAGGGAAGACCTTCGGCGTTCCTACGGTAACAGATATACATGAAAGCCATGAAGCGGAAATGGCCGCAGCTTATGTAGATGTTCTTCAAATTCCAGCATTTTTATGTAGACAGACGGATTTATTGGTCGCTGCAGCAAAAACTAATAAAGTCGTTAACGTAAAAAAAGGACAGTTTTTAAGTGCAGGATCCATGAAGTTTGCAGTAGATAAGATTGTCGAGTCTGGTAATGAAAAGGTATTTTTGACCGATCGTGGTAATACATTTGGCTACCAGGATCTGATCGTTGACTATCGAGGGATTCCCGAAATGCGTTCCTTTAATGTACCGACTGTGATGGATTGTACACATTCACTTCAGCAACCAAATCAGACTTCAGGAGTAACAGGTGGAAAGCCTGCACTGATCGAAACAATAGCCAAAGCGGCGATTGCTGTTGGGGCCGATGGTCTATTTATCGAAACCCATCCTGATCCTGCAAATGCAAAATCTGATGGCGCAAATATGTTGCACCTTGATCTGCTTGAAGGATTGATGGAAAAACTAGTACGTGTAAGACAAGCTATTTTATAGTATAATAAATAAATCGTAATAGAAAGGAGCCAATTAGGCTCCTTTTTTTAATCAATTCAAATTCAAACCTAAAGTATCGTATGTTTTCAAAAGTTTCTCTCATGGCACTGATGCTGTTCTCACTTTCGATTGTCAAAGGACAGCAAAATTATACCTGGTTTTCGCCCCTTGACGATAAACATGTAGAAGGCCGGCTCGACAATCAGAAGCTTACAGCCTTTGGTCGACTACCGGATGAGCTGGAAAAGCAGGTGCGCAAACCGGTTTGGGAACTGGGACAAAATTCTGCTGGACTCTATATCGATTTTCAGACATCAGCTTCGGAAATTACAGTTCAATATCAAGTTGCAGGTGGATTGAATATGCCCCATATGCCTACTACCGGTGTGAGTGGACTGGATCTTTATGGCTATGATACAACACATAAAGTTTGGAAATGGGCTTACGGTAGTTATGATTTTTCAGACACGATTTCTTATACCTGGAAGCATATAGGTAAGAATAATAACTTTAACTATCGTTTGTATCTTCCTTTGTATAACGCGGTTAAATGGTTGAGTATTGGTGTGCCTAATGATGCGAAGTTAACATATACACATACCGCTACCCTGAAACCTATTGTGGTCTATGGTACTTCTATAGGACAAGGGGCATGTACCAGCCGGCCAGGTCTTGTTTGGACAAGCCAGGTAGGTAGAGCTGTTAATAACGAGATTCTGAATTTATGTTTTTCAGGTAACGGTCGTCTTGAACAGCCTATCCTAAATGTAATGAATCAGGTGGACGCAGCATGCTATATTTTGGATTGTATTCCGAATCTTGCGATTACTAAATCACTCAGCGAAAAACAATTGGATTCGCTATTGGTCAATGCGGTTACATTTTTAAGAAAAGAACACCCGACAACACCGATCATATTGACACAGCATAGTTCTGGAACTATCAATACCGTATTTAACGACGACAAAAATAAAGAATATCAGCAAAGTAGCCGGGTATTGAAAACAACCTACGAGAAATTACAGTCAAAAGGGGTTCGGCAGATTTTTATGCTATCGAGTGGGGAACTGGGGCTGGACTTAAACTCAACAGTAGATTATGCACACCCAAATGATCAGGGGATGGAACATATCGCAAATGCGTATATCAAGTTGTTAAAAAAGGTGCTGAAATAGAGCTATTATACTTTCGAAGGAGTAAATTTAAAAGCTTTGAAAACAGATAGAAGGTTCTTGTTGGCCGATAGACAGCGCTTAACGAGTTTCCTGATGCCTTAATCAAAAAAATGCAATTCAATAAAAAAGGGAAGTTTAAACTTCCCTTTTTTATTTATTTCTTTTTCAATTTCATCGTCATTTTTGCTTTTTCACCGCCTCCATAATTGAAAGTTTTGGCATTACTTTCTTTCTTTTGGTGAAAAGCTCCACCACGGGAACTATCTTCTTGTTCTTCCTTGGTTAATTTTTTCTTTTTATCGCTTGTGGGATTGTAAATCTGCAGATCCTCCGGAAGATCCAGTACATCCATTCGTTTACCCACAGCTTGTTCTATTTTTCTGACCATCGGAAGTTCCAGATCGGTCGTAAATGTCAGTACTACAGAGTCTTCATTTTCATCGTTTTTGACTAAATGGTTTAAAAATTCCTCTTTTTCATTTGGCAATTCAAATTGAAAAATAAAAGGAATATTTGCGAGATCAACTGTATTGGTGTTTTCCCGGGCAATGATCAAAACGCGAGTTTGCTCACTTTCTATAAAGTCTGCCGTTGTTTCAAAGCCAAAATCATCATAAAATAGTGGGTTCAGAATTGCGATTTCCTCTTTCCCTTGTTGAAATAGGCTAGTGGCAAGCTTTTGTGCTGTAAGCTTTGAATTTACAAAAACAATTACCTTTTGAAAAACCTCTTTATCTTGTAGAAGGTAATTCAGTAGATTGATTTTTGTGGTGAAATTTGGAAGATGGTACAATAAAAGATCTAAAGTATCAATGGTCTCATTCTCCAATTCATCCACCTCAATCAAAGCATAATCTTCATTTAGATGCGTATCAATCATGTCATACAGCTTCTGATGTTCAACAGTACTGAAGACCAGGTGCTGTACTTTACCACAACTTTCTGCTAATTCTCTTACGGGATTTTGCATGCCCTGTTTGATGATTTCTTCTGCATCATCAATAATTAACGTTTGGATACGGTTTAGATTGAGGGCTAATTTGAGATAGATTGCCCTTGCACGGTTCGGTGTTGCGACTACAATGTCCTTTCCAGCAACTAATTCTTCTATTTCTTCTTCCATACTTCCCCCCGCACGCAATCCAATAATCCGAAGATCTCTATTTTTGCTTAGTTGGTAAAATTTTTCAACGATCTCGTCGATGCGTTCTTCATTGGGAGCCAAGATTAAAAACTTAGGTGCTTCATCATCCGTGAATTTTAATTTCATCAAGGTAGATAATACATAAGTTGTGGTCTTGCCCGCCCCTTCAGGAGCAATCGCAATAACATCCTGTCCGCCAAGAATTCTGGAAATACATCTAGTCTGAACTTCCTTTGGAGCCAAATAACCGAGCTCGGTCATCGTAGCAGTCAATCTTTTGCTTAGTTTTAGTTTCTCTAACGACACGTATCCTTTAGTTTATGTAAGTTGCAAAAATACACATTTAGTTTTTAGATCAGCTAATGTGCGCCCATTTTTGAAAAGAGGTTGATAATAATTACCCCAGCGACGATCAATATCATTCCGATTACTGCTGGCGTATCGGGAATCTGTTTAAACAAAATCATGCCTATCAATGTAATGGCAACGATACCAACCCCCGACCAGATTGCATAGGATATTCCGACAGGAAGGTATTTCAATGTGATGCTCAGGAAATAAAAAGCGATAATGTAACCAATGATACAGATGGCGGTAGGTTTCCATAAGGTAAACCCTTCGGATTTCTTTAGGAAAGTCGTGGCGAAAATTTCTGCCGCAATAGCAAGAAGCAAGTATAAATATTTTATCATTATCGAGTCTTTTCTGATCAAATGAAGTACAGCATACAAAGCTACACATTTTGCTGTTCACTTCGCCCCAACGGCCTTTTATTTGGAAAATTGCTGTTATTGAATCAATCTAAATATAGCGCATTTGCTGCGATCAAGGTGATTTTGACGGTAATTATAATTGTTTATAAGGGTAAATTTATCTAAGTTTGACCAATCCACTAATGGGAATTAATAGACTTTATGAGGTATATTCGTTTTTTTTTTAAAACCTTTATTATATGCTTAGTTTCTCTATTCTCTTGCTGTCAGCTGTATGCCCAAGAACAGTTGCAAGAGCTACAGAAATCATACTACAATCTTCCGCTAGGGAGTAAGGAACGGTTTCTGTTGACCGGAAAATATGCGCAGGCGCTATATTTCGCCAATGAGAAGGCATTGGCAAGTCAGTTGCTCAATGATAATATTCAATTAGCCAAAAATTATCCCGATAAACAATACTATGCCTATTTAAATTGCATCGCAGCAATGAATAGTTATAACGATCGCCTCTTTGAGAAATCGCGCTTTTACCTGGAACATGCAAAATCTGTTCTTCCCATAATCCATGATAGTGGTATCAAGGGATATATTCATTATTGTGATGGCTGGATTATGACAAGACAGAATAAGGAGGATCAGGCTGTTTCCCAGTTTCATAAAGCAATTTCTTTTTTAGAAAAAGCCCCCCAGACAGATGCGAATATAGCCCGTAAATTGGCTATATATAAAGAATTGACGGCTATTTATGCCAATCAGCGGAATTACGAATTTCAGGAGAAGTACACGAACCTTTTATTGGAGACAGCGAAAGCAGGTCAGAATACGAATAGTTTATTTGATGCCTATATGCAAGCTGGTTACCTATTTGAGGAGGAATATCGGTCAAACCGAACAGATCAGCAACTTTTGAAGAAAGCCGAAGAACATTATCTGGAAGCTTACCGAATAGCAAAAACTAATCAGAAAAATCTTATTAATCCGACAGATATGGCCTATGTCTCGGTGAATCTAGCTAATCTGTATCATGAATTTTATCCGGAGAATGGTAGTAAAAAGGCGATTTCATTTGCCCAACAGGCCTTGGAAATTGCACAGGAAACAGGACAATATGCCATCTCTGTTCCAGCCTATGGTGTATTGGCTGACGAGGCATTTAAAAGCGGCTATCGGGATCAGGGCAAAAAGTATCTGCAACAAGCGCTTTACAACCTGCAGCGAGAGCCACATTATGATTATCAGATGGGATTAAGTCTTTTTAGTAGACTGGCTGAAGTGAGTGTCGAAGAGGGAAAATACGAAGAGGCATTTCAATATCAAAAAAGTTATATTAATGTTTTCGAGGAGGCATTCAACTCGGATAAATTGGATAAAACCAAACAACTTGAAATAAAATATGAACGGGAACTGCAAAACCAAAAATTAATGCGTCTTCGTTTAGAGGGGGAGAAAAAGGGACAGCAGATCAAATTGATGAAAGCGCTTAATGACCGACAGAATCAATTGGTTGAAAATTTAAAATTAAACGAACTAAACCGTACCCAACAGTTGAAAGTACTTCAACTTGAGCGTGACAAAAAGGAACAGGACTTGCAATTAAGCCGCTTGGAGAATGAACAACGATTACAGGAACTTGATGTTTCCAAGCAGGAGATTGCCTTTAAATCACGCATGAATTCAATTTATATCTGGTTATTTATTAGCTGTTTAATCGCTGTCATCTTATTGTTTTATGCCTACTGGCAACGTTCCAAGACACTAAAGCAAAAGGAACACATGCATGGACTTGAAATCGAAAAAAATAATCAGCAACATGCCATCAAAAATCTGACGGCGATGTTGGCAGGGGAAGAGAAGGAGCGGACACGTCTGGCTAGAGACCTGCACGATGGCTTAGGAGGATTGCTGTCAAGTACGAAATTGGGCTTATCCTCAATTAGCGATGGGGACACCGAACAGCCTTCAGTTAAGAATGGTATTACGCGGAGTATCGAACTGCTGGATGATGCTGTGGATGAATTGCGTCGACTTGCACATAACCTGATGCCGGACCTAATTGTCAAATATGGTCTAGAGGAAGCCTTAAAGGATTATGCCGCACGGATGAGTCAACCGAATTGTCAGGTAGAAAGTGAATTTATCCAATTTGAATCAAAATTAAGTGTAGAACATCAGATTTCCTTATATAGAATAATCCAAGAACTGGTAAACAATGCATTGAAGCATGCCGCAGCAAGCAATATCTTCATACAACTTTCTGTATATAATGAACGTTTACATATTACTATTGAAGATGATGGCAAGGGATTTGATACCGAAAAGATAGATTTACAACATTCTGCAGGCATGCACAATATACAGTCAAGACTTTCTTTTCTACATGGCGACATGAAGGTTATATCCGCCATCGGCGAAGGAACTACCATAGAAATTGAAATGCCTGTTGTTTAATTAATAACTTAAGATGATAAAGATAGCGATTACAGACGATCACCCGCTGTTGTTGGAGGGATTAAAAAATATTATCAATTCCCACGAAGATTTTGAAGTTGTGGGTATGTATGCAAGTGCAGCAGAACTATTTAAAAACATTGTAGCAGATGCACCGCTTGTATTGTTATTGGATATCAATCTTCCCGATGCAAATGGAATAGATCTAGTCAAGGGGCTGAAAGAAGCCCATAAAGAGCTGAAAATAGTAGCCTTTAGTGTGCATAATGAATTGGCGGTTATCAATAGTATTTTGAATGAGGGGGCAGATGCTTATCTTCAAAAAAATGCCACCGGCAATGAAATCATTACCGCCATATCCGATGTTTTGGTGGGCAAGCGGTACATCTGTGAGAAAACCCAAGTTATACTCAATAAGAAAACAGATGCCGGACTGAAACAAGTTCCCAAGCTTACACGTCGTGAAAAGGAGATATTGACCTTTGTGGCCAAAGGACTGACGACCAATCAGATTGCCGAATCCCTGTTTATTAGTTCCCATACTGTGGAGAGCCATCGTAAAAACTTAATGGAAAAATTTCAGACGAAAAGTGTAACTGCGGCGGTCAAATCCGCTATAGAATATGGTTTGATACGTGAAGCTTAGTAGAAATCTGTGAATTACCTGAATTCAGGGATGAGAATAGCCTATTGCATTTGATACATTTGATGCTATAGATAAATAAGAGAAAGTATCAAATGTATATGGTTATATCAGCTAGTTTATTAGGTCGTCCGGGAAGAAAATTGCTTCCCTATTGTTTTGGCGTTATGTTGTCTTTGGGTTTTGGTTCGGTGCAAGCGCAGGGATTTGACACCAAAATACCTGATGGATCGAATACAGTAGTGGCTATTAATCTGGCTAAAGTCGTTGAATACGCAGAAGCTTCCACATTGAATAAGTTGCTGGATCGGATTGGTTTTTTTAAACATTTTGAAAAGAAGGGTATTGACCTGCAAAAGGATTTCCAGCAGACAGGAGTTGATTCGAAGGGAATGGCTATATACTACAGGAATGATAGGGATAGCTTGCTATACGGAGAGTTGATTGTCCCGATCAATGCTGTCAGCCGCTTTGAAAAGTTGTTGAATATGCAGGGGACTTCGCTTCCTGCCTTGAACGGCTATAGCCGATTTAGAACCGCGGATGGTCAATTGCTCGCTTGGAATGCAAAGGAGTTTAGAATTTTAAAAGGTGAGGTTGGCACGACCTATCTTGCCAACGATTCTACTGCCGCAATATATGGGATCGAAAATATAGATTATGCCGCCGCTGCAGTATCTGCCGCCACTGCGGCAGCAGATGAGGCCGAGGCAGCAGCTAATTGTGCTGATTCTGTACCAATGGATTCTACAACGATGGAATGGGATGCATTTGATTTTGATACACTAAAAGCTGAGGTAAAGCAAGAGGAGGGAGAACCTTTGGACGTCTATGCCAGTGTAACCGAGGCTGATACTAGTGCCTATGAAAATCATATCGATTATGATTCACTGGATACGGCTTTTGAAGAGGTGAATAGACGAAATGATTCTATCAAGAATATATTATTGGAAAAATGGTTACTGCGTGAGCAGGAGCAGCTATTGAGCGGCAGCTATCCAAATATACCTGCACAAGAGCAAGCGCGTTTTCTAAAGAATGTGGACATCGCTCGTGTATGGCTACCCAAAATTGAAGGGCTCTATGACGGACTTCGTTCTGTACGTTCCATGGTAGATGCGTATTATCATACAAGCAGTTTCTCTTTGGAAAATGACTATAAGGACATGTTTTTTGACCTGACGCAACAGGGAAATAAAATTACGCTTAAAACCGGTGTAACCCTGGGCAAAGATTTAGTGAAACTGACTAAACAATTGTATGCAAGGAAGCCAAATCCGAAGTTTGCAAAGTATTTAACAGAGGAAACTTTAGGTTATTTTAATGTCAATGTGAATACCGAAGCTTACCTAAAGGAAATACCGGCATTTTTTACTAAAAACCTGAAAAAATATTTTGGAAAAGAGAATGAGGTACTTGAGCTGATGGCTCTTGGACTTGAAATTGCACTGGATGAAAAAGCTGTTGCCAAAATAATGCCCGGGGACAATTTGGTCGTTGTCAATGGAATTACTAATCTGAAGGTCGACTATGTTGATTACGACTATGATGATAATTATGACTTAAAGGAAGTTAATAAGACAAAGGAGGAGAAGGTAGTATCTTTTATCTGGATGTTTACATCCGAAGATCAAAGGATTATCAAAAAGGCATTGGATGTCGCGGTATCAAAGTCTGATGCAAGCTTTGCGGGAGGGATCTATAAAATCAAACAAGGCAATGGCAAAGATTTTCCTTTATACCTGCTGTTCAATGAAGATCTAGTGATGATCAGTAACGATAGCCTACAGTTAAATAAAATTTTGCACAAGGATAACTATCCGACCAAGCCCAATAAATCTTTTGCTAAACTTATGAAAGTAAGTAAATTTTCTGCGGCTTTCCAAACAAAGAAAATACCAGCGCTGACAAAAGATCTAAATCTCGTATTGGGCAATAGCTGGCGATCTACATTAGCAGAATTGAATAATTATGGTAATTTTACCTTGAGTTCTAAAGGAATTGTGGGCGATAAACTGGAAACTGATTTGCAACTTGAACTGCCAGCAAACGCAAACAATGGCTTACAGTTTATGATCAACCAACTGCTTGATGGCATTGTGCCGGATGAACAACCTGAACTGGACAACCCAATTGATATAACTGACAATGATTAAAAAAGGAATAATTTGGACTTTAGGTATTATCGTAGGATTAGTGATAATAGGCTGTGGCATTTACATCATTCGACAACAGCAGTCGTATAAGTCTGTAGTCCATAAAAAGAGTAAGGCTTTATTGACGATTTCTCTGGATGATATCCTATTGAATCAATTTTTCGATAAATGGCAAACTGCACCGAAAGGAGGGCAGGACTTTGCTAAAAAATTGACTAAGCTAAAAGACAATGGAATAGATATCAAGGCCAATGTATTCCTTTTTTCTCTGGAAGACACGACAAAGAACTTTTATGCTTTTTTTGATTTGAAAGATGAGAAGCAATTTCTGACATTCTTAAAAGAGGGACTGGAAGTTGATTCCATTGAAAATAATGTCGCTCCGGGAGTAAATTATGCTTATCAGGATACAAATAAAATTGCATTTGTTTGGAAGGGTAACACCGTGTTGGTGGGACTGGGTTTTAATCTCGATAAAAAGAAGGATGAAATGATCCAGTTGATCCAGTCGGATACAGAGCGGGTATCTATTGAGAGTTTCATCAATCACCCGAGCGAACTAACCCGTAAATCATTGCGTTATAGTGCTATTTCTTCCAAAAATTTTATTGAATTTGACCTGAAAGGTAGCCGTATTGAGATCGCAGGTGAACTCCAATCTGATACTTGGAATTTTCCACAGGAATATCTCGTCCGGGAATTGGTAAACGAAAATTACATCAGCAAAGGCTGGATCAATTTTCCAAACGAACGATTAAAGACAGCTTTAAAAGACATGCTTGTTGATCTTCCGATTTCGGCAGACTCGATTATGGCCCATGCGAATGGGAATTACGTTGATATCGAAGTTTTAAAAAATCAGGTCGTACAGACAGATACCATTATTAATTATGCGGTGAATGACAATTTTGAAACAGTAGAGGAAAAAACAGCCTATGAAAGTAAAGTGCCAAATGTTCGGTTTGGAATTCGGGGGGATGAGAGCTTACCTAAATTTCTCCCCAATAAGTTGTTTTACCAGTGGTTTCAGAAAAATGATGGTCAATTTAGTATATTATCGACGGCTTCAACGATAGACAAGATGCAGGCAAAATATACGAAAACCAATAGTCTTTCACATGTCGCAATTCATCTTGTGGATTGGCCGAATGCTTTAAAAGTCACTCCGATTTTAATGTTGAAGGCGATCGCTTCGGATATGGATCTTACCTTAAAAGTCGCGGGCGCCAATCAGCTTGTTTTTCAGGGGACTATTTGGGATTATTCGCATGAATAATAGGGTTGCGCCACACTAGTATTCCGCTGTTTCTTTGTAAATCCAAAAACATTCTTTACCGGAAGGTGGTTTATTCTTATTGACAAAGATGATCAATATGGATATAAGGACTAAAAGTAGAAGTAAGATAAAGACCTACTGGCGAATTTTGAAGAGTTCAGTTGCCGGATTTTTGAATGAAGATTCAATGAAATATAGTGCTTCTTTATCTTACTATACTGTTTTTTCGATCGGCCCAATACTGGTTTTAATAATTGCGCTGGCAGGTATATTTTATGGTGAAGATGCCATCGAGGGGAAGGTCTTTATGGAACTGCGTGGCTTAGTAGGTAACAGTGCCGCCAAACAGATTCAGGAAGTTATTCAAAATCTCGAACTCTCGGGCAAATCCAACATGGCACTGCTAATTAGCAGCATAACTTTGATATTAGGAGCAACCAGTGTATTTGGAGATATCCAAAATTCAATCAATAAAATCTGGCATGTACGGGCCAAGCCGAAGAAGGGCTGGCTGAAATTGATTCAGGATCGCTTGTTGTCTTCTTCCTTAGTCATTGGTCTGGGATTTTTATTGGTTGTCACCTTGATTATCAATGGTGTAATCTTGGCCCTTACAGGACAATTGCAACGTTATTTTCCCGACATGACAGTGGTGCTGCTTGACGGAATCAACTTTGCGTTATCATTTGGTATTATATTCTTACTCTTTAGTATTATTTTTAAAGTACTTCCCGACGTCAATATTCAATGGCGGACAGTTCGTGCAGGGGCCCTATTTACAGCAGTTTTGTTTATTTTGGGTCGTTATCTGATCGGAATATATCTGGAACATTCAGCGACCCAGGACACCTATGGTGCTGCGGGATCATTTGTCTTGATTTTGCTTTGGGTGTATTATACTGCTGCTATCTTATATTTTGGAGCCATCTATACAAGAGAATATGCAACGGTGATGGGGATTCCGATCGAACCAGCTCAATTTGCCGTACATGTGGAGACTCAGGAAATCGAACGTGCTGGTGGTGAGATTCCTCCAGCTCCGTTGACACAGGAGGAGAAGCGGGTAGAGGCCGACCCAGTAGATGATCCCAAGACCTAGAACGCCCCCGCCTTTTCGGTATCTGTGGTATTATGTTCACGGTATAATTTTTCACCTATAGCACCTTTGTCACCCAAAGCACGTCCCTTAATAAGCCATGAACTGCCAAATAAAAAAAGTGCAATGGCCTCAAATACAAGTGTTGCATATCCAAAGAGCTTAAACGGAATCAAAGCGATACAAACGATTATACCATAGCCACAAAAACGGTAAATATTATTTTCATTCATGACACTAATCGGAATCTCTTTGTTTGGTTCTTGGCCAATAGTAAATACATTGATGGAAAGGAATGCAAACGTCAGAAAAAGTACAGCTGCAAACCCATAATGTAGTTCCTTTAAACCAACTGCAACCAGTGTGCATTGCGTGCAGCTGCTACCAATTGGATCTGTGGGTATAAAGGCAACTCCAATCGCCATAAATCCAGCAAGATTTGTGAGGATATTATCATTTTTCCAAATGACTTTATTTCCATTTCCTTTATAGCAGATTAGAAATAATCCAACGGCAGACAAAGTTCCGGTAAAAATTTCTCTCAGATTTGAAAAATAGTAATGACTGATGGATGGTTGAATGCTGGTGCCGAAAAACTTAAATAAGGACAGCAAAACCAAGATAATAGGTAGAAAGATGCCCAGATAACCGATCGCCCGCCGTAATCTTCGATATGCAAAAAGATTGTGATTCTGAATGTTTTTGATATGCATAAATACAATAAAGATTAGGTTAAAAAGTTTCTTATAGCGTTGCTCGTCCCGAATGGCCGAAAACAGGTTTATTACAACTGAACAGCTATTCTAAAAATTAAACCGCGCGTATTTTAGCTACGGGCTTATAACTTTCTGACTTCGTCATATAGTCTGTCCACATCTTTCTTTTGAAAGAGGGCGGTTCCTTCGGCCATAGTGGTTGCCGATCCGCAAGCTATTCCCATACGAAGCAGTTCTTCGGTTGTGCCTTCTCTGGTCAGAACGGATACCATACCTGCAACCATACTATCTCCAGCACCAACAGTACTACGTATTTTTACAAGTGGTGGAACCATCTGAATTTTTTCTGCTGCGGTATACAGCACGGCTCCCTGAGCTCCCAGAGATACGACAACAAGGACAGCTTGGCCCTGTGCAATTATTTGCTTGGCGGCATGATCCAGATCTGTGCTAGCCAGTTCCTCTTTTCCAACAAGAGCGGCCAATTCACCCGCATTTGGTTTCAGCAAATATACGCCTTCCTCCAAAGCAACTTTAAGCGCATCTCCGGAAGTATCTACGATCACTTTGCTTCCTTTTGCTTTATATTTGTTGATAAGTAATCCAATAAAGTCCGCGGGAACATCATTTGGGAGGCTACCACTGATGACGACAAAATCAGGTATTGGATTTAATTGGTCAACAATAGCCAAAATGTTTTCCTTCTCTTCCGCTGTAAAGGCTTCACCCGGAAATCCAAATCGATATTGTTGATTGGTGGTCGTATCTATCACAATAAAGTTTTCCCTTGTTTCACTGCTGATATGGATTGGTGTAATATCGAGTTCTTCTTGTTTTAACAATCCCTCCAACATATTGCCCGTTTTTCCTCCAGAGGTAAAAAGTGCGTTTGAAGATATACCAAGTCGTTTGAGAGCACGGCTTACATTAATACCACCACCACCAGCTTCATACTTTGGGGGATTGCAGCGCAGTTTCTTTTCGGGAACAATGTTTTGAACACTTGTACTTTTGTCTACCGAAGGGTTTAATGTAATGGTTAATACAGTTTTTTTCATCATATTGCTTTCATTAAACTTAGGATTTTCCCTATGCTGAATATATGTTAACATGTAAAAGATAGCTCCTAGTAATGTAGTGGAATATCTTTCAAACAAATACAGTCCAATTCCTTTCGTTAATGCCATGACTTCTGAAATGGATTAAAGTAAAGTATGCTATATGAAGATAACCGTTATTTGTTAATTTACATTCAATTTTTTATAAAATTATTAGGCTGCTTTCAGGAAGCTCTTTGTTTCCCTTTTGGTATTTTATGATTGATATATTCATCTTCGATCACGTGGATAATGGTTAGGCTGTATTTAATATGCAATAGCTTTGTCAATCTAGATTGAGCTAAAAAGATCACTATAATTTTTTATTTAAATGATACGACAACGAATAGATAGGGAAGTAAAGTAATAACAATCAGTAAGACTTTTTACAATATATTTTCTCTGGAAACGAGGGTTAGCAAATCAGTCGTATTACTCACATTAAATTTTTGCAGAAGGTACTTGTAATAAGTGTCTATTGTTGAGTTGCTTAAAAGCAATAGGTCTGCAATTTCAGTTATTTTTTTCCCTTGAACTAGGTAGCGCAATAGTTCTCGTTCACGTCTGGTTAGGGTAGGTAGGGGACTTGGATTGTCTAAAGATCTATTTAATAGATTATCTGCTTCAGGACTTAAGACAATCTCGCCACGCATCACTTTTTCAATCGCTTCCAAGATCTCGGTAGCCTCGGTATTTTTGAGAATAAAACCGGATCCTCCTTGTTGCAGGAGTTCAACAATTGTACTTCTTTCAAGTGCGCTGCTCATTCCCAATACACGAACCACAGGGAACTTTTCTTTAACCTCCTTACAGACATCAATTCCACGTCCATCACTGAGAAACATATCCACCAAAAGCAGATCCACAGGCTTGGCCCTGATAAAATCGTTAAATAGCATAATACTCGGAAAACCGATGACTGTTGCATTCGTGATATTTCTCCTGATAATTTCTTGGATACCATCCAATACCATTGGATGATCATCTAATATGGCTATAACGAATTCTCTATCGTACATAAATCTCAATATTTACGGAGGTTCCATTTCCTGGATCACTATCAATTGACAATGTCCCTTTAAGAAAGTCAACCCGATTCTGAATATTTTTGAGACCTATACCTGTTACGTTTGACATTTTTCCTGTGTCAAATCCCTTACCATTGTCATCTACGGTGATCAAGATAGCATCTTGTTCTTGGATAAGTTGCACCAGAATATTTTTTGCCTTACCGTGTTTGATTGCATTGGTCAATAATTCTTGTACAATGCGGTAGATATGAACAGTATTATTCATGGAATGATCTGACAACAAACCACTGGATTGAAATTCAATCTGTACCTCGGAGCTTATCAGATCTGTACATAGGTCATGTAGTGCGGTCTCAAGCCCATTTTTCAGTAGACTTTCCGGCATCATTCCTCTTGCGGTTCTTCTGAGCTCCCCAATGGCGGAGTGAAGTTGCTCATTTGCCTTTTGGACCATCAATTCTTTATCTGCAGTTGGATCTGAAAGCTTTAGTTTTATTCCACTTAATGTTCCACCGATACCATCGTGTAAATCACGCGCGATCCGTATACGTTCGCGATCTTCGCCTACAAGTAGCGCCTGCGATATTTTAAGTTCTTGATCCCGGCCGATTTCCTCCAAACGTTTTCTATTATTCTTTTTATTTGTCCTTAGCACATAAAAAAGAAACAACATGACCAATAAGAAAGTAAGAGCGCCAATACCCAAAACTAAATTCAGCAAAACTTGATTTTTGCTTTTTAATACGACTTCACGTTGTTCATTTTCCAATAGGGCAATACGTTTTTCTTTTTCTGCGGTTTGATAGTTGATTTCTAGATTCTGTATCTCTACTTCCATGTTTTCGTATTTCGTGCTATCAGAAATAGTTGAATATCGCTTTTGAAAGGTGTAAGCAGTTTTATAATCACCATTTCTGCTGGCCATAAGCGCGACATCCTGTGCATGACTGGCGGCGACCGATTTACGGTCATCCTCTTTTGCCATGTTATATAAAGTAAATGCAGCCTGCTGAGCTGTTTTATTGTCTCCAGCTAAATAGGCAACCTCATATTGTGAATTGTAGAAATCATAGTAATTGGTTCGGCTCTTCAAATTTTTCAGCGCTTTTTCCGCTTGTGCTAGCGCCGCCCTGGATTTTTTTAAATCCTTCTTTCTGACGTAATACCAGGTCAAATAAGCGTAATAACGACAGGAATATAGGGTGGAAGTCCCCACTTGATCTAAATACAACTTGACTTTATCAAGATAGGTTTTCATAAGCACCAGATCATTCTGCCCGTATGTAATTAAAGTGCCTATGAGATAAGTACCAATTTTATGCTCTGGATCAAAATTATTTTTATTTAGAAAATCGATCCCTTTTAGAATATAGAATGTGGCTTTTTCATAATCTTCCAATTCGTTAAAGGTGGCTGCAATGTTCTCCAAGGTTACATGATAAAGCCTATTATCCTTTATCTTTTCAAATATTGGTAGATTTTCAATTAAAAGTTCAACTGCTTTTTTGAGCTGACCAATCACATGGTAATTGGCTGCCAAATTATTTTTTGCATAGGCCACAACGCGCATTTCTTCAGCAGATGTTGCACTTTTTAGGATTTGGACAACCTGATTATTGTAATACTTTGCACTATCCATATGGATCAATATGGTGTGTAGATAACCCATGATCTGATTGCCCTTTGCCCGATACAGTGGCACCTTTGTTTTTCGGGCAAGTGCAAGCGATATATACCCATACTTGAAGGCAGAAATGCTGTCGCCACGGATAAAATATTCTCGAGCGAGCTTGTTTGATAGTGATAGCTTAGCGGTGTCAGATTTTGCTGCCGTAAATTCATTTCTTAAACTATCTATAGCACTGGTATCCTGACCATATGTTGGGGATAGCAGCAGTATAGTTAAGATAAATTGGAAAAGCAGTTTCTTCATCTGAAGTGTTTTAATTGTATACTTTTCAGTGATTTAAAAAGACTGATTTAGCACATCAACAAACTTATTAAGTATTCTCAATTATTCCAATACATATAAATCGTGAAATTTATCCTCCTATTTATAGGAGGGTAAAGTAAACACATCATCAGTTTTGATATTGTATTGTTTACTAAATTTAATATTAAAATTTCAACTAAAATATTTCTAAAAAATATCCTCCGTTTTATACCAGAACTTATGTTTGGACTCTTGATTCCTGAGCCTTCGAAGATCTACGATTTTTTAACCATTTGTAAATGGGTTCATCATGCCATTTTAAACTTATATAGGCTAATAATATGCTGGCAACTAAGATGAGCAATGCGTAAGGCCAAAACCTGTGCGAAGGTCATCCCTTGATGAATACTGATCCAGGCGACGTAAAAATAAACGATCGGGTAATGTAGGAGGTAAAGCGGGAGGATATATAGGACAATGGCAAGCAAGAGACTGCAGCACAAAAAGGCATGCATCACTGACATCACCATTATTGCTTGTAATGGCCAGATGGACGAGGGCAAAGAGAGCGAAATGGGGAATTGTAACTGAATGCTGTCAGATATAAGATTGTGACTAGACAGGAAATAAAATGTCCTATCTTTATTTATAAACAATTTGACCTTGTATAAAAGTTTAAATTTTAAGGAATGTATAAATTAGTTATTTTATCCTTGTTTTTGATCAGCTGCACTGAAACAAAGAACAAGACCTCAAATGCGCCAAGAGTTATGAAAGATGTCGTAATAAAATCTATTGAAGTCATCAATACAGGAGGGCAACTAGGATTTCACTCCAGTATGTTTATCGATAAAGACTCCACGCATTATCGTCAAACAGTAGCGGCTAACCTGGCTAATAATTCAGAATATCATAAGAGGACAGTACCTCAGGATTGGGAAAACCTGACAGCTAAAATCAATTTAGCAGAATTTCGGTCTTCGAAGGAAGGTAGAAGCGTTCAGCCTGTAGATGGAATTGATACGAAAATTATTATCGTAAGCAATACCGATACCATCTCAAAAATGAACGCTTATAACAATAGGGTGTGGAATAGCATTGTTGAATATGTATATCACGACAAGAAATAGGATATTGTACTAAAAATGATGCGAATAAAGACAGCTTATTTTTTATATTTAATTGTTATACTATAAAAGTCTCTTTGAAGGTGAGATTGATAATCAACTCTGTAATAAATAGACCTAAAAAATAGTAGTAAACCAAAAAACAAAATATTATGTCATTTGAAACCTATCTTAAAAATATTGAAGAAAAAACTGGAAATTCCCGTTCCGATTTTGAAAGACTTGCCACTGAAAAAGGGTTTACTGAAGGAGGGATATTGAAAAAAGGTGTAAAAGCGACTGAGATAATAAACTGGCTCAAAGAAGATTTTCAATTGGGACATGGCCATGCAACAGCAATGTATGCATATATCAATGGTAAACGTGAATAAGTGACGTTAGTACTGAACTATTCTCGTTTTTCTTTCTAAAGAATATCAAAAACAGCAGATAAATGCTGACTATAAGAACTGTACATACCAGAATCTCGAATAGGGGCAGATCCAATAATAGTAAATTTTTCATGTGATCAATCTTTTTACCATAAACTGTAGAAACTTGAGCTGCCAAATAAGGAGCAATATCTCGAAGATAACATGAAATAACAGATTTAAATGATGCAGACCATTAGATAAGTTATTAAATTCTTAAATCGGTGATTTATAAAAAAAGCTAATCAAAAGATTAGCTTTTTTTGCTCATGCCCTGTTGTATCTAAAAATTAGCAAGTGCATTTGCTCCTAGTGCCATGTAGAGGTTGATCCTTTCAATGCGCTGTTGGAGATGGAGATCGATATTATTCATTTCCCTTTTTACCAGATCTCTTTGCTTTTGAAGCAGGATGAAACTGTTGCTGCTGCCGACATTGATCTGTTTTCTTGTTAAATCTATATTTTTCTCCAACGAAGAAATTGCCTGTTGCTGGAAAACCTCTTGTTTTTCGATTGAACCTAAATTTGCTAAGGCAGATTCTACCTCGTTGAAAGCTAATAGGACTGATTTTGCATATTCCTCAACAGCTTGTTTTTGTTGTGAGGTTTTTATTTCTACGTTCTTTTTTAATTTTCCGCCGTTAAAAATAGGGGTTGTTAAGCCACCACCGACTTTTATCAATGGATTGGAAAACAGATTGCTGATCCCCTCAACATTTGTTTCTGCAGCTCCAAATGCAGCACTGATGTTAATGGCAGGTAACCGCGCTGCTTTTGCTTCCTGAATTTCATAGAAACTGGATTCTATTTGAAATTGCTGGGCCATAATATCGGCTCTCTTTTCCAAAACATTTAGTGGAAAATTTGTTGGGATATCCTGTTGTAAAGCCGAAAATTTCGTATTTACTTTTATCAAACCCTCTGGATATTTTCCACACAACATTTCTAAACTTCTTCTTGATTGCGAATTGGCATTTTTAATTTTCTCAAGGTAAGAGCTCAGGAGAATAGACTCGCTTTCTATATTGGATAAATCGAGCGCGTTTGCCGATCCAACTTTATTTTGAACAGCTAAAATCCTTTTTAAGTCTTCTGTTTTCCTAATATACTCGCTGATCTTTTGCTCTTGATACTGGCCTGCAATATTCAGGTAATATGCCTTAGCAATTATCCCGGCAACGGACTGTTCCAGCATTTTTTGCTGAAACGTTGCCGAAAAGTACTTGCTTACACTCGCCATTTCCGCAGATTTGTTTTTTCCCCAGAGATCAAGTTCCCAGTTGGCTTTTAATTGCAACTTTCCGATGTGGCTTCCACTGACAAGGTTGTTACCTGCATTTGCTAATGCATTAACACTTGGATAAAGGCTGCTTCCGGCGATATCCATAGCTAATTCAACTTGATTCAGTTTTTCTTTGGAGATGATAATATCCGCATTATGGGCAAGCCCTTCTTTGATTAACGCTTCCAACTCCGGTGTGAGGAGTTCGTTCATCCACGCATAAGAAAAAGCGGGTTGGTTCTGACCTTGTTCCTGAATCCATTTATCAGATATTTCAACATTCGCCTTTATCGCGCTCGTGTTTTTTAATTCATCAATCTTCTCAGTTGTTGCATTTTTGTAACCGATACAAGAAGTCAAGTTGAATAGTAGGAGAGCCCCTATACTGATTTTCTTTATCATGTTAATGTAGTTTTGGAATTAAGTAATTGATTTTGCTGCTCACACGCACCATTACTTTCCGGATAAGATGCAACGGTTTGATATGGTCGGAATAAATGACAGCCGTTCCTCTTGCACCGACAGTTAGCGGTTGCTCGTTTTCGTCCAATACAAATTTCGCAATGAGCTTTCCATCCGTTTCGGGCACTTGTCGCGCTGTTTCAGGAATTCCTGAAGTTGTGGCATTACCACCAAGCATTCCACCGGCATTGTTCATGATACCCTGACTGGTTGCATCAACCACGTATTCCAATTTTGCTTTGACTACTTTCCCTGGAGCTGTCTTTAAAGCAAGCTCGACTTCATTACCATTTTTCACCGTTTCCAACTCATTTTGGGAGAAGAAGGCGATAATAGATTGTTGTTTTTGAATCAGCACAAAAGCTGATTTAAAAGGTGCCATCATCGCCCCTTCATTCAGCTGTACATTTGGAATTAGACCATCGGTAGGCGCTAAAACTACTGTTTGGGAAAGATTCCATTTTGCCTGATCCAATTTAGCCTTTAGTTCCGCAATAGACGCATTTTCGCCGTTATGAGTCGAATGATATTTGGCTTCCAACGACGATTTTTGTGCCTGAGCAGCACTAATTCGCGATTGCAGATCCTGCGAAGTAGCGACAGCTTGTTCCAGGTCAAATCTATTGGCTGCACCAGCCGCTACGAGTTCCTGGTATTGCTTTATTCTTTTATTGCTCAAATCAAGTTGAGATTGTAAACTCAGTATATTTTTGCGGGAAGCATCAATATCCGAAGTGTAGGAGGAAACGGTAGACTTCATATTGCTGAGCTGGGCTTCCAACGATTTTATCTCTTGCTCGTATGGTACTGGATCTATCGTAAATAGTGTATCTCCTTTTTTTACCTCCTGATTTGTTTTGACATATACTTTTTTGACTTTCCCTAAGGTTTGAGTTGTAATATCGACACTGCGGTTACCGACTTTTACATCCGATGTAATGGGGCAAAAATAGTTGAGACTCAATATCAGGGCAATAGACCCAAAAATAGGTAATGAGTATACAACAACTTGCGTATTGAAATTCCAAGGGATTAGTTTTAGTTTTTTGATGATAAGCCAGCAAATACCGGCATATATTCCTATTAGTAATTCTAACATAATTTTTTGTTCTAGATGATTCTGTATTTCTTATAGAATTTATTTCTTTTCCTCAATATGTAAGCTTTCTTTACCTGAAGAAGAGTCCGATTCTCCTAAATTTGGAACAGGCACTTTATCTTTTTTATAGTCATAATTTGCCCATATCAAGGCAACTGGCCAGAGAAGACCGCCGAATATCAATGAAAGTAAACACATACTTTTTATGGCACTTAGCTGTGGATGATTTTTCTTCTCCGCTATTTTTTCAGGATAAATATGTACTTTCCAAAAAAGAAAAATTCCAGCGATAGGTAAGATAAATATGATAAGCCATGATGCTACATCCGCGATCGTGTCTTCGGCACCGCCAGTAGCGGCATGTGAAACGCTGCACAATAGCAATAAGCAAATTGTTGCTAATAATTTTTGCATGATAAGATAAATTTGGTGATAAAAATCTCGGCAATATCAATTAAGATAGAGCCGAGCATCATGAAAACATGATTTAAAACGAGTCTTTAGTTCCATATTCTTCGCGAAGTACATTTCGCAAAAGATCAACATTTTCATGGTAAATTGTAGTTTGCTGCGGGCTTAAGACTTTGTCAAATGCTTTGTCCGTTTTCTTTAGCGCTCTATTCAGTTTACGTTGTGCATTTTTTTTACCCCAGTTATTATCCGCAGAAAAGTATGTGTCTAGGTCTTTTCTTACATTTTTTACTACTGCTTGATTGATCTCAAAAATTGGATCGAGCTGATCTTGGGTTAAATCCAACATTTTGGCCATGACAATAGTCCTGAAAGTAGCTGCTCTTATTATTTTGTTTTCTTTAAAGAGTTGGAATTGTACCGGTGATAGAATTTCCTGTACAGCTAGGTTCCTTTGTTTTAGGATCTCTGTAAAACCTTCGATGTTCTCCGCAGTGCCTATTTGTTGAGCATTGCTATTTTGGCTTAAGTTTTCTACAGCATTGGCTGCCTGAAGGTTTATTTGATAAACCTGTTCGGCTTGCGTTGTTGTCATATTTAAAAATGACATTTCTTGGGTGATGTACAGGCCAACCTTTTCCGCTTCATGAGATTGGGCATGTACCACATTAATTTCCAAAAGTGCGAACAGGCTTAAGACACCTATTCTTACAATAAACTTGTTCATTTTGTTTTCGTTTTAAATCATACTATCTGTACAAATGGCTGTTTTACAGCTTTTTTGACGAAGCAAAATTAGAACGAATACAGGCTAAAAAAGTATTCTTAAGTTAGTTTTTTGGTGGCCGTTTTTTTTGTATACGGGCTGTTAATCTGGACAAAGAGTTTGGTGTAATGCCCAAGAAATTAGCGATATGCTTGCGGTTTGTATTTCTGGTGATGTACGAACGGTTTTCTAGGAAAACCTCATAGCGGGCACTTGGAGAATCACTGCATAGCTGCTCGGTACGGATGCGTAAGGTATCAATAATAATTTTTAAGGATTTGACATAGAACTGGAAAATCCCTTTATGTTGAAAGGCCAAATCTTCAAAGATTTCTTTCGGAAATAGCAGTAACTGTGTATCCACAACAGCTTCGATGGTGTATTTTGTTTCCCGTTGGTCAGCATAATACTCAGGGATACTGGCGATAAAGGCATGATCTGCTTCCGAGGAGAAGAAAACATTATTTTCGGTACCATCATCCGAATAGAAATACCAACGTAACAAGCCCGTTGTCAGTACAAAGACAGAATCAAATCGATCATCCGTTTCCACAAGTTTGGTCTTTTTGGACAAAAATAGTGGTTTGCATATTTTGGACAATTCAAGGCGTTCTTCATCATTCAGCTGTTGAAGGGATTCCAAATGTTTTAATATTTCCGACTGGCTTAACATGATGGTTAACGTATAAGTTCAAATGTAACAAAAATCGTTTTCATTTTATTAAAAAAATGGCTTATGCAATGCAAGGAAATTGTAACTCATATCTGTTTTATGCCCGATCCTTTTTACTTTTCCAGTCGATCTTTCTTCCTTATTTTAAATTTGCTCTTCAATAAAATGCCAACAAACTCCAGCAATGTCAATAATGTTGACCTCTATACCATATGGTTGTTTTATTGGTTGTCCAATTTCCGGGATGCCAAACTTGTCTGAAAGTTTTTTTTGGGTTACCTCGCTCCAAAAGATATTCATATTTTCAATCTTAACCGCTAGCATTAAATTTTGAGCGAATGTTTCATTATCATATTGTTGTAATATGAATTTACAATTTCCATTTTGGAAACCGATAAGATTGTCCTCTTCCCATGTTATTGAAAAACCAAGCTCTTGGAACAATAGCTTTGATTTTTGAAAATCCTTGCCAGAAGGGATAAAGGGTTCAAGTGATAAAAAATCCATATAAAAATATTTATTCTGTTAAAAATGAGCCGTTTGGTGGTTTTTCTAAACTATTTCCGTGGTACTCTTATTGCTGGCTTCAAATAGATATAAACAGTGCAAATAAATATTCCATTAAAGCGAATCGTAAACTGGGACATTCGAATATTAAATTTTAATTATCTGTAATAAGAAATAACATACATTTAAGCTGAATTTGATTGTCGATGGGGGGAGAAGGGAAGCCCCTATGGATATTTTTGGTTTAGAAACTCAGTTAAAAAAACAATGAATATTCAAATAGAGACTACTCTTAGGGCATAATGAAAACGTTGAAATAAACAAAAAGGCAATGAATAATTTTTTCATAAACGAGCTACAACGCCGAAGTTTGATAATTATCGGCATAATGTTGTCGGTAAGTGTAATACTTCCTATCATTTTTTTTATTATAACTATGATGGAAACAGAATCTTACGGCAGAGCAGTTTTGGGTGAAGATCGTTATAATGCAAGGGTAATTGACAGTTATCTTTACGCCCTGGGATTTTTTTGCTGTTTGCTCCTGATGGTAATTCCAGCTATTCTTTTCATTAGAAGTTATACCGATAATTATCGACAGTTTATCGAGACACTTTCTGAAAAGGACATGGAAAAGCTAATAAAGAACAACAACAAAGCTCCTTTTTACGAAAAATTTATGCCACCTTATGTTGTAAAACAAGGTATGGTTCGTTTTTTTACAAACCTGCAGCAAACGACCATTGCTTTTAAGGACATAACAAGTATTCATGTGTCACAAACACATTACAGAGGGTACAGTGCAACAGTAAAAATTCAAACAGCACAGGAAACATATCGTTTTCGTTTGAGCGGAAATGTTCTTAAAGTACTAAATTTAGTAGATGAAGCCCTGCAAAGCAATCCCCAGATAACAGTAAATAAAAATTGGAATGTAGTTTAAAATACTCCTGTATATAGATCTGTTGCAGTATCGCTCTACTACACAGTGAATTGTCTATTGACTAGATCGCGCAAAGGAAAGCGGGGGAGTTACTGTTAAGAAAAGCTAATCGTAAGATTAGCTTTTCTTATTTTGCGGCTATTGATACTGGGGACGAAACGTTTTTGTGCTGATTAAGGAGCTGTTTTACCTATTTTGTGCGTTAAGGGCCTTCTTAGCTTCTTCAAGCGTTACGGTTTTGCCCAATGCACCAAATTCATGTAGATCGCCGAATACCTCGATACGGATAGATTGATTGATACCACCGATGTGTAGTGGTTCAAAACCACTATCGGTAATAAGTTCCTCTATTTGTTTATTGCTGTTTGTGCTGTCCGAGGCATAGAAAAGGACCTTTCTATTAGGTTCAGTAAACGCTACTTCTGACAAAGAATTAGCTCCCAATGTACCGAATGCTTTTACAAAATGTGTTTCTTTTGGGATCAGATCCAACAAAACTTGACCAGCAGAAACATCTTTGTCAATAATTTTTTTGAAGCCTCCATTACCGTCAGGAGCAATGGGATTGGAAACATCAATAATTATTTTTCCTTTTAATTCTGATGCATATTGGCTTAAAAAATCCTTGATTTTGTCAAAGTAGATGGTCGGAATGATTACATTGGCATCTTCTATTGCTTTAGCTATTTCTTCGGCTGTCGCTAAAATTCCCAATTCAGAAGCAAAACTTTGCGCTTTACTGATCTCGCGGGATGAAATAATAACTGGATGGTTACCTTTTACAAGATTGGATGCAATTGCTCTACCAATATTTCCTAAACCGATAATGGCGACTTTTGTTTTTTGACTTGTTGTGTTCATTACTGTATGTTTTAAATGTTGTTTGCCTTTATTGACAGTACAAAGTTGTGATAAACAATTTAGCCAAGCTTATAAGATAAGTTAAGAAATATCCTTAATATAGGTTAAGGGTAAAGCTATTTTTTAAATCTATCATTCTTTATTTTACTCAGAAATTCGGGGGTTACGCCTAGATAAGAGGCAATTTGGGTATTTGGTAATCTATTGGCTAAATGCGGGTATTGGGTAATGAAACGATCATACCTATCGAGCGCGGTGGAGCTAAATGCCTGCAATAAGCGATTTTGAAGTTCGATATATTTATCTTCGATGATTACACGGAAGTTCCGGTCAAACTTTGGATGGTTGCTGTATAAGTACCACAGATCTCCTTTAGATATTTGTAATACGATAGACGGTTCAATTGCTTCTATGAACAATTTAGAAGGAAGTTCTTTGTGTAAGCTACCAATATCCGAGATCCAGTCATCTTCTGCTGCAAAAACAAGATTGTGTTCAATACCCTTATCATCCACACCATACATTTTAAAACAGCCACTTTGCACATAAGTAAAGTACTTACATACATCTCCTTCTTGCAACAAGAATTGCCTGCGTTTGATTTTCCTTTCCGTAACACGACTCATCAAAGCCTGTTTTTCCTCATCATTAAGAGGTAGATACTTGTCAAAATGGTTTATTATATTTTCCAAATGATGGTTGCTTCTTAAATTACTTCTAAATATACAAAAATGAAAATAATTGGATCGAGTTCCGTCAAACCTACTTTGCCTCCTGATACCCAATTTGACGATCATTCATGTACATTGAGGCAGCAAGGCTATATGGATTATGAGTCTGCGTCTCTTTGCCTGAGATAGAAGATGTTTTTTATGATTTGTCGGCATTCTTTTTGACATAGATCATCGTTATGAACCATCAAAAAAATAGAAATTTGGTTAGCTTTTCAATAATGGAAAGTCTACAAAACTAAATTAATGATTATGGAAATAGGAATAGATAGTTTTATTGCCACTGGTGCATATGATGACGGGTTGCGTCCTGAGGAAAATATGATGGCTATGGAAGCTTTATTGTCAAAGATAGCGTTTGCGGATCAGGCCGGATTACATGTTTTTGGGCTGGGAGAGCATCATCGAAAAGAATTTTTGGATGAGTCTCCAGCAGTAATATTGGCGGCAGCGGCAGCAAGAACTCAGCATATTCGTCTAACGAGTGCGGTCACCGTACTAAGTGCGGCAGATCCTGTTAGGGTATTTCAGGAATATGCAACGTTGGATATTATTTCAAAAGGCCGGGCTGAGATTGTAGCTGGAAGAGGATCATTTATTGATTCATTTCCTTTATTTGGGTTCAATACCCAAGATTATGATGCACTTTTCGAAGAGAAGATTAAATTGCTTCTTGAAATCCGTGATAATGAAACTATAACCTGGAAGGGGAAATTCCGCCCAGAACTAAAACAACAGGCCATATATCCAAGGCCGGTGCAGGAACAGCTGCCCGTTTGGATAGGGGTAGGAGGAACTCCGCAATCTTTTATACGCGCTGGAGCACTGGGGCTTCCACTGATGGTGGCCGTTATTGGAGGTGAAACCCACCGTTTCCGTCCGCTGATAGACTTATATTATGAGGCCGGAGAAAAAGCTGGACATGCTAGGGCGAAGCTTAAAGTAGGACTACATTCACTAGGCTTTGTGGCGGATACAACAATTAAAGCAAAGAATATTTACTTTCCAGGGTACCAGGAAATGATGGGTAAGATCGGCAAGGAGAGAGGGTGGTCTACTCCTACACGAGAAATGTTTGAGGCCCAGGCCGAGCCCACCGGTGCTTATGTCATTGGTAATCCCGAAGAAGTTGCCGAAAAGATTTTACGACATAGTGAGGCATTGGGTGGTATATCAAGATTTACGTTTCAGATGGACAATCCAGGACTTAGCAAAGAAGATATATTCAAAGCCATTGAACTAATTGGGACAAAGGTAATTCCTATTGTCAATCAATCCTGATTATTTTTTGACAGCTCTAGAACGGATCCTGCTAATGGTTTCTTGCGTGATACCTAAATACGAAGCAATCATGCGTTGCGGAAATCGCTGCACAAATTCAGGATAGTTATCAATAAGCATATTATATCTTTCTTCAGCTGTCATACTTATGGCGGCATTGATCCTTTTTTGGCTGGCAAAAGAATAATTTTCATCCAACTGCCGTATGAGTTCACTCATTATAGGAAGGGAGAATACTTCTTCTGCGGCTCTCTTTGTTAAGATAAGTAAATCCGTACCTTCACAAGCCTCAATATTAAAGGAAGAAGGAGTGAGTTTTGCAAAACTCTCACGATCGACTACCCACCAGCCTTCAATATAGAGGCTCATTATATGTTCAGAACCTTTGGTATCTGTACTGTATTTTTTCATGGAGCCTTTGACAAGAAATCCAATATGGTTACTTATATCACCTTCCTGTAAAAAGATCTGTCGTTTTCTGAGTTTATGTGGTACAAAATTATTTTTGAGAATGTTAATTTCATTTGCTGCCAAAGGTCTGGAGACCCGCGAATTGATATATTCGATTAAAGTGTTATACATTAGTTATTATTTTACCGAACCCAATGGTAAATATACTGAAAATATAAATCCTTCATAAGTCCCCTATGATGAAATTAGCTTAGCTAAAAGACCTTCTTTCGAATCCTGATGTTGTTAAACAAAAAAAGCTAATCTTTCGATTAGCTTTTCTTTTGTGATCCCGCTGGGATTCGAACCCAGGACCCATACATTAAAAGTGTATTGCTCTACCAGCTGAGCTACGGAATCGTACTTCTTTTTTGAACTACCGTTCCTTGTTTGAAGTGATGCAAAAGTAGGGCTTTAATCCTATTCCTGCAAATTTTTTTGGCTTAAAATCGTAGCTGTTTGCTTAAAAAGCTGATTTTAAGCCAAAAAAATTAATCATTTTCCAATTCCATAATTTCCTCGGCCAATTGCTCCCATTGCTCTTGGTACTGGGTTAATTGGGCCTTAGCTGAATTGTACGCGCGCGTAGTTTCCTGTAACTTGGTCGCATCCGAATATACAGCTTCGTCAGCCAGTTTCAATTCTAAATCTTTGGCCAATATTTCCTGTTCTTCGACTTTTTTCTCCAATGCAGCAAGCTCTTTATTCTTTTTGCTCAGTAATCGTGTCCGGTCTTCAGATGGCGTTTGTTTCTCTTTTTTAACCTTCGGCTCTTCTTTGACTTTTTTCTCCGGTTTTGCCTCTGTTTTTACAACACGCTTAGCTGCCCATTCTTCATATTCCTGATAGGTGCCCGGATATTCTTTGATCTCCTTGTCCTCGATATACCAAATTTTGTTGGCCACGTGATCCAAGAAATAACGGTCGTGGGATACAACAATACATGTTCCCTCGAATTGTTGTAGTGCCTGGATCAAAATATTGACCGATTGCATATCCAAGTGATTGGTAGGCTCATCGAGCGCTAGGAAGTTGGCGTCTGCAGTCAATGCCTTAGCAAGGGCTACACGGGATTTTTCACCCCCAGACAACACTTTGATTTTTTTGAAGGCATCGTCGCCCGTAAATAGGAAACAACCGAGTATCGAACGTAATTCAGTCTCTGTATGTTTTGGCGCAAACGCTTGTAGTTCAGCTAAGATCGAGTTCTCGAGATGGAGCGCCTCTAGCTGATGCTGTGCAAAGAACGTTTGCGACACATTGTGTCCATGTTCTGCTTTTCCCTCAAACTGATTATCTGTGCCAGCCACAATACGCAGTAGGGTAGACTTACCTTTTCCGTTTGCTCCGATCAAAGCAATCTTATCACCTTTTTCAATGATCGCAGAAGTGTTTTTTAATATCTCTAGGTTCGGATAGGATTTAGAAATATTGTCTAATGTCACCACATGACGGCCAGAAGGTTTTGAAAACTTAAAGCTAAAGTTGACCGTTGGATTATCGTCATCCACATCTTCAACTCTCTCCATTCGATCCAAAGCTTTAATCCGGGATTGTGCCATTTTCGCTTTGGATGCTTTAGCACGGAAACGCTCAATAAGTCGTTCTTCCTGTTTGATCTTAGCCTGCTGATTTTTGAACTGGTTGGCCTGTAGTTCGTTTCTCAATTCCTTTTCTTCCAGGTAGAAGCTGTAGTTACCTGCATAAAGTGTTAATTTTCCTTTACGCGACTCCACCGTCTTTTTGATGATGCGGTCCAGAAAGTACCTATCGTGTGATACAATGACGATTGCCCCATCAAATGCCTGTAGGTAATTCTCAAGCCACTTGATGGAAGGTAAGTCCATGTGGTTGGTCGGCTCATCCAATAATAGAATATCCGGTGTCTGCAACAAAATTTTTGCAAGCATTACACGCATACGCCAGCCCCCGGAGAATGTAGCCAGTGGCCTTTTTTGTTCTTCTTCCGAAAAACCTAGACCGGCAAGGATCTCGTGTGCTTTAAATTCAAGATTATAGCCATCCAGCGCTTCAAATTCAAGTTGTCTATCGCTTAGTCTATTGAGAATATCGTCCGAATAATCTGTTTCTAATTTCGCAAGTAAGTCTTCGATTTCGGCATGTAGTTGATTTTGACGTTCGAACGCTTCCATAGCGACGTATAGAATGCTCTTGTCCGAATGGTAAGATAATAAGTCCTGGTTTAGGTAACCGATCTTTAAATCTTTTGCCATGGAAATTGTTCCCGAAGTTGGGGCATATTGTCCAACGATCAAACGCAATAAGGTTGATTTTCCGGCCCCATTGGCGCCAATTAAACCTACTTTATCACCTGGTTTGATGTGCCAGTTTGCCTCATCATACAACGCACGGGATCCTATTTCAAATGTTAAATTATTTATTGATATCATTTCAAATGCAAAAGTACAAAAGTAATGAATATTTCTTCTTGTTTGACTAACTTTGCGATTATGTATAAATTAGTCAAACCTATATTCTTTACAATGAATCCGGAGATGGCTCACCACAAAGTGACCAGCGGATTGAATGTCTTCTCAAAAATTTGGGGTGCCAAGCAATTATTGAATGCTATTTTTACGGTAGAAGATCCTCGCTTGGAACGTGAGGTCTTTGGATTGAAATTTAAAAATCCAGTAGGCCTGGCAGCGGGCTTCGATAAAAATGCCGAATATATCTCCGACATGACTAATTTAGGTTTTGGTTTTATTGAAATCGGAACCGTTACACCAAAACCACAACCGGGGAATGATAAACCACGGATGTTTCGCCTTGTACCAGACGAAGCGCTGATCAACCGCATGGGGTTCAATAATCAGGGTGCGGATGTTGCTGCTACCCGATTGAAGAACCTAAAAGACCGAAAAGGGCTTCTGATCGGTGGTAACATTGGAAAAAATAAAGTGACACCAAACGAAGAAGCGGTAAACGACTATATTTATTGCTTCAATGTACTCTTTGATTATGTAGATTACTTTGTCGTCAATGTCAGTTCACCAAATACACCAGGCTTAAGGGACTTGCAGGAAAAGGAACCGTTAAAAAATATATTAAACACATTACAGGATCTGAATAAAGCAAAATCAGCTCCTAAGCCAATTCTGCTTAAGATTGCACCCGATTTAACTGATAGTCAGCTGGATGATATCGTTGAGATCGTCATGGAGACACAGATTGCGGGAGTTATCGCTACCAATACAACGATTTCAAGAGAAGGCTTAAAGAGTCAACAGGATTTGACACAAGAGGCTGGAGGGGTTAGTGGACGCCCCTTGACCAAGCGTTCAACTGAAGTAATCCGCTATCTCAGCGAAAAATCCAATAAAGCATTTCCGATCATTGGTGTTGGTGGTATTCATTCAGCCAAAGATGCTATTGAAAAACTTGATGCCGGTGCCAGTCTTATTCAGGTATATACCGGATTTATCTATGAAGGTCCGGGGTTGATCGCAAATATCTGTAAAGGTATATTACAGACAGGACGATAATCATAGATGATGGCTGTTGATTTTAATTTAAAAGATTTTTTGGATAAAAAGGTTGATGAATATAATCAACCTAATTTTATCCCCAATGATCCTATATCCATTCCACATCAATTTTCAAGCAAGAATGATATCGAGATTACGGGATTCCTAGCTGCTATAATGGCTTGGGGACAACGTAAAACCATCATCAATAAGTGTAATGAATTGATCGCAAGAATGGACGGCGTGCCTTATGATTATATCATGAACCATAGCGATCAGGACCTCAAAAGTCTGCTTGGTTTTAAACATCGTACATTCAATGATACGGATATTCTTTATTTTGTTGCTTTTTTTCGGTATCACTATAGCCACTTTGCGTCTTTAGAAGATGCTTTTTTGGTAGGGCAGGAAACGGTAAAAGAGGTGGATTTGGAGCAGGCGCTGAATGCATTTAAAACCTATTTCTTTTCGCTGCCAGACTATCCGCACCGAACGCGTAAACATATCAGTAGCCCGGCCCAAAAATCTACTGTCAAGCGTATCAATATGTTTTTACGCTGGATGGTCCGAAAGGATAATAAAGGAGTAGATTTTGGAATTTGGAGCCGCTTTTCACCAAAAGACCTCATCTGTCCCTGTGATGTCCATGTTGAACGTGTAGCGCGAAAATTTGGACTGATTACCTTGGAAAAGGTCAACTGGAAGACCGCACAAGAGCTAACGGGCAATCTTCGTCTATTGGATCCCAATGATCCGGTAAAATATGATTTTGCACTTTTCGGCTTGGGAGTAGAACGGGAATTGTAAAGATATTACACGTATATTGTACTAATATACTAGTATCATCCCAGAAACAGGGTATACGGCCAACGAGTACTCTAAGTGACAAACGGTACACTTAGGATACTGATTACTCGAAATAATCATGTGTGGGATAGTAACTATTGATTGATATTAAACAAAGCGAAAAGTGCTTTTCTCGTACTTTATCTGTGCGCGGGCTATAGTGCTGATACGTCGCAAATAGGCCTGTAAAAGTTTTAAACAAAAAGCCCGTATTTTTAGGATACGGGCTTTCTTTATTTTCAGCTGGTTGGATTAAACAAGCTGGTCAATCTTAATCAGGAGGTCCACCAAACGATTGGAATAGCCAAATTCATTGTCATACCAACCCACAACTTTCACTAATCCACCCACAACCGAAGTCAATTGCGCATCGAAAACACAAGAATAGGGATTGTTTATTATATCAACAGACACGATTGGGTCTTCTGTATAAAACAATACCTGCTTTAATTCGTTTTCCGCTGCAGCTTTAAAAGCTTTGTTGATTTCTTCAACCGTTGTTTCTTTTTCTAACGTACAGGTAAAATCTGTTAACGAACCATTCAGCACAGGAACACGTATACCTGCTCCACCCAACTTATTCTGTAGATGTGGAAAGACATTGGTAATCGCTTTGGCGGCACCTGTAGTTGTCGGTATGATAGCAGAAGAGGCTGCACGTGCCCGTCGCAAATCTTTGTGTGGTGCATCATGTAGGTTTTGATCTCCCGTCATGGAGTGCACCGTAGTGATATATCCGTCTTTTATCCCCCAATTATCGTCTAATATTTTAACCAGTGGGGCGACGTTGTTTGTTGTACATGAGGCATTGGACAGGATTGAAGCCGAGAGATCGACAGCATTATCGTTGATACCCAATACGACTGTTGCAATATCCTTGTCTGTTGGCGGAGCTGAGATAATAACTTTTTTTGCACCTGCTGTTAGATGAAGCGTTGCTTTTTCACGGTTCGTAAAATGCCCCGTAGATTCAACAACAACATCAATATGTAAGGATTTCCAAGGTAGTAGGGCGGGATCTCTTTCATTGGTGACCAAAATGGAATGGCCATTCACGATAATATGATGTTCGTCGTGTGTGACCGTGCCAGAGAATGGTCCATGTACCGAATCATACTTGAATAAATGGGCCAAAGTCTTGGTATCAGCCAAATCATTGATGGCGACCACCTGCAATTGATCAAAAGCATCGCGAAGAAAAATATTACGTAAAGTGTTTCTTCCGATGCGTCCAAATCCGTTTATCGCTATGTTGAGCATTTCAGCTTATTTATGAAATTGGCTTATCGCCTCATTGATATTTTTCTCACCTTCCCAATGTGCTTTCAGTTTTCCGTCAGCACCATAGACATAATTTGCTGGGAACTGTGAAGGGACATGTATGTTTTGGATAAAGGTTTGATCTTTGTCAATCAAGACTTCCACATTGGAAGATTTGGATAGCTTTGGTGCGAAGCTATCGAAGAATCCTAATACCAATGCTGGATCATTCATGGAAATATAGAAGATATTGACATCTTTTATGCGGTCAATATTTTTTTCGAGCTCAGTTGCTTCGTGCTGACAATGGCTACATCCCGGATCAAATAAGATGAAGACTGTATTCTTATCTTTAGCAAGATTCTCATTGCTGACACGTATGCCGGATCGAAGTTGGTAAAAAGTGAAATTAGGAAGAATTGCAGCCGGACCAGAAGATTGGGTAGGGGCAGTTTGCGCATGATCATGACCGGCGTGGTCGTGACCCGCATGGTCATGACTTTCAGCCGTATTTTCTGCGGTACTACTTTCCGTACCAGCTGTCTTTTGATTGCCCTTGTTGTTACATGAATAAAGCATGCCTGCCGTGAGCACAGCAGTTACTCCTAAGATTATTTTTTTGTTCATAGACTACCTTTGATTTTAAATCAGTTTTAGTGATTTCTTCTATTCTTTTTAGGCGCGCTAACAGAATGCATTTATACCGTTCAGCTTGAGCCGAAGATAGATCATTCCACAACGATGCCATTGAAGAATCAAAACTATAAAAAAAATGGGATTATGCAGTGTCCAAACTCAAGTTATGACAGTTTACTGGTTATCATCTTCGATGCTTCCCACTGCAATATGTCTCCTAATTTTATACTATTCCGTCGTATCGGTGGTGTTGCTGGGACTATTGGGTTCTATCAATGACGTAGATTGTATGATTTCCGGTGTACTTCGACCAAATTCGTTGCTATATACCTTGAGTAAGACTCCCACACAGGATAGAATAAGGGGACCAAATATCAATCCTAACATACCAAAGAGATTTAATCCCAATAATACCCCAAAAACGGTTATTAAGGGATGGACATCGCCAAGTTTTTTCAAAATTGTAAAGCGAAGAATATTATCAATACTTCCAATGATAATGATACCATAAAGTGCTAGCCCTATGGCGTTGCCGGATTGCCCATTTGCTAACAAAAATATGGCCGCAGGGAGATAGACTACCATCGTACCCAAGATAGGGATAATGGTAGAGACAGCAGTTAGAATGGCCAGAAAAATGGGACTTTCCAAACCGAAAAACCAATAACCTAGACCGGCAACGACACCTTGGCACATCGCGAGGATTGGAATACCAATGGCATTTGATTTGACCATCATATCAAACTCTTGCCATAACTCTGCTTTACTTCCCGGAGAAAACGGAATGGCATTGTATATTGTCCGTTCCAATTGCTTGCTGCTGACCAACATAAAGTAAAGTACAAATAATGCGACTAAAACATTGACACCTACTTCGGCTACTGAATTCAGTATATTGGGGATAAACTTGGCTGCCCGTTGGAGTGCCCCCATCAATGCGGTGTCAGATAAATCAATATTGTTGAGATAAGGGCTATCTTTGAAATAGGTTTTAATGGAATCAAATTTTTCCATAATCTCCTCTTTATTGTTAATTGCCTCAGTCACCTGTGGCACCATATAATTGATCAGTAAATAGAGCGGACCGACTAGGAATACAATTGTAAGTAGAATTAGTAAGAGACTCGCAAGAGATTTCTTCCATCTTCTCTCTTCTGTCAGTTTAAAGTTAATTTTCCGGAAGAGGACATATAGTGTTATAGCGCCCAAAAAGCCCGGAAGATAATAGAAAAGACTCGTAAATATCAAAATGCATATCAGCAAAATAATGATGATAAGCATAATCTGGTTAATGGAGTTGTTGTTTATCTGTTTGTATTTCATGTGTCTGGAATAAGTACCGCTTTAATTTCTATTTTACGTATGACAATATTTTTTTATAAATGTTTTATATTGTTAAATTAAACTTACTTTTTTAGAATTTCAATGATTTTTTTAATTTCTTTTTTAGAGCAGTAAAGCTAGAAAGTAGGTCCTTGACGATCACCAGAATGGATAGGAATGTCTATCTGGCCCGATGGTCTCTTTTTCTCTTGTATAAGGCTAGATTAATATTTTGGTTGCGAGAATAGTAATAGATTAAGCATAACAGCATAGACCGGATAGAGATCATGGCAGGGGTAGGGCTAGATATTTCCTCACTACCTGAGTCATACGGATTTTTACCAAAAACTAATTTTGGTTCTGCGGCATTAAAATATCCTTTAAGATACGCATGATATCATATTGCTTGACAAAGAGCATAGAGGAGGTTGTCCGATGTTCAGCGGATTGATTGTTGTTTTCTGCCGCTAAATGAATTGTCGATTTAGCTGTTTTATGAAAAAAAGGATGAGACCCTTTTCCTTTTCTGTTGTTTGAAAATAAGCCCATAATCTTTTGTTTTTTGGTTATAGCGACAGTTTTTTGGCTACTGTCGCTATAACTAATCTACAAAATTACTTTGGGATTTACAATTAATTAATGAAAATTTGACTGCCATGTTCTTCATCCTTTTCGATGGAAAGTGATATTGGTATCCGTTCTTTCAATTCTTCAACATGCGAGATAATACCGACGATTCGATTTTCTTTGTGCAGGTCAAGTAAGGTTTCGAAGACAATGTTGACAGAAGCGATATCTTGGGTGCCAAAGCCTTCATCGATAAAAAAGAAATTTTTAGCGGCTTTGGTATTGGACTGTACACTTTCAGCTAGGGCCAGCGCAAGACTCAGGGATACCTGAAAAGCTTGACCACCAGAGAGTGTTTTTACACTCCGGCTTTTGCCTTCATTCAGATAATCAATGATTTCAAATTCATTGTTTTCATTAATCTGTAAACTTAACTGGTTTCGTGTCATTCGGTGAAAACGGATATTGGCATGATCACAGAGCTGCCGCAGATAGATTGATGAAACATACTGCACAAATCCCGCCCCCTTAAACAGGTTAAATAACTGTTTAAGATTGTCATTACGAAGGTTTAATTGTGCTTGTTGTTGCAGTAAAGTTTCCTTTTTTTCGTAGGCCGTCTCCAATTGATTCAACTCCTGCTCGCATTTAGCGACGTTCTCTGTCAGGATTTTAAGATGATGGGAGCTTTCTTCCAAAGCAGCTTCTTCCTGCATAAAGGCTGCCTCATCGTAGACTTTATCTGCTAACTTTTTGTCTAATTGCATGATCTGTGCTTTCAGTGTTTCAAATTGGATTTGAAACTGTTCCAGTTCCGCGCGTATTTTCTGTACAGGTAGATTCTCCGCTAATGTCTCTTTTACTTGATCTATCGTGTTGAATACAGAAGCCTGGAGGAGTTGTTCGATAGTCGTGTCAAGGTGTAGGATTTCAGACTTTATTTTGATAATCCGTTCTTGAATGGATTGAACTAGGCTATTTTGTGCAGCAAACTGACTGTTTAGCTTATTTAAGCGATCTGTCAAGGTATTATAATCCTGTTCTATACGAAGATTTTCCGCTTTTAGTGTATGAAATTCGTTTTCGACCGTAGCTTTCTCCCGGGATTGATAGTCTGTCCAGTTCAAGTGTTTTAAATGGTCTATATTTTGATTGATCTGGGTTTGCTTTTGCGCTTCCTCAATTTCAAGACCACTTAATTTTACATTTGCTCTTTCCAGCTTGCTCTCTATATCTGCCAATGTGGTCTGATGGGTCGTTGCGATCTGTTCTGTTGCTATGATCTGGGCTTCGATGTTGGAAAGCTCTTGTTTTTTCTGTGTATAAATTGACTCATCGGTGCTGCTGTACGCTGCCCAGGTAAATTGGAGTAGGTGAGTGGCCTTCTGAGATTTGTTTGCCTGGATCTTGCTTGTGAGATCATTTTGTTGCACCTGTAGGGATTGTAGGCGGAGTAGGAGCTTTTCAATCTCAAATTTTTGATCACCCTTGGATTTTATGCGCGCATTGATTTCTGCTGTCGCCCGTTGGTTTTCTGTCAGCTCTTGTGTGATATCTATTCCTTCCGCGATAGCAGGGTGTTCCAGGGCTCCACATAAGGGGCAGGGGGAACCCGCACTTAGGTTTTCCGCGAATTGTGTGAGCTTTTGTTGCAACAGAAGGTGTGCTTTCTCGTCGTTCAATATGCTGAGTCGGGTTTCAAGTTCCAGCAATTCGGCTGTATATGCTGAATCAAACCCGGCAGGGTCGAAGTTTTTACTTTGCAAATCACCTTGTAGATCGGTTATGGAAACTTTTAGCTCCAGGAGTTGATGGTTGAGTTCGCTCTCCTGTTGTTGGATGGCCTGCTGTTTGGTGTACCATTGTCCCAGCTCCATCAGCTCATTAGCCGACGGTTTCGATTGTTTTAGTCGAAGGAGTAGGGTTTCGGCTTCCAGGATGTTATTTTTACATTGCACGTGTTGCTCCTTAGCTTTTTGGACGAAATCCCGACCTTTCTGCGCGCTTTCTTTTAAACCTTTTATTTCAGTTGAAAAATTGATCAGCTGTAGAATGAGTTCCAAATCCAATTCGCTTACCCGTCGTTCTGCTAGTCGCTCATATTGTGGTTTAACCTGTTGCAGTTGCTGCGATATCTGTTGTGTAGTTTGTTGGATTTCGGCAGACTTCGCTCCCTCAAGCTGCAATCTGCTTTGTTCCTGGACATTTTCCTGATTCAATTTCTCCTGTGTCTGGAGGATGTGAAAAAAGCTTGTATGCGCTTCTTCAAAGCGTATCATACGTTGGCGCAAAGTTTCCTTTACGGCTTGCTGATCAGTCAGCTGTTGAAATAGAGACTTCATTTTGCTCAATTCCAGAAAATCTTCTTTCACATTTTTCAATGCCTGAAATTTCTCCTGAAGTAGCTTGTTTGTATGCTGCGCCTTGCTGAAAGATTCTCGCTCTTCATTCAGCTTGTCACGTGTCGCGATGATACGCTCACTGCTGATCTCTTCGAACCCCATCAACTGACCATTGAGCTGATCCAGTTCGGATTGATTTTTTTTATAAAGGGCAGCAACTTTGTCTTGCAAATCGAAACGATGGAGCTGAAAGATTTCTTTCATCATATCGGTTCGTTCCTTTGCACCCAGCTCAATGAACTCCTTAAATTGCCCCTGGGGAATGATGATTGTTCTTTTGAAATTCTCGTAACTTAATCCAATGATCGATTGTGTGTTACTGCTTTCCAATGGAACCCATTGTTCATTGATATTTTCATATAATACAACCGTAGGAGATTTGACATCCTCAAAATTTTTGGAATTGCGTTTAAATTCCCTTGTTACTTTGAATGTGCGGTTTTCGAAGTTGATGAAATCCAATTCGATATAGGAACGGTTTGATTTCAGATTCATCATATTGTAAGTGCGTTTATCGCGCGCATTTAACCGTTCCGTTTCACCATATAAGGCATAGGTGATTGCTTCCAAAATAGATGACTTACCAGATCCAACAGCACCAAATATCCCAAAAAGACCGGCATCTGTCAATGCTGTGAAATCTATTGTCTGACGTTCTTGATAGGAATATATACCTTCTACAGTTAACTTTAAAGGGATCATGGGCTTAAGAATTTAGTATTTCGCGAAAAAGGTTGAGGATATCGTCATTGGGTGCCTGGTTGGCATTTTTGGATTTGAAATAATCCTGAAAAAGTGCAGATATATCTTGGGTCAGATTAATTTCTTTTGCATCAAGTGGGTTTTGTTTGTCGTGCTGCACAACCGGAATTAAATAGACGATACCCGGATGTGTCTGATAAATCAGTTTACGGTCTTCGGCTTTTAGGAAGGTTTCGGATTTGAGCGTTAATTCCACTAATGTTTCTGGATGCTCGGAGAGCCAAGTAATACAATGGTCGATATCGTCAAAGGATTTTCGGACTAAAGGTTTTCCTTGTCGGAGTGCAATTCGTTCGAATGTTATATGTGCACCGGGCGTAGCATTGACAATGCTTACATATTTGGTCTGGCCAGCTTCGGCGAAGCTATAGCAAAGGGGAGATGAGGCGTATACAACAGGTTTTTCCGGAGAGCCGATATTTTTGAATCCATGAATATGGCCGAGTGCCGTGTATTGAATCTGAGCCGGGATGGATTCTGAATAGATCAGATCAGCATTTCCAATTTTAATTGGCTTTTCCCCATCAGGCTCGTCGATTAATGGGGATCCAATTTTATTCATATAAAGGTGTGCTGTCAGTATATTGACACCCTTTTCGTCACAGTAGGTATCTGCTAATTTTTGCCAATTTTCGGCCAATGCTTTATTTAATTGAACTTCTTTGTCTTCACCAAGATATTGTTTAAGCCGAATTTCATTGGCATAGGCGGTATGGAGTATCCGGATCGGATAGTTATAGCCTTCCAGGCTCAACTCGATAAAACCATTGTCTGAACGTAGGACGGAAAAACCTTCGGCTGTAAATGGCGTTACAAGCGCATTTGGGTGACCGATGAGAATAATGCCAGATGCCCGGGCTAAAGGGTCTGGTGCATCAATCAAATTGGGTGAATCGTGGTTTCCAGCGATAGCGATAACAGGTCGGGTACCATTTTTTGCCAACCGTTTGATCGTTTTGTAAAATAACTCGATAGCCTCTACACCGGGATTGAACGTGTCAAAAAGATCTCCTGCGATAAGAACCAGGTCGACCTCTTGCTGGTCTGCGAGCTGAATAATCTCCTCCATGACCAAAAGTTGTTCGTCCATCCGAGAGAAGCTATCCAGTCGTTTCCCTAAATGCCAATCGGCAGTATGCAGTATTTTCATGATGAGCCCTTGTTTTTTTACGTAATAGTACAAACTAAGATAAATTTGGTCTGATATGCAATTATAATTGCATATCAGACCAAATTTGTAGGAACACAGGTTTGAAGAGCATAGTTTGATGCATTGAAAATGTTAAAAGTTGTTAAATGCGGCAGGTAAAAATAGTTTAATTGTATTTTTAGTCCTCCAAAATTAAGCTAAGTAATCGTAGATAAAATAAATTTATGCGTAAAATTTACCTGTCTTTGTGTGTTTTCTTTCTGTTTTTGATGAAGATAAATGCGCAGGAAATAGAAGCGATCAAAGGGGAAACAGCTTATCCTTTTCTATTGAAAGAAGCTGATGCCGATGATGAAACCTCGGAAAAACAACCTGTCTTTGTGTTTTTGCATGGTAGAAGTCTATCAGGTACGAATTTGGATCGGGTAAAACGTTACGGAGTACTGTATGCGATTAATAAAGGGCAGGAGGTGCCCGGAATTATTGTTGCTCCCCAATCCCGCGGTGGTTGGGATCCGGATAAAGTGATGGAGATCGTTGATTATGTTATCGCGCATTACAATGCTGATCCTGACCGTATTTACGTCTGCGGTATGAGTATGGGCGGTTATGGGACCATGGATGTTGCCGGAAAATATCCAGAGCGGATAGCTGCAGCAGTGGCGATTTGTGGTGGCGGATCGAGCCAATATGCTTCCAACCTGACGCAGGTTCCAATTTGGCTACATCATGGAACAGCTGATCGTGCCGTACCTATTTCAGAATCCAGAAAAATTATGAAAGCCATAAAAAAGGTGGACCCTGAAGCTGATGTGAGCTTAAATGTGATAAAAGGAGGGACACATGGTAGTGTGGAACGCTTATTCCACGATGATGCGATCTATGACTGGATGTTAAAATTTAAGAAAAAGCATAAATCCTAGGCTGGATGGCATAGCTATTTTATGTGTGGCCTTTTGCTCCCTTAAAAATATAATGTTATAAAAAATGGGATGTTCAACAAGAATCTAGACATCCCATTTTTATGAATTTTGTTCCTAACCCTTTGAGATCTAGTTTTAAATAGCCAATTCTCGGGCTTCGTTTTTACATTTTAAATTTTCTTTATGTTAACCTTCATCTGCAATATCAAGTCGTTGTTTTCGATTGAATTGCGCCATCAATACATTTGGTTGATGGATCAGGTGCGTTTTGGCAAGGTAGTCCGGATTGTCCGCATAGATAAAGAGGAGTGTTCCATTCTTTATTGTGTTGATGATCGGTCCGGCATATTCCCGGGGAACCGCAGGACATCCGTAGCTTTTGCCTAACCTTCCCAAGCTTGAGATAGTGCCTGTGCTGCAGTAATCTGCGCCATGCATCACCACATATCGTGCTTTGGCATTGTCATTTATACCTTCTTCAAGGCCATCCAATACCAAGGAGTAGCCATTTTCACCATTATAGGTGTTTTCGGTAACAAAAAATCCCAATGAGCTTTTTAATGATTCCTGCTGATTCGAAAAATCTGTAGCATAATTTTCACCACTATTTTTTCCGTGTGATACCAAGGTGTTAAAAAGCACTTTTTTGTGTTCCAGATCAAGTACAACAAGTCTTTTTTCCGTGGATGCCATGGAAAAGTCGATGACTGTCATAATATCTTTGTTGTGGATGGAAAGCTCTTTTCTACCTTCCATTGCTTGTCGAAATGCCTCGTATTTTAATACTGGGCCTAGATTCATTTCATCATATAAAGAATCAACGGCTGTCCGTTGACGTTCTACATTTATATGATGGGTATTGGTTTGTTGATCTGTTGTTTTTAATTCTTCTTTTGATGACAGTGCTGTATTTAGTGCCATTAAAAGAAACATAATCGTATTTCCCATTCTCCTCCCTTTTCTGTATAGATGTTTACAAAAATAATTATTAAAGTTAATACATATTTGATTTACAGAATGTTAAATATTGTTAATCAATAACAATGACCAAGGAGGAAAGGTCTTTTGACCGTTTATAGACAAATTGAGCGTGAGATGACGCATTTCTGACACACATATGTGACTTAGGGGTTGTGCCCAAACTTTCACTGTATTCGATGATGCTACCGTTTGGATTATTGACCGGTACACCATGAATATAGGCTCCAGCGGTAAACCGGGTCGCATAGGGAGCAAATCCGCCATAGGTGCGCGTGCCATCTTCAAAATAGAACATTTTTGATTTGTGTTCCTGGACGACAAAAAGTCCGGTGGGTGTTTCTTGGGCATGCGGCGGTTTGTGCCGGCCACTGGTAACCGGGTTCATACTGCGCACGAGCCACTCTTTACCCACTTTTTCCAATGTGCAGATGTTTTGGTTCTTGACATCAACAATATTAATAATGTTAAATTGTACACTATCGCTTATCAGTCGCAGATAGCGTTTGGGGACGGTATATTCCCCTTCAAATGATACACCGGCAATAGGTACCCGCGCTAAGGTGTCTGACCCCTTTAAACGGACCAACCATCCGTCGCGTCCGTAACGTACCGGTTTGTCTGTTGTTGGGTCATACAATGGTGCTGCCTGATAACGCTCGACATTGAAACTATCCGACACACGTTTGTAAGAATCCCGTTTGAAATCTTTAATGGTAGGAGCTTCACCTTTTTCATTTTGATAGTTTTGAAGGACGGCGTACAATGAGGGCGTCTGCTGAAAATTTTCAACATAGGCTAGACGTTCTTTTATTTTGTCCCATTGAAAGCTACGCGTGGTATCCTTATAGGGGTAGGTATCTTCAAGTGTGTATTTTTTGTAAAGCAGATCTTTTTTGATCATAATATCTGCTGCTGTCACTACTTTAGGCTTTACTTCCTGTTTTTTGGCAGTGACAGTGTCTTGATGTCTAATTGGTTGCTCTTTTTCTGCTGTATTCTTCTTTTCCTGCTGGCAGCCCAACGATAGAAATAATAGGCTAAATACGAGACATGTTAATCCTTGATGCATATATGGATTATCTAAATTATTGTTTTGTTCTTTAAATATAAGAATAAAACACATTTTTTAAATGATTGACAAAAAGTTAGTTTTGTAATTTCAAGTAAAAAGTATGCATAGGATTGTAATTTGTTCGGCTATGATGCTGAACCCCGAAGGGGAGCTGTTGTTGGTTAGAAAAAAGGGATCAAAATATTTTCAATTGCCCGGCGGTAAGATTGCTGTGGGAGAAAGCGATTCGGAAGCCTTGGTTCGGGAACTCCGGGAAGAGTTGCAGTTTGATACAGAGCCTGCGACATTGCTGTTTATTGGTCGGCATGTGACGCAGGCGGTGAATGAGTGTGATACGCTGGTAGAAGGGTATATTTATTTGATCAAACTCGCTATGAAACTTGATTTTCAACCACAGGCCGAACTGGAGGAAGTAGAATGGATCAATAAGAGCAATTGGCAAGATTATCAGTTGGCACATCTGGCCGAAGAGTTCGTCATTCCAAAGTGGCTGTCAGGAGAGTTTTGATGTTGGATAGCTTGATGTGAACAATTTAAGGCTTTGTTTGTTAATGTTTTATATGTAAACAATTAATAAACAAAGATTATGGAAAATCAGCTTTTAAAATCAGCGAAAGACTTTTTTGATGACGAGATTCTTACTCGAATCGGGCAAAGTTTAAACCAGGATAATGAACAGGTAAAACAGGGCTTAAATGTTGTTGTTCCCTCTTTGTTTTTGGGATTAAGCCAACAGACGGAAGGCGGTGGTGGGATTTCTACAATTCTAGAGCAGGCGAAACAGCGTTTTTCGAATTTTGACCTGAACCAACTTCTGGGCGGTCAGGAAGCTGGTGAAGGTGCCGAAGGGCAGCCAGGTGAATCTGGAAGTTCCGGAAACGGCAATATGCTGAATTCAATATTTGGTGGTGGTCTAGAGACCGTATTGGGTACAGTGGCAGGTTATCTGGGGTTCAGCGCTGAGTCGGTGCAGAAATTGATGGGTTTGTCCCTGCCAGCTATATTTTCAAGTTTGACCAATAGAGGCCAACAGTGGGATGCGAATACCATAAATAAAACTTTGCAGGATAATAAAACAGCTTTTGCTGCCGCTATTCCTGCGGGATTGGGTTTAGGTGCTTTTGGGAAATTATTTGATGGAGGTCATTTTTCTGCACCTGAAGAAGTCATACCAGAACCTCCCGTGGAAGAACCCGTAAAACATATCGAAAACCATCCTGGAGCAACGGTTATAAATCCGGCCACGGAGCTGGAAGCACATAAGGAGCCGTTGGCATTGCCTAGAGCAGATGGAGCCAGAGCGGCGGCAGCATCGACCGTTTCATCTGGCGGAGGCTGGTGGAAGATTTTGGTTGCTTTGATCGTTATTGCATTGCTCTGGTTTTTGTTTGGAAAAGGCTGTAGTGGTAATAAAAATGTTGGTGTTACAGATACCAGTGTCAATCAGGGGCAGGTGGACTCAGGAAATACAATGGGAAATGGTACGGCCAGTCAGATTGATCGTGAGCATTTGGATGTGATGTTGCCGAATGGAGGGAAGCTGGGGGCATTTAAAAGTGGTATAGAAGATCGGTTGGTACAATTTTTAAAATCCGACTATAAATCTTTGGGAGAGGATTCATTGAAAAATACTTGGTTTGATTTTGATAACCTGAATTTTGAAACGGGTACTGCGAAAGTATTACCTGAAAGCCAGGCTCAGCTCAGTAATCTGGCCGAGATTCTCAAAGCTTTCCCTGCTGCTAATGTGAAAATTGGTGGATATACAGATAAAACCGGAAATGAAGAGTATAATAAAAAATTATCGTTGGATCGGGCAAATGCGGTGAAGGATTACCTGGACAAGGCGGGGCTGTCTAAACAGGTGACCGGAGCGGAGGGCTATGGCTCGCAATTTGCAAAATATCCGGCAGATGCACCAGAGACGGACCGGATTTTAGACCGACATGTTGCGGTTAGTGTAAGGTAGTAGGGGATTTGAGATGTGATATTCTAGACTTGAGATTCTAGATATGATAGGAGAGATAAAAAGCGGATCCAAAAGATCCGCTTTTTCTATTTGCAGAGATTGTATTTAATGGATATCTAATTGATTTCGCGAGGATATGAAATCATTCTTGCAAGCATTTATAGGTAAAAAAGAGTGTGGATAATACTTCATTTAGAAGCTATATACACATGCTAACAAAAATTGTCCGGCCGATTTTGTTGGGGATAGGTCATTCTTGATGAATTTTTCGGTATTGCTTTTGTCAAATCTAATTTCGGGAATGAATTTGAAGCCGTGGTAGTTGTATTCGGCTGTCAAGGTAGTTGCTAGCATATTTGAACTTGGGATGCCATTGCTTTCCTCTTTGTGCGTTTGGAAGAACTCCTCACGTAATCCTATTCCAAAATGCTCGGAGAGATGAACCCTTGGATAGAGTGCTATCCCAGTGTAACCACCTTCGGCTCTTCTCTTATAATGTGTGGCATTTACGCCGAGAAAGAATTTTGGTGTGAAATCATAATTTCCGACGAAATCTACGAGTGTGCCTGAGCTGTAGTTTTCTTTTCCACCCGCAGACGATCCTGTTAAGAAGTTGAGGTAAAAGCTTCCTTTATCGTTAGGTCTGTAAGTTAATTGTGAACCGACATGTGATACGCCGTTTATATCTTGGTATACATTCCAATCATTAAATATACCGACCATCAGCGCAAACTTGTCGGAGAAACTATAGGTTGCTTTCAGTCCGGCATCTTGAAAAGGGCCAGCACCGAATAAATAGGAGGTGGAGTAATGAAAATTGTAGGTGGGTGAAATGACTTCAAATCCGACAAATGTTCCCATAAATCCGGCGGTCAGATTGAGCTTGTCCGTTAGATTATAGCCTACATACAGATTTTGAATGTGGAAGCTGTTTTTGTCGTCTCCGGGTTGGCCGTCTCCATTTACGATAGATCGATATTGTCCGCGGGGTCCAAAAGATAGTTCTCCTACAAAAGATGCTTTCTTAAAATTCTTCTTTAAGGCTAGATCAACCATGCCAATGGAAACTGAATTATTGTCTTCAGTAAAGTAAGTGTTGATATTTGGTTTGTTTTGGAAGTCATATTTCCAGTAGGTATCTACTGATCCTGATATTTCTACTGATTTTTCCTTGTTTTCTTCTTGTGATTTTGATGTTTTGATGAAAATTATTGAAAAAATAATTAATGTTAAGATTTTTTTCATGTCTAAGAGGTTTTAAGTTTGATTTGTTTTTGGTTTTTGGTTGATTTTTAAATGATTTTTTATAGGTTTTTGTTGTTTTTGTCTTTGTTGATGTGAAATTATGTAAAAAATATTACAAAAAATAATATTTGATAGTAATTTTTCAATAAAAACACTTTATATTTGTCAAAACAATAAGTAAAAATGGGTTTTTGTTTTGTTTTTGTATTTTAAATAACAATTTATTGATGTATTAATAAAGACTAATCAGTTTAAACAAATGAAAAAAATTATTCCACTTTTAGTTCTGGTACTTTTGGGCGTATTGGGACTTGTATTTCCATCTATAGATTTGTCTGCACTAGACAAAGCGGAATTCGATACAGGGGATACAGCCTGGTTATTGACTTCCTCAGCGCTAGTGTTGATTATGACGCCCGGTCTGGCATTTTTTTACGGCGGAATGGTCAGTAAAAAGAATGTGATCTCAACGATGATGCAGAGTTTTATCTGTATGTGTCTGATGACAATCCTCTGGGTGATCGTCGGATTTAGTTTGGCCTTTGGCGAAGATATCGGTGGGATTATAGGTGATCCGCGCACATTCTTTATGATGAAGGGGACCTTAGGAAATATCGCTTGGGGTGCATTGCCAACTATTCCATTGGTTTTATTCGCGATGTTTCAACTGAAATTTGCGATTATTACGCCTGCACTTATTACGGGCGCATTTGCCGAGCGTATCCGATTCAACTCTTATATGTTGTTTATTATCCTATTCGGTATCTTTATTTATATGCCATTGGCGCATGCGACCTGGCATCCTGAAGGGATTTTGGCGAAATTCGGTGTCCTTGATTTTGCCGGTGGTACGGTCGTACACATGTCGGCAGGTTGGGCAGCGTTGGCTGCAGCCATTTATTTAAAAGGCCGTAAATCACAGACACACAATCCAGCCCGTATAAGCTATGTGATCCTGGGAACAGCCTTACTGTGGTTCGGTTGGTTTGGATTTAATGCCGGTTCGGCTGGCGGGGCTAATACAATAGCGGCCTATGCGTTTGCAACAACAACGACGGCTTCGGCAATGGCAGCGATGGCATGGATATTTGTCGATATTATCCGAGGTAAAAAACCTTCAGCGATGGGTGCATGTATTGGTGCTGTCGTGGGCTTGGTTGCGATTACACCAGCAGCAGGCTTTGTCAGTATTCCACACGCCATGGTCATCGGGTTAGTCGCTGCATTGATCAGCAATCTGGTTGTCTATCTGAGAAGTAAAACAAGTATTGATGACACCTTGGATGTATTTCCTTGTCATGGTGTAGGTGGTATGGTAGGGATGGTGCTGACTGGCGTATTTGCTCACCATAATGTCAATCCTTTGGTCGTTGATAATGGCTTATTCTTTGGTGAAACGAAGTTGTTTTTTGTGCATACCGTTGCCTTGTTCGCAGTATCTTTCTTCGCCTTTGTGGGCTCGCTGGTTCTATTAAAAGTAACGGATCTAATTTCTCCTTTACGTGTGGAGGAAACAGATGAAGAACTTGGCCTGGACGTTTCTCAACACGCTGAGGCGCTTTAGGCCCTCTGACCGGAATAATTAATCATCCCAAACAATGCTTTTCCTTACAGCATTGTTTGGGATTTTTTTTGCACCTTTGCCAAAGGTTGAATAGGCTGGAATATTTGAGTTTATGCTATGAAAGATACTACAAAAGATACTTTACGTTCGGATTTTGAGAAAATGATGCGCTATTCCTTACAGAAAAATGGCGATTTTAGTTTTAATATATTTGGCGATTATGCCACGTCTGTTCTCAATTTCTATGTTGGAAGTTCCATTTTAGCAATAGCTGAAAAGCGTGATGCCGCGCTATTTCTTGCGAATCTATACAATGCTGGGATTAAAAATGCCATCGACCAGCAGGATCTTCAGGAGATTGCTGATGTTTTAGCACAGGATCCCACCCTCAATTATCAGGTACTGGCGCCGATTTTCGACTAATGTTTTGTCCAAACCAGATTACCGGTTTCATATCCACATTGTAATGCATAGGTTAGAAACTCGTTTCGGATCTTTTCTGGAATCGCTGTATCCCTGCCCAAAATCCACATATAATCGAGATTGTCTCCAAATATGAGTGCATATTTATAATCTGGAGTTATTTTTACAATGTTATAGCCATTGTAGAAGGGGCCGAAGAAGGAGACTTTCAATGCGCCTTCATGTGGACCATTGACAAATTTGGCTCTTCCGATGGATTGTTTCCATTGTTCTTTTTCCTCCGAATAGCCTTGGTTGTTTACCCGGATCGTTCCATTTTTATTTTTGCTGTATTCTGCTGAAACCTGACTCAGTCCTTTTTCCCAACGGAAATCGAGTCGAGCGATTTCAAACCATTTTCCAAGGTATTTATCTAAGTCAAAAGGGTCCACTACATCGGGGCGCGATATCACCGGCTTTAATGCATTGTATGCGACAGTTCCCAAAGCCACAGCGGCCAGCAGTAAGAGCGATTTTTTCTTGTCTATATTCATCTTTTGAATTTGTTTGTTGATAAAACAACAATTTTAATACCAATAAGGTTTAGGCATACTGAGCTATTTTCTTAATTTTGTGACTTAAAAATAGTATTTGTGTATTCTAGAGAAGAGGTAAAACAATTAAAACAGCTGTTCTGGACCAAGTTTGGGCAATTCATGTCCCTGCATGCATCTGCTGACGGTGAAAAAGTAAATTGGGTTAACTATAAAACAGGGGTCAAACAGCTGTATTTTAAAATGGATGCCGACAAGAAAGCTGCCAAAATTGCGATAACCTGGTCACATACTGATGCTGGAATCCGTGCGTTGATGGCAGAGCAATTTCTGCAGTACAAAAATCTGCTTCATGATATTTTGGGAGAAGAATGGGAATGGGATATGGATGGCTATGACGAATATGGCAAGCCGATTTGTCAGATCTACAAGACACTGGAAGGCCATAGTATTTTTAAGGAAATAGAGTGGGGGGAGCTGATCACGTTCTTTAAACCACGGATGATTGCACTTGACGAGTTTTGGTCTTCCGCAAAATATGCGTTCGATATTTTTAAATAATTACAATTAAATAGATACAACAATGAAAAAAATGATTAAGGGTTTGCTGGCTGTGGCTTTGTGTTTTCAACTTTCATCGGTATTTGCCTGGGGAACCATTGGGCATCGTGTCGTCGCTGAGATCGCTGAGCGTCATTTGAACAAGAAAGCAAAAAAGAATATTGGAAAAATCATTGGACAGCAAAAGTTGGCATATTGGGCAAATTGGGGCGACTTTATCAAGTCGGATCCTAACCCAGAATTTAAGAAATTAGGTAATTCTCATTTTATAAATTTAAATTCAAATTTACCTTGGGCAGAGTTTCAACTGGGACTTGAAAATTCGGCTGATGAAAATTTATACAAAACAGCAATCCGTATCGAGCAATCTTTTGCAGATAAAAATATTTCGCTGGATCAACAGCAACAGAATCTTTATTTCTTGATCCATATCTTGGGGGATGCGCATCAACCTATGCATGTCAGCCGAGCAGAAGATCAGGGTGGAAATAAGATCGAAGTGAGCTGGTTTGGAAAAAAATCGAACATTCACCGCGTTTGGGACAGCGATTTGGTGGATAATGAGAAATATAGTTATACAGAGTACGCAACAGTATTGGATATCAATGGTAAAAAGGAAAACGAACAATTGGCCGCTGGTGAATTGTCCAATTGGTTGTATGAGTCAAATCAGCTTGCAGAAAAGATTTATGCTGATGTAGCCAACAATGCCAACCTGTCTTATTCCTACGTTTATCAAAATAAAGACACCATGGAGCAATGTTTACTCAAAGGTGGTCTGCGTCTGGCTAAGGTGCTGAACCGGATTTTTGGATAAGCACATTTAAAGCACAGTATATTGAAGTCGTATCATTGTTTATGGTACGACTTTTTTTTGCTCTGGTATTTCAGTTTTGCTGTATAGGATTTATATGATTTTCTATTTACTTTTAAACAAAGCATACTGCTTACTTGTTCCATACTTATCATAATCTTTCTCCATGACTATTCCACAGCTGTTTAAAAAAATTGTTCCCTTTGCCCGCCCTTATCGCAAGCTGATTGTTTATACTTTACTTTTGACCGTGGTAGGGTCATTTGCTGCTCAAATTAACGCATTTATTTTACGGTATACAGTAGATACCATTAATGCAATGATGGTGGCCAAGGAACCATTGTCTAAGGGGCTGTATATTGTCGGGATCATCAGTGCGGTATTGTTGCTGAAGGAAATTATCTATGCGCTGGTGCAGTTTGGTCAAAAATTCTATGGTGAAAAACTTCGGATTTATATTGCACGTGATTTTTCACAGTCTATTGTGAGCCGAATTTTGACTTATAAACTTGCCTTTTATACTTCTGCAGATAATGAAAGTGGAAAGTTAGCCACACGTATAGATGCTGGAATCAGCTCACTTACACGTTTGGTGCAAAACTTCTTTATTGATATTTTGCCTTTATTTGCCAATGCAATCATCGCATTGGCTTGTATGTTCTATGCCAATGTGTACGTAGGCCTGGTGGGTGTCGCAGTCATTCCATTATACCTTTACATTAGTCAGACCCAAGCCTCAAAACTGACAGGATTTAGGCGACAGATGCGTAATTACCGTGAATCTAAAAATAATCGAATTATCAGTCTTATTGAATCAATACTCGTGATCAAATCTTTTGTTCGGGAGCCTGAAGAAGCAAAACGACATGAGAAGATTCAATTTGAGATGACCGAAAATCAAATGGAAACCCGAAAGACGAGCTTCTTTTATGATAGCATAAAGAATTTTGTGGAACAGATTGCGGTCGTTATCATTATTGTATTGACGGCCTATTTGGTGCTATCTGGACAAATTACAATTGGAGCCATTATGTTCCATATCATGCTGTTCAACAACGTCTCGGCACCGATTCGCCAATTGCATCGCATTTATGATGAGGTCAACGATGCCCTGATCTATTCGGAGTCTTTTTTTGAGATCCTGGAATCGGATGATCAGATTGAATCAAAAGGAACGTATCGGCCGGAGAAAATCCACGGTCATTTGGAATTGCGTCAGGTTTTCTTTGAGTATCCCAATGGTACACAGGCACTAAAAGATGTCAGCTTTGCTATTAAACCCAATGAAATTACAGCTTTAGTCGGACTAAGTGGTGCGGGGAAAAGTACAATTATCAACTTGTTGGATAAATTCTATGAACCGACAGGTGGACAGATCTTATTGGATGGTGTAGATTTGGCAGATTATGATACTGCATTCCTCCGGCAGCATATCGGTATGGTGCTGCAGCGTAATCATATTTTTAAAGGGACAATATTTGAAAATATTGAATATGGCAAGATGGGGAGTTCGCGGGAAGAAATCGTGGAAGCAGCTAAAAAAGCCTATATCCATCAACAGATTCTGGAGTTGCCAAAAGGTTACGATTCTGATGCGCAATTGCTTTCTGGTGGACAGCAACAGCGTATTGCGATTGCACGGTTGTTTCTGAAAAATCCGCCTATTATTTTTCTGGATGAGCCCACAGCGAATCTGGATGCCATTGCTACGGAGCAGATTAAAAATAGCCTTGATGCGATCAAGAAAGATCGTACAGTAATTATTGTATCACACAGCATCTCCCAGATTATTGATTCCAATGCAATTGTCGTGATGGAGAAAGGCCATGTTGTTGAGCAGGGGCAACATGAGGAACTTTATATACAGAAAGGAACCTACTACGAAATTTTTTCAGCTATGGCCAATAGCCTTAATTTAAGCAAGATCAGCAAGACCTTACAGGCTGATGAAAATTGATATCTTACGCTTTCGGACCTTAATTTGCACGACTATGGAGTATCATTCCAATGACAACGAGGGCAATTCCCACACAGGAATAACTATTTGGAAAGGCAGCTTGTAATAGTATTATTTCGCCCAATAGTGTAAAGATTACTTCCATGGCTTGCGTTGCTTCAATCGCCGCGAGGGCTTTGTGGTCGGTGCGGACCAGATCTGTTGCTGTAAAGAATAGGAGGGTGGCGATTATTCCAGAAAAAATGGCAACCATGAAGGTCTGCAGCAACTGACTCTCGGTTGGGAGCCCACTGTCCATATAGCCAAAGATGCTGAGCAGAATCCAAAAAGGCATGCTGCATAATGTCATGCCCAGTGTTCGTTGGAAGGCATCCAATTTATTTTCCGCTATTTGCATCATCTTGCGGTTTCCCAAAGGGTAGGCAATGGCCCCGATCAATACAGGGATGGTTCCCAATAACATGGATTTTATGGAGCTTGCACGTGCTTCTGAGATTTGCATGAGGACAATTCCAAAAAAAATAGTGATCGAGAACAGGAGTGAGGCTTTGGAAATTCCGCTTCGATTCTCTTTCTTTTCCAGTAAGGGCCCGATAAACATACCTGCGATAATGGTGAATTCAAAGGTACTGGCGACCAACCATGAGGGACCAAAACTAGCACCAAAGGTAAGGGTGGCATAAAATACACCAAAACCTATTGTACTCCATAGCAACCACTGCGGTATGTTGGATTTGATGGCCTCAAAGAGAGGCGCTAAATTACCTCTAATGAATACGATAACAAACAAGATGGGAAGCATCCAGATGAAACGTAAGGATGCTGTCCATTGCCAGCTTCCACCCGAAACTGCCATAACGCGGTTTAAGACGAAGGTGCTGGCGAAAAATAATGCGGCAATTATTCCTAAAAAAAGTGCCGTATTTTTATTGTTTTTTATTGTAAATTGGAATGGCATAAATAAAATGGATGTGCTGTCAATTTAATACAGTGAAAGTAAGCAAATGCCCGTTTAATTGGAAATGAAACAAAAAGTAATTGATTTTTATGGCGATTTTCTCATTTAAAATTCCTTATTTTGCCTAATCAATAAAACAAGTAGTAAGAAAATTCATCAAGATGATTATACAACCAAGAACTAGAGGTTTTATTTGTTTAACCTCGCATCCACAAGGGGCTGCGCAAAACATTAAAAATCAAATTGAATACGTGAAATCGAAGGGTGAGATCGCGAATGGTCCAAAGAAAGTGTTGGTGATCGGTGCTTCAACAGGATTTGGTATTGCATCCCGGATTTCTGCAGCGTTTGGTTCTGGAGCTGCTACAATCGGTGTATTTTTTGAAAAACCTGCGGCAGAAGGTAAGCCGGGTACCGCTGGTTGGTACAATTCTGCGGCTTTCGAAAAAGAAGCCCACGAAGCTGGATTATATGCCAAAAGTATCAATGGTGATGCTTTTTCGGACGATATCAAAAAACAGACCATTGAATTAATCAAAAAGGATCTGGGACAAGTAGATTTAGTGGTTTACAGTTTAGCATCTCCGCGTCGTACACACCCAAAAACAGGTGTTGCACACGCTTCTGTTTTAAAACCTATACAGGAACCTTTTACCGATAAAACGGTAGACTTCCATACGGGTGTTGTTTCGGATATTACGATTCAACCCGTAGAAAATAGTGAAGATATTGCCAATACAGTTGCCGTAATGGGTGGAGAAGACTGGAAATTTTGGATCGAAGATCTTAAAGCTGCAGGCCTTTTAGCTGAAGGCGCAAAGACAGTTGCTTATTCGTATATCGGCCCTGAATTGACTTATCCGATCTACCGCAATGGAACGATTGGCCGTGCGAAAGATGATTTGGAAGGTACTGTACCTGCAATCAACGCGATCTTAAGTGATCTTCACGGAGTAGCTTATGTTTCTGTAAACAAAGCTTTAGTGACACAGTCTAGTTCAGCGATCCCAGTTGTACCTTTGTACATTTCCTTATTATACAAGGTTATGAAAGAAAAAGGAATCCACGAAGGCACGATTGAACAAATGCAACGTTTATTTGCAGAGCGTCTTTATACTGCTGATGGCAAAGTATTGCTTGACGATAAAGGCAGAATCCGTGTTGACGACCTTGAGATGCGTGCAGATGTTCAGGCTGAAGTAGCAGCATTATGGGAGAAAGCGAATACAGAAAATTTGGGTGAGATCTCCGATATCGAAGGTTACCGCAATGAGTTTTTTAACTTATTTGGTTTTAACTTTGATGGTATAGATTACAACGCTGATACCAATGAGGTTGTTGCTGTACCGAGCATTGAAAACTAATATAAGCTAGCAATACGAGTAATATAAAAAAGGCTAACTGTCAGGTTAGCCTTTTTTCGTTTCTTCTATTTGTATATCCCCTGTAGTTTTTTGAGAATCTACCATGCACAGGTCGGGGTGTCAGGCAAGCTTCGGTTTCCGATTATATAATAAATTGCCTACGACTGCAAAACCAATAGACACCATAACGGCACTAAAGGGGTAGATACCAGTCATGCCAACATTGTTGGCTACAAAACCGATCAAGGGACCTGTAATCCCCAGAGAAATATCAATAAATAATCCGTATGCAGCCAATGCCGAGCCCTGTTGGCTTTGATCGACCTTTTTGATCGCTTCCACCCCAAGGGCAGGAAAAACGAGTGAAAAGCCAAGGCCAGTTAATGCTGCTCCAACAAGTGTCCAAAGGGGATGGAGGGCGAGGGCAATAACCAATAAACCTAATGATTCTACAAAAAGACTGACCAAGGCGACTTTCAAACCTCCATATTGATCAATGACCTTATTGAATACAAGCCTTGTCAGGATAAAGAAAATACCAAAAACGGTCAAACAGGCAGCACCATTCTGCCAGTTAAAATGCTCATAATACAGTGTCATAAAGGTCGATATACTCCCAAAACCGAGACCGCCCAGGGCCAGACAGGCCCCAAATGGAGCGACAGTCAAAAGTACACGCTTGAAACTGACAGTGCTAGTCTTCTTGGCGATCACCCGAAAGGGAGTTTTTGATTTGCTATAAAGATAGCCCAAGATACCAATAGCAAAGGTCAGCAGTCCCAATGATTCATAATTGATATGGTCAACCATCAATACACCCAATGGTGCTCCGAGGGCAAGTGCGCCATAACTCGCAATACCATTAAAGGAGATGGCTTTGGCAGCATGTTCATCGCCTAGCTCCAATAGCGCCCAATTGATCGGACTGGCGCCGACCAGTCCCTCGCCAATGCCTGTGAATAACCTTGTGATCAGCAATAAACCAAGGCTTATGAAAGGCTGCGATTTGAATAAAAAGACGAATAGGAGTAAGATCCCCGAAAGCGCAAAAAAGAGCATACTGCGCAGGACCGATACCTTGGGGCCTTTGGTATCCACTATTTTTCCGGCATAACCCCGTAATAAAAAGGTCGCAATATATTGGACACTGATGACCAATCCGGCGATAATTGTATTAAACCCTAAAATTTGATGAATAAAAATGGGTAAGGTCGCAAGTGATAAGCCAATTGTGAAATAACCGAGAAAAGTTAAAGAAACATAGCCTAAAATCTTTTTATTGACCTCCCGAAGAGAAACTGTCATTTTAAAAAATTTTAGGCAAAAGTACGTGTTTAGGCTTGTTTTTAGAAATAAAATTAGTAGACGACTGTCTCCTTAATCTCACAATTTTTTTCAAGCCATTCCTGATCGAATTGTTTAGGTGATACTTTTTTGCCTTGATAGATATAGTAGATTTTTTCAGATTCTCCTTTTACTGGCGGTCCGGGGATCTTATTGACAATTTTTTCTTCGGGACAATCTTGAATTAAGGCCTGTTGCGTGTTCTGACGAGTTTTACAAGAAGTGAATGCTACTAAGATGAGGAGATACGGTAATTTATTCATGAGTTTAGTTTTATTGTAGTGGATAACGAGACATTCTTCAGAAGTGCGACATGATTTTATACAATAAAATACAACTTTTTATAGGCAGGTTTGTTGTATATATAGATCGTTCTTAAATGGATCTGGAGTGTTATTTCCAGCAAATTTTTGAAAATAAAGGTAGTATCGAAGGATAATAATATATAACAACAAAGAAATAATCATGAGAAGAAAAGCAACAGCCCAATGGAATGGGAGTCTAAAAGAAGGTAAGGGAAATCTGACCACAGATAGTACGGTATTGGATCAGGCACAATATTCGTTTTCAACACGGTTTGAGAATGGTATTGGCACCAACCCGGAAGAGCTATTGGCCGCAGCCCATGCCGGATGTTTTACGATGCAGCTGAGCGCATTTTTAACAGAAGCTGGTTTTGTACCCGATGAACTCAAAACGGTATCAACCATTGTATTTGAAAATGGTGCAATCGTGCGTTCTGAGTTGGAACTGACCGCAAAAGTACCTTCCATTGACGATGCGGAATTTCAGGCGCTTGCTCAGAAAGCAAAGGATAATTGCCCAGTCAGCAAAGCATTTAGCTTTGAAAAAACGTTACATGCTGCCTTGGTATAGCAGTTTGGAATATAAAAATAGGTGTAGATCGGTGTAGATCTACGATATGAATGCAGTGACGTTTTAGGCTTCCCTAAAAATCGCTGCATTTTTTCTTTAAAAAGATAAAAAGCCGTTACTTTGACCCTTGGTCAGTATGTTGCGTTCCGCAATCGAGCAAATCTATCGCGAATACTGTGGCTGTATGTGCAGCGCTGATCACCACTTTAGCATTTAAACGATATTACTTTGGTACAGAGAAAGAAAAATAAGCTAAACGCGACAGCGTTATTGGAAAAGAATAGGGAGGAAGGAATCACATTTCTAAAAGAGAATGCTACGCAGGAAGGTGTAACAGTCTGTCCATCGGGTTTACAATATAAAATATTGACGGAAGGTGCCGGTAAAATTCCGGTGAAGACCTCAAAAGTAATCTGTCATTATAAGGGTGAGCTATTGGACGGAACGGTATTTGATAGCTCCTATAGGCATAAACGGCCAGAAACATTTTATATCAATGAACTTATCCGTGGTTGGCAGGAGGCCATGTGTATGATGCCTGTTGGATCAATCTGGCAAGTTTACCTTCCACCGCATTTAGCTTATGGAAAGGAAGAACTAATGCCCCGAAAAGGAGGGGAGTGCACTTTGGTATTTCAGATTGAACTGATCGCAATTTTATAATAGACTGATTGGAAATACTAATTTCCAAATAAAGGAGGCTAAGCTCAAACAAAAATAATAATTACGGTTCAAGCATAAAAAAATCCCCAACAAACGCTGGGGATTTTCTATTTATTTTGGAAAAATTTATTCTAATTCCTTGATTTTGGCATTGACTTCAGTAGTTTTAGCTTCATCTTGCATAAAAACATAGTAGTTCTTTAGATTTGTTAAAGCATCTACATTCTTTGGTTGCAAAGAAACAGCCTTCTCCAAGTAAGGTAATACAGGTTTCAATTCTGCTTTAATCTTGTCCACTTCTGTGTTATATTGCGCCTGTGTCAATTTTCTGTTGTTGTTAACAACATTTAGTTTTTCACGAATTTTATTCATCAACGTGATCGCTAAATTTGTATTGGCTTCAAAGAAGTTAGGATCGATTTCCAACGCTTTTTTGTATGCTGCAACTGCTGCCTCATCATTTTTTGCTGATGCTTGTGCGATACCTAAATAATAGTTTAAGCTTTTATTCGATGGATCTTTAGCCAATTGTGTCGTGATAGCATCAATTGTCTCTTTCTCGTGTCCTGTGATCAAATTCAATTCGATATTTTGCGTCATCGCTGCATTGTCATCCGGGTAAGCTTCAGCAGCTTTCTTCGCATATTCAAGAGCAGAAGTTGTGTCTTGCAATGATAAATACAATTTCGGTAAATCAACCATAATTGTTTTATGTGAAGAGAAATCTTTTCTAGGGATCAATTCTTTGTAACGTTCGATCGCATTTTTATAATCCTTGTTGGACAATGCCGCTACACCACTGTAGTAAGTCACTAGCGTATCTCCAGGAAGGTACGTCAATGCTTTGGTGAACGAACTATAAGAATCGGCGTATTTTTGTGCCTGGTATTCTTCAGCACCAATATTGAAGTTGTATTGTCCAAGGATTTGCTCAGCTACAGTGATGTTTGCTTTGTTTGCTCCATCTGTATCCAATTGTTTTGCTTTGGCAATACCATCTTCTGCTAATTTTGCCAACTCAGTGGATTTATCTATAGTCGATAAGTTTGCGTTAACCAAAGCGTATACTGTCCAAGCTTCTGCATTATCTTTTGTTTTCTCGTTGATGACGGCAGCGTCAATAGCTTCTTTTGCTGATTTAAGATTTGGTAAGCCTAATTGTGCAGTACCAGCATCTTTTAATTCCTGAAATTTAGCAAGACCAGTTTTTGCCTTTTTTACGTTACCCGTTTGAGCGAAAGAAACTGATGTAGATACAGTACCTATTGCCGCTAATAATAATAGAGATTTTAAATTCATATCTATTTAACTGTTAATTGATTCAATAATAAATTCACCCTGTCTAATTGTAACGCATCATCGATAAGCGTATAATATTTTGCTAAGGCTTTTAAGGCATTAACATCGTAGGGTTTGATTTCGTTTGCTTTTAATAGATATTCGACCGTTAAATCCTGGATATCCTGGTTTGTCGGATCTTTTAATAGCGTTTCGAGATTAATTAAGCCCAATGCCAAATTAGATTCATAATTGTTTGGATCTAATCGTAACACATTATTATAGTATTCTTTTGCTTTTTTTAGATCATTCGCATTTTCGTAAGAATAACCGGCAATGTAATTTAATTCAACATTTTCAGGTTCCAAACGAATTGCATCAGCGATAACATTCAATATTGCATCGTACGAATTATTGGCCGAATACACATCTATTAATCTAAAAAGGATTTGCTTATTCTCTGGGAATATAGCATGTCCTTTCTCTAGAACGTTTAAGACATCCTGTTTAGTACCTCCTAAGCTATAAATTTGTGCCAATTCCAAAAAGTAGTTAGGCTTGGGATTTTCAGCTTTAATAAGCTCGTTATAGTAATTAATAGCATTCATATAATCTTTGTTTTTTCCGGCAAGTACGGCAAGATTATATTTGAGGTCGGTATTTTTAAAACCAAGGGAGTCTATTCGAAGGTAAGCCTTATATGCTTTATCAAATTTATCATCTTTTAGTGCGATACCGCCCTGATAGGAGATTGCGCCTGCAAGATTTTGACGAACATAGTCCATCTCTGCAGGAAAATTACGACGCGCCTTTTTTGCATCCAACAATTTTAGCGATTTGATGGATATATCTATCGGGTCTAGTTTATACTGCTGTTTTCTAGTTGAATCTGCAACCGCCAATGAGCTATATACCAAAGCCCTTAAAAGGTTATTATTGACAGCAGACGTATCTTTTTTTGTTAGAAATGCGGCGTCAGCAAACTTTCTGGCATTTTCGAGATGTTTGAAGTCACCAGTTTTGGTATATAAAGCAAAACTGTTGCTGCCCTCTTTCAAATTTGATTGGGCAGCAACAGTTAAACTACTTGCAGATATTAACAATGATATCAGTAAGTTTTTCATGCAGTTTATTCTTCGTTTGAATCTATATTTTCTTCGGAAGCCGATCCTTCGTTATCTCCTTCTGTTGAATTTTCGATATCCCCAGATTCCTCGTCAGATTCTTCTTCACGATCTACTTTCGTAATGGAAGCAATCTCGTCGTTGTCTTTCAGATTAATGAGTCTCACACCCTGTGTTGCACGGCCCATCACACGTAATCCTTCTACAGCAATCCGGATAACGATACCAGACTTATTGATGATCATTAGGTCTTCAGCGTCTGTAACACCTTTTATCGCAACCAATTCACCTGTTTTATCGGTTACATTGATTGTTTTGACTCCCTTACCACCACGATTTGTGACACGGTAGTCTTCGATATCGGTACGTTTTCCGTAGCCTTTCTCCGAAACCACCAATACAGTTGTTTCTGAATCATTGACACTAATCATGCCAATCACCTCATCACTTTCGGCAGACAATGTAATACCGCGAACTCCTGTTGCTGTACGACCCATTGGACGAACGGTAGACTCATTAAAGCGGATTGCTCTTCCTGAGCGTAGTGCCATCACAATTTCGCTGCTTCCTGTGGTTAAACAAGCTTCGATTAATTGATCACCTTCGTTGATGTTGATCGCATTGATACCATTTGCTCTCGGACGGGAATAAGCTTCTAAAGACGTTTTCTTGATGGTACCTTTTTTAGTACACATGATAATGAAGTTGTTTTCCAAGTATTCTTGGTCTTTCAGGTTCTTCACTAAGATAAATGCCTTAATTTTCTCTTCCTTCGGTACATTGATGATGTTTTGAAGTGCACGGCCTCTCGATGTCCGGCTTCCTTCAGGAATCTCAAATGCACGTAACCAGAAACAGCGGCCTGCTTCGGTAAATAGGAGCATATAGTTGTGCGCTGAAGCTGTAATAATATGCTCTGTGAAATCCTCTTCACGTGTATTTGTTCCGATTGATCCACGACCACCACGACCTTGACGTTTATATTCTGATAATGGCGTGCGTTTTACATAGCTGTTGTGGGAGATGGTGATCACGATTTCTTCGTCATCAATAAAGTCTTCCATGCGCATGTCTTCCGCAGAGTGTACAATCTGAGATCTACGTTCGTCACCATATTTTTCTTTGATCTCAATCAACTCATCTTTGATGATCTTCATACGGAGTTCTTCGTCTGCCAATATAGATTTCAAATAGTCAATTGTTTTCATCAATTCAGCATATTCTTCTTTGATCTTATCACGTTCCAGTCCTGTCAGACGACGCAAGGTCATATCCAGAATCGCACGTGCCTGAAGATCGGATAAACCAAATTTCTCCATTAATCCAAGACGCGCATCTTCAGGTGTATCGGAGTTACGGATTAATTTAATGACTTCATCCAAATGATCCAACGCGATCAGATAACCTTCTAAGATGTGAGCACGTTTTTCAGCTTCCGCCAATTCGTAACGTGTACGTCTGACGATGACATCGTGTCTATGCTCAACAAACTCACGAATCATATCTTTTAGATTCATCAGCACAGGTCTTCCTTTAACTAAGGCGATGTTATTGACTGAAAAAGAAGTTTGTAGGGCTGTGTATTTAAATAGATTATTTAATACGACATTCGCATTAGCATCACGTTTAATATCATAAACGACACGCATACCTGTACGGTCAGATTCGTCACGGATAGCAGAAATACCTTCCAGTTTCTTCTCGTTAACCAGATCAGCAGTGCGTTCAATCATATTGGCCTTATTCACCTGATAAGGGATTTCGGTCACAATAATTTGTTCTTTTCCAGATTTGGTTGTTTCAATTTCTGCTTTTGCACGCATGACGATACGGCCACGACCTGTATTACAAGCATCTTGAACACCAGCATAACCATAGATCAATGCCCCAGTTGGAAAATCAGGACCTTTAATATGTTGCATCAATTCAGGTACTTCAATATCGCGGTTATCGATGAAGGCAATGGTACCATCAATTACTTCAGACAGGTTATGTGGCGCCATATTCGTTGCCATACCTACAGCGATACCAGAAGCTCCATTAACCAAAAGGTTAGGGATACGGGTCGGTAATACGGTAGGTTCCTGTAGAGAGTCGTCAAAGTTATTTTGGAAATCAACAGTATCTTTGTTGATATCGGAAAGCATTTCTTCGGCAATCTTTTTTAATCTCGCCTCTGTATAACGCATTGCCGCAGGAGGGTCACCGTCAATGGAACCGTAGTTACCTTGACCGTCTACCAACGGATAGCGTAAACTCCAATCTTGAGCCATACGAACCATGGTGTCGTAAACGGAAGAATCACCGTGTGGGTGATATTTACCTAATACGTCACCAACGATACGGGCAGACTTTTTATAAGGCTTGCCACTGGTAACCCCTAAGTCCAACATACCATAAAGTACACGTCTGTGTACAGGCTTCATGCCGTCACGTGCATCAGGAAGAGCCCGGGATACAATGACAGACATGGAGTAGTCAATGTAAGCAGACTTCATCTGATCCTCGATATTGATTGGGATAATCCGGTCGTTTGCCGGAACAAGATTGTTGTCGTTTTCTGTTTCTTCAGCCATATGAATTTGGTTTCAATAAAACTAGTAAGCAAGCCTTTTTAATTGGCTTGCTACGCATGCGAAGTTACAAAAATTTAACCTCAAAAGCGAATGAATTGAAGCCTAATATACATAAAAAAGACAATCTTTTATGAATTGTCTTGGTACTGATGCCGTATTGTTTTTATTTCATTTTTTTAAAGCGTAGGCGGATCGAGTTGCCGATCACAATAAGATCGGAGAAGGCCATACTCAACGCTGCGAGCATGGGACCCAGAAACCCCACAGCTGCTAATGGAATCGCAATGATGTTATACGCAAATGCCCAAAAGAGGTTTTGTTTGATGGTCAGGAGGGTGTGATGCCCTATCTGTAGCAGCTTTTCAATTGATTTCAAATCATTGTTTAATAGGATTACTTTCGCAGATTGAATGGCCACATGTGTTGCGTCACCGAGAGAAATACCGACATCAGCTGCCGTAAGGGCAGGAGCATCGTTGATGCCATCACCAACCATCGCAGTAGGAGCAGCCTTTTTGAGCTCAGATAGGATCGCCAGTTTTTCGCTGGGCGATTTTTCCCAGTAGACGTCAGCTATGCCAAGCTTTTGTGCTGCCCGTTCACATTTACTCTGTCTGTCACCACTTAATAGAATAGGTCTGATCCCTTTATCTTTTAGATACTGAATAAGCTCTTTTGCATAGGGCTTGATCTGATCTTCCAAAACGATACCTGCAATGACAACTTCATTAATCGTCAGCGACAGGTCGTATCGATTGGAATAATCCTTCTTGCCGATTTTGGCATTACAGATGGAATAGCTGTTCCCATTCGTGTCCGTAGCAAATATTCCTTGTCCTTTAATTTCATTGACTTCCTTAAAAATAATACGATAGGACTTTATTTCCTTCAACTGCTTACGGATAGATTGGGCAATCGGATGACTGGAGTAGCTTTCCAGTTGTGCAATAATGGATTCGACCTGAGATTGCTCGATACCAAAGGTCTGAATGGCCTTGATGTTAAAATCGCCCGTTGTCAGTGTCCCTGTCTTATCAAAGACCATCTGTTTGAGTTCGGATAACTCTTCAATTGTGCTTCCACCCTTGATGAGGATACCTTGCTTGGCCGCCCGACCGAGACCTACCATCACTGCTGTTGGTGTAGCCAGGCCCATTGCACAGGGGCAAGACACAACAAGTGTCGCAATGGCATTCATCAAGGCTTGCTGCAAGGGCAACTGGGCAATAAAGTAAGCAATAAAAAAGGTGAAAAAGGCGATTGTGACAACAATAGGCACAAAATAGGCCGCTACTTTATCACCAAATTTTTGGATAGGTGGTTTTTTGCTCTGCGCGTCTTTTATCAATTGAATGATCTGATACAACACGCTTTTTGAACCTACTTTGGTTGCCGTGATTCTGATATTGCCGGCAGTCAGCAGTGTCCCGCCAATGACAGCTTCATATTTTGTTTTTTCAATGGGCATGCTCTCGCCCGTGATCATTGATTCGTCTATCCAGCCATGTCCATCCAGGATGTCACCATCTGCTGGAATCAGACTTCCCGTATTTACTTTGAGGATATCTCCGGATTTAATCTCTTTAGCGGTAATTTCAATCTCCTGATCGTCGAGGATTTTAATCGCCTTAATGTCTTGATATTTAACTAGATCTTTGATCGCAGATGTGGTTTTGGTAACAGCACGTTTTTCAAGTACATTCCCCATAAAAACCAAGGTAATGATGGTTGCACAGGTTTCGTAAAATTGATAATCGTGCCCCAGATTATAGTACGTACCAATAGCGCTATAGACAAATGCTGCAGTGGAACCCACAAAGATAAGCACATCCATGTTAGGCATTTTATTCCATAGCGAGCGTAGTGCACTATTGCCAAAGTAAAGACAGCCAACAAGATAGACAGGCGCACATAAAGCCAGTTGTATATAGGAGTCATGAAGCAAGGGGAGATCCACAAACATGTGACTCCAGAGTGGAATCGTAAAGAGCAGACAGATCAGAAATTTAAACTCAACTGATTTCCAGAAGCTTACTCTGGCATCTTTGTCCTTGATGACTTTGTACCCCAATGACTCGATGCCTTTAACAAGCTGTGGAACCTGATCCTGCGGAATATCGGAAAACTTTACTTCATCTGAAGCGAAATCAACGTAAATCTCCTTAGCGCCGTTGTCTTCTAGGTATTTATGGATTGAAATAGCACAATTTGTACAATGCATTCCGGTGACGTTGAGTTCAGTTTGCACGTTGGATTCCTTCATTTAATAGCATGTAATGTCTTTAGGCAAAGATAGGTATTTCCTGATAATGCTTTTTACGTAAAGTAAAATTGTTTAGCTATGCAACATTTTTAGTTCCGTCATGCCGCAAAAAAATCTTTGGTGACAGTGGAGAAAACGATAAATTTGTTTTTATTTGCAAATCATCAACGTTTAAAAATGACGAAATCTATTTCAATTTCTTTTATTGTACGGATCATACTACTTATTGCGCTGACGGCTTCATTTGTGCAGTTTGAAGCTTTTTATAAACAGAAAGATAGCATACGGGATATTGCATACGGACTGAATACTTTTCTGACGGCCAGCGTACTGATTTCGATCGGTCATTTTATTTTGGTCAAACTTTATAATAGTAGAAATGAACATCAGGTTGTGCGCGGTAATTTCGTGCTCGGCATCACACGGGTGGCGACCGTAGGAAATGTATTTTTTATTATTGTAAGTGTGATGATTGCTGTTGGTATCAATCCGAAGGATTTTATCACCAGTATGACAATCGTTGCCATGGCCATTGCCGTTATTTTTAGAGAATATATTACAAATATGATATCGGGTCTGATCATTATGTTTTCGGATCAGTTTTCTGTCGGTGATCGCATTAAAATCGGGGAGTATCAGGGCAAAATTGTTGATATTACCTTGGCCAATCTAGTTGTCCGGGACGAGGATGATGATGCTGTGATGATTCCGAATAACCTGGTATTTACCGCGACTTTGGTCAACAAGACCTCACAGAAATCCAATAAAATAGTTGTGAAATTCGAGTTGCCGGTTGATCATGCGGCAGCTGTGGAGGAGTTGGAGCAATATTTTAAGCCTTTATTTCAGAATAATCCCAATTTAGACCACGGACAGGGCTTCTCGGTGAAAATAGCTGACCTGGCCAAAGACTTTGTGAAATACAAAGTTGAAGTCAGCACCATATCTTCGAGCAATCGGATTCACCAACAGGTGCAGAGCAAGATCCTGAATGAAGTGCTTCAATTTAAGGGACGGCTCAGTTAGATCTTTCTGACCTTCACATTCTTGACAAAGTGGTGGCTGCCTTTCTCTAGGATAAGATCGGCACGGTAACGGGTCGGTAAAATATTCTTGATCAGATTGGGCTTGTTGATCTCATTCCAGATGTTCACGGCCATGGCATGACTCTCCTCAGGTGACATATCCGCATATTTATGGAAAAATGAAGCCGGATTCTGAAAGGCTGTCGCGCGCAAGGATTCAAACCTATTGGTATACCATTCGATGAGGTTTTTCTCACTGGCATGTACATAGATGGAATAATCGAAGAAGTCGGAAACGAATACACTATGGCCTTTACGTGGGCGTTGTGAGTTAACCTGTAATACGTTAATACCTTCGACAATCAGGATATCCGGTTGTTCAATGATTTGCTGTTGGTCGTCTGGCAGGACATCGTAAACCAAGTGGCTATAAACCGGAACAGTAATCTTAGGGGCTCCAGACTTGACGGCAGAGAGGAAATGGATCAACCGTTTGGCATCATAGCTTTCCGGAAATCCTTTGCGGTTGAGGATACCTTTTTCGATCAGCTGTTGATTGGGGTAGAGGAAGCCATCTGTTGTCACCAGATCTACTTTTGGTTTGGAAGGCAACATACTCAGTACCCGTTGCAATACTCTTGCTGTTGTACTTTTTCCTACCGCCACAGATCCGGCAATGCCGATAATATAGGGCAATTTGCTCTCTTCTTTACCGAAGAAGCGATTTGTCCGTTGATGAAGGCTTTGGAAACGGTCAATGTGGATTTCTAGCAAATGGCTCAAAGGAACGTAAACTTCTTCGATCTCCTGATTTGTCAATGGCTCATTGAGTGCATGTAGATTTTCAAGATCTTCAGAACTGAAGTTGTGCAATATTTTTCCATTTAGATTTTTCCAGTCTTCCCGTTTTATTGATCTAAAAGGAGAGTCTATTGCTATTTGTGGATCCAATTGCATCGGTTTGCTATTTTTATTGAACGTGTATGTATTCTTGATTCCTGCTTATTCTTTCAAAACTGAGCTTTCCGCTCGATTCAAAGGCCTATTAGAACCTTCGGCATCCTTTTGCCTCACTAGCATGGATTGTTATACGAAGATTTTTTGTGCGGACAAATATAAATAGTGTTGTCCGTTATCCCAAGAAACAATTACAAATGATTTGAAGTTATTACAATAGGATTAGTTAAGATTTTATGCACCGGACATTTTTCAGCGATCTTAAATAACCTCTTTTTTTGTTCGTCGTCCAAATCGCCTTTGAAGCTAATGTGACATTGTATATAGGTCGTCTGCTGCTGTTCACTGGTCTGGATTTCGTGTGAAAGACGGATCATAACTTCTTCTAGGGGCCAGTTTTTTCGATCAGCATACATTTTTACTGTGACAGCTTTACATGTGCCTAAAGAAGAAAGTAAAAGCGGTGTAGGGCTTATCCCTTGATCCTGACCCCCTAAATCTTCCGGTTCATCGACAATAATCTGGTGTTTGCCATATTGTACAGTTGTTGTATAGGGAGTTTCACCTATGGTGACAATAACTTCATTTTCCGTCATCTTGAATAAAATAGTTTTTTGTTAGTCAACGAGATCTTCCAATAATCCTTCGATAATTAAGCTTCCAGTAGCAGGATTTGTTGCCAATGGAACATTATAGAGGTCGCATACTCGCATTAACATCTGAATGTCGGGTTCATGCGCATGCTTGCCGAGCGGATCACGGAAGAAGATAATACCATCCACTTTACCTTCAGCGGCCAATGCAGCGATCTGTGCATCACCGCCCATAGGGCCACTTAATTTTAGCTCCACAGGTAATCCGGTTTGCCGCACATAGGAACCCGTTGTTCCCGTTGCGATGATATTAGCATGTTCCAACAAATCTTGGTGGTCTTTGACAAAGGCAACCATTTCTGGTTTCTTGCCATCATGGGCGATCAGTGCGATTGTTTTTTTCATTCGTCTCTAATTATTTATTCATTTGTCTATGCATTCAAATGCTTTGAAGCGATCCTTAACTGATTGAATACACATAGATCATTATTTATCTACTTTACTTGTCTCCCGGTTTAATTCATTTAAGTGTTTATTTGCTATTGTTTTTTCAACTAATAGCTGACAATAAACACTATTTGAAAAAGATATAGGAGATAATAATCGCCGCTACCACACCAGCCAATTCAGCCAAAAGAGCGCAAGGTAGGGCATGTCTTGTCCGTTTTATACCCACGGCACCAAAGTAGACTGCTAGTACATAAAATGTTGTCTCTGTAGAACCCTGGATCACACAGGCAACGCGGGCAGCAAAATCCATCGGACCTTTGGCATTCATCAGATCGACCATTAGTCCTCGGGCACCCGAACCGCTAAGCGGTTTCATAAATGCAACAGGAAGAGCATCTACAAAAGACGTATCTAAACCACATAGAGCAATACCTTTGGATATCCCAGCAACCATATAATCCATCGTTCCGGAAGCTCTAAAGACAGCAATACCGACCAACATAGCTACCAGATAGGGGATAATCTTGACAGAAACTTCAAAACCTTCTTTGGCACCCTCAATAAAGGAATCGTAAACGTTGACTTTGCGGAACAGCGCCAATCCTATAAACGAAGTGAATAAACTAAACAAGATTACATTACCAAATACCTTGCTGAAGACTTCAATTTCAGATTGCTGTAAACCTGAAAAATAGTAAAGCAATCCACCTATAAATAAACACATGGCACCTAAATAGCCCAAAACTACCCGGTTGAATAGATTTATTTTCTGATAGATGGCTACAAGAATCAATGCGACCAAGGTGGAAAAGAATGTTGCAATCAAAATCGGAAGAAAGACATCCGAAGGATCTGGCGCACCTGCTTCCTTGCGGTAAGCCATAATCGAAATCGGCAATAAGGTCAGACTGGATGCATTGAGTACAATAAACATAATCTGTGCATTTGTTGCTGTGTCCTTATTGGGATTGAGTTCCTGAAGCTCCTTCATTGCTTTAAGTCCCAAAGGGGTAGCTGCATTATCCAAGCCAAGTGCATTGGCGGAGAAATTCATTAGGATAGATCCAAGAGCAGGGTGGTTTTTAGGGACTTCAGGAAATAATTTATGGAAGAAAGGACCTACGATTTTTGCGAAGATATTGATCATACCACCTTTTTCACCAATTTTCATGATCCCTAAAGCGAAACTCATCATTCCGATCAGTCCTAAGGAGATTTCGGCTCCGTTTTTAGCACTGTCAAAGATCGAGTTGACAATTTGTTGGAAAATTTCGGTGTCTCCGAAGAAGATAAGTTTTACTAGGGCTACGGCAAATGTGATTAAAAAAAATGCAACCCAAACGTAGTTTAATGCCATAATAGATTTAAATATGCGTAAAAGTAACCTTTTAGAATTTATCCATCAACTGGCTCCATGGATTTTTCTTCTTATTCTGATTCTTTTCTTTGATGAGGTGTTCGATGATATAATCCAGCGTATCCTCATGTTCGCTGATCAGCTTATCGGATAGGGATATGAGTTTCTGTATATTATTTGGTGAGGCAGCATCTAGGGAAGCATTGATACTGGACAGGTTTGCCGGTTCCAGGCGGATATAATTCTGCTGTTTGCCATTGTTCCTAAACAATTGCTTAATAAAAAATTCGGTACTTTCAGAAGAAGCACTTGTCATAATATCGACTAGGGCGGGGCCAATCTGGATCGCAAGTTTTTTCTTGAAGTGTTCGTAATTATATGCTGTCTTTGAAACGCCGGTACCCAAGGATACCATAAATACATCATTGATCTGTGTACTATTGAAAGCTTTTAGGACTTCCAGCAAACCACAGATCGAGGGGTTTTGCGCGAATACACCACCATCTATGAGCGGGTATCTGGTGTTTGATATCGAATATATTTTAGCAACAGGAAAGAAGGTCGGAGCCGCTGAGGTTGCCTTACATACGTCCTTTAGATAAAAATCGCGCGCTTCGCCATGTGTAATGGCTTTTTGCTGTCTGAAAAAATGATTTTTACGGAGCTCGATATTGTAAGCCGTGATAATACATGGCTTGATGAGATGACTTAGCCGTGCATTCTGAAAATATTTGTCCAGCACATTGGATAAGGCAACTGAGGAATACAATTCACTGACCAGACCAAATCCGCCCAGAAAACGTCGCCATTTTGAGGTGTGAAAGATTTCTGTCCCGTGATTGACAAATAGGTTTAGGGCGTCGCGTGCTGAAAACTTTGGGTGCGTGGGATTTCCCTCTTCCGGGAATAATAGGATGCTTGTCAGAATCCCACCACTGCTTGTACCGGCAATAAAATCAAAATAGGAGGCGATACGTGCATTGGGATCCATTGTTTTTTTCTGTAATTTCTCCTCCAAAGCCACAAGTATCATAGCCGGAATAATTCCCCGAATACCACCGCCATCAAGGGCAAGTATGCTCTTCATACGCTAAAGCAATTTTTATTTCAAGATACGTAAATATAGAAAATGTTTGCAATTTAGTGTACCCTTTCTTGGGTAAGGATTTTATAAAAAAAGCGTATCCGATTTTTTCAGACACGCCTTTTATATGCTTGTAGTCGGTTAGTTAAACCAAGCAAGTACATCCTCTTTGCTCGGCATCGCTACCTCTAGTTTTAGCTTTTTACGCATACCACCCAGATCATTGAAAACTTTATTCGGATTGGCTTCTTTCAATGCTTCAATGGTTGTAAAACCCATTTTTTGTAGAGCTGGTACCCATTCCGCTGGAATGCCTTGCTCTTCATAGTCTTTCACATCAGCAACTTTTGCTACTTTCTCTGGACGCATTTGTGGGAAGAACAATACTTCCTGAATAGAAGCATTATTTGTCAGGAACATAATCAGGCGATCCATACCTATTCCCAAACCAGAAGTAGGAGGCATACCATATTCTAATGAACGCAAGAAATCCTGGTCGATAAACATCGCTTCATCGTCACCTTTCTCTGAAAGACGTAATTGATCCTCAAAGCGTTCGCGTTGATCAATCGGGTCATTCAATTCCGAGTAAGCATTGGCAATCTCTTTTCCACAGACCATTAACTCGAAACGTTCTGTTAAATCCGGATTGTCTCTATGTTTCTTTGTCAATGGTGACATTTCTTTTGGATAATCCGTAATGAATGTTGGTTGGATATAGTTCCCTTCACATTTGGCACCGAAAATTTCGTCGATTAGCTTGCCTTTACCCATTGTTTCGTTGACGTCGATTCCCATGCCTTTCGCAGCAACACGAATTTCATCTTCGGTTTTGCCTGTGATATCAAATCCTGTAAATTCTTTGATGGAATCGGTCATGGAAATACGCTTATATGGCGCACGGAAATCAATTTTATGCTCACCAAAAGTTGCTTCAGTGGTACCATTGACTGCCACAGCACAATATTCCAAAAGGCGTTCTGTAAAATCCATCATCCAATTGTAGTCTTTGTAGGCTACATAGATTTCCATTGCCGTAAATTCGGGATTATGGGTACGGTCCATTCCTTCGTTGCGGAAGTTCTTTGAAAACTCATACACACCGTCAAAACCACCCACGATCAATCTTTTTAGATAAAGTTCATTGGCGATACGAAGATATAAGGGAATATCCAGTGCATTATGGTGTGTGATAAATGGACGTGCAGTGGCACCACCGGGGATAGACTGCAAAACAGGTGTCTCCACTTCCATATAACCAGCATCATTAAAGAATTGACGCATGGCATTGAAAAGCTTGGTACGTTTTACAAATATTTCTTTATTGGCAGGGTTCACGATCAAGTCCACATAACGCATTCTGTAACGTTGCTCCGGATCCGTAAACGCATCGAAAGTTTTTCCTTCTGCAGATTTAACGATTGGAAGCGGGCGCAAAGATTTGGATAATACGGTAAGTTCTTCAACGTGTATTGCGATAGCTTCGGTTTGCGTTGTGAAAACATATCCTCTGACACCTACAATATCGCCAATATCCAATAGTTTCTTGAAAACGACATTATAGAGATCTTTATTTTCATCAGGACATACGTCATCACGCTTGATATAGGCCTGGATACGTCCGGTAGAATCTTGAATTTCAAAAAATGAAGCACTTCCCATAACACGACGGCTCATGATACGTCCGGCAATGGTAATGTTCTTATAATTCAATTTATCTCTATCGTAGTTTTCTAAAATATCGGCAGCGTGTGCGTTGACGACAAATTCATTTGCTGGAAAAGGCTCGATTCCCATATCCAACAACGATTGCATCGCCTGTCTTCTAAGTTGTTCCTGTTCGGATAATACAGTACTCATTCGGTCTGAATAATATTTAAAATGTGAAAATCATGCAAAAATAGCCATTTTTTTCAATTCTTTTTATTCATTTTTTTGAAAGCAGTGTAGCGAAATATAAACCGGAACCGTTAGGAGAATAAAAATAGTTAAATAGTGATATTAAGCGGGGACATTCGACTATTTGATTTTAAGTTTTATAATTTTATTTTCGTTATTTGAAGCTTAATATTAAAATAGTTTAAGTGGGAATTATTCAGTCATATTTTTATAACAAGAAGCTATCATCTTTACATGATGCCCTGGAGCGTTGCTTGCGAAATCGTGAGGACGGAAAGGCTTTCGTCTATAAAAAATATTATGGCTACCTCATGGCAATCATTATCCGCTATGTCAAACAGGATGTGGATGCCGAGGAACTTGTGAATGAGAGCTTTGTCCGGATCTTTCGAAAGTTGGAATCCTTTAATATGGATATCGATGCAGAGAACCTTGAAAAGTCATTTAGGGCCTGGATCGGTCGAATCGCGGCCAATATCTCTATTGATTTTTTGAGGGGTAAAAAACAAATGTATTCCGTGGAGGATATGGCTGAAGGGGATATGCACACACCGTCGGTTCAATTGGACAGCCGCTTAGAAGTGAATGAAATTCTGAGTCTGTTGGATCAGCTTCCCGAAATTCAAAAAACTATTTTTAATCTCTATGAAATAGAAGGGTATTCACATGATGAAATTGCCCAGATGCTAAATATACCGGATAGTACTTCGCGTACTTATCTGACAAGGGCAAAACAAAAACTGAGAAAATTATACTTGGACTATACAGGTGTAGTTCAAGAAATAAGATAAATATTGTTGTTACAATGGAAGGCAATAAGAAAAAAGAATTGATAGAAGAAATCATTGGGCAATTAAAAGACCATGAGCTACCATATCGTGAAGGCTCCTGGGAAAAGTTTGCATCAAAGCATGGGGTAGCAGCCCCGCCTTCTTCCGCCTGGAAATATTGGAGCGCGGCTGCCGCGGTACTTTTATGTTTTGGTGTGGGGTATTGGGGTTTGAAAAATAATTCTTCGGTAGCTCCGTCTTCTGCAGTTTTAACGCAAAATGATAAAAATAGCGAGGTTCTCGCGGATAATAAAGATTTAAAAGAATCTATTCAACGCTCATTGTCTGATGTTACTGCAGAGCAGGGGCTAAGTGCGCAGGAGCTATTGCGGGATAGACCGTTTACGTATTCGAAAGTGGAAAGCCAACCTGCCGATAACAGTCAGCAACAACAGTTTGTGCTATTTGGTGGAAAGGCAGTACGTGGAAATAATATCAGTGTATCAAATAATTTAGCCGCTTTGGGTGGGCAGGCCATGCAACTGCGAAATAGTACACTATCCGCACAGATCAATTTGGATGACCCTACAGTTACTGCTTCGACAGATATCACGACAGGGACTAAGGTTGCCACAGCAACACATTCAAATGTGATATCAACGAACTCAAATACAGCTGTTTCTTCTACACAGATCCAACGTGAGGCTGCACGTCTTGCGGCACTATATGCTGGACAACAGGGAAACCAGAAGAGTAGTGTGATGTTAAAAAGCAACAATGATCTCGATAGAAAATGGGAAATGGGCGCATTTGTGTCTCCAGCTTCCACTTCTGAAAGTATTACTCTTGGTGGAGGAGTTGCCCTGGCCTATAATGTTTCGAGTAAGGTCAGCATTCGTTCAGGTGCTTCTATCCAACACTATGGCGCTGTTTCGGGAAATACACCCATTACACCGGCGATGGCTTCCAATTCTTTTGAAATGAACGCACCAAGTTATCTTTCGCAACCCAATGGTTTGAGTAATGCTTTTGCAAAGGGTTTAGCCGATGCAAAAGATGCCAAAAGCAACGAACGTGTCTCCGGTAAAATTTTGACGGTGGATATTCCGGTTGATGTTCGCTATGCAATCACTAAGAATTTTTATACCTCTGTTGGGGTTTCTTATGTTGGTGTACTGGATCAGGAACGCGCGACCATTTACGAAACCAACAATACAGAATATAAGCAAAAATCCACCGAAAAGAATGTGGATGATAAAGGTGTAAATGGTTTTGTGAATTTCTCGGTCGGAAGAAAACAGAAAGTAGGAAAACTTTCCATTTCTGTGGAACCCTATTATAAAATACCGGTTGGTGGTTTAAGATCGTCTGATCTGAATTACAGTAATGGTGGTGTGAAAATTATCACTAGCTTTTAGTTTAGAAAGAAGCTATGCAAAAAGTAGACGCGAACCCCTTCCAGAATTGAACAGTCTGAAAGGAGGGAGCGCAGGAATAAAAGAAAAGCCCTCGATAGAAAATTCGGGGGCTTTTTGTAGCGTCTTTATTTGATCGATTATAGCTCGTCTACACGAACCCAGCCCATTCCGGCGGCTTTTGCACCTTCTACCCCCGGAACTCCATCTTCATAGACTAAACATTTTTCTGGAGCAATATTCAACTGTGAAGCAGCGAGTAAGAACGGTTGCGGCGAGGGTTTACCTTCTGCTGTATCGCCGGCACACACCAATGTTTCCAGGTCATCCCATACACCTATGGTTGTCAGAGTCATCGACAAGGTTGTTCTTGTGCCTCCTGAGACAGCAGCAATATGTTTTTTACCCTTTTGATATTTTAAATGTTCAACAACATAATCTACCGGCTTTGTTTTAAAGACATATTCGTCCCGAAATATGGTGGACTTCAATGTTGAGAATTCTTGATAATTGAAATCTACGCCATAGCGTTTACTGATTTCCTCTGCAACAGCGACCGTAGGCCAGCCGGCCGTTTCGTCAATAAGAGTGACATCCAAAGTGACACCATATTGTTCGGCGGCAGCTTTATACGCTTGTTTATGGGCATCCATGTTGTCGGCCAAAGTACCGTCGACGTCAAATAGTAGGGCATCATAGGATTCGGCAAGAAGATTTAGCTGTTCAAATTTACGTTGTGATTCAGGTGACATATCTATTTAATAGTGTGTGGTAAAATTAAAAATTATAATTGGATGAGCCAAAAGAAAGACGCCTTTCCTTCGTCAGAAGGAAAGGCGTCTTATGGTATATAGTCCGTTCTTAGCGCATACTGCAAATTTTATTTGCTTAATGTGCACTTAAGTTCTTCGCTTTTTCTTCATCAAAATTAGCTTCTAATTCAGCCAATTTTTTCTTACCGTAAGCCATTCGTGTGATCACAACGAATAGAACCGGTACGATAAAAATTGCCAACAGTGTTGCCGCAGTCATACCACCGAATACCGTCCAACCGATTGTTTGGCGAGATATGGCACCAGCACCGTGTGATAACATCAATGGAATAATACCCAGGATGAATGCAAAAGAGGTCATGATAATCGGACGTAAACGCAATTTTACAGCGTCTAATGTCGCTTCATAGAGATTCATCCCGATATCAACCCGTTCTTTGGCAAATTCCACAATTAGGATCGCATTCTTGGCCGCAAGACCAATGATGGTTACCAGACCGATTTGTGCATAGATATTATTATCTAAAGACGGTATCAACGTTAAGGTCAAGATTGCTCCAAATACCCCTAAAGGAACCGATAGGAGGATAGAGAATGGAACAGACCAGCTTTCATACAACGCTGCCAACAGCAAGAATACAAATAAGATACATAAAGCAAAGATCTGGACGGTCTTCGATCCGGACTGCATCTCTTGTAATGAAAGACCTGAGAACTGATAGTCAAATCCTTCCGGTAATGTCTGCGCCGCAACTTCTTGCAAAGCTTTCAGCGCATCTCCAGAAGAATATCCTGGGGCAGAACTACCATTGATCTCGATACTTCTAAAGATATTGTAGTGGTTGATGATTGAAGGCATTGTTATTAGCTCATACTTCACCAAGGTACCCATCGGCACTGGATTGCCCATCGTATTGTTGACATACAGCTTGTTGATGTCTTCAATGTTCATCCGGTAGGGGATATCGGCTTGTGTAACGACACGGTAGCTACGGCCATATTTCGTAAAGTCATTGACATAGCTACTTCCTAAATAGGCCGATATTGTCGAATAGATACTTGAGATCGGTACGCCCATACGTTTTGCCTGTTCACGATTTACTTCCAATTTGTAGTTTGGCGAATTGGTGTTAAACATGGTATAGGCCATTCCAATTTCAGGACGTTGGTTGGCCGCCATAAGAAATTTACCTACAGTGGCTTCAAAATCTTTGATATTTACTGTTTGTAAATCTTGAATTTGTAGGGAGAAACCGCCGGAAGTACCTAAACCTGGGATTGCCGGTGGCGTTACTGCCAATACGCGAGCTTTCGTATAAGCCATGTATTTACCCATGATCATGCCAGCGATATCGTTTGCGGTACGTGTACGTGTTTCCCACGGTTTTAGGGAGACGAATAGCGTTGCACCATTTGATTTGAAGGCACGGTTCAAAATATTGATACCCGAGATGGCTGTAACGTATTTGATTTCAGGGAAGGTCTTGTGTAAATCGTCCTCGATCTCTTTTAATACTTCATTGGTACGGGCAGAAGATGAACCCTCAGGTAAAGTGACCCCAGCGAAGAATGCACCACCGTCTTCAGAAGGAATAAATCCTGTAGGCTTGGTGGTAAACATATAACCTGTACCGATAAAGATACATAAAAGGATAATCAATACAAGCGGCGCCTTTTTGATGGCTTGTTTTACACCGCGTGAGTACTTGATCGTCACTTTCTCAAACCAAACGTTGAATTTGTAGAAGAACTTGTTCAATCCTTTTGCACCTTCGTGTACAGCTGTTGGTTTCAATAAAATTGAACATAGCGCAGGTGTCAGGGAGAGGGCAATAAATGCGGATAACATAACCGATACGGCAATGGTAATCGCAAATTGTTGATACAGTTTACCCACCATTCCCGGAATAAATCCTACTGGAACGAATACCGCGGCCAAGATCAAGGCGATCGCGATAACCGGCGCAGTAATATCACCCATTGCGCGACGGGTCGCTTCTTTTGCATCTAGTTTATAGTGGTCAATATAGTGCTGTACCGCTTCCACCACAACGATGGCGTCATCCACCACAATACCGATGGCCAGTACAAAGGCAAGCATCGTCAGGTTGTTGACTGAGAAACCAAACATCAGGAAGAAGATGAATGTACCAATAATCGACACTGGAATCGCTAGAACAGGGATTAATGTTGCTCTCCAGCTTTGTAAGAAGAAGAATACCACAAAGGTTACCAAAAGTAATGCTTCCACCAGGGTATGGATTACCGAAGAAATGGATGCATTTACTACAGAAACAGTCTCGTAACTGATGGTGTAATCAACGTCCGTTGGAAAGGATTGCTTTAATTTTTCCAGGGCAGCAACAATACCTTCTGCAGATTCAACGGCGTTTCCACCCGGTGTCTGGTTGATCATCATCGCAGATGAGGTCATTCCATTTACTTTGGAAGAAGTTCCATAACTAAATTGTCCCAGTTCTACGCGTGCGACATTCTTTAAAAGTACAATGGATCCATCTTTATTGGTCTTTACGACAATATTTTCAAAGTCCTCCGGATTAGAAAGGTCACTATCCGTAATAATAGGATATTCAAATACGGTCGAAGACTCTTGTGGACGTGCTCCGACACTACCTCCCGGTATACGGGTATTTTGTTCGGCAATAGCTGCGGAAACATCTGCAGGTGTCATGCTTAGATTAGCCAATTTGTTGGCATCTAACCATACACGCATGGAGAAAGGTTGACCGAAGGCCGTTACATCACCGACACCTTTGACACGCAATAACGCATCTTTGACGTACAAGTTGTTGTAATTGGCCAGAAAATTTTCATCTCTGGTTCCTTTGGGTGATGTTAAAGCCACCAACATCAAGATATCGTTGTTGGCTTTACGGGTAGTGATCCCCAAACGTCTAACAGCTTCTGGAAGGGCAGGTTCTGCAATCCCGACGCGGTTTTGGACGTCTAGGGTTGCGATATCGATGTCGGTACCTACTTCAAATGTGACAGTAATTGTTGCTTGACCATTTGAAGTACTATTTGACGACATATAAATCATGCCAGGTGTACCATTGATCTGACTCTCAATCAGCGTTGTCACGGTCTGCTCAACCGTCTGTGCATCTGCGCCCGTATAGTTTGCTGTAACTGTTACGGTTGGAGGTGCAATAGAAGGGTACTGGCTAATTGGCAACGTAGATACAGCAATAACTCCGATGATTGAAATCAATATCGAAATAACGATTGCGGTAACTGGCCTCTTAATAAATACTTCTGAAATCATTCTATATCTTTTAGATTCTCTTTAAAAATTAATGCTGTTATTTTCCTTTCGGAGCGCCTTTTGCAGCTTGTTGGGCAGCAGTGGCGGCGTCGACAACTTTAACACCATTTTGGACATTCATGGCACCATCAACAACGATTTTCTCACCGTCTTTGACACCCTCTTTGATAACGATTTTATCACCAGCTTTAATACCCAATTTTACCTGACGGATTTCAGCTTTGCTGCTATCGTTAACGGCATATAAATTGAACACACCCAATTGCTCGAAGACTGCTTTGTAAGGGACAACGATTTCTTCAGTTGCCGATGTGGTGGATACATTCATGGTGATATTCATGCCCGCTCTTAACGCATTGGCATTGTTCGGGAATGTAGCCCGTATTTTAATTGTTCCTGTCGCTGGGTCAACAGCACGATCAATGGTCGTTATGTTTCCTTTACCTTCATAGGTACTTCCGTCCGGCAATAAGAGAGAAAGGTCCGAAGAAGCATGGCTGCTCTGCATTTGAGCAAACTTGCTGATATCTTTTTCATTGACCTGAAACTCAATAGCAATCGGACTTGTTGAGGATAATGTATTCAATAGCGTAGTACCAGGATTGACCAAAGCACCTAAGCGTACCTGTGATATACCAATGGTTCCGGAGAATGGCGCACGAATCGTAGAACGGGACAGGTTTGTATTGGCTGTTACCAATGCAGCGCGTGCAGATTCTACCTGTGCTTGCGAAGAAGCAACATTTGAAACTGCATTATCATAAACCTGTTTAGCGATCGCATCTTTGTCCGCCAATGTTTGGTAACGCGCTAAATCTCTTTTTTGACGGTCAAGGTCTGTCTGTGCGATTTGAAGACTTGCTTTGGCCTGTTGTACCGCTGCATTATAACGTGTTCCGTCAATCTCATATAAGGCTTGACCTTTAGAGACCACAGCACCGTCTGAAACATATATTTTGGTAATATAACCGCTTACTTCTGCAAATAGGTCTGCTTCGTTCAACGGTTTGACTGTTGCTGGGTAACTTATGGTTCCCGTAACAGTCTCATGTGATGCTGCGCCAAAGGTAACAGGAACAACCTTCTCGGCTTGAGCCTGTGCTGCACCTGGCTTTTTTGCATCTTTATTTCCACAAGAGGTCCATACTAAAGCCGTCCCAAGGAAGAAAGCGAATAATAATTGTCTTTTATTCATGATTTGTATTAGTTTCCGTTTGAATTGATTAATTAGTTTGGATTGCACCAACTGCTTTTTGAACATCCAATTTACTTGACAATAGTGCATAAAGGGCATTCAAATAGTTTAATTGTGTTGTTTTGAGATCTGTTTCTGCAGTCATTAAGTCTAAGTAAGTTTTAATCCCTTCATCGTACTGTAGTTTGATGGTCTCATAAACCTCTTTGGACAGTTCCACATTCGCGTTTGCTGTTTTCCAATCGTTTAAATTTGCATTGTAGGTTGCTTTTGCCAAGGAATACTCAGTATTGACCATATTCTCCAAGTTCTTGATATCCCAATCAATGCGCTCTTCCTGCAACTTCGATTTATTGATTTGGTGTTTACGTTTGAAACCTTGGAAAATAGGTAATGATAAGTTTAGTCCTGCAACCGAACTTGGAATATTGTCGTTGTACAATTTACCAAAGCTGTTGTTTCTATAGTTAAATGCATAATTATAGAAAATACTTACATTTGGCAAGTAGGTCCATTTATAATACTGTGTATTCAGTTCCTGAATCTTTTTGGAAGTTTTCAATTGTTGGAATTCAATACGGTTGGTAACATTTATTCCAGCCGTAGTATCCAATAGCACTTGACCTTCCATATCCATATTGTTGAATGAAATCGTCAAGTTCTGTGTCTTATCTAATGCAAGCAGTTGCTTCATGTACTCATATTTGTACTTCCGCAATTCAACTGTTCGTTTTTCGTCAGCATTGGAATTTGCGAGTGCAATTTGAGCCCTTTTATAATCGGTTTTGTCAACCAGTCCAACATCGTACTGTGATTTAGCATCTTTCAGTTGCTTTTGAAGCCGAGCAATGTTTTCGCGGATAATTTTAACTTGCTCTTCGGAAGTCAAAATATCATAATAAGCTTTGCTGACTTCAACGACAGCATTTATTTTCTGGTTTTCCGTGTTTTGTTTATTGCTTAGACGAACTAATTCAGCGCCTTTTTTTGCTTGCATCAACGCTGGATTTAAGATTTGCTGATCAGCTTGCAACGTCAATGCACTACTATTTTTAGTCCCCATTGGAATATTAGCACCGTTGAAAAACATGGTTGGTAATTTCACATTGTGATTGAAATTGCCCGTCAAACCAAGTTGAGGATACCAACCAGAGAGCGAAATATCTATATCTTTTTCACCTATGGACTCATCGAGTTCTGCTTGTTTGATCGAAATCTGATTTCGCAAAGCATAATCTATCAGCTGCTGAAGCGTCGCATTTGGCGGCAAGTTTTCAGATTGCTGTTGTGCAAATCCTGTATTACTCAAAAGCGACAGGGTCGCTAAGGAATAAACGATTTTGTTAAACTTCATATATCTCATTAATTATTTTTATTTTTATTGACAGCGCCATCCCAAATTATTTCCATCAGCTCCTTCATATTCTGTTCGGAGAAGTGAAGATCTTTGAATTTGATGCTATGTACTGTGGACAAAGCCACTCCGATATAACTAGCCACCAATAGGTGAACATTTACTTGTTTTAAAATTTTTTTGTCAATGCCTTCCTGCAAAAAGTCAAGTACTTTGTTTTGGCCACCGACAGGTTCCTGTATCTCCGCTTTATTCTTCTCGTAATAAGGCGAGAAAAAAAACTGTTCAAAAAAACTGAAGATCCGTCCATTTTCTAAATAGAACTGAACAAAGTTGCGCCACACATGAAAAAAAGAAGCTTTATAGTCAAAGTCTTCTTTTATCCCATCAAATATGTAATCGTTCAAGATTGACCGGCAATGTTTGAACAGCGCAAAGATCAAATCATCTTTAGAGGGAAAATAGTGGTAGATAGTTCCTATCGCTACATCGGATTCCTGTGCGATCTTACTCATTGGCGTCCCGTGGAAACCGTTTGTGTGTATCAGTTTAAGTGTGGCAGCAAAGACAGCTGCAATTTTTTCATTTGTCTGCATCAATCGAACGTTCATTCGGTTGCAAAATTAGTGATTAATTTGAATCCAAAATGTCAAATTATTGTTATAAATCAATAAAAGCTAAACAATTTGGATCAATACTACAATAAGGAAAAAAGATTTAAATTGTTTTGGCTTTGGATGATTATTTTTTAGTCGGCTGGATTTAACGTGGCTTTTTGGCATTAGGCCTCATAAAAAAAGGAACTTTATACAAGTTCCTTTTTTTATTGACAATTTTTTAATTGTTTTTCCACTTCATTTAAGGGAAATATTTCCTTGCCCTTATTGATCTTTGTATTGATATAGGTCAGTACATAAGCAATATCAACAGCGGAAAGATTTGAAGCTGGCATCGTGTTATTGAATTTCTTGCCTGCGACCTCAAGTTCCCCTGTTGCTCCATGTTTAACGATACAGGCAAGCTTCTGGTGATTTTTTTTCAAAAACTTGGTGTCTGTGAGCGGTGGGTAGAGGTTTCCCAATCCTTCTCCTTTTTCGCCATGGCAATTCTGACAATGTGTTATATACACTTTTTGACCATTTACCGTGTATTGTGCTGTCCTAATATCAATTTCGCTTTGACAGCCGATCAAAGCCGATAATAGGCATCCGATAATAAAGCAGGTCGTTAAGAGGGTCCGCATATTACTTTTTAGCTTCGTTCAATAGCTTTGGTAAGTCATCCATTAGTTTTTTTACCTGCTCATCATTAGTGCCGTCATAAGCGCCACGGATGCGTTTATCTTTGTCAATCAAGACAAGATAACCTTGGTGATCATAACCTCCGGGTACATTTTTATCCTCAGCCGTGTAAACCATATATTGGTTGGCTATACCATATATATCTGCCTTTGTACCTGAAACAAATTGCCAATGGTCATTGCTTACGCCTAATTTATTTGCGTAATCTTTCAATACGTAAGGTTGGTCATATTTAAAATCTATACTATGGGACAAAAAACGGACCGCATCATTGTCCTTATATTGTGTATAGATTTTGAGCAAATTACGGTTCATTGTCGGGCAGATACTTGGACAATGGGTAAAAAAGAAGTTTGCGATGTATACTTTTCCCTCGAAATCCTTCTCTGAGATCATCACACTATCCTGATTCAAAAACTTAAATGCCGGTATGGTATGATAAACCGTATCTATCACTTGTTTTCCATCAACTGTTTTTTCGACGGCTTCCCGTTCGCCATAAATTGGTAAGTTGGACTGGTTCGTGTTTTTGCAAGAAAATAAACCAAACAATAGGCCCGTAGCACAACAAAGTTTAATTATAGATTTCATCCGTTTGTATTCTTTTATTATCAATTTACCCTATTGGGCTTTTCTATCCTGCTGTAAGGAAGTAGTGAGCAGCGCGGCTCGCCTAGAAGTTCTTTAATTTATCTTGGCTCTCCTTGGAGACAGCATCAAATATTTTCTTCATGTCTGATACTTTTTGTAATTCGACTTCAAAATATTTGATATCGGTACTGTCGGGTTTATATGCTTTCATCCAGTCCATCATATGGTCTGTTGCACTCTCCAGATTGGCTTTCAATAAACCAAGTTCCTTTTTTGTTGCTGTGGTGTCTAAGTCCGCCTTAGCAGCTTTAAGTGTTTTTAGATTATTCAAGATAGAGTCTATTTTGACTGCATCGCGGTCAAAATGAGCGATCTGAGGCATGATTTCATCATGGATTTTGATTGTTGAATCTTGTAAAACCTTTACATTGTTTGTGCCAGTGGTTCCACATGCCGCTATTGCCAAGGATGCGATAGCCATGAAAGCGATTTTGTTCATGTTTCTATTTTTTTTGGTAATTGGACAAAGATATCAATTTCTTATTGCTCGACCTTTCGATTTCTATCCGGGAATGTAAAATTCAAGTCACGAATGTAGGTTTCACAATGTACTACAGCACATAATTCATCATTTTTATCTTTTATTTCCAGACTCAGGTTTTTGACAATTTTGCCTTTCGTGCGAATGGTTTGGGTGCATTCGTCCAATAGTTCGTCCGAAAGTTGAACAGAATAGCACACACTCGTTTTGCCGGGTTTTTTAAAATCAATCCGAGATGACTTGAGCCAAGCTACGGTTTTTTTAAAACCTGTTTTTTGAAGATACTGATCAATCAGGATCGGAAATATCGGGTCTGCAGCAGCGAAAATTGTTCCACCAAATAAGGTTTTATTGGTGTTGATATTAAACGGAGTCTTGTAAATTTTCACCTCGGCTCCTTTAAAGCCGGGACTAATTTTTTTTACCCAAATTCCCTGAAATAAAAAAGGAGGGTAAAAACGCAATAGCCATGTTAATGCACGCGGACTGTATCTCATGATACAAAAATAGAACAATGTACCGGATTATTTTTCGAAATCTTGGTTTTCTTATTTCACTATGGTATTTTTACGGCATCAAAGAACCTAAAATGTCAACATTAAAAGATAAACAGGCTGAAAGCAAGAAGGTATGGCTATTGGTGACGATCGCATCATTGGGGTATTTTGTCGATATCTATGATCTCATTATTTTTTCTATTGTCCGCATTCAATCCTTTACAGATATCGGGGTGCCGACAGGACAGATGCGGGTAAAAGGCGAATTTGTTCTTAATATGCAAATGGGCGGTTTGTTGCTTGGAGGGATTATCTGGGGGATTATCGGTGATAAATACGGACGTTTAAAGGTGCTGTTTGGTTCTATTTTACTTTATTCTTTAGCGAATATTGCAAATGGTTTTGTAGGGGATGTGTGGCAGTATGGAATTATCCGGTTTATAGCGGGGATTGGATTGGCTGGGGAACTGGGAGCGGGGATCACCTTGGTTTCGGAAAGCATGCATAAGTCAAAGCGTGGTTATGGAACGATGCTAGTTGCCAGTGTTGGGGTATTGGGCGCTATTTTAGCCTACTTTGTTTCGGAGGAATTCAATTGGCGTACAGCTTATTTTGTTGGTGGCGGAATGGGCTTATTGTTGTTGCTATTGCGTGTTGGTTCTTTTGAGTCGGGGCTATTTAAGGAACAGGATAAAAAGGATGTTCCGAAAGGTGATTTCAGGATGCTTTTTACCGATAAAGGCCGATTGAAGCGCTATATCAATTGTCTCTGTATAGGTTTGCCAATCTGGTTTGTGGTGGGAGTGTTGGTCACGCAGGCTCCAGAAATAGGAAAAGCACTAGGAGCATCAGAGACCCTGAGCGCTGGTAAAGGGGTGATGTTTGCTTATATAGGAATTTCTATTGGCGACGTGTTAGCGGGTATGTTTGCGCAGATTCTAAAATCTCGGAAAAAGGTGGTTTTTATTTGTCAGTTGATTATTATCGGTAGTTCGTTATGGTATCTTTTGAGTACTGGAATTACAGCCAATAAATTTTTAGTTTTGGCTTTTGTCATGGGGCTAGGAGTAGGGTATTGGGCCACATTTGTGACTATTTCGGCGGAGCAATTTGGGACCAACCTGCGGGCAACTGTGGCTACCACAGCACCTAATTTTGTCAGAGGTGCCTTGATACCATCAACAATGGTCTATGGACTTTTGGTGGATTCGTTTGGTATTGTCCCAGCGGCAATTACGATGGTCTTGGTACTTTCTGGTATTGCGATGTATTCACTGACACAACTCGAAGAAAGTTTTGATAAGGATCTGAACTATCTAGAGGAGTAAGCCTAGATAAAAGTAATAACAGCCTATTTTTTTCGGCCTGGACACTTCTTGCAACGTTTCCCTTCTTTGTATTTTTTACAGCATTTTTTGAAACAAACACAGGAAAAATCGGAAAAAGGATTCATTGCGGCACTTCTAAATTGAAATGGGCTTGTTTTGCCCTCGCCTTCACACTGTTCCACAAAGGATTCAATAACTTCGTTCATGAGACAAAGTTACAATTTGTTTAAAATAATTCTAAATAAAAATGTTGTTTTTACATTTTTTTGATTAGGTTCTCAATTACTTTCGGGAAATGCTGGTGTTCCAATTGCTGTCCTTTGAACTTAATAATATCCAGGGTATCACCCGCATCTACCTTAAATTTTGCTTGATAAATAATCTCGCCCTCATCAAAGTGCTCATTGGCAAAATGAATGGTAATGCCATGCTCTTCTTCTTTGTTGGCCAAAACAGCTTTATGTACATGGTCGCCATACATGCCCTTGCCACCATATTTAGGTAGGAGAGCAGGGTGGATATTAATGATCTGATTTGGATAGGCTTTTAAAAGATTGTTTGGAACAAGCCATAGGAAACCTGCCAAAACGATCAGATCAATATTCAAATTTTTAAGGATGTTAACGACATTGTCCGTGTTGTAAAATTCATTGCGATCAAATATATGGGCTGGAATTTCAAAATTGTCAGCGCGTTGAATAACATAAGCATCAGGGTTGTTGGACAGGATCAGCGCAACCTCAACTTCATCTGAGTATTTGAAATGTTCCATTATTTTTTGAGCATTGGACCCTGAACCTGAAGCAAAAATGGCAATTCGTTTTTTCACGATTAATGAGTGTTAATAGATTTGATCGATTTAAAAATTAGTCCAAACTTACGCATTTTTTGCAAAAAAACTAAAATATTGACGAATAGAACCGCATTTTTAGGTATTATTGATCAAAATTAATTGAATATTCATTGTCAGTTTAAAATTCTTTAACATGAAGTTACTTTGTTCCGTATTTTTTGCATGTGCATTTTTTCTTTTTCAACCCTTATTTGCGCAGGCTCCAAAAACAATTCCAGCATTTACGTTTGATGAGGTCTATGGGTCGGGCAAATTCAATTCGGACAAATTGCCCAGGACAGGTTATATCGTTTTGGACTTCTATGATCCGGGCTGTGGCCATTGTCAGAAAATGGGGGCGGGCATTGCACAGAATTTACAAAAGCTAAAAAACGTTAGTTTTTATTTTATCTCCATGAACGACAAACCTTATGTGGATGGATTTATTAATATGCATGCCAAAGCATTGAAAACTGCTCCCAATGTGAAATTTTTGTTTGATTCGGGAACACAGTTTATAGAAAAATTCAGCCCAAGTAATTATCCTTCTCTTTATGTTTATGATGCAAAAACGAGGACCTTAGTGCAGCATCTTGACGGGGAAGACGATGTGAAGAAATTGCTGAAAACAGTAGGAGTTTGGAATTAAATTATAGTTGGCTTATAGTAATATACTAGTTTATAGAATAAAAGCCCCACTTCATTAGCGGGGCTTTTATGATTATTCATCACTATAAGCTATCAATTATCAATCTTCCTGTTTATTGATAAAGACGAATTTTCCATCAAACACATCTAATCTGATAATCGAATCGCGACTGACTTTGCCCGATAAGATTTCTTTGGATAACTCATTCAGAATACGTTTCTGAATGACACGTTTCAATGGTCTAGCACCATAGATCGGATCGTATCCGAGTTGTGCCAACCAATCCATCGCTTCATCCGAGGCTGTGATAAAGATATTTTGTTCGGCCAGTTGTTTTTGGACATGCACAAATTGAAGTCGAACAATATCACCAATCTCATCTCTACTCAATGGTGTAAACATAATCACTTCATCAATACGGTTCAGGAATTCTGGACGGATCGACTGTTTGAGTAGGTCAAACACTTCAGTACGTGTTTTTGCAATGATCTCCTCTTTATTGTCATCATCCAAATGACTGAAATTCTCTTGGATAATATGTGATCCTGTATTAGAGGTCATGATAATGATTGTGTTCTTAAAGTTGACTGTACGGCCTTTATTGTCTGTTAGGTGACCATCATCCAATACCTGCAACAAGATGTTAAATACATCCGGATGTGCTTTTTCAATTTCATCCAATAATACGACCGAATAAGGATGTCTGCGTACGGCTTCTGTAAGCTGACCACCTTCATCATAACCAACATATCCCGGAGGCGCGCCAATCAAACGGGATACGGCATGCCTTTCCTGATATTCGGACATGTCGATACGCACCATAGATTGTTCATCATCGAATAGAAATTCAGCCAGGGCTTTTGCGAGTTCGGTTTTTCCGACCCCGGTTGTACCCAGGAAGATGAAAGAACCTATTGGGCGTTTCGCATCATTCAGTCCTGCTCTTGAACGGCGGATTGCATCAGAGATCGCTTCAATGGCTTCATCTTGACCCGCAACCCGTTTGTGAAGTTCCTCTTCCAGGTTCAGCAGCTTTTCACGTTCAGACTGAATCATTTTGCTGACGGGTATTCCGGTCCATTTGGCAACGACATCAGCAATATCTTCTGAAGTTACCTCTTCCTTGAGCATACGCTTGCTTTCCTGTTTTTCAGCCAGTTCAGCTTTTAGTTTCTCCACTTTTTCCTGAGCTTCTTTGATCCGTCCGTAACGTAATTCAGCTACTTTACCATAATCACCTGAACGTTCGGCCTGCTCGGCTTCAAGTTTATAGTTTTCAATGTTTTCAATTTCTTGGTTCACATTGTCCACCAGGCTTTTTTCTTCTTGCCATGAAGCTCTCAGGGTGTTGCGTTCAGCAGATAAGTTGGCAATGCTTTCAGAAAGTTCCTGAACCTTTTTGTCGTCATTCTCACGTTTCAGCGCTTCGCGTTCAATTTCCAATTGCATGATACGGCGCTCCAGTTCGTCTACGGCCTCTGGTACAGAGTCCATCTCCAAACGTAATTTGGATGCCGCCTCGTCAATTAAGTCGATGGCTTTGTCCGGTAAAAAACGATCCGCGATATAACGTTGTGATAACTCCACGGCAGCAATAATAGACTCGTCGAGAATACGCACTTTATGGTGTGTTTCATAACGTTCTTTCAATCCCCGTAGGATGGAGATGGCGTCTTGCGTGTCTGGCTCTTCCACCATGACTTTTTGAAACCTACGCTCCAACGCTTTGTCTTTTTCAAAGTATTTTTGATATTCGTTGAGCGTGGTTGCTCCAATCGCACGTAGCTCACCTCTGGCCAAGGCAGGTTTCAGGATGTTTGCGGCATCCATAGCGCCTTCACCACCACCAGCACCAACCAGGGTGTGGATCTCATCAATGAAAAGGACGATCTCACCATTGGAATCGGTTACTTCTTTGACAACAGCTTTCAAGCGTTCCTCAAATTCACCTTTATATTTAGCTCCGGCAACCAGGGCGCCCATATCCAAAGAAAATACAATTTTGGATTTTAGATTCTCTGGTGCGTCGCCTTTGATAATCCGATAGGCGATTCCTTCCGCAATAGCGGTCTTACCAACCCCGGGTTCGCCAACGAGTATGGGGTTGTTTTTGGTACGTCGTGAAAGAATCTGCATGACACGTCTGATTTCCTCGTCACGGCCAATGACCGGGTCTAATTTGCCGGATTCGGCATATTCATTTAGGTTACGGGCATATTTTCCAAGTGCGTTGTAAGTTGCTTCCGCATTTTGATCAGTCACGCGACTATTGCCCCGCAATTCTTTAATGGCAGTCTTGAGATCTTTTTCCGTAACCCCTTGTGATTTCAGCAGGGATGAGGTTTTGTCTGAAGTGGCCAATATACCCAATAGTACATGCTCGACAGAGACAAATTCATCGTTAAATTCTTTGAGATATCCTTGTGCTTTTTGTAAAGCATTGTTTGCATCACTGCTCAGATAGATATTGCTTCCGCTTACTTTAGGGAAGCTCTCGATTTGCTTATCAAGCTCAGCGCCAAGGTAGGGGATGTTGACGTTCAATTTCTTTAATAGGTGACTGACAACATTTTCATCTACAGTAAGTAATGCTTTTAATATATGTGCTGTCTCGATGGCCTGTTGCTGATTTCCAGCGGCTATCTCCGACGCTTTTTGTATAGCCTCTTGGGCTTTGATTGTGTAATTGTTAAAGTTCATTCTGTATCGCTTAATTAAAGTTTTGTTGATATGTAGGGGTATAACAATTGAAGTGCCATTCGGGTTTTACGTGATAATTCGGAAAAAATGACATTGATATTTATTGATTCATGACAAATTTTCAGTATTAAAAAATAATGCTGTTGATTTTTAAATATTTGGCGTCAAAGCGGGTAAAAATTATAGCGAGGGACTTGCATTTTTGATTTAGGCTTTCGATATTTGCAGCATCTTAAAACGGAGGTCGTTTTAAGATTGAAAAGAAGTAAAAAGCCTCTTTAGCTCAGCTGGTAGAGCAACTGACTTGTAATCAGTAGGTCATTGGTTCGATTCCGATAAGAGGCTCTTCGAGTGTTACTCATCAAACTTCTTTAAAAAGCCTCTTTAGCTCAGCTGGTAGAGCAACTGACTTGTAATCAGTAGGTCATTGGTTCGATTCCGATAAGAGGCTCAAAAAATCCCCAAGAATTTCTTGGGGATTTTTTTGTTTTTAGTCTAAGCTTAGCTTGGCGGCTATTGCTATTTTCTTTGGTATGTCGGTGTTGTCCATTTTTTGATTGAACTGCTCTGCGCCTGCGCCAATGGCATAAACGGGCGCATAAGCTGCCGAATGGTTGTTGGAAGCCCAGGCGATTGACCCCATACGGTTTAATATGGCAATGCTTAAAGCAGCGATTTTGTCATCACTGGCGTACAAACTTTTTGCTGTTTCATTCTGATGGTCAACGAAGCTTCGTTGATAGGCTTCTTGTAGTGATTTGTCGTCATCCGCATTGACTTTTACCTGGTTATACAGGCCCGTATGCGTGGAAAGTAGATTTTTTAGGTCATCCCAAGTTGCATTTGCTTTGTTTTTGCGCAGGTGACCAATTTCATTCGAAAGCTCGGCATGCGATAATTTTTGATTAGCTAGTAATTTTGTCTTTAAAGTAGAACTACCGTTGCCGATGCCCAATCCACCAGTCTCATGATCAGCAGTGACCACAATAAGTGTTTCCTTGGGGTGTTTCTTGTAGAATTCATATACAAGTTCCGCTGCTGAATTAAAGTCTAATACTTCCTGGATGGTGGTGGCTGCATCATTTGCATGGCAGGCCCAGTCTATTTTTCCACCTTCAACCATCAAAAAGAATCCATTTTTATTGTTTTGTTCTAAAGATTGGATTGCCGCAGCGGTAATATCCGCTAGCTTGAGGTCAGATGGTTTTTGATCTATGGCATATTTTAGCGCATCTGCTGCAGTGCCATCTGTATTTATGAGAATAATTTTGTCAGATTTTCGGGGATGATGCGTATAGGCCTCTTTTCCCTTTAAAACTTTATATCCTGCTTTTTCAAATAGGGGGAAAAGAGAAGGGGCTGGCTGTTTATCAAAAGTTGTTTCAGGTTTTAGGAAATTGGATCCACCAAAGAAGTCAAAATTGGAGCTGATAATTTCTTTGCCAATTTCGTAATACATATCCCGGTCGGGCTGATGGGCGTAAAACGAAGCAGGTGTAGCATGGTCTATACTCACACTGGTGATGATACCGACTTTCTTTCCTTTTTCTTTAGCTGCATAGGCGATACTTTTGTGTGGCACTGTTCCGGTACTGTCCATTCCGATAACACCATTTTTCGTCTTTTTACCGACGGCAAGAGCTGTACCGCCAGCGCCAGAATCGGTAACACCATTGGATTGGGAGTGCGTGGAAGCAAAACCAACATGGGGAAACTGCGTAAAAACCAAAGGTACCGTACTGTTTTTTTGCTGCAGTTCGGCACGGTGTATTTCGGTCAGATTGACTTGATTGAGTCCCATTCCGTCACCGATGAGGAAAAAGATATATTTTGCTTCTTGGCTAAAAGCCGGAAATACATAAATAAAAGCAAAGAGAAAAAGGAATAAAAAGCGTTTTTTCATTAGTGTGATAAGTAAAATAAATGACGGTAAATTAATAAGCCCGGATTAGCTTATTGTTAATTCATTGTTATGAATACTTTTTACATTACCCTTGGTTCGCAGTGTCTGATAGCTGTTTGATATCTTCAACTGAGATGATATTGATGCGTTCTTTGCGGGCATGAATGGACTTTATCATTGCCTGGGCAACTGTGGCAACAGGTAGCGCTTCATAGCTCTTAAAAAGGCCGATACGGTTAAAAGCGCGTAATGCGTTTATGCCAATCTTTTCGCCTAGGCGATCGGTGTTGGGACGGATCAAGCCGCCGGGTTGTACAATAATAAGTTTACCAAAATCTAGTGCTTTCACATGTTGCTCCAGACTCCCTTTCATCCGATTGTAGAAAATCTTCGATTCAGCATCTGCGTTGACCGCCGAAAGTAATACAAAACAGGGGATTTCATTTTTCTTGGCCAGCGCCGCGAATTGCAGGTTGAGGTCATGATCCACTTTCCATTGAGCTTCTTTACTACCGGCATCTTTGACAGTGGTACCCAGGCAGGAAAAAGCAATATCGCCGTGAATCTCCTGTTCAAACTCTTGGAGTTTACTGAAGTCTATAATGATCTGTTGTAATTTGGGTTGTTCATCAAAGCTCTTGCGACGTAAGAGGACGACGACTTCGGTGAAATCAGTAGACTTTAATAGTTCATGAACAAGTACTCTTCCAGTTGCGCCGGAACCACCAATTAAAACTGCTCTCATGTTGTTGATTTTTTTTGTTTTACATCAAATGAACGACAGGCTATCTCTGTCAATCGGGACAGCAATACTGCTATGATAAGCAATAGTTTTACATCAGAATCTCTAATCTTTGTAATTTGGTTTTCCGGGTGTAAAACGTACGATGGATTGATCCAGTCTCAGGGCGTCGGCTACGGTGATCAGATCTTCTTCCACAATGAAGTTTTGATCGATAGCCGTTTTTATTGTCGTAAAATCTTCTTGATCGGCGTCCTGAAAATACAGTAGCGATTGGATGGTCGATACAGCTACGAGTTCGAGTAATTCATCTTCACCTTCATAGCCAACATAGAAAAAATCTGCCATAATTATACAAATTGGTTTTATACGAATATACTTTATTTAATCCTAAAATTACCTAATTCGAACTGAAAACTTGTCGCTGATATGTTGTTTTTTAATAAAGTATAGAATTTGAATTTTCTTATCCGGAGACTTATTTCCCTGACAAAAATGCCTTATATTTGAAGTAATCGTTTTAAATAAATATTAACAATAAGATCATATAAAGATGGATAAAGAGCAGATACAAAATTGGTTGGATAATGGGTATGATATACTGCACCATGGCAGGCCGGTTAAAGTTGAAGGCAATCTGTGGGATTATATAGATGGATTGGGAAGCTATGAAAATGTGTTTGTATTACGGGAACTTATTTATTGGACAGAGGAGGAGCTGGCAAATATCGGAAAACAATAACAAGGTCTTGAATCCAATATTGCTGTCTGAGATTCAAGACCAGTTGAGCTTGCTATTGTTGCTAAAGGATAATATTGCGTTTAAATGCACATCCTAATTCGATGAGAGAATCTGTTTTTGCAATACCCGGAATGTTATCAATTTTTTCATAAAGCAGCTGACGCATATGTTCATGGTTTTTGGCGATAATCTTTACGTATAAGGTGTAGTTTCCAGTGATGTAATAACATTCCGTAACTTCAGGGATCTTTTTCAGCTCGGCAATGATACGACTTGAATCATGATCTTTTTCGAGACTGAGACCTGTAAAAGCTCCCCAATCATAACCTAATCTTTTTTCATCTAATACGGGTTTTATGCCTGTTAATATCCCTTGCTCCATGAGACGATTGATACGTTGATGGATCATGGTGTTGGATACGCCTAATGCAGTTGCAATAGCCGAGTACGCCATTCGGCCATCCGCATCCAGATATTTTAAAATTTGAAGGTCAAATTCATCTATGCCGTTCATTGTTATGTAGGTTTAAAAGTTAATTTTAATATTTTAACTCTAATTTAGTGTTAAATTCTATTATTTTACCTTAAAAATAGTAAAAATTGTATATTTGTTATTATTTGAAATAAAATCCAAATTATGAGTATTGTATCTAAACAAGGAAACGGCGCGGCATTTATTGCCAAGGAAGAAAAATATGGAGCACACAACTATCACCCTTTACCGGTTGTGTTGGAACGGGCAGAAGGTGTGATGGTATGGGATGTTGATGGTAAGTCTTATTTTGATTTCCTGTCGGCGTATTCAGCAGTCAATCAGGGGCATTGTCATCCACGTATTATTGCTGCGTTGACAGATCAAGCTCAGAAGTTGACTTTGACTTCACGTGCTTTCTATAACAATAAGCTGGGTGATTTTGAGGAAATGATCTGTAAGCTATTTGGTTTCGATAAAGCTTTGGTTATGAACTCGGGTGTTGAGGCTGTTGAAACAGCGATGAAGCTCTGTCGCAAATGGGCATATCAGGTCAAAGGTATTGCTCAAAATCAGGCTAAAATAGTTTTTGCCAAAGATAATTTTCATGGACGTACCATTTCGGTGATATCTGCTTCAAACGATACGACTGCAACCAACGATTTTGGTCCTTTCGTGGAGGGAGTTGCATTGGTGCCCTACAATGATATTGCGGCATTGGAAGCCTTGTTTAAACAGGATAAAAATATTGCCGGATTTATTGTTGAGCCGATTCAGGGTGAAGCAGGAATTGTGGTTCCGGATGCAGATTATTTGAAACGTGTACGCCAGTTGTGTACAACCTATAATGTACTCTTTATTGCGGATGAAATCCAGACAGGTATTGCAAGAACTGGAAGCATGTTGGCTTCTTATGCCATTGATGATGCGGACAGTGCGAGTAAACCGGACGTATTGATATTGGGAAAAGCGCTGTCTGGAGGTGTATTGCCAGTCTCAGCGGTATTGGCAGATGATGCTATTATGTTATGTATCAAACCGGGCGAGCATGGTTCTACCTACGGTGGTAATCCACTGGCCTGTGCGGTAGCGATGGAAGCGCTCCAGGTTGTACTGGATGAAGATCTGATCAACAATGCCCGTCAAATGGGGGATCTGTTTTTGGAGGGGTTACGAAAAATTGCGGCTAAATCGGATATGATTACCGAAGTCAGAGGCAAAGGACTATTGACAGCTATTGTGATCAATGCTAGCGAAGAGAGTGATCTAGCTTGGAATATTTGCCTGAAATTTAAGGAAAATGGTCTTTTGGCAAAACCTACCCATGGCAACAAGATCCGTTTGGCGCCGCCATTGGTCATTACGGAAAGTCAGATTGACAGCTGCCTGGAGATAATCGAACGATCGTTGACTAATGTGACTGCGCGATGAAGAAAATGATTGAATTGATCAAAAATAGATCGGATATTGGTGCGGGTACCCGAGGTTCTGACCTTGGTATAGATGCTATTGAGATTGCGGCGATCAACAAGGGAAGTCAGTATTTTATCAATTATCCCTTTGTGGATGTGCCTACACGAAATAGTTCCATTTACCAAAATGATAACCATCCTTTCGGTAAACATATCCAACAGATTTACGAACAATGTAAGCAGGTGGCCTCTACAGTGGAAGATAGTCTGTCGGCTGGTAATTTCCCCTTGGTATTTTCGGGTGACCATTCTTCGGCAATGGGGACAATCAGCGGTATCAAGTCGGCTTATCCCGATAAAAAATTGGGTGTGATTTGGGTAGATGCCCATGCAGATATTCATTCGCCTTATACGACACCTTCTGGCAACATGCATGGCATGCCCTTGGCAGCCATGTTGAATGAAGATAACCTGTCCTGTAAAATTAATGAAATTGATCAATCAACGCAGGAATTCTGGAATAAGCTGAAGCGTATTGCCGGTCCGGCAGAAAAGATACAACCAGCGAGTTTAATCTATTTTGGTGTCAGGGATACTGAGGAACCAGAAGATCTTTTGATTGCGCATTTGGGAATTAAAAATTACCGTGTCGAAGAAATTCGCCAACGAGGAATTGAAGACTGTGTGGCTGAAGCATTGATCCGTTTGCAGGACTGCGATATGATTTATATCTCTTTTGATGTGGATAGCATGGATAGCGAATTGATCTCAGACGGTACTGGGACGCCTGTTCCCAAGGGGTTTATGCCAAAGGAAATCGTCCTGATATTGGAAGAAATCATACGTTCCGAAAAAGTTGGCTGTCTGGAGATTGTCGAAGTAAACCCATTGTTGGACAATAAAGGGAATAAGATGGCGGAGGTCGCTTTTGATATTTTAGAACGCATAACACCGATGATCGAGCTTAAATCTGGTGATTGATAGCTAATATGATTTCATTTTATATTGCTTTTGGCTTAGGTCCGCTTCTCTGTAAGGATTAGTGATATTTAACTAAGATTGAGCAAAAGGTCATGTAGTGCGCCTGTATTAATATTTAATAAATCAATAAGTACAAAGGGGTATCCGATATGAAGATCGGATACCCCTTATTTTTTACTGTTTCTGAAGGTAGTCCCTTATAGGATCTTTTTCAATAGTTCAACCCTAAGTCGTTTGCTTTTATCTTGTTAGGTCGTTTTTTCGTGTATGACAGGGACTTCGGTGCAGGCAAGATGCGTCCAACAAGGCCTGTTGGAGGTTAATTGTTTGGTGTTTTATTGCCATTATACCAAAGAAACAGCAAAGAACAACCCACAAATAACCAAAGAAATAGCAATAAATAAGCAGAGAAAAGAGGCACTTTCGTATAAAATATCCTGCCCACAGGACTGCAGATATATATTAAGTTTAATCGGATTTAATATTCTCTTAACATGCTAACGCTTAAATTTACGCGGCGACTATTTACGGCAAAAATGAGAATTTCTTACAATATTATATTTTCGACCTTCTTTCTGGTACAGTTTTTTTTCTCACAGTTGACTACGGCACAAGCTGATTCATTTAAAGAGATTCGGGTATTAAGTCAAAATTATCCAGATTCGGCGATTACCTTAGTGAAAAAACGTTATGCGAAAGCCATAAACGACCGCGATCTACTGCTGCAGGGAAATTGCCTGCAGACAATAGGTTGGTTATGCGTGAATCAGGGGCATTATGCCCAGGCACAGGACTATTACTTTCAGGCAGACCGCATCTACATCCAGCTCAACGCGAAACAGGCACTGGGATCCAACTGGAGCGATATCGGTGAACTCAATATTTTCAACAAGCGCCATCAGTTGGCAAAGGAATACTTTAACAAGGCGCTACACGCATTCAAAAGCGAAAATGATCGAAATGGCGAGGCCTCTGTACTGGGAAATATGGGGCATCTTTTTGAAAAGGAGGGACACTATGATTCGGCCTTTGTCTATCAAAAACAGGCCTTGGCGATCTACCGTGAGCAGACAAATCGTAATGGGGAAGCCAAGATTCATGAAAACTTGGGCAGTATCTATGAAGATCTTGGGAAATACGATAGTGCTTATTTGCATTTTGAAAAGGCGAGGAATTTATATCAGGAAACACAGGATAACTATGGAAGGATTGTGGTGATCAATAATATGGGTGATATCTTTCGAAAAACCAGTAAATATCCCGAAAGTATTCAGCTGACCCAACTCGCTTTTCGCCTAGCGGAGAATCTTGGAGATGTCTATCAGATGGCATCAACGACAAAAGATCTCAGTAAGACATATGCTTTAAGCGGACAAATGGACAGTGCTTATTTCTATGCAGAACGGAGCCGAAAACTCGTGCTGGAGCTTTATAGTGTGGATGGGGCGCGGCACACAGCATTTTTCCAGGCACTGTATGATATGAATCAAAAGGCGGAGGAAATAGAAAAACTACAGACAAACAAACGGATCAATTCGATCTTGTTGCTCGGTACGATTGTGGTATTGATCTTATTGAGTGTATTATCCTATGTTCTTTATAGCCGGCAGAAAATAAGGATCAAAACTCAGATCGCTGAATCACGGAAACAGGAAGCGGAGCGTGAACTGGCGGAAATAGCACTCAAAAATCAGCTGTTGGAAGATAAGCAGCTCAAGCAGGAGCTAACGCTGAAGGAAAAGGAACTCACATCCCATACGCTCAACCTCATCCGCAGCAACCAATTTCTGGAAGAACTTCGCGACGAATTGAAAGCGCTAGTCAAAGACGATCGACGGGATCAAAAGAAACCTATGCAACGGTTGGTACAACAGATCAATGAACATATTACGCAAGGCATCCATTGGAAAGAGTTTATGGGGACATTTGAACGCGTACATCATAGTTTCTTTGAAAAACTGATCAAGCTATTTCCTGATCTGACCGCAGCCGACATGCGCCTGATCGCATTGCTAAAAATCAATCTCAACAATACAGATATCGCGATCCTGTTGGGGATATCACAGGATAGTCTTCGTGTGGCCAGACATCGGTTAAGGAAAAAACTAAAATTGGAACAGGGTGAGGATCTCGCCGGGTATCTGCTTAGTATTTCATGATTTCTTAACATAGGAGTAACTGAAGGTTAATGGCGCTTATTTTTCTTGTAATTATCTTTATTTCAGTTGTTTATTTGCTGTTGATTCCCTCTGGTTGATCCCCTGTTTCAGCTTGTTTCTTTCTTGTAACGCCAAAGATTTTGTGAATCTGTTGCAGGCTATCATATTTGCAGCAATAATCAGAGATTCATAATAATCTATTAAAAATGAAAAATGTTTTAACGGTATTGCTTGCCTCCAGTATTTCGATCAGCGCCGCTTATGCGACCAAGATCAAGGGGAAAGTCCTGGATGGACAAACGGGGGAAGCCATTGTCGGTGCTACCGTGTTCCTCGAACAAAGTGGTTTGTCAACCAAGACACAATTGGATGGTTCCTTTGAATTCAAAGGACTATCCGCAGGTACAGAGAAAGTCCATATTCGACATGTGGCCTATACTGAATTGATTAAAGAAATTGAGATTAAAAAAGAAAATACGCCTCATTTTACTTTTCAGCTTACCTCGAGTGAACAAACTTTAATGGAGGTAACTGTTAAAGGAAAGCGAAATGGCGGCGATGATGATCCAAGCGCTCGTCGACTAGAAAAGAATGCCTCACAGATCATGAACGTCGTATCAGCTCGGGCAATTGAGATATCTCCAGATATTACAGTGGCAAATGTTGTGCAACGTGTTTCGGGTGTTTCAATCGAACGAAATTCAAATGGTGAGGGGCAGTATGCTATTTTAAGAGGAATGGACAAACGTTATAATACGACATTGGTCAATGGCGTAAAAGTCCCCAGTCCTGACAACAAATACCGTTATGTGCCCTTGGATCTGTTCCCATCGGATATGTTGGAGCGATTGGAAATTTACAAATCCCTGACGCCAAATATGGAGGCTGATGCCATTGGTGGTGTCGTAAATATGGTTATGAAATCTGCTCCAAGTAAATTATTGTTTCAGGCCAACTTAGCTACAGGATATAGCCAACGGTATTTTAATGGGGATTTTGGAAGCTTTTCCACCAGCGGGGTTTCGTCAAAATCTCCTTATGAACTGCATGGAAAAAATTATAATGCTACTTCTGGTGATTTTGATAAGGGAACGTTGGATTATATGTATAAAAAACCATCACCAGATCTTATCGGTAATCTAACAATTGGTAATCGCTATTTAGATGATAAGTTGGGAGTCATACTAGGGGCAAGTTATCAAAATCTTCATCGTGGCAGTCGTTCTATTTTCTACAAATCGTCTGTCGTTGATATCAATCCCAATGCGGTCATTACTGAACAGAGTGACCGACAGTATGATGAACAGCAACAACGCTTGGGACTGCATAACAAAATTGATTATCGATTCAACCCAAACCATCGGCTGAGTTTTTATCAGATGTACGTGAATTTGAACAACCTCCAATTACGTGATGCGGTCAATACCATTTACAATGGACAGTACGATCCAAGTATCGGTAAGTCAGAACTGACCTATATGACCCGTAGCAGGAAGACACAACAACAGATCTACACTGGTAATCTCCAAGGCGATCATCATTTTTTGGATAATCGTTTGAATTTTCGCTGGTCGGGTGTCTTGTCTTCGGCGCGCAATGAGTTGCCGCAGAACACGACAATTAGCTTAGATGGAGTAGAAGAGAACTTCGAACGTAGACGGACTTCTCTCGTAAACAAGTCGCCAGTGACTTACCGTTGGGAACGTAATACCGATGAGGATCGAGCCGGTTATTGGGACCTCGCTTATAAAGTTCCGATGGCAGAAAACAAACTGGAGATTTCCACTGGTGGTTTATATCGTGACAAACAACGGAGCAGCTTCTATAATAATTATAACCTTTCTCCGATCTCTGATGAGGCAAAATATAAATATGGGCTTGATTTTCAGAAATATACGGATCTCCAATTGACAGTCAGTAATGCTACTGGTGCTGTTGCTAATGCATTGACCTACGATGCTGATGAAAAAACGACAGCGGTTTACGGTATGTTCAACTATGAGAATGACAAGCTTCAAATGATCGGAGGTATACGTATGGAACATACGAATCAGGGGTATAAATTGTTATTCCCTGCTGGAGAAAAGAGACCTAAGGGATCCCAGATTTATACAGAATGGTTGCCGAGTTTAACGATTAAATATCATTTGGACAAAAAGCAACAACTTCATGCAGCTTACTATCGGGCATTAAACCGCCCTGGTTTTTACGAAATTGTTCCATCTAGTGTTGTCAATGAGGAATTTATGGAACGAGGAAATCCAGATTTGAAACACGCGTTGGCCGATAATTTTGATTTACGTTACGAATTATTCCCAGAAGCGTCATCACAATTTCTTGTGGGTATGTTTTATAAAAAGATTAAAAACCCTATCGAGTATACTTTTCAGCCTGATGAGGTACGCAGGCAGGACGTATACTATACACCTGGAAATTTTGGAACTGCTAAAAACTTCGGCTTAGAGGTTGATTATATTAAGTATATCCAAAAATTTGGTGTTAAGGCAAATTATACATACACGCATTCGCGTATCACGACTACTAAAATGACCCGTAAGACGAACGAAGTTACACAGGATCCTGATCCTATCTTTTTGGATCAAACTCGCCCTCTTTATGGGCAAGCAGCACATATAGCTAATTTATCCTTGTTATACAAAGATGCTAACAAAGGTTGGGAAGGACAATTGGCTGGATCTTATACCGGATCTCGGATCAATACCGTTTCCCAGTTTTTGAATAATGATTTATGGCAAAAGGGATTTATTCAACTTGATGCTTCTGTGGAAAAGAAATTCCGTGCAGGATGGGCAATTTTCGCCAAAGCCAATAATATATTAAATACACCTATGGAACTGTATGTGAAGGGGACAAATCCTGAGAATGATAAGATTAAGGAAAAGCTCGTACAGGGTGGTAATACGCTTATTCGGAAGGATTTATATGGCCAGAATTATATCCTAGGTCTACGCTATAATCTGAATAAATAGGTTTGTGAAGCATTTAGCATATTATAATTAAATAAATCGAGCACATGCTCATAATGAAATATACAGATGAAAAATAACATTATTTTATTGTTTACAGCTCTTTCAATCGCATTGTTAGCGGGCTGTGAAAAGGCAAATATTGACGTGGATACTTCTGATGCCAATGGTAGTGCTATTGGTGAAGTTTCCGGCGTTTGGAGTAAGGGGAGTATCCAGCATATTAAAGGTGATATTATTATTCCCGAAGGAAAAACATTGACCATTGAGGAGGGCGTGACGGTGTTAATGGACTCTGTTGGTAAAGCTGAAATCGTGGTGTTAGGAAATCTATATGCGCTAGGTACAGCTGAAAATCCGGTGAAATTTACCGTAGAAGATAAATACAAATCCAAAACCAATGAATTTGGAAAGCTTTGGGGTGGTATTTTAGCGGCACCTAGTTGTCAGGAGTTAGTTTTAGACCATACAATTATCGAATATGGGGGAGCAGTTACTTCAGATGCTTCAATGTCTGTCAAAATGGGATTATATAAAAAGACAGCTGGTGAAGCGCTACCCGCATTATGGTTTTCCAATATTGATGGGAAACTGATTGTTCAAAATAGCACAATCAGTCATTTTCATGAAGATTGCACCTATATTGAAGGTGGTAAAATTATCTTTGCTAATAATCGTTTCTTCTCGAATGGCGTCACTGGAGGTGAAGCCATGAACTTTAAATCGGGTTGTCTCGCTGATGTAGCCTACAATCTGGTCTACAGTGTCAATACCAATGCCTTAAAGCTATCCAATTCAGGAGACCGAATACCACAGGCACATATCATCGTTTACAACAATACCATGCTGAATACGGGCTGGCGTCGGCCGACAGCAAAAGGTGGTTCGGTTTGGTTAGAGGCCTCTGTTAAAGCGGAAGTGTATAATAATCTGTTCGCCAATACGCGATTCGGGGTTAAACGCGATCCCAAGAAGCCCGAAGATAAGCGCTCGGTATCAAGCAACAATTGGTATTATGGTTATGATCAATTGACGGTGGATCAATTTCAGGTCGGAAAGAATGATATCGTTGTAGGTACCAATGATGTCAGGGGCAAATTGGCAGGGGAGAACAACCCCAAATTTGTGAACTATCCATTAGAAACTCCCGGTGATAACTATGTCTTTAATGCAGCCTGGGATTTCCACCTACAAGGAAATTCACCCGCTTTGAAAGCTGGTACGTTAGCATTCAAACCACATTTTATAGACGGATTGACACTATCAAATGGTTTATCCTACAGCTCTCCACAACCTGCAACTTATGTTGGTGCTTTTGGTGCCAAATTTTAATTAATTCAACATGAAAACAACTTTAAAAACAATACTATTTTTTGGCTTGACAGCATCGACATTATTGCAAGTCTCCTGTAATAACCCAAAAACGAATACGCCCGCAACGGATTCCATTAAACCTGTTTTTGTTACTGATGCAGTACGTTATGATTCCGATGATCCTGCGATCTGGGTCAATAAAACCGATCCCAGCAAAAGTCTGGTCATCGCAACGGACAAAGATGCGGATGGCGCTTTATTTGTGTACGATTTACAAGGTAAAATTGTCAAAGATAAGGTAGTCTCAAATTTGAAACGCCCAAATAATGTGGATATCGCCTATGGTTTGATCATCGGAGGGAAATCTGTCGATATCGCTGTGACAACAGAACGTATGACACATAAACTACGCGTATTCTCACTGCCAGATATGAAACCAATCGATCAGGGTGGATTGGATATGTTTGTAGGGGAGACCGAACCTGATTTCAGGGATCTGATGGGAATAGCACTTTATACCTCACCGAAAGGGGAAATCTATGCCATTGTGGGAAGAAAAAATGGTCCCAAAGAGGGTTACTTGGGCCAATATCTCTTGACGGATAATGGTGCCGGTGCTGTGAAGGCCACCTTAGTCCGTAAGTTTGGTTCATTCAGTGGAAAGAAAGAAATTGAAGCTATCGCTATAGACAATGAACTGGGCTATATCTACTACTCGGATGAACAAGTGGGGGTGAAGCAGTATTATGCAGATCCTGCGAAGGGAAATCAACAGTTGGCTTTGTTTGCGACCGAAGGTTTCAAAGAAGACCATGAAGGTATTTCGATTTATAAATTGACGGATAGTACGGGCTATATTTTGGTGTCCGATCAGGGAGCTAACCGCTTTCAGGTTTTTAGCCGTGAGGGTACAAAGGCAAACCCATTTGAACATACTCATTTGAAAACGGTGCCTGTTATGGCTACGCAAAGTGATGGTTCGGATGTCGTTTCTTCCCATCTAAACGATACATTTCAGCATGGTTTATTTGTTGCCATGAGCGATGATAAGACTTTTCACTATTACCGTTGGGAAGATATCGCGGGGCAGGAGCTAAAAAAGAAATAGTCTTTAGAGAAGACTGATAAAGTATGAAGCAACAGCTGTACAATTGACGTACAGTTGTTGCTCTTTTCGGTAATAATGTATTACTACTGTTGTTTTTTTTAAGATCCACGATCCCCGCACAGTGCAAGCAGAAGCGTAGCCTTTATCAATCCTGCTCGTACATTTTATACGCTACAGCTGATTCCTGCTGGTGATAGCGAATCAAGCTCTCAGAAAGAAATATGGTCTTCCTCGGTGCAAGCAAAGCATTAATCAATCCTGTTTAGAGGCTTTATGCGCTGTAGTTACAGGTAATTCCTGACAATGGATAGGGACCTTAAACCAGAATGTCGAACCTTCACCGAGTGTGCTGTCCACACCAATTTCTCCCTGATGTTTTTGGATAATTTCACGACAGATAAACAATCCGATGCCGAATCCAGAGGCGTAACTGTCTGTTGAATCATTCACCCGATAGAATTTATTAAAAATCTGCTTTTGGTGCTTGTCACTGATGCCTCTTCCTTGGTCGCTGACTTTTACACTGAAATAATCATCATCCACCAGGACATCCATGATAATGGTTGAATTGGTCGGAGCGTATTTAATGGCGTTATCGATGAAATTAATGATCACCTGTTCGATCTTATCACGATCAGCAACAATTTCCTGTCTGGAATGGGTTGCTCCGGTATAGTGAATAAGATGCTTGATGGGTTTTAGTGAATAGATGTTACGGATGTAATCTATCAGTGTGCAGATGCGAAATGTATTTTTGTGAAGCAATAATTTTCCCTCATTGAGCTGAGATACATTCAGGAAACCCTCGATTAATCCACGCATGCGTGTAGCCTGCTCATTTGACTGATGGAGATATTGTAGCCGTTTTTCCGAACTGAGTGTCTGCTCCCTTGCAAGTAACAGTTGTATATAGGCAATCAGCGAAGTCAAAGGAGTCTTCAATTCATGGCTTGCGATACTGATAAAGTCCAGTTTTTTTCTTTCCTCTTCTTTGTCGTTAGTGGTATCGAATATCGCACCGTATATGATTTGTCGGTTTGAATCAGCCGATAATTGCCCTCCACCAACAGATCGAAGCCATTTTATTTTGCCTGTTTTTTTATCTTCTATTTCACATTGACAGTCAAAGGGGGACTGCTTGGATACAACTTCCTGAAAGACACGACGTACGTTGTCTCGGTATTGCGGTAGGATCTGGGTGAAGAAATCCACTTCCTGTATTTCCCGATGGTGATCAAAGCCAAAAAGCTCGCGACATTGATCATTGAGTTCCATTTTCCTTGATTCCAGATCAATGGAAAAGATGCCAATTCCTGCAGCCTCCACGATCATTCTAAACTCTTGATCTTTCTTTGCGACTAGATTGTTGATCGCCTCCAGTTGTTCACGCTCTGCATGCTGTTGTGTAATATCCAGGGTGGTGCCAGCAAACCATTCCGGCTGTTGGTCCTGATCAAAATACATTTTTCCCTTGCAATGTAGCCAGCGTAATTTTTGATCCTCGGCACCAATGGTACGAAACTGTACATCATAAACACCCTTATTTTGATAACTCAATGATTTTTTAACTTCCCGATCTATTCTGTTTCTATCTTCGGGGTGTATATAGCGTAAAACCTCGCTATAAGGAACAGTCTCACCCTTGGCAAAGCCAAAGAGCTCACGTGTACGTTCATCCCAGTGTACAATGTAGCTCTTGCAGTTTAGATTCCAGGTTCCCATTTCGGCAGATTGTAGCGCAAAATGATAATGTTCTTCGCTTTCGATAATTTTTTTTAGTGCAACTTTTAGCTTTTGGTTTAAATTTTTGGATTCCCTGCCCGGTAATGGATATTTATTTAAACTGGTGACTGCATGAATGTTGCCTTCCAGACTGTATTTTGGAGTCAGTAGATCTTCAAGAAGTTTTTGCTCAATGCTATTCTTTTCATCCGACTGCTGTACGATCGAAATATGGTCGGGAATAATGTTTATTTCCTGGTAGATGCCATACACTTCTCCTGTTGCATTGAAAAGGGGCTGGTATTTCATGCTGCAGTTATAGCTATCGGATTGCCCTTCCAAATCAATCCTGATTGATATATTTTCCTCTAGTAGGCTTTTCTGGCTAAACCATACCTGTTTTAATTTGGAGACAGTAGCTAGGAGATCATCCTGTTGAATACGATCTTCCAGACGCTGTCCAAGGACAGTTTCATCACAATTCCATAGCTGGAGCATTCTTGCGCTGGCATAGGATATATGCAGCTCAGGGCTATCATAAATCGCGCAGGCCACCGATGCGGTTCTGAGTATGGTTAAAATATCTTTGTCGGAACGGATCATAAAGTTTCAAAAAAATAAAATGCTATTTAGTTTAAAACAAATATTGTTCCCTTTCCAGATCCTACTTATGCTTTCCTTAAAATTTAAACCGAACAGAGGCTTCTTGCTGAGAATTTTGTATCTTTATCAGTATGTACCGGTTTGGAAAGAAGGCAGGTGGGTAGCTGGAGGTACAAGAGGTTTCCTGATCTTTCCAAGGTAAAAAAATGCAACTAAACTCCATAGTAGCATACTATTCGGATGAAGAAGAAAGATAATTTTTATTAAATATTGCAAAAGATGAGTAAGGTTAAGATACTGTTGGTTGAAGATCATATGGTCGTACGTAATGGTATTAAATTGTTATTGGAGTCTCAGGAGGATTTTGTTGTCATTGGAGAGGCTTCGGATGGCAATGAGGCGCTACAACTCCTGAGCAACGAATTATTGCCCGATATTATCTTAACGGATATCAGTATGGATCATATGGATGGTATGGAGCTATTGCGTGTGATCAAAGCGAAGTATCCGTCCATTAAGGTTGTTATCCTCTCGATGTTGAATCAGATTCATTATGTTGTTGAAGGATTTGAGCATGGCCTTTCGGGCTATCTGCTTAAAAATGTGGATTATAACGAACTTCTTTTTGGACTCAACCATGTGGCTAATGGTGGTAAATATATAAGTGAAGAAATCAGTATGGCGCTGCTTGATCAGGTGATTTCTGGTGAAAATTACACGGATTTACCAAACCGTTCGCTACCAGACTTTGATATCAGTGAACGCGAACTGGAAGTACTGAAGTTGATCGCGGACGGTTTTACGAATATGGAGATTGCCGACAAAATCTTTTTGAGCAAACGCACAATAGAGGGCCATCGACAAAGTTTGATCGAAAAAATGAATGTGAAAAATACGGCAGAACTTGTTAAAGTTGCCTTTCAGTCTGGTATTCTCAAATAGTGCATTAAAATAATACAATCGATTCCTGCTTGACTAACTTTTGGTTTGCAACAGCTGTTGTGTTTTTCTCCTACTGTTGATGAAAAGTAAGACAGATCCGATAAGTATAAATGGGATACTCAGTAGCTGTCCCATATTAATGAACAATGAATTCTCAAAGTCTTCCTGATTGAGTTTTAGAAACTCATCTAAAAATCGAAAAGAGAACAACAGGATCAACAATAAAGCAAAGCAATTTCCAATGTTGTTTTTTAGGATTAGTTTTGTCCAGAGATAACGCAGTAACAGGAATAGTATGATACAAAACAACGCTTCATATAACTGAGCCGGATGTCGTGGTATTTGATCAATAGAAGTAAAGACAAAAGCCCAGGGCATGTTTGTTGGTGTACCGATCATCTCCGAATTCATTAGATTACCCAGGCGGATACACGCTCCTGCAATAGGGACCACCAATGCGATTCGATCTGCGACCCAAAGGAAGGGAAGTTTCTGCTTCTTCGCGAACAAGAAAATAGCGACCAAAATACCAATGCCACCACCATGACTAGCAAGACCTCCTTCCCATATAGCGAAGATCTTTAGCGGATTGTTGAAATAATACGAGGGATCATAAAATAAGACATGCCCCAAACGTGCGCCTATAATTGTGCCCAGGACAACATAGATACTAAGCTGATCTAAAAATTCGACAGCTCGGCCTTCCTTTTTAAACATTGTCCATAACAGTCTGTAGCATAGGGTAATTCCAAATAGCCAAAATATGCCGTACCAACGGACAGGGTGATTGATGATCGGTATGGTAAAGATGTCGCTATTGACATCCCAGGTGATGAAATTCAATATTAAGCTACTCGTCATTATGCCTTAAAATATTTAGTGTATGGTATTAGTATAAGATGATGGTTTTTTGTTACATTAAGTCATTAAAATAAGTTCAAAGTTGCGTTATTGGTTCGGAAACTAGGTCATTCAATACAAATATTGATGCTACCCGTACGATTGTTAAAATGCCTAATTTATCTTTTTTCGATCCTGTATATTTGTTTGTTAATAAGACCGCATGACGAGGTTTTTATAAACAACCTGATTAAAGATGGTAGACCTACCTGTTTAGGATGAACCGTAAGAAGTATGTTTCTATGTATCTTTAATCCATTAAGAGTCATACTTAAATATCAGGAAAGTTAAATATTTTTGAACTCAGGTATATTGTTTTGTTGGGAATATTCCGATATTCGATTACTTATTAATGCAACCCTGATGAGCGCTATACCTTAACGTTTAAAATATCGCACTCATCATAGCGGCATTGTTATTTTAAATCACTGAAGGACATAAGTATACCTTTGGAGAAGAACAAAAGTGAATTAATAGATATTCTGATGAAATTATATAGAACTGGAGCGTTTTACTGTCTTATCGTGATTTTACTGCTGATCCAGTTATTTTCTTGTCATCAGAATAAGCCCCAAGATGCGCAGAAGGCTACGGTCGTAGCCAACGACTCTCTTGACTTGAGCTATGAGAATGTGATGTTGAGCTATCTTTCGACACAGGATTTCAGGAGTGCAGCCCTTGTAAACAAGAAAAGAAATGAACTGCTTAAAGATGGCTATTTTGAGCATTCTTCTTACAGTTCGATTCTGTTGGCCTACGAATATTTATTGGATGACAATATTGATTCCGTCGAAATCGCTTTAAAAAATCTGGAAGGACAAAAATTATCTTCGGATTTGGCTGTTTTAAAGGATTATTTGGAAATCCGTGCTAATTTTAGTTTTCATGATGTAACCAGCGGAACGATGATGGAGCAGATTATTGATGCCAAAGAGTACGCTTTAGCACATGAAAGTGTGTTTACCTTTCTGTTCTATAATCTATTGGCTAATGCGGAATACCGACAGGCAAAATATCGAGAGGCTTTGAAAGATGTCGAGTCCTGGTATCATTATCATCCCAATAAATCCAACGCACATGTCTCTCAGGCCTATCAGGAAATGAAGTTTATGCAATATATTGCTTTGCATGATTATGAGAAACTAAAAGGTACCTTGGACAGTTGTAAACACTATGCAAATGCAACCAAGGACTCGGCCATCATCATGCGGATGTATGACTTACAGTCGCAATATTATTTTAGTATTAATAATAATCCTAAAGCAATAGAAGCGTCCAAGAAGTATTTCAATTATCTAGAAGCATCCAATACCCTCAATGCATATATTTTTGCAAATCTTGGTAAGAATTTCCTGAACAATAATCAAGTGGATTCGGCCATATTTTATTTTAATGCCGGTCTCCGATTTATTAAAAAACATAAGATTAAGCATAATAAAATGTTTTATTATAAAAATCTGCAATTAGCCTATGCGTCAAAAGGAGATTATGAACGGGCCTATTTTGCTTTGGATTCAACTTTTCAAGATTATCAACTGAGTACACAGCGGATCGAAGCTGAGAAAATCAACGATATCAATACAAAATACCAAACGGAGAAAAAGGATCAGGCGATTACGCTGTTAAGAACAACAAACACATTTAATCATAAGATACTGGTACAACAACGTTGGATATTTGTTATTCTATTTGCGCTGGTATTCAGTATCGCATTTTTTATCTATTTCAGAAACAAACAGAAATTACTGCAAAATATCAATCAACGTATTCTTGCGGAGAATAGGCAGCTTATTTTAGAACAAAAAACAAGGCAAAACCAATTAAATCCACATTTTATATACAATGCCATCGCCAACCTACAGGGATTGATCAGTAGCGAACAAAAGGCAAAGGCTAATCAATATCTGCTCTTATTATCACGTCAGATCCGTGATATTCTCGAATTGAATAGGGAAGAATATATTTCATTGGATCAGGAAATTAAATCATTAAATAATTATATGCTTTTACAGCAGATGCGTTATCAGGATGTGTTTGGCTTTCAGATTGAGACCGAGGATCTGGATCTGGATGATGTTATGATTCCACCGATGATTATACAGCCATTTGTGGAAAACGCCATTGAGCATGCGTTTAAGAATTTACCTTATATGGGACAACTGGAGATTTCTTTCCGTACACATGAAAATCAACTGCATGTCAGCATCTGTGACAATGGATGGGGGATGCAGGTATCTAAGGAACAGGTTCCCCATAAGACGTCCTTATCGCAGATCATTACAAAAGAACGTCTGGAGCTTTTGTTTGTGGATGCTGAACCGGAAGCACGGATTGAAATAACACCAAACTATAGAGATGATCTGCGTGGTTATAAAGTCGAAATTTATATTCCGCTTGTTTTATATTTTAACTAAAAAATCAATATTATGAAAGTTTATATTCTTGAAGATGAGTATAATATATACTTGTATATAAAGTCACTTTTGGATAGCATCCCTTATGTTCAAATCGTTGGTTACAGCCCTTCCATTGCACAGGCTGAGCGGGAACTACTGGCAACCAACCCCGATTTAATTTTGGCTGACATTCAGCTGAAAGATGGTTCGAGCTTATCTTTTCTCTCTGAACTTAAATTGGATATCAATACGATTTTTATTACAGCATTCAATCAATATGCCATTGAAGCTCTTAATATCGGTGCCATTGCTTATCTGTTGAAACCGTTGGTGCCCGATCAATTTATAGAGGCGATTGAAAAATGCTATAAAAAGAATACCGAATATAGATTCAATAGCATGCAGTTAAATATGGCAGAGAGCTATCTGAAGGCGCCTAATAAACCCAAAAAAATTGCCTTGCGCACTTTTGAATATACACAGATTGTGAATATTGACGATGTGCTTTATTGCCATGGCGACAAGGGATATACCACATTTTATATCAAGGACAACAAGCCTATGATGGTTTCTAAAGTATTGAAACACTTCGAAACCATGTTGCCCGAAACAGAGTTTATCCGATGTCATCAATCTTATCTGATCAACGCAAACTATATTAAAAAATATTTTAAGGATGGTCAGTTGGAGATGGCAGATGGCAAAATGATTCCTGTAGCGACGAGAAAGAAGGATGTTATTCAGCAATTTCTGAATGATTTCTAATGGAAATGTAAGTTCTTTTGGAATCGAAAAGAAGGCTTATCCTTATTTATAAATTCTGAAAAGCTAAAAAACATAGCAAATTAGTTTTAATACTAAAATTATTAGTATTAAATTTGCTTAAACTTTAAGACGGAGGCGGCTATGTTATTAACAGAAAAAAAAGCTTTAATCGGCCAATTGAAAAAGGACCTGCTGGTATGGCAGGGAGTACCACAAAAATCGGCCGATGTACTTCCGATGGGCCTTGGTCCATTGGAGGAGGCTTTCCCCAATGGAATTTTCCCAAGAGGAGTGATTCACGAATTTGTTAGTTTTGATCGGGTAGGGGGAGCTGTTTCTTGTGGTTTTATCAGTGGATTGTTGGGCAAGCTGATGTGTAATGGTGGGATTTGCATTTGGATAAGTTGCTTTCATACACTATTTCCCACGGCCCTGAAATCGTTTGGTGTTGTTCCTGAAAATGTCATTTTCGTTCGTATGGGACAGGAAAAGGATGTTTTATGGGCGATGGAAGAGGCCCTAAAATGTGAAGGGATAACGGCTGTACTGGCGGAGATACATCATTTGGACTTTGTACAGTCGCGACGCTTGCAGTTGGCCGTGGAGAAAAGTGCAGTGACGGGATTTATCCTACAGCACAACCCAAAGTTACTGGGAGCAACTGCCTGTGCAGCACGATGGAAAATTAGCTCGCTGCCGAGTCAATTGGAAGATGGACTGCCGGGAATTGGCTACCCAAGTTGGGATATAGCTTTGTTGAAAGTCCGGAACGGAAATCCGGGGCGATGGCAGATGACATGGACTGCCGGCGACTTTGTGCCTGTTGCTAAAACAAGGCAAGAGATTGAAGGTTGGGCACCATCTTATCATAACCAGGGATTGGCATGAAAAAGCGATTTGCCTCCTTGTGGTTTCGCCATCTAAAAACAGACTGGATGGCTGTTGGGCATCCCCAGCTCAGGGGAATACCTTTTGTATTGGCGATTTCTACCCATGGAAAGCTGATCGTCAGTGCCAGTAATCCTTTGGCTGAAGAGGAAGGTATATATCCAGGTTTGGCCATTGCCGATGCAAAGGCATTTTTCCCCTCCTTAAAAGTGATCAATGAACGTCCGGGATTAAAGGAAAAATTGCTCCATAGCATTGCACATTGGTGTATCAGGTATACACCTGTCGTAGCGATAGACCTGCCTGAAGGAATTATTTTGGATATCAGTGGTTGTTCCCACCTCTGGGGTGGAGAAGAATCTTATGTACAGCATATCGTTTCCAGGTTTAAGCAACATGGCTATGATGTGCAGATGTGTATTGCAGATACCGTCGGTGCTGCTTGGGCAATAGCCCGTTTCGGAAAGGAAAGCAGTATTTTAAAGGCAGATATGCACTTTGATGCCTTATTGACTTTGCCAGCCCAGGCACTTCGACTGGAAGCCGCTGTATTAGCACGATTGCAAAGCCTTGGCTTGAAAACAATTGGAAGTTTTGCGGCCATGCCACGTACAGCATTGCGCCGACGTTTCGGAAATCATTTGCTTCTCCGCTTGGATCAGGCTATTGGGCATGAAGATGAATTTATCATTTCCATAAAGCCAATCTTTCCCTATGAAGAACGTTTGCCCAGTCTGGAACCGATCCGTACAGCCGAAGGTATTGAGCTCGCCCTCCAGCAGCTTTTACATGCAATCTGTAAACGCCTGATCGGGGAAGGCAAAGGTGTACGGGAGGCTGTATTGCAATGTCACCGTATTGACGGAAAAATCGAACAGATCAACATCGGAACCAATCGGGCGACAGCGCATGAACATCACTTGTTTCAGTTATTTGCCTTGAAAATCGCACAGATAGAACCTGCATTGGGTATTGAACTGTTTATCTTGGAGGTACCCAAGGTTGAAGAGGCCGATCCTGTGCAGGAGAATTTATGGGGCAATTGCATTGGACTTGATAATCCCATGGTGACCGAATTATTGGATCGTCTAAAAAGCAGAGATCCCAGCTGTGATATTTCCCGTTATTTGCCAGCAGCACATTATTGGCCTGAGCGCTCCATGAAAACTGCCAATTCAGTCCAGGAAGTAGCCACTGTTGACTGGCAAACTGAAAGACCCCGGCCCACGCGTTTGTTAAGCATACCAGAACCTATTTTGGTTACAGCACCTATTCCCGATTATCCACCATTGTTATTTCGCTATAAAGGGGAAGTCTATACCGTTAAAAAGGCGGATGGGCCGGAGCGCATTGAACGGGAATGGTGGATAGATAAAGGTGAACATCGAGATTATTATGCCGTTGAGGATGAGAAAGGCCAGCGATTTTGGCTTTACCGTTCAGGGCATTACGACGACAGTTTGCCCAATCAATGGTTTTTACATGGTTTTTTTGCATAATGATGGGTTATTGTGAATTACAGGTAACGAGCAATTTTAGTTTTCTGGAAGGAGCTTCCCATCCGGAAGAACTGATGGAACGTGCAGCACAATTGGGGTACCGCAAAATTGCGGTTACTGACCGGAATAGTTTTGCTGGTATTGTTCGCGCCCATAGTGCCGCGAAGAAGCACGGTATTACACTTATTCCAGCTTGTCGGCTGGACTTACAGGATGGTCCCAGTTTATTGGCGTATCCAACCGATAAAGAAGCTTATGGCCGGTTATCATCCTTATTGACCATAGGTAATCTGCGCGCTGAAAAAGGAAAATGTCATCTCTATCGATCGGATGTTTATCAGTATAGGGAAGGAATTCGATTTATTATCTGTCCACCCACTCGGTTAACGGCCAAATTTGAACTGGAAGCCGGTTTTCTCACTTCTGTAACGGAATATAAGCAGCAACTAGGCGTGGCCCTGTATTTGGGCGTCAAGCGACTATACCGTGGTGATGATGCAAAGCTCTTGTTCCGTATGCAACAATTGGGCGAAAACCTTGCAATTCCCCTTGTTGCTTTGGGGGATGTCTATTATCATGTACCCGAAAGGCGGGAACTACAGGATGTTTTAACCTGTATCCGGGAGAAATGCACCATTCAGAATGCAGGATTTAAATTGTATCCCAATGCCGAACGGTATCTGAAATCTATAGCAGAGATGGAGCGCCTGTTTAGACCTTATCCTGAAGCCATCGCACGGACAATGGAAATAGCAGCAGCATGCAGCTTCTCCTTAGATGATTTAAAATATGTTTATCCAGATGAACTGTCTTCTAATGGGCGTACCGCGCAGGAAGAATTGGTCTATTTGACATGGAAAGGAGCGAAAGATAGGTTTGGTGATCAGATCCCTGATGCTATCCGGGATACCATCCAGATGGAACTTGATTTTATCGAGCGTAAGGGCTATGCTTCTTATTTTCTGACCGTCTATGATTATGTGCGTTTTGCAAAAGAAAGGGGTATTTTATGTCAAGGACGTGGTTCGGCCGCCAATTCTACCATTTGTTACTGTCTGGGCATTACCTCAGTCAATCCTGCTGAATTCAGGTTGCTCTTTGCACGGTTTATGTCGGATGCGCGGGATGAACCGCCCGATATCGATGTCGATTTTGAACATGAACGCCGCGAAGAGGTGATCCAGTACATCTATGAGAAATATGGTCGCAACCGCGCGGCTATTGTGGCGACGGTGACGCAGGTACGTGCTAAAGGGGCTGCACGTGATGTAGGGAAAGCAATGGGACTATCCATGGATACTGTCGGCCGTCTGGCCGGTGTGGTCAGCAGTCATTGGGACGATTATATTGATCTGGAGCGCTTGAAGGAACAAGGCTTTAATCCCGACGATCCGCATTTGCGTAAGGTACTCGAATTGACGCATCAGTATATTGGGTTTCCAAGGCAGCTGGGGCAGCATACCGGTGGTTTTGTTATTACACAGGGTAATTTGCACGAGCTCTGTCCCTTGGTAAATGCCCGCATGGATAACCGAACCAACCTGGAGTGGAACAAAGATGATCTGGAGGCACTGGGTTTCCTCAAAGTAGATGTACTGGCATTGGGGATGCTGACCTGTATCCGGAAAGCTTTTGATCTTGCTAAAAGGCATTATGGGCTGGACCTGACGTTGGCCAAGATTGGTGAAGTTGAAGATCCAAAGGTATATGATATGATCTGTCATGCCGATACCCTGGGGGTATTTCAGATTGAAAGCCGGGCGCAGATGTCCATGTTGCCACGACTAAAGCCCAGGAAATATTATGATCTGGTTATCGAGGTAGCCATTGTACGTCCGGGGCCGATACAGGGGGATATGGTGCATCCGTACCTGCGGCGGCGAAATAAAGAAGAGGCTGTGGACTATCCTAAAGAAGAAATTAGGGCGATTTTGGAAAAAACACTGGGTGTTCCGCTGTTTCAGGAGCAGGCCATGGAGATTGCGATCGTTGCAGCCGGATTCACACCTGCCGAGGCAGATGAACTGCGCCGTAGTATGGCGACCTTTAAAGCAAAAGGGCAGGTGTCGGTGTTTAAGCAAAAGATGATAGACGGTATGGTGAAGAAAGATTATACCGTAGAGTTTGCTGAACGGGTTTTTCGGCAGCTGGAAGGATTCGGGAGTTACGGCTTTCCGGAAAGCCATGCGGCTTCTTTTGCGCTTTTGGTTTATGTTTCATCATGGATCAAATGCCATTATCCCGATATTTTTGCAGCATCCTTGCTCAATAGTCAGCCTATGGGATTCTATCAGCCTGCACAGATCGTTATTGATGCAGAGCGACATGGGGTGAAAATTCTACCCATTGATATCAACCATTCCTTTTGGGATAATACCCTGGAAGGTGAAATGGGGCACCCACATGCACTGCGCTTGGGCTTACGTCAGATCAAGGGATTTTCGGAAGAAGAAGCGCTATTGCTTACCTCGGCGCGCCAACATGGATATTCGGCGATCACAACGATGATGGAAGTTGGGCTGTCCCTGTCTGGACTGGAAAGGTTGGCTGAGGCGGATGCTTTCCGTTCACTGGGCATCGATCGCCGGAGGGCATTGTGGGAAATCACTGCTTTAGGAGATCGTCCCATTGGATTATTTGAAGGGAAACCTTCACCACAAAGCATAGAAGGGCAGATTGAGCTACCTTTGTTGCGCCCCAGCCAACATGTCGTAGCGGATTATGCAAGAACCGGGTTGTCCATCAAAGCGCATCCCTTAAGTTTCCTACGTGACAAATTGGATCTTCTGCATATTGTACCAACTGAAAAATTAAACCTGATCAAAAATAATATGCCCGTAAAGGTATGTGGATTGATTACAGTGCGGCAGCGGCCTGGAACATCCAAAGGCGTGCTATTTATGACCATTGAAGATGATACTGGATTTGCAAACGTGGTTATCTGGAGTAAAGTATTCGAAAAATACCGAAAGGAGATCCTTCGAGCTAAATTGTTTATGGTTGCAGGAAAAGTACAGGTAGAGGGAGAGGTGATCCATATCATTGCTGAACGCTGTTTTGATATGTCGGGTTTATTAAAAAATCTGGCAGAAGAGGATGAGCAGGTGAATGATGTTTTTTATAAAGGAAGAAATTTTCATTGATCTTCCATTTATTAATCTCATTTTTGAATATCGTAAAGAACATAGTATAACAGGAATCAACTGAAAGAAGATACAAGCAGATGAACAAAACTATTCTCGTCAACAAGATCGAAATTGATAAAGAAATAATTATAGATTTAATTAAACAAGGCAATTACGATGGCGCAATTAAACTAATCGCCAATCGCGCAAATGTAAAATTGAAAACGGCCCGCGATATTGTCCAAATGTTTGAGGAAGGTGATATTGATCTTTTCGATGGTAAAGACCTATTTTTAGTTGATTACGACGAAGTGTCTAATAGCCAAGCTATAAACAGAGGAGAACCTGAGCCATCTTCTTTTTTGGAAATAGAAAAAAGCAACCGCTCAGGGGGTAAAAAGGGCTTAATAATAGCGCTATCAGTACTTGTGGTAGGTTTTGTTTTTTTACATTATGTTGTTGGCTTTAATCATATCGGACATCATTTGTCGGAACTGGGGCAGGTATTTGGTAAAAATGATGAGGGGTCGGCTGCATCGGATGCGGATACAGCAGTACGGGGATCTTCCTTAGAATCCGGTATCACCCGTGTAGCTGATGTGGAGGACTTTCGTCCTGTAGATACCAATCTTCTTGCTCCTGAATTCAAATCGGCTGAGATGGCAAAGATTAAAAATGCTCAATTTGATAAACTTACTCCTGCAAAGAAGTCTCCTACGGATGAAGATGCACAATTGGCATTAATCTACCTCACGAACAAGCGATTGACAGATGTTATTATTCAACAGAAGTTAAACATCAAAATTGGCCAATGTTATGAAAATCCCAAGAAAGAGGGAAACCAACACTGTGTAAGCTGCATGATATTACTCTATAACCGCGAGAAGAAAGATTGGCAGGAAGCACCCGATGGGGAGAATTTCCTGGACAATGCCTATGATTTCTATCTTCCTGAAGGTGGAGATACATGGGAAGCAAAGTCCCTCAGTATGCACATACCGTATGATTACGCATTATTCAAAAAATACGAAGGGAAAGATTAATTTAATACCTCACAATCATGATTCTGCTGGGCGGTGATACCATTGCCTTTCTTTTTCCCAATTGTTGGTAGGTAGGAAATACAACAGGCAACCAAGATGAGTAATAGCATTGATACTGTAGTCGCATAACCATAAGCAGCAGTAATATTATTCAGCTGGAAGAAGGTGTTTCCCTTTTCATGTAGGAAAAGTCCGACAACAAAAGCAATACCGAGGCAGATAGATAGCTGTTGTATCGTGAGGTAGATGGCAGATCCTACCCCAATGAATTCCTTGTTGACATCTTTTAATGCGAGTGTCATCAAGGAGGGGAGTACACTACCACATCCAAGCCCATAAATGAAAAAGAGCAGATGAAGCTGATCAGTCGCGATAGTCTCTTTGTTGAGAACGAGCAGATGAAAGAACAGACCTATAACCATTGTGCCCAATCCGGCCAGTACCACTGCTTTCCCATAACGTTGAATCAACTTGTTGACCATAAGGCTTGCAACGACATACCCAATACCCTGGTAAACGAAAGCGACACCAGTCATGGTAGCTGTGTAGCTCTTGTGATTCTGTAGATAATTGGAATTAATAATAAAATAGGCATCCTGAACCATGTAATAGGCTAGTGCAGCTACCAGCCCAAGGTTGAAGACCTTGCTGTGGAAGAGTGAGAAGTTAAAAAGCGCCTGTTGTCCGGTTTGGTATAGCCTCCTCTGCTTTTTCAGGAACAGCAATGTTAAGATAAGCGCGGTCCCCAACAGTAGGATACACCAGATCGGCCAATGCAGTTCAGGTCCCATGATCAAGGGGTATATCATGCCTATCATGAGTATAAATAAAGTCAGCATCGGTATAAATGAGATTGTGGATTTGGGGTTTGCCTGATCACTGGGGACATAACGATAAGCGGCAATACAGGCAAGGATACCAATGGGGATATTAATTAAGAAAATAAGACGCCAGCTTTCCGGTATCCAGGATTGATCCGGAAGTAGGCCACCGAGGAGCTGACCAATGACAGAGGCAACACCTGCAATACTGCCATATATTCCCAATGCCATTGATCGTTTTGTCGCATCTTCAAAAAGTAAGGTAATTAATGCGATGCCCTGTGGTACCATCATACCTGAACTAATTCCCTGGAGCAGCCTGCCGAGTAATAAGAAATAGATATTGGTTGACAGTCCACATAAGAGCGACGCAAAAGTAAAACCGGCCATCCCCAGTAGGTATAATTTCTTTTTGCCAAAATAATCTCCGGCATTGCCTGCATTGATCAACAGACTAGCATACCCAATAATATATAGAATAATAATCCATTGCGTTGCACTATTACTCAGATCCAAGGCATGCTGTATGGTCGGTAAGGAAACATTGATAATGAATAGATCGATGACAAACAAAAAGATGCCAATGGATAGGATAGAAATATGAAGCAAATCTTTAATTTGGAAGCGCATATAGAAAGTTTTTGATAATTTTATAGTCAAAAGTAGTTTGGAAATTTTTTATGATCAAGTAGTTATAAATTATGTACTTGGTATGGTTTTATGAACTAATGGTCAGTATGAGGTGATTATGGACGAAAAAAAAAGTGAGTTTTTTGGAAGTTGTTGTGATGTCAATGGTATTTTCAAGATTATAGGAGGAAAATGGAAGGTCTTACTGATCAAAGCCATTGCAAGGGAGTGTCCTAAGCGGTTTGGGGAATTACGAAGGGAAATGGACGATATGGCACAGACAACATTAACGGTACAATTACGGGAGTTGGAGCGCGATGGTATCCTGTGCCGACAGATTTATGCAGAATCACCACCACGGGTAGAATATAAACTCAGCGATCTGGGGAAAACATTGTTACCAATTATTGAGCGGCTCGACGAATGGTGGCTAAGCTATAAAAGTGAGCGTGTATAGGAAGGGTTAGGAAATGCATCCTGGTAGTTGTCTACACAGTATGCATTTCTTCTTTTTTTGAGGTCCCCAATAAAACAATAGTCAGGATAATACATGCAGTACCCATCCAGTCGGTAAAGGCAAAAGGTGTGTTAAGCCATAATACCGCCAGTAATGCCGCTGATAAAGGTTCAGCGGAAGCGAGAAGGCTGGTTTTTTGACCGCCAATTAATTTGACTGCTGTGAGGTACGCGTAAAAAGGGATGAGGGTTCCAAAAATAACGATAAACGAAGTATAGGTATAGGTCTGCATATCCCAAACACCTGCAACATCCCAGGGAGCTCTGACAAAACAAAATGCAATTCCACCGATGAGCATACCCCAGCCAATGACAACTGTTGATTTATACTTATTGAGGAGATGAACAGGTTGTAAGGTATAAAAGGCCAGTGTTACTGCCGAAACTAATCCAAAGAACAGTGCAATTCCAGAGATCGACAATGTTCCTATTTTACCATGGGTGACCAGCAAAAACGTACCTAATACGGCCAGTAAAATTGCCAGGCATGTTTTGCCATTGGGAAATTTCCGCTCTTTTAACGTAATATAGATCGCGATCATAACCGGACCAGTGTATTGCATCACCGTTGCTGTAGCAGCATTGGAATAGTTAATCGCAGCAAAATAGGAATATTGAACAGCAAGTACACCGACAATACTAAATAAGAGCAGGTCAATGGCATCTTTGCGGTTGCTCCAGATAGACCATAAGTCCCGGCGGTTATTTGCTCCTGCTAAAATTAGGAGGACAGCACCTGTTACCAACATTCTAATGGTAATCAGCCATTCGACATTTACGCCTCGTTGTTGAAAAAGAAATTGACCAAAAGTTCCGGAAACGCCCCAAAGTATGGCTGCGCTAACAGCCAATAAAAAGCCTTTCAAAACTTTATTGTTCTCTGTATTATTCATGTTAAAAATTAATGATCTTTGGATGTACTGCTATAAGATCACCTCATTGTCGGTCGTGCCCGTGGTCAATATTTCAGCAATACTTTTTAATGTGCGTTGAGAAATTTGGGTTAGTGCTTCCGTTGTGAAAAAGGCCTGATGTGCTGTAACTAAGACATTTGGAAAACTCATCAACAACTGAATGGTGTCATCTTCTATAATAACGGTGGAGAGATCTTTAAAAAATAGTTTCTCTTCCTGTTCATAAACATCAATTCCTAACAATCCTATTTTTCGCTCTTTCAATGCGCTAATGGCATCATTGGTATGAATAAGATTACCGCGACTCGTATTGATAATGGTAACCCCATCCTTCATTTTTGCTAGCGATTCTTTATTGATGAGGTAATGGTTGTCTGGTGTAAGGGGGCAATGCAAGGAGATGATATCGGAGTCCCTAAATAATTGATCAAGAGTTGTATACTGAACACCGGCTGCGATCAGATCCTGATCAGGATACAGATCATACGCGATGACCTCCGCTCCAAATCCGAGGGCAATTCGGATAAACGCTTTACCGATTTTCCCTGTTCCGATAACACCAATCTTCTTTTGATGGATATTGAAGCCCAATAAGCCGTTTAAGGCAAAGTTTTGCTCACGGACGCGATTATAGGCTTTATGTGTTTTTCGGTTGAGTGTCAGTAGTATAGCTATCGTGTGTTCAGCAACAGCTTCAGGAGAATATGCGGGTACACGACAGACTTGGATACCAAATTCTTTCGCCGCATCCAAATCTACATTATTGAAACCTGCACATCGCAAGGCGATTAATTTTACGCCTTTTTGAGCAAGGATTTCTATCACCTTGCGATCCAACTTGTCATTGACAAAAACACAAACAACCTCTTCATTGTCAATTGCATTGACAATATGAGGTCCGAGATGGGTTTCATAAAAATTGAATTGAAAACCGTAGGTTTCGTTTTCCCGTTCAAAAAATATTTTATCGTATGGTTTGGTTGAAAAGAAAGCTATTTTCATAAAATTGTATTTCCTAAGTAAATATACAGTATTAATTTTTTATCCCGTTTAAAGTTTGTCGAATAAATGCGGTGGATGCTTGCAAAATGCCCAATAAAAGCGGTAAATTAGTTTAAAATCACAATCAAGTTACCCGATTTAACTTTTGGTGATAAAAACCACTTTATCATGAACTGGTCAACTCAAATTACACAGCTATTAGGCACAAAATATCCGATCGTACAGGCGCCTATGTTTGGTGTTACAACCCCCGAAATGGTCGCAGCAGCTTCGGGAATTGGCGCTTTAGGTACATTGGCCCTTGGAGATTTGTCCTACGAAAAATGCATGGATGCCATTGCTGCAACGAAAAAACTAACTACACAGCCTTTTGCAGTCAATATTTTTGTCAATAGCATGCCTGAGGTCTCAGAAAGTCTGAGATCCCACTATGACGAGGTGAGTTCCTTTGTAGCAGCATTAGCTCATCAGAATGGACTAGTGGTTGTGCTGCCAAAGTTTGAGGAAATTCATTTGACGGATTATCGAGAACAAGTAGCTGCCATTATAGCAAGCCAGTGCAAAATCGTCAGTTTTATTTTTGGCAATCTAGACGATGAGAGCATAGGTCTTTTAAAGGGAAATAAGATTGTCCTGATCGGTACCTGCACATCCGTTGAGGAGGCCCTGATATTGGAAAAGTCAGGTGTTGATATTATTTGTGTACAGGGGCTAGAGGCTGGTGGCCATCGCGGAAGCTTCAATGATATTGCTATTCCACAGATTGGCGGACTGGCATTGTTGTCGCAAGTACATGATCACGTGAATAAACCCTTGATCTATGCAGGCGGGATATACAATGCCAATACCTTACTTGCGGCGAGACAACTGGGAGCTGCTGGCTTTCAGGTCGGGAGTTTATTGCTTAAATCCAGGGAAAGTGCGCTGTTGGGTTTTGAAAAACAGCGTCTAAGTAAGGTGAAGGAATCAGATATTGTATTGACCAGGAGTTTTTCGGGACGATTTACTCGGGCGATTAAGAACACTTTTATTGAGACCTTGGACGGGAGCGATTATATTTTACCTTATCCCTATCAAAATAAATTGACGAATACGTTGAGACAGGCTGCTAAAGCCAATAAAAATATAGATTTTGTTGGTATTTGGCTAGGGCAATCTATTCATTTCTATCGGGATGATTCGACGGGGGATATACTCAAGGCGCTGATCCAGGAAGTTGAAGCGCTGGTAGGTTGAAATGAAATAGCGAGGCAATATCGAATATAACTAGAAATATAGGATTGCTTTGATTTACGGAGGATGTAGATATTGTTCTACAATAATTTATTCGTTATTCTTGTTTTATATAAAAAATGATTAAATTAGAGTTAACTAAGTTATAAACAGATTCATATGGAAATTAAAACATCTTCAAAGTTTGTTGCCGAACTAATTGGAACATTTGGTTTGGTACTGTTTGGTTGTGGTGCGGCCGCTATTGCTGGAGCCAATACCATGGGGGGACTTTCAGGGCTAGGCCTCTTGGGTATTGCTGTAGCGTTTGGTCTTTCGGTAGTGGTTTTTGCCTACGCCATTGGAGGGATTTCGGGCTGTCATATTAACCCAGCGGTGACAGTAGGCGTGCTACTGGCCGGAAAAATGTCCGCTAAGGACGCGATTGTCTATATCATTGCGCAGTTTATCGGTGCACTTTTGGGTGCCTTTGTATTACAACAGATTTTGAGCGGACAATTAGCCGGCTTTTCGGCAGGAGAGTGGGCTTACGGGTCCAATGGATGGGGGAAAGGTTATCAAAATGAATATGGTCAAACTTCAGCCTTCCTAATCGAAGCAGTTTTAACTTTTCTCTTTCTTTTCGTCATATTGGCTACAACCTCAAAGGTAGGTAATGGTACTATGGCAGGCTTAGCAATCGGATTTACATTGCTTTTGATCCACTTGGTGGCGATCCCAGTGACGGGTACTTCGGTTAATCCTGCGCGTTCATTCGGACCTGCGATCCTTGCTGGAGGCAATGCATTATCGCAATTGTGGTTATTTATCGTCGCGCCATTAGTTGGTGCAGCTGCCGCAGCTGGTGTATGGAGAGCACTGGAACCTAAAGATTAATTTTTTGTTATAAAACTGAAGCGCGCAAGGATTCCATTATTTCCTTGCGCGCTTTTTTTGCTTATATAGAGTAGTTATCGCTCAGCAAATAATCGTCTTTTCCTTTAGGCTTCCTGCAAATCCCGAATAAAAGCTTCAACTTTTCCCCCATCAGTCGCCCAAGAGGTGATGAGTCGAATCGCGGTATGCTCAGCATCGATATTTTTCCAGTTATAGAATTGGTAATGCTGGCTCAATCGTTCAATGACCTTCTTTGGAAGAATAGGGAATAACTGATTTGTGGTGGATTCTGTTAGAAAAGTATAGCCCTTTTCACGAACTGCTGACGCAATACGCATAGCTAGAGCATTTGCCTGCCGAGCCAGATCGAAATAGAGATCATCTTTAAATAGTTCTAGAAACTGAATTGAAAGAACACGCCCTTTGGCCAACATAGCACCTTTTTGTTTGATTGCATAGTCAAAATCTATAGCCAATTCAGGTTTATTAAAGATAATGGCTTCTCCCAAAAGCGCTCCATTTTTGGTGCCACCGATATAAAAGACATCGGTATATTCGCTGATGGCAGCGAGTGTCAAATCACTATTTTCAGCGGTAAGTGCATGTCCCAGCCTGGCACCATCGAGATACAGTAGCAAATGATGGGATTGACAGAATTGAAAGAGTGCCTTGAGTTCATCACGCGTGTAAATTGTGCCAATTTCTGTTGAATTGGAGATATAGACTATACGTGGTTTTACGACATGGGGAGCCAAAGCATAGGCCTCCAGAACGTTGGCAATATCTTCAGGCCTTAATTTCCCATCTGCAGTTTCGGTTGTGATAACTTTGTGCCCGGTGGCTTCGATTGCACCTGTTTCATTTGCTGCAATATGTCCCGTTTTTGCACTTATAACAGCCTCATGGACACGCAACAAGAACGATATGACCAATAAATTTGTTTGCGTTCCTCCAGATACGAAATAGATACCTGCATCTGGGTTGTTTAATTTTTCTTTTAAAATTGCTTTTGCCTGTTGTGCATATTCATCCTCTCCATATCCGGATTGCTGCACAAGATTGGTCTCAATAAGTTTATCTAAAATACGGGGGTGGGCCCCTTCCGAATAGTCGTTTTTAAAGTTGTACATAGTAAGTGTTTTAGCTCGGGTGTCTTTTTAATTAACCAATGGCTGTTGCAGTTTTTCCAATCTTTCATACCAAAACGATGAACAGAGAAAACTCAATTGCCGCTTGCATTTTCAAAAGTATAAATACGTTCTTACTTTTTCCTGCTTTTGAACAAAAAAACATGTTCGGGATCATTGATTACTTCGTCTTTTGCTAAATCTGCAATGAAGCAATCCTAAAAAGTAAAAACCGCTTATCAAGCAATAATGACAAGCGGTTTTGTTTTAAAATGGGAATATCGAATGAACTTTTAATTTAGTAAATCATAGACACGTACATAGTCAACTTCAAATGTAACAGGGAATATGCTGTCATCGACGCCTTCCTTGCCACCCCAGTTGCCACCCACGGCCAAATTGATGAGCCAATGGAAGTTTTGGTCAAAGGGCCATTCTTTAAAACTCTTGTGCTCATTGTCAACATGAAAGATTTCATGGTCATCCACAAAACCTTTGATGTAGGAGGGAGTCCAGTCAACCCGATAGTTGTGAAACTCATCGGAAACACCTGTAACCTGTCTTTTACTTGTTTTTTGTGTATTTATACCATGATTGTAAGCTTTGGTATGCGTCGAAATATGAACGACATCTTGATCGTAGCCAACATGTTCGAGAATATCTATTTCACCTGAGTTGGGCCATCCTCCATATTTCCAATCGGTCGGAAGCATCCAGATAGCAGGCCAGGTGCCACGACCCTTAGGTAGTTTGGCTCGGGCCTCAAATCGGCCATACGTGAAATCCCCTTTGTTTTTGCTGACCAATCGAGCTGAGGTATAGGATTTGCCGTCTTTACTTTCTCGCTTTGCCGTAATCTTCAGTAGGCCATCTTGCACCCTGGAATTTGCTAATGAAGCGTCCATATAGTATTGCAGTTCGTTGTTTCCCCAGCCATCATACAAAGATCCAATATCATAGGACCATTTGCTGTTATCTGGTAACCCTGTATAATTGAACTCATCTGACCAGTTTGGTGTTGAAGAAAACTGATAAGTGACTGCATTGGATTTATGGGTATTCTTTGTCACATAGAATGGGATATTTGCTGTGGCTACATTGTTGTTACCATCACCCGAGTAGACAAATAGACGGTAGGCGCCCTCCCGTTCGGGGGCAGTTAGAAATCCTTTTTTATCCGAACTGTTTTTAATATAACCTGATAGGGCTTTAGGCCTTTCTTCACGGTCACCACCTTCTTTGAGGTCTGTACTCTCGTGCAGGAGCTCCCAGCGGGTCTGCAATTGATCGCCATCGGGATCCCGAACAAATACTTCAATGGGATATTTCTTACCTGGTGCTAGCATGATAGCATCTTTGGCCTGTCTGTTGTCCAACAGCAGCGAATCCAATCGGGGAGCCCGATTGATAGGCCATTTGCCCGACCATAGGTACTGCATCACATCCACAACTTCATTTTCTTCGCCGGATTCAGTAAACAAACCATACCAGGTAGGGGTACGTTCTTGCTTCTGTCCCCAGAGGAAGACATAAGAGCCGAGGCAATTTTTGTCCTGACCGATGGATGCTTCGTATCTGCTTTTGTAAACAGTAGCTTTCTCGTGGCTAGTTTCTTCAATAGATGCGCCCCAAGGTGTTTGCAGGCCTTCCCAGTGCCCTGTAGGGCCCCATTCTGTTACGATGTAGGGTTTATCCCAGCCTACTTTTTTTAATTCTTGCGGGACAGCTGCCAGCCCCCCATATACCTGAATGGCAATCAGATCCAGTGCTGGACATTTTGCTTTGATGTAATCAATTTCCTTCTGATTTACCCCGGCCAGCATGGTCGTTATCAAATGGTTGGGATCTAGTTCGTGGATCATTTTAGCAATATCATTGACGGCATCCCAAACTTTAGCATTGCTGTAATGCAAATTGAGTTCATTACCGATCCCCCAGGCCAATAGGGCAGGATGATCTTTGTATTTCAAGATAATTTTCCGAATGTATTCTTTTTGTTTGGCGACTGCAGTTTGATCATTATAATCAAAACCATGTCGTTCGGTTTTAACATCTAAACCTATCGTGACCGTAAGCCCCAACTGCTGTGCTTTATTTAGGATTTCATCCGCATTGTGGGGGTTCCAGGTGCGTATAGAGTTGCCTCCATACGCTTTTATTTGTTCCATTCTGTTTGTGCCGCCCGCCCCCTTAATAAAATAAGGTTGTCCACCACGCATCAATGTAAATCCATTTTCGACTTTTGCGATTGTTGTTTTTATGACTTTCCCTTTTTGTCCCCATACAATAGGAACGAAGAGAAGGTTTAGCAATAATAATGTTATTAATCTTCCTGCTGTCTTCATTTATCTAAAGTTAGGATTTGCATCTATTTGGGTCTGTGGTATAGGGAGAAACTCACTTACACCGGGTGTGAATTTCGCACCAAAAACATCTTTGGCGCGTCCCGTACGGACAAGGTCATTAAAACGTTCGCCCCACCATTCACAGGCAAATTCAGCCCGGCGTTCGTCCAGAATCTGGTTTAAGCTGACATTGGTAATGGGACTTAATTTTGCCCGTTCACGAATCAGACGAAAAGGTTCATCCCCATTTTGTCCCTTTCTGACCTTTGCTTCCGCATTTAATAAAAGCACATCTGCATAACGTAATATACGAACATTATTATTCGCACCATATTCCATTCGACCAGCCGTCATCTGCGATTTCGGCAAATAGGCTTTACCGTTGAAGTATTTAACACCAAAAGGATTGCCATAGACCACATCACCACTTGGTGTTGTAGCGGTTGTAGCTGGATTGCCATTGATTCCACAATATTGGATCGTCGTTTTTAAACGTTCGGTTTCACCTCTATTTGTTAAGAAATCGACGATATTCTGTGAGGGTGGAACCCAGCCTGCACCGGAAATAGGACTCCCTTTCTGATCACCTGAAGGACCTTGCCATTTGAAGAAAGTCCCCCAGTCAACACCTGGTCGAACAATATCACCCGTGCCTAATCCAAAATCGGAATATTGTAGTTCAAAGATTGACTCATTAGCCAGCTTGCCAGGAATTTTAAAAAGCTCATAATAGTTAGGATATAAAGAAAACCGACCACTGGCTATAATTTTGTTGGTGGCATCAAGCACTTCATTCCAATGCGTGCTTCCATTGTCATTTCCAGCCAGATCTGCTGCTGCTTTTGCTTTTAACAGCAGGGCGGTGTATTTTGTCACAGCACCAATGTGTTTAGACTGGTTTGGACGTGCATCTTCAAGATCCTCCGAACAGGCATTCATTTCATCAATGATAAATTGTCGGACTTCCGCCGCTGTGCTTTTATTTATAGTAGCTAATCGGCCGATATTATCGCTGTCAATTAGAATAGGTACATTGCCAAACAATCGTGAGGCCATGAGATGGGCATATGCTCTGAGAAAGCGAACTTCCGCTTTGTATTGTTTATTCAGCTTTAAATCTGCTGTATTGGAGGCTGGAATTTTAGCCGCAAAATTATCCAGTTCGATCAGTGCGTTGTTTGCTGCAATGACAAGGCTGTAATAGCTAATCCAAGACTGATTTAGGCCCCAATAGGATTGAATTGTAACATCATTCTGAAAATTTTTGATACCCATTAACTCGGGATTATCATTTGGGTTTGGTGCAGCTTGCTGATAGTCATCATCGCGCATACAGCGAATGGAGAGGTCAATCCAATGCACCAGATTATCATCCGAAGCCGAACGGTATACACCAGAAACCGGACCATACATCAAAGCGGTATTGCTATAATCTATTTCTTCGGAGCGCTGCTGGTTTTCTAAGGGTTTGTCCAAAAACTTACTACAGCTGGTTATGGTAAAAGAGAGGCCTAAGCAGCTTGCAATCAGAATATATTTTAAAGTTTTCATACAGTTTAAATTAAAAGGTTAACAGTTAGAACGATACTTTGACACCTAGACTATAAGACGAAGCAACTGGATAGACGTTGGCATCGAATCCCATTCCAGCTATTTCTGGCGTAAAACCATTGTATTTAGTGAATATAAAAGGGCGGTCCGCTGTCGCGAAAACACGTACAGGTATTTTATTCAGATCAAAATTATAGCCCAGCTGAATATTCTGTATCCGTAGGTAGGCACCACTCTCGACAAAAAACGAGCTAGCTTGCAGATTCCATGGAGCTACAGATCCTTTTGCAGAAGGGTGGGTGTTGCTGCTACCTTCTCCGGTCCAGAGATTTTCGATGAAAGCGGCATCTGCATTCATCTGATTGTATTTTCGACGCATTGCACGATTAAGATTATGGATTTTGTTGCCCGCTACACCTTGAAAGGCGATGCTTAAATCGAATTTCTTATAATCAAATGCTAGGTTAAATCCGTAGGCGATAGTTGGAAGATAGTTTCCAAGGTTGACGCGGTCTTTTTCATCAAGCTCACCATTGTTGTTCTGATCTTTGTATTGAAGATACCCCGGTAAAATCGGTGTATTTGGATTTTGTTGGTTATATCTTTTCGCAATGGGATCCGCATCAATCTGCGCTTGATTTTGGTAGACACCTGCAACTTCATAACCGTAATAGAAGTTGATGGGTTGATTGAGCTCAATCCTCGCTGGAAATTCTGCTGACCATTCGGGATAACCATTCATGATATTCTCCAGTCCACCGAGGTTCTTTACTCGGTTTTTTAATGTGGTCAGGTTCCCACCGATCGCATAGCCGAAGTCACCAACCTTGTCTTTCCATTGCAATCCAATCTCCCAGCCACTGTTCGTTACGCTGCCCCAATTGCCGTAGACACGATCCCAAGAAAAGGGGATAGGCCTGCTAAAAGCGAGATCGTTTGTTGCACGGTGATAGTAGTCTACTGTACCTGTTAAGCGATTGTTCAACAAAGCGAAATCTAGACCACCATCCCATTCTTCAACAACTTCCCAGCGGACCTGGGTGAAAAACCGACCGACACGATATCCGGGCACACGTGTTCCATTTGTTGCACCTTCACTGCCGAATATTCCCGAATAGTTATTGCCCGAATACACTGTCGCGTACCCAGCATTGGGTTGAATACCGTCGTTACCCAATTTACCCCAGCTTCCACGGAGCTTCAATTGATTGAAGAGTTTTTGGTTTTCCATAAACTTTTCACGGGTCAATACCCAACCCAAACCTATCGAGGGGAAATAACCCCATTTTGTCTGATATTTTGAGCTTCCATCTGCACGGAATGTTGCGGTCAATAGATACTTGTTGTCATAGTCATAGGTGCCTCTCGTGAAGTAGGATATACCTGCATTTCTTGACCCTCTCTCACCGTAACCAGTAGCTGAACCAGTACCTTGGGCATCCACCCCCACATACCAAAATTCTTCGGATGCAGGTACATCATTGGCTTGAACCCAGGTCTCACGCCAGCGTTCTTCGCGCGAAGACTGGCCTAGTAGAATAGACCAGTGATGTTTGTCGGCCTGATCTTTATAGGTTAAGAGGTTATCTAAGATATAATTGGTGTTACGTGCTTGCGCTGACCGTAGAAAAGAGCGGTCATTGCGCTGATCGTTATCAATATAATAAACAGGGTTATAGTTTATATTGTGTGTAGATTGATAGCGCTGGCTAAGCTGGGAGCGGAACGTGATTTTGTCTTTCCATAGTGCTGCTTCTAAATAAATTGTCGGCAGGATCTGAAAACCTTTTGTTTGATTTGTATTATAGAAAGCAGTTGCAATCGGATTATTATACCAAAATCCAGACTGCATACCAATTGCGGTACTGGATCCAAATTTCTCCGGTTTGGCGAGTTCAAGTGACGGATCATAGACCGGATAGAGTGGGGAAGCGAAATAAGCTTGTCTGAAAGCAGCATTATTGGGCGAGTAGGTTTTGAAATTATTAAAATGTGCACTAAAACCAGCCTTCAACCAATCTGTTACTTTGGCATCTGCCTGCATACGAATATTGTATTTTTGATTCATATTGCTGGCGTCCATGATACCATCCTGTTTGACGTAATTAAGTCCCATAGCATAGGTGATTTTTTCACTGCCACCCATCAGGTCCAAATTATGGTTGGTGATCAGTGCTTTGGAGCGTAGGAGTTCTTTGAACCAGTCCGTATTCATTGCTGGATTACTCTCTGTGCCACCAAACTTTTGCACGGAGCTTTTTACAAAGGTATCGTTACCCATGGCAGTTGCATAAGCGGCATATTGCTGTGCATTAGCCATTTTTAATACATTTGTTGGTGTTTGGAAGCCAGCGAAACCATTATATGTAATTTTGGACTTCATGTTTAAGCTTCCTTTTTTTGTCGTAACCAAAATAACGCCATTTGCTGCACGTACCCCATAAATTGCCGCGCCTGAAGCGTCCTTCAAAATAGAGATGTCGGCAATATCATTTGGATTCAGGAAATCAATATTGTCCATAAACATGCCATCCACAACATATAGGGGACTTTCATTATTAAAAGAGCCTACACCACGGACACGGACGGATGGCGTTGATCCCGGTGCGCCGGAACTGACGATCTGAACGCCGGTGACAGCACCCTGTAGGGCATCCATTGGATTGGCCACAGTCCGTTTGACCATTTCTCCCATATCTACTTTTCCAATAGGAGCTGTTAGGTCTCCTTTTCGTTGTGTACCATAGCCGACAACAACTACTTCGTCCAGATTGAAGTCACCTTTGGGTTGGAGCTGAATATTTAAGAGGTTCCCATTTATAGAAACGGTTTGTGTTTCATACCCCAAAGAGGAGATCACCAAATTGGTCGAATTTTGCGGAATTGAAAGACTAAAATCCCCGTTCTCGTTGCTGCTGGTACCGATCTTGGAATTGCCCTGCAAAAAGATGCTCGCGACAATAGGATTTCCCGCTTGGTTGGTGATCCTTCCACTGATGGTTTTGTTCTGTGCCATGACCGTATTTGTCAAGCAAGAGAGCAGTGCAACACTGGCAATAATACTGATATTATTTCTCATGTGTAATGAATTAAAATTTAGGAATTGTTTATAATTATCAAGTATCAAAATTAGTCTTACAAATGGGATTGATGAATTTTAGAGATACTACAACACTACGTCATGTTGTGTTTTTCGGCTAAAATTCAATATATTTGGGCTACGTCAAGTTTACGTCAGCCAATTGAAGGGAATTATTATGAAGTGTTTTGTCATCCTATTTTTTATGCTACTTTCTGTTTTTTCAAATCGGCTGATAGGACAGGATTTGCTTGGCTTACCACTGGTGTACAATTATAGCAAATCGATATATCAGGGTGGGAGCCGAACTTGGGATATCAAACAGGATAGCCATGGGATTATGTATTTTGGCAATAGTGAAGGGTTATTGACATTTGATGGACGATATTGGAAAACATTCTCCTTGCCCAACCATACCAATATCCGCTCCATATGGATTGATGCTAATGATCGTATATATGTGGGTGGTCAAGGGGACTTTGGCTATTTTGAACGCTCTTCACAATCGGGATTGACCTACAGGTCATTGAAAGAGTTAATTCCTCCAAAATATCGAAACTTTGCGGATATCTGGAATACTGTTGGGTTAGGACAATCAGTTTTTTTTCGAGGAACTGATGTTATATTTGAGTTAAAAGGGCAAAAGATCCAGGTGCACTCTGCTGCTGTGGAATGGTATTTTATGGGACAATCGGGGGGAATATTATATGCACAGGATCGGAAGAATGGTTTATTAGAATTCCGCGATAATAAATGGACTCCTTATATCACAGACTTACCCTTTAAAGATGTTAAGATTGCTACTATAATGTCTTTTGGCAAGGATCGTATATTATTATCTACTTTAAATAATGAAAATTATGCCTTGCAAGGCAGAAAAATGACGCGATTGAATAAGCAGGATAACGATGGTAGCTATACCCCATCCTTGGCACAGATCGACGAGTTAACATTTGTTGTGGGTAATGCAAAAGAAGGTTGTCACATACGTGATATGGCCGGAAATACAATACAGCGGATCGGCGTCAGGGAAGGTTTGCAAAATAAGAACGTCACCACCGTTTTCGTTGATAAGCAAAAGAATATATGGATCGGTACTGATAATGTAATTTCGGTCATAAGCTATGGAAGCGCTATTCGCTACCTGAGACCAAATATGGACAATGATGTTACCGGATATTCCTCTGTTATCTTTGATAATACACTTTATCTTTCTTCATCCAATGGAGTATATTATGCCAATATAAAAAGTGATCTAATAGATCAAAGCCGTTCGCCGGCCGTGTTTTCACTGCTTCAGGGGAGTGATGCTGGAGAAGCCTGGCGCTTAGAACAACTCAATGGCCACGTGTTACTGGGGCACAATAAGGGTTTGTTTCAGATCACGGATCATTCCATCAAACCACTAACACAGGGTATAGGGACATGGAAATTGCTTCCATTAAATATGGTATATCCTATTGAAGAGAGTTTAGTTGGTACCTATCAGGGCTTGGAGCTATTGCATTTTCATAACGGTGTTTTCTCATCCAAAGGCCTGCTCAATGGACCATCTGATTCTTTTCGCTTTCTTGAACAGGATGAAAATGGAACAATATGGGCCTCACATCCCTACAGAGGAATATATCGAATAACACTGTCAAAAGATAAGAAGTCTTATCAGGCTGAGCTCTATACTCAAAAGAATGGACTACCCGCGGATTATCAAAATTATGTGTTTAGAATAAAAAATCAAGTGGTATTTGCAACGGAAAAAGGGCTTTATAATTATGATTATAATAGCAAGCGATTTGTGCCAAGCAAACAGTTTGCTGCTTTTAAGGATCTGACAATCCGCTATCTAAAGGATGACCAAGATGGAAATATCTGGTTTTGTACAAAGAAAACAGTTGGCCTTGGACAGTTTGACGCCAAAAAGGGAACCTATCATTTGGTTAATTTTCCAGAAATAGAAGGCATGAGCACCTCCGGTTTTGAGCATATCTATAGTTTCGATAAAAATAATATCTATGTAGGCGCAGAAAAAGGAGTGCTTCATATCAATTATGACAAATACCTGAAACAAAGCTTTAAACCGGTCGCTATGCTCTCGCAAGTCATCGCAACAGGGAAGGGTGATAGTCTTATTTTTGCTGGTTTTTTTTCAAATATCTCAAAACTAAAAGAAGCGTCTGGAAAGGATAGTATCTTGCAGTTGCCTGCTGTTTTCAATTCTTTCCGATTTAGCTTCTCTTCACCAAGTTATGGCATACATCAACATCTTGAGTTTAGCTATAAATTGTCGGGGTATGATGAGAATTGGTCTTCTTGGACACAGCAGTCCGAAAAGTCGTATACCAACTTGCAGGACGGCCAGTATACGTTCTTAGTTAAGGTTCGGAACAACCTAAATCAAGAGTCCAATGTAGCGGAATACAGTTTTGTCGTTTTGCCACCTTGGTATAAAACCTTATGGGCAAAAATTGGCTATTTTCTACTCGCTACACTTGGTGTATTGGGTCTGATTCGTCTGCGAAAAATTGAACAGCACAAACAGCAGCTAAAACATGAAAAACAATTGGAGCAATTGCGTTACATCCATCAGCTGGAAATTGAAAAAAATGAAAAAGAAATTGTGAAGCTGAACAATGAGAAGTTGGCAGATGAGGTCATCACCAAAACAAAAGAATTGGCGAGTACTAGTATGCAGCTGCTGGAAAATTCGGGAGCATTGATCAAAGTAAGGGATGAATTGGCTAAGCTGGATACGGGTGACGATGAAGATTCCAATCTAAAGCGCATTAATAACCTATTAAAAGATATTGAAAAAAACAGCGCTAACTGGAATCAATTTGCCAGCCATTTTGATGAGCTTAACGATGGTTTTTTGAATAAGTTAAAGGAAAAACATCCGGGATTATCCCGCAATGATCTTAAAGTATGTGCTTATTTGAAACTTCATTTTACATCCAAACAAATTGCGCAATTACAGAATATTACAGTCAGAGGAGTTGAAATCCACCGCTATAGATTACGAAAAAAATTACAGGTCGAAACGGAGCTGTCATTAAATGATTATCTGAATACGATTTGAGAAAATTATACCTGTAAAATAAAACGCCGATAACTTACTTATATAAGGCTTAATCACTACATTCGTTAAGGACAACAAACGATCAAAATATGAAAAGATTCTTTTTTATTGTCAGTATATTATCGGCGTTTTGCATGGGCTATGCTTTTAACGCAGTGAAGAATGATACGATAGAACCTCCAATGAAAAGGGTGACAGGGATTGGTGGAATCTTTTTTAAGTGTAAAGACCCTAAAAAAATGCGGGCTTAGTATGCTACTCATCTCGGGCTGAATACAAATGAATATGGTGCAGTATTTGAATGGTACCAGGGAGCGGACAGTACCAAGAAAGGTTTTTCTCAATGGAGCCCTTTTAACGAGAAAACCAGCTATTTTCAACCATCCGAAAAAGATTTCATGATCAACTATCGTGTCGAAAACCTCGAATATTTAGTTGCTGAATTGAAAAAAGAAGGAGTAAATGTACTGGATGAAATAGAAATATTTGATTATGGAAAATTCGTTCATATCATGGATATTGAAGGGAATAAAATCGAACTATGGCAACCCAATGATGTGGTGTATGAAAATCTTGGAAAAAGTATGGGAGCGAAAACGACAAAGTAAAAAATACTCCCTAATAAGCGATTGGAATCTTTTCTATCTTGTCTTGGATCGGTGAAAAGATCGATCTAAGAGAAAAGCGATAGCAGATCCAGCGATGTAGGCTATTAGGTCAGACCAGAGAAAGCCTTGGCCAAATAGCAGTCGTAATAGCGGATGGCTTCTGAGGCTGATTAATAGTGGATGTTGTACCAACTGTAAAAACTCAATTGCAAAGCAAAATACCAGTGAACTTACAAAGCAAAAGTTGAGGGATCGCTGAAAAAAAATAAACCTACATAACCAGTAGATCATCACAGCATATAAACCATCGCCCACAGATAAAGGGATTCCTGTAATTTTCCGCGATAATAATCCGAAGACTATTGTTGCGCACATTAAAACCAGGTAGTAGACTCTCTTTAATGTTATCATCGTGATTATGCTTATCAAATAAAGTTGGTAGAGGTTAGTCTTTGTGGACAAACTGTTCCAATATTTTATTCAGTTCGATGATGTCATCTTTATCGCTCGGATATTGATTTATATTTCTGACACTGTGATTTTGATCATTGGTTAGGCCTAGTGCATTTTGCTGTACAAAACCGTTTGTCATAACTAACCCGTTTGTGATACAGCTTGCGATATATGAAGCATGATCTGCAAGAATTGGAATAATTTTCAAGTGTTTTGCTATCAATGATCTGGTTTCTTGTGCCTGTGCTGCCGGAATGCCGAGCATCGGTAGAAGTAACAAAAATACAAACGGATACTTCACAAAAGATTTCAATTCTTCTAAGGTCAGAAACCAGGCTTCAAAATGGCCGCCTAGATTACCGATATAGTTATCATTGAGAAAGAAAACGATTGCATTTGAACGGAATTGGATATAAATGGACAATTCCTCTGTCAGGTCTTCAGCGATATATCGAAGTACTTCATCATCTGTATTAGGAGGGAAGAAAAGTTGTTCCCAATTGGCTAAATCCTCCGCATCAATTTTTAGAACATCCAGTGCTTCATCAATATTTAATTCGTTTTCAGTATCATAACCACGGAACCAGCATAAATAATAATACCAAAAGATTACGTTTCTCTCAAGCTCCTTTATTGAAATGCGTTTATCCATATTATACCATTAGATTAATGGCTAAATATAAAAAGAAGTTTATAGAGAACGACGATACAGGGCAAAAAAGCTCTTAATAAAAGGAGACTAGTAGAGTATATTTGCTGAAGTGGATTTTCGTTGTGGCTGTTCTTTAACGATTTTTGACAGTTATTTTAATGACTATTTTATATTTTGGATCAATAATTTGATTTATGGCAAAAATATTATTTTCCCTGTGTGTTTTTTTTAGTTGCAACATGCTATTTGCTCAAATCCATATCGTTGATAGTTTGAGTGGTGAACCTGTGCCTTTAGTGAATATTTACGCTGAAGATGGAACATTATTAGGTGTTGCAAATGCGAAAGGGGAGTTCGCTATGGATTCGCTGAAGCAGCATGCAAATACAAAGATCATATTGCAGCATATTTCCTATAATAATTATCATGAATCGAGTTCGAAGCTGCGAAAAGAGAAGCTGATCAAATTGATTCCGCGTAGCATTAAAATAGATGAGATCGCTATCGAAGATAAGAGTCAGTATGATTATCTGATTTTGAAAGGGTATTTTAGAAATACTACTTTTTTCAATAAGCGTACACGTTATTTCTACGACGGAATTATTGAATATTATATTCCGTTGAAAAACAAAAATGGGAAAGTCTATCACCGTATTTTGGATTACCGGATTTTTGAGGATTCCATCGCTACTCAGAATTTTAGAGAGGTGATGGGCAATTTTTGGCAATGGAAGCCACATGTGATGCGCATAAAAGCGCAGTCTGTTGCCAATGATCTTCCGTCAAAGTTTGTTATGGTTCAGGATAAAGGGCGGAGAATCATTCGGACGGATAATCTGAATACCGGATATATCCAAAAAACAGCCCGTGGTGATGTACAGGTATATTTTGATATTATTCCACCCAATAGCCAAAAAGAAGTAAGCTTCTTTAAGGTCAAAGGGCAGCAATATACCGGCGTAACCATGGAAAATTATTCGCCGACAAATCTCGATCAACCTGAACAGGGTAAGTTGGTCAGCAGGGTGGTAATGAACGTCGGTGCTATCAAAAGAGGTAGTAAATCGGAATTTGTTCCTTTTGATTTTTTGAGTGAGTTTTATACGCAAGAACGTCGATTCATGACGAAAGAAGAATTCAAGAGTGTAAAGAAAGAGGTTACTTCAGGTCTTTGGCTCGCATTGAAAAGCCGGTATACAAGCAAATTTTGGTTGGACAATACTAAATTTGGCATCCCACCGATGAATCCTTTTATTGAGAAAAAATTCGGCAAGGAACTGCTGGTGCTAAAATAAATTTGAATGTTGTGCTGCTGTTAAAAACAGGATTATCTATTTCTAACAATAATAGTGTCGTTGTTATTATTATAATGCAAATGTGCTAGAAGATTCAGCTTTTTCAAGCTTTCTGACAAATCTTTTTGGATTTTTCGATATCGACCCTTAGTAATACTTAGTTCAAGCGCAGTAGAAAGCATTTTCACACGATTGCCACTTTCATCCAATGGATAGATAAAAAAATAACGCGCTCGACCTGCGTATTTTTTTGAAAAAACCTGTCGGGTATAGGTATCATAGGTCGGACCCACGACAAACTCATGATCTGTGTAGTAAAATGATTGGGGCTGTTGAAAGTTTTGGCGGAGTTCCAGCCGATCTGCATAGATGGTTAATTTGGTTCCAAATCTTTCGTAAAGGCAATAGCAAAAAGCAAGAAAAGAAAATAAAACCAAGCCCATAAGAACCAAGGAAAAATTTCGCTCGACAAAGATTAAATAGCAAATCCCCACCCAGCCAATGAGCGGGGCTATCATATAAAATGTCCATTGATTATTTGGATAGTATACCTTCACGTATTATTTTTATTCTATTTAAAATCTTTGTGTTATTTTGAATCAAGTCGAGAATGTTAATCTGTTTCAGTTTTAAAGCTTCCTTGTGTAAGACATGGTCTCAACCGGATTACCAAAGATCTTCTTGCTACCTTTTTGTTGGGTGAAGGATTTATGCTGTGCTATTTCAGTAGCAATCCCGTAAATGATTTGCATATCCTGTTGGGGGTGGATCGTTATGATTAACTGTCCTTGCTGATCGAAAAGCTGAAGCTGATTAACCAATGCATGGTTTATCTTCATGCTATAAATATCGCCTAGAGGGATGTACTGATCCGGTTTCTTCTTTTGTTTGATCAGGACATGTTGATGATCGATATGTACCTCTATTTTGGGGTTAATTAGCTGCAGGATCACAACAAATGGACCAATAACAATGATTGCGACCAAGAAGCCCAGCACTTTGGCTGATCCAAAGTTATTAATAGCATCGGCCATACCATTTATACCACCATAGATGAGACTGAAAATAGTAAAAACGATAATCAAATAGCTAAATCCAAAGATTAAACCCTTTTTAACATTGTGCGATTTAAACTGAAAAGTCTTCATAAGTCAAATTCTCACTGCTTATCTCTCTATTTATATATTCATTAATTGGATAAATATAAATATCTTTATCCAATTAACGAATATATAAGCGAACAAGAAAGAAATCATTATTTTTAAAGCGCTGAAACTTGGGAAACAGTATCCAAATCGAACGGAAAAATTTAGGTAAAAAGGGGAATTATGCCACATTGATTTTGTTTGGTCTTATTTTTTTATTAGGTTTTCTTTCCATCTTTTGGGATTGGAAATCAAGTATAGCGCCTGTTGCCTGTGTAATTATTACCTATTTTCTGAGCCGAAAAATAGACCTCATTGTGCATCTGAAATGGTTTTCCTTTAGTTTGATTTTTTTAGCCTTGCTCTTATCCTGGTTATTACAGTTATCCTTTTGGATGCTTATCCTTCAATTTCTGGCATTAAGTTGTATTCTCTTTGTGATAAGTCAGATAAAGACTGGTCGGAATGATGATACGGATATTATTTTTTCAATGAATGCGGATAATTTTTCCTGCCTTTGCCCTGGGAGTAATGATTATAAGGGCTATGCCCTTAATCCGATGGGGTATAAGAAATACTTTAGAACAAAGGATATTGATAGCATTCAACAGGACGAGCGTGGGTTGCTCATTGTTGTAAAAGGAGAGATTTTGCGACCACGGGAGTTAACAGCATCTGAAATAACACAAATTTTAGCCTACTTCAATGCCGAGGAGTTTAACGTGGTCGAGGATATTCCTACTCGTGATATTCGTCAGGATGAGAACGAATTAGCATGGGTGAAAATTGTGGTCTTTGGTGTTCCAGTTTTGTTAGGTTCGCTGTCGGCTTACTTTTTAGGTGATAACGGAGGAAATGCAGTCGTGACTATAATCAGTTTATTACTACCCTTCCTATTGATTCCGCTACTGCTGATACTTGTCAATAGATGGAAACGTCGGTCAGAAAAGAAGTAAGGTTTATTTTAAGAAGTTAGCATACCAGTGACCTGAGGATTTTATAATACGCTGCTGGTTTTGAAAATCAACATACACCAACCCAAATCGTGGCCGATATCCTTCCGCCCATTCAAAATTGTCTAAAAAAGTCCAGACGAAGTAGCCTTTCACATTTACACCTTCTTCTTTTGCCTGATAGACATGCTGTATGGCTTCTTGCAAATAGTTCAACCGTCTGGGATCATGTACCTGTCCATGCTCAATTTGATCCTTAAAAGCAGCTCCATTTTCGGTAACAAGGAGTGGCGGCATATTGGGGTAACTACTGAATTTTTTCAGCATTTGGTAGATGGAGCTAGGGTATACTTCCCAGTTCATTTCGGTCATTTCAACTTTACGCTCCTTGGCCGTCACGATCTTTGCCTGAAGATAGGGGACAAACATGGCATAGCGAATCATTTCACGTGTATAATTTTGAATACCGATAAAGTCCATATCAAACTTTAAATCGTTCTCATCACCCTGTTTGATGTATTTTTCAATTCGATTGAGAATTTTGATTTCCTGTGTAGGGTAACCCATGCCCAGTAATGGCTCGATGAACAATCTATTGAGTAATACATCCGCTTTTTTTGCCGCAATCACATCTTTTTCCCTTGAGGTGAATGGTTCTACATGGGAACAGGAAAAAGTCGTACCCACCTGGCTGTCCGGTTGTAATGATTTTATGATCCTAGCGCCATGTGCTTGTGCTAATGCAGCATGGTGAGCCGCCGCAAGAAAGTTGCCCAAACCTTTTCTTTCCGGAGCATGTACACCAAAGAAATATCCTGCAGCCGTAAATACGGTTGGCTCATTAAGCACCATCCAATTTTTGACACGATCTCCATAACGGGCAACACATGTGGATACAAATTCACCAAACCAATCTTTGACATCACGGTTGACCCAGCCACCTTTTTTATCTAAAGCATGGGGGAGATCCCAGTGATATAGCGTAACCCAGGGTGTAATCCCCAGTTCCAGTGAGAGGTCGATCAGGCGATCATAGAAATCCATGCCTGACTGATTGGGCTGCCCAATACCATTTGGCAGGATACGGCTCCAAGACAAGGAAAAACGATAATTAGGAATGTGCATACCTTGCATTAATGCGAGGTCTTGTGTATAGCGATTGTAGAAATCACAGGCGTGATCGCCATGTTGATTTTGAAATATACGGTTTCTTTTCTTTACAAAGATATCCCATATAGAAGGGCCTTTGCCATGTTGATCATGTGCCCCCTCGATTTGATAAGCGGCGGTAGATACTCCCCAAATAAAATCTTTGCCAAAGGCATCTTTGGTTAAATGCATTTATCGAAATATAGCTGTCAGATGTGTCATCCGACCTGAATATGAATTAATCTTTATGGAACCTTAGTGGTGAATAGAACGAACTGAACCGACCTAAAAAGATTCTAAATATAATCCGTTGGAAAAAAAAGTTGATCGTTTTCATAATTGATACATTAAAGTGTTAACTGCATTAATTATTCTATTATAAAGGAACGAAACTGATATTAACTGGATATGAATTATTTATTAAATATATGAAAAAATAACTATTTTATTTTGGTTGTTCTTAGACAGTGGAATTGTTTGATTTTTGATCTCGTATTTTCGGTAAATTATTATCTTTAAGATTACAATAAGGAAATGACATATTAAAAAAAGACCAACTAACAATCAAACTGTACCGTACCAACAAATGGATATGCTGCTGTGGATAGGATAATGATCGTTCTCGATTCTTCGTAATCACGGGGACTGGAGATAACAAAGTCTAATTTACCATCCCGATCGAGGTCGCCAATAAATTCGAGCGCCGTCGCTGTATCATGATAGGCAGTCTGGTCGATCAGTGTCCGTTGATATTGACCGTTGACAAAAAGCTTTAATGTATATCTTGCATTGGGTTTCTGATCCTCATCCCTATAGAATTCAATACCAGTAGCACGCAACTCATAACGGTCATTTTTATAGGTAAATTCAGCAGGTTTATTGGGGGGAATAATCTTATTGGGAATTGCTATACTGTCTACTGAACCATTCTGTATAGCGGATATGTTAAAAAACACCAACACATCATTTTGCGGATTTATGGTTTCTGTGGGTAAACCCGAACAAGGTTCTTCTTTCTCATAAGTAATGGTATATTTCGCTGGTGCAACGTTATATTTTCCGTTTTTACGATGAAGTTCCAACCAGCCGTTGTTAATCACTTTGGATACGTTATTATCATCCCAGATGCGATAAGCAAAAGGTACTAAAACCTGACCAGCTATCATGGAGTCCGTCGGATTGATCATTGGTGCTGATGCAGCTGGAAGGGCTTTTTCAGCTTGTGATTGCTGAGGAGGAATTGTTGTATCCGCTGCTGCCTCTTGTTTTGTGGATGTTGAATTCATAGCCTTATTTTGGCATGCTGATAAGACTAGGACCAGAAAGAAAGAGATGCTCGTAAATTTTAAATAACCCATATGCTGTATTTTATCGTAAAGATAAATAAAAGAAGTAAAATACGCTTTCGGGATGCTAAATAGGCTGCTATTTAATTTTTTCTTAAACGATTATGGAATCTATTTATTTGCTGCATCCTTTCAGAAAAAAAATGCTCATATTTAGTAGATATTTAGCGTCGTATTATATGAAAAGATACATTTGGTTATTGTTGACATGTCTCCCAATCTGGGGATTTTCGCAGGAGCTTAAGCCAGGCAAGGTGGAGACAAAGTGGAATGAGGTCGAAAGGCTCATTGCAATTAAAAACTTCACACAGACATTGCCCATATTGGCAGATATTAAAGCCGAAGCCCGACGCTCTGGAAACCAGGCGGAATGGGTGCGTGCATTTTTGGCGGAAGGGAAAGTGTTGGAAGTAAACCAATCTGAAGATTCCGCTTTTTTGCGTATCCAGAAACATTTTGAAGACAATATCCGGATTGCTGAAAAGCTGGATAAATTGGTTCTCCAAAACTTTTATGCACTTTATTTATTTTCAAATATCAACCGATATGCAAGTAAAAGCCAGAACAAATTTGTAGCTAAAGAAGCAAAAGGTAAAATTGGTATGATCGATTCCATTTTTCGTCTCTCAATTTCGGATGTAAGCAGTTTAAGTGCGGAACCTATAGCGCGCTGGAAGGGGCTGTTTGTCGAAACCCAAAATATGAGCCTGAATCCCACTCTTTACCATTTTTTAGGTTATCAATATCTGGATTTTTTGAATACATTAAAAGCTACTAATGCGGCTGATAAGGATAAACTTAAAAAGCAATTGTTGGCAATCAGCACCAAGAATGATTATCCAGATGCAAGCAGCTATATCATGTCTTATGATTGGAAATGGAATAATATCGAAGAGCGGGAAGGAGGCTACCTGGAGCATATAAAAACCTATAAAAGTGACTACAACGCATTTTTACTTTATCGGTTGGCGGCAAGTTTCAATGATATTGGGAAAAAGACAAAGGCAATCACCTATCTTGAACAAGCGTTAAGAGAATATCCAAAATCGCCCTGGATTTCGAATGTGGATAATTTGACGAGGGAAATAAAAAAGGCTTTCATCAGCCTAAATTATAAAAGAACGGCTCCGACGGATGAATATGTTCCTTTCCAGGTTAACCACACGAATGTGGATACTTTATATATCAGGGTTTATAATACAAGTCCTACAGTTAAGGGCGCAAAAGATTTTACGGTAAAATATGATTCTGCAAGTTATCAGACTACAGTAAATGCGCCATTGGTCTACGAGGAACAGGTGGCATTGAAAGCCTTTAAAGATTATACGACGCACAATACTATTTATAAAATTAATCCCCTTAAAGCTGGTACCTACACGATTTTGATCGGTAATAATAAATCATTTCAAGATAATGGTCAGGATCGGGATGTGGCTGTTTCTCAACTGATTGTTTCTGACGCATTTTTGTCTGGAAGTATAAATATAAAACCTCAAAATGAATTTGTCTATACGGGTTTGCTATTGAATCGGAAAACGGGCGCTCCCTACGCAAATGAAATGGTGGAACTTTATCAATTGAGAAATAAAGCCCTGCCTAAACTGATCACGCAATTAAAGACCAATGCTGCGGGCGAGTTCAATTACAAATCCACCTATTCTCCCAAAAATGCTGCCTATTTACATAATCATATGCTGTTGCTTCATGGGGAAAAAACGATGATTCCTTTGGATCAGCAACAAAATAATGTTTATTATGAAGATCGGATGACGTCTGTAGAGGAGAGCAATAAAAGAACAAATATGCGTGCGCTCAGCTTGATGGATAGAGCCATCTACCGTCCTGGGCAAAAGGTCTATTTTAAGACTATTCTTTACGATGATCATGTACAACAGGGCAAAGTCCTGGAAAAGCAAAATGTGAAAATCTATCTTCAGGATGCCAATCGTCAGAAGGTTGACTCGATCAGTTTGACAACCAATCTATTTGGGTCTGTCCATGCGAGTTTCCAATTGCCATCAAAGGCATTGAACGGAAATTATAATCTATTGGTTTTTCACGATTCTAATCAGCTTGATCAGCAATATTTTCAGGTTGAAGAATATAAACGTCCAACATTTGAAGTAACTTTTGAGCCAAACAAGTTCACCTATACTTCGAAAGATACAGCGGTATTCATTGGCAAGGCGGAGAGTCTTTCAGGTGTTTCGCTAATTGGCGCAGCAGTGAAGTATAAAGTTTCGTTTTATAATGCCAACGAAGGAAAGGATATCGTTTATAGTGATTCTACCACAACCGTGGATGCTAAGGGAAACTTTACGATACGCGTGCCATTGATGGATCGTGAGTTTTCAGGATTGAAAGATTATGTATTGGTATACCAGGCTGAGGTGATCAATCAGACAGGGGAGATGCAGATGGCTTCTGGAGGTTATACCTATTCATCCCGTCCATGGCAGCTCCAGATTCAGGTACCGAATCTGATGGAAGAAAAAAAATGGCGGGATGTTACCATTTTAAAGCAGAATCAAAATGGTTTCCCATTAAAATTCAGCGGAAAGGTCAACATTTATAAATTGGAACAGGCAAGCCTTCCGCTGACAGATGAATATCGGGGAAGTTTCGGAAGGGCGGAGTACCACCTGCTTTCAAAAAATCTTTATAGCAAGTATTTTCCACTTTATTTCGATCCGGCTTCGCTCGAAAAAGAAGAGAAAAAAACGAAGATAGCCAGTTATGATTTTGATAACGCAGATACGAGCAAGATCATACTGGACTCATTACAGTTTGATTGGGGACGATATCAGATCGAAGCCATCAGTATACTTAAAGGGGATACGGTGCGCGCTATTAGCTACACTAGTCTATATCGGTCGAAAGATAAGAAACTAAGCGACCAGCAGTTTTTCTCCTACCAGTTGGATAAATTCAAATACAAAATTGGTGATCAGGTTACCATCAATATGCAGACGGATGTAAAAAATGCCAGGAAATTGCTACTGTTTCGTGAGCGAGGTTCGCAGAAATTAGAGACAAAGGTATTAAGTTGGAAAGATGGTCGTATTGCCTATCAATTTGTGCTGACTGAGCAGGATGTCGTAGGGCAACTGCAACTGAATGCATTATTTTTGGTGGATAATAAAATGACGCTATCCCATATTGTTATCCCTATTTCGCAACAAAATAAGGAACTAACAATTCAAACCAAGACATTTAGGGATAAAATAACACCCGGTCAAAAAGAAAAATGGAGTTTTACGGTAAAACAAGAGGATAAACCAATCGCGACCGAGGTATTGGCGACAATGTATGATGCATCTTTGGACGCATTCGCTAGCCACGCTTTAGGTTCTTTCCAATTTCGTTATCCGTATTATCCAAGATCAAATAACTACTATATTATAAACGCTTTTCAACAGCAGACCTATTCAGGGAACATTTTTACTTCGAATTTCTATGGGGTTTATACGGATAATCGGCGTGATGAAATTTACAACTATGATCTATTGTCAGCCCGCAGGGGCTTCTTTGGAAGCTCCTTGGAAAGGGATGTGACATACGAGGAGTTGATCGATGAACAAGCTTATCGTGCCGCGGCAACACTGTACTTTGGATCAAGGGAACCACGTCTTAGAAACGGTGGTACCCGGATTGTTCTTCGAGGTATGCCTGCGGCAGCAAAGCAGTCGGCGCCATTGCCTACTTCGGCGATTATGTATGAGCCTTTAGCTGTGGGGGATGCAGTAAACGCAGAATATATGGTGGTAAATGAGGAGGTCGCCCAGTCTGGGATGAGCGGTAGTGCGACAGCTAGCGGTGGGATGGACTTACCAGCAGATAAACAGCTACAACATATAAAAGCTCGGACTAATCTACAGGAAACTGCTTTCTTCTATCCCAATTTGTATACCGATGAAGCAGGGAATATCAGTTTTGAATTTGATAGTCCCGAAGCATTGACGAAATGGAAATTGCTGCTTTTCGCTCATGATCAGCATTTGGCATCGGCTAGCGGGACGTATTTTACACAAACCCAAAAGCAGTTGATGCTGCGTCCGAATATTCCACGCTATTTTAGAACGAATGACCAGATAACGATCAAAGCACAAATTCAAAACCTGAGCAAAGAGCGTATTCAGGGGAATGCAAAAATAGAGCTTATCGACCCACGAAATAATCAAGTGGTTTCAACTGCTTTCCAGATCGATTCAGCGCTAAAAAACTTCAGTGTTGAGGCATCAAATAACAGCACGGTAGCATGGTCGTTAACAATTCCGGCAGAATATCCTACGATACAGATTCGTATCGTTGCAGCTGGAGGTGAGTTTTCGGATGGTGAGATTATTGAAATCCCCGTATTGCCAAATAAGATACTGATTGGTGATACAGAGAAGATCATCTTAAAAGCCGGTGAATCCAAAAATTTCACAGTAAAGGGAAGTACGAAGGACAATCTCATGGGGAGAATCCAGGTACAAAGCAATCCCATTTTAGAAATACTCTCCGCACTGGACTATCTGAAAAATTATCCTTACGAATGCAACGAACAGTTGAGTAGTAAGTGGTTTGGTCTCAAGATGGCCCAATATATTCAGTTGCATTATCCAGCAGTGACAGACTACTTCAAAAAATTGAATGTTGATACAAAAAAAGGCCGATTGGAGGAGAATAGTAGTTTAAATGAGTTCAAAATGGAAGAAATGCCTTGGTTGCGTGACATACAGGGTGATGCTGAACGATTGAAGAAAATTGCAGCGTTCTTTGGAACGGATATACAAGCCGAAATCAACGCTGTTGAACAAAAAATACGCAATAATCAATCCGCAGATGGTTCATTTTCATGGTTTGATGGAGGACAGGCTAATACTGAAATTAGTATCCGTATGCTTGAAATTATCGGTAAGGTACTCTATTTGGATAAAAGCTTGGTCAATAGTGATATCCGTGCGATGGCTGCAAAACTCTCACACTATCTTGACCGGGATCCCGCTATATTTTCAGCCAAAGCCAGCGCTGATCTAGGGATAGACTATTTGTTTGCACGACGATATTGGACTGAATTTAATCCTATACCAAAGGATTCCCTCCAATTATTGCAGCGCAAATTGGTCAATTCTTCGTTAAGTAGCGCTGGTCGTAGCGCTGGATTGGCAGCGAAAACATGGATTGTGAGCCAGATCTTTGGCCAGGGCAAGCAGAGCATGGAGATCAAGAATAGACTTGATCAGGAGGCCGTGATCGATGTGCAGAAAGGAATGTATTGGAAAAGTAATGTAAACCAGTACAATAAGATCAGTTTGCAATCCTATCTTGTGGAAGCGTACAAAATAGACAATCCGGCTAAGCTAAATCAAGTCACTCAATGGATCTATTATAACAAACAGGTAAATCATTGGTATAGTACCTGGATGACTGTAGATGCAATATACGCACTGTTATTGGCTAACAATCCAAAAGACTTTGTTGTTGAAAATACGGTACAGATCTCGATTAACAACAAAAAGGCCGAATTAAGCAATACTGTTTTGGGAGAAGTCAGTAAGCAGTTCGATAAAGTCGATTTGCAGACTGATCTTGATATTCAAGTTCAAAATCATAACGAAAGAACGGTTTATGGAGCAGTTGTGCATCAGTATTTTGCTGATCTTGATCAGATAAAATCAAGTACAAATGCACTTTCCGTTCAGAAAGTATATCTAGTGGAACGAAAAGGGCAATGGGTAGAATCCAAGGAAGCTAAACTGGGGGAACGTATCAAAGTTAGGATTACGGTAATCAATGATGAGCCGATGCAATACATTCATCTGAAAGATAGCCGTCCAGCTGGTGTGGAACCGGTGTATAGTCCTTCGGGATATCAATGGCGGAAGAACTACTATTTCAGCTCGAAAGATGCTTCAACAAATTATTTTATGGATCGCTTGTCTAAGGGAAGATCCATTTACGAGTATGAGGTTAAAGCGAATAACTTAGGGATTTTTAATTCAGGAATCACGACAATTGAATCTATGTATGATCCTGGGGTTAACGCCCGGAGTACGAATATAGTATTGAGCATCGTACCCTAAATATTCCAAAGAAAAATCTAAAACTTTGGCTACTCTTGGAAATTTCTGAGAGTAGCTTTTTTATCGATTAATATACCATGAGACAGGAAGTAGGGGGGCGGCTTTCTAATCTAAAAATAAGTGCGCTAAACAGCTTTTTTTTTATCTTTTTTGTGGAAATTGGGTTTAAATTTATTGAATATAAATAAGTGCTAATAGCCTATTTTTGTTGTTTAAGAGTGCTGTGAGGAAATAATTGTACTCATTAGATAGTTTTATTTTTTTTATAGTAAATATTACAAGTGAATGGCGAAAGGTTTGTTGTCAGCCTGAATTTATAAGCTTGTTTTGAATTTTAAAAATATAGATTACTTTTGTTTAGAATTTGTCTAAATAAAATATTCAATAGAATTTAAAACCATTACAATTTTTATGAAAAGATCGATACTTTTTATCGTCTCAATCCTGCTGTTTTTCACAGCATTCGGCCAGAAAGCTGATCGTATATCCGGCAAAATCATGGTAGACCAGTCCGTAGTTGCCAAGGATGCCATTGTCCGGCTATTAAATACATCTTACCAGGGGCGGACAAACGCTGCTGGAGAATTTTATTTAGACCATGTTCCTCCAGGTGATTATATTCTACAAGTCAGTCTAAATGATATTGAGTTATTGCGGGAAAATATTCATGTTGACAACCAGACAACTGTCCTTCCAACGATTTACGGGACTAAAAACAATTACTATCTGGATGGGGTGACCGTATATGGTTACCGACGCAATAAATTCTTAGAACGCGATAGCTCAAAAGTTGCAAAGGTGCAGTTGGGCTATATGGAAAACCCACAGTCCTATTCCAATGTCAACAAAGAATTGATGAAAGAGCAGTTGACCACTGATTTGTCGGAGGCTGTTAAAAACGTTGTGGGGATGGTAAAAGTGCAAGGAAGTCCAGGCCGTGGGTCAGATGGTGCTATTTATTACAATCTGCGTGGATTCCCAACGAAAATAGGTTTGGTAGATGGCCTCCCTGCAAACACGAATGGTGAAATTGATCCTGCGGATGTGGAACGTATCGAGGTTATAAAAGGTCCTTCAGGTACTTTATATGGCGGAGCAGCGACCTCTTTCGGTGGATTGGTCAACCTCGTCACGAAGAAACCTAAGGATTACTACGGCGGCCAAGTATCTTATTTATTTGGTAGCTATAACTTAAATCGCCTTACAGCCGATGTATTCGGACCTATCACCAGCAACCGTAAGACGCTGTTTCGTTTAAATACAGCCTATCAGTACCAAAACGGTTTCCGTGATTCCGAATTTAGAAAATCATTTTTTGCTGCGCCAACGTTTAGCTATGAGGTCAATGATCGGTTAACGTTTAATCTGGGTGCGCAGATATATAATTACGAAGGAACCAATACCCCCATAATCTTTCTTACACGCAGACGCCAATTTATTGCAAAGAGACCTGCGGAACTTGGATTTGACTGGAATAGATCCTATTCAAACAATGATATTACGTTGAAAGCGCCATCCATCAATATCAAAGGTGAGGTAAATTATAAAATTTCAGATAATTGGACTTCACAGACGTTGATCTCCAGAAATTTCAGAAAAACAGAAGGTATTTACCAATACCAATTTATTCGAGGTGAGGAAAGTGACGCTTTACTCGAGAGAAATGTTCAATGGCAGAATACAGAGGGAAGCTCGACTAGTATACAACAAAATTTCAATGGAAGTTTCCAGATCGGAAATGTCAAAAACAAAATTTTGATCGGGCTAGATTACCTGAACCAGACCTTACGGAATAATAATTCATCCATTATCGTCTTCGACACGATCAACGCGCTGGATTTAGAAAAGGGCTATAAATCTATTTCCAATCAACTCGTTACCCAAAAGATACAGCTATCCACTAAACCGCTACTTCGGAATTACTCTTCAAGCAACATCTATGGCGCTTATATATCCGATGTACTGTCTCTGACAGATCGTTTAACGACTATCGTGAGCTTGCGCTTGGATCATTATAACAGCCGTGGTCAATTGAACTTAAATACAAATGTAAGAGAGGCTAACTTTAAGCAAACGGCGCTTTCACCCAAGTTTGGGGTCGTATATCAAGTTCTTAAAGATAAATTATCGGCCTATGGTAACTATATGAATAGCTTTAGCTATGTGCCTCCAGCTGATAATGAGTTAAGTCAATATCCTAATGAGATGAAGCCCCAGTTGGCCAATCAATGGGAAGCTGGGATCAAAACCAATTTCTGGAATAACCGTTTTAATTTTACGGCTTCTTATTACGATATTGTCGTGAATAATATGACCCGTATGGAGTCCATTGTCTATGAAGGTGATAAATATAATATAACTTTTCAGGATGGGGAACAACGCAGCAAAGGTGTTGAGCTGGAGCTGATTACCAATCCGATCAAAGGCTTGAATATTCTTACGGGCTATACCTATAATGATAGTCGGTATCAACGGGCGGATTCTACGGTAGAAGGGCGCCGTCCTGCTTCTGCAGGTCCTGCACAAGTTTTTAACTCCTGGGTCAGCTATGTGTTACAGACTCCAAGATTACAGGGACTGGGTTTTGGATTTGGTGTCAATCACGTTGGAAAGCAGGTTTCGGCTGATAATTCTACAACAGGAAAATTTGTATTCCCAGCTTATACCTTACTTAATGCTTCGATCTCTCTTGAACGTGATTTCTATCGTTTTGGTGTCAAGATGAACAACATCAGCAATGCACATTATTTTTCTGGACAAGGAGTGGTTGTCGCCCAAATGCCCAGGAATTTTGCTGCCGAGCTGAGTCTCAAATTCTAGCAAAATTGCAATAAAAAAATACTGAAAATACCATGTCCCCAAAAGTGTTCAACTTTTGGGGACATTTTATTATGCGCTGGACCGATTGTATTGTTTAGCGAGTGTGCTATTTTATTTCAAATTCGGTGTAGATTGTTCTTTTAAATTCGAGTACCTCAGGTGCTATTTTAAAACCTTCCCCGCCATAAGCTTTACTAAATGTTTCTAAAGCCATACCCGTTCTGTTACCGGTAGACTCACTGGAAGCGCTGCCATCGTTTGACAGGAACAAGAGTTTACCAATTTTTACATCAGCTCGCGAAGCCAGCTTTTGGGCGGATTTTAGTGCGTCGTCATAGGCAATCAGGTCTGCTTCCCGTAGAATACTGTCGGCTTTGGAGTGGGCAAATGAAATGGAACCAATTCCGCTTATTTTTGTCTCGAGTAATTTTCCCGTTAATTCAGTGAATTTGGATAGATCATGTAGGACAAAATCAATAGTCTGCTGTGCTTGGTAGCCGACAAATTTAGTCGTATTTCCAATATATTGATAGTCTTTATTGGCTGATACACTGCTTGTCTTTATATCTTCCTTTTTATTTCCGTATTTTCCAAGTATAGCAATGACACTATCTACGGTATTTTGTGTTTCCCTTACAGCATCCACCATCCTCGGTTTTGTAAATGCCGTATTTATGGTGAGTGTAACTTGATCTGGCATTATCCTAATTTTTCCTTCACCGCTGACCCGTATCCGGTTTTGATTATCATTGGAGACAGACTGGCAGGATATCATCAATAGGAAACCACTACTGATAAATAGCGACAATAACTTTATTTTATTTCTCATATATCTATAATTATTAATCTGGATTTAGTTAGTACCTAGTCTAATATACTAAATTAATGGGAGAGCTGCTGTTGACCCAAAAAATCAAATCGGAAATAGGTAAACAAAAAAGCAGGCACGATGAGCGCCTGCTTCACTATATAAAGGGTTGCTATTTTTAATAAATACTCTTCGAGTAGGTTTTAAGTTGCTTTTGTAAAGACTTGCGCGCCATATGGATACGTGTCTTTACAGTTCCTTCAGGTATTTGCAAGTGCTCCGCAATTTCATAATATTTGAACCCCTCCAAAAATAACGCAAAAGCATTGTAATAATCCTTTGGTAAATTATTGAGCGCATGCTGAATATCCGATGCTACAAAGTTGTTTTCGCCACGGTTACGGGTAATTTCATTGACATAACCGGTGCTTATATATTCGTTGCGGTAATTTTCCAGTCTCTTATTCCGTGTATACTGGTTAATATATGTATTCTTCATAATGATATATAACCAGGACATGAGCTTAGGATGCTTTATAAACTTTTCTATGGAAGACAATGATCTAACCATAGTTTCTTGTACCAAGTCTTCTCTTTCATCTGGATCACTTGTAAATTGAGCAGCCAAATATTTTAATGTAGGTCTCTTTTCCTTAAACAGTTGATCGATTGTTGTATTTTCCATATTATCAATTTTAAGTGTCTATCAGTGCCAAGGTTACTACAATTAGGGTGCTAGAAAAAAAAGATAAAAGTCAATGTTTTTAAATTTAAAATCGCGGTGAGTAATTTTGTTTCTACTGTAATTAACTGTAAATCAGTATTAATTGTCATTTATTTCAATGGTTGTACTGTCTGATTCGGGGATAAAATTAAGGTGTTTTTTACTTTAACAACAAGTGTTTACCTTGTTTAAATCCATTCTTTATCCCGTAGTACTACGTATTTATACGTAGTACTATAAACTATACAGCCATCTTTTAACGTTTTATCAGTTTTTAAAAACTGTTCGAGTTTGATAATGGTTATTAATCATAGGTACAAAAAGGAGAATACTATGGGGAACGAAGACGAAAATTTATATATAGATCAATCACAGCGAAACGAAGGGGGGCATGATCTAAATCAGATTTGGGGTGGGAACCAAGAAGAGTTTTACAAATCCATTATCCGGAGTCAACAAGAAGATTTCGGGCGTCTTGGGCGTTACTTTAGAGATGAACTTGCGCAAGAAGTGTATGGTATGCGTATTTCGCTCCAGAATTTCACCAATAGACACGGTGATTTTGAAGAGCTACATTGTTTACGTGATTCATTGACTTCTCTAGTAATCGAGCTGCGTAATAAAGCGACCTTGCTCTATAACCCTATCTTGAATGATCTCGGGATTTTTCATGCGATTGATGAAGTAGTGGCTTCCTATAAACAAAAGCTGAGTTTTACCATAGATATTATTCTCGATCCAAATTTAAAGGAACTTCAGCGTCATATTCAAGTTCGCCTTTTTAAGTTGCTTACGGCACTATTTGAATATTTGAAGGAGGAGATGCCTATTCAGGCAATTTCGATATCTGTGCAGCTCATCGATTTTGCAATCTTTATTAAGGTGTTACCTTATTTTAAAGAAGATAATTCATTACAGACACCCAAACGTGTGGATAGCCCATTGCGTTTAATAAAAATAACAGAGCTTTACAGTGCTCAAATTGTTAGTGACACCCTCGAAGAGGGTATAATTCTTAAATCAACTATTTAAAAAGACGATATGATAAAAATCCTATTGGTAGAAGACCATATGGTGGTGCGCAATGGTATTAAATTGCTTTTAGAATCCCAGGATAGTTTTGAAGTTGTTGGGGAGGCTTCCAATGGTAAGGAAGCGCTAGATTACCTGCAATCGAATCCAGATTCAGTTCCAGATATTATTTTGACGGATATCAGCATGGAGGAAATGGATGGTATAGCGCTTTTGCGGGTCTTATATAAGCAATATGGAAATATAAAAGTCGTCATCCTGTCCATGTTGAACCAGATTAATTATGTTATCGAAGGGTTTGAGTATGGCCTTATGGGATATTTGGTGAAAAACATTGGGTATAACGAATTACTTTTTGCGCTCAACCACATTGCAGCTGGTGGCCGATATATGAGTGAAGAGATCTCCATGTTGCTTTTGGAACATATACGTTCGGGGCAACGTTACGCGCAGCATCCGATAGGATCACGGGCAGATTTTGAAATTTCTGAACGTGAATTTGAAGTCTTGGGGCTTATCGCTGAAGGTTATACAAATATTGAAATTGCCGATAAGATCTTTTTGAGTAAGCGTACAGTGGAGGGCCATCGTCAAAATTTAATTGATAAAGCGGGTGTGAAAAATACAGCACATTTAGTGAAGTTTGCCTTCGAAAATGGGATATTGAATTAACCCTGATCATAAGAAAAAGATACAAATTGATCTTTCATTGATACGATAACACCTGTGATATAAAAATTATTTGTTCAATTTTAGTGTGAACTTAAATTGTATTCAGGTGAAACAGATGAAATTTTATGTATTGCTTTTTATTCTCAGTGCGATAGATTCGTTGAGCTACGCAACAGGGCATGGTATTTTTACGCAGTCTCCAACCGATTCTATGGCCAGGTCACTGATATTGGAAAATGCTATTTTTCAGGCGGATCCCACCATTTTCTACGATAACGGTTATTACTATCTATATGGTACCAATGGTGATGGCGATAAACAGTTAGGCTTTAAAGTATATCGGTCTAAAGACTTGAAACAATGGGCGGGCCCCATTGGTGCAAAAGCCGGATTTGCATTGGTAAAAGAAGATGTATTTGGAACCAAAGGCTTTTGGGCACCTCAAGTCTGGTCGGAGCAAGGCAAATTTTACATGGCTTATACGGCTGATGAGCAAATTGCCATCGCTATCAGCGATTCTCCGATGGGCCCTTTTAAACAGGACATTGCCAAAACGCTTATTGATGGCGGAAAGCAGATTGATCCCTATGTTTTTAGGGACAGCGATGGTAAAAAATATTTGTTTCATGTGAGATTGGTGGAAGGAAACCGCATCTTCGTTGCGGAATTAAAAGATGACTATTCAGGAATCAAAAAAGAAACATTAAAAGAATGTTTGCATGCTGAAAAAGCTTGGGAGAATACTGCTGGTTCAACATGGTCAGTCAGTGAGGGACCTACTGTTGTAAAGCAAGGCAATCATTATTATATGTTTTATTCGGCCAATGATTTTAGAAATAAAGACTATGCCGTAGGTGTTGCGGTAGCGGACAATGTGTATGGTCCCTGGAAAAAAATTGAAACAAATCCTTTATTGAGCCAGCATACAAGTGGATTTTCCGGTACTGGCCATGGTGATTTATTCCAAAAAGGACAACAATGGTATTATATATGTCATACACATTATTCTGACACTCAAGTTGCTCCAAGACGTACAGCTATTGTACCTATTGATCTTGCTTCTGATAGACAAAGTGGTATTGCAATTCCCAAATTTGACAGTTCCAAGTTCAGGTTGCTTGAGCTTGTCAACAAATCTGACGAGCCTATTGATGTCGCTTTTGGTGACCCTTTTATTTTATATGATCAACCTACAGATCTATATTATCTATACGGAACGGGAGGCACAGAAAATGGGTTTATAGCATACAGTTCTAAAGATCTAAGGCATTGGAAGGAAGCTGGGAAAGTGTATGATGGCAAACAGGCCAAAGGATGGGGGATCAAGGACTTTTGGGCGCCAGAGGTGTACGCCATCAATAATAAATACTATATGTATTATAGTGCGCACTGGAAGGAAAACCCTGGAAATAAGCTGGAGAATTATCGTATTGGTGTTGCCGTAGCGGATAGTCCTTTGGGACCATTTATAGATTTGACAGGTAAACCATTATTTGACCCTGGATATCCTATTATTGATGCGAATGTCTTTCGGGATGTCGACAATAGAAATTATTTATTTTATTCGCGTTGCTGCTATGAACATCCCGTTGCCTCCGAAATTGCCGATTGGGCCAAGTCTAAATGGGGGTACAATGCTATTGAAGAAAGCTGGGTTTATGGTATCGAGCTTGACAGTAGCATGCAGAACGTGATTGGAAAGCCGGTACTTTTAATACGTCCTCCCGCGCGCATGAGTGATGCACAATCGGAATGGGAAAGTCGGTCGGTGTCTTCTGGCGAAATTAACAGAAGGTGGACAGAGGGATCCTTCTTAATCCACGCCAAAGGACAATATTATATGATGTATTCTGCAAATTATTTTGCGGGAGCAAATTATGCTGTTGGTTATGCTACCGCTAAATCTCCGTTGGGAAGCTATGAAAAATCACAAACGAATCCGATTATTGAAAAAAATACGGATAGAGGAGGGATCGTGTCAGGTACAGGACACAACAGCATCTTTAGAGACCGCGAAGGCAAACTTCGATGTGTCTACCATGGACGAACAACAAAAACCGGAGATAAACGGATGGTATTTATCCGTGACATCGATTTTAGCCAAAACAATCAGCTACGAGTTCTTACAGATTGACCTTAGCGGTTAATCTGTATTTTTTTTGGTTAACTGCTTTTTTCCTCTCCACCTGACTTTTTATCAGTTTGATGTGGCCTATCACTGCTGTCATTGTCTTCATCTTGATGATTGCACCTAAGTTCCCCTTTGGTAAGTGTATTCGTTTTTTCGAGGTCCTCTAACGTTTTCATGGCGGGAGTTGTATTTAAAGCGGGAATATGGCCTTCCGTAAAGAGACATTTACGATACCATCTATTGCTGAAATAATATAAAATAATCAAACCTTGTTTCACTATCGAATGCTGTAATGTCTTTTCCATTATTTTGATGATTGAATGCAATTGCTATATCATTTATAACTATAGCTTTTATTAAAGGAACAATTACAAAGGGCAATTGGTTTAAACTAATCCAATTCAAACGACTTTTGCATGACGAGGGTTCTATAGATGTTGGATCAACGAAACAGATTATGATGAAGGTACCTTATGTTTTAAATTGTATACTAGCTCTAGTAACACAACCATCGGAACAAACGGAAGCGTTAAATAACGGGAATTCAAATGAATGGTATGCCGAACCAGGTATTTGCCTTTTTATTCTCATTTTTATTTTTGTGATAACCCTGGTTGTTTACCGAAAATTAACTAAGAAGAACTAGTATTGATCTTTTTGGGCAGAACTCCAACACGTCAATCATCAGCAATATGATTAGCTCCGGAGCGGTTTCTAGCAGTCATATTCTCCGAAGCTACGTAAATCAATCATTGAGCATATGATCCGGAAAAGGTGCCACAATAGGGAAATATAAGTGGACTGTTGTTCCTAAACCAACGGTGGATTCGATCTCTATTGTACCTCCCAAACGTTCCATGACGCGTTTAACAAGCGATAGTCCGATCCCTGTACCTGGAATACCCGAGACGTTGTCAGCACGGGAAAACATTTCATAGATATGTGGTAGATGCTCCTCAGGGATGCCTATACCATTATCTTTGATGCAATAATAAGTCATATCGTCCTGATTTGTACTTTCAATTTTAATCGCAGGTTTGTCCGATTGAGCAGAATATTTGATCGCGTTAACAATAAGATTGGTAAAGATCTGGTAGACGGCACTCTTTTCGCCCCAAATCGGTAGTAATTGCCCAAAATATGACTGACAATCAGGTGTATTATAAAGGGTTTTGTTTTCCTGGAAAATACGCTGCAGTGTGTAAGCCATGGGAAGTGGTTCTTTGTCCAAAACGCTCGCACGGTGTTGACTCAATTGAACCATATTGTTGATGATGTCTTCGATATTGGAAACACTCCTGCTGAAATTTTGATACCATTTGTTAGTTTTTGAAAGATCAATATCGTCGGAATGCTGCTGTAGAAATTGTATACCCATTTTTAAGATTGACAAGGGGTTTTTCAGATCGTGCGATAGGGTATAAGTAAACATTTCTAATTCATTGTTCAGGCTCAACAGTTCTTCGTTGAGTAACTGTCTTTCTTTGAGCTTTCTAAATATAGATTCTTTGATAATCTGGTTCAATCGCAGCACGAAATTGATTTCAGCATCGTTCCATGGCTTTGCCACATCATAACGAACATCCTCCCAGACCTCCAAATAATCCGGCTTTCGACGGTGTTTTTGATCCTGCCGGATTTGCATGACACGACTTTGGCTTGCTTTTCTGAACCATACAAGGTAATAATCACTTTCTATGCCGACTTTGAGGTACATCAGACCCGCAAAATTCAATTTTTCTTTAAAATGATTCTGATGATTTAATGTAAAATTGTAATCCTTGAATAAAGCTTTATCACTATGCGTTTGCAGGAATTGAATGATTTCATAAAACAGTGTTTTATGTGGTGTATGCCCATGGTTAAATACATCACCCTGATTAAATATAGACAAACCGTCCGCATTGACCAATTGCATGAGGGTATCTATGTGCTGAACCAAAGCACAATTCACCATTTTATTCTCAGATAGGCTTTTTTTTAGTTCTACTTCTGCGCTATTAAGGAGCTCTGTTCTTTCAAGTAGATTCTGTTTAACATGGCTTTCATATTTGTTGGTAGCGGCTTGAATAGCAAAAGTACAAAGTTTCCGTTGTTGCAGATCTATCACTTTTTCTTCTGCGTGCTGCGCTACAACTAGCCCCCAAAATTCGTCATCTATACAAATACGGAAAAATAAGGCGCTCTGAACATTGATCTTTTCCAGAAAAAGACGATGGAGATGGGGAAGTGGGCAGAGCAAACTGGAAAGTGTATCAATGCTGTCTTCAACATAAACAAAATTCTGGTCATTTTTTTTAACATTGGGGATATAACGATACGAATAGTTACTATAATATTCCATTGCCTCTTTGGGCATGAAGTCTTTAGAAAATTCTTTCCCTCTAAAATAAGGTTTGCCATCAGAAGTATGTTCGGCAATCACTTCACTATATCCTGTTTCTTGAACCTGGAGAACAAAAACACGATCGTAATTCAATAATCTATTGATAGCCAAACAGACCCGATCCCAGTTGTTAGGTTGGATGGTGTCAAGTAAGAAGTTGAATTCGTTTATCTTTCTTGCGGATATATATTTTTTGTGTTGTTCCTCCCATTCAATATAAAAATGCCCCTGGTATATTTTAAGTTTAAAATAGACACGTTCTTGGAATATTTTAATAGGTAGAATATGACGCGATTGTCCATGTTCTCGTAACTCGCTCAACGCAGTCGCTATTTTTCGAATAGCATCACCAAAGGCTACAGCAAAACTTTCGAAAAAGTTAGTTCCCAATAGTGTGGAAGTAGGAAGGGCAGCTTTTTCAGCTGCAAACTCGCTCAAAGCCACAATAGTAAATTGTTCATCCAAAACAACAAGACTACCAAAATGCTGAAGATTGATCGTATTTTGATTGTTAGATTGAAAAGCAGTATTCATACGTAACCCAAAAACTCCTTATGATATAGCTTAAATATACGAAAAAATTAACACAGTTTGAATGGTTATCTGTGGCAAATCGGATGTTTTTATTGGCTAGATTTCAATGTTTAAAATTATTTTCTTTTAAATAAATCGTATTCTACCTGACAGTTCGCTCCTAATATTTATTTTTGTTCGCTGCGGATATGGTTTGCAAGGCCTTTGACGAGCAATTTCCACTGCGGATAAGATGCACCTATTTTAGCAGCCATCCCAATAATTAAGTTTCTGATATTGTCTCCAAGGCTATGGTTTTCCACGTTGATAATCTCGTTTCGTCCCGCATACTGAATTAAAATGCTGTTGCGTCGTTGTTCTACGAGAAAGGTAGAGGAGGAGATCCCTTCAAAAAAGTGGGCGGTATCTTTATTTTCCGGATGTTGTGGGTCTGGGCAAGGTTTTAGGGTTAAGGCATATAGTTTATATTCGGCTGTTGAATCCTGGATGATATTAACGACATTGACCCAGTCATATCCGGCACTGCTGGGAAGGCCGGGACCAGGGATATTCAGCCTAATATAGTCATGTAGCGCCAATGGTCGGTCAATAGGCAGTCCAACGCTGTTCGTTAATTGAAAAGTCGTCGCTGGAATTGTGGCTAGCTCATACCAGTGATTGACATGTGAGAGACTGGAACATGCGGAATCAAAGGCCAGGTCAGCCATTGTGGTACTCTCAAAATCAATGGATTCGAAGCAATCCAGTTTCTTTCCTTCTTTCTGTTCAGGAATAATATTTTTCATGCCTTTTTACTAAAGAACATTATTCAATTCAATTTGGTTTGATGCGAATAATTGTAAGTTATCTATGGGCAAGATCTTTTTCTGACAAGGGCAAATCTGCGAAGTGCCTATGGTAAACCATGGCGCGTTGGAATATGTTAAATGGAACTTTAGGAAACAGCAATCCAAACTTTTCCTCTCGTATTTGGTTATTAGGGCATTTGCTTGTCACTTATTATGGATTTAAAATCTAATGAACCTTTTTGGTTGATAAAAAATGGGCTTTTGGCGACTTATCCCTCCCTGCATCAGGACAAAACCTGCGATATTTTAATTGTTGGTGGTGGAATCACTGGCGCCCTCATTGCCCATCAATGTATGGCGATGGGAAAGAACTGTGTGCTAATTGATCAACGGGAGATCGCTAATGGTAGCTCAGCAGCAACAACGTCCATGTTGCAATATGAGATTGATACACCGCTCTATGAATTAAAGAAACTAATTGGTGAAGAGGGCGCTATTGCTAGTTATAAGGCCTGTAGCAAAGCAATAGATGACATTGGCTTACTTACGCAGAAAATCAAATCTAAAGCTGGTTTTCGTACGAAGGAATCCTTATATTATGCCGCACGTAAAAAGGATATTCCATGGCTAAAACAGGAATTTAATGCGCGGGAATCTGCAGGATTTGCCGTCAACTGGCTATCTGCGGACGAAATTCATGCGCAATATGGGCTAGCGAATGCGTATGGAGGGATACTTTCCGAACAGGGCGCTAGTATGGATGCTTTTTGCTTTACCCATGAACTATTGGTTTATAATGTAAAAGCGGGATTGGAGGTATTTGATAAGACGGAACTTGTCTCTGTTAAAAGCAATGGGCAGAGCACTGTGGTCACAGTATCTACAGGCGCAACGATCCGCACAAAAAAAATCATATATTGCACTGGCTATGAGACTGTTTTGGTTATTCCTGAGAAGTTTGTGGACTTGTTAAGTACCTTCGCGATTGTCTCCGAAGTGGATTCTACATTGTATCAGCAGTACAAGGACGTATTGATCTGGAACACTTCCGACCCTTACCTCTATATGCGAACGACCGATGATGGTCGATTTTTGATCGGGGGGGAGGATGAGGAGTTTCGCGATCCACAGAAGCGGGATGCCTTAATTGCCAAAAAGTCGGATAAGTTAGGAAAGTCTTTCCAGAAGATCTTCAATAGACCTTTTTTAACAGATTTTACCTGGGCTGGAACTTTTGGGGTAACCAAAGATGGCCTACCGTATATTGGTGAACATAAGGCGTTTAAAAACAGCTATTTTGTCTGTGGTTTTGGTGGCAATGGGATTACATTTTCAGTCACTGCAATGGAAATGGTGGCCTTTTGGTTAGAAAATAGAAAACACCCCCTGTCCGAATGGTTTAAGTTTGGACGATAGCGGATTAGCTATATTTTAACAGGAAACGAAACAGTTTGTTTTCTAGCTTGCTGAGCGTCAATTTTTCCTTGATGAATGGAAATCTTCCTTCCATAAATGTCATCTGTATAGCAGGATGGATATAATAATTTTCAGAAACTGTTTTGGTATTGCCCAGCTGCTTGGCGACTGTCTTTATCACCGCATTCAGCTGCTTTTTTCGTGTATTTAAATCTTCCCCTTGCTTTGTTTGGGATAAAAGGTTGAACGCTTCCCGGCTGGCGCCCCAGATACGGATATCTTTACAGCTGATCTGGCCGGGACAATGATCCCGTAGATAAGCATTGAATATGCGACCGCAAAATCTACTTTCACAAGATGTTTTATCAAGCTGAAAAAGCTTTTTCCCTTTAAACTGGAGTAGTTCGCTAAGTAATTTCGCTTGCTGTTTGTCTTTCCAGGATTTTTCCTGAAAGACACCCTTTTTACCCTTATAGGCTAATATGATTGTATTGTCGGTTATTTTTACATGTCTTTTTTCGAGTGTACTGAGCCCATAAGACTTATTTTCTAACGTATAACGCTTGTTTCCGATCCGTACAAGCGTACTATCCATTATCTTAAAGGCAATCGCGCATAGTTTTTCCATATCCCATTCCCGATGTTTCAAATGTCGGGAGGTTATTTTTCTGAGATCTTGCAGATACTGTCCCATATAAAGAATATGCCTAAATTTCTCTGTTTGTTTTTGCTGCACAAATTTACGATGATAGATGTATTGTTTACGGTCCTTCTGGTCAAAACCATAAGCTTGTAGATCACTCCCCGCATTTTTTGAGATCCAAACAGCTTTCCAATTTGGCGGAATAACCAAATGATTTATTCTGTCTAATACCTTGGTATCGGTAATCGCCTTACCTGAGTCATCAAAGTATTTAAAGCTTTGTTTAACTTTACGTCTTGTGTATCCTTTGGTATTTATTATCTTCATACAGGTAGTTTATGGAGCTTAATTATGCTGTATTTTAATACAAAGATCCTCATTTATTGAAATAATAAGGATCTTAGGTCTTCGGATAAAAGCAGGATTATTTAAGATGCATTATCCCGTAATGTTTTGATGTATCCATGCGCTTCAAGTTGTATGGCGAGCTGTTTTTCAATCAGAAGTAATAGATCGTGTGTAATTTCCCAATCTTGATTGTCAACAACATCTTTATAGGTCTTCTTAAATGCATCTTCGCCTTGTTCACAACTTGATAATAGACTTTTTTCGTCGTTTCCCGAAATGACAGATTTGATATCCATCCATATCCTAAAGAGTTTTCCACTGACCATTGTACCATCAGTAGCCGCCTTAGCTTGTTGCTCTAAATACGGTTTGAGCTCCTCAATAAATAGCTCGGATTGACTCATGTATTCAACAAAGATGCCATTTAAGCTATCGATATGGAGTCGTGTTGCGATTTCAATTGCTTTTTTATACCCGGCAATACGATCATTATTGATTTGTATCAAGTCATTGATTAATGTACTATCATTGATTGTTATCGTTTCCATGTCGTATGATTTTTATGTGATTAAATTATTTCTCAATCTAAGAACTGATTCAGGAACTGTTCCGTTGAGAAAAAAAGAAGTACACGTATTTCTACCCTGTTAATTAATGGGTAAAATGCGGAGCTAAGATCTATCAGTCGGTTGGGGTATTGCACAGACAAAAAAGAGATCAATTATTCAGTTAAAGTGATCTCTTTATTTGTATGTATTTTACTTTGTTTTATTTAAAGAAGCAGGTTTCTTTTCCTCTTCAATATTCTCCTTAGTTTGTTTTTTATTTGTTGGAGTGGTTGTAGCTGACAAAACGATTGTCTTATTATTTCCCTTTCCGATAGGACCACCACAAATAATCAGCAAAACCGACATATAGTGCTGATCGAATTTAATGATTTTAGGATTCATATGGCTATTTTTTTAGTGTACTGACAAATCTCTATAAAGGACTTATGCTATGTTAACAGCAAAAATGATATTTGGTTTTATTTAAGTTGATATACTTTTAGCTGCTTTTGTAATTTCTTGCGTGTCATATGTATTCTCGTCTTTATTGTTCCTTCTGGCATCCCAAAATAGGAGGCAATTTCATGATATTTGTAACCTTCCAAGAATAACTGGAAGATTTGGTAATTTTCCTCCGAAAGGTTACACATCGCCTTTTCGATATCGTCTGATACGAACTTGTTTTCACCTTTATTCGATTCAGTTGTATTGTAAGCCTCGAGGCCAATGTAGGTTTCATGAATTTCGTTCGTTCGCTTTGCTTTGCGATACTGATTAATGTAGACATTCTTCATGATCACGTACAGCCAGGACATTAATTTGGGATGCTTAATAAAGTCATCGATCGACTTCAATGCGCGAATAAGTGTTTCCTGAATCAAGTCCTCCTTTTCGTCAGGATCGGTGGTGAATTTTCCCGCGAAATGTTTCAATAAGCTTCTTTTTTCTTCGACCAGCAAGTTTAAATTGGAATTGTTCATGATATCTTTCGTTTATTAAAATGATTGATTTTCTTGGCCAAACAGGTACAATTAGAGTGCTAGGTTTTGCTATAATTGAGCTGTTAATGTTTGTTTAAACAGCTAACTGCGGAAAATACGTATAGCCGTATTTTGATACATTGTAGCCGAAAAGCTACAATTGAGGCTAGTTTATTCGAAAAATAAAGTCTTAATGAATGTCTGCCCAAACTTTTTTCTCTCAGGTCAATAGGGTATTTATTCCCTTAAAAAATGACCTAATTACGGGTCTCGGTAATGAAAATTTATCCGGTAAACTGTCTGCCTTTGTAGCCAATTGGAACAGTTTTTCATTTTTTATTGAACTAAAGATTCTTGAACAGGGTTATTTTATAAAGATTAGCAAACATAAATAATTACATATGAAAGAATTTAAGAAATTAATACCTATGATTGCAATTGTGCTATTATGTAGTACAACCATATTTTCCTGTAAAAATTCCTCCAAAAATAATAAGGAGGGAAGCGGACAATCGGATAATATTGCCCCGAGTGATGCCGATGAAACAAGGTACAACTTGAGTGAGCAGCAAAAGATGAGTATGCAGAAGGATACGACCTTACTGGACTCCACACAAAAGGATAGTTCAACGGATGTCAAACATTAGACGTGTTATCAGCGCGTCAATAGGGAACCGTTAATTAAAAAACTCCCTTTACGAAGAGAGTTTTTTGATTATGAACGAATCGCCTTGATTAGGTTTTCCTTAGTCATTTTATGGCGGCCTTTTATCCCGATTTTCTTTGCTTCCGTAAGTAATTCTGCTTTACTTCTTTCATCCAAATCAGCGCTTTTTCCACCTTTTTTTCCAGAATCAGGCGTATTGGCTATACGAGCGGATTTTTCCTTGCTGTAACCTTCACGACGTAAAGCTTCGTATTTCGCATCATCTTTGATCTGTTTGCCATGATTTTTAGTCATATCGTTTTTTTTAATCTTTCATTATAAGCCTTTTTCCTCCACATCCTCCTCCTGGTCAGTATCGGGCGTATAGATATCCTCTTCTTCATGATCCGGTTTCTGCGGATGTTTGTCATGTTCTGGATCGATATGGTCCAGATCATCTCTGTCACGTTGCTCTTCCTCTGTCGGATCGGGACCGTTAGCACTTTCCGTATAATAGTTATCCGGTGTTACTTCTTTCAAGTCAGGAACCTTTGGAGCTTTGCGTACGGGTGTGCCGCTATCCGTACCTGGACTATTGCCGATAGGGTCTATTTCGTTTAGTAGTATAAAAGCATCTTCAAATGTCATCGGCGCACCACTACGAAATTGAATTGTTGTTCTCATCATTCCTTTTTACAGATTGAACAGCTGTCAGCATCGAATCGTTGTTTTTTTTGTGCGATGGAGCTGCTATTGGATGGGATAAGATAGTTTCTGTACTAAAAATGAAATTAATAATAAATACAAAACTTTTCAACCATGTAGCTTGTTATTAAACTAAAGTAATTTATTAAAAAAGATACTATGAGAAAATTTGCACTACTTTTATTGGTTACAGGCGGTATTTGTTTACAGGCAAACGCGCAAAAGATCGAAACTACACCACAGATGTCCTCCGATGTCGGTGTTGAGCCTATCCGTCAAGGCAACTGGATGGTTGGTGGATCAATCGGTAGTCTGGGTTATAGTTTCGAAGGAAAGTCATTTAATGCCGCATTGCAACCGCGCGCAGGCTATTTTGTGTCAGACGGTTTAGCAATCGGCGCACAGGCTAACCTTGGGTTGCGAACACAGAAGGATGCGGACAACGAATGGACCTATGGTATAGCACCTTTTGTTCGATATTATTTTCCTCAAGGTGGCTCGTCCACAGGACGTTTTTTCGGTCAGGGTGACATTGGTATCTCTGGGAGCTCGGTTGGAAAAAGCGCTGCATTGGCATTAGGAGCAAACGTTGGTTATGCGCATTTTATTACCAGAACTGTAGCCTTGGAAGCAACTTTCGGTTACAATTATAGCAAGGCCAGCATTAATACCGGTACTGGAGCGAGTGGTTTGGGTGTAGGCGTTGGGTTCCAGATCTACTTGCCAGGTAAAAAATAGAACTTACTCCATGGGAGACCTTTAACATCAAGTTTCCATTCCGAAAGGTTTGGAAACTTTTTTTTTCAGCGGACCATGTTTCTCCGGGTGTTCCCAATGAAATAGGGAATCGGAAATGCTAGGTAGGGGCCTGGAATAATAGTATGACTCCTGCCATGACCAATAGTTGGGCTAGGTAGTCGAAAGATAAACGGACGTATAAATACGGTGGACTTAAAATTAAACACTTGTTCTGTTTTTAGTCGTTGAATTTTTGAAACATTTAATCTTTGACAACTGTTCTATCATTAGAAAAGACAATAACAATGGTGAAAACAAAAGATATCGGATTGATACTTAGAGATCGAATGGGAAAATGGTCTTCCTACAATATTCCATTGCTAAAGGAATGTCATTTAAAGGATAAGATCGTTAGAAGCAACGAACTTGAAGGCATATTTGTTATCGGGAATATTGCTACAGGTTTGTATATTTTTTCACTTTATAAAAACCGCTTCATTGATCTAATGGGTAAAAGTATCGGAATGGAAGAAATATGTGAACATTTCGATGAATATAAACAAACGTTGATATAAAAACTTTAATATAATATATAGTATATCAATTCATTTTTAAACTAAAAGGAAGTATTATGAGTAATTTAACATGGAAAGGACGTTGGAACGAGTTAAAAGGAAAAGTAAAGCAACAATATGCTGATTTGACCGATGATGATTTGTTATATGCAGAAGGTAAAGAAGATGAGTTGTTGGGTAAGTTGCAACAAAAAACTGGTAAGACAAAAGAAGAGGTGGAAGATTGGTTAGATAAAATGTAAGCATTCGATTAATTGTAAACTTACATATAAGAAGAGAATGCGGTCAACCTAGTTGACCGCATTTTTTGTGCTTTATAATGAAAAGATGGGCTTGTCCAATTTAATGGCGAGCCGATATACAGCGTTCATCAGTCCTACGTGGCTATACGCCTGTGGGAAATTGCCCCATTGGCTACCATTATCTTCCGTAACATCCTCACTGAATAAGCCCAAATGGTTACTGTAGGTCAACAGCTTTTCCAGTATTTCTTTTGCTTCTTCAACTCTTCCTACGCAGGCCAAAGCTTCCACATACCAGAATGCACAAACTAAAAAGGTAGATTTGGGTTTGCCAAAATCATCTTGGTGTTTGTAGCGGTAAAAGAGTCCATTTTCACCTTTCAGTTCTTTTTCAAGCATTTCGAGATGTTGCCAAGCCCGATCTGATTTGGGATCTAAGTAATCCATGACAATCAGTTGTAGTGTGCTGGCATCTAAATTTCGGCTGTTCAACGCATTTTGGTAAACTTTTCTTTCTTCGTCATAGCAAGCTTCAATATAGGTGGCTGCCTTTTCGAGCAAAACAGTGGCGCGCTGTTCCATATCTTGATAACCATTTTGGCGGGCGATAAGCAAAGCAGCCTTGCAACCGACCCATTGAAAAAGGTTGGAATAACAATGGTGGTTGGCAAAATTTCTGAATTCCCAGATTCCGGCATCTTTCTCATCGATCGTTGCTTCGATTTTCTCCAGGATAAAGTTTACCCAGCCCAGTACATTTTTGTTCTCGTGGATTTTGAAACGTTGGTCTGTAAACAGTGGGAGCAGGGCTATCATTGCCTGGCCATAAACATCATTCTGGATATGTTCAAATGCTTGGTTGCCGATGCGCACAGGGCCACTGTCCTGATATCCCTTTAGATCAGGTAGGATATGTTCTGTCAATTCAGAGGTTCCCAATATGCCGTATAAGGGTTGAAGCCTGCCCGGGTTGTGATGAGTAATACCAGCGATATAGTTGGCAAAACTTTCCATTTCTTCAAACTGACCAATATGCGTCAATGCGGTCAATACATAATAGCTGTCACGGACCCAGCAATAGCGATAATCCCAGTTCCTTCCTGAGCCCGGAAATTCGGGTAGGCTGGTGGTCGATGCGGCAATAATAGCTCCTGTATCTTCATATTGGTGCAATTTGAGTACCAGGGCCGAACGGATCACTTCTTTTTGGTAGATATTGGGAATACTACATCTTTTAATCCAGCGCTGCCAGTAGCTCAATGTTTTGACAAAGAAGTCTTCACATGTGCTGGCAATCGCAGATTCGAAAGCTGCATCATAGGTCAATATAAGATATTTATTCTCGCTGATAATTGTCCAGCTGTCCTCTTGAAAAAAATGTGATATCGGTACATCTGTCGTCAGGCGAATGCGTTCACCGATATCAGCGCTACTATAGAGAATATGGTTGCTTCCCCGCGTGGCTTTTAACGCATTACGACCATAATTTCCCGTGGGCTGACATTGGATATTAACGCTGGGTGCACCGCGTAGCGGTTCTATTTTACGGATCAACATCAGCGGTTTAAAATATCGTCCAAATTGTTCGAATCGGGGTGCGAAATCTGTAATGCGATAGGCAAAAGATTCAGTATGGATTTCTGTACAGAGTATATTTGAATTTTTGATGTAATACTGTTTCGTTTCTACAATTTCTTCTTCGGGTTTTACGACGAAACAGCCCCCTTGGTTTTTATCTATTAGACCACCAAAAACGAAACTATCTTCAAATGATGGCCAACATAACCAAGAGATATTACTGTTAATGTCTACATGCGCTATATAGGAACAGTTGCCGATTATACCCGCTTGATACATATGTCTGTTTGCTGTCTTATTTTCCTTCATGATTTATAATAAGTTGATTTAAAAATTGAAGTACATCTTCCTGTTGATCCAAATAATATTTTGCTGCCGATTTATTGTTGCCAACTTTTATGCTAATAGTAGAGCGGGGTAGATATTTGAAAAGATCTTCATCGGTGACATCATCACCGATAGCCAATAGAAAATCGGCTTTAATATGCCCCGCGATTTCTAGGGCAGCTTTTCCTTTGTTGACTTCGGTATTCTTAACTTCAATTACGGCATTTCCATCAAGGAGCTGTAATCCATAGTCATTTAACATAGGATTTAAAATTTCCTTCAGTTCTGCGGCTTTGAGTTCTCCGAGTCCTTGTTCCACTTTACGGTAATGCCAGGCCAAGGAGTATGGTTTGGCTTCTATATAGGCACCGGGTGTCTGATCAGCCAACTTTTCCATCAGCTTTTTGACTTCTGGCATCCAGTGTAGTGCCAAGCCCTTTTTGTAGGCCCAGTTAAAGTTGGGAAAATTAGACCATATCCCATGTTCAGCGACCAAATAGTAGGAGCGCCCATCAAACCAGGTAGATAAGCTCTCCTGCGAACGCCCGCTGATGATGACCAACGTATTGAGCGGATCGGCGATAATACTATCCAGGAGATTGTACAAAAGAACCGTTGGGCTGGCTTTCTGGGCATGATTTTGAAATTTGACCAGTGTGCCGTCATAATCCAAAAAAAAGAGCCTGTTATGGCTTTGTCTGTACCGTTCAGCGATACTGTTAAAAACTTTATCTGAAATTCGCCTTGCCCATTCATCACGTTGTATGGCCTTTGTTTCTGCCATTCGATCTAGAAAAAGGCGAACCCAATGATGTACGTTGAACTTCTGTATAATCTGGCGATTAGCTTCTGTACGTTCGCGAATCTCTTCTGGTGGCATTCTAATCGCATGATAGATACTATCCGCAGTTTCAACTCGGTTGTATGGGTTGACAATAAGCGCATCTACGAGTTCCTTCGAAGCACCTGCAAATTCACTCAGAATCAATACACCATCAGAATTGGTCTTACAGGCGATATATTCCTTGCTAACGAGATTCATGCCATCTCTCGTCGAAGTAATCATACATATATCAGATGCAATATAGAGTCCTATAAGTTCTTCAAAAGGAAGGGATTTATAAAAATAGAGTACGGGAGTCCAACTCAGATTGCCATAAATTGAATTAATCTCGCTTACTTTTCGGTTTATTTCATCTTTCAGTTTTTTATATTGTGACACCTTATCTCTGGAAGGAACGATAAGCATATACAGTACGACTTTGGAATGCCATTCCGGATATTTTTCCAGGAAGGTCAGGAAAGCACGTAGTCTTTCCAATATGCCTTTGCTATAGTCAAGCCGGTCTACTGATATTATTATTTTTTGGTTTGGAAAATGACTGCGAAATTGGGTGGCGATTGCATTAACTTCGGGACGGGAACTCGTGCGGACAAACTTGTCGTAGTCTATTCCCATGGGGAATGATTCTACAAATATATGTCTATCGCTGTATTTGAGCTGATTGTGACCACAAGGTACATGCAATACTTTTTTACAGGCATTAAGAAAATTTTGGCTATCTGCAAAGGTGTGAAATCCAATAAGATCCGCGCCGAGTAAACCTTCAATAAGCTCTTTCCGTTGGGGAATATTCATAAATAGCTCCTCTGAAGGGAAGGGGATATGATGAAAATAGCCAATATTGAGTTCCTGATTTTCTTGACGTAATAATTGTGGCAGCAGCATGAGCTGATAATCCTGTACCCAGATAAAATCGGGAGAATGCTGTGCCGAAAGCGCAGCATCACAAAATTTTTTATTTACAGCAACATAAGTTGACCAGTATTCCCGATCAAAATGGATATAGCTCGGTTGATAGTGGCATATCGGCCATAGGACCTCATTGGAGTAACCTTCATAGAAATTGTGGATTTCTTCTTTTGATAAAAAAACGGGGAGCAGATTCATCGGCTTGAGCAGTGCGATGATTTTCTCTTTTTCACTGTCATCTTTGGGAACTATTCCAGGCCAGCCAACCCAGCAGATTTCAGTAGAGTCAAAGGCCGAATTTAGGCCAGTAGCCAAACCACCAGCACTAGGTTTGATGATAAGCTTGTCTTTTTTTCGTTCTATTTGTATCGGCAGTCTATTTGAAATTATTATTTTCTTTTTATTCTTCATAAAAATATTAGATCGATTTATTCGCAGTGTAGAAGAGTTATAATGAATATAACGATGGGTGCGTATCCATATAACTGAACAAACCCTAGCTCAAAATCGTTTTGATTAATTCAAATAAAGTCTATTGGTGATTTTTATCGGACTTAAATAGAAAATTTAGGTAATAGTTAGTTCCGCTTTACTTTTAGCTGTAAATAGAGTCGATAATTATTTCAAAAAAAGACCTGTAGTATTCGCTACAGGTCTTTTTATGGCGTGTTCAGTCTTATGAAACGCTCGGGATGTCTATTTTTTCCTTGACCAGTCGGTCTCTCATAAACTCATCCAGGATTGTCCCCAATCGCCCCGAAATTTCACCAAGGATACTTTCCCAATCTTTTACTGTACCATCGCAGTTATCTGAAACGATCTTGATACTGTGAAAAGGCAGGTTTTTGAGCAAGCAGAAATTTGCCAGCGAATAGGATTCCATATCAAAGGCCAAAGGGTTCAGGTGTTTGATATCTTGATAGAAGGCCGTATTGACATTGATAAAACGATCTGAAGTCAGCAGTGCCTCTTCGTAGTCAAATTTGTCAAGAGAAACCGATTCGATTACTCCTTGTCCTTTTAGGAAAAGTGTATTTTCTAAAAAGAATCCATCTGTATAAGCATCGCCCTGAGCATAGTAGCTCGGATACAATACATGCCCAATTGGGTATCTTGTGCATCCGACCGTGCCAACATTCAGTAGAACAGGGTTGATGCCCAGTGCTTTGATGTCTTCATAGAGCGTTGCCAACGACAAAAGCGCGTTTACTTTTCCAACACCTATTTCATAGATGAAGGTTGATTTATTTTCGGTAGTAAAAGATAATTCATTTTTATTTGCTACCAGAATGATTGTTTCAATCTCTTTGTTAAGAATCATTTAATTTTCTTCAATATAAGGGTATTCGAAAGCGAGCTCTCCAGCATTGATTAAATGCAAGAAATTGACACAGGCTTGTTTCGATGTAGTGAAATCCATGAATGTGTAGTTACCACAGCTGATCGGATTTTGAAAAGGTACTTCGTATCCTTCAGTCAAAATCGTTTCCAGCACTTCTTTCATCAATTCGGCTACAGCTTGGGGACTTCTGTCTGTACCCGCTAAGACCACATAAAATCCGGTGCAGCATCCCATTGGACCAACATAGATGACTTCATCACCCAAAATTGTTCTAATTTCTGTCGCAAAACAATGCTCCAATGTATGCATCACCTCCGGAGACAACATACGTTCCGGTGAATTCGGTCTGATCATGCGGATATCGTAAGTCGTATAGCTTTCAATAGCGCTACTATTGGTATTGGAAGCTTTAGCATATATCCCTTGTTTCAATTTGGTATGGTCTACCGTGAAACTATTTACTTTTGCTTTTTCTTTTGTATACATCTTATTCTGTACATAGCTATAAAGTCCAGGACTTTACAGGGGTTAAAAGTTGAATTTATAATTCCTACAAAGGTAGTAGATATTATTGAAAAAGATGGATGAAAAAACTATTTTAACACTTCATAATGTTCCACTGTCGGGAAGGGGTCATAATAGTGATGTAATAGTTTTTCCCATTCCTTAAATAATTGAGATTCTCTGAAACCTACTGTATGATCCTCTAAAGTTTCCCATTCGACCAATAGGATGTATTGGTTATCCTTTTCAAGGCATTTGCGGAGTGAATGTGTTATATACCCTTTGCTAGCGCTAATGTACTGGCAAGCAGTTTTATAATCACGTTCGAAATTAGACTGTTGTCCCTCGATAATTTGTAGTACGGCTACTTCTAAAATCATAATTTGTTTTTTTAAATATATAGTCAAGTAAATATATCAAATATTTCCACGATAAAAAAGGTCTAAGTGTCAGTAATGATAGCTTTCGGGCCCTGAGAAGCAATAATATCTAAAACGAAAGGTATCCCTGGGTTGCGATTTTCGGCATTCCATACCAAAGATAAGGTAGTTCGTTGTGCTAAGGTATCCAGTTCAAGAAAACGTACATCAACCTGATAACCATTTTTTAAAGACGCTGGTACAATGGCAACACCTAGTCCCTGTGCCACCATATTAAATATAGTTAATGCATTTACCGTCCGGAGTGTAACTTTTGGTGTAAACTGATGATCCTGAAAAATACTCATGACCAAATCATAATAGGAGTGACTGTAATTTTTGGAAAACAGAATAAAAGATTCGTTCTTCAATTGGTATAGATCAGGTTTCTCCTGTTTTAACAAGGGATGATTGTTTGGTAGTACCAGACTGAAATGTTCCGTATGGATAGGAAGGCTATGCAATCCTATCGGTGTTTCGGAAAGACGGACAAAACCGAAATCAAGTTCTTTTTTTTGAATAAGATCCAATTGTGTTTCATTGGCAAGTTCGTGTAGTGACAGTTCGATGTCGGGTTGCTTTTGTTTGAGGGTGAGCAACAACTGAGGTAATATTGTTTGTACTGCCGATCCGATAAAGCCCAACTTTAGGGTGCTGATCTTGCCGTTGGCCAAACTCTGGAGCTGCGTGTCAATCTGATCTAGATGCCTAAACAGTTCTTTCACCTCGTCAAAGAGATAACCTCCGGCCTCCGTTAAGGAGACATTTCTTTTATTGCGCTCAAACAGCGTTACATGATAGTTTTCCTCCAGTTGCTTGATCTGTCGACTCAGACCCGGCTGGGCAATGAAAAGCCGTTCAGCAGCTTTCCTGAAATGGAGCTCTTCGGCTAATACTTTAAAATAAAGAAGATGTCTAAGTTCTATTTGATAATTCATGGTTATCAATTGATGATAAAAATGGTATTTCTAATTATTAAATATAGCGGCTAAATTTGATAAAAGCTTTATAACAATGGAAAAATTTTTATACGGTAGTGGACATTTAACCAGTTCCATTGCCTTGGCAATAGCAAAAGGGGAGGTTAAAGGGGAGATCTCAGCAGAAGTGAAGGCAGCTATCGATCAGAGTGCAGCCTATGTACGCCAGATTGTCGAACGGGGACAGGTGGTTTATGGTATCAATACCGGCTTTGGTCCGCTTTGTACGACACTGATTGATGCAGATCAGACGCAGGTGCTGCAGGAGAATATCCTGAAGAGCCATGCTGTAGGGATGGGCGAGCCCATTGCAAATGATTTGGCCAAAGTGATGCTTATATTGAAAGTTCATGCATTGGCCAAGGGCTTTTCGGGTGTTCAGTACAGTACATTGGAACGTATAATATGGCATATCGAGCAGGATGTTATTCCTGTTGTACCCAAACAAGGTTCAGTTGGTGCTTCGGGGGACCTGGCACCATTGTCCCATCTTTTCCTACCCCTGATTGGGCTTGGCAAAGTGAATGTCAAGGGTGAGATTTATACAACGGCGGATATTTTAGCGCAACATGGTCTTAAGCCTGTTCAATTAGGTGCTAAGGAGGGATTGGCCTTGATCAATGGGACACAGTTTATGGCTGCTCATGGTGTGAAAGCTGTTAGCGAGTTCAACAGAGTACTTCAAAATGCGGATATTATTGCTGCGTTGATGATCGAAGGGCTGAATGGATCCATTAAACCTTTCTTTTCCGAATTACATCAACTGCGTCCACATGCTGGCAATCGCTATGTTGCTTCAAATATCCATTCCTTACTTTATGGGTCAGCTATTTTAGAAAGTCATAAAGATTGTTCGCGTGTTCAGGATCCGTATTCTTTACGTTGTATCCCACAGGTGCATGGCGCTTCACGTAATGCATGGCTTCACTTAAAGGACACGATCGAGGTTGAAATCAACTCGGTAACAGATAATCCTGTTATTATAAACGATGAATTAACGATCAGTGGCGGCAGTTTCCATGGACAGTCCATTGCTTTGCCTTTGGATTATGCGACACTTGCCGTATCGGAAATAGGTAATATATCAGATCGGAGGGTGTATTTATCCCTGGAGGGGCAAACCAATGGGGTGCCTAAGTTGTTGATGAAATCGACAGGACTTAATTCTGGTTTTATGATTCTCCAATATAGTACGGCTGCTATTGCAAGTGAGAATAAGGGTTTGTGTTTTCCCGCAAGTGCGGATAGTATCCCAACATCACTGGGACAAGAAGATCATGTGAGTATGGGTTCCATTTCGGGTAGAAAGTTACTACAGGTGATCGACAATGTGGATAAAATACTAAGTATTGAATTGTTATGCGCAGCACAGGCGAAGGATTATCATCACCCGCTGCGGTCTACTCCGGCATTGGAAGCGGTTCATGAACGCATACGGCAGTTTATTCCACATATTGAATCCGATCAGCCAATGGAAGCTTTGTTAACGAATGCATTGGAATTGGTCAAATCGGGTGAACTGATTACCCTACGTCAGCAGACTAATCCGCAGCAAGATGTTGAGACCGCGTTGGTAGAACGTTTTGATACATTTTAGATTGGCATATCATGGAAAAAGATTTAAAACTTATAGGTCCTTTCAGGCAATTATTGACAATGGATCATATTTCATTGAAAGGTGCTATAAAGGATAACGAATTACAGATCATTGATCATGCTGGCATTTTGATTGAAGGAGAAATCATTCAAGAGATAGCTGATTTTAACCTTTTATGTCAACAATGGCAGGAAAGAGCTGCCATTATTCATCTTGACGGTGATCAGGTTGCTTTACCAGGCTTCGTGGATTGCCATACCCACATTAGCTATGCAGGGCAGCGGGCAAATGATTTTGCGCTTCGTAACGCAGGTTCTTCCTATCTGGAAATTGCGGAATCCGGCGGGGGAATTTGGAGTACGGTATCCCAGACAAGAGCCAGTGCTGAAGATGAACTGGTACAACTGACTATCGATCGTTCCGGTTTTTTATTTCGGCAAGGTATTACAACTATCGAAGTTAAAAGTGGTTATGGTCTTCAGGTTGAAGAAGAACTTAAGATTTTGCGCGCTATTAAGAGGGCAAATGACCAAACTGCTGCGGATTTAATACCGACTTGTCTAGCAGCACATATGCTACCACGGGACTATAAGGGATCGGCAAAAGATTACCTTGATTTGATGGAGGCAGCTCTCTTCCCAGAATTGAAAGCACAGCAGTTGGCCAATCGGGTGGATGCTTTTATTGAAAAAACAGCATTTGACGCCGAAACGATCAGACCGTACTTGCAACGGGCCAAAGAAATGGGCTTCGATTTGACGGTTCATGCAGATCAGTTCAGCACCTCCGGAAGTCAAGTTGCAGTGGAATTAGGAGCACGATCCGCTGATCACCTTGAAGCGTCTACTGCAATCGAAATTGAGCTTTTGGCACAGTCTGATACTGTTGCTGTGGCATTGCCTGCGGCATCTATTGGTATCGGTTGTGCTTTCACACCTGCACGCAAACTGTTGGACGCTGGCGCAAGTTTAGCAATCGCAAGTGACTGGAATCCAGGTTCCGCACCGATTGGCCAATTGCTGACCAGTGCCTGTATATTGGCAACAATGGAAAAGCTCAGCAACGCGGAGGTTTTGTCAGCATTGACCTTCCGGGCAGCACATGCCTTGAATCTGCATGATCGCGGGAAACTGGCAAAGGGAATGCGAGCGGATTTTAGTTTATTTCAGACCAATAATTATCAAAATATCACTTATTATCAAGGAAGTATGCAGCCTTCGGCTGTCTGGAAAAATGGTAAGGAAGTGTTTTCAATTGAACGATGATGGACAATGTATTTAGTCGTGTAGTTGCAGAAGGTATCCCTTCGCAGCTACCCCCGAAGATAGCGCGTGATCTGACTGTAAGTCATGCACCACGACGCAAAGATATTCTTTCTAAAAAAGAGGAAAAGCTTGCGCTCAGAAATGCCCTGCGTTACTTCCCAAAATCATGGCATGCGGAATTGGCACGGGAGTTTCTGGCCGAATTAAAAGCGTACGGAAGGGTCTATATGTATCGCTTTAGGCCAAGTTATGAAATGTATGCACGTCCGATAGCAGCCTACCCGGCAAAAAGTAAACAAGCAGCGGCCATTATGCTGATGATTCAGAATAACTTGGATCCTGCTGTTGCCCAACATCCCCATGAGCTGATTACTTATGGTGGTAATGGTGCTGTATTTCAAAATTGGGCACAATATCGCCTGACAATGCATTATCTTTCCCAGATGACGGATGAACAGACGCTGCATATGTACAGTGGTCATCCAATGGGTTTATTTCCATCTTCGGAACATGCTCCCCGGGTTGTTGTCAGCAATGGTATGATGATTCCGAATTATTCGAAACCCGATGATTGGGAGCGGTACAATGCGCTTGGTGTCACCCAATATGGGCAGATGACTGCAGGTTCCTATATGTACATTGGCCCACAAGGTATTGTGCACGGAACAACAATTACGGTCATGAACGCCTTCCGTCGGCAGCTTCCAGTTGGAGAGTCTATCCAAGGAAAAGTGTTTTTGACCTCCGGCCTCGGGGGGATGAGTGGTGCACAGCCGAAAGCAGGCAATATTGCTGGCTGCATTACCGTCTGTGCTGAGGTCAATCCTACAGCCGCGAAAAAAAGACACGAGCAGGGTTGGGTAGATGTATTGGTGGAAGATATTGACCAATTGGTGGAGCAGGTTCGCATAGCGATGGATAAACAGCAGACGATATCCTTTGCTTATATTGGTAATATTGTGGAGGTCTGGGAGGCCTTTGACCGCGAGCATATTTATGTGACTGTTGGATCTGACCAGACATCGCTTCATAATCCTTGGTCTGGAGGTTATTATCCAATGGGCTTATCGTTTGATGAGTCCAATGTGTTGATGGCCACCGATCCGGATAGATTTAAGCAGCTTGTTCAGGCAACTTTAGTTCGTCATGTAGATGCCATTAATAATCATGTTGCCAAGGGTACATATTTCTTCGACTATGGCAATGCATTTCTGTTAGAAAGTAGTCGTGCCGGAGCGGCAATATTGGACTCAGAGGGGGACAAATTTATATATCCATCTTATGTTCAGGATATTTTAGGGCCCATGTGCTTTGACTATGGTTTTGGTCCGTTTCGTTGGGTATGTACCTCCGGAGAGACTACAGATCTGGAAAAGACAGATCAGCTTGCAATGGATGTACTGACATCGCTTCAGGCGATAGCGCCAAAGGAGATCCAACAGCAGATGTTGGATAACATCCAATGGATCAAGGAGGCCGGAAAGAATAAGTTGGTTGTAGGTTCACAAGCCCGTATCCTGTATGCAGATTCTAATGGCCGTATCGCTATTGCCAAAGCATTTAACGAAGCCGTTCGAAACGGAGAACTTGCTGGTCCAGTTGTATTGGGACGAGATCATCACGATGTCAGTGGAACGGATTCCCCTTATCGGGAGACGAGCAATATCTACGACGGAAGTCAGTTTACCGCGGATATGGCGATACATAATGTGATAGGTGATAGTTTTCGTGGTGCGACCTGGGTCTCCATTCACAATGGTGGCGGTGTTGGCTGGGGCGAAGTAATCAATGGTGGTTTCGGAATGTTGCTTGATGGTTCGGTAGCCGCAGATGGTAAACTGGAGAAAATGTTGTACTTTGATGTGAATAATGGTATCGCTAGGCGTGCTTGGGCGCGTAATAAAGAGGCAAATCAAGCCTTGGATAGTGCAATGGCAAGTAATCCAACGCTACAGGTTACCCGCGCACAACTGGTGGACGACCATATTATTGATGAATTGTTTAATGACAACGAATGAATCTTTTACTTAACCAGCGGGACTTATATATAAGGGGAGACCAGGCCGTCTGGAAAGGGCGAATCGACGGCGAACAAAGGGATTGGATGCGCTGGCATCAATTGATGGAATGTACAGACCTGTTGGTCGATCCCAATTTGAATCAGTCAGTGGTGTTCCTGGGGTTTTGCAGTGACGAAGGTGTCGCCCGCAACCAGGGACGGGTGGGTGCGAAGGATGGACCTGGTGCAATACGAAACGTACTTGCTAATCTGCCAGTTCATTTTTCATCTAAACTAACACTTAAAGATGCTGGTGATATTTTTCTTAAAGATAGCGATTTAGAGTCTGCTCAATTGGCGCTAGGTTATGCTGTGTCTTCAATTCTTAAAGCAGGTGGATTTCCTGTCGTATTGGGAGGTGGACACGAGGTGACTTATGGGCATTATCTCGGAATAAAAGATTTTGTGGCTGATGGTGGACATAAGGTCGGTATTATCAACCTGGATGCTCATTTGGATATGCGTGCGCTTGCTGGAGGGCAGGGGAATTCAGGAACAGGATTTTACCAGATTGAAGCGGACCGTGAAGGTATAGGCCAATCGTTTCATTATATGGCGATTGGTATACAGGAGATCAGCAATACAAATGGTCTTATCAACTATGCAAAGTCCAAGCATACGCAGATTATCGAACGAAGAGATCTGGTTCCAGGTAAGCTTAATGCTATTAAGGAGCAAATTGAAGTATTTGCCAGTCAGGTTGATTATATATACTTAACTGTCGACCTGGATGTTTTCGCGGCTCCTTATGCACCTGGTGTAAGTGCACTAGCCTTTAATGGCATTGTTCCGGATGATCTATTTTTCGATTTGTACAGCGCTATTATGGGGCTGCCTAATTTGAAATCCATGGATATCGCAGAGTTAAATCCATATTTTGATATCGATGCCCGTACAGCAAAACTAGCGGCAGATCTTATCTTTAAATTTCTAAATAGGTTTTAATCGATTGTATTTGGATAGGTCTTGGTGAAATAAGACTTGTCTAAATAATAAAAGCAGGTTAGATCTTTCTATGAAAGATCTAACCTGCTTTTATGTTTTTTCGTTGCACTAGAAAAGTACATCAGCCAACTCCGCTTCTTTGTCAAAGACTGACTTTGCAAAGGGACACAGGGGGAGGATTTTGAGATGTTCTTTTCGGGCAAAGGCTACGGCAGCCATCAATAGTTGTTTGCCTAATCCCTTGCCGGTATAGTTTTCGTTGACTTCGGTATGGTCAATGATAAACTTTGTTGGTCCAGCCCAGGTATATGTCATTTGTGCAGCTGATTTTCCTTGATCTACTACCTCAAAACTGCCATGTTTTTCGTCGTTTTTATGTACTACTTCCATTGATGATAATTTGATGTGTTATATAAAAGTATATCCAAAATAAACAAAATCTGGTCAACATTATCCTTGAATTGTTTATCCTATCGAATATTGCTGAAAATTGACCAAGTGATGTTAGGCTGATCGGGATTAATCAACGTTGTGCTAAGGGATGTCTGCTCTTTTTGCCAAATAAATGCTAAAATATATAGATATACTAAATATGTTAGTATATTTGTTTTAGGAATGACTATGAATCGGAGCAAAAAACAAGAGTTTGCCATTGTGGATATAGAAACCACAGGGGGTAATGCAAAATCCAGCCGGATTACTGAAATTGCAATCGTTATACACGACGGTAATCGCGTGCTGCATCGTTGGGAGACTTTGGTAAATCCAGGGGTTGAAATTCCGAATTCTATTTTTGCACTTACGGGTATCGACAATGACATGGTTGCGGATGCGCCATTATTTGAGGATGTTGCACCGGAAATTTATGCATTATTGAAAGATCGTGTTTTTGTTGCCCACAATGTTAATTTTGATTATTCCTTCATTCGTTTTCAGCTTCAGGAGGCCGGAATAGACTGGTCTTCCATTAAATTATGTACCGTACGCTATGCCCGTAAGATCAAACCGGGGCTTTTATCCTATAGTTTGGGACGTTTGTGTGATTACCTCGATATACCCATCGAAAATCGGCATCGGGCAGGTGGTGATGCCGATGCAACAGCGATTCTTTTCGCTTATCTTCGTGCGCTCGATACAACGCAGGTGTTTCAGGAAATGATCAAACATAAGGCGATCGATCAGCGGTTTCCGCCGCATTTAGATCGGAAGGAATTTGAGCAATTGCCAGATACCGCCGGTGTTTATTATTTTCATGATAGAAATGGGAAGGTGATCTATGTGGGGAAGGCGGTCAATATCAAGAAAAGGGTGTTATCCCACTTTACAGGTAACAATATTCAGGCGCAGCGACAAAATTTTTTAAAAGAGATCTATCACATTAGTTACGAGTCTTGTGGCACAGAACTGATGTCCCTGCTACTGGAATGTGCGGAGATTAAACGACTTTGGCCTAAATATAATCGGGCACTCAAACGGTATGAACCAAAATTTGGTTTGTTTTGCTATGAGGATCAAAATGGGTATCTCCATTTGGCAATAGGTAAAATGAATCGGATCCAAGACTGCATTCAATTATTTCAACGGGAATATGATGCCATTCAATTATTACAGTCCTTTATGAAAGAAGGAGAGATTAGCGCTCAGTTTTGTCATTTTGGCACTGCTAGTTTGGCAGCTAAATCCGTCAGTCGAGCTGATTTGCCTGACAAAGCACTGCATAATACACGTGTGGAGCGTTGTATTGATGAATGGTTAAAACAAAGGCCATCTTATGTATTTATAGATAAGGGGCGGAGTATAGAAGAAAAGAGCTGTATTGTCATTGAAAATGGCCGGTTTTATGGCATGGGCTATATTGATCTATATGGTCAATATGCTGATTTAGCAGATATCAGAACCCAGGTAAAGGTTTATCCAAGCAATCATTATATGATGGAGCTGGTCAGGCAAATGGCTGAACGCTATCCCAATAAGGTGCATTTTCTGACTCAAAATCCGGCTGGGCTTATAGCTGCTGAACCTGACACTGATTATGACAAAATTGCCACAGACAAGCTCTTCCAATAAGTTGATCTATTATTCGATAATATAGTCAGGCGATCCGGAAAGGGGAGATTCGTCATATCAATCTCAGCAATTTGTTAAAAAAATGTGAAATATAAAATCGACACTCTTTTTGGTCTAATAGTTGAAATATTCCTTGTGTAGAATAATAAAAAAAGACTTTTCATAATTTAGGTTAATAATTGGTTAGTTAAGACCTGGGGCTCCCAACCTCAGGTCTTCTTTTTTATATACAGAGACAGCGTCTGTCGTTGCTCCTATAGATGGAAAGTGCTTGCGAGATGAAATTAGACCTTGTTCTTTTTGTTAAAAAAGCACTTTTGGCTATTTTATCTTGTAACAGTAATGGTTTGTATATCAAATTATTGTGATTTGTCCCCCCTTTTGTCCCCCCCTTGTTTTTTTCTCTATAGGGTTAATTTGACTTACTTTAGTACATGCATACTGTAATGGCGGAATTAGTAAACAAATATGGGGCGTTTTCTAAAAGTAGCTACGGTATATCTTATCCATATCTTTATATATAAAAAGGGCCTAGGCCCTTTTTTTTTGTCGTTCTGCTGGAGCTGTCTACTTTGTAGACAGTAGAAAATACCGAATTTTTTTCTTCAATAAACCTAGATTTTGATGTAGATATTCTTTTTTCGGAGGAATAAGGCTACTAAACAATTGAGGAAAACAAAGAACAGGGCGAATAATACTGATCCCAGTGCTTGGTTTGTCCAGTTTCCAAATATCGCATGATAGCTAAAATCCCAGAGGTTTTGTTTTGTATTTGGTATCAAAATAAGGGCACATAGGCTGGGAACAATTCCACTCAGACAATAGATGAAAAGTGTGTTCTTACCAAAGTCGTCAAACACACTGTATAGCGGACCTTTGATCTTTAGAAATTCAATCAGATAAATTAACAGACTCAGAAAAGCTAAGGCTATCCCGGTTGTGAATAGGCAATAACTGCTGGTCCAGATCTTTTTATTGATGGGGAAGGCAAAAGACCATAAATATCCGGCTACAATCAAGGCCAGTCCCCAGGCAAATAGCCTGATCAACTCTTTCTTTCCCGCTAATCTTTGAATAATATATTTTCCGGTAATATAACCAAAAACAGTTTGACTGATTGCAGCGGGTGCGCTCCAGATATCTTCGGGATCAAATGCTTTACCTTCACCATGATAAAGGTGAGATGCACCGAAAAGCTTGACGTCGAAAGCCGTTCCAAACCATCCTTCCAAGCTATAGGGATCATTGGGGTTGGCTATATAGCAGATTAACCAATAGAAAAGTAGCAGAAAGATACTCGTGATAACGGCTCCCTTGTCTTTGAGGTAATAGATTAATAGTGCACTGCAAAAATAGCATAAGGCAATACGTTGTAAAACACCAAAGTAGCGGTATTTTTCCATGGGCAGCCACTCCAGCTGATGCTGGCTATTCCATTCCACAAAAGGGAAAATATTTAATAAGAAGCCGATCAGAAATAATAATAGAAATCTTTTGCTGATTTTTTTTAGAAATACCGCAGATGGGATTTCTTCTATTTTTTTTAAAGAGAAAGCCATTGAATTTCCTACGGCGAACAGGAAAAAGGGGAAAATAAGATCTGTAAATGTACAGCCATGCCAAGCGGAATGTTCCAGCTGCGGATATACATGGTGGTAATTTCCTGGATTATTGACCAGTATCATGGCTGCAACGGTAAATCCACGAAATATGTCTAATGATTTAAAGCGGTTCATAAATTGATGTAAAAAAGGCCGCTTTAGTAAATTCAGTTCAACTAAAGCGGCCTCGGGTTGGTCACTAATAACCTGGATTTTGAGTCAGGCTAGGGTTTGCCTGCATTTCCAATAATGGTATTGGTAGTAGGAGGCTATTTTGGTTAAAATTATATTTTATTGGAGTAGGGGCACTTACATTTCCTTCGTTACAGGTAAACTTGAGCTCGTTCAGCTTGTTCATAACGTCCACCGTAACACCATAGCGATTTAGATCATCCCAACGTTGTCCTTCGAAAGCAAGTTCCAATCGGCGCTCATTGAGTATAATAGATTTCAGCTGACTTGCGTTGCCTGTTGTGATGTCGGGCAGCCCAGCACGGTGACGGATGATGTTAAGGGTATTCATTGCTTCGTTTGAATTGCCTAAGGCATTTAAAGCTTCAGCCTTTAACAAAACAATATCTGCCAGACGGAGCAGGTAGAAATGGTCTCCACTCTGAAAACTATTGGCGTGTTTTTGCTTGACATTAAAGGGGATTTTGGTATTGCTATCAGCACAAGGGTTCCAAAACTCATCAGCCCAAGGGACAGAAAAGAACCAGATAGTGGCATTTTTTCGTTTGGTGTCACCCGCTTTGTCATAAGCATCTACAAGATCTTTAGAAGGAGTGCCATATCTGCGCCATTCATTTTCATTGATCAGTCCATTCCCATCCAGATCGGGGAAAAAGAAGGCACCTCCCCAACAACTTAAATTGGGACTTCCGGCAACATATGGGATTTCTATAATTGACTCATTGTTGTAGTTGTGTGCGCCATCAAAGAGGTCAGCATAGTTTTGAAGCAGCTGATAGCCACCTTTTCCGTTAATTACTGCATTTGCATATTGGAGAACCTTGTTGTAATCCCGATCCGGGCGCTGTGCCCATATCTTGGTCAGGAGGGCATTTGCGGCACCTTTTGTTGCGCGAACTTTGTCGATGGAAGGTTGGCCAAATCCGTTTGGTAGATTGTTTACGGCAACTTGTAAATCCGAATCTATAAAGTCATAAACCTCTTCTACAGTTGATCTTTTGATACGGATGACTTCTGGGTCTGTGCTGTTCGAGTGTTTTTCCAGTGGAACACCACCATATAATTTGACCAGCTGGTAGTAATGGAAAGCTCTCGAAAAGGAGGCTTCCCCTAAAATTTGTTTACGCCGCTCTTCTGAAAAGGTGGGGTCAGTGACTTTTCCCACATTGTCAATGACAATATTACATTTTGAAATGGCTCCATATAATTCTTCCCAGTCCCTGCGTACCATATCATTGGTATTGGTGATGGTGTTGAAATCAATTTGCCCAAAGTCAATCTCGCCACCACCCGCAGCGTGTGCATTGTCAGAGCGGATATCAGTTTGTAAAATCATCTCCCATTGGTAGTAATTGGCATTACTTCCTGGTCTTGTGCCATTTCCGATGAATGAGTTGTAAGCGCCATTCATCGCTTTTTCGATATTATCACCTGTCAGGTAAGCATTTTCACTGGTTACGGTAGATGTTGGTTGTACATCCAAAAACTTCTTACAGGAAGTGAAGGATAGGGATGCCATTAAGGCTATTGTGAGCGACGTATATAGATTAGATCTCATGTTATTCAAATTAAATGGTTAAAAGGTTAAGTTTAAACCAACAATAAAGGTGCGTGCCTGTGGTGAAGTACCGAAATCAATACCCGGAGACATATTGGAGCTCACAGCTTCTTGATTGGTTGCACTGTACATACTGACCTCGGGATCCAAACCGGAGTACTTGGTAAAAGTCAATAGGTTTTCACCGGTCACATAGAAACGCAGCTTATTAATTTTCCATTTCTCCAGGACCTGTTTGGGTATGGTATAGCCGAGTGTTAGCGATTTTAATCGGAGGTAGGATCCCTTTTCAACAAATCGGGAAGAGATTTTGGTGTTGTAATTATCCTCCGTGGTGTTTAAATCGGGACGTGGCATCGTGCTGTTTTTATTTGTTGGACTCCAGCGGTTAAGGACTGCTGCACTTTGGTTTCGAGGCTCCCACATACCTTCTGTATAAATACGTGTTGCATTGAGGATGTCGTTACCCTGTACACCTTGCAAGAAAAAAGATAAATTAAAGTTCTTGTAACTGAAATCGTTTGTCATCCCGTAAGAAAATTTAGGTGTGGCATTACCAATAACAGCCATATCGCTCGTCTGAAGGCCTGCATCGGGATCAGCCATCTGATAGATCATATCGCCGGTTTCTGGATTGACACCCTTGGCTACGTAACCCCAGAAGGTACCTAAAGCAAGACCTTCTTTGGCGATGGTACTGTTTCCACGACCGTCGATATCACCATCGTAATAGGTGCCGCCATCAATATTCAGAACTTTGTTGCGATTGAGACCAAAGGTTAGGGTTGTATTCCATTTGAAGTCCTGGACAAAATTCCGGCTACTTAATTCAAATTCAAAACCTTTGTTCTGTAGATCGCCAAGGTTCCTGAGGACTTTGGCATATCCCGAACTATAAGGTACACGCGAATCAAGTAAAAGTCCTACTGTTTTCTTTGCGTAATAGTCTGCCGCAATAGTCAATCGGGAGTTTAGAAAGCTCGCATCAAGACCAATATCTGTCTGGTTAGTTGTTTCCCATTTCAAGCTGGGGTTGTCCAGCGTGATTGGTGTGTAGCCCGGTACAACCTGATCACCAATGACGTACGATCCTGTCACATCTATTAAGCCAAGATAGGCGAAGGCCGGTATCTGGCTGTTTCCGACTTTACCCCAGCTTGCTCTGATCTTTAAATCGTTGACTGTATTTTTCCAGGCTTCGAAGAAACCCTCATTTGATATGCGCCAGCCTGCTGAAAAGGAAGGGAAATAGCCCCAGCGGTTGTTGGGGCCAAATACCGAAGATGCATCTGCTCTTAAATTGGCCGTGAATAAATAGGTGCTATTATAATCATAACCGATTTTGGCGATACCAGAAACAGTCGTAATTACAGCATCCTTTGCAGTAGGCATCCTTGTAATCATCGATCCGCCATTAACGGTATGGATCGCTGGATTGGCGAAGTTCTGCGTACTTATACTTGAACCTGTTGTTTGTGTTTTGGTGGTAATATACCCCAATAAACCGGTGAAGTGATGTTTTTCATTGAATGTCTTATCATAGTTTAGGGTGTTTTCAGACATCCAATACTGATTATCCTGCTGGTCGAGCTGGGCCATTCCCTTATATTTCCGGCCTTCGGTAGTACGAAATGGATCGACAAAACTACGGTATTGGTTGTTGTATTTCTCGTAGCCAAATAAAGTTTTGAATTTTAGTTCAGGGAGGATATTCGCCTCAGCAAAGATATTTCCGGTAAATCTATTGTTGACATAAGAATGTTCATTTCCGGTAGCCAATGCAACAGGATTATCAAGATCTGTATAAAAAGGGTCTACGGTAAATGCACCCTTGTCACCGTAGATTCCAATCACTGGGGAACCTAAATAAGCATTCATAATAACACCATTCCGTGTATTTTCGGGAATATCCACATCATACCAGCGGTTATAAGACATGCTCGTTCCTACTTTGAATATCTTGTTGATCTGATGATCGAGATTGACTTTGAAATTGACTTTGTTAACTGTATTTGTAATCACGGTACCATTATCTTTCTGATACGATCCTGAGATGTAAAACCCGGTCTTTTCATCACCACCACGTACAGAGGCCTGATATTTTTGGCTATGCCCCATGCGGAACAATTGGTCTGGCCAATTGGTGTCGGCTGAATATTTGGACCAATCGGCTGTTTCTCCAACTTCGGTCATCAGATCTTTGTATTGCGCAGCATTTAATACCTTTGGTCTTTTCCAGATTGTTGAAAAACCCTGATAAGTTTCGAAATTTACTAATGTTTTGCCATTATTCCCCCGTTTGGTTGTAATGAGGACGACGCCATTGGCACCCGAAGAACCGTAGACAGCTGCGGATGCGGCATCTTTTAACACCGAGATGCTCTGTATATCTGAAGGGTTGAGTTCGGAGATATTTTCTGTAGGAACACCATCCAGAATATACAAGGGGTTGCTACCGGCCGTGATTGTCGACGTTCCGCGTACACGGATAGAGAAACCAGCCTGTGGCTGACCCGAGGATTTGACGATTTCTACTCCAGCCATTTTCCCTTCCATGGCACTAGCTAACTGGGTTACCGGTCTGTCTTCAATATCCTTTGTGTTCATGGTAGCAATCGCTCCAGTAATATCTTTCTTCTTCTGAGTTCCAAAACCTATCACAACGATCTGTTCCAATTGGTTATTTGCCGTTTTCAGTTGAACCGTCAAGGGGTTGCTGTTGCTGATCGTATTATTTACCGTTTCATAACCTACAGAACTAAAGCTTAGTTGTTGTGTCGGTGCGCCTTCTATACTAAACTCGCCTTTACTGTTGGTTTCGGCCTGACGGCCATTATCTATATTTCGGATGGTGACGCCCGCTAGCGGTTTTCCGTCCATATCAACAACTTTCCCTTTGATCAGCTGTTGGACAGTCTGATTATTTGCCTGGGCTATATCAATTTTCCTCTTTAATACGATGGTGTTGTTGACGATTTTGTACGAATACGATAGTTCTTTTAGGTTGTCATTCAAAATCTCTTCAATGGAGCCGTCCGTATGATGGATCAGAATCTTTTGATTGTCATTGATCTGAGAATTGTCGTAAAGAAATACGTAGGAACTTTGCCGTTCGATTTCTCGCGCAAACTTTGCTAATGTATATTCTTTGTCATGTAATTTAATTTTGGATTGACTCACCAAGGCGATAGCCTTGTTATTTACAGTCGCTAGGCACTGGATGGCCAGTAGGGCACCAAATAGTTTTGCCCGTTTATGCGCAAAATGATTCGTTGTAACTTTATACATAATTTAGTTGGTAAATGTGTTCTATATTTTTATACGTTAGAGTTCTACTTCAATTTTGTTGTTTTTTAATTGGCATTTAATATCTAGGAAGTTGAGTGTTTCAATCAATTGTTGCGCGGTGGAGTTGCGTTTTATTTTTCCGGTCAGTTCACGTTTTTCATTGGTTCCTTTGTAGATGATATCCACATTATACCAACGTTTTATAGCGGACAGGGCTTCCTTGACCGGTGTAGATTCGAAATAGAAGAAGCCATTTTTCCAGGCTATCGCTTCTTCAATGTTCACGTCCTGGACAAGTAAATTGTTATTCCTGCTGAGTGCAGCCTGTCCTGGTTTTAACATCTTGGATCGACCAGATTGTGTCACCTGTACTGAACCTTCGACAAGGGTGGTCCTGTTGTTCTCATTCGGATAAGACTGTACATTAAAATGCGTTCCGAAAACCCGGATGATCTGCTGGTCTGCATTGACGTAGAAAGGTTTTTTCTTGTCTGGTGTAATCTCAAAATAAGCTTCACCGGACAATGTTACCTCCCTGTTGTTGGATGCGAAAGTCTCGGGAAAGGTCAATTTAGAGCCAGCATTTAACCAAACCTTACTGCCATCTGCAAGTATGATATTATATTCTGTACCAATCGGTGTTTCTATGGTATTTGTTCTATGACCAGGATTACTGTTACCGGCTGTAAACTGATATTGAACCGTACCTTCGGCAGTCGTCGTGATCTTTACCTTTGCATCTTGATGGAGAATATGCTGTTTATTGTCGGATAGATCTATTTTGGTTCCATCTGCTAAGGTTAATACAGCAGCTTTTGTCCCAGGATGAACCTCTTTTTGAACTGTAGCTATTTTCGTTACTTGCTCATAGCCCGTGTGCTGTACGAGATAAAGCGGAAGTCCAAATAGGAGTAACAATGCAGCAGCAATTCCAGCCAATTTGTACCATCTGGAAATCGGTTTGATTTTGGAGCTTTCTATTTGCTGTTTGATATTCGAAAATAAACGTTCCTTAAGCTCTTGCTCACTTGTTGCGATTTGCTCGGGAATAGGGAGGGGTTCTTCACTATTTTCTTTATACCATTGCAGTAAATACGTCTCTTCTTCTTCCGTACAGGTGCCTTGAAGCCATTTATAAGCTAATTGCTTAATTTCAAATTGATTGTTATCAACCATATTTAGGGGTTATTTTCTATATAGTTCCCGAAATATGGAGGTACCCTGACAGCCGGGTAGAAAAAATTATAAAGTAATCAGAAATCGCTGAATACCAGTGCGTATTTTTTTTAGGGCACGACTTAATTGGGTTTCAACTGTCTTCACGGAGATATCAAGTTCATCCGCAATTTGTTTGTAAGTCAGTCCTTGTTCACGGGATAGTTTGAAAACAAGCTGGCATTTCTCGGGTAAGGTTGAGACAACTTGTTCCAACCGGGCCCGCAATTCCTCAAATTGAAGCCAATCTTCGGTGGAGTTATCAAAATCCACCCAATCATTATCCTGCTGAAAGGCTTCTCGTTTATAACGCTGTGCCAGATATTTAAAGACCTTGTATTTCACAGCGACAGCGAGATAGGAGGAGACGTTGCTCTCTATATGCAATTGCTGTCTTCGGAGCCAAATAGAAGTGAAGATATTCTGAACGATTTCCTGTGCATCCTCCAGCGAATCTGTTTTTCGGGCAGCCTGATAGTAGAGCTTCTTCCAGTAGCGCTCATACAATGCTTCAAAAGCGATATTATCATCCTGTTGAATCAATAGAATCAACTCTTCATCCGAATGGCTCCCACTATCTTTCATCTGAGACAATAATCTGTTTTTCTTCGGTTATGTTATCTGACTATATAATTTGTGTTGTAAATGTAGTTACTAAATTAGGAATATTCCAATTTTTAAAATTAATATTGCCAGCCCAATTGTATAAGGTATTGTCTGTTTTGGCCTCTCGGACTATAGTTCGTTTTTCAGTAAATAAGCTAGACGTTGAGCTTGGTTAGAAGATCTGAAAGGATGAATAATCGTTGCGGTGGACGCTGCTCTTATATACAGCTGAATGCGCTTTATTGTGTTAGGTTTGGTTATCTAGTAGTTAAAATGGATAAAGGCGTCAATTTTTGTATTTTATCTGTTTTCAGTAGTCTAATACCTCGTTTAAAGCACTGTTAAAGTACATTTCGTTTTGTAACAAAATGGTACTTTATCTGTGCTTTATCTGTACTTAAGAGGTACTATATCCGTACTGGGGAAGTGAGACCGCTATATACCTGCATCGAACGAACTGATAGGTTGTGCTTTTTTTTAACTGATGTATTTGAAATATTTCTTTTTGTTTAAGGTTAAAATGCTATTTATTTATGCCTGACAAACACGAAGTGAAGTAGTCGTCAATGCGAAAAAAAAGCTTTAATGCTAGGATAGGCCTGATTTTCATTAGGATGGAAGGCTGCAGATAGATGGCGTGTGCATGAAAACACAAAAAGAGTATCCAAATTATTTAGATACTCTTTTTTGTGTTTTATTTAATGTTATAGCGATTAGAAGTTTGGTTTCAACAGATATTTATCATAGAAACGGAAGATATGATCTGCTGCTTCTTCAGCTGTATCAACGATGCGATAAAGTTTGAGATCTTCTTCACTGATATATTTGTTTGATAACATGGTATTTTGCACCCAGTCCATAAGGCCTTTCCAGTACTCCGAACCAACCAATACAATTGGGAAGCGGGCAATCTTACCTGTTTGAATCAAGGTAATCGCTTCAAAGAGTTCATCCATTGTTCCAAAGCCACCAGGCATAACGATATAACCTTGGGAGTATTTCATAAACATTACTTTTCGTACAAAAAAGTATTTGAACTCAAGTAGTTTATCCCGATCAATATATTTGTTGTGAAATTGTTCAAATGGAAGTTCAATATTCAAACCCACGGATTTTCCGCCAGACTCATAAGCACCTTTATTCGCAGCTTCCATAATCCCCGGGCCACCTCCAGATATAATACCATATCCACGTTCAGTTAGTAGCGCGGCGATATCTACAGCCATTTGGTAATATTTGTGTTCACGTGGTGTGCGTGCCGAACCAAATATGGATACACAGGGGCCAATTTTAGCCAATTTTTCAAACCCGTCCACAAATTCTGACATGACTTTAAAAATCTGCCATGAATCTTTAACCTTAATTTCCTGCCATGTTTTGTTCTCAAAAGCGCGGATAATTTTATCTTCTTTTGTAATGTCCATATATAACGTTATACATTTAATTTCTAAAACCCATTTTTTTTCAAAAAGGAATACAATATAGCTATTTTTTTAATACTAGCTACTTTTTGCGATTATTCTTACATTTGCATTATGAATTTTTCTTCTAAACTTCTTGAGAACGCGGTTGCGGAATTTGGTAAATTACCGGGTGTGGGACAAAAGACAGCCCTAAGGCTGGTCTTGCATTTATTGAAGCAATCCGATCCCGAGGTGGCCCGTTTTACGGCGTCTATCGACCGTTTGAAAGAAGATATTCAATATTGCCAGGAATGTTTTAATATTTCGGATCATGCGACCTGTGAAATATGTGGATCGTTTAAACGTGAAAAGAGCCTCATCTGCGTGGTGGAAGATACACGTGATGTTATGGCCATTGAAAACACAAATTCTTACCAAGGTGTTTATCATGTATTAGGGGGGCTGATTTCGCCAATGGACGGAATAGGTCCTGCTGACCTTAAAATTGAAGGACTACTCAACCGTATTCAACGAGGTGGTGTTGAGGAGGTTATTTTAGCGCTTTCAGCAACGATGGAAGGGGAAACAACCATCTTTTATCTGTACCGGAAATTGCGCGAGTTCAATATCAAGATTACAACAATCGCGCGCGGTATCGCATTTGGAGGTGAATTGGAATATGTCGATGAGCTCACCTTGGGCCGGTCAATCGCAACCAGGGTACCTTACGAGCGTCATGTTGGCTAGTTGTATTTCAAATAGATCTGTTTGACTCCCTCATGGACTTTTCGGCCTTTCCGTATTTGTTGTTGCCTAACCTCATCCTTTAGGATCTGGCTATTTTCTTTTTTGTTTTTAAGAATGTTGAAGTAGGCAATCTTACCGATCGTTGTCTTTTCCAGTCCCAATAGGTTGCAGGAGTAATTTCCTAGGAGATAGTTGTTATAGTACAAATGTACCTCCCGCATTAATTTTCTGCCAAACTTGCTTGTCGGGTAAGCTGCATGTACGGGTTCTTCCATAAGGGCCCGGGCTAATGCAATGCTGTCCTGATCGCCTTCTTTTTGGGTCATGGTCCAATAGTATAGGGCTTTGATGGCTTCTTCCTCCGTGTCTGGAAGCAGATCCAATGGAATACCCAATAAGCTCCCGATATACTTCCAAAGGTGCATAATTCCATTTATTTCGCTTTCTAATAAATTGAATTTCATTTGTTTAAGCCCTATTAGATAAACTAATGAAAAACCTAAGTTTGTTGCCAGCATATCCCACGTATTTAAAGGGATACCCCATTTGTCAGTGTCCCAATCGCCATGTTTCAATATATTCAAGCGAGCGAAGGAATGGATACATCGCGTCAATAAAATGGCTTCAAAGCCAATACCACCTTTTCGTAATGCCTGGTCTGCGGTGATGTCGACCCAAAATGTTACCGTCTCGGTTAAGCGTTTGACAGCACCTTTTTTAAGTGCTCCAGTAAAAATCAAGGGTTTGTTGATCGCGCTGGATTCATAACCACCCATGAGACAATAATCACGTAGTACAATGAGTCCAGTCAATCCTGAGCGCTGACTGAGCGCAATTCCCTGTTGTAATTTCTGCCAATCGAGCCATTGAGGTTCTATAGTCAAGGTGTTCATAAAATCCGAAATCAGTTTATCGTAAACGCTTTCGATAGCTTTGCCCTGCAGGTAATCCCGAATCAATTGTTGCCCTTTTGTAAAGCCAATTTTTAGATGTAAATGTTCAACCAGTCGGTCGCAGGCCTCATCGTATTGATATAACAATGGAATATATTGATCCGCATCAGCCAGATTTGGTTTATTGGGCAACTTATCTAGTAACTTAGCACCGATACCCTTGGTCCAATAATAGGAAAAGGAGGTTGTGTTAATTTTATAGCGCTCGGGTTTTTTCATTTTTGAATGGGATACCTAACTTGGAATCAACTGATTTGTTATCGATTTTAAATGGGGAAATTTATTGAATTGTCCATAGTGTATAACTTCCTGTTGCATAGATTTTTTTATCTTCTTTTGTAAAGTTAAAATCCATATAATCTGTCTGGCATGAAGAGGTGTCGCTACAGCAGAATTGTCGGGAAATTTTGAAATGAAGGCGAAAGGAACCCTTTAGCGTCATGCGATCAAAGACAATATTGCTGATGCTAAAATCTGTCAGTGTCGGAGCACCATCTTGATCATCGAGCTGACCAACAACATGATCATCAATGAGTCGCTGCTGTTCGGTGCCTAATAATTTTGAGAATTGTATTGGATCGTTTCGCAGCGATTCAAAGTTGCTGTCTTCTGTTATTGTTAATTGTATGCTGATGTCTGCCATGTCTTAATATACATTAAATGTTCTCCAGTTGGGGATGTACAAGTTATAGATCGCTTCTGACTCATTCTTGTTTTTTTTGGAGAATTTACAAAATGCTGCTAAAACAACCAGATTAATCTGTTCTTTATCAAAATCAATCAATCGGGATGAAAAATAGATTTCATTGCCCTTGATTTTATAATTCCTGGTAGATAGCTTGCCTATACGGATTGCTGAAATTGCGTAGTTGTCCAGCTGTTCTTCCCAATAAGTTATCCTTTTGATCAGTTCATTGTATAACAATTCCTGACTCCAGGGCTTGAGCAACTTGAGTGTATTTACAATCTTTCGTTGGTGAACGCAGATACTGCTTGATTTAAGTTCAATAACAGGTGCCGCTGAGGTATGAAAAACCTTAACCAGATAGGGTTTTGTAAATAAATGATAGGGATTTTCCAGGTAGGAATAGGACTGATCATGTCCGGAAGGTGTTGGCGGATGGAGTCTGATATATTGCTTGAGGGAGGCAATATCATAAAAAGGCGGTGCATACACACGAAAGGGGGAATCTGTCCCTTGAATTTGGATATAATCTTTGTCCCAACTGACTATTTCATAAAAATTGTGATCAATTTCAATCTGCATATTACGAAAGTGGTGTTTTATAAAACGAGTTCAAAGTAACTATATTTTTATATTAAACACAGGATTAAGAGAAAATTCATGCAGACTTGATATTTTCGACCACAGCCATAATATTTACAAATGTTGTGATAATATCTACAAAGCAAAAGGGGCTAAATAGCTTAGCTTTGAAAAAAATGATATTTTCATGAATGAACTCAATCAGCACAGCGAACAGTATACATTAGAAAATGTACGATTGGAAACAGGTTTTCTCTATCGTGAAGGGAAAATTGTTGGAACTGATACGGCACTCTTTACGGTAACAATAGCGGGCGGTAAGATAAAGGAAATTCGGCCGGGTCAGACTACAGTTGGCTCTGGTGGATTTGATGCGAAGGGAAAATTGGCATTACCCGCCTTTAGGGATATGCACATCCATTTGGATAAAACCCTTTATGGTCTACCTTGGAAGGCTGTATTTCCTAAAAATAGAACCGTGAAGGATATGATTGCCCGCGAGCAGGAAATTATTCCGGAACTGCTTAAAACCTCGGTGGAAAGGGCTGAAAAGCTAATCATGTTGCTACAGGGTTACGGAACTAATTTTGCAAGAACACATTTTAATGTCGATCCAACCTCTGGCAGCAAATCATTAGCAAATCTATTGCGGGCATTGGAACATGTGAAAGATTCCTTTGGCGCAGAATTGGTTGCTTTCCCACAACATGGCTTATATTATACGGACTCCGCTGGGCTGATGAAGGAAATTGCCGCTTGGGATAAGGTTGATTTTATAGGTGGTCTAGATCCCTATAGTATCGATGGAAGTATCGAAAAACCCATGGACTTGACTGTTCAGTTAGCTTTGGACAACAAAAAGGGAATCGATATCCATCTGCATGAGGGGGGTGAATCTGGTGTCAAAACGATCCATTACTTAATAGATAAAGTACTTGAGAATCCCGCACTGCAGGGACGGACATTTATCAGTCATGCTTTTGCATTGGGCTATATGTCTCAAAAAGATCTTCAATATACAGCTGAACGCTTGGCTTCCGCCAAGGTCGGTATTGCGAGTTCAGTCCCGTTTCGCAATATGCTGATGCCACTGCCTCAACTGCGGAAAGCAGGAGTGGAGGTACTTACCGGAAATGATAATGTACAGGATCACTGGGGGACCTTTGGTAGTGGAAATATGTTGCAAAAAGCAAACCTTGCTGCGCAACTCTATGGTTATGAGACGGAATTTGATCTGTCCCGTTGCCTACACTATGCGACAAATGGAAAATTACCTTTGGACGATAGTGGTCAACAAGTATGGCCAAAGGTAGGAGATGAAGCGAGTTTCCTATTGGTGGATGCAAGCTGCTCTGCTGAAGCTGTATCACGTATCTCAGCTGTCGATGGCCTACTGCACAAAGGGAATATCGTCAAGTGGAGCAATTCGCCCCAAATTTAATCGGCCTACACGCCCCATTTATTGTTTTATTATATTGCCACTTTTTATCCGTTAGTGATAAAAAGTGGCTTTTTTTGAATTGTCTGTCAGCTCGGTATACTGGTCAGAAAGAACCTTACGTTGATTATTCTGGCTGTGCTGCGGAAAGCACGAAGATTTTATTGTACAAAGCTTGTCTTGCAATAATCTATTTTATAGTTGCTGTTTTCAAGAACCAGCTGAACCTCATTTTGCGTTTTTATATTGTTACCATAATCTATAAATACGCTGTACTTGTCTGTGCTTAGCTTCTTTATTTCGACGGTATTAATGGCCAGGGCATCATCATTACCTCGGCCGAATAACCACATTTCCTGCGTGTAGAGCGGGTAAATTTTTCCCCACTTCGCTTTGTATCGCGCTTCCGCCTCCGGTAATTCTGCGTCTGTTAGATTGGAGGGGCCATAGATTTCATTGGCATCTGCTAAGAACTCCATAAAACGTGTCGTGCAGAGGGCTTCTTCCTTGTCCAGATAATAACAATACTTCCCTGATTTATCATCATTGCAGTGAAAAATTCGCTCCAGCCATACTTTGGCTGGATCAAGATCTGTTGTTGACTTTACCTGATCGCTGGCTTTGGCAGTATCAGCGCTACTTTTTGTTGTTAGGCTGTCGCCAGCGGGCTTTACAGTATTATTTTTAGGCTTTGAACCCGTGCAACTTGTGGCGACAAAATAGATAGCCAGTATAACCAATAATGTTTTTGCTCTCATTTAGTAAATTCCAATTAATTATAACGGTGTAAAAATAGCACTTATATCAGAAAGCTTTCTCATGGAAATCAGTGATATTTATTGTTATCTAATGATCATCTAGGCAAATCTCTCGTCTAGTCACTGTTAATCTACGCAATATAAATGCGCAATTTGGGCTCTAATTTTTAATGCTAACATTTGTTTTTAAATTTTTATAGCTTATTATCAGTATGTTGTGCTTGTTTTTGTTATTTTATTTGTGTTTTATTTTATTGCGCAAATGGTCTGCACGTTAACAGAGCGATCTTTGTAATGTCAGCAATGATAAACGTTCTTTGATGAAACTAGCAAAATGCTTTTAAGATATGTACTTCTTTTTAGGAGAAGTATAAAAAAACTCTCATTCTTTGATTTGCATCCTAGTCTCCTGTTTCTGTATAGCAGGATAGTATTGTTCCCGATGGGACTCAATATACTGATAAGAAGAAGAGCATGAGAGAATGTTGCCACCAGGGTTGAAGGTTCGAATCCTTCCCTCGAAAGAGGTAGCTCAAGGGTAGAGCACGGCAGTTCCGTTGTAGGTCGCAGGTTCGACTCCTGCTCCTGAGCAATCAGGATAGTTCAGCTTGGTTAGAACAACAACTCAATCGTGTGGGTTCGAATCCCACTTCCATTTTCGGATGGAATAGCATAAGGGTATTGCACAGAATTTAGGTTCTGGTTTTGAAAGTTATACCTTCTTTAAAAAGGTTATTTAAATAAAGCTTGCTATAGTCTGTCCGGCACTGAGGAGAACTTCGTTTTTCTTCATGGCAGTCGGTGTGGAGCCCGTGATCGGGAACATCTCATACAGAGACGATACAGGATGAGCGTTGTCGTGGATCGCTAAGGCGACCATTTCGAACGCTTCTACGGTAAAGCTCCGTATGGGCTCTTTTTGATCCCGCTCGGCATTGATGGGCAGCTCATAGCAAATTTTGTCATTGGAAAATAGTATAAACAATAAATATGATGAAAAGAGTACAAGTAAATGTCAATGAAATTGGATTGGTGGTTAAAAATAACCAAGTTATCCGTGTATTGGAAGCCGGTAAGTACTGGTTGGGTTTCGGTGAGAAACTGGAGGTATACAATAGGGCAAATTCGTTTCCGTCTATCCATAACATTGATGTGCTCTTACAGGTGGAGGGCTTTCGTGAACTGGTGGATATTGTCGAAGTGGCGGATACGGCAATTGCGCTGGTTTTCTTAAACAATAATTTTGAAAAGACCTTGGCAGCAGGTAGACATGTGTTCTGGAAAGGGTTGCAAGTGCGTAAATTTCAGCTGGAGGATATTTCGGAGATCGAAATACCAGTTTCTGTCAACCGTCAATTGTTTGAAAAGCAAACGTTGGCTTATTATATCCGTCAATACAAAGTTGAACCAAATGAAAAAGGATTACTTTTTGTTGATGGCGTGTTTACAGAAATTTTGGATCCAGGAATGTATTATTGGTGGAAGAACGCAAAGACTATTGCGGTGTCAAAAGCAGATATGCGTGTGTTAACTTTGGATGTGGTAGGTCAGGAGATTCTATCGCGGGACAAAGCGCAAATACGGATCAATTTCACGTTGCAATATCAAATCGTTGATATCGTCAAAGCGCTGTTGGATAATAAGGAATATGAGAAGCAATTGTATGCTGTGATGCAATTAAATCTCCGGACATATATCGGTCAGATGACGCTGGATGAACTGATGGACAAGAAGACAGAGATAAGCACTTATATTTTGCAAAATACGATGGAGTATATTGCTGGATTAGGCTTACGTCTATTAACTTGCGGAGTCAAAGATATTATTCTGCCAGGGGATGTCCGTGATATCATGAACCAGGTGTTGATCGCTGAAAAGCGCGCTCAGGCAAATATTATTATGCGCCGTGAAGAAACTGCTTCGACTAGAAGTTTGCTGAATACGGCAAAACTTATGGAGGAGAATGCAATGTTGTTTAAATTGAAGGAAATGGAGTATGTGGAGAAAATTGCCGAAAGGATCAATAACATCTCTATTTCGGGAAATGGGCAGATTGTAGATCAATTAAAGCAGTTGTTTGTGAAGTAACAACAAAGGTAAGTTAATAAAATTGAGGATAAAAGAGGTGCGGGTAGCAATTGTAAAGAGGTATTGCTACCTGCTTGGGATTGGAAAGATCCCCCTTGTTAAAAAAAGATGAAAATAGAAAATAAAAGAATTAATGGCAATGATCTGATTGCATTAGGATATAAAGAGAACCATACATTGGGTGCTGCGTTGAAAATCAACAGCAAGCGACATGGTTTTACGCGAGCAGAAATGTTAGCCAAATTTAAATCTGTGCTGGAAAATCCAACAGCGTATACTGAAGATACTATTTTCAGTGTGTTGGCAGAGGCCATATTAGGACAGGATGTTGTTGATGCCACATTAATTGCTTTGAATGAAGATCCTGTGGAGTATACGATTTATGGCGCGTCCGGAATAGAAGCAGGAGCTAAAGAACAGATGAAAGTAGCCATGAAGCTGCCGGTTACTGTTGCTGGCGCTTTGATGCCCGATGCCCATCAAGGGTACGGACTGCCGATCGGCGGTGTATTGGCCACTGATAATGCTGTAATTCCTTACGGAGTTGGCGTTGATATTGGTTGCCGAATGGCTTTGTCCATCTTTGATCTGCCAGCATCCTTATTGGATACAGATGCGGCGACATTAAAAGAGACTATTCTGAAACATACGCGATTTGGTGCCGGAAATGGCTATCTGAAGCATGAACGTGTGGATCATGCCGTCCTGGACAATAAATTGTTTGCAGAAAATGATCTGCTTAAATCCTTAAAAGATAAGGCATGGACACAGTTAGGTTCTTCCGGTGGAGGGAATCACTTTGTGGAATTTGGGATTGTGGAGTTTGTTGAAAAGGACGAGGTGCTGAACATTGAGAAAGGACTTTACCTGGGTTTGTTGACACATTCGGGATCCCGGGGTCTAGGCGCAACTGTGGCTGCTCATTACACCAAATTGGCGAAGACTTTATGTAAGTTACCCTATCAAGCTCAAAATCTGGCTTATCTGGATTTAAATACAATGGAAGGACAAGAATATTGGTTGGCAATGAATCTGGCTGGTGATTATGCTTCGGCCTGCCATGAAGTTATTCATGACAAGATCAAAGATGCTTTGGGGGCGGAGTTACTAGCCAAAATTGAAAACCATCATAATTTTGCATGGAAAGAGACCTGGAATGACCGGGAGGTTGTGGTACACCGAAAAGGAGCTACTCCTGCGGCAAAAGGCGTAATGGGAATTATCCCGGGTTCCATGGCTACTCCTGGATTTCTGGTGCGCGGAAAAGGGGAGATGGCTGCTATCCAATCGGCATCTCATGGTGCAGGACGATTGATGAGCCGTACACAAGCAATCAAGACGCTTTCCGCTGCTGAGTTGAAAGATATGCTTGCTGATCGGGGGATTACACTTTTGGGAGCCGGGATGGATGAAGCACCCATGGCCTACAAAGACATCCATACCGTCATGGCCTCGCAAGAGGAGTTGGTGGACGTCGTCGCAAAGTTCTCACCAAAAATTGTCCGTATGGCTGATGATGGTAGCCGCGAAGATTAGGGGTATTTTGAAGCTTTATTAAATTAAATAAAAGGATCAAATTCTTAATGAATTTTGATCCTTTTTCTTGTCTGTTAGTATTTTCAATTTGGAGACAGACCCCTTGAAGTCAATGCTGGCTGTTAGTTATGGGCGACTTCCTTGTAGGTATATACATTATAAGGATAGATCCTTTTGGAAAGTATTTTGGCGATGACACTTACCACTAATAAGGGTGCAAATAGTAGATAACCTGAAGGGACGATGCTGGCAATAATGAAAATCGCAGTAAATGGTGCATGGATGGCAGCAGAAAGCATCGCTGCGGCTCCAAATAGTGCAAAATTAATGACAATAAGATGGGTGCCCAGATAGTGATTGCACAGTTGCGCAAAAAATACACCTAAAAGTGCGCCTGTTACAATACTGGGGGCGAAGACACCTCCATCACCACCAGCCCCTAGGGTAAGTGCTGCTGCAAGCGGTTTTAATAGGACTAATAGCAGTAACGGAAGAAAGTAGAGCCAATTGATAGATCCATGTAAACTACTTTCCAGGATTTCTCCGAGACCGTGATAGCTGTCGCCATATAGGGCTGGCAAAAAGAAGATCAAGATTCCCACTGTAATGGCTCCCAAATTGACCCGGATAAAATTATTCTTTATTCCGGCAAAGAAAGATTTTGCATAGATCACAATTTTAGTGAAATACAAGGCTAATAGACCAGCGATTAGGCCTAGTAAGACGATAAAAGGGACGGCCTGCCATTGCCATTGCTTCGCTGCAAAGTTGAACAAAGGACTGTCATCCATATAGTGTACGAATAGCGAGGCGACCAACATGGAACTGATGCCACTGATCAATAGTGTTTTGTTGTATTTTCTGGCGATGACTTCAAAGGCAAATAACAAGCCACCAAGCGCACTGCCAAACAATAGTGTTACACCGGCAATAACGCCCGCGCAGATCAGTTCTGTTTTATAGGCCCAAGCAGGGTGAAGACGCTTATAGGCCTGGTTTCCTACAGTGGCTGTGGCTACTACAGTAGAAACTTCAATACCAGTTGATCCGCCAAAAATAACGGTCAAAAAGCCGTTGATATAGTGGGATGGTATTTTGAAAAAAGGCAAATGATCCTTTCGTGTTTCCAGCGTTGTGTAAATCTCCTTGATTCCTTTGTTTTTCCGGTTTTGAAAAGCATACTTTCGTAGAAAATATATCGCTGTAATTCCTACACTTGGTAATAGGATAAATAGTCTAGGATCCCAGTTTAAAACGCCTTCAGCTATTTTTTCCTGTACATATCCGGTAATATGTTTCAGGCTGTAAGCGAGCAGGCAACATAGCAGGCTTACGAAAACTGAACTTCCGATTAATTTTATGTAGCTGTATCGTACGATTTTCTTACGGTGGGCTGTGGTGTCCTGCATTTTAGTTTAATTAAATCGGCACAAAGGTAAAAGATATTTTGGCTAAAATAAATGCAAGAGAGGTCTGACATACGTTTTGTTACATTCACTAGAAAGTAAATAAAAGTTGTCAGGGCTTTAACAGGCTTGACTGTTTTTGCCCTGAATGATGTAACGAAATCTTTGGCTATTGGAGTGCAATGAAAATATCAACCTTTGCCTGCTCTGGGTTTTGTGCTTTCTCACCGTATATTTCAAAATCTGCTGAAAATGCTCTTGGAAGATCGGCTTCCCAGATGTTTAACCAGGCATCGTAAACAATACCTGCCGCCAGGTTTCCTTCAGCCTCAACATGGTGATACAGACTTTCTTCGATGCGTATGCCATCCATATCTTCCGGGAGATCATCAAGATGAGCAACCTTACAACCTAATAAAGTTGTGTAGGGCAAGGTGTGATCCCTTTCGTATTCTGTGTAAACACAATAGAGCTCATTGGATACTTTATTTGGAATCCGGTTCATGATATCATTTTCGAAAAACCGGGCCCATAGTTCACGAATATCTTTGGCGGCTTGATTGTTCTGATTGCTTGTACGTATAGCAATTCCAATAATATTGAAAGAAGGTATAGATCTATTTTCCATGCGTTTTATATTTTTCTCAAAAATAGATTTGACAGCTGACAACAGCTTGTCATTAGGGAATGCTGGAGTGAAAAAAATAGATTCTTCCCAATGGATCCCAAATCTTATGAATGGTAGTAAATCAATGTTCTTTTTTCCATATTTTTTCAGAAAAAGGTAGGTATTCGGATAATGCTGCTGAGCCGTACCAAGAATAGTATAAGGGTTCCAAAAGACCATTTTTAATTGCTGGATCTGTTTGAAGTATTTCTTTGGCCTGTTCAATTGTTGCAACCTTATTGAGGATAAAAAGACCTCGAAATCCACTGTCATTTTTTCCAAATGGGCCAGCTACAATCAACTGCCCATTCTTGACCAAACGGCCAATATTTTCCATATGTCCTTTAAAGCTTTCGCTGATCAGTTGTTTATCTGTGGTTTTATTTTGGCCAGTTTTTAACAGCACGAAAATATAACTTTTCATACCATAGTCGTCAGCGCCCAACTTGGCAGCTAAGTCGCGATCATAATTGGGGTTTTCACTCAGACTGTCATTTTTTATTTTGTGGACATAAAAAGCATGTGCTTTTCCGGATTTCCCTTCAACTGAAATATGAATACGGTCTCCGGCAAGCTGTTTATAACGTATTCGGTTGGGAAAATCGTGGTGCTCATTGATAAACGAATAGGTGCTATCCTTAAAAGTCAATTCAAAGTCTATTTCTCTTCCATTATTTTGACCGATTACCAAAGCGGTGTAAATAACTTTGTCGCCGAGTTTTTTGATTTTCAGATACTCACTGACGATTTTTTGGTCATTTTTAATGCTGTAAGAAACACCCTTTAATTCACCGTCGCTCATGCGATCCCAGTGTTCATAGCGTTCTTTATCGGCTACTTTCCAGGTGCCCTGGAGAAACGCGGGAAAGGGGGCTTGCGCGAATACTGATCGCGAAAACAAGATGCAGATGAGGCTAAGCCATAAGATGATAGACTGTTTCATTTTTGATGTAATCTATTTTAAGTTAGCTTGTTATTCCTTTTTGGTTAAACGTATAATACTGCTCGAAAGCCACGCGCGGCATAGTAGGAGATAGCGCCATTGTGGTAGGTGAAAACATGATCATAACGGCGGTCACAGAATAGGGCGCCTCCGAGTTTACGGATATCGGACGGTGTCTGTATCCAGCTTGATGTTTTCAGGTCAAATTGCCCCAGCGTTTGTAACTGTCGATATTGTTCTTCCGTTAGCAATTCGACTCCCATCTGTTTAGCTGTTTCCATGGCACTGCCTACCGGTTTATTTTCCTTTCTGGAATCCAATGCGGACTGGTCGAAACACAAACTCCTTCTTCCTTTTGGGGTTTCCTCGGCACAGTCAACAAACAAATAAGCAGCATTAACGGGATCTATTCCGATAACATCAGGTTCGCCACCACTCTGCTCCATTTGATGTAGGCTCCAGATCTTGGTCGGGTTTTCTTCCAGTTTATGTTGTATCTGCTCCCATACAAGATCCTGATGTCTGTTCATATTCGTATCAAACCGCTGCTTCAGCACTTTGTATAATGCTGCCTGATCCGTAGCTGAAAGTGACTTTTTCATATTTGGTATAATTTGAATCTAAAATACACAATTAAAATAAATCTGTTTATAGTCGATTATTGTAATCCAATTAAATTACTTATTTGGGAATTGAATTAAATTTATATTTTTACGTTCAAATTTTTAATAAATATGGCTTCAGGAATATTTGCAATATTAGATGATATTGCGGCTTTAATGGATGATGTTGCAGTTGCTAGTAAGATAGCAACAAAAAAAACAGCTGGAATTTTGGGTGATGATTTGGCCGTGAATGCGGAGAAAGCTACCGGATTCTTAGCATCTAGGGAATTGCCCGTTCTGTGGGCCATTACAAAGGGATCTTTAGTGAATAAACTGATTATCGTTCCCATAGCTTTACTACTGAATGTCTTTTTTCCAATAGCCATCAAATATATCTTGATCTTGGGTGGATTTTATCTGGCCTTTGAAGGGGTTGAAAAGATTATTGAGTATTTGTTCCACCGTAAACATCAGACTGGTGAACCCAATGTTGAGGAGGTTATCGAAGAGAATAATACGGAGGCCGAAAAGTCAAAAATCAAGGCAGCTATTACGACTGATTTTATTCTTTCTGTGGAAATCGTGATTATTGCATTGGGAACGGTACTTGATAAAAGTCTGACCTTGCAAATCATTACTGTTTGTGTGGTTGCTTTACTTGCTACAGTTGGTGTTTATGGCATTGTAGCATTGATTGTTAGGATGGATGATGCTGGATATAAGTTGATTAAAAGTGCGAAGGAAAAAGGACCATTGGCCAGTTTAGGCAGATTGCTGGTTCGCGCTTTGCCTTTTATTATCAAATTATTGGCTGTGGTAGGTACGATTGCCTTGATTTTGGTTTCGGGTGGTATCTTTTCGCATTATATAGATTTTCTACACCATGCATTACCTAATTTTCCAGTTATGGCTAAGGAATTTTTGTTCGGCTTGGGCGGTGGTATTATCGCGGTGCTACTTTTTACAGTAGGTAAGAAAATTTTCGGCAAAAAGAAGACGGTAAGCGCGAATTAATAGCGTAAATAGATAAAAAAAATAGGGCTGGTAATCTTTACCAGCCATTATTTTTTGAATAGCCTGTTATGCTTTAGATTTCTTCGGCTACCGCTTCAGCAGCTGCATCCAATTCGACCTGTTCACCTTTTGTATTGATTAGAATGACGTCATCTGAGCCTTCTTTCGAGACGGATGCTACACCATCGCTAAATGCTGTTGCACCGCTGTAGATAAAAGGAATGGCAATTTTTCCCTGACCATTTAAATAGCCGTATTTGCCGTCTTTACTCGCAAGGAAAAGATTCGGTTCTTCGGTTATTGAAATAAAATCGTAAGCTGGAGCCAATGTTTTGTTTGTTTTAATATCAACGAGACTGTATTTGTCATTTTCGACACTAATAAAATGTGTGCCATTATTCTCGGAAATGAAACTATAGCTAGCCGGTACAATGATTTTCCCTGCTTGATTTAAAATGCCATATTTTTCATTTTGTTGAAAAACAGCGTAACCACCATTGATAAAGGAGATCATATCGTAATTTGCCGGAATAACGACTTTACCTGCCTTGTCAAGTATCCCATATTTTTCTTTTAGACCGAATAGAAATTGTCCCGAATTATCATCATAGCTTAAATATTCGTATTGAAAGGGGATAACTGCTTTTCCTGCAAGGTTGATTGCACCATATTTCTCATTTTTAAACTGGACCACACTGATTTCACCTACAAATGGTGTAATGTAATGATATTGGGCAGGCACGATGATTTGTTGCGTATTATCTTGCAATCCCATAAGACCTGAGGTACTGTCTTCAAATAGGTAAAGGTTTTCGGCCATTTGATTGCTTTCCTCACCTTCTTGGCTTTCTTCGTAGATAGATTCCACTTGATCATAGTCTTCGGGAACAATAAAGTCATTGTCATTTAACTGACTGTTTGCGACACTTTGTGCGACAATATCTACACCAAGAGGTGTGGTTACCTGAAGTACAGCGCCTGGAATTTTTTTGAAGATATCAAAACCTTCCCAATAGATAACAGGTAGCTTCTCGCTATACCAGATGGACAAGTTGGTATTACCTTCGATATCTTCCATATTGGGGAGCTCAATCTGTGCCAATTTGCAAGGATAACCCGCAATGGTTTTAGTTTGACCGGGAACTAATTTTATGGAGAAGGAGGTTGCGTCCTCTTCGTGTACGGTGTATTTCGATAGGGAGGGATAAAGGATCGTTGATTTATCTTCATTCTTTTTCGCAAGAAAAATGGACTCTTGTCCCTCCGCCGAAGATATAACTTTTATCTTGTCGTTGCTGACATATGCTTCATAAAGGGAAACAGGGCCTTCTTGCTCCGTGCCGCCACTGTTGTTTGCGAATACAATAGCATAACTAATTTTAAATGCCTTATTGACCTGCGCGAAAGATACCGTACTGGCAGCCATTAATACGGCGAATGATAAGAATGTTTTTTTCATCTGTATAAATTTGCTTTTTTTGGTGAGGAAATTATCATGAGCTCATATGCGCAAGGTATATTCGCTATTGTAGGGGCATGATATTTTCATCTACCTAAAATTGATAGGCAAATATGATGATTTAGAATAGGCTCTTTTATCCCTGAAATCCGTTATTTCGTAATTTCCTGCTAAAGATTTCTTCTGGAGCCTGATGATATAAAATCTTATCAGTCGATCAGCAATTGATATTTGGCGAGCAAACCGGGTAATTGCTCTGATTCAAATTTGCTCTTTTTCATACGATTTGTTTCTGGATCCAGCTGGATATTCATGGAGGTACGAAAATCACAACCTTCCAGGTTGCATTGTTCAAATCGGGCACGCAGAAAGTCGCAATCTTTAAAGATTACCTGTTGAAGGTTCGCTTTTTCAAAATCGACATGCTGTAATGAACACTGTTCAAATTTGAATTTCTTCATATTTCGTTCAAAAAAAGAAGCATAGTCGAGCATGCTATTTTTCACTTCTATATGGAAAGAGAATGAACTGCATTCGTTGAATTGTATCCCCAACATCTTACAGTCCTGAAAAAGGATGTGATCCAATTGAGTACCCTTGAGCTTAATGTTGGATAAATTGCAGGATTTAAATTCACAATCTGTAAAGATCAGATCTACCAATGCGGCATTTTGGAAATCGCAATATTCAAACGTGCATTTATAAAATTCTTTAATTTGCTGCAATTCGCTATTGAAGCTTACTTTAGAAATCGTCTGTTCTACCAGTTCATCCATGATTTTTCTGCTGCGTAAATATTGGGATTGATTACCTGCGAAAATACATTTTTATCATGGATAATGAAAGGGGAGTTGATAAAAAATGGCTGACTTCAGGGAGGAAAAACAGGTGTTAAAGGGTGTAACTTTGGCGTAGTTGCATCGTTGTATATGCGGTGGCTGGAAATATCGTCTAATAGAACTCTGGTAGGTTTTTATATAGGTTGTGAAAGGGGCGCCGTCTAATGGCGCCCTTTTTCTATTTGTTCATTCATGCTTCTTCAGCAAGGTCAACACTAATTGTTTTTTAAATATTGTCTTAGTACATATTGTAAGATACCATCACTCTTGAAGTATTCTATTTCTATGGCTGAATCCAGTCTCGCTTTGACTTGAAATGTTGTTGTCTTCCCATTGTCGTGGACAGCTTTTACATCTAACAGTTTATGTGGTGTTAGCTCATTTGCTAAGCCAGTGATGGTATAGATTTCAGTGCCATCAAGTCCGAGTGTTTCAGCATTTTCTCCATTGATAAAAACGAGTGGAGCTACGCCCATACCGACAAGATTACTGCGATGTATGCGTTCAAAACTTTCGGCAATCACAGCCCGTACACCAAGGAGAAAAGTGCCTTTGGCTGCCCAGTCACGGGATGAGCCCGATCCATATTCTTTTCCCGCTAAGACAATCAAAGGCGTATCTGTTTTGCGATATTCCATTGCAGTATCGTATACTGTTTTTACTTCATTCGTCGGGAAATACCTACTAAAACCGCCTTCCTGGTCGGTAATTTTATTTTTAATCCGCACATTGGCGAAGGTGCCACGCATCATGACTTCATGATTACCGCGTCTGGAGCCATAGGAGTTGAAGTCTTCTTTATTGACCTGGTGAGACTTGAGGTATTTTCCAGCGGCGGTCTCTTCTTTAAAAGATCCGGCAGGAGAAATATGGTCCGTTGTGACTGAGTCTCCCAAATAAAGTAAGACTCTTGCATTCTGAATGTCCTGAATAGGTGCCGGAGCAGCCTGTAAGTTCTCAAAAAATGGGGATTCTTTGATATATGTCGATGTGTCATCCCACTGATAGTTCTGATCAAGATTGACTGCTAGATCCTGCCAATCCGTGGAACCGTCAAAGATAACGTCGTAGACCTCCTGGAAATCAGATTGTTTGACGCATTCGTTGACTGTTTTGGTAATTTCTTCGCGACTTGGCCAGATATCTTTCAAATAAACGGGTTGTCCATTCGGGTCATAATCAAGAGGGTCTTCCATCAAATTGATGTCCACGCGACCAACAAGGGCATAGGCAACAACCAGCATGGGAGACATCAGAAAATTCATTTTTACCTGTGGATGGACCCGTGCTTCAAAGTTTCTATTCCCTGACAATACTGAGGCGACAATCAACTCACCTTTCTCAACTGCTTCGGCAATTTGTGGTGGGAGTGGGCCTGAATTTCCGATACAGGAGGTACATCCGTAGCCTACAGTGTGGAATCTGAGCGCGTCAAGATCTGCATTGAGCCCCGATCGTTCAAGGTACTGTGTGACCACTTTTGAACCTGGCGCCAAGGAGGTCTTTACCCAGGATTTTGTCCGTAACCCACGTTCAATAGCATTTCTGGCCAATAGGCCAGCACCGATCATGACTGTTGGATTAGAGGTATTTGTACAGCTTGTAATTGCAGCAATAGCGATACTACCGTCACTAACAATATATTCCTTATGATTGTGTTTTATTCTTACCGCATGTATAGACTCTGAAATGACTTGATGTGGTGAATCATGTTCAACAGGTACTTTCCCAAAAGTAAATTCGGTACCCGATCCGCCATCTGCTAACCAGGCTGATTCCGAACGTTGTGGCATCGGGATGTATTGTCGATGGTGCTCACTATCGAGTAGTTGTGAAAACTTATTGTTTAAATCCTTGACCAAAATTTTGTCCTGTGGACGTTTGGGGCCTGAAACTGTGGGCTCGAGCGTGCTTAGATTAAATTCGACAACGGAGGAGTATAAGATCTGTTCTTTTCCTGTGCGCCAGAGTAGATTTTGTTTACAGTACTCTTCTACAATCTTGATTTCCTGCTCGGTTCTATTGGTGCTGTGCATGTATTCCAGTGTGCGGTCGTCTATCGGGAAATAGGTGACCGTACAGCCAAATTCAGGTGACATATTGGAGATGGTGGCCCGGTCTGTGACGGACAGTGTATCTAATCCGTCTCCAAAGACTTCAACAAATTTTCCGACAACACCTTTATCCCGTAGAATTTTCGTGATGGAAAGAACCATATCAGTCGCTGTACAGATATCGGGAATACGACCTGTGAGCTTAAGTCCGATCACCTCCGGACAGGTAAAGAAGATAGGTTGTCCTAACATCGCTGCTTCGGCTTCGATACCGCCAACACCCCAGCCCAGGACACCGATACCATTGACCATAGGGGTGTGGGAGTCAGTGCCAACTAAGGTGTCGGGAAATAACCAATTATCACGGGGAATAACACCTTTGGCAAGATATTCTAAATTTACCTGATGGCAGATTCCCATTCCCGGAGGGACAACAGTGAAATTTTTTAAGCCTTTTTGAGCCCATTTCAGAAGCTCGTACCGTTCACGGTTACGTTCATATTCCAATGCTACATTTTTGTCGTAAGAATATTCGGTGCCAAAATAATCTACCTGTACGGAGTGGTCAATAACCAGATCAACGGGGATCGCTGGGTTAATTTTTTGACCATCTTTGCCATGTCGAACAAATTCTGCTCGTAAAGAAGCCATATCTACCACTGCAGGGACACCGGTAAAGTCCTGCATGAGAATGCGTGCCGGTTTGAATGGAATATCTTTGTCGACCGGCTGAGGAGACCAATTGATTAATGTGCCGATATGCTCATCCGTGATACTAAATCCATCATGGTTACGTAAGACATTTTCCAGGAGAATCCGAATACTGAAGGGCAGATGTTCGATATCACCCTCCGGTAGATTTCTTAGGGAACTATACTGATAAACTTTTCCATAGATCTCAATTTTCTGGATTGATTTTTCCTTGCTCATATTGATTTACTTATTATATACTATATAATAATCATAGCCGCCAATTTGTTTGTAATAACTTTTAGACAAATCATTGCATTCAATTGATCGTTTTCCAAAAAATGGGATGGTGACTAATTAGCAATTTGTTTTTGTTAGCTTTAATTCCCAGCTGCTTAGTTTATTATGTTCTGATTTTGCAGTTTTTTCTTGTGTTCATAGACTGCATTGGATCAGTAGGATGTATTTAAACCATCAAGTTTGGTCAATTTGCTGACATGGATATTGAATTAAAATGCTAGATTAAATGTAATTTTATTGTAGTTTGTGTAGTGATGAACACAATCAATTTATACAATAAACGTTGATTGTGTGTGCTTCATGAAAGAAACAATATGAGAAGAAAAAACAGCGTTGGATCCATTACGATCAGCATCTTACTGCTATTACTATTTGCATACACATCGGGTTATGCGTATGGAAATGATCCGACAACGTCTGCTGGCTTGCGACTCAAAAATGACGAAGTTAGTTTTAAAGATAGTAAAGGCAAGGTGATTTCGTTGAATCAGCTCAAAGGTAAAGTTGTTTTGATCAATTTTTGGGCGATATGGTGTTCACCTTGTTTAGCAGAAATGCCCTCTTTGGACAAACTCTATAAAGACTTTCAAGGGAATAGCCGAATTGTGTTTTTATCGGTGGACGTAGACGGTAACCTGAAGTACTCAGAGAAGTTTTTTAAGAAAAGAAAATATAGTCTTCCGGTCTATCAGCTGAACTCCGCCTTACCAAAAGATCTTAGTACGACAAGTATTCCCACGACCATTATCATAGATAAAGCGGGCAAACTGGTCAATAAGCACGTGGGCGGGAGGAATTTTGGCTCGGCGAAGTTTCAAAAAGCCCTAAGGCAATTAACGGAAGAGTGATCTGAAAGGGAAAAAAGCTATGTTTTGGTGCAAACTTAAATTTGCGGTTTCATTTAGTATTCTGCCATTTTCTTGTTAATTTTGCATGCTAATTGTATAAGGAGAAATTTATATATGCCAGTCAAACTTCCTAATAACCTTCCTGCGATAGAGCTTTTAAAAAAGGAAAATATCTTTGTCATGAGTGATCTAAGAGCAAATGAGCAGGATATTAGACCATTACGTGTTTTGGTCCTCAATCTGATGCCTCTTAAGATTACAACGGAGACCGATTTTATCCGCTTACTTTCCAATAATCCTTTGCAAGTTGAGATGGAGTTTCTTCGATTGGAAACCCACGTTTCAAAAAATACTCCTGAGGAACACTTGGAGATGTTTTATAAAAGCCTAAGTGAAGTGAAGGAAAACTTCTACGATGGTATGATCATCACAGGCGCTCCGGTTGAGATGGTCAGATTTGAAGAGGTGACCTATTGGAATGAAATTCAGACGATCTTTGACTGGGCAAGAACACATGTAACGTCAAGCTTGTATATCTGTTGGGCTTCACAGGCAGCCTTGTATCATTTTTATGATGTGGAGAAAAAACCGTTGGACGAAAAGCTTTTTGGTGTATTCAAACATACTGCTCTCGACAAAAGACATCCGTTATTTCGTGGATTTGATGATGAGTTTTTTATTCCTCATAGCCGGCATACAACTATAGAGAAAGACGATTTACTTGCTAAAAGCGGGATAGAAATTCTTTCCGAATCTCCTGAAGCAGGTATTGCCATCGCATCCTCCCGCGGCGGTCGGGAATTTTATCTGACCGGCCATTCTGAATACGCACCATTTACTTTGGATGAAGAGTATAGAAGGGATTTAGAAAAAGGCCAGGCCATTCGCATGCCTGCAAACTACTATAGAGATGACAATCCAGAAAATCAACCTTTGGTGCGTTGGACGAGCCATGCTAACTTGCTATTTAATAATTGGCTCAACTATTTTGTGTACCAAGAAACGCCTTTTGATTTAAAAGATGTCGTTCATCTGGGGGAGATCAGACAAAAAGACTGAACACAAATTTTATCCTAAGCAAACAAAATAGGCTGGCGGAGCATTCTATCTATATAAAGTAGATCATATGAAAAGAATGTCTTTACTGTTTTGTTTGCTGTTTTCAATTATTATACTTCATGCGGAGGTGCCGATTGAGGAAAATCAAAAGCTCAAGGAGGCAAACGGCACGTTGTGGTATGCCAACCCCTGGATTTGGTTGGGTGGAGTGGCACTCTTCCTGGTGATTTTCTTTCTCCTGCTCCGTAAATCGACTCAAAACAAAAGACAGACATAGTGTAATATCTACTATTTCAGTTGTCTGCAAAACTATGTTTTGTGTTAGGAACAATAGCGAAACTTTTCTTAAGTTTGTGTAGATACATAACAAACTAAAATTTATATGAAGAAAAATATACTTTTGGCTGCTTTGTTGGCATGTGGTTCTTCGGCCGGCCATGCGCAAAATAATGCAATTAATGTAAATTACATGGATAAAAGTGTTCGTCCGCAGGATGATTTCTATAATTTTGTGAATGGTCAATGGATGAAAAAGGTTAAAATTCCGTCGGATAAGGCACGTTGGGGCTCTTTTGATGAGTTGCGTGAAAATACAGACATCGCTACACTGAAAGTGTTACAGGAATCGTTATCGGGCCAGTTTACAAAAGGAACAGATAACCAGAAAATAGGTGATCTCTACCGGTCTTTTGTAGATACGAAGACGCGTGACAAATTGGGATTAGAACCTGTTCAGCCCTACTTGACAAAAATTAATGCGATAAAGAATTTTGATGATCTTTATAAATATCTGGTAGAAGTGGCTCCTATAGGAGGAAACCCTTTCTTTGGCGGATATGTTTATGCGCATCTCAAAAATTCTAATGTCAATACGGTTTATTTGGGTGGTGGAAGTCTAGGCTTAGGCCGTTCTTATTACCAAGTTAAGGATCAAAAGAATGAAGAGACGTTAAAGGATTATTCGGAATATATCTCTGCGCTTTACGCCAAATCGGGGCAACGCACAAGAGATCTAAAAGGTCCAAAAATTGTTGCATTTGAAAAAGAATTGGCTGCTAATCTAAAAACTGTCGAACAGTCGCGTGATGCAAATGGCCGCTATAATCCGGTGGCGGTTGCTGATTTGAAAAAGATGGTAAAAAACGTTGACATTGCTAAATATCTAAGCGACGTTGGATTCAAAGCTGATACCGTTATTGTGCCAGAACTAAAATACTATGAAAATTTAGATAAAATCTTCAATCCGGCGAACCTTCCGATTATTAAAGATATCTTGACATTTCACTTATTAAACACCGCTGCTTCATATACAACTCAGGAATTAAATGATCTTTCTTTTGATTTTTGGGGTCGTAAGTTAAAAGGGCAGAAAGAACAACGTGCACTGGACAAACGAGGGGTAGAGTTTGTTAATTCTATCGCTGGGGAGCTTTTGGGTAAGTTATATGTTAAGGAGAATTTTCCACCAAAAGCCAAAGCGGATGCGGAGGAGCTGGTAAGTTATCTTGTAAAAGCATTCGGGCAACATATCAATGGTCTAACATGGATGTCCGCAGATACAAAAGTGAAGGCGCTCGAAAAGTTGTCGAAGTTTAAAGTCAAGATCGGTTATCCGGACAAATGGAAGGATTATAGCAAGCTTGATATTGGAACATCGCTTTACGCGAATGTTTTATCATCCAGCAAGTGGGCTTTTTATGAGAACCTTGCAAAACAAGGTAAGCCAGTTGATAAATCTGAATGGGGAATGACACCACAGACTGTCAATGCTTATTATAGTCCATTGTTTAACGAAATCGTATTTCCGGCAGCAATTCTTCAGCCTCCGTTTTATGATTACAAAGCCGATGCAGCGGTTAATTTTGGTGGCATCGGTGCAGTCATAGGACATGAGTTATCTCATGGTTTTGATGATCAGGGTGCAAAATACGATGGTAATGGCAATTTGAACAACTGGTGGACTGATGGTGATAAGGCTAAATTTGAAGCCGCAGCGAATGCGTTGGTCAAACAATTTGAAGCTTATGAGCCCGTTCCGGGAGTTTTTGTAAATGGCCGTTTCACTTTAGGTGAGAATATTGGTGATTTGGGTGGTTCTTCGGTCGCTTTTGATGCACTACAGTTGTATTTAAAAGACAAAGGAAATCCTGGTTTAATCGATGGTTTTACACAGAATCAACGTTTCTTCCTTTCTTGGGCTACCATTTGGAGAACGAAGACAACGGATGAATTTGTTGTGAATCAGGTGAAAACGGACCCACATTCTCCTGCACAATACCGGGCGTTCGCTCCAATCATCAATTTGGATGCATTCCATGCTGCCTGGGAAACGAAAGATGGCGATAAAATGTTTATCCCTACAGATAAACGTATTAAGATCTGGTAAGAAAATCCACCGATCTTATTTAAATAATAAAAGGGACATTTCATTTGAAATGTCCCTTTTATTATTTAGCGCATCCATTTCAGCACAAGGTAAAAGCCGAGTCCTGTAAAGGACAGGGTCAGTGCTGTGGCCCACCACAATGTTGTAAAACCAAAGGAGTCAACAATAGAAGTTCCTAGCAATGGTGAAAAGATATTTGCGGCAGAGAAAGCTAGGGAGTTGAATCCCATATATGCTCCCTGAGTTTTGGGTGTAGAACGATTGACAGATACGGTCGCCATAAAGGGAAGTGTAAGCATTTCGCCAAGACCGAAGATAAAAAATGTGAAATATAACCAGCCTAGTCCACCCATGTAATTTAACATGGCGTAGGAGAGGGCGCATAAAACTGTACCAAACACCAATGTACTAATCAGTGAGAACCTCTTTTCGGCGACATGGACGACAAACATCTCCAATAGCACAATCACAAAACCACTCCAACCTAGGAGAAATCCGATCTGATGATCATCCAGGTGGTGTACTTCACGATAAAATATCGGTAATGTCGTAATTAGCTGGAAAAAGCAGAAGGAGAAAATGCAGCAGAATATATTAAATAATACAAAGGGAATATCGGTATAAGGATTGCGACTTTGTTTTACGATTATATTGCTGTTTGCCAATGCTTCTTTTTTTGCTTTTACATCTGTTCTTTTTTGTCTTTTATTAAAGAAGATAAAGAAAATTACTGCAGCACACATCACTGCAAAGGAATTTCCATAGAATATCCAGTTAAACGAGATTGTAGCCAGAAAGCCTGCGGCGGCAGGACCGATTGAAAAACCTAGATTAATTGCTAAACGGTTGAGCGAAAACGCTCGGGTAATATTCTCGGGTTTAGCGTAACTCGCAACAGAAACAGAATTCGCAGGTCTAAATGCATCAAAAATTAGACTTAGTGTAAAGATCATGATAGACAGGGATTGAACCTCTTTAAATAAAGGGATCAATAGAAATAGCGGCGAAGCCAATACTAAACTACCGAATTGCACCTTAAAGCTACCAATTCGATCTGTCAACCATCCACCGATGTAGGAGCCACAAACAGAGCCTATGCCATAGCTCATAAGCACAATCCCAACTTGTTTGATATCAAAATGAAGGACCTGTGTCATATAGAGCCCCAGGAAGGGGATAACCATACTTCCCATTCTGTTGATCAACATAACAACTGCCAAGAGCCATGCGGCCTGTGAAAGGCCTTTGAAGGAATCCAAGTATATGGATATGATTTTTTTCATGCAAATAATTTGCTTTTTAAAAGCTTGTCATTTATTATGAGCGTTTCCATCTTTCCGGTATGGGCTGGTTTTGGCTCACAAAAACTTTAACGGATTCTGTCAAAAAAATGCCAAATTGATTTGGTCAATTTGGCATCTATTATAAATGGATAATATTATGCCAGTTGCGATTCTGCTATTGAGGGGTTGACCTGATAGGTACTTGCTATCATCTGCTTTTTGTCTGATCCCGGTTCCATAATAAAATCAATGCGACCAAGATTGATGCCTGCAAAACCAACTTGGTTGACCACTGTCTGTGTTCCTTTTAAATTTGTGACCAAGGTCGGTTCATTTAAAAAAGTATGGGTGTGTCCGCCAATGATCAAATCGATATCTGATGTTTTGGCTGCCAGAACCAGATCTGAAACTTTATCATTCTCATATTGATACCCAAGGTGTGAAAGACAGATAATAAGGTCACACTTATGTTTTTCTTTCAGGATTTTAACAACTTTGTTGGATATTTCAATCGGATCCAGATATTTCATCCCTTTGTAATTATTGGGATCTACCAAACCTTCGATATCAACCCCCAGTCCAAATACACCCACCTTGATACCGCCTTTATGAAATATCGTATAATCCTGGGTTTTCCCTTCAAGTACGGTACCTTTAAAATCATAGTTGGCCGTCAGAAATGGAAATTTGGCGTGATCTAGGTATTTCACGAGTCCATCCAGGCCATTATCGAACTCATGGTTACCAAATGTCCCGGCATCATATCGCAGTTTGGTCATCAGGTCGAGCTCTAATTTACCGCCAAAGAGGTTGAAATACGGTGTTCCTTGAAACATGTCACCTGCATCCAATAATAGTAGATTATTTTCCTCACTACGGATCTTATCGATCAGTGTGCTACGACGAGCTACACCACCCAGTCCCTGATGCTTACCACCGTCCATTGGGAAAGGCTCAATGCGACTATGTACATCATTGGTATGTAAAATCGTCAATTTGATCTTTTTACTTTTTGCTGCCGCCTGAAAAGGTAATGAACCCAAAGCAAGTGCTGCAGAAAATCCACCGGCTTGCTTGATAAAGGTTCTCCGATTAATTGATTTTAATTCTTCCATCTAATTCCGCATTTACTTGTTTACCTGCTTTTGTTAATTCACTTACATATTCTATCAAACCTTCACGCATCCGTTGGGGATAGTTGGTTCTAGCGATCGATTGTGTCAATAGGACGAGATTATCGCCACCATTGGCCAGGTAATCATAGGTTACGAGTTTGTATGCTTTATTGTCATCTATTGCCTGTCCTTTGATTTTGATATCCTGTACCTTATTGCCTGTTATCGTTAAGGTCATGCCCGCAATAGGCTGGCCATGGGTTGTCACGATATAGTCAGCAAGCTGGCGTATTTGGCTGCCTTTTAGTTCAATAATCGTCAATGTATTTTCAAAGGGCATTACTTCAAAGATATGTCCTACAGTGATATTTCCAGCTTTGAGATCATTGCGAATTCCTCCTTTTGTTGCAAAGGCCAGGTCGGCGGGATTGTGGGCATAATGATCACTCATCCACAACAAGGCTTCACAAAAGAAATTACCCATTAATGTTTCAGGTGTTTTCTCTTTTGTCAACGCCTTATTGGCATGTCCGATAACGCGGTTCATTTCGGTTTCCATTTTTTGCTTGAATGGCTCATAGATGGAAACGACAGTAGGATCTGCTTGTACATCCTTGTTGATATGGTATTGTTTGAAGTCCTTTTGTGTAGGGTGAAGTTGCTTTGAACAACCTGTGACCATCAAAAGCGAAGCGACTCCAAAACTACCAATAAAGGCAATTTGCTTTGATATATTCATTATAGTTAGTTTAGCCAAATACTGGGGTAAAGTTAGCCAATTAAATATGAAGAAATCTTATTCCTGTTCGTCTAATTTTGCTAAAAAGATAAAAACAATAAAAGCTTAACATAGATCTACGTTAAGCTTTATCATATAATTAGAAAAATAACAACCTAGTGTACTAATTCTGCTTCGGGAAGATCATCTATAGTTGATTGACGATCATTATGCTTTGGCAAAGTATCCAATGTACCTCCTTGCAGGATCTTTTTGTTTTTATTTTTAGTTGACAATTTGGTGCGGTAAGCCTTCCAGTTCATCAGTAAAACAGAGAACAAAATAACTGCCAAACCTACAATCTGTAAGGAAGTCACGGCATGTGAAGTGAAAAAATGACTTAATATTAACGCAATGATCGGATTTACATAAGCATATGTACTTACTTCCATCGCTGGGCGCACCTGCAAAAGCCAAATATAGGAGCTAAATGCAAGGATAGAACCAAATGTGATCAAATAGGCCAAATTAAACCAGTCGACAGGAGCGACACTACTTAATTCAAATGATGCGTACTCGCCTGTGAACAGCGCGGTGATATTAAAAAGAACACCTGCAGTGACCATCTGCCAAGCTGTTTTGACCATAACGTGCAGATCTTCTTTTTCTTGTGCTTCTGATTTTTTGAAGTATTTAGACGCTAATGAACCTACTGTCCAGGCGATAGAGCCCAATACCAAAATACATAGCGCGATGATTTTCAAATTTCCATTGGCATTGTCGTTGGAAGCCATGATCTGTTCTGCAAATAACATAACAACCCCAATGAACCCAAGCACAACACCGGCTACTGTGGTGACACTGCTAAAATTCTCTTTCCATTTGGGTTTGTCAAGTAAAATAAACCAGATTGCAGCCGCAGCGGCAATAATCGCGGCTACCCCACCAGAAACATATTGTTCGGCCCAGATGACTCCGGCCATATCCACAAATAGAAGCAAGAAGCCTACAAAGGCAGCTTCCAATATGGAGCGTTTGTTAAACAGTTTATAACCTTTTATGGCACAATAACTCATCAGGATGGCGCTTGCGGTAACAAACCGAAACGAGCCTAATATAAATGGTGGAAAACTATGCAATGCTTTTTCTATAAAGAAAAAGGTAGAGCCCCATACCACATAAATAATAAAATAAGCAACCACAACCATTAAAGGGCTTGCAGCTTTTTTGTGTCCTTGCAACATAATTAAAACCTCCTTTCTGTTATTCAGGTATAACAACCTGTTGATCTTCTTTTACCGTCTGAAGTACAATTGTGGTACGAGTAGAAATTATTCCTTCTACTTTACCCAGTGTATTGCGCATTAAATCAACCAGACCTGTTGAATCTGCCGTTCTTACTTTGATAAGATAACCGTCATCTCCAGCAATGTCGTGTACTTCTTGTACCTCCGGAATTTCCGCGAGGGCGAGACCTACACGTTGTTCGCCAATGATATCATTGGATTTGATGAAAATAAATGATAAAAGTTTCTGATCAACAGCCGCTGGATTGATCTTGGCGCTGTATTTTAGGATCACATCTTTCTGTTCAAGCTTCTTAACCCGCTCCAGTATTGCTGAAGGAGCCATACCTAATTCTCTAGCGATATCAGCATTGTTGATACGCCCGTTATCCTGCATTAAACGAAGGATTTTGTAATCTACCTGATCTAAATTATATTCTACTTTTGTCATTTCGACTGCAAAGGTAAGGAGAAAAGTAGAATATTCAAAATATTAGTATTAATTATGAATATTATTCTGAAAGAATGGTTGTTGTTGTGAATTTTATTCGATTTGCCTTTCTGCTGATTTTCTTTGTTTGCTTTAATTTGTTGGTTGAAAAGGAGTTACAGGTGGTCTACGGTTTACGATGATCAACAATTATACCGATTTCTCAATTTAATAATAATATTCCGGGTGGATAGGATGACACCTAAGCCGATCAAACATCCTACGCAAACACAACCGAAACGGTCGAGGGCTGCAAAATAAGAACGACTTTCCTGCTCATGTAAGTAGACAATAATTAAAGCCACCATAGATGTGCGGGCCACAGCCATAATATTCAGTGCCTTGCAGATGACGAGGGAGGCAAGCATTCCGATAATCATCGCATAGAGCTGCGAAATCGGTACGAAGTATAAACTGAGACCGATGGCAGAGCCAATGAAATTGGATTTGGCACGGTCAATGGCAATTTTTTTGGACTCATTTTCCTGCGGGGATATCACTAGGATAATTGAAATAAGTGTCCAGGAAACAGAGTATTCTGGAAAGGACACGAATAGGATGTAGCCTAGTAAAAACCCAACTAGTACCCGTATCGAATATATAATAAAATCTGAATGTAATGTGTATCGAAGGATAAGATTACGCATATAACAGAGCGGATGTTAATTCATTAAACCGTGTTGCTGCTGCAAAAATACGAGCAATTGATGAAGATGCGAAATAAAAATCCGGTTTGTTGCATTTTTTGATTGCGTTTTTATGCGTTTTGTTAAAAGAAATTGTGTATTTCTTGCAATTCTTCCTTTTTCCAAAGGAGAAATTTGACTAAATTTGTTTTCTATATAAAAAAGCAAATTCAGTGAAAGATCAGAATCAGTTAGCCTTATTGGCAACTCAACTAAAAGGGGAGTTGTATTATACAGATGAGGCATCGCATCAAACCATGTTACTTGCCTACTCAACAGATGCTTCGGTGTACCAGGAAAAACCGTTGGCGGTGGCCATTCCATCTGATATAAACGATATAAAGAATCTAATTGATTTTGCCCGAGCAAACCAAACAACCTTAATTCCCCGTACCGCTGGAACATCCTTGGCAGGACAGGTTGTCGGAAATGGTGTCATTATGGATATATCCCGTCATTTTAACCGCATCCTGGAATTGAATGTGGAGGAGAAATGGGTGCGGGTACAACCCGGAGTGATTCGTGATGATCTGAATAGTTACCTGAAGCCTTTTGGGCTAATGTTTGGTCCGGAGACATCCACGGCAAGTCGGGCCATGGTTGGTGGTATGATTGGTAATAATTCCTCGGGTCTCCATTCCATTGTCTGGGGCGATACCCGTCATAATCTAATTGCAGCAAATGTACTTTTAGATGATAAATCAGAGGTGAGCTTTGTTTCGCTGGATGAGGCAAGTTATTTTAAAAAACTTTTACAAACAGATCGTGAAGGGGATATCTACCGTTACATGAATGATTTGTTGACAGATCCTCAAAATTTAGCGGCGATTGAAACAGGCTACCCCAAGCGTTCGATTACCCGACGAAATACTGGATATGCCTTAGATATTTTGAGTGACCGTACGCAACCCTTTAATATGTGTAACCTTTTGGCTGGTTCGGAGGGAACTTTGGCGATTGTAACGGAGGCAAAGCTTCACTTGATGGATTTACCACCGCAGGAACTTGGACTATTATGTGTTCATTTTGCTGATATGGTTGAATGTATGCATGGAAATGTCATCGCGTTGAATCATCAGCCTGAGGCATCTGAGCTGGTCGATAAATATATCATGGATTTTACGGTCGGGCATCCGACTTATAAATACAATCGCTTTTTTATTGAGGGTGATCCTCAGGCACTGTTGATCGTAGAATTTAGAGGTCATACTGCTGCGGAGACCGAGGCCAAGGCGATGGCTCTAAAGGCAGAACTGATTGAGAAAGGGTTAGGCTATGCCTATCCTTATATTATTGGAGTCGAGCAGACTAATCTTGTCTGGGATGTCCGAAAAGCTGGATTAGGGCTTATCCGTAATCTTCCTGGGGACAGCCAACCGGTCAATTTAATCGAAGACTGTGCGGTTTCTCCAGAGGATCTTCCGGCCTATGTCAGTGACATCCAGAAACTTTTGGTTGAAGAAGGGGTGCATGCATCTTACTATGCACATGCTGGAGCGGGTGAACTACATATCGAGCCTTTTGTCAATCTGAAAACAGAAGAAGGTAAGCGCACTTTCCGCTCCATATTGGAAAAAACAAGTGACCTTGTGTTAAAGTATAATGGATCGTTGAGTGGAGAGCATGGCGACGGGCGTTTGAGGGGAGAATTTATTGGTAAAGTACTCGGAGAAAAGGTTTATAAACTTCTGGAGGAAGTAAAGGTAATCTTCGACCCAATAGGAGTATTTAATGCAAATAAGATTGTCAACACTCCACCAATGGATGCCCATTTGCGTTATGACAATGATAAAAATAGGACGGATATAAAAACTTATTTTGATTTTTCCAAAGATGAATCCATTCTCCGTTTGGCTGAAAAATGCTCGGGCTCGGGTGATTGCCGGAAAACAGAAATTACCGGTGGGACGATGTGTCCATCTTTTATGGCGACACGGGATGAGAAGGATACAACGCGTGCACGAGCGAATATGTTGCGTCAATTTTTAACCAACTCCACGAAAAAAAATCGCTTTGACCATGAGGAAATCAAGGAAGTGATGGATCTGTGTTTAAGTTGCAAAGGCTGTAAAACGGAATGTCCGTCGAGTGTGGATGTTGCCAAGATGAAAGCAGAGTTTTTACAGCATTATTACGATGAACATGGGGCCGGCTTTAGGACCAAATTGATCGCGAATTTTACTGATTCCCAGAAACTGGGATCACTCGTTGCCCCAATCTATAATTTTGTTGTGAAGAATGACTTTTTATCCGGTTTGGTAAAGAAAACTGTAGGCTTTGCACCAAAACGCTCTCTTCCTACGGTGAATGGAACGACGTTGAGCCAATGGGCCAGGAAGCAAACGATAGTACCGCAAACTAAACGCAGGGTCTATCTATTCTCCGACGAGTTTACAGAATATAACGATGCTGAGATTGGTATTACAACTTACAAGCTACTAACGGCATTGGGCTATGAAGTGATTATTCCAAAACATGTACAAAGCGGACGGACATATCTCTCCAAAGGATTTGTCAAAGAAGCAAAAAAGATTGCCAATCAAAACATTAATTTCCTAAAAGGTCTGATTACCGACGAAACACCGTTGTTGGGTATTGAACCATCTGGCATCATTACATTTAGAGATGAATATTTAAGTCTGGTTGATGAAAATCTTCGTACTGATGCACAGTTGGTGGCTAAAAATGCACTTATGATTGACGAATTTCTATTGGCGGAAATCGAGGCGGGCCGTATTCATCAGGAGCAGTTTACAGCTGTGGAAAAGAAGATCAAGCTGCATGGACATTGCTATCAGAAAGCTTTTCATCTGGTAGGCATTACCCAGCAAGTCTTAGCGTTCCCGTCCAATTATTCCGTTGAAGTGATTCCGTCGGGCTGCTGTGGCATGGCAGGTTCGTTTGGTTACGAAGCCGAACACTATGATGTCTCAATGAAAGTAGCCGAACTGGTTTTATTGCCAGCTGTACGTAGCACAGATACGGCGACTCTAATTGCTGCTGCGGGTACTTCGTGCCGTCATCAGATCAAAGATGGTACCGGAAGAAAATCTTTTCACCCCGTTGAAATTTTATACGACGCTTTATTGAAATAAAATAAAAACATTGCGAATAGTTGTTTGTTATCAGTAATAGTAGTAATATTATAGGAACAATATTTCAATGATTACTGATAATAAACAATTCACCATGTACAAAATTCAATCTATAGCCCTTCTTGCAACAGCTACGATGATGATGGCTGCTTGTGGAAATTCTAATCAGAAGAAAACTGATGGAAGTGATACTGCGACAGCGAATACCATTGAGCGGGTACGCATCGAACAACTGACGAATGGTACTCCAGGACCTGAAAAAAAGAACTTTTTTCTGCGTATTACCGACGAAGTTAAAACCGATTCAAGTCGCATTTATACAACGAAATCAATTTACAATAAGGATACAGTAGGTGCTAAAATTGAAGTCGTTGATTTTATCCCAGCAGGTATTATCGATGGTCAGCCAAGTGATGATGTGGGCTTTACGAAAGGAAAAATTAAAATTACTACCCTAGGAACGCAATCTGACAACTTAGTTAAAGCTTTAGGTGAATTATTTCAAATGCCAAGTAATGATGGGTTTACGAAAGAAGTTGTTCTGCCAAATGTATTTTCATCCAATAAAGTGAATGTTGATCTATCAAAGAAAACTGCCTATAGTTTCAAACTATTTTTAGAGAATAAAAAGGCGGAACCTGCGGAATTGTTTTTTAATGTGGATACCTATAAACACTCGATTGAATTTTCCGAAAAAGATCCATCATTCCGTGCTGGATTTATATCGGCTTTGACTGGAAAGTAAATCTTTAACTATTGATAGATAGTAAGTAACCGGCTTTGGCCGGCAATATATTGAAATAGCGAGAAGGCTGTATAATCACACGATTATGCAGCCTTTTTTAGTATCGGTTCTTTTATTAGTCTGATTTCCTGGTTTCACATGCTGCTGATTTCCTTAGGCATGTATAGGATCTTGGTATTGTAAGCTATAAATCCCAATTCTCTGAAAATCTTGTTTAGCAAATAAAAAGAGTTACATTTGTGCTAATATATTTAGTTTTATTTATGAGGCATTCAGGAACGGCGGATTTGCCGCTACACTATGGAAAGGTACCGGCTTGGCTGTATGAACGGATGAGTTCACTGGGCAAATCCATTGTGGAGGTCATCCTGATGGATTATGGGCAAGATGAGGTGCTGAGGAGATTGGCAGATCCATTTTGGTTCCAAAGCTTTGGCGCTGTACTCGGCATGGACTGGCACTCATCAGGTATTACAACATCGGTTATGGGCGCTTTAAAACGCGCGATCAATCCCTGTGCGGATGCATTCGGCCTTTATATATGTGGCGGTAAGGGTAAATTTTCTAAAGACACACCACAGGAGCTACTTTATTTGGCAGATAAAACCGGTTTGGACGGGAATAAATTGGTTCGAACAAGTAAGTTGGTGGCCAAGGTGGATAATACGGCGATACAAGATGGTTATCAGTTATACCTCCACAATTTTATTGTCAGCAAAGACGGTCATTGGGCTGTGGTACAACAGGGTATGCATAATCATGATGGAACTGCCCGCCGCTATCATTGGCATTCAGAGAAAGTTCGCTCTTTCATTGACGAACCTCATGCTGGTATTGAAGGACGTTCGCAGGGCCTTATTTTGAACTTGACAGCTTCTGGAGCAGCCCCTAACAGAACAGGCATTATGGCTATCGTTAACGAAGATTCTTCCCGTGCATTATTGGACTTTAAAAAATTGATCATGCCTTCCCATCACGATGTACGTGCTGCCGATGTTGATCTCAAAAGGTTAGGAGCGATGTTATATGTGGCACGGGAAAATCAGCCTCAGGATTTTGAGGAGCTTTTGCTGTTAAAGGGGATGGGGCCGCGTACATTACAATCTTTGGCACTAGTCAGTGAGGTGATCCATGGTGCTCCGGCACGATTTAAAGACCCCGCGCGCTTTTCTTTTGCCCATGGTGGAAAGGATGGGCATCCTTTTCCTGTCCCTTTGGATATTTACGACCAAAGTATTCAAATCTTACAAAAAGGTATCGAAAGGTCAAAACTGGGGAATAGCGATAAATTAAAATCCATGCATAAACTCCATCAGATCATATTGGACGCTGAGCATAATTTCACACCCCAGTTTGATATTCAACAGGTCATAGCAGAAGAACGTAGAGACTCTTGGAAGTACAATGGTCGAACCGTATTTGGTCAGGCAGAAGCTCCAAAGGATGGTGACATAGGGCAACAGTTGTCACTTTTCTAAATATTATTGTTGGATTGTAATCATTTTGTTAAATTGTGTTAAACCTTATTGAAATTATTTATACGCTAGTATATTTGCCCTCAAATGAAAGTGGTTATTACAATTCTATGTTTTATAGGGTTCCTATTGATTAGGAGCGGTAATAGCCATGCTGTGCTTAACGAATCTGATCGCCCTACTGTCAGTTTTATGTATCAGCCCAATGATGCCAACCTGAAGGACAGGATTAATAAGTTAAGTGCCCACATCGATCCTCTAATAGCTGGAAACGTACATGATGAGAACCCCGTTATCGAAGAGTTTAACAGTGAGAATTTTCAGTTGACCAAAGACCTAGAAGCAGCTTCTAATTTTGTCGCTTTATTGTTCTGTGCGGTTGTACTTTTTATCTTTGTATTTCGTTTTGCAAAAAAGATTCCTTTTTGCAATTTTGTCGCTTATTTACACCCCCAAAGGTATATTCTTCAACAAAACTGGAGAATTTAATAGCCAATCTCCGAAATAGCCCAACTTTATTTTCGTTGTATTCCGAATGATTCAGACTTTCATTGATAGACTAATGATTCTGTGTTCTTTTTGTATTACAATAATCTAAGGCTTAGGTTGTTTCAACTACCATATCAACAAACAATCAAACTTATTTTTAATTAGACGCTTACAAATGAAAAGAGTATTTATGCTCGTTAATTTGGCTATGGTATTATGCCAAATTGGGTGTACTTCCAAAAAGGAAGAGAAAGAAGAAAAGGAAAAATTCAATGTTACCTCTCCCGTACAAGTGGATACAACAATCCGTAAGGATTTTGTTTCTCAGATTAAATCATTTCGTAATATCGAATTACGTGCACAGGAGAAAGGATACCTGGAGCAGATTTTTGTCGACGAGGGACAATTTGTGCACAAAGGACAGCTTCTGTTTCGCATTATGCCCAAAATGTATGAAGCAGAGTTTAGAAAATCTATGGCGGAAGTGAATGTTGCTGAGATTGAAGTGCAGAACACCAAGAGCTTAGCCGATAAAAATGTCGTATCCCCCAACGAACTTGCTATGGCGAAAGCAAAACTGGAGCAAGCCAAGGCGGCTTCCGCAATTGCCAAATTGCACCTTTCTTTTACTGAAATAAGAGCACCATTTGATGGTACAATTGACCGTATCCCGCTAAAATTAGGAAGTTTGGTGGATGAGGGCGAGTTATTGACAAGCCTCTCCGACAATAGCCAAATGCTGGTATACTTCAATGTGTCGGAACCAGAGTACCTGAATTATCAGACAAACGTGAGTAAACGCGGAGATACCCATGTTGGATTATTGCTTGCCAATAACGAATTGCTTCCAGAACATGGTGTGGTTGAAACCATAGAGAGTGAATTTGACAGCGAAACGGGCAACATTGCCTTTAGGGCGAGATTTCCAAATCCCAATCGATTATTGAAACATGGTGAAAGTGGTAAAGTCGTTATGAATTTTCCATTAAAGCAGGCATTGATTATTCCACAAAAGGCAACCTACGAGTTACAGGACCGGAAATATGTTTATGTCGTGGATAAAGCAGGCAAGTTAAAAGCGCGTTATATCACAATTAGCAATTCCCTTCCTGACCTTTATGTGGTCAGCAGTGGACTTCAAAAAGATGATAAATTCCTATTGGACGGTATACAGAAAGTGAAAGAGGATGAAAAGATCAACTACAGCTTCGTTCAGCCTAAAGATGCCATTTCTAATTTGAAGTTAAAAACAGAATAAATCTCCATACTCATAAATTACTATGTTTAGTCGTTTTATAAATAGACCTGTACTTTCGATTGTTATATCGCTGATCATTGTGTTTCTGGGGGTTCTTTCGATGGTACAACTTCCAGTAACTCAATTTCCATCCATATCGCCACCTAAAGTAAACATTACAGCAGAATACCCGGGTGCGAATGGGGAACTCATGATAAAATCTGTTATCATTCCACTTGAGCGCGCCATCAATGGGGTTCCGGGAATGAAATATATGGCTTCAGATGCCGGTAACGATGGTGAAGCCAGCATACAGGTGGTATTCAATCTAGGTACAGATCCAAATCAAGCTTCATTGAACGTGCAGAACCGCGTGGCTTCTGTTGTTAATAAGCTTCCACCTATCGTTGTACGCGAGGGGGTGAAAATTACAAGGGAAGAATCCAATATGTTGATGTATATCAACCTATATAGCAAGGATAAAGACCTTGATGGAAACTTTATGTATAACTACGCCGATATGAATATCGTTTCAGAATTGAGACGTGTAGACGGTGTTGGTGTCGCGAATATTCTTGGCACACGGGAATTGGCGATGCGGATCTGGTTAAAACCTGATCGCATGACCGCCTATAAAATATCCGCTGAGGAGGTGATGAAAGCCCTGTCGGAGCAAAGTTTGGAAGCATCTCCGGGCAAGGCCGGTGAGTCTTCCGGGATTACTTCACAGTCTTTTGAATATGTCCTGAAATATCCGGGGCGTTTCACAACAACCGAAGGCTATGGTAATATCGTATTACGAACAAATGCAAACGGAGAAATGTTGCGCTTGCGCGATGTTGCCGATATTAAATTTGGATCCGCCATGTATGATATTTATTCTACATTGAATGGGAAGCCCTCTGCCGCTATTGTCCTGAAACAATCCTATGGTAGCAATGCTTCTCAGGTAATCCAGGATGTTAAAAATAAAATGAAGGAACTAAAGTCTTCTTTTCCGAAAGGACTGGATTACGAAATCAGTTATGATGTTTCTAAATTTTTGGATGCTTCCATGGAAAAGGTTATCCACACCTTAGTTGAAGCCTTTATCCTAGTGGCGATTGTTGTCTTTTTATTCCTTGGGGACTGGCGGTCTACCTTGATTCCAACCATTGCCGTACCGGTTTCCTTAGTGGGATCGTTCCTGTTTATGCAGTTTTTTGGTATCACAATTAACCTGATCACACTATTTGCCCTGGTATTGGCGATTGGTGTCGTTGTGGATGATGCCATTGTCGTCATCGAAGCCGTACACGCCAAGATGGAGGAACTGCATATTTCAGCCTATAAGGCAACGAAGAAAGCGATGCATGAAATCAGCGGTGCTATTATTGCTATTACATTTCTGATGGCGGCCGTATTTATTCCTGTTGCGTTTATGTCGGGGCCTGTCGGTATTTTTTACCGCCAGTTCTCCATCACCATGGCGACATCTATTATCCTTTCCGGTGTAGTTGCATTGACATTGACACCAGCGTTGTGTGCGATTATGCTTAAGAATAATCATGGAAAACCTCGTAAGAAATCTATCGTGGACAAATTTTTGGATGCGTTCAATAGATTGTTTGATAAGATGTCCAACAAATATGTTTTCTTACTGAAAGGTATTGTTGACAAGCGTCTCTTTACTTTTGTGGTATTGATCGGATTCTGTATTGGCGCCTACTTTTTAAATAATTCCGTGCCAGCAGGCTTTATTCCAAACGAGGATCAGGGGATGATTTATGCCATTATCCAAACGCCACCGGGATCGACCTTAGAACGGACAAATCTGGCCGCTCAAACTTTGCAGAAGGAGGCGGAGGACATCGATGGTGTACAATCCGTTTCTTCATTGGCCGGTTACGAAATATTGACTGAGGGAACTGGTGCGAATACCGGAACCTGTCTGATCAATTTAAAAAGTTGGGAAGAGCGTAAGGAATCCTCGCAGGAAATTATCGAACAGTTGGAAAATGCTGCGAAAAATATCCCTGGCGCTTCCATTGAGTTTTTCCAGCCACCAGCAGTACCGGGATATGGTGCCGCAGGGGGATTTGAGTTGCGGCTTTTGGATAAAGCGGGTTCGGGTGACTATAAGAAAATGGAGACCGTAAGTAGGGATTTTGTCCGTGAATTGAATAAACAACCGGAGTTGTCCTCAGTTTTTACATTTTATAGTGCTAGTTTTCCGCAGTATATGCTCCATATCGACAATGATATGGCTCAATTAAAAGGGGTGACTATTGACAATGCCCTAAATACGCTTTCTACGTTGGTGGGGAGTAACTACGAAACCAATTTCATTAAGTATGACCGGCAATATAAGGTCATGGTACAAGCATTACCGCAGTATCGGGCTCTTCCTGAGGATATCTTGAAATTATATGTAAAAAATGATAAGGATGAAATGGTGCCTTTTTCGGCTTTTATGCATATGGAAAAGGTATATGGACTCTCCGAGATCACGCGTCACAATATGTACATGGCTTCTGAAATTTCAGGTTCTGCTGCTCCTGGATATAGTAGCGGTGAGGCTATTGAAGTAATCAATGCTGTCGCTGCGAAAACCTTACCACAGGGCTATGGTATTGATTGGGCCGGTATCTCCAAAGATCAGGTGGGACGTGGTAATCAAGCGATCTATATCTTTTTGATCTGTTTAGGCTTTGTTTATCTTATTCTTTCAGCACAATACGAAAGCTTTATCATGCCATTTGCGGTTCTGTTATCATTGCCAATTGGTATTTTTGGAGCCTTTTTCCTACTCAAAGTTCTAGGACTGGAAAACAACATCTATGCGCAGGTGGCCTTGGTCATGCTCATTGGATTATTGGGTAAGAACGCGGTTTTAATTGTTGAGTTTGCCACACAGCGACATGCGCAGGGACTCAGTATCATCGAAGCCGCTTTGGAAGGAGCCAAGGTGAGGTTTAGACCTATCTTAATGACATCATTTGCGTTTATTGCAGGTCTGATTCCATTGGTAATGGCTTCTGGGCCAGGAGCGATCGGCAACCGGACCATTGGTACTGCAGCGGCAGGAGGGATGTTGTTTGGAACTGTCTTTGGTATCCTTGTCATACCGGGGCTCTACTTTATTTTTGGAACAATCGCTTCCAAACGTAAGCTTATCAAACATGAAGATGAAAATCCATTAACTGAAGAAATCGATAACAATGGCTAGTCAAACAAATAAATATTGGGTAGTAGGGGTTTTGCTGTCCGCAGCTATGACAGGCTGTAAGGTTCCTAAAGTGACTCAGATTCAGGAAAACAAGCAAGTGCCACAGCAATTTGCTGAAGCACTTGCACAGGACACAACGAATTCGGCCAATATGAAGTGGCGTGATTTTTTTAGTGATCCAAATTTAGTTGCTTTAATTGATACGGCATTAAAAAATAACCAGGAGCTGAATGTGACCTTGCAAGAATTGGCTATTGCCAAGAATGATATTTTACTGCGAAAAGGTGCATTGAAACCGAGTGTGGGTTTACGTGCAGGTGGTGGTGTGGAGAAGGTCGGGCGCTATACAAGCCAGGGAGCTGGGGATGCCAGTACGGAGATCGCACCAGGGAAGGAAATGCCCGATCCACTGGGTGATCTAAAGATAGGTGCCTATGCAAGCTGGGAAATCGACGTCTGGAAAAAACTAAAAGATTCTGAACAGGCGGCATTGAACAGGTATCTCGCTACGGTGGAAGGTAAAAACTTTGTCCTGAGCAGTCTTATCGCTGAGGTTGCACGATCTTACTATGAATTGTTGGCTTTGGATAACCAGCTAACGATTATCAAACAGAATATCGAGTTGCAGGACAATGCATTGGAGGTCATAAAACTACAGAAGCAGGCGGCGCGTGTGACAGAACTTGCTGTTCAAAAATTCCAGGCAGAAGTATTAAAAACCAAAGGAATGGAATTTGAAACACGCCAGCAGATTAAGGAAGCTGAAAACCGAATTAATTTCCTTTTAGGACGTTTTCCTCAGGAAATCAAGCGTGATAAAAGTAGCTTCGTGGATATGGTACCTGCGAAAGTACAAACGGGGATACCGAGTCAACTCCTGAGCAATAGACCTGATATCCGTGAGGCTGAATATGAGCTTGCTGCTGCAAAATTGGATGTACAGATTGCGCGGAAGGAATTCTATCCTTCCTTGGAAATATCGGCTGCGCTGGGCCTGCAAGCTTTTAAGCCATCCTATTTGTTTAAAATGCCCGAATCGATGTTGTACAACATAATAGGAGAGTTGGCAGCTCCGCTGTTAAACAAAAATGGATTGAAAGCGGAATTCAATACCGCAAATTCGAAGCAGATACAGGCAGTCTATAATTATGAGAAGGCAATTTTAAATGCCTATTTGGAAGTGTCTACCCAACTGTCTAATATCGAAAACCTTGGCAAGAGTTATGATTTCAAAACCAAGGAAGTTGAAGTGCTCAATAATTCTGTGACGGTATCAGACGATCTGTTTAAGTCGGCACGTGCTGATTATATGGAAGTGCTGATGACACAGCGCGATGTGTTGGATTCAAAACTTGAATTGATAGAAACTAAGAAGCAACAGCTTAATGCGGTTGTTAATATCTATAAAGATTTGGGAGGAGGCTGGAAATAAGTTGTTTGTTTGAATGGACCCTGCTAGGCGGGGTCCTTTTTTTTTATATCAATGCGATGTAATTCGATAGGTTCTGCTTAAATTAATTCTTGTGAAAATCGAATTAATGCTTATTTTTAATGTATATTAATACATCTTATTTAACTGTTTTATGGAATCACAAGAGTATTTACTTGTTAACGATGAGGCTGAAAGGGGCGTTTTTTATAAAAAGACTTATCTTCATGTTGCCCTTTCTATTTTAGCATTTATCGTCTTAGAAACCCTATTGATAAAATTAGTTCCTTATGATTTTATTGTATGGATGGTCAGTGGGAAGTTTATTTGGTTGTTTCTCCTCGGATGTTTCTGGTTGGGAGCTTCATTGTCTTCTCGATGGACATTAGCGCAGAGTCGTCAGACCCAGTATCTTGGACTGGCATTTTACATTGTATTGGAAGCTATTATTTTCCTGCCAATGATTTTTATTGCCGCTTCGATGACTGATGGTGCGGGCTTGCTTTACCAGGCAAGTATAATGACGCTGGCTTTGTTTACAGCACTTACAGCCGTTGCTTTTATGTCAAACAAGGATTTCTCTTTTCTGAAAAACATCCTTGTTATTGGTGGCTTCCTAGCATTGGGTGCCATTGTCGCGGGCGCATTATTTGGATTTCAATTGGGACTTTGGTTTTCTATCATCATGGTGTTGATTGCTTCAGGAAGCATTTTGTACCAAACGCAAAATCTGAAATATAATTACGGCAATGAACAATATGTAGGGGCTGCATTACAGCTATTTTCCTCTATTATGTTGTTGTTTTGGTATATTTTACGTATTCTGATGAGTCGTCGTTAATTCAATTCATTTTTTGAAGAAAAGGTATTTAAAGATCATTTGATTATGCTTTAAATACCTTTTTTTATGATGTATGAAGCTATTTCAAGACATCTTTTAAGTTTTTGAGCCCTTGGTCAAAATCCTTATCCATATTCATAAATAGGCTCATTAGATTCCAGGGGTAAGGTGATTTACCCGTAATGCCCCAGGTTACCGCTGTCTGGTTCGGTGATATTTCCTTCAGCGTAAAATATCCTTTTGACGGTTCGCCGAATCCAAAGTCAAGTGATGTTTCGATCGTTTCTCCATCTACGATGCGCGTAATGGTTTGTGAACCTTTTCCAACTTTCTCGCCATCCCAGCTGTATTTAAATCCAACCTGACCATCGGTGCCCTGTTCGGATTTCTTCATTTGTGGATCGGAAAGTTGCCATACCCCAAAGTGATCTTGATTTCGAAGCATTTTCACATAGTTGAAGACCTCCTGTTTAGGTTTGTCAATGGTAATCTCACTTTTAGCATCAAAATCCTTAGGAACAAAAAGTGCCACAATTAAGGGAATGGCAATGAGAATAACCAAAACAATTAAAATTTTTTTAACGATTTTCATTTTTCTGCGTTTAATTGGTTTAATAAACTTTTTTCGGATTAAAGATAGCTGATTAATGTGATTTGCGGGATGGTAGATTTAAGATTTTATCGACTAATTATTTTAAACGAAAATGGGGCCGCTCGCGTTAGACTGACCCCATTTTTATAGATTCATTTACATCCTATCGGGAGCGATTGAATTCGCATCCTAGCGGGTATGTCCGGGGTCTACCTACTTTAATAATTCTAAATGTGTGCTTATACCAATTCTATTCCATGAATTGATTGTGATAATAGCGATAATGATCTGTGCAAGTTGTTTTTCGTCAAATAGTTTCTTCGCTTTTTGATAAGTTTCCTCCTTCAGGCCCTGTTGATGAATTAGGGTAATCTCCTCAGTCATCTCCAATAAAACCTGTTCTTCGGCATTAAATAATTCGGTCTCACGCCAAGCGTTCAGCAAGAATATACGCTGGGGAGTTTCACCATACTTTAATGCATCTTTGGTGTGCATGTCAAGGCAAAAAGCACATCCATTAATTTGGGATGCTCTTATTTTAATAAGCTCTTTCTGAATAGGGGTAAGAAAGGTATTAGCGAGGTAGGTTTCTAAACCCATCATCGCTTTATAAGCTGTTGCATCTACTTTTGCAATATTTAATCGTGCTGTCATTGTTTTATATTTTGATACTACAAAGTTGCAGGAAAGATTGAATAATAAACTTAAACTGGTTTAAGAAAGCACATGTCAAATTAACATCTGTTAAATCAAACCAACGCATGTAGTTACGGAAGAACTTCTTATTCTGAAATAATCAGGTAATAATTGTCAGGATCCCGGAGGATAAACTGATTTCTTAATGAATTTTCATTGTAGTGAATTTCTTTTTCGAACATGGCATCGAGTTTGGTGGCATTTTCAAACACTTCCTGGAGATTATCTACCCGAAAGAATAGGATTAGACCATTTCCGGCATTTTTGGGTTGGAGCATGGTCGGATGTGCGTGTTCACCCCATTTGTGAAGGCATAAAATTACATTGTTTTCAACTGTTAGAATTTCAAAAGTCTCGCCACCATGTTCGCTGGTACAACCGAGCAAATCCTGGTAAAAGGTTGAGCTTTTTGAAACACTTTCTACAGCGATTATTGTTTCTGTTCTCACCATTGGTTTATTTTTTGGTATTTTAATTTACTCCTAGGCCTGCATATAGCAGCTATGCAGACTTAGGAATTAACAAGCAAAACAGGGATTCGGTTTTGCAAACGATTTAAAATAAGCTATTTGATCTGTTAATCAAATAGGCTCAGATGTTTGGCCTCCACCAGATCGAGGATCATATGATAACCTGCAAGTGAGTTGCCGTGTTGGTCTAAAGCTGGACTGAATGCGCCTATTCCCATATTACGGGGGACACTGACAGTGATTCCTCCACCGACCCCGGATTTACTCGGTAGCCCAACCGTACGGGCATATTCACCACTGAATTCGTACATGCCGGCAATCAGCATTTGTGACTGAATAAGCTGTGACAGATTAGCGTCTTGAAATTGCTTGTTTCCATCATAACGAACGCAGTGATTGGCAAAAAAATAACCTATTTTCGCAAGATCTTCCACTGTGATTTCGATAGAACACTGTCTAAAGTAATTATTGAGTTTTTCCTCTCCTTCACCATCAATTAGCCCACTGTTTCGCATAATGTAGAACATACCGCGATTCCTATGACCAGTTTCTCTTTCTGAGTGATATACCGCATGGCTATAATCTATCTGTTCATTGTTTGTAATGAACCGTATCATTTTAAGGATTTTAGCAAATGGTTCCTCACCATTTCCTTTAATAAGGGCGGTGGTCAATATAGCACCTGCATTCATCATGGGATTAAGCGGTTTTCCCATTGTTTCTAAATTGCCAAAGTGATTGAAGGGCTTGTCGGTTCCAAAGTAACCCATTTTCTCAAAAACTGCTTTTTCACCATTCTCCTGTACCGCAATCATCAACGCAATTATTTTTGATATGCTTTGGATCGTAAATTTTTGATGTATATCTCCGGCACTTACCAGAGTACCATCGTTATTTACAACCGATAGTGCAATGGATTGTGCATTTGCTTTGCCCAGTTCTGGAATGTAATCTGCTACTTTTCCCAGTTTAAAGTGCTGACTATTCTTTTCAAGAATGCTATTTAATGTTGCTTGATCTATCTTTTTTGCATCCTTTACAGTTGCGGTACTTGTCGTCTGCTGCGCCTGGCACACATCTATTCGCCCTGTATAGTTTAGGACAAGTAAAGCTGTTATCAAACCAAAAGTTCTATTCATGTCTTCAATCTATTTATGAAAGTCCAAAGATAGGAAAGTATCGATACTTTAGCTGTTCGAGGGTGCGGGATCAACATTCCAGCCCGAAAGTATGTCACCATAGAAAAAGAAGGTCACATAGAAGTTTTTGTTACTGACCTTATCCTTTACGAGATATTTTTTTGTGACATCGTACGCATCAACTTGCTTATACTTAGATAATACCACAGGATTTGCTGCCGGATTTTCCGCTTTTACCATGTCTTGAATTTTTTGGGTGATCAATTTCATGATCCCAGCTTTCTTAAAAGGATCGTTTTCTACCTTATTGGTTGAAATACGAGGTAAGGTTCCATTATTTTTTTCTTTTTTGGATTTAGCGGCTGTCGTATAGGCCCTGAAGCGCTCTTTAATCTTTGGATCTTGGAGACTGTGTATGGTGAAAATAGAGATTCCCTGAGCACCATTATTTAAAGCCTCATCCATATCGACAAACATTTCATCATTGTTTTTAGCCATCAATCCACAGTACAAAGTGGTATTCGCAGCCTTATCTCTGACATTTTCTAGCGTACAATCTTTTATAAAGCTTGGGTCCTCGGTGTAAAAGTTGCTGTATACCATAGGAAATACAACGTCCAGTTTCCATTTACCCCAATCTTGACGAACCATTCTCGAAGCCATTTTTGGTGTAGGAAAAGGTGAGGCTGCCATAGTCTTTCCATGGCTGTGGACAACTTCAGCAATCATATTAGCGATGTCAGTGATCTGGTCACAACGAAACTGTCTCCATTTCAGATCTTTTGAAGGATCTTTTTGTGCCCTGGGATCATAACCATATTGTTTTTTGAATTTTTCTATGGCAATGGGGTGATATCCATAATCCCACGCTGGGTATTCGCGATCTTGAACGATATTATACTTTGGCCACAAAGTGGTTGGTAATACAACATCTACATAGCGGTTGTAGTCTATTGATATACCATCGAGACCTTCAACTTCGCAATAAGACTGGATTTTTTGTTTAATATACTCTTTCACTCCTGGAACAACGGGTGATAAGAATTTGTAGTAGCCAACATACGCAGTGGTATCAGCCAGACTTTTTCCATTTCTATTGACACTAAACCAGTCTGGATGTTCTTTTAAGATCTTATCCCGATCATGCTCCAGGTTCATCGTCCATAGCCAGGCAATTACCTGTATCCCATATTTCTTTGCAATAGGAATGGCGACTCTATATTCATCAGGACTAGCTGCATTTAGCATGACCCCATCAATACCCAGGTAATTCATCTCACGGCAGATGGAATCAAAATTTGTAGTTGGATTATAATCCAGCCAAGTCCAAAACATTGCCGGCTTCTCCCGTCCCGCCGCCTCGGAAACAGGGACGAAAAACCCAAAGATAATTAGTACAAGGCAAATACAGCATTTTCTGATTAATTGTTCTTTCATATGATTTATTGATTCTAAAATTTATCTATAATTTGTTCTTTGGATGTTTAGTATTTGTTTCAATCTTGAAATTTTTACCAATTCAAAAATTGAAATCTGGATATATTCAACCGTGAAAATACACAAAAACGCGGAATTTAATCAATTTGACCTCTCTGGGGAGGAAACTTTCTTTTAGTTACAAAATTTATTAGAAAATTAAAACTATTCACCCGTTTAGATGTTACTAGAGAAAGAATAAATTATAATATACATTATTGACATTGAAAAGTACGCTGGGCTACTGGCGAATAGATAATTGTTTTAGATATGAGGAAACTTTACATTCCAATTTCTGTCTTATACTTATTGCTATACACGACTGTAAAAGGACAAGAACCGGGTCCAGTTGAGCCGATAAAAAGAGATTCTGTACAGCAAATCAAAGAAGAAATCACCTATCCCAAACTGCAGATAAAGGGTCTTTTTCAGGCGCGGTACCTTGTGAGCACAACTAAAGATGTTGACGTGAACGGGCTTCACCATAGTGATGGTTCTGGAACGGACAATAATTTTATGGTGAAGTATATGCGGGTGCAGATGCGTGCACAGATCAGTAAGCGAACTGAAGTAGCAGTCCTTGCCAATTTAGCTGATTTTAAAAGTGACCCAAAAACAAAGGTACTCGAAAATGCGTATTTAAAATATACGTTTAGCCCTAAGCTGGCCATTACAGTTGGTCAGTTTCGACCTTGGTTTGGCATTGAGGAAACTTATCCAATAGATATTATTAAATCGTTGGATTGGTCAAATCAATATCTTGAATTTGGCAAATTGGGTTGGGCGAGTTTTCAGATTGGAATGGCAGCAACAGGGGAGGTCAATTTAGGAGATATGCCGTTTAGTTATTCTTTTTCCGTAGTCAATGGAAATGGTAAAAACCAAGTCGTCGACAATGATAATGGAAAGCAATATTCAACACGCTTGGTATTTGGACTTTCAAAAAAATATGGGGTCAATCTTGGGCTAAATGGCGGTGTGGGTGAGGTTATGAAAAAGCAAATACATGCACTGGGGGTAGATCTGAGTGGAAACGTAGATTTTGGGAAACGTTGGAACCTGGATATGCAACTGGAAGCAAAACAGGCTATCAATCATAACTTATATTATGCATTGGATGAGGGGGCGCGTACTTCAAAATTAAGTGACTACCTCGTTCGCGGTATCTATTTCCTGCCGAATTTAAGGTATGAAGTCAACTATTATAATCTCAGTGCATTTGAGCTTTCCTGTCGTTATGAGTATATCGACCCAAATTATAAGTTAAATGCAAATGCAAGGCAAACTTTTACGCCAATGTTTGGTCTGGAGTTTTTGAAAAATTACGGTGCCCGGATACAACTTGGTCTTCAACTCGATCGCTATAAGAAGCAGACTCAGAATACCAATGAATACAATAAAAACTTATTTATCGTACAAGTACAAAGTAGATTCTAATCTTTTAAACCTCAATTATTATGAAGGAAATTAGTATCAAAAATGTTGCCATCACCTTTATTGTTGCGCTCATTTTGTGGTTTATTCCAGTTCCTAAGGGCGTTAGTCCTGAAGCTTGGCATTTGTTTGCCATATTTGCTGCGACCATACTCGGGATCATTCTGAAGGCGGCGCCAATGGGTACCATGTGTATGATGGCGATTGGATTTACGGCGCTGACACAGGTTTTAGCTCCCGGAGATGCGGGTAAATCTATTACGAAGGCGTTGACCGGCTTTGGGGATAAGGTTATCTGGCTTATAGGGATATCGTTTTTTATCGCACGCGGGTTTATCAAAACGGGCTTAGGCAATCGTATTGCATTTCTTTTTATTCGAGTTTTTGGAAAAAGTTCACTTGGACTGGCCTATGGTCTAGGTTTGGCTGACGTGTGTCTGGCACCCGCGATACCTAGTAATACGGCCAGAGGTGGCGGTATCATTTACCCCATTATGAAATCTATGGCCATCAGTTTTGATTCTGTTCCAGACAAACCAGAGACGCATCGAAAGCTGGGATCCTATCTAACACTGAATAGTTACTACATGAATTTGATTGCCTCCTCCATGTTTTTAACCGGAACAGCGAGCAACCCGATGTGTCAAAAGTTTGCTGCTAATCTAGGGATTGATATTACGTGGATGTCTTGGGCCGTTGCAGGCTTTATTCCGGGCATCGTTGCTTTTTTTGTTGTTCCACTTGTACTTTATAAACTGTATCCACCTGAACTAAAAAAGACGGGTGATGCACCCAAAATGGCGGCGGAAAAATTAAAAGAGATGGGCCCCATATCCAGAAATGAGTGGTTGATGTTATTGGCATTTTTTATACTTCTGGCACTTTGGATTTTTGGAGGTTCACTTTCGATTGATGCGACTACAACTGCATTTATTGGATTGACTTTGCTTTTGCTGACTTCGGTGCTAACCTGGGAGGATGTAAAGGCGGAGAAGGGCGCTTGGGATACCATTGTTTGGTTTGCCGTTTTGGTCATGATGGCCAGTTCGCTGAATGAACTTGGATTTATAGGTTGGTTTAGTGATTTGATCAAGGTACAGATTGGCGGGCTGAGTTGGCAGATCGCATTCCCCGTAATTGTTTTGGTGTATTTCTTTAGCCATTACATCTTTGCGAGCGCTACAGCTCACGTTGCCGCAATGTATGCTGCATTATTGGGAGTGGGTGTATCATTAGGCATCCCGCCCATGTTGTTGGCCATGATGCTTGGGTTTCTGGGCTCCATATATGGCGTGTTAACACATTATGGTCATGGTCCAGCACCCGTATTCTTTGGTAGCGGTTATGTTGATCTTAAGTCCTGGTGGTTGCGTGGTCTGGAAATCGGGATCGTGCTGCTGATTATCTATATGGGTGTAGGAGGCTTATGGATGAAAGTTATTGGTTATTATTAAATAAAAGGCTTATGCTATCGACCTTATCAAAGAAAATACTTATGTGCTTAACGGGATTATTTCTCGCTTTCTTTTTGCTTATCCATTTTCTGGGAAATTTGCAGCTATTTTTACCTCAGGAGCAGGCACATTTACAGTTTAATGCCTATTCACACTTTCTCTCAGGAAACATCTTGATTAAAGTTGTTTCCTATGTCCTTTATCTGAGTATTATACTGCATGCGATCGACGGATTGGTCATTACTATAAAGAATAAAAAAACAGGCGGGGAATATCAGTCAGACCAGCGTGGACGGGCAAGCAAATGGTATTCCCGAAATATGGGAATTCTGGGTACACTTATTCTGATATTTTTGGTCATCCACTTTCAGAATTTTTGGTACGTATATAAGTTTGGAGCTCCACCTCTGGATGCAAAAGGAAATAAGGATCTCTATGTATTGGTTATTGCAGTGTTTCAACAATGGTGGTATGTGCTTATTTATGTTTTGTCCATGGTAGCCTTATGTTATCATCTTATCCATGGGATTCATAGTGCGGTGAGAACCCTCGGACTGTATCATCCAAAATTTGTCCATTGGTTTAAGGTAATTGGTACAACCTATTCCATTGTCATCAGTATAGGGTTTGCTTTAATGCCAATTTATATATTTTTTACTGTTAACTAAAGGCGAAGACATGACTTTAAACTCAAAAATACCAGCGGGACCTTTGGAGCAAAAGTGGACACGCTATAAAAAAACTGCAAAGCTTGTTAACCCAGCCAATCGCAAAAAATTAGATGTCATTGTTGTGGGGACAGGGCTGGCGGGAAGCTCAATAGCGGCGTCTCTTGGCGAAATGGGCTATCAGGTCAAATCATTCTGTTTTCAGGACAGTCCCCGAAGAGCCCATTCTGTAGCAGCACAGGGGGGAGTCAATGCTGCTAAAAATTATAAGAATGATGGCGATAGTGTCTACCGTATGTTTGTGGATACTTTAAAAGGAGGCGATTTTCGCGCGCGTGAAGCTAACGTCTATCGAATGGCTGAATGTTCGTTGAATTTGATAGATCAAGCTGTGGCGCAGGGTGTTCCCTTTGGACGTGAATATGGGGGATATCTCAACAATCGTTCTTTTGGTGGGGTTCAGGTGAGCCGAACATTCTACGCAAGGGGACAGACCGGACAGCAGCTGTTATTGGGAGCTTATCAAGCGCTGATGCGGCAGGTTGGTAAAAAAACTGTTCAGCTCTTTTCCCGCCATGAGATGTTGGATGTTGTTGTCATCGATGGGAAAGTGCGTGGTATTATTGTTCGCAATTTAGATACTGGTGAAATTGAACGACATGCAGCACACGCTGTTATACTTGCAACGGGTGGATACGGCAAAATCTATTATTTATCTACCTTAGCAATGGGTTGTAACGGATCGGCAATTTGGCGGGCACATAAGAAAGGGGCATTGATGGCATCCCCAAGTTGGATTCAGGTTCATCCGACCTCTTTACCGCAATCGGGCGATTATCAATCCAAGCTGACGTTGATGTCAGAATCCTTACGTAATGACGGTCGCATTTGGGTTCCATTAAAACAGGATGAAAACAGAGCAGCCAATGATATTCCAGAAGAAGATCGAGATTATTACCTTGAACGTCGATACCCCGCATTCGGGAATCTTGCACCGCGGGATATATCCTCTAGAGCGGCCAAGGAGCGGATCGATGCTGGTTTTGGTATAGGTCCTTTAAAAAATGCCGTCTACCTTGACTTTGCAAAAGCAATCAAGGAACAGGGGAAGCAAAAAATTGAAGAAAAATATGGTAATCTCTTTGATATGTACCATAAAATAACGGGCTATGATGCGTATTCTGAACCGATGATGATATCACCCTCGGCCCATTTTTCGATGGGCGGACTTTGGGTTGATTACGAGCTGATGACAACTTTGCCAGGGCTATTTGCTCTTGGTGAAGCTAATTTTGCCGATCATGGCGCTAATCGCTTGGGGGCAAATTCGTTGCTTCAAGCTTCAGTGGACGGTTATTTTATTGCGCCTTATACCATCGCCAATTATTTATCGAATGAAATTCATACCGGAAAGATTTCTACAGATCATGCGGAGTTTGAGAAGGCAGAGTTAGTGGTGAAAAAGCAAATTGATAAATTATTACAGATTAAGGGCAATAAAACTGTCGATTATTTTCACAAAACACTTGGGAAGCTGCTGTATGATTATTGCGGTCTCGCTAGAAATGAACAGGGACTTCAATATGCAATAGCGGAAATCAAGAAGCTTAAGCAGGAATTTTATAGCAATGTTATGGTTAGTGGGCAACTAAATTCATTAAATACGGAATTAGAGAAAGCTGGACGTGTTGCAGACTATTTTGAAATCGGTGAATTGATGTGCTATGATGCGTTGACCCGTGAAGAATCCTGTGGTGCACATTTTAGGGAGGAATACCAAACAGCGGATGGAGAAGCGCTGAGAAATGATGCTGAATTTCAATTTATCTCTGCTTGGGCCTGGAAAGGAGAAGGGGAAGAACCAGAATTGATCAAAGAACCATTGAATTTCGAAGAAATACAACCTACTGTAAGAAGCTACAAATAAAATGAATAATTATGAATCTACATCTTAAAATCTGGCGACAAAAAGATAATCAAACAGCTGGAAAACTCGTAGTCTATGATCTACAGGGCCTTAATCCACATATGTCTTTTCTTGAAATGTTGGATACCTTAAATGAAAAGCTCATTGTGAACGGAGAGGATCCTGTTGAATTTGATCATGATTGTAGGGAAGGGATATGTGGCCAATGCGGTGTAATGATTAACGGTATTGCGCATGGTCCGTTGAAACATACGACCACGTGTCAGTTGCATCTACGTTCGTTCAACGATAATGATACTATTGTGATAGAACCCTTCCGTTCATCAGCATTTCCGGTGAAAAAAGATCTTAAAGTGGATAGGTCCGCTTTTGACCGAATTATTTCACTGGGAGGCTTTGTATCTATCAATACTGGTCAGGCACCAGATGCCACAGTTATTCCCATTTCACATGAACTTGCCGAAGAAGCGTTTGATTCAGCTGCTTGTATCGGATGCGGTGCATGTGTTGCCACCTGTAAAAATGGGAGTGCAGCGCTATTTACTTCAGCAAAGATTACACATATGGCCTTACTGCCACAGGGAAAGGAGGAAAGAAATCATCGTGTACTCAGTATGGTCAAGCAAATGGATGCGGAATCTTTTGGACACTGTTCAAATACAGAAGCATGTGAGGTTGAATGTCCGCAAGGTATATCTGTCCTAAATATCGCCAGGATGAACTTTGAATATAATAGAGCCTTAATCTTTAAGAAGAAATAGCTCTTCTACTATTTCAAAATTTTGCGGTCATGTGTTAGACGATAATTAATGATATTAAACTGTTTAGACAAATATTTCTGTTGTTTTTGTAGCTGATTATCCCGGAAAATAGGGATTTATAAAATATTATACTTTTTAAGTAGGTTTTTGTAGTATTTTTGAAATGTAAAAAAAATCACTTAAGTTATTAGGATAGATATGAAGTGTAGAAGGTTATTGGTTGCATTGTTCACATGTGGTGTGATCTTAGGTAATGTGTCGTGCAAAGATTTCTCCAACAAGGTATTGGGTAGTGGCAAAGAGGGCAGTAGGGATACTTTAAACGAAAAGTTAACCCAAAAGGAAAAAGTACCTGTTCTTTTGAATAAATGGGATTCTCTTCAAAAAAATCAGCTACATTTTACAGTTGATAGCTTGCATCCTATCCCTGTAAAGCAACAAAAACGTAACCTGAAAGATTCCTTGCGAAGAGCTTTTGATACACATCCAAAGCATATTTATTTGACATTTGATGATGGACCTTTGATCGGGAGTGCGGCGATAGATTCTTTGGCAAAAGAGAAAAATATAAAAGTAAGTGTGTTCTTAATTGGTAAGCATGCCAACATGAGCAAGGGGAGAAAGCGGGATCTTCAGAAATATGAAAGTAATCCTTTAATTGCTTGCTATAATCATAGCTATACGCATGCAAATAACCAATATTCACGATTCTATAATAACCCGGAAAAAGCTTTTGCAGATTTTGAAAAGAATGAAAAGGATCTTAATCTTCAGCATAAAATTGTTAGACTTCCGGGTAGAAATATCTGGATGTATGATGATATCCGGAAGATAGATTTAAAAAATGGCTCTACAACAGCTGATATGCTTCATAAAAATGGTTATCGTATTTTTGGTTGGGATGTGGAATGGCGTTTGAATAGTATTACAGGTAATGCGATAGTGAGCCAAGAAGCGACATTATCCCATATACGTAACTTTATGAACAATAAAAGTTCGATGGTCCCGAATAATGTGGTTTTTTTAATGCATGATGACATGTTTCAGACTAAAAAAGGGCAACAACAGTTATCTTCATTAATCGATGCACTTAAAAGCGATGGATACCAATTCGAGCTTATGCAAGATTACCCCATTAAATATTAAATAAAAAAGGATTGGCTTAGATGACAGCCAATCCTTTTTATGTTATTCCAAACTCTTTTGGATAGACAACCACTCCTTTAACTCCAATTAATACCCCCTGGTGGAGTTCGATAATCATGCAATTTTCATCTGGGACCTCAAATGGCATTTTAATACCATATTTGACTGTTTGTTCATAGCCAAATCTTGGGTAATAATCTGCATGCCCTAGTAGGATAATAGATCCGAAATCAAGTTGCTTTGCGATTTGATGGACTTCTGCAATTAGTTTACCTCCGATGCCTTTTCCCTGAAATTCAGGTAATACTGCAATTGGGGCTAAAGCAAGGGAAGGATAGCTCTCTTGATTTTCTTCATTAACAATTTTAATCCTTGTCACTAAAATATAGCCAACTGGTTTACCATCGATCTCTGCAACTAGTGCAAGTTTGGGTATGAATCCAGTCGATTGACGGAGTTTTTCAACCAGAAACTGTTCCTGATGATCACTATATTCTTCCTGCTCAAATGCTTTCTGAACGAGTTCAAAAACGGCTTGATAATCACTTGGGATTTCTTGTCTAATGTGTATCTTCATGATTAAGGTAGATTTTTTTCGAAAGATATATTTCTACATTATTATTTCTATTGCTATCCGCAATTAACCAATAACAATGTTTCTTGTAAAAATACGTATTTCCATATAATTCTATAGCGATTATAATTAAAACTTGTCATGTGATTTTTTCAAAATATAACTGTTCTATTTTTAAGTAAAAGATCGGGCGTCTATGTATTTGGACGATATTTTTTTTAAACTACCAAATAGAGGACTATATAACTATAAATTGGTTATTGTACAGCTTCAACCAGATCGATTTTACCCAGTATTATCAAGCTGTAGCGATCCATATATTTTCTTTTAATGATTTGTAAATGAGTTGTTTGTTTGTGTATTTTTAAATAGTGTTAAAATAACACTTGCATTGTTTATTTATTTTTGTATTTTCATCTATTCAAAATTCAATTATAAACCGCCTTTGATAAGATCCTAAACCGAGTATCTTGTGGAAGCAAATAAATAACTAATAAACATACAATTTAAACCATTAAACAGTTTTTATGATTAATTGCCATTATTTCTCAAATCAATGGAAGAGAGCGTTTTGGACTGGATCACTGTGTTCAATCGTCGCACTGAGCCCCCAAACTGTAGATGCTGTAAGCCTAGCGTCTTACGGAAATCTCTTTCAACAAGAATTAAGTGTCACTGGTATCGTGCGAGATGAATCAGGAATGCCAATTTCTGGAGTAACCGTTTCGGTTAATGGAACTAATTTGGTGACAAAAACGGACAATGAGGGTCGCTACAAATTGGACAAAATTCCACCCAATAGTACGGTCAATTTTCGCATGGTTGGTAAACAGACTATGGATGAAGTGATCAATGGACGACGTGCCATAGATGTAACACTGCTAAATTCTCAATCCAGCTTGGATGAAGTCATTGTGGTTGGTTATGGTAAACAGCGGAAGGAAACCGTAACCGGTGCCGTTGCTACAGTTAAGGGGAGTGATCTTGCCCAATCACCGGCATTGAACATTTCCAATGCAATGACGGGAAGAATTCCTGGGGTTATTGCTACAAATGGTAGTGCGGAGCCCGGAAATGATGGATCCACGATCAAGATCCGTGGTACAAATACCTTAGGGAATAGTAGCCCATTAGTGGTTATTGACGGTGTGCCGGCCCGTGAAGGGGGAATCGAGCGGCTTAACCCCCGCGATATTGAAAACATTTCTGTTCTAAAAGATGCTTCAGCAGCAATTTATGGTGCAAGGGCAGCGAATGGCGTTATCCTCGTGACAACACGTCGGGGAAAAACCGGTAAGCCACAGTTTTCTTATACCTTCAATCAAGGATATTCTCAACCAACGGTAATTCCGAAGTTGACAGACGCTACACAGTTTGCGGAAATTCGTAATGAGCTTGAAATCTATAACTTACCTGTGGATGAATGGTCAGCAGCATTAACCGCTATAAATGGTACAGGATCTTATACCAAAAAGGATGGAACAGTGCTGGGGGCACCTTTTAAACCTGACGATATTCAGAAATTTAAAGATGGTTCAGATCCTTGGGGCCATCCGAATACAGACTGGTATAAATCTACATTGAAAGATTGGTCTCCCCAACAACGTCATAATCTCCAGATTAATGGAGGAACAGAAGATGTTAAATATCTATTGTCACTGGGTTACCAAAATCAAGATGCTTATTACAAAAATTCTGCAACCGGTTACAAACAGTATGATTTACGTATTAACCTTGACGCAAACATAAGTCAATACATCAAAACGCAGTTTGGTGTCTTGGGGAGACAGGAAAACCGTAACTTTCCGACAAAAAGTGCAGGAACTATTTTTCGTATGTTGATGCGGGGAAACCCTACGCAACCAGCGATATGGCCAAATGGAAAACCGGGACCTGATATTGAGAATGGCGAAAATCCTGTCGTTATTACAACGAACGCCACCGGATATGATCGGGATAAGCGATATTACTTCCAAACAAATGGACAAGTGGATATCACAAATCCATGGGTAGAAGGGCTTAAACTAACATTAAATGCTGCTGTTGATAAGTACGTAAAAAACCAGAAGACCTGGGGTACTCCTTGGACATTGTATTCCTGGCCGGGTGCTTACGAAGCGGATGGTAAGACGCCTCTATTGCAAGCTGGCCGACGTGGCCCAGCGGATCCAAACCTAAATCAAAGTAATGAAGATCAGCTCAATATTCTATTAGGGGGGATTTTAAGTTTTGACCGAAAATTTGGAGACCATCAAGTAAACGCTATTGCTGGGGTGAACAGAGAGACGACGGATAACGACAAGTTTAGTGCCTATAGGCGTTACTTCCTCTCAAATAGTATAGATTACCTATTTGCAGGTGGAGAACAAGAGAAAAATAATGACGGAACAGCTTGGAAAAGAGCTCGGTTAAATTATTTTGGCCGTTTCGGTTACAATTATAAAAGTAAATATATTGCGGAGTTTCTCTGGCGCTATGATGGCTCCTATATGTTCCCTGAAAGTGAACGTTTTGGATTTTTCCCTGGTGCAATGGCTGGTTGGGTAGTATCTGAAGAGAATTTCTGGAAGGAAAATATCCCAGTCATCAACTATTTTAAAATTCGTGCCTCCTATGGGCAAATGGGCAATGACAATATTTATTGGGAAGACAAACTACAAGAATATCAATACTTTTCTACCTATTCATTTGGAACCTATGTTGTGGATGACAAGCTAGCCAAAACATTGTTTGAGAGCCGTGTACCAAATGAAATGGTTACCTGGGAGGTTGCCAATAATTATAATTTGGGCTTTGATTTCCAATTTTTACAGGGTAAGTTAAATTTTGAATTTGATATCTTCAAAAATCGCCGGAATTCCATTCTATGGCGAAAAAATGCTTCTGTTCCGCAAAGTACCGGTATGACTCTACCAGCTGAAAATATTGGTAAGGTGGATAATAAAGGCTGGGAATTTAATCTCGGTTATAAGGGTAAAGTCGGTGAACTTGGATATACAGTTGGAGTCAATGGGGGCTATGCGAAGAATAAAATTATTTTCTGGGATGAGGCTCCAGGTGCTCCTGCTTGGCAGCAAAGTACAGGCAAGCCTATCAAAACAGATATCTATTATGTATATGACGGAGTATTTCGAGATATGGATGATATCGCTGCCAATAAACTTGATTATAGTGCCATTACCAAAACTTTACGTCCGGGTGATATGAAATACAAAGACCATAATGGCGACGGGAAAATCACACCGGATGATAAAGTCAGAAGAGATAAAAATAGTGACCCAACATTTCAGGGAGGATTTAATTTCAGTTTGAGCTATAAGGATTTTGATTTGTCTGTTTTGTTCCAAGGAGCAACAGGCGGAGAAATTCGTGTTGGTACAGATGAATCGGGTTCTATTGGTAATTTTCTGGAAGAATTCTACGATAAACGGTGGAGCATAACTAATTCGAGCAGTGAATACCCTCGACTAACGGATCGGAGTAACCAATATTACTCGTACAATAATACATATTGGATGCGGAGCACCGATTACCTACGTCTAAAAAATGTAGAATTGGGTTACAACCTTCCATCAACAATCTGCGATAAAATTGGTATTGGTTCATTGCGTGTGTATGCGAATGGTATGAATTTAGTCACTTGGAGTAAGCTAAAGATGTACGATCCAGAGGCTGTAAACGCACTGGGACAATATTATCCACAGGCGAGATTACTGAATGCAGGTGTGTTGTTATCGTTTTAAGTAGTATAAAATTATGAAAATAAAGAAAGGCTTGCTGTCCGTACTTATGGACCAATAGGTTTTAGGTACAACGAATAACCTTTGGAAATTTATTCTCAGAAAAATAAATCAGATAAGAAAATGAAAAAAATTGTAAATATATCACTATCTATACTTGTATTATCGTCTGGACTCCAGTCCTGTAACGACGATTTTGTGAATACAAAGCCGCTTAGTGAAGTTCCTAACGAACTGGTGTGGTCTGATCCAGGGCTGTCAGATGCTTTTGTGGTTGAAATATACAATGGTTTTGGTGTGGGCGGTTTCTACGAACAAGAGATGGCTTCTATGACAGATGAAGCACTATTCACTCACCCAAATCGTGGGATTAATACAGTAACTGAATCCCGGTCCAATCCAGCTGATCAAGGTTATATCATGGATACCTATGAATATGGACGTATGTATGTACGTATTCGGGCAAGCAATATTGCTATTTCAAATTTGAGACAGGCAAAATTTGATCAAGTAAAAGCAAATAAAATATTAGGGGAGGCGTATTTCTTGCGTGGATATTATTATCAGCAACTTTTACGTTTCTATGGTGGTGTACCCATAGATAATAAGATCTATACCTTAAATGATAAGGATTTTATGAAGCCTAGAAATAGCTACGCTGAATGTGTCGATGCGATCGTCAAAGATCTAGATAGCGCAGCGCTACTTTTAAAGGATATAACACCAGCCAAAGGGAGGGCAAGTGAAGCAGCAGCTTTGGCACTAAAATCACGTGTATTGTTATATGCCGCGAGTGATCTTCATGATGCTAATAAAGCCGGTGCGAAATCCGCACTTTTGAAAGCATATACAAAACCGGAATATTTGATGTATACCAGTGGTAGCCAGACTGAGCGCTGGAAAAAAGCAAAGGAAGCGGCAAAAGCTGTCCTGGATCGGGCCAGTTTTGCCTATAAACTGGATATGACCAAGCCCGTATCGGCAACAGAGGGAACAGCAAACTATATGGCTTTGTCGCTAGGGGGTGGAAGTAAAATGGCAGATGCTGCAGGGGCAAAAGATATTATTTTGGGCCGTTTTTTCATTAATGAAAAAGACGAACGTGGTGGATGGGTTGGACGTGATAATGGGCCAAATGGTTATCACAACTGGGCGGGAAATACACCTATTCAATTGCTTGTTGATGATTATGAGACGGATAAGGGGCAAAAATTTGATTGGTCAAATGCTGCCATGGCTGCAGCTCCCTATCAAAACCGTGATCCGAGATTGAAGGCAACAATTCTATACGATGGTTCCGACTGGAAACCAAGGACAGCCGATGTGACAAAAAGGGATCCCAGCAATCAGATCCAAACCGGTCAATATGAAATTGTTAATGCGCAAGGTAGTAAAGTCACGCATTTTGGTTTAGACACCAGAAAAAGTCCTGTTGAAGACTGGAATGGCTCAAGAACGGGGTATTATATGCGGAAGTTTGTTGATCCTGATCCTGCTCAGGAAGATCAAAATACAAGACAACGTATTCCCTGGCCGATGTTGCGTTATACTGAAGCTGTATTAAACTATGTGGAGGCCTGTATCGAATTAGGCGAAGAGGCGGAAGCAAGAACTTGGCTAAATAGAATTCGATTCAGAGCAGGAATGCCTGCAATTGCAGTTGAAGAGACAGGGGCAGCACTCAAAAACCGCTACCGGAATGAGCGCCGAATTGAATTGGCTTATGAAGAGCATCGTTTTTTTGATGCAAGACGCTGGATGATCGCTGCAGAAACGATAGGACGTAAAGCCAACATCATCAATATCACAGGAACGCTAAAAGACAATAAGACAGTGACATTGTATAAATATGATCCGAGCAATTATAATTACAAATATTTTGTAAGTAATATTGATCCAGGAATCGAAAATAGAAACTGGGATGATAAGATGTATTTTACTTCTTTACATCGTGATGAAATAAATAGAAATACCCAGCTTATTCAGAATCCGGGATATTAGATATCTTTAGAAACATCTCTCCGGTAATTATCGGAGAGATATTTTTTTATCAGGCCTTTTTCTGACGTTCAATATTGGGTAATAAGCCCGTCGCAATACCGATCAATGGAAGATAGGCACAGATGTTAAAGACGTGTTCAATGGAAGTTCTATCCGCGAGCCATCCCAAAATGGCAGAGCCAATTCCACCCATCCCAAAGGCAAGTCCAAAGAAGAGTCCAGCGATCATGCCTACTTTTCCCGGAATCAATTCTGTAGCGTAAACCAATATGGCAGAGAAAGCAGAAGATATAATCAGTCCGATCAGAATAGACAGTATCATCGTTAATGTCAGCCCCACATGTGGCAAAAGTAATGTAAAGGGCGCCGCACCAAGTATTGAAACCCAAATAATGAGTTTACGGCCGTATCGATCGCCTAATGGGCCACCGAGTATTGTTCCAACTGCTACGGATGCAAGAAAAACAAAAAGATAAATTTGTGATTCTTGTACAGTAATGCCAAACTTATCGATAAGATAAAATGTAAAATAGCTGGTCATAGATGCCATATAGAAATACTTTGAAAATATAAGAATCAACAGGATAACTAGAGCAAAGATGATTTTGGATCTGGAAAAACTCGATTTTACCGGTGTCGTACTAGGTGTGCTGACGGTAGTTTTTGGTTTAAGATGCAATTGGTACCAATTTCCGACATAGGTAAGAATTAAAATGGCTAGAATTGCCAATACACCAAAAACACCGATGTATTGTTGGCCAAATGGGATAACAATCAGTGCCGCTAGGAGGGGACCTATTGCACCGCCAGCATTTCCGCCAACCTGAAAAATTGATTGCGCCAATCCTTTTTTGCCACCAGAAGCTAAGTGCGCAACACGGGAGGCCTCAGGATGAAAAATAGAAGATCCCATGCCTATCAGGCTTACTGATAGTAAGATATAGATAAAACTGGAAGCAAAGGCAATACAAAGCAAACCGGCGAGGGAAAACAACATTCCGATAGCCAAGGATCTTGGCGTGGGATTCTTATCTGTGTAAAGTCCAACAAAAGGTTGCAGAATGGAAGCTGTCAGTTGAAATACTAGGGTGATAATGCCAATTTGCGTAAAGCTAAGAGCATAATTAGATTTTAACAGCGGATAAACAGCTGGAATGACTGATTGAATAAGATCATTCAATAGATGAGAAATACTAATTGCAAATAAAATAGGGTAGACCGTCTGGGAACTATTCCAAGAACCATCTGCTTTCAAAGATTCTGTTTTCATAAATTAATACATCAGGTCATCTGATGTTTTGTGGCGTTATTTATTATTGTTTGGTTTTCTTGATTTTTACTACAAAAGCTTTTAAAAATTATTTATGTTGGATAATTTGATTTGCGATGGCAACAGCTTGTTGGATGTTTTTATCTTTAATAGCTTCCATCAGCTCCTCATGTTGCTTTTGTGATGCAATGAAGGGTGTTGTATCCTTATAGATTTCCATAAAAAATTTATTCACGTGAACCGATAAGGTATTGTATAACGCTGTTAGAATATTATTTCCACAAGATTCGGCGATTGCGCTATGAAAAGCGATATCTGCTTCTACACAAGCGATAAGATCTCCGCTAATGGCATATTTTGCTCTATTTTTAAGCGCAAGAGCCATATCTTTCAATCCTTTTGCACTACGATTTATTGTGGCCTTTTCAATGATTTTCAATTCTAGAACGTGTCTAACCTCGAAAATATCGTTAAAATTACCTTTTTCAATTTTTGCATCAAGTGCATGGTGTCCGGTCACACTTTTGATAAATGTTCCCAAACCTTGTTGTACATTTAGATAACCAGATTGACTTAAATACTTTATTGCTTCCCGAATTGTAGATCTTCCAACAGCAAATTGTTTCATCAACTCGGGTTCAGTAGGGAGTTTTGAATCCACCGGAAAATTACCCAATTTGATTTTTTCTTCAATTGCGGCAGCGACTTCTTCAGCCAAGGATCTTCGTACGATGTGTTCATTTTTCATATAGTCATATCATCTGATGATTGCAAAGTAAAATAAAATTCAGCTATAACACAAATAAATTTTCAATTTTATTATCGGGCCCATTGTGGGAGTTTTTCGGATACTTCAATATTTGCTGAAGCATATTGATATTGAAAAATAATTTCGGGCTCTATGTGGTTTTCCCGCACATCTACTCCTTTTAATGTATCGAAAATATCCAAATTGCGTTTCAGGAGTGGGAGTGCCCGAATGTATAAATCCTCAATATTTTCTAAACTGCGAGGTATTTGGCTACTCTTCCGATTTTGTGCCCGAGCCAGACAAATGCCGAGATTGTCTGTATAGAAAAATAATATTTCTATTCTATTATCAGGGTGGAAAGCTTTTATTTGTCTTAACAGGTCGAAATGTTTTTTCAATCCTAAATTGATTTCTATCGCAAAATCCTGATTAGCTAGAAGCATATCCTGCAACATTTTCTCGAACCGTTTGTATCCATTCATTATTCCGAGCTCGCGATAACGCTGTACAGTGAGATCAGCATCAAGTATTTTAACACCTTCGGGTATAAAATATGGACCACAAGTGCTTTTTCCAATGTTTGGTGGCCCAGCAATTACGTAGATTGTTGCCATATTCAGATAAATCGAATTGTTCCATCCTGATACTCAGCAATCATTTGTCCGTTCTTATGATAGATCAAAGGTAATTGCTGTGAGAACAGATGACGGCGGATATTTTGTCCTAGGTCTTTTTTCCAAGCTATTTTTTCTTCGATTGCCATTATAAAAGGATCTTTTCGCATCCTTCCGATTGTGATCAGCTCTTCGTCTGGAATTATTTTTTTCATTTAGTATATAATTGATTGTTGTCAGGTCTGTGTGTTAAATATAAACAGATATTGTTAAATACTAAAATTATATTAACATAAAATAGTTTAAAAGCCGATCTGAGCACTTCTAACAGCTATTAGATAAGGTCGTTAAATTGAGAAAACTAAATAGGGTCTTAATACGGTGGGAATATCGGGAGATGAGAAGCTTTTCCAGATGGAAACTGTTCTCCCAAAATATGTGGATATGTTTCATGGAATTTTATTTCAAAGCTTCCAGGTGGTACTACTAGCATGATTCTCCTCATTGGAGTATTTTTGCAAACTGTTGTTGTGTTCTTGGCTTAAGGTTGTCGGCAACTATCAAGGTACAATAAACTTGCCATTCTACGCCACATTTACTTTTCTTTTATTGGCTTCTTTTTGAAGTACGTAGCTGTGAAAGATAACTGAAATATGCGTAAAATTTGGGCTCGAACAAAGGCCCATCCTTTCCAATGTTGATATTAACAAAAAAAACAATAAAAATCATAACTAGTATTTTTAGATTACTGTTCTTTTTTTATTTCGTTGAATGATACTAGCTTATCTTATAGCGGTCTTGCAGATTCTATGGATTGATCTATTACAAACCGGTCTATTTTCCATCCATTTATTTGCTTTATCAAGGTCAACTGAACGTTTCGCCGTTCCTTTTTTCCTACTGAGAATTCTATTAACCAACTCTCCTCAGCAATTACTTTGTCTGAAGAATAAGTGTCTGTTCCTCCCATGGACTGCGCTGAAACCCATTTTGGAAGTGATTGATTATTTTCCCGCATTTGATCTGATAGATGATCTTTTGCTTTTTTAGGGTTTTCTCCTGTTAACGCGTGCATAAATTGAGATATTGTTTCTCTCGGACTTAGCCTGGATATAAAACCTTCTGGATTTGCTCCAGTTATAAATTTACAGATTATAGTGCCATTATCACTCGTTACTTTTATAAGATCGACTTCATATGTGATAGCGATAACTGCTTTTTTATCCTCTTCCTTTTTTAGGTATTCGCTCGTATGGATAATTTTTATTACTCTATTCTTTGAGTCAAATTCGTTGATCGTAAGGCGTCTTTCTTTAAAAATATTATTAATTGTTATTTTTTCTTCACGACTTAATACAAAGCCTTTTGCATTATATTTGATTTTTATGTCGCGCTGAACATCATAGCTACCGTATAGCGTATAGGATTCCGTCATTGTGTTGTCGGTATAGGTATAACTGTACTTCGGATTGTTCTGTTTATAGTTGTAGAATGTCTCATTTTCTATCGTATTCCAGTCTTTTCTATAGGAAAAAAAATTGTTTAGATCAGTCTTTTTGTACATCTGCCCGTCGATGATTTCTTCCATGAAATCTCTGCCTTTGAAATCTAGAAATTTATTGGTTTTTAATACGATGTAGGCGTCTGAGGAAAGTTTTTCATTAGGAGATAATGGATTAGGAGCCATCATACTTTGGCCCAAAACGGATTGAATAAGTAATAATAACGTGAACAAAAAAATATTTCTCATCTATTATGTAATATGATTATATTGTGTCATTTTCCATAATAAAGATAAGGTATTCATAGAAAGACTACAATAATAAAACATTGTGCTGTATTTTACTGGCTTTTCGTCAATACAATTATTTGTTTTATAGTAAAATAGAGGTCACTATTGCAAATACGAGAATTGGTGTTTGAGTCAGCTAAATTTAATAATGTGTTTTTTAAAAAAGGTAAATGGAAACCAATTTAGAAGGAATTGATTAAGATAGTATACTACCCTTTGTGGCCTTCTATGAAAATACTTTATAATATGTCGTTACTCGTCAATTTGCGAGCTGAATTGTCATAGGACATAGATTTCAATAAGTTTTTTTTAAATTAGATCTTATAAATTGATCTCATGAAAAAACTTCCAATTTTATTCCTTCTACTAATTTCTAATACTCTCTATTCTCAAAATCTTACGCCGTACGAAAGAGGTAATGGCAATCAATCCACGACTTTTGAAGAAATGCGTGAATTCTATCGGGGATTGTCAAGGCAATTTCCAGCGATCAGTTATGAAACAAGAGGAGAGGACGATAATAAGGCTCCGATTGATGTAGTGATTTTCAACCCCTCAGAACAAACTTTGGAAGGATCGAGAAAAGACAAGTCAGTTTTGTTTATCAATAATGGGATTCATCCAGGTGAGCCAGATGGAATTGACGCAACCATGATACTCATGCGAGATTTGGCGACAGGAAGAATAAAAGCGCCTAAAAATGTAATTATTGCTGCCATAGCTAGCTATAATGTAAGTGGTATGCTAAACCGAAATGGTTTTTCTAGAGCGAATCAAAACGGACCAGAGGAGTATGGGTTTCGTGGGAACGCGAGAAATTACGATTTAAATAGGGATTTTATAAAAACAGATACCAGAAATTCGAGGAGTTTTCAGCAGATTTTTCAATGGATAAAACCGGATGTGTTTATTGACAATCATGTCAGTAATGGAGCAGATTATCAATATACGTTCACCTATATTTCCACCAATAAGGAGCGTTTAGGAAAGGAGTTAGGTGACTATTTTAATGGTCATATGCAACGAAAACTACTTATGGATCTGGAAAATGACGGTTTTATTTCCGTCCCTTATGTCAATATTCATAATGATGTTCCTGATGGTGGTTTTCCAGTTTTTATGGATTCGCCGCGATATGCAACAGGCTATACAAGTCTATTCAATGTAATTGGTACCGTCGTGGAAACACATATGTTGAAGCCTTATAAAGAACGGGTAAAGGCAACATATGATTATATGCTATATAACCTCAAATTTATTGATGAGAACCACAAAGTTATCCGACAAAAAAGAATAGAAAATCTCAAACAGTATCGTATAGGGAATAGGTATCCCATTATGTGGAAACTCGATTCTACAAAATATGAAAACATCGATTTTAAAGGTTTTGAGGCTAAATATAAGCCGAGTGAAGTTTCCTCAGAAAGTAGATTATGGTATGACCGAAATGCCAAATTTTCAAAACAAGTTAAATTGTATAACACCTATATCCCAACCAAAGAGATTACTATACCAATGTATTATGTAATTCCACAATCCGAATGGAAAATTATTGATTTACTGAAACTCAATCAGATCAAATTGAATCCAATACAAAAGGATTCTATTATTACTGTAGAACAATATAAGATCAAAGATTTTAAGACAACTTCAAGCCCCTATGAGGGGCATTATCTCCATTATGATACTCATGTATTCAAAGAATTGAAGAAAATTAAGTTCAGAGCTGGGGACTTCTTGGTCCCGCTAAATCAAGAAGGAGTAAAGTTTCTCTTGGAAACACTCGAACCAGAAGCGATTGATTCCTATTTCAACTGGAATTTCTTTGATGCTATTCTGGGCCAAAAAGAATACTATTCGGCCTATGTTTTTGAAGATACTGCTGCGAAACTTTTAAAAGAAGATAAAGATCTAAAATCTGCATTTGATAAAGAGAAAGCAAGCAATTCAAAATTTGCTGCTGACGGAAAAGCCCAGATAGATTGGGTATACAGACATTCGAACTACTATGAAAAGTCACACCTTCTTTATCCTATTTTTAGGATTATGCCTTAGGTACTTATAAATAGCAGAGATTCTGTTACAAATTTCCCTAATTGAGTTACACTGATTATTACAGTTCTTCAGAACTTTGTGTCTATAGGTAAAACAAAATAATATGCAAACAATATTAGGTTCCGTCGGCATTGGTGCAGCTAGCGGAAAATGATATCCTGTTTGACGAGGGATTAGCCTATGCTAGAAAATTAGATGAAGCAGGTGTCACAACCACTATTCAAACTTATAATGGGTTTATTCATGACTATGGATTATTGAATCCCTTGGATCATATCGAAGCAGTGAAGCTTTCAACAGAACAGGGCGCGCTAGCGCTCAAAAAGGCGCTATTTAGAAAATAGCAGCAAGTGAATTTTAGATTAAGGTGTATATTTTATTCAGTGATGGCGTAAAAGTTATATTAGAATAAAGTATATACCTTTATTGTCTGGTAGCGTACTGTTTACATTCACATTTGAGAGATTAAAAAAATAATGAATTAGATGAAGTACATAGTAAAAGATATCATAAGTTTAACAGATAGGAAGAGACATTTTATTGAACGTCTTGTTGCAGATCTACGCACGATAGAACACATTGAGGCGATTGCATTGGGGGGATCACATGCGACAGGAAGAGCAAATGAAAACTCCGATATTGATATAGCCGTTTATTATAACGAAAAGCAGCCCTTTTCAATCCAAGACATCAGAGAATTTGTAAAAAAATAAAGTGAATGTTATTTTGACTTTAGATATAAAATCGTTGGAAAAAAATACAGCCGAATTGAAAAATCTATTTAATGAAGTAGTCCTTTTCACCAAGGGTTTATATCACCCAAAATTTGATTTTAAGAAGTAATACAGATCGGACCTATTTGAATATCACTGGAAATAAGAGGTGAATTATGTTGCTTTAGTATCTTCGGTATTTTTGGCTGCTGTTTGCACAATTTTGGTGATCCCGCTTTTGGCCGACGATTTAACTGCAGTTGTTTTAGGAGCCGATGATATTGTTTTTGTTGGTGCGGGCTTAGGCTGTTGTTTGGTTGAACTAGGGGTATTTTTGGCAGCTGTTTGCACAACTTTGGTGGCCCTGCTTTTGGCTGGTGATTTAACTGCAGTTGTTTTAGGAGCCGGTGATGTTGCTTTTGTAGGCGTGACCTTAGGCTGTTGTTTGGTTGAACTAGGGGTATTTTTGGCTGCTGTTTGCACAACTTTGGTGAACCTGCTTGTGGCCGACGATTTAACTGCAGTTGTTTTAGGAGCCGGTGATGTTGCCTTTGTAGGCGTGACCTTCGGTTGTTGTTCGGCCGAACTAAGTGTATTTTTGGCTGCTGTTTGCACAACTTTGGGAGCACTGCTTTTTGTAGACGAATTAACTGCAGCTGCTTTAGGTGCCGGTGATGTTGCTTTTGTAGGCGTGACCCTAGGCTGTTGTTTGTTTGAACTAAGTGTATTTGTAACTGCTGCTTGAGCGACTTTAGGTTGTTGATTATCTACGTTTGTCGTTTTAGTAACTGGTTGAGCATCTTTAATTAGTGTTTTTTTAGCTGATGCTTTAGGTGTATTTTCTTTGATAGGAGTAGACTTACTCTTATCAACAACAAGTTCTTTTTTTACAAGTTTTTCTTTTGCTGATTTAACGCTTTTTTTCTTTAAATCCTTACTTTTAATACCTTCTGTCAATAATTTGGCGGTTTTTTCTATCCGGTTACGAAACTCCTTTTCGCTTAAATGGGCACGCAAATACTCGATCGCACGCTGTAGATGAATAATTACTTGATTTTTTAATTCTTTTTTAGGAGATTGAATTTTTGCAGATTTTGCCATAATTTATTGTTGTTTTGGGAATTAACATAAATATAACATTAATTTAAGCATAAATACAATAAGTGACAATAAATTTTATTGACCGATAACCGATAAATATTGAAAGGGCTTTCTACTCGTATCAGGGAATATTCAATAAAAGTTGAAATTGTAATAGTTACATAGCATTTAATATCATAGTCTTCAGTATGATTGATAGTCTCAAGTAGCGTTTTCATAACTTTATCTTTTATACGATTGGGAATTTGAGTGATTTTTAAAATTTTCAAGAATTCAATTCGGGCTAAATTCTATTCATCTTCAATAATTTTATCAAATAAGCTCCATTTGGTATGATCTCCTGCATTTTTTGATAAACTTATTTCGTCATTAAATCGTCGAAACTAGTCACTATTTTTTCAACAAGATACCAGTACCTTTTAAGTTTGGCTAAACAATTCGAGATAAGCACATGCTTGTCTAAGATTTGAACATATAAAATACATAACTATGCCAAAAAGATATTTTCTTGTTCCGTTAATAGGTTTGTTCCTTATGGGTAAATCCATTTTTAGCGTTTACAGTTTCAGATCGGAGGTTGGAGATCGCCATAACCCAGCAATGGAAGATTCAATAGTGACACCAAAATTAAACCGTATTATAAAGAAATATAGGGAAATTGATAAGCCTGGCTTCGTATTTATGACAAAGTATGATAGTAGCGCCTGTTATCAAGGATCAATAGAGGTAATCTCTTTGGACCCAGTTAAAAATTAGCTGTTACCGGGGGAGCCACGTTTCATCTTACGATGAAACAGGCAAATTTGATGATGTGAGATGGGCACATACCGGACACGGTCAGTGTATACCAATATTTATGATCTCATGCTTTGGAGCCAGTAGGATACCTCAGAACGCTAACTTACTATCAAAATCTGAACTGACGAGCACGACTCATGTCTCCATTTGTCGCAAGGGGATATTCCAATATTTCCGCAGTAATTCTTCTTTTTCTATATGGCTAACTTGACGAAAGTCGTTTTTTACATAGAAATTAATTGCCCAATTGGCATTAGCCCAAGTGCCAATTAGGATGGGTTTATTGGTAAGTGTTGAAAGGTGTTTTAACAATTTGCCACCAATTCCATTGTTTCTGGCTGTCGTCCTCACATATGCGTTGCGGATTAGGGTCACATCTGATTTGTGTTGAATCCCCATTACACCAAGTATAGTGTTATCTTGGTGATAGCACCAAAATTCAACCCCATCAGCAATTTGTTCCCGCAACTCGTGTTTATCCATATAAGGCTCTTTCCACCAGTCTTCAGGTATCTTACCTTGTAAGCTGTAGACGCATCGTTAATAATCTCGTAGATCGTATCGAATTCTGAATTTAGACTCTTTCGTATCATATCCCTTAACATATAATTCATGAAATATTTTCTTTTGTTATTTTATAAATCAAAGTTATAAGACTGAGATCGCATAGTGCTTTACATATGTTGATAAAAATATTATTTTAACTGCTTACGAATTCTGCTAAGCTGAGTGGGGGTAATACCGAGATGGGAAGCGATATCCCGTAATGGTACGTAGTTCTCTATATTAGAATGACGTTTTAAAAATTTCTCATATCTAATATGAGCTTCCTCCATGACGATGGATACTTCTCGTTCTTCTTTATCGATGACCCAATTCTTTTCAAGATAATGAATATAAAAGGATTTTAGGTCGTCTGTTTGGAAAAGCAGTTCTCTGAACTTTTTATATGAAAGACTCAATAATGAACAGTGGGTTATGGCTTGAAGGGTAAATTTTGAGGGACGATTTAGAATGCAGGAAACTGTCGATGCGACAAAGTCACCCCCAACAGCAATATTCTTGTTATAAATTTGTCCCTTTTCATCACTTATATATGCTCTTAAATAACCTGTGTGCAAAAAGCAAAACTCACATCCAATGGAACCCTGTTGCACAAGTACTTGATTTCTTTCGAGGTTCACAACTTTTGCTATTTTTAAAAGATTCTCAAATGAAACTTGTGAAATTTTATGATATGAGTATATTTTTTCCTTAAAGAGTTGTTTCAAAGATTCTTCCATAGGGATAAAAATAGCAAATTTAAGACAGTAGTAATTGATTCGGGTGAATTTTGTATTTGTTTTATAAAGTATCGATTGTACTTTCTATTGTCGTTTATTTTTATAGCAATTCTTTCATTAAATTATGTTAGAATACACAAAAGCAACCTTTCCGTTGCCGGAGGTTGCTTAAGTTACACCACAAAGCAGCTGATATTGTTTCAGCGTTTATTCACAGACCGATGGAGCAAGTTTTGTGTGCATTGTATCTTCACTTTCTGTATTTTCTTTTGGAAAACTGATAAAACTCATAGCGAATGTTACAGCGAGTAACAGAATACTTACCCATAAAACATAATGAACTCCGTAATACGCGCTTATTACACCACCGAGAAATGCACCTAAGGATATCCCAATATTGAATGATGAAGTAAGTAAGCTATTGACAAATTCTAAGGCATGATGAGGAACAGACTGTGTTGTTCTGATATTTGAAACTAAAAAGCCCCCCGTATGAATCATTCCCCAAAGGGAAACGATAACGACCATTGGCGTAAAGATTCCACCAAGGTAGTAAGCTAAAACCTGTACTGTAATTAAAGAAGCCAAAAAAAGTCTTGCAGTCAATAACACATTTCTATTCAGGGCTAACCCCATAAGCCAGTTTCCTAAAGTTCCCATGCCACCAAAAAGAAGCAACATGATACTGATCTGTGCCCCATCCATTTTTGTAATTTGCTCAAGATAGGCAGTAAGATAAGTATAACTCGAGAACATTGCTGCTAATGTACAAATGGTAGAAATCAGATTGAGCCACAATTGTGGACTTTTTAGAACGGATATCTGATTCTGTGTAGACTTCGAGTTATCTGCTGGGATAGAAGATATGAAGAGTAATAGACCGATAAAGGCAATCAAACTGATTGCGCTACTGAGGAAGAACGAAGCCTGCCAATTGTGGAAGAGATCTACAGCATATGTCGTTAATGGAATACCTAATACTGTAGCTAAGCTTAGCCCTAACATCACTGTAGAAACACCTTTTGCACCACTGTTTTTAAAGGCTATTGCAATAGAGATATTCCAGAATAGGGGATGTAAAATGGCTGGTAGTATACGGGCGACCATGAGTATCGAGAAATTTGAAGAAAATGCTGAGATTAAGTTTGAGAAAACGAATATGCTCATGACCAAACACAAAAGGAGTTTTCGATTTATTTTGGTCGTGAATGAAGTGATAAAAGGAGAGGAGACTGCGACAGTTATGGCAAAAGCACTAAGCAACCACCCCGCAGTATCTATTGATACCTGGAATTGCCGACTAATCGTTGGAAGGATGCCAACTATCCCAAATTCAGTGGTGATTATGCCAAAAGCGCCCAGAGCCAGGACGTAGATCGAATTTTTCATTGATGTCTAAAATTTATATATAGCAAATTTGAACAGAAAAATTCTAAAAAATCAGTATATTTTAATGATAAATAGGTATTTTTACATGATGAAACGCGAGAATATCGACCAATTGGTCAAAGTAGAGCATCATAAGGAGGTAAACTGTCCACTAAAAGACAATCAGTTCTCTTTTTTTCAAATCATATATGTGATTTGTGGAAAAGGATTCCTTAAGATAAATAACAATACAGCCTCATACAGCGAAGGCAGCCTGATCCTCCTTACACCAAATGATCAGCACTATTTGGAAATTGTCGAGAAAACGGAACTTTTGCTTATCAAGTTTAGCGAACGTTATGTTAAGGATTACAAATGGAACAGTATTAATTCTATGGAGTGCCTATTATACGGTGCTTCCTATTTGTCGGGGTGCATCTTACAGAATAAACCTGATGTTATTTTGGTTGATTCGATTGTATCGTCGCTTCTTCACAATATCAATCATCCAGACCTCTTCCATGAAGAGCTGACACTACACTATGTGAATGCTATTATTGTAATTGCTGCACGCAATATTTCAAAGATGAGAGTAGAGCATGTAGCCTCTAATACAGACAAGAGGGCCTTGGATATCATTAATTATATCCAAGGAAACATCCATGATCCAGCCCTGTTAAAGGTTTCTTCGATAGCACAAAAATTTGGTTTCTCTGAAAGCTATCTCGGTAGCTACTTTAAAAAGCAATGTGGTGAAACTATACAGCATTATATATTGAATTATAAAATGAGATTGATTGAGCATAGACTTCTTTTCAGCGATATGCGGGTTAACGAAATTGTTTCCGAATTTGGCTTTTCCGACGAAAGCCATCTCAATAAATTCTTTAAAAAGCTGCATGTAATGAGCTTGACTGAATTCAGAAAGACAAAAGGACAAACAGAGTTGGAAGCTTAAATAAGACATCGGAACTATCTGTACCAAGAAATTCGGTAGCAAACGAATGATAGAAAGCTTGAAAAAATGATTAAAATTGACTCACAAAATATATAAATGGAAAATATTGAAACATCCAAATGGTTTTGGGCTATTGTAGAAAAGGCAGCACTTAGTAGGGAAAAGTTGAAAGAGATTCTTATTTCTTTTTCTAAAGAGGAAATAATTAGGTTTCAGGAAGAATTTGTGGACGCTTCTATTGAATTACAGTGTGAACCATTCACTGATTATATGGAAGAGTCAGAAGACGGGAGGGAAGATATTGCAAACTGGGTGGTGAGTAATGGTGAAAATTTCTATTTTGAAATTTTAGATAAGCCAGAGAAAATACCCCATAATGTTAGTGATTTTACGGAACAGATACTTTATGGGATAGCGGATGCAGTTTGTTTAGAAAAATATGGGGAGTCAACAGGTATTTATTAAATACTGTTTTTGATGAGTCTTAATGACAAAGAAATAGCTTATGAAATATCTTGTAGTGAAGCATAATGATAGGTTAGCGTTGTAACAATGAATTTATGGACCAACTTTACTTGGATGTAGTTACATATATTCTAAAAGGGGGTTGGGAGAGTTTATTAATATTCAATTATTAAATAAACAACCCAAAAACGATACTTATAATAACATAAGCGAAACAGATTACGTAAGGGTATGCCCTAACATAAGTATCCTTTCGGTTCGTTTTTTTTTGAAACTTTGCAAAAAAATCCGCTATACTTGATTTCATATTTATATCCGGAGATAAACAATAGTGTGTACCGGTTTGGGTTGTAATTCTTAGCATAAAAGCCTTTTTCGAATTATAGTTGTAGATATTATAGGTTGTATTAGTCGGTAGATCAATTTCATTCCCACTACTATCTTTCATGTAAAATTTGTCTCCAGATTTCATAAAAGAAATTATCTGCATGGTACTTTTCATAACAATAATTAGAAGCCCAAAAACTACACTCAAGACTGCAATGATTAGCTGGGTTAGATTTACAGTATATTTAACACCAATTGCTTTAATGAATACTATCGAAAAAGGGAATAAAATAAATATGGTGATTAGTGATGCCCAAAAGGTATATTTACTATTGAAGATAGATAATGTTATCTCATTTTTATTCATGTATCGTTGAATTAAGTCGCTAAATTATCTCTGTTCTTAATCCACGTTTGTGAATGCCGTTGAGATTTCCCTTATACTTTTCTATATTGTTGCTGAAGTTAGTAAATAAGAGCGAACAGAGCAACAAACCGATGGGTTTATCGCAAGCAGATTATCTTTTAGTGCATTTACATATAACGATAGTCATATCATACAAACGAATCTTAAACGATGTACATCGAATATAAGATTGTGGTTCGTTATAGTGAAAAATAACGTAGTTTTAAATTGAATTTAGCGTTAATCACAGTGATCAATACTTTGAAAAAAGTCTTAGAAATAATTGAAACTACTTAACGGGGGTTCATATTTTGAATGTATACTTGGAAATATATGAAAAAAATTATATTTAGGTTTTCGCTGTTTAATCTTCTACTATGTGTTATATTATTTATCCTTTATAGAATTGTTATTAGTGGATTAGAGCCTACCGGTACAACTCTTTTTGATAGTTTTCTTAGTATTATGGATTTGTTTCTAAGTCTTGGGTTTTCAATGCTATATGTTGTTGCTATTTGTATTAGTACCTTGTTGTTTTTTCTAAATCAAATTGAAAAAATTAGGAACAGTTATTTTTTGTCCTTATTGACATTTTCCGGAATTCCGTTCTTGTGTGTTGTTTTTCTAGCTGTCGCTATTTTGGTTGATATTTACCAATATAGTGTAACGCTGATTCCATTAAAAATGCTGTTATACTTTTCAATAATCTATTTATTATGTACTGTTGTTGAATTTCTAGTGTTCAGAAAGAAACTTAGAAAAGTAATAGATAGTTGATTTGAATATAGGTGTGGAAAAGCTAATTATATACCTTTGCTAGATAATATAATAATCGTTATTGACTGGAAATTGCCAATAACGATTGTATACTATCAATGACTTAGAGCTCATTAGGTCAAAACTTCGTCTATTATTCCAAATTCTTTTGCTTCAGCTGCGACCATCCAATGATCTCTGTCACTAACATCGTGAACTTTCTGATAGCTTTGGCCGCTATGCTTGGCTATAATATCATAAAGTTCTTTTTTTATTTTTAAAACTTGATTGGCAGTAATTTCAATATCTGATGCCTGTCCTTGCACACCTCCTAACGGTTGGTGCAACATGACACGTGCATGCGTCAGCGCGCTTCGTTTGCCCTTAGCGCCACCACAAAGTAATATTGCACCGAAAGAAAGGGCCATGCCGGTACAGATTGTGGCAACATCCGGACTAATTAATTGCATGGTATCGTAGATACCAAGTCCAGCATAAACTTCACCGCCTGGAGAGTTAATATACATGTGAATATCCTTTTTGGGGTCAACGGACTGAAGGAACAATAGTTGGGCTTGTACGATATTTGCAATATTGGGCTCGACAGGAGCTCCCATAAATATAATACGGTCGATCATTAACCTGGAGAAAACATCCATCTGTGATACTCGCAACTCGCGTTCCTCGGTAATATAGGGTGTCATTGCATGGGGGATACTGGAGCTTTCAATATGTGCAATGTAATTATCTACCCTTTCTTTTGGGACATAGCAGTGCCCGGCCGCAAATTTGCGGAACTCATTTTTGTCAATATTCATGATTTTGGAGATTTATGGTTTTCTAAACAGCCGCATTACTTTTTGGCTAAAACGTATGTATTTGGGTTGTGTAAACAGTGTTTGATGTATAGCTTCAATTTCACTTTTTAACTGCTTGCGACCATATCCTTGTATGGCTTCGTAAGCTTTTTGTTGCATGATTACTTTCTCCGCCAATTCCTCGTCCAGCAACAAATGGGCTTCGAAAAGCAATATTTCACTAGGATGGTTTGTGCCTAGGAGATGAGTTTCTATCTGTTGGGTTTCATTCCATGAAGTCGTCATAAACCAAGGATTTTTCTTTAACAGTTTCTCTCACTTTCTCTAAGCATTTGTATTTTTGAACAGTAGCACTGCGGGTTCCTGAATACCCGAATTCATCTGCGATCTCTTGAAGTGACATCTGGTCATAGTAAAAGCTTTTTAATAAATCCATACATTTGCGTCCTGCAGTCTCCAGGAAGCGAAGCAGTCGTTTACTTGAAGGAGACTCATCGTTCGCTAATGGGATTTCAATATGATCTAAGGGTAGGTTCTGGCTCGTTTGATAATAACGTTTCAACCAGAGGTTTTTGGCTGTACCGACTAGATATCCAATATCATTCGTCAATACAGTTGGAGTCTGCGTAGTCTTTTCATAATATACCACCAAGGCGTCTTGAAATACATCCTTGGCTTCATCAAAGTTTCCTCCCATACGACTGACATATTTGGCGACTGCTGGAAATGCACTTTTATACAGATCCATTATAAGCGTCTGTCGCCTCATGGCTCGATTTGAATTACTAATACTGTGCATAGTATAATTATCTTTTATAACAATGTACCAATTGTGGTCAAAGTATCACCTTTTATTTTGAAAAAAATTATCTTTCTTTTCGGACTATTACAGTCAACATGTAGCTTAATCTTTTAGATTTTGCTATCTTCCTGGTATTTCCTAATTTTTATGACAACGATTACCCATCTCTATGCAGACTGACTATTGATTCAGAAGATGCAGTACGTTGATAAAGCTAACGATTTTTTTGCACGAATATAAATTCATTAATAGGAAATAAAACTAACCTCAAGGGAGGAAGCCGTTAGATACAACGTTTGGATTTACTTATGACGACCCTTGGAATTTAGTCGATAAATTGCCTATTTTTAGGTAGTAAATGAAGAATATGATTTTGTCTCAAAGAAGCCTTGCTGCTTTCATCGCAATATTAAGCTGGACCGCTATTGGTGCTCAGTTTTTAATTAGTTGCAGCAATTCCTCTATTGCGATTAGCGAATTAGTCGTGAGGTTCTTTAGTTATTTTACAATTTTGACGAATCTCATGGTTGCGATTTGTTGTACTAGTATCCTACTGTTTCCGAAGAATAAAATAGGGCTCTTTTTTGCGAAACCGACAACAATCACAGCAGTGACATTGTATATTCTGATTGTTGGACTTATCTATAACCTGATACTTCGTTTCCTGTGGCAGCCTGCTGGAATAGCTAGGATTGTGGATGAAATGCTCCACTCACTTATTCCCATTTTGGTTCTAATCTATTGGGGGAGTATGATTGATCAGCGTATTATACACTGGAGATCTATATTTAGCTGGTTATTGTACCCCTTTGTCTATTTGCTCTATACTTTGTGGCATGGAGCGCTTTATGGATTTTACCCTTATCCTTTTGTAGATGTTTCTGAGCTCGGTATGAATCGCGTACTAACAAATAGCGTGATTATAACTGTGGCCTTTCTGCTAATAGGATTACTCTTAATCCGAATAAATAGACGAATAGCCCAAAAAAGGTAGTAAATGCACACGGACTAAATCCAATCGAAATATACTACGAATATATTTTTATTTGCATCAGGAAGGAGCTAGTCTATAAAAATTTTCTGTAGTATCTATAGATCGAGTCAAGTCTGTAAGATCTATCTGGACATATAATATATGCTTAAAGATGGTTATATTTAAAGTTATATAATCCGTGCCATGGTGATAGCCGACAAAAGAAAGCCCATAAGAAAGGTGACGATAAGATTAATGCTTCTGTGTATTATTTTAAGTCTATGTAGATGTGCTTCGTTGAAGCAGACAAGACAAGATACCATGCATGAAATGTCTGAATTACAGTCCTTCGATGGAACTTATGAGAATCTAACAAGTGATCGTGAGGGGAGCGAATTTTCGTCTCTATGGAATCAGCTGATCCTGAAAAATGAAATTGATACGTTGGATTTCAAGAACGCGAAAATAAGACTCAAGGCAATTGGAAGGAGCCAAATCAAAGCGACTTGGTTGGATAGAGGTCTCGAAAAGAAAAGCATTGTGCTAAAAGGAAAGTTAAAAGGCAATTATTTCGTATCTCAGCATAAGCGCACCATCATACCTATTCCGCTAATATATGGAATGATCCAGAATAACCAATTCCAACTCTGGTTGGATCAAGATAGCCAGTTGCGTGTGGATAGGCTGCAGAATAGGTGGAGCTGGATATTTGTTTTCCTAGCGGGAACGGATAATACGTCTAACTACAAATACATAAAGGTGAAGGAATAGGACTTTAATCCAGCTTTGATAATATTGGTGAAGCTTAGCTATTATTAATTGATGCCATCGAAATTTATAAAAGAGAGTAGATCAGATGATAAATTTATAATTGGGTTTTGCGATTAGATACCATATTTGCGTGAATGATGGCGAATGAGTAGATTAGTATAAAAATCAATTCGATATGAAAGCCCTATTAACCTGTATTTTTTGCTCATTGATTTCTCTTTCGCTATTTAGCCAAGTACAAAAAAATAAAAATGATCACTTTGCAGCTATTGATTCGGTACTAGAACGGGTTTTAAGCGATCATCATGTAGCAGGTTTTGCAGTTGCGGTGGTGAAAGGGAATAAGGTCATTTATAGTAAAGGATTCGGCTACCGGGATATCGTCAATAAGAAACCCGTCACACCCAATACGCTTTTTGCCATAGGCTCCAGCTCCAAAGCTTTTACAGCTTCATTGTTAGGTTTGTTGAGGCAGGATGGTAAACTGACATTTGAGGACAAGGCTGTAACGCTACTTCCTAAGTTGAAGTTCTATAGCGATGAGATGGATAACCAGATTATTCTTCGGGACCTCATGGCGCATAGGACGGGTTTGTCAAGGTATGATTTATCCTGGTTTCTATTTAATAGCGATGACAAAGATAGTCTGATAACACGTGTTAAGTATATGAAACCTAGTTCGCCTGTACGGATGAAATGGTATTATAATAACTTTATGTATCTGGCACAAGGAATGATTGTTGAACGATTAAGTGGTAAAACTTGGGAGAAAAATATACAGGAAAGATTTTTCAACCCTTTAGAGATGACGCGTTCCAATACGGATATCCAGACATTTCAAAGAGATAGTAATGCTTCGTTGCCCTATACTGTCTCTAAAGATAATGTGATTAAACAGATTGATTATTACAATATTAATGGAATGGGGCCAGCTGGAAGTATAAACAGTAGTGTTAATGACATGGCCAACTGGCTAAAGATTTGGCTCAATGGCGGTCGTTTCAATGGGAAAGTTATAGTGCCAGTAGATTATATTAGTGAGGCTGCAAGTTCTCAAATGATTATGGACGCAGCATTACCGGACAAACACAAAGACATTTTCCTCTCCAATTATGGTTTAGGCTGGATGATTGGTTCCTACAGAGGGCATTATCAAGTAGAACACGGTGGTAATATAAATGGTTTCTCCGCAAATGTTGCATTTTTTCCAACTGATTCTTTGGGAATAGTAGTATTGACCAATCAAAATGTTTCTAAGGTCCCCTCTGTCGTAAGGAATTCTATTGCGGATAGGCTACTTCAATTAGAACCGATTGATTGGAATGGTGAAAAAAAGGCTGAAATTAAAGCTTCACGTTTAATTAAAAAAGAAGAAGAAAAGATTTCTGTCCCATCAACAACACCTTCTCATAAGCTGAAAGATTATACTGGCTCTTTCGAGAATCCCGCCTATGGGATTATTAAAATACATCTTAAAGATAATAACTTATACACTGTGCTTGGTTATGAAAACATTATTCTTAAACATAGGCATTATGATGTTTTTGATCCAAGGTCAGTAGATAAAAATGGGGTTGCGGACACGGAACCAAGCAACCTTCTATTTAACTTTTTTAGCGATGTGGATGGTCAGATTCAAGGTATAGGAATTTTACTTGATGGTAGTGAAAAACCGATTATGTTTGATCGTAAAGCAACGCCTGTTGGCGCAATGAAGTAAGGTTGATGCAAATAAATACAATAACTATGATCAAATACCCCATGAATCATTGTGTTTATAATAAAGCGAATTATAGATGAACGCTATCGAATATTAATTGATAGGACTAACTTAACAAGAAATAGGGTAGATTTAAGTGGAATTTAGTTTTCGATCACGAATAAAATGATGGAGTATAATAATAGATTGGTGACTAAAATTAATAAAAATGGAAATACAAACCTCTCCATAAAAGTTAGAGAATGCTAATAGATATAATCAAAGATTCTAAGATAGAATTGCTTAAAAATGACCTCGGACATTTGCCCTTGATGAATAGGGCTCATATCGCTGAAAACCTACGTGATCCAATAAAGATTAATAAGGTTTTCCTAGCCTGCTGTAAACTTGTCTATTCGACTTTCCATATAAATGACAGTCTATTGTCCAATATCTTGAACAAAGCGGAACGCCATTTATATGGAAAGGAAAACTTTGATTTTAAAATACTTTATGACAAAAACAAAAGCTATTTAGAGACAGTCAATTTAAAACCCTTTTCGGATGTTGGGTTAGCCTGTTTGGCTCTTTGTGCGAGCATCCATACTGATGCTGCAAGCCTATTCGATATTGACGACTATGAAGATGATAATTCTTATGATCCGGAGAGTTGGTCAACAGATTTTTGTGCGGCAAATGCGTTCGCTGGTGGAAATCCTTTCTCCCATGAGGGAAGTAAAGAGAAAAGAGTAGAATTTTGGAATTTCTTTTTGGATACTGTGGTTACAATCTCAAATTCTCCGAATCTTTCTGTGGGTGATAAAATAGAATATGAGGAACAAGTATCCATCCAAATGGACAGATCAAAAGTTTACGTTGATAGTTTTATCAAGAATAAAATTGATCGGGTTGTGGAATTGATTTTGAAGGATTTGGAAAATTCTATTGGGGAGGCATATTGGAATCGGGTGGAAATAGAGGGGCAAGATATTGGTGGTGTAGGTATGAAAGCATACTATTTTGATGCCAATGATCATGGAGAGAGATTAGAATTAACATATTATTTATATGATGGAGAGGAGTCAACGGTTAAATTATTGAGTGCGGTAAAGAAGTATATATACCAACAAAGCCCAGAGGAAGGTACCTGGTTTTCTTATAATTTGCTGATATATCCAAATGGAGAGCATCGCATCGTGTATAATTTTGACAATCCAAAGATTTATGCAGACAAACAGCCATCTTTAGAACCGTTTATAACGGAATTTACCAACTATCCAAGAACTAAGAGTTTTACCCCAAAATGGTGGCAAGCTATTGTCACCCAAAATAATCTGGAATACTTATGACAAACAAATTGTTAATTTGCTTATGGATAGACAGGGATTGAACAGGACGATATCCTGGAATCTAATGCGCTTTTTAATCTTCCAAAAATTCCAAGATATCGCCTGGTTGACATTCCAATGCTTTACAGATAACTTCCAATGTACTAAACCTTATCGCTTTGGCTTTTCCAGTTTTTAAAATTGAAAGATTTGAAAGTGAGAGATCAACTTTCTCTGATAGTTCATTCAATGACATTTTTCTCTTGGCCATCATAACATCCAAGTTCACAATTATTGGCATCTTATACTGTTAAATCGTTTTCGTTTTGTAGTTCTATTCCTCTTCTGAAAATCACAGATATCACATAAATCACAGCCGCCATTAAAATAAAAGCTTGACTGTCTGTCCAGAATTGTGTTAAGTGTCCGATTTCATAGCCTTTTCGAATTATTCTACCGACAGTTTCTTGAGCAATACAGCTCAACAAACCAATTGAAAATGTAAAATAACTGATTCGTGTAATCTGTTTGGAAACTAAATTGCTAAATGGTTTATTTAAATCTAACTTGTGCATCATTTCGATCAGTAGATAAAATAAATGTGCTTTTAGTACCGCAAGGGCAATAATAAAAAAATAAATTGTATAAAAAGACATTCTGCTCTGATTGTACATCTCGGATAAATCAAGTTTTTGGTAAAGTCTTCCTACAAATTCTGGCTTGAAGATACTGAAAATGAAGTTAACGATAATGGCTCCAGCTTCAATCGATAATCCAATAAATATGATCCAAACGATTATATATAATCCTTTGAATACGATATTGTCCATTCCTTTCATGGTTTATAAGTTTAAAATTCAATACAATAATAATAAATATTTAGCGATAATCATAAAAAAAATATTATTTATCAATCATTTGTAATGACTTGAAGGTATCTGCCGATTTCAATGCGGACCTTCCCGAAATAGATTACGCAAGAAAATCACCGTAATAAAAATAGACTGATATTTTTCTCCGGTTTCTTATTTAATCGTACAAATTATATGTATTTGAATTTTGTAATTAGATTAGTAATGTGTCATTCTAGAGAGTTTGAAACAAAAACGACGTCACACGCTGATGCACATATTTGAATCTCATCGCCAAGGGACCATTCTGCTGCTCTGGCTGCCATTGCCGATGGGACACCTTCGGAACCAGGGCCGGGTGGGACATCATAAGTTGCGTGTGCATCATGTGGGAGCAAAACATCAAAACCATATTCCAGGGCTGCTCTAGCGGTCGCAGCGAGGCACATTTCAGAAAGCAGGCCACATATTACTATTTTTCTGATTTCAAGTTTAGTCAGAGTAGCATAGAGGGATGTTCCTTCAAATCCATTATCTGTCTGTTTCCTAATTACATATTCTTCCGGTAGCGGAGAGAAGAACAAATTCCAGCCCCATGTAAAAGGTGCGTCTATCGCATCCGGAGGGCCGTCATTTTGAAGAAAGATTACAGGACATTTTGCAATTCTTGCTTTATAAAGTAATAGATCGACAGCAGAAATTAATCTGGTATGATCAGGGACTGCAGAGGAACCCGAAACAAAAGCGTTCTGAACATCGATTATAACCAAAGCCTCAGTTTGACTAATATTTTCTTCTTTCATTTGAAAATAGAATATTTAAAGTTCCATAAAATTACAACTTCAAGCAAAATATATCTGTATACCGGTAATCTGTAGCCGGTGATTGCCAAGAACCTATTATAGGTCAGTAATTAAATATAATGGTAACACAGGTGATTATATTCTTATTGAATTAACTGTTTAAAAGAAAAGTTAGGCTGGCGTATTTCAATTTCGTTTTTGCTTGAGGCTAGTTGTGCTTCTTTTGCGTAGACGAACATTTCTGTTTCATAGGCCTTAAGGGCGGCCTCAAGTGATGTGAAAGATTGATCACAGAGTTTTTCAGATAAAACCAATGCATCTAACAACCCCGTATTGACACCCTTTCCTGCAAACGGCTGCATTAAATGTGCTGCATCACCAATAAGTGTTAGGGGGAGAGGACGATTATTCTTCCAAGGAGTGTCTAATGAGAATTTTCTTGTCGGAAGACAACTAAAAGATAATGTTGAAAGGAACAGTTCTTTAAATTGGTTATCCCAGTCGTAAAGTCTATCCAAAAGGAAAGTATGGACGAAGCTTGCATCCTGAAAGCCTTCTTCCTTATGATTGTTCCACCCAGCGGGCTTTTTGAAAATGATGCCATAGCTCAACAATCCATTATTGTTTGGATTGACCACTAGTAAGTTTCCTTTATGGGCAACCATTAGCCTATGCCCATCACAGCGTTGATAAAATTTCGGGACACAATGTTCAGGATCAGAAATATCTCCCTGAATGATTATGGTTCCAGTATCTTCAACTTGTGCGTCAGTAAGATATGATCTCACTGTTGACATCCCACCATTGGCCCCGATTACAAGATCCGCTGTTGCCTGTAAGCCTGTTTCAAAATGTAGTAGCCATTGTCCGTCGGTAGCTTCAAGTCTTGTACATTTGCTATCCCAAATGACAGTATTAACAGTCAAACTCTCTAATAGCATTTTCCGAAAAACATTTCTGTTGATTTCAGGATTGTCGTATTGATTTTCAGGAGTAGAATGTTTTGTGAAAAGTGAAGCCCCTTTTTCATCAGCCATAATAATTCCCATAGGTAATGCCAAAGAATAATAATTCTCCAGCAGTCCTGCCTTTTTCAATGCTTCTTGACCTGAGCCTTTATGCAGATCAAGCGTACCCCCTTGAATTCTAGCTTGGGGATCTTTATCTCTTTCATAAACGGTGACATCTGCACCATTTTGTTGTAATAATCTAGCCAATGTAAGACCGGCGGGCCCAGCACCAATGATCGCTATTTTTTTATTTTTGAATACCATAATTTTTGTATTGTTTAAGATCAATACAAAATTTGCTGTCATTTTAGGAATAAAATAATTACATTAGACTTAAAAAAAGCTGTAAAAGACTTTTATGAAAAAAGATGATCACACAATTCCCCTTGTTCTTCAAAAGCTGGCTTATTTCCTTGGAACTGAAATTAAAAGAAGAAAATTAGAGATCCCCAACGAATATGGAAACGGATACTGCATTGGGTTTGTTTTTAATGCACACATGAGGATGTTGATCAGTAACTACGAGTTGAATGAGGATGTTGTGATTGATAATCTAGAGCGTGATGATGCAAAAAAGGTTGTATTTTTTAAGTTCCAGAACATTTTTCCCAGACTTGGATCATTATCTATAGGAACAAATCCCAAAGAAATACCTACCGTTTTGATTGCAACCAGTCGTATTAATACAGATGAGATAATTTCCATCCATTCTAATACGTCAACTATTAATATCGAAATAGAGGCCAGCTATCTGAGTAAATTATTTAGCATATCAGCGCAGTCTCCCGTTTTAAAAAGCCTCCTCGAGAATACACAACCTTATCTTTTTGAACAGATCATTTCGCCTTCTTTGCAGAAAGTGGTCGATGAGATTGTATCGGAAACTGTTGACGAAACGTTCGAACTGTTCTTTCGAAGAATCAAAGCGGAGGAAATGATCTGCAGGCTATTGATGGAACTGGAAAAGCGGGCTGAGAAACGTATGTATGCTTTGAGCAACCACGATATCACAATCCTGTATAGAATAAAAGACCAAATCCTTGACGACCTCGAAACGCCTCCTATTATTGGAGAGCTCGCACTTGAAGCGGCCATGAGCCCTACTAAACTAAAGCGACTATTTAGGCAGATTTTCGGCGACAGTATTTTTAGTTATTATCAGAAGTTCAGAATAAAAAAAGCCGCTCTTCTTCTGGAAGAAAAAAAGTATTCCGTTTCAGAGGTTGGTTATAAACTCGGTTTTACCAACCTCAGCCATTTCTCAAAAGTATTCAAGGAGCATTTCGGCGTCAACCCAAAACAATATACGATGATTAATGTCTGATCCTGCAGTGTAAACATGAATTTATGGTGGTATTGTGGTAAGTGTGATGGGATAGTCTAATTTCAGTAAGGTATAAAAAGTTGCAGCCAATATTCAGTTTTGAGCGACCATTTCTCAGCGGAGGATCGCAGAACGAAAGAATTTTTAAGCGAATATAAATCCATTAAACACGAATAATAAATGACATAAGTGTATTCAGATCTGAAATGTATATTTAATTAGTGAATTGTCAATTTCAAAGGATATAATATAAAAAAATGGATGTAGATATTGAAAAGCAAAATCAGAAAAGCGTCCGATACTGATTGTAATAATCGAAAAATTGGCCGTGTACAAGCAAGAACTCAAAGACAGCAAAATGACCCTATGTTGGAACAGATTTTGCTCGATTATACAGACGAAATGATACCATTTTTTATGAATCTTTGCACATGGCAAAACCAATAAATATACATAATATACCCGTTGTAGCGATTTCTCGAGGGTATATTGCCACAATTTCTAGCTGTACCATGTTTATGGTGTTGCTTCTCTTTACCACTACGTGTTTCGCAACCTCGAAGAGGTATCTACAAGATACCGTTCGAGGAGGTTCGGAACTGCAGGTCTTTGATACCATCGTGACCAAGTGCGTCTATCAAGATGCATATGGAAAAAACACATTGCACGTAAAAGTCACGAATCCCTGCAATGATGATTCGTCTAGATTTGATGGAGTACTCACCCAGATCGAAGCGCGTGTGAAAAACAAAAAAGGTTCTACATCCGTGGTCTACACATATCCTTATTCTCAAATGTCGTTAATCTACTTCGTAAAGGAAGAAATACATATTCAGAACCTTGGTGGGCGAAAGGCGGCTATCATTCCTTTTTATTACTGTGGGGGATACGAGAGCTATGATATGAAAGTATCCTATATTGTCATTTATAGAAACAAGGACTATATCTTCCATCTAGACTATTATTGTGGAGAAGGAAAGGACTGTAAACCTGTCCAAAGCTTAAAAGTTACGCTGAGTGGTCTTCCAAAAGACATTCGGAGCTATTTGACCGGATACTTGACAAAAAAACATAAGTCCAGATCCAGCTTCCACCAAGAATAAACCCTAAATATTACTATACCAACGTGACAGATATTTCTTGTCCATTTTTATGGTGGATATCATGTTTTAAATACAAGTTGTGTTAATAAATTATGAAATCTGCTACTTTGCTCATATAAAAGGAATATCGATAATTACAAGAATAGATTTACAAATATTAAATTGTAGCAGACGAATATTAGTATTCGCACTAATTTGAGAAACCAGATATTGATATTTGTGTTGTATGTATGGGGTACCGTCCGAAGTCATTCTTCTTTCGAAGAAAATTACCATTTCATGGTTCCCTTTCTATATTAGCTATATATGTATAAAATTAATATCATTTGTTTTACCACTTTATTTTTCCTTTTTTCTAGCTACAGTAATGCTCAGATAGAGAATAAGGCAATAGACACAGATGTACCTTGGAGCGATAAGGGATTAGTGTTCTCCAAAGGAAATAAAATTAACCTTATAGATTTTCCATTTGGATATTCAGATATTTCAAAACAAGGGAGCATTGACGCCATTCTGTCTACCATACAGAATGAAAAGAAATTGAAAGAACTTCATGCTTTAAACTTTGAAAAAGTAATCAAAAAAGATCTGATGTTACTTCCCGAAGAATATGATGTTTTTCTGCCATTTAGTGAGAAAGTAAATGAGAAATATGATAGTGTTAAAATTGCATCTAATTTTCTGGGTTATGGAGCGCATTCATTGTATTTTGTAGCTGTATATAATACTGTCCGTTATGCCGAGCCGTTTATTGAACAAGTGTACTTAATTTCAACGAAGGACAGTAAGCTTATTGATATGAAAAGAATATATCTTCATCATGAGGGGGAAATGGGATTTGCACACTATACCTTATTTAACATCGCTGAAAATTATATAATTTCCATACAAGATTATGAATTTAGCGAAGGCCCCCTAATATTAAGACCTTTACGTAAATACCAGATTCTTCCTTCTGGGAAATTTTCTAGATATTATGATAATAATGGCTTCTATAAAAATAATGAGGAGCAAGGGATGGTGAAAAATCATAAGAAAGAAGGCAAATGGATAGAGTTTAAATCAAATTTCCATATTGATTTACAACGGTATTCAGAATTTACCGATCCTTATACTTACTTGGAAGCGGAGTATAAAAATGGTTCTCCTGTTGGAACATGGAAGTTTTATAAATTACTACAAAAATACAATGAAGAAACAGGAAGACCTATAGTAAATACTAGGAAAAAAGGACAGTTAATTTATACCGAAATATATAACGAAGGAATATTGGAAAAACGGGAATTTCGGTTCTAAGAAACCAATTTAATAGATTGGTCTTTCATTTAGGGTTCATTACCAGCTCTTACTGTATCTATTTAGGCCATGCTAAAATATGAGAAACCTTCCAAAATGTATCAATGATCATAGATGTCAGCTTATTTAAGTTAATCCTTGAAATCTGCCGTGCTAAGCATTTTAATTTCGTAATTTTAGGAGATGAATATTAAAATCCACTTAAACTTTCTATAAATTGCAATATGCGTTATTAACATGAGCGAAATTCTAAGAGATCAGTTTTAGAAGATTATTGCTATCCAGCCTGAAGAATTTGATTACATATTAGGTCACTTTATATATAAAAAATTTAAAAAACATCAGTTTTTAGTACAAGATGGCCAACATGTTACTTTCGATTATTTTTTGCTTTCAGGTTGCGTGAAATCTTACTATAGTGATTAAAATGGAAAGATGCATATTTTACTTTTTGCATTAAAAGATTGGTGGATTACCGATTATGAAGCCTATTACTACCAGAAATGCGATTGTCAATATTGATTGCTTAGAAGATACCGAAGTACTGTGCCTAAGTAATGATAATAGAGAAAAACTATGTCGCGGGTAACTCAACTATTTCAACCCTATTTTAATGAAGCAGGGATAGAGCCCCCCGTTTCCACTCCCTGATAGTCCGTCTTTTGAGAATCAAATTGAAGCTATTTTCGCAATAAGACCAGCCGTATTTAGTTTCGTTTATGGCATACCCACAGTAGATATTTTAGAAAAATGCCGCCAATTGAATATCAAAACTGTAGGGGCAGCTACCACATTGGATGAAGCTATTGCCATTGAAAATTCGGGAATTGATGCCGTAGTCGCTACAGGCTTTGATGCCGGTGGGCATCGAGTCTCATTTCTAAATAAAGCTGAGGAAAGTCTCATAGGTACATTTTCCTTGATCCCTCAGATCGCCGATCATGTCAGGATTCCAGTTATAGCTGCAGGTGGTATCGCTGATTATCGAGGCGTAAGAGCCGCTTTTTCACTGGGTGCAGATGCTGTCCAGATTGGGACAGCATTTTTGGCTACCCAAGAATCAGGTGCAAGTCAAACCTATCGGCAGAAATTATTCTCAGTTGAGGCACGATATACCACGCTAACCAAAATATTTACCGGAAGACTATCGCGAGCAATCAAAAATAGATTGACAGAAGAATTGAAGGATTATCAGGAACAATTGGCTCCGCACCCTTTTCAGGGCAAGATCGTGGGAAAACTTGGTGCATATCCCGCAAATACAGAGTCTGATCCCGAACTGAAATCATTTTGGTCAGGGCAGGCCGCATCAATTTTAAAGTTCCATCGGGCCAAAGATTTAATTGAGAATATCATTACTGAAATGGCAACATTCGAATAAAAAAGTAAATTATCCGAAATTATCGCATAGCCTTAGTTATACCAATCATGACTCCAAAGTCTCCATCATTTTATACCCAGTTTTTCTCAGGAAGATAGGCTCTGGAAACAAAACCATCTAGGTATAATGCATTTTTGCATCCTGATTCCTTAAAAAATCGTGCAAGATTATAAAAACTGATCTCTTCTTTGGGCAGGACAAAGAGGAGATCCCCATTTCCCAAAATGCCCACACCATTCCTTATATTCAGATTTTTAGAGTCTTTTTGAAAAATGGGATTTATTTCTCCGTTCATAAGTAGCATCGGTCCAGATTGAGTAGCATACCTGATTTCCGTGCTCTGTCTGAATTTTTGAGTTTTAACAATTACTGTCTGATTATTTGTCTTCAGGTAGAATATTCCATTTCGAGGAAGGTAGGAGTTTCCGTTGCCTTTTAATGTATCAATTGATTTTAGCATTTTAAAGTTTTCGATATAAAGACCTTTCGGGGGAATTGTCGGGCTCAAACGTTCCACCATTCATGGCAAACAATAATGTTTCGTTCCTAGCTTCAACTTGTTTCTTCAGCCGAACAATACTTCTTAGAATAGTATGATCATTATTTTTCCAATACAATTTTACATTTCCTTTATCAGGGCTTACTTGATAAATTACAAACTGATCTTCATTTTTTATTTTTTCTTTACGGGATAACATGAATAGGAGAAGGAGTGAGAGGATAAAACTGGTTATAATTTTCATGTGCTTTGCTCGGAACATTCTATTGACTGAATTAAGATACGAAAGATTATATAACAAAATATTGCCAAAAATAGTGCTTTCTATAAGGATTTGAAGGAGAGGTGCTTACTATTTATGTCAATAGAATCTATTAGATATCAGAACTTTTAAAACAGCTTTTCATATTGATAAAGTTCCATCAATTGAAATATAGGTTGTTGCATTCATTAATAATAATGTTCCAGAATATGAAGTAGAAGAAAGTAAGGCAGAATTTCAATATCCTGCCTTTTTTCTTTAAGTCTTTATTAATCACATTCCTTATGATCGATGACCACAGATGTTTTGTATAAATCGAAATAATTCCATCCCACTAATACTATCGTAACGACATAATAGAATTGAGTGAGCTAGATGAGTTTCCTTATACGATGAGCTCTAACAATTAGAAAGTTGAGAGCTTATTTTAGTATATACATCTCTGATTTTAGAAAGCCATATTTCAACGATCTCAGGAGTGGCACGATCGGCTTTATCAAAGAAGAAATGCTCTTTGACCTGAAATCCACAATAGGTGTAGATACCTTTATCGGATGTCAGTAGTAATGCCTTATCCATACCTATAGTGCTATACTCTTCATTGGATTTTCCATGCGTATTGAGAATTATCGCTTGTTTTCCAGTTAATAGTCCTTTTTGTATACCCTGATCATAACGATAGGCAAATCCATAACTCAATACCCTGTCAATGTATCCTTTCATAATCGCCGGCATACCGGTCCACCAGATTGGGTAGATAAAGGTGAGTATATCTGCCCAAGAAATATATTCCTGCTCTTTTTTAATAAGTTCATTGACAATGCCTTTTCGTTGACCTGTCATATCTTCCAGAGACAGCACAGGGTCAAATCCGAGCGTGTAAAGATCTCTGACGATTACATCCTGTTTTTGTTGTTCTAGAATTTTTTCAATAGCTTGTTTAAACTGACCATTCAGACTTTCCTGATTTGGATGGGCATAAATAATAAGATGTTTCATAGCGTTACTTTATTTGATTGAACAGTACAATTTAAAATAGGGCAAATCAGGAAAATTGTAAGAAAACGAAAATAGCTATTTGCTGGTAGCTTGACAGATATCCTGCTGGAACTTTAGGTAGTTCTTAGGCGAAAGATTAATAAAATGTTTAAAGTCGTGAATAAGCTGGCTTTGATCATAATAGCCGCATTTATCGATAATTTCAAACCAGTTTACCTTTTCATTGGAAAAATCTATCTGTTGAATCAATTCAATCGCTTTAAAGAAACGATTATAACGGATGATCTCCTTGGCGCTGAAACCAAAATGCTTTTTATGAATCAATTGAATGTTTCTTTCACTTTGCCGTACTTTTTCTGCAATAGACTTGATTGGATTTATTGTATCTGATTTGAAACTAGCTAATAGATTAGACGTTACATTTTGAAAGTTGAGATAAGGCTGGCAGAAATTGAGAATATGAGCCACCTTTTCCTGTACACCATCTATACTATTCAATTGTGCCCATAGACTAGTAAAACAATTTTCTTCCATTGCTTCATCGGGATGAATCGGCAAATGATTAGATAAAAATGCTTTGCCAAAAAAACGGTAGAATGAATCATCTTTGAAATTGAGAACCAATATGTTGGAGTTTGGAGGGATACCGTATTCAAATGCGGACTTAATAGGTCCCAAAACAATACATTTTCCAACTTTGATTTTCGTTTTTTGCTTGGAAATCAAAAATGCAGGCTCTCCGAAATTAAAAACCATGATGGTTTGGAAAGATGGTAAAAGTGTTTTGGTTATTGTTGTTTCAGTTCTATTTTCCGCAAAATAAAAATGTGAGAATACTGTTTCAAACTCTTGAGGAGAGGGAATTCTGTAATCATAATATGTTAGTTTACTGGATTTCATTTTTAAGCTTACAATTTAAGAAAAAACATTCATAAGCTAGATATAAGATCATTTCTATCTTACAGTCTTTCACATTTACAATACTAAAACATAGCTTTTTATAGCGAGTAACTGTTTCTTTTCCATACTTTTGACTTATAGAAATTAATAGTTCAAGTTTATGAAATCGACAACTACAATAATAGCATATGTTTTTGTAATCATGTTGTTGATTTCTTGTACAAGAAATCAATCTAGAAGCACCTCAAACGAGGATGATACTAATTTAGCTAAAATTGATTCTACAGCGATCGACGGTCGAATACCTAAGCCTAAGTCTATCAGGAAACAGGTTGTGCAAAAATATATAGATACATTGCATATTCCGTCAAAATATGTAATAGTGATTCCGTTGGAAATTAATAAGAAAAAGATAGATATCCGATTGTTACTCGCAAGATCCGAAGATTTGTTACGAAGGAAAAATTATACCATTGCTGAAATAGAAGCGGGTACAAATATCTTTTTACCGAAGTCTGCTTACAGATGTATTGAAGGAACTATTGAACTTCAGCATTGGCAAACTATAAATAGCGATTCATATTATTATACCTATGGTTATTATAAGGATAAAGAATTTAAAGAAAATGAGTTTGTAAGTAGAAAAAGAATGACTTTTCGTAAAGGAGATTATAATTTTATAACAATAATAGATATGGATAATGATGGATATGAAGACCTTCTTATTCTGGATCTAGCAAGCTCCAGGAGAGATAATGATATTTACCAATTTTACAAGTGGTCTGAAAAAGAAAGTAAATTTATATTTATCCCAGATTTTTTTGATAAAGCGGCTTTCTATGGATGGGACAAAACAGGAAAATATCTAATAACGGGTGTAAGTGACAGCAGAGAAAGAAAACTCTATAAAAATAAAATCGTTCGGGGCAAACTTAAGACCATTGATCAATGTATAGAATATGCTGTATCAGATAAACAATGTTGGTAAATATATATGTCATTCACCTTTAGTCTGTGCTGATAATATTGGGCGAAGCTATGCTGCCCAAATCGACAACAAAATTATCAGCATATGTTCTTCACAGAAATTCAGTGAAATGGCTCGGTAATGATATCCACCCAACTTTGAACGAGGAGGAACTCTTTGCATTTATAGAAAAGGAGTTTTTAAATAGAGAATTGAGTTTAATCATTGAATAGATCTGAAAATAGAATAAGCATGCAAAAACTGTTTACACTACTGTTGATAACAGTATTTATTTTCTTGGGTTGCGACAGCAAAACGGAAAAGAAAACGACAAAAATACCGCTAATAACAAAAAGCATTAGAGATGATGGCGCTCTTATAGAAAAAGACAAAGAAATTTTCAATTATGATCTAGACTTATTGGCACAGCTTCCTCTAAGGGATCTTCCGATAATAGACAGTACTACTTTCGACAATGTTGAAAAATATGGAGTATATGACACTGGTTTTCTGAAACGCATAAAGTTTGATCCTGGATGTAACGATGCAACAGATTTCAGGTTAAAATACAAAATACCTTTCTCTGAAAATTTTACTTCCATTGTGGTTAGCTATCAGTGCGGTGAGCACGAGCTCTTCACAACATTGATTACAGTAGATAAAAAATACAAAATCATCGATAAACTTCAAATTTCTTATGACGAAATAGCAGAATCTGCATTTGGTAAAAGGAGCCAAATTGAAAAAGATAAAATAGTCATAACGAGCTCAAATTGGATGAATGAAGAGCCCATTTTTGAAACAGAAACATATGCTTTACTAAAAAATGGCAAGTTTAAAAAAATGTAACTGCAATATACGAATATGATAATAGTATTTTACAAGAAAGCATACAAGGATGATTTGGATGTTTTTAAAAGATTATAAAATTGGAACAATATTACCCTGGGGAGGAAGAATGGGCAATATTTTCCACGCTGTATAGGTCTATGCCCCAGCTAGCGGGATTAATGGAATTGAAAAATAAATTTCTTGACGAGTCTTTAGCCTATCTTATAGTAGGATTTCTGATCTGATGGACAACACAGACCTGGGTACTACACTCAGGAAAAACACTCCGTATAGTAGCGGAGAAACCATTGAGATTATCAGTCGCTGTAATCAGCATATCCTCTACGCCCCGGGATTTCAGGTCTGTCAGGATTCCCATCCAAAAACTGGCACTTTCATTTTTGCCCAGCCACATACCCAGAACTTCTTTATAGCTATCCCTGTTCAGGCCCACAGCAAGATAAATGGTCTTATTGACCACTTTGGAGTTCTCCCTGACCTTAAAAACAATGCCATCCATCCAGACAATCAGATATACGTTGTCCAGCGGGCGGTTTTGTCAGGCGATCACATCATCCACGACACGGTCGGTAATCCGGGAAATCGTCAATTCAGAAAGGTCAAATCCATACACATCCCGCATCATATTTTCTATATCCGAAACACTCATGCCTTTGGCATACAGCGAAACGATCACGTTCTCCACTCCGTCAATCATGTTCTTGCGTTTGGGAACGATGATGGGATTGAATGTGCCATCGCGATCCCGGGGAACCTGAATTTCCAGATCTCCCTGATCGCCACGGACCTTTTTGCTCGTATATCCGTTGCGTGAATTACCCTGACCACTGTGCTCATGCTTTTCATAGCCAAGGTGGCCGTCCATTTCTCCTTCAAGCATTTGCGATACTGCACGTGCCTGTAACTCGCGGAAAAACGATTGCAGCTCCAAGCCGTCCTTAAAACTCTTTAAGAACTCCTTGTCGTTTAATAGTGAATCCTTGTCAATCATACTCTTATAAAGTTAAGTAAATAAAAAATGCGAAGTCCTTTCCAACTCCGCATTTTTATAACTTACACACTTATGAGACAATGTCCTTCGCTACTCTCCATTCCAATTTATTGGATTCATATAGCAATCCAATATTCTGTAAACTTTTATAGTATCATCTTCTGATATATATCTTTTTGCGTCTTCCAAAGAGTCAAATTCTATATACATATCGTAGTCATCTTTTGAAAATAATTGAAACTCAATTGTGTAAGTGCCTTTTTCTATTCGAAGGGCGTCTGTCTCTTTTTTGTTAGCAGCGATAAGTAATTGCGTATTAGCTTCCAGTAGTTCAAAATTACCTTCTAATACAGAAGAATACCTTTTTAGTAGGTTTGCAATTTCCGTCAGATAAAATGTGTTAAGCTCCTGGCCATATTTATGGTATTGAGAGAATTCATTTTCAAAATATTTTGTATCAGAATTTTCCTCTATAGTGTCATATATTTCATCTAATCTTTTATTGTACCTTTTTATATTTTCGTTTTCAAGCTCGAGATTATCAATGTAATAGTTGTTTATTTTTGCCCAAATTGGGGTAGATACAATTGCTTCAAACCAAATATCAATCATTATATCATCTTTATGAGCCTCATAATGCATTTCATAAGCAATTTGGCGTTCTTCAAAATCCGAGAAACCATATTTTTTTTGCAAGAAGGAAAAAATAAGTTTGATACTTTCAATAATATCTGTGTAAAAATTAGTTTCTTCCATGGGTTTATATTTCTTACTAAACTAGGATATAATCACGATATACTTTTAGATTTCTTACAGGACTTATGATTGGCAATATGCAAACGGTTAATGAGAGAAAAATAGTGAATTATCGGATCAACTACTGCTTCAATCGAATGAAGTTTCATTCTCTTAAAGCCATACTTGACGACCTCAGCGATAGCTTCAGTGACATAACCCCGTCCCTGGAAGTTTGGAAGTAACATATAACCAATTTCTGCCCTATAATGCTCAGGTTTAATATGATAATAACCTATAGTTCCAATCATTTTAGGATCATCTTTTAATGTGATCATCCAGTTAATCATTTCATTTGCAGCAATTTTTTCATCTGTCAATTTGAGAAACTCTATCAATTTAATCCCATTGCCTGCAATGGTTTTGAAGTTAATAAACCAGATTGATAAAGGAAAAAATATCTAACTCCTTAAATTAAATTCCCTATATGAACTCAAACAATTAAAGACCAACCGTATCAAAAAATAAGTTATGGGAACTAGCAATTGCGTTGAAAAAATGTGACTTTGCACTAACAGGATTTGTATTCAAATTTTGCATTCAAATAAAGTGGTGATGTATCATACAAATAAAGTAAATTAGTAAAGATATAATCAGGAAGATTTTTAATCGTTGAATAATAATAAAATACAAACAACGCTTGACGCACCAGCAAAATTTAATGAAAAGAAAATGCATAATCATAGGAGTTTCATTACGGATTGATAGGTAGTGTAGTTTTCTTGACGGGATATAAGGTGAACTCGAAAAGCAGGTCAAAACAAACAAGATGAATAGAATTAATAAAAATTTTTACCGTTATCTTATATCTATTTTAATTACAGTCCCAATGAGCGTATTCTCTCAAAATGTTGAAAATAAAAACAATTATACTTATCAGGTTAGAGAAGAAAAGGGGGACTTAAATCACGACGGTAAAATGGACAAAATAACTGTGAAAATGGATACTGTTGATGAAACAAGGCCGTTGAGGTTACAAGTTTTCCTGTCTCAGCCTAATGGAAAGCTAACTTTGGCGGTATCGTCCGATAAAATCATCGAACCGCAATTTCCTACTGAAAACCATGGCAAATTTAATGGCTTTCAAATTCCGAATTTCTTTATAGAAAAAGGAGTTTTAAAAATGTGGAGTGAAATTAAGGGAGGAAACATTACTTACCACTTCAAATATAACAAGGGCAATTTTGAATTGATTTATGTTGATAAACTCACAAGCGACACAACTAAGGGCTATATTGACGAAAACACCATATTCACAGAAACAAAATTTAACCTGATTACGGGGATTCGAATCGAATCCGATGAAAAATTAGGTTCAGCCGAAGTACCGAAAGTAAGAAAAAAAAGAGTTTTGATACGACCTTTACCCAGAATACAGGATTTTAAGTTTTCTGATAAAGACCGATATTAATTATTGTCGATTGAATATTGCATTTGGAAATCATTGTACAGTCAATCTGAACAAAATTGAAAAAAGAAGTAACAAAGATAAAATAAAAGGAATTGCTGCTAGAATGACAATATAAAGGTGTAAATTCGTGTATCACCAATAATAAATTTAAGGATATGATATATTTAGGAATTCTAATCTTTTTCGGACTTATTACCTTATTTGCTTCCTTTTATACTGTAAAACAAGAATCTGCAGCTGTGGTAGAAAGGTTAGGTAAATTTTTGAAAGTAAGCCACGCCGGTTTGCATTTAAAAATTCCGTTTTTTGATCAAATCTCCAAACGCCTGAATCTTAGAATAAAGCAATTGGATGTCATTATCGACACCAAAACGTTGGATAATGTTTTCGTAAAGATGAAAGTTTCTGTTCAGTATCAGGTGATCAGAGAGAATGTAAGAGACGCTTATTATCGTCTAGAAAATCCTGAGAATCAGATTACGTCTTATGTTTTTGATGTTGTGCGTGCTGAAGTTCCAAAAACAAAATTAGATGACGTTTTTGTAAGAAAAGATGATATTGCCATTGCCGTAAAAAGTGAATTGCAGGAAGCGATGCAAAGTTATGGTTACGATATTATCAAAGCTTTAGTGACAGATATCGATCCTGATGAACAGGTAAAACACGCCATGAACAGAATCAACGCTGCCGAACGTGAAAAGACTGCTGCAGAATATGAATCCGAAGCGCAAAGAATCCGAATTGTTGCTGTTGCAAAAGCTGAAGCAGAATCTAAAAAGCTTCAAGGACAAGGTATTGCAGACCAGAGAAGGGAGATTGCAAGAGGACTGGAAGAATCTGTGAAAATGCTCAATGCGGCTAATATCAACGCTCAGGAAGCCTCTGGTTTAATTGTGGTTACTCAACATTATGACACGCTGAATGCTATTGGAGCCAATAGTAGAAGCAATTTGGTTTTACTTCCGAACTCGCCGACGGCTGCAAGCTCCATGCTAAATGATTTGGTTGTCTCCATGGCAGCAACACAAAAAATAGACGAATATAATAAAAATCAATCACCTGAACTTCCAAAAAATAGAGGTCAGCAGGAATAGAAACTTAAAAGAACTGTATCTGTTTGTTGCGTCCTTTCGTTATCATTAATTGATGGGAGTGTAACACGAACTGTGTCATAGGATAATTACCCTAAATCTAAAAGCCTCTATCAAGTTTGAGCCTATCCCCAAATTTAATGTTAAGTTGGGATATGGTCAAGCCCCAGTTGCGCACCGGCATCATCCACTTTTCAGAGATATCCTTTATGATCAGATACATCAATTTCATTAGTGCCTATTCAGAGTTGAAAGCTCCTTTAGATTATTCATTAGAGTTTATTCTTAAGGCATTCATGAGCTCGCTTCGCTCGGTTTAATGATTTTTCGTATCTGACGATGCATTCCCTCGATCGAATTTGTCGTGTATATAATTTTGCGAACCTGTTCCTCGTACTGAAAGAAAGTGGAAAGATTGGTCCAGTTATCCAACCAGGATTTGGCGGCAAGTGGATATTTCTTACTCCATTTTTCCTCGAAAGACAGCAGGTTTTCATAGCCCATTTCTATGGAAAAATAGTGGATATATTTAATTTTTCCTGATCAATTCTAATTTACGCGATTTTTCCCAAAAACCATTTTCATCGAGAATTTTTAAATAGCTGTTCGCTGGTTCGTTAGCATGATAATATTTATCCAGTTGATCGGTTAATGCTGTGAGAAAGTCAAAAAAAACTGAAAAGTCTTCCTTTGAGTTGTAAAAACTGCCACCATATTCAAAGTCGGACTTGTTGGTTCGTAACTAGAGTGGAGTCCCTATCAAATTTAAATAAATTGTGCAAGTCTGTAGAAGATATTGATGAAGAAAGATTCAAAATTGATATGAAGTCTTTATTAGATTAATTACAATTTATTTACGCAGAGATGCAGATCCTGTTACTTATCGACGTTCAGTTACATAACAATATTTATTCCCCTTTTTTATGCAATTAACAATGCAAGATATGTATATAAAAATCTATCTCTATAAAACTTTTCCCTGTAAGGACTTGTTCTCTATATAGTTACCAAATGGTAAAAGGAGTAGGGCGTTAATTTACAGACAAGAAGGGCTGATGAAATCAGAAGATGTTTAAACCAATTTAGCGAGGGATTGGTACTGTAGCTTAAAAAAACAAAACATATGAGGGCAATCTGGAATGGAGCAATAGGTTTTGGGTTGGTGAATATACCGATCAAACTGTACTCGGCTAGTGAATCGAGTACTTTGGATTTGGATATGCTGGACAAAAAAGATTTCAGCAATATCAAATACAAAAGGGTAAATGAAAATACCAATAAAGAAGTAGCCTGGGAAAATATAGTAAAAGGTTACAAAATAGAAGACAAATATATTGTACTGGAGGATGCCGATTTTGAGGCTGTAAGCCCTGAAAAATCTAAAATCTTAAGTATTATTCAGTTTGTAAAGGAAGATGAAGTGGACCCTGCACTTTTCGAAACACCTTATTTTCTGGAGCCTCAAAAAAATGGCGAAGCGGCCTATAGACTATTACTGGAAGCACTACAGAAAACCAAAATGGCAGGAATAGGTTCATTCATTCTAAGAGAAAGGGAGATCCTGTGTATGATTCGCCCTTACGGAAATAAAGTTCTGATGGTGAACAGAATGCGGTATCCTGAAGAAATGAGAAATTATAGTGAGTTGAAAATTCCATCAGGAAAAGCGCCAAAACCCGAAGAACTGAAAATGGCAGAAACCTTAATTAAATCATTAGCCGAGACTTTTGATCCTTCAAAGTACAGAGACACCTACAATGAGGATCTGCTGAAAATTATAAAACAGAAAGCAAAGGGTAAAAACGTAAAACCTAAGGAAACCAAAGAACCCGCAGGAAAAGCGACGGATCTTATGGCAATGCTGAAAGCAAGTCTCGAGTCTGGAAAAAGAAAAGTAGGGTAGATTAAAAGACTGGTCATTAATCCTTGTAGAAACTCTAATTTATTCATGATGCCGTTAGAAGAATATCATAAAAAGAGAGATTTTAAGACAACTTCCGAACCGGAAGGCAAACAGAACGAAAGTACCACAAAATTAAAATTTGTGGTTCAACGTCATGCCGCAACACGTCTGCATTACGATTTCCGGTTGGAAATGGAAGGAGTTCTTAAAAGCTGGGCCGTTCCAAAAGGTCCTTCCCTTAATCCATCAGACAAGAGATTGGCAATGAAGGTGGAAGATCATCCCTATGAATATAGAAGATTTGAAGGAAGTATTCCCCAAGGAAATTACGGTGCCGGAGAAGTTGAAATTTGGGACGAAGGAACTTATGAACCATTAGAAAAAATAACAGGAAAAACTGACGATTTGATCATGCGTGCTGAACTGCATAAACAATCTTTAAAAGTTATTTTACATGGTAAGAAGCTGAAAGGTGAGTTCGCGCTGGTAAAAATAAAAAACACCGCAGAAGAGAATGCATGGCTGCTCATTAAGCATAAAGACAAGTATTCCGTTTCCGAAGATTATGATGCCGAAGAGCATATTTCAAAAAATTCTAAAGTCACAGCTTATCTTCAGAAGAAGACCAGCAAAAAAAAAATGAAACTGCCGAAAGTCTGAAGCATTATAAAAATTATGCGCAGTCACTTTCCCAGGAAAAGAAATTACCCGGTTTCATCAGACCCATGTTATGTAAAACAAGCGATATACCTTTCGATGACAAAGACTGGGCTTTTGAAATAAAATGGGATGGATACAGGGCTATAGCGGATCTGCGAAATGAAGTTATTCAGCTATATTCCAGAAACGGACTAGATTTTTCAATATCCTTTAAAAAAATTGCTGATTCACTCAAAATTCAAAAACATGAGATGGTACTCGATGGTGAAATCGTTGCCTATGATGATAAAGGAAAGCCCAATTTCCAATGGTTGCAGCGGATTGGGGAACAAAACATAGATTTGGTGCTAATATATCAGGTTTTCGATCTGTTATCGTTGAACGGGCATTCGACTGAAAATCTTTCTTATTTGCAACGGAAAGAATTATTAAAAGAAGCCTTAGCAGAAAACGAAATTATCCAGTATCACGACCATATCCTTGAAAAGGGGAAAGATTTTTTTCAAGCTGCTGAAGATATGGGGTTGGAGGGTATTATTGCTAAAAAACTGGACAGTACATATAAAGAGAATACCAGAAGTTCGGAGTGGCTGAAAATAAAAATTCATAAAAGCGACGAAGCGGTGATCTGCGGATTTACGGAACCTAAGGGGGCTAGAAAGCAATTTGGATCACTTATTTTAGGAAAGTATTTGGAGGATGAGCTGGTTTTTTGTGGACATAGCGGAACTGGATTTACGGATAAACTCCTCCGAGAGTTATACCAGAAAATGCAACAACTGAGGGTGAAAGAATCGGCATTTAAAGTAACACCCAAGACTAATTCCAGAGCAACCTGGCTTAGACCTGAGATGGTCGCCGAGATCAAGTTTACCGAGCTTACAAAGGATCATATTTACCGGCATCCTGTTTTTTTAAGATTAAGAGAAGACATTGACCCACTAGAGGTTAAATTTACGACAGACGTACCTGATAAAAAAACTAAAATGGAATCTAAAATACCGAGAAAAGCCCCTGAAAAAGATCAAGTGAAGAAGATTGGCAAGCAGCAGATGCTCCTTACCAATCAGAAAAAGCTATATTTTCCCGAAGATGGAGTTACCAAGGGAGATATTGTTGATTATTATCAGCGTATTTCTAAGTTTATTCTGCCCCATCTTAGAAACCGTCCCCAGTCACTCAATCGTTTTCCGAATGGCATTGGAGGATTAAGTTTTTATCAGAAAGATGCGGATGAACATACACCTAATTGGGTGACATTAGAGAAAGTATATTCTGAAACTAATGATAAATACCTCGATTATATTATTTGTAATGATAAAGAAACATTGGCATACCTCAACAATTTAGGGTGTATTGAGCTTAATGTGTGGACCAGCCGTGTACAAAAAGCTGAATTTCCCGATTATCTGGTCCTCGATCTTGACCCTTCCGAAAAAAATACATTTGAGGACGTCATAGAAGCGGCTCTAGTTGTGAAAGAAGTGTTGGATAGAACAGGTATTGTAGGATATCCAAAAACTTCAGGAAGCTCCGGTATTCATGTCTATATACCTATGGGAGGGAAATATACCTATGATCAGGTGAAGGATTTTGGACATATACTCATGCAATTGGTTCAGGAGAAACTTCCTGAGCTTACCACATTAGAAAGAAGCCTTCAAAAAAGGGACAAAAAGAAAATCTATCTGGATTATCTACAGAATAGAAGAGCTCAGACCTTGGCGAGTGTGTACAGTATACGCCCAAAACCCGGTGCACCTGTTTCTACTCCTTTAGAATGGGCTGAAGTTAAAAAAGGTCTTCGCCCAACTGATTTCAATATCTTCAATATGGCCGAACGTTTAAAAGACAAAGGAGACTTGTTCAAACCTGTATTAGGAAAAGGCATAGACCTTTTAAGAGCACTATCCAAATTTGAAAATCAATCATATTTGTAGATTTCATTGATAATTCCAAATATCGAATTTTTTATAATGCTACAACTAAAAGTGAAAAAAGTGAAGTTTATAATTTAATAAAATCTACTTTTCTATAAAATGTAAAAGTGAGCATAATTTTAGGCATTCTTTTTTACAACCTCGATCATATGATCAATATCAAAAGGCTTTTCAATAAAGTCATCAGCTTTACATTCCTTAGCAGTTCTAGGAAGATCATTGGATGTGGAGGTTAATACAGCAGATAATTCTTCGGTTTCAGGATCATTTTTTAATTCTTCAATCACTTTCGATCCTTTTTTATTTCCCTTGATATTGTCATCAACTATAACAAGGTCAGGATCAATATCGTCAATCCTGTCAATTGGCTCAGTTGTCAATGACGCAACAGTATCGAAACCCTCGTCTTCCAAAATTTCATCCATTACATTCAGAATGTCTTTGTCATCCTGAATAAGTACAATTTTCTTTTTCATTGTGCTCTAATTTCGAGACAAATATATGAAAATGAAAGGTTAAAATTTTAAAAGAAATTTGTATAAAAAAGAAACTAGGATCCATTCATAATTATGCCTTTTTTTGCAAAATTCAAACGTTTCTAACATAGCATTTGTTTTAAATATGCAATTGCTGCACAAATATTTTTTCACCACGTACAATTAGTCAAATATTTGATTTATCGCATTTTGATTTGCTGTAAGATATATTGTTGTTATTTCATTCTTACACTCATATAGAAGCATTATTTCTTATATATTTTTTGTACGAATTGATAATATATTTTTTCCCATACTAGTATAAACAAGAACAGAATTGGATATGAAAAAAGAAAAGAATCTAAAAACGGCTGAGATTGATCAGCGTTTAGTGGATAATTCTCAACAGATTATGACCACTAACGATGGTGTGCCTATTTCTGACAACAACAATACCTTAAAGGCCGGGGAGAGGGGACCATCATTGCAGCAGGATCATATTTATTTTGACAAGCTGATGCATTTTGACCGCGAACGTATACCAGAACGTGTCGTTCATGCGCGTGGATCAGGAGCCCATGGTATTTTCGAAGCCACTGCTGACCTATCCCAATATACAACCGCCGCATTTTTAAAAAAAGGAACAGTAACACCTCTTTTTACAAGATTTTCGACTGTAGCGGGTTTCAAAGGTTCTACCGACCTTGCTAGAGATGTACGAGGTTTCTCTGTTAAATTCTATACCGAAGAAGGTAATTACGATCTCGTGGGGAATAATATTCCAGTTTTTTTTATTCAGGATGCGATGAACTTTCCAGATCTCGTCCACGCTGTAAAGCCAGAACCGAACAGCGAAATGCCACAGGCAGCATCCGCACATGACACCTTTTGGGATTTTATCTCGCTGATGCCCGAATCTGCGCACATGATTATGTGGACTATGTCAGATCGTGCGATACCCAGAAGTTTAAGGATGATGGAAGGTTTTGGCGTACATACATTTAAATTTGTGAATGCCCAAGGAAAAGGCACATTCGTTAAATTTCATTGGAAACCGAGATTAGGTGTACATTCAGTCGCATGGAACGAAGCCCAAAAGATTTCAGGATTTGATGCCGATTTTCATCGAAGGGATCTCTACGAAGCTATTGACAAAGGAGACTTTCCGCAATGGGATCTCGGAGTTCAATTGATTCCGGAAGCGGATGAATTGAAATATTCGTTTGACATTCTTGATGCGACCAAGATTATTCCTGAGGAACTCGTGCCAGTTCAGATTATAGGAACGATGACACTAAATCGCAACCCGGAGAATTTTTTTGCAGAGACCGAACAAGCCGCTTTCGACCCGGGCAGGTTGGTGCCAGGTATAGATGTTTCGGATGATCCGCTTTTACAAGGACGGATATTTTCATACATGGATACCCAAAATTATCGATTAGGTGGGCCAAATTTCCATGAACTTCCTATCAATCGTCCAGTGATTGGTAAACATAATAACCAAAAAGATGGTTTTGCCCGGGCTGAAATCCCTAAAGGTGCTGTGAGTTATTTCCCTAACAGTAAGGCTGTGGGGTGCCCTTATCACGCAATGCTTAATGATGGGGTAGGATTTGAATCCCACAAGCAGCCTATTGATGGTTCAAAAGTTAGGGCTCGCTCAGATTCCTTCGCAGACCACTTTACACAAGCAAAACTATTTTTTAATTCACAGAGTCCAGAAGAACAGGACCACATGGTCAATGCCCTGAGTTTTGAGCTTTCGAAAGTGAACGATGTCAATATACGAAAGCGAGAACTGGCTATTTTGAATCAGATAGACCAAAAATTAGCAGAAAATGTTGGTACAAACCTCGGGCTGACCCCGCCAGAAGAACTTGATCCATTAACCCTCAAATTTGCACGGCAAAACCATCCCAAATATCCTCTAAAACCCGTCAAACCAGAAGTTGAAAAGTCTGCTGCTTTGAGCATGAAGGTAAGAGACGGAGAGGGTACAATCAAGACCAGAAAGGTTGCTTTCCTTGTTGATAATGGAGCTAGTAAATCCTCTATAGATAAAATGAAAACAGCACTTGAGAGGGAAGGGGCGCAAGCCGTGCTGATTGCATCTCATGTAGGAAAGATCCGATTCAAGGAAGGAACAGAAGAAGATATCCAGCATTCATATCTTACTGAAGCGTCAGTTTGTTACGATGCATTCTTCACACCAGCAGGTGAATCGGTAAAAACTCTTGCGCAAAATGCCGATTACCTCCATTTTATCAATGAAGGTTACCGACACTGTAAGATCTTGGCATTTGCACAAGGTGCTGAAGAGTTAGCTGAAAGATCATTTATTAAAAAAGACAAAGGTGTTATTTTCGAAAGCAAGGATAATCTAACAACGGATTTTATAGCGATTATGAGAGACCATCGTGTATGGGAGAGAGAAAAATCAAGAAAAGTACCTTCCTAAAGTAAAAACAAATAGCCCTTCGGAAGAAGGACTATTTGTTTCTAATACATTATGGAATTCGCATGTTGTTTGTCGTTATTTGAAAGAATTAGTATGAAAAAAGTAGCAATTAAAAAAAATCGACCTTTGCAAAAGCAAAAGCGACCGGGATTAGAAATAAATATGACACCAGTTCCTGATACTTCTCCATTAAAGTATCCTAAAGAAGGAAAATTAAAAAATAAGGTAGCGTTAATTACCGGAGGAGATAGCGGCATAGGGAAAGCTGTAGCTTTGTTATTTGCGAAGGAGGGAGCTGATATCGTTGTAGCCTATCTTAGTGAAACAAAAGATGCAAAACAAACTCAAAAAGATGTTGAATCCTTCTCTAGAAAATGCACACTGATTAAAGGTGATTTGGGAAAAGAAAATCACTGTAAAAAAGTAATTAAAATTACGATAAAAACTCATAAGAAAGTTGATATTATCGTTAATAATGCTGGCCTTCATTGGGAAACAGAATCCATTGAAAAAATTACGACCGAACAGCTATTAAAGACTTTTCAGAATAATTTCTTTTCCTATTTCTGGATTACGAAGTATGCCATACCCTATCTTAAGAAGGGGGCAAGTATAATTAACACATCCTCGGTGACTGCTTATCGAGGCAGTCCAAAGTTGATAGATTATTCTGCAACAAAAGGGGCAATAATTTCTTTCACTCGAAGTTTGTCAGCAAATCTTATAGCTAAAGGAATTAGGGTAAACGCTGTTGCCCCAGGTCCGATATGGACTCCATTAATAGCATCTTCATTTGACCCCAAAAAGAACTCCGAATTCGGAAGTGACTCTCCAATGAGAAGGGCAGGAATGCCAAATGAAATAGCACCAAGCTTTCTATTTCTAGCTAGCAAAGATTCACATTTTATGAGCGGTCAAGTTTTGCACCCTAATGGTGGAGAAATCGTAAACGGTTAGATAGGCTTATAACAATCGTCGTCAAAATACTTGCCAACATCCACACAGGAAAAAATGTAAGTGATTTTAAAAAATCTGATAAACTAGTCGTTCAAAATCCACATATCAATGTAAGTAGGGATAATACCCAGAGGCATAGTGAGGATCGAAAAATGTCATTTTATCCCCTACGAAGTAACAGAGGGGGATACTAATAGACTTGGAGCAATTCCAAACTGCTTTTTAAAGGCAAAGGAAAAATGAGATAGGTTTTCAAATCCTACCTCATAACAAACTTCCTGGGGCTTCTTTTTCTTTTCGGTCAACTGATAATAGGCTAGTTCCAAACGCTTCTGTGTTAACCATCGTTGTGGAGTCATGGTGAAAGCCTTTTTGAAATCACGTTTAAATGTTGTTAGACTTCTGCCTGTCAGATAACCAAACTTTTCAAGTGGAAGATTGAACATAAAATTCTTTTCCATATAATTGGCAAGGTCAATTTTTCCTGGCTCCTCAAAATTAGCTAGAACAAGATCGATCTCCTTGTCTAGGGTTCTAAGAATGCTTATGGCTTCTGTAATTTTAATAGATGCAATATCTGTAGGTATATCCTTCATCTCAAAATAAGGGATGAGTGACGCAAGACAGCTTTCCAGTAACGGATGATTATTGAAGCAAAAGATTCTCGATGATTTTTGCGGCTGGGGTTTTATATTTTTGGCTGCATAATAATTTTTTAATATCTCCCGTGATAAATGCATGACTACCGTTTTATGCGGTTCATCATTCTTAGGATAGTTGATAATAGTGGCCAATTGATTTCTGGGAATCAGAAATATATCACCTTTTCCAAAGATATAGGAGGCGTCAGCTTGCACAATCTTGGTTTCACCTGAAAGAAACCATACCAGCATATGTTGGTCAAACATTATGTCCGACTTGAAAAATTTGTCTTCATAACTGGAGAGCTTTATGTCTTCGGTGATATAGCGGGCTTGGTATTCCATGATTTTGTTTTTTTTAAAAAGGAAATCAATACTATAAAGATAAAAATAACATCATTTATTTTGTTCAAAAAGATGCTTCTGGATTAAATCTGATACCTGTCATTTCCTCAGTAAGTTTCCATAATTTTTTTGCAAGGCTTTCATCCAATGAGTATGGGTTTACACCTTTTTGATATCCACTATCTGATGATAATTCAGCAATATCTCCATCTTCACAATATATACCACCAATATGATTTAATAGTGAGTTCGTTGCACACCATACTGTTGTAGCAGCACCTTGTGGGACAGTCTTTAGTGATGCTGCTATTTCGGGTAACATATTGCCATCAGCATCTACAAATCCCATTTTTTGAAACAGCTCCAATGGAGCTTCCCTGCCTAGCTCTGTCCCAGCAATAGAGCCTGGGTGAACGGCATAAGTTCTGACATGAGAAGATTGTCCTCGTACATCAAGTTCCATTGAAAAAAGATTGACAGCCGTCTTGGATTGTCCGTATCCCTGCAATGTTTCATATTCTTTATGCAAAAAGTTAGGATCATCAAAATCAAAGGGTGCAAAATGATGACCGTGAGAAGAAATATTAACCACTCGTGCGCCATTGGCTTTCTTTAGTGAAGGCCATAATCTGGAAGTAAGCTGGAATAATGCCAAGTAATTGGTGGCAAGCTGTGATTCTATACCCCGCTCATCTCTACGCAGAGGTACCCACATAATACCGGCATTATTGATCAGTAAATGTAAAGGTCTTCCCGAAGCAATAAAATTTTCAGCGAAGGTATCAATCGATGTTGGTGACATTAAATCCATTGCGGTAATTTCAACGTTGGCTATTCCTTCCAGATTCTTCTCTGCTTTTTTAAAATCTCGTGCGGGTACGATTACTGTAGCTCCTGCTGTTGAGAGAATTTTAGTTGTTTCCAGTCCAATCCCGGTATTTCCACCAGTGACAATTGCTATTTTCCCAGTAAGATCGATGTTTTCGATTACTTCATTCGATGTTGATTTTGCATTGAAGCCTGAAACTATAGGATGTTGTTGAGCTCCCTGATAATTATTTTTTTCCATTTTGAATACATCTAATTATTATTAGTGAGACAAAATTAGGAAGCTTCCATATTTTTTTTTTTGTTCAAAAGGCCTATTTAACTTTGTTCAAAAGAGCGAATGGTTTTTCGCATTCTACGCTATATTCCATTCTGATGCCTTAAAGTTTGGTTAAGCAACCTTATTAGAAGAGCACTTCCATTCCTTTTGATATTAACCATAAAATTAAGAAAATATTATTAAGCTCCTTCATCCGATAGTAAATCAAAGCGCGCAAAATAAGTACTTGCAGTTTCTCCCAAAAATTTGAAACCTATACTAGACTTCTAGGGTTTTTGTTGGTCTGCAATTTTTGGCAAATCATTTTAAACAAAGATATTTTAATGCTTGTTGAACAAGTTCTTTGTAATTGGTGCCAATCGGAATCATTTGTTTTCCAATTTCGATATCATTCGTGGTAAAAGCTGTGATTTTATTTGTATTAATGAGGAAAGATCGGTGAATACGAAGAAAATTGAATTGCTTTAATTCTTGTTCAATTACGGTGATTTTATATTTAGTTGTCACAATTCGTTGGCTACTATGGATAGTAATATAATCTTTGTTGCTTTCAATATAAAGAATACTAGCAATCTCCAGCCTATGGAATTTTCCACCTGACCTGATTGTGATTGCTTGGTCTTTTGCCTCAGGCATCATGTTTTGGGACTGAATTTTTCGGTTTCTAAGATAACGGTCTATTGCTTTAAAAAAACGCTCAAAAGTAATAGGTTTTAATAGATAATCTACAACATCCAGATCATATCCCTCTATGGCATATTCTCTAAAAGCAGTTGTAATAATAACAGCCGGGGGATGCTTCAGTGTTTTTAAAAAATCTATTCCATTTAACTGTGGCATCTTAATATCTAAAAACATGAGGTCAATTGCCTCATGTCGTATAATTTCCAGGGCCTTTAGAGCATTAGTAGAAGTTGCTGCCACTTCGAATATCTCCATTCTTTTTAGATGAGTTTGGAGCAATTGAATTGCTAACGGTTCATCATCAACTAAAAGACATCGTACTTTTATTTTTGAATCGATTATCATCAATAGTTAAATTGAATATGTTGAGTAAAGTTACAAATCTGCCTTCTGAAATATATGTTGTAAATTCATGATTTTTTGGATAAACTAATGCTAATTGTTTGCGTAAATTGCTCATACCTATTTTTTCAGTGTATACCTGCTCTTTTTGATCAACATATGTATTCTCCACTTTAAAATGTAGAGCGCCTTCCCGCACTATTAGATCAATAGCGATGCGCGGTTCGCCTATATCTTCTCCCGCACCATGTTTGAATGCATTCTCTATGATTGATAATAGGATGAGCGGGACGATTTGTACATCTTGGTCGATAACATGATTAAAATGTACGTTTAGACGCTTGTCATATCTAATTTTTTCCAATGCAATGTAATTCTCGAGCAGATTAATCTCTGTAGACATCGGAACAAAATTGCTATTGCAGCGATACAGTATGTGATCTAAGATTTCCGCCAATCCCGCGATTGACGAAGAAGTGATTGGCGAGTTGATCAATGAAAGACTATAGATATTATTTAAGGTATTAAATAGAAAATGTGGATTTAATTGCGCTTTTAAAGCATTTAATTCAGCTTCTGCCTTTTCCTTTTCTAACTGTAATGTACGTTGTCTTATCAGATATTGGTCTTTCGATAGTTTGATAAAGCCGAAAATCCATGCCAATGAAAAGTTTTGAAGGAAATAATCTGTTATGAGTTTTCTGAGATCGGTAATAATTTCCAATATCGACTCCTGGCTGTATGGAGGCTTACGTATCAAGGGTTCAAGCATATAGACAACCATGATCCGTGAAGTAGCACTCAGTAGATAACCGCCTATTATAAAATAAAGAATAACAATCAAATAATTTTCTCCTTTTTGAAACTTGGGGATGATAAAATAAGCTACAAAATAAGAAGCCATCATGTAAAAAGAGACGTAAAATGAGTTTTGGATCAGCATATCACGGATACTCATATCCGTTTGATATTGAGGAACGATGAAAACTACCAACCAGAATAATACGTGGCTAGAAACCCGATAAATAGTACTATAGCGAATAGCTTTTTCTACAATTGACATGTTAGTATCAAAGATAACGTTTCTATAAAAGAAAGGTATCAGTAAAAGACGAATACCGCAAATAGCCCTATAAATGGAGTTATTCTGTCGACAAAATCCATTTGCCTTCAATAGTGTGTTTTAATCTGCTTTATTCGACTTATCTATCGTCAAACCATATTTCCTAACTGAGAATCCCGCATTTTCGTAGCAAATTCAATGTTATGAAGACAATAAAAGCGATATTAATTATTTTACTGGTAAGTCTTTTTACTGATCGCGGTCTAGGGCAGGAAATTCAGAAAGTCATTGTTAAAGGAAGTGTGCACAGTCGACAAACACAATTACCATTGGATGGTGCCAGTATTACCTTACGAGCTATATCAGGAGTACAAGGGCTAACGACTACGATGGCCTCAGCAAATGGAGAATTTAAAGTTTCTGTTGAGAAAGGCTACTACGATATCATAATAAGTTTTGTTTCGTTCCAGACATTATTGCTTCCTAGGCAAGAAATAGATAGCAATAAGGACCTCGGTACAGTAATGTTGCAGGCTAAAACCCAATTGCTGGAAGGTGCTGAGGTTACCGGAATGATGCCAGGATTGTCACTCGAGCTGGATAAGAAGGTATTTTATGTAGGATCAGATCTGTCAGCTAAAGGAGGTACGGCCAATGATGTTTTAAACAATGTGCCCTCTGTCAACGTTGACGGTAAGGGAAATATTAGCATTCGTGGAGAATCGGGTGTCCGTATACTGGTCAATGGAAAGCCTTCGGTTATCTCCGCCAATAATGGATTAGAGCAGCTGTCGGCTAGCTCTATTGAGAAAATAGAGGTGATTAATAATCCGTCAGCGAAATATGAAGCCCAAGGAGCTGCGGGAATAATCAATATTGTACTGAAAAAAAATATGTTAACCGGTCTAAACGGAAGTGTTCAGACCACTTGGACTACTCCTACAAATCATAATGGAAATATTAATTTGAGTTATAAAACGGATAAGGTTAATCTTTTTGGCGATGTTGGCTTCCGTTACCGCGATTTAACTGTCAGAAGCGAATTGAAACGAATTTCGTTGGGCGAAGGTAAACAACGCCTTTTGAAGCAGGAAACCAGTACGGATTGGGGGGGCAGAGGTCATAATTTTTACATTGGGGGCGACTATTATATCGATAGTCTAAATACATTGACTGCTAGTTTTTATCATAGTACGCTACTCGTTGATAATAGGGTAGACAACCAATATGATTATTTCAGTTCAGGGGGCAAGCTGGATAGTACTACCCAGCGCTTTGAGCAATATAACGAGCCTAAAAAATATAATCAGCTTGAGGTTAGTTATGTCAAGACATTTGAGAAAAAAGACAAAAACTGGACGACAAGCATGCGTTATGATTTTTGGCATGATAATGAAAATCAATACATTAGCCAGTCGTCTGTTTTTCCGATGCCAGTTGCGACAGACAATTTAGTCACTCAAAACATAGAAAGTAGCAATGATATCTTTATCCAGAGTGATTATATTAACACTATTGGTAGTAGGGGCAAACTCGAAGTAGGTGGTCGTGTCGATCTCCGTGCAATTAGAAGTGATTATTGGGCTACTGCCAATGGTGTATTGTTGGAAGAATATGATAACAAGCTTAATTATAATGAACGTCTTATTGCAGCCTATTTTCAATGGAACAATACTATGAAACGATGGAGTTATCAATTCGGTTTAAGGACAGAGCTATCATTGATTGAAATAGCAGATCGAAAAGGGGACTTTAACAAGGATAAGCGCTATATTGATATTTTTCCAACTATCCATTTGGGCTATAAAATCCAGGATAATTCCGATTTGCAACTTAGCTATAGCAGAAGGATTGACCGTCCGGAATTTCCACAATTGAATCCCTTTGGTGGTCTTTCTGACCTACGTAATCTTACTATTGGTAATGCGGATCTCGATCCAGCTTATACAAATGCAATAGAATTTATGCTAATGCAGAAGCTTTCACAGTTTACGATCAACCCTACAATTTATTACAAATATACGAATAGCTTTTTTCAATATTTCGTGCAGGAGACTGCTGTGGACTATTTTCTTCGTTCACCTATTAATATGGATTATGAGAAGCGTTACGGATTAGAATTGAATAGTTTATATAGTCCGTTGCCAAATTGGCGAATAGCTCTAAATTTTAATTATTATGGTTTTAATCAACAAGGCAAATTTAGCGGTGAACGCTATTTTGTGAAAGGCAATCGATGGACTGCTCAGTTAAATTCCAGGCTCAGATTGCCCACAAGACTAGTGATAGAATCTGTATTTACTTATACTAGCAATTTTAAGGAAGTACAGTCCCTTAACAGCCCTGTATACAAATTTAACATCGCTATCAGCAAAGATATTTTTAACGAAAAAATGACTGTGAGCATGGCTTTCAATAATGTATTTGACTCCCTTGTTGAAAAGCAGACGCTCAACGGATCGACTTATCGTTTGGAGTCAAAGAATTATGGTGTTGGCCGGATTGTCAATGCTACAGCGACCTATCGTTTCAATAGGAAAAAGGAGCAAAAGGACCGTCTCCCAACTTAGAATTAATTGCGTTTTTACCGTAGTTTTCGAATCTGGGAGACTATTCCATTGTAGACCCTCAGAATTAAAAGCTTGGTTTAAGCCTCACATGTAATGGTAATTATGTCTTTAGAAAAAAAGCACACATGAAAACAATACTTCGCATTGATAGCAGCCTTCGGATAAAAGGTTCCTATTCTCGGACGATGGGTGATTATTTTGTAGAATTATGGAAAATAAAACACCCAAACGGAAAGATCATCGAAAGGGACATAAATCTGCAAATGATTCCCCACCTTACTCAGGACACTGTAAACGGTTTTTTTGATAGCGCTGTATCTTCCGAAATTCTTGCTTTATCGGATCAATTGATCGAAGAGCTATATAGCAATGATGAGCTGCTTATTACCTGTCCGATGTATAATTATGGCATTCCATCATCTTTAAAGGCTTATTTTGACCTCATCGTCCGTACAGAAAAGACTTTTACAAATGACAGTAACGGAATAAGAGGGTTGCTGACCGATAAAAAGGCATATATCATTTCTGCAATGGGCATGACTCAGCCCGCAGCAGAAGAAAAGAATCTCATTGAAATACAGATAACGCGTATCCTAAATCAACTCGGAATAGTAGACATCAATTATTTTCCAGTTGATGGTACCATAAATCCAGAACAGGCAATTATGAAATTAGAACAGCAAAGAAAACGAATTTATCAAAATTTCACTCATGCGGCTTTGAATAGCCAAATTCATAATCCTGGCTATTTATAGGATAGTCCTATTCACTGCCTATAATCAATAATTTTCACCTAAAGAATTGTACAATCAAAATACAGTCTATTTTGACCTTTAATAACTAATATAAAACAATATGAAAAAATCACTTATTTGTATTTTACTTGCCAGCTCCACGACACTATTTTCCTGTGGAAGCAAAGATGATGATCCAGTTCCAGAGCCGCCTGCAACTGAATCCAGTTGGAAACTCGGTGCCTATTCTTATAATAGAGGAGCCTCCTCTCAAAGTAATACCGGTGGTTTGGCAGGAATGACTGTGACAACATCCGGGGATGGGGGTAATCATGGCGCCTATTCTGGTAGCGCATTGACTATTATTTTTCGATCTTCTTTAGGAGCAGGGAAATATACATTAACGACCAGTAGTGTAATGTCGGCTAATCCTAATGTACGTTATATGGCGCTCACTTGCGTCGTAGGAACTGCAGTTACAAGCGGTGCAGTTAATTATGCAGCAACTACTACCTCGGGTGGAACGGCAGATGTTACTATAGATACCAATGGCAAATACCATGTTAATATTACGACACCTGTTACACTAGTAAAAACACTGGTAACTGGTGGCGGAATTCCAGGGGCACTAAACACCTATAATTTAACAGTGAAAAACGCCTATTAAAAAGCAGATTTGATAGCTCACAATTCGTGAGATCATATTTTGTCTCAATGTTTTTAGTATCAAACAATTAGCGATAAATAAATCCGTTCTGGGGAACGGATTTATTTGGTACTTCTTCCATCAAGATCATAAATTGGATGTTTTCGTGTTCTCAGTCATATTGCCGAATTTTAAGTACATGGCTTAAATTGCACAATAAAACCACTTGTAAAAAAGTGGTTTTATTGGATACAAAATCCCTGATAATACCGAAAATCTCTATTTTTGACGCGTGCGGTTTTGAAACAGGAGGCCAAAATCGTTTTTCAAGGACAATCCATGTTGTTACCAATAAGTGATACCCATTAGGCTGCACCGCGAATCACACGTAATAGCACCACGATAATTGCGATTACCAACAGCGCGTGGATTATATTTCCTGTCGCATAACCTCCAAAAAAACTAATTGCCCAGATGATAACTAAAATAACGGCAATGATGTATAATAAATTTCCCATAATGTTAATATGTTTTTTACTGATAACAATATCCGTTTGGATAATGTTTTATAATAAATCAATCAATCGAACTTTTCATACTTGACTACTATTCACATGTCAAGAAGGATTTGTCAAACGCACAACCATACAAAGAACAAGTCTCGCCATTGGCGAGACCTGTTCTTTAGGCTTCCTGCTTTAAATCAAACGTATGGTAATTCTTATAGTGTACCAAGGATCGTACAGGTGTAATCAATTCAGATAGCAGTCCAAGATATATTTTCGCGATCATTTCCCAAGTCGTCTGTTCTCCATAACTACGAGCCTTGAAACGATGCCAAGCAAGTAAACGTTTAGATCTATATAATAATTTGATATGACCGCTCATGCTTTGGACATCGTCAAAGGGTGTAAGAATGCCACGGTCATCTGTCAATAGGTCTGCAGCATGCCAATAAGGAGTAGAAATGACGGCGGCACCAGCCCCTACCGCAAAAGATAATGTTCCACTGCTAATCTGTTGCTCATGTTGATAGGGAGATAAATAAATATCACAGGCTGTTAAGTATTCTTTTAGTTGGTCATCGCTGATGAATTCATCAATAAAAATAATCTTATCCTGCAATTGCAACTGAGTTACTAAACTTTGTAATTCAAAGCGATAGGATTCACCCTCATGCGCCAAGACATTCGGATGAGTCTTGCCCACAATTAGATATTTGAAATTCGGCAGATTGAGTTCAGCCAATGACCGGATCGCATATTCTAGGCCTTTACTTCGTCCAATTAGACCAAAAGTCATCATCACAAAGTTATCTTGTAAGCCCAATCTGTATTTTGCCAAGCCTTGGTTGTAATCAAATTGAGGTACACCGTGGGCTATTACGTGGATTTTCTGGCGGTCGATTGTTGGAAAGAGATCTTTTAATAATTCACTACCTTTCGGCGATAGCGAAACTACCGCTTGAGATTTGGTAAGTAACAATTCCATGATTTCCTTTTGACGTAAGGACGGTGATTTCAATATAGTATGGAATATCGTTAACAAAGGAATTTTTAAATGATTAGCCAGCTGATTGATAAATATTCCATCAGCTCCGCCGAATATCCCATATTCGTGTTGGATAATACAATAATCGTATTCCTCATTGATGATACGTACAGCCTGGATATAACTGTCAAGTCGCTCTTTGTCGATAACAAAGCGAACGGCAGGATCAAACTCTTCGGAGCCGGATTTGGACACTGCGATCACCTCAATGGAGACTGTCTGATCCAATGCCATTCCTTTGCTAAGGTCTTTCGTGAAAGTAGCTAACCCGCATTCCTGGGGTGGATAGGTACTTATAATAACGATTCTTTTCATACACTTAGTCCTCTTTTGTGCTGTCGTTCTCGTTATTTACTGGAATACCCAAAATAGCCATTAATAGTAAATAATATCCCTTTTCTAGGCCGATTTTCTTTGCTTTTTGATCTATATTTTCCATATGACATTTTATAATTAAGGTGTTATGTTGTTTCGTTTTATGCATCAAAAGCTGTACCCATAAGCGGATATTTATTGCAGATCCGTAGTTTACAAAGGCGTATTCCGTAAAGTGATACAGCTCTTACCGGACAAACACTGCTTGACCAGGTATTTTTCCCCCGCAAAAGAAAATTTATGCCAACACCTCAAATTGACTGCCCCAACGCATAGGAAAATGTATTATGTATTTTACCAACCAACACTTTGGATCATAATGATAAAATTCGATAGTAAATTGAAACAGAAATGCTGCTTAAATTTTTGATTTTAATGTACTTTTCAAAAAACTACTGTAAAACTTTAAATTATACCTCATAATATTTAAGAAAACATCGAATAACCAATAAAGATTTGAAACAGGCAATTTAATCTTTAATTGCTAGCGCACAACATTTTGCGAAGCTTGATGAGCCAATAAAGACTAGTCTTGGCGATAAAGACAAGGAAAAATCATCGATAATCAATTAAAATCAAAATAAACCAAAAATGAAAAGAAGAACGTTCTTACAGACATTAAATTTGGGCATTGCATCCGCAACATTCTATCATGGTGCAGGAAATGCCATGTCATTAACAGCTATCTTGGACAGTAATGTTCGGGAAAAGGAACTCTCGTATCACCGAATACAGGAAATAAAATATTCGAACGTTCAGATGAAATATCCCCGCCTCGTGGGGAAAAATGCCCGACTAGATCTGCATGGCTATGGCCCTAATGTGGAAATCTGCGTTATCAAAACAGACAAAGGTGCTATGGGCTGGGCTTCTTTACGAGGATCCAGAAAAGATGCAGAGCAGATGGAAAAGGAACTCCTCGGTAAAAAAGTATCTGAACTTTTTGCTTCCAATATTGGAATTTTGAATGACAGGCACATCGCTTTTGATATTGCCCTTCACGATCTTGCGGGAGTAATCTTGCAGAAACCAGTTTATGAACTACTTGGTCGCAAGACGCCATATACCACTGACTATTATAGTGGAATGATTTATTTCGACGATTTGGAACCATCGGAAAAGCCTGGAGGTATAGACCGGATTCTGGAGGAGTGCCGATATGATTATGAAGTTGGCTATAGACAATTTAAGCTTAAGATCGGGCGGGGCCATAAATGGATGCCTTTCAAAGAAGGGCTCCAGCGAGATATTGATGTAACCAATGCTGTGGCCCAAGCCTTCCCTGATTGTGGCATTTTAGTGGATGGGAACAATGGTTTTAAAATAGATCAATTCATCCAATATCTAAAAGGTATTCCATCGGTCAGCTTATTCTGGATAGAAGAACCCTTTCATGAAACCGTTGTTGACTATCAAAAACTGAGAAATTACATAAAAACTGCGGGGATAAACACTTTGTTGGCGGATGGTGAAGCAGATCCCAATCCAGCACTGCTTAAGGAGCTCTTTGAAAAGAAACTATTGGACGTACACCTTACAGATATCGAGGGCCTGGGCTTCACGAGCTGGAGAAGATTGATGCCGCAATTGAAGAAAATAGGTGCGCAGGCTTCCCCGCATGCATGGGGCTCTCTGCTTAAGTCCTACTATACGGCACATCTGGCAGGAGGGCTTGGTAATACGGTCACCATAGAGGGGGTAACGAGCACGTCCGACGACGTTGATCTTTCCGGCTACAAGATCCAGGATGGCAAACTGATCCCACCATCCACAGCAGGTTTTGGAATGCCTCTTCTAAAGAAAATATGATAAATGATCACAGTTCCTGATCTTTTGTTGGCTGATTAGTCACGGATAATTGTAAAGTTATAGCGGATAGTAAATACAACTTAACGAATTATAAATCATCCCTAGATATCGAGAAAACCGGAAGTATATTTATATAAAATTATGTCGACACTTATCATGTAGTAGTAGTTCATGGTATGAATTGGGAAAAACACTGCCATTGGACGAGGTAGCTACATTATAATGATTTCTTTTGCTCTTCAATAGCAAGATTTGAATAATGATATTGAAACACAATACACAGATAAATGAAAAAAGTACTATTTCTACTCGCTATTTTACACTTATTTTTTTCTTGTAATGGACAATACAAGGAGCAAAAGAACTTTTTTGAGAACGGTCAGGTTAAGGAAATATATTATTTAGATGAAAATGGCCAATTGACTGGCGAAGCAAAAATATATTTTGACAATGGAAAGTTGTCGACGGTCAACAAATATAAAGGTGGAAAGAAAATTGGTGAAAGCATGTGGTATTGGAAAAATGGAAAACTAAGAGGTAGTGTATCATTCGGTGAAAATGAAAAGATGTCCGGAGAATGGAAAGAATACCATGAAAATGGACAATTGGGAAACAGTGGAAATTATGAAAATGGCGAAAAAACAGGCGCTTGGAAGTATTATTATGAAAATGGTCAACTATCGGCTTTAGGAGATATGAAAAATGGGAGTTATATAGATCAATGGAAATTGTATTACCAAGACGGAACGACAAGAGGATTAGAGCAATATGACGAATACGGACGTCCAGCGAGCGAATGGAAAGAATACTACGAGAATGGACAATTGGAAAGCATTGGTAGATATGATGATGGAATGAAAATTGGCGATTGGAATTATTATTATCAAAATGGACAATTGGAACATGTAGAAATCTATAATCAATACAAAAGATATAACGGCGAATGGAAATTTTATAATGAACAAGGCAGTCTGGTAAAAACAGAAATCTATATAGATGGAAAGGAAACTGGAGATTGGAAATTTTACGACGAAAAAGGAAATTTAATTAAAACAGAGAAACACTAGGAGACTCCATCTCAAGACAAAAAATAGAGCACTTACAAAATAGCATTAAATGAAAAAAAAAGTAATAGTATTTACATCAATGTTTTTATTGTGGACTGTTGCTTTTGGACAAGGAACACAAAAAACTAATCCTCTGATAAAATCAGAAGAAATAACCTATCACGGAATAGATAGAAGGCATATTAACAGAGTGGATCGGAAAGGTCTCGATGAATATAGAGAATACAATGCAGATGGTACCGTTTCAAAAATATATATAGTAGAATTTGACAAAAATAAGGGTAAAAATAGCTACAATTTAAATGAAAGATATGTTTATGAAAAAGGAAAACTCAACAAAATAGAAGAAATTGGCACAAATACAGCTGAAAAATGCCAAGAGGTTTTGTTTTCCTATAATGAAAAAATGCAATTGGTAAAAAAGATTGAAAACCAATTCCAAGCCAATAAGCTAGTGATGAATCAGTTGAGTGCATACACCGATTATTGTTATAATGTAAATGAAGAAATAGAAAAACGTTATGAATATGATGAAACAAAACAAGAATTTCTGTTAACTTCTATCATCACTAAAATATATGACTTTCATAAAAATATGATTCAGGAAAAAACAGAGAATTTTGATGGTAATATATCAGGGGTAGTTAATATAAAGTATGATAATTTCAATAAGCCCATAGAGCTGGAGTCTTCTTATTTTAAAGAAACAAAAAGTTATAAATACAATTCGCACGGTGATTTAGAAGAAGAAAAAACCGAGTCTGAAAAACGTTCTACAATTGAATTATCAAACTATTCTTATATATATGATAATTATGGAAACTGGATTGAACAAAAGGAAATTATTAAAAGAAATCCTAAAGACGAATTTGAAGGTGGACTTCTAATAAAAAGAAAAATTGAATATTATGAATAAAACTACGACTAAAAAGGATTTATCTTATTGTTTTTAATGGTTTAGATGATTGCTTTGCTTTTACAATAACTAACTGATAGATGTTCACCAGATCAGAACAAGTATACGTTACGTAACTGAGAAAGATAAAAGCTCGTAATGGAGCCTAAAATCTGTATATAAAGCCGCAAATGAAGAAAAATGGGGCAAGAAATATCCTCTTGCTGCCAATCCTGGATGGATAACTGGACCAATATTTCCACTTTCTTTGAGTACGAGGATTAGGTTCGTAAGATTATATACACCACAAATCCGATCGAGGGAATTCACCGTCAGATAGGAAAAATCATTAAACCGAGCGAAGCGAGCTCATGAATGCCTTAAGAATAAGCTCTAATGAATAATCTAAAGGAGCTTTCAGCTCCGAACAACATTAATAAAATTGATGTATTTGATCATAAAGTATATCTCTGAAAAGTGGACGACGCCGGTGCACAACTGGGGCTTGACCATATCCCAACTTAACATTAAATTTTGGGATAGGCTCAAACTTGATAGAGGCCTTTAGATTTAGGGTAATTATCCAATGACACAGTTTGAGTTACACTCTCGGTCAATTCATGGAGAATGGCGTGCTTTTCAAGAATTTATCATTTATCTGAGGTAAAACACACCTTATTATATTTTATAAATCCTGGCTGTTGTCGAATCATATTACGGATATATGCTGCCTTTTCGGTGTATGTTTCAATGGCTTTAGCTGAGATAGTAATTTTATCAATGACAGCACACTTTTCGGTTATAGATTTCTCCTCTATTTGAAATTGTTCCATTTTTTGTTGGTTTTTATTTTGACCCAAAGTTTTTACCGCCATAAGGATTGACCTGATAAGGACTATGGCTTTTAATGTTTTTTTCATATGTACTTAGCTTATTGTTTCCATTTCACTTTTCCATTATTGTCAAACATTTCGATAGAGGGGTTACCTAGACTATCAACCTTTAAAATAATTCTCGGTACTTCATTATTATCTTTCATTACCAAAGATGCATTCCCGTTTTCCGTTAGCAGGTTGATACGATTGATATTATGCCCTGGCTTACCAGATAGATCTTTATCGTTAATCAATAGACCAGCCCTGAAATAATTGTCATGTTTATTATCCTGTGCCAAGATACCGATGGCATCGGCATTCTGATAATCAAATGCTAGTGCGTTCAGATTAGTCTCCTCATTATCAGTAATCGCCAAACCACCTCTTTCGTCGCCGTTTTTATCAAAGAAAATAAGACCTGCGGGAGAGTAAGCTCTTTTGTACGTCTTCCCTTTGATAATGGGCTGCGGAATGTTATCTGTGTTTGCAATAACTACACGATTTTTTCCAGATCTGTCCTTGATATCTATTCTTTCTGTGGTTAAGCTGCGCTCGTTGTTTAAAAAAAAGTAGGCTACACAAGCCATTAGGACGATATTGGAAAGAATAAGTGCGGTTAAAAATATCTTTATTGTTTTAGAAATTGTTTGCATAATTTAATATCAGTTTTTAATTGTTATTTACTTATATTCAGTGGATTAATTAGTCTTACTTTATGTTCTATCCCAGATTAATACCTTATAACCACACTTTATTTTTGCTTTTTATAAAGCAAAAATAAAGTGTGGTTTCGAGGATACTCTTTACATAGGTTGAGTGCAAGGATTTTTTTATCTTTTATTTCCATCTCGGTATGCAAGTCCATACAATCATTTTCCTTAATACGTACTATCAATGAATCAAAAATGAGATATGGACATTCCAATTTTGCCTGACCTATTTTATTTACAGCAAAATTAAAGCGTGATTTTAAGCCCACACTTTCCATAGGTTGAGCACAATGATATTTTTATTTGGTCAGTTCTTTACGTATTCTGCTCAACTGTGTTGGGGTAATGCTGAGGTGCGAAGCAATATATTGTAGCGGAATTCTGCTGTCTATTCCCGGATGTGCTTGCAGCAATTTTAGATACCTTGCAGTGGCACTTTCGGTAAGTAAGGAAATTTCTCTTTCTTCATTAATGACTATCCATTTTTTTTCCAGATAGGCAATGTACAGGTTCTTTAACTCATCATTTTGATTAATAGCTGCTCTTGTTTGGCGATAGGGCATACATACCACTGTGGTGTTTTCAATAGCTTGCAATGTAAATTCATTGGCTGTTTTTATGATTGCCGAAAATCTGGTGCTTGCAAAATCCCTCTCCAAATAAATCCATTTATTCCAGATAGCTCCTTTTTCATCTATAAAATAAGAGTTTAATGCACCTTTACAAACAAAGAAAATGTCATTGGCGACACGGCCTTCCTTTAATAAAACTTCATTTTTTTTAAATTGCTGAATGTGCACAGTTTCGGCCAACAAATTAAATGCCTTATCCGAAATAGGATACACGTTCACCACAGCTTCTTTAAAGTCTGCGAGATATTTTTCTGTTTCCGTCATTTGTTGTGGCGGGGTTATGTGATGATATTACTTTCAAATAAATATAACGTATCTTTTAAATAGTTGAAATTGTTTTTTCTTCTTGGGTAAATAAACCAGAATCTTTGATTCTGTGATTAGAAAAATGAAACTACCCACTATAATCAGTTAAGTATTGTGTTATCTCTGATAGTGCGTTCAGTTCGCTCAGCCGAATTTCTTCGTTTTCGTTTCTCCATGCTCACTTGTAACAAATTACGTTCTGGTTTTGGTACTTGAAGCGCAGTTTCATATTCGTCTCCGCGCTGAAGAGAAGTATGTTTCAACGTAGTCAAATGTCAAATGCTGTATATAATGAGACAAGGTTATTGAATTGTCATTTGCACGCCCCTTGTACATAAGTTTTTCACGATTTTCTCAACTTGCCACTTATACTTTTTCCGAAATAATCGTGTGATTATGATCAAAGCACCTATCATATTGGGATCCAAAGGCTAAATACCACTTTTTCATCAATGCATTTGACATGGATATCTCCTTTATGTGCGGTGATTATCTGTTTGGAGATATAAAGGCCCAATCCCAGCCCGCCTTCATTCTGATTTTTCCTTCCAACAAAAGGTTTAAATAGGTTATTTAATATAGAATCTGCTATCTTACTTCCATCATTTTCTATTTGGAAGATAAATTTCCCGCCTTCAATGGAAGAGTTTATAACGATTGTATTTTCTGGAGATCCATGGCGAAATGAATTTCCTATAAGATTTGAAAACACCTGTGCCATACGTTCATGATCACATTTGACAGGAAGTTTTGCTCCAAGATGTGTGAGTACCTTTCTTTCGAGCGAACTTGTGTGGATCTCACGCAGAGCCTGAAGGATCACCTGATCTAATTCGACTACATTTTTGTTCAGATGAATACCAGTACCTAGCTTACTGCGTGCAAAGTCCAGTATGTTATCTATTAAGCCTTTCATTCTGTACGAAGAATCGTATATAAGCTTGGCTGTCTGTTTATGTTTCGCATTTTCGAGTTTGTCGGCGAGATACTGCGACAAGGTAATGACAGCACTTAATGGATTTTTCAGGTCGTGCCCCAAAACTGATAATAGGGTATCCCTGCGTTCAGAGTATTGCAATTCCTCACCCAGCAGTGCTTCTGTATTTTTGATTTTTGCAATTGAACCCAAATGAAAACTTATCAGTTCAGATAGAAGTTCAAATAGTGGCGCTATCCGTTCTGTATCGATATGTACTGGTTTATAATCTATCGTACAGAGCGTTCCAAAGAACAATCCATCCTTGTCGACTATCGGGAATGCGATATAACTTTTAAAACCTTTTGCATGCAATTTGCTTTTCCAATCTTCATTTTCACAATGATCGATATCCGGAATAATGATAGGCGCATGTTTACCATGTGCTTCATCTCCTAAGGTATAATGTAATTCCAGCTGCTGGCCCACAGAGACCCCGACCCCCAGCGAATCACGCACAGCACATGCTATCCATTGATGGCCATTGTGAGAGGTCACCAACCCTAGATCCATGCCTGTATACAAACATATTGTGTTCAATATATTCTTTACTGCAGGGATATCTTCGATCCGCATAAGCAGATGGGTGATTGAATCATTATTTTCTTTCATAACTATTGTGTTTAGTAAAAAAGAAATCAACCTTCAAGACTAAAGGTATATGAATTTTTAACGGTTAACTAGCTAAATACAAATTGTATGGAGAATAAAATATTGGAATTCCTGTTAGAATCTTGTGTTAGCGGATCTTTTGTTTAAATATAAGTAATATTTTATCAGTTTTTCTAATTTTATCACATAACGAAAGAATTGAGAATCCTAATTGTGGACATTTTAGATTTTCATTTAAAGAGACCTCGAGTTTCAATACATAAGAGACGTGTTTATACGTCTTCGTAGGAATATACACGTGAAATAGCGGCGATTGCCTTGTTAGTAGAACCAAAGCTGTTCGATTGATGTTCAATTTCAGAAAGCTCTAGAACAGTAAACTTACTAAACATGGCAACAACAACTAAAAGTAACACAAGTGAAAAGTCTGGAAATGGAACGATGACCAAGCAATCCACTGACAACACAAAAAAACGCGTAGCATCGGATGCTGCAAAAGATTTGGCAGAGCTTTTTGAAGACGGCCTCAAAGACATTTATTGGGCAGAAAAGGCATTGACAAAGGCATTGCCCAAAATGGAAAAAAACGCTACCGCCAATAAGCTAAAAAAAGCAATTTCCAAACACCTTTTGGAGACTGAAAATCATGTGAAACGCTTGGAACAGTGTTTTGAGAGTTTAGAGTTAAAACCCAAAGCAGAGCGATGCGCAGCGATGGCCGGACTGATCGAAGAGGGCGAACACATTATCGAGGAAACCGAAGAAGGAACGGTTAGAGATGCAGGTATTATCGCCGCTGCCCAAAAAGTTGAGCACTACGAAATTGCCACTTATGGCACACTCGCCGCATTTGCTAAGGTGTTGAAATACAATGAGGCACTGGACCTTCTGCTTGAAACTCTTGCAGAAGAAAAAAAATGTGATACAGATTTAACTGCTTTGGCTGATACTAACCTCAATACGCAAGCGAAATAAAAGAGATTAAAAAAAAAGACGGAGAGGCGAGCAAAGTTCTGAGCAGCTCCGACAGAAAGACAAAAAATGGATGGATCTTACGTCTGTAAGATCCCTTTTTTATAAATGATGATCTCTGAAAAGTTATCTCCGATCGATAGTAATAGAAAAAAATCAAGATGAAAAAGAAAATTGTGGTGTGTGATGATGATAAAGAAATACTAAATGTATTTTCTATGGTGCTAGAGGATCAAGATACGATCGTCGTAACTGTAGCAAACAGTTTAGTCCTGATGGAAGTGTTGGATAGTATACATGCTGATATACTTTTTTTGGATATACATATGGCTGCACGGAATGGGGATCTGATACTGCGTGATCTCAGGAGTTCATCTAAACATAATAAGTTGCCGGTGATCATGATTTCAGGTCATATCGATGGACGAAGTATTTCAATAGCATGCGGAGCGGACGGTTTTTTAGCAAAACCTTTTGATCTTACTGACCTGGAAAGCTACATACGAAGATTTGTTTATGACAATGAATCTTAATACCGCGTTTGGTTTTAAGTTATAATTTCCATCTTTACTTTTGAATCTTTTCACTTCGGCTGTTCTTATGAGCCAAATAAATTATTAAATATTCCCAGGATATTATTTTTTATAAGAGCCTGTTTAAATTTTGATCAGTAAATAATGCTATGGCCGATTCTTTCGAAGGGAATTGCAGTGCCAAACATTTTCTCATAGTATTCCCAAATAAAGTATTGGATTAAAGGGCAGTGAGAAATGCTGTAAAACCGAATATTATTCCCGTTATATTGGCTCTTGCAACCGGCCAGTCTTTTTTGGGTTTCCTGAGCAGTCCGTATGTGACTCAGAATGTGCAATTGATTACAGCAACCATTGGCTGTATCCAGTCAGCTTTGTCACCCTTAAGATTATTGGCCACGGTAACCGTCGCTATCCATCCTAAAGTCGTATAAAATCGGTTATTCATAATGAATATACTAAATTAGGCATAATTTTTTTAACTCCCGGCTTCTATATATGGTCGATGTAAAGAGGAGAATAGCCCATTTAATCAATCTAATTTGGATAATGCCAAAGCAGGAATACTACTTTATAGCCCGTTTATAATTAATTAAGTGTTACTTATAAATGGGTAGATTCAGCCTTTCTTTTGTTGTTTTCTCTTTTTTTTTCGTAAAGAGCTTTGAAACCTTTTTAGCTATTTTGCTAGAAGCAATTCTTATGACAGTATTGAATAGTCCGATACCGAATTTGGTTTTTGGATGCGCGATCCAAGGCACACCAGGAGGGTGGTTTTGAATTTCTTCAACATAAGGCCGCAATAATTTTTCATAAGCAGTAAAAGCTTCTTTATGATCGTTATGCCTAGACAGTTCTCCAGCCAAAATATAAGCGCCAATAATCGAGAGACTTGTGCCCATTCCGGTCATAGGGGTGGGGCAATAAGCTGCATCTCCCACCATGGCGCATCGTCCGCTAGTCCATCTAGGCGCTTTTACTTGGCTAATTCCGTCCAGGTACACATCTTTGCTTTCTTCTAATGCAGCAAGTATCCGGGAAGCCTGCCACCCGGCATCTGCAAACTTTTGTCTGAGAATTTCTTTTTGCTCAGCTAAATTGAGCTTTTCATATCCATTATCTGATGACAGAAAGGAAAAAGATGCTCTGGTCGTGCCCTCATTGTCCGGTCTTGTGTTAATAACCCTTGATTCTGGAGCATTGTACCAATAAGCCCATTTTGTATCCGATTCAATACGTGGAATGGTCAGATATGAGCAATAGACACCAATATATTTTACGACAGGTTCATTTCCGAACATTAAAGTGCGGGTTGTGGAACGGATACCATCTGCTGCAATGACGAGATCAAAGGAACGTTGGGGGCTATTTTTAAAGGTGACGGTAACTTTATCTTCTTGATCCTCTAGGTCTATGATCTGATCACCGAAAACATACCTCACACTATCCTTTGTTGCGTCATAAAGGATTTTTGCCAGATCGCCACGCAGGATTTCAAGTTCAGCTGTTCCGAAGTCTGAATTTCCCTTTGGAAAAGATCCTATGATTTGATTGTTTTCATTAACAAAACAAACGCCCAGTTCCCCGGTATTGGCCTGGAGGATCTTATCTTCTAATCCCATTAGCTGAACTACCTGCTGTGCTTCTTTCCGGACATCTATATTTTGACCTCCCAACCTTAATTCATCTGCACGTTCGATAACCGTCACATCAAAACCAAATCGGTGTAGCCAGAATGCCAGGGTGGGGCCAGCTATACTGGCACCAGAAACGAGAATTGTTCTTTTCTTCATTTTCAATTTTAAGTCGCATGTACCTGTAATGAATTCATATCATTCAGGAAATTCAATATCTCAAAATTCATCCAATTTTTTATAGTATTTTCCAAAATTTGGAAAAATTTTATTGCATGTACCATAAACACGAGATATCACCGCTCTTGGTTTGCAAAAAAAAGACTCCTTAAGTTTTGATATTAGCCTCAGGTATCAAAATTCTCTGGCTCCCCGTTAGTCTATTCAAACCAAATATGCCATAGCCCATTATAAACTTTAAAAACTTATATTGACATCATCAGCTCTATAATAAAATTAAAGGCGAACAGTATCTAAGAATGGAAGACGTACCAAAAAAAATGCGAAATACCTTTGGATTTTATTTTTACTTTGAGAATCTGATGATAGAGATAAGTGTAACCCCTTTTTATTTTATTTTTCATCAATATGTAGGGTTTTGAGTATATATCTCAAACGAGATGTTTGAGAGTTTTGTATTTCAATAAAATATACTAAAAAGTATATTTTGTTTGTTTTTGAAATATACTTTTTAGTATATTTGCAAAGTAGAAAATAAGAAAATGTTAACAAAGGCAGAAAAAACGAAGTTATTTATCCTGGAAACAGCAAGCCCTCTTTACAATGAGAAGGGAATTTCTGGTGTAAGCATAGATGAGGTTTTGGAAGCGACCAAATTAACAAAAGGGTGTATTTATGGACATTTTAACGGAAAAGATGATCTATCTGAACAGGTTGTAGACTTTTCATTAAAAAAAATGTCACAAAAGCTGGCTGGTATTGTTTCCCAGGGCAAAACTGCAAAAGAAAAGATTTTTTTGTATCTCGATTTTCATAAGAACCCCCTTGATACCTATATTTCCGGCGGTTGCCCGATTTTTAATACTGCTGTTGAAGCAGATGATCATTTTCCTTCCATTAAAAAGAAAGTTGCGACAGTTCTGAAAACAGGCTTGCAGGGTATTTCAACTATTTTAAAGGATGGCATCGCTAATGCAGAGTTTTCAAAAGAACTTAATGCCGAAGTTTTCGCTTTTAAAATATTGTCAGCAGTGGAAGGAGGAATTGTCATTAGCAGAACAATGAATTCTAAAAAAATAATGATGGAACTTATAAAAGACCTTAAGAAGGAATTAGAGCGGTATACACTGTGATTTTTTTTGATATAAAATATACTTTTTAGTATATTTTTAAGGATTTTATAAATCAATTCAAAATAAGATATGAGTAACAAATTATTTGAAAGCTACGAGCTTAGTGGAAAGAAACTCAATAACAGAATGGTAATGGCTCCTATGACAAGAGCTCGTTCTGCTAGTCAGGGCAATGTTGCAACAGAACTGACAGCAACCTATTATGCACAGCGTGCGACAGCCGGACTTATTATTACCGAAGGTACGTTTATCAGTGAAGAAGGAATCGGGTTTATTAACGTTCCGGGTATTTACACGGATGAACAAATAGCAGGTTGGAAGCTAGTGACCAAAGCTGTTCACGCAAAAGGAGGTAATATTTTTGCTCAGCTATGGCATACTGGAGCATATTCACATCCAGATTTGCATGAAGGTAGATTACCTTTAGCTCCTTCAGATTTTAATCCTGAGCAGAAAGCTTTTACAGCTGCAGGTTTTAAGCCTACAATTTCCCCACAGCCAATGACGGTTGAAGATATCAAACGGACTGTCGAAGATTTCAAAAAGGGGGCTATCAATGCGATTGAGGCAGGTTTTGATGGAGTAGAGCTACATGGAGCAAATGGCTATCTTTTACAACAATTCTTTAGCAAAAACTCTAATTATAGAATCGATGAATATGGAGGATCACCGGAAAATCGCGCTAGAATTCTTTTTGAAACACTTGAGGCAATCAAAGAAGCTGTTGATCTAAAAAAAGTAGGTGTTCGACTCAATCCATCGCTAAACGGAATCATGGGGATTGCTGTAGATGACGAAACAATTGCAACTTACGACTATATCGTTAACCGATTAAATGATTACGATTTAGCTTATATCCATCTAATAGAACCTTTTACAGATGTCAGTGGTAATGACAACGCCATTCAGGAGGTGGCAAAACATTTCCGAAAGATTTATAACGGGACCATCATTATCAACCGTGCTTTTAATAAAGAGACAGCGACGCAGGTTTTAGAAGATAACTATGCAGACTTGGTTTCTTTTGGAGTTCCTTTTATCGCAAACCCTGATCTTGTGGAACGTTTTAGAACTGGGGCGGCTCTTAACGCTCCAGACCAGGAAACATTCTATACACCCGGAGAAAAGGGCTATATAGATTATCCTTTTCTTAGCAACAACTGATTACATAAAAAAACATCATTAACTAAATTCAATCAAAATGAAAACAACAGGAAATACAATATTCATCAGTGGCGGAAGCGCCGGAATAGGATTGGCAATTGCTAAAAAATTAAATGCAGCCGGAAATAAAATCATTATCAATGGACGTAATGAAGAACGTCTTCAAAGTGCTTTAGCAGAACTAAGAGATGCGGTAGCAATTAAGGGGGATTTATCCATGGAAGCAGACAGGATCCGTATTGCAGAAGACCTGAAAACGAATCATACAGATGTTAATATTATCATCAACAATGCAGGAGCCGCTTTTGGATATCTACTGAGTGAAACAACTAATGCACACGAAAAAGCATTGATTGAAATGAATACCAACTATTTTGCAATTATCCATTTTACAGAATTAATGATTCCACACTTACTGGAAAAAGAAGAGTCTGCAGTGGTGAATGTATCGTCCATAGCAGTATATGGAAGTCATAAATTCTTACCGACTTATGGAGCTACGAAAGCAGCTTTACATAGCTATACAACCGCTTTGAGACAAACTTATGAAGAACAGAAAAATCTCCAGATCTTTGAAGTTTACCCACCGCTTGTAAATACCGAATTTTCAGCTGAAATAGGGGGGGCAGCAGGAATTCAACCTAGCGAAGTGGCGGATGAACTATTGATTGGATTAGAAACTAATCTATTTGATATTCCGGTTGGAGAAACCAAGATTTATGCAACCGCGATCGGTGAGGCAATGTCGAAATTAGCGCATGCATAAATACTAATGCTATGGATCATTTGAATTTAAATATGGAAGGTGATCGGTATATTTAGATTCTGAAGTTATGAACTTAAAAAATAATATAATACTAAACCCTATAAATTGGTTAATAAGAAAGAGCATTGCCAATCTATCCAATAAAAAAACTTATGAAAGCATTTGTAGTTCGAAACTATGGTAAGAAAGAGGAGTTATCATTCCGTGAAGTTAGTAAACCCACGCTCGGCGAGAACGAGGTCATGATTGAGATCTATGCGGCAGGCCTCAATCAGTTGGATACTAAAATTCTGTCAGGTGAATTCAAAATGATCTTACCCTATAAAACACCATTTATTCTGGGACATGATTTGGCGGGTATTGTAATCGAAACAGGTTCAAAGGTTACAACGTTTAAAATGGGAGATGAGGTTTACGCCCGTCCTTCCGATCGTCACATCGGAACCTTTGCCGAATACTTAGCTGTTGACGAAAATGATCTGGCCTTAAAACCAAAAAATCTTTCCATGGACGAAGCAGCTGGTGTTCCGCTCGTGGCTTTGACCGCTTGGCAAGCTTTAGTAGAAATAGGGAAGTTAAAGAAAGGACAAAAAGTTTTTATACAGGCTGGCTCCGGAGGAGTTGGAACTTTTGCCATTCAGTTGGCAAAATATTTAGGTGCCACTGTTGCCACTACAGCTGGAAAAACAAGTTTCCCAATGCTTCAGGAGTTGGGAGCAGATGTTTTAATTGACTATAAAACACAGGATTTTGAAACAGTGTTGAAGAACTACGATTTGGTATTAAATAGCCAAGACAACAAGACGTTGAAGAAGTCTCTAAATGTAGTAAGAAAAGGAGGTAAGGTAATTTCTATCTCAGGTCCTCCAACACCAACATTTGCACAGGAAATTGGCGCTTCATGGATCATTGCTTCAGTATTATCACTTCTTAGTTTCGGAGTGAGGAAAAAAGCAAAAAGACGAGGTATTGATTATGAGTTCCTGTTCATGAAATCAAGTGGAAAACAGCTTGCACAAATCACGAAGCTTATTGAAGATGGAACAATTAAAATTGTTGTAGATAAGGTTTATCCATTTTCGCAAACGAATGAGGCTCTGAACCACGTGGCAAGTGGAAGAGCAAAGGGAAAGATTGTGGTAAAAATAAAATAGCAAGACTTATCACATTTTCACTTCACTGATTTTGCGTAATATCTATATGCCATTTAAATGGAAGAGCTATTAGATTTACGCCCAATTTATCCCCTGACAAATAGTTTTTTCTTTATCTCGAACGAGAAGATTTACAAAGTCATGGACAAATTTTAACTATTTTTGTATATGAAAATTTCTGATGGAATATTGTCCGAAACATTTCAAGGCAATGTTGTAAAAACAGATAGAAAAGCAAGTGACGCAGATGCCTTTAATATAGTTGACCTTAGTACAGCAAATACCATTTTGTTTCCTTTTGAGTATAGTCGTAAAATATTTTACACCGCTACTTTACTTCAGGGTAATTATAATCTTGAATTTGAGGACCGGAACATTGAGATCTCTGGGAACTCTTTACTTTTCACGACTACCAAAATACCTTTTGGGATACACGCTATGGATGATGGTTATAAAGGATTTAGCTGCATATTTAAAGAAGAATTCATCACCAAAGCGAACAGTGGATATCGTTTGCTCGAATTTCCAATCTATAAACCTGGAAGGCAGAATATCTATTCCCTCACTGATGCGCAGACAAAAAACATTATCACTATTTACACTAAAATAGATAACGAATCAAAAGCTGACAGCGACTTTAAAGTCAATCTTTTACGCAACTATCTGCTGGAAATCATTTTCAATGCTCAAAAGCTCGAAGCGGCCAACTTATTTGTAAAAACAAATAATACGGCTGAGGTTATCGCTTGCTCCTTTATCAGATTGTTAGAATCACAATTTCCGATAGAATCACCACAAGACATTATAAAATTAAAAACCTCAAAGGATTTTGCGGATGGATTGGCTCTGCATCCGAATTACCTCAATAGACAGGTGAAATTATCCAAAGGCAGGACCGTAAGTGATATTATCGCAGCACGACTTGTACAAGAAGCAAAAATTCTATTAAAGTTAACCAATTGGCAAATTGCAGAAATTTCATCCGCACTCGGTTTCGAAGAGCCATCTCATTTCAATCTGTTTTTTAAAAAACATGCGAATACTTCTCCTACGGGATACCGGAAATTGAAATAAGGAATAGTTGTGCGTTTTAAACCAGTCTAGTAAGTTTGATTTTAGTAAGGATTGGTTTTAATTACGCTAGCTCCGATTATACCTTTCGTTCTACCTTTGCATAGTAATTTAAAAGATTTTATATGACAAAGATAGCATTAGTAACAGGAGCCAATAAAGGGATTGGTTTTGAAACAGCCAAACAGCTAGCACAACAGAACATCAAGGTTTTATTAGGGGCAAGGAATGAAAATGACGGTAAAAGGGCAGAAGAGAAACTTCGAGGTCATTCGCTAGATGTGACCTATATGAAACTAGATATCAGTCATTCGGCTGATATAGAAAATGTTAGGAATCTTATTGAAAATGATTATGGAACATTGGATATTCTGGTCAACAATGCCGCTGTATTTTTGGACAGCTCGTGGTTTGGAAACAACATTGAAACTGTTCCGATGCAGATCCTTCGGGATACTTTTGACATCAATTATTTTGGTACAGTGGAGCTGACTCAGGCATTATTACCGTTGATTAAAAAAAGCAAGGCTGGGCGTATCGTCAACATCAGCAGTGTTTCTGGGTCTTTCGTTGCCCATTTGGATGAATCCCATTGGCTTTTTGATCTAAAGCCTTACGCATATAGTGCTTCAAAAACAGCTCTTAACCAGTTTACAGTTTTTTTAGCCGATGCACTTCGTGAGACAAATATAAAAGTTAACGCAGCGAATCCGGGATGGGTACAGACTTCCATCGGTTCAGAGCAGGCTCCACTTACGCCTCAAGAAGGTGCTAGAACAGGTGTTTCATTAGCTCTGCTAGATGACGATGGACCTACAGGCACATTTTCCCAAGACGGTGAACTTTTACCCTGGTAATTTTTATTATATAAAGAAATGGAGATTTGTCATAGCGATTTAAGTCCTATTAATAAAAAATGACTACTATTTAGTAGTCATTTTTTATTAATTATGTTAGCAATTACAAAGCAACTGTTGACTTACTAACTTGTACATTACCGGAGTCACAGTCCTAGAAAGAATGTATCTTTCCGAAGATAACTCCTTGACAGATATAACTTGGATCAGCAATTTTTTACTAGACATCCATCAAAGCCACAATAAAGGGGAGAAACACACAAATTCCATAACTCTTTGCCTATGATGGGTTTCAATGGTTTTAAAGTGTCCATTATTTTGTAAGAACTCTTTTGTTTCAAGGATTTCAATGGTTTTTCTTAGCGTTTCGTCGACCGATTAAAGCTTCCACCGGGGTACTATTATAAATTGTCGGGTGAGGTCGAGTCGGAAGGCGATGTCCTGGGAGGCAACTTCTTTTCGGTCATATAAGTGGCTTCCTTTTTATAGGCGTGCTCCTTATTACAGTTTAAGAATTTCAAGGGGATTATTATCGTATTATCCATTATTCCGTTAGGTATATTGGGTGGTGCAATAGCGCTGCTTTTAACCGGCAATCCCATGTCTTTGGTTTCTATCATCGGTTTTATCGGCCCGTCAGGAATACAGGTTAAGAATTCGCTCCTCCTCGTGGATTTTACAAACCAGCTTAGGGTTGAGGGCCACTCCTTGGATTAAGCTATTCATATAGCGGGCGAGACACGGTTTTTACCTGTTGTCTTACATCTATTACCGCTATCTGTGGATTGATAACTACTGCATTAAATCCTAATCCGCTTATTGCCCCCTTGGCGATTGTACTTATTGGCGGGCTTATAAGTTCAACAATCCTATCAAGTAATGTACAGGCTCATCCCACCACAGATCGAAGAGAAAATAACGAAAAGTAATGAATACACTTTTCAATGGCAATATAGGAAGCCAGTCCCTTATATAGTTCCTATGGGGCTGGCCAAATGTAAAGGCTAATATAGACTGCTAAAAATGTTTAACAAAAAACCGATTTTCCCCTATAGGAAATTACCGACCTAAAAAATATGAGCACAAAAAAACCTGATTTTAATACAATTAAGGGCATAATTTAAAAGAATTTTGTATCATATTAAAAATAAATTATGATCAACAAAAAGTATGGTTTATTAAAAGTGCCGAAAAATTTTGATGGATAGATCTGGTATTGATAAAATAAAATATCTGACTAAACTTATTTTGGATTAATGTGAAAAATAATGATAGAAGAATGTATCCTATTGAAATCAGGGATAAAGTAATATATGCAATTGTCAATGGTGGCTTGTGGCTTGAGGAAGCAAATGCTTAAATTTAAAACTCTAGATAGAATGCTGGTAGTGAGTTGTTTAATGGTGTGTGTGCGAAATAAATTGAAGTAAATTCAACCAATGCGCTATCTTATATCATTATTTGTTGTACCATTGTGAGGAGAGTATTTATAGTTATGAAATCACAAAATTAGTCCGTTGACCGAAAATGAATCGCATACCTGAATATCAGCCAGATAATTTCAAGGCAATTATCAATGTGGAGCGTCCAAATACAAGAAAGATTTTTAGTGATTTTTTTATCGAACCGCTTTCTGTGTTAGATGAAAAAACAATTATGCCATCCTTACCACATCGCAAGACAGTAAATGATTTTGTTTTCATCAGTAAAGGTAAATTAGATAAAATGGTATGCTCGGATATTTTTACACTTACATCCGGTACCTGCTTGATTTTGCCTGCGTATAAAATCAGAACCCTCCTATATAGCTCGAAGGATATAGAAGGTTATTATTGTCACTTTTCGGATGATTTTATTACTGAAGGAAATGGGTTGAAAAGAGTACAGGAAATTTATCATTTGTCGGAATTATTGAATACCCATTCATTCGAATTAGACGATGGACATTCTAAGAGAATCGAAATACTTTTAAAACATTCAATGAATTTATATGGATCGGATGACAATCAATATTTGTTAAAATTGTATCTAAATACCTTCATAGGGGAGCTTGTCCATTTTATAAAAACATTACCTATTCCTATCTTTTCACCAAGAGAAACCATTACACAGCGGTTCCGAAAGCTAATTACGTCACATATTCAAGATACCCACGTCATACAAGTGTATGCGGAGCTATTGCATGTGTCTCCCAATCATCTAAATAAATGCGTAAAAATTACAACTGGTAAAACGGCTTCTGAACTAATAAATGAAGCACTGTTAATGGAAGCAAAGGCATTATTATCACTGCCCCAATATGCAATCTCTGAAGTAGCCTACTCACTGGGATTTGAAGATATTTCATATTTTTCCCGTTTTTTTAGAAAGCATGCACATTATACTCCTTCGGAATATCGTAATATGATTGGTTTGTCCTGATTAATGATTTATATGTTCTAATATTTCATAGTTCACATACTGAACTTTGTATTGTCAATATTTAGGAACAGATAAAATCTTGAAAAGTCCACTTTTAATCGTATGTGTATTACTTCTTTCAAATTACCTCAAGGCCCAAGAACATCCCGTTCCGGAATTTAAAAATCTACCAGTTGTTGTTGAGGTTTTGGTAGGGAATAATGGCTATGCATCCCAAATGACCGTTAATAAGGCGTTTCGGTCATTCCCAAAATTGGGTATATTCAGTGTAACCAATTTTTCTTCGCGCTGGAACGAAACTAATTCCAAAGATATGATGAATCAAATCCATCTCACATATCATTTTGCGAAAGGCTTCAGTGTGTTGGCAGGCACCCATTACACACCCAGTTCGGGAGTACGCCCCAATACCGCACTAATGTACTCATATTCTTCTAAGCAGTTTTTAGTTACATTGATGCCAAGGATTGATTTAGCTAATAATAGCAATTTGGAAGGTTTTGCCTTAGTTGAATACAAGCCACAACTAAATGAGTTTTGGAATCTATACACCCGGGCCCAGGGACTATATTGTGCCACCATCAACAGTGGAGATCATGCTCGGAGCTATCTCATATTACGCGTGGGGATTAGCTCTAAAGAATTTCGATTTGGCTTAGGAGCCAACTGGGATGCATATGGTCCTACAAGAAATACTAAAGCAAATTATGGTGTCTTTGTAGCAGCAAATGTCTTTAATTAGTTATCCTTCTCTCTATTGCAATCAAATTAATTGAAAAAGTCAATGAAAATAATCACTGCAATAAAAAACAGCAATAATAAATATATCGTTAAAATTATGAACAATTTATTTTTTAGAACACAGAATACATTAACAGGATTTATTTTAAGATTGACCTTAGGTATTATTTTTTTTCCGCACGGCATGCAAAAAACAGCAGGGTGGTTTGGCGGAGCAGGCTTCAGCCAAATGATGAAAATTTTTACAGAACAGATGCATCTTCCGACAATTGTAGCATTCTTGGTCATTATGACTGAATTTGTTGGTGCTATATGTTTAATCTTTGGTTTTGCGACTAGGTTTTGGGCTATAGCTTATATCGGTCTGATGCTGGGAATTATGTTTACGACCCATTTACAATATGGATTTTTTATGAATTGGATGGGAACACAGCAGGGGGAAGGCTGTCAGTTTGATTTAATGGCTATCGGAATTGCTTTAGCTTTGGTAGTTGAAGGCGGGGGCAAATATGCGATTGACGGATATATTATTCGGGTAAAAAGATAGGCTATTTTGCTCTCGAGGCCATGCTAATGCCGGTTATAGGCACAAAATTGTACTGATAGTTGCATATCCATTTTGGACGTTGAAAAATGGGGTACTTATAGTAAGGCTGAACGATCTACTGTTTTTCTAAGTGTTTTGTCTCGACAGAAATAGAAAAAAGTTATTTATATATTTAGTACCGAAATCAGAATACACCCAGAATGAAACAATTCCCAAAAGAAAAAATTCTAGAGAATAATAAACTACTGTTTGCAAGATGGAAAACCAATACAGTGTCTACCAAACAATATATTCTGATGCAAGAAAACGCGTTCGTGTTCGTTATTAAAGGGAAAAAAATAATTTTCCGAGATAAGGAGATATTGGAAGTGAACAACAGACAACTTTTGATAGTAAAGAAAGGGATTCATAATATGACCGAGTATCTTGCTGAGGATGGTGTTTTTGAAGCGATTGTTATTTACTTTAACGATACATTTATAAAAAAAATGAAACTATTTGATGATGTAAGTATTGATACCAATCAACCTAACATCAAAGCATTAAGTCAGCAGATACTCATTCTCAATAAAAATAAAACCATTGAGAGCTTTGTTGTTCAATATGTAGTTTATATTCAAGAAAATGAAAACAACCAAACCATACTTACTTTAAAAGTAAACGAACTTATTTATCTCCTTTTAAGTATATATCCACATACAAGACAATTTTTCAGTACTATTATTTATGAGAGAAACGACTTGGAAGACATTGTAGAAAAATTGTACAAAGAGAATTATACGATTGATCAACTTGCGAAGTTTTCAAATCGAAGCCTATCCACATTTAAAAGGGATTTTAACAGGATATTTCAAAGCTCTCCTGCGAAGTGGATTGTCTCCCGTAAGCTTTCAGATGCCTGTGTTCTATTATTAAATACAAATAAGAGTATATCTGAAATTGCATTTGAAAGCGGATTCGAGTCGTTATCCCTATTTGATAAATCTTTTAGGAGACATTTCAAAATTACGCCATCATTCTTTCGAGAACAACTTGTGAACCAAAACGACAAAACTTAGAGCCTTTAGAGCAACCCCTTCTTCTTTCTTCTAGCTAATTTTGATGTAAAATAATTCAAAAGTATCGAAGTAAACAATTCTATTCTCTGAGAACTAGCAACAATGTTTCTCCAGATGGAACAAAAAGTCAAGATTATGTACACTTATCAGACAGAAAAAGTAAATTATAAAAGTGAAGGAGTAAAAATTTCAGCGTTACAGTATACTCCCTTAAGAGAAGGAAAATGCCCTGTTATTATTATGGCTCATGGCTTTGGTCTTACTAAAGAAGCTTATATAGACAAATTCGCTGAGAAATTTGCCGAAAATGGCTTTATTGTTATCCTTTTTGATTACCGAAATTTGGGAGAAAGTGGGGGATTACCACGACAAGAAGTCAATCCTTATATGCAAATAGAAGATTATAAAAACAGCATTACTTATGCCTATACCTTAAATAAAGTTGATAATGAAAAAATAGGGATTTGGGGAACGAGTTTCTCTGGTGGGCACGTTATTGTGACGGCCGCAACAGATAGAAGAGTTAAATGTGTCGTATCACAAGTTCCTACTGTCAGTGGTTTTAAATCTGGATTAAGAAGAATGCCTGCCGAGAATTTGGCTATCTATTGGGAGATCGTTGAGAAAGATAGACTTGACCGCTTTAATGGAAAGGAGCCATTAATGAGAGCACTCGTAGGTGATCCGGAACAAAACCCCCTCTATCCAATGCTCGAGGCAAAAGAATATTATATGGGAGCGTTTAAATTTTCAAAGACATTTCGTAACGAGGTAACTCTTCGAGCCACAGAGTATAGCCGTATGTATGAGCCTGATATCTATGTGTCGCGTATTAGTCCTACACCGATTATGTATATTGTAGCGCTGAATGATAATGTTACACCGACCGACCTTTGTTTAAAGGCATACGAAAAAACTTTAGAGCCAAAAGCATTGGAAATAATTCCGGGCGGACATTTTTCTCCATACATTGAACATTTCCAAATTGCATGTAAGGCAGCTGTTGATTGGTTTTTGAAATATTTAAATTAAAATATGGTTTTAGACTAATTGAGATTGAAAAGGTTTTTTAACAAAAAGCAGTGTTATCTATATTGTTATATTAACGCCTTTAATAGATTTCGAATTGACGAAATCGTCCTATTTCTTTTTTCTGCAGGATAAAGAAAAAAAAATAATTTGGAATTCTTTTTCAAATTATTAGACTATGCTTTTAAGATACCCTAGAAATATTTTAAACACCCAGCTGATACGTTAGTTAAGTGTTGTTTAGGTAGGTTTTAAGCGAAGAGATTTTAAAAATTTAAAAGAGAATATGAATTATTTAGTAATAGAAAATAATAATGAGGAGGAGTTGACCTATGACATTATAAGTTTTTTCTGGGACAATAGCATTAAAATTTCGATACAGAAGGAGTATACAAATAATGATAATAGCATTTGTGCGGATTGCATTATTTTTTTGGATAACAAAAGCTTTTCCAGGGAGAATATAGTCAAGACAAAATTGTTTATACACTTTTGTAATGATGGTGTTTACTCCAATGCAATTCCTTTTCCGCACAGGATATATAAATATAATTGCTTGAATCGGAATGCTATTTCTGCTTTTTTTTCATGGTGCAAAAGCTTGAATCTTTTTGAAAAATAAGTGGTAAATCCTTAAAAACGCAATTATTATTGCTAGTTATAGTTCTGTTCTTAAAGTGTGATTTGTTAGCGCCTGAAGGTTGTTATCTCCCTCAAAGTACACTTTTATTTACCCAACTCGCGCATCCAGTTATTGAAATCCTCATCGGAAGGTATCTCAAATTTTTTACGCAATCTATTTTTACGGATTTGTACGGCGCGAATGGTCACATAGGTATATTCTGCAATATTTTTTGTTGAGAAGTTCAGGAAAGCCATCGCGCAGAACTCTAATTCGGTGGTTCTAATCTTCGTATCCAAATTTTTCAGGGATTGTAATTGGGACATTGATGAATGCCAGCGATGTTATCTTATCTGAATTATATTACCTCAGGTTCATTTTCATTTCTTCTTCGAAGCTTTTGCAGCTGGGTTATAATCAAGACAGATTTTTATCCAATATTCAAAATCATCATGGTATTGAAAACCGATAGGTTCTACATAACAATAGCCTTTTAGTTGCTTTCCTTTCATTATCATTGGTAAGAAACCTTGTTTTTCCGAAACCTCATCTTCCAGTTCAGCGTTATAGCGGCACATCAGATTGTCATGGCTGATATTGATACACATTTTCCCATTCACAAGAAAAGATAGCCCGCTAAACATTTTCTTTTCCTCAACTTCGATATTTTCTTCGATTGCAAGTCTTTCACGGACGCGGTTGACAAGTTCATTGTTATAAGCCATCACTTCAGTTTTTCTGTTATTTAAATTTACTTAAAAACTAGCATTGTCACACGGCTTTTTCTTAACATAATTTGAAGAATTATAATAAGATCAGTTTGTCGTTCACAAACCATTTTCCAGCCTTATAAAAATATGGGTAAATAAAAATATGTCAAATGTGGGGTTCATATTTGGCGAGAAATAAGAGGTGAAAACTGTTAGTTAGACTGCGGTTGGATGGGACGGATAAATTAAGTAGATTTAATTTCTATAAACAACTTCTTATATGAAATTTCCATTGTTGTTATTGCTATTGATCGGATTTTATTCAGTCACATTTGCACAAAAAGAAAAAAAGCACTTGGCCTTGGTTCGCCTAGATGGAAAATGTGGATTTATTGATGCTTTTGGTCGTGAGGTAATTCCTCCTGTTTATGACGATGCCGGTTCTTGGGGCAATAACCTTGTGCCCGTAAATATAGGTAAGTATGTACCTGATGCCGATCCAGTGGTGTTGGTTGCGCCATCGAACGTAAATCCAAAAGATTCTGTCAAGCATAATGAGCAATACAAAACCGTTGATATAAAAAAAGAAGGAAAGGGCAAATGGGGCTATTGCGATACATCTGGGGCATTGGCTATTCCTGTTCAGTTTACGAATACCACTTTTTTTAGTGAAGGAATTGCAGGCGTTGAGATAAATGGAAAATGGGGCTTTATCAATACGAGCGGGAAAATAGTGGTACAGCCCGTGTACGATAAGATAGGACATTTTTCACAAGGACTGGCAGTAGTAGCTAAAAATGATTTGTATGGCTATATCAATTTAAAAGGCGAAGAAGTAATTAAACTTCAATACGTAAATGCAAAAGCCTTTGAAAATGGATTTGCGCAGGTGTGGGAGAAATATACTTCCAAAAAGTATAATAAAAATAGTATTGGCAGGATTATCAACCTGAAGGGAGAAATAGTTACAGATGCCAAATATGATATAGATGATACTTTTTCGAATGGCTTGTTCAGCTTTTGGCTGCCAGAAGGAGAGTTGCTCCTAGGACTAATGAATACCAAGGGACAAATGATCACGCCGCCAATTTATAAAGAGATTTCACGCTTTAACAACGGCTTAGCCAGGGTTATGATTTATAAGGAAGATAAGGATTTCAAGGAGTTTTATCCCAACTATGGCTATATCAATACAAAAGGAAAAGAGGTGGTGGAGGTAGAGCTGGCCAAAGCGACCGAATTTTATGAGGGTATGGCGGTAGTAGCCAGGTTTGACAATAAGGACGATGGGGAACTGGACCACGCATTGATTAATACCAAGGGAGAATTAGTACTGGGTTACAATTGGAAACAACTCGTACTTTTAGACAGTAAGCATCTTATGGCTATTAGCATTAAAAATCCAAATGAAACCCTACTTATTACTCCCCAAGGAAAAAAGATTTTATCCTTTGAAAAAGAGGATAAGGGGCTTGCCGACTTGGGAAATGGTTTGTTTGCCCTGATGAATGCTGAAGGCGAACCATTGGGACTTGTCGGTTTAAACAAACAATTCCCTTTTAATGCTAGCCAGAACAAAGGCCGAAAATACATGTCGTACCAATTTGGTTTAATCCAGTTTCGTCCTCTCAGTAATAGTAATGAAAACGTATCTCATTTCAAAATAGGGCTTATCAATCTAAAAGGAAACATTGTGGTTAAGCCTAAATACGACGAAATATCAAGTTTTGAGCCAACAGACAATACATTGTAAGGTTAATAGCTTTGAACTTTCAGCGAATATTATTTGCATCAAATTAACTAATGCCTTAATTAGTCGGCATAAAATGAATTTTCAAAAAAGTGTTGATTTTAAAAGAGTTAAATGTAAAAATTTAAGAACATATCAAACTAGTAGTAATTAAATGGATAAGAGTATGATAAATATTAAGTTATATCTTTTTATTATGGGTTATGTGCTTTTTTTCGCTCACAGCATTTGCAACGCTCAGAATAAGAAAAACCACAAGATAGATGTTCAAAGTATCGAAGGCAATTGGTTCGATAAAAAAAATAAAAGGCATCTATCGATCCATCATGAACGGGGACAGGATCATTTTACCATCAACGACTGGCAGGACAATGGTCAGGGCAAGGAACCAATGATTGACGCCTATAAAGCCTGGCCGAGAGGGAATAAATTGATCATGTTGCAAAGTAATACAGATCTGCGAGCCCCCTATGCGGAGATCCTGCCTTCCGGGAAGTTTATTTTGTACCGTACAAAAAAGATGAATGATGCAAAGGGCCCTTTTATAGATAGCGTTTGGTTTTCTAGGTATAAATAGCTCAAACTTGATAGAGGCTTTTAGATTTAGGGTAAATATCCAATGACACAGTTTGAGTTACACTCCCTAAGAGATAGACCGGAAATTATTGCTGCCATGAGTTGCATATCAAAATACGAAGATCTAAAATTCTTTTTTGTATTTTGTTATTGCATAACCGTCAAATCTTATTAGTTCTAACTCTTCTTTTCCTTTTGGCACATTGTAATAAAAATTATAAAATTGAATAACCTTACCTCTAGGTGAATTCTTGGTTGTAAATTTCGAAGTTATCGCAGGTTGTTTGATAATTTCCAAATTCTTTTTCACAAGAGTTGCCATTTTCCCGTTTCCATAAATTTTGACTTCACAACTATCTTTTGGTAACAATGAGAAAGTATTTGATAAAAGCGCTTTTCTTTCGTCTAACATCCATTCTTTTTTCATTCCTCGTAATTGTGCTACTTCAAATTCAGCATTTTGGATAATTTCCAAAACATTTCTACTGTTTTTATTGTTTAAATCTTCCGTAAGTTTGGCAAGAGCATTATAAAGTTTATCAAATAGTTCTGTTGTATTCTTCAATTGAACCGAATTATTTAAAGAAGATAGTTCGACAGGAATTTTAGTATTAAAATTTATTATTTTCAGAAAGTAGCCATTCTGAATGCTTTCTTGCGTAATATCTTCATCAGATAACTCAAAATTTACTAAAATATTTTCTTTAGGAAAATCGGACTCGTTCGAAATAATTGATATTCCTTTAGCTGACCGGATCAAGAGTATTTTTAAAATTGGTTTCCCTTGCTTTTTGTAATTTGCCAAGTCGATTAGAATTTTTAATTCTTGTTCTCCACTTCTGTTAATCCCAATGTCAATGAAATTTGGAATTGTATTTCCAAAGAATTCAAGACCTCTAAAAACCGGATAATCATTTATTGATATTTCTGTCGGATAATAAAAAGTTTGTTGAATACCATAGTTACTCTTCTCCGCATTGTATTTTAGTTTATCCAAAAGTTCTGTCTTATTTTCCTGGCCTTTACAAGAAATAAAAGTCAATAAAACTATTATAAATAAATAATATTTTTTCACAAGTCAATTTTTTAGATAACGTTTTGAGTATTGCCGAAGGTGGGGATTTCGAAACCGAACCTTTCAACTAAAATACAAATTTCTGACGGAGTACAAAATGCGGATTATAAACAGCCCCAATAGACAGTTTCGTCTCATATATCTTAACCGAATTTGGAATTTAAAATGATAGAAACTGTTTTGGCTTAGCAATTTCTCATTTTGGCTAACTTCCACGAAAACGGTTTTCAGAACTTTGTTTCATCATTAAATTTAAAGAAATGAAGAAAGTATTTATTACAGGAGCGAACAAAAGTATTGGTTACGAGACTGCTCGCCAATTGATACAGCAAGGGTGTTATGTTTATTTGGGAACCCGTAATTTGAAGAACGGACAGCAATCCGTTGAAAAGTTGAAATCAGAGGGGCTGCGTAATGTTGAACCTATCCAGATCGACATCACGGACCAGGCATCGGTAGACGCGGCGCGAAAAGAAATTGGCGGAAAAACAGAAATATTAGATGTTCTTATTAATAATGCAGGAATAAGTGGCGGGATGCCACAGAAACCGGCGTCTGTAGATCTTAACGTTTTGTACGAAGTCTTTAATGTCAACCTCTATGGAGCCGTAAGAACTACAAAGGCATTTATCGATCTGTTGAAAAATTCTTCGCAACCACGTATTGTCAATGTAACCTCCGGTATGGCATCCATGACGCATTGTGGCAACCCTGATTTTCAATACCTCGATTATGTGGGCGGTATTTATGGACCATCAAAAGCAGCACTCAATATGTACACCATTGCACTTGCACTTGAATTGCGCGACACAGCGTTTAAGGTGAATGCTATTGACCCGGGCTTTACAGCAACAGACTTTAACAACCACCGTGGTACGGGTAGTGTTGAGGTAGCAGGTAAACGTATTTTAAAATACGCTATGATTGGGCCGGATGGACCGACAGGGAAATTTATATCCGAAGAGATCAACCCCGAAACCGGAATTGTTGCTTTTTAGACATAAAAAAACTGTTAAATTTACGACATGGAAAAGGTAGAAAAATTACCTCGCAAATTCAAATCTTTGTCAGACTTTCATCGGACGTTGGGGCAGGTGATGCCCTTTCATACGATGGTGAGCCTCATCGATATCGGTGTTAATCATATTGATCCGGATGAATCCTTTAGCTCGTTTATGACAGATTTCTATCAGATCATATATAAGCCGGATATGCAAGGAAAGGCAAGATATGGGCAAAATTACTATGACTTTGCCGAAGGAGGATTGATATTTTCAGCTCCGCATCAGATATTCGAAGCCCCACCACGTAGTACTAAATCAGGTTACGTTTTATCGATTCATCCGGATTTTTTATTATCCTATCCGCTGGCAAAGAAAATAAAACAACATGGATTCTTTTCCTATGCCACTAATGAGGCACTTCATCTATCTGAACATGAAAAGCAAACGATCATGTCAATCTTTAAAATAATTGATGATGAATTAAAGAGTAGGATGGATGAGTTGAGTCATGAGGTAATTATTTCCCAGCTTGATTTGTTGCTGAATTACTGCAACCGTTTCTACAAAAGGCAGTTTATCACGAGAAAAGTAGTAAATAATGACCTTTTAGTTAGAATGGAGGACTTTTTGGATAATCAATTCAATAGTATGGAACTATTGGGCAGGGCACTGCCAACCGTACACGATCTTGCTGAACATCTGAATACATCCCCAAGTTATTTGAGCGATATGCTTCGCTCATTGACCGGACAAAATGCGCAACAGCACATACATAATAAACTGATTGATAAAGCTAAGGAAAAGCTGTCGACGACTGAAAATTCAATTAGTGAAATCGCATACCAGTTAGGTTTCGAACATCCACAATCATTCAGTAAATTATTTAAAGCAAAAATGAATGTTTCACCTTCAGCATTCAGGCAGTCTTTTAACTGATAATTTTTGGTGGATAACTATTTTTGAACTTTCTCCACATATTGGTCCGTGCAAAGATTTATTACATATTTCAGATGTTTATGGTTCTGCCACTAGATTCGGATACAGAGTATGGAGAGTTTCTTATAATGGACAATATATACTTGCTATCACTAAAGACAATGATATTTAATCTTTTGTAAAAAAGAGAGCTGGTTAATTTAAGAGGGTATGTGTCGTCCTGGAAAAACTTTACAGTGTCTAAACATTGACAATAAGCAATTAAGTCTTATCGTCCTGCATAGTGAGATTGTAGTAGATATTGAGAACGTAAGTTTACCTGAAAATATTATTCCCTTTCTAAAAGAGATATTTGGTGATTTGTTGCAAATGAATTGGAAGTAGATGCTATGGGGTAGCATATTTTTTAAAAAGATCACTGATAACCGTGATTTTTTAGTTCCATTTTTCTTTTTAATATTGACCATCCGACAAGTAGAATTTAAGAGCATGAAAATCTCCGATCAACAAATAGTGTTTATAAATACTCATTTCAATGAGGGCGTTCCGGAAAATGATGTGGACGAGTCAAAATTCAGGGAATTAAATTTATACTTTCCGAAATTAAGTCCTTGACAGATATAACTTGAATCAGCAATTTTCACGATTTGATTGATCTGGAGCTTAGCCTTTGTCCGCATGTAGAAAATATTGTCACAAGAGTTTCAGAAGTGAGCACACTGAGATACCTTTATATCTTTCGAAGTGGCGAGATCCAGTCCTTGCAAAACTTGGCCAAGCTTACAGAGTTAGAAGAATTGACCATCGAAGATAAAGGTAAATTACTGAACAAAGACATTTCGTAACTGGATAAAAAGACAAATCTGGGATATAGCATCGAAATTGGAAGTTTTGCAACAACAAGCGACTAGGGTTAGTTCGGAGCCATGGATGATCGAAAATTTTCAGCTCTATTTTGGACCCATAGTAATAACTTTATAACAAATGAACCACAAATACCTATTAACATTATTTTTTCTCACAGCAAGCCAATTAGCTAATGCACAGTTTGCAAAAATCATTGACAAAGACGGCTATGTAAATGTGAGGAAACAAGCCACAGTTAATAGCGCAATTGTTTCTAAAATCGCTGCTGACGAAATTGTCTATGCCTTTCCCGATCAAAAACTCGGCGATTGGGTAAGTCTTGATTACACCAACAGTCAAAACAAAAGTGTTACCGGATATGTACACAATACAAGAATTAAATTTATTGAATCTTATAAGCATATCCCAAATATATCTTTTGATGAAAGCAAGGCAACATTTAGATCAAATGATGTCACTGTGGAAATGAGGTCCGACAAGTTCGATTACGAAAAAAACAAAAGTTACTTTTCATCGACTAAATATGAAGGCTATACCATTGTAGACAAGTTTAAAGGGCAGAAGCTATGGGGAACAGATGGCGGGATCCCGTCAAGCCACTACATATCCATAAAAGCAAAAATAAAGGGTAGGACTGTCCTAGTTCCCGAAAAGGAAATTGAGAACCTCTTTAATATCAACAATGAATTTGCAGCATGTTACTATGATGATTTAAATGATATTTTATATATCACTTCTGTTAATAGTGATGGAGCCGGTGGATATGCAGCTTTATTTACGATTGAAAAAGGTAAATATAAAGCACGAGTCGTGACAATGCCTTTTTAGGTGATGAAAAACGCATTCAACTATTTTTGAAAGACATTTTGGCCCATTGTTTCAGTCTTCTTTAGTTAGATGCAATTGAAGAAAACCGTTTTTAAGTTTCTGACCTTCGTACTTGAACTTTGAACTTAACTCCTCATTGTTTGCTAAAATTGCTCCAGCTCCAGTGATTATGGGGCTGACGTTAAAATAAATAACTGTAACCAAATCTTTGTCCAAAAAGGCGTTGAAAGTACCTGCTCCGCCTCCAACGGCTATTTCCCGTACTCCTTTTGCAGACATATATGCAATGGCCTCTTCAGGACTTGCTACAATCTTGTAGCCATCAGCCGTATAAGATTTATCGGCCAATATGATGATTTCTATTCCATTAAAATGTTCTTTTACTTGATCTGGAAAATTTAGAAAATTTTCAAATGTTTTCAATCCTATCACTACATTTCCAACCTGTCTTACAGATTGTACGTAAAATTCCATTGCTTCCGGTGGCAGCTTATGATACGGGTTATCGGATATCAAAATTCTTCCATTAGCCGAAATGTTTGCGATTACTGTTACTTTCATAATGACTTTTTTTAAATTTCTGTTCAACAAAACTATTGGATATTCAATATATATTTACTATTCATTACCTTTAGGAAAGTAACTATCTTATGAGCAAAAAAAAACGTGATATTGATAAAGAAACTATATTGGCATTAAAAGATGGCATTGAATTGCTCAGTGGTAAATGGAAATTTTGTATCCTGCACAATTTACAGAAACACGGCACAATGCGGTTTAAAGATCTGCAAGAGATGGCTCACGGAATATCCCCGAAAGTACTATCCAAAGAACTTCAGGAATTAGAAGATAATTTGCTGATTAGCAGGACGGTTAATGACACCAGACCTGTGACCGTTTCTTATGCGCTTACCACATATGCCATAGAAACGGAGGAAGTTGTCAATGCTTTAATTAAATTTGGTCTAATGCATAGAGATAAAATTAAAGCAAAATGAGGTTTCTATTTTAAACAGCTGCAGGAGCTAGGTTACATTGATCCAGTGATGATAACTCCTCACTGTTAGATGCTTACATTTAGAGAATTCTTATAGTTGGTTTCATAGAAAAATGGAAGACGGGATTACGTTGGGATTAAATCTTGAAGTCTGAGAAGGGTAATTTCCAGATATTTACGGTTCTGTGATTTTACAATTTCAGTTAAGAGCGCCATTAATTTCGTTGATAAAAAATTTGATAGATACTGTTATACGGGCATCGGCTATTAGAAAAGAATCGGAGGGGAGAATGTATGCCAATTACAGGTGGAATTTTTGACAATCATTAAACCTATCATATTATATAATAAAGAAGATTTTCGCTGTTTTGGGTGGAACACTTCTTCTCGTTTCTTTACTAACTTTTCCCTTATTACGCTACCTCTTATGACTAAAACTGCATTCTACACTATCGTTTCAACCACAAGAAACTGGCAGATCTCAACGAATAATAAAACGCATCCAACGAATTGTAATTCCAGCAAAGATCTCGGCATTTTATTTTTAAATTTAATCAGACAGGATATTACAAATACGAATTTCAATACGGCATAAAACAATCAAATGGAAAATTTGCACTTGTTACCGAAGGAAATTATAAAAATGAGAACCATCAATTAGGAGAAAAGGTAAAAATAAAAACGTATAAATGCATCAGATTTTGAGGCCCAATCTCCAAATTTGTATATGTTAATACCTTTACTTTTAGTGTTTGATTTTTTTTAAGAGTGTATTTTGTTTTCAGATAACTTCTTAATATTAACAATAACTGTAATTTATAGGCCATATGAATAAGGACTATGTAAATCAGACTTTAGCGCTAAAAACTAAATTTTCAAACAAAAACTTTGTGAATTGGGATTTCACAAACACAAACTTCAATAGTGCCATATTTGAAAATACCAATTTTGATGGCTGTTTGTTTAAAGCCTCAATTTTAGCAGGTTCGCGCATTTTTTATGATTCCAATTTCAAAAATTGCATTTTCAAAAAGATTAATTTATCTGAGACTACCTTTGGTAGCCACAAAGGAGTTTATACAGATTGTATTTTTGAAGACTGTGAGTACAAATATAGAGCCTTTAATTTTACACAGTTTGTCAACTGTAAATTTATAAAAACGAAATTTACAACTGTCAATTTCAATGGCAGTCAATTTCGTAGTTGCATTTTTGATGGTAAATTCAAGGATGTTACCTTTAATGGGCTCTATGATACTAATCGTGATTCAAAAGCATGTTTGCAACATTGCGATTTCTCTAGTTCTATTTTTGGAGATTTCGTAAGTTTCGACAATTGTGATCTATCAACCTGTACAGCACCAAAAGACACAACATTTGATAAAATTTTATATCAGGTGGATGCGTCAAATCCCAAACTATTGAGCACTGGAAGTCCTGATCGTTTGACAATTACTGATATCTAATCAATTTGGTACCATTTCAAAAGCCGGTATGGCAATAGAGATAAGGAGCTTATTCGATCTCCATCCCAGCCAAAAGTATAAGTACATTGGAAGGAACAAAACAATAAGTTGAAAATGCTAAGTGCGTCAAAGAATTTACTTCATATGTTGTTTAAAGTAAATAAAATGATAGGCAATAGAACTGTTCCAATAAGCCGTATTATGATCACCGGACCGACTGATGAATGTCGCAGGAATACCAATACTATCCACCAGCTGCTTTAATTCCATGCTGGCAGGGTATAAAATATCCTCGCTGCCACAATCAAAGATAAAGTTCCGTTTAAAGTTGGGCCTTTTACTGATGATCTCCAATATGCTGTAGTCATTCCAGTTTATATAATTGTTTTCTGCCCCACCCAGTAGTTTTTTTGTGTCATCTACCAATCTGTTATTTTTCCAAAAATGTTGACTGACCTTTTGAAAAATGTTAAAATCTATTTTTAGTGCACCACTGCTGCAACCAGCGGTATTAAAATAGTCGTCATGCAGTACAAAAAGTCTTAATGCGCCATACCCACCCATGCTCAATCCACTGATAAAGATATTGTCTCTGTCAACATTATAAGCCTGATGTATTGTGGGGCTGAGTTCCTTGAAGAAAAAGTCATCATATTGCATTTCATTTCCCAATGGACTATTAAGGTAAAAAGATGTATAACCATCTGGAGTGACAACAATAAAACCATATTGATCAGCCATCTGCTGAAGATCGACAGTATGGTTCCATTGCTTGTAATTTTCGCTATAGCCATGCAATAAATAAACTATGGGATACTTCGTATTCTTATTATAAGTTTTCGGCTTAAAAACGAGGACAGTATCCTGTTTCTGAAGATATTTTGATTGAATGACAAACTGTTCCTGAGCACTAAGGCCCCACGAGTATAGAAGTGTGATAACTGTAATAAGATATTTCATGTTGTTTGGATTTCTTAACTTTGTACTACAAATATCAACTGATATTTTACTGCAGTCAATGACTAACAAAATTGTTAGGTTTTAATTCAACAGTTATGCGTAAAAGTAATTCGACCAACGCCATTAATGAGAAGTTCCTTTTTCAGGTCTGTGAGCTAAATTCTGCGATCGCTATGATCAGTGGACGGTGGAAATCCCAGATTGTTTATTCAATTAGTCAGGGGAACAATAGGTTCCATTTGCTACAGAAGGAACTACCCAATATTTCTGAGCAGGTTTTAGCTAGGCAGCTAAAAGAATTAGAAACACATGCTATTTTGCTAAAAGCAGATATTCAAGGTACTGTACCACCGGGGGTGGCCTATATTTTAACCAGCAAAGGTTTGGATCTTATACCCATATTGGAAAGTTTATGTGGTTGGGGTAAGGCATATGCAGAGGGAAAGGAAATAGTGACCTCTCCCCGAATTTAGTGTTCTAAAGTAGAAAATTCAGCTGTGTTGACCTGTTTTTCGATAAACATAGTCAAATGCTAAACTCTTTATATAATGAGAAGATGTGATTGAATTCGTGATACTTTTCATTGTTAAAAGTGAGTGGTTATTTCTCTAAATACTAACAATAAAAATATAGAAAAGGGATATTAATCGCTAACAAAAATCTTAATAAAAGCTATCCATTAGCATCATAAGTAAACCGCTAAATGATTGTTCATCTTACTATTGCAGTAGGACTGTGTTTGCACAATAGGGCTTATGAGGTATAGACAGAATTGAAAGTAGATAAAATAGAAGTTTTTAAACGTTAAAGTGCCCTATTAATTTAAGGTGTTTGACTTCTAATTTAATACTATTTAACATTACAACATAAGTATATTATCTATATTGTATTCAATAATAAACCTGTATTATGAAGAAAGTAATATTACCTTTTCTGTTGACCTTTGTTTTGACTGTTTTTCTTTCAATTTTTACCTATGCGCAACAGATCAAATCCTATAACGTTGATCAGCAGGTTATTAAAAATGGGCTACCGGCAGCTTGGTTCTTAGCAGAATCCCGAGGCTACTCTTTCACCGTTGAAAGACATAGCAAGTACGCCGATAAAACACAGTTAAAAATTAGTAGTGTACGCGATAACAATGGGTATTCAGGTGTTTTGATGCTGAATATCCCTGAAAACCTAGAAGGGAAGGAAATTGCTTTTGAAGGAAAAATCAAGACAGAGAATATAGCTCCTGACGGATTCGCAGGATTATTTATCCAATTAAAACCCAAAGTTGACGTCGAGAATATGGAGTCCCAGAAATTGAATGGAACGCATGACTGGGAAACATTTGGTGTCAGGCTTAAGTTAAAACCAAAAGAAACACGGAGTATTGCCATTGGGACCTATATCGTTGGTAAGGGGGCAGCCTGGTTCGCTGATCTTACCCTTAAAATAGATGGTAAGGACTATACCAAGGCGCTGCAATACCCGAGCATAAACAAAGCAGATACTATTTATAATTTCAATTCACAGTTGAAAGAAATTTCATTAACGACTGATAATATTGCTAAGTTAGCCCATACAGCTCAGATTTGGGGGATGTTAAAATATTTTCACCCTGCCGTTACTTCGGGGAAATGGGATATGGATACTGAGCTTTTTAAATTTATTCCAAACCTGCTGGCAAGTAAAGATCCTGCTGCTACCGAACATCTTTTAAGTGAATGGATCCAGCATTTTGGTCCCTTTGAACCATCTGTGCAGCAATCGACTATTGCTACAGAAAAAACTGCAGCAGCAGCCCACGATGAATGGATAGATAAATTGCCCTATTCCAATAAGCTCAAAGAAAAGCTTACCGCGCTGTCCCATGTGATACCAGTAATGCCAAACCAATATATAGACTATTCTGAAGGGGCCGGCAACCCCCAGTTTTATGAATACAGTTACAAAACTGTTCCGCTTTCCGATATGGGTTTTCGACTTTTAGGATTATTCCGATATTGGAATGCCATGCAATATTTTAACCCGAACCAAAAGCTCTCCGCACAACCATGGGATAAAGTATTGACAGATTTTATACCGCTATTTGTCGGAGCGAAAACCAAAGCTTCGCTGGATGGAACTTATCTCAAGCTTTTTTCAAAAATCAATGATACCCATGCATTTTCTTACCTTTCAGACTATTATCATAAAGATATATTTGGCCCACGTGCTGTAGGATTTAAGAGCGGTTTTATTCAGAATCAGCTGGTGGTCACAGAGCTTTCAGACGATCAGTTCAAAAAAGGGCAGGAGTTACAGGTCGGCGATATTATTATGGAGATTGGCGGAAAGCCCGTTTCCGGTATGATTGATTCATTGAAACAATACGTCGCTGCTTCCAATGAAAGTGCTCTAATGCGTGACCTTCCGGGACGGATGTTAAAAACTGCGGATTCCCTGTTAATGTTGAAGATTCACCGCGAGGGTAGGGAATCGGTTTTTTATATACCCACGCGTGCTATCGAGTCAATCAAGGATACGGATGCAGAACCAAAGCCCGCGATTCGGAAAATGAAAGACGGCATTTTGGTCGTGGATATCGGTGTGTTTAAGGATTCAGACACCCAACGACTAAAAGATAGCCTGCAAGGACAACGTGGGCTTATTTTGGACTATCGTAATTATCCTTCGGCGAGCATGCATGATGAATTGCGTGATATGATCTTTCCATCAGAAAAAGACTTTGTAATATTTTCGACGAGTAAAGGTATGCGTCCCGGACTGTTTAAATATACTGATCCGGTCAAGACGGGCACGGTAAATCCGAAGGCCTTTAGCGGTAAAGTCGTTATTTTGGTTAACGAGAGAGCTCAGAGCGCATCTGAATTTCAGGTGATGGCATTTCGTACCATACCCGGATCTCAGGTTGTTGGCTCTCAGACAGCAGGAGCGGACGGCAACATCAGTTGGCTTCCACTTCCACTGGGCTATTCAACTGCTTTTTCGGGTATAGGAGTATATTATCCTGATAAAAGCGAAACGCAGGGCATAGGTATTGTACCCGATAAGATTGTATATCCCACAATTGAGGGGATCCGGAAGCATCAGGATGAGGTGCTACAGGCAGGTATTGATTTGATAATAAAACAATAGGCAAAAGCTCTCATTCCATCCGATCGCAGGTACAACAAAGCATAATTGCAAGAATTAGATCTTTGTGCAAAAAATAGGTATTAATTACTAGAGCGTAATTATTTCATTTTCCATATCATGATAAAGAAGGATTTTCCATTGTTCTTCTTTTGCTCTTTTCTTCCAAATGATTCGTTCTTCCATCGCTTTTTTGCCATCATAATCAGTTTTAAATGCTATTTGATAGTTTAAATATCCCATTTGAGGAAGATTGTCTGCACCATAAAAAGCTGTCTCTCCGTTTTCCTTAATCCAGAAATCTGAGGATAAGGAGTATGTCCGCCGGTAACTTCGAAATCACATTCTGAAGTAATACTTCCTTTATCAGAATCCATCCAGACAATATTGGCATGCTCAATGATGAACTTCAAGACATCCAGATCAAAGGAAGGACTGCGGAAGATGTTGCCAAAGCTGTTATTTACCTGTCAGATAACAATGTGGCAAGCTTCATGACCGGAACGGAAATCCTTATGGACGGCGGCATGGTTTTATAATTCGGGCTTTATTTTTTGGAATATGAATGCTGGAAGCCTGAAAAACTTCCAGCATCTTGGTAAGTGTATAACTTTTCATCGTCAAATATGTTGTCCATAAGATATCGGTTAAGTATGAATAGCCTTTGTTTCAAATCTCATATATGTAATTTTATAGAGATCTGAAAATTGGAGAAGAGCTAGATCTTGCCTCCCTTGGAGAAAGTCCTAGCAAATGATGATGTTCTAATGGAATATCATGATAATACACAGCTTACTCATCATACGATTATTTATTTTTCCGCAAGGGCTAGAACTATGTTAAAATCGTCTCTCTTTTGATGTAGTCAAATGCGAAACTGTTCATATAGTCAGAAGAGCTTACTAAATTGCCGTTTACGCCAACTGCTGAAGACAGACAATTTAATCAACTCCTTTTGTACGCATTGGGAGACAATAAATCGCTGTTGAAGCTGTGATAAATAGATCAGTTCGATCTTTGCCACCAAAACAAACATTCGATGTCCATGGTTCTTTTACCTCAATATGTCCTATCAGTACGCCTATCGGACTATAGATAGAAACACCTTTCCCCGTAAGGTAAATATTTCCTTGATTGTCTAATGTCATCCCATCTGAACCTTGGTCGATGACCGCCTTCTGCCCGCTAAGCTTACCGCTAGATTCAATGGTATACCTGTAAGTTTTATTTCGCACCCTATCCGCTACATATAGGTATTTTCCATCAGGCGATCCTACAATGCCGTTAGGCTTAGCTACATCATCAGCCACTACAATTGGCTTTTTACCTTTTCCCGGAGGGAGGTAATAAACTTTCTGCCCTTCGATCTCTGGTTTTTTTCTGGTCCAGTAGTCACGCTGATAATAGGGATCTGTAAAATAGATGCCTCCTTTCTTATCTGCCCAAAGATCATTTGGACCATTCAGTTTCCTGCCATCTACATCTGACATCAGGACTGTAACTTTGCCATCATTGCTTATCGACCAAATTTCGTTTTTTTCGTCTGCGCAAGCAAGTAGCTGACCGCGATGGTTAAAGTACAGTCCATTTGCACGGCCGGCTGAATCTTTAAAAAGAGAAAGATGACCTTCCGTGTTGTATTTCCAGATTTTGTTATTGGGCTGGTCAGTAAAATAGATATTCCCATCCTTGTCCACCGCCGGCCCTTCTGTAAAGGCAAACTGCCGAGATATTAATTTCAGGCTGTCCTGATTAAACAATTGCGCCCTTACATCTAAGCCCCTTAATGAGAAGAGTAATATTAGCAAGAATGCCGGATAGTACCTGCTGGAATTAATTAAATGTAGCATAGTAAAAGTAATTAACTAAATTATCGTTTATCCAAAAAAAATCAAGGATTAGTATTGACCTCTCCCCAAAAAACTGGATTATTTAAAAGTAGAGAATTCGGTGATGAATTACTAATTTTAAAAGTGAGGAAAAGCGATGAAGAAAACAAAGTTTACCGAAGTTCATAGACATGAGGGCGCTATAATTTATAAACATTAAAATAATGATACAACAAGCATTTGCATACAAAGCAAAGGAGATTTTAGAATCAGACGACAATGTGATTGGTTTGGCAATTGCAGGCTCCTGGCTTACCAATGAAATAGATGAATTTTCAGATCTTGATTTAATTTTGGTGACGAGACAAAGAATTTCTAACGACAGAAATCTTATGTTGGACTATGCTAAAAAGTTGGGGAATTTTGTATCTGGATTTACTGGAGAGCACGTCGGAGAACCAAGATTATTAATTTGTCTTTATGACGCGCCTCTTTTACACGTAGATATTAAATTTCTAACAATTGACGAATTTCACGTCCGTATTGAAAATCCAACTTTGCTAATCGATAAAGATAAACAACTTGAAAAAATAATTTCTCAGACAGTTGCAAAGTTTCCCTATCCAGATTATCAATGGATTGAAGATCGCTTTTTGGACTTGGGTACATTACGCTTTGTTAAAAATAGGAAGGGGAGAATATTTTGAAGCATACGACTTTATGGCATTTTTACGGACAGTTGTTTTTGGTCCATTGTTGCATATTAAAAATGGAAATTTACCTCGGGGTGTTAGGAAAGTCGAAACAGATTTATGCCCCGCAGATCTCGAAAAACTGAAACTCACTATTCCAATGTATCATAGGCAATCATTATTAGACAGTTTGAGAAATGGAGTGTTGTTATATAGGCAATTAAGGAGAGATCTTTTTGACAGCAACGTGATTTTACATAACGACACAGACAAGAAAGTGATGAACTATTTTGAAAAAATCGAAGGCCGAAGATAAATTAGAACTTGGATGGCAGTTAAACTTGACGCTTTTTACGATCGATCAAGTTTACTGCGTTACTTCAGCTTAACTATATCTCCACCATATTCAGTTGTTTTAAAGCATCCATTATTTTGTAGTATTTTGTAAAAACTCTTTTGTTTCAAGAATTTCAATGGTTTTTCTTAGCGTTTCGGTTAATGCCTTCAATTGTGCAATCTGATCATTCTTAGTTTCCAACTGTTCAATAAGATAACTAATCTGCGGGGGCAGGCCGTTTACCTGATTTTCAAACAGATTACTTATCACTCTATTATTCAGGTAATAAATGAAAAGATTATGCTGAAGTAGTTCTGATAGTTTGATAAGTTTTTCGACGTCTATGGAGCTGCTGTCATAGATTTTCTCCAATTCCTCCTCGCTAACATCAATATATGTTGCCACGTCCTTTAGATTAAAGTCGCCTGCGTTTACCAGTTCCCTTATTACGTTGCCTAAGTGGTGCGTCCTACTATTATTGTATTTATCCATTCTGCAACTTTCCATTTATGTAATATTTATTGATTCATGAATAGTAAAAGTCAAGTGGGGGAAGTAAAGATATACTTTTACCCAGCGTAAAGAATTCATCAATACTAAAGACTTTCAAATCCAAAAGTCCATCCTGCATCATCATCTCCTAATAATTAGCATATGACCTTCATAGCTAGGAGTTGTACCTTTTACATTCATTTTAAAAAATCTTCTTCTACCAGAGCGTTATTTAAAAATACACCTGTATTATTGCCCGTTGATACAGCATATGATACAGCACGTAGCGGATTAGTGTTGTCTCCACAAGCAAATATATTATCCACTGTTGTTTTCTGAAATGCATCTACTTTGATAAGTCCCTGTTCTGTCAATTCACAGCCCAATAATTCGGGGATTTTACAATGTTGTTCAAATGGAGGTCTAGCATAGATGACATCTAATTTAAAAATTGAATTGTCTGAAAAAGTTATTTCTTCAACTACGCCATCTGTATGTTTCAACGAGGCTATCTTCTTCTCAACTATTGAAATATTGTGTCTTTTGATTTCATCGGTCTGCTCTTGTGTCAGCTCCGATTTTCCATTGGTAAATATCGTTAAATCCTTTGTCCAGTTATTAATAAGTCGGCACAAGTGAAATGCACCATATCCATTTGCCAAAATCCCTGTTTTTTGATTTTTTACTTCATATCCATGACAATAAGGACAATGAAGTACTGTGATTCCCCAGCATTCAGAAAACCCCTTAATGTTTAGCATTTTATCTTTTAAACCTGTTGCAAAAACAAGTTTTCTAGCTGAAAATATTTTACCTGATTGAGTTGATAGCTCAAAGCCCTTATCAGTTTTCGTTGCATTAACAGCAAGGTCAGTCAAGAATTTTACAGTGTCGTATTTTAACACTTGATCTTTTGCCTTTTCCCCAATAACGTTTGGTTTTTCTCCGTCTTGCGTCAGAAAGTTATGTGAATGAGGTGTTTGTCGGTTACAGGGCAAACCGCTATCAATAATTAAAACATTTCTTAATGCTCGTCCCAGAGCCATCGCTGCCGAAAGTCCTGCATAGCTACCGCCAATTATGATTACGTCAAAATCTTTGTTATCTGTCATTTCATTAAAATTTAAAAATGATGTTAATGGAAGAGGTAAAGCTAAAATGGATAAAGCAAGTCCTCCTTGTTTAATTAATTCTCGTCTTGATATTTTTTTCTGTTTATCCTTTATTTCCAATGGTCTGCTTAGGCCGTTGGTTTCAGGGGTCCCATCGCTTATCTGATCTTCGCAAAGATTAGCTATGATCTCCCTATTATTTTCTGGTCTGTCCGTCTCCATACTTGTAATATTTATTGGTTGCTAAATGTTCAAAACCAATTCATCTATTGTTTATTTGTATTAAACAGTGTTCAAATATAATAAAAATATATTTGTTTTAACAAAATAGATAGATTAAATTTTTAAACAGCTCAGGCTGTAATACACAACTTTAAACTAAATAAACAACTGAATTACTTCAATATATGGCATTTTCCAGCAGATATCATATTGAAGTGTAAAAAAAAATTGGATAATTGAACAGTGTTTAATAGATTTGCATCATAAAATTAATTTCAAAATTTAAGAAATGAAAAAAGCATTAATAACTGGAGCAAGCGGAGGCATAGGTTTGGAAATTGCCAGACGTCTTTCCCAACAGCATTACCAATTGACCCTAGTGGCAAGAAATGAACAGAAATTGAAATCTGTTCAGGAGCAACTTGGGAGGGAAGCACATCAGATTCTTGTAGCAGACCTTACCATAAAAGAGGATATCGAGAAAGTCAGTAAGCACCTTACTGAAAATAGTTATGATCTTCTTGTTAATAACGCAGGAAATGGTTCTTATGGAAGGTTTACAGAGATACCTATTGGAGAACAGTTAAATACCATGACATTGAATATGGAGGCATTGGTATCCTTGTCTTATGCATTTTTAAGCAAAGCAGTATCAGGAAATGCGCTGATCAATATTGGGTCACTACTGGCTCATTCATCTTTTCCTGGTGGAGCCGTGTATGCGGGAACAAAAAGCTTTGTTGCCAACTTTTCGGAGTCACTCTGGTATGAATATAAAAATAAAGGTATCTTTGTATCAGGCTTTAATCCCGGTGCTGCCGATTCTGATTTCCATTCGAACTCGGGCAGTGATACAAGTGCATTTCCAAGTTTTGTCGTATCGAGTGTTTCTGAAGTTGCCGACGAATTTATGAAGGCATTGGCAGCAAGAAGAAAGCCAAGAGTAATACAAGGATTTAAAAACCGAATGATGCTATTTGGGTTTAAGTTTCTCAACAGGAAATCAACCATTAATATAATGGGTAAAATTAGTCCGGGGCTTAAGGCTTAAATTTTAAAGCCAAATAAAAATTAAAATGAGTATAGCAGAAAGAAAACAGGAAGAAAAACAGGAAATGCACCAGCGTATCTTAAATGCGGCACGCAAAATATTTCTTGAAAAAGGATATGAAAAGACCAGTATGCGCAATATTGCCAATGAGATCAATTATAGTCCTGGCAGTCTCTATTTTCATTTTAAGGATAAAACCGAAATTTTTCAGGAGCTTCAAAAAGAAGGATTCACGTTGCTTCTAAACCAATTGAAAGTGCTGAACAGCGTAGCAGATCCATTTGAACGACTTAAGGCATCGGGACGTGTGTTTATTCAATTTGCGCAGGAAAATAAGGATTACTACAACCTCATGTTCATGGTTGAGGAGACCGTAAAAAATCCTACCGAAACCAGGTTCACAATTGCACAGGAAGCCATAAATCATATGTGTTCTATGATCCGCGATTGCCAACAACAAGGTAAATTCATAGAGATGGATACAGACTATTTTACATTTATGGTGCTTTCCGCAATGCATGGAATTTGTGCCTTGTTTTGCAAGGACCGTACAACAAGTTTTATAAACAAAACAAATGAAGAGCTGATGGAAAACGGCTACGCATGTTTTGTTGCTTTGCTCGAAAAGAGCTAGGCACTTTTTTTTATTATTTTATTGAACAGTGTTTAAATTTATTACAGTGATTAAATTATATCAAAAACCTAAATTATTATGGTCGATTTTGTTGACCATGGTATTGATCACTGCCCATCAGAGCAGGGCACAGGATAGGCTTGACCTATACATAAAAGAAGGTCTGGAATCAAACCAGAGTATAAAACAGCAAAATTTTATGCTGGAGAAAAATGTTTATGCGCTCTCGGAGGCGAAAAGTATGTTTCTACCAAATATTGCCTTTTCAACAACCTATACCAAAGCCGATGGCGGACGGACAATCGATATTCCTGTGGGCGATATGATGAACGGTGTGTACAGTACACTAAATCAGTTAACAGGAAGCAATTCGTTTCCGCAATTGCAAAACCAGCAGGTATTGATAAACCCCGATAATTTCTATGATGCAAAATTTCGCATAACCCAACCAATTCTGAATGCAGAGCTCAATTATAACAAAAAGATTAAGACAAAGCAGATCGGCCTCCAAAAAGCGGAAGTGCTACTTTATAAAAGAGAATTGGTAAAAGAAATTAAAGTAGCCTATTATAATTATCTGAAAGCGACCAATGCCGTAAAGATCTACCAATCTTATCTAGCATTGGTGCGTGAAGGGGAGAGAGTGAACAGGAAGCTATTGGATAATGGTAAGATTAACCGGACAGCCTTGGTCCGAAGCCAAAATGAGGTTTCCAAAATCGAGGCTTCGATCGTGACTGCTATAAAGACGCAAGAATCGGCCAGGTATTATTTTAATTTTCTTCTTAATCGCCCACAGACAGAAAGTATTTTAATAGATGAAATAACCGCCTTGCCGGACCAGACCGCTCTAATAGGTGAAGATATCGGTAATCGCGAGGAGCTTTCCAAACTTAAAATCGCCAAGGGTATCAATGAAGATCTGACGGGACTTGCAAAATCATACTTCGTTCCAAAGGTGGGAGCCAGTTTGGACCTGGGTTCGCAGGCATTTGACTGGAAATTCAATAATAAGAGCCGCTATTACCTTCTGGGCGTTTCTTTAGAGTGGAACCTTTTCGGATTTGGGAGAAACAGCAGCCGCATCAAGCAGACCCTTGCCGAGCAGCAGGCAATTTCATCCCAGACCGACTATGTGCAACAACAGCTTCTTACAGAGCTTAAAGTGCGTCAGGCAAGTATGGAAAGTGCTGTTGCTGAATTTCGGGCAGCCCAGAGCCAGTTAAAGACAAGCCAGACCTATTACAATGATATATCAAAACTATATAAGGAGGGAATGGCAATTTATATTGAAGTGCTTGACGCCCAGAATCAATGGGTAGATGCCCAACTGCGGGCCAACATCGCGCTATTCGATACATGGATAGCATTTACTGCCATTGAACGCGCCAACGCTAGTTTTAACATACAATAATTTTAAAAATGAAAAGGATACAATTTACAGTAATTGCGGTAGCCCTATTGCTGTCATCGTGCAAAGAGCACCCCAAAAATACAAATCCGCTTAGCGAACCAGATATCATTGCCGTAAAGGTATCCCCCCTGTCGTCCTTCCGTGTTCCTACCTCGGTACAGGTAACCGGGTTGGTCAGTACAAAAGACCAGGCAAACTATTCTTTTAAAATAGGCGGTGTCATCAGCCGTATATTGGTCAGTGAAGGAGACTTTTTCCGCAAAGGACAATTATTGGCAACGTTGAATACGACCGAAATTTCGGCCGGGCTTTCCCAGTCAAACCTAGGTGTGGATAAAGCCCAACGCGACTATGACCGTGCAATGAACCTTTACAAAGACAGTGTCTTTACGTTGGAACAGCTGCAAAATACAAGAACTGCACTTGATGTTGCCAGAAAAGGAAAAGAAGCCGTGGCGTTCAACGAGCGCTATGCAAAGATCTATGCCACCTCGGACGGCTTTGTCTCAAAGAAGGTCGCAAATGAAGGAGAAGTGATTGGGGGCGGGATGCCGGTGCTACTTACTAATACCATACAGCAGAATGCCAGCTATCTTCTGAAAGCAGGCGTAACAGACCGTGAATGGTCAAGTATAAAAGCAGGACAGGCTGCAAAAGTTACATTGGATGGTTTCCCTGATCAGCTATTCGAGGCGACGGTATACAGAAAGCTGCAATCGGCAGACCGGGAAATAGGCTCTTTTCAGATAGAACTAAAATTGAAACTCCATAACGTTGCTCCTCCCGTAGGCATGTTTGGGAAGGCCGATATTGAGATAGATCAGGTGGAGAATGCAATCGTGATCCCCTATAATGCATTGGTCGAAGCGGACGGAAAAAAAGGATACGTATTCACTACTGTCGGCGCAGACAAGGTAAAAAAGATTCCTGTAAACATCATGAAATTTGAAACGGATAAAGTGTATTTAAGTGACAAAATGGACGGGATAAACCAAATTATCATTTCCAACAGCGCCTACCTGAACGAGCAATCCGTAGTCAAAATTATCAAGTAAACCCACATCATAATGAAAATAACAAATTTTGCTGTTAAGAACTATCAGTTCACACTGATCATGTTCGTTCTTTTCGCCGTAGTGGGGTTGCTCACGCTGTTTACTATGCCGAGATCGGAGGATCCGACAACGCATCCGCCGCAATATGTGATCACGGTCATTTACCCGGGAACCAGTCCAAAAGACATGGAAGAACAGGTGGTAAAACCGATTGAAAATAAAATATATGGGCTTGAAAATATAGAAAAGATACTTACTTCTGTTGAAGACGGTGTTGCCGTAATACAGCCTAAATTCAAATATGGCGTCGATGTCGACAATAAATACCAGGAGATATCTACCGAAATAAATGCGCTAAAGAACAGTGAACTCCCAAAAGACATCTATCTGATCAAAACGGAAAAAGTAGCATCCTCCGATGTAAAGATCATCCAAGTAGCTTTGGTTTCCAATGCTGCATCAGCTAAAGAACTTAGGGACAAAGCCGATCTGCTTAAAACAGCGCTGGAAAAGATTACCGACCTTAAGGAAGTTAAGTATACCGGAGTTCCTGAGCAGGAGATACGCATAGACATGCAGCTGGATAAGCTAGCCCAGCTAAGGATACCCTTAAATCTTGTTGTCGGGAGCTTGCAAAGTGAAGCTGCCGATATCCCAGGGGGGAGCGTTAACCTCGATACCAAAGTTTTCAACGTGAAGACCAGCGGCAAATTCAAGAACGTCGAAGACGTCGCCAATACAGTTATATATAACGCCAACGGGAAGATTATTTATTTAAAAGATGTCGCCGAAGTTAGCTATAAGGATGGTACCATCAACCATATTACCCGACTTAACGGCCACCGCTGTGTGCTCGTGACAGCCGCCATGAAAGACAATGTCAATATTAGCAAGGTCAAGGAAGAGTATATGCCAGTGTTGGAAGCATTCCAGAAAGGACTTCCGGAAAATATAAAAATGATCAAAAATTTTGACCAGGCGGACATGGTTGCCCAACGTTTGGGACATCTGGGATTTGATTTTGCGCTGGCGATCGTGCTGGTCGTTATCACGTTGTTGCCACTGGGATTCAGGGCGTCATTGATTGTTATGATCTCCATTCCGTTATCACTCGCTTTGGGTTTGATAGCGATGAACATGCTGGGCTATTCACTCAACCAATTAAGTATTGTTGGCCTGGTGGTGGCATTGGGGCTGCTGGTAGACGACAGTATTGTTGTTGTCGAAAATATAGAAAGATGGTTAAGAGAGGGGTATTCCATTAAGGATGCCGTGTTAAAAGGGACAAGGCAGATAGGTAATGCAGTTGTAGGATGTACGGCTACTTTGGTCATAGCGTTCCTGCCGCTTGCTTTTTTACCTGATGCGGCAGGCGAATTTCTCCGAAGCTTGCCGATGGCGGTAATGACAAGCGTATTAGCATCCATGCTGGTTGCGCTTACTTTGGTTCCATTTCTTGGCAGCCGTATATTAAAACCCCATGCACATAGCGGCGGTAATTACTTCCTGCAGAAGCTACAGCAGTTTTTGAGCTATTCATACCGCAGTATCATGCCAATCGCACTCAAATGGCCAAAAGTAACCATAGGGATCTCAATCGCGCTGAGTGTTTTTGCGTTCGCCCTCTTTCCATTGGCAGGATTCAAGCTTTTTCCAACATCAGAAAAGCCAATGTTCCTGATCAATATCAAGCTGCCATTGCAGGCAAACATCCCTGAAAGCGACCGCGTCACCAAACTCGTGGAGCAGGAACTGAAGAACCATAAGGAAATCGTGTATTATACCTCCAATGTCGGCAAAGGTAATCCGCAGATTTACTACAATGTACACCAGCAGGACATTAAGCCCGATTTTGGACAAATATTTGTTCAATTGGGCGACGATACCGGCCCAAAAGTTAAACAGGAACTGATTAAGACTCTTAGAAAAAAAATCATTGATTTTCCCCATGCAAGAATTGAGGTAAAGGATTTTGAACAGGGCACACCGATTGAGGCGAACATTGTGGTCAGAGTTTTCGGGGATAATCAGGACACTTTGCGATCCCTATCTTTTAAGGTAGAGGAAATTTTAAGGAAGCACCCCGGTACCTTCTTTGTGAACAACGAGCTAAATTCGTACAAATCAGATGTCAAGGTTTCAATAGACAAGGAAAAAGCGCGCACCCTTGGTGTATTGACCAGTGATGTAGACATGGTTATCCGCATGGCAGTAGCCGGCGTAAATGTTGGTGACTACATCGACGACCGCGGCGATTCAAGGAATGTGATCATTACCCTACCACGAGAAAAGTTTTCAGATCTCAATGTGCTCAAAGGACTTTATGTCAACAATATCCAGGGAACACCGATACAGGTTGACCAGATTGCTACAATAGGTTTTGAAACATCTCCGACAGCAATCAACCATTTTAACAAATCGAGGTTTGCCAAAGTGACATCATTGACTAAAGACCACGTGTATGCCAATGATATTTTAAAGGACATCGTTCCACAGCTTGACAGATTAAAGCTTCCGCCGGGGTATTATTATAAATTGTCGGGTGAGGCCGAGTCCGAAGGCGATGCCCTGGGAGGCAACTTTCTTTCGGTCATATTATTAAGTGGCTTCCTTTTTATAGGCGTGCTCCTTTTACAGTTTAAGAATTTCAAGGGGATTATTATCGTATTATCTATTATCCCGTTGGGTATATTGGGCGGTGCGATAGCGTTGCTTTTAACCGGCAATCCGATGTCCTTGGTTTCTATCATCGGTTTTATCGGGCTGTCGGGAATACAGGTCAAGAATTCGTTGCTCCTCGTGGATTTTACAAACCAGCTTAGGGTTGAGGGCCACTCCTTGGATGAAGCTATCCATATAGCGGGCGAGACACGGTTTTTACCTGTTGTGCTTACATCTATTACCGCTATCTGCGGATTGATACCTATTGCATTAAACCCCAATCCGCTTATTGCCCCCTTGGCGATTGTACTTATTGGCGGGCTTATAAGTTCAACAATCCTATCAAGGATTGTAACCCCCGTAATGTATAGGCTCATCCCGCCACAGATCGAAATTGAGGAAGATACAGAAGATAACGATTAGTAATAAATACACTTTTCAATGGTAATACAGGAAGCCAGTCCCTTATATAGTTTATATGGGCCTGGCCAAATGTATTGGTTAATATAGATCGATATAGATATTTAATAAAAAAAACATCAGCAAAATGAAGAACAGGCTATGCTCAAGATCAGGCAAATGCTGGCAATAAGTAACGGACAAGAGATCTATGATCTTTGCAATGAATTTGAAGAGAAGAAAACCTTTGAGGCCAAGGTCGCCAATGCCATTGACAAGTTAGAGGTACAGCTACAGCACAATCATGCTGATATCTCTGCCTGGGAAGAAGTTGAGTATGATTTATCTTTTGTAATTGGCAGAACATGTCCAATTTGACCAGATCTTTGTCCTGTTAAAGGATTTAATCGAGCAGCAGGCGTCACAAATGTTGGAAAAGGCCGGGTTGAATGTTTCGGAGATTCGTGAGCGCGCAATATCCACTTTTAGTTAGGAGAGATCATCGGTACCAATATCTTTAGCCATATCGGAGCGAGCTATGTAGATTTCTTGACTATTGAACAGTCACACTCAGCAAAGAAATAACACTTATGCTCCATAAAGCTTTTAGGGTCCAAACAGCTCTCGTTACAAAGGACTATCCACGGTCGCAAGATTGGATAGTAAAGCTTCAAAGCCTTTATTCACAGATAACTGGAAAATGATAGCGGATAATAAATATAGTTTAACGAATTGTAAAACATTCTTTCATACCAAAAAGACCAGCCTTATATTTACATAATAGGATGAGTCAAGTAATCGGCAGTACAAGAAGTGAGCGGTGCTATTGTAAAAAAGGTTAATCGAACGCTGGTGTAGCTTCAGTGAGTCTACATATTTGCCGAGGTCATAAAAAATACTATATGGGGAAAAAAATAACTGTCTTTACATCAATGTTTTTACTGTGCACTTTTGCTTTAGGGCAAAACGCAACGAAAATTAAACCCCAGATAAAAACAGAAGAAATAACCTACCATGGAATAGATGGACGACCTATTAACAGAGTAGACAAGCAAGGTCTGGATCAATATAAAGAATATAATGTAGATGGAACCATTTCGAAAATATATACCGAAGAATTTGATAAAACTAAGGGTAAAACTAGCCGCAATTTAAATGAAACATATGTCTATGAAAAAGGGAAACTCTATAAAATAGAAAGAGTTGGTTCCATTACAGGTGATAAATACGAGGAGATTTTGTTCTCTTATAATGAACAAATGCAATTGACCAAGAAGCTTGAAAATCAGTATAAGGACAATCAGTTAGATCTGAACCAATTGAGTGCGTATACGGATTATTTTTATAATGGAAATGGCGAAACACAAAAGCGTTACGAATATGACGAGACAAAAAGGGAGTTTTTGTTAGCTTCTATTCTTATTAAAATATTTGATCCCAATAAAAATATGATTCAAGAAAAGACTGAAAATTTTGATGGCAATATATCAGGGATAGTTAATATAAAGTATGATAATTTAAATAAGCCCATAGGTTTGGAATCCTCATATTTTAAAGAAACAATAAGTTATAAATACAATTCACAGGGTGATTTAGAAGAAGAAAAAAACAAATCCGAAGAAAGGCCAACAATTGAAACATCAAGCTATTCATATGTTTACGATAATTACGGAAATTGGATTGAACAAAAACAAATTATTAAAAGAAATCCTAAGGACGAATTTGAAGGTGGGCTTTTAATAAAAAGAAAAATCGAATATTATGAATAAGCATGTCCGAAATTGATTGTAATCTTTCTATTTATTAGTTGGACAGATGACACCCAATTATTGATTTACCCTAATATTTATTTTGCTAATTATTTTAGTTTTTCGATTTATTGTTATATATTTGACTGATAGCCAGTTGGCAAAAATTATGGCAAGATCAAAAAAACACCTTGGTAAGTATGTAGATCCGCGTACCGATTTCGGTTGGAAATTTTACTTCGGTAGAGAGGACAACAAAGTCTTACTAATTGAATTTCTCAATAGCTTGTTTCAGGGAGAGAAGATAATTTCAGATCTGAGATACAAGCCTGTAGAGCATGATGGCGATTATGAAGAAATGCGTCGCGTTGTATTCGATTTACATTGTACGAGCAGCGATGGCGAGGTTTTCATCATCGAGATGCAGCAGCTCTTCCAGGAGTTTTTTAAAGATCGCGCCGTGTATTATACCTCGCGTCTCATCAATAAGCAATTAGCGCGAGGAAAGAAGGGCAGTGATTATTACCTGCCGGAAGTTTACTTTATCGGTATTCTGGAGTTTAATATGGATGGAAATGGAAGTTCTGGTGTATCCCGTGTCACAGAGCGTCCTTATTTTTATGATGTCGCGCTTTGTGACAAATTGACCAAAGAAATATTTTATGATAAATTGGGGTACAAGATGATTTCGCTTCCATTGTTCAATAAACAGCCAGAGGAACTAAAGACAGTTATGGATCAGTGGTTGTACTTACTTAAACACTTGAGTACCATGGATAGATTGCCAACATTTTTGGATAAAAGAATATTTGGTCTTATCTTTGAGATAGGAGAGATAGGTAAATTAACGGAGGAGGAACTAATGTCATACGAGGCAAGTTTAAAACATAAGCGTGATGCTGAGAGCGCATTCAATTCGGCTAAGAAATCCGGAGAAGCTTTAGGTCACGCTAAAGGTCTAGCAGAAGGTAAAGCTAAAGGTCTAGCGGAAGGTAAAGCTGAAGGGGAGCGCAAAAAAGCTCTTGAGACTGCTAAAGCATTTAAGGAAATGGGGCTGCCTATAGCTGATATTGCTAGGGGCACAGGACTTTCTGTCGAAGAGGTCGAAAAGCTCTAGTACATAAGGGCCGGCATGTCTATAAATGAAATCTATCTTGCAGTAGGTTGGAGCCATAACATGCATACCAAACTTTTTCGTTTAAGTTTTCCATTTCTTTAGTGTTTTCTGACCTCTTTCAGATGGCACCGCAATTCCTCAGGAACTAAATCAAAGGCAAAGCTAGAGATCCCAAAATCTTTTGAGAATAGCTTTTTATTATTATGCCAAACTGTTATTTGATCCCAATAAGCCAAGAAGAAATCTCCTTCCTGAATAAACATTTATCGTCGCTTTATAGATCTTGCCCGAAAGCTCCGTCTTCGGCAAGCTGTAAACCGTTAATCGATTAGTAAAGTAAATTAGAAAAGTTCAATCGTAACTGTCGGAAAAATGTGTACTTACAAAAATTCTTCATTTGTTTTGGAAAACATAACCACAGTATCAATGTGATAAGTATTATATTTATTTGATTTCATTGACGAATGGGTTGTTGAGGACAATGAAGAAGGTGTGTTTGAGGTTGCTGTTACCCATAAACTATTTGATTTTCTGTTGCGTGGTGATAAAATAGATGAGGTACATGAGCTTATTGACGAAAGTCTCGATCATATTATTGGAGAAATACCTAACGGGAGTAAGATTTCTGAACACCGGTGAAGATTTAAAGAGCATTTTAGCCTAGGCCATATTAGACACTTGCTATCCTAATTTTAGGAATATTCGTAAATTTGAGGATTATCAACAAACACTTGGAAATCCACGAGCGAATGGAAATTATATTATTTACGAAGAAAAATAAAAACAATGTAAATGATGCTATTGAGGGTGAAAAATCATACAAAAAACTAACTTCTGAAGAATGGCATCAATTTGTTCAAAATTACAATTATAATAGCGGGAATGAACCTTTTGAATGGCTAATCAAACAAAAAATATGCGACAAAGGAACTGCACTTTGTCTTTACTGGCATTTACAGCCTGATTTTTATTGTAACAGTGAAAATACAGACACCTATTCAAAAAACAGTACTGATAATAATTACACATTAATCAAAGAAATTGAAACAAGATTTACGGAAGGATTTTATGAAAGGGAACTTTTATCGTTTGACCCTAAAAGAGATTTCTTAAAACCCGAAACTGATGTTTCTTGTATCCCGAAAGTAATGCAGGAAAAAACAACCGGAACTTCATTTGAAAGACTTGATGTTGAATTTGCATTTTTGAGAAATCCTGATGAAAAGGAGTTAAAGATCATTGACAAGAAAATAAAAGATGCAGTTTTAATATTGAAAACAGTGAATCCAGACTTTCAAGTTACCTTCGACACTCAGAAAACAATTGCCGAGATACAAAATGCTGTTGAATATTGGAAAGGAAAAGATTTAGGAAAATTAAAAATTGAGAACCTGTCATTTCTATGGTTAGACTGTTTATGTAAAGAATATCATTGGACCTGGATTATTTGGGATTGGGAAACAAGGAAGAAAATCGGGGTGGCCAATAAGAGCAAAGCATTAACCTGCTTGTCTGATACAATAATCAGACACACCATTGATGGATTTCAGCCAACAAATATAATTACTCAACTATACAATGACTTAAATGGAGTCGAACGAGTTGTTGATTTGAGAAAAGATCCTTATAGTGGAGTAGGATTGTTATTTTCTTCCGATCATTTAAAATTCCAGGGATAAATCATTTAGTTTTTAAAAAAAGGTACAAATCAAACGATTTGTACCTTTTTTCCGTCTCCTAGCGTTATTTTCACAATCCGTGCCGGTTGAGCTTCCAAGCATATCAGATACTCCATCGCATTATTGTTTTGAGTTTATAAAATTGGGTTGAAGAAAGTTGTAACTTAACATTAAGTAATAACCGTTGACTTTATTAATTTTTCTTTTCAATTCGACAAAATACAAACGATCGATTGATTGGCGAAAATAACGGAAAGTATTAGTATACATTTTGCATTTTCTTAGTCAATTTTCGATTTTCCCACTACCATCGGTCTGTCTGTTCCTTTATTAATAAATGAAAACACATTGCCTTTTTTAGCCAGAATTGGCCATGTACGGTTTTCACCTTCATAATTTCTTCTTAAATTATCATACCTAGGCTCTAAAATTATCTTTCCATCATTATCTGCAAGGCCAGATTTATCTTTTAACGTGATCTCCATTAGCTCAGGTGAAAAGTTATCGATCATATCATATATAGGCTCAAGTATAATTTTGCCTTGACGATTCAGCACACCATATTTTCCTTTCTCTTTTATCAGCATGAGATCCGGATGGTCATTAATCACTTCCAGACGGTCAAATCGAGGATTTACAACCACATTTCCTTTCGTATCAATCAATCCATAAAGCATTTCATCTCCTTTTTTACTCACTACCCACGCTAGGTTGTCATAAAATTCACCAACATAGGCAAAGTCGTTAAAGCGAACCTGCTTTCCATTCTCATCAATAAATAGATTTTCTCCCTTAATATTGATCTTGAAAAGTTCGCTTTGAAAAGGTTTGGCATCCTCTTTTCTATTTTCCGGTACATTAAAACTGCTGTAGTAGCCATTTCTGTTCCATTCTGGACGTTCAAACACTTTTTCACCTTTCATATTAAAAATGACATATTGGGATCCTTGTTCTGCCAGCAGGAGCTTATCGCTGAGTATCTTTAGGAGATAAATATCTTGAGTATAGGGTATCAGCACTTGTCCATCACTATTGTATACTGCCGATTCTTTGGTATAGCTCTTTCCCTCCACTTTCCTCCTAATTTCAAAAATTCGTGCATTTAACCACGTGATTTCTACATCGCCTACTGGAACAATAAACTGTTTCTTTAAACTGTTGTAGATCCCTAGTCGTTTATCATCATAAACAGGGAAGATAAAAGGACTGTCGTTAAGATCGCCATAGGTGTAGCTTCGATTGATATAGATATCAGACTGTAGGCGATATTTTGGCGGTAATATTTCTTTACCCAGGTTATCGTAAATTCCATAGAGATTACCATTTACAGCATAAAAATAAGTTTCGCCATGCTGATTTACGATGGTAATTTCCGTAAAATTTGTAGGAAAAATAGGTTTTGCGTTTTCCCAATCGAAAATTCCTACTTTACCCTTGTCTTTTACACGCAGATAATAAGGCATCGCATCCAGTTTGGCTTCGGCGGCTATCCTTTCAAGGTATTCTTTTGAAGCATTTGCAACAGCAGGCATGAGTGATACACGGTCACCATAAAAAACTGTCTGTCCCGCTGAGTTTTTGAACTGGATTTCGTCATACTGGGGATACAATAACAATTTGCCGCTTTCATCAATTAGCCCCATTCTTCCCGCCTTTTCTACAACAGCATGCCCCCTTACAAAATCATTTATTCTATCATACAATGGAGGGGTGACTTCTTTTCCGGCAGCATCAATCAGCCCTTGCAACCCATGTTCTTCAATCTTAAGAAAGTCACTACCTCTCACCGGAATTAATGATTTGTAAACTGCAGGAAGTACTACAGTCCCCTGCGAATCAATCAGACCATAGGCCTTATTTTGAAAAAATGCTGTATACTTTTTGGTTTTAAGTAAGATGTTGCTCAAGTCTTCATATGTTGGAGGAACAACTACTTTACCGCTTATATTTGCTATTCCTTGTTTTCCATTAAGATGAATTTGAAGCATATCCTCAAACAGATAGTTCTTGCCCACTTCATCATAGATAGGGGGTTGGATAATTTCACCATCGGCTGCGCGCAGCCATCCCCATTTATCGTTTTCTTTAAAACCAATGATATCTTTATTGATGATCTCCAGCGCCTGGAAGCGTGGTTTGGAAATTACTTTTCCCTCTAGATCGATAAGCCCATACATTCCCTTTTTTTTCGTTTGTGCAAACTGGTAATTGTAATGGATTCCCGGATACCATTGCCCGTCATAATGGCTGGCTAAAGTCACCTCATCGTAATCAAAGTTGCTTAGTAATTTTCCATTTTTGTGGATTACTGCGTATACTCCGTCTTTCACTACAGAAAGCAAATCACCTGAATGATCTTTGACATCATCAACCAACAATCCAGTAACTGGATGACAGAAATAAATTTTACCTTCTTTTTCCACTTTTACAAAAGGAGTACGATAATCACCAAAGCCGATAGCATCAAAGATAACAGGGGTTTGGGCTCTTGCTGAACCGGCAGTGAAAAGTATGAGGAATAATAATAAAAGTTTGTTGATCATCGTTTTTATGCGTCTATTAAATTATTTTTAAAGGAAATTTCAGCTCCTGCATGTTCGATACCAATTGCTTTAGATGAGATTCGCTGACCATAAAAATAGCGGATATTTTATATTTTCCAGCAGATGGACCGTTCGGAAAGAAAGGCCTGTAGGAGTGCTCATCCACATTTTTATGCTCACTCTTATCATGAAAAATAACGATCGACAGTAACTGTAACATCATCGTTTACGTCCCAAGTATAAAATCTTGATTGTACACGTTTACTCAGATTAGCGACAAATTAACAGTATAAAAGGCCAAGCAATTTTTTGTATGCCATAAAGAACGTCATCTGCCAAAACTACGCTTATCCTGTTTACAAAAACATCCCTGAATACAGGGAAATTTTTAATTTTACAGATTGCAGAAAAACCATCCATCAATTATACATTTAGCGAATCGAAAAACAAACCTAGCGAATTATAAATGCTTTTGGAGTGGTACACGAGAAATACTTTAAATTTGAAATGAAAACAAACAATTGTGACCTGCCTCCAAAAAGCAGGACTTTTAAAAGTAGAGACTTGTCGGACATCTTGTAACGTAAGCGAACTGAAATCTGACAATATCGAATTCTTTAGGTCGACCAGATGATATCGGGCATGTAAGGTATGTCATCCACTTGAAATGTTGAGCGAGACGCCCTCCTATATCAAAAAGATACAGGCTCTTGTTGATGCCGGCTAACATGTCATTGCCCCAAATTAACGCGGTTATGGTAAGTCATCCTGTCCGACCGAAATAATGGATTATGACATTGAACATTTGACCGGTGACCTTATTGCACTACTTGATCATTTTGGTTACAAGGATGCCACCTTTGTCGGCCACGACTGGGATACAAATATTGTTTGGAGTTTAGCATTATTGGTTAATAAAATAATAAACTTGGCTTTACCTTAATGGACGACAACGAACTTTCAGTGTTCATTTCTACCTTCGAAGAGTTATTTCAATGGCCGGTAAATTAAGGTGCATGTCGCTGATGGCGATATTGATTGAACCGCTTTTGGATCAGGAGGTAGATTGAGCCCGTCTGTTAAAAATGATCATTATCCATGACCTTGTTGAAGCCGAAGCGGGAGACGTCTCCGTATTGGATCAGATCCGCAATCCGGAGATCAGAAAGATCAAACAACAAAATGAAGAACTGGCTATTCTCAAGATCAGTCAAATGCTGGCAACAAGTAACAGACAAAAAATCTATGATCTTTTCTATGAATTTGAAAAAAAAAACATTAAACTCTTTAAGCACTGACTGTATTTGATTTTATTAAATTCACCAAACAGATATTTAAGACGGAAACAATTTCTTGCGAATTTTTCAGGCGATCCCGAAAGTGAGTAGGATGATTAGGGCCTTAATCATGTGTGATATTATTCAAATAAATATATGTGTTAATAACATTTGCTTACTAAAAATATTAGTTTTTATATTTTAATTGCTTATATTTGCATTGTTAACCAATTTAAAAACAATGTATTATGAGTGAATTGAAACAATCGAAATATATCGATATCACGACAGATTATGGCTTTAAAAAAGTTTTCGGATCAGATACCAATAAAGATCTTCTCATCGCTTTCTTAAACGAACTTTTTAGAGGTCGCAAGGTGATTGCTGATTTATATTATAACAAAAATGAGCATGTTGGCGATACGGAGGATATCGGTTCCGTTATTTTTGATCTGACCTGTACCGCAGACAATGGAGAACGGTTTATTATTGAAGTGCAGCGCACAGCACAGGTTAATTTGAAAAAGCGCATGCTTTACTACAGTAGTAAATTGATTGCGGACCAGGCACCTATGGGCAACCGTCGGGCTTGGAATTATGCAATTAGTGAAGTCTATATCATTGTATTAATGGATGGATTTAGGATGCCTGATGTGGGTGAGGAGAAGTATTTTTTGCACGATATTTGTCTATGTTATCGGGATCACGGTAAAATATTTTACGATGATCTAGGCTTTATATATATTGAATTGGTTAACTTTGTTAAAGCTGAGGCAGAGTTAGATAACGATTTAGATCGTTGGCTTTATATACTCAAAAATATGTCCTCGCTGAAGGGACTTTCAAAATATTTGCGGAAACCGGTATTTGAAAAGTTATTTCAGTTAGCAGAGTATAGTAAACTAAAACCGGAGGAACGAGAGATGTACAACGCAAGTTTAAGGAATAAATGGGATGCCGAGAGTATCCGAAGTAGTCAGGAAGAGCTATTGAAACGAGCGCGCGAAAAAGCAATGGCGGAGGGAAGAGCAGAAGGAGAAGCTAAGGGAAAAGCTGAAGGAGAAGCTAAAGGAAAAGCAGAGGGAAAAGCAGAGGTAATAAAAAACCTGTTGTCTTTGAATAAGTTTTCGATTTCGGATATTGCCGAACTGGCGAACGTCACTGAAGAGTTTGTAAAGCAGATCGAGGCAGAGGAGAAGGAGACTAAAGGAAAATAAAGCATATTACAATATAGGATTTTATGGCCGCTAGGATACTGTCCAAGCGGCCTTTTCTTTTTTAGTGAAAAATTTAGAATTTACCCATTGTTAAATTTAAAAATCATTACCGTATCCCGTGGCCAAGCAATCACTTTCTACCAATGGAAGCAAATCTAGGGCGTTATGGGTGCACAGTCATTATTTAGGATCATGGTTATACTCTTCATCGGTCACCGGTTTAAGCCAGACTGTTTCCCCTTTTTCCCTGCCTGTAATTGCGATCTGTACAAAAACTGAATCTGCACTTGCGCCATGCCAGTGCGGGACGTCTACGGGGCATTTTACAACTTCACCTTTGCGAACGACAACCTTGGCTTTTCCTTCTTCCTGATAGTAGCCCACACCATCCAAAGCCAGGATGATTTGTCCCGCTGGATGGGAATGCCATTTGGTCCTCACACCCGGTTCAAAGGTTACACTTCCGACCGCGTTCTGATTAACGCTATCCGCTGTTACAAGATTATTTAAATATGCTGTTCCCGTAAATAACATCTTAATACCGAAAATCATTGCAGTTCTGCCCCTTTCTACAACAACGACTGCGAGTGCACAGACCCATACAGATAGTATAAAGAAGAGATATCAGGCTACCCCTCCCGCGCCTCAGCAATTCGGTGCAGAAGCTTTTAAAAAGCAAATCTGCATCTTTCCTTACGGTTTCCCGTATGATTTCATCCTCAACCAGCTTTAGCTTTGTTCAAGGTTATTGTAAACACATAGACAATGGATATATTTTTGGGATGGATTATCTTTTCGTTAGCGGTAGGCGCTATCGGTGTCAATAGGAATATAGGATTTGCAGGAGCATTCTTCCTTTCATTATTTCTATCTCCGGTTATTGGACTCATATTCACACTGGTATCTAAATCAGACGATCAGGTTAAATTTGAAACAGAGTTGTTATCCAATGCGAAAAAGCAAACTGAAGGGATTTTAAAAGCAAGTGATAAGTCTTTTACTGATGAATTATATAAGCTTAAGAGTTTGCTCGACTCAGAATTGATTACCAGGCAGGAATTTGAAATTGAGAAGGAAAAGTTAAGAAGTTGCTTGCCACAGAAGAAGACAGTGTTATCACTTTATTGTTCGTCCACTTCTGGTATTTCTGGAAGATTAATGGTTAGGGTAGGAGACAACGGAAACTTTATAGATCTACCACAGGGAAGGGATAACGCTTTAGATTTCGATGTACATGCAGGCGAAGTTAAAATAGTGATCAGTCCCACTGGAATTTTTGCCAGCGAAAAGAAAGTCCATCTAAAAACGGTGAGGGATGAAACCACTTGGTATGATATATCAGAGATTTATATGCGGTAGTGAGCTATTTTAATCGTTAATTGTAGATTATCATAAATGATGTCCGACTTGAAAATGCACGATAGATTGAAGGCATATCCAGAATACCAATGGGGGATAAATATGAATTAAAATATTTTATAAATAAATTAAACGATTATGGCACTAAAACCAGGCCCAAAAAGAATTGCCGACTCGACAGGCAAACCAGACAGACGCCAAAGAGACAACAAAGAAACTCCAGGCAATACACCTTCTTTACTTCCTCCAAAAAGAGAGCAAGGGAAGAAGTAGTCTCTTTTCGTAATACACGATGCAAAGATATTTGCATTGTGTATTTCAGTCATTAAATTTAATAAAGGTATTTTACTTAAGCTAGTCATCAAGATTTCTTTTCAATTTTTGATCGTATTATGATTGAAATATCGTGATTCACTTATTTTAGCAGGTGTCTGAGATCCCATTCCTTTTTGTTATGCCCAGCATCAATTCCTCCACCAATAGTATTTATAATATCCCTAACAGAACGGTCATGATAATTGATTAGATCCAGCGAAGCGCCTTTTGACACAAGAAGATTTATTATTTTGTACATATTCTCCTGACCGCGATAATTCATAACAGCTATCCATAAAGGTGTATTCCCATTTATTTCACGGATATCAATTTCTGCACCGCTATCAATTAAATGGCTTACAATTCGATAGTTCATTTTAGAAACAGCTACGTGCAGAGCTGCAAGTTCACCGCCACGTTTATTCCGCCTATGATTAATGTCAATGCCACAGTGTAAAAGAAAATTTATCAGATCTTCCGGTTGATACCTTTTGTCATATCCGGAACCCGCATATGCTATAAGCAGACTGTTCTGATCATACGCATCGGTTTTGCAGAAATCAACATCTTCTGACCTTGCTTTTTCTAATGTATCAATGTCATTTTCGTAGATCAGTTTAAATAATTCTGTAAATTCCATCTTTAACTCGTTTAATGGTGAACTTCTATCGGCCATCAATACCTCATTTATTATACGTAGGATACCTACATTATCCTGTAACCGTATCACTCTCTTTCGTTTATTTCTATTGAGAATATCGAATAAATATATGAAAAAAGTATACACAAAAAACATATGCTATAATCTTTTGTGCCTTACAATTTCTTCCACTGGGCTCCCAAAATTCGAATGATTTTGTGTAGTTTAACTCTTGACTAATATCTTAAGGCAATTCTATTTTCCAATTTGGTGAATTGCGTATATTTGAGAGCTATCTTCAATTATTTAAAAAAAATGCCGTGAATTTAACAATATGCCTTCAATCCGAATTGGACAAAATAAATTCAAGCGTAAAGCTTATTAATTCATCTGATGATGTAAAAATAAATACTGAGTTTTATGCATTGGCAAAAAATAAAGATAGATTAGCGCTTGTTTCAACTTTTTTGACATCAAATGAATATTTTCTCCAACTTGAAAATAAAGAATTAGTAACTGCGACTCTACTAACATATAAATTAAACGAAATTGCCGAAATCATTGATTTTTGGCTCAAAGAAAGTAATTCCATCTTCTCCATTCAGGATAAAGTAGAAATCGATTCATTTTATTTTGATTTATTAGTACTGACTGAAAAACAGATACTAGAAAAGAGATGGTTTAACCTAATAGAGAGAATTGAAAACAAGGAAATCGAATTTAGTGTTGAATTAATCAAAGAAATTAAAACGCATTTCTGGAAACTATATCCTTTCTTTAGTCACAATTTTTTATGGTTCAGCAATGTTATTGGTATCAAAAATGATCATTTCTATACACCAATAATTTCCTCCTTCAATGGCAATTTTGAAATAAGAAATGAAGTATATGGTAAAATATCTTATTTTCTAGTTCAGCAGTGAATGAAATTATTGAGAAATTAGTTGAGCTTTGGCAGTTTAATAATGAAATTTCTAAAAATCCGCTAAAATAACTGCAGATAACATTGTATTGGCAAAATGCGGAATGAGGCTGTAGCGCGAACTTCGGCAGTTGACAAAATATCGAAACAGATCCATTCTGATTTGGTGAATTGTGTATATTTGAGAGTTATACGCAGTAATAACAAGACACCGTGACAGTAGTAGAAAAATATAAAACTGAACTCAACTTAGTCCGACAGAACCTAAAACTCTTGGACAATTATCGCTTTGACAAAAACGCCATCAATTCAAAACACTTTGACCGATTAAGACTAAATATTGCAATTTACAATGACCTTAAACAGACGGACTATGAAATTGTAAAATGTCTTTTTGCAGAAGAAAAGGAGTGGCGAAAACATGGGAAAGACGGTGATGTTGATAATTTATATTTCTGTGCCTTCATTCTGACACTTTTCAATTCACCTGAAATCGTTTGGTTGTTTTGTGAAGCGAAAAATATTGATTTTGACAGCGGAATTGGATTTGATGGAGAATATTTGGTTTCGGCAGGCATTAAAGAAACCTACGAATATCTAAAAACAGCGGACAATCCAAAGAAAACTGAACTTTTAAAGTATATTGGAGAATCGGAAGAAAGTTGTATTTATTCGCAAGTAGACATTGACAATTGGAAAGAAAATAAAAATTCCTATTTCAGGAGTTACAAATTACCAATTCAAGACGAACTGTATTTTCTCTATTCGACAAATGAACGAGAACTATTTTTGACGAAATTACCTGAATGGGCCAATCAACAAAGAGCTTGGACTTATGAAGAACTAGGTTTATATAGGACCTACGCGAAATATGCAGATGACAAGGTTTCAGAGATTGAAGCGTTTAAATTGACAATCAAAAAAAATGATAAAGATTTTCTAATCGACATCTACAATCAACAATTGGCAGAGTTATATGTTGAGACTGGTGAAAATAATAAAGCTCTTGACATCCTTGAGCGCGTAATAGAAGGAACAGATAACGGCAATATTGTAAGAGATTGTATTGAACAACTTTGCAGAATAATTATTAGCACAAACAGCTCATCAGACGAGATAGCTAAGAAATCATATCATATTATAAAAGTTCAACATAAAAAGTACAGAAACTTTTCTCCAATGGTGGACGGTTTAATTAAGGACGTGACAGAAATAATGAAAGATGAGAAAATTACTGGACATAACAGCAGCTTGCCGAAAGCTGCGCGGACGTGGTGGCAGAAAATTTTTGGATCTGAATAAACATTTATCGTCGCTTGATAGATCTTGCCCGAAAGCTCCGTCTTCGGTAAGCTGTAAACCGTTAATCGATTAGTAACGTAAATTAGAAAAGTCCAATCCCAGCTGTCGAAAAAATGGGGTACTTACACCTGTGAAATATCGAGTTGATGCATTTTTTTGACACAACAACTACCTGTTTTTATACGTATTTGGAGTCTGTCCCGTGCAGCGTTTAAAATATCTGCAGAATAATGATGCGTCAGCAAAATCAAGTTCATCGCTGATTTGCTTAATGGATAGCGACGTGTTATTTAGATATTCCTTTGCTTTATTAATTATAGCAAATTCAATCCATGATTTAACAGATTTACCTGTCTTTTTCTTGATCAATGTACTTAGATGTTGCGGTGTTATATGCAGGTGGTCAGCATAAAAGGAAACATTACGTTGTATATGACCATGTTTATTTAGCAAGCTATAGAATGTATCTGTTATATCATTGATTCTGTTTTTTTGCAGGTTATTCTTATCCGATAATGTGGGGTACGCCTGTGCTATGGCAGTAATTAAAGAAAAAACCAGGTATTGTATCATTTGCTCTAACAGAATTGTTTTTGGAAGCATGTAATGTTTTTGAAGCAGCTGAACTATATCTTCAATCAATAATCGATCTTTTTCACTGGGTTGGATGACAGGCATATTCAACACTTCAGTATTGTTTATGAATTCTGGCAGGATAGTAAATTTATCAATAAAATCATAGGTCATCACAAATAGGACAGCCACAAAATCCCAACTCCAGTCCATTGGTTCAATGGGCATCTCAGGCAATATGATGAGTGTTTTGTTCTGATCGACAGTACAAAGTTCGTTATTGACCTTCAAAACTGCCTTACCTTTTTTACAAAATAAAAGGATTAGTCCTTCAAATTTCTGTGCTGATTTTAAATAGGAATGTATTTGCAGCGGAAAAGTGTCTATAATTATCAGTCCATCCATTTTATTTGGATAGTCAACATTATATGCGGCGTGAAGATCGGATATCTTTAATAAATCCACTATTTTTTCTTGTAAAAATACAAAACGGCATTACTAAAGTTAGGTGAATATCTAAAATTGAACATAAACACCTTAAAACGGAATATGTTTTCCTTGCCATCATCGTCTACATTTGCTGGCAAATCAATACATGCAGTAGTAACTTTCACAATGAATGACCAAAGACAAGCATTCCAGCAGCAAAATAGGACACGTATAGCTATTTCCCTGTTTTTTTTCTCCCATGGACTGATACTTTCTTCCTGGGCTAGCAGGATACCCGTTATTAAAACTAATTTAGGTATCTCAGACGCTGAACTAGGTACGCTTTTATTGCTTATGCCCGTCGGACAGGTTAGCACAATGCCTTTATCCGCCAGATTAATTAACCATTTCGGAAGCAAAAATGCTGTCAAATACAGCTTCTTGCTATACCCGCTTATACTCGTTATCATTGGTACGGCGACAAGCTATATACAGCTTGCCATCGCGCTATATTTCTTTGGGGTAGTAGGCAATCTGTCTAATATCGCCGTGAATACCCAAGGAGTCGAGTTAGAGAATATTTTGAAAAAACCTATGATGTCCTCTTTTCACGGCACTTGGAGCATATCTGGTTTTATTGGCGCATTGATAGGGTTGCTGTTATTGAATTTGAATCAAACACCATTGATTCATTTCAGTGTGATTTTCCTCCTCGTGGTATCAATATGGATATTCAATACCAACTTCCTGCTACATGTAATACCTGTAAAAGGAGTTCGTAAAGACAGAAGATCTATTTTCAGATATCTTGACAAAACCTTGATTCGATTAGGCTTGATAGGATTCTTGAGTATGGCAATCGAAGGCGCCATGTTTGATTGGAGCGGAGTTTACTTTCAGGATATTGTTAGGGCTCCCGAGCAACTGATCATTCTAGGTTATACTTCTTTTGTACTCATGATGGCTACAGGGCGTTTTCTCGGCGATTGGCTGATCACCAAACTGGGTAGGAAACGTTTGATTCAGCTATGTGGGATATTGATGAGTACAGGACTAATTATTTCAGTTTTCTATCCTACAGTAGTACTATGCACAATCGCCTTTATGGTCATTGGTTTAGGTAGTTCCTGCAGTGTGCCTACTGTGTATGGTGTGGCAGGCAAGCATAAGGCCATCAGTGCTGGGAATTCATTGACGCTGATTTCAACAATAGCATTCCTTGGATTTTTAATGGGGCCACCCATGATAGGCTTTATCTCCGATTTATTTGACCTCAGGTATTCTTATCTGTTGTTGTCGGTTTTCGGTATTGTTATGATTTTTATGGCTGGTAGAATGGACATATTGGATAAGGAGAAAGCGCCCATAGAATGAATGATAAATAACCCCAATCGCTTAGTTGCCAAAGAACGTCCACGAATTTTTCACCATGTGATGTAAGAGAATATTCCACACAAGACGATTGTTTATTAGATTAATTTCTATATGCTGTCAAAGTTATTCCTGTTTGCCTTTTGAAGTAGCGAGCCAAATATGATGTATCCTCGAAATAAAGTCGATCAGCAATTTGTTTGATTGACAGCTCGGTTGTCCTTAAAAGTACTTTAATTTCTAGTATAACTTGCCTGTCAATCAAATCCTTTGGTGAATCATTTAAAAAATCTTTAGTGATCTGAGAAAGATAATAGGGAGTAATGCTCAGTTTATTTGCATAGAATGCGACATTTCTCTGCTCGGTACTATGCTGGCTGATAAGCTCCCAAAACTTCCAACACAGCAATTCCTTTCGACTGTATTTATGTTCTACATTAATTTCTGTCAGTGGAACGCTTTCGGCTATTTTGAGAAAGAAATTTTGTAGACTATTCCGCAACATAATATGCTGATGTGTTGTGCATGTATTTTTGATGTGTTTTATTTGTTTTATCCATCCATGTAATAGGGCGACTTCCGGACCATGAGGTCTGCAAAGTGGGGATTGATGTAGAAACAAGAATAGTTGATTAGGTAAATCAAAAGCTACTTCTGCAGCCAAACTTCGATCTACAAGACAGTAGAATGCTCTGAAATCAGCAGACACCCGTTGCACCACTGTAATATAATCCTCAGCCAGGACCAATACATCATTAGTCTTTAGCAGATAATTCTTAAAATTAACGCTAACTACCGAAGTACCTTCCAAACATACAATTAAGGAAGTATAGCCGAGCCGTAGGGGATATCCCAGACTTTGGCAAAGATTACTTTCTCCTAGTGCTAGTTTCTCTTTTCCCAAGGAAATATCCGGTGTGTAATTCATTATGGTACTTTTTGTTTTTACCATAAATTTAGACTATTTATGGTAAGTAAGTGTGATTTATTTTCAAAAGTACCCATTTTACCAAAATTTTGGCTATAACCCTATTCTATAAAGACTGTAATTTTGCTACGTACATTTAAAAATAGAATGATATGATTTTAGAGACAGAAAGATTGATTTTGCGTCCATTCAGCGATGCTGATGCGGCAGATTTATTCAAATATGCTAAGGACGAGAGAGTAGGGCCAATTGCTGGCTGGCCTCCCCACAAGAGTGTTGAAGAAAGTAGTGAAGTAATCAAAAACATATTTTCGCAAGACGGAGTATTTGCAATCACACTTAAAGATGACGACATTGCTATCGGAATGATTAGTTTGATTTTAGGAGAGAAAAGTAACTTTCCAATCACCGAGTCGGAAGGCGAAATTTCATATTGGCTAGGTGTTCCATTTTGGGGTAAAGGTATAATGCCTGAAGCAATCGGCGAAGTGGTCCGCTATGGCTTCGAAGATTTGAGATTAGTAAATATCTGGTCCGGCTATTATGAAGGAAACGCCAAGTCAAAGATCGCACAGGAGAAGTGTGGTTTCCATCATCATCATGTGGAAGAAGCTACCGCAAATGAGTTAATGAATGACATACGTACAGAACATATCAGCCGGATGACACGTGATGAATGGACAATGGCTGTCCATGGCAAGGTCTCATTCTAATCACAAGCATCTCTATAGGGATGCTTGTAATATATTTATATATACAGGAATAAATAATTCCCTGGAGGTCAAGGTACAAATAGCTATAAAACATCAAATCTTTATGAAGTTAAATAGAATAGAGCGTTGGGAGAGAAAGCTGAATAGATACAAAAAATAAAAAGTTGCTAACATACAATGGATACAAATAGAAAATTTTATTCCGGATTGGAGGAGATGGAGCCATATTTCCTTAGTTTCAACAAGCTATATGATATCTGTTTAGATGGAGATTATATGCCATGGTATGAAATGGGGTACTGGGACAATACTTTTATACCATTTTTTATAGTTCAGGATAATACAGTAATTGCAAATGTATCTTTATCTCCTATGGTAATGATTTTACAAGGGCAGTCCCATAAAGTTCTACAGATTAGTGCAGTGATGACACATCCTGCTTTTAGAGGTCAGGGACTATCGCGTTATCTGATGAATCATGTAAAGAGTCAATTCCGTGGGCAATATGAATTCATATACCTATTTGCTAATGCAGAGGTGTTAGATTTTTACCCAAAGTTTGGTTTTGTTAGGTTAGATGAAAGTAGTTTCAAGCTTAAAGATTTAGCAGATTTTGAACCCGTAAGTTCCGATTGGAGAAAACTTTCTATTCAAATTAGCGAAGATAAAAATCTCCTGGAGCGACTTGCTAAAGACCATAGACTTCTGTCAAATACCCTGTCGTTTGAACCGAATCCTTGTTTAGCGACCTATCATTTTGTATTGCAGTTTGAAGATTCTTTGTATTATTCAGGAAAAAGAGACTGCTTAGTGTTGATGGAATTTGAAGAAGATGACCTCAATATCTATGATATTTTTTCAAGTAGGCCATATAAATTAGAAGAGTTAATTCCTACTTTAGTTAAAACACATACGAAAGAGATCAATTTCTTTTTTGTTCCGGATACAGATTTTGGTGGAAAACTTGAGGTCGAAAAATATCCTTTCGATGATGATGCTCTTTACATATATCCTGAATACAAAAAGGATCTATTTATGGAGAACTTTGTCTTTCCAATAACTTCTCATTATTAAATATAACATTCTAAGCGTTAGTCATTATGAAAGCGCCCATTATCGGTCATCACAGCAAAAGTTGACAACAAGTAAGTAGATATTGCCTACCGATCAGGTCAGCGTACGTTCTCCAATGAGGAGATCAATCTCATACAGGAAAAGATCATAGCAGTTCTTTCTGATAAATTTGAGATAATCTTAAGGTAATTACATCATAGGTTCTGCAAACTAATCGTCCGTAGAACCTATTGCTAAAGAGCCAACATCGGTCAAATTGAATTATTGACTACAAACCGAAAGATAAGATTTTTTTGCTCCCGAAGCTATTTTGATGCAGTTTCACGGGAATAAAATTCGGTGCGGAATTTGGCCGCTAAAGAATCTGAATAAAATATAGAGATATAAAATATGAACATTAGAAAAGCAGTCCAGGCAGATCTGCCAAAGATAAAAAACCTTTATTTCCAACTCTTTGAACAGATGGCACATCATGAACCCGATTATATGCAGACAGCACATCAGGACGAAAGTTTTTTGCAAAGAGTCATTGCCGGAGAAGATCAGTTTACAGTCTTTGTATATGGGGCAGATGATGAGGTAAAAGGAATTGCAATTACACAATTACAGGAGAGCCCGCCTTACAATTGTTTCGTACCCTTGAAATGTACGTATTTAATAGACATTGTGGTTGATACGGATATGCGTGGAATGGGAATTGGTAAAGCATTGATTGATCGCGTTAAAACGTGGGCAAAGGAAAGCGAAGCGGACTATGTGGAGTTGAGTGTCTTGTCTAAAAACGCTTCCGCTGCGGCACTGTATCTGCACGAGGGTTTTGAGCCGTACAGTTTATCTATGCGATTGAAAATTGAATAACTGATCAATCTAGCGGCCCTTAAAGTAATTTGACGAAGAACCATGTCAGCTAAAAGAAACGAAAAGCGATGACAAAAAGGAGAAATGTTGTTATACGTTTAAATAAGATCAATAGCTTTAAGCGGGACTTAGTTTCTTAAAATCAATTAATCACAGTCCGTAAGATCATGATCTATAACAGCCTCCGGGATAGAGCAGTGTAAAAAATTATCTCTTAACCATTCTCCATATTGAAATTCTCTGTATAATGGAAAGTGTAAGTCAGTTAATTTAGTTTGATTTATCACTGTGACCTCCAAATATCTTTTGTTCTCTTTATTATTTATAGCACCTGATAATAGGAGTAGGTTCTGAATAAGGGTCCTTTTAGTGTCAAAATTCAAAGGTCCATTGACTACCACAAAAATATCTAAATCGCTTTTATGTTTTAGTCCTCCATCTACATAAGATCCGTAGAGGTAGAGTCCTTGAAGTGAGTCACCTAAGCTCTTTATAAAAAAGTTAGAAGTCTGCGTAATTTGTAGTGAAAGATTATGGTTAGTCATTTTTTCCAACGATTAGTTTTTTGATAAATTGATCTTCGTTGTGATAGTCAAATTGCTCAAAAGGGTAAGCAGCTAACTGTTTAAAGTGCTTTTCCCAATTTAAGGGGCTAAAACTAGCGAGCCAGCTTATATATTTTCTACTATCCCGAGTATTATTACGTAAATAAAAATGCTTGTAATGTGAAAATTGAGAATTAAGTTATTTTAATACTTTGCAGCATTCCGCCACAGTACAATATAAAAGTCAGTCAACAGCTGACAGATCTTACCGTCACTGTCTCTTCCTATGTAAGTAGCATAAAAACCATCTCCATACCCCGTGGAGAAAAAGACGGCATTTTGATCCTGAAAACTGTAATTTAAATAATCCTTGAATTTTTCGGAGAATATATTGTCCCAATTTTTATCAAGCAGTATATTCAGACTATTTTTTGCTACTTGATCGACGAAAAGACCTAGTCCTGCATCTACTCCATATCCATATATTTCTTTGGATTTGATGGGAATTGGAGTCTGTCCCGGTAATAACGCAAACTCCCATTTACGGATAGGCTTATCTGAGAATTTTATTCGTGCAAATGCGATCCTTCTATCCTTATTAGCGTTGATATTTGCCATTGCCAATTCAACTGGGAACTCACCAACAGGAAACTTTTCATTAAAAGCTATCGCATCGCTTAGCATAACGGGGTCGGTAGCGATAATCTGGCCTGACGATACCTTTAGATTTCCTACAGCTATCTTATCAAAAGTAATTTCCGCGCCGAATTGCGTTACTTTTGTTCCCTTCACGAAACAAACAGCTGTGGGAATGTCAGCGATATATCCTGAATGGTTATTTTCGGTATGCTATCTGCGAGGTCAAATTCATTTGTTGGTCCAAGGATGTTTTTAGTATTACTTGTAACTTTGTTCTTCGAAGTACATGAAAATAGCATCACGGCCATTATACATATTGCTATTGTTCTTTTGTGCATATGGAATAATTCTCCTTGTTTAATTCATGACTCTACCGAATGACCAATATCCTTAAAGAACTTTCTGAGCATTTCATATGTGCTGCAATCAGCGACAACCTGGCAAGAACTACCTATCGCCATTACTTCACAACTTAAACAGATATTCAAAGCAGATACAATTTCGCCCGAGCTTTTATAGAATACGATAGCATCCCTATAAATGGGGGCACACATCCAATTGGACACATCAGTTGTTTTTGTAAACAAAATATTCTGTAGTAGACTGATTGCCTCATTACCATACTGAAAACTATTAGTTCTTTGACTAGAAAAATGAAATCGACCTGTATCATCAAATAAGTACTGGGTTACACTTAATAGCGCGTCCAGTTCTTTCAACCGAATTTCTTCGGTGTCGGTCAGATTATTGTGTTTCTCCTTTCTCACTTTTAACTTGTTACGTTCTGGTTTAAGCACTTGAATAGCAGCTTCATATTCGTCTCCGCGCTGAAGAGAGTAGGTTTCAACGTAGTCAAATGCCAAACTCTGTATATACTGAGAAGATGTGATTGAATTCGTGATACTTTTCATCTTTAAAAGTGAGCGGTTATTTCTCTAAATACTGACAATAAAAGTATAAAAAATAGCTTGTAGTAGCTAATTATAAACTTAATAAGCTTCTTCAAATAGAACTTAAAAAAAATCTCTAAGGGATTGTCCGTCTTACTTTTGGTGCTATCCAAGGATCATAACTCTTAGCGTTTTTTTAAACTTTTTCTCATTTGACAAATTGTGTATATTTGGGTGTTAGCTGTAATACTTTAACCAATAATATGTCAAGAAATATTTACGCATTTCTAGCAATAATTTTACTGCTTTTTCAAAATTGTAGTGGTCAAAACACGGATACAAAATTCTATGATAAGGATTTTAAATGGTCAATTCAAATTCCAAAAGACTTCACAAAGGTAAGCGCAAAAGAATGGACTGAAAAACAGCAAATAGGGGAAAATGCACTTGAAAAAACGACAGGAGAAGAGGTAATAAATGAAGCCAAGACCATTTTTGTTTTTAAGACTGACGATATGAATTATTTTGAGGCAAATTATCAACCTTTTGATATAAATATTGATGGAGATTATCGTGAAAATAATAGAAATGTAAACCATGCACTGTATCAGACTTTTAAAGATAATATGCCGAATGCGCGAATTGATACTTTAAGCTCAACTGAAAAAATTGACAGCCTATTTTTCTACAAACATGAAACAAAAATTTATTTGCCTAATAGTCAGATTTTGGATATAATTATGTACAGTAAATTGTTTGATAAAAAAGAATTTACTGTTAATATTATGTTTGCTGATCCAAAACGTGGAAAAGAGATGATTGATGCTTGGAAAAATTCTAAATTTGAAAAATAAAAAGCACTGCGACTAAAATAGTATTGGCTAAACGCAGGTGAAAATCTCGAATTTAAAAGTTCAGCATTTTTATAATGGTCTCTCTGACCCAATGTAGCCTTTGGCCAAATTTCGGAATGAAGCCAAAAAGCTAATTCAAGTTTTTAAGACATCAATTTATGCCAACTAATATAGAAAGAGATCGTAATAGAATTTCTTTAAGTATTACAAAACCTTTTCTCACGGACATAGTTTTCAAACAACATCAGGTAGGAGTCATCAGTCTCACCAACAATCTTGAAACCAACATTTGAATATAGATTTTTAGCTTTATTGGTCTTTAGGACGCTCAATGTTATCGTTTTTTCGGATTCAATAGCTTCTTCTATCAAATCATTCAATATTCTCCTACCGATTCCTTTGCCCTGATAGGAGGCAGCTATCTGAATTTGTATCAGCTCGATATTATCCGCTTGCCTCACTATTTTTAACAGCCCTATAGCACGTTTATCTATTTCAATTATTAAGGCGTGTTCAAATTGATAGTTAATTCTTTGCAGATGAGCTTCGTCTGAGACTGGTAAAGAGCTAGCTGTTAAATGCGCATTCATCGTCTGTATCCTGAGATCCAACAGGAACTCTAGGTCACTTTTTAATGCAGGCCTGTATTTTATATTCGATATCATGTATTCGCAAATTTAAAAATATAAGCCGGAAACTATTGTAGTCGTGGCTCAGCAAATCATCTTACACTATTTTGATTAGTTTAAATGAATAAATTCTACAGATAATTTATATGGACATATCTTGATTCCTCCAATTTCTTTTGTCAATTTGTCGCACATTCTCAACATTTTTAAATTTCTCTAAATAAGATGCCAATAGGAGTAACTCATCGTCGTTATCGTTCCCTGTGAATTCAGCTATTTGGATTGCGTTGCCATAGTTCAACATTGATTTTTCCGCTGTGTCATCTATTATAAGCGTTCTTTCCAATAGGAAGCCCTTTCGTTTTACTTTGGATAACCTTTTTACGTAATAGTATTCATCAGTTACACTTTTCCGTTTTTTTGTCGTGCGAGATCGCCCCCAGATAAACTCAAAATCGACAGCGACCGGTTTTATTTTACCAACGAGTTCTTCCACATATGCATCATCCGCGGAGCTCCAAATGGCCAGTTTAAAATCTTGTGCAACCCGTGATAAAAAACAGTCTAAATTTGGACGGACATATACATGATATGCTCCCACAACAAAGTCTTCCTGTTGTATCAGCTTATCTTTTGTAGCGTAAAGCAATGTCTCATCCAGATCCAATACCAAAAGAGTTTTCTCCATACTATTTTTTTACAGTTTCATTTGCTGGATTCTGCTTTAATATCCAAATTCTTCAAAGTTGGCCCGGCCCATTTCTATCCAACCATCCCAATATGACCGACCAGTAGACCCAGCACCGTCTGGATCGATTGCATAAAAATCAGCAATTACTTCAAAATGTTTTCTTGTTTCAGTTTCGTTAAGAAAATGGGTTAAGCATGCCAACATTCTGCTGAATGATGAGAAAATAATTTCGCTCAATCCTTCGAGTTCACCACCATATTCATGATCGTAAACTCTGATCGGATAATCTTTTTTTTCCGTGCAATCTCTCATATCAAATACCAGCGGTCCAGCGTCATTACCCTCACTCGCAAACGGAATCAGGCCAAGGGGGATTAGTTGTTCAGCGATGTACCAGTCAAGATTGGATATTATTTCCGCTAGCGGTTGGGCTGGCAAGGAGTGAGGGAGTCTGGCTATTGAACAGTCACACTCAGCAAAGAAACAACGCTTATGCCATTCAATAAAGCTAACAGGCAACGAAGCACCAAATTCTGATTCGAGCTTTTTATAATCATCATCAGTTAATGATCCGGGGATAAGTTTCCATTCATACCAGCCATCTTCGTTTACCTCGGATGCCATCATTTCTTTTGGAATATCCTCTGTGTAAACGGAACTTACTCCTTTGGTTAAATAAGCATTAAAAAATTGCTCGATCTCATCAGTCATTTGCAGTCAGTTTTAGTATCACGTTGCATCTAATATATATTTACCGAAGAAAACCACTTCCTTCATTGTTATCCTTTTCCATGATGATTAAATATGGGATCTTACAATCGCCAGGTCACAGTTTAATTTCTCCTGCAACTCAACTATAAATTCAGGTCTCAATTCAGGCCAGTTCCAAAATGTAAATCCAAGATTGCTGAATCCCCACTGTGGTTCAAAAACATATTGCTGGATATCACTTTCGGTGGCACATATCGGACACAACAAATTATCGGTAAAACCCTGGCACCAGGAATCAAGATCCCATTCATTGTCTACAATATTTTCTGTACAACTGGGGCATATGATACGATCGATGCCATTTTGGCCGGTATCAAATACAGTGCGCTCAGTTGTTATTTCCAGACCATTTATATCAAGTTGGTATGCAAGGAACTGAGGTTCCGACACAATGTATTGAGCACCATCAGAAATTGCATATCCAAGGTTGTCGAGTATGCAATTCGATAATTCAGCTTTGACGATATCTTTCGAAACTAACCACTTTAAAATATCATTTACAACAACTTCATCAAAAGCGTACCTGGACACTTTAGGCACAAGCGAAATAGTATAGTCACTCATAGACTAAAAATAAAGAATAATTGGAACAATGTTCTAACGGTTTTATACAAATTTTTCTCCAAATAGCTGGATAAGTTCGGAAACAAAGCATTCGGAACCTACGAATTTGCCTTTTGATAATGTTTGTAATGCCTATTCTTACTTAAGTGTCCATTTTATTGTTGCAATTCCAGGCATTGGGTGGTATCTCAAGATTTACATTTCAGATGGATAATCCAGGACTGAGCAAGGACGATATATTCAGAGCTATTGAATTAATCGGAACAAAACTAATTCCTTTTGTAAATCAATCCTGATTATTTTTTGACTGCCCGGGACCTGATTCTGCTCAGCGTTTCTTTTGTAATGCCTAGATAAGATGCAATCAGCTGCTGTGTAAATTCAGGATAGCTATCAATAAGCATATTATAGCGTTCTTCTGCCGTCATACTTAGGGCAGCATTGATTCTTTTTTTGGCTTGCATAGGAATAATTTTCGTCCAACCGGCGTGTAAGTTCATTCATGATTGGAAGGGAAAATACCTCCTCTGCGGCGTTCTTGGTCAAGATAAGCAAATCAGTATCTACACAAGCTTCTATATTGAAGGCGGAGGGTGTGATTTTTGCAAAACTTTCACGATCACCGACCCACCAGCCTTCAATATAAAGGCTCATGATATGCTCGGTGCCTTTAGCGACTATACTGTATTTTTTCATAGCACTTTTAACAAGAAATCCCATGTAATTACTTATTTCACCTTCCTGCAAAAATGCCTGACGTTTTTTGATTTTATGGTGGACAAAATTATTTTTTAGGATCCCAATTTCATCTAAGGCTAGGGGTCTGGAGACCCGCGAATTGATATAGTTGATTAAAGTATCGTACATTAGTCATTGTTTTACCTGACACAAAAGTAAATATACCTTCTTTTATTTTTTTATGAAATTTTATTTGTTTGGAGTCTTCGGCTTTGATTGACTTTTCGAAAATTGTTTATATTCGTTAATGTTTATTTATCAATTAGATATAATAAAATAATTAAAAAGTGGAACAAATTAAAAATAAACCTATGTGGCAATATTATATAATCCTGGGAATAGGTATAGTGTTCCTTTTACTGGCAATATTTAGCTTCCGCAATACAATTGTATTTCTAAAAAATGGAGAAAAAACTATTGCAACTGTTATTGACCTTCACAGGTACGAATCAGAAGGCGAAGTATTTGCGCCGATCTTCACTTTTCGTACAAAAGATGATCAGTTAATTACTTACGAATTAGCCGAAGGAAACGATCCTCCAACCTGGGAAATAGGGGAGACAACAATTGTCATCTATGATCCTGCCGATCCGTCGAAAGTAGTTTTGTATAGTTACTTCAGAGTATTTATATGGACATTGCTTCTGCTATCAATAGCACTTCCATTATTAGTTATTGGGGGCGGGTATTTTATCGCAGCAAGATTTATTCTTTAATACCCAAACTATTCCAATAGCCTTACAATTTGTAATCATCTTGAAAGTTGATATCTATAAACATATTCATTCAGCATAAATAATGTATATTAGGCTTGGGTATTAACCATGCCCGATTGAAAAGAATAAAGCCATGATAGTAACCACGACCAATTTCAGTGTTCCAATAGCAGCCAATGTAATCACGGTTGTGCTATCAAATTAAATAGTAATAGTATTGGTTACTGTTACTGCGTTATGTGTCTCTGTAACCAACCTTTTAAATAGTTTAAAATTTTGGTGTCATCTGCCGGCTTCGTTAATTTGGCGATTTGGATAGTTTCACATATATTTGAGTTGTCGTGGAGGTAAAATAATACATAGAAATGGCAGCTACCAAACAAGATACATTTAATGAATTTCATAAAACGGCTTACAGATTATTGAAACTGCTGCTTTCACTATCCGAGGAGCAATTAAACTTCCAACCCACACACGGTTGGTCAGCTGGACAATTAGGAGATCATTTGTATAAATCCTATCAATTTGTTGAAATTTTGAATGGAAAAACAACTGTTACAGAACGACCAATCGACCAAAAACTAGATCCAATTAATGCCCTATTCGCAGATGATTCAATTAAAATGAATGCACCGAAAGCAATATTACCTTCCAACGAAAAAATAGATAAAAATGATTTGATAAAGTCTTTGGAAAATCGGGTTAAACAAATAAAAGAGACTATCGAAGCAAGCGATCTGTCTCTGACTTGCATTGCCTTTTCAATTCCGGCATATGGTGAATTCACGAGATATGAATGGATTTGGTTTAATATTTACCACACGCAAAGACATTGTCGTCAGTTAGAAAATATAATAGTGTCCAACAACTTATTTACCAAGTAACTTAAAAATACACGTTATACATTATAATCCTCTAAAATTGCTTTAAATCAACCTAACAACCTATTCCATAGCTTTTTATATTTATCACATTAGCAAACTAGGGTACAAATTATATTTTTCAACTTTTTGATATTAAGTATCTTATAGCTTATTTGAAATATTATTGAAATTAATCCATTTCTAATTCATTATCTCCTCCAACCTCCTGACCAACCTTTCCCCCTCACCACTACCCGTAGTCGAAAAGCGGAGAATAATCGCCGATCAGGCTCCTTAACGGGAAATGTAAGAGTACATCATACTTTGAAAACCTGTCATCAGATAAAACAGAATGCGCTAGGGCATACATCAGGTTTTCACTGTCAAATACCTATTTGATGCGCTTCTGGGACAAGATCCTACGCCGCTTTTCTTCATAACCTTTATACAGATAGTCAAATATAGAATGCAGCTTACTCTGTATGATCGTGAAGTTGTTGTATTCGATATAGCGGATCAGGTCGGTAATTAATTTAAGCAGGAGCTAAGTTGAAAATACTTTTGTATAGACACATAAAAATAGATATCAATTATTCATTTTTTTATATGAAAAAAATATCACTTTACGGCTTATTAATTTATTGTGTATTGATATAATATCCCTATATTTATTATCTAAATTAAATAAATTATGAAAAGACCATTTATTGCCACATTTATTGCTTTATTATTGATTTCCTGTCAAAAGGAAACAGATCTCATGAAGGAGCAACAATCAGAAAGCGCTACTGAAGCTCAAACTAGCGATGTATCAATTTCGGAAATAAAGAAAGCGGGACTCGCTTTTATAAATCAATCTTCTAAAAGAGCTGTTGCTAGAATGTCGGCTTCAAATTCAAATCGTGGAAAGCAAGCGACAATTGAAAAAAAAATTAAACACATCACACGAAAGAAATCTATTGATAACCAAAGTTCAATTTACATTATTAATTATGAAAATGGAGGCTTTGTTATAATGAGTGACAATAAAGCTTCTCAGCCCATTCTTGCATATTCAGATTCGGGCTTTTTCGATCCCAATGATCCTAGTCTGAATTCGGGTATTAAACTTTGGCTGGATGAAAGTTTAATTTATGTTAATGAACAAAAAAACTCCTCAGATAAGCATAGTACAGTTACAAATGAAACAGAGTGGAACAGTCTATTAAACGAAAGTGCGTCTTTCAATACGGCCAACACCTACAATTACGATTCTCAAAGGTTGGCAGCAATGAACCAAAGAATGTATGAACTTATGCAAGCCAGTGACATGACCACAACCGTTGTGCCTCTTTCTTCCGCTGCGAATTATTTACCGCCAGACAGGTTGGCTCATTTTAAGACGATTGCACAATCTAAGGGTTCTCCGGAACAATATACCATTGTTGAAATAATTAACAAGACAACGTCTACCGAGATTGATCAATTAATGAAGACCCATTGGTACCAAAGTGGTATTTTTGGACAAGAGGTACCAAATGGACTGGCGGGATGTACTGCGACTGCTGCCGGACAAATAATGAATTATTATAAATATCCCAGTAGTTTTAACTGGAATAACATGACCAATACAAATTTACACAACTATAATGACGCTGCATTATTTATGAAAACTTTGGGGCAAAAGTTCGATATGGATTATGACAGCGATGGTTCTGGTGCTAGTATTGATGACGTAAAAAGTGGATTGCAGTCCTATGGTTACAATGTAATCCAAAAGGATCATACGTACGAAGACGTAAAAAATTCTCTTAAACAAAATACACCGGTTTACTTGACAGGTTGTAGAAATACGACGTTTTTAGGCTTAATATATAAAGATTGTCACGCGTGGGTGGCTGAAGGTCTTCGTCAGTATAATCATGACAAAGCTTTTAGAATCGAGTGGCAAACAAACTCATATACGTACAATACAGATGGTATTGAGTATTTTCAAATTGGAGATTCCTATACGTACTTTTATATGAATTGGGGCTGGGGAGAAAACTATAACGGTTGGTTTACGAGTCTAAACCTTGAGAATCAAACAGGCTATTATTTTAAGCATAGACAAAGAAATTTATACATAACAAAGCCATAAAAGATGATCTTTCTCAAAGAAAAGTATATTGTAATTGGAATGATGTTCACATTGCTAGCGTTTACTGCCTGTAAAATATCTCCGACTCCCATACCTAATAACTACGAGTATTTTTTAGAATTCAAAGACAAAAATGGTGGAAATTTGTTGGACAATTTTGACATCAATAGCTTAAACAATGACATTATTGTTAGGTCAGAAAAGGGGGAAGCAGTTAGCACTTCCTATTCAGTCATTGATGGAAAAAATAAAAAGATTCTTAAGGTGGTTTCTTCTACGCTTCCTAGCAATAAACTTGATGAAATAACTTACACATTTGCGAATGAAGAATTGATGGGTCATAAAGAATTTGTTTTACATACTAAGTGGATGTTTTCAGGGAACAAAATATTGTTGACCGATTGTTATAAAAACAATGAAAGACTAAGCCCTGTGAAAGAGGACTATTTCAGTTACTTTATTTTAATTAAAGAATGATGAACTAATTAAATTAGATTGCCTTGGGAATGATGGTAATGAAATAAGCTGGCATTTATCTTTTTTGCCACAGTCTCCTAAGGCATTTAATATATAGAATCGCGAAGTTCTAAATGCATCCAAAAAGTAAACACGTTTTGAGGCATTGTAAAGAACTTCGCTTTTTTATTGGTAGATTTTCTCATTACCTAGTAAGCATCTAGAAAGAGAGGTTGAATTTGACATTCAACCTCAACCTTGTGAAAAACTGAATTTGCAAAGTGCAATAAGCAAAAACGTTAATATGAATATCTTACTTCTCATGTTTTCCAACACTTTATGAGACAGTGTCGATTTCTTCATCTACAGATTTGAGATTTTGTAATCAACTACGGTTTCCCGTAACCAACCAATTTTATAAACCAATACCTTAGCCCTACAATTTGTAATAATCATGAAAGTTAATATCTATAAACATATTAATTCAGAATAAATAATTATATTCGGCTTGGGTATTGACCTTGCCCAATTGAAATGTATAAAGCCATGATAGTAACCACTACCAATTTCATCGAAGGGAGGGAGATTTCACGTCTTAATGATCCAATATCTGCCAATGTTGTCTTCGGCACCAATATCTTAGCGATATAGGTCCGGGCTATGTCGATTTCTTTGGAGGTCGTTCTACCAGCTATGAGAAGAAGATGCAGGAAAAAGGAGTCAGCTATTTATGATTAGTGCTGTGGGGACAGCGGTACTATTTGGTCAGTTTAACAATCAATAAGAAAACAACAAAATCAGTTTATATCTCAATGGAAAGTATAAGAAATTTACTAAATCAAATTTCTATCATTAGCAAAAAGAATGATGAAATACTGGATGCAACGGGAGCACGGTTCAATATATTTAAAGTGTGCGGGGTGAATCGTTATGAAAACACACATTCCGCTATTATCGCCGAGTTTATGAATCCTGTTGGCACTCATGGGTTGAAGTCAAAACTACTTAAACAGTTCTTTCAGTTATTCGTAGATGAAGAGCTTAACGATGTTTTCGATTTCAATAATGCACGGGTCTACACAGAGTATCATATGACTGCTGGCCGCATGGATATTCTTATTTCAGATAATATGGGAAACGCGATTATCCTTGAAAATAAAATTGATGCAATGGACCAAAGCGAACAATTAAAGCGATACGATTCCTATGCTAAGGTGAAGTTTAAAAAATATCAAATATTTTATTTGACGATGGAAGGGATAACGGCATCCGATCAGAGTGGCGATGGAGTACTTTATAAATGCATCTCTTACGAAACAAATATTATAGAATGGTTAGAGAGTTGTGTAGCTGTGGCTGTACATTTTCCAATCGTTCGCGAAACATTAAATCAATACATCAACTATCTAAAAACCCTAACAAAACAAGATATGGATACCAAAAGTGTAGAAGAATGCGTTAAATTGATCGTTGACAATCCAGAAAATATTAAAAGTGCATATAGTATAGTTCAAAACTTCTGGGAGAAATGTAAACATGAAATTATTAACCGCCTAAGACCGAAAATCATCGATATAGCAAATAGGTTGGATCTTGTTTATCATATAGATGATAGCCTGGGTACCGAGGAAACAGGTTTTCTATTCAAAAAACCTGAGTGGAACTATTCTATTTTGTTCTGGTTCGAAAATTCTGATGACTTGTATGTTGGGATAGAAGATCATAATATCCCCGGAGGTAGTGAATGTTCACATGAGGAAAAGATTGGTTTAATAGATTTTTGTTCTAAAGCATTTTCTTACAAGTCCAGCAAGTATTATAATATCTGGGGTACAGAATTTAAGGCATGGTCTGATTGTTGTTGGTCAGATGTAAATTCGGTAATACCTGCAGAAATAGAGAGGACTACTGTCGAATATTTGGAGAAAATGCTACAATACGAAAAGACTAAAAATGTTATAGGGGCCGTCCGACTTTAAAACTAACTTTCTAATTTGGCAAATTGCGTGTATTTAAGAGTTATGTGAAATTGTTATAAATCAGTTGTTAAATGGAACAAAGAGAATTTTCGAAATTAATACTTAAATTCCTGGAAGTAAATTATCCACAGTTTACTCAGACAATAAAATTTCAAGATGATGGATCTTTTGATTGTGATTTGAAAAGTGAATCCGGAATATTTTCAATTTGGATTGCAACATATAATACTGAAATAACTATTGGAATTGAAGATCCAAATAGAAAAACAGATATTCATAGTCATATTCCATGTTATAAGCTAGATGATTTAGGAGCATGCTTCGCAGAATTATCATCGATTATTGAAAATATTAAAGCTGACAATTTAGTTTTATATCAAGATGAGGATGGAAAATATGATTGGATAGAATCATTTAAATTTGAAAACCTTGATAACTGTAAAAAGTTTTCCTGGAAGATTAATCACGAGGTCACATAATAGCAGTTTTTTCCCTTCCATCCGAATACACACATATATTACACAAAAGTGTCGGTTGGTTAGAGAGAAGCACGTTTTGTTACAAGAGGCTCTGCTTCGCGAAGTAAATTAGGCTTGGGTATTAACCTTGCCCGATTGAAAAGTAGCGTGCCATGATAGTAACTTAATAGTCAATTTCTCCTTATAATAAAATTGCTTACCACTCTTCAGCCAGATAACTTAAGTTATCTGACTGATTTTCATACTGAATCACACCAAGTAAACATCCCATTTATTTCACGATTATTGTGCTGTATTTTTTTCAGGGGATGTCCAGAAGTTGGCAGGATCAAGCGTAATAACATTGTTTTTTAAATATTTATTGCTGCTTTTGTCAAATCCGCTCGGAATTAAAGAAATGTACTGCAGATCAGCATCGACAGACCTATATCTACTCTCTGTGTTAAACTGGCTCTTATTCGTGCATTGAATCCAATATAAATTCTTGGCCATATAATAGTCCAGGTACCAAGGTTTACTTACTTTGGACTCGGCGTTTAGCCGGAGAGGTTGATTATTTATCAAATGTGCCCTGACTTCTTCAATACTCAGTAAATTGTTGTTGTCGTCCATCACAAATGTACCATGGGAGGGGTCCATCCATAGCCATTTTTTTAAGGTTTCAGAATAGACACTATTGATCACATGGCAGTCAGTATCTTTGTCGTCTTTTGGCATGCATGTAACGTAGCGCGACTTAAATCCCATTGCGAGGTACATTTCATTCAACGTCATCGCTTTATGCCGACAGTTTATACCTTTTCCTGTTGCTTTATGGTAGTTGTAAAAATCAATCGCGTCAAATTCACATAGCGCCCAATTGCTGCCATCATATTTGATATTATTGGCAACAAAAAACATAATATTACGGATTTTAGAAATTTCATCACCATGACCAGCTATCGAGTCTAGTTTGAAAAAATTTTTGACCGCTACTAAATTACCATTGCTTGCTGCTTGGTAGGTAAATGGAGGCAAAGCGGCATTACTTTCCTTAACATATTCTCCTGACCGCTGTAATAAGACCAATTTATCATATTGCTTCAATTGACCGAATGCTTTTACAAATTTATTTTCCTGACGGATATTGTCTAAACTAGTATCATTTAGCACATTATTATAGTCCGTATATCCCCACAAAATAGCCTTTTCAAAACTTGTAATGGCCTGTTTTTTTTGATCAAGCAATGAGTGTAAGCAAGCAAGGTTGTAGTAAATATTCGCATTAATTCCCTTGATAGTTGCTTGGAATTCCTGCTTTTCTTTTTCAGACAGCTGTAAGCTGTCCATTTTTGCCGCAATGGAATTTAATACTGTAGTGGCTTTTTGATAATCCTTTGCCGGATAATAGGAATTATAATCCTGTTCTAATTTCTTAAAGTCTGAAAGGAACTTATTCCATGTCGCCGAATTTGTTTGCGCAAATGCAGTGGCTGTCAGGAATACGAACAAAAGAAGGTTAAATAATGGTTTCATTGGAGGTTTTTAGTTAAATATCGTTTTATTCATAATCTATTAAATCCGTTGTTAACTATCCGACATATATTCATCAAGTCAATTAATATCTTCGCTAGACAAACAAGGTACTTGCCAAAAAGCTATCATGCTGAAAATAAAAACTTTGAATTAACACAACTGTTCAATACCGGACAATTGCTCTCTAAAAGCGGACACTTTACACAACCTTTAAACTTTTCTACGGGTTCCCGTAACCAATCCTACTTTCAATCCCATACCTTAGCCTTACAAAGTGTGTAATAATCTAGATAGTTAATATTGACAAACATATTAATTCAAAATAAATAATTATATTAGGCTTGGGTATTAACCTTGCCCGATTGAAAAGTAGCATGCCATGATAGTAACCACGACCAATTCCATCGAAGGGAGGGAGATTTCACGATATAATGATCCAATAGCTGCCAATATTGTCATCGGCACCAATATCTTTAGCGATATGGGAGCAAGCTATGTAGATTTCTTTGGCGATCGCTCTACCAGCTATGAGAAGAAGATGCAGGAGATATGTTGTATACACTAATCATAGAAAAGCTTATGGTACAGTGCGCATAGGCATTTTGTACAGTTATATCTTAGCAATAAACAAAGAGATAGATAAATATCTATGAAAAATCAAAACGAATATATTTTATGAACTAAAAAAGTTGGAGACAAAATTTTAGAAAATTATGGCAAAAACAGTAGATACCTCATTCAGTGAATTTAATAGAGATATAGTTAATTTAAATCCTGATAGAACAACAAAAGCTATTTCGAGTCGTGATTGGCTTTTAGGACAGTTAATTACTTTAGAAAGTAAAGAAGATTTAAATTTTCCTTTTGAATATCAAGATAAACACATAAAATTTGGCTCTTTTGCGCGGAAAACAAAAATTAGAGACCTCGATGATATCGATTTAATGTTTTGTTTTACAGCGAATGGAGCAACGTATTTAAAAGATGGAAGTACATATTTTATCCAAACACCAAATGCAGGCCAACGGTTAAAAGACCTGTCTGATAATGATATTTTAAATTCAAGAAGGTTTGTAAATAAAGTGAAAAATTCTCTGTCTAAAATCGAACATTATAAATCTGCCGAATTGCATTCAAGAGGGGAGGCCGCTACGTTAAGCTTACAAAGTTATGAATGGGTTTTCGATATTGTTCCTTGTTTTTATACTGATACAGATCTTTATTTGATACCCAATGGTACCGGTAATTGGAAGGCTACTGATCCTCGAATTGACCAAAACTTAGTGACATCGACTAATCAGAATTATAATGGTAAATTATTACAACTGATAAGAACATTAAAATATTGGAATAGGCATAATTTTTCTAACACTATAGGATCATATCTATTCGAACAATTCGTTGTTAATTTCGTTAATACAAAAACTGAGTTGTCGCAATGGATTGATTTTGACATTAGAGATTTCTTTTATTATTTGAAAACTAATATTTATAATGATGTTTATGATCCAAAAGGTATTCAAGGAAATTTAAACAATCTTACTTTTGAACAAAGGTATGGAATATCGAATAAAGCCGATTGGGCATATAACAAAGCATATGAGGCGGTCAATTCAGAAACTTCAGAAAAAAATCAAGAAAAAGCCATAAATAAATGGCGTGAAATATTTGGAACAAAATTCCCTATTTATGGATAGCTATGGATGTAGGAAAAGAAATATTTAATAAGCAGAATTTAGAAATTAATATAGATAAACTTCTTGCGCAAAGAAGATTATATGCTAATGCAAAAAAAGTTAATTACTTACTGATTTTACTGACTGTGTTAATTCCTATAATAATTTCATTATCAACAAATTTTTTAAAAATAGAAGTTAATGAAAAACAATGGATATATGTTTTATTTACTGTTGTCGCAATTGTTTTAGAGAAAATATTCGAGATTTATATTGATAGAAGCAAAAAAACAGCCGCATCGATACAAGAAGATTTTGACACAAACATCTATTCGTTAAAAACAAATGAATTATTAAATACAACATACGTAGATGCGGATATAATAAGGAAGTATTCAAAAAAAGATAAGACTAATAGCAAAAAAGTAGAGAAAGTGACAAATTGGTATTCTAAAGAAGTTAAAGGTGTTAGGACTAATCTAGCAATACTTTTCTGTCAACGAATGAATATTTGTTACGATCAAAATATTAAAAAGAAATACACTCAACTCCTTATTTCTTTATCCATTTTGACTTTTATTATTTTGCTAGGCTTATCATTATTTAATGATTTTTCGTTAATGAAATTTATGATTGAAGTTATTTTGCCTTCAATTCCAATTTTTAATTTTACTTATAAAGAATACAATACAGGTCTAGAATCTATAGACAATCTTCAGAAATTAAGAGAAATCATTGAAGATAATTTGAAAGATATCTCAATTATCGATTCTATAGAAACAGAAGAGCTAAGAAGAATACAAGATAGGATTTATCAAAATAGAATTTTAAGTCCCTTGATCCCAGATTTTATTTATAGCTTTTTATGGAATGAATTAGAAGATCAAATGAATTATTCTGTAAAAGCAAAAATCGAAGAATTGAACACAAACATCTGAAGTCTTCCCACTATACTGCAATTCAGTTTTAATTGTAGAAGTCGGTGATGACCTTGGATAGAAATTCAGGACTTATACCTTTAGAATTTTTAATGAAATATCGAAAACAGGAGAATTTCCCAACATTCCAAAGAGATAATAACAATAAATTTGGGGAGAGGTCACTGATTGGAATTTTTTATTTTTGCATGTAGCTAGCTAGGTGGAGATTACAATACGACCAATATCATCGAAAACATGAATGGGAAGATCCGTAAATACACAAAGAATAAGCTGTCATTTCCCAACGATGAGGTCGTACTGAAATCTGTATATTTTGCTTTGAGAGAAATCTCTAGAAAATAGACAATGCCAATTCGTAACTGGGCTATTATCCTAAATCAGTTCTTAACTTTATTTGAAAAAATAGTCCGGTTATAAGGAACATAACTGAACTCCGTATTTTTTATTTACACACTTGTTGAAACAGTCCCCAAAAGAATTTTAATTATTTCATCTTTTAATTTTTTGCAGGGAATTGTTTGATGTCTGCTATTGGAATCTTTTCTCTACTGCAAATATTATTAAATGAAAACTGTAGAATGTTCATTACAGAATCTACCTTTTGATATTTCTCGCTCATTTCAAGTAAAAATGGTAAAGTTTTTTTACTACCAATGAGACTGTAACATGAACTGTGTCAGAGGAATAATTCAATAAGATTATTTATATTCAATTATTCAAACGACACGGTCATGAAGGAAAAAGACCCATTCGA